>Ga0208265_100001_pt1 | contig 1042375 bp, 976 predicted proteins | sample LakWasMet44_HOW7_2_FD_183882 | JGI IMG/M metagenome (GOLD analysis project Ga0208265, IMG submission 183882) | Freshwater sediment methanotrophic microbial communities from Lake Washington under simulated oxygen tension - Sediment Metagenome... | ecosystem: Environmental > Aquatic > Freshwater... | reverse complement strand
ACTGATCCAGTGCCTGCTCCAGCGCCGCAATCTGTGCCTTCGCCGTCTTCACTTCTGACTTGCCTATCTGCTGGAAATACTTCGGCCCAACATAACCAGCAAGCAGGCCAATAATCACCATCACCACCAGCAATTCTAGTAAGGTAAATCCATGGGTTAATCTCAAAGGCTGGCGTGGCATTACTTAAAATCCTATAAAAATAATGAATTAAATGAAAGCCTTACTGAGGTGTTATGACATTTCATCATTTCAATATGAACAATCGTTAATACACAAGAACACTATAAAAATGTAGCTTAAGTTGAATCAATGATAACGAGCCACAACGACGATTGTAAATAAAATTCATATAATCTATAGTTCTTAATGAGCATTAGTCATTAACAATCAATTATATTTCGTTTATGCTTAATGAAGATTTAACTTCATCATACGAACACGAATTTTCAACAATTAAAAATAGAATGAATTTTCAACAATTAAAAATAGTTCGAGAGACCGTCAAACAAAATCTCAATCTTACGGATGTGGGCAAAATACTTTGCACCACGCAATCTGGCATTTCAAAAGGATTGAAAGATTTTGAAAACGAGTTAGGGATCGAAATCTTTGTGCGCACGGGCAAACGCCTGACAGGCCTCACGCAGGCAGGTCGAGAGCTGGTCATCGTGATTGATAAATTGCTCAATGATGCCGAAAACATTAAAAGAATTTCGCAACAGTTTTCTCATCGTGAAAAAGGCAATCTCACCATTGCGACAACGCACACACAAGCCAGATACGTCTTGCCAGAAATTATTAAAAGGTTTGTGCTTGATTACCCTGACGTCCATTTATCGTTACATCAGGGCAGCCCGAAGGAAATTGCCGAGCTGTTAGTCAGCGGGGATGCTGATATTGGGATTGCAACAGAGGCACTCGCCAATGTACCGGAGCTGATCAGCTTCCCCTGCTTTGATTGGGAGCATGGCATTGTCGTGCCTAACCAGCATCCGCTACTGGCTTACCCCAACCTCACACTGGATTGCCTGGCCGAGTTCCCGATCATTACTTACCACCCTTCGTTTACTGGTCGCTCACAGGTCGATACGGCATTTAAGGAAGTAGGCCTGACGCCGGATATTGTGATCACGGCAATGGATACAGATGTGATTAAAACGTATGTCGAATTGGGACTGGGTGTTGGTGTCATTTCAAGTTTGGCATTTAACGCTAAACGCGATACCACCCTGAGCTTGATTCCAGCAGGCCATTTGTTCGGGAAAAACTATACGAGAGTGGCGTTTAAGCGGGGGATCTTTTTAAGAGATTACGCCCATGGCTTTATTCAACGTTTAGCGCCTGAAATCGACTTTAAGAACCTCGAAATCATCCTGTGAGTTTCGGTACAGAGCCCATCGCAATGATGGGCTTTTACGTCAATTCAGCTATCGAAATAATCAAGCATTCCACAAAAAGCGCAAAAACACCCCTTCTTGTTTTGGTCATGAATAAATGAGTTTTAGTTGTTTTTCAGAACTGCACATTTAAGAAATACTGTGACCCATGCTAGTCAACTGGCAAGCAATACAAATTTTTATCTCCCGTAAAAATTTTTATTTCCCGTAATTATTGGCAATTGATTGAAAGGTGTTAACGATGACATTGAAATTAAAAACCCTCGCTGCATTAGTCGCATTGGCAGCATCCTCCAGCGCATTTGCGTTAGAAGGTAACTCAACCACCAAAGGTAATAGCTCTATTATCTTTAACGCCTGGGATGCAGATGCAGGCGTCTCCTACACATTGGATACCGGCTTTAATTTTGACGATTTTGCCACTCTGGGTTCCGGTGCCTTTACCAGCAACCTGGCGTCCGATACTAACTGGACAACTTTCCTGGCAGCTTCCACACTCAGCAATATCGTATGGGATGTACGTGCCTGGTCAATTCCAGCCAACCAGGCAAACGCAAAAACTACTATCCTGACCACACTGCAAACCGGTGAGGATTTCGACAACATCGTTGCCAGCAATGGCAATCTGGGCACCACTGCAGGCGGTATCAAATTAGCGGCTACTGGCAACAGTTCTATTGCCAACAACCCGGTATTCACCAGTGGTTCCTACTACTCTGCACCTGGCGGTTCATCTGGCACCTATGCTGGCACTTATGGTGAGAACTGGTCAGGCAAAGTCGGTTTTAACACCATAGGCTCTATTGGCGATTCCCTGAAATTCTACAGCCTGGACAATAGTGGCGGCTCTTACAACGCCAACGCCAGACAAGTGACCAATTACGTGGCCCTGGGCTCCTGGACACTGAGCAGTTCCGGCAACCTGTCTTACAGCATTGCGACTGTGACGCCAGTACCAGAACCATCTCAAAATGCCCTGTTCTTCGCAGGCTTGGTAGTCATGGGTGCTTTGGCGCGCAAACGCCTGGGCTAATAAAAAAGCGGCGGGGTTGACTGCCATCAACCGCGCCGCTTAGCACTAGCCTTTAAAACATCTGGCGGAAACCTTAGCAAGACTTGCCGCCATCACACCAATCAAGATTCAAACATACGTACTTAATTGATAAGGATGATTCTATATGAATACAAAAATTAAAGCACTAGTTGCAGCAATCGGTATTGTTGCATCCACCCAGGCATTTGCCATTGGCCCTACCGTCACGCCTGATTACGTGATCTACGGCGGCGGCGGCGCAGAACAGAATAACGCTTTTGAAGCAGTTGCACGCTCCCTGTTCGTGCCTGCGTCAGTAGATACCTATACCGATTTGGCAGACGGCTCCGCATCCCGTGTATTACGTTACGTCTACGGCACGACAAAACAAAACTACACGTCAGGCAGCGTTACCATCCCGGCAGGTAAAAACGTATTGATTGCCTACCGCTCCAATGGCGGCGTGTTCCCTAATGCAGTTGGTGCTGTTGGTCATGCCACTGCTTTAACTTACTACCCAATCACCTCAGCGAGTACAACAAAAGTAGCAGGACGTTATGTATTAACCGGGGCTCAAAGTATCTCTGCAGTGCCTGATTTTGGTTTATCCAACACTGAGTTGGATGTGTATCGCGGTGACAGCGTGCCACAAGGCCAGTTGCCATTGAATAAGGCAGAAGTGACTAACCTGAATCAAACCCCATTGTATGGCGTGGTCAATGGTTTGGGCGTCAACAATCGCTTGTACGCACTGAAAACAAACTTCAGCAAGTCTGAAGTTGCTTCTATCCTGGCAGGCTACGTGACAGATTGGAGCCAGATCAACGGTGACGACGGCAATCCTTTGCCATCCGGCCCGGTGGTTTTAATTGACCGCAACACGGGCTCAGGTGCGAAAGCTGCAGCCAATGCCTATTTCCTGAACAATCCGTTTACACCAACTGGCGTGTCCCCTGCCAACCTGAATGGTGATGTGGGCGATCCATCTTACAGCGACCTGTCCAGCAACATCATCAAAACCCTGTCCAGTGCCGGTAATGTCGGCCCAGAGCTGGATGTTGTTGAATCTAAACCTGGCTTACTGGCCATTGGCATCACCGGTGCTGAGAACCAGCCTTCGGCAACCACAGGCCTTAACTGGAAACACGTGAAGATTGACGGTGCGTCCATTGGTGGCAGTTCTTACGACAAAACAGATGTGATCGCGGGCAAATATGACTACTGGTCCAACGCCACGTTCATCACCCGTAAAGCGGCATTGAATGGCGCGCGCTTTGAGCAGTCAAGTACCGCACACGGCGCACTGCTGGCCGCCTTGCGTGCAGCTGAGAAAAACGCCACCGTCACTACCACTATCGCAGGCGTGGTACTTGACCCGACAGTCAACTCACCAACCGGCGCGGCAACCGATGCTTTCATTGTAAAAGCATCACGTGGTGGCAGCCTGGGCGCACCATTATTGATTCAGTAATGCTGTAGATATTTGAGGTGAATATTGTTCACTTCAAATTGTTAAGCAACAAGCCCTGTGCAACCAGGGCTTGTTTTGCATTAGTAAAAACCATTGCAAGAACGTAGTTTAACCAGAGAACAGGCATGATATTTTTTCACAATGGCCAAACAAAGGCAGGAGTTTCAGCCCGGGTTGGTGCAAGCCTTGACGCTTACCAGAACAAGCCATTGACCTTATGGGTGCAGGCGGGGCTATTGATGATGGTATCTCACTTGTTGTCTGCACAAGAAATGTCTCCGCAGGAAAACACTGCTGATCCACAGGTAGAAAACGCCTCACCATCAAAGACGCCTCCAGTTGAACAACCATCGCCAGTGGCAACGACAAGCGATGATGCTCCGGTGAATACATTTGATGTTCTGGAATATCAAATTGAAGGCAATACCCTGTTAAAACGTAAAGAGGTCGAGAAAGCGATCTACCCTTACTTAGGCAAAAACCGCACGATTCAAGATGCATCTGCAGCAAGGGAGTCTTTGGAAAAAGTCTACCGTGACCGAGGCTATCTGACGGTCTTGGTCGAATTACCTGCGCAAAAAGTGGAAAACGGCGTGGTTAAACTGCATGTCATCGAAGCTGCCATTGAGAAATTACGGGTGAAAAATGCCCGCTATTACTCCTTGGGCTATATCACGGATAGCGTGCCCTCCCTGGCCGAAGGTAGCGTCCCCAACTTCAACCAGGTACAAAAAGAATTAGCCCTGGTGAACAAAACCGCGGATCGCCGCGTATTGCCGCTGCTCAAAGCCTCGGAAACACCCGGCAAGGTGGATGTAGATTTAAAAGTAGAAGACCAGTTACCACTGCATGCCAGCCTGGAACTGAATAACCAGTACAGCGCCAATACGTCCCACACCCGCCTGATTGCCCAGGCCAGATATGACAACTTGTTCCAGCGTGACCACAGCATCAGCATGCAATACCAGGTCGCGCCGGAAAATATTGACGATGCAAAAGTGATTTCCCTGTCTTACGTGATTCCTACGCAAAGCGAATGGACCTTTGCGTTATACGGTGTGCAGTCACGTAGTAGCGTATCGGCGATCGGCACCTTGGGTGTCATTGGTGATGCCGACATATTTGGCATCCGTGCCATACAGACATTGCCCAACGACAAAGAGGGGTTTTACCACCGGCTGACTTATGGCGTAGACCGCAAAAAATTTAAACAAAGTGTGCTGTTGCAAGGCCAGGATGCGATTGCCAGCCCAATCACTTACTGGCCATTGAGTCTCCAGTACAGTGCTAACTGGTACGATTTTGCACATCCCGGCAACGGCGATGCCACCGGCTTTGAGGTCGGCCTGACTACCCAGATCAGAAATCTTGGCAGTGACCGTGAAGAATTTGCCAACCGCAGATTTGGCGCTGGCCCTTCTTTTTATGTATTGCGTGGCAACCTGCAACATGAAGAATATTTCAATGGTGCCTTTTTAAACAATTACCGCTGGTTTGGCCGGATTGACTTTCAACTGACGGATGACCCTTTAATCAGCCCGGAAGGCATGGTTGCCGGAGGGGTCAACAGTGTCAGGGGCTACACGGAATCCGAACGTATTGCGGATAGCGGCGTGCGACTTGCAACAGAATTCAGGACACCAAGCCTGGCCAGCAAGCAGGCCTTAGCCTGGTTAAAAGCAGAGCAAGCATATGCATTCTGGTTTGCAGATTACGCAAACATCATCGTCAACCAGGCCCAGATTGGGCAACCTTCAAATTACGCTTTAACCAGCACGGGTCTTGGATTCAGGCTCAAATCAAAAACATTGGATGTTGGCCTGGATTGGACGCATGCCTTTGCCACTGCATTTGTCACGAAAGCTGGAGACGAACGTTTATTGTTCAGGGTGAATTATGGCTTCTAACCACAACCGAAAATCAACGATGCAACCCGTTCCGCCGGGCAAAAACCCTGGCAGGCCAACACAGGCAAGCTACCAGAATTCGGTATTTAAAATGCGTAAACTCAGGCTATTAATCATCGGCTTGCTGGCAGCCTACAGCCGCCCTGAATTATATGCTGGTCCTGTTTTCCCTGAACCCTGCGCAGGCGGCGCTTGTGGTGTCAAAACGATCAATACAAACTTTGTTGAAGTTGGCACGCTAGGCAATGGCGGGTTACCGCTGATTGTTGGCAACAAAATGACCATTCAGCAATTGTCCAACCAGGCGGTTTTAAATTGGGCAAGCTTTAATCTGAGTAAGGATGCGAGTGTCATTTTCAATCAACCGTCAGCCACAGCCTCCGTATTAAATCGTATCTGGAGTGCAGATCCCAGCCTGATTGCGGGCAAGATATCTGCCAATGGCCAGGTGTATTTAATCAATACCAACGGCATTGTGTTTGCAAATGGTGCACAGGTGGATACCGGTGCATTAGTGGCCTCAACGTTGAACATCACTAATGATTTATTTTTAAACGGCATCTTATCGGACAATGCCGGCTCAGTGATTCCGGCGGCATTCAGTGCGCAGAACGGGGTTGCAGGCGATATTACGGTGGAAGGCGGCGCCATACTGAATTCAGCCAGTGGCGGAAGAATATTTTTATTTGCGCCACAAATCACCAATAACGGCACTATTACAACGCCTGACGGGCAAACCATATTAGCAGCTGGCAAGCAAGTTTACCTGGCAGCCAGCAGCGACCCAGGCATGCGCGGTTTACTGGTTCAGGTAAATGCGGATGCGCTGGCTGCAAACGGGACAGTCACCAACAACGGCACCATTTCTGCTGATCGTGGCAATGTGACCTTGGCCGGTTTACTTGTCAATCAACGAGGAACCGCAAGAGCAACCACCTCGGTGAATGCCAATGGTTCGATTTACCTGCAAGCAGGAGATGTTTCAAAAAGTACCAATACGATTGGCGTTCCTGACCAGTTTTATACAGGTGGTGCGCTCGATAACGAGAATGGGGTTGCTGTCACATTGCCAGGAAAAGCACTGCTCTTGCCCACGGTAGGCGGTACCGTGACCCTGGGCGCCGGCAGCAAAACAGAGGTGTTGCTGGATGCAACCGACAAAGCAACGATTACCGACAAGCAGGTCTTTCAACAGTCCAACATTGGCCTGGTTGGTAAAAACATTATTTTAGAAGGAAAAACCGGCACGCTCGCAGGGGCGCAAGTAACAGCGAAAGCCGGACTGGTGACTGCGCTGGCGGCAGAAGATCCTTACCAAAGCCAGGTCAATGACAATAACCTTGCCGAAGTCGCAAAAGACAGCAGCCGTATTTATGTCGGCGATGGCGCAAAAATTGATGTGTCTGGCGTCAAAAATGTGCAGCTAAAACGCCAGTTACTTGAGGTGGAACTACGTTCCAGCCAATTGGCCGATGCACCATTGCTGCGTAATGGTTTCTTAAATGGCAAAACCATTCTGGTAGACCCAATGCAAGGCACGACCTTGACCGACATTAGCCCCAATTTGCAAAATATTGGGCGCGGTATCGAAGAGAAAAGCACGGTAGCCGGCAGTATACGGCTGGATTCCCGTGGGGACGTCATTACACGCAGTGGCTCTGTGCTAGATGTTTCCGGCGGCAGTATTCAATACTCAAAAACCGATGCCGCCACAACCAAGCTGATGGGTGCGAATGGTGTCGTCTATGATGTTGCAACTGCGCCGAAAGACATCGAATACATTGGATTTGCAAACAAATATACCTATGTCGATAACCGCTACGGGAAAAGCACCTCCATCACGGATGCAAAAATACTCCCAGGCTACCTTGAAGGCAAGTCTGCGGGAAATATAGCGGTACTGGCTGGTAGTGCTTATTTGCGTGGTGATACCCTGGCCACGACAGTGACGGGCGTGTATCAACGCCTGGCGAACAGCTTGCCTGAAGGTGGTCATTTCACACTTGGGGATAAAGCCATGCTGGGCTCACCAGAAGCCCTTAAAGATGTGCGTATCGGAGATGTTCAGTTTGTTAATACAGTCACCGATAGCCTGGGTAATTTTGACGCATTAAATGATAGCCTGTCGCCGCAGGACGCATCCACAACCCTGCTTTCTGCCAGCCAATTAGGCAGTCAGGGGATGAATCACCTTGATATCTATAGCAACGGTGTTGTCAGCGTCCCCTCCAGCACCCCTATCACTTTAAGTGGTCATGGCTCATTCTCGGTCACCGCCAGTGCAGTCAATATAGACAGTGCCATTGTGATTCCTGATGGCACCGTCAATTTAACTGCAAAAGCCAACCTGAAAGCACCTCAGGCCGTCGCAAACGACGTGCACTTATCCAGCAATGCCGTGATCTCAACAGCAGGTCAATGGGTGAATGATTCGCCTTTAGCAAAACAGCCCGCCACGCCGCCGCCTTTATTGATAGATGGTGGCACGGTCAATTTATTAGCCGCAAACAACGTCAAGCTTGATCAAGGCAGTGTGGTGAATGTCTCTGGCGGTGCCTGGCTAGATGGCAATGGTAAGTTATCGGCCGGTAAAGGCGGTAACCTCACAATCAAAGCCAATGAAGGTCAGTTGCTTGGGGCCAACGAAAGCATAGGTAAAGTCAGCCTGGACGGCACGATCCGCGGTGATAGCTTTGATCAAGCGGGCACCTTGTCCATTAGCTCTGGCTACTTAACGATCGGTGATCATGCCCTGAATAAAGCAGGCGAGCTTTGGCTGACCTCCAATTTCTTCAATCAAGGTTTTGGTGCTTACAACCTGGTGGGGACAGATGGTGTGACCGTATTGGCGAATACAAGCATCGCACCAAGACAGCACAACCTGGTTTTAAAACGCGATGCAGTATATGTCGCCAGTGGCAGTGATATGACAAGCGTGGCCAATGTCGCGTTACTGCCAGAAATCAACCGCCATGCAGCAGATATCTCATTGTCATCCACGCATTATGCCCCGGCACTCACCAATCAATTTGGTAATGTGTTGTTAGATCAAGGGGCCTCCATTTCTACAGATGCTGGTGCAACCGTTACGTTGACCGCGCGTGAGAGTCTGACTGTCCTTGGCAATATTGACGCTCCTGCTGGCAAGATCACTTTGGAAATCGCCAAGGGTGTCAAGGCCGGTGACCAGGAAAGTGACCAGGATGGGTACCGTGCCGATCAGCGTTTGTTGATTGGCGCCTCAGCCAGCATCACGGCACAGGCCAAAGTAGTGAAAAACCTGCCTACCGCCAATGGCTTGCAAACCGGGAAAGTGCTGGATGCCGGGACGATCTCCCTGATTGCGAACAAAGGCAGCGTGGTGACCGAATCGGGGTCTACACTGGATGTGTCCGGCAAATACGCTACCTTTGATATTCAAAATAAAAACAAGCTTGCAGGCACAGTCACAGCCGTCGGCAAAGCAGGCGAGATTGATATTCACGCCTATGAGAGCTTATCGCTCAAGGGCAAGCTGGTGGGTAACGCGGCGAATGTGGCAGGGGCACAGGGCGGTAGCCTGACCATAGGCCTGGATAACTATGACCGTAAGGTTAACCCGAATGACACGCCGGTATCCGGCGCCCCACTCTACCCGACCAATGACCGTGTATTGACGATCACCTCAGATGCTGCGCTGGCCAATGCGAGCGGGATACAAAACGGGGTAGCGGTGGTCAATGTGGATGTCATCAAGCAGGGCAACTTTGATAATGTCACCCTCAAAAGCACCGATGTCATCGCCTTCAATGGCAACGTCAGCTTAAGCAACAAACAATCTATCCAGATTGATGCCCCCGTCATCCAGGGGGACACCAACGCGCAGGCTGTATTTAATAGCAGCTATGTTGCCATTGGGAATGCTGACCGCTCTCGACAACTCGCGGGCAATGATACGCTTGCACCTGTCAGCGGGAACGCTACCTTGACCGTGCAAGCCAACCTGATCGATGTACAGAATAAAAGTACCCTGACCGGTTTTGACCAGCTCTCGCTGGTAAGCACGGGAGATATCCGTTTTGATGTCAATCCCGAAATCGTCAATCTCAAAGCTGACTTTAACGGCTCATTAAAAACGAGCGCGGATATCTTGCTGAAAGCGGCACAGATCTATCCGACAACTCACTCTACTTTCACTATTAATCCAGGCTCAGCCGGCAATTACGCATTGGGTAATATTACGATTGAACAGAATGGCACCAGTAAAGTGCCACTCTCCGCCGGCGGCAGCTTGATTATGAATGCCACAAATATTTACCAGAATGGCACCATACGCGCGTCGATAGGCAGCATTCAACTCAACGCGACCGACAGTCTTGAACTTGGCGCTGGCAGCCTGACTTCAGTGTCGGCAGAAGGATTGACCATCCCCTACGGGTTCACCCAGAACAGCCAGGAATGGCTCTATGGCGTTTTATTTTCACAAGATAAGGTGGTTCAAAGTGAAGTGGTCAGCACCCTCCCCAGCAAAGAAATTTCCATCAGTGCCCCTACCATTGTCCAGAAGTCAGGAGCAACGGTCGATATCTCCGGTGGTGGCGACCTATACGCCTATGAGTTCATTGCCGGTACTGGCGGCACCAAGGACGTCTTGAGCCTGGGGGCGAATGAATACACAGCGGCCATTGTGCCCTCTCTTGGCAACGCTTATGCACCAGTCGACCATCAATACGCAGCTGGTAGCGAACTGAAAGTCGGTACTTCCGTTTACCTGAAAGGCGTGCCCGGATTAAAAGAAGGGTTTTACACCTTGCTCCCGGCACGTTATGCCTTACTTGAGGGGGCTTATGCCGTTAAGCTCATTCAGCCAAACTCAAACATTGCATTGGGCACCACCGTAAAACAGGCTGACGGGTCGTTCTGGGTTGCCGCAAAAAATGCGGTCAATCATACGGATATTTTAGATAGCGCAACGTCAACCGTTCAACTGACCCCTGGAGCAGTTGTCAGAACCCAGTCGCAGTACGTGGAAAGCAAAGCGAATACTTTTTATACAAACCAAGCCACAAGCAATGGCACAGTCAAACCCAGGACGCCGCAAGATGCAGGTCAGTTTGTAGCTTCAGCCATTGATAAACTAGTGCTCGATGGCGTGTTTAAAACCACAGCGGTCAATAATGGCCGCGGGGGAGACATTTCGATTCTCTCCAATCATATCCGGGTGGTCGATACGGTCGGCCCTGACGATGGCACCCTGCAATTATCGACCGCCACCTTGAATAACTTGCAATCAGAAAGCTTATTGCTGGGTGCAAAACGGACCACGACTGCTGATGGCGATCAACTCACTGTGACCGCTAACAGTATAGAAGTGAATAACGATAAAGCGACACCTTTAAAAACAAAAGAACTCATACTGGCGGCCAAAGAGACCGTTACGGTGAAAGCAGGCAGTGGTATAGAGGCCAAAGCCTCATCGAATAGCAGTAACCCGTCGGCCAACGACTTACTGGTAGAGGGCGATGGGGCATTACTCAGGCTTAGTGCCGGAGAACAAGCCCTGGTGAAACGCCAGAATGTGGCTGGCATTGCCGGTTTGCTGGATATCCAGTCAGTCACCTCGCTGGATGTGGGGACAGGCAGTATCAATTTTGACGCAACCAGCAATACGAACATTGCTGAATCCAGCAGCGTGATTGCCAGGTCCATCAATATTGCTTCCGGCAAAATAAGTGTGGGAGATGTCCCGGCCAATACCAACGGATTATTGCTGACGGAAGGGTTGCTAAACAGGTTTGATGGGCTAAAAAACCTAGGCTTACACTCCTATAGCTCTTTAAATTTGTATGACAATGCGGCGCTTGGCAGCGCAGTGAATCCACTGACCTCGTTATCCATTGATGCCCGTGCCATTTTGGGCTTTGGTCACACAGAGAAGTCGATCAATGCAGGCCAACTGACTTTACTCAACTCAAATGGATCACCTGTGGTAGAAACCGGGACGGGTAGCGGTGGTTTGACCGTCAACGTACAACAGGCACAAAGCTCGGGCCGTTTGATTTCAGGCGATGGCAATAAAACGATAGAAGGCTTTGGCCAGGTAGACATCAATGTTGCCCAGGATGTACTGGGGCAAGGCAGTGGCAGTTTAAACCTGAACAATGCCGGCAATCTCACACTTACCACCGCCAGGTTGAGTGTGGCCGCTGGTGCAGATCTCGCCTTATCCAACCAGACAGGTGATATCCGTCTGTTGAGCCCCGGCGTAGCGACTACGCTGGCTAATGCCGTACAGGCCGGTGGTCAATTAACAGTCACCGCAAATGCCGTGACTGTGAATAGCCTGGTTGATTTGCCTAGCGGTAGTGTGACACTGAATGCCAAAGCCGGGGACGTGACGATTGGTCAGCAAGGTGCAGTACAAGCGAACGGATTCACTAAAACCTTCGGCAAGACCGTCACCAGCTATGCCAATGCAGGCAACATTACGCTGAATTCTGATCAGGGCAATGTCATTATTGCGTCGGGCGGTAAGCTGGATGTTTCAGCGGCTGGCAATGCCAACGGCACACAAGGTGGCAAAGCAGGCAAGTTAACGATTGCTGCATCGAATGGACTTTTGGATAATCAGGGAAGCATCACTGGCACTCCAAAGCCAGGCAATACTGGCGCCAGTTTTAGCCTGGATGCAAACGCGATCACCAGTGTTTCCGGGCTAAATACACAGCTGGCGCAAGGTGGTTTTTCAGGAGACATTGCACTGCGCGCACGCACCGGTGATTTAACGGTGGCAAGCAATGATGTGATTAAAGCGAGTTCCGTCACACTCACGGCTGATGGTGGCAATGTGCAAGTCGATGGGAAAATTGACACCAAAAACACAGTACAAGGCAATATCTCAGTGTGGGCCCGAGACAATATTACGCTGGCTAATGGTTCAAAAATCAGCACCGTTGGCGGCGATGTTAGTCTGGGCAGCCAAAGTGGCATCTTAGACTTGCAGACAGGGGCAGAAGTCAGCCTCAAAGGCACCTCAGCGTTGGCAGATGGCCAGCTGACGTTACGTGCCGCGCGCACCGCCAACAATAGTGATGTGAAGATCAATACGATTGGCGCGACTGTCGACAGCGGGCAAAAAATTATCGTAGAGGGTGTAAAAACCTATCAGCAGGCAATCCCTAATTTTGCCTCTACTGCGGCGGGGAGTATCCGTACCGAAACCAGTGACTTCGCCAATAACGCCAGCACCATCAGTACACGCCTGATCACAGACCCAAGCAAAATCCAGGTACGTGCAGGGATCGAAGTCACCAGTACAGGCGATATGACTGTCAACAGCACATTAGACTTGCGGGGTATCCCCAGCCTGCGTGTCAATGCAGTGCCGATTAACCTGACCTTGCGTGCCGCCGGTGATTTGGTGGTCAATGCATCCATCAGTGATGGCTTTGCCTCAGCCGCCACCACTGCAATCCAGGCCACGGGTGATTCGGCGTCTTACCGCTTCACCGCAGGTGCGGACTTCAACAGTGCCAATCCCCTGGCCACGGTTAAAACAGATGGAATGACCGATACGGGCAATTTTGTGCTGACCCCGAATAACCTGATCCGCACCGGCAATGGCAACATTGATATCGCAGCGGCAAATGATATCCGGCTCGGCTACAGCACTGCCAGCCAGGATTACAGTGACGTGAATGCACAAAAATCAGTGATCTATACCGCAGGTGTTCCCAGTGCAGCCATTAACAACTTCTCTATTCCGCTGAGGGTCAACGGTCGTCAAACCCTGGATGCCACCTATCCAACAGATGGAGGTGATATCACACTCCGTGCTGGCAAAGACATTAGAAGTGCAGAAACGAACCAGTTTATTTCTAACTGGTTATGGCGTAGAGGCCGATTAAGCGCCGATGGCCAAACCTTTGACACCACAGGATTCGGAGTGAATCGCCGAGGCCTTAACACCAGCTGGTGGGTCGCTTACGATCAATTCCAGCAAGGCATAGGGGCACTTGGCGGCGGCAATATCAGCCTGGATGCTGGGCATGATGTCATCAATGTGTCGGCAGTGATCCCCACCAGTGGACGTGTCGCAGCTGCCATAGGCGTTGCGCCTACTGCAGCAGACATCATCATTACCGGTGGCGGCAACCTGAATGTGACCGCTGGCAATGATATTAAAAGTGGCCTGTTTGAGGTAGACAAAGGGACGGCCAACCTGACAGCAAATGGCGCGTTCAGTTACGAACGTACCGGCCTAGACGGTAGCCCCCTGTACCCTATCCTGGCCTATGCAGATACACAGATTAATGCCAATGCAAGAACAGACCTCACCATTACCACATTGGTGAATTCGACCATGGTACCGCAAGCCAACACAAACAAGCTGGTCTCCCCTTCCTACTTTTACACAGTGGGTTCGACCTCTTCTCTCAATGTCAGTAGCGTGGGAGGCAATGTGAACCTGCCGACCAATGTCGACACGATTAATCAGACCATTCTGGATGATAAGTTTGAAAGCATCACGCAAAGTAACAACTGGACGGTATACCCGACTATTCTAGATGTCACCGCCTTCTCGGCGAATGCAAATGTCAGTGGCCGTTTATTCCCATCGGCAACCGGCAACTTGCAGGTGCGCGCCGCCAACGATGTAACTATCCAGAATACGATGCTGGAATCAAACCCAATCAGGGCCAGTGTTTTATTCCCCACCCAGTCAGGCAACAGCGGCGATGTGTTGCTGGAGCTGATCAAACCCAGCACGCCCCTGCATCTCAATGATAGTGCGGCAGCATACGTCATTGCAGACAAAGGCGATATCAACGGCGACCTTATTATTGCCAAACCGGTATCGGTCCAGGCCGGGCATGACATCAAAGACTTTAACCTGGTGGCAAAAAATTTAAATAGTACGGATATCACCAGTGTCACCGCCGGCAATAATATTTCTTACAGCATCACACGAAGCGAGCTCAGTAATAACATCACGTCCAACCCGGATGGCATCAGTATAGAAGGCCCAGGCCAACTGGCAGTCATCGCCGCCGGGGATATTGACCTGGGGAATAGTGCCGGCATTGTGAGCCGCGGCAATCTTGCCGATGCTCGCCTGGCAGCAAAGGGCGCGACACTCATTGTTTCCGCAGGTGTCGGCACCAATGCTGACGGCAGTATACGCGAGCCGGATTACCAGGCATTTATTGAGAAGTATTTGACGAATGCAGACAGTGCCTACCAAACACAGTTGATTAACTATATTCGTGAAATCAAGCACATTCAAACTCCTCTCCTGGCAGACCAGAATGCAGAGTATGCATTGCGTAGCGCTGAATTTCAGGCACTTAGCCGCCAGGCACAAATGCCTTTGATTGCCAGCGTCTTGTATAAAGAATTGCAAGCGACCGGGATTGATCACAATACCAAAGGGACCTCTTATGACCGAGGCTACTTAGCCATCGAAACACTGTTCCCAAGCAAGGAAAACAATCAGCCCCTCAAATATGACGGCGGCATCAATCTGGCGTTCAGCCAGATTAAAACAGAACAAGGTGGCGATATCAGCTTACTGGTACCAGGTGGTGGCGTGACCGTTGGCTACCCCAATCCACCCGCAGAGTTAAATGATGCCAAGAGAAATGGCACCATTCCAGCCGAGGCTAATCTTGGCCTGCTTGCCTTGTCTGACGGTGCCATCAGGGCGTTTGCCAGAGATAGCTTTACCGTGAACCAGTCGAGAATACTCACCCTGCAAGGGGGCGATATTCTGCTATGGACATCCACAGGGGATATTGATGCAGGTAAAGGGGCAAAAACCGTCTCCGCCGCGCCGCCGCCGGTCATTCAAACCGATGCCAACGGCAACGTATTCGTCAACCCAAGTGGCGCAGTCTCCGGCAGCGGCGTTGGCCAGTTACTCACCAAAGCTGGGATAACAGCAGGCACGGTTGACCTGCTGGCTCCTACAGGTACGGTCAATGCTGGTGATGCGGGCATCCGCGTCGCAGGTAATTTGAATATTGGCGCCTTGGTGGTGATTGGTGCAGACAATATCAAAGTATCCGGTACAGCCACGGGGGTGCCGCTCTCCTCCGTCGGTGCGTCCGTCGGTGCGTTATCTGCGGCGTCTGCCGTGGGAGATGCGACCAAGGCCGTCACAGATAAATTAGCGGGCGGTTTAGGTAACAACCAGCTTCCTAATGACGCCATCAAAAAATTAATGCCCTCTATCCTGACCTTCAAACTGTTAGGCCTGGGTGATTTTGACTTGTAGTGAATAAATTAAAAATAAATGGAGTTGCAGTTCATGCTAAAAATTAAATGGATGATGGGGCTGATGCTGATGCTACCCATGTTTGCCAATGCAAATTGGAATTCAGACTGGGGCGATCATAAAAAGATCACCATCAACACACAAGGCGTTTCGCCTGCTGTGAACAGCTTTGCGACGGTGATCCGTTTGCATTCGGGTAACTTTGACTTCTCATCCGTGAATGAGGATGGCTCGGACTTACGGTTTATCGCGGCCGATGATCAAACAGAGCTCAAATTTCACATTGAGAAATTTGATGTCCTGAATGAACTCGCGGTGATTTGGGTACAAATTCCAAAGATTGACGTAGCGGACAAAGAAGCTTTTATTTATGTTTACTATGGCAACGAAAAAGCGATTACCCCGGTAGAAACGGCCAATATATGGGATACCAATACGGTGGCTGTTTTTCAATTTGCAGAAAAAACGCCATTTAAAGATAACACAGCCACTGCAGCTACCTTGACTGGCAATGCAGCTGTGGACCGTGCAGCCTTACTGGGAGAAGCAGCGACCTTATCTGGCTCGCCTCTCACCATTGCAGCAAAGCCTGCGTTAAAAATTTCAAATAACAATGGCTACACCTGGTCTGCCTGGGTCAAACCTGCCAACTTGGATCAAGCAGCCGTTTTATTCGCACAAGGCCCTCTCAGCCTCAAGATTTCGGCGCAAAAACTCACTTTAGCCACAGGCGCAACCAGCCTCTCCGGGGGCGAACTAAAAGCCGCGGCATGGCAGCATATCGCCTTTACCCTGGAGGCAGGTAAAGCGACACTGTATTTAAATGGTGTCGCGGTTAGCACGGGCGACTTGCCTGTCACAGACACCCAATCGGATATTCAACTGGGAGAGGGGTTTAACGGTGGGCTGGATCAGGTAGAAATTGCCAATATTGCCCGCACAGCCTCATGGTTGAAATTGGCCGCTGCCTCACAAGGTGCTGACAGCAAACTCATCGCATTGGAAGCAAATGAAGAGGAAGCGGAGGAAGATGGCGAAGCTTCTTACATCACCATTCTGATCAATAGTCTCACAGTGGATGCGAAAGTTGTCATTGGCATATTAGCGATCATGTTTGCTATCAGCGCCTACGTGATGGTGCAGAAGTTTCGCCTGGTTTCCCGTACTGATCTGGATAACAAGAAGTTTCTCACTCAATTCCAGAATGCAGGCGCCAACCTGCTCACCTTAGACAAATCAGGGAAGTATCCACACTCTGCGCTGTTTAAATTGTATGTTGCCGGTTTGCGCGAAATCAAAAAACGTGAACATGCCGGCCAGGCAATTCAATTAAGTGGGGCTTCAATTGATGCGATTAAAGCCGCCGTCGATGCCGACCTGGTACGTGAAACTCAGCGCCAGAACGCCGGCATGGTTCTCCTGACGATAGCTATTTCGGGTGGCCCGTTCCTGGGCCTGCTCGGCACAGTGGTCGGTGTGATGATCACCTTTGCGGCCATTGCCGCTGCCGGTGATGTCAACGTCAACGCCATCGCCCCAGGCATTGCGGCAGCCTTGCTAGCAACGGTTGCAGGCCTGGGGGTGGCGATTCCCGCCCTCTTTGGCTACAACTACCTTGCCAGTCGCGTAAAAAACATCACGATCGAAATGCAGATTTTTGTGGACGAATTCATTACCCGAATCGCAGAGCTCTATGGCAAAGAATAAGCCCTGGCAGCACCTTAACTTGAGAGGCGATCTGTAATGTCTGAAGGCGTTAAAGAAGAGAACCAGCTATACGATGAGATCAACATCACGCCCATGCTGGATCTGGCCTACGTGTTACTGGTGATTTTTATCATCATGACCACTGCCTCTGTACAAGGCGTCAAAGTCGATATGCCGCATACCGGGAGCACCGCTCCACTGGCGAAGCCACAAATGCGCGCCATCACGATCACCAGCGATGGCACCGTGTATCTGGATGCTTACCCCGTCGATATGGTAACGCTTGAGCAACGTCTGGCCGAATATAAAAACGGCAACCCTGAATTACCTGTAGTGCTCAAGGGAGATGCTTCTACACATTTTGACATTGTTTCCGAGGTACTTGGTGTCTGCAAAAAACTGGATATTACCGAAGTTGGGCTAGTCACCAAGAAACAGGCTGAATAACGATGCAAGTACAAAACGATGCACAACCCTACGACACCATTAACATCACGCCAATGCTGGACTTGGCCTACGTGTTGCTGGTGATCTTTATTTTGATGACCACGGCCGGTGTACAAGGGCTGACCATGAACTTGCCCAAGCCCTCAAACAAGCCCAGTACAGAAAAACACGAAGTCATCATTGTACAAGTGACAGCCAGTGGCCTCATGGTCAATGGCGCCGGGATCAGCCAGCCTGAGCTGGAAACAAAAATTAACCAGACCAAATCACAAGACCCGAAATTCTCGGTCATGATCAAAGGCAATGCTGATGCGCCTTATGCCGCCATTGTATCGGTGATTGATTTAGTGACTCGCCTGCAAATTGAAAATGTTGGCCTGGTCACCGGCAAGATTGGCACCTAATGCAAGACACCGCCATCATTGAATCTGAAGACCAACAGCAGGATGACATCCCTGCATCGCACTGGTTTAAACGTCTCACAGTATTTGTAATTGTACTGGCACTGCTGCTGGGCATTGCTTATGGCCTCAAAGGATTATTCAAAGGAGGCGAGGTTAAAAAGCCTGCCATCACTAAAATTCAGTTGAAGGATTTGCCGCTCCCCCCACCGCCTCCTCCACCTAAGGAGCAACCCAAAGAACAACCTAAAGAGCAACCGAAGCAGATGCCAAAAGAAGCGGTACCCAAACCAGTGGATGCACCACCGCCAACGGATACGCTAAAGATGGATGGCCCTGCAGGCGATGCGCCTAGCCAGTTTGCAGCAGGGGCTGTCGCTAACGAAAATCAATCGGGACAGACCGGCAGCCCGTCTATAGGTGGCAATCGTCCTAGCCAGGCCAGTATCGCCTATGCAAGCAAAGCATTTAACCGCCTGCAGGAGGCAGTTAATAACCAGAAAGAACTGGCAAATTTACAGTATCGGGTCGTTGTGTATGTCTGGGTCGAGAAAGATGGCCTCATTAGCAACATTGAACTAAAACGAGGTTCGGGCAATGCAGATACCGACAGGTTTCTTAAAGAAGCGTTGGACACGATCAAGTCTCTGAAAAGCGGCCCACCACCTGATTTACAAAATCCGATCAAAGTAGAAATGGTATCCAAATCGAGTGTGTAGATAACAGCCTGTCTGCACAGGTAAAACTGCCTGGCAACAGACGCCAAAACAATCAACACCAAAATGAGCATTAAAGCAGGGAGAGCATATGAAAGAAAGAAACACCGGGCTAAAAGTCATATTGACTGCCGTTTCGATGGCAGCAATCACCAGCCCAGTTCAGGCACTGGCAAGCGAGATTGAAGAATTGCGTAACTTACGCGATTCGACCGTCACCTTGATGAATTTGATGGTAAAAAAAGGCCTTTTATCCAAAGAGGACGTAGAACCAATTGTCGAGCAGGCAAAGCGTGCCGAACAGGCCTCAAAACAAGAACTGGCAAAAGTGAATACCAGCAATCTCGACGAAACGCCTGCCACCGACAAACCGAATGTGATTCGTGTTCCGCTTGTGCCTGAATTCATGCGCGATGAAATGCGCGATGAAATCAAGCAAGAGGTGCTGAAGCAAGCCAAAGAAGAGCGTTGGGGGGATCCAGGTGCGCTACCTGACTGGCTGAATAGAATCAGTTTTGAAGGCGACATCCGCCTGCGCTATCAGAATGATAGCTTCCCGGATGACAATCAGCCCAATGCCAGCGCTGTGCAATTTCAAAGCCTGGGACAAATTGTCAATAACACTGACGAGACCCGCAGCGATCAACGGATCAGGGTGAGATTGGCAATGAATGCAAATATTTCTGAGCAATTGAAAGCCAGTATTCGCCTGATCACGGGGGGGATTGGCAATGGTTCAGATCCTAATCAGGTCAATCAGGTATTAGGAAACTACAACTCCAGATATGAAATTGGGATTGACCGCGCGTTTATTAACTATAAACCCAATCAATATATTGAAGTGAATGCAGGTCGAATTGCCAATCCGTTCTTTACGCCTACCGAACTGGTTTGGAGCGATAAAATATCACTTCAGGGGGCGGCAGTCACGCTGACACCACCCGCAACAAAGCGGATTAAACCCTTTATCACTGTCGGCGCATTTCCTATCGAAAGTGTCGCTGAAACCCCAGCCTCAGATGCAAAAAGCAAATGGCTGTTTGGCTACCAGGCAGGGATCAATTGGGATGTTGCGCCGGATTACACTTTAAAACTCGGCGTTAGTTATTACGACTACAAAAATGTTGAAGGCATCCCTAACGCCACATTAGCGGATGTGAGTGCAGGTAAATACAATGCAACGGGGCCATCCTTCAGGCAAAAGGGTAACACCATCTTTGACATTAACCAGGTGGACCCGACAGCCCCTTATGTTGGCGGGGTATTGTCGCAGTTTCAGGAGCTAAACCTGTCAGGCGCTTTAAATATTGCCAACGTGGCAAGCAAACAAGTAAGAATCGAAGGCGACTTCGTTAGAAATATTGGCTACAACAAGCAAGAAATCCTTTTCAGAACCGGGATTAATAGTCAAAAAGAGATCGATGGTTACCAGTTGATGTTCACAGTAGGCGACCCTGTGGTAGCAAAGTATGGGCAGTGGCAGGCCTTTACAGGTTATCGCTATCTTGAAGCCAATGCCGTGCTGGATGCATTTACAGATAACAACTTCCATATGGGCGGCACCAATGCCAAGGGCTATTTCTTGGGTGGTCGATTTGGGTTTGATAAAAGCAGCGCGATCAGTGCAAGCTGGTTAAGCAGTAAAGAGGTATCTGGGCTGCCATTAGCGATTGATACATTCCTGCTGGACTTTATAACATCGTTCTAAGAGGGATATCTCATGCACGCCAACACACGATCTTACGGCCTTGTTTTAATTGTCTTGCTATTAGCGGTGGCATCCAGTTTGGCTTCAGCCAAATCTGGCAAAGAACGCGATATCGTCAAACGCTTACAGCGCAATTTAGAGCAACAACAAATACAAAAGCAACAGATTGAGCAGGAGAAAAATGCGCTCATTGAAAAGGCAAACCAGCAAGACACCGCATTAAAAAATACAGCCGCAGAGAAGGCAAAGTTAGAAAGCCAGGTACAACATACATTCAAGCAAAAGCAAGATTTGCAAGCTGAACTAAGAGCCTTAAAAACTGAACTAGAGAGTGCAAACCAGAAGTTAACCCGTTCAGAAACTGATCGCAACAACCTCAGCCAGCAGGCGCAGGAATTAACAGCTCAATTAGCCAGTGAAAAAAAAGAAAACAGCGAATTTAAAGCTCAAAATGCCATCTTGAAAACTACTTTTGAAACTGCTTCTACAGCACAACACACTGCAAAAAAAATGCAAGAAAGCTGCGAAGTAAAGAATAAGCAGCTATTCCAATATTCAAAAGCACTGATCAATCATTACCACAATACCTCTTTCTGGCAGGCACTTAAGCAAAATGAGCCTTTTTTGGGCTTTGGCGGCGTTGAACTCCAAAACCTTTTGCAAGAATATAAAGACAAGATCGACCAGGAAAAAATCACCTCTAATTAGTCGGATGCAATCCGAATGGGAGATGAATCACTGCATTCATGTCTGAATTAAATATAGAAAGTTAACTCTTTAGTCACAGTGCACTGCGTATAGAGTTGTTTTGATAAAGTATTAGAAGAACTTCTAATACTTTAATTAGATGGCTTTACGCAATGTGTTCTAAGCTATTGATTTTATTGGTCGGAACGGTGTGATTCGAACACACGACCCCTTGCACCCCATGCAAGTGCGCTACCAGGCTGCGCTACGCCCCGACGTTGGACTCGAACAGGAACCTGCTCGAAAAAGAAGGCTGCATTATAAAACAAAACCGCATATTCGCTAAGCAGAATATGCGGTTTTATCAGCGCGCGAGCCAGTTCAGGCTGGGGCTTTTAACAGTTGAAGTACTTGTTGAATTTGATCCCTGAGGGCGGCAACATCGACCACCGGCAGTTTGGCATCCTCGGCAATCAATGACGACGTATTCGTGGTTGCTGCACTGGACACCTCAGCGGCAGACCGAGATTTGTCCATTTTTTCATCTACGCCATCCAGTCGATTGCGTGCGCCGCTAATGGTAAAGCCTTGCTCGTAGAGCAGCTCACGGATTTTACGGATCAGCAATACTTCATGATGCTGGTAGTAACGACGGTTACCGCGGCGTTTAACCGGTTTGAGCTGGGTAAACTCCTGCTCCCAGTAACGCAAGACATGCGGCTTGACCCCACACAACTCGCTGACTTCACCGATAGTGAAATAGCGTTTGGCAGGGATAGGCGGCAAGGTGACTTTTTGCGTTTCTACCATGTTTGGGAGTCAGATCAGGCTTGTGCTTGTAATGGTTGTTCTGCGTAGTGTTCTTCTACGCGTAATTTTAATTTCTGACTGGCGTGAAAAGTCACCACACGACGTGCAGAAATTGGAATTTCTTCACCAGTTTTCGGGTTACGGCCAGGACGCTCGGATTTGGTACGCAACTCGAAGTTACCAAAACCAGACAGCTTAACGCTATCGCCTTGCTCCAGCGCATTGCGAACTTCTTCAAAAAACGCTTCCACCATGTCTTTGGCTTCACGCTTGTTCAGCCCGACTTGTTCAAACAACAAATCGGCCAAGTCAGCTTTTGTGAGTGTCATTAACGATCCCCTGAACCTTCTTATTATGCGAGATGCTTGTGTTGTATCAACTGTTATCCTTGGTACTATCTAATGATGATCCCAATGATATTATCTTAGTGACGCAGCAAATTTGGATGACCAGTTGTTGAGGATTTTTGCCACGATGGTATCCACTTCCTCATCGACCATTGTCTTGCAAGTATCTTGCATAAGTACAAGAAATGCAAGGCTTTTTTTGTTTTCAGGCACACCTTTACCATGATAAACGTCGAACAATTTCACCTGTTTTAGCTGAGAAATGTTCTCATTCATCACCGCATCAATCATCGCTTGAGCTGATACAGATTGCTCAACGACCATCGCTAAATCTCGACGAACCGGCAGGAATTTGCTGACCTCACTATAGGCAGGCACCTGGGTTGCCAATGCAGCATCGGCATCCAACTCAAACAGGTAACAGGCACTGGTTAATCCATATTGCTGCTGCCATTGTGGATGCAATTTACCTAACCAACCGACCGCTTTGTCACCCAGGTAAATGCGGGCTGACTGGCCTGGATGCAAAGCAGGATGTTGCTCAACAGCAAAGTGCACCGGTTGCGCAAATAGCGCCTCCACATGTGCTTTGGCATCGTAAAAATCAAAAGCGCGAGCCTCTGCAGCCCATTGTTCAGGCTGCACACTGCCGTAGACCAAGCCAGACAAAGTCAATGTTTCAACAAAGCCTTGCGCGCTCTTCTCATAACGGGCGCCCAATTCAAACAGCATGGCACGTGTTTGCTGGCGTTTGAGATTGTAATCCAGCGCATCCAACAAACCACCCCACAAGCCGGAGCGCATCACGCTCAGGTTGCTGGCAATCGGGTTTTTAAGCGCAATTGGCTGGGCGTTACCGTATAAATCACGCTCCCAGTTGGCATCGACAAAGCTATAAGTCACCACTTCCTGATAGCCATGGTTGACCATCACGTCGCGCAGCCAGTGTTTGCTGCGTGTCGCTTCTGGTGCCACAAGCATGCCTTGCGGGGCAACCGGAGTCAGTGCAGGAATATGCTCATAACCATGCAGGCGGGCGACCTCTTCAATCAAGTCCTCTTCACGCGCAATATCAAAACGGAAGCTAGGTGCGCTCACATTAAACACACCGTTAGCTTCGGTATACACAAATCCCAATTGCGTCAGTAACTGACCCACTTGCACCAGGCTAACGTCTATACCCAGAATCGACAGCAGATAAGCATGACGCAACGCAACTTGCTTGCGCACAGGTAGTTGTGCAGTCACCGCGGTCACAGCACCAGCCTGACCACCACAAATCTCCAGCACCAATGCTGTCGCACGCTCCAGCGCATTCAAGGTATTACCGAAATCTACACCACGCTCAAAACGGTAAGAGGAGTCTGTGCTTAAACCCAAACGGCGTGCTTTGCCCGCCATGACATCAGGTGTAAAGAAAGCGCTTTCGAGGAAAATCGCTTGTGTGGCATCAGTCACCGAGCTTGGTTTGCCGCCCATGACGCCTGCCAGTGCGACCGGGCCATTGCCATCGGCAATCACCAGATCATCTGCCTTCAAAGTCACTTCTGTGTCATTTAGCAAGGCCAGTTTTTCACCGGCCTTGGCAAAACGGACTTCGACCTCGCCTTGCAATAGCGCATAGTCAAACGCATGCATAGGCTGGCCGAGTTCAAGTAATACATAATTGGTGATATCCACCAAGGCACTGATACTGCGGATGCCGCTGCGCTCCAAACGGCGCACCATCCAATCGGGCGTCTTGGCTTGGGCATTCACACCGTCAATCACGCGGCCATAATAAGCCTGGCAAGCGTCTGCTGCATTTAACGTAACGGTTTTGGCAAGATGGCTGCTGACAGCTGCCGCTTCAATCACAGGCACGGTTATTGGTGCGCCAGTCATGGCAACCACATCGCGGGCAATGCCCAAAATGCTTAAACAATCAGCGCGGTTAGGCGTCAATTTCAACGTATACGTGCTGTCATTCAATGCCAGATATTCACGAATATCCTGGCCAACAGGCGCATCGGCTGGCAGCTCCAAAATACCATTGGCTTCTGTCGCAATGCCCAGCTCTTTGGCAGAGCACATCATGCCGAAAGACTCTACGCCACGCACTTTGGCTTGTTTGATCTGAATCCCTGGCAGCTCGGCCCCCACCAACGCACAAGGCGCTTTCAGGCCCGCGCGTGCATTCGCTGCACCACAGACAATCTGCAGAATTTCTTCGCCGACTTTTACTTTACACACTTGCAAGCGGTCTGCATCCGGGTGTTTGGCAGCTTCCAGAATCTCCGCCACCACCACATGGCTAAACGCAGGGGCGACTGGGGTTAACTCTTCAACTTCCAGACCAGCCATGGTCAATGCGTGACCAAGTTGCGCGGTATCCAGTGATGGATTCACCATGGAACGTAACCATTGTTCGGAGAACTGCATATGTGTCTAACCCTGTATTAATTCGGTATTTAAAGTGCGTGGAGGCTGGATTATTTAATAAACTGCTGTAAAAAGCGCAAATCGTTATTAAAGAAATGGCGCAAATCATTGACGCCGTAGCGCAACATGGCCAAGCGCTCTACGCCCAAGCCAAAAGCAAAGCCACGGTATTCATCACTATCGATATTCACGTGTTTGAGCACCTCAGGGTGCACCATGCCGCAACCACCAATTTCCAGCCAGCCGCCATTCCAGCTCATATCCATTTCGGCTGAAGGCTCGGTAAACGGAAAGAAAGATGGGCGGAAACGCACGGTTAAATCATCGCGTTCAAAGAACTTTTGCAGGAAATCCTGCACCACGCCCTTGAGGTTGGCAAAGCTGATTTGTTCATCCACCCACAATCCTTCCACCTGGTGGAACATCGGTGAATGCGTCGCATCAGAGTCGACGCGGTAAACACGGCCAGGTGCAATAATTTTCAGCGGTGGCGTATTGTTTTCCATGTAATGCACTTGCACCGGCGACGTATGCGTACGCAAGACGTGCTCCATGCTGTCATTACCGCTATCAATGTAAAAAGTATCGTGCATGGCACGTGCCGGATGGTTATCCGGAATATTCAGCGCCGTGAAATTATAAAAATCGGTTTCGATTTCAGGGCCATCCGCCACACTGAAACCAATCGAGTGAAACAGCTCCTCTACACGGCGTAAGGTCAATGTCACCGGATGCAAACCACCGGTCGATTGCGCACGCGCAGGCAAGGTCACATCTATAGTCTCGCTCGCTAGCTGTTTGGCCTGTGCGGCGGCCAGGATACTGTCACGGCGGTCATTCAAGGCTTGCTCAACGGCTTGTTTAACCACATTAATCGCTGCACCAGCTGCAGGGCGCTCCTCAGCAGTCAATTTACCCAGCCCTTTCAAGGCTTCGGTCAGCGCGCCAGATTTTCCCAGGTATTTGGCCTTGGCGTTTTCCAGTGCAGGAACATCATGACAAGCTGCAAAGTCTTGTGCGGCTTCTGCGATTAAGTGATTGAGATCAGCCATCGTGCGTATTCTTTAAGTTTTGAGTCACATTAAAATAAAAAAAGAGGCCGCAGCCTCTTTTTTTGGTAGGTCTGATTAGGCGCTTAAACCTGTTTTAGCCAATTCTACGAATTTAGCAAAAGCAGCTTTATCGAACACGGCCAGATCAGCCAGTACTTTACGGTCAACTTCAACCGCAGATTTTTTCAGACCGTTCATGAAACGGCTGTATGTCAAACCAGCTTCACGGGCTGCCGCGTTGATACGGGCAATCCACAATGCGCGGAATTGACGTTTTTTCTGACGACGGTCACGGTATGCGTATTGACCGGCTTTCATTACCGCCTGTTTGGCAACACGGTAGACGTTCTTACGACGACCACGGTAACCTTTAGCAGCATTTAAAACTTTTTTATGTCTTGCGCGTGCGACGACACCACGTTTTACTCTAGGCATGTCGGTCTCCTTATTGTGTTGGCATCATTGCGCGGACGCGTTTCACGTCAGTCGCAGAAATAATGGAAGTACCGCGCAGCTTACGCTTTTGCTTGGTGGTTTTCTTGGTCAGAATATGGCGCAAGTGAGAGTGTGTACGCTTCACTTTACCGTTACCCAAGAACTTGAAGCGCTTTTTGGCGCTGCTCTTTGTTTTCATCTTTGGCATTTTTTTCTCCTTAGAGGTTGAATAGAGAGTAACTAGGCAGCCAATTTAGCCGTATTACTCCAAAAAACTGTTGTACTACTTAAAACCTTATTCTTCGCTTGGTGCTGCTTTTTCAGCTTTTTTGGCCACAGGCACAGCTTTCTTCGCTGGCGCCAATACCATCACCATCTGGCGGCCTTCCATTTTAGGATACTGCTCCACCAATGCGTGCTCTGTCAGATCAGCTTCCAAGCGTTTCAATAACGCCAGGCCGAATTCCTGGTGCGTAATTTCGCGACCACGGAAACGCAAGGTAATTTTTGCCTTATCGCCATCACCCAAAAAGCGGATGATATTGCGTAATTTAATATTGTAATCGCCGTCATCAGTGCCAGGTCTAAACTTGACCTCTTTAATCTGCACCTGTTTTTGTTTCAGTTTTTGCTCGTGCATACGCTTGCTCTCAGCGTATTTGAATTTGCCGTAATCCATCAAACGGCACACTGGTGGTGCGGCATTTGGTGCAATTTCAACAATATCAATATCAGCTTCTTCCGCTTTGGCAAAAGCCTCTTTGAGACTCATCACACCTAACGGTTCGCCATCCACACCAACCAAACGCACTTGTGGCGCAGTGATGTCGCCATTGATGCGTGTATCTTTATCTTGAGCTATAACAATCCCCTAACAATAAACAAAGCCGCACGAATACCCGAAATTAGACCCGGTTTTGGATGTCTTTTTGCAGGAGCGCTACAAACGCCTCTACCGACATCACACCCAGATCTTCACCTTTTCTGGTACGTACGGCCACATGACCATTTTGCATTTCTTTGTCGCCTACCACAATGAGGTATGGCAACTTTTGCAAGCTGTGTTCGCGTATTTTATAGGTAATCTTCTCATTTCTCAAGTCAAAATCGCATCGAATGCCATTTTTCTTCAATTTTTCAACCACTTGGCGGACATAATCAGCCTGATTATCTGAAATATTAAGCACCATGACTTGCACTGGCGACAACCAGACCGGCATCGCACCGGCAAAGTTTTCGATCAAAATACCTAAAAAGCGCTCCATAGATCCGACAATGGCGCGGTGCAACATAATCGGCCGCTGACGCGTATTATCTTCAGCCACATACTCCGCGCCCAGGCGTTCAGGCAGGTTGGGGTCAAGCTGGATAGTACCGCATTGCCACATGCGGCCCAGAGAGTCTTTGAGGGTAAACTCAATTTTCGGGCCGTAAAATGCGCCCTCACCCGGCTGATATTCAAACTCAAGACCATTGGCTTTAATCGCGTTGGCCAAGGCAGCTTCTGCCATATCCCAGGCTTCTTCCGTGCCCACGCGCTTTTCCGGGCGGGTAGACAATTTGACGATCACATCATCAAAACCAAAGTCTTTGTACACTTCGTACAACATCTTGATAAAGTCGGCTACCTCAGCCTCGACTTGTGACTCCATACAGAAGATATGGGCATCATCCTGGGTAAAGCCACGCACGCGCATCAGGCCATGCAAGGAGCCAGATGGCTCATTACGGTGACAGGAACCGAACTCTGCCAGACGTAATGGTAAATCACGGTAGCTGTGCAAACTGCTGTTGAAAATCTGGATATGGCCAGGGCAGTTCATCGGTTTCACCGCATAATCGCGGCTTTCCGACTGCGTGACAAACATATTGTCGCGGTAGTTTTGCCAGTGGCCGGATTTTTCCCACAGTGTTTTATCCAGCACGGTAGGTGTACGCACTTCCTGGTAATCGTACTCTTTAAATTTGGCACGCATGTACTGCTCGACCTCTTGCCAGATCACCCAGCCACGCGGATGCCAGAACACCATCCCTGGTGCATCATCCTGCATATGGTAGAAATCGAGTTGCTTACCCAGCTTGCGGTGGTCGCGCTTCTCAGCCTCTTCCAGCATATGCAGATAGGCTTCCAGCTCATCCTTGTTGCGCCAGGCGGTGCCATATACGCGTTGCAGCATTTCGTTATTGCTGTCACCGCGCCAGTAGGCACCGGCCAGCTTCATTAATTTAAACGCCTTGAGCTTGCCGGTATTCGGCACGTGCGGGCCACGGCACAAGTCAGTGAAGCTGCCTTCAGAATACAAAGATACGTCCTCATTGCTTGGAATGCTGGCAATGATCTCAGCCTTATAATGCTCGTTAATGCTTTTGAAGTAAGCCACAGCTTCATCACGTGGCAATACCTTGCGCTCGACTTTTTCGTCTTTCTTCGCCAGCTCAGCCATTTTCTTTTCAATGGCTGCCAGATCGTCCGGCGTAAACGGGCGCTTGTAGCTAAAGTCATAGTAAAAGCCATTATCGATGACCGGACCGATGGTCACCTGCGCATCCGGGAACAGCTCTTTCACCGCATAAGCCAGCAAGTGGGCGGTCGAGTGACGAATCACTTCCAGGCCTTCATCGTTCTTATCGGTAATGATGGCGAGGTCTACATCCTGCTCAATCAGATGACTGGTATCGACCAGTTTAGCTTCCTGACCTGTGTACGTGACCTTACCCGCCAGTGCGGCTTTCGCCAGACCAGCGCCAATATTCATCGCGACATCGGCCACGGTCACCGGCTGTTCAAAACTTCTGGATGACCCATCAGGCAAGCGGATTACAGGCATGACTCCCTCTCTTTAAACATTAAACAACCAAACAAAACAAGCACATGGCACCTGTTTTTGGTCAAACCTCGATTATCTCACAGCGCACGAAAATTCCGCAATCAGAAACCGAGTGCAGCCACATTTAAGGCATTGATACAAAGCGATACACGCCGATACAAAACCTGCATTCAGGCGCGGCATACCCAGTCGTTAAAACAGTTGACAGGCAGACGCGCCTGCCGAAACCAATGTAAAGGCGAAACACCAAGGGAGAACCACTATGACCAGCATCAGTTTAAGCAGTGTGAGTAGTCAAATCACCAACAACATCTTTAGCAAACTAGATACCTCTAACCAAGGCACGATTGATGCCACCTCTTTAAGCAAAGCACTGAGCGGATCCGCTGATGACCAAGCCAGCGATGAGGTCAGCGACCTCGTCAGCAGCATAGATACGGACGGCGACAGTAAAATCAGCAAAAGCGAGCTGACAAAAGGAATCGAAAACCTGTTCAGCCAGTTGCAGAGCGCCAGCAACCAGGCTGGCGGCGCTCCAGGTGGGCCACCCCCACCGGGCGGCGCAGGTGGCCCACCGCCGCCTCGCGGCGGAGACGAGGAAGATAGCGGCCTCACACAGGACCAGATGCAGGAAATGGCTTCTTCTACTGACGACAGCAAACTGTCAGAGTTGCTGAACAATGTCGCCAGCAACTTTGAAGCAGCAGACACCAACGGCGATGGCAAGGTGACACAGCAAGAGGCCATGAAGTATCAACAAAGCCAGAACAGCGATAGCAGCAATCCATCCAGCACCAGCACACAACAAAGCAATCCCCTGGAGCAAGTGGCCAAGTTGATTAAAACCTACGGGCTGGATCAGGACACATCCAGCAGCTATTTGACCACCTCCGCTTAAGTCCGCACCAGCCTAACAGATGAGAAAAACAAAAAGCCACCAGAGATTCTGGTGGCTTTTTTAAATTTTTCCATGTTTTATTTGGTAGTCGCGAATGGACTCGAACCATCGACCCCCACCATGTCAAGGTGGTGCTCTAACCAGCTGAGCTACGCGACTATTATATTGCGCAGCAGTTGCTGCGAATCAATAAGGTTGCGCATTCTATCCGAAAGCCATCGGTTAGGCAATGGTATCGCGCTTATAATATGCGCATGACAAGCACTGCAGCCTTACCGCCTTTACTCTCCGATCGCATAGTAGACCTTATCATCGACACACTGTCCGAACAGCAGTATTGCGTGATTGATCAGTTTTTACCGGCGGATCTGGTTGAAGCACTGCGTAGCATCGCACTTGATCAACAACAGCAAGGGCAGATGCACCAGGCCGGCACCAGCCAGTCAGCGGTTAGCAACCCCAAGTTGCGCGGCGACCAGATTGCCTGGCTGGAGCCCGGCGATCCGCATCCAGCGATCCAGAACTATCTGGCATTTCTGGCTGAAGTGCAACAAGCCGTCAACCGGCAATTGATGATGGGGCTGGACAGTTTTGAAACGCACTTTGCCATTTACCCGGCAGGCTCGTCCGGTTATGCCACGCATATAGACCAGTTTCGCCAACACCGTGAGCAGGCAAGGCCTGGCGCAAGAACGCTGACCTCGATTATTTATTTAAATGATGACTGGCCAGAACAAGCTGGCGGCGCGTTGCGATTGTATCTGGACGAGCACACACAAACACCCGCACAAGATGCCAGACACATTGATATATTGCCAACAGCGGGCAGGCTGGTGTTGTTTCTATCCGCCAGGTTCTGGCATGAAGTGTTGCCTGCCACCCTGCCACGCGTCAGCGTCACCGGCTGGTTTAAAACCCGCTAAAAATACGCAGTTACTGGGCCGACTGCACTTGCGCTGTCAAACGGCTAAATATATCTGCCCCGGCATAACCATCTTGCGGCAACCCTTTACTGGCCTGGTAACGTCGGATAGCCGCTTGCGTTTTCGCCCCTGGGAAGCCATCCGGCGACCCGCAATCAAAGCCTCTGGCATTCAGCGCCTCCTGCAAAGACCACATCTGCTGATAACTGAGTGCAGGCGGCTCTGGCGGCATCATCAGCGTGTACGTGTCCTGGCGCAATTGCTGGCTCAGTAAACTGACACTGAGCGCATAATTAATAGAGCGGTTCCACTGCATGATCACATCAAAATTAGGGAACACCATATACGCCGGGCCATCATAGCCTTGTGGCAACAAAATAGCGGCCTGCGGCAAGCCCAGCGCGCTGTCAGGCAAACCAGCAACCCCCGCTTTCACCCAATCACTGACCGGCTTATTCAGCTGCCATTGCGCCTGGCTGTAGTCAAATCCGGCAGGCAAGGCCACCTGAATGCTAATCGGCTTGCCTGGCTGCCAACCTGCTTGTGACAGATAGTTGGCCGCCGAACTGAACACGTCAGGATAAGAATTCCAGATATCTATTTTGCCGTCAGCATCTGCATCCACACCATACTTGAGCAAGGTAGATGGCATAAACTGCATATGCCCGGTTGCGCCTGCCCAGGAGCCCACCACAGGGCTGTCATAGCGCTGCTCGCGCTCGACCACGCGCATCAGGTTCAATAATTCCCGTTTAAAAAACTCGGCCCGTCGCCCTTCATAGGAAAGTGTGGCCAAGGCAGAAGCCAGTGGGATATCGCCCATAAAACCACCAAAATTGGTCTCCAGCCCCCAAAAAGCCACCAGCACCTCGCGCGGCACTTGATACAACTCTTCGACCACATAAAGCACGCCCTGGTAGTCCTGCGCCATCTGCTTGCCTTTGGCCACCACACGCGGGTTAATGCGGCGGTTTACATAGGCTGAAAAACTGGTGACAAACTCTGGCTGCTTGCGGTCCAGCTCAATCAAACGTGGCAAGAAAGTCACCTGGTTGAGTGTCGCATCCACCGCGGCTGGTGCCACATGTAATGCCAGCGCCTCCTGGCGCATGGCTGTCACCCACAACTTAAAGCCATCGTCATCCTCAGCACTGCTCAAATCGCTGGTGATAGCGAGCCCCGCCACCAATAACCCGCTCCATACAGCTTGCCACTTCCCGGTTGTTTTTACGTTCTTCATAGACACTAATTCAGGCTGGATAAAATGGATGCATAGCCTGCCTGATAATCGGCAAATTGCGGCTTGAATCCTGTGTGTTGCAAGAAACGGTTACGGATGCGTTTACCAGACTGCGGCTGCAATGGCGGCGTTGATGGCGCTGGCACTTGCTGCTGCGCGGCCAGCCACTGTAATACCTCATGCTGCATGGCGGGGACACCATCAGTCAAAATACAATGCTCTGGTAACACCACACCATCCATGACTTGCTGATACAAATGCACCACCGCCGCGGCCACATCCAGCTCATGCATACGATTGGTCCAATGCACCTGCGCGGGCCAGCGTGCGCTGTTTTGCAGTAACCGTAACAAATAAAGCCGTTGTGGGCCATAAATCCCCGACACCCGCAGCGCCGTATGGCCACAAGGCAACTGTGCCAGTAGCTGCTCGGCTTCCTGCATGACGCGCCCACCTTCATCCGCAGGCAGGGCTGGCGTCTCGTCATCAATCCACTCACCATGATCTTCGCCATAAATGCCGGTGCTGGAAATAAAGAAGACGTGTTTCAATGAAGCCACTGGCACATGTGCCAGCACCTGACGCAGACCTTGCACATAGGTTTGCTGATAGCTTTGCCCTTCTACAGGCGCCAGACAATACAGCAGAATTTCCGGCTGCAAAGTAGATAACACGGACAAGCTTTTTTCGGCAATCACATCCAGGTATATCGCCTGCGCCCCGGCAGGGACCGGCAGCTGGGAACGCCTGACGATGGTCAGTGCATGCCCCTGGGCCAGGCTTGCCTCTGCGATCAAGGCTCCCAAACCACCACAACCAATTTGCAATATGCGCATACTGACTAACCCTTGATCTCTGGAAGCGGGTGTTTACGCAAATAGCGTTCGGCCAGCAACATGGCAGACATGGTTTTGCTATCGGTGATCTCGCCCGCTTCAATCGCCTGCATCACGCGTTCAAACGGCCAGACAAACACATCCATCGCTTCATCAATATCCCTGGCGTGCTCACCGAGTGACAAGCCGGTGGCCAGATAGATATGAATCACCTCGTTGGAATAACCGATACAAGGATGTTGCACTCCCAGTTTGACCCACGTTTGTGCCGTGTAGCCGGTTTCCTCCAGCAACTCGCGCTGGCCGGTGGTCAATACCGGCTCGTCGGGGTCAATTTTGCCTGCAGGCAACTCAATAAATACCTGCTTGAGTGGATAGCGGAACTGGCGCTCCAGCACTACGTCGCCTGTTTGCGTCAATGCGACCACCACCACCGCGCCAGGATGTATCACATACTCACGACCACTAATCACGCCATTAGGTAAACGTGCTTGGTCATAACGCACAGTCAGCATTTTGCCCTGCGCCATAATTTCGCTGGACACCGTAGTCTCAATCAAATGGGTTTCGATTAAATGCTGATCCTGATTGAATCCTTTTTCTTCTGCCATCACTCACTTCTACCGCTTAAACTGCATCTTTAAATGTGTTGCAATCATTCACCTTGCCAGATTGCAACCCTTGCTTAAACCAATGCACACGCTGCTCAGAGCTGCCATGCGTGAAACTGTCAGGAACCACATAACCCTGCGCCTGTTTTTGCAGTGCATCATCGCCAATGGCCGTGGCGGCGCGCAAGGCCTCTTCAATATCACCAGTTTCCAGAATACGGAACTGCTGGTCAGCATGATGCGCCCAGACGCCTGCGTAACAGTCCGCCTGCAATTCCAGCCGCACTGAATAGGCATTGGAGGCAGCCTCAGAACGTGCCTGTTGCCTCGCTTGCTGTACCTTTTCCGAAGTGCCCAGCAAGTTTTGCACATGATGCCCGACCTCATGCGCAATCACATAGGCCTGGGCAAAATCGCCTGGTGCTTTAAAGCGCTCTTGCAGCTCCTGGTAAAAACTCAAATCAATATACACCTTCTGGTCTGCCGGGCAATAAAACGGCCCCATCGCCGCCTGCCCTTGTCCGCAAGCCGTTTGCGTCGCACCGCTAAAAATTTCCAGGTTGGGTGCAGTGTATTGCTGGCCGGCCGCTGAAAACGTGCTTTGCCACACCTGCTCGGTACTCCAAAGCACGCGGGAGACAAACTTGACCTTGGGATCATTGCTATCCGCAGGCACAGCTTGTGACTCAGCCGCAGGTTGCGCTTGCTGCGCAATATTCAACACCAGGCTGGGGTCCACGCCAAAATACATGGCCACCAGCGCAATCGCAATGGTGCCGATGCCGATACTGCGGCCACCGACCATTCCACGGCCACGACTGTCTTCGACATGCTGGCTTTCTTCTAAATCATCCAGGCGCACAAGAATCCCCCGACCATTACTATTGAAAAATGTTGATGGAATGTGATTACTTTAGCATGCAGCACTGATAAAATCACACCATGTTTACTGGGATTATTCAAACCGTCGGCCGGATTGCCGAAGTGGTTCCGCATGGTGAAGATTGCGCATTACGCATTGAAGCCGCGGAACTGGGAATGCAAGATGTGCAACTGGGAGATAGCATTGCCGTTAATGGCGTATGTCTCACCGTGACTGAATTCGACGCGCACGCTTTTCAGGTCATGGTGTCAAAAGTCACGCTGGACGTGACTACCGGACTGGGTCAACCAGGCCCGGTCAACCTGGAAAAAGCCTTGCGCCTGGCGGACCGCCTGGGCGGCCACCTGGTCACCGGCCATGTCGATGGCATAGGCACCATTACCGCCTTGCAAGAGGTAGGCGAATGCTGGCTGCTGAAGATACGCGCCCCGCATGCCATCAGCAAATACGTCGCGAAGAAAGGCTCTTTGTGTGTAAACGGCATCAGCCTGACCGTGAACGAAATCAGCCAGGACGAGGTCAGTATTAACCTGATCCCGCACACCATGCAACACACCATCATGCAATACGCCAAGGCCGGAGACCCGGTCAACCTCGAAATCGATTTAATTGCACGCTATGTTGAGCGTATGCAAGCCTGGGAGCAAGAATAATGTCGGCGCAGATTAGCCCTATTGAAGCCATCATTGCCGATATCCGTGCCGGAAAAATGGTCATCCTGGTCGATGACGAACACCGTGAAAATGAAGGTGATTTTGTCATTGCCGCTGAGTTTGTCACCGCAGAGCATATCAATTTCATGGCCAAATTTGGCCGCGGCCTGATTTGCCTGACGCTGACCGAGCAGCGCTGCCGCCAGCTGGATTTACCGCCCATGGTGCAAAAAAATGGCACCCGCCTCGGCACCAATTTCACGGTATCCATTGAAGCAGCCGAAGGCGTGACTACCGGTATTTCTGCGGCTGATCGCGCCACAACGATACGCGCAGCGATTGCCAAACAAGCCAACGCCAGCAGCCTGGTTAGCCCTGGCCATATTTTCCCGCTCTCAGCGATGAATGGCGGCGTGCTGGTCCGTGCCGGACACACTGAAGCAGGCTGCGATTTGGCACAACTGGCCGGCTGCGAACCTGCCAGCGTCATTTGCGAAATATTGAAAGATGACGGCGAAATGGCACGCTTGCCAGACTTGATGCAGGTCGCGGCCGAGCATGATATTAAAATCGGCACCATTGCCGACCTGATTCATTACCGCGCCTCACACGAGACCCTGATTGAGCGTAGCGCCGAGCGCAATATCGAGACCGTGTTTGGCCCGATGCGCCTGATCGCCTACCGCGACAATATCGCCCAAGAAACACATCTGGCGCTGGTCAAAGGCGATCCGCAGACCAGCGAAGAAGCGCTGGTAAGGGTGCACGAACCTTTGTCCATGATAGACCTGCTAGATAGCAGCCACCAGGCGCATAGCTGGAACCTGTTGCACGCCATGCGCATTATCAGCACCGCGCCTTGCGGCGTGATTGTGCTGATCAATCGCGATGAAGACGGGCTGGGACTCACCGACCGCATTTTGCGCGCGGACCAAAAACTGGTGGTGAACCAGGAATTACGCAATTACGGCACCGGCTCACAAATCCTGCTCGACCTTGGAGTGAAGAAAATGCGCCTGATGGCCGCCCCGCGCAAAATGCCAAGCATGGATGGCTTTGGCCTGGAGATTACCGGCTATTTGAGCGCGGAAGAAGCTAGCCCTGTATGAGTGAACAGTTATCGTTAGACAGCCATGACATGCGCCTGAACCTCACCGGCCAGATTTTGATTGCCATGCCAGCCATGGAAGACCCCTACTTCAGCAAAAGCGTGATTCTGGTGTGTAACCACGACCAGGATGGCGCCATGGGCATGATACTCAACCACCCTTTGCAGCTAAATGTAGGCGACCTGTTTGAGCAACTGGATATGGAATGCCATGCCAACTACCAGCAGGAACGGCAAGTGCATTTTGGCGGCCCGGTGCAAGTAGAACGCGGCTTTGTGCTGCATACGCCAGCCACTGAATTCAACACCACCATGGAGTTGTCAGAAGGACTGGCCATGACCTCCTCCAAAGATATCCTGGAAGCGGCGGCGCGTGATGAAGCACCGCCAGACATGTTTATCGCCCTCGGTTATACCGGCTGGTCCGCAGGTCAACTGGAGGAAGAAATCCAGGCCAATGCCTGGCTGACGTTGCCACTCGAAGACAACCAGCAGCTACATAAGCTGATTTTCAAACTGCCCAATGATGACAAACTCTCCTGGGCCATGCAGCAATTAGGCGTAGACTTTGCCACCCTGTCCGAGGTCGCTGGCCATGCCTGATGCGGTCAAGCACGGCAAACAGCCTCTCAATCAAAGCCATTTACCGATTACCCAGCGCCGTTATCCGGATGTCAGTGGCACAGTGCTTGCCTTTGATTTTGGTGAAAAACGCATAGGCGTGGCCGTTGGCGACACCCTGCTCAAGCTGGCACACGCACTGCTCACCATAGAAGCAGAAGAAAATGCCGCCAAATTTGCGCACATTGATGCGCTGCTGCAAGAATGGCGTCCTGTCTTGCTGGTCGTTGGTTTGCCGATGTCTATGGATGGCGAAGCCCATGCCATGACTGCGCTGGCGCAAAAATTTGCCCAGCGCCTCGAAGGCCGCTTCAACCTGCCGGTCGTGATGGTAGACGAGCGCCTGTCTTCTGCTGAAGCAGCACAGTCGCTGTATGAAGCGGGTGTCAGAGGCCGTGCACAAAAGCCGCTGCTGGACCAGGTTGCCGCACAAACTATATTACAATCCTATTTTGATGCTTATCATGGACGTGCATAGCACAATCCCCTCATGACATTACCTGACCCCGAACAACTACTAGAGCATTTATACCAGCAACTCAAGCCTCGCATACAGGAAAATACTGCCCTGGTTGGCATTTACACCGGCGGCGTCTGGCTCATGGAAAGGCTGCTCAAGCGCCTGCAAACCGAGCTAGGGCATGACATCCTGTTTGGCAAGCTGGATGCAGCCATGTATAGAGACGACTATGCACAACGTGGTTTGAAAACATCTGCGCACCCGGCTTATATCCCGTTTGATATCAATGGCAAGCATATCATCCTGATCGACGATATTTTTTATACCGGTCGTACTACGCGTGCGGTCATGAATGAACTGTTTGACTATGGCCGTCCGGCCTCGGTACAACTGGCTGCCCTCATCAACCGTGGCGGCGCACAGTTACCAATCCGGCCAGACATGGTCGGTGCCGACCTGCCTTTACAGGCGCATCAATCGTTTGATCTGGCCATGAACACGCTGGGGCGCTTAAGCCTCAGCATTTCTGAATCGGCCTCGCCTGCCAAGCTTGGAGCTGACGACCATGCATAACCCGCAACTCAACGCGCAAGGACAACTACAGCATCTGCTGAGTATCGAAGGATTACCCAAACGCATTTTGACCGACATTCTGGATACGGCCGAGAACTTTGTCGGCGTGGCCGAGCGTGAAGTCAAAAAAGTGCCGCTGTTGCGTGGCAAAACCGTTTGCAATATTTTCTTTGAGAACAGTACGCGCACGCGCACCACGTTTGAAATTGCTGCCAAACGCCTGTCGGCCGATGTACTTAACCTCAACGTCAGCACCTCGTCGCAATCCAAAGGCGAGACGATTTTAGACACGGTGAACAACCTGATTGCCATGCACGCCGATATGTTTGTTGTGCGTCACCAGCAAAGCGGCGCCGCGCACTTTATTGCGCAGCACGTGCCACCGCATATCAGCGTCATTAATGCGGGTGATGGCCGTCATGCGCACCCGACACAAGGCTTGCTGGATGTATTTACCATCCGCAAATACAAACCGGAAATGCACAACCTGCGTGTGGCGATTGTCGGCGATGTACTGCATTCACGCGTCGCCCGCAGCGAAATTCATGCCTTGACGACACTGGGCGTACCCGAAATACGTGTCATCGCACCACGCACCCTATTGCCAACTGACGTGGAAAAGCTCGGCGTGCAGGTATTCCACAATATGGAACAAGGCCTGAAAGACGTTGATGTGGTCATGATGCTACGCCTGCAAAACGAGCGCATGTCTGGCGCCTTGCTACCCAGTTCGCAAGAGTTTTTCCAGACCTTTGGCCTGACGCCAGAGCGGCTGGCGCTGGCCAGACCGGATGCCATTGTGATGCACCCTGGCCCAATGAACCGTGGCGTAGAAATTGATTCAGCAGTCGCAGATGGCAAACAGTCAGTGATTCTGCCGCAAGTGACTTATGGTATCGCAGTCCGCATGGCGGTGATGGCAATTCTGGGAGGGGGCAACGCCGCATGAACATCGTAATTAAACAAGGCCGCCTGATGGATGCCAGCCAGCAACTGGACCAGGTCAAAGACCTGTATATCAGTGCTGGCAAAATTGTCGCCATCGGTGAGGCACCGGCAAACTTCAAAGCAGACCAATCGCTGGATGCCAGCGGCAAATGGGTGTTACCTGGCCTGGTCGATTTGTGCGCCCGCCTGCGCGAGCCCGGCAGTGAATATAAAGCCACGCTACTGAGCGAGTTACGCGCAGCCATGGCCGGTGGCGTCACCAGCCTGGCCTGCCCGCCAGACACCGACCCGGTGCTGGATGAACCCGGCCTGGTCGAAATGCTCAAACACAGGGCCAAATCACAGGCACTAGCGCATGTCTATCCGCTAGGCGCAGTCACGCGCCAGTTGCAAGGCCAGTTGCTCACAGAAATGTACGCCTTGACTGCGGCCGGTTGCGTGGGCTTTTCGCAGGCAGATACCACCATTGTTGATACGCAAGTACTGTGGCGCGCCTTTGAATATGCGGCTTCTTTTGGCTACACCCTGTTTATGCGTGCCGAAGATCCTTACCTGGCCAAAAATGGTGTCGCGCATGATGGCGAGGTCGCTTCGAGATTAGGCCTGAAAGGCATTCCTTCTGCGGCAGAAAGCATCGCTTTGCAAACCATGCTGCGCATTGCGCAAGCCACCGGCGTCAGGCTGCATATCGCCCGCGTTTCTACCGCAGAGTCCGTGGAACTGATTCGCCAGGCCAAACAATCCGGCATGCAGGTAACGGCAGATGTGAGTATTCAGCATCTGCACCTGACCGACATGGATATCGGCTTTTTTGACAGCATGGTGCATTTAAAACCACCCGTGCGTACCCAACGCGACCGCGACGCGCTGCGCGCAGGTTTGCTGGATGGCACGCTGGATGCCATTTGTTCCGACCATACGCCGGTGGACGATGACGCCAAGGCGCTGCCATTTGCCGAATCACATCCGGGCGCCTCTGCGCTCGAACTGTTGCTGCCACTGACCTTAAAATGGGCGGCACAAGCCAAGCTATCTCCCACACAAGCGCTGGCCAAAATCACGCAAGCACCCGCCAATATCCTTGGCGTTAATGCAGGTGATTTGCAGGTAGGGGCAACGGCAGACGTCGTGATTTATGACCCGGAAATGGAGTGGCGTGTGGATGGCCGTGCCCTGCTGAGCCAAGGCAAGAATACGCCGTTTGTGCATCATGCAGTCACCGGCAAAGTGACCACCACCTTCACGCAGGGCAACCTGGTGTTCCAGCAAGAAACCTTGCAAACTACCGTGTAAACCAGCGTGTAAGCCTCAACAAAAACGCCTGCGATGTATGGCCACATCGCAGGCGTTTTTATGTGCAGCGTTTTGAAACCGGGCGTGGGCTGACTACAAGATATCCAGGTCAGAAATCTTGCCGCGCTCCTGATTCTCAGGGTTCGCCATCTTGCTGTTAAGCTTAAACTTGAGGCGTAAATCATTGACTGAATCGGCATTGCGCAAGGCATCGTCATAACTGATCTGGCCCGACTCAAATAAATCAAACAAGGCCTGGTCAAAGGTTTGCATGCCCAGTTCGCGTGATTTGGCCATGATCTCTTTAATCGCGTGCACATCACCTTTGTAGATCAAGTCAGAAATCAACGGTGAATGTAACAACACTTCCACCGCAGCCACGCGCCCACTGCCATCAATTTTTGGAATCAATCGCTGCGAAGCGACACAGCGCAGGTTAAGCGACAAGTCCATCAATAACTGTTGCCGGCGCTCTTCAGGGAAAAAGTTAATAATCCGGTCCAGCGCCTGGTTGGTACTGTTGGCGTGCAAAGTGGCCAGGCACAAATGGCCGGTCTCAGAGAAGGCAATCGCGTAATCCATGGTTTCACGGTCACGGATCTCGCCAATCATAATCACATCCGGCGCCTGGCGCAGCGTGTTTTTAAGCGCCGCATGCCAGCTTTCAGTATCCACGCCAACCTCACGCTGGGTGACAATACAATTGCGGTGGCCGTGAATAAACTCGACCGGGTCTTCAATGGTAATAATATGGCCGTAGCTGCTTTCGTTTCTATGCCCCAGCATGGCTGCCATTGAGGTCGACTTACCAGAACCGGTGCCGCCGACAAAAATGATCAGGCCACGCTTGGCCATCACCACGTCTTTAAGAATCTGCGGTAACTTTAATTCATCAAATTTGGGGATATTGGTATTGATCACCCGGAACACCAGGCCGACCGCACTGCGCTGGATAAAGGCATTGACGCGGAAACGGCCGACGGACGGCATGCTGATGGCAAAGTTACATTCCAGCGTCTGCTGAAACTCCAGCGCCTGCTTATCGTTCATCACCGCCCGACCGATCTCGGCGGTTTGCTGGGTGTTCAGGGTTTGTGAGGACACCGGCGTCAGCTTGCCGTCTATCTTCATCGCTGGTGGAAAGCCTGCCGTGATAAACAAGTCTGAAGCCTTGCGCGTGACCATCAGTTTCAGCAGGTCAGTGACGAACTTCTCCGTCTGGGCGTGATCGCCCGTCGTTTGCGTGCTGTCCATATTGTTAGCCGATGATAGCGTCACGGTTCGCGGCCTTGGTGCGCGCTTCAGCGGCACTGATGACATTGCGTTTTACCAGATCTTGCAGGTTCTGGTCCAGGGTTTGCATGCCCAGACTCTGGCCAGTCTGGATCGCAGAATACATCTGGGCAATCTTGTTTTCACGAATCAGGTTACGAATGGCCGGGGTGCCCATCATGATTTCATGCGCGGCGACACGGCCTTGCTCATCCTTGGTTTTACACAGGGTTTGTGAAATCACGGCACGCAACGATTCAGACAACATGGAACGCACCATTTCCTTCTCCGCCGCCGGGAACACATCGACCACCCGGTCTATGGTTTTTGCCGCAGAACTGGTGTGCAAGGTACCAAATACCAGGTGACCGGTTTCGGCCGCAGTCAACGCCAGGCGGATAGTTTCCAGGTCGCGCATCTCACCCACCAGGATCACATCCGGGTCTTCACGCAACGCAGAGCGCAGCGCATTCTCAAACGATTGCGTATGCGGGCCGACTTCACGCTGGTTGATCAACGACTTTTTCGAGGTGTGCACAAATTCAATCGGGTCTTCCACCGTCAACACATGTGACATCTGTGATTCGTTGATGTAATCAATCATCGCCGCCAATGTAGTGGACTTACCGGAACCGGTTGGCCCGGTCACCAACACAATGCCGCGTGGCGTATCGGCAATATCCTTGAATACTTTGGGGGCATTCAGTTCATCCAGTGTCAGCACCTTGCTCGGAATGGTACGGAATACTGCACCGGCACCACGTTGCTGGTTAAAGGCGTTAACCCGGAAACGCGCCAGGTCAGGAATCTCAAACGAGAAGTCACACTCTAAGGTTTCTTCGTAGATTTTGCGCTGGCTGTCGTTCATGATGTCATACAGCATGCGGTGTACTTCGGCATGATCCATGGCGGGCAAATTGATCTTGCGCACATCGCCATGCACACGAATCATCGGTGGCAGGCCGGAGGACAAATGTAAGTCCGACGCTTTATTTTTAACTGAAAATGCCAATAAATCTGAAATATCCACAATCGACTCCAGTGATTATTTATATAATGTTGCTTTAGTTTTGTATTCTTAGTTCTTCAACACTTGTTTAGCTGCCATGACTGCCCTCTCTGACAATCTTGCCTGTATCCGCCAACAGATCGCAGACGCACAGACACGTTTTCAGGCTACGCAACCTGTCACGCTATGCGCGGTGAGCAAAGCACAACCTGCAGTGGCGATTCGCGCCGCCTATGACGCTGGTCAAACCGTGTTTGGCGAAAACTACCTGCAAGAAGCCCTGCAAAAGCAGGCTGAGCTTGAAGACTGTGCTATAGCATGGCACTTTATCGGGCCAATTCAAAGCAATAAAACACAGCCAATTGCCCGTCATTTCGACTGGGTACACTCGGTAGATCGCCTTAAAATTGCACAACGCCTGTCTGATGCACGCCCGTCAACGCTGGCGCCGCTCAATATTTGCCTGCAAGTGAACATTAGCGAAGAGGCAAGCAAAAGTGGTGCCAGTGGCCAGGAGTTATTGGAACTCGCCTTAAATATCAAACAGTTGCCACGCTTGCAGCTACGCGGCTTGATGGCAATTCCGGCACCTTGCAGTGACATTGAGCAACAGCGTGACCAATTTCGGCAGGTGCGCGCCTTGTTTGAGCACCTGAACAGCCATGGCCTGCAACTGGACACATTATCCATCGGCATGAGTGGCGACTTTGCGGCGGCCATTGCCGAAGGCGCCACATTGGTACGCATAGGCACCGCCATTTTTGGCGCGCGCATCCCCTCTTTACCCACAGATTCAGTGATAAAAGGAACCTGATCACCATGCAATCACTTTCAGCCACACGCATTGCCTTTATCGGCGGCGGCAATATGGCACAAGCCTTGATGATAGGCCTGCAACAACGTGCATTTAATATGCAGAACATCACCGTGATTGACCCGGACACGGCCAAACACCCGCACTTGCAAACCAGCCTGGGCATCAACACCAATGCCAGTCTGACGGCAGAATCACTGGCGGCAGATATCATTGTGCTAGCCGTCAAACCGCAACAATTACAAAGCGTGGCGCAGGCGCTGGCGCCCTTGCTGCAATCACAGTTAGTGGTGTCAGTCGCTGCGGGCATACGCACGGCGGATCTGAGCCGCTGGTTAAATGGCTATCAAACCATGGTGCGCACCATGCCGAACACCCCGGCCCAGATTCAGGCTGGGATTACTGGTGCTTATGCCTTGCCTGCGGTCTCGGCCACGCAACGCGCATTGGCCGATGCGGTGTTACAAGCCGCAGGCGAAGTGGTGTGGCTGGACGATGAAGTGCAACTGGATGCCGTGACTGCCATTTCTGGCAGCGGCCCGGCCTATGTGTTCCTGATGATAGAAGCATTGACTGCGGCGGGCGTTGCATTAGGCCTCAGTGAAGCACAATCGCTCAAACTGAGCCTGGCGACGTTTAAAGGCGCCAGCCTGCTGGCCGCTGGCAGCAGCACGCCGATCTCGACCTTGCGTGAGCAGGTCACCTCCAAGGGCGGCACGACCGAGCAAGGGCTGCTCAGCATGCGCGAGCATGATATTCATGGCATGATGCAAGATGCCGCTGCGCAAGCCGCACGCCGCGCCAAAGAACTGGGTGATCAACTGGGAGCACAAGCATGATGTTGCAAAACATGACGACTTTTTTACTCAATGCCGCTTTCGGCATGCTGACGTTTTTACTGGTACTGCGTTTTTTAATGCAATGGACACGTACTTCGTTCCAGAATCCGTTGGGTCAAATGACCATGGCACTGACCGACTTTATGGTCAAACCCGCACGTAAGCTGATTCGCCCGATCAAGCAGTGGGATTTATCGACATTGCTGCTGGCCTTATTGATGCAGATTATTTTGTTTGCCCTGTTGGCCTTGCTGACTGGCGCACCTGCCTCACCGTTTTTCTGGGTATGGCAAGCAGTGTTTGGCGTGCTGGGGCAAATGGTAGATGTGTTTTTCTATGCGATCTTACTGATGGCGATTTTAAGCTGGGTCAACCCTTACAGCCCGATTTACGGTGTCTTGAACCAACTGTCAGCGCCCATTCTGGAGCCATTACGCCGTATTTTGCCACCGATTCAGGGCTTTGACTTTTCTGCACTGGTCGCGCTGATTTTATTGCAAATGATCAGCCATATTGTGCTGCCAGGCCTGGCAGTGAGTATTCGTTAAGACAAGCAAAAACATAAAAAAGGACGACAGCTTGTCGTCCTTTTTTATTTATATCCACACAATATCAAACTCTTCCCGTCCGTACTGCGTATCCGGATGCAGCGACAGTGGCTTTTTAATAAAGTCAGACAAACTGGCCAGGCTCTGCGACTCTTCATCGCCCAGCATATTAATCACTTCAGGTGACGCCAGAATCTTGAATTCTTTGGCACTTTTAAACTGCTTGGACTCACGCAATACTTCGCGCATGATTTCATAGCAAATGGTTTGCGCAGTTTTGAGTTCGCCACGACCCTGACAGACCTGACAAGACTCACACAACAAATGTGCCAGGCTCTCGCGTGTGCGCTTGCGCGTCAACTCAACCAGGCCCAGTGCAGAGAAGCCGTTGACATTGATACGCGCCCTATCCAGCGTCACCGCCTTGCGCAACTCCTCCAGCACCGACTCACGCTGCGCATCTTCATCCATATCAATAAAGTCGATAATGATAATGCCGCCCAGGTTACGCAAACGCAGCTGCCGCGCAATGGTTTGCGCCGCTTCAAGATTGGTTTTAAAAATGGTATCAGACAGGTTCTTGCCGCTGACAAAACTGCCGGTGTTGACGTCTACCGTCGTCAACGCCTCGGTCTGGTCAAAAATCAGGTAGCCGCCGGACTTAAGTTCCACCTTCCGCGACAAGGCTTTTTCGATTTCGCTTTCAATGTCATAAAACTCAAACAGAGAACGCTCGCCCTTGTAGTGCATAAGCGGTTTGACTGCATGCGAGACATACAACTCGGCAAACTCTTTCAGGCGCTCAAACATCTCGCGCGAATCGACACGAATACTGGTGGTTTCGGTACACACCACATCACGCAAAATGCGGCGCGGCAAACTCAGGTCATAAAAAATCAGCGAACGCTCACCGACTTTTTTGCTTTCGGCCTGGATTTTTTGCCAGACTTTGCGCAGGTATTCAATATCGGCCAGCAACTCTTCATCAGTCGCACTCTCAGACATGGTGCGGATAATGTAGCCGCCTTCACGATCTTCCGGCAACAAGCCCAGCAGGCGATTGCGCAAAAACTCGCGCTCTTCCTCAATATCAATACGTTGTGAAACCCCAATGTGCTTCTGGTATGGCAAATAGACTAGAAAACGCCCGGCAATACTGATTTCCGTCGTCAACCGCGCACCCTTGGTGCCGATGGCTTCTTTAATCACCTGCACGATAATCGACTGGCCTTCATGCAAGACTTCCTGGATCGGCCTGGCGGTTTTAACCGCGCCATCTTCTGAATGGCACTCCATGATATCCGCTGCATGCAGAAAGGCCGCACGCTGCAAACCGATCTCGACAAAAGCGGATTGCATGCCCGGCAATACGCGCACCACGGTGCCGCGATAGATATTGCCGACAATGCCCAGTGATGAAGCCCGCTCAATATGCAGCTCCTGCACAATGCCCTGCTCCAGAATCGCCACGCGCGTCTCTTGCGGCGTGACGTTAATCAGTACTTCTTGCGCCAATGACATATTGCTTTACCCGATCCCGATTCATTATCTTTTATACAAAGTTTACCATGCGTGCAGCAACTGCGCCGTTTCATGCAGCGGTAAACCCATCACACCGCTATAACTGCCATCAATGCGCTTGATCCACGCCCCGGCGCGCCCCTGTATGCCATAGGCACCTGCCTTATCCATCGGCTCGCCCGAGGCGATATAGTCCTGCAACACCGCTTGTGGCACCTGCATCATCTCAACCTCGGTCGTGTTCAGCAAACAGCACACCGCCCCTGCGCGGTACACGGCCACCGCCGTATGTACCAGATGCACGCTGCCACTCAGGCGCGACAACATATCCAATGCCTCGCTGGCATCGGCAGGTTTGCCTAGAATATCCGGCCCTAACGCCACGGTCGTATCAGCGGCCAAAATCGGCAAGCCCTGTTCGCCATGCGTGGCAGCAATGGCCAATGCCTTGGCGCTGGCCAGACGCTGCACATACAACGCAGGATCCTCACCCGGCAAGCTGGATTCGTCGATATCCGCCGGCACAATTTCGCATTGCACGCCTAACTGCGCCAGCAATTCCACACGGCGTGGGCTGCGTGACGCCAGGATGATCTTTTGTTGATGCATGTAGATTCCAGAAACTTAACAAACAAGCCGCACAAGGTAACACAAACACAGTCGATTTTGCGCTAAAGGCAGTCCCAATTGCGATCCAGTTGCGACCCAACTTGTACTAACAGGCGCCTGTCGCATTGTGTACAATAACCGCTCGTTTGTCTTTTCTCACCAAGCTATCCGCATGAACTCACTTGAACACTTGCTGCAGCGTGCCGAACAACTCATCACGCGCCTGGAAACCCTGCTCCCCGCACCGCCCGCCGACATCAACTGGCAGGCCATCGCCTGGCGTTGGGTCAAGCACGGCGCACAAGGCCAGCTACAAGCCGTGGACCACCCCCATGCAGTATTGCTGCAAGACATACAATTTATTGACCGACAAAAAACTGAAGTTGTGCGTAACACCCGGCAGTTTTTGCAAGGCTTGCCCGCCAACCACGTGTTACTCACCGGTGCCCGCGGCACCGGTAAATCGTCGCTAGTTAAAGCCCTGCTCAATAGCTATGCCGCCGAAGGCCTGCGCCTGATCGAAGTTGAAAAGCAGGATCTCAATGACCTGCCACAGATTGCGCAGCTGATACGCCAGCGGCCGGAAAAGTTTATTATCTTCTGTGACGACCTTACGTTTGAAGCCAACGACACCGGCTACAAAGCGCTCAAAGTCATTCTGGATGGCTCGATTGAAGATGCATCGCCTAACCTGCTGGTATATGCCACCTCCAACCGCAAAAACCTGATGCCGGAATATATGGCCGACAACCAGCCGATTGTAGACAAAGGTGAAATCCGCCAAAACGACACCATAGATGAAAAAACCTCGCTGGCCGAGCGCTTTGGCCTGTGGCTCTCGTTCTATAGCTTTGACCAAGACGAATACCTGAGCATTGCCGAGCACTGGCTGCACACGTTCGGCATCACTATGGATGACGCTGCCCGCCACGCCGCCCTGCAGTTTTACCACACGCGTGGTGCTCGCAGCGGCCGTGTCGCCTACCAGTTTGCCAAAGACTACGCAGGCAAGCTGCAACTGGGCGCATAAATACTGCGCATATACGCATTCATCTTTAAACCAATTGCACTATCCGTATTGAAACGCAGCTAGAAATAATATGACCAAACTCGTACAAGTCGCCGTTGCCATCCTGATCAAACCCAATGGCGAATACCTGCTCGCCAGCCGCCCCAATGGTAAAGGCTGGGCTGGCTGGTGGGAGTTTCCCGGCGGCAAAATCGAAGCTGGCGAAACGCCAGAACATGCATTGATCCGTGAATCCCAGGAAGAACTCGGCATCACCCCCACGCAAATACAGCCGTGGATCAAACGCCGCTACGACTACCCGGCCACGCATGATGCCGAAGCCAAAACCGTGCTCCTGCACTTCTTTTTTGTGCATGCATGGCAAGGTGAGTTACAAGCACGCGAAGGCCAGCAATTCGCCTGGCAACATCCGCAAAAGCTCAACGTCACCCCTGTGCTACCCGCCAATGCGCCAATTATGCAAGCTCTAAGCCTGCCGCCCGTTTATGCCATCAGCAATGTGCAAGAGATGGGCGAACCCGCCTTCTTGCAAGCGCTAAAACAACAATTAGACCAAGGCCTGCAACTGCTGCAAATTCGTGAACCTCAACTTGATAACGAAGCCCTCGCTCAACTAAGCGAAAAAGTACTGACACTGTGTGCCCCTTACAATTGCCGATGCTTGCTAAATAGCAGCCCAGAACAAGCCCAACAACTTGGCTACCAGGGGGTGCATTTAAACAGCCAGCGCCTGTCGGCACTCACGCAAAAACCGGATAATCTATTAGTCGGCGCATCTTCCCACGATTTAGAGCAATTGCAACAAGCACAAGCTCTGCAATTAGACTTCGCCCTGCTCTCACCCGTGCTGCCGACCAAAAGTCACCCGGAAGCCACCGGATTAGGCTGGGAGAAGTTTGGTGAAATGCTAAATGGATTAGAAATCCCGGTTTATGGGTTGGGTGGTATGCGTCAGGAACATCTGTCACAAGCTCAAGCATGTGGTGCGCGTGGTATCGCGATGCAGCGAGCACTATGGTAAACACTAGCACGAGTTAAGCGCGGCGTCGATATCCAAACATTGCTACTTAACGGCTAAAGTAATTTAGGCAGCTGAGTTGACGCCTTGATATTTGTATTTTAGGATGCATCGATAAAAATTAACAAAAAACCACAAAAAATAAACAACAATAATTAAAACAAGGTGCAGTGATTCCAATGATTAAGAAATTAACCGCGATAGTCCTACTGATTTCAACAAGCTGTATCGCAAACTCGGAGGAGTCTTGCGCCTCTATGGAAGTGGTGGCAGGAAATTTTTCCAACTCAGCTTTCCAGCTTACAACCGACGATTTCAACGCCATCGACAAAATGGGGTTCTTTGATGCTTACGTAATGTACCTTTCGCTTCTCTATGAAAGCAGTGGAAAGGAGAATAGGCACTCTAGGGAGTTCTTTCTGGCATCCCAGGTTGCTGGTGTTTCCATGAAAAAAGATAGGACCAAAATAGTCGAGACACTTTCTCCCGAAGGCTATGCGAAGCTATTCCCGAGACTCGTCCTTCGTGCTTGCGAGGCCATTAGATCCAACCCACACCCGCCTGAGTAATAGAAAAACCGTCGGTGATAGAGAGTAGAGAACTTAACATCTGACCAGCACTAATAGTAAGACAGATCAATAAAACTTTTAGAAAACTTATCTTGAAACGCTTAATTTCTTTAATCCTAATTAATCTTCAACTGACAAGTTGCGGCTCGTTTGTTCCTGTTGTGAAATTTGATCAATTGAGCCCAGAAAGACGCAATGCAGCATTATCTGTAAAGGTTATCGGCGCATCTCAGCTTAATGGAATGAAATATGATGTTCTAAACATTGTTGAGGGTCACTCATGCCAGAATAAGCTCTATGACCCTCCGGCCACTAGAGCTGCGGCTATAGATCAAGCCAAATATTTTGCAAGTGAAATAGGTGCAAATGGTATTGCCAACATTCAATGCGGTGCACGTGAAGGAACGTCCACACGTACAAACTGTTGGGAATTAATTTCCTGCACTGCAGAAGCAATAAAAATTGCAAAGTAGCTCTAAATCACACATTAAGAGAGTCTCGCTCAAGCGTTCTTCGATGATAGATTTTTTAATAACGATGGTTGAGCAACCGTTCTCGTCAGCCCCTTACTTCAAACGTTAGAGCATTGGAACAATATGACTAGTGAAACATTCACAGAAGAAAGCATTACAAAAATTGAGAGTGAATTCGAAAAGTGGCAAGAGTTTCTCAACTCAGTCCTAGGAGTGTTTGCTTTTAATGCGAGCCTAACATGTATTAGCTTAAACTCCCCTCGAGCATATGGTCTATTAGCTTTTGGTTTTTTTGCTATAGCAGGCTATTTAGGTGCTAAAAGATTTCCGCCATCATTCAAACTCCTTCGAGAAAAGAAACAAAGATCTAAACAAGAGGAAATTTGGTATCTTGGACTTAAAAGCAAATTTCTTGGTTTTCCAGCAATCTTCAAAAACTTTCCACTGTATTGGCTTGGCGTTATCTCTCTAACTCTAGTTATAGCTGGTTTTCTCAAGAATGTTTAGCCTACTCATAATTCAAGCGGGGCGCCTAGCAGAGGCCTTAATATAAACATTAGGCCTAATACAAAAGACACGGACGCAATCATCAGAAGTGAAGAGCGCATCGGGACCAATACATATGGAATACACCATCCACTATGAATGCAAGAGCGATAACGAAACATTCTCAGCACAGGTAGACGTTGAGTGCGAGACTGAACCAACCACATCCATTCGATGCAAAAATAATTGAGGCAATGCAACGAGACTCTGTCAGGTTTCACAATTCAGGCGCGGGCTCTATAAGGGTCACGTTTATTACTCCAATAAACCGCAATGCAAAATGAAAAAGGAGTTCTTATATTTATATTTTTAATCTTAGCAGCCCTATTGATTGCAGCTCTACTCCAGATTAAGAGCAAATACACTTTACTGATGAGTAAAAGTACGCATTGACGTTCAGTCAACTGCCCCCTTTCGCTAAAACAGTACGGTGAATCCTTGTGTCATTAGCTATTCAAAAAAACACCAGCTTGCAACACTCACACAACCAGCTATATACTAATGCAATATACATTTATTCAATGGAGACTTTGCATGAGTGTCAGCACTGTTTTTATCAACAATAGAACTCAGGCAGTTCGGATTCCGGCAGATGTGCGCTTACCTGAAAACGTTAAGCAGGTGACGGTGCGGGCAATTGGCAAAGAGCGGATTATTGCCCCGCTGGAGTCAAGCTGGGATAGTTTTTTCATCAATCCATTACATGCAACTGATGATTTTATGCCTGAACGGGCAACACAAACGCAACCCGAGCGCGAGGCGCTGGAGTGATTCAATACCTGCTTGATACCAATATTGTGATTTATGTGATCAAGCATAGACCGATTGAAGTGCTTGAAACCTTCAATCAACATGCCAATAGAATGGCGATTTCAAGCATCACGTTGGCTGAGTTGTTTCATGGCGCAGAAAAAAGTAGCAAACCATCGCACAACTATGCCGTGATTGAGGATTTTGCCAGTCGGCTGGAGATATTCGCTTACGCAACTAAAGCAGCACATCACTATGGCAGTATCCGCAGTGAGCTAGAGAAACGCGGGCAACCCATAGGCGTGAATGACTTACATATCGCGGCTCATGCACGTAGCGAGGGGCTGGTATTAGTCACCAACAATCTGAAAGAATTCGAACGTGTGCCGGGATTATTACTTGAGAACTGGGTCAATCGCTGATTGAACCGCTTTTTATCACATATGAATACACAACAACCCAATAACCCTTTGCATGGCCTCACGCTTGAGCATGTCGTTGAGCAACTAGTCGAGCATTACGGCTGGGACAAACTCGCACAGAGAGTGAATATCAACTGCTTTAAGAGTGATCCTTCTGTGAAGTCTAGCTTGAAATTTTTGCGGAGGACGCCATGGGCGCGGGCCGAAGTAGAAAGCTTATATCTCGCGACTTTTGCTAAAAGTCACGGCTGATATTGATCGGGGTTTAACCCCTCATGGATTGCCTTTAAATCAGGGCGCGGCTTTTACCGGCATGGTGACAAACTGGTCGGTGATCTTGCCTTGTTTGTCTTTGAAGCACAGTCTGAATTTGACTTGCTCGCCTGCTTTAAACGGCGTGGGCAATTCAAACAGCATTAAATGCAAGCCACCTGGCGCTAATTTAACTGGTTTGCCAGCAGGTACTGGCAATTCTTCCATGCTACGCATCTTCATGACACCGTTTTGCATGGTCATGCTGTGCATTTCTACCGTGCCAGCACGCTCTGTTTCTGCATAGACAAGTGTGACATCCTGCGCGCTGGATAATGTGACGTAGGCGGCGCCTACAGATTGGCCTGGATTGGAAGCACGCACCCAAGCATCGCTTAGCTTGACTTCCGCATGTGCTACACCTAGCCAGCCGATCAGGCAAACGCTGATGACGAGGCGGGATAAGAAGGCTGTTTTTTGCATATTCAAGAATCCTGGCAGCCAGTTATTCTGGCTCGTATAAATCTGGCGGGGTGCTATCAGGAATACGAAACTTCTCCGTGGCCCAATCGCCGAGGTCGACCAGTTTGCAACGCTCACTGCAGAATGGGCGGTATGGATTAGCGGTGGAGTACTCTGAAGTTTCGCCACAAGACGGACAAGCCACCTTGCGGGATTTAACGGCAGGCTGTGTCAATTGTGTCCAGCCCCGGTAAAGTTACAGACAATCATCTTAAACGGGATGTCCTGCTCACAACCTTTCGGGCGTTGCACGAAATCAAGTTTTTGAAAGCGGATATTGATCGCGTATTTATTGGCGCTGACTTCAGGGAAGCATTCGTCGTGGTCTATCTCGATGCGTAACAATTGCGCCGGTTTGTGACCGGACAATTGTTGCTGGTAAGCACCATGATGCGCCACCAGTGACAATACCTGGCCGCTGCCGCGCAACAATTGCAGAATCAGTCGAATCGACTCATACATAGGCATCAGTTTGGTCAGCCAGTTGTCGAAATCGTCCTTACGGCGCTCTGCGCCCAGATAGAGCCAATGACGGTAAGACGGCAAATCAAACTCACACACGCCGCCAGGAATACTGGTGCGTTGCTTGACGCTCATTAACCAGTCATTTTCACGCAACGACTGGCCAAGTTTTTGATGATCAGAACGCAACGCCGTGGCACAGCGATCCAGGCTGGACAATGTGCTCGCCAGTGCATTGCGATCGATATTAGGATTGGTTTGCAGAAAGGATAACTGGACCTTGTGTCTGTCCAGCTCTTGTAGCAGATCGACTTTCAAATCCCCGCGATCAATCAAATCCAGGATTTGCAGCATGGAAATCAGCGCGACATGATGACTGATCTCATGCCCAATCTCAATGTGGTGCAACATCTTGACGAACAGATCTTCTAGGCGGAGATAAGTTCTGATGCGCTCGTTAAATGGAAACTCGTAGCTCGACACGGCAGCCTTTTCTGTCAGCTGATACTTGAAAAGTATGCAATAAAAGCCTGATTATGAAACCCTTTTCACTCACTGGCAAGTCTTAGAGAAATTTTTATGAAACTCTAGCACTTTTTCCTGCAGTTTAACCAGTGTTTGATCGTTTTCGATCACCAAATCTGCAATTGCTAAACGCTCCTCGCGGCTGCTTTGCGCAGCGATCATGGCCTGTGCCATGCCTTCTGATAGTTGGCTGCGCTGTATCACGCGCGCAAGTTGCTTCTGCTCATCGCAATCGACGACCAGCACGTAATCAATCATGCGCCAGTCATCACGGCTTTCCACCAGCAAGGGAATCGCCAGCACCACGTAAGCATCGGCATATTGTGCTATCTGCCGGATAGCTTCCAAACGAATGGCCGGATGCATAATTTGATTGAGTTGATCCAGCGCATCTGGCTCGGCAAAGACCAATTCGCGTAATTTTGCCCTATCCAGCTGGCCATCAGCATTAAACATGGCATCACCAAACTGCGCGCGTACCGCCTGCATGGCCGGGCTGCCAGGCGCGCTCATATCACGGGCGATATGGTCTAAATCGACTACGGGCACGCCTAATGCCATAAACGCGTTGCATACTTCGGTTTTACCACTGCCTATGCCGCCAGTCACGGCCACGACTTTGCTCATGATGGTGCTCGTTACGGTATCAGGTAATAGGAAGCCAGCGCTTGCCCGTAAAACAAGGCAGCAATACCACCCAGCGCTAAAAATGGGCCAAACGGGATCGCGGTTTGGCGTGTTTTGCCTTTAAGCAAGATCAGGCCGATGCCAATCACACTACCCACCACCGAACTGAGCAAAATAACAGCGGGCAATAGCTGCCAGCCAAACCAGGCGCCGATGGCGGCCAGGAGTTTAAAGTCACCATAGCCCATGCCTTCTTTGCCGGTGACCAGTTTAAATAGCCAGTAGACTGACCATAACACCAGATACCCTGTCATCGCGCCAACGACGGCTGAAGTCAGGTCGGTAAAGCCGTATTTGATATTGAGCAACAAGCCCAGCCATAACAAAGGCAGCGTAATGTCATCGGGTAGCAGCTGCGTGTCAAAGTCGATAAACGTCAATGCGACCAGCGCGAACACGAATACCAGGGCAAATACAGTCAACATGCTGTAGCCATACTGTACGGCCACCCCCAGCGACAGCAAACCGGTTAATAACTCGACCAATGGATAACGCACAGAGATCGACGCTTGACAGCCACGGCAGCGTCCACGCAAAAACAGGTAACTGATGACAGGAATATTTTCGATGGCGGTAATCCGGTGTCCGCAATGCGGGCAAGCCGAGCGCGGGGTCACAAGGTTATATTTGGACTGCTCCGGCGCAGTTTGCCCTTGTAAATCCAGGCAACTGGCATGCCATTCACGCTCCATCATTTTCGGTAAACGATGGATCACCACATTGAGGAAACTCCCCACCAGCAAGCCAATCAGCAAGCACACGGCCTGTAAAAAATGGGGTTGCGTCTGCATTAAACTTAAAACGGGTTCAAGGATTTCTGACATGATACCGATAACATAGTTAAGGTTGCTGCATGATCGCATCGTTAATGCAAGTAAGCAAGGCTAAAAGACGGCAAAACCTGTTTAAAAGCCGCTTTCACCGCCTTGAAAACCACTTGCCTGGCTCCATTTATGTGTAAGATGGATACTACAGTGCAACCGACCAGGTATGTATCTGTGTTTAAGTGACATCCGTTATCAAGTGAAGGAAGTTGCCTATGTCTGATCAAATCAAATTTACGCCACCGACCGAAGCAGGCCTCAATCAGGTCGAGTTAAATCAAGTCGAGCATCCTGCCTGGGATGAGCCCGTCATTTGCCGGGTAGAAGTTGACTTGCCAGGCTGGCTGACAAAACTGACCGGACAATCACACTGGGAAGTCTACAGTGAAGAGGAAGAGGAAAACTGCATCAGCTTTGGCATGCGATCACTACAAACACGCGGCTTGCACAAAGCGGCCGAGCTGATTGCTGAAAAAGATATGCAGGCAGAAGTGACGTTGTACCACAACGGCTACGCAGTGGTCGACGTCAATGGACAGTCATTGTTTGATGGCGCGCTCACCAATGCCACCAACGATTGTGCACGACTGAGCTACTACCATATTAGTGGCGAGCCGATCGCATTGAATTAATAAGCTAAACAAACAGTCAGCCTGCTCACAGGCTGACTGCAAGATTATTGCTGGCGACTGACAGAGAAGTTAGCCAAATCCAACAAGGCCTGCTTGGCTGCTGTTGGCGCGAATACGGATAAGGCCTCACAGGCCAGCCTGGCTTCTTTTTGTGCGACGGCGCGCACGTAATCAAATGCTTTCACCGCATGCAAAATTTCCAGCACGGCCCCTAACTGAGACACCTGCCCTTCCAGCAAGGCCTGCTTCACCAGATCGGCTTGCACGGCTGGCGCTTGTTGAATCGCATATAACATCGGCAGCGTCACTTTACCTTCTGCCAGATCATTGCCTAAGGTTTTGCCTATTTTCTCGCTGTCGCCGGTTAAATCCAGCACATCATCAATCAGCTGAAACGCAGTGCCTAAATGCATGCCATACGTGGCCAGACCCTCTTCCTGCTCAGCGTTGGCCTGGCACTGCACAGCGCCCAAACGTGTCGCTGCTTCAAACAGCTTGGCGGTCTTAAAATGGATCACCTGTAAATAATCCTGCTCACTGACGCCAATATTGCGCACATTAAGCAGCTGCAATACTTCACCTTCAGAAATCACATTGGTCGCATCGGCCAAGATCTCCATCACGCGCATATTTTGCAACTTCACCATCATCTGGAAGGCGCGTGAATACAGAAAATCGCCCACCAACACACTGGCCGGGTTGCCATAGACATGATTGGCTGTCGACTTACCACGACGCAGCTCAGACGCATCTACCACGTCATCATGCAACAAGGTCGCGGTATGAATAAATTCGATGATGGCGGCCAGCGAATGGTGCGCCGGCGTTACCGCGCCAGCCAAATCGCCGGACATCAATACCAGTGCCGGACGCAAGCGCTTGCCACCACTGTGGATGATGTATTCCGAAATTTGATTAATCAGCGGAACTTGAGATGACAAAGACTGGCGAATAACGGCATCCACCTGCTGCATATCGCCTGCAATCCGCGCCAAACAAGCATTTAGAGACACTGAAACACCAATGAAAAAACAAAGTTAAAGCATACCATACCTGCCCCGCCTCTCGCTACGCTCAACGCGGCAGAATATACATACAGACAGCATTGATCATGCAGCAAGTCCGGCGAATAAGCAGCAAATACATGATGGATGACAGAAAAGAAAAAAGCCTTGCTTCCGAAGAAACAAGGCTTTTTATTTTTGGCGCGCCCGGAGCGATTCGAACGCCCGACCCTTTGGTTCGTAGCCAAATACTCTATCCAACTGAGCTACGGGCGCCAAGGTTTGCTGCTATGCAACAAAAACAGCATTATAACACTATTTTAAGCTTTGTGGCGGTGCAGATTCACATCCAACAACCAATCTACCAAAAACAACACCCGCGCGGAGCAAGGTTTTTGGCGGTGAGCGAGGGATTCGAACCCTCGATACAGGTTTAAGCCCATATGCTTCCTTAGCAGGGAAGTGCCTTCGACCTCTCGGCCAGCTCACCTTATTAAAACAATCAAGTCCTAATAAAACCAACACAGCTTACGCTGTTCTCTTTGCAGTATTGCTACTGCATCGAAGGGCGCCATACTACGTGAAAACCCTTCAGAAATCAACGTCAAAAACAAGAATGTTTTATTTCTTTACATAAAGGAAACGTGAAATCAGCGAGCGAGCGGGATGAAGTGCAAGGCGCACGGAACGCAGAAACCGGAATGTACTGTAGTACATGAGGATTTTGAGTACCGCGTAACGCAGCAATTCGCCCGCGCAGCCGCTTATTCCGCGTTTCTATTAAGCGTTTTCTAAACCGAACGCTTTATGCAGCACGCGTACCGCCAGCTCCATATATTTCTCTTCGATCACCACGGCGATTTTAATTTCGCTGGTAGAAATCATCTGAATATTAATACCCTCTTCGGCCAGTGTGCGGAACATCTGGCTGGCAATGCCCACATGTGAGCGCATGCCCACGCCGACCACAGACACCTTGGCGATCTTGTCATCGCCACTGATTTCACGTGCCTGGATATGGCCTTGCACCTTGTCGCGTAACAAGGCCAGCGTCTTATTCATTTCATTCTTATGCACGGTAAAGGTGAAGTCAGTGGTGCCGTCTGCGCCAACGTTCTGGATAATCATGTCGACATCGATATTGGCATCTGCCACCGGGCCCAGGATTTGATAAGCGATGCCTGGTTTATCAGGCACGCCAGTCACAGTAATTTTCGCCTCATCGCGATTAAAAGCGATGCCGGAGATAATTGGTTCTTCCATGTTTTCCTCATTTTCTTCGAATGTGATCAGTGTGCCGTCGCCTTCTTCTTCAAAGCTGGACAACACACGCAATTTGACTTTGTATTTACCGGCGAACTCCACAGAACGAATCTGCAGCACTTTAGAGCCTTGAGATGCCAGTTCCAGCATTTCTTCAAAAGTGATTTTTTCCAGGCGGCGCGCTTCAGGCACCACGCGAGGATCGGTGGTATATACGCCATCCACATCGGTATAAATCTGGCATTCATCGGCTTTTAAAGCAGCAGCCAAGGCCACACCAGTAGTATCAGATCCACCACGGCCCAGCGTGGTGATATTGCCATTGGCATCTACGCCCTGAAAACCTGCCACGACACAGACATAGCCATCATCGAGGTCTTTTTTCAGGTTGTGCTGATCGATATCCAGAATACGTGCTTTGTTATACGCATCATCGGTCAGAATTTTGACCTGGGTGCCGGTATAGCTTTTTGCCTTTATACCAAGCTCCATCAGCGCCAGAGCAGTCATGCCTATAGTCACTTGCTCGCCAGTAGACACCATCACATCCAACTCACGTGGATCCGGATCCGGCATGATTTCCTTGGCCAAGGAAATCAAACGGTTGGTTTCGCCGGACATGGCAGACACCACGACCACCACTTGATGCCCCATGGCTTTATAGCGCGCAACACGACGCGCCACATGACGGATACGCTCGGGATTGGCGACTGAGGTGCCACCATATTTTTGTACGATTAATGCCATTATTTCGCTCTGTTAATCAATTGAATTAATTTAGTTTTGCTTCTGCCCAAGCCTTCACGCTTGCCAGTGCCTGCGGCAAATTGGCAGGCTCGGTACCACCAGCCATCGCCATATCCGGCTTGCCACCGCCCTTGCCACCGACCTGGCCTGCCACATGATTCACCAGCTCACCTGCTTTCACCTTGGCCGTTAAATCAGCAGTTACGCCTGCGGCCAGGCTGACTTTACCGTCAGCCACACTGGACAAGACAATGACGGCAGATTTGAGTTTATCCTTGAGCTTGTCCATGGTTTCGCGTAAAGCATTGGCATCAGCACCTTCCAGCGTTGCCGCCAACAATTTGACGCCATTGATATCCAGGGCTTGCGCCGCCAGGTCATCGCCCTGCGAGGATGCCAATTTGGATTTCAAGCGTGCCAGCTCTTTTTCCAGCGACTTGACGTTATCCATCACTTGGGCGATCTTGGCAGGCAGCTCATGCGCTGGCGCTTTCAATTCACCAGCCACCTGATTAATCAGGGCTTGTTGCGTCTGCACCAGCTTCAATGCACCCTCGCCTGTGGTCGCTTCCACGCGACGCACGCCCGCAGCCACACCGCTCTCAGCGGTGATTTTAAACAAACCGATATCGCCGGTACGGCTGACATGTGTCCCCCCGCATAACTCACGGGAAGTACCGATATCCAGCACGCGCACTTCGTCACCATATTTTTCACCAAACAGCATCATGGCACCGGTTTGCTGCGCAGACTCAATGTCCATCACACGTGCTTGGGTGGCTGCGTTGGCAAGAATTTCCGCATTCACCAAGGTTTCCACTTTGGCAATCTCTGCATCCGTCATCGGCGCATTATGCACAAAGTCAAAACGGGTTTTTTCCGTATCCACCAGGCTGCCTTTTTGCTGCACGTGCTCACCCAGCACTTCACGTAAGGCTTTGTGCATCAAGTGTGTGGCCGAGTGGTTACGCATGGTGTTGGCACGCGCTTGCAAATTGACTTTGGCAGCCAACGCATCACCGACTGACAAGCTACCGGTTTTGAGTACGCCATGGTGACCAAATACCGCCGCCTGGATTTTTTGCGTATCTTCTACGGCAAAAATGCCGTTGGCAGACTTAAGTTCACCGCTATCACCAATCTGGCCGCCAGACTCGGCGTAAAAAGGTGTGTCATCTAGTACCACCACCCCCATGTCGCCCTCGTTTAAGGTGTTGACCGGGCTACCGTCTTTATACAACGCTAATACGTTGGCCTGCGTTTCCAGCTTGTCGTAACCGTGGAAAGTTGTTACCGCGCCATCATATTCAAGATTCAGCGCCATTTTAAATTTACCAGCCGCGCGTGCCTGTTCTTTTTGACGCGCCATGGCAGCATCAAAACCAGCCGTATCCACGGTCACTCCACGCTCGCGGCAGATATCTGCGGTCAGATCCAGCGGGAAGCCGAAGGTATCATGCAACTTAAACGCCAGATCGCCATTGAAAATAGCGGGCTTGGTGGCCAATTCTGCTTCCAGAATCTGCATGCCGTTTTCAATGGTTTCAAAGAAACGGTCTTCTTCCTGCTTGAGAATGTCAGTGATGCGTGCCTGGTTACTAATGAGCTCAGGATACGCCTCACCCATTTCAGCCACCAGATCCGCGACCAGCTTGTGGAAAAACGCGGCTCGACAGCCTAATTTGTAACCATGACGAATCGCGCGGCGGATAATCCGGCGCAGCACGTAACCACGGCCTTCATTGCCGGCAATCACGCCATCGGCAATCAGGAAGGAACAGGCACGGATATGGTCAGCCAGCACTTTGAGTGAGGGGCTATCCAGATCAGCGGTATGGGTTTCGCGGGCTGCTGCTTTAATCAGTGCCTGGAACAGGTCGATTTCGTAGTTGGCATGCACACCCTGCAACACGGCAGAAATACGTTCCAGGCCCATACCGGTATCAACGGAAGGTTTAGGCAGAGGATGCATCACGCCCGCTTCATCGCGGTTAAACTGCATGAAGACGTTGTTCCAGATTTCGATGAAGCGGTCGCCATCTTCATCAGGCGAACCCGGAGGACCACCTGGAATATGCGCACCGTGGTCATAGAAAATCTCGGTACAGGGGCCGCAAGGCCCAGTATCGCCCATCATCCAGAAATTGTCAGAGGCATAACGCGCGCCCTTGTTGTCGCCAATGCGTACAATTTTATCCGCAGGCACGCCGACTTCTTTATTCCAGATATCGTAAGCTTCGTCATCTTCCGCGTAGACGGTGACCATCAGGCGCTCTTTGGGCAAGGCATACACCTCGGTCAACAACTCCCAGGCAAACTTGATCGCATCGCGCTTGAAGTAGTCACCAAAGCTGAAGTTACCCAGCATCTCAAAAAAGGTATGGTGGCGGGCGGTATAACCGACGTTTTCGAGATCGTTATGTTTACCGCCTGCGCGTACACACTTCTGGGCTGACGCCGCACGTGTATAAGCGCGCTTGTCAAAGCCGAGAAACACATCCTTAAACTGGTTCATACCCGCATTGGTGAACAGCAGGGTCGGGTCACCATGCGGCACCAGCGAGCTGGAAGTCACCACCTGGTGGCCTTTGAAAGCAAAGAAATCCAGGAAAGCCTGGCGGATTTGCTTGCTGGAAGGGTTACTTCCGTAACTAACTGTAGTCTTCTGGACTGTCATCTTCTGCGTGTCTATTCAAAATATGTTTAATCACTTGAAACGTAAAACCGCGGCTTTGCAAAAAACGGGCTTGTTTCGCCCATTCTTCACGCGTCGTCGCGGCCGCTTTAAACTTTTTGCGCCAGACTTCTCTGGCGCGTGCTACTTCATTCTCTTGCAAACCGGCAACGGCTTCGGCAATCAAGGCGTCATCCACCCCTTTTTCGCGTAACTCATTAGCCACCCGTGCCGCACCAAATTTGGCCTGGCGCGCATGCAGCATTTGTTCGGTGTAGCGTGCATCACTCAACCAGCCGCGCGCTTGAAAGTCTGCGATCAAGGCTGGTATATCATCGGCTTCATCGGCGTAAGCCTTAAGCTTTTGCGCCAGCTCGGCCGCAGAATACTCCCGCTTGCTTAATAGCTCCAGCGCACGCTGGCGTAAGGATTTTTCTAACGGCTTTTTTGCTGGGGGTGGTGGCAACGGAATTAATCGTCCTCGCCTCTGGCTGAAGGCATGCTATCGGCCAGCACATTCGAGTTGTCGCGAATCTTGGCTTCGATCTCTGCCGCAATGGCTGGATTTTCACGCAGGAACTCTTTGGCGTTTTCTTTACCCTGGCCGATTTTTTCACCGTTGTAGCTATACCAGGCACCGGCTTTTTCCACCAGCTTGAGGTTGGTGCCAAGTTCAATCACTTCGCCCAGGCGTGAAATGCCTTCGCCGTACATGATGTCAAATTCGGCCTGCTTAAATGGCGGCGCGACTTTGTTTTTAATCACTTTGACGCGGGTTTCAGAGCCAATGACTTCATCGCCCTTTTTAATCGCGCCGGTACGCCGGATATCCAAACGTACAGAAGAGTAGAACTTCAGTGCGTTACCGCCTGTGGTCGTTTCCGGGTTGCCAAACATGACGCCAATTTTCATACGGATCTGGTTAATAAAAATCACCAGCGTATTGGTACGCTTGATATTACCCGTCAACTTGCGCAGTGCTTGCGACATCAAGCGCGCTTGCAAGCCCATATGGCTGTCGCCCATTTCGCCTTCAATTTCAGCACGTGGTGTCAGCGCAGCAACCGAGTCAACGACCACGATATCGACAGAACCAGAACGCACCAGCATGTCTGCAATTTCCAACGCTTGCTCGCCGGTATCCGGCTGGGAAATCAGCAACTCAGGCACATTCACGCCCAGCTTGGCCGCGTATTGCGGATCCAAAGCATGCTCGGCATCGATAAACGCGGCCACGCCACCCAGCTTTTGCATTTCTGCAATAGCTGACAAAGTCAGCGTGGTTTTACCTGAAGACTCAGGACCATAAATCTCCACGATCCGGCCACGCGGTAAACCGCCTACGCCCAGCGCGATGTCCAGGCCCAGCGAGCCGGTGGAGACGACTTGCAAGTCCTCACCGATATCGCCGTCGCCCATGCGCATAATGGAGCCTTTGCCGAACTGTTTTTCAATTTGAGAGAGTGCGGCGGCGAGCGCTTTGCTTTTGTTGTCATCCATGCTAATTGCTTTCTTTGACCAATAAAAATGCGTTGTTTACACAAACGCTATATACTTCAAACAATAACTTCTAATTATTTCATAAATCGACCATCAGTGAAATGGCGAAGCCATGAATTAGGCGAGTGAATGCCAACTGCGAACGCTCACCGGCGACTGTCAGTGAATAACGACAAGGTCGCCGATTTGAACGCAGTGGCTGTCAACCGTTAGATGACAGGTGCGTTAAAGCTTCAGGGAGCATTAATTTGTTTTCCGTGTGAGGAGAATTTATGAAAATCGTAAAATATATTTTGACATTCACGCTGGGCAGCCTGGCTGCCTTTAGCGCACAAGCACAGGACAACTGGTCTGTCGGTGTGGTGGTCGGCAATCCGTACCCACCTGCTTACTACGCACCACCTCCGGTATATTATGCGCCACCACCAGTGGTCGTTTACCGCCATCCGCAAAGTAACTTCTATGGCGTACCAGCAGTGGCTTATCCGCAACCAGCGCCTGGCTTTATCCAGTTTTCGTATGGAAACGGTGGTTATGGTGGTTATAACTACGGCCCGAGAAACTTTTACGGCGGTGGCTGGAATGGCGGCGGCGGACATGGCCATGGTCACGGCCACCATCATCACCGCTAGTTCTGATTACAACGCATTAGCCATCTTTAGCAAGCCAGCCAGCAAATAGCTGGCGGCCTGCTCACGCACTTGCGTTCTATCGCCTTCAAAATGACGGGTTTCTATCACCGTAGCATTGCCTCTGTCACCATCACCGCGAGATGCCCAGGCAAAGCACACAGTGCCGACTGGCTTGTGCAGTGACCCGCCACCTGGACCGGCAATGCCGGTGATGGCAGCACTCAGATGTGCCTGACTATATTGTAGTGCCCCCAACGCCATGGCTTCGGCCACTGGCTCGCTGACTGCACCAAACTCGGCAATCAATGCAGCAGGAACACCCAGCATTTCAGTTTTTGCCGCATTGCTGTAGGTGACGAAACCACGGTCAAACCAGCCTGAACTACCGGCGATGGCAGTTACCGCTTGCGCAACCATCCCGCCAGTGCAGGACTCGGCCAGCGCCAGTTGCCAATGCTTTGCTTGCAGCACCGGCCCCAGGCTAGCGCTTAATTCAAGCAGCATAGTCATGACAAAAACCCTTGCGCGACCTGCAATACCAGTATGGCCATGATTGCGGCTAAGACATCATCCAGCATCACCCCAAAGCCACCTTTTACGCGCTGATCCACCCAGCCGATCGGAAAGGGCTTCCAGATATCGAACAAGCGAAAGCTGGCAAATGCCGCCAAGCCCCAGCCCAAGGTGAAGGGCACCGCGATCAACACCGCGGCCATCGCCACCACTTCATCCCACACAATGGCACCATGGTCACTGACACCTAGTGCGCGCCCTGTCACTTCACAACACCAGACGCCGAGCAAGAACAACACACCTAAACTTAAGCACTGCTGTGCGAGTGGCAAATTCATCAATAGCCAATACAGTGGAAAGCCCAATAATGTGCCGACGGTACCGGGCGCTTTGGGCGACAAGCCGGTGCCCAGGCCAAAACTCAGGCAATGTAAAGGATGTGAAAACAGCAAGCGCCAACTTGGCGGCTGCGGTGGCTGACGGTCATTAGCCAAAATGCGCATACCCTTTCTGCGATAAGTCGATGCGCACTTCACCGTTAAACACCTGCAAACCTGCATGCGCAGTCACTTTGCCAATACGGCTTAAGGGCAACCGCAGTTGCGTTGAAAGCGCCTGCAAAGTATCCCTGTGCTGCGGCGCAGCAGTAAAACATAATTCATAATCATCGCCACCGGCCAACACTGCCTGTTGCAACACAGCGTCAGTCACTGACGACAGCGGCAACAATGGCTTAGGCATCGCCGCCCAATCCAGCTCAGCGCCAACGGCAGACGCCTCTAGTATGTGCGCCAGATCTGCCAGCAAGCCATCTGAAATATCCAGTGCGGCGGTCGCCATGCCACGCAATGCCAGCCCTAACGCCACGCGCGGTTGCGGGTGGTGCATGGCCGTGGCCAGCGCAGCGAGTTCTTCGGCATGCACATCCAGCTGGCCTAAACGATGTTGCAACCATAAAGCAGCCTGCCCCAATACGCCGCTGACCCAGATATCATCGCCCGCTTGCGCGCCATTGCGCTGCAACGCCTGGCCTTGCGGCACTTCGCCCATGATATTAATCGCGATATTCAAGGGCCCGCGCGTGGTGTCACCGCCAATCAGTGACACGCCAAAAGCATCAGCACAGGCAAACAGCCCGTCACTAAACCTTTGCAACCATGGCCCATCAACCTCTGGCAAGGCAATCGACAAGGTGGCCCATTTTGGCTCGGCGCCCATGGCGGCCATATCACTGACATTCACCGCCATCGATTTCCAGCCGATGGCAAATGGGTCAATATCGGCAAAAAAATGTGTGCCTGCCACTGACATATCTGCCGACACCGCTAGCTGATAGCCAGGTCGCACGCGAATCAGGGCCGCATCATCGCCCACGCCCAGATCAGCTTTTGCCGGCCGGGTAAAATATTTGGCGATGAGCGCAAATTCAGCCACGACGACTCTGCCACCAGCGCAACCACACGGTGGCTATGCCCCAAGCCAGCAAAATACCAACGACATCCGCCAGCCAGTCATAGACGCTGGGCTGCCTGGTGGTGGTCAGTATGCCTTGCAATACTTCCATCAGCGCACCAAATGCGGTCAGCCCGAACAAAGTCGTTTTAGGAAAACGTTGAAATGCCAACAAGCCCCAGAAAGTGACACCACCAAAGGCAATCACATGCTGAATTTTGTCTTTGTAAATCGAGCCATCGTTTGTTGGCGCCATTTCCATCAGCAACAAATAGGTCAGCAAAGCAAAACAACTTATAAAAATCAGCCGGGAAATGGTGTGGTAACGCATGAAATCTCTTTAATTACTGAAGAATTGAGTTTATTTACGAATGGCAGATTTAGGACGAAAAGATTTGACGATGGTTTCGTCAGTTTCCAGATAAGGCATCGGTTTGTCGCTGGTCGCCAGCAAATCCAGGCAGTACGGCACTGCCGCAAAAATACCCGGCACCAGCGTATTGCCTTCGTTATCTTTAAGGCCTTCCAGCGTTTCCTGTATCGATTTGGGCTGTCCCGGCAAGTTAATCACCAGGCATTGCTTGCGGATCACCGCCACCTGGCGCGACAAAATCGCCGTTGGCACAAAACGCAAGCTGATTTGCCGCATTTGCTCACCGAAGCCTGGCATGTCACGGTCGGCAATCGCCAATGTCGCTTCTGGTGTCACGTCCCTGAGCGCAGGGCCGGTGCCGCCGGTGGTCAGCACAAGGTGGCAGCCCTCTTCGTCCACCAGTTGCTTGAGGGTCTGGGAAATAGTCGCTTGATCATCGGCAATCAGGCGGCTGGATACTGTATATGGAGAAACCAGGGCTTGTGCCAGCCAGGCGGTAAGCGCCGGGATGCCCTTGTCTTCATATACGCCTTGCGAGGCACGATCACTGATAGAAACTAATCCAATGCGCGCGAATTGTTCTTGCATAACCTGGTCTATGTCAATGGTGACTGTGTTAATGTACCAATACATCATAACATTACAACCTGCCATTCGATCATGGAGAATTCGATGAACCCCCTGTGCAAGCCTGGACAGTCCGTTATGCCCGCCCCCTCCTTATCAAGCAAGTGGTCCTTATGTGTTAAGCATGCTGCCATGCTGGCAGCCCTGGCCTTCTGCCCCGCTACCTGGGCAGAAGATAATCCTTACAGCAACCATTACCAGGCACAAAATCAGGGTGATTTACACTCGTTGCAAGCGAATCCGGAACCGCAGCTATTCAGTGGTACGCGCCGCGATGAAGACAATATCAAGATGCTGGAAAACGGCTACGACCTGATGGGATTCAGTAGTTTTGAAGCGGGCGAAGTCGATGCTGAGCAAGCCCGCAACCATGGCCGCGCTATCCAGGCCGACAGCATCCTGGTTTACATGAAAAAGGCTGGCGGCGCTTCGCCGTCATCCAGAATGGAAATCATCAAAGAAGCGGTTAAAAAAGGGCAATCGTTGACCGAAAAAGATGTGGCAGTAACGGCAGGCAGCTATCGCTACTACGCCACTTACTGGGCAAAGCTGCCACCACCGCTGCTGGGTATCCATGTGATTAAACTGGTGCCTAAACAGGCGACGCAAGGTGAGGATGTGCCGACTAACACTGCCAGCAGTGAGGGCGTACGCGTGATCGCAGTGATTCATGGCTCTGCAGCTGAAAAAGGCGGTGTGGTGCGTGGCGATCAATTACTGAGCCTCAACAACGAAAAAGTGGATGATGCGGCCCAACTCTCCAACCTGGTGAGAAAATACCGTGGCAAAGCCGTCAAATTGCAATTAGAGCGACAAGGAGAGCCACTGGCGACTGACGTACAGTTATAACGGCCACGACGTTAGTAGCCCCCGAGCGATTGCCACCCTACTCCTCATGTAAGCGGCCATCCCTTTGTTAAAAATAGAATTACAGAAAGTGTTGTGCATGTTTCAACCTACCTTCGAGCATCAGGCAGCCCGTGAAGCTGCCGGTGACCTGGACGATATCCAATTCTTGCGGGCGCTGTTCGACGATATCCGCCCCAAGGTGTCAACCGACATTGAGAGCGCCAGCAAGGCGTTACAGGCTTTGTGCTTTCTGCTGCAGCAACATCCACAGTATGCCTTGTCATTGCGTAACAGCTTGCTCAGGTTACTGGACGAAAAAAGTGTGATTTCGCTCTATTCCGACCATGGCATCCAGTCTGACCTTGGTTTTTTCACCGAAATCTACCGCCGCCTCTGGCACAAGCTACTGCCCGATGTGCCAGACCCCAAATACCTGAAAGATGTGTTTGGGCAGATATTTCACAAAAACAGTGATGTCGACTGGGTTATTGGTATGCCTGACACCGTCTGGCGCGACTTCATGCAGACACTGGACATCAGCCAGGGTGACGCGCAGCAACAGCAAAACTGTATCCAGGAAGTCAAAGATGCACTACAGGTGCTGTCATATCGCTTATCCGCTTCCGGACTGGATCCCGAGCTGATTTTGCAACATGAAGACCTGGAGTCGAATGGCTCGCCGTTTATTACGCAAAACATCGAAATTCAACAGTTTCTGGCACTGCCGGCGATTCAGGCAGAAGACATCCAGCATTTGTACAGCGTGCTCAAACGCTGCGAGCAGCTGACGTATGAAATCCGCAAATCGAATGCCAAAACCGGGACCAGCATTTCGCTCACGGCGCTGATGCAACGCATATTGCAGCAAATTCAACGCATGCAGTTATTGCTGGATATTTTGCATGGCCTGATCCTGAAGCATGATGTCAGCCATGCCATCACACGCTTGCTCAAACAACTGGTAGATGCCGAATGCAAGAAAAACAACCTGTCTGAATACTGGCGCCAAAATACTGAATTACTGGCCTTGCGCGTGACTGAAAACGCCAGCCACACCGGCGAGCATTACATCGCGCAGCACCGCAATGAATACTTCAAACTGATGGGCTCCGCCATGGGCGCGGGCATTATCATCGCCATCATGGGCATGATTAAAATCATGATTGCCAGCTACCACCTGCCGCCGCTGACAGAAGCAATCTTGTTTAGCCTCAATTACGGCCTGGGCTTTGTCATTATCCATTTGCTGCACTTTACCGTCGCCACCAAACAACCGGCGATGACGGCGGCAACCATCGCTTCCACCATAGATGACCATGGCCACGATAGCAAAAACATCCATAACCTGGTGAATATCGTCGCGCAAACCACCAGCAGCCAGACCATTGCCATTCTGGGTAATGTGGTGGTGGTAATTCCGATGGCGATCCTGATTGACTGGCTGATCATGCAAGCCACCGGCCATCATTTTATTGGCGCCGAAAAAGCGCATGCCTTACTGGATAGTAATAACCCGCTGATCAGCCTGACAGTCATGTATGCCGCGGTAGCGGGTGTCTGCCTGTTTTTATCCGGGCTGATCGCTGGCTACCACGACAATTTAGCCGCTTACAACCGCATTCCGGAGCGTTTAGGCCATTTGCACTGGCTGCAGAACCTTCTAGGCAAAGATCGCTTGTGGCGCATTACCGAATATATCCGCCACAACCTGGGGGCGCTGGCGGGTAACTTCTACTTTGGCTGCTTGCTGGGTTTTGCGTCCGGCTTGGGTGTCATGTTAGGCTTGCCGCTGGATATCCGCCACGTCACCTTTGTGGCGGCATTTGCCGGCTACGCTTTGCCAGCCCTGGATTTTCAGGTCAGCCACTACATTATTGCAACCACCATACTCGGCATTGCATTAGTCGGCACCACTAACCTGATCACCAGCTTCGGCCTGGCGATTTATGTGGCGATGAAATCGAGGAAAGTGCGTTACCGTCACTGGAAAGCTTTTTGGCTGGAACTGTTGACTGCGCTGTATCGTCAACCTGGCAAGTTTTTACTACCGCCAAAAAAACCGGAATAAACTTGAAGCAGCAGGCTGTTTTTTACAGCCTGCTTATAAAACATGACGCACAGTCGCTTATTCGCCCGCCAATACAGCTTCTTTTGCAATCAAGAAATGAAATACGCCATTATCCTTGTTCAAGGACAATAATTTGACCGGGTGATTATTGATCAAATTACGAATATTCTGCTCACTGCCAGCGGCGGTGGTTTTTACCAGCATGACCTGCCCCGGCAACAAGTGATCCAGCGCATCTTTTGTTTTCAACATGGGCAGCGGACTTTCCAGACCGGTTAAATCAAGTTCCAGATCAATATGGCTATGCATGTCGCCTCCCCTCTTTCATGTCATTAGCAAGTCGTTGACACAGAGTCGCCACTCGCTAATTCAATCTTGTTTTATGATTAATCGTCCAAAGACTCGTCTTCTGGCATCTCTACATCAAAAGCATCATCTTCGGCACCACTTTTACCCTCCATCACTTCGCGAATCACTTTAAACAGTTCGCGGCTACTTTTGGGTGGCTTGCCTGCGGCGTGCTCTTTTTGTGCATTGCGAATCAGGGTACGCATTTGCTGCACATTGGTTTGCGGAAACTCAGCAATAAACAACTCGATCACTTTAACATCCTCAAGCAAGCGCATACGCCAGCGCTCCATGTGATGAAAGCGGGCATTTTCTTCCTTGTGTTTGCCATCCCATTTTTGCAGTTGCTCGACGATAGGCGCCAAATCAGTGTCACGCATCAAACGGCCGATATACTGCATCTGGCGGCGAATGGCGCCATTCGCGGTAATGCGCTTGGCTTCGGCAATGGCATCCAGCAAGGACTCCTCTAATTGAAGTTTCTTCAATCTATCCTTAGGTAGCGCAACCAATTGACGGCCTATTTCCTGCGCAGCATCCGCCTCTGCTTTCAATCTGGTTTTACTGGGTTGGGAATCATCAAAGGTTTCAGATGTCATGGTAAAAGCAATCTCTGCCAAATCGGGTATGATAACAGTTTTAACTGCCAAGCAAGAAACAAGCGCGTACAGCATGCAATCGGATCAACTTCAACAAATCGCCCAAGACATTATTCAACTGACACGTAAAGCAGGTGCCAGCAGTGCCGAAGCAGAGGTCAGTTTTGGCACCGGCCAGAATGTGTCCGTCAGGCAAGGCGAGACTGAAAACATTGAATACAACCGAGACAAAGGCTGTTCAGTCACGGTGTATTTTGGCCAGAGAAAAGGCTATGCCAGCACCTCTGACTTGAGTCCTCAAGCCTTGAAAGACACGGTTGAGGCCGCTTGTAATATTGCAAAATATACCGCGCAGGACCCATTCTGCGGCTTGGCCGATGCCGATTTGATGGCGACAGAATTTCCAGATTTATCCTTGCACCACCCCTGGCAGATTGACGTCGACGCCGCACTGGCATTGGCCAAGCGCTGTGAAGCCGCCGCCCTCGCCGTAGATACGCGCATTAGCAACAGCGAAGGTGCCAGTATTTATAGCCAGAGCGGTGCATTTGCTTATGCCAATAGCCATGGTTTTATTGGCGGCTATCCAAGCTCACGCCATAGCATCAGTTGCTCGGTAATTGCCGAAGCAGATGGCCTGATGCAACGTGATTACTGGTATAGCAGCGCGCGCGATGCACATGACCTGGCCACACCAGAGCAAGTCGGCCAGACGGCGGGCTCACGCACTGTCAAGCGCCTGGGTGCCCGCCCGATCAAAACCGGGCAATACCCGGTCTTATTTGAGGCACCATTGGCAAGCGGCCTGATCGGCACCTTGATTAGCGCGATCTCTGGCGGCAACTTATACCGTAAATCCTCTTTCTTGCTCGACAGCCTGGGCCAGCCCATTGCCAGCCCATTGCTGCAGATTGATGAAAACCCGTTTGTACTCAAAGGTGCTGGCAGCAGCGCCTTTGATAGCGAAGGCGTGGCTTGCCGCCCACGCACACTGGTTGAGAACGGTGTACTGCAAGGATATTTACTGGGGAGCTATTCTGCCCGCAAGCTGGGCATGCAGTCGACAGGCAATGCCGGTGGTGCACACAACATCATGGTGCGTTCAACAGGCCATAGCCTTGAGCAATTGTTGCGTACCATGGGCACCGGCTTGCTGGTGACAGAGCTATTGGGGCACGGTATGAATATGGTGACAGGTGACTATTCCCGAGGGGCTGCTGGCTATTGGATAGAGAACGGGCAGATTGTGCACCCGGTAGAAGAAATCACCATTGCGGGCAATATGAAAGACATGTTGAAAAGCATTGTTGCGATTGGTAACGATACCATTCCGAACAGCTCAAGGCTGACCGGATCGATACTGATTGAACGTATGACCATCGCCTCTGCGGAATAAATACCGCTGTCACAGTGACAGCAAATAAAAAAGGCTTTGCACAACGCAAAGCCTTTTTTGTATCACCGAAGATGTCGGCTACTATTGCGCGGGCGCCGCAGCATCCAGGGTCAACAATGTTTCATCAACACCCGCAACCATGGCTGCAGTTGCAGCTTCGTTTTCAACCACGGGTTCTTGTTCTGCAGCAGCTTGATCTGCTTGAGACTGATCCAGCATCGGCGGCAATGCTTCAGGCGCTATTTCTGCAGATTCGCTTAACTCGATACCCATTTCAGCAGCGGTCGCCTCAGAAACGACAGACTCAGAGGCATCCACCGCTTGCGCTGGCTGCGCTACCGGTGCACGTTCAGTGACTGCATTCTCAGTCGCAGTGCCTTCGATTGGCGCGGCAGATTGCAACAATACGGCATCCGTGGTGGCTGGTGTTTGTTCCGAATGGTTAGGCGTATCTTCATCTGCAGGCTCAAACTCATCCTCCAGCAACTCTTTAGGTACCAAGCCATCCTGGATCAGGCTGGCACGGCGTTGCAGGTAAGCATCACGCATAAATGCATAGGGATCAATCGACGCGTTATCCACCAAATCGGTCGCATCCAGCAATTGCGTGCGTTTATCCAGCAACTGTACCGCACGTACCTGGTTGTGGGCACGGATCTGGCCAGTATTATGCAAATAGGTAATCGGGTCAGACGTCACGGTATCAATGAACAGGCCGCTGGCATCACGCACGGTGCTCGGCCCAACAATCGGCAGCACCAGATACGCGCCGGAACCTACGCCCCAGTACCCCAGGGTTTGACCAAAGTCTTCCTGGTGTTTTGGCACATTGTCCATGCTGGCCACATCAATAAAACCGGCAATACCAAAGGTAGAGTTGATGACAAAGCGGCCAGCATCGGTAAAGGCCTGGGCAAACTTCAGTTGCAACAGGTCATTCACGACGGTGGTCAAGGTGCCGAGGTTACTAAAGAAGTTGCTGATGCCAGTACGCACAGGCGTAGGCGCAACGGCTTTGTAGGCTTTGGCAACGGGTTTCATGGCATAACGGTCAGCCACATCGTTAAATTTGTAAATTCCCCGGTTGATGCCTTCCAATGGGTCTTTATTGGTTGTGGCGCAACCAGAGACACTCACCAGAACTGCAGTCAGTACGATCGCTCTTAATGTTTTCATATTTGTCATTATGTTTAGAAGCTTTTCAAGCGCATTTAAATTGTTGTATCCCCAACACAGCTTGCAGTGCGTACTTCGCAAATGTGTGTCATCTCAGTTAACGGAAATCTCTTCTAAAAGTTGAAGGGATCATTGTTAAAAAGTCGGTTAAATTAACCAGCAGGCGTGATGCAGACCTCACCTTAGCACGAAGTAAAACGATCTTATTCTACATCAAATGTCATCTTTGCTTCACATTATTTTTGTATAAGCGCAAGGCCTCTTCGCGCTGTTGCGCATGATCCACCACAGCCACCGGGTAGTCGAGCACTAAGCCTTTGTCAAACAAGCCTTTTTTACGAAATTTCTCTGCCCATGGCGCATGAATTTGCTGGTCATCAAGACCGGCAAGCTCCGGCACATATTTACGGATAAATTTGCCTTGCGGATCAAATTTTTCTGACTGCGATTGCGGGTTAAAAATCCTGAAATAAGGTTGCGCGTCACAACCGGTCGAGGCTGCCCATTGCCAGCCACCATTATTGGCTGCAAAGTCAAAATCGATTAACTTTTGCTCAAAATAACGCTCACCCCAACGCCAGTCTATGAGCAGATCCTTGACCAGGAAACTGGCGACGACCATGCGCAAACGGTTATGCATGTAACCGGTCTGGTTTAACTGTCGCATGGCCGCATCCACAATGGGGAAACCGGTACGCCCTTCGCACCAGGCAGCAAACCAGCCAGCGTCATTGGTAAAAGGCAGCGCCTCATACTCCGGCTTATAAGAACGACCTTGTTGCAGATCTGGCCGGTGAAACAGAATCTGGAAATAAAAATCACGCCAGATCAACTCACTCAACCAGATCGCCGCCCCCTCATTACCCGCCAGGGATAACTGCCACGCTGCATGCGCCAGTTGGCGGATGGAAATTGTGCCGAAACGCAAATGCACCGACAGATAAGACACGCCTTTGACCGCCGGGTAATTACGCGCGTCATGATACTGGTCGATACGATGCAGAAAATCCTCGAATAACTGCTGCGCACCAGCCATACCGGTTGGCAAGCGCAACTCGGCAAGATTGGTGCGCTCAAACCCCAGCGATGCCAGCGTCGGCATGGGCGCTGGCGCCACGGGCGCAAGATGACTGATATACTTTTTGACCGGGTAAGCTTTTAAATAAAAGGCATTCAACTTGGCCAGATGGGCATTTTTATACGGGGTGAACACCCCATACGGCTTGCCGGTTTGTGTCATCACCTCATCTTGCTCAAACAGCACCTGATCTTTGAATAAATGCAGGGTTTGACCAGCCTCAAGCAGCGCCTGCGCTACTATTTCATCGCGGGCAATGGCGACCGGCTCGTAATCTTTGTTGGCATAGACTGCGCTGACATTGAGTGCGCGCGCCAGCGCCGGGATTTCTACTTGTGCGCGGCCATGACATACGATCAGGTCACTGCCGTGCGCTTGTAAAGACTGCTTGAGTTCGCGTACGCTTTCCCAGATAAATTCAACCCGGCGGTCTTGCTTATCCGTTAAGGCATGCAGAATATCCGTATCAAAAACAAAAGCGACAGTCACTTGCGTATGCCGCTTCAAGGCGTGATACAGCGCGGCATGATCATCATCGCGCAGGTCGCGACGCAACCAGACCAGGGCTTTAGACATCGTTACTCTCGGTGATAGGGATGACCACTTAGAACCGTGTGGGCGCGATAAAGTTGCTCGGCCAGCATCACACGCACCATGCCATGCGGCATGGTCAATTTAGACAAGCTGAACAGCCATTGCGCTTGCGTTTTGAGTTGTGCATGTAAACCATCAGCACCGCCCACGACCAAGGACACATCGCGTCCCATTTCCTGCCAGCTTTTGAGCTTTTCTGCCAGTTGCAAGGTAGTCACGGCCTGGCCACGCTCATCCAGCGCCACCAGGTAATCTTTACCGGCCACTTCCAAGATACGCTTGGCTTCGGCCTCCTGCACCACCTCACTATTTTTACCGGCCGCACGTTTATCAGGTTTGATTTCGATGATGCGTGTTTCAAGCTCACGCGGCATGCGTTTCAAGTATTCCGCGCAGGCGGTTTCAACCCAGTCGGGCATTTTATGGCCGACCGAGATGATATTGAGTTTCATACCTGGAGGAGTGTCGTGCTTTTAGGCAGCAGAAGCCGTGCGACGCGTCTGTGACTCGGTCCACAGTTGTTCAATGTTGTAATAAGCGCGAGTGGTTGGCACCATGACATGCACCACGATATCGCCTAAATCGACCAATACCCACTCGCCTTCTTTTTCGCCCTCTACGCCGCGCGCTTCCAGGCCTTTTTCTTTCAGCTTTTCACGCACATTATCGGCGATGGCCTTGCATTGGCGGGTAGAGTTACCACTGGCGACAATCATGTAGCTGGTCACCGCCGTCATACGGCGCACGTCCATGACGGTGATGTCAAAGGCTTTAATATCTTCCAGCGCGTCGACGACGGCCAGTTTCATCTCTTCAAGAGACAGGGTATCAATGTTTGGTTGCATAGGTGTATTCAAAATCAGGCGGCTTGCGCAGGAATATGGTTTTTTTGCTCGACAATGCGGTTTTGCGCATCGACGTAAACCAGTTGCGGATGGTAGTGAGTCAATTCGGCTTCGGTATATTGGGAATAGCTGGCAATAATAATCAAATCGTCAGGATCCGCTTTGTGCGCCGCAGCGCCATTGACCGAAATCACGCCAGAGTGACGCTCGGCACGAATGGCATAAGTTGTGAAACGCTCACCATTGTTGATGTTGTAAATCTGGATTTGCTCATATTCATGAATATTGGCGGCCTCCAGCAAGGCTTCATCAATCGCACAGCTGCCTTCATAGTGCAGCTCGCTATGCGTCACACGCACTCGATGCAGCTTTGATTTCAACATGGTTCTTTGCATTGCGTCCCTTAGCTCGAACTTCCACTCGCGCGGAAAAGGTCGTAATTATAAAGTTATCAATAGCTTAGCGCAAAATAAATTTATCAAAAAACACACGCAATTGCATCAGGCGCTGACTTCGCAGTTATCGATGAGTCGCGTCTTGCCCAACCTGGCTGCGGCCAGTATCACCCATTCACGGGTCTGCGCATCCGGCAAGGTCAGTGACTGTTGACGCCGAACCTCTACATAATCTACCTGCCAGCCCTGTTGGCTTAACGCTAAACAGGCTTGCGTTTGCAAAGCCGCATAGTCACGCTGGCCAGTCAGCAAGGCTTGTTTCATGACTTGCAACTGCTGATTTAACTGCGCGGCCTGTGTTTTTTCTGCTGCGGTCAAATAGCCATTTCTTGAGCTCATGGCCAGGCCGGAAGCCTCACGTGCGGTTTCCCCGGCAATGATTTCAATCTCAAAATTGAGTTGCCGCACCAATGCGCGGATCACCATTAGCTGCTGGTAGTCTTTTTTGCCAAACACCGCCACTTGCGGTTGCACCATATGAAACAGTTTGGCGACTACAGTCGCCACACCAGCAAAATGGCCAGGACGGCTGGCGCCACACAAATCATCGGCCAACGGCGGTGGTTGAATCACCATCTGCTGGTGCAAATCCTGGCCATCAAAGTCGGGGTACATCTCCTCCACTGCTGGTGCAAACACCACATCAGCGCCCACGGCTTGCAGTTTGTCACAGTCAGACTGCAAGGTACGCGGATAACTGCCGAAATCCTCATTGGCACCAAATTGCAGTGGATTTACAAAAATACTGACCACCACCAGGTCCGCATGCTTCTTCGCCAGCGTCACCAGCTGGCAATGCCCCGCATGTAAATTACCCATGGTTGGCACAAACCCCACGCGTTGGTCGCGGCGACTGGCCAGAAATGCGCGCAACTCGCGCAAGCTGTGAAACAACTGCATGTAGACTCTTTTTAATCCATCAAAAACCAGAATGATTCAATATATCACACAGCACCCTATTCAACCGTGACAGGCAAAAGATCAGCGCCCCGGCAATTGACAAGCTGGCAAGTCCGCGCCTATAGTCATCATTTGCAACTACCTACAATTATTAACATCAGGAGTAAGTGAATGAGTGTGATGACCGAGTTTAAACAATTTGCGCTGAAGGGCAATGTCATGGACCTGGCGGTCGGTGTCATCATTGGTGGTGCCTTCGGCAAGATCGTTGATTCCATGGTGAACGACATTATCATGCCGGTCATCGGCCGAATCTTTGGCGGTTTTGATTTTAGCAACCTGTATGTGCCACTCAACGGCCAATCGGCTGACCTGGCCCTGGCAGAAGCCAAAAAACTGGGCGCGGTACTGGCTTACGGTAATTTCATCACCATTGTGCTCAACTTCGTTATTCTGGCATTTATTATTTTCCAGATGGTTAAATTCATGAACAGCCTGAAACAGGCCGAACCAGCACCTGCGCCAGCAGCGACACCGGAAGATATCGTCTTGTTACGTGAAATTCGTGACAGCCTGAAAAAATAATTTTCTGGCGATAGTGATATGACAAAGGGCGCTGTGGCGCCCTTTGCTTTTTAACTACCCACAAAAATCAAAGATTACAAATCGGCGGGATTCGGTTGTACTTCATACGTCTGACCAGCATTGGCATCAGACCCATCATTATTCAGAAACACGACCACACTGACCTGGTCATCAATCAGATCCAGCTCTGTGGTTGGGTAATAAGCCCCCGCGGCATCTTTATTGATATTGTGATAATGCCAGATAGAAGCCACCACGCGCCCACTGTCTTTTAACTTCACATCTTCAGCACGCGCTGGCTCGCCCAATAATGCAATTAACTGCGCGCGATTCAGCTTGCCCACCGCATCCACAAAACCCTGCTCATCCTCAGGCAATTTGCCAGCCGCCGCACCTGCCAGCACGGCCCCGCTTAAAGACAATAATGCAACAGCCAATACCCCGTTTAACCAAGTTTGTGCTCTCATCATGACTCTCCTTATATTCAGAAACTCAGGCAATTAAAACAACAATAGGTTCATACAAGAGGCACTACACAGACTCGATAGGATATGCCTCTTCCGGCAACTGTTCGACCAGTAACACATGTACACGGCGACTGTCGGCATGTACCACGGTGACACTTAAATTATCAATACGGATATGTTCGCCACGCTTGGGCAAATGACCGAAGTGATTCACCACCAGGCCACCCACGGTAGAAAACTCTTCGTCGCTAAACTCGGTGCCTATAGCCTCATTAAACTCAGGAATCTCGGTCAAGGCTTTGACGCGATAAATGCCCGGCTCCTGCTGAATAATATTGCCTTCGCCTTCGTCATCATCGTATTCGTCCTCGATGTCGCCGACAATTTGCTCCAGTACATCTTCAATCGTCACCATCCCGGCTACGCCACCATACTCATCAACCACAATGGCAATATGATTACGGTTACTGCGGAACTCTTTTAACAACACATTCAGGCGCTTGGACTCGGGAATAAACACCGCCGGACGCAGCATATCGCGCAGCTCGAATGTCTCGTTGGCGTAATAGCGCAACAAATCCTTGGCCAGCAAAATGCCGATCACATCGTTTTTATTATCTTCAATGACAGGGAAGCGGGAGTGCGCCGTTTCAATGACAAACGGCAGAAAGCTTTCTGGCGGCTGGGCAATATCAATGACGTCCATTTGCGAACGCGGGATCATGATATCCCTGACCTGCATTTCACTGACTTGCAGGACACCTTCAATCATGGCCAGCGAATCGCTGTCCATCAGGTGATTTTCATAAGCCCCATGCAGCAACTCGACCAGTTGCTCGCGGTCTTCTGGCTCGCGCAGAAGAAAATGACTTAATCGTTCTAAAAGTGAGGGTTTGTGAGACAACTTATCCGGCTCTGAAGCCATAGTTACTGCTGAAAACAGCATCCTGTATAACGCGTTAACTTAAGCATACATGAAAACGGATGGCAATGTCACCTTCATGACATGGGTTGCCTGACTTATTCGTGGCTATCCCTGGCCGTGTGTGGCACGCAAAGATTTGTCACTTTCCGGTGTCAACAAACGATATAAAAGATTTAATTTCTGCTAAATTAACACCTATGTTGAATCGCCTGCCCCCTTCCTTACGTCCCCTGGTGCAATCACTGACTTTCAAGGTGCTTGCCGGGCTTATTGTCTTCTACTTTGCATTTGCCTGGCTGGCCATCAATCCGCTGGCAAAATGGCTATTACCATGGGTAGCCGAACACCAATTGGCCAGTAAAGCCAGTGTAGAAAAAGTCACGTTTGACCCGCTGCGCCTCACCACGACCATCGAGAAGCTGGCGCTGACCGAAACAAACGGTGCGCCACTGGCATCGTTTGACAAACTGGTGGTCGATCTTGAAGCCAGCGGCCTGTTCAACTGGGCCTGGAAACTCAAGCAAATTACGCTAACAGCGCCGCGCGTCGATGTGCATATCTCCAAACAGGGCCGCCTCAACTGGGCTGACCTCATTGCAAAACTCAACGAGGACCCAACGCCGCCAAATAAAGACTTGCCCCGTGTCATCATTGAAAATATCGCGATCAGCCAGGGCAATATCGATTACCAGGATGCGCAACACGCCACGCCGCTACAAGCCTCACTCAAGCCACTGGACTTTGAACTCGAAGGCTTTTCCACGCTACCTAAAGACCGTGGTGACTACCTGATTGCCGCCAAACTGCCGTACCAAGGCGCGACCATCAAGTGGAAAGGCAATTTTGGCGTCAATCCACTGGCATCACAAGGCTCACTGGCGATCGAAGGTTTGCAAATCGCCAAAGTCATGCAATGGATAAACACGGCCAAGTTGCCGCTGCAAGTCACGGCAGGTACGTTTGCCAGTCAGTTTAACTATGACTTTTCTTTACCGAATCAACAACCGAAACTGTTGGTCAGCGATGCACAGCTGCGCGTGAACGATTTGGCAGGCGCATTGGCGCAAGGCGATCAACTCGCTTTTTCGCAGTTGGAAGTCAAAGCCAAACATCTGACGCTAGATCAACAAAAACAGTTATTGGTCACGACACAAGACATCAACATTCAACTCGACCAACTCAATCTGCATAAACCACAGGCAGACGTTTCAATTGCCAAAAGCAGCCTGGCTTTGCCCAAGCTGGTCTTCGAGCAGGACAAGCAGACACAACTCACATTTGACAACCTGAACCTGCATATTGAGCAAACACAGCTACAACAGGCGCAAAAAACATTATTTACATTGCCAGAACTGGCGATCGAAAATGTCAGCCTCAATTTGGCAGAACGCCGGGCCAATGTGGCCCACATTTTATTAAGCAAAGGGCAATTGTCGGCGACACAAACGGCTGCCGGGCTTGATTGGCAACACGCCTTTGCCGAACCTGCAGCAGCCACGCCCCCGCCTCCTGAGACCCCTACGGTGCCAGGTGAAAAGGTCGATAAAAAGGCCAGCGCCCCCTTTCAATTTGCGGTAGACGACATTGCCCTTGCACACTGGCAACTCACTTATGCTGACCAGCAGTTTGCCAAACCGTTGCAAGCGGTCATTGGCGACCTCAATCTACAGCTGGCGGTAGATAATACGTCAGGCCTGGCGCTAAAAAATGTGCAACTGGAAGCAACACAACTCAGCGTCCAATCAGATAAAAAGCCGGCCGCACAACTAGCCAGGTTTGCGCTGAATAATGCGCAACTGGCGCTGGACCAACAAAAAGTTGATATTGCCGCGATTCAATTGCAAGGATTCAAAACAACCGTAATCAGGCAAGCGGATCAACACCTGAACTGGCAAGCCATGCTGGCACCTGCCTCGGGCAGCCACACGGCGACTGCCAAGACAAGCACACAGGCAGCGGCGCTCGCGAAACCATGGTCTTACGCCGTGAAACGACTGGCCCTGCAACAAGCAGATATTCATATTGAAGATCAATCAACACCGACCCCGGTGGTGCTGGACGTGGTGGATGCCAGCCTGGAAGCTAGCGACCTGAGTCAGAATATGACACGCTTGCTGCCGGTGAAGGCTGGATTCAAGGTCAAACAAGGCGGTCAGTTCAACCTGCAAGGCAAACTGGCTGCAGCACCTTTTAAAACAGAGTTGCAATGCGCACTCACAGACCTGTCACTGAAACCCTTCGCCCCTTATATCCAGCAAGCCGCCTTACTGCAACTGGAAAACGGTTCTGCCAGCCTGCAGGGTAAACTGCAACAAACCAGCAGCGGGGCAACCAAGTTTGACGGCGGCTTTAGTGTCAACCAGCTGTCCATCCTCGAGGAAGCCAGCCAGCAACCATTTTTACGCTGGGAAAAACTGCAAGGAGACGGCTTGGCGCTATCACTGGCACCCAACAAACTGCAATTAAGCACGCTGACCTTAAGCAAGCCGCAAAGCCAATTTATCATTTATCCTGACCGTAGCCTGAATATCACCAAGGTCATGCGCACGGCTACGCCAGACCAGGTGGCGGCAACCGCATCGACCACAACGAAGGCGGCGCCAGCCCCCGCGAGTCAAACCACCGCAACGGCAACGCCTGCCAGCACTAGCAGCGACTTCCCGGTTGCAATTGATACAGTACGCATTAATAACGCCGAACTGGAATTTGCTGACTTATCGCTGCCACAACCGTTTGGCACGCACATCCACACCCTGGGCGGCGTCATCAACGGCATTTCCAGCAACCCGTCATCGACTGCACAATTCGAACTGGACGGCAAGGTAGATGATTACGGTGCAGCACGCATCCGTGGCTCGTTGCAACCGTTTAAAACCACAGAGTTTACCGATATCAAACTGGCATTCACCAACCTGGAGATGAATCGCCTCACGCCCTATTCCGGTAAGTTTGCCGGGCGCAAAATTGAATCCGGCAAGCTGTCTGTAGACTTGGGCTATAAAATCAAACAGCGTGTACTGGCGGGTGAAAACAAGTTTGTCATCAACAAACTCACCCTGGGTGAAAGAGTTGACAGTAAAGACGCCCCCAACCTGCCCCTGGACCTGGCGATTGCCATCCTGGAAGACAGTGATGGCGTGATCGACCTCGATTTGCCAGTCAGCGGCAGCCTGGACGACCCCAAATTCAGCATAGGCGGTATTGTCTGGAAAGCGTTCACCAATGTGCTGACCAAAATTGTGACCGCACCTTTCAGCGCGCTGGGCAAACTGTTTGGCGGCGGTGAAAAGCTGGAAGCGATTGTGTTTGACCCTGGCAATACCACGGTTGCGCCACCGGAACTGGAGAAATTGCACACGGTAAGCAACGCGCTCGCCAAACGCCAGCAATTAGCGCTGGGCATTGTACCTGGCTACGATGTAGCCGCAGATACGCGCGCCATTCAGGAAGCCAGCTTGCGCAAACAAGTGGCAGCAGAAGCCGGTGTGCGCCTGGAACCTGGGCAGGCAGCGGGGCCAATTGATTTAAATAATCCCAAGGTGCAATCGGCCATACAAACATTGCATGACCGCCTGAACAATAAGGGCTTACTCAAGCGGCTGGCCGCCAAACTGGAAAAAGCGCCCGAAGGTTTTTACGCGCAAGCACAGGAAGCACTGACCACCAGCATCCAGGTCACCGACGCTGACTTGCAAGCCCTGGCCAAGGCACGCGCCGACGCCATCCAGAAAGCGTTACTGGCTGCGGGCGTTGGTGCCGAACGGGTTACGGTCACTACCCCAACAACCGTGAAGGCAGACCGCGATCATGTGCCAAGCAAGCTGACGCTGGACGCTATCAAACACTAGCTGCAAATAGCATGAAGCCGCTGATTCAGCGGCTTCACCAATACCTCACCAGCGCAGCTACATGACCAGCATGGTCAATAACTGCTGAAAAAACTTGAGCACCGGCGACAATAAAACACCCAGAATGCCGGTGAATAATAAGGCGATAAGAATCAGCATGCCATAACGCTCTATTTGTGCAAACTTGATCGCGGCTTGCATGGGTAACAGGCTGACAGCAATGCGGCCGCCATCCAAAGGTGGCAGCGGAAACAAGTTCAGCACCAGTAAGACCAGGTTAATCTGGATACCTGCCAGGCTCATCTGTGCTAAAAAAGCTTGGGCTGACTCCGGAAATAATGCAATACGCGCCAGTATCAATCCCCACACAATGGCCATGGCAAAGTTAGACGCCGGACCCGCCAGTGCCACCCACAACATATCCTGCTTGGGGCGACGCAATTGACCAAAGTTGACAGGCACCGGTTTGGCCCAGCCGAACAGCACGCCCCCTAGGATAATGCTGAGCGCAGGCAGTAAAATCGTGCCAATCGGGTCTATGTGCTTGAAAGGGTTGAGGGTAATCCTGCCCATGCGCTCGGCGGTCAGGTCACCAAAGAACTTGGCGGCATAGCCGTGCGCCGCCTCATGTACCGTGATCGCAAACAGGATGGGCAAGGCGTAAGCAGCAATTTTCTGTACAACAGTGAGTTCCATGTAACACTTCCAGCTAAAGTCAACACTCTGTCACAGCGTCTAAGAATAAATGTCCGGCCAAATCAAGTGCCACTCAAGGCCAAGGCGCAACGCCCGCGCGCACCAGCTCGGGCGGGTCTTGCGTCAAATCGACCACCGTCGTGGCGCCCACATGCACAATATCACTGTCGATCACCGCGTCAATCTGATGTTCCAGCGCTTCGCGGATTTCCCAGCCAACAGACATAGGCGCTTCATCGCCAGGCAACTGCAAGGTCATGCTGAGCAAGGGCGAATCCAGCGACTCCAGCAAGGCTTGCGTGACCACATGTTTAGGCACGCGCAAGCCAATGGTGCTGCGCTTGGGATGCTGCAATCGGCGCGGCACTTCGCGGCTGGCCTCTAGCAAAAAGGTATAAGCGCCCGGCGTCATCGCCTTAAGCAAGCGGAACTGGCTGTTATTCACTTTGGCATAGGTGCCAATCTCAGCCAGGTCACGGCAAATCAGGGTAAACGGATGCTCATCATCAACGCCACGCAAGCGGCGGATACGGGTTTGTGCCTCTTTAAACTCCATCAGGCAGACCAGGGCATAACTGGAGTCAGTAGGACAGGCCAGCACTCCACCCTGCTTTAACCACTGCGCAGCTTGCTGGATTAATCTGGTTTGCGGGTTCTCCGCATGAATCACAAAATACTGTGCCATGATTGGGGGATACGCTAACTCGCTACGGCTTGCAGTTGACTGGCTTCGGGCCAGTCCTGCCACACAGGCACGCAACCGGCGGGCAATGCGGGCAAACGCCCCATATCCATATAAGACATACCCGGGCCATGGTAATCAGAGCCTTGCGAAGCTTTTAAATCGAAACGATGCGCCAACTTGGCAAATTGCTCATACTGCGGCGGTTGATGGCTACCAGTGACCACTTCAATCGCTGCACCGCCCAGATTTCTGAATTCATTTAATAGCAGATGCATATTCACAAACCCCAAGTCATAGCGACCCGGGTGTGCCAGCACCGCCACCCCGCCGCTATCACGAATCAGTTGCATGGCTTCTTCCAGGCTCATCCATTCATGGTTAACATAGCCCGGCTTGCCTTTGACCATATATTTTTTAAATACTGATTTGATGTTTTTGGCATGGCCGCGTTTCACCATAAACTGTGCAAAATGGCTGCGCGTCATCACGCTGTTGCCCGAGAGTTCACGCGCGCCTTCATATGCATCTGCGATACCTGCCTTGGCCAACCCTGCGGCAATTTGCCTGGCGCGGGCATCACGTCCCTCGCGCACTTTAGCAAAGGCAACTAACAATTCTGGATGTTGCGGATCGACACGCAGACCGACAATATGCAAGGTACGATTTTTCCAGGTGACGGAAATCTCAACGCCATCAATAAAAGAGATACCTAATTGCTCGGCCGCGGCGCGTGCCCGTGCCAACCCGCCCACTTCATCGTGATCGGTCAGCGCGAGCACCCGCACCCCCCTGCTCGCCGCATGCGCAACCAGGTCTTCAGGCGAGAGCAGCCCGTCTGACAGGGTGGAGTGGCAATGTAAATCAATGGGAACAGACATGATGGATATGGGGCGCCGTTTGAATAAAAAGGATGACAACAAAGCGACTAACTTTACATTTTGACAGAAATCATAGCAAAATAGTGCCCTCACAGATAGCAGGAATTCAGTCACCTGAAGCCAGTCATGCAAGTCATTACCGATTTACTCCCCGTTATTCTCTTTTTTATTGCCTATAAAAAAGCAGGTATCTTTACTGCAACCGCTGTCGCCATGATCAGCACCCTGGTCTTGATGCTGATACTCTGGATCAAACGCGGCAAGATAGACAAGATGCTGGTGATTAACGGCGCGGTGATTACCGTGCTCGGCGGCATCACCTTATTGCTGCATGATAAAACCTATATTATGTGGAAACCCACTGCAATTTACTGGATCGGTGCACTGGTATTGCTCTTCAGCCGCTACGCACTCAAACGCAACCTGATCGAAAATATGCTGGGCAAAATGATGGCACCGCCGCTGACCATCTGGGACCGACTCAACCTGTGCTGGATTGCTTTTTTGGTAGGCATGGGCATACTTAACCTCTATGTGGCTTTTCATTTCAGCGAAGATGACTGGGTCAATTTCAAACTGTTTGGTGCCACCAGCCTGATGTTTATCTTTATTATTGTGCAAGTGTTTGCGTTAAAAGAACATTGGATTGAACAAAACACCCCGTCTGCCTGACTAAGAGAAAACCACCATGCTTTACATGATTTACGCCCAAGACACTGCGAACAGTTTGCCGCTGCGGCTGGAACATCGTCCGCCACATCTGGCACGCTTGCAACAGCTACAGAATGAAGGACGCTTGCTACTCGCCGGGCCATTGCCAGCCATTGATAGCGTAGACCCTGGCGCAGCCGGGTTTAGCGGTAGCCTGATTGTGGCAGAATTCGATTCTTTACAGGCAGCCACCAACTGGGCCAATGACGACCCTTTCGTGCATGCAGGCGTCTACGGCAAGGTAGAAGTCAAACCTTTTAGAAAGACACTGCCATAACATGTTAAAAGCAGAAATCGAGCAACGTTTGCAGCCGCTGGCACCCACACTTCTTGAGATACAGGATGACAGTGAACTGCATCGCGGACATGCAGGGAACACGGGCGGCGGGCATTTCACGCTCACGGTAAAAAGCTCGCTATTTTCAGGAAAATCACAGATAATGCGGCATCGCATGGTCTATCAATGCTTACAAGATTTAATGCCTCATCGCATACACGCGCTCAGTATTCAGGCCCTATCGACTGATGAGTCATTTAGTTGAAACATTTCTGTTTTTTAATATCGCACCAACTCAAATCGTTATATAAGGATATTGCATGAAATTTTTGAAAGTAATGTTGGCGATTGCTTGCTTAAGCGCACTGCCACATGTATACGCGGCCGATGCCGATGCGGTTGCCACAGTCAATGGCAAACCAATTAAAAAAACCTGGGTAGACTTTATTTTACGTGATGCTGAAGCACGTACCGGCCAGAAAGCCAATGACGGCATGAAAGCCGCCGTGGTCAACGAGTTGGTGGGTTCAGAACTGGCTTACCAGGAAGCGCAAAAAGCTGGCATCGACAAACTGCCTGACTTTATCGCAAGCGAAGAACTGGCACGTCGTAAACTGCTGGTCAACGCATTCCTGGCTGATTTCATCAAGAAAAATCCAGTCACGGATGCCGAGAAAAAAGAAGGCTACGAACAGTATAAAAAAGAGCTGGGCGACAAAGAGTATAATGCGCGCCACATTCTGGTAAAAACTGAAGCAGAAGCCAAAGCCATTATTGCCGACCTGAAAAAAGGCACTGACTTTGCGAAAATTGCTAAAGAGAAATCACAAGATCCAGGTTCTAAAGACAAAGGTGGCGATCTGGGCTGGTTCTCACCGGCTGGCATGGTAAGACCATTTGCCGAAGCACTGGTTGGTTTGAAAAAAGGCGAAACAACGCCTGAGCCAGTACAGTCACAATTCGGCTGGCATGTGATCAAGCTGGTGGATACACGCGCACTGCAAGCACCGCCTTATGAAAAAGTGCAAGAAGGTATTGAGCGTACTTTGCAGCAGCGTAAACTGGAAAAATACATGCTGGGCCTGAAAGACAAAGCAAAAATTGATGTCAGCGGCATCGAGAAGAAGTAATCAAAACCGCTTGTAACAAATCAATAAAAAAGCCAGTCTAAACTGGCTTTTTTATTTGCCGCGCATCGCCTCTGCATGAGGCTATCACCCGCCAGACCCGCACAGAAACATTCCTTTGCCCGTCAATCTGAGATAAAATCAAGAATTATTCTCATTTGTAATATGCACATGCATCTTGACGCCCTCAAACCCGGCCAGTCAGCCATGATTGATCGCATCCATGCTGAACAGGCCTTATCACAACGCCTGAGCGCTTTGGGTTTCCGGTCTGGCAAACAGCTGGAAGTCATCCGCCAGGCCGCGTTCAATGGCCCATTGCATGTACGCATCGGCTCGACAGACGTCATTATCCGCCTGCAGGATGCCAAAGCTATCCATGTGCACCTTCTCTCCAACCAGACAGAATCCATCACTGCATGAAACGTGTTGCCCTGCTCGGAATGCCCAACACGGGCAAATCCACCCTGTTCAATCGCTTAAGCGGCGCGTCCGCCCGGGTCGGCAACTGGCCAGGGATTACTGTGGATTTAATGAGTGCCAAAATACTGCTGGGCGGCCATATTGCTGAACTGGTAGATTTGCCCGGCCTCTATGATTTGCATGGTTTCTCAGATGATGAGCACGTCGTGCGTCATTTTCTCAGCCACCACCCGGTCGACCTGGTACTGATTATTTTAAACAGCGCCCAGATTGACCGCCAATTATCGCTCGCCTTGCAAATTCGAGCCCTCGGCTTACCTGCGGTATTGCTACTCAATATGGAAGATGAAGCCAAGCGCGCAGGTATTACGATTGATGCGCAGGCGATGAGTAAGCAACTGGGCATACCAGTGCGCACCATTAGCGCCAAATATGGCCAGGGCTGTCCTGAAGCATTGCAACTGGCGGCACAAACCATCCTGCAGCAACCTAACCTGGTCGCGCCAGAAACCATTGCGGGCAAGTTGGAGATGGACAATGTCATCGAGCAGGAAATGCACCAGATTATTGACCGCACCGTGCATTTTCCGCTGCAACTCAATCATTCGCTGACCGATCGCCTGGACAAGGTACTGTTACACCCATGGCTGGGCTTGCCACTCTTCCTGCTTTCAGTATTCTTGCTGTTTCAGTTTATTTTTACCGTCGGCGCACCGTTACAAGAGGGCATGGCATGGCTGTTTGACAGCTTGCGCAGCACGGCGTTAGAACCACTGCTGGCCAGTTTACCCACCTGGTTAAATGGTTTGCTACTGGACGGCCTGTATACAGGGTTTAGCACCGTAGCCGCATTTGTACCAATTATTGTTCTGTTCTTTTTAGTCATGAGCATGGTCGAAGATAGCGGTTATTTATCACGCGCAGCCTTTCTCATGGATACCCTGATGGCAAAAATGGGCCTCGATGGCCGTGGTTTTGTCATGATGCTGATGGGCTTTGGCTGTAACGTGCCCGCCTTGATGGGCACGCGCGTCATGCGTAGCCGCCCCATGCGCTTGCTGACCATGCTCACCATCCCACTGTCCTTGTGCTCGGCCAGATTACAGGTATTCCTGTTTATCATTGCCATCCTGTTCCCGCCCTCACAAGCCGCACTGGTACTGTTCTCGCTCTACCTGGTCAGTTTCGCCACGATTTTTATTACCGCCATCCTGTTCAAAGGCAAATTTGCCAGCCGCGAACCGTTTGTACTCGAACTGCCGCCGTATCGCTTTCCTACCCCGCAACAAATCTGGATGCGTGGCTGGCAAGAGGTGAAACACTTTCTGTCACGTGCAACCAAATTTATCGTCATTGGCGTGGTCATGGTCTGGCTACTCACACACCTGCCAACCACTGCCGTGCCGGCCAGTGCCGAGACCTGGGCTGGCAGCATAGGCCGTTTCTTTGCGCCAGTGCTGGACCCGATTGGCATTGACACCCATCTGGCAATTGCCTTGATCTTTGGCTTTGTCGCCAAGGAAATCGTCGTCGGTTCGCTAGCCGTCATTTACGGCTTGCAAGGCGATGCACTCAGCCAGCAGATCGCAACCAATATCGACTGGGTACAAGGCATGAGTTTTATGCTGTTCACGCTGATTTATACGCCCTGCCTATCTACTATTGCTACCCTTAAATCCGAAAGCAAAAGCAGTGGTTTTATGTGGCTATCACTCACCTGGTCATTAGCACTGGCGTGGGTTGTGAGCTTTGCGTTCTACCAAAGTGCCCGCGCGCTGGGTTACTAGCGCCTACCATTCTCAATCGGCCACCTGTGCGTGGCCGATTTTATTTTGGATTCGATTAGCCCTGCGAGACGACGCGCTTTCTGTTAAAATGACGGTTTGAATTTTCATTGAAAAATCCAACCGTCACATGTCCAGTCAAGCGCATTTTTTTAGTCTGCGCGGCAGCGCCGCCCTCTCGCAATTCCGTCTCGATAAACTGTATAGCGCCCTCAACATCAGCGCACCGAATATCGCCCATATTTATACCGAGTTTGTACATTTCGCCTTTAGCGAAACGGCATTGAGTGCCACTGAACAAGACACCTTGCGCCAGATTCTGACTTATGGCCCGCACACGGATATCGAATCACCGACTGGCGAATTGCTGTTGGTGACACCACGCATAGGCACCATTTCACCATGGGCCTCACGTGCCACTGATATTGCCCATAACTGCGGCCTCAGCAGCTTGCTGCGCCTGGAGCGCGGCATTGCCTACTATGTGACAACAAAAAATGGTCAGCCACTCACAGAGACCGAAAAACAGGCCTTGCGCACAGCAATTCAGGACCGCATGACAGAAACGGTGATCTACCGCCTGGCTGATGCCGAAAAACTGTATCACCACGCCGATCCTAAACCGCTATCCAGCGTGGACATCCTGGCCGGTGGCAAAGCCGCGCTCGAAGCTGCCAACAGTGACATGGGGCTGGCGTTATCGCCAGACGAAGTCGACTACCTGCTGGAAAATTACACAAAAATGGGCCGCAACCCGACCGATGTCGAGCTGATGATGTTTGCCCAGGCGAACTCCGAACACTGTCGCCACAAGATTTTCAATGCCGACTGGGTGATTGATGGCGTGCAGCAGGAATTGTCGCTGTTCAACATGATCCGCAATACGCACAAACTGCACCCTGGCCACACCGTTGTAGCCTATTCGGATAACTCGTCGATTGTGCAAGGCCAGAAAACCAAGCGTTTCTACCCTTCTGCCGACCAGAGCTACCAGTTTGTAGAAGACAATATGCACTACCTGATGAAGGTAGAGACGCATAACCACCCGACCGCGATTTCACCGTTTGCCGGTGCCGCAACAGGTGCAGGCGGCGAGATCCGTGACGAAGGCGCCACCGGTATTGGCTCGAAACCCAAAGCGGGCCTAGCGGGCTTCTCAGTGTCTAACCTGAATCTGCCTGACTTCAACCAACCCTGGGAAACCAACTACGGCAAACCTGGCCGTATCGCCAGCCCGCTGCAAATCATGATAGATGGCCCACTCGGTGGTGCCGCTTATAACAACGAATTTGGCCGTCCCAACATTGCCGGTTATTTCCGTACCTTTGAGCTGGAAACAAGCACCACAGACGGACAATCAGAAGTACGCGGCTATCACAAGCCCATCATGCTGGCCGGTGGTGTCGGTAACATTTCTGACAGCCATAGTTTTAAAAATAGCATCCCTCCTGGCTCAGCCCTGATTCAACTGGGTGGCCCGGCCATGCTGATTGGCCTGGGCGGCGGCGCAGCCTCCAGCATGGACACCGGTGCCAACACCGAAAATCTGGACTTTGACTCGGTGCAACGTGGCAACCCTGAGTTGCAACGCCGTGCACAAGAGGTGATCGACCGTTGCTGGCAAATGGGCGACAAAAACCCGATTTTGAGCATTCACGACGTCGGCGCTGGTGGTATTTCTAACGCCTTCCCAGAGTTGGTGAACGACGCCAAAGTCGGTGCAGTGTTCCAACTACGTGACGTACACAACGAAGAGCCTGGCATGAGCCCACGCGAATTGTGGAGCAACGAAGCGCAGGAGCGCTACGTACTTGCCGTCACACAAGACCAACTGCCATTATTTGAAGCGATTTGTGAACGCGAGCGCTGTCCTTTCGCGGTGGTGGGTGTGACCACGGAAGAACGCCACTTAACCGTGGAAGATACACACTTTGCCAATAAGCCTGTCGATATGGAGCTTTCTGTATTGCTGGGCAAACCGCCAAAAATGTTACGTGACGTCAAGTCCGTGCAAAAATCACTGCCTGCCTTTGATACCAGCAATATAGACTTGAACGATGCCGTGGCACGCGTACTGCGTTTACCAGGCGTAGCCGATAAAACCTTCCTGATTACCATCGGTGACCGCAGTGTGACCGGCCTGATTGCGCGCGACCAGATGGTCGGCCCATGGCAAGTACCGGTCAGCAACGTGGCCGTGACTTGTGCCGGGTTTGAAACCAATATCGGCGAAGCTTTTGCCATCGGCGAAAAAGCGCCCCTGGCGCTGATTGACGCCCCGGCCTCCGGCCGCATGGCGATTGGTGAGGCCATTACCAACATTGCTGCCGCCTCGATCAGCGAGATCGGCAACCTCAAACTGTCTGCCAACTGGATGGCCCCTGCTGGCCATGTTGGTGAAGATGCCGCACTGTACGCCACCGTGAAAACAGTAGGGATGGAATTGTGCCCGGCACTGGGCATCAGCATTCCGGTCGGTAAAGACTCCATGAGTATGAAAACCGTGTGGCAGGACAATGGCGAAAATAAAGCCGTTACCGCCCCCATCTCGCTGGTGATTTCTGCATTTGCCAATACGCCAGACGTACGCAAAACACTGACGCCACAACTGCGTACCGACTTAGGCGACAGCGAACTGATCCTGATCGACCTCGGTAACGGCCGTAACCGCATGGGTGGTTCGGCCCTGGCGCAAGTCTACAAGCAACTGGGCAATACCGTGCCGGATGTCGATCAACCAGCGCAATTGAAAGCGTTTTTTGCCGCTATCCAGCAATTGAACAGTGACGGCAAGTTACTGGCCTACCATGACCGCTCTGACGGCGGCCTGTATGTCACCTTGGCAGAAATGGCCTTTGCTGGCCATTGTGGCCTTAATATCGATTTGTCCAGCCTCAATGGTGACACAATCAGCACCCTGTTTAACGAAGAGCTGGGCGCGGTGGTACAAGTGCGTGCAGCGGATGCCGCCGCGATTGCAGTGCAATTGCAACAAGCGCTGGGCGCCTGTGTACACCGTATTGGCCAGGTCAACGCGGGTCGTGACATTGCCATCAGCCAAGGCAACACACAATACAAAGCTTCGCGGATTGAGTTGCACCGTATGTGGTCTGAAACCACTTACCGCATGCAAAGCCTGCGTGATAACCCGACCTGTGCGCAACAGGAATATGACCGCATCCTCAATGCTGATGATGCCGGTTTGCATGCCAAGCTGACGTTTGACCTCAACGACAATATCGCTGCGCCATATATCAACACCGGTAAACGCCCGAATATGGCGATTCTGCGTGAGCAAGGCGTCAACGGCCAGACCGAAATGGCGGCGGCGTTTGACCGCGCAGGTTTTAACAGTGTTGACGTGCATATGAGCGACGTCATTAGCGGCCGCGTGTCCCTTAAAGACTTTGCTGGCCTGGTCGCTTGTGGTGGCTTCTCTTACGGTGACGTGCTGGGTGCGGGTGAAGGCTGGGCCAAGTCCATCTTGTTCAACAGCCGCGCCCGTGATGAATTCAGCGCCTTCTTTAACCGTACCGATACCTTTGCACTGGGCGTGTGTAATGGTTGCCAGATGATGAGCAACCTGCACAGCATTATTCCTGGTGCAGAGCACTGGCCGCATTTCGTGCGCAACAAGTCCGAACAATTTGAAGCACGCGTGGCGCTGGTCGAGATTCTATCCTCGCCATCCATCTTCTTTGATGGCATGGCAGGCAGCCGTATGCCGATTGCTGTGGCACATGGTGAAGGTTTTACGGAATTTACTGATGCCAGCGCTGTCACAAGTGTGCTACAACAGCAACTGGCAACTGTGCGCTATGTTGACCATGCTGCGCAAGCGACCGAGGTCTATCCGTTTAACCCGAATGGTTCGCCACAGGGCTTGACCGGTTTCACTACGCAAGACGGCCGTTTCAGCATCATGATGCCGCATCCTGAACGTGTATTCAGGGCTGTACAACACTCCTGGCGTCCTGATGGATGGCAAGAGGACGGCCCGTGGATGCGCATGTTCAGGAATGCACGCAAGTTTGTGGGTTAAGCGAAACCGACTCACGTGGTTTCGCCATTAAAATAAAGTGGTTATTTTTAAAAATGAAAATCAGGTGTTTGGAGAGATTATGAAATCAGTTAAGTTTTTAGTGGCCTTGTTCTCACTGTCATTTGCCTTACAGGCATTTGCCTTGTCAGATGAGGAGTATATGGAGTTTACCGAGGCACTCACCGGTGGTAACGTGAAAGTGGTCAAAAAGTTTGTTGAAGCTGACCCGACCTTGGTAAAACAGAAATTCTTTGCCTGGGAGCCACTGCAAATGGCGGCATCAAAAGGTAAGCTGGACGTGGTGAAATACCTGGTGTCCAAAGGTGCTGACCTGAACTATGTGCACCCGGCCAGCCATAATACGGCTTTCCATATGTCCGCATTTATTGGCGATACTGCTACCATGAAATACCTGGCTTCTGCGGGTGCGGATGTGAACATCAAACTCAAAGGCGATGTATCCCTGGTGCGTTATTTCAAAGAAGAAAATGACCAGAAAATGGTCGACCTGCTGACTGAACTTGGCACCAAAAACGATGGCTGTCAGGAAGAAAAATGCTTTTAATCGCTGGCAACTCGCAACGATATTAAACAAAAACGGTCATGAGATTCATGGCCGTTTTTGTTTTAAGGCAATTGTTTTGAGGCTGTGTAACCATAGTCACTCACGCCTCGGCATCCATTTAGAATAATGTGATACATCAATATCACTCACAATCAATCCTGGGGGAAGCATGAAGCAGATATACGCGCGTATTCTATGGGCTTGCATTGCAATATGGTCGCTATCGACGCATGCAGAAGACTCTTCGGCGACTCATACCCTGGCGGCCTCTTGCGCGGCTTGCCATGGGCCCAATGGCAATAGCCTGGGCGGCACACCTACGCTGGCAGCCCTCAATCAAGCCTATTTTGTGCAGCGCATGCAGGGCTTTAAAGATGGCTCGGTGACTTCTACCGTCATGCATCATCACGCCAAAGGGTTAACTACAGAAGAAATAACCGCACTGGCCAGCTATTTCGCACAACAACCCAGACAAACACCACACGCGTTACCACATCAATCATTCCTGGGGGCACAATAATGCAGCCGGACTCCATATTGACCACCACCCTCACCTCTCGCAGGCAATTTGTGCGCTCAGTGATTTATGGCGGACTCGCCTTTTATGGCCTGCCCGCTTTTGCCCGCGCCAGCAAGCCGCCACTGGGCCATGTCGTCATTGTGGGGGCTGGTTTTGCAGGCCTCACCGCCGCCAAATACTTACGCGCCTGGAGCATGGGCAACCTCAAAGTCACCATCATTGAGCCCAACCCGCAATTTATCTCCTGCCCGCAAAGTAATCTGGTGCTAGGCGGTAGCCGCACGCTGGATCAGCTGAGTTTTGCTTATGCCTTATCACGCAAACAACATGGGCTGCACTGGATACAAGACAGTGTGACGTCAGTTGATGTTGTGAATAAACACGTGCAACTCGCGCGCGGCAATCTCAGCTACGACCGACTGATACTTGCTTCCGGTGTTGACTTTAATTACAGCAAGATTCCTGGCATGTCAGCCCCGGTCGCCGATATTCCACATGCATGGAAAGCGGGCAAACAAACGCTGCAACTACGGCAGCAATTGGAGAGCATGCCTGATGGAGGCATATTCGTGATGACCATTCCAACCGGCGCTTACCGCTGCCCGCCCGGCCCTTATGAACGGGCCTGCCAGGTCGCGCATTATTTCAAACAGCACAAACCGCGCAGCAAAGTGATTATCCTGGATGCCAATGCCGACATCACCTCCAAAAAAGGCTTGTTTTTGCAAAGCTTCAATGGTGCCTACCAGGGCATCATTGAATACCATAACAATAGCGAAATCCTGCAACTGGATGCTGCCAGCAAAACCATTAAAACCGATTTTGAAACGGTGAAAGCAGACGTGCTGAATGTGATTCCGCCGCAATTGGCCGGCAAAGTCGCGCAAGTGGCGGGCCTGAATAATGTCGATGGCCGCTGGTGCGAAGTTGACTTTGTGACGTATGCATCGAGCCTGCAAGCTGATGTACATATCATCGGCGACAGTATTTCGGCAGGGTTGCCGAAGTCAGCCCATATGGCGACCTCGCAGGCGAAAGTCTGTGCGGCAGCCATCATAGACCTGCAAACTGGCAATGCCCCTAACCCGCTGCCTGTGTTCGCAAACACTTGCTACAGTTTTGTCGACAACCAGCAAGCCATGCACGTGGCCAATGTCTATCGTTATGACCCAGCCAAGAAATCCATGGTATCAGCCGAAAGTGGTGGCGTTTCGGCCAAAGCCAGCGTGCAGGAAGGCGAATACGCACAAGCCTGGGCAGAAAACATCTGGGCAGACACATTAACATGATGGCAGCACACGCCCAAACCTCTTCCCCCAATAAAGTTTCGCGCTTGCTGTTGATCGCATTGACAGGGTTGTGTACGGCAATTGGTTTGCACTATGCCATGGCAAAAACGCCAGAGGTGGATGCTGCTTTATCGACGCTGGAAGCCCCCGCCGGGCTCAAGATAGAGCGATTTAGTGATGTCAGTACTTTAGGCGCTCCACGCATGCTGGCGCTGGACACACAGGGACGGCTATTGGTCAGCTTGTCTGATACCGGCCGTATCGTGCGCTTAAACGCGCAAGGGGAAGCAGAAGTCATTGCCCAAGGCCTCAATGCGCCACACGGCATCACCTTGCTAGGAGAGGACTTGCTGGTGGCAGAACAAACTGGCGTGGTCAAACTGTCAAAACAAGGCGATGGCTGGGGCGCCCCGCAACCGTTTATCCGCAACCTGCCTAGCGGTGGCCATAGCCTGAAAACACTCAAAATCTCGCCGGACGGCTATCTGTTTATCAATGTCGGCTCCAGTTGCAATGTTTGTGTCGAAGATAATCCGATGCGCGCAACAATACTAAGATATACGGCAGATGGCCGCCCTGCTGGCGCGCTGCTGACAGTCGGTCGTCATGCGCAAAGTGCAATCTGGGCCCGTGGCCTGCGTAATAGCCAAGGTTTTGCCTGGCAACCACAAAGCGGAGAGATGTTTGCCACCAACAATGGCGCTGATAATCGCAGTGGGCAGAAAAATGGCCATGTCGATGATGACTTGCCACCAGAACACCTGAACAAGATTGAAGCAGGCCAGCACTATGGCTGGCCGTATTGCTGGAGCAACCCCGCGCAACCTGGGCAACTGATGCAAGACCCCAATTTTGTTGGAGAAACAGGTGCTTGCCAACAGGCGCAAGCGCCCGTACTAACACTCCCCGCACACAGTACGCCCATAGGCATCACTTTTTTGCATCAAAGCCGGCTAGCAGGCGACATCCAACAGGATGCGATTGTGGCCTTGCATGGTTCCTGGAACCGCAAACAACCCAGCGGCTACGCCTTGCTGCGTGTACAATTCAGGAACCAACAGCCCGTGGCAAGCGTCCCATTCATTAGTGGCTGGCTGCAAGGCAAACGAGCCTGGGGACGACCGGTAGATGTGATCGTCGGTGCCGATGGCTGGCTATATGTGTCAGATGACCTAACGGGCTGGATTTACCGTATTCGCAACCTGTAGCCACCGCTGCAAGGATATTTTCAGGAGCAATATATGAAACGCATTTTGTTGTCTATCAGTAGCGCACTCTGCCTGGGCTGGATCAGCCTTAGCCAGGCGGGTACGCAACCGGCTTTGGTCATTCAGGTGCCAGAGTCTTTTTACCAGCATCCGGTACGCCTGTTGAATCCCTACCTCAACTATTGGCATAACCGTGCCGAAGCAGCTGAAGCTGTTGGCTTGAGCAGCTTTCAGGCGCAAAACTTTACCACCTCCAGTTGTGAGGCCGAAGCCAAAGGCCAGGCCCTGGTGGTGATTGAACCCAATATGTTCTATAACCCGCAAACGGGTGTGTTTTACAGCGAAATCACTGCCAAGGTGTATAACCAGCCTGCCGCAGACAGTGCTCTGGGAAAACCGCTGCTGACAGTCAAGGGTGAAGGCCAATCACGTGGCTGGCTGACTTACAATGTGGAGCACTCGACACATAAGTCTTACCAGCAAGCGTTTGACCAGGTGATTCAGCAATTGCAGCAGAATCCTGCTTTCCAGCAATCCTTGGCACAAGCACCGGTACAAACCTACGAGGCTTTGTGCAATAGTATTAATACCTTATCCCAACCTAAAGCCTTTTTCTAGGAGTGTTTATGTTGTTTTTCCAGCCTCGCCGTGTCTTGACCTCTAGCGCCATCTCAAGCTTAGTCGCTGCCTGCTTACTGACGATCACCAGCCACAGTCACGCGCACGGCTTAGCGCCTGTAAGTGGCTTGCTGACGCCGGAATCTGTTGTGCAAGCCGCCGATGGCAAGATCTACGTCTCTGAAATCAATGGCTTTGGCCAGGATGGTGATGGACAGATTCGCGTCATCGACCATGGCAAAACCTCGGTCTTGGTACAAGGCCTGGATGACCCTAAAGGGCTGGTGCTGATCGGCAATGATTTATATATTGCCGACAAAACGCGTGTATTGCGTGTCGCACTGAACCAGCCAACCGCCAGCGCTGAGGTGTTTCTGGCAGCGACTGACTTTCCTAAAGTGCCACAATTTCTCAACGACCTGAGCGCAGATGCCAATGGCAACCTGTATATCAGTGACAGTGGTGATATTCTGGGCAGCGGCAAAGGCGGCATTATTTATAAAGTCACGCCTCAACGTCAGCTGAGTTTGCTGCTAGACGGCACGATCGATGCACGTATTTTAGCCCCAAATGGTTTGCTGGCCGATGCCAAAGGTGAGCATCTGCTACTGGTGGACTTCACTTCCGGCGTGCTTTACAACTACAACCTGTTGAGCAAAAAACTGGATGAAGTGGCCAGCGGCCTGGGTGGCGGCGATGGCATTGTCAAACAGGCAAATGGCACGATTTATGTCAGTGACTGGAAGTCAGGCAAAGTATTCCGCATTGACCAGCAACATAAAGTCACCCTGATCAAAGAAGGCTATCAATCTGCCGCAGATATTGCGCTGACTCAAGATGACCACCATTTGCTGGTGCCGGACATGAAGGCAGGCAAGCTGGATATCATAGATTTACGTTAGACGTTGACTTGGTGGGCTTGCACCAGGACCTGGCGCAAGCCCAAATCCACATATTCCAAATCACACATAAAAAAAACCACGCTTGCGCGTGGTTAAAGTGAGAGGATACACACGAAACCGCTGATTGCTTCAACGCACTGCAGGGAATTCAGTACGCTTAGGCAACTTCGCAGTTACTTGGTTTGCGCAGTTTTTTTGTCAACCTCCTTTTGGGAGTTGACCGCTGGCTGCGCAACAGCGTGTCTGGCTACTTTCAAATGTTTCTGCATTTCAACCTGATCATGTGGCGAGGGGTTGGTCCCGGCCAGGGCATAGGCTGAAAGAATGAATCCCGACATGACTAACAGGGTCTTGATCATGATCGCTCCTTAATCGCTGCTGCTCATTTAATATTCTGTGTTTAATGGCATCGTGGCTTGTATTGCGCTGTCCACCCTTGCACAATACGCTGCTCTCCTTACAGCTAACTTACGTCTGGCTTGCAGCAAACTTACAAACGAAAAACCCGCCAGCATTGAGGTACACTGGGCATATTCAGACCAGCGGATATCAGCGATGCGTTTATTAATTGTGGAAGATGATTTAGTGATTGCGAATGGACTGGTGCGTGCCCTCAGCCAGTCACAATACGCGGTTGATCACGTCACCGATGGCAAACAAGCCTTACGCGCCATTCAGGATGACGTATACGATATGGTGATTCTGGACCTTGGATTACCCACGATGGATGGCATGCAGTTGTTATCGCACCTGCGCCAGCAGGCTAACGCGATTGCGGTGCTGATTTTGACCGCACGTGAGGATGTAGCCACGCGTGTGCAGGCGCTGGATCTGGGCGCTGATGACTTCCTGACCAAACCATTTCACCTCGAAGAACTTGAAGCACGCGTACGTGCACTGATACGCCGTAGTAAACTGGGCAACAACCTGCCATTACAGTGTGGCAACCTAAAACTCGATGTCGCTAATAAACTAGCCAGTATTAATGACCAACTGATTACCCTATCGGCACGCGAACTCAACCTGCTGGAAACACTGATGATGCGTATGGGTAAAATCATTGCCAAAGAGCAAATCATGGAGTCTTTATGCAATTGGGACGAAACCCTGGGTGACAATGCCATTGAGGTGTATATTCACCGCCTGCGCAAGAAAATTGAACCCAGCGGCGCCCACATCCGCACTGTGCGTGGTTTGGGCTATATGCTGGAAGCCGAACATTTAAGCCTTTAATGACTCATTGAATACATGGGACCACGTTCACTCAAAAACCAGCTGCGTTTGTGGCTACTGTTGCCCATGCTGCTGGTACTCGGGGTGTCTGCCGCCCTCTCTTACTCACGCGCCTTGCACTATGCGACACAAGCTTATGACCAGTCGTTGTTGCGTACCGTGCTTGCCTTGGCTGATGAAGTCATTATCGACGCCAACAACGAAGTCAAAATTGAAATTCCCGAAGTCGCCAGCCACCTACTCAGTTACAACGAAGGTGACCGCATTTATATCCGCATTATCGGGCCGCGCGGCAAACTGGTGTTCGGTGAAGCCAATCTGCCACTCCCCACCAAACCGCCCGCGGGCAACCAGCAGATTTATTACAACAGCCTCTACAAAGGTGAAGCCATTCGCGCCGTGACCTTTGGCCTGCCCGAAAGCAAAGCGATCAATGCGCGCAATATCCTGATCACTATGGCAGAAACTACTGGCAAACGCGATGCCATGGTGGCAGAAATGGTGGAAGAAATGCTGCTACCGCAAGTGCTGATGATGCTGTTGGCCGCGATTGTGATTGAACTGGGCATCCACTTTGCGCTAAAACCCATGCAAGACCTCAGGGAATCTTTACATCAGCGCTCCCACCGCGACCTTAGCCCGCTGGATACCAGTTCCTCGCCATTGGAACTGCATCCCCTATTGCATGCCATGAACGCGCTGCTATCGCGGGTAAAAGCAGGCTTGCAGCAACAACAGCAATTTATTGCCGACGCCTCGCATCAATTGCGTACGCCGATTGCAGGCTTGCAAACACAAGCGGAACTGGCACTCAGAAGCCATCCACCAGAAGCCGTGCAGGAACCATTGAACTACATGCTACGCAGCACAACGCGTTTATCGCACCTGATTCAGCGCCTGCTGAGCATGGCCAGAACCGATGCCGCCAGTAGCCAGCTGATCGTTCAGCCAGTGTCGCTGACCAGTATTATTTATGAAGAGTGCGCGCGCTGGATAGGCCCGGCTGCGGATAAACAACTGGAACTGGAAGTGCTGATTGAAACGCAGCAGGACAAGGTGTTGGGGGATGCCTTAATGCTGTCGGAAATGCTCAATAATTTGCTCGAGAACGCCATCCAGTACACGCCAGAACAAGGCCTGCTTGCGATCCGCTTATGGCAAAGTGAGCAGTCTCTGATGTTACAAGTGTCTGATAGCGGCGTCGGCATTCCTGCCGACCAGACCGCCTTGATTTTTGAGCGCTTCCACCGCCTAGACCCCAATCAGGGCAACGGTTGCGGGCTTGGGTTGGCCATCGTCGCCGAAATTGCAGAACACCACAATGCCAGCATCACCGTCTCGGCCGGGCTGCCTCACCCAATCACGCATCACATCGGCAGCCAATTCACGGTAAAATTCCAACGCTATGACATCCTGCCTGAGAACCCTCGCCCTGCAAGCACTGACCCTCAGTGATCCGCAACAAAAATGCCAGCAAGTGACTTTGCTTTGGGAAACCAATCTCGACTACAACGCCCATCTCACGCTGACCGCGCCAGTACAATCCATTCCAGGCCGGCCGGAAAAGCCTCATCTGGTGCCGCCCAAGCAAGTACAGCGTCGCGCCATGAATACGGCCGAAGGCCGTGCGGCGCTGATACATGCATTAGCGCATATTGAATTCAATGCCATTAACCTGGCGCTGGATGCGGTGTGGCGCTTTGCCAACATGCCGGAAGGCTATTACCGTGACTGGCTGCAAGTCGCCAAAGAAGAGGCTTACCACTTCTCGCTGCTACGCGCGCATCTGCAAACACTGGGCTTTGACTATGGTGACTTTGATGGTCACAACAGCCTGTGGGAGATGGTCGAAAAAACGCAATCTGATGTACTGGCGCGCATGGCACTGGTACCACGCACCATGGAGGCCCGCGGCCTGGATGCCACGCCCCCACTCAAGCAAAAACTGTCGCAAGCAGGTGACCATGCCGCCGCCGCGATTCTGGATATTATCCTGCGTGACGAAATCGGCCATGTGGCCATTGGCAACCGCTGGTTTCAATATTTATGTGACCAACGCGGATTAGATATCGTCGCGACGTTTGAAACCTTGCGCCAACAATATCAAGCGCCCAAGCTGCGGCCACCGTTTAACATGGAAGCGCGTAAGCAGGCGGGTTTTAGCGAGATTGAACTGGCCTACTTAAATGCAGAGACCCACTAAATGTTTTTTATGAAGGCTTGCGTGGCGGTAGATGACGGAAAGTAATGCGCCCTTTACCCATATCATAGGGTGACATTTCAATAGTGATTTTGTCGCCAGCCAGAATACGTATTTTATGTTTGCGCATTTTGCCGCCAGTGTAAGCAATCAGCTGATGGCCGTTATCCAGCGTCACGCGATAGCGCGCATCTGGCAATATTTCCGTCACTGCGCCCTGCATTTCAATCAACTCTTCTTTAGCCATGAGGTATCCTTAAAATAAAAAACAAAAAAGCCCGTACAAACGGGCTTTATCCGGGGGTGAATTCACCCAAACGCACGTGCTTAAGCAATCACTTGAATGGCTGACGCTTGTTTACCCTTAGGGCCTGTTGTTTCTTCATAAGAAACACGCTGATTTTCTGCCAGGCTTTTAAAACCAGCAGATTGAATCGCTGAGAAATGCGCAAATAAGTCATCGCCACCTTGGTCTGGCGTAATGAAACCAAACCCTTTTGCATCGTTAAACCACTTCACAATACCTGTTGCCATAATAATTCCTTAAAAAATGAATGGGTTTCCCCTATTAAAGGCGAGGGTCAAGTAGCGGGATTAACGATAGAACCGAAAGATAACACCAGAGAAAACAACAATGCTTGAACTTCGCGTGGGCACACTATGCACGTTAATCGCCACAATAGCAAACGATTTTTTAAGAAAAGTATAAATAAATCAATTATTTATTTAAAAAACACCAACCCAGCAGACTGCCGCTCATTGATCGATGAGCGCCGCAACTAGATGGTCAACAGATTGGCGACGCCATCCAGGCCTACCACATTCAGTGCATACATGGCTTGCTGCTGCACCACCGGTTTGGCGTGATAAGCCACACCGACCGCAGCCACGGCCATCATAGTCAGGTCATTGGCACCATCACCAATGGCGATGGTTTGCGTGGCATCCAGACCGAGTGCTTCGCGCAGATTCAATAACTCATCGGCCTTGCGCTGGGCATCTACAATGTCGCCCAGCACCTGGCCGGTCAATTTGCCATCGACAATTTCCAGCGTATTGGAGACGGCATAATCCAGCCCCAGCGTATCTTTGACATAATTGGCGAAAAAGGTAAAGCCGCCAGACACCACCATGGTTTTAATGCCATGTTGCTTGCAGGTATTAATCCACTCTTGCGCGCCTGGATTAAAGGTTAAGCGCTCCTCAATCACGCGTTGTAGCGCTGTCTCTGGCAAGCCTTTGAGCAAGGACACACGCTTGCGCAAACTGGCAGCAAAATCCAGCTCACCGCGCATGGCAGCCTCGGTGATCTCGGCCACTTGCGGCTTGAGGTTCATCATGTCGGCAATTTCATCAATACACTCAATGGCAATCAGGGTCGAGTCCATGTCCATGACGCACAGACCTATGTTTGGCAGGCGGTGGGCATCCTGCACAATGGCGCAATCAATCTGCTGGCTGGCACAAAATGCCTTCACATCGAGGTATTCCCCCTCGGCGACCGGCAGGTAATAAGCATGTTGCGCCACTTGCATAAACTGCGTATGCCCTCCGACCAAGCCATGAATATGAGACAAATGCGCCATACTGATGGCAGGACCTTGAACCACTAAACGCATGATAAAAATCACTAATTAAACAAAAGCGCGATTATACCAGTTGCCTACATAAACGCTGAGAACAGGCTGTTTTTAAGGAGTATTTCTGTTTTTGGAATGCCGCAAGCGATGGTATGCTTGCAAGCAAATTAAAAAAACCTGGGAAACGTATGAAACAAGACTCACAAACATTGCCATGGCTGAACCTGCCCAACCTGCCATTGCCACTTAAAGCGCTGTTTATCGGTTACCTGCTGGTCATTGGCGTTGGCTTGTGCATGGCTGGTTTGCAAATCATGCTCACACACGGTATGGCTGATGGCAAATTCGGCTTATCCGTCAACGATATTGTCTACAGCTATTATGGCGACCGCAGCGGTACTAAACTGGCCAGCAAGTTAAATGGCTCCATGTCTGACAAAGCACCGCTGGAAGTGCGTCAGGACATCATCAAATGGGCACAGCAAGGTGCACCAGAAGACCAGTGGGAGTCACATTACAAGCAAATCTTTGCCCAGCACTGTATTGTCTGCCACAGCAACATTCCCGGCATTCCCAACTTCACCAAGTATGAAGAAGTGAAATCACGTGCTGAAGTGAATGAAGGCGCCACGATTAGCGGCCTGACCCGTGTCTCACATATCCACCTGTTTGGCATCAGTTTTATTTTCTTTTTTATCGGCCTGATTTTCAGCTTTGCGGTTAACGTGCCTAAAACCGCCAAAATCGTCGCCATCGCCTTCCCGTTTGCGTTCCTGATTGTTGACGTCATGTCCTGGTGGCTGACCAAGCTGTCCCCGCATTTTGCCTGGCTGACCATTATCGGTGGTGTTGGCTATAGCCTGGCTTCCAGCTATATGTGGGTAGTCAGCATGTATCAGATGCTGGTGCTGTCACGTAATGGAAAAGTGTATGGCAATGCCTGGGCGCAGGATTTGAACCAGTAACAATCTGGACTAGTGGCGCGATTGAATCGCGTGCCAGCCCACCGCAACAAAAAAGCCGTTTAACGCTGAGCGTTAAACGGCTTTTTTACATACAAGGAGATAAATCAATCAGATCAGTTTGCGACGGCTCACTACAGCCCCCATAACACCCAGGCCTAATATGATCATGCTGTAAGTGTTAGCTTCAGGCACAGGTGTGGTCACCGTATTGATCGTAGAGGTCAAAGCATAGCTACCGCCACCAGTCACGTTAAAACGCAAGCTGTAATCACCAGCTGCCAGGTTGGTGAAATTAAAACTGTAAACATCACCGGCAGACGCAGTGAAATCAGCAAGTGGTTTCAGCAGAGTTCCTGTGCCAGGCGTGTTTAAATACAAGCCAAATACTGCACCAGCATTATTGCTTTCCTGTAATTTTTTACTGAGATCCAAGCTACCAAAAAAATCAAAAACAGTACTTTGGCTAGGAAGATTAATAATGGTCGTTTTATCGAGCGAGGCGCCGTTCACATCGACACCAGAAACATTCAATACCAGCGCATTCGCATGCATTGATACAGCCATTGCCGAAACTAATAGTAGTTTTTTCAACATGATCACTCTCCAATAATTTTTTATGTATAAAATATTACTACGATAACTATATTGAAAGCGATGACGAATGCCAATAGTCAATATGGGCTAACGCTTTAACGCAGGCATTTTTTGCAAAGTCTTACATACCTGACACCAGCAACGATATACGTATAAAATCGCATACTCGCATCACGGTTTTTTTGCCTGTGGTCTAGCCTTGAGCGCCCATTTGCGCGAAAATAGGCGCTTAATCATAAAAAGCGCTCACGCTCATGAATCTGCACGAATACCAGGCCAAACAATTACTGCAAAAGTATGGTTTGGCAACCCCGGCCGGTCTGGTCGTCCAATCCGAAGAAGCTGCTGCCGCTGCCACCAAAGAATTAGGTGGTGAAGCCTGGGTCGTCAAGGCACAAGTGCATGCGGGCGGGCGTGGCAAGGCAGGTGGCGTCAAGGTCGTGAAATCCGCGCTTGAAGCACAAACAGTTGCCGGTAGTTTGCTTGGCAAGCATCTGGTGACCTACCAGAATGCCCCTGATGGCCAGCCGGTGCATCAGGTGCTGGTTGAACAGACCTTGCCAATTGCACGCGAGCTGTACTTGTCCATGCTGGTTGACCGCACGCTGGAACGCGTGGTCATGGTCGCCTCCAGTGCAGGCGGTATGGATATCGAAGAAATTGCTGCCACGCAGCCGGAAAAAATCCTGCAGGAAGTCTGCGACCCGCTCAATGGCCTGGTGGATTACCAGGCGCGCAACCTGGCATTTAGCTTGGATTTAAGTGGTGACCAGATTGGCGCGTTTACCAAACTGGCCAAAGGCTTGTACAAACTGTTTAAAGACAATGACCTGGCACTGCTGGAGATCAATCCGCTGATTGTCACTGCAGATGGCAAGTTGGTCGCGCTCGACTGCAAAATGACCGTCGATGACAACGCACTGTATCGCCAAAAACCCTTTGCCGAAATCCGCGACTGGTCACAGGACGACACCAAAGAGGCCGAAGCCCACCACAGCGGCCTCAACTATATTGCCCTGAATGGCAATATCGGCTGTATGGTCAACGGTGCAGGCCTGGCCATGGCGACCATGGACCTGATCAAGCTGCATGGTGGCATGCCTGCCAACTTTCTGGATGTGGGCGGTGGCGCCACGGCAGAAACCGTGACCAAAGCCTTTAAAATTATTCTGGCAGATAGCAATGTTAAGGCCATTCTGGTCAACATTTTCGGTGGCATCATGCGTTGCGACATTATCGCGACCGGTATCATCACAGCCGTGCGCGAAGTCGGCATGACGATTCCTGTCGTGGTTCGCCTCGAAGGTACCAATGTTGAACTGGGCAAGCAAATGCTGCGCGACAGTGGCTTGAATATTATTTCTGCGGAGGGCCTGACGGATGCGGCCCAGCACGCGGTCAAAGCAGTGAGTAAAGGTGTGTAGTCATGGCGATTCTAGTCGATAAAAATACCAAAGTATTGTGCCAGGGCTTCACCGGTAAACAAGGCACCTTTCACTCTGAACAGGCACTGGCCTATGGCACAAAAATGGTGGGCGGTGTGACGCCAGGCAAAGGCGGCCAACAACACCTGGACCTGCCTGTATTCAACACCATGCGCGAAGCGGTAAAAGCAACCCAGGCCAATGCCAGCGTGATTTACGTGCCACCGCCATTTGCGGCTGACTCTATCCTGGAAGCGGCAGATGCTGGCATTGAGCTCATTGTGTGCATCACAGAAGGCATCCCGGTACTGGACATGCTGAATGTGAAAGCCGCTTTGCGTGCCAACGGCACCAGGCTGATTGGCCCTAACTGCCCGGGCATCATCACGCCTGGCGAATGTAAAATCGGCATTATGCCGGGCAGCATTCATCAGCGTGGTAAAGTTGGCGTAGTGTCCCGCTCAGGCACCCTGACCTATGAAGCCGTACATCAAACGACGGCGTTGGGCCTAGGTCAAACCACCTGTGTCGGCATTGGTGGCGACCCGATCAAAGGCTTGAACTTTATTGAGTGCCTGGAACTCTTTCAGAAAGACCCTGAAACTGAAGCCATTATTATGGTCGGCGAAATTGGTGGTAGCGATGAAGAGGCTGCGGCTGACTTTATCAAGCATCACGTCACCAAACCAGTGGCCGCTTATATCGCAGGCCTGACTGCACCAAAAGGCAAGCGCATGGGCCATGCCGGTGCCATTATTTCGGGCGGCTCAGGTAAAGCGGAAGATAAAATCTCCGCCCTGGAATCCGCTGGCTGCGTGGTGGCCGCCTCCCCTGCTGGCCTGGGTGAAGCAGTACTCGAAGCCATCAAACGCGCGACAACATAAACAAAGGAAACGGCATGAAGCATCGTCCTCAGACCACCCATCGGCTTGGCGCTCTTTGCATGAGCGCCAGCCTGTTGCTGGGGCTATCCTTGCCGCTGCCTGCACAGGCCGCCAAAAAAGCGCCCGTCGATGAAACCAGCATAGAACCAAGCGCCAATATTTCCTACCTGTTGATCGCATCGTCCAAAGGCGACCTTGCCACGGTCAAGGCACTGCTTAAAAGTGGTGCCAACCCCAATGTGACTGACAGTGAAAAAATCACGCCCATCATGTATGCCGCCCGCAAAAACCAAGCTGAAGTCATACGTGAACTGCTGGCCCATGGCGCCGACATCAATGCCAAAGATCAAGGTGGTTGGACCGCACTGATGTTTGCGGCGAAAAAGAATAATATTGACGCGGTGAAAGCATTGCTGGAAAAAGGCGCGGACGTCAAAGTACGCGATCCGGCCGGCTGGAGCGCGCTCGGCCTGGCGGCAACCTCTGGTTATAGCGAAGTCGTGGGCCTCATTATTGAACGTGGCTTTGATGCCAATGTACGTTCTTCAGATGGTAAAACCGTACTCATGTATGCCGCAAAAAGTGGTGATGTGCCCACCATCACCTCGATTTTAAGCCACGGCGCAGATGCCAACCTCAAAGACAAACTCGGCACCACGGCCTTAATGATCACAGCGAGGGAAGGCTTTACCCCTGCTGCTATTTACCTTCTGGAGCACGGCGCCAAAGTGGATGAAGAAGACGAGCACGAATGGACGGCATTGACCTGGGCGGTCACCAAAAACCAAACCGAAGTCGCCAAAGCATTACTGGAGCATAAAGCGGATGTTGACCACAAAGACAGTGAAGGCACCCCCTTGCTGCATTTGGCGGTGAGCAACAACTCACCTGACATGGCGCGCCTGTTATTGGAACATGAGGCCAATGTCAAAACCCGTGACCAATATGGACTCACCGCTTATGTCTACGCACTGAAAGGCCAGAATCCTGCCATGGTAGAGCTGATTAAAGCGGCTGGTGGCAAGTACTGACCACACAAGTACTCAATAAATAGGGCATCATGAAACTCGCAATTGCTCAAATGAACTGCATGGTTGGTGCCATGCAGCAAAATGCAGAACGTATCCTGGCGCTCGCTAATCAGGCCCATGAGGCAGGTGCAAGACTGTTACTCACACCAGAGCTGGCACTTTGCGGTTATCCGCCTGAAGACCTGCTATTCAGGCAAGATTTTTATGCCGCCAACCAGCGCGCCCTGCAGTGGTTAGAACAACAGTTGCCAACCGATATCGCAGTGGTGATCGGTCATCCACACACGGTCGCAGGCAAACGGTATAACGCGGCCTCGGTGATCCACTCTGGCAGAATCCAGGCCACCTACCACAAACACAACCTGCCCAACTATAGCGTCTTTGATGAAGAGCGTTATTTTGAAGCGGGCGATCTGCCCGTCGTATTTGAATGGCATGGCGTACGTTACGGCATTTTAATTTGTGCCGATAGCTGGGAACCAGCACCGGCGCTGCAAGCCTTGCAAGCGGAAGCACAAGTGCTGTTGACCATCAATGCCTCCCCTTACCACTTACACAAGCAACAAACCCGTTATCAGGTACTGCGTGATCGTATCAAGGAAACCGGCCTGGCGATGGTTTATGCCAATATGGTTGGCGGCCAGGATGAACTGGTGTTTGACGGTGCCTCGTTCAGCATGAATAGTCAGGGTGCGTTAGTGCAGGAACTGCCGATGTTTGAAGAACACCTGGGTTACCTCACGCTGCAACAGACACAACCCATGGCCACGGACATCGCCGAGCCACTATCCACGGAAGCTACCGTATACAAAGCCTTGGTGCTGGGCTTGCAGGATTACGTCAACAAAAACAAATTTCCGAGCGTCGTGCTGGGACTGTCCGGCGGTATAGATTCGGCGCTGACGCTGGCGATTGCCGTCGATGCGCTGGGCAAAGAACGCGTCAAAGCCGTGATGATGCCATCAGAATTTACCGCCGGGATCAGCGTCGAAGATGCTGCTGAAATGGCGCATCTGGTAGACGTCGATTACAGCGTATTACCCATCAAGTCGCTGTTTGAAGGCTTTTGTGCCACCTTGGCTGATGAATTCGCGGGTAAAGCATTTGACACTACTGAAGAAAATTTGCAGGCACGCATACGCGGCATGTTACTCATGGCGCTCAGCAACAAATTTGGCAGCCTGGTGCTCACCACCGGCAACAAGTCTGAAACGGCCGTTGGCTATAGCACACTGTATGGCGATATGGCTGGCGGCTTTGCCCTGATTAAAGATGTGCCAAAAACACTGGTATATCGGCTGGCCACTTATCGTAATCAGTTAGGCCCGGTGATTCCAGAGCGCATTATCACGCGCGCGCCAAGTGCAGAACTGCGCGCCAACCAGACCGACCAGGACAGTTTGCCAGCCTATGAGGTACTGGATGCCATTATGGAAGCCTACGTTGAAAAAGATCTCAGCGTAGAGGCCATTATCGGCCTGGGCTACACACAGGCTGACGTACAGCGTGTCACGCGCCTGATAGACCGCAACGAATACAAGCGCAGGCAAGCCGCTGTGGGCGTGCGCATTACCGAGCGTGGCTTTGGCAAAGACCGCCGCTACCCAATTACCTGCAATCTGGCTTTTTAATTCGAAATCACTGTGACATTTGAATAAAAAGCACTGCTTGCGTAGAATACTAGACAAAGATTTATCCACGGAGCGCGTATGAAAAAAGTAGAAGCCGTCATTAAACCCTTTAAACTGGATGAAGTACGTGAAGCCTTGTCTGCCATTGGCGTTAATGGTTTGACCGTCACAGAAGTCAAAGGGTTTGGTCGTCAAAAAGGCCACACCGAGCTTTATCGCGGTGCAGAGTATGTGGTGGATTTCCTGCCAAAAATCAAAATTGAAGTCATTTTAGCCACTGACATGGTGGATAGCGCGATCGAAGCGATTATCAAAGCTGCACACACCGGCAAAATTGGCGATGGCAAGATTTTTGTTAGCTCTGTCGAACAGGTCATCCGCATCAGAACCGGCGAAACTGGCGAAGCTGCTATTTAATTCAATCAATATATCGTGTGACGCAGCGTAATGCGTCACACAGTGACTTGGCATGGCGCCTGGTATGTCTTACACCCTGATTAAAACCGTCTTGTTACTCTCGGCAGCCAACCTGTTTATGTTGTTTGCCTGGTATGGTCATTTGCGCGACCTGCACCAAAAGCCACTGTGGATTGCCATTATTGCCAGCTGGAGCATTGCCCTGATTGAGTATTGCTTTCAGGTGCCCGCTAACCGCATTGGCTTTACCCAGCTCAACCTGGCACAGCTCAAAATTCTGCAAGAGGTGATTACGCTGGTCATCTTTGTCCCCTTTGCCGTGATGTATATGCAGCAACCACTTAAATGGGACTATCTGTGGGCAGGCCTGTGTATGATGGGCGCGGTCTACTTTATCTTCAGAACCTGACGCTCGATAGCGCCATCCCCAAGACCCCAGCCATGTGCTGACCCTAACGGGCTATTTCCCTGCTGACGCCAGCTTGTCATAATCCGTCTCAGCAACATTTTAAAAATATCAATCGGGGAAAAATTATGTTTAAGAATCTGTTAGTCGCAGCATCACTGTTGGCCAGCACCTCTGCTTTTGCCACCACTACAACATTCAGCGGTAATGATCACCCAGGTACCAGCTTATCCCACACTGTAAAAATCAACATTTCTTACCTGGACGGCAGCTTTGATCTGACCGGCGTGTTAGACCCTAGCCTGAGATTGCTGCACGAAAACAACTCCGGTTTGTATCAAGGCCTGACAATCATCAGTGATGCAGACGATACATTTACTTATGCGCCTATCCTGACACCATTGGTAGATCTGGACTTGACCAGATACACATTCAGCGTGTCTAACCTGGCTGCAGGCAACTATACACTGCAGTTCAACCTGATTGCCGGTGGTCATTACGAAGGTAGCTACACCATCAATCCAATCACTGTACCAGTGCCAGAACCAGAAACTTACGGCATGATGTTCGCCGGTTTGGCTTTGATGGGTGCGATTGCTGTACGCCGCCAAAGAAAAAACTAATAATGCGCGCTTAAAAAGCGCCAATAAAAAAGCCTGCTAATGCAGGCTTTTTTATTTTGGTCAGCTGGCAATCAAGCAAGCGACGCAGCAAATACTTCCCTAACCAAGTCTAAATCATCTTGCGTATCGACCCCGCTCGCCGGTGCATGATCCGTGACCGTGACTGCAATCTGGTAACCGTGATACAACACGCGTAATTGCTCCAGACTTTCAATTTTCTCCAGTGTAGTCACTGGCAGGCTGGCATATTGTTTTAAGAAGCCCACACGATAGGCATAGATACCAATATGGCGATAGGCAGCAGGACTTTGCCTGTATTCGGCATCACGCGGAAACGGGATAGCAGCACGGCTAAAATACAAAGCTTGCTGTTTTGCATTTAACACCACTTTGACCACGTTTGCGTTATCGAAAACCTCTGCCTCATGGATAGGATGGCAGGCGGTGGACATCACGGCTTGCGGGTCATTCGCCAGGGTTTGTGCGACCTCATTAATCAATAGCGGATCTATCAGTGGCTCATCGCCCTGCACATTCACCACGATCACATCGTCCGGCCAAGCCATTTTTGCGACCACTTCAGCAATACGATCGGTGCCGGACACATGATCCTCGCGCGTCATGATGGCATTAAAGCCATGCTGCTGAGCAGATTGCATAATGTCTAGATGGTCTGTCGCAATCACGACTTCATTCGCCAGGCTTTTTGCCGCCTGCGCAGCAACCCGGATTACCATCGGCTTGCCAGCAATATCCAGTAACGGTTTACCCGGTAAACGGGTGCTGGCAAAACGGGCAGGAACAACCACCTTAAACATCGTTATTCGCTATACTCGTGCTCGTCCAGGCGGCGCGCTTCGTCTTCGAGCATGACCGGGATACCATCACGCACCGGATAGGCCAGGCGTGCATTTTTTGAGACCAGCTCCTGCTTTTGCTTATCGTAAACCAACGGCCCTTTGGTCACTGGACAGACCAGGATTTCCAGTAATTTAGGATTCATTTTTGACTTCCTTTGCATGCTTGTGTTTCAACAGGCCAATGACAGACTCTGCCAGTGATTGATCATGGCCAACAGGACTTAGTTCAGCCGACATGGGCAGAAACCAGGCGTTTTCCAAGCCCAGATGCTGACATTTTACGGCATCTTTCTCTGTCATCAGTATGGTTTTTCCGCGCAACGCTATAAAGTCGGCCTGGCTATAGGCATAATGATCTGCCAGCGGACGTTGTTCGCAGCCCAGGCCCATGGTCGCCAGCAGGTCAAAAAAGCGCTGTGGATGGCCGATACCAGCCATCGCCACCAGGGGCTGTTCAACGGACTGCCCACGCAGTCGCTCAGTGCTGGTCTCGCTGGAAAAATCAGCAACCGACGTCCATGTACCCGTGCGCAAGCGCAGCTGGTAAGTGTTCACAGGCGCGGGCGTGGCAGGCAATTGCCCGGTTTCGACCACCAGGTCGACCGAGCGCAAACGACGCAATGATTCACGCAAGGGGCCAGCTGGCAATAATCGCCGATTGCCTATGCCCAATGGCCGCTGCACTACTGCAATTTCAATATCGCGCTGCAAAGCATAGTGCTGCAAGCCATCATCACAGATCAATACATTCACCTCGGGATGTGCCTTGAGTAATGCCAGGCCACCAGCAGCGCGTGTAGGGTCCACCCACACCGGACAGCCCGTACGGCGGGCAATCAATACCGGCTCATCGCCGCACAGTGCTGGCTCGCTTTCAGGCCTCACCTCACCTCTATGCTGACCACCATAACCACGGCTCAAGATACCTGGCACATAGCCGGCATCACGTAATTGCTGCGCCAGGTAAATCACCAACGGCGTTTTACCGACACCGCCCACAGAGATGTTGCCAACAATGATCACCGGTACCGGCAAAGCCTGGCTTGAAAATAAGCCGACACGGTAACCATAACGCCTGCCCGCTGCCAACAAGGCAAATAACCACGATAACGGCAACAGCAGGCATTGCGCCCAGCCGCTTGTTTGCCATTGCCGCTCAAACCAGGTGCGCAACATTAGTCGTCTTGAAACTGCTTGTGATAAAGCCTGCTGTAATAACCGTTTTGTGCCAGCAAGGTTTGGTGTGAGCCGGTTTCAATAATGTCGCCATGATCCATGACAAAGATTCTGTCGGCGTTCTCCACCGTACTCAATCGATGCGCAATCACAATCGTCGTGCGGTCGCGCATCAGGCGGTCCAGCGCCATTTGCACATGCAGTTCTGATTCACTATCCAATGCAGAAGTCGCTTCATCCAGCAGCAATACCGGTGCGTTTTTCAAAATGGCACGTGCAATCGCCAAACGCTGGCGCTGGCCGCCGGAGAGCCGTACACCACGGTCACCGATTTCGCTTTGCAGGCCTTGTGGCATTTGCTGGATAAACTCCCAGGCATTGGCCGCTTTAGCGGCATCTATGACTTCCTGTTCGCTGGCATCGCGCAAGGCACCATAGGCAATATTATTAAAGATGGTGTCGTTAAATAACACAATATCCTGGCTAACCAGTGAAAACTGCGCGCGCAAATTGTCGAGCTGATAGTCCCGCACATCGTGACCATCCAGCAACACGGTGCCCTGCTGTGACTCGTAAAACCGCGGCAACAAATTCACCAGCGTGGTTTTACCGCTGCCGGAGCGCCCAACCAGTGCGACCTTTTCACCCGCGGCGATCTCAAAACTCAAGCCAGACAAGGCATCTTTTTTGGCTTGCGGGTAACGCACTGTGACTTGATCAAAACGCAATGCGCCTTGGGCGCGAGCCACCTGGTAGCGACCTTGATCGACTTCGTTATCAATATCCAGCACATCAAATACACTTTGTGCCGCCGCCAGGCCTATCTGCAAATCTTCATTGGCGGCGGTGATGTGTTTGATTGGTGCAATCAGCATCATTAACGCGCCGACAAAGGCAGCAAATTCGCCGACGGTAAACTGTGCCAGCGCATAAAAAACCACCAGGCCCAAGGCCACAGCAGACAGAATTTCAATGACAAAGCTATTGAGGCCGGAGATTCTGGCGGTACGTAATTCCAGTTGACGGTTACGGCTCACCACTTCACCAAAGCGGTCATTCTCGAACGCCTGCGCGCCAAAAATCTTGACGATACGCTGTGCAGCAATGGCCTCTTCTGCCGTTTTGGTAATCTCGCCAACCGCCTGTTGTACCTTTTTAGCATTCGCCCGTAACTTAGGCGTGGTGCGCGCCAGGTAAAAACCCATCAATGGGGCAACCAAGGCGAAAATCAGCGTCAGGCGCCAATCCAGGTATAGCATGTAACCGATCAGGCCGACCACCGTCAATACATCGCGCAACACGTTGAGCGCAGAGCGTGTGACTACCGTAGACAGGCGTTCAATATCGTAGGTCATTTTGGAGACCAGCAAGCCATTGGAGTTGGCATCAAAAAAACTCACCGGCAACATCAGCAATTTGGCAAAAATTTGCTTGCGCAATACTTCCACCACGCGCCTGGCCACCGTGCGCAGACTGTACACAGAAAAAAATCCGGCCACTGCCCTGATCGCCATCAGGCCAAACAGCATCAAAGGCAGCACATAGGCATCATGATCGACAGACTTGGCAAAGCCTTCATCGGTGACTTTCTTAATCAAGGCCAGGAATAGCGTATTGCTGGAGGCGAGAATGCCGGTAGACACCATGGACAATGCAAAATGCATCTTGTAGTGCCAGGCATAGGCAAACAAGCGCTTGTAGAGCAAGACAGGATTAGTAACGATGACTGATTCAGAAGCGGGCTTACGCGCCATGCGATTTTCTCGGGCAGACTAAAAACAAACAGCCCGCCATGATTGACGGGCTTGTTGAGGGATCACAACCATGTGTGCCCAGTAATACATTAGCGGGAATTCACCTGCGTCGCAAACGTAATATGCGTGTAATTGGCCATACGCGAAGCTTCCATAATATTCACCACGGACTGATGCGTGGCTTTGGCGTCGGCGTTGATAATAATGGTGGGCTCTTTACCTGTTGGCCCTTCGGAGCCCACTTGCGTCAGCACCGCAGCCAGGTCAGAGACGACTGCACCATTGGCTTCTTTGCCATTCACCAGGTAGCGGCCATTCGCATCCACCTCTACCGTAATGGTCAATGGCTTTTCCTGCGGCGCACTGGCATCAGCCGTTGGCAAATTAATTTGCAATTCGCTGGTACGTGAGAAAGTAGCACTCACCATCAAAAAGATGATGATCACCAGCAGCACGTCGATCAGTGGAATAAAATTGATTTCCAACTCTTCGTTACGGACACCACGTTTGAAATTCATGAAATTACCTTTGTGTTCAATATGCGGTGAAGCCGCCGAGCAGCGATCACCTTATCCACGATGACCCTAGCCACGGTCACCATGGATGATTTCTACCAGTTTAATCGCTTGCTGCTCCATATCGACCAGGAAGCCATCAATTTTGCCGCGGAAATAACGGTAGGCAATCATGGAGGGCACCGCCACCACGATACCAGCTGCCGTGTTATACAGCGCCACAGAAATACCGCGCGCAAACTGCGCCACGTCATGGCCACTGTTGGTAAACGAACCGAACAATTCCACCATACCGATCACCGTACCCAGCAAACCGAGCAAAGGCGCCACAGTTGCAATGGTGCCCAGTGTTGGCAGGTATTGTTCCAGTTTGTGCGCCACCGCACGGCCGGTTTCTTCAATCGCCTCTTTAGTCACTTCACGTGAGTTATTCATATTGGCCAAAGCACTGGCAAACACTTTACCCAACAAGGAGTGCGCTTCCAGGCGGCTCAACGTTTCACGCGTCACACCACCCTGCTTTAACCAGTTTTGTACTTCTGGCAGTAATTGCTCAGGCGTGACGACCGAGGCTCTTAATGCCCAGAATCGCTCGACGATAATAGCCAAGGCAATCACGGAGGCAATAATCAGAGGCCAGATGGGCCAGCCGGCCGCTAAAATAATTTCCCACACAGCAAACACTCCAGTTGTTTTTAAACTTTCGCTACTTTAGCGTTAACCAGGCCAGAGGGCAAGTTTTGTCCGGTATCTACCCCGTTACAATGCGCCTGCCACAGCTTAATCAGTAGCCTCCCAATAATGCGGCTCGACTGCGCGCCAGCGAATGACTTGTGGCCGTTGGCCCTGCGTAAAATCCAGCACAATGGCGCCATCATGGTCTGAGCGCAGCGTTTGGCTACCCAATGCCTGATACCTGGCCATTACCTCAGGCTTGGGATGGCCAAAACGGTTGCGGTATCCAACGGTGGCAATCGCTATCTCGGGCTGTACCTGCCGGATAAAGGCAGGGCTGGAAGATGTTTTACTGCCATGATGCGGCATGGTCATGACATTGGAACGCAGCGCCTCAGGCGAAGACTCAAGCAAGACATGCTCGGCATATTGCTCAATATCGCCCGTCAATAACACACTGCCATGTGCTGAAACCACCTGAATCACACAGCTTTTGTCATTGTCTTTCACCTCGGGGGCCAATGACGGCGTCGGATAAAGCACCTTAAAAGAGACTTGGTCCCATTGCCATTGCTGACCAGCATGACACGCGATGCGTGGGATAGCACTTGCCGGGATGCCGCTCGCAGAGTGAATCTGCTGCAACTGCGTAAAGAAACCAGCATCAGATGTCAGCGAGCTCACTATTTGCTTAGCCGCGATGCCCGACAACACAGAGGCCATGCCACCGACATGATCATTATCATCATGTGAGACTACCGCCAGATCCAGCTGCCTGAGGCCTAAATGCCGGAGATAAGGCAGGACGATGCGCTGACCAGCGTCACTTTGTACGTTATAAACAGGCCCGGCATCGTACAGCATGGCATGTTGTGCCGTTTGTACCAGCACACTCAAGCCTTGGCCGACATCCAGCACGGTGACACGCATCTGCCCCGGCTGCAAGCTTGAAGAAACCGGCAAACAGAGCGGCAACCACAACAGCAAACCGGCCCAGCGCAAGGGCCAGCCGCGCGGCATCAGCCAAACCAATGTGCCTAGCATCGCCAGCAGCCATGCCCACATGGGGGGCGTCGCTAAATAAGCCACCGCCCAGGGCAATTGATGCAGCCACACTAATGCGTGCGCACAAACCTGCCACAATCCGGCCGCCCACTGCAGCAAGAAATCGAATGGCAACACCGCCCCGGCAATCGCCAACGGCACCACGCCCAAACTCACCAGCGGGATTGCCAACCCGTTTGCCAGCGGTGAGACCAGAGACAGTTGATTGAACAGCATGACCAGCACCGGCACAAATGCCAGTGTAATGATCCATTGCGTGTGTATTGCTGCCCGCCACCAGGGCGCCGGGCGCAAACGCCCACCCATGGCAAACGCCAATATTGCCACCGCACTAAAAGACAGCCAGAAACCCGGCGCCATGACCGCCCAAGGGTCCAGCAGTAGCACTACCCACATGGCAACGCAAAGTATCCATGAAAAAGGCAATCGATGCTTCAGGCTCAGCATCGCCAACACCGTGAGCAGCATATACAACGTGCGCTGGGTCGGAATAGAGAAACCGGCCAGCGCAGAATAGGCGACTGCCACCAGTGCACCGCCTGCACTCGCTGCTAAGGTAGAGGGTAGGCGCAGGGCCCACCGTGGCCGTAAACGCCATAGCCAGCCAGTGCATAAATAGCCTAAGGACGCCAGCATCGTAATATGTAGGCCTGAGATCGAGACCAAGTGATTAATGCCAGTATCGACAAATAACTGCCAGTCCGTGCGCGTAATCTGGCTATCATCACCAATCACCAGCGCACGCACTACTGTACTGGCTGGCGTGGTGCCCAAGACCTGTTCGATACGGTCGCCGACACTGGCGCGCCAGCGTGCAATCAATGCGGCAGGCTGCCAGACCAGCGCTTGCAATCTATGCATAGGCGCTTTAGTGACAATAGAACCGCTAGCCCCGATTTGGTTGGCCAGGCACCAGGCGGCATAATCAAATCCATGCGGATTACGCGTAGCGTGTGGCCGTTTAAGCCGGACGCTGAATTGCCAGCGCTCACCCGCTTGCAAACGCGGCATGACGGCGACCGGTTTTGCAGCGTCACCGCGATAAGACTGCTCATATAAATTGAGGCGCACTTTTGCCGGTAGCGGGCAGGAGGGATTAAAACTACGCACTATCGCCACATCTACATGTTGGCCGCGTGCATCACGCTCGGGCACGCTGACAATATCCCCCTGTACGGTGATCACCTGCTGCTCGCAAGCAACAGGTAAAGCCGATTGCAATCGCCACCAGGCACGTGCCTGCGCATAGGCAAATGCCAGTGCAGCAATCAGTACGACCAGCCACAAGCTGCGCAGTAATGTTTGAACGGGGAAAGAAAAAGTAACGCCTGGAACACGAGCCGGTATCCGGCCGAATCGGATTAGACTCAGCGTGATTAGCACAACCAACCACCCGGCCCAGACTGTCAGCGACCACAGCTGGGGTTGCTGCTGAAATAGCCAAACTCCAAACAGTAATCCGACTGTGGAGCCTGGCAGCATGCGGTCGCGCTAACTGGCAGTCACATCCTGTGGCGACGATGCCATGGCTTGCAGCGTGCCATCCTGCAAACGATATTGCCGGTGCATGCGCGCTGCCAGTGCCAAGTCATGCGTGACCACCACCAGCGCAGTGCCTTGTTGTGACTGTATTTGCAGCAACAACTCAAACACCTGTTCTGCCGTTTGCCTGTCCAGGTTACCGGTCGGCTCATCGGCCAGGATACAACGCGGCTGCGTCACCAGCGCACGTGCCAGTGCTGCGCGCTGACGCTCCCCCCCGGAGAGCTCACCAGGCGTATGTTCCAGCCGGTGTGACAACCCAACCAGCGACAAGTAATGTGCTGCCTGTGCCAACGCGTCTGCTCTTGGCATGCGGCGAATCAACAATGGCATCGCCACATTTTCCAGCGCGCTAAACTCGGGCAGTAAATGGTGAAACTGGTAGACAAATCCCAGATACTGGTTACGCATGGCGCTCTTGTCACGTTCGGACAAACTGGTCAGCGGTTTGCCCAGCCACTGTACGTCGCCTTGCGTAGGCGCATCCAGTCCGCCCAGCAAATGCAGCAGGGTACTTTTACCGCTACCCGAAGCACCGACAATCGCCACATGGTCGCCCGCCGCCAATTGCAGATTGACGCCGGTCAACACCGAAGTATCCAGGCCTTGATAGGTTTTCGCCAGGCCCTGGCATTGCAATATCAACTCACTCATAACGCAAGGCCTCCGCCGGATTCATGCTGGCCGCACGCGCACTTGGATACAAAGTGGCGACCAGGCTGAGCAAAATAGACAAACCGACAATTGCCGTCACATCTGACCACATCAGCTTGGAAGGTAAATCACTGATGTAATACACATCTTTGGACAAGAACTGTACATTAAATGTGCGCTCTATCCATGGCACCACGGTTTCAATATTCAAGGCCAGTATCACGCCCAGCACCGCACCAGACACCGTACCTATGATGCCGATCATCGCGCCCTGCACCACAAACATCTTGCGGATGGCTTGCGGCGTAGCACCCATGGTGCGCAAAATCGCAATATCCGCGCGTTTATCTGTCACCGCCATCACCAGCGTAGACACAATATTGAACGCTGCCACCGCGACAATCAGCGCCAGGATGATAAACATCACACGCTTCTCGAGCTGAATTGCTTTAAAGAAGTTGGCATGCTGTTGCGTCCAGTCTGTCACATAATAGTTAGGGCCTAGTGCCTGGATCAGCTCACGGCTGACACGATCTGCCATGAACAAATCGTCCAGTTTCAGGCGCAGGCCAGACACCTGGTCCCCCAGTCGATACAATTTGGCGGCATCATCGAGGTGGATCAATGCCAGCCCGGCGTCATACTCATACATCCCCACCTGGAAAATCCCGGCCACGGTGAATTGCTTGATGCGCGGTACCAGCCCGGCGGGCGTCACTTGCCCTTGTGGTGCCATCAGCACGACCTTTTCACCGACACGCACACCGAGGGCCATGGCGAGGTCTGAGCCAAGGACGATATTGAATTGCCCAGCCTGTAAATCTTTTAACTGGCCAATTTTCATCTGGCTGGAAAGCTCGGACACACTGGCTTCCTGCGCAGGCAATACCCCGCGAATGAGCACGCCCTGCACCGCCTGGTCATAGGTCAGCATGCCTTGCGCCATGATATAAGGCGCGACGCCTTCAATCGGGCTGGCGACGGACTTGGGCGGAATGGACCGAATCTGTTGCTGCAAGCTTTGCCAACCCGCCAGGCCGGCCTCAAAACCACGCACTTCGATATGCGAGGCAACGCCCAGAATACGTTTGCGCAATTCATCCTGAAAGCCATTCATGACTGACAAGACAACAATCAGCGCCATCACGCCCAGCGCAATACCCACCATGCTGGTCAGCGAAATGAATGAAATGAAATGGTTGTTACGCTTGGCACGGGTATAGCGCCAGCCTATCCAGTATTCATAAGGTAAACGTTGCAGCAGCGATTGGCCCAACGCAGAAAGTGTGTTCTTCATGCCCGAATCTTAACAGCTTTCAATGGCGCAGCGGAACCCACTCAAGCGTAAAGTCACGCTTAAAAACAGGTTTTCTGACCATGCATGTCAGTCTCCTCTGACCTCAAGTTAGTCCAGGCACCGACTGAATCCATGCCGCTTTATCTTTAACATGCAACACAGGTTAATGACCTGAACACCATTCTTAAATTGAGGAGATTCGACATGAATAAAGATATTTTCGAAGGCAACTGGAAACAACTCAAAGGCAAAGTGCAGGAACAATGGGGTAAGTTAACCAACGACGACCTGGATGTGATTGAGGGCAAGCGCGATCAAGTCGCCGGTAAAATCCAGGAACGTTACGGCATTACCAAAGACGAAGCCGAAAAGCAAATCAAAACCTGGGAAAGCAAGCATAAGCACTAGGCTTATGTGAAAAAAGGACAAGCCTGTCTTGTCCTTTTTTACTGCCTGCAAGGCAATCAACCAGTGTTGCGCAAACTGGTGGCAATGCCGTTAATGGTGAGTGGAATCGCCCACTTCAGTTTTTCATCCGTTTCGCCATTACGGTAGCGCTGAATCATTTCTACCTGCAAATGATTCATAGGATCAAGGTAGGGCAAACGGTCACGAATAGATTTTGCAATCACCGGCTGACTGGCCAGGCGTTGCGTGGTGCCCAGTAACAGATTGACGGCATCCGTAGTCAGCTTGTGCTCCTGCGCAATCCGGCTGAAAATCTCTTCGCGCAGGTCGCGGTCTTCGAGCAAATGGGCATAATGGCGCGCCACAATCAGGTCCGTTTTAGCCAGCACCATATCCACATTCTGAATCAAGGTATTAAACAATGGCCAATGTGTTTGCATCTCATGCAGTATGGTCAGCCGCGCTTCTTTTAACGCAGGATCCTGCTGCAAAAAATGATGAATGGCGCTGCCCAGGCCGTACCAGCCGGGCAAGAGTAAGCGACATTGCCCCCAGGAGAATCCCCATGGAATCGCGCGTAAATCCTCGATGCGACGCGTCGATTTACGTGCCGCCGGTCGACTGCCTAAATTGAGTTCGGCAATTTCATTAATCGGCGTGGTATTAAAAAAGTACTCTGCAAAACCAGGCGTTTCATAAACCAGGCTGCGATAGCTGGTCATGGCGGTGGCAGACAGTGTTTCCATCACGCCTTCGAAAGCGCGTCGCTTGCCGGATTCCAGTTGGTCAGCCGGGAATAATGTCGCATCCAGCGTGGCGGCAATCAGGGTTTCCAGATGCTGCCGCCCGACTACCGGATCCGCATAACGCGTGGAAATAATTTCGCCCTGCTCGGTCAGGCGAATCTGGCCATCCACGGTGCCTTTGGGTTGCGCCATGATGGCCTGGTAAGTAGGGCCACCACCCCGCCCTACCGTACCACCGCGGCCATGGAACAGGCGCAACTTGACGTTGGCCTGGTTGAACAGCTCCACCAGTGAGATTTCTGCTTTATATAACTCCCAGTTGGAGGTTAAAAAGCCGCCGTCCTTATTGCTATCAGAATACCCCAGCATGACTTCCTGCTCACTGCCCTGGTAACGAATCACGTGGCGGATGCCAAGCAGGCTCAGCCATTTGCCCATGATCATGGGCGCATCGCGCAAGTCCGCAATGGTTTCAAACAAAGGCACGATATTCAAATCGACCTGAATATTGGCGGAACCCCACACACCGCGCAACAAACCGGCTTCACGTTGCAGCAAAGCCACTTCCAGCAGGTCAGACAGCGTTTCAGTATGCGAAATAATATATTGACGCACAGCATACTCACCAAAGCGCTCGCGCATCTCACGCACCGCTACCAGCACACCAATTTCTTTATGCACCAATTCGGAATATTGCTGGAAGGGTGAAAACAGCAAGCGCGGCTGCTTCAGTTCTTCCAGTAAAATGCCGATTTTTTCATCCTCATTAAAGCCCGCATAGTCAAAGTCATGGCCGGCTTTTTGCAACAACTCTGTAATCACCGCCTCATGCACGTCTGAAGACTGGCGGATATCGACCGTGGCCAGATGAAAGCCAAAAGTGCCAATCGCTTTGATCAGCTTGCCCAGCCGTGGGTAGATCAGGGCTTCGCCATGGTGGGTGCGCAATGAGTCGGCGATGGTTTGCAAAGGCGCCAGCAAGGCCTCTGGCGTATCGTAAGGGTCAGCCGCCATGTCTTCAGGCAGCACCCAACCGCCTTGCGGCAGCAGTGTATTGGCCGTGGCCAGCAAACCATCGTGAATACCATTCAGCGCCAGGCGATAAGGTTCGTCCAGCCGGTGTTGCGATTGGTCACGCGACGCTTTGGTCATTTGCAGCACAGCCTCGTCCACGCCGACCACCCGCGTTGACACAGCCAGTTCGCGCTTTAATGCCGCCAGCTCCTGTAAATAAAACCTGAATAAAGTAATGGCCTGCAAGCGCACGCTTTCGCGCAACGTCGCCCCGTTCACAAACGGGTTGCCATCCCGGTCACCGCCTATCCAGCTGCCCATACGCAAAAAGCCGGGCAATGCTACATTGGGCAGCAAGTCAGACAAGTCGCGCTCAACGTCTTGCAGAATCTCAGGGATGACATGCAAAAACGTACTTTCGTAATAGGTCAGTGCATTTTCAATTTCATTGAGCACGCTGAGTTTGGAATAACGCATCATGCGGGTTTGCCACAACGCCGACACCGCGCCTTGCAACAGCAGGCTATTGCGGGTGCGCTGGCGTTCGGAGACCATTTGCGCACGATCTGCCAGCAATTCGGCAATCAGTCGTTCAATATCCAGAACGCTTTTGCGCTGCACTTCGGTGGGGTGCGCGGTGAGCACAGGGGAAATCAGCGCATCCTGTAACAGATGTTTAATCGTGTCTGCCGGAATCCCCGCCTCCTTGATTTGCAACAAGGTATATGAAAGCATGCCGGGCGCAGGTGTATTCTGCTGGCAATGCCCTAATTGCTGGCCGTATAAATCCTCAGCCAGGTTCACCAAATGCTTGAAATAGGCCAATGCCCGTACCACACGCACGGTATGCTCCAGACTCAGGCCGGCCAATAACTGCTCCAGGTCTAGCGAGGCTTGCTGGTCATGTGTCTGGTGAAAGCGCAGGGCGGCTTGGCGAATAGACGCAATCTTCTGCGCGACCTCGTCACCTTCAACCTCCAGAATCGCTTTATCGAGCAACTCACCCAGCAATTGAATATTGTCGGTCAATTGGCTGTCTGCCGAAATCATGGCGGCTGACATCGTGGCGCTGGCCGCAAGTTTTTTTATCATGGTGCCTCTCCTCTAGCTCAGTGATAGACTAGCAACAAGCAGGCCATATTCAAGGTAACTTTTTTTACTTAAGAATCAGGGCGTTAAACAATCCAAATAGCAGATATGCACCGACATCAGGCGAGCCAATGCACTGATTTGGCTCTTGCGATTAAACGTCCGGCTGAAAAGCCGAAAAGGGACGAAAAATGGGAACCCGTAAAATGATGCAAAATATTGGCTGTACACATCCATGCATGCGCTGACTGATTACATGCCTGAGTTTGCTCAGGCATAATAAACACATGGCGCTTATCAACCTCGATCATTGGATACAGCAAATACTGTCTGTCTGGCAGTCGCTGTCTGCGCTGGGTCTGTGGCAGCAAGATGCCTTCTTGCTGTTGGTGTGTCTGCTCGCCTGCCTGTTGCTATTTATCACCGGCACCGTGATTGGCCTGTTTGTGCAGTCGCTATGGGGGATTTTTATTTCCAGCCGCCGCCCTGCTGACGAAGATCATAAGTAAGCAATCAATTATTGCGCAGCAGTAGTGCTCAGCCATTGTTGAATGGCCACCAGCTCTGCGGCCACATCCGGGCCGTAATCTTCATATTGGTGACCACCGGTTCTGGCATACCAGTACTTGCTATTCCAGGTATCGCCTTCAATCTTATGCAGCACGGCGTGAATCCAGTTCGCCGTGGTGTCGCTATAGTCCTGTGCAATATTGTGGGCCGCATCCCAGTTGCCAGCTTGCGCCTGCGTCACAGCCTCTAATAACTGTGCCTGGTTAGACATTAACGGGGTACTCAATGGTCCCCTTCTGGATGAATTCGATTTTATAGCCGTCCGGGTCTTCGATAAACGCAATGACAATCGTGCCGTGCTTCATCGGGCCCGCTTCGCGCACCACTTTGCCACCTTTGGTTTTGACCAATTCACAGGCTTTGTAAGCATCGTCGACCTCAATCGCCATATGACCATACGCGCCACCCATGTCATAGGCTGTTTTGCCATAGTTGTAAGTCAACTCCAGCACGGTGTTATCGTACTCATTACCATAGCCAACAAACGCCAATGTAAATTCGCCATCCGGGTAATCCTGAGTGCGGATCAGCTTCATGCCTAGCACGCCCGTATAAAAATCAATCGAACGTTGCAAATCGCCTACGCGCAACATGGTATGTAATACTCGCATTATTGACTCCTTGAGATCCGTGTAACTTCGTTTTAATGTTGGTTTTAATTATTTTTTTAATGATTGAGTGCAGTAATCCGCACATATTTTTCCATCAGCTGCTCCTGTGTTTCAGGTCGATCCGGGTCTAGCGGAATACAACTGATCGGGCATACCTGCTGACATTGTGGCTTATCGTAATGCCCAACACATTCGGTGCACAAATCAGGGTTGATTTCATAGATTTCTGCGCCTTGCGAAATGGCCTCATTCGGGCACACTGGCTCGCAAACATCGCAGTTAATACATTCATCGGTAATAAATAACGCCATGACTCTTTAAAATAAGGGATTCTCTATCTGGTATAGCGTTAAGCAGCGACCAGTTTTTGCTTGATTGCAGTTTCGACGCCTGGCGACACAAACTGGTTCACATCACCGCCCAGACGCGCGACTTCGCGCACCAGGCTGGAGGAGATAAACATAAATTCTTCGGCGGGCGTCATAAACAGGGTCTCAAGTTTTGGATACAGCTTGCGGTTCATGCCTGCCAGCTGAAACTCGTATTCAAAATCACTGGCCGCACGCAAACCTCGAATCACCATCTGTCCGCCTTGCGCCTGCACAAACTGCATCAGCAGGCCATCAAAGCCCACCACGCGAATGTTGCTGCCATTAAACACAGACTCGGCCAACGCCACGCGCTCTTGCAGGCTGAACAAGGTCTGCTTGCTGGTACTGCCCGCCACGGCCACAATCACCTCATCAAACAGATTGGCGGCCCTGCGCACAATATCTTCATGCCCCAATGTAATCGGATCAAATGTTCCCGGATACACTGCCACTCTGACTTTACTCATTCACCTTTACCCCGAATATTTTTTTAAGGTGTCCCTGACCTATGCGTTTACTGGCTGCAGCAGATGATAAAACACCTGCCCCGCCTTGCCGGACTTGATCACTTGCCAGCCCGAGTCGGATTTTAACGCATATTCCGCCTCCACATACAGCAAACCATCTTCGGCCAGGTGGCTGGCCAACTGTGGCAACAACTTATCCAGCCACTGTTTATGGTAGGGTGGATCGCAGAAAATCACATCATAGCGCTGTTTGTTTTGCGCCAAAAACTGCAAGGCATCCATTTGCCGGATCTCGGCCTGCGTCGCGCCCAATAAGCGCTGGTTTTGCAGCAATGCCTGAAACGGCGCTTTGGCCAGTTCCAGCATGATCACCTGCCTGGCATTACGCGATAGCGCTTCAAAACCCAGGGCGCCCGTGCCCGCAAACAAATCCAGGCAGGCTTTGCCTGTCATCTCCTGCCCTAACCAGTTAAACAAAGTCTGGCGTACGCGGTCAGACGTCGGGCGCAAGCCTTCTGCATCTGGAAACTTGAGTATGCGGCTACGCCAAACGCCGGCATTCAGGCGAACTTGATTCATGAATATTGTTCTATTCGTTAGCAACGACAAAGCATGATTATAAAGGCGTTCTTGCTAGCAGCCACATTTACATGATCATCCATGCAAATGGATCGTGCTATGATTCATGGCAATTAACAAAGGAAAACAGCATGGAATTCTTATTTGGGTTTGGCATATTAGGCAGCCTGATTGCACTGGCACTAGGATTATTTTGGGTATGGATGCTGGTCGATTGCCTGGCCAATCAAAGCGAAGACAAACTGGTCTGGTTTCTGGTGATTTTCTTCCTCAACCTGTTGGGTGCGTTTTTATACTACCTGCTGGCGCGTAAAAAACGCATCGCCTGATACACCCGATAAAAAAGCCGACCATGTGGTCGGCTTTTTCATTATTCGGCCCCGACAATCACGGTGGCAAAACTTTCCGGGTGAACACGTCGCTTAAATGCATCATTCACCTGCTGAACCGTCACCTTGGCCACATGATCATTAAAACTATCCAGGTAATCCAACGGCAGCTGGTAAAAACCAATCATATTCAGGTATTCCAGAATCTTGCTGTTGCTGTCTATGCGCAGCGGAAAACCGCCGATCAGGTTATCCTTGGCCGCAGCCAGTTCTTTTTCCGTCACGCCTTTATCCACAAACTGCTGTACCGTCTCTTTCACCAGTTTGAGTGCTTCATCTGCCTGCTCCTTCTTGGTTTGCAGGCCGATCTGGAACGGGCCTAACTGGCTCATCGGCATAAAATAACTATACACACTGTAGGCCAGGCCGCGCTTCTCACGCACTTCTTCAGTCAGGCGCGACACAAAACCGCCGCCACCCAGAATATAGTTACCCACATACAAAGGGAAAAAGTCCGCGTCACCCCGTTTATTACCCGGCTGCCCCAGCAGAATATGCGCCTGCATCGCCGGATGCGGCAATTTTTTCACGCTGGCCGAGGCAGGCGCTGTCACTGGTGGCACCGGCGCTACCGCAGCGCTTTGCGGCAAACCAGCACTCAGCCGTGCGGCAATCTGCCTGGCTTGCTCGGTGGTCAAATCTCCCATCATGGCAATCACCGCCGACTTGGCCGTGTAATAGGTTTGGTAAAACTGGCGTAACTGCGCCACCGTCAGCGACTGCACAGTGGAGATTTCACCGTTTTGATCCAGGCTGTAAGGATGCATGCCATACACGGACTGCATAAACGCTTTTTGTGCGATGCTGTCAGGCTCGGTTTCGGCCTCCTGCAGGGCCGCGACGATACGCGCCTGCTCGCGCGCAAGCACTGCTGGCGGAAAATCCGGCTGATGCAATACCAATGCAAACGCATCCAGCGCCGCCTGCTGTTCACTGGTCAACGTGCGCAACTTGAAACTGGCACGGTCAGCATCAAAACTGCCGCCCAGCACGGCACCAATATCGGCAAAACGATTGGTCAATGCCTCCTCCTCAAGCCCACCCGCAACCAACGCCATTAAATGGTGTGTTACCGCCGCCGTACCGCCGGTTTCAGGTTTATCATATGCACTGCCAGCACGAAAATTAATGCTGACATCCATCATCGGCAGTGAGTGATTTTCAACAAAGTAAACTTCACTGCCTTCTGCCGTCGTCCAATGCTGAATGTTCAGGGCGGCCAGGACATTGGCGGCATACCCTTGCAACACCAGCGCCAATAGGGCCACTTTCAAAAAACCAATTACGTTCATGCTGTTCCTTGATTCGCCTGTGATGCAGGCGCATTAAATAAAACCAGTAAAAAATAAAATCAAATTAGTGCTGATGCGGACGACCAGCCGGTTTCTGATCAGTGGTCATCGGTTGCGGATCAAGGCTGACCAGGGTTAATTGGTCCGGCAATAAATACTTTTTAGCCACTGCCTGCACTTGCTCAGACGTCACAGCCTGCACCCTGGCAGCATTGCTCTGCAACAATGACAGCGGATAGCGCATGGTTTCCAGTTGCCCGATTTGCATGGCCTGATAAAACACAGAATCACGTTTATATACATCCGCCGCAATCACTGCGGCTTTCACGCGATGCAATTCAGCGGCCGTCACACCATTATTCTTAAGCTCATCAATTTGCCCCCAAATGGCCTTGATCAAGGCTTCCTGCGAGATGCCGTCACTTGGCGAAGCTGCAACTTCAAATGTCGACGTCTGGCCTCGGTTGGTACTGTCATAGGCGGTATCAATTTCCAGAGCAATGGCCTGCTCGCGCACCAGTTTCTGGTTGAGGCGTGAGGCGCCATTACCACTCAAAATGCTGGACAACACTTCCAGCGCATAAGGCTCCCAGTCCTGCTCGCTATACGCTTCGCCATTTTTGAGCGCTGGCGCATGAAAGCCCATCACAAAATACGGCAGTTTGGCCGGGGCTTTGACTATGGCGCGACGCTCGCCCAATTGCACAGGCTCCACTTGTGGTTTGCGCGCGGGCAAGGTTTTTGCAAGCAGTTTGCCAAAGCTTTTTTCAGCCAGCGCAAACACCTCCTGCGCCTTCACATCACCCACCACGACGATCGTCGCATTATTTGGCGCATACCAGGTGCGGTACCACTCACGCGCATCTGCAGCGGTCATATTTTCCAGATCATTCATAAAACCAACCACCGGGCGCCCATAAGGATGCGCTCTATACACAGAGGCTTCAAACTGTTCGTTCACGCGTGACTGCGGCTTGTCTTCGGTGCGCCAGCGCCGCTCTTCTTTAACCACCTCAATCTCTTTGGCAAACTCGGCATCGGTGATCTGCAAATTCGCCATGCGGTCGGCTTCGAGCTGAAACGACAATGGCAGTCGGGACTTTTCCAGTTGCTGGAAATAACAGGTGTAGTCTTTGCTGGTAAAGGCATTCTCCTTGCCGCCTGCCGCAGCCACCTGGCGCGAAAACTGTCCGGCCGGGACTTTTTTGGTGCCCTTGAACATCATATGCTCCAGCACATGCGCCACGCCGGTTTTGCCATTCACCTCATCCAGCGAACCTGCGCGATACCACACCTGCGACACCACCACCGGCGCCCTGTGGTCTTCCTGCACAATGACCTTCAAGCCGTTTTTGAGGGTAGTTTGCACAATCTCGGCATGACCCGGTAACGCGTAACTGCTGATCAGCACAGCCAGCAAACAGGGACGCGCTAAATGCCGCGCTAATTTGAGTGGGGTTTTCATGTTGTCCAGATTCAAAATGGAAGGAGAATAAAAAGGATTCAAAAAGTCTTGTTTGTGACCAGCCAGCGCCTGGGTTAGTTCTAGCGCTGCTTAAACAATCACAGCCTGAACAACCATCGCCTGCGCCTAATCGTGGCAGGAAACGCCGATTCAGCTTAAAATGACGATATTACCGAGTTTTCAGCCGCCATGTTCAATCCATTTGCTAAAAAAACCGAGCCCGTCACGCCACCCGCAACAGAAGCCACTAGCCTGAGCTGGACGCAGCGCTTAAAAAACGGCCTGGCTAAAACACGCCAGCAGCTGGGTGGGCAACTAAGCGCGCTGTTTGGTGGCGGCAAGATCAATGAAGATATTTACGAAGAGCTGGAAACCATCCTGCTCACTTCTGATGTCGGTGTAAACGCCACGCAATACTTGCTGGAACAACTGCGTAGCCGGGTCAAAAAACAGGATCTGCAAGACACCATTGCGCTGAAACAGGCGCTTAAAGACACCTTGCTTGATCTGCTGTCACCATTAGAGGCGCCGCTCGATGTCAGCGCCCATCGTCCTTATGTGATGATGATGGTCGGCGTTAATGGCGCTGGTAAAACCACCACCATCGGCAAACTGGCCAAATACCTGCAAGCGCAAGGCCATAGCGTGCTGATTGCAGCAGGCGACACCTTCCGTGCCGCGGCGCGTGAGCAGTTGCAGGTCTGGGGCGAGCGTAACGATGTGCATGTGGTCGCGTCTGAAAGTGGCGACCCGGCCGCCGTCATTTACGATGCGGTTAATTCAGCGATCGCTAAAAAAATCGATGTGGTGATTGCTGACACGGCCGGCCGCCTGCCGACGCAATTACACCTGATGGACGAAATCAAGAAAGTGCAACGCGTCATCGACAAGGCATTGCCTGGCGCACCGCACGAAATTTTGCTGGTGCTGGATGCCAACACCGGCCAGAACGCCGTCAACCAGCTCAAAGCGTTCAACGAGGCGCTGGGCGTCACTGGCCTGGCCTTGACTAAACTGGATGGCACGGCCAAAGGCGGCGTGATTGCCGCCATTGCCCACCTCAGCCAGCAATCTGCCAGCAAGATCCCGGTACGCTTTATTGGCGTGGGCGAAAGTATTGATGACTTACGCCCGTTTAGCGCCAATGACTTTATTGATGCCTTGATTGATGACTAGCCATGACAGTGTTTAAACTATGATTGTTTTTAATAATGTCAGCATGCGCTATCCCAATAGCGCACACTTGTTCCGTCAGGTCAGCTTTAGCATAGACAAAGGCGATTTTGTGCTGGTCACCGGCCACTCAGGTGCAGGCAAAAGTACCTTACTCAAACTCATGGCGGGCATAGAGTTACCTTCCAGCGGCCATATCCTGATTAACCAGCAGGACATCAGCCAGTTGCACCCGAATGCTGTACCTTACCTGCGCCGCCGCTTTGGCCTGGTGTTCCAGGACCATAAATTGCTGTATGACCGGAACAGTTTTGACAATGTCGCCTTGCCACTGAGCATACAGGGCATTACCGGTGAGGAAGCCGCGCGCCGCGTGCGTGCTGCGCTGGATAAAGTCGGCTTGCTGAATAAGGAAAAAGCCATGCCGATTACACTTTCTGGCGGTGAGCAACAACGTTTGGCTATTGCGCGCGCGGTCGTCAGCCGCCCGTCGATTGTCATTGCCGACGAACCCACCGGCGGACTGGATCAAGCCGCCTCACTGGAAATCATGCAATTGCTCAAAGCCTTTAACGATGTTGGCGTGACCGTGGTGATTGCCATGCATGATGTGAGCCAGGTCAGCACCATTGCCTATCGCACCTTGCATATCGACCAGCAAACCATCAGCGCCATGCCTGCGCAAACGGCGATGTTATGAGTGCCACCTTTATGAGTGCTACTTTAATGAGAATAAGCGCATGAAAAACTGGCTCAATCAACACGCGCTGGCCATAGATCTGGTCCTGCAGCGTTTAAAAAGTCACTGGCTGAATACGCTCACCATCTGCATGGTGATCGGCATTACCGCCACCCTGCCCGGCCTGCTATTTGTCGGCCTGGATAACCTGCAAGACATGTCGCGCTCAATTAAACAGGATGCGCAAATCAGCGCCTTCCTCAAACCCTCCGTCAACGCCAACCTGATCCAGCGCCTGATTAATGACGTCCAGGCTTTGCCGCAAGTCAAAGAAGTACGTTATGTGCCCAAAGAAGATGCCATCAAGCAGCTGGGTGCGCAGTTTTTGCAAAAAGACCTGTTGGTGGACTTGCCACAAAACCCGTTGCCAGACGCCCTGTTTATCACATTGACCGACACGCAGCCCACGTCGGTCAAACCGGTGCAGGACTTGCTGCAGAAACGCGGAGAGGTCGAGGAACTGGTGATTGACAGCGTGTGGATTGAGCGTCTGCACTCCATGCTGGTGCTGGGCAAACGCATCGCTATCATTTTTGCCAGCCTCCTCGGCATTGCCATGATTACCGTCATCAGCAACACCGTGCGCATGCAAGTGCTCACGCACGAAGCCGAAATCGAAGTCAGCCGCCTGATTGGTGCCACCCACAGCTTTATCCGTCGTCCGTTTTTATATATGGGTGGCGCTTATGGACTGGGCGGCGGCCTGATTGCCATCGCGCTATTGTTCATGATTGTGTGGAACCTGAGACAACCGGTGCAACTGCTGGCAAACAATTACCAAAGCAATTTTCAGCTGGTGTTCCACCTGTTTAATGTGGGCGGACTGATGCTGCTCACCACCATTGCGATTGGCTGGATTGCTGCTTTTATTGCACTGACGCAGAAGCGCTGAACAGTCTTCTTTCGCCTTTAAGTGAGTTGTTTTTTGCTTGCACAAAGCGAAGTTTGTTCTATGAGTAATTCTCTTTCGCCTTTTCGGCGACCATTCTTTCTTATGCTTGTCCATAAGAAAGAAGGCAAAGAACAAGACACCCCAGCTTCCGCTTTTATCCTGCGCTACTCGGCTTGCCGGGCGTCCATCGAAACTCGCCCTGACAAGCCACACAAGACGTGGCTTGTTGCGGAGCTCAAACAGCCGATGGCCGAAGACTCCCGTCAACCCTGCGTTGCTCGGCGCGGCAGATGGGGACCCCGAACACCAAGAGAGCGCAACCATTCTTGGTGGTTATCAGCAAAGCTGAAGAATTATGCTTCCGTTAAATTTTCACTAATGGTCGTTTGGCGAGATAAGTCCCATTCATCACGCTGAGTAGCGGAGACAAAATAAGAGTAGAGGGAGCGACTGTTTGAATCCCGCAGCAGCTCACGTTTTGTGTGAGCTGCCAGGTTGAGTTTCGTGACCGTCTTATTTTGTTGAGCAACGCAAGGGAGCCGGAGGCCGTGATGGCTCGGTGTCTTCCTCTTTGGTTACTTTCTGGGGGACAAGCACCAGAAAGTGACTCGCCATCAAGGCGAAAGAGACCATACATAACTCAGCCAACATTACAGCCAAAGTCATTCACACATCAAAAAAACAAAAAAGGCGTTACCCCTCAGCAGCATATTCGCCGGAGCAACGCCTTTTCCAATCACTGCGAAACGTAATTCGGTCCGCTACCACCCTCTGGTGGCACCCAATTAATATTTTGTGTTGGGTCTTTAATATCGCAGGTTTTACAATGAATGCAGTTCTGCGCATTGATCTGCAAGGCTTTTTCACCAGCCTGCTCAACAAATTCATACACCCCAGCCGGGCAATAACGCTGCTCTGGCCCAGCGTAACGCGGCAAGTTCACACGTACCGGCATATCGGCCACGCCCAGTTTCAAGTGGCAGGGTTGATGATCGTCATGCGCAATATTGCACAAACTGACCGAACTGAGTTTATCAAACGTCAGCACGCCATCGGGTTTGGCGTAGACCGGCTGACGGCTTTGTGATGCCTCTGCCAGCGTGGCGTGGTCGGCGTAATTGTGTTTGAGCGTCCACGGCAAACTGATATTCCAATTCGCCAGCCACATCTCAGCACCTCCCAGCACGGTGCCTGCCCAAGTACCCCAACGGGACAAATACGGTTTCACATTGCGCACCGCATACAACTCTTGCCAGACCCAGGACTCACGCAGCTTTTGCGTATAACTGGTCAACACTTCCGGGCTACCCTGTGCGATAGCCTCAAAGACAGCTTCCGCCGCCAGCATGCCGGATTTCATGGCGTAATGCGTGCCCTTGATTTTGGGCACATTAACCAGGCCAGCACTGCAGCCCAGCAAAGCACCTCCCGGGAAGGCCATTTCCGGCAACGACTGCACGCCGCCTTCAGAAATAGCCCGCGCGCCGTAGCTCAGACGTTTGCCATCCTGCAATAAAGCCTTGAGTTTGGGATGTGTTTTATAAGTCTGGAACACATCAAACGGGGACAAATAAGGATTACGGTAATCCAGGTGCACCACGTAACCGACGGATACCAGGTTCTCACCATGGTGATAAATAAAACCACCGCCACCGGTGTTGGCATCCAGCGGCCAACCCAAGGTGTGCTCAATCAGGCCTTTCTGGTGCAACTCGGGCTTCACGCGCCAGACTTCCTTGAAGCCGATGCCATATTTGGCCGGGCTGGAGGCCGCACGCAAGCCGTAACGCGCTTCCAGCTGCTTGGTCAATGAACCACGTGTACCTTCAGCCACCAGCGTATATTTGGCGCGAATTTCGATACCTGGCGTGTAATTCGCCGTTGGCTCACCTTGTTTGTCCAGACCCATATCACCGGTAATCACGCCTACCATACGGCCATGCTCATCATAGCTGGGCGATTGCGCAGAAAAACCGGTATAAATCTCCACCCCCAGCGCTTCTGCCTGGCCAGCCAACCAGCGGCAGACTTCGCCCAGGCTGATAATGTAATTACCATGATTACCCATGAGCGGCGGCAAGGCCCACTCAGGCATGTCCCAGGCTTTTTCTTCACCCAGCACGACAAAGGTATCTTTATTCACTGGCGTATTCAAAGGCGCACCTAAGGCCTGCCAGTCTGGAAACAGCTCCTGCAAGGCTTTCGGATCCAGCACAGCGCCCGAAAAAATATGGCTACCGACTTCGGCGCCTTTTTCCAGCACGCACACGCCTAGCTCCTGGCCTTTTGCCTGTGCTAATTGTTTGAGTCGAATGGCTGCGGACAAGCCGGCCGGGCCTGCCCCGACAATCAGCACATCGTATTCCATGACATCTCTTTCCATCTCTGCTCCTTCTGTCAGGCAATGGCCGGGATATCGATCAGGTCGCTACGCGTCGCCCCTTGGGTGAACGCCTGGCAAAATGCCAAAAACTGACGGATGCCACCGGTCTGATATTTTTGCCTGTGCCATAAAAAATAAAAATTGCGGTGAAACTGCAAACTGTGGTTTTCAATCGGCACCAGGCTACCGCGCCTGAACGCGTCCTTAAGTGCCAGCCTTGAAATGCAGCCAATGCCGAGCCCGGACTCCACCGCGCGTTTGATCGCTTCGGTGTGCTCCAGCTCCAGCGTAATATTGAGCCGTGAATAATCCTGCTTGAAGGCACGGTCAAACGTCTCGCGTGTGCCCGAACCTCTTTCACGCACGATCCACGGTTGCAACAATAAATCTGACTTGTGGATGGTTTTTCCTGTTTGCGCAACCTGCGCCAGCGGATGCGTGGGCGCCGCAAAAATCACCAGTTCGTCGGCAATCCAGGGTGCAACGGCAATATCCGGGTGATTACACTCGCCCTCTATCATACCCAAATCCAGTGTATGATTTGCAATCTGCTCGACGATAGTACGTGTGTTTTGGACCTGCAACTGGATGTGGCTTTGCGGATATTGCTGCAAAAATTTGGCTACCAGCAAGGTGACCAGGTAATTTCCCACGGTCAGCGTCGCGCCAATTTTGAGATGGCCATAGCCCTGCTGTCCCTGCAACATACGCTCAATTTCGCGCGCCCTGTCCAACAACTCGACCGCTTTGGGCATCAGTTGCTGACCGGCCTCATTGATACGCAAAGACTTGCCGACACGGTCAAATAACTGGATATCAAATTGTTTTTCCAGCTCAATCAGGGCGGTGCTGGCGGCTGACTGCGACAAGGCAAGCTGATCACAGGCGCGCGACACACTGCCCGCGCGACTGATCGCAACAAAAATTTCCAGCTGTCTGAGTGTGTACTTCATTGAAGGATAAAGGATTGCACAGCATTTGCGCCGCGTCAAAATCAATCTACAAAATAGATATATATTATTATAATAATCAATTTAATAAATATTACAAGCTGGCTTAAAATACGCGGTTACGAGTAAAACCCCAACAAAGGCAAACGTTTTATGAAAGCACTGGTAGCGATCAAACGGGTCGTTGATTATAACATTCAAGTCCGCGTCAAAGCGGATGGCTCAAATGTGGATATTGATGGCGTCAAAATGGGCGTCAATCCGTTTGATGAGAACGCGATTGAAGAGGCGATCCGCCTCAAGGAAAAAGGCATTGTGACTGAGATCGTTGCCGTCACCATCGGTGCCACAGTGAATCAGGACATCCTGCGCCATGCGTTGGCCATGGGTGCTGACCGTGCCACGCTGATTGAAACCACGGACAGCCTGCAACCGCTGGCCGTCGCTAAGGTGCTTAAAGCCGTGGTCGAACGCGAACAGCCGTCACTGATCCTGCTGGGCAAGCAAGCGATTGATGATGATGCGGGCCAAACCGGCCAAATGCTGGCCGCTTTATTGAAACTGCCACAGGCCACTTACGCTTCACAAATCACGATTACCGACAATCAGGCCACCGTGGTCAGAGAAATTGATGGCGGCACGCAAACATTAAGCGTAACTCTGCCAGCCGTGATTACTGCAGACTTGCGTTTGAACGAACCACGCTATGTCAAACTGCCTAACCTGATGATGGCCAGAAAAAAACCGATTGAAACCATTGCACTGGATTCCCTCAACCTTGCACTCACCAACAGCGTGCAGCAACTGAAAGTGGCGGCACCGCCAGAGCGCCCGGCCGGCATCATGGTGAAAGACGTGAATGAATTATTGAGCAAATTGCGTACGCATGAGGGGATCATTGCATGAGAACACTGATTATTGCCGAACATGACGGCCAACATTTGAATGAGCAAGTCGCGCGTGCCGTGACCGCTGCACAACAGTGGCAGCAACCGGTAGATGTCCTGATTACCGCGGCGCAAACCGATGCATTGGCCGCCCAGGCAGCCGCCTTGCAAGGCGTGAGCAATGTACTGGTTGCCACAGATGCCGCCCTGCAACACCCGACTGCTGAACACCTGGCTGACCTGATTGTGCCATTGGCCGCTAATTACAGCGTGGTGCTGGCTGCGCACAGCGCATTCAGCAAGAACGTGTTGCCACGTGTGGCTGCGCTGCTGGATGTCAACATGCTGTCCGACGTACTGGAAATCGTCAATACCAATACTTATGTGCGTGGCATTTACGCAGGCAACGTACTGGCGACCGTGCAAAGCAGCGATGCCATTCAAGTGCTGACCGTGCGCGGCAGCAAATTTGCCGCCGCAGCGGCTGGTGCCACTACAGAGCAGAAAGCCATTGCAACGCCAGCTGTACCGCAAGGCAGCCGTTGGGTATCAGAAGCCTTTAATAAATCAGAGCGCCCCGCCCTGACAGCAGCCAAAGTCGTGGTTTCCGGTGGCCGTGCATTGGGCAGTGCTGACGCATTTGCACAAGTCATTGCACCATTGGCAGACAAACTGCATGCCGCCATTGGCGCCAGCCGTGCCGCGGTGGATGCCGGTTATGCACCGAATGACCTGCAAGTCGGCCAAACCGGTGTCGTGGTTGCGCCTGAGCTGTATATCGCCGTCGGCATTTCTGGTGCCATCCAGCATGCTTATGGCATGAAAGACAGCAAAGTGGTGGTTGCCATTAACCAGGATCCGGAAGCACAAATCTTCAAGATCGCAGATTACGGCCTGGTGGCTGACTTGTTTGAAGTCGTACCACAACTGACAGCTGCGCTATAATAGTATCTTAGAATAAACCCTTTTAAATTCAATCCCTTTGCCTAGTCGCGAGTAAAAGAAAAGACATGAGTAATAAAAAATATTCCACCGAAACGATATTGAGCGTTCATCACTGGAACGACACCTTATTCAGCTTTAAGGCCACTCGCGACCCAGGTTTGCGTTTTGAAAACGGCCAGTTTGTCATGATTGGCATGGAAGTAGATGGCCTGCCACTGACACGTGCTTACAGTATTGCCAGCCCAAACTATGAAGAACATCTGGAGTTTTTCAGTATCAAGGTGCCAAACGGCCCGCTGACTTCACGCCTGCAACACTTGAAGGTAGGCGATCCGCTGTTGGTCAGCCGCAAGCCAACCGGCACACTGGTGACACACGATTTGAAACCAGGTAAAAACCTGTACTTCTTCTCGACTGGTACTGGTCTCGCCCCTTTCATGAGCCTGATCCAGGACATCGAAGTGTATGACCGTTTTGAAAAAGTCATCCTGATTCACGGCGTACGTTACGTCAACGAACTGGCCTACGAAGAGTTCATCACTAAAGATTTACCGAATAATGAATTCTTTGGTGAAGAAGTGCGTAACAAACTGATTTACTACCCAACCGTGACGCGTGAGCCGTTCAGAAACCAGGGCCGCCTGACGGACCTGGTGGAAAGTGGCAAACTGTTCGAAGATATTGGCTTGCCGCCATTAAACCCGGAAACGGATCGCGCCATGATTTGCGGTAGCCCGGCCATGTTGGTTGATACGGCTGCGATGCTGGACAAACGCGGCTTCAAAGTTTCACCACGTATTGGTGAACTTGGCGACTACGTGATTGAGAAGGCTTTTGTAGAGAAGTAAAGTTCTTCACCTGGCTGTTATCCCTTGATAACAGCCAGCAACTCCTCCATGACTATTCGCGCTTCGCGTCCTTCATCCCCAGCGCAGCAATCATCGCCAGCGCAAACACCGCCGACAACAGTAAAAAGCCTTGTGCATAAGCCTCAAAAATGCCTGGCGTCACCATGCCTAACACGCGTTCGCGCCATTCCATAAACACCGCCATCATGGTCACACCAACCACGCCACCTAACTGCCTGGCATAACTGACGACCACCGAAGACTGTCCTAACTGGTGCGGTTCCATTTCATGCAAGGTCGCCAGGTTGAGCGCAGGTAAAATCAGGCCCAGGCCGATGCGGCCAACCACTGTTGCGGCCACAATATCCCAATACTGCACCTGCCTGGCCGCCAGCGCAAACACCAGGAATGACGCACCAAAGATCATCAGCCCTGCCAGCGTGATGCGTCTGGGTGAAAAGCGGTCAGCCATGCGCCCGGCAAATGGAATCGTCAACACCAGCGCCAAGCCGGAAGGCAGCAATAACAAGCCTGCATCCGTCGCCGAATAAGCCATCGCATTTTGTAAAAACACCGGAATCAGGTAAGTCGACGCATACAAGCCAAAACCATAAGCAAATGCCACCAGCGTGCCGCGGCTGAAGGTGGGCCGGTTGAATAAATGCAGCTGGATAATGGCGTGTGGCAACTGATGGGCATGGCGCAGGTAACAGATCATGGACGCCACAGTCAGTGTCGCCTGCCCCCAGGTCCAGGCCGATGCCAGCCCGCTATGGTGCAAACTGGAGACAAATTCCACCAGGCCGATGGTGGCGGCCGACAGCCAGCCCAGACCCGGCCAGTCGAATGGTTTGATGGGATTCTTGCGCGGCGCGGGTAGCCAGCGCCAGGCGCATAATAATGCAATGAGCGCAAACGGTACGCCAAGCAGAAAAATGGCATGCCAGCCAAACTGGTCGAGTAACCAGCCACTGATAGACGGTGCAACTGCTGGCGTAAACGCAATCCCAACGATCAGAATGCCAGAGGCGCGCCCCTGGATATTAGGCGGAAACAAGCGCATCAGCGCCATGACCCCCAGCGGCTGCAACACACCAGCGGCCAGGCCTTGCAACAAGCGCGCAATCACGACCTGTACAAATGAATGCGCATAAAAACCACCGACGCTGGCGGCAATCAGTAGCCACAACGTAGTGATGAATACGCGACGCAACCCGAAACGTTCCAGCCACCAGGCTGCTGGTAGCATGCCTATGGTCATGGCCGCCAGAAATGCCGTCATCGCCCACTGTACATGGTCTTGCCCCAGGTGGAAGGTATGCGTCAACGCAGGCACAGCCACATTGAAGCTCGACGTACACAGGACGCCCGCAATCGTGCCAACGCCGATAATCAGCAGCACCATCCATTTATACCGCTCACCATAGCGCTGCGACAGCGCCTCAAACGAAAGAACTTGTGTATTAGCGTACATGATGACTCACGATTTATTGATGGATGATTGTGATCTGACCTCACGCGGACCATAGCATGCATTTTTTGCAGAGTCACCTGCTGAGACCCTGCAAAAAAAGCAGGGTTCGCTTGCCTTTGAAGCGATCACGCCCTCAGCTTCTGCTGGAAATAAGTTGTAACCATATGATTTATTTGAATAACGTTCAAACCCACTTATGCCTTGCAGGTTGGCATTCTTATTGCAAAAAAAGCTTATTTAAACTGGGAGCCATTGTGAAACGTTTGATCATGTATACCTGCCTGGCCTTGCTGACCGGTGCCGCTTTTGCCGACGAAGCTCTGGATAACGAATTGGCCGGCCTGCAACATGCCTGGGCAAAAGCCACCTACCACACCAGCAAAGACCAGCAAGAAGCCTCGTTTAAAACCCTGAGTGAACAGGCACACCAGCTAACAGCGAAAAACCCGGAGGCCAATGAGGCGCAGATATGGGAAGCCATCGTCCTCAGTGGCTACGCCAAAAGCATGGGGCCACTCCATCCGGTCAATGCCCTGAAAGCCGCCGAGCAGGCACGCGACTTGTTACTCGCCAGCATTAAAACCAATCCACAGGCACTCAATGGCTCAGCCTACACCACATTGGGTTCATTGTACTTTCGCGTACCCGGCTGGCCGATTGGCTTTGGTGACAAGAAAAAAGGCCATGAATACTTGGAAAAGGCTCTGCAACTGAATCCGACAGGCATAGACAGCAATTACTTTTATGCGGACTACCTGCGCGCGCAGGGTGATTACAACCAGGCCGTGACGTATTACCAGAAAGCCTTGCAGGCACCCGCCCGCCCTGGCCGTGAAGATGCGGATGCTGGCCGCAAGCAGGATATCGAAGAAGGCCTGAAACTGGCACAGAGCAAACTTAAATAAGATTTATCAATATCCATTGGAGCAATCATGATGCGTAAACACGCCCTCTTATTTTTAATCAGCAGCCTGACCTTGGCAACACCGTTGTTGGCCAGTGCAGAAGGCTTTTATGCCGGGGCAAACCTGGGGATAGGCATGCCAAACTTAAAAACACCCAACGGTGTCGACAAAGATAGTCAAGCTGTCGCCGGGCTTGTAGCAGGCTACAAATTCAACCCTTATTTTGCTGTAGAAGGCCAATATACTGGTATTGGCAAGGTCACTGACAATGCGCATGGCAGCGTCAAGGCCGATGCCCTCAGCCTGACCGCAGTAGGCAGATTGCCACTGAACGATGCTTTTGATGTCTATGGAAAATTAGGGGTTGCTGCCACCAGCAGCAAAGTATCGAGCTTAAGTGCTTATGACGATGCAACCCACATGGGGGCCACGTATGGCCTGGGCGCAGAGTACCATTTCGACAAGGCTATTGCCATGCGTGTGGGCTGGGATCACTACCAAGCGGAAGTGGACGTCAACGGCGGCGGCAGCAAATCTTTTAATTCCAACGTCACCAGTGTCGGCTTTATCTACAACTTTTAACGCTAAAACTGGCTAAAGCACCCGGCCTTTAGCCAGCGATTAGAACTTGATTTTGGATGCTACCAGTGACGCAGCAGCGGTCCTGGTTTCAACCCCCAGTTTCTGGAAGACATGTTCAAGGTGCTTATTGATCGTGCGTGGACTGGTGCCCAGTATTTCACCAACGTCTTTATTAGTCTTGCCCTTGACGGTCCAGTACAACACCTCTGACTCACGCTTGGTGAGCTGGAACAACTTACCCAGTGATTCAATCTGCGCTTCGTCCGAATGCTCACGTAACACCACCACCCATTGCTCTTCACTGGTATTGGCCACGGTCAGGCTCAGGCGTGCATTGCCCTGATTCACACTAAGCGTTTGCATGGACTGGCCGCTGGAGAATTGCTGTATACAGCTTTCCAGCCACTGGTAAATCATGGGCGGCAAGGTTTGCACAGCACTGTAAGCCTCTTTGGCTGCCCACTCGGCAAAATACTGTTCCAGGTATTGTTTGGCCAGCGGCGTTTGCCATACCAGGCGTTTGTCACTCGGCAGAATAGCAATCGTTGCCTGGCCAAAGGCATCCAGCGCTGAAGTAGCCTGATGCATTTTGGTGGCATTTTGCACATGTGCCTTGAGGCGCGCCAACACCTCTGCCGGGCGTACCGGCTTGGTGACATAGTCCACACCACCGGCATCGAATGCCATGGTGACATGTTCGATCTCGGTCAGGCCGGTCATGAAAATCACCGGGATATGCTGGGTTTCTGCCGCAGCCTTAATGCGACGACAAGTAGCAAAACCATCCAGGCCAGGCATCATCGCATCCATTAAGATCACATGCGGCTGCATCAGATGCGCCACTTGCAACGCCATCTCACCGGAGTTGGCGACATAGACCTGGTAGCCGGACTCATCCAGTGCGTCATGCAGATAGGCCAGGTTTTCTGGCACATCATCCACAATTAACACGGTATGGCTATGGCTGGTCATTTTTGGTGTACTCCTCAATCAAGCGTTGCAGTTTAGCAAAATCAAAGCGCTCCATGGCCTGTTGCAGGTCATGAATAAATGTTTGATGTTGCGAATGTTCTCTATTCAGGGTGGCTAATACTTCGCGCACACCCTTGACGTAACCCATACGGGCGAACTGTGCCATATTTTCCAGCAAGATCGCTGGTACAGGGTCAACATCATTCGCAGGCACCGCAGGTTTCAGGGCAAGCGCCGACTGGGATGCCGTGCTATCGACATAACGCCAGGTCAGGCCAAGCTGATTGCCTATCCAGTCCAGCACCTCGTCCAGGTTAACCGGTTTGACAAAAAAGTCTTGTGCCGGAATCTTGGCCTGGTTATCCAGGCTGCGGTCATAGGCATTGGCGGAGATAATCGCAATCGGCAGTTTGGATTGATGCACCTGGCGGATGATATAAGCCGCCTCCCAGCCATCCATCACCGGCATGGCCAAGTCCATCAGGATCAAGTCTGCATGCACCATCTGGTACTGGTTCACACAAGCCTGGCCGTTACCTGCTTCATGCACAATAAAACCCAGCGGCTGCAAGGCATCGCGCAATAACTCACGGTCAACCTCTTCATTATCCACTACCAGCACGGTCTTGATCGGCCCTTCGTAACCAATACGCTGCCGCACGGCCTTTTTCGATAAATGTGCCGTTTCACGAATCTGCGGCAAAAATAGGCGAATTTCAAATCGCGTGCCACGTCCCAGCACACTATCAAACTGCATTTCGCCGCCCATCAACTGCGTCAACAGCTTGCTGATGGTCAGGCCCAAACCGGTGCCACCGATCCCAACCACGTCGGCTGCACTGCCGCGCTCAAACGGCTCAAAAATCTTCTCCACCTCATTCGGCGCAATGCCAGGGCCGGTATCCTCAATATCGATCTGTGCAATCTCCCGCGCGTAGCTCACACGGAAAGTCACACTACCCTTGGTGGTGAACTTGACCGCATTGCCCAGGATATTCACCAGTATCTGCATGAGCCGCTTATGGTCGGCCCGCACATACTCCGGCAAATTGCCAGACTGCTCGAAATAAAATGCCAGGCCTTTGTTTTGTGCCTGAATTTCAAACATGCTGACCATCTGGCTGATAAATTCCGGGAAATGCAGTGGCTTGACATCAAACGTCATTTTGCCACTTTCAATCCGCGCAATATCCAGCGTACTTTCAATCAATGACAACAAATGCTCACCGCCGCGGCTAATGGTTTTAATCGCCTGCTTGCGGTGGTCGGGGATGCTGTCGTCATTGGTCAGCAGTTGCGCATAGCCCAGAATACTGTTGAGTGGCGTACGCAATTCGTGACTGATGCCGGTAATGTAGCGGCTCTTGGCCTGGTTCGCCTCTTCTGCCAAACGCCGTGCTTTCTGCAACTGCGTATCGGTCTTTTTGTGCGACTCGATCTCTTCCAGCAACAAGCCGGTTTGCCGGTTAGATTCTTCCTGTGCCACCCGTCGGCTGGCCGAAGTCAGCACCAGCCACCAGGCCACAATGCCGCCCAAAAACAGCAAGGCGACAAATACCTTTAAATAGCCAGAACGGAAATGCTGCATCAGCCCAGGATACTCACGGCCAACAGTCAGGGCATCATGCAGGTAAATCAGGCCTATGGTGGCCCCAAACAAAATCATGGCGATCAGCATGAGCAATAAGAAATGCGCCACCCCACCATTTAAATGCGGCCACAAACGCGGTGGTAAAAACTTCTTGTTAAGCGCCTCCCACTGCGCGCTGAGCCTGGCCTGCGGTTTGCAAGCATCATGGCAACGCGCATCCAGACAACAGCACAAAGAACAAATGGCGCCACCATAAGCCGGGCAATGTGCCATATCACTCACCTCATATTCGCGCTCACAGATCACGCATTGTTTGGTGGTCGAGGGTTGCAAATAGGTCGGACGTTGCCTGGCCAGGTAGTATTTACCTTTGGTATACCAGGCAATCAGCGGCGACATTAACAACGCAGTCATCAGTGAAATAAAGGTAGAGAATGACTGTGCCAGCACACCCATGATGCCGGTATACGCTGCGATCGACACCGCCGAGGCAATAAACATGGCCCCGACACCCACCGGGTTAATATCGTATAAATAAGCACGCCTGAACTCAATGCCTTTAGGACTTAAACCCAAGGGCTTATTGATCACCAGATCGGCCACCACGGCGGCAATCCAGGCGATGGCGATATTGGCATACAGGCCCAAGATTTCTTCCAGCGCCTGAAATACATTGAGCTCCATCAGCACAATGGCAATCATGACGTTAAACGCCACCCACACAATACGGCCGGGGTGGCTATGCGTGAGGCGGGCAAAAAAGTTAGACCAGGCCAGTGAACCGGCATAGGCATTGGTCATATTGACCTTGATTTGCGACACACAGACAAACAGCGCCGTCACCGCCAACGCTACCTGGTGGTTACTGAATACGTGCTCAAAACCGACCCAGTACATATGGGTAGGGTTCACCGCCGAGCTCAATGGCATATCGCGGTTATACACCAGGTAAGCGAGCAAAGCGCCTGCCAGCATTTTGAGCATGCCCAGAATGACCCAGCCCGGCCCGGCCATCAGCACGCCCAGGTTCCAGCGCCAGTAATTTTCCTTGTTGCGCACTGGCATAAAACGCAAGAAGTCGACCTGTTCACCGATTTGCGGAATCAGCGCCACACCCACCGCCGTCGCGGTGCCGAACATGACCCAGTTAAAGTGGCCACCATTTGTAGACACGCCGGCAAAGCTACTGAGCCTATGCAACACATCCGGATCCATCTGCAAAATGGCAAAAAACGGCAAAAACATAAGCGCAATCCAGAGCGGTTGCGTGATCATCTGGATACGGCTGATCAAGGTCACGCCGTGCGTCACCAGTGGAATCACAATCAGCGCACTGACCAGGTAGCCGAGATAGAGCGGCAAATGAAAATACAGCTCCAGCGCATAGCCCATAATCGCCGCTTCGAGCGAAAACAGGATAAACGTGAACGAAGCGTAAATAAATGAGGAAATGGTCGAACCGATATAGCCAAAACCGGCACCTCGCGTCAGCAAGTCCATGTCCAGGCCATATTTGGCGGCGTAGTAACTGATCGGCAAGCCGGTCAGGAAAATAATCAGGCCGACGGCCAGAATCGCCCACAAGGCATTGGGAAAACCATAGTTAATGGTAATCGTGCCGCCAATCGCCTCCAGCACCAGAAAAGAAATCGCCCCCAGCGCTGTATTCGAGACACGCAAAATCGACCACTTACGGAAAGCCCGTGGCGTATAGCGCAGCGCGTAATCTTCTATGGTTTCGTTGGCGACCCAATTGTTATAGTCGCGACGAATCTTGACGATACGCTGTATCGGCTCGGCATGCGGTGCCTGTGATAACTCGGAAGGGTTAGACAATCAACAATCCTTAAAAAGACGGGACCGTAAGAGGAAAATAAGCGCCCCAGCGTATGCTAAAGCGTGAGATGAAATCAATCACTACGTTAATTGACGTAGCATAACTAAAGCATGCCACAAATAAAAAATGCGGATAACAAACTTATCCGCATTTTACGTTTGCTGTCTCGCCACAGCCTGCTATTTTAAGCCCAGAGCAAGCTGGCTCCCAAGTAGGCACCTAAGACCAGCATGATTCCGCCCACCCCTCTGGACACCGAGCTTGCCCACGACTGCGGCTGACGCCCAAATGCCCAGCCAACCCCATGCAACAGCGCAGTCGCCACCACCATACCGGCCAACGCAGCCCAGTGATTGCCTAACTCCACACCGTGCAAATAACCATGTGCAGCCGCAATCACCGCAACACCAGCAAACTGGACGCTACGCGATAGCTTGATCTCTGCCAGCAACAAAGCGCCCATCACCAACACACTCAACGCCACCAGCAACTCGGCCATAGAGACAGATAACCAGGTCATCGCCGTGAGCGCAGCCACCGCCATCGCCAGCACAAACAACACTGGCAATTGCCAGCCTTGCCCTTGTGGACGACGCGCGGCCCAGACGCCAAGTGACAGCATCACCAGCAAATGATCCCAACCGGTAAGCGGATGCAGGAAACCCGCCGCAAACCCAGTCGTCAGGCCATGCCCCGGATGCGCCCAAGCTACGCCAGATACCAGGCTAGCTGCGATACCCCAAACAATACTTTTTTTCATTCAATCTTCTCCAACAGAATTAAGTTAGCCATATATGATGGATTCATAGAGACAGCGATGTCGCTATAACATCAGGCCCTGCTTTTCTATAAACTTCACAATCTCCTCCAGGCCCTGCCCACTTTTCAGGTTGCTGAACACAAATGGCTTCTCGCCACGCATACGTTTGGCATCCTGGTCCATGACTTCCAGCGATGCGCCTACCATAGGTGCCAGGTCGATCTTATTGATCACCAGCAAATCTGACTTGGTAATGCCAGGGCCGCCCTTACGTGGAATTTTCTCACCTGCAGCCACGTCGATCACATAAATAGTCAGGTCAGACAACTCCGGACTGAACGTCGCCGCCAGATTATCGCCACCACTTTCAACAAACACGATATCCAGCGTTTTAAAGCGTTTGCTAAGCTGATCGACGGCTTCAAGATTCATAGAGGCATCTTCACGAATCGCTGTATGTGGGCAACCACCAGTTTCGACGCCGATGATACGTTCTGGCACCAGAGCTTCATTACGCGTTAAAAATTCGGCGTCTTCCTTGGTGTAAATATCGTTGGTGACGACGGCGATGTTATATGCCTCGCGCAAGCGCTGGCACAGCGCCAGGGTCAGAGCGGTTTTACCGGAACCGACCGGGCCGCCAATACCTACGCGCAAAGGCTCTTTGTAGTCGGTAACTGCGGGCGTGGGCGTGTCAAATTGGGTATGTATTTTCATGATCTAAATAACCTGCTGTATTGTGTTTCATGTTGACAGCCAGCGATGCTGAGCAGCGGGTTGAAATTGCTCATTTCATCCTCTGGCAGTTGCATCGCAGCCTGTATTACTTGCGGCAATTGCTCACCCAAAGCGAGCAGAATGGTCTGGCCAGCGACCTGTCCTAATGGCACGGCTTTCATGGCAGCACTGGCCTGGTTTTCCAGCCAGCCCCAGGCATAACCGTGCAACATCTGCTCGGGCGCAATCTGCCAGTGCTGGGCAATGGCAGAGTACAATGTTGGAAAAGCAGGTGACTCCAGCGTATTCACCTGCGCAACCAGTTCGGCAGACATCGGCTTTAAATCATTCAACAGCCGCCGCAACGAATATCCCATTTGCCGCGTTTCCGCCCAACCTTCGGCGGTATCGCGCCCGGCCTGGTAAAAACTGTCCCAGGCTTGCACTTGCTGCATGTCGCCTGCCTGCCAGGCTTGATACAAACGGTATAACACCGGCAACTCAAAGCGCGCATGATAGACCTGCAAACTGTCGCCTATCCAGCCTTGGGCCGAAGCAACATCTTTCACCTCGCCAGACTCAATGGCCCATTCCAACCCTTGCGAGTAGCCATAAGCCCCCACCGGCAGCAGCGGACTTGCCAGTTGTAGCAACCGACTCAATGCCAGTGCATTAGCCATGCGCATGACCATCCTGCCGTGGGCGCAACGAATGTAAGACATCCTCACCATGCCGGTGGCCACCACCATAGGCGCCCGCTTCCGGCTCAAATGGTGCATGCACTTCACTCACCTGCATACCTAGACCCAGCAGCATATCCCTGAGCACATAATCCTGCTCCAGGCGCAGCCAGCCATCGCCGATCTGCAAGGGCACATGGCGATTGCCTAAATGATAGGCAGCTCGCATTAAATCTCTTGGGGTAGGCGCAATCACGTTATAGACAGGCTCTTGCGCGGCCACAATCTGCACCACCAGACTGCCATCCTCTGATTGAATCAAATCGCCACCGCGTAAAATAATGCCACGGCTTAGAAACAGGGCAGCTTCACGACCAGACACCAGCGCCACACGCAGACGACTTTTCTGGCGTTGATCAAAAGGTAACTCTAATTGATCGTCGATATGGCCGCTGACAGTAATACGTTCAGTTAAATGAATCATGATTAAAACAGGAAATAACGTTGCGCCATCGGTAGCACTTCCGCCGGTTCACACACCAGCGGCATGCCATCAGCCAACACTTCATAGGTTTCCGGGTCTACCTCGATTTTGGGCATCCAGGTGTTATGTATCATGTCTGACTTTTTCACATCGCGTGTGCCTTTCACCACGATAAGCGGCTTTTGCAGGCCTAATGCGTGCACTTCAGGATTATCCAGCCCGGCTTGCGAAATAAAGGTCACTGCGGTTTTCAAACCACCACCATAAGCGCCAAACATGGGGCGGTAATGCACCGGTTGCGGTGTCGGGATAGACGCATTTGGGTCGCCCATCGCCGCTGCGGCAATCATGCCACCTTTGATAATGGTAAATGGTTTCACGCCAAAGAATGCGGGTTTCCAGACGACTAAATCGGCCAGTTTACCAACTTCCACGGAACCCACTACATGCGAAATACCATGGGTCAGCGCCGGGTTAATGGTGTATTTGGCGATATAGCGCTTGATACGGAAATTATCGTTGCCAGGAACATCCTCAGCCAACGGGCCGCGCTGGATCTTCATTTTATGTGCGGTCTGCCAGGTGCGGATAATCACTTCACCGACGCGCCCCATGGCCTGTGAGTCAGATGACATCATGGAAAACGCACCGAGATCGTGGAAGATATCTTCAGCGGCAATCGTTTCGCGGCGGATACGGCTCTCGGCAAAAGCGATATCCTCGGCAATGGCTGGATCCAGGTGATGGCAGACCATAAGCATATCCAGATGCTCGTCTATGGTATTGACGGTGAATGGCCGCGTCGGATTGGTCGAAGACGGCAACACATTCGGATGGCTGGCCGCTTTGATAATATCCGGCGCATGGCCGCCACCCGCGCCTTCGGTATGGAAGGTATGAATAGTGCGGCCTTTAAAGGCACCTATGGTGGTTTCAACAAAGCCGGATTCATTGAGCGTATCACTATGAATCGCCACCTGGATATCCATCTCGTCGGCCACACTCAGGCAGTTATCAATCGCTGCGGGCGTCGTGCCCCAATCTTCATGCAATTTAAGGCCGATCACGCCTGCGCGCACCTGCTCACGCAGCGGCTCAGGCAAACTGGCATTGCCCTTGCCAAGAAAGCCTAAATTCATAGGGAACGCATCCGCAGATTGCAACATACGGTGGATATGCCATGGCCCCGGCGTACAGGTGGTCGCAAATGTGCCAGTGGCTGGCCCTGTACCGCCACCTATCATGGTGGTGACACCAGACATCAATGCTTCTTCAATCTGCTGCGGACAAATAAAGTGGATATGCGTATCAATGCCGCCGGCAGTGATAATCATGCCTTCCCCGGCAATCACTTCAGTGCCAGCACCAATGGCAATGGTCACGCCGGGCTGGATATCCGGGTTACCCGCTTTGCCAATGGCAGAAATATAACCGCCCTTGATACCGATATCGGCTTTAACAATACCCCAATGGTCAATAATCAAGGCATTGGTAATCACGGTATCAGCCACTTCCGCCGCCAGGCCCTGGCCTTGGCCCATGCCATCACGAATGACCTTGCCGCCACCAAACTTGACCTCTTCACCATAAATGGTGAAGTCTTTCTCCACCTCTACCCATAACTCGGTATCCGCCAGGCGCACTTTGTCGCCAACAGTCGGGCCAAACATTTCGGCATAGGCACGTTTATCCATCTTAATGGTCATTGCTTACTCCCATCCTTGAGGCTCCCCATCACCCGCGCGGCAAAGCCATACACTTTTCTATCACCAGCCAGTTGCACCAATTGCACGGTACGCGTCTGACCAGGCTCAAACCTCACCGCAGTACCGGCGGCGATATTCAAGCGGCAGCCATAGGCCTGTGCGCGGTCAAATGACAAGGCATCGTTGGTTTCATAAAAATGGTAGTGCGAACCAACCTGAATCGGCCGGTCACCCTTGTTCGCCACATCCAGCGTCACGGTTTCGCGCCCTGTGTTTAGTTCGATGTCGCCTGCTGCGACCTGCATTTCGCCGGGAATCATATTATTTTTCCTATTGAACCTTTTAGATGCGTCAGTGAATGATCAAAATGGATGAAGTGCAAGGCGCACGGAACGCAGAAACCGGAATGTACATGTAGTACATGAGGATTTCGAGTACCGCGCAACGCCGCAATTCGCCATTTTCATCATTCACACCTATGGAATGGGGTGATGGACGGTCACTAATTTCGTCCCATCCGGAAAAGTAGCCTCCACCTGTATATCCGGAATCATTTCCGGCACGCCTTCCATCACGTCATCACGCGTCAGCAAGGTGGTACCAAAGCTCATGAGCTCAGCCACGGTATTGCCATCGCGGGCACCTTCCATAATGGCTGCCGTGATATAGGCGATCGCTTCGGGATAATTGAGTTTTAAGCCACGTGCCTTGCGCCGCTCTGCCAAAAGTGCGGCGGTAAATATCAGTAACTTGTCTTTTTCTCGGGGAGTAAGTTCCATCGCTGCGTCTCTTTAATCGTTATTGTTCTAAGTGTTCCAAATGCGCGGCCTGATCGCTGCGCGGCCGTAATACCAGGGTCGCAGCAGCTGCCAGCATTGTTCGAAGTATTGTCTGGCCTGCTGTGAGGCCTGCCCGACGTAGCGGATCGCCAGCACTTCCGGCAAGGCAGTGATGCCGGTCTTGGCACCGGCTGGCACGAGTTCCCTGCATGCCTGTACCACTTCAGCAGGCACAGCACCCGCGCATATAAGGAATGTCCCAAACACCACCGCGCCACCCAAACCAATACGACTGCTCGTCAGCACATCGGCTGCACGCATATGTGCACGTTCGTTCCAGATCAGCCGCCCATCGCGGCGTATCTGTTGTTTTAACTGGTAAACGCCGGTTTGCCAGGCCTCTTGCTGCGCCTGACGGCCCAGGCAGGCAATATCCCAGGCAGCAAATCTGGCATCGGCAGCCAGGTCAATTTCGGCACCGAAGCGCACTTCAGCCGCGTCGAACAAGATATTTTCTTGCGGCAACCACTCCAGCCCGCTACCTGCTGCCAACGTGAATTTTAAATCCTGCGAAGCCAGCGTGCCATTGGCTTTATACCATTTACCGGCACCCGGTGTCGTCAACAAGGCTTGCGCACCCTCACCCACATTGACCTGTAACTGTAAGGCGTCGCCGCCCGCCACGCCACCAGGCGGGTGCACAATCACCGCATGGCAAATGGCGTCGCCCTCGGGATGCAATGATTTTTGCACGACCAGCGGCCCGTTATGCAGGCGATGCGCCAGGTAAGATCGTTGCTCGCGCAAGGCGAAGCCTAATTCGAGTCGCGCCTGCCAGCGCTTGTGTTGAAACTTGCTCAGGGAAGGCAAAGGCGTTGCCGAGTTAATATCATCCATACCGACGCATCATGCCACAGGCAAATCAAGAGTGTTTATTTTTTTATATTTGCCACAGAGGACACAGAGGACACAGAGGACACAGAGAGCACAGAGAAAAACCAACTTTTTGCCATCTCTGTGAACTCTGTGCTCTCTGTGGCTAAAACTATCCGAATCTAAACAGACAGATAACTTTTCACCTTGGCCGCATCGACATTATCACGCGTATCTTCGTGAATAAAACGGCCTTTATCAATCACGATAATACGGTCAGCGACCTCCATGGTGAAACTCAATACCTGCTCAGAGACAATGATGGTGATCTCGCGCATTTTGCGGATTTCATTCAACACTTTAGCAATGTCTTTAATAATCGATGGTTGAATACCCTCGGTCGGTTCATCCAGCAACAATACTTTTGGATTGGTCACCAGCGCACGGGCAATGGCCAGTTGCTGTTGCTGGCCGCCGGACAAGTTACCACCCTTGCGTTTGCGCATTTCATGCAAAACAGGAAACAGGGCAAAAATATCCTCCGGAATTTCGCCAGAGGAAGACTTCTCCAGCCCGGTTTCGATGTTCTCCTGCACGGTCATATTCGGGAATATCCAGCGCCCTTGTGGCACATAGGCCAGGCCTTTCATGACACGGTCATGCGTGGCAGCACCTTGCAGATCAACGCCGTCAACCGTCGCCTTGGTCGCTTTGCTTGGCAAAATGCCCATCAGCGATTTAAACAAGGTGGTTTTACCCATGCCGTTGCGACCCATAATCGCCAGGGTCTCGTTTTTGTTGGCTTTGAAGTTCAGGCCATGAATCACCTGACTTTGGCCATAACTCACCTGCAAATTCTCAATTTCAAACATGCTGTGCTCCTTTAATGGCCCAGTAATTAATGACCCAGGTAAACTTCAATGACTTTTTCGTCAGCCTGCACCTTTTCCATCGGCCCTTCAGCCAGAATCTTGCCCTGGTGCAATACAGTGACTTTGTGTGCGATTTTTTTCACAAACTCCATGTCATGCTCAATCACAATCACCGAACGGTTCTGGCAGATGCGGTTGAGCAAATCGGCCGTCTGGTCGCGCTCTTTTGCACTCATGCCCGCCACCGGTTCGTCCAGCATGAGCAACTCAGGCTCTTGCATCAGCAACATACCGATTTCCAGCCATTGCTTCTGGCCGTGGCTGAGCAAGGCAGATTCCATATCGAGAAACTCGGTCAACATAATGTCTTCTGCAACTTTACGCACACGGTCTTCAACCTCTTTGGTGCGTTTGAAGGTCAGGCTACCAAACACACCACGGCCCTTGGGATAAGACACTTCCAGGTTCTGGTACACCGACAGGTTTTCGTAAATCGACGGGTTCTGGAATTTGCGGCCGACGCCGGAGCGTACGATTTCATGCTCTGACAGCTTGGTCAGCTCGGTATTATTAAACTTGATCGAACCAGAGGTCGATTTGGTTTTACCGCAGATCAGGTCCAGCACGGTCGTCTTGCCAGCACCATTCGGGCCCACCAGCACACGCAGCTCATTTTTGTCGATATACATGGTGAGGCTATCCACCGCTTTAAAGCCATCGAAGGAGACGGTTAAATCTTCTACAGCCAAGACGAAGTCTGTATTACTCATGCTTCTGCTCCTCTCAATTTGTTACTCTCGATTGCAGGGCTTACGTCTGCTTTCTTGCGTGTCACTTTTTTGCTGACCACACTGGTAGATTCAGTGGCCAGAGATGCTTCAGTGGCTGTGTCGGTAAGGACTGCTTGCGCTTCTACCTCAGAAGTACTTACCTCAGGCTTTTTTACAGGCTTGGCTTTTTCTTTAAACCAACCATATTTGGTCGCATACTTATCCCAGATACCCGCCAGACCGCTCGGGAAGAACATCACCACGGCGATAAACAAGCCGCCCATCAGGTATAACCACATTTCAGGGTAATTCTCGGAGAATACGGTTTTACCGTAGTTCACCAGTAAGGTGCCGTAGACCGCACCGATCAGTGACGCACGGCCACCAACAGCACAGAAAATCACCATTTCAATCGAAGGCACAATCCCGACGAAGGAAGGTGACATAAAGCCGACTTGCAGCGTAAACATGGCACCACCGACAGCAGACATCATCGCAGCCAGGCAAAAAATAAAGATTTTAAAATTGGAGACGTCGTAACCGGAGAAACGTACGCGCTCTTCTTTGTCACGCATGGCCAGCAACAACATGCCGAACTTGCTGCTCATGATGTATTTGGACAGGAAAATCGCACCGAACAACAACAGGCCATTCACAAAGTACAGGATATATTTGGCAGAGTCAGTCCGGATATCCCAGCCCAGCATGGTGCGCAAGTCAGTCATGCCGTTGACACCACCGGTATAGCCTTGCTGGCCGACAATCAGGATACTCAGGATCAAGGCAACAGCCTGGGTGATGATGGAGAAATACACCCCGCCCACACGGCGTTTGAACATGGCGTAACCAATGATGTAGGCGAATAATGCCGGAATGGTCAGTACGGCAAAGATGGTAAACGGCAAGCTCTTGAACGGCTCCCAGAACCATGGCAAGGCCGTGAGCTGGTTCCAGTCCATAAAGTCAGGAATGCCTGGCGTAGACTGGATTTTGGTGCTCAGCGGATCAGAAGCCTCCAGCTTCAGGAACATCGCCATGGCGTAACCACCGAGGCCGAAGAAAATGCCCTGGCCTAAACTCAGGATACCGCCGTGCCCCCACAACATGACCAGCCCCACCGCAACAAACGCGTAAGTCAGGTATTTACCGATTAGATTGAGGCGGAAAATATCTACGCCCAGTGGCAATACAACGAAGATGATGGCCGCCAGCACAGCCAGGCCGATCACCCCCTCCTTACCACCCAGTACAGGACTGGCTTTCATTTTTTCCCATAATGTCATCAAGATTTCTCCTCTGTTGATGCGTTGATTCTATTGCGGCAGGTAGAAACAATTAATACGTTCATTTACTTATGGCAACGCGTGAAAAACCTGTTCACACGCTGCCATCACCCTGTTATTTACGCAGTTTGGAGGCAAATAAGCCCTCTGGTTTCATCATCAAGATAGTGACGATGACGAGCAAGGTAGACACTTTGCCCATAGAGCTGGTCATAAAGAATTGCAGGACAGATTGCGCCTGGGCGATACCGAAGGCCGAGGCGATCGTACCGACAATGCTGGCTGCACCACCAAACACCACCACCATAAAGCTGTCGACGATGTACAAGGTACCTGTGGTCGGGCCGGTAGAAGCAATGGTGGTAAAGGCCGCACCGGCGATCCCGGCAATGCCGCAACCCAGGGCAAAGGTCACACGGTCAACTTTGGCGGTGTTAATCCCCACCGCGCCCGCCATGGTGCGGTTTTGCACCGTGGCACGCACGCGCAGGCCCCAGCGAGACTTGAACATGAACATATAGACGCCAAAGGTCACTAGCGCAGCCAGCACCATCACAAACACGCCGTTAATCGGGATATCAATGTCCGGTGTTGGCTGGAAAGAACCCAGCATCCATTCTGGCAGTTCGGCGCTCACTTCTTTGGCACCAAATGAAGAGCGGAAAATTTGCTGCATGACCAGGCTCAAACCCCAGGTCGCCAGCAAGGTATCCAGCGGCCGCTTGTAGAGGTGCCGGATCATAATAAATTCAATAAAGTAACCAACGGCGAAGGCCAGTACAAAGGCAATTGCAATCGCAAACACGAAGTAATAATTCGTGAAGCCATAGGTCGCAGCCACTTTGGAAATCAGCACCGTGGTATAGGCACCTATCGTCATAAACTCACCGTGGGCCATGTTAATCACACCCATCTGCCCGAAAATAATCGCGAGACCCAGAGCCATCAGTAGCAACACTGTAAACATGCTCAGACCCGAAAAGCCCTGCATCACCACAATATTGCCTATCTCAGCCATTGAATAACCAAACATATCGGTCTCCTTTAAATGCTACTTCTCTAAAATGTTGTTTACTACTTGCGCCAAACGGTAGCCGGATATTCTCCGGCTACCGCTCAAGCTGTTAAGCCACTACCGGTTTATTGGTAGCCTTTTGGAAATGGATCTGGTTTGATGTAGTCAGAGGTGTAAACCACTTTGGCCTGGCCATCCTTACCCCATTGACCAATACGGAGCTTGGTCGTCAGGTGATGGTTAGCTTCAACAGTCACAGGACCTTCAGGTGCATCTTTGAACTCGTAACCTGGCAATGCAGCTTGCACTTTATCGACATCGAAGCTACCTGCGCGCTCAACTGCCGCTTTGTACAACCATGGGCCCAGGTAAGCCGCTTGTGTTACGTCGCCAATCACAGCATCTTTACCCCAGCGTTTTTTGAATGCTTCAACAAATTTCTTGTTGGAATCATTGTCTTGAGACTGGAAGTACTTCATCGCTGAGTAGAAACCAGCCAGGTTTTCACCGCCAATACCCAATACTTCATCTTCAGTCACTGAGATGGTCAACATGGTTTGCTTGCTGGAGTTCAAACCAGCCGCGTTCAACTGTTTGAACCAGGCCACGTTACTGCCGCCCACCACCGCTGCATAGATCACGTCAGGTTTTTTCAGTTTGATTTTGTTGATCACAGAACCAAATTGCGTGTCGCCCAGCGCGATGTACTCTTCACCTACCACTTTGCCGCCCAGATGTTGCTCGATGTGTTTACGGGCAATTTTCATCGAGGTACGTGGCCAGATGTAGTCAGAACCAATCAGGTAGAAGGTTTTGGCTTTTTTCTCTTTAGCAATCCAGTCCAGACCTGCCAGAATTTGTTGTGTGGCTTCCTGGCCTGTGTAGAACACGTTTTTGGATTGTTCCAGGCCTTCATAGAAGGTTGGGTAGAACAGCAAGCCATTGTCTTTTTCAAACACTGGCAAAGCCGCTTTACGTGAAGCCGATGTCCAGCAGCCCATCACAGAAGCCACTTTGTCTTTTTCCAGCAACTTCTTCGCTTTTTCAGCAAAGGTTGGCCAGTCAGAGGCACCATCTTCCTGCACGATTTCAATCTTGCGACCCAGGATACCGCCCATGGCGTTAATCTGCTCGATGGCCAGCTTTTCAGCCTGGATAGACCCTGTTTCACTAATCGCCATGGTACCGGTGGCGGAATGCAGAATACCTACTTTTACCGTCGTGTCAGTCACTGCCAGGCCGGTGGTGTTTACTTTTGCCGTTGGAAAATCTGCAGCAAAAGCATGACCGCTGATGAGGCCTGCGGCCATCATAGCTCCCAGCAATGCGCCTTTCATAAAACCTCGTCTGTTTAAGGTACTCATTACATCTTCTCCTTTATGGATAAATCAATTAAGTTAATTGCTATTTCTGCTTACATACATGTGAATACTGGCGAGTGTCCGATCGAACTAATGTCCGATCATCCACGGTCTTGCTGTTTTCTTGGTTTGCATTTGCATCGCAGGTTTGCCGTTATCCGGATTCACCTTGGTCGTGGTCTTACAGGTATGTGACCCGGTACAACCACAACTGGAGCGGCGACCGCTGCGAGGCTCATGCGCAGATTTCTCGTTACGTTCATATGCGGAGCGTTGCTGCTTGCCCAGAATGGCCAGTTTGGGCACAGAAAGGATGCGCGGACTTTCGGCACCGCAACACTCACACTCTGCTGGCAAACTGGATTCACTCATTTTGCGTAGCGCGGTAAACACGCCACAACTGTCACACTCATATTCGTAAAGAGGCATCTGTACCCTTTCTTTGCCGGCTTGCCTGGGCAAACCTGGCCTGATGAAAACGTTTTCTTTTTAAGTACTGGCTTACGTACTCGGCGCCACGTTAATACCAGGTGGCACTTCAATTTTCGGTCCATCGGCATTCGGCCGGATATCAAACTCGAAGATTTCGGTCGGGATCCACAAGGTGGCGCAAGCGTTAGGAATATCGACGATGCCGCTGATATGTCCCTCTACCGGTGCCGTGCCGAGAATCGCCACCGCCTGTTCGCCGCTGTAACCAAACTTCTTCAGGTACTCGATCGCGTTCAGGCAAGCCTGACGATAAGCAACATGTACATCCAGGTAATGCTGCTTGCCCGCTTCATCCACTGAAATACCTTCAAAAATCACGTAATCACGGTAAGTCGGTGTGATCGGGCTAGGCTGGAAAATCGGGTTTTTGATCGCATATTTCTTCACACCGTCTTTGATCAGGCTGACTTTGATATCCAGATAACCGGCCATCTCAATCGCACCACAGAACGTGATTTCACCATCGCCTTGTGAGAAGTGCAGGTCACCCATGGAGAGACCGCCATCCTTCACATAGACCGGGAAGAATATTTTCGAGCCTTTGGTCAGGTTCTTGATGTCGCAGTTACCACCGTGGTCACGTGGTGGCACGGTACGTGCACCCTCCGCCGCCGCCTTTGTGGCAGCTTCACCAGATAAACGGCCCATGACGGCAGATTTAGGCTCAGGTGGCAGTGCCAGTGCCGGCACGCGGTCCGGATCCGTTGCAATCAGCGCAGCTTCACGCTCATTCCATGTCTCCAGCAATTCACGTGATGGCAGGCAGCCAATCAAACCCGGGTGCATGATGCCGGCATAGCGTACTTTCGGCACATGGCGGGAAGTGGTGTATACGCCGTGAAAATCCCAGATCGACTTGCTGGCTTTAGGGAAATGGTCAGTCAGGAAACCACCGCCATTCTCCTTGGCAAACAAGCCGTTAAAACCCCATTGCTGGTCGTCAAAGGTACCTACGTCCAGAATTTCTACTACCATCAGGTCACCCGGTTCAGCGCCTTCGACGCCGATTGGGCCGCTCAGGTAATGCACCTGAGTCAGGTCCACATCACGGATATCATCAGCGCTGTCATTGTTGCCAATCTGGCCACCGGTCCAGTCCATACACTCGACGCGGAACTCATCGCCAGGTTTAACCATGGCAATCATCGGCAGATCTGGATGCCAACGGTTATGAATCTGACCGTCCTGCTCCCAGGGCTTTTTATCCAAATCCAGCTTCACTATTGTTTTCATGTCACTCATCTCCTAATAAGAAAAGTTAGGTGAGAAAGGGTTATCCGTCTTGATTAGAATTGCATCTGCAAAGCGACTTTGAAGTCGTTGGTGTCAGATGTGGTTGAGGTATCTGTTTTGCCATAAGACGCTGTAATCATGGCGTTGTAAGGTGCGATCACATAGCTGGTACCGATCTCTACACGCTTGGTATCTGCGCCAGTACGGGTATTGGATGTACCGGTTGTCACACCATCCGCGTCAAACTTTTGATAGCGGACAAAAGGTTTGAATTTGCCCCAGCCGATTTCGTCCTGGAACAAATAGGCAACCGCAGCGGAGTAAGCTTTACCTTGTTCACCCAGAATGGCATTGTCGGTGTCGTAGTAGTAATAGGCAGCTTCAGCTGAGAATGTGCCCGGACCGACATCTTTCTTCTCTAACAAGAAGTCAACGCTGTAGGAGCTGTAGTCACCTACCGCGCCCAAGCCGCTGACCACACCGTCTTTTTTCACACGACCGGCCACACCAACAGACAGAATGTCTTTGGCACCAAAGTAGCTGCCTGTGCCGTAATAACCTGGTTCTGCGTCCCAGAAGTTGTATTGCACACGGCCTGCATACATTAATTTGTCTTTAGTACCCGCAGTTTCTGATTGCGCACCCACACCGCTCAAACGGAAGATGTTGTCACCTTCAAAAGCACCGAAGGACACTGCCAGATGGTCTTCCAGGAAGCTGGTAACCACTGCCACACCTTCATCACGGCCAATCACACCACCGTTGAAGCCATAACGTGAAGCGATGCCGCTCCAGTAGCCGCCACCCATGGAGTAGTAAGGACCCGCCATGTTGGCGCGATCACTTGGAGACAGGAAACGACCAGCCCAAATAGCGACCTCTGGTGTTAACTGGAACTGTACGTTGGCATCAATTACTTGAATGGTGTCACTGCTACCACCACCTGGTGCCGCAATGTTTTTCTCTGTGTTCAACATGCCTTTGATGTACTTGTTGAACGATCCAGATAAATAAATACGGGCACTGTCTAAAGAAAAATCGTTAGAACGGTCTTTACCGTTAGCGGCACCGTCTTCTACTGAAGAATAACCGCCGATAAAACCAAAGCCAGCACTGATATACTTGTCCTCACCAAAAGTAATCGTGGCACCCGCGTTTGCCATTTGTGCACCCAGGCCGCAAGCCATTGCTACTGCTGTATGCAAGGCACATTTTTTCAAGTTCATCATTTAAAACTCCCTTTCTCGTTAAATTCAAACAATCACAGTTGATCAAAACTTGCGCTCAGCTTAACGAGAGGGGGGTGTAGGACAAATACGTCAATTTGCGTAGTGATAGTGACTGCGAAACACAGCTAGACTGCACATAACAAATTGATAACGGGACAAGCAATGCGTCTTTTAACTTACCTTCTTTTAACTGCTTTATTGGCGGGATGCGGCGAAGTGTCTTATAAGCGAGGCGGCTCACAACAAGACATAGACCGCGCGCACCAGGCTTGCCGCGGCAGTGGTGACCAGCTTGCTGCCTGCCTGGCCGAACACGGCTGGCAAAAACCGCAAGTGGATGCGCTGGACCCGCTATTTGCCACCATAGAAGTGACAGATAACAAGCAGGCCAGCCAGGCCAAACCGAGTCCATTTATAGAATTACCGGCGGATACTCCGCAAAAACCTGTGACCGCAGCTGTTGCAAAAACACCACAAGCAGCGCCGCCAGGGCAGAGTAGCAAACCAGCAGTAAACAATACGACAGCGGTTGAAGAAGCGCCAAAAAGTGTGGCGAGTCACTCGACTGCCAATGATGGGCCGGATGTCACCTACGCCATCAACTCGTGGTGGAAAATGGGGGCTTTCCCCAATCAGCTGAAACAGGATCAGCTATCTTGCGAGAAAAAACTGGGGCCGGACTATTTGCCGGATTACAAAACACAAACCTACAAACGGGCGTTTGTCGTGTGTATGCATGACCTGGGGTGGATGGCCATTCGCAACCTGAAATAAGCAGCCACCAACACATGTTCATCTATCGTTTTTTATTGTTAGCGTCGTCAGCAGATTCCGACATGACTATCAGAATCATGAGACTGTCATCAAATTATCCAGTTTTCTAAAATGCGCATACGCGTGAAATTTAATGCGTAAGTATCAGGCAACAATGCCTTATTTAGAGGGATAAACGATGATGAAAAAATTAGCGATGGGTGCAGTATTAATGGCTAGCGCAGTCACGGCCTTCGCAGAGGTTGGCGTCGCAGTGAGCGTAGGTCAACCAGGATTTTATGGGCAGATTGTGCTGGGGAATGCCTATCCGGCGCCACAACTCGTCTATGCCCAACCAGTGATTATTCAGCCACCGCCAGTGGCCGTCGTGCAACAGCCCATGTATTTGCGTGTGCCGCCTGGCCAAATGAAAAAATGGGGCCGTTATTGTGGTAATTATGGCGCCTGTGGCCGCCAGGTCTACTTTGTGCAGGACAGTTGGTACCAGAACGTGTATGCGCCTCGCTATAACGCCTATGGCGGGCCAGGTGGCAGACATGATGACCATGATCACGGTAACTGGCATGACGATGATCGTGGACACGGGCATGGGAATGGACACGGCAATGGTCGCGGCCGTGGGCGTGACTAAATAACACATGCCTGTCTGCACGCAGGCAGGTCGCATAGCAATGCGGATTCTTTGAAATTGTAAGGCGCCCGTCAGCTATTGCTGTTATGGTATGAAATCCAGAAATGCGCCAGTTCAAAGGCTGGCGCAGCTCTGCCAGATTTAAACGTCACAACTGATTGAAAAGCTATTGCTTGTTAACCACATGTTTAAAAAGCATGTAGCACAGGCAATTGCCCCTTGTTCAGCACGTTGTTTAACCAAGGAACAAGGACTTTGCAGCATCTTTTATTGAAACCATCATTGACCACGACAGTCAGCGATATTTCATGCCCGCCTTATGAATATCCGCCCGTATTCCCCAACCCCTTTCCTGCCCCGCCGCTGAAATTATCGTTTTAAGTTTAGACGCAGATTGGTCAAAGTTTACTCGACGCCGCAAAAATTCAGCGAATCATAGAGTTAGGCGCGTTACCAAGAAGCAATCCACTGTGTTATCCACAGTAATTGTGGAATCGAAAAGCTGATTACTTTAAATGCTCGGCTAAATAATCCACAAACGAAGCCAGTTTAGGTGTTGTCTGCCGCTCTTTGGGATAAACCGCATTCACTGGCCGAGAGGGTGGCGTAAATGCTTTGAGCACTTCTACAAGTTGCCCTGTGTGTATATCGCTTTCCAACAGTACCTTTGGCATCATGATAATGCCGATGCCCTTTAATGCCGCCTCCCTCAATGCTTGCCCATTGTTGGAGTCAAATCTAGAGTGACTGAAACTCTGGTTAGTCAGAGCTTTTTCAACCACCCTCCAGCCGCTTTGACTGCGCCAATTGGTAAAGCCCAAACATTGATGATTTTTCAGATCTTCTGGTTTTGTTGGCGTACCATGCCTGCTCAGATAGACAGGAGAGGCGCATATCGACAATTCAAACGTAGACAGTCTACGAGCGATGAGTGACGAATCTGACAGTTCGCCAATCCTGATTGCCACATCGAAGTGTTCATCAATAATGTCTACAAACCGGTCTGAAAGGGATAACTCCACACTGACATCCGGAAACTGATTTAAATAATCACACACAATTGGCGTCAGGGTAATAGACCCAAACCAGAGTGAGGCAGTGACTTTCAGTAACCCTTTGGGCTTACCGCTTAAAATGGCAGTACCGGCTTCTGAATCTTCGACTTTCTTCAGAATCTCCTTACAGCTTTCGTAATAGGCTTTTCCAACTTCGGTCACTTGCAGCCTGCGCGTGGTGCGCTTGATGAGCGTCGCATCCAGCCTCTTTTCAATGGCGTTGATGTGTTTGGTCACCATGCCAGGAGACATTCGAAACACATTCGCTGCGGCTGTAAAACTGCCTAACTCCACCACTGATGTATACACCTGCATGCTGGTGAATCTATCCATTCATCACTCTCAGTAAATAATATTTTTAATATTATGCTATTTATCAAAGTGATTGTAATCATCAGAATAGCGTTCATGCAGTAAAGCGCGCCTATTAAAAAGCGTTTCTATGCCCTGTTGATAGGCGAACATTGAATGTCATTATTGAAGAGGAGATTTCACATGAAAGTATTTTTAGGCATTGGTTCCGGCCCAGGCATGGGCGTCGCAACGGCAGAACGCTTTGCCAAAGAGGGGTTCAAAATCATTCTGGCGAGCCGTAACGCCGAAAACACTGGCAAATTAGTCGCCGAATTGAATAGCAAAGGCTATCAAGCCGAAGCCAAGGTGGTGGACGCATCTGATGCAAGCCAGGTAGCCGCGCTCATTACCGCCGTTGCCAATCAGGAAGGTAACATTGATGTGCTGCACTACAACGCGGCAAATCTTCGCCAGGCCGCAATCGCCAGTCAAGCCAACGACACGTTTAACAGTGATCTGGCCGTTAATATTGGCGGTGCCTTATCGGCGATTAAAGCAGTGGTACCGTTAATGACCGAAGCCAAATCAGGTTCTATCCTGCTCACAGGCGGCGGGTTTGCGCTATATCCAAGCCCAGACTATCTCTCGCTGAGTATTGGCAAAGCTGGCATTCGCGCGTTGACTTTGGGACTGTTTGAAAACCTGAAAGAACATAACATTCATATTGCCACTGTCACCGTGGCCACCTTTGTGAGCCCTGACTCAACAGAGTCTCATGATGTCGCCGAACAATTCTGGACATTGCATGCCCAACCTGCTGGTCAGTGGACGGCAGAAACCATGTATCCCGCCAGCTAATCGTAGGTAAGCTCAATCTTGAGGGGAGGAGCAACCCTCCTTTCATGATGCACGGCAACCTAGTGCAGGCCTAATGTCCAGTGAGGCAGCAATATATCAAACAATGTGAGGGGAGATCATTTTATACTTCCCCTTTCTGATCCATGAGCCCAGATAAACGCTGATTACATAGTGAGTTTGTATCTACTTTGCTGAGCAGTAATTAAGGTCCAGACCTTTTACGAAGGAAACTGAACTGCACAAAAATTATTTTCACACTCGGAATTCAATCGGAACAGTAGCCCATCCATCAATAGGCGTATTGCCACGCCTAGCTGGTGCAAACATCCATGTCTTCACAACCTCTTGAGCCGCTTCATCAAGAATTTTTCGTCCACTTGACTGTTTGACCTCAACTGAACCGGCCTTACCATTGGCAAGTACACGAACGCGTAAAATTACCTTACCTCCCCAACCTTGACGCTGTGCAAATAAAGGATATTCAGGTGGTGGATTATTTAGATATCCTGCATAGCCAGTAGCCTCCGTCACAGGCTCTTCCTTAGGTGCCGGTGGTGGTGCTACGGGCCCTGCTGCCACAGGTTCGGACGGTCTTGTTGGTGCTGCTGCCACAGGTTCTGGCGTATGCTGGGCTGTGGTATTTTCCTGCACGGTAATATCATCAGGACGAATATCTTGCTGCGCAAGCTGAGTCTTTAGCGCAGGGGTTGGTTTCGCTGGTTGAGGCTTACGCTCCACGTTGCGAGGTGGAGGAGGCGGTAGCGGCTCTATTTTTTGTTCTGGCACCACAGGCCTAACAAACTCGATCAAAACTTCTTTTTTCTTGGGAATCACAACCAGATCATGCTGCGCATATAAGTAAGTAGCAAATGCAACAACATGTGATCCAATCACAAGCAAAACAATACTGACATTACGGAGGCTGATCCACCTACTTGGTCTATCAAATGGTTGATGAGCATGCTTGTGAAAAAAATCAAATTGCTCGCCACTGCCGGTAGTTGCCTTTGAATCTGCAGACTTTACTATATTCAAGTTCTCTTCAATATTATGCAGAGGCTCAGATACTGGATAATTAGTAAGATTAGACATGGTCATTTTATCTTTTCAATGAAAACGCTTACTTTGATACAAGCTAAATACAATCTGTTAGCACATCACCACAAGGTCGCTTGAGGCTGATGCGGAATACATCGTTGAGCAGCAGCGCTCAACATCTATGTCAACAAGCATCTTCAACATGCTTGATACTACAAAAATTGAATTTCCTACTGACAGATTCAGGCAGCAAGGAATCGCTCGGACTAACAAAGCAGAACTCACAATACTTCGTTGCTTTATTTAGAAATCCGATTCCTTGCTGTTTGAATAATGACTAGCAATTCGTTAAGTAATCATCATTCCTGAAAAAAGAATATAGGATGAAAATGTCACGCGGTTTTAGCGCCCAATCTCAGTATTCTCCGAATTGGGATATCCAAAGGTAGCAAGAAGAGCGGAAGCAAATGCGCGATTGTCACAACGACAAAAAACGGAATCAATGTTGGCAGAACGAACAGTGGGAACAAAAGAACTGGTCCCAAGAACATGGAGATATATAAAAACTGCTCTGCGATCCCCCCTGCCCCCATCACATCTCCATGGGTAGACATTTTGGGGATACTGGTAAATATCCATGCAACAACGAAACTTCCGAAGAATCCCTGCGCTATTTTTGCCACGATAGCCACTGATGGACTTGTCCCAGGGAGAAATACAACGAACTCTAACGCAAGACCGATTAAAGCACTCGACACCACAACCCAAGGACCCAGCCGTTTTATATTCAAGATAAATCCAGCAAAAATCCCAGCCAATACACTAGAGAGAATGCCCACAGTAGAGATGACACCAATCGTTGTGGGAGCAACATGCAGCTTTGTAATGAAATATACCGGAACAATCGCAACCAGCCCTAATGCCAAGGTTAATGGGGCACCTACCGCAGCAGCCAATCTGATCAATGAAGGATCAGAATAAATGTCAAAAACTTTGGACAACGGCTTTCGCTCTGTTTTATGAACTAGGTTACCGCCTGGAAGTAATGGCGTCAGCAATACAAGTCCAAACAAGATGTACGCATGGCCAGAAAAAACGATTCTCCAATCTACTCCCACATAAGGTGAAACAGAAAAGATAGCGATTGCTCCACCTAATGGAGATGCAACTGACCAGAAGGCAAGCGCCGAGGTTCTGCGTTTGCCATCAGTCGTATGAAGAATCAACGCCAAAGCAGCCAATACAACGAGGATATAGCCTAAGCCCTCAAGAACCCTTAAGATTAAAAGGCCTTGAAAAGTCGTGGCCAGGCTATCCAGATAACTGAATGTCCCAGCAATCACCAACCCAAGAATAATGGATCTGCGCTCACCGATATGGGCAATTGCCCAATTCACGATAGGAGAAGCTAAAGCAGCAACCAATGCTACTGCCGAAACTACCCAACTTGCATGGGCAGGAGTCACTGAAAAAGCATGTGCAATATCACCAACCAAGACAATGGTTTTGCCGTGACAAGCAGCAATGATGACTGCAAAAGCGAGTGTTAAAGCGATAGATGGCCAACTTCCAGCACGCATTTTTATTTCCTTTTTGAATAATTTTCTGATTAATTAAGCGCGGCATTTACCACTTGCAGCTCGCTGAACTCTTCATAACCTCTGAGCCCACCTTCATAGCCAAGCCCGCTCCATTTGAACCCACCTTTTGGTGCCCCTGGATGAATATCGCCATGTTGATTCACCCAAGCCAGCCCAACGTCTAATTGGCGCACAACAGCAAGCCCACGTTGCGCATCCGCAGTCCACACAGAAGCGCCAAGGCCAAACGGGCTTGCATTAGCCTGCCGGATGGCATCTTTTTCATCAGAGAAGGGAATGATAGGGAGAACAGGACCGAACTGCTCTTCATCAACCAAGGCAACCCCTTCACCGACACCCGTGACGATGGTTGGAGGATAGAAGTAGCCAGGACCGGCAAGAGCGGCCCCACCAGTATGAATTTTTGCACCATGCTTTAACGCATCGGCTACAAAATATTTCACTTTCTCGAATTGGATAGCATTGGTAATAGGTCCAAGTTCGACATCTTTTTCAAACCCACTCCCTACCTTTGCAGCTTTGGCTCGCTCAATCAATGCATCCAGCAATTGCGGGAAGATCCGCTCATGCACATACACACGCTTGATAGCAAAACAAATTTGCCCACTGTTCCAGAATGCTCCCCAGAAGATCTTTTCGGCGATCGCTTTAGGATCAGCATCATCAAGCACAATTGCTGCATCATTACCACCAAGCTCAAGCGTCAGCCGCTTAACATCTGATGCTGCACCTGCATAGAGCTTTTTACCGGTAGCCACACTACCTGTAAATGTGATCTTCTTTACCAGGTGATGCTGGCTTAACTGTGCCCCCACCTCACCATCTCCGGAGATGATATTCAGCACACCAGCAGGGAATATTCCATTCAGGACTTCGCCCAACAGTAATGTTGATAACGGGGTAAACTCTGATGGTTTGATCACCACGGTGTTTCCCGCTTTGAGTGCTGGTGCAACCTTCAGAATGAGCAGGATGATTGGCACATTCCAGGGGGTTATCGCAGCCACTACGCCCAATGCTCTACGCTCAATAGCTACAAATTTCTCGCTATCAGAACGTAGTGGTAAAAGTGGTGGTAAATCGAAATTCGCATAGTGTTCTAAAGTAGCAGCGGCCCCGGCAACTTCACCAATCGCGAAGTGAATTGGCCGTCCTTGCTCAAGCGTGATGAGCTTTGCAATATCCTCACGGCGTTTCCGAATCGCCTCAGCCGCCAGTTTAAGCGCGACGCTTCGTGAGCTCTCGTCTTTGGTCCAGCTAGGGAATGCTTTATGTGCAGCTTGAATAGCGGCATCTACCTGAGCGCTGCTGGCATATGGCGCCTGAGCAACAATCTCTTCTGTTGCAGGGTTAATCACATCGAAATAGCGATCAGAAGAAACAAGATCACCATCGATGTACAACGAATATTTAGACATATATGTCTCCTTAATTTCCACTGAGGATGGAATCAGCTATTTTTTCGGCAACCATGAGTGTCGGCAGGTTGGTATTGGCAGTTGGCACGACCGGCATGATTGACGCGTCAGCGATTCGAAGACCCGATAAGCCGTACACTTTCCCATGGGGATCAACCACCGCTAGTGGATCATCTTCAGAACCGATTTTTGCCGTGCCACTTGGATGCCATACCCCGCCAATATTGACGCGAATGTAACGCTCCAATGCAGCGCTGTCATTCAGAAGCTCTGATAACAAAGGCCCTCCAGACTGGGGGGCGGCAAAGCGTGATAACGTCAAAGACAGTTCATACTTGGCCAAGGATGGGTGCTTGAATAATTGATCAATCACTCGCAATCCTGCTTTGACTCTTTCAAGGTCACGCTCATCAGAAAGAAGATTAAAGTCGACTTCAGGATAAGTCCTGGCGTCGTTACCCTTCAGCTTTAAATGCCCGATCGAATCGGGTTTGTTAACCCAAAAGACTGCAGATGCAAGTCCAGAGTTAGCATCAGCGCCGATATGCAGAAAAAGATCAGATGGCGTATTTGGGTCAACCCCCGATGAGAGCCTGACTCCTAATTGATGGCGACCAGTAGAGAACTCGTTTCTTGCGGCAGCTTTGGCTTTATCAGATAACTCAGCAACGACTCCGATAGAAGAGTGTTCCCAAAGGTTCTGGCCAACACCATCTCGATCCACAATAACTTCGATACCAAGATTATTCAGGTCTTCAGCTGGCCCTATCCCAGCCCTTAAAAGGAATGCCGGAGACTGTAATGCCCCGGCAGCCAGAATCACTTCAGAGGCAAAAACCTTTTCTATCTTGCCGCCATGATCCACCGTTACACCTTTGACAGTCTCTGCATCCAATATCAGGTCTAATGCTTGAGAGTCAGTCCATAATGTGAGATTCCTGCGCGCCCTCACGTCCTGACTAAGGTATCCACGCGCAGCAGAGAATCGTTCGTCACCTTTCAAGGTGAATGCAGGAGGGAAGTAACCGTCCTCAAAATTTGCATTCTGATCATGAATATTTTTGAGACCGATACTTTGTAAAGCCTCTGTCACAGATAGCGTGAAGTCGGTCCAATGATCGGGATCTACACGGTCAATCGGGATAGGACCATCGTCGCCATGTAGCTCATGAGATCCATAGGTTTTATCGGTTTCTGCTTTCTTAAAATAAGGCAATACACCATCCCAGTTCCACCCTTCAGCCCCAAGCGCCTCCCACTCATCATAATCACGCGGCAAGCCACGATTAGAAACGACCATATTGACACTAGAGCCACCACCCAGAATCCGGCCTTGTTCGATAAACTGTAATTCACGATCAATATCAGGATGCAAAGCGGTTCGATATACATTCAGCCCAGGCCAAAAGAATCGCTCTCCAGCAAGCCTTGGTAACCAAGGTTGTAACCCATTATTTATCTCAGGCGGAATGCCATCTTCAGGCGTATCAATACCGGCCTCTATCAATAGCACCTTGGTTAATGGATCTTTTGATAGTCTATTAGCTAACACACTGCCAGCTGTGCCACCACCAACGATCACATAATCATATGTTTGTACTGTCATCATCACTTTCCTTGTCAGGCCTGCCAGTCAGGAACAGACGCTCCCAACTGACAGGTATCAACTACGTCAAATCCCCAAGGTCATCAGAGATTTCACTACCTGTGTTTTCTATTCTTTTAGAATTCCAACGTCAGATTAGCGAACACACTTCGTGGTTGAAGTCTGTTGTAGGTAGGTGCGGCAAAGAATGCGCTTGATGTATTAGCAGAAACAGTGCCTGCATACAGCCCTGAAAGTGCCTCTTTATCAAACAGATTATTCACGTTCAGGCTAATGGTACTTTTCTTGACGATCTTGCTGCCGAGATCAAACTTGTAACCAAGATTAAGATCAACAACTGTGTAACCGCTCAACTTTTCTGTATTCGCCAGATCGCCATAAAAGCTACCGGTGTAGCGCGCTAGCAAATTGCTATATAAGCGACCATCGTCATATCCGACCCCAAGGGATAAAAGATTCTTAGGCGTGTTGAATAGCTGATTGCCTTTGGTATTTTCTTCCAGACCTCCAGCAGCATAGTTGTCTTCCTGCTCTGCTTTTACGTATGTCCAGGAACCACGATAGTTAAAGTTGTGTGGCAACTTGCCATTCAAAGCCAACTCAAGGCCTTTTGTCGTCACGGCACCGGCATTGATATAGGACGTAGTTCCCAACGACGTGTATGAAACCTGACGATTCTTAAATTGGTCGTAGAACAGTGCAGCACTCACTAATACATCAGGCGTACTGTAGCGCCAGCCGATTTCCTGATTGAAGGTAGTTTCAGCTTTCTGATCACCAGCCGTGTTGTTACCATAGATAGAAGCAACAGCCGGTACACGAATATTGGTGGTCGCGTTGTAGTAAATCTGATTATTTTGATCATACTGATAATCAAGGCTGAAACTTGGGAGGAGCTTATAGTAATCAGCCGATCGCTTGAAAGCTGACCCACTTAACACACCAGCGATGTTCTCACCTTCATATTCGGTATGCTGCCACGCAAGCGCACCTTTCGCATTCCATTGCGAAGCAAAGTTCCAAGAGTCCTGTACCCAGAGTTTTTGGGTTGTCATCCTGCTTCTCTGATCGGTGAAGAAGATCTCTTTACCATTCACATCTCGAATGATTTTGCTTCCATCAATAGCAACAGGCTTACCATCACTTCTTAAGGGAATCGCCGCCATTTGGTTAGTTGCATGGGTGTAATCAAACCAGGCACCAACCTGCAATACATTCGTATCAGTCAGATCAAAGTCGATCTTTTGAGATGAACCTACGCGATATTGCGTTGGGAATACACCGCCAGCAAATGGCCTGATATCAAGAAGATCGCCGTCCCCGTTCACATCAGCATTCAGCACAGACTCGGGAATCGCTGATGCGAACACTGTTGCCGTACCGTCTGTTACTCGAACGAAGTATGGGTCGACATGAAGATGCGCATTGTCGGTCAGGTTGAATAAACCATTAAGGCCGTAGGTCTGAATTTTGAAGTCAGCTCGCTGTAGTTTCGCACTATTAGATGTTGCTGCAGAAATATCAGCAACGCCATTCGTTCCACCATAGGTGGAGTTAATGGCACTTGAATAATTCGCGTCGTACGGCTGAGACTTATATTGAGCAAGGGTTGGGTGAGAATAACTGTTACTTCTCATACTAAATATGGAAAAGATAGCATTGATGCTATTGTTATTTCCCCATTCATATTGCAAGTTGCCCTCGAAGCGGTTCGATTCGACTGCGCCTGTGCCACTTGTCCATAAGTCAGCCGTTGTTCTGGAGGCCGATACCCAGGCAGAGAATCCATTTTTTTCGCCGAGATTCGCTCGGACAAATGAACGACGAGTATTATTACTACCGAAACCTTGCTTGACCAATAAGCCTGCATCTTTGGTAGGTTTGACAGTTTGAATTTCTATACTGCCGCCACTAGCCGTAAGTGTAGGTGCATTAATCGACTGACCACCGTATATGACGCTAATGGATTCGTAATTCTCCGGATCTCCGAAGAAATCGCTGTGAGGGGTCAGGTATAGTGGGTCATTCAAAGGAATACCATTTCTGGTTACACCAATTTGATCTTGAGAAAACCCTCTAATAGATAAATTACCTTCACTGATCCCTGATGTATCCCCACCACTAAAATGGATGCCGGGCAAATATTTCAACGCGCCTGTGACAGCTGAATCCAGGCCGACAAACTTCTCAAGCTGGGACTTACTTAAAGTTGCTCTAGATTCTGCGATGGTTTCTTTAGGTGTATCACCGACAAGTGGCTGAGTCTTGCCTTGAACAACGACAGCACCCAAATCTGCCGACTCCTCACTGTTACCCTGAGCGTCTTCCGCCAGAGCAACTCCCGCCCCAGAGAGAAACATGGCACCGTAGACTGCCAGCGTGAGCTTTTTGATGGCAGGCTTCTTAATAATGTTGTGAGACATTCCTTCTTCACCCTTAAAATTAATGAAAATATCGAAACTAATGTTTTATTAATTTCTGTGGGCTTCAAATGGCAACATACATGCCTAACCATCAGTTAGCGTTAATTTCTATTTCATTAATAAAAGAACATCGAAAAAATTAGAGGTTGCTCAAAAACTATTTGGTAATTTTCGAGGATATCTGCATCAGCTTATGGCGTTTTAAAAGGTTATATACTGAAGACAACGCTACTTTCCGGCCTAAATACTCTTCTAAAGCCGTCTTAACATCAGATACCCTGATAGCCTCTCCATGCTTGGCGGCCTGGAAATATGGATGCAAAAACCTACTTTCCTGCGCCAAGGTCATATTTTCGCGGCGTCGCCCACCCAATGCAGAAGCATTCCTAGCAAGCACCAGATTACCTTTCAGGAAATTCTGACGAAGTTTATAGACCCAATTGACTGATATTCCTAATAAGGAGGAGGCTTCACTTGCTGTCATTCCATGAACGCAAGTCAACAAAAAGGCTTGTGCTTGCCTCAGTTGAGACAAGTCTTTTGTTTTACGGATGATTTGTACAGCCCGTAAAAGACTATCCTCCGACTTGTCTGAAATTCTTATCAGTTCTCGTGTTGGTTTCATACTCATGAATTGGAAAAATCACCGAAAATTGCTTCTGCCAGTCCGACAAAATGTTTGATAGCGAACAGTAAAAGTTGCGTATCAAACATCGTGTACTTTTTTATGCATGCGTACGGCCAGAAGCGATAAATAAATATCAATCATCATTAGTGACTGCAAATTATGTACCACATAACGATACAACATACCAATATACGGTTAAATTTTAGAGGTGGCATAGCGTTGTATATAGGCGGATAATTCACAGTATTGTTTTCTTAAAAATCATAGAAATGAATAGTGAATCCACTAATGGCATCCAGGTAATCAACCGCGCCTCAACCATTCTTCGAGTACTGGCAAAAAATCCGGCCGGACTTAGTCTTGGGAAAATTTCAGAGTTGGTTGATCTGCCGCGTTCAACAGTCCAACGAATTGTCAAAGCGTTAGAGCATGAAGGTCTGGTTGCCATGATGGATGGCGGCAGAGGATTCAAATTGGGTATGACTTTTGGCCAACTCATTCATGAGACGCAAATTGATATCATCTCTGTGATGCGGCCTCAACTGGAGCAACTATCGAAAAAGGTCAACGAGACCGTTGTCTTATCTTCCTTTTCATCTCAACAGACCAATGTAATTGACCGAATTGTCGCTGAAAGGGAGTTACGCGTAGTTGCCGCACTGGGAGCGGTACATACACTTTATACGGCAGTAGATGGCAAGCTTCTTCTTGCAAGCCTATCTGACAAAGAAGTGGTTCAAAGAATTGGGAAAAAATACCCCAAACACACGGAACATACGAAGGACTTGCAAAGCCTTCTTGAAGACTTGAAACAAACCAGGGAGACAGGATTTGCGATTGACCGCAATGAATACATTATAGGCATCAGCGCAATAGGTATCGCACTAGAAACCTTTATGGGAAATTACGTCATTGCAATCGTCACTCCAAGTTGTCGTTTTGACACTGATCTGGAAAACTTCAAAACGGAGCTACTTGCAGTGAAAGATAGAGTATTGCTAGGGCTTGGGCGCACTTTATAAATAAAATATGGCCACGCTTTGCGTGTCCAATCATGCACCAGATCTATCTCTATCAATGATAGCTAACGTGGATGTCGACCTAATACATGAAACGCAAAGTCGACAAACTACCAGAGAAAGAAATGTACAACATCCTATGAGTCTAAATTAAATGATACATACTCAGGCACTTCGAAATTTTTATCTAATCCAGGAAATAAAAAATTCAGAACTTTCGGATTTTTAGATACACCATTGCCTCCAATTAACTTCCACTCACCACCTGAAATCTTTCTCACGGCCAAAGTAAATCCATTGACCTGAAGTTTCAGACCGGGCTTCTCCAGAATTGAGACTTCTCTGATAGTACAAATTAAATATTGTTTTGATTTTGCCGCAGTGTCTGGGATGTTATTTGTGTAAGAGATGAGTTTTAGCTTTTGTGCATCCATATCTTTAAACGTATTTTCTAACCGCTCAATATATTTTTCTTGCCCTCCCATGATGGCTAGAATCGGACCAAAAGTAGTTTCTGTAATTACCTTTGGTTCCCTAGTAGCTAATGCTTGGTTAACTTTATCGAAAAGGGCGGCAATTTCGACTTTGTCCCTTTCTGAAAGGGTGTCTGCTGCTACAGGCATTAGAAATTGAATTGCTACAATTAGAGAAATTAATATTTTCTTCATAGATGGCTTTACAGTTTTTTTGATTTTTACGTAACTCAGCAGAATCTGTGCCAGCTTAAATTTAAAGCCATCCTTAAAAAGGCTGAGCCATGGATGCTTACTGCCCAACATTTCCATACGAAAAAGAACACATTAACTGCTTGCAATTCAACATCCAGCAATCGAAGCATTTAAGTCTTTCAAATCAGAAACATCTTCACGGAACAAAGCGCTCACATGCCTTTCAGTTTTCGGCGCACCCGAAGATAAAGGTTTTGATTGAACTGGCTTAAATATTGCCTTTACAGGCCAATAAGCTAAGTGATTATTCTTAATTGAGATGAAAAAGTAGTTTATGGCACCGATTGCGATATTTATGGCTAATCTGACACTCATCCTACAAATACCTGTACACAAACAAGTCCAATCGCATTGAACTTTTGAATGGGCTAGCACTCTCAAGCTTTGAGTGCTAAAATCATTTTAAACATCTTCTTTCAATAAGGAGTTTATTATCAACGCGTTAACTTTACCTGTCGTTTCCTCGGCTGACAGCCTGGATAAATATCTGCGCACCATCAAGCAGTTTCCAGTGCTCACGGCTGAAGAAGAATACAGCTATGCGACTGAGTTGAAACAAAGTGGTGACCTGGAGGCTGCGCGCGCACTGATCGTGTCGCATCTGCGCCTGGTCGCGAGCATTGCCCGTGGTTATAGCGGTTATGGTTTGCCACAGTCTGACCTGATTCAGGAAGGCAATATTGGCTTGATGAAAGCGGTGAAACGCTTTGACCCAGACCGTGGCGTGCGCCTGGTCTCGTTTGCCATGCACTGGATTAAAGCCGAGATCCATGAATACATCGTGCGTAACTGGCGCCTGGTGAAAACCGCGACCACCAAAGCACAGCGCAAACTGTTTTTTAATTTGCGCAGCATGAAGCAAGGCTTTGAAACGCTGAGCCCGGATGACGTGCACCGTATCGCCACCGAGCTGAATGTGAAGCCGGAAGAAGTGACCGAGATGGAATACCGCCTCAACGGTCAGGAGATTTCACTGGATGCGCAGGTGGATGACGACGGCGAAGAAGTATATAGCCCGATCGCGTTCCTCGAAGATGAAGGCCCTGAGCCATCGACTTTGCTGGAAAACCTGCAAAACGAGCATCTGCAAACCGAAGGCTTGAGCATGGCTTTGCAACAACTGGATGAGCGTAGCCGCCGTGTGCTGCAAGCACGCTGGTTGACCGAAGGCAGCGCCTCCACCCTGCATGAGCTGGCTGCAGAGTTTAATGTGTCAGCAGAACGTATCCGCCAGATTGAGCAGAAGGCGATGCAAAAAATCAAAACCTATATGCTGGAAAGCAAATAACAAAACGGGAGCAGATGCTCCCGTTTTTGTTTTCATGGCAGTTATTTTTAGGCTGCTTGCACAATCACTTCTTCGTGCGCCAACGCAAACATGGCTTTGCCATTGAGTTGATCCAGCTCCGCCAGTTGCTGGCGAATCGATAATTCCACCTGCTCTAAATCGGCAATACGCTCTTCCAGGGTATCGGTTGCCTGGTAAATGCGCTTGATGCTTTCCACTCGGCGCTTGAGTTGCACATGATGTTCGCGCATCTGGCTTTCCATCGGCGCGATGACGGCTTTTAGCCAGCTCTCGGTATCACGGTTTGCAGCCTCATATTCCAGAATCACATGGCTGGCCAGCGTTTCGAAAAACTTGCTGGTCAGCGTCAGTTTTTCATGGGCAATCATATTGAAGGTGGTGTTGAACTGGTCACGGTAAATAGCTTCCAGCTTATTGAGCGCTTTTAAATAGCGTGAGGTAGAAAATGGGGGGGGCGCTTTTTGCAGCAAACCGTGCTCTTTGGAAAACTTCTCATACATGGCTTCCATCATCTTCTTGATTTCATGCACATGCACATCGGCATCCATCATGCGGCGTTTGAGGTCACTGAAAAAGTCATCCATGGCCTGCCGCATGGTTTTGGTAAACGCCGCTTTCATCATGGTATCGCGGGTTTCACGCACCTTGTTTTTAAGCGCAGGCATGCCTAGATGATGGAATACCTGGTTGGACTGCGCCGAAAACACGCTACGCAAGGCTTGATAACGCTGCAAACCGACTTCAAAATTGACCTTGTCTTGCTTGACCTTGCGCATCATCTGCGCAATCACGTCCTCATTCTTGCCCTGCAAACAACGCAGCTCATCGGCTTGATCCAGGACGCTTTGCAAACGCGTTTCTAGCGTGATGCGCGTCTGATGCACCATGTCTTCAATTTCGCCCTGTATGCTTTCGCGTACGATCTCCTGCTTGGCCGGGATCAGCTCATCAGACAGGTTTCTTTCCAGTTGCAGCAAACGGCTTTTGAGCAGCAACTGCTGGTCGCCCTTCACTTTAGCCAACAGGCCTTTTTGCGCGGAGGTCGGTAAAATCTGGTCGCGCGGCAAACCTAATAACTCAGCCGTGTTTTGTAACTGGCGATAAAGTTCTGTTTCCACTTCATCATCTGTTTTCAGTGGATCCCACAACCCATCAATTTTGTTAAGCACGGCTATACGGCCTTTTTGCTTCCAGCGTGCACCACTGATATAACGGCGCCAGACTTCCATTTCTGACTTGGTGACACCGGTATCTGCACCTAAAATAAACAACACCGCATGTGCATTCGGCAACATGCTCATGGTCAGCTCAGGCTCTGCACCAATTGCGTTTAAACCTGGTGTGTCCAGAATCACCAGGCCTTGCTTGAGTAAGGGATGTGGAAAATTAATCACCGCGTAACGCCAGCAGGGAATTTCCAGCAAGCCATCGTTGCCAATCAGCATGGCATCATCGGGCTGGTCCGGGTGATATAAGCCCAGGGACTGTGCTTCATCAACAGTGACGCGGCGGGTACGGCTCACCTCTTTAAAGGCTTCGACCATGCTTTCGCGTGAGTGTGCATCAAATTCGACCGCGGACCAGGCTTGTGGCATGCGGCGGTATTCACTAATGGAAATCTGGTGGGTGCTGGTTTCAATCGGCAGCAATGACAAACTGACCGGCTTGCCGGTGTCATAACGCAATTCGGTTGGACACATGGTGGTCCGCCCTGCGCCAGATGGCAGCAAACGGTGACCATAGCCGGAAAAGAAGATCGCATTAATAAGCTCGGATTTGCCACGCGAAAATTCGGCGACAAATGCCACGTTTAACTTGTCCTCACGCAAGCGGTTTAGTTGCTGCTGTATCCGCTCTTCTATTTGCACATCGCTGAGCTGTTTATCAGCCAACCAGCGCCGATAATCCCCCAAAACATCAGCAATCGATTGACGCCATCGCGTGTACAAATCAAATTGTTGTGCCAGTCTGTTATTTTCCATAGGACCTGCTTAAGAATTGTTAGGTAACCTATTCATGATGGTTTGTTTTTTTTTAGTAATCTATCATGAAATAATAAAAGTTCAAATAAATCATGTAGGTATAGCCATTAATTCACAAATAAAATGAATTATCAACCATAAGATACAACAATTACTACCCATGCGCGGCTACCATGCATCTGCTATCATGCGCATAATTAAAGTTAACGACCCAATCCACCACTTTCTTCAATCTTATGAGCGGTCTACACCCAGATTGTCCGACCCCGACCCTGATACAGCTGCATCAGGCCTCACACCTGCTTGAAATACACTTCGATAACCATACCGAGTGCATGCTGTCTTGCGAGTTTTTGCGTGTTTATTCGCCCTCGGCCGAAGTGCGAGGCCATGGTGCCGGACAAGAAGTACTGCAGCTGGACAAAGAAAACGTCAATATTAACGATATTGAACCGGTTGGCAGATACGCCATCAAACTGATATTTGACGATGGTCATGATACTGGCCTGTATTCATGGGATTATCTCTACTATCTGGCGCAACATTACGAAAGCCTGTGGCAAGACTATGTGACTAAACTGTCTATGGCTGGCCATACCCGCAAGGAACCGACACATGCAGCAAAACACTGATCAGGAAAAAACCACCCACTTTGGCTTTGATACCGTCGCCGAAGCCGACAAGCAGAAAAAAGTTGGCGAGGTGTTTCATTCTGTCGCGCAAAAATACGACATCATGAACGACGTCATGTCAGCAGGCATGCACCGTTTATGGAAGCGCTTTGCGATTGACGTTAGCGGCGTAGGCCAAGGCGACAAGGTGCTGGATATTGCCGGCGGCAGCGGTGATTTGTCTCGCCTGTTTGCCAAGAAAGTCGGCACACAGTCTGCCGTCAACCCTGGCACCGTGATTCTGACGGACATCAATGCCTCTATGCTGGGCGTGGGCCGTGACCGCATGATAGATGCCGGGCTGAGTATCCCGGCGGCACAATGTAATGCAGAGATTTTGCCATTTGCTGACGAAACCTTTAATTGTGTCATCGTCGCCTTTGGCTTGCGCAATATGACGCACAAAGACGTTGCCTTGCGTGAAATGCAGCGTGTGCTCAAGCCGGGTGGACGTTTGCTGGTACTCGAATTCTCTAAAGTCTGGCAACCGCTGGAAAAACTCTACGACACCTACTCATTTAAACTGCTGCCCAAATTTGGCAAATGGATCGCCAACGACGAGCCCAGCTACCGTTACCTGGCAGAGAGCATACGCATGCACCCAGACCAGGAAACCCTGAAGCAAATGATGCACGAGGCAGGATTTGGCAAAGTGGATTATTACAACCTGACAGCTGGCGTGGTGGCCTTGCACAAAGGCATCAAGATCTAAGCCCATGTTTAAACCCCTGATTCAATTCGTGTTGCAGCACCTGATGCAGCAAAATAGCTGGACAGCGCCGCTGCTACAGCCTTATGCACACAAAAATCTGCGTGTGGACTTTAAAGTCGCCCAGGCCACACTCACCATTCTAAATAATGGCGAACTGGCGGTGGCCGGAGACACGGCAGAAGCAGATGCCACCATCCATTTACCACCCAGCCTGGCCATGCGCTTGTTACGACAGGACCCGCTTGCACATAGCCTGATTAAAATTGAAGGCGACGCCGCACTCGGCATGGCCGTCGGCAAGATACTCTCCGCGGTGCGCTGGGATATAGAAGATGATCTGAGCAAAGCCGTTGGTGATATTGCCGCTTACCAGGTCGTGCAAATCGGCCAGGAAAAGTTGCAGCGCTGGCAAAACCAGGCCAAAAACCTGGGCGAGATGCTGGTGGAATACTGGCAAGAAGAGCAACCCATCATCGCCAAGAAAACCCGCATCGCGCAATTTAACCAGTCGGTGGATCAGTTACGCGAAGACACTGACCGATTACAGCAACGCGTCGACAAACTCCTCGCAGCAGTTTCAGAAAGCCAGTAACACATGCATTGGTTACGTTTTTTTCATATTATCGGCGTGCTGATCTGGTATCGCCTGGATATTTTCTTCGTCCGCGATGAGCAACCTGGCTGGATGCATCGCCTGTTGAATGTCTTTTTTTTCTGGCGTCATGCCCCTGAACAACGCGCCGTACGCTTACGTCTCGCGCTAGAAAAACTGGGGCCAATTTTCGTCAAATTCGGCCAAATGCTGTCAACGCGCCGCGATCTACTACCAACTGACGTCGCCGACGAACTCACCAAGCTACAAGACCAGGTACCGCCATTTGCTTATGCGCAGGTCGAGGCCATTATTCAAGAAGCCTTTGCTGCACCACTGAGCACGGTGTACGCAGAGTTCAACATCACCCCTGTTGCCAGCGCTTCAGTGGCGCAAGTGCACTTTGCCAAACTGCATAGCGGCGAGCAAGTGGCAGTGAAGGTATTGCGCCCAGGCATTGCCGCCACCATCCATCGCGATATCGCCTTGTTACGCACACTGGCCTGGTGGGTAAAAAAATTCTCGCGCGAAGGCCGCCGCCTGAAACCGGACGAAATGGTCGACGAGTTTGCGCGCCATACCGAGCACGAATTAGACCTGACCCTGGAAGCGGCACAATGCGCGCAGCTGGGCCGCAACTTCAGCGACCGTCGCCTGCTGGTGCCCACCGTTTACTGGGACTATTCGCACAAACACGTCATGACCATGCAGCGCATGTTCGGCACGCCGGTCAGGGATACCGAATCTTTGCGCGCCTACGGCATAGACCTGACGCAACTGGCGCACGAAGGTGTGGAGATTTTTTTCACCCAGGTTTTTCGTGATGGCTTTTTCCATGCCGACATGCACCCTGGCAATATTCAGGTTGTGACCGAGGGGCCGGACAAAGGCAAATTTATCGCGCTCGATTTTGGCATCATGGGCAGTCTGTCACCTACCGATCAATACTACCTGGCGCGTAATTTCCTGGCGTTTTTCAACCGCGATTACCGCGATGTCGCTGTCGCGCATATTGAATCTGGCTGGGTGCCAGCGGATACTAATGTTGAAGCGCTGGAAACCGCTGTGCGCGCGATCTGTGAGCCGATTTTTGAAAAACCGCTGAAAGATATTTCGTTCGGCCGCACCCTGCTCAGCCTGTTCCAAATGTCACGCCGCTTTGGCGTCAATATCCAGCCACAGCTGATCATGCTGCAAAAGACCTTGTTGAACATTGAGGGCCTGGGCCGCGAGCTCGACCCGAATATTGATTTATGGCACAGCGCCAAACCTTTCCTCAAGCGCTGGATGAGCGAACAGATCGGCTGGCGCAGCCTGCTTAAATCGGCCAAACGTGAACTGCCTTATATCCTGACCCACGCAGCAGAAATGCCGCGTCTGTTTGAGCAATACCTGCGCAACCAGACCGAGCTTGGCAAACAGCAAAGCCGTATCGATGCCCTGCTCACCTCCCAGCACCAACAGGCCACCTGGCAGAAATGGGCCACAACCGCTATCGTCGTGCTGGTGTTACTGCAATTTGCAAGTTTGTTCCTGCTGTTTAACCACTAAAGGAGATCGACCATGCGACTGATCAAGCATCTGCTGGTGACCACGCTGCTCATGTTGCCCTATGCACTACATGCGGCAGACTTGGGCGGCCTGTGGCAAACCACCGACGACAAAACCGGCAAGCCCAGATCACTGGTGCGCATTATTGAAAACGCAGGTGAATATAGCGCGATTGTCGAAAAAGGCCTGCTTGCCACCGACACCGGCGATGCCGTGTGCGACAAATGCACGGACGAGCGCAAAGGCCAGAAAATTGTCGGTATGACGATTGCCAAACATTTAAAGAAAAGCGCCAATAGCAATGTCTATGATAGCGGCGAGATTCTCGACCCGGAAAATGGCAAAACCTACAAATGCAAAATGACACTAGGCGCAAACGGCAATGAGCTCGAAGTGCGCGGATTTATCGGCTTCTCGCTGCTTGGGCGCTCGCAAACCTGGAAGCGGGTCGAGTAATTGTGCAGAATTGTAAAAAGGCCTGATTTTCAGGCCTTTTTAGCTTTGGCAACCATCACAAAATCATGTTTAGGCATGGTTTTGTTTTAAAATCAGCCTTTTGCAATAAACTCAAAGGGAAACAAGCTGTGCTGATCTGGTTTGTCGTGGCGTATTTACTGGTTTCAATCGGCATCGGCCTGATTGCCGCCAGAAATGTGCACAGCACCAAAGATTATGCCGTGGCAGGCCGTCACTTGCCGCTGCCTGTGGTCATGGCAACCGTATTTGCCACTTGGTTTGGGGCCGAGGCTGTGTTCGGTGTCTCCGCCACCTTTGTGCGCGAAGGCCTGACCGGCGTTGCAGCAGATCCGTTCGGCTCCAGCATGTGCCTGATTATCGCTGGCATTTTCTTCTCCAGCCGCCTGTACAAACTCAACATCCTGACGTTGGGTGACTTCTATCGCATGCGCTATAACCGCTCGGTTGAGGTGCTGACCACCATTGCCATCGTCATCTCTTACATGGGCTGGGTCGCCGCGCAAATCAAGGCACTTGGCCTGATTTTCAATCTGATCAGCCATGGCGCCATTTCAGAACACACCGGCATGATCGTCGGCACCGCCATCGTGCTCACCTATACCACGCTCGGTGGCATGCTATCGGTGGCGATTCTCGACTTTGTGCAAATGATCGTCGTTATCGGCGGCCTGCTTTATATCGCCAATATCGTCTCTGGCCAAACCGGCGGTGTCGCACCGGTGATAGAGCACGCGCGCAACGCGGGCAAACTGCATTTCTTTCCGCAATCTACAAACTGGAGCGTATGGCTGACCTTTCTCGGTGGCTGGCTGACCATGATGCTGGGATCCATTCCACAGCAAGACGTATTCCAGCGTATCACATCGGCCAAAACAGCAAAGATCGCCTTGTGGGGCTCATTGCTGGGCGCGAGCATCTACTTTTGCTTTACTTTTGTGCCCATGTTTATTGCTTATGCCGCGACGCTGATAGACCCGGCGGTATTTGGCACGCTGGTTGAAACCGACTCACAGCGCGTGCTGCCGACGCTGGTGCTTACGCACACGCCGCTGATCGCACAAGCGATTTTCTTTGGCGCGGTGCTATCAGCCATCATGAGTTGTTCCTCAGCGACCCTGCTGGCACCTTCTGTCACCTTTGCTGAAAACGTGGTGAAAGGCTTTATGCCGCACATGAACGATCATGCATTTTTGCGCGTGATGCGACTGTGCCTGGTGGGCTTTGCCGCCATGGTATTGTTTTATGCGCTTAACTCAGAGCTGTCGATCTTTGGTATGGTAGAAAGCGCCTATAAAGTCACGCTAGCAGGTGCTTTTGTGCCGCTGTTTTTCGGTGCCTTCTGGAAACGCGCAAGCAGCCAGGGCGCACTGGCTGCGATTATCTTCGGCATAGGCAGCTGGGTATTGATCGAGATCCTGGTAGGCGAAGCCAGCCTGGTACCAGCGCAATTGGTGGGTCTACTCATCAGTGCTGTGGCAATGATCATCGGCTCATTGCTACCACAGAAAATTGGCGGTACGCCGCACAACCCTTCCGGCTATTTACACGAGCATGCGGCAAGCAGCCACCCGCATTAAACCTCGTCAATGCGGGAATACGGCTTTAAAACAGCGACTATTCAAATAAACAAAGTCGCCTTATATTGATGATAATGCTTTTTTGAGCATGATCCGCCTTTAGATAATTGAACATTTATGGCCGTTAACAAGCGTTACTACACCCTACTCCTCAGCGCCATTGTGCTCATTGGCTTTGTGGCTACCAGCCTGATTGGTTACTTTGTCGCCAAAGACTCGCTGACTGACCGCTTGCAGCAGGAAATGCTGCCGCTCACCAGCGACAATATCTACTCTGAAATCCAGCGCGACTTGTTGCAGCCGCTCTTGATTTCCTCACTGATGGCCAATGATGTCTTTGTATTTGACTGGATCAATAATGGCGAGCAAGACGCCAATAGAATGACCAGTTACCTGGCGCAAATCCAGAAAAAATATAACACCATCACCGCCTTTTTTGTGTCTGAAAGCTCAGGCAACTACTATCATCCGTCTGGCGTTTTAAAACGCGTATCGCCAGCAAATCCTGAGGATCACTGGTATTTTGATGCCAGAAACTCACGCAACCCTTACGTCATCAATATTGACCGCGATACTGCAGACAAAAAACGCCTGAGTATTTTTGTGAATTACCGCATTGAAGATAAATCCGGCAAGTTTATTGGCGTGATTGGTGTGGGCTTATCGCTACAAACCGTGGTTGAGCTGATTGAAAACTACCAGAAACGCTATGGCCGCGAAATCTACTTTGTGAATCGCCAGGGCGAGGTCATGCTGCAAAGCAGCCAATACCGTTCTGAGCTGCATTTGCAAAACAAATCCGGGCTGGATAAAGCGTTTCTGCAAGTGCTGACCTCGCCTAGCTCTTCGCTGTCGTTTAAAACCAGCAGCGGCAACATGCTTTACCTCAATAGTCGCCTGGTACCTGAATTTGACTGGTATTTAATCGTTGAGCAGGTCAACGATCCAAGCTCAGAACGCATCGAAACCGCCTTCCTCATCAACCTAGCCGTGGCTGTCGTGATCAGCATGATCGTACTGGCACTGGCGCATTTTGCCGTGCGTGGCTATCACGACAAGTTGGAGATGATGGCGACCCAGGACAAATTGACCGGTGTCACCAGCCGCCAGGTATTCGAGTTCTACTTCAAGCAAGCCGTCGCACGCGGCAAACGCCGCGACGAGTCATTGTCCCTGGTGCTGTTGGATATCGATCTGTTCAAACTAGTGAATGATACTTATGGCCACGAAGCCGGAGACAGAGTGCTTACGCGTGTGGCGCAGTTGATCAAGTCGCACGTTCGCGAAGAGGATGTGGTTTGTCGATGGGGCGGGGAAGAATTTTTGATTCTGCTTTCCGGCTGCAATATGCAACACGCCCGGGACATTACCGAACTCATACGCTCGGCAGTCGCCGGACTGCAATTCCACTTTAGCAATAAAGTGGTGCAAATCACCGTCAGTGCCGGGATCGCCGAAATGCAGACCGATGAAATACTGGGCCAGGTGGTAGAACGTGCGGACCATCACCTGTATGCCGCCAAGCGTGCCGGGCGTAACTGCATCAAGCCAGACATCGACGACGACGACGAAACGGCATAACGCAGACGTTGCTGTGATACTTATTTTTTACGTATGCTGCCAGCCGCACGTGGCTGGCAGTGCTCACAATAAAACGTAGAACGCTGACCCAGGCGGATATTCAGGATCGGCCTGGTACACACGCGGCATGGCTCGCCAGTACGGCCATACACGGTATACGTCTGTTGAAAATAACCAGGGTTACCATCGGCGCCAAAGAAGTCCCGCAAACTGCTACCACCAGCGTCCAGCGCTGCCTGCAAGGTGGATTTGATCTCGTCTACCAGTAATGCACATTGCGCCAGTGTTAAGGCCTTGGCAGGCGTTTCAGGGTGTATGCGCGCCCTGAATAAAGACTCACTGGCATAAATATTCCCCACGCCCACCACCAGGTGCGCATCCATGATGGTCGTTTTGATCGGTGCGCTGCGTGTGCGTATATGTTGATATAAATAGTCAGCGTTAAAACCAGCCTCTAAGGGCTCGGGGCCCAGGCTGCTGAGCAGCGCATGCTGCAATGGGTGCTTATCCAGCCACAACACGGCTCCGAACCGGCGCGGATCACGCAGGCGGATCACGCGGCCATCTTCAAAGCGGATATCAAAATGATCATGCTTTTCGGCAGGAAAATCGCGCTCCAGCAAACACAGGCGGCCCGACATGCCCAGATGCAGCAACAACACGCCTTCTGCTTCAGTGGTGCCGATCTCAGCCAGAATATATTTGGCACGGCGCGTGAGCTTAAGTACACGACGGCCTTGTAAATGTTGTGGCAAATCGGCCGGAATCGGCCAGCGCAAGCCATGATGGCGGATAGTCACTTGCGCAATCTGCGCCCCTTCTACAGGCAGCAATCCTCGCCGCGTGACCTCAACCTCGGGTAATTCAGGCATGGTGATTACTGGCTCTTAGGCGCCTGGATATTCACCGGCGGGTTCACCATGGTAAAACCGGTGTCATTGCTGAAGTGATAAATAATGCCTTCGTCCGGACGTGCCAGCAGGTACTCTGGCGACTCCTGCAGCTTGTCAAAATGGACTTTCTTGCCATTGCGCAACAGCACCTCAAAAGAAGGATAGGTTTGCTTGCGATCTGGTGTATAAAACTCAACCGATGTTGCTTGCGCCTGCACCCAGCTGAAATCCATCCACTCATTCAACTCATTCTGTGTGGGCTTGGCTTTGGCATCGTTGGCCAGCCATTTGCCTTCGTCAGACATCTGCACTTTAAGCGCATTTTCTTCCCACTGCTCCAGATGCGCGAGATCGAAGCCAGCCAGCTGTTTGCGCTCGACCGGGGACAATGGCGTTTTATCCACCATTTCTATCGGCTGCGTAGACGCTGCTTCACTATACTGTCCGGGCAACAAATACACTTGTCCCGCATACCCGACGTACTGTTCTTCTGAAACGGGATTGTAAGTGCCAAACGTGAACACTTGCTCACCCCTGGGGCCAGATAGCGTCAACTTCAATACCGGCTGATCCAGACCGTATTTAGCTGCATCTTGCAATGGCAGCCTGGTCGCCGTGGTTGCGGCAATAATAGACATCACGCGCTGCACAGAGGATTGGTCTGCACGTGCCGCATACGGCTTGCGCATCATCCAGTAACCATCCTGCTTTTCAAAAATGGTCGGGGCTTTGGCCGGAAACTCCGCTTTCACGGTATCGAAATCAGCCATTTTAAGGCTGGAAACTTCAAACCTGGCTGATGTTGCCTGTTCCTGCGGTTTCAAATGCAGGAACACGGCTATGCCGACCACCACAGCCAATAACAACAGATTCAATATCCATCTTTTTTTCATGACACCACTCCGACAACCAGACCGTTAGACATTAAGCCTTGCGGCGTTTCCACCAGAGGAACAGGCCTGCAACAAACAAACCGACTGGAATCAGGTACTGGAACGCATGGAATACGATCCAGGCCACCAGGCGGCCTTGATCGTTTGCTGGGATCGTGACGTTAATATCTTTCAGTGGCATCGGCTGTATCGTAATCAGGCGATCATCACCCGCCAGCCAGTTGATGATATTAATGCCCAAATCCAGGTTACCGCCGTTAGTAATAAAGGTATTGGCCAGGAAGTTGGCATTACCGATCACCACCACGCGCTGGCCTTTTTTACCGTATTCGCGCTCCAAAGCCACGCCGACGTTAATCGGGCCTGCTTTGTCTTTACCCTGGTCAAAACTGACCTTGAGGTTTTGCGCACCCGCCGGAATCTTGTCGGATTCCAGCCAGCCATTCGGCGCCACGTCGATCAGGCGGCCCACTTTCCAGCCCAGATCATCTGACGCCTGGCCATCGATCTGATGCGCCTCAGGGAACACGGTACGCAGCATAAAGTTACGCGTAATGGCATGGTCCCCATACAGGCTGGCAAACGCCATTTTCGGATCGGCGCCGTATTGTTCAGCCGCACGGTCAACCACGATACCGGCAGACACTTTAATGCCCAGGTACTCGGCCACTTCTTGCAACCCATGCAGGTTATCGTCATCCAGCAGCCACAACACATTGCCACCTGCTTCAATATAGGCCTTGACTTTCTTCGCTTCGACGGCGCTGATATCGACTTGCGGTGCTGCAATCACCAGCATGGCACCATTGGCAGGCACGGCCTGGGCAATGGTCAGGTCAGGGTTGGCAAATTTAAAACCTTTGCTTTCCAGCTGTTTGCCAAACTCACCCAGGTCATGGTTTTTCAGGCCTTGCAGCAAACGCTCGCCATGGCCATCCAGATACATGACTGGCTGGTTATTGGTACGAGACAAACGCACCAGCAAGTTGGTCATTTCCTGCTCGGCAAACGGTGGCGTGATGTGCTCGGAACGCTTGTTGTACTCCACAATCGTCTCGCCATCGACCTTTACACCGGCTTCTTGCGCCAGTTTGGGCTCTTCGGACGGGTTGATAAACTTGATAAAAACGTTTTTCTTTTCGCGCTGGTAGCGGGCGACAAAATCCAGCATGCCTTTACGGAAAGTATCGCCATTATTGGCGTCATCGTTGGTGGCAAACACTGTGATATTGACGTCACCATCCATTTGCTTGAGCACATTGACACTGCCCTGGGTCAGGATATTGCGGTTAGCCTGGGTAATATCCTTGGCCCAGCGGTATTGGCTGGACAAATAGCCCAGCATGACCACCAACGCCAAAAACACCAGCACAAACATCCAGTTTTGCGCCAATAACTGCCATCTAAATTTACGGTTAATTTTCATAATGCATTCAGCTCAAAAACAATGTCGCGACTAACCGCGTAAACGATCCGCATCCAGACGACGAATCGTCAGGGTAATAAAAGTGAGGATAAACAAGCCGAAGTAGGCCAGGTCCGCCGTATCCATCAAGCCACCGGCAAACGACTGAAAATGGCGCATGAGCGAAAACTTGAGCATGGTACTGGTCGGGTCACCAGCAAAAAAACGATCCAGGATCATCAGCACAAACAAGGCAATAAAACTGAGGATACCGGCAATAATCGGCTGCGCGGTCAGGCTGGAGAAATACAGGCCCAGCGCGGCAAAACTGGAAACCAGCAGCAGCAAACCCAGCGAGTTGGCAAAAATATAGCCGAAATCAATGTCTGCCCAAATGTTCAGCGTAAACAGCATGGCGGCAATATAGACCACCAATATGCTCAAAAACACCACCAGGCCCAGAAACTTGCCAACCACAATCTCGCTGATAGACAACGGTGCGCTGAACAAAAACGGCATGGTCTGACTGCGACGCTCTTCTGAAATCAAGCGCATCGAGAGCAAAGGCACGGCAAACAGCATGATAAAAGACGCCAGGCCATACACGGTTTGGCCGACAAACTGCGTCACGCCAATACGCTCGGCCGGGCGGATGGAGCCGGACATGACTTCAAAGTAATTATTCACCCCGTTGAGGTAATAGGTGCCAAAGGAGAAGGTCAGCAGTGCCAGAATAATCCACCCCATTGGTGAGGCGAACATACTCTTGAGTTCTTTTCTTGCAATATTCAACATACTTAAATCTTTCCGTCTACACTCAATCTGCTGGCTTAAGCCGCTTTGGCCTCATCCGTACCTGCTGCCTCGTGGTAAGTCAGCTGTACAAACACGTCTTCCAGGCTGGTCTGGTCAGGGGCAATATGATACAAGCCCCAGCCGTTTTGCACGGCGGCCTGCACAATGGCTTCATGCGGTTGTGTGCCTTCATGAAAACGAATACGCCACAGCCCATCCGCCGGCTCCACGTCAGCCACACCGGCAATCCCTGCCAGTTGCGCCGCCGCTGGTGCATGGCGCAAACCGACCAGCAATTTATTACCGATGCGCTGCTGTTTAAGCACATCAATACCGCCGTTAAACACCAGCTTACCTTTATCGATAATCTGCACATGGTCACACACCATCTCGACTTCCGGCAGAATATGCGTAGAGACAATCACGCTATGCGCCTGGCCGATTTCTTTGATCAAGGCACGGATATCACGGATCTGGATCGGATCCAGGCCGACGGTCGGTTCATCCAGAATCACCACCATCGGGTTATGAATAATGGCCTGGGCAATCCCCACGCGCTGCTGGTAACCGTTAGATAGGTTTTCAATCAGGCGTTTGCTCATATGGGTGAGGCCGCAACGCTCTTTGGCATGCTCAACCGCTTTTTTAATATGCTTGCCCGCCACATTATGCAAACGCGCAGCAATGGTCAGATACTCATCTACCGTAAATTCTTTATATAAAGGACGCATTTCCGGCAAGTAGCCAATCAGGGCTTTGGCTTCTTTCGGATGCTCCATCATATCGATGCCACAGATTTTGACGCTACCGGCACTGGGCGCCAGATTACCGGTCAACATTTTCATGGTAGTCGACTTACCAGCACCGTTAGGCCCCAAAAAGCCTAATACCTGCCCCTGTTGCAGACTAAACGTTACGTCACTGACCGCTGCGCGGCCACCATACAAACGGGTCAATTCGATTGCTTCAACTGTCAAATTTGCCATGATTCTTTCACACACCTACCGACTAAAGACAACTGCATTGCGCCAACAGTACCACTGCTGACCAGCAAATCCCTAGACAAAGATTTCATCAAAAAGTTATAGTGCCAATACTACTGTTGTAGCATGCGGTTGTAGCCCGAGCCAAACCGTCAATTACAATTCAGTTACAAATCGCACATTATGGATGAACTTGCAGCAACTGTCACGGACTAAACAACAATTCAGCATCACACAAAGACCGCTTAAATCGCTGCCATGACACTGTTCATCAACAGACCAACCAACCAGGAATTCAGTATGCCTCAAACCAGCCGTTTCACGCTTAAACCCACTGCAAAGCGCCGCACAGCCCTGGCGCTTTGCCTGGCATTGCTGACAACCCCGGCCTGGTCAGCCAGCAGTTCCCCTACGATCACCACACCCACGGCGGAATTTGTCTACAAATACCTGCTGGGCGAAGTCGCTGCCCAGCGTGGCGAATTTGTGTTGGCAGGCCAGCTGTTCCTCGACTTAGCCAAACAGACACGCGACCCATTGCTGGCTGAACGTGCGACCCAGGCCGCCACGATTGCGCGCACGCCGCAACTGGCCTTGCCTTCGGCCGAACTATGGTCAGAACTGGCCCCGGACTCGATTCCTGCCGCACAAACGGCGAGCCAGTTATTCATCGCCAACGGCAATCTGAAAAAAGCCATTCCGCAAATCCAGAAAGTACTCGCCAACGATAATATCCGCCCGAATGCCTTCATGGAATTGAACAGCCTGATGATGCGCGTGACGGACAAAACCAGTGTGCTGGAGGCGATTCAGCAGTTGGCCAAGCCTTACCCCAAACTGCCTGAAGCCCATTTTGCGGTTTCACAAGCTGCTTATTTTGCTCACAACGAAAGCCTGATGGTTGCCGAACTCAAAGAAGCGTCCAAACTGCGCCCGGGCTGGGAGCCACCAGCACAAATCCGCGGCCAGATGCTGAGTGAGCAAGACCCGCAAAAAGGCATTGCGTTTTATCGTGACTTTTTAAATACCTACCCCGAAGCTGACCAGATCCGCCTGGCGCTGGCGCGTGCCTTGCTGGTACAGAAAAACACCACGGATGCCAAGGTAGAGTTCACCAAATTGCTCGAGCGTCATAAAAACAACCCGGAAATGAATGTCATCGTTGGCTTGCTGGCACTGGATGCCAAAGAGTACAGTTTTGCTGACCGTTACCTGGAGCACGGCCTTGAGGTTGGTTTTAAAGAACCCAACAAAGTGTATTTCAACCTGGGCCGTTCGGCTGCCGAGCAAAAAGATGATGCACGCGCCCTGCAGTGGTTTGACAAAATCGGCGAAGGCGAGCAGTTTCTGGCAGGTCGCCTGGCATCAGCCGGCATTATCGCGCGCCGGGACGGCATTGATGCAGCAATTACCATGCTGGACAATGTCGATGGTTTAACACCGGAACAACAAGCATTAGTGGTACAGAATGAAGCCTTGATGCTTAACCAGGCCAAACGCACCGATGAAGCCTACACCCTGCTGGAAAAGGCGGTGCAAAGCTTCCCCGAGAGCCCGGAACTGCTATACGACTACGCCTTGAATGCGGAACGCAAAGGCAAATTTGACATCATGGAAGAGACTTTATCCAAGGTCATTAAAATCAAACCAGACATGGCTGCCGCCTACAATGCGCTGGGCTATTCTTATGCGGACCGCAATATCAAGCTGATGGAAGCCAAGAGCCTGATTGAAACTGCCACCAAGCTGTCACCAGAAGACCACTACATTATGGACAGCCTGGGCTGGGTATATTACCGCCTCGGCGACCTGGGCCATGCCACTGAGGAGTTGCGTCGCGCATACACCATTCAGCAAGATCCTGAAATTGCTGCCCACCTGGCTGAAGTATTATGGAAGCAAGGCCAACGTGACGAAGCGCAGAAAATCCTGGATCAGGCACTCTCCGCCAATCCTGACAACGAAGTGCTGGTCGCCACGGCGCAAAAACTGAAATCTGCCCTGTAATGCGGGTCACACTACCCACGCTGGCGCGCTGGAAGTCGCGCACAGGCCACCGAGCCATGGCTGGCCTGCTGGGCGTGGCGCTGGCCGGTTGCTCCACCTTGCCTGCGCCGCCGACCCAGACCACGGCAAGCACCGCCACCCAGCAACGCATACAGCGATTGCAAGCCAGGCAGCCATTTGCGCTAGAGGCCAAGTTGGCGGTGCAATATGCGGGCAAAGGCTACACTGCCCGCCTGGAATGGCAGCATGACGCGCAAGAAGATACCATGCGCATTTTCAGCCCCTTAGGGCAACAAGTCGCCCTGATTCACCGCACACCGCAAACGGTCACCCTGACCGACCAAAGCGGCAAACAACACACCGCGGCCGATGTCGCCAGCCTGACCGAGCGACTGCTCGGCTGGCGCCTGCCGCTCGCCGGTTTAAGCCAATGGATTTTAGGCGCACCTCACCGCGACAGCCCGTTTCAGGCCAATTATCTTGAAAATGGCGCCCCGGCCAGCCTGACGCAAGATCAATGGCAAATCACCTATGATGATTATCAGCAAACCGCCCTCAACGGCGCACTGGAACAACTGCCTTACACCACGCGCCTGCAACAACAGGATGTCCGCCTGAAGCTGGTGATCCAGCACTGGTAAGTAGTCGCTAACACCCCCTGCACCCCGCCTTGCGCTGATTAAAGATTCAGCGCAAGGCGTCGATAATGGCACTATGAGCTGTTATCTTCTCACCCCCACTTATTACCGACTTTGGCTGGCATTTAGCTTATGGCTAGTGCTGGGCATGATGCCTGGCCACGGCCATGCATCACAGTGGTTATCGATCAAAAAAACCGATGACAACCAGCTCATGATAGACAAGCAATCTCTGCTGGAAGAAAAACCTTATATCAAAGCCTGGGTCAAGGTCGATTACCGTAATCCGCAGAAAAATGTGGAGTCAGTAGACCGTGTCTACAACCATGCCAAGGCCTTATGGTATTTTGATTGCGACAAACGCAAAGCCGCGACCATTCAGGTCTTTCAATACGATGACGAAGAGCTGGTCTATTCAGCAGGCACCACCTCAAAACAGGCAGATTTTATTGAGCCGCTGCCGGAGTCTGAAGTAGAAGTCGCACAGCAATATGTATGCAAATGGCAAGCTAAGGAAAAACAGCGTATAGAAGCCGCCGCCAGACGCGCCGCCAACCCGGTGGTGCCTGCCGTTGCCAATAGCAAAGACAAACCTGTCGCGCCTGATAGTGTTGCCGAGCCTGCCGCTGCGCCACCAGCCTCCAAACCCGAAGAAAAAGCCGCTGAAGCAAAACCGGCAGATGCCAAGCCTGCGGCCAAACCTGCCGAAGACAAAACGGCAGCCGCCAAGCAAGCCGCCGCCGGCAAAACCGACAAAGGCGCTGATAGCAATAAAGACAAGGAAAAAGCAGCTAAAACGGACAAGGCCAATGATAAGTCCTGGGCCTATAGCGGGCCACGCGGGCCTGACAAATGGGGCAGCCTGAACCCGGACTATGCGGTGTGCAATGCTGGTAGCCAGCAATCGCCAATTAACGTCGACAATACGATCACAGCCGCCCTTAAGCCGATTAAGCGCTTGCAGAAGTTTCCACTCAAAAACATTGCCCTCAAAGACCACAGCCTGATCCTGGATGCGGGCACCGGCAATATGATGGTGCTGGACCAAAAGCCATACCAGCTGAAATATATCAGTGTGCATGTGCCGAGCGAACATCAGATCAAACAGAAATCATATGCCGCAGAGTTGCAGATGGTGCATGAAGATAAAGCCGGACATCGCGTGATTATTGCGGTCATGCTGGAAGAAGGCAGCACACACACCGGGCTGGAAAAATTGTTAGGCAGCCTGCCTAAAGAAAAAGAACAAAGCAAACCGCTGGCAATACGTGTCACACCTGCCGACCTGATGCCGACCAAACCTGCGTATTATCGCTACAGTGGTTCGTTGACGGCGCCGCCATGTACCGAAGGCGTGCAGTGGGTAATTATGAAAGAAGCCATCAAAGTGTCCAAATTCCAGCTAGGCAGCTTGCAGCAAGCCATCGGCGAGCCCAACCAGCGCCCGGTGCAGGATGGTCAAGGCCGCATGATCCTGGAATAAGCACGCCAGAACGCTGCAGGCATGCTTTACAATAACGGGTATGGAACTGCTGACCTACCCCGCTCCCTGTAAAATCAATCTGTTTCTGCATATTATCGGCCGCCGTGCTGACGGCTACCATGCGCTGCAAAGCGTCTTTTTGCTGCTGGATCACGGTGATGAGCTGCGCATACGCGTACGCCAGGATGGGCAAATTGTGCACATGAACCCGTTACCCGGCGTGCCGCCAGAAAAAGATTTAACCGTACGCGCCGCGCGTGCCTTGCAGCAAGCCAGCCAATGCACACTGGGCGCAGACATTGAATGTATCAAGCGCACGCCCATGGGCGGCGGCCTCGGCGGCGGCAGTTCGGATGCTGCCACGGTACTCATGGCACTGAATCAGCAATGGCAACTCGGCTATTCAAGGCAACAACTGATGGCGATTGGGCTCACATTAGGGGCCGATGTGCCCGTATTTATCTTTGGCCAAACGGCCTGGGCAGAAGGCGTGGGTGAACAATTATCAGCCGTTGCCCTGCCAGCTGGCATGCTGGAAAAATACTACGTGGTGATCACACCACAGGTAGAGGTGCCAACCGCAAAAATATTTGCGCATCAAGCATTGACAAGAGACTCGAAACCATTGAGAATGGCGGACTTTTCAAACGGCGCTAATTCCAGCGCGTTCTGGCAGCAAGCCAAAAACGATATGGAAGCGGTTGTTTGTGCGTTATATCCCGACGTTGCAAATACGTTGCTCTGGTTAAAACAATACGGCGATGCTCGTATGAGTGGCTCAGGCGCTTCGGTATTCGTCGCGGTGGATAGTGAAAAAAAAGCGCATGAATTGATTGAAAATAGACCAAAAAACACTTCCGGTTTTTGGTCAAAAGGGTTAAAATACCATCCGCTTTTTGCCTCGGTCGCCGATGATGACCAGGTAACAAAAAGCGTATGATTAAGACAAGTTATTGGGGAGTCGCCAAGCTGGTTAAGGCACCGGATTTTGATTCCGGCATGCGAAGGTTCGAATCCTTCCTCCTCAGCCAAACATAAGCGTGTAGATTTAACGATTTACACGCTTAAATTTTTTGTAGATTCCGGACCTGTGGCTGGAATCAGGTTTCAAGACATCGTCATCGCTTAAAAAAGGGTACAACGTTGAGTAACGCCAACATGATGGTATTTACCGGCAATGCCAATCCGGTACTGGCACAAGAAGTTGCCACGCATTTGGGTATTGAATTAGGGCGTGCCGATGTTGGCCGATTTTCAGATGGTGAAATCATGTTGGAGCTGCTGGAAAATGTCCGCGGCCGTGACGTGTTTGTATTGCAGTCTACCAGCTACCCGACCAATGACAGCCTGATGGAAGTCATGGTCATGGTCGATGCGCTGCGCCGCTCTTCTGCTGGCCGCATTACCGCGGCCATCCCTTACCTGGGTTATTCGCGCCAGGACAGACGTCCGCGTTCAGCCCGTGTAGCGATCACAGCGAAAGTGGTCGCCAATATGCTGACCAGCGTCGGTGTGAACCGCTTGTTGACCATGGACTTGCACTCAGACCAGATCCAGGGCTTCTTTGATATCCCGGTCGACAATATTTATGCGACCCCGATTTTGCTGGAAGACCTGGCCAAGCAAGGTCACGAAAATCTGGTAGTCGTTTCACCAGACGTTGGTGGTGTGGTGCGTGCGCGTGCAGCCGCCAAACAATTGAATGCCGACCTGGCCATTATCGACAAACGCCGCCCGAAAGCGAACGTTGCCAAGGTCATGAATATTATCGGTGAAGTTGAAGGCCGTACCTGTGTCATCATGGATGACATGGTGGATACCGCCAACACCTTGTGTGAAGCCGCTGCCGCCTTGAAAGACCGTGGCGCGACCAAAGTGGTGGCGTATGCCACCCACCCGGTATTGTCCGGTGGTGCCGGTGAGCGCATTACGGCTTCCGCACTGGATGAGTTAGTGGTCACCAACACCATTGCATTAAATGCTGGCGCACAGGCTTGCAGCAAAATCCGCCAACTGAGCGCGGCCACTTTGCTGGCAGAAACCATCAAGCGCATCAGCCAGGAAGAATCTGTTTCTTCTTTATTTATGGATTAAGTTTTACACCACCTGCTGGTCGCGGCAGGTGGATTTTAGTGCAGTACCGCCATTCGTGGCGTTTTTAGGAGCCTCAAAATGAGTATCGAAATTAAAGCAGTCAAACGTGACGTTCAAGGTACGGGTGCGAGCCGCCGCCTGCGTCGCGCTGGCAGCGTGCCTGGTGTTGTTTACGGTGGTGATCAAGCCGCTGTATCTATCGAGTTGAACCACAAAGAACTGTTCATGGAGTTCCGCCATGAAGCTTTTCACGCGTCTATCCTGAGCCTGGTGCTGGATGGCAAAGCTGAAAGCGTTTTGCTGCGTGACTACCAACTGCACCCAGTGCGCAACACGATTCAGCACATCGATTTCCAGCGCGTATCCGCGACTGAGAAAATCCACGTGAAAGTGCCTTTCCACTTCATCAATGAAGATGTGGCACCTGGCGTTAAAACCGGTGGTGGTAACATCTCCCACATCCAGACCGAAGCTGACGTAAGCTGCCTGGCGAAAGATTTGCCAGAGTTTATCGAAGTAGATCTGGCCAAACTGGAAGCTGGTCACTCTATCCACTTGTCCGAAATCAAACTGCCAAAAGGCATTGAGTTCGTTCAACTGGCACACGGTGATGACGCTGCAGTGGTTTCAATTGCTAAACCACGTGGTGGTAGCGAAGAAGCTGCTGAAGAAACACCAGCAGCCTAAGCAGGCCTGGCGGTTATCCGCTACAATAAACGCGCACAATCCTGTGCGCGTTTTTTTTGGTGTGCGTTTTTGTGCACCAATCTGAGCTAGATCGTAAATACGCAAATATGAGTGGAATAAAACTAATCGTTGGCCTGGGCAATCCGGGTGAAAAATACACCACGACCCGTCACAATGCCGGGTTCTGGCTGGTGGATTTACTGGCAGAACAATCCGGTAGCCGCCTGACAGCGGAGGCCAAACTGTTTGGCATCGCGGGCAAATGGCAACCTCACAATGATAAATGGCTACTCAAACCCAGCACCTTTATGAATGCCAGCGGCAAATCGGTCGCTGCCATTGCCAATTACTACAAAATCCAGCCCGCAGAAGTGCTGGTGGTACATGACGAACTGGACCTGCCGCCAGGACAAGCCAAACTGAAATTTGGCGGTGGCCACGGCGGCCATAACGGCCTGCGCGATATTCACGCGGCGCTGGGCACGCCTGATTACTGGCGTCTTCGCATCGGCATCGGCCATCCTGGCAATAAGGCTGAAGTGGTGAATTTTGTCTTGAAAGCGGCGGGCAAAGACGAACAGCAGGCCATTGATGATAGCATCATCAAAGCCGCCACTGTCACTGACCTGCTGGCACAAGGCCAATTTGAAAAAGCCATGCTGCAATTGCACAGCAAATAACCATTAACGTGAAATAATCGCCGGATGCTGGTGCCACTCATGGTGCCAGTTCACAAAAGCCTCCGGGCGTAGCGGTGGCGAGAAGTAATAACCCTGGCCGAAATCGCAGCCCATCTCCTGCAGGATGCGTAATTGGCGCTGGTTCTCAATGCCTTCTGCAATCACCTGCATACCCAGGCTATGCGCCATCACAATAATCGCGCGGCACAACGCTTCGTCCTCACCTGAGGTGCCCAGCTCGCGCACAAATGAACGGTCAATCTTTACGTAATCGATCGGGAATTTTTTCAGGTAAGACAAGGCTGAATAGCCAGTGCCAAAATCATCCAGCGCCACTTGCACGCCCGCCCGCTGATATTGCGCTAAGCGCTCACTGACATGCGAACTGGCATCCAGCAACAAGCGCTCGGTGATTTCAACCACCACCATATTGCCTTCATGATGGTTTTTCGCCATATCAAACAGCCAGTCTTCATTTTTTCTATGCTCGGTGGCAAACTGCACCGGCGATTTATTCACCGCCAGCTGGAACATAGGATGCAACGACTGGCGCCACTGCCGACACTGTGCAATCGCCGTTTTAAACACCCACTCGCCAATCGGCACAATCAGTAAATTGTCCTCGGCAATGCAGACAAACTCCATCGGCGGAATCAGGCCTTTGACCGGATGCTGCCAGCGCAATAAGGCTTCCGCCTTCACCACCATATTGGTCTGTAAATCCACTACCGGCTGATATTCGAGGAAAAACTCGTCATTGCTGATCGCCTGGCGCAAATCCTGCGACAAACGCATACGGTGCTCGGCACTTTGCTGCATGCGTGGCGTAAAATAGGTAAAGCAGTTACCACTTTTTTGCTTGGACGCATACATCGCCTGGTCCACGCGTTTCATCAGGTCTTCTTTATTGCCCGCATCATCAGGAAAGATCGCAATGCCAAGGCTGGCAGAAACATAGGCATGCGTATCATCCAGCTGAAAAGGCTGCGACAAGGCTTCCAGTATGCGTTGCGCCAACGCCTCCACATGGCTGGCATGGGCATCACTCAGCATCAGCACAAATTCGTCGCCACCCAGCCGGGCAACCAGGTCTTTATTGCCCACGCAACCTGTCAGACGCTTACCTGCCTGCAACAATAACTTGTCACCCTGGTCATGGCCCTGGCTATCATTCACCTCTTTAAACCGGTCCAGGTCTAAAAAGATAATCGCCAGTTTCTGGTTATTATTTTTAATGCCATGTAGCGCCTGATCCAGCCGGTCAAAAAACAGGCGGCGGTTAGGCAAGCCGGTCAGCGTATCAACGTTGGCATATTGCCAGACCACTTCTTCTGACTGCTTGATTTTCGAAATATCTGCCAGCGTGCCCAATATCCGTGTCGGCTTGCCCTGCTCGTCCTGCATTAGCACCATGCCGCGGTCAAACACCCACTTCCAGCTGCCATCCTTGCATAACATACGATACTCAATCGCATATTGCTCACGCTCACCATCCAGCACCTGCTGATGCAAATCCATCGCCACCGGCGCATCATCCGGGTGTATGCGCTGGTTCCAGGTGGCCGGTTTATGGTCCAGTTCATTGGCGGCAAAGCCCAGAATCTTCTTCCAATGATCAGAAAACACCACTTTGGATTCAAGCACATTCCAATCCCACACGCCATCCCCCGTGCTCTCCATGGCAAACTTCCAGCGCTGCTCGCTGCTGTTGAGTGCCAGACTGTATTTTTCCAAGGCGTTACGCGTGCGATTACGCACCACGGCGAATTGCACCAGCCCAGCCAATAACAGGCTGATCACCACGCCTAATACACCCATATCGTTAGCATCACGGTAATCAGTGGCCGCTTCAAAGGCAGGCGTAGAACGTGCCTGCAAACGCCAGACCTGTCCACTCACATTCAAAGTATAGGCGACTGTAAACTCGGCCTCGCTGTCATGCACGTGCGCATCCTCAGAGCCACTGTGATACAAAGGCACTTGCCCTTCTTCACGCCCCTGGTCAAACACATCAAAATGCACCAGCCGCTGCTCCATCGGGTGCAAGGCCTCCGCCAACAGGGCAGCCACATCAAAACGTAAAAACACCCAGCCATTTAACCAATGGCGGCGATCACCTGTTTGCATGCCATCATGATGACGGTACACCGGCGCATGGAAAATATAGTTCTTATAAGGCTGCACGCTGGTATTGGCCGCGTAATGCCCAGACAACACCAAACGGTCACCGTCGCCAGCTTCCAGCAAATCCGCGCGTAATTGCGCATCCAGAAAAGTGTTTTTCAGCAGGGTGTCACGGTTGGCATCGTTACGCGGCTCCACATACAACACAGGCGCAATCTCGTCATCACCTTTGATGAAATCCAACTGCTTGAGTAATTGTGGCAAAGGCATATCCAGGTCTTTAAACGTTTCCGGATGATGCAGGTGGATATATTTGATAAAGCCCAGCGCATTCAGGCTGTTGTATTCGGTACTTTTGAGATAGTCATCGACATAGAGTCTAAACTCTTCGGCCGAGACAAATTGCGAAGATATATATAGCTGCTCCACACCTTTGAGGATTTGCCGGTAAGCATTGAGCCGTTGCTGAATCGCTTCAGACGCAGACAGCGTAGCCTGCTTGAACTTGACCGCCTGCAAGGCCTCGGCATGATGGCGCTCGCTCATCCACAGCAAAAAGGTGGTCTGCAATGCGCATAACAGGACTGCCGCAGCAATCCATCGTGACGATAATACTTGTTGTAATGATGCCATATTGAAACGAAACATTTCACATCCTTGTCAGGAAGGCGCATGACGCATATGATTATGCCCCCGCAGTCATGCATTTGTTTATTTATAATAAAACTTAAATCTTGTATGCAACTTGCGTCAAATCAAGATTGATTCTGGCTCTATCTCCATACTAACGGTAAAATATTGGTTTTATTCAATCTTTGCCGCAAATTAATGGTGCGGCAATATTCACGCTAAGGTTCATCCACTATGAAATGCGGTATTGTCGGCCTGCCTAATGTAGGCAAATCCACCTTGTTTAACGCCATCACCAAAGCAGGCATCGCGGCAGAAAACTATCCTTTCTGTACCATCGAGCCTAACGTCGGCATCGTCGAGGTGCCAGACCAGCGCCTGCAACCGCTGATTGACATCGTTAAACCGCAAAAGGTACAACCTGCGATTGTCGAGTTTGTTGACATTGCCGGCCTGGTGGCGGGTGCCTCCAAAGGTGAAGGCCTGGGTAACAAGTTCCTGGCCAATATCCGCGAAACTGACGCCATTGCCCACGTCGTGCGCTGTTTTGAAGACGGTAACGTCATTCACGTATCAGGCAAGGTAGACCCATTGGCCGACATCGAAGTGATTAACACTGAGCTGGCACTGGCCGATATGGAAACCGTAGAAAAAACCATGCAGCGCGAAGGCAAAAAAGCCAAAAGTGGCGACAAAGACGCCATCGCCCTGATCAAAGTGCTCGAAAAAGTCGTGCCTTGCCTCAACGACGCCAAAGCCGTGCGTACACTGGGCCTGGATGCCGATGAACTCAACTTGCTCAAACCATTGTGCCTGATCACCGTGAAACCAGTGATGTACATCACCAACGTGATTGAAGGCGGTTTTGAAAACAACCCGCACCTGGATAAAGTGCTGGCATTAGCCAAAACCGAAAGCGCGCCTGTAGTCACCATCTGTGCCAAAATCGAAGGTGAAATCTCCGAGCTGGACGAAGAAGACAAACTGCTGTTCCTGGAAGAACTGGGCCAGGAAGAGCCAGGCCTTAACCGCGTCATCCGTGCTGCATATGATTTGCTCGGCCTGCAAACCTACTTCACCGCCGGTGTACAAGAAGTGCGCGCCTGGACGGTTAAAAAAGGTGCGACTGCCCCACAAGCCGCCGGTGTCATCCACACCGACTTCGAACGCGGCTTTATCCGTGCCGAAGTGATTGCTTACAACGACTACGTGCAATTTAAAGGCGAAAAAGGCTCACAAGAAGCTGGCAAAATGCGCCTGGAAGGCAAAGAGTACATCGTGCAAGACGGCGATGTCATGCATTTCCGTTTTAACGTTTAAAGCAAGCCCGCGCCAACATTCACTAAACAAGAAAATTGGCGTGGATTTACTTTGACAATCAAGCGCAAAATCAATAGAATTGCGCCTTCAGTTTTAATGGTGATGTAGCTCAGCTGGTTAGAGCACAGGATTCATAATCCTGGGGTCGAGGGTTCAAGTCCCTCTTTCACCACCAAAATACTAAATAAGCCATTGATTTAATAGATCAATGGCTTATTTTTTTGCCTAAGTTCCACGAGGTAGTACACAATGGTGGGGCCTGACGCCTGCTCACTTCTGTCATAAAGTCAGCAATTGCATTTCAACTCACTCTTTAAGTAAGCCCATGTCGAATCACTCAGCCCCGCAGATCCAACTCTCTAAAGCTAGGCAAAACCTGATTATTTTTGCGCTCTCCATCGGGGCATTTGCAATCGGCGTGAGCGAATTCTCAAGCATGGGTTTACTGCTTGAAATCAGCCGCGGATTAGGCGTGTCTGAATCACAGGTTGGCGTTTCTATCAGCATTTATGCTTTAGGCGTTGTGGTGGGCGCACCCTTGCTGGCGATCTTTGGCGCTGGCCTCAAAAGAAAAAACTTGCTGCTTGCACTCGCATTTATGTATGCCCTCGCCAACATTGCCAGCGCGCTTGCCCCCACTTACGGCACCATGCTGATCGCCAGATTTATTTCAGGCCTGCCACATGGCGCCTATTTCGGCATTGCGTCTTTAGTAGCAGCGTCTATCAGCCCGCCTTCGCAAAAAGGCATGGCGGTCACCAAGGTCATGCTTGGCCTGGCCGTGGCAATACTGGTAGGCAATCCGCTTGCGGTCTGGTTAGGGCAACAATTCACATGGCGATTAGCCTTTGCCTTAGTCGGCGTACTCGCATTCATTACATTATTGATGGTAAACAAGTCGTTACCTTTAGATCATCAAGAGAAAAAATCCAGCCCGATGGAAGAACTGGCAGCATTTAATCGACTTCAGATTTGGCTAGTGCTCCTGATTGGCGTATTTGGTTTCACCGGCATGTTTACGGTATTTAGCTACATGGCACCGGTGCTGGTCAATGTCACCAAAGTTTCTGAGTCATATATGCCCTGGCTGGTTGTCGCCTTCGGCATAGGCTCAATCATCGGCATGTTGTCAGGTGGCAAAATTGCAGATGCCATGAAATTCAAAGGCGCATGCCTGCTTATTGTGTGGTCGATATTTGTGTTGGCGATGATTCCACTTATTTCCGGCTCACTGCCAGGCATTGTCATCGCAGCAGTCGCAGTAGGCACAATGATGGCATTGCCAGTCACATTGCAAACCCATTTGATGGAAATTGCCGGAGATGCGCAGGTATTATCCGCCGCCGCAATTCAAGCCGCTTTAAATACAGCGAATGCTTTAGGACCCTGGCTGGGCGGGATGGCGATTGACCATGGATTAGGTTACAACGTATTTGGTACGATTGGCGCCGCGACTTCAGTGATTGGATTATTGCTTTGGGTGATCTCGTTCAAATTGGCTCAGATGAGAGAGTTTTCATAAAGCATGATCAATAAAGAAAAAGTTTAAAAGTCCAAATTTTCCCAACTGGGAAGAGTTACCTATAGTTCAAGCTTAAGTTGAAGAAGCAAACTTAAAACTTCGATGTATACAATACGAAGCTTTTCACGGTAGGATATTGAAATAAAAATAGTTATAAGCAAGTTAAGCATTGCCTTAAATTAACTCCAAAATAATAAACAAAAGAATGCGTTAAAACCTCTATGGATAATTACGTCAGAAGATTAAGAATTGAATCGTTGTTTGCTGAGGATAATAACTTCACCATCGACTTTGATGAAAATGTAAACTGCATTTACGGGTCGAATGGTACTGGCAAGACAACTGTAATTAATATACTCGTTGCATCTTTATGTCTTGATTTGAAGCAACTGTCAAAGCTCCCATTCAAAAACGCTTCTATACAAACATCTCAAACAGGCAAAAAAAGAGGAAAACCTTTTTTAGAGGTTTTCAAAGATGTTGATGGAAGACTTCAAGTTACACTACTAGTTAATAATACAGAGACTAAAAAAGATTTTTTCTATAAAAGCAGAACTGAGTCTGATGCAATTGATGGTTTTGAGAGACTGAATTTCATAGAGGCTATAAGACAGCATTTAACGGTTACCTATGTACCGTTATCAAGAATGCAAGAGAGCGATTCGTATGACTCAAATAGACCTGATGAGTACTGGTTATCACAAATATTAAAGTCCAGGCATCTTTCATCAAATGAAATTGCTGAAGTTATTGATCCTAACAGACGGATGCTTAAAGGCATCGAAAGCCTTTTTAAACAAAAATATACTGAAGCACAGAAAAAAATTAACGAAGGATTAGACAATCTAAAAGATACGATAATAAGTAAGCTTTTAATCGATAGGCAATATTTAACTAAGGTTTCTACTAAACGACAAGAAATTAGTACTCGGGAAATTCCTAGGTCTAAATTTGAAGAGTACTCAAATAGATTACGTTCTGCCTCTTTAAACATTCAACCAGAGGCTTTGATTGAGCACTTTAAGATTATCGATGAAACACTGAACGAGATTTCTGAGGCCAGAAGAAATTATTTTAAAGCAGTTGAATCGAGAAACCCAAAAGAAGAAGTCAAATTCAGGGATGAATATTGGGAAGCAGAGAGGAAGTATAAGGCGATATATCCCATCCATGATCGCTTGATTAGTATTGTTAAAGATATTGAAGAAATTGATGCCGACAAAGAGATATTAATGTTTCCGTTCGATCACTTTAAATTAGTGGTCAACTCTTTCCTAAACAATAAAAAATTCTCTTTCTCAAATGTTGGTGGATTTGAAATTGTATCTGGTAAAAGACCTATCGATCTAGCTGATTTATCATCGGGCGAAAAACACATGATTGCACTGCTGGGTCGCGTTTCTTTATCCCCTCCTACGGGGGCCGTATTCATTGCAGATGAACCTGAACTTTCACTACATCTTGAGTGGCAAAGGAAAATCCTTCCTTCAATTCTATCTCTGTCCCCAAATATTCAAATTATCGTAGCAACGCACTCCCCAGCAATTATTCCCACATCCTCAAAACTAATCAATTTAGATGTATGTAATGCAAAATGACCGTTTTAGCATACACACCAGATGAAAACATCAATCGTATTATGATGGACCGTAATACGAAATACTTAGTACTTGAGGGAGTGGATGATATACCAAAGTATGAAAGTGCAATTAAGCAGATTGATGTTGAGCTAGACTTTCAGCCAATTGCACTCGGATGTAAAAATAAAGTTCTAAGTCTTTTGAGTCAAGTGAGAAATACAAACTTTGTGGCTATTGTTGATCTTGATTTTGACCAAGTGCAAATGCCGACTGATTCAAGACTTTTAACGCTTAAAAGATACTCAATAGAAAATTACCTAATCAGCAGCACGATTATAAATTCCTTTGTTGGAAGCCTAACAAACGTTCCTAAAAATGAAGTTCCATTATGGCTTACTATTAACGAGTGGGTTAGCCATACTCATGAAAAATTAAAAGGCCTAATAAAGACACTTCATTATTATCAAACACAAGTAAATACGGATAGACTTTCGTGGAATTCAGTGGATTTGACTACCAATGGCGGATGGTATTTTTGTGATCAGAAAATTAACAACTTAATCTTAAGTTTATTTAATAACAATATTCCTGCAACATTAGCCCAGTACGAAACTTATCCAGCTTTAAATGAGTATGACATTATTAAATACTTTCCAGGAAAGCTTTTAATAAAAAGTCTATATTCTTATTTAAAAGAAAAATTTAATCAGCACTTTGGAAAACCCAAAAAACTTACTAGTGTATGCACGAATCACATGTCGTTTACGACATTTATCTCGGCTTTTTTATCACTAGATGGAGAGCTACGAAGTATTTTGATTGCAGGCATAGATCAACTAAAACCTGTCTAACAATCTTATTAAATTAACAAGCTCGTGGGAAAACTACACAACTCAGCTTACTCAACTCTATTTTATTTAGAACTCTCAACGTGAGATTAATACAGAGTTATTAAATGGACTTATTCCATATCAGTAGTTAAAAGAGTGATAGGGTTATAGTTAAAAAGTCTAAATATTTAAACTCAAATACTGAAAATAAAAACGGCCTCCATCTCTGGAAACCGTTTTTAAAACCTATTAAATTTACTTGATGTAATTACTCAAAGTCTTTTTTAGATTTAAAGCGATTAAACAAACCACAACGTACTTTCTCTTGCTCATCGGCAGTCATCGCTCCATCACCGCAATGTCTATGATGACCATGACGACCTCTGAATCCGCCAAACAGAATTCTGCTCAAAATTAACAGCCCGACTGCATGGCAGTAATCTATCGCATGAATGCCATCGGCTAATGAAACCACTCACTATAATAAACAAACAAAGCCCTCTATGCAGAGGGCTTTGTTTGCTACTAAAAACTAAATCTGCGCCTGACCACCATCGACAAAGAATTCAATACCGTTGATAAAGCTTGCATCAGGTGATGAAAGAAATGCCACAGCTTTCGCTACTTCATCAGGGTCACCCACTCTGCCCATAGGTACTTGAGAACCTAAGTAATCCAGTAGGCCTTGTTGTTGCACTGGGTCGTTACCGGCCAACTCTACCAAACCAGGGGTTTTGATTGGGCCTGGGCTGACGACATTGACACGAATGCCGCGGTCTTTGAGGTCTAAAATCCAGCTGCGTGCGAGGTTGCGAATGGCTGCTTTGGATGCGCTGTAAATACTAAACGCGGCGGTGCCTTTGACGCTGGTGGTTGAGCCAGTTAATACAATGGACGCGCCATCTTTAAGTAAGGGCAATGCTTTTTGCACGGTGAAAATCACGCCTTTGACATTTCTGCCAAAAATATCTTCGTAGTGATCTTCGGTAATGGCGCCCAACGGCAACATATTACCGCCACCCGCGTTGGCATAGATCACGTCAATCTGGGAGTGGTCTTGCTGCACGGCATCATAGAGACGGTCAATATCCGCCAGTTTGGACATATCGGCCTGAATCCCTTTTACCTTACCGCCTATGGTTTTGATGGCGGCCTCTAACTCGGCTTGTCTACGGCCAGTGATATAGACATTCGCGCCCTGGTTGGAAAAATGTTTGGCTGTTGCGAGGCCGATACCGCTAGTACCACCGGTAACCACGATGACTTTGTTTTCAAATGTTGCTGACATGATGTTTCTCCTTAAGTAATTAAATAACGTTTACTGCATGGATGAAATATTGCCAGTGAGCCAATAAATGCACTAGACTGCTTCCTTGAGTTTAATTGTTCCAAAAATGAGCCAATATGCGTGATATCAATGATTACATTCTGTTTGCGGAGGTGGTGAGTGGCGGCAGTTTTGCGGCTGCCAGCAGACGTGTACGTATTCCTAAATCCACCATCAGCAGAAGAATTGGCCTGTTAGAAGAAAGGCTTGGCGTTCGCTTGATCGAAAGATCGACCAGGCGCTTCCGTGTGACTGAAATCGGGCAATCGTTTTATGAGCGTTGCAAAGTCATTATGCTGGATGTGGAACAGGCGGACTCCATCGTTTCTGAGTCGCTCAGTGAACCCAAAGGATTAGTAAGATGCAGTTGCCCGCTAGGCTTATACGAAACGCTGGCCCCCATTTTTTCTTCATTCCTTCTGGCTTACCCGCAAGCCAGATTACAACTGGTCGCCGGGGATAACCCGGTGAACCTGATCGAGGATAGAATCGACGTCGCCATCAGGGTGCGCACGGTATTGGATACCGATGGCTCTTTAGTGATGCGGACGCTCGGCCACTCTGAGCGCATCCTGGTTGCCTCACCCGCGTTTGCGAGCAAGATCGATCAATCCAGCCTGGATAATTTATCCGCCTTGCCAACCATCGCGACCTCAGACCAGAACCATGCCATCGAATGGCAATTCCATCATGCGTCATTAGGGTCAAAATCTATCTGGCATAAACCCATATTGAGTTGTGTGGATTTTTCAACCGTGAGAGAAGCCGCTATTGCTGGCATTGGGGTGGCGTTATTGCCTGACCATACCTGCAGCCAAGCCTTAAAAAGTGGAAGATTGGTCAGGGTGTTCCCAGAGTGGAAAACGACCTTGGGCATTCTGCACATTGTATTTACTACACGGCGCGGACTGCCGCCAGTGGTGCGTGCATTTATTGATCACTTGGCGGGCCAGGTTAAGCACACTGGCAACGTGTAGTTTCTGTCGCCAAATACAACAATGGCTTCCCAAACATGGAAGCCATTGTTTATTTCTTATCGATTAAGTATATATTGCGTCCCTACTCAGCATCTTTCTTAGATCTAAAGCGGCTGAACAATCCACAACGTACTTTCTCTTGTTCATCTGCTGTCATGGCTTCGCTACCGCAATGCCTATGGTGATGCCCATGACGACCTCTGAATCCGCCAAAAAGAATTCTGCTCAGAATCAACAAGCCGACTGCGTGGCAGTAATCAATCACATGAATACCATCGGCCAATGAAACGACCACGTGGTTCCACAACAGCATGACCACATAAGATAAGGCCGCGATGCAGACTACAGCTAACGCTGCGAATGCAGCACATTTACTTTTACAATTTTTCATTCATCTCTCCAATAATTCAGTCATTAATACGATTAGTCACTGACATGCAGCTGCTCTCTGAGGAAAGTCACTGCATACCGTTTTCTTGCTAATAAAGTGTTGATGCCAACACCTGTTTCTGCGGCAATTTGTTTAAAGCTTTTGCCATCTAACTCATGTGCAATAAACACTTGCCGTTGCTCAACTGGTAATTGATTCAGCGTTGCAATCACGTGCTCAACCAGCATTTTTCTTTCATAAATTGACGCAGGGGTTTCGGTTTCAACTGAAAGTATCGATTCCAGCCAGAGTGCATCGTCATCTTCGTCATGCTCTAGGGTGACTTCCTGCTTTTGCTTTCTAAAGCGATCAATAATGCGGTTTCTGGCCACACGAAATAACCACGCGCCCACTTGCTCCAGTGGCTCTGGTAAACGATAGGCTGAAACAAACTCATAGAACACATCCTGCAAAATATCATCCGCGTCACCGGCATTCGGTACACTTTTACGGATGAAATTGCGCAGCCTGGCTTTTTCTTTATTGAATGTTTCTGTGATCACCGAATCTTGCTGGGCCATATCACGCTGTGCCAAATAGTGCTGCGTTGTGAGTAAATTGTTTTCTAAATGTATATCCATGCTGTGAAGACGTTTCACAACTGGAAATATTGTATGAAGACTGAAATATTTTTAAATAAAGTGTGAGCCGCATGGTTATTGCCACTCCGTTGGCGTGGTGCCTAGCCGTTTTGCAAATACGCGGCTGAATGCGGCGGAGCTTTGGTAGCCGACTTGTGTGGCGATACTTTTGAGTGGCTTGCCTTGCCGAATCAGGTTTTGTGCAATTGAGAGCCGCCAGTCGGTAAGATAGTCTAATGGCGTGGTGCCTACCGTGGCTTTAAAGTTGGCGGCAAACCTGGCGCGTGACATGCCGGACTCTTCAGCCAATGTTTCCAGTGTCCACGGATGGGATGGATTTTCATGCATGGCTTTGACTGCCTGCGCTAACCTTGTATCGGCTAATGCGGCAAAAATGCTTTGTTGCAACTGGCCATGTTGAATCACATGCCGCAAAATCTGGATCAGGAAATATTCTGCCAGCCTATCCAACGCTGCTTGCCTGCCTAAGTCTTGCGCAAATGCTTCATGAAACAACAACTGCAAGGTCGGGGCAATTTGCTGCATATCGCTTAAAGGCACAATCACAAATTCGGGCAATGCGGTCGCCAACGGACTGCGTACGTTCGCGCCCAAATTAATCATGGCACAAACCAATTCACACAGTTCACCATCTAAGGGCTTGAGCACGTGTATGGTCGGTTTAGGGAAAAACACCACGCTCGGTTGATCTATATGCGCAATGCGTTTATCCCGAAACATCAGGTCTAGCTTTCCCGCCCGCAACAAATGAATATGACCTACCGCTCCAGTGCCATCAAAATTCACCACCTGGCAAAGATCGCCGGTAAAAAACACCTGCGCTGAGAGGGAAATTTGATTCAATAGTGGTAACAATGGATCCAAACGATACTCCTGATCAACATAACGAGACCTTTGATAATCATGAGTATTGCATGATATCTCCAACGCACAAAGCGTCTTAATTAACCAGACAAGGAGATTCATCATGGCACGTATTCAAACTATCAACCGCGAAACTGCTAGCGCAGAAGTCAATGCAACACTGGATGCAGTGAAAACAAAACTGGGCAAAGTGCCTAACTTGATTGCCACCTTGGCGCAGGCGCCTGTGGCTTTAAATGCTTACCTGAGTTTAAGTGAAGGTGTGACCAAAGGCCGCTTAAGCGCCAAACAAAGAGAATCACTGGCGTTGGCGATTGGTCAGGCCAATAGTTGCCAGTATTGCTTGTCGGCACATAGCCTGATTGCCAAAGGGGCAGGTCTTAACACTGAAGCGATTCAGGCTGCACGTAAAGCTGAAGCAACAGATGCGGTGACGGATGGCTTATTGAAACTGGCCGTGAAAATTGTGCAACAGCGCGGCATACTTTCTGACCAGGACTTTATTGAAGCGCATTTAGCGGGTGTGGATGATGGCCTGATTCTGGAGGTGATCGCTCATGTCGCTTTAAACACCTTGACCAACTACACCAACCACATCGCGCAGACCGATATTGATTTTCCAGTAGTGACTTTATAAATCGGCGAGATCAGGCCACTAAAGTGTGGCCTGATTGTTTCTGGATAGATACGACTCAAGCAAGAAAGGCTTCTACCGCCTGGATAAATAATTGCGGCTGTTCGGCATGCACCCAATGGTCGGTTGGCAAGGTGACAAATTCAGCTTGAGGGAAATGCTGTTGCAGTTCAGTAATATCACTGTCTTGCACATAATCGCTACGTTCACCACGAATAAACAAACTAGGCGGGTCAAAATGTACGGCAAGCGCTGCAATCAATGTCGCGTAATTCGCTTTGAGCGCTGGCAGGTTAATTCGCCATTGCAACTGTGCTTCATTTTTAACCAGATTCGTGAGCAAAAACTGCCGCACCCTGAGATTAGCGATCGCATCCTTTAAGACATTATCCACCTCATTACGCGATGCCATTTGGCTGAGATTGACTGCCAACATGTGATCCATCAACTGGGTGTATCTGTCTGGATAAGCGCGCATGGCCATATCCACTACAATGAGTTTGCTTACTTTTTCGGGATACTGCGTGGCAAATTGCATGGCGACTTTGCCGCCAAGCGAGTGACCAAGTAAATGCACTTGCTCTAAACCGAGGGCATTGAATGTTTCGAGTAAATCATTGGCCATTTCAGGATAGGTTTGCGAATCACTGTGCGGCGAACGGCCGTGATTGCGTAAATCGACGCTGATGACCTGGTAATGCTGTGCAAAATGTTTGGCGATGCTGCCCCAGTTGTCTGCCGAACCGAATAGCCCGTGTAATAAAACCAGTGGCTGGCCCTGACCTAGCGTTTGAGTGTGTAATTGCATGGTGTGTGCGAAAGTTGAATGTAGCACTATGGTATAACAATGCCGCCAGTTTTTAGGATAACCATGTAGGAAAACCCTCGTCAGCCAAGTCCTACGGAAGTATCAGAATGCGCTGGATGCATAACTTTTCGTGTTTTTTTAATAATGAAACCTCCATAAATTAACTCAACAAGGAATCATCATGAAAAACACATTCAAATCTCTGTTGTTAGTCAGTGCTTTGACATTGCCTATGGCTGGCTTTGCCGCGGATGGTGACTCGATTGGCACCAAGGTTGAAGACTCTGTGATCACCGCCAAAGTGAAAACAGCGTTTGCCAAAGACAAAGCGGTGAGTGCGACTGACATTAAAGTAGAAACCGACAGCAATGGCCTGGTGCAATTGTCTGGTGTGGTGAAATCGAAAGCCGAAGCAGACAAAGCAGTGCTGTTGGCTAAAAATGTGAAAGGTGTGACTGCCGTGAAAGACGATATTGTCGTTGCACAATAAGTATTCTGCACATGACCTTGCCCATAGGAATCAGCGCGATTCCTATGGGCAGTTTTACGTTCTAGCCCTCTCTCGCCTTCTGCAAGCTCCCTCTCCCCTGCTACGCTAAACAGCCTATAATGGCTTGAACTCTGTTGTCATCACGTGTGCCACATTCGGGGACATCCATCATGGCTGTTTATAAAACGCCCGGCGTTTATATTGAAGAAGTGAGCAAGCTCCCGCCCAGTATTCCAACCCTGGAAACGGCGATCCCGGCATTGATAGGCTATACCGAAAAAGCGGATAGGCAAGGTGTGTCATTATCGCTCGTCGCCACACAAATCAACTCCTTAGTGGATTATGAACGCCTGTTTGGTGGCGCAGCCAGGTCGGCAGTGACGCTGTGGCTGGATGCGCAAGACCAAGTAATTGACGCCACGGTCGATCAACCGTTTTATCTCTATGACAGCGTGCGGCTGTTTTTTGCCAATGGCGGTGGCCTGTGCGTGATCGTCTCCGTCGGCAACTACAACGACCAGGTTTCAGCAGCCACATTAGCAGCTGGTTTAAGCGCCATAGAGACAGACCTGCTGCCAACGCTAATCGCCATGCCGGAGGCTACCTTGTGCCGTGAGACACATACGCTTGAAGCGGCTGCGCTGGCGCAATGTGCACAGGTACAAAACCGGTTTGTGTTGTTTGATTTGCGTCTGCAACATAATCCGGCTGACTTCGCCACCGAAGCCGCGCGTTTCAGGCAAAGCCTGGGCATGGATCACCTGAAATATGGTGCAGCCTATGGGCCATGGCTAGTGGCCAGCCTGGCAAGAACAACCGACTTTAACCAACTGTTGTTTAAACGTAAAAGCGATGGCAGTGTGGTGAGCGCAGAAAGCCTGACCCAGGACCAGGGCATGCAGGCACTGATGGCGCAAATACGTGCTGCCGGGTTGGTCAAGATGACAACCGAATCCCAAGCACAATTAGCATCGCTCAACCAAAAGCTATACGCACAATATATGCTCGCCAAGCAATGGATAGACGCCGCGAATATCGCTTTAAATACCTTACCGTCCACGGGTGCCGTCGCGGGCGTGTATGCCGCGGCCGACCAGAGGCGTGGCGTCTGGAAGGCGCCCGCCAATGTGTCACTTAACGAGGTGATACGGCCAGTGCTTAACCTCACCAGCACACAGCAACAGGATTACAACGTGGATGTGGACGCTGGCAAGTCAATTAATATCATCCGCAAGTTTACGGGCAAAGGCACGCAGATATGGGGTGCACGGACACTGGCTGGCAACGACAATGAATGGCGTTATATTCCTGTGCGGCGATTGTTTAGCTGCGTAGAAGCATCCGTTAGCCAAGGGTTGCAGCAGATGGTATTTGAGCCTAACGACGCCAATAGCTGGGTGCGTGCGCAAGCCATGATAGAAAACTTTTTAATCTTGTTGTGGCGGCAAGGTGCGTTGCAGGGCAGCAAGCCGGAACAAGCCTTTTTCGTCAATATTGGTCTGGATAAAACCATGACAGCAAACGATATTGCGCAGGGGTTGATGCGGATTGAAATGGGTATGGCAGTTGTGCGACCGGCCGAGTTTATTATATTGAAACTTACGGTTAAGCAAGCTGGTTAAATACACTGCGTGCAAAGTGGCTTGCACTCAGGCATCGCCACCTGCTCATAGAAGCGAAGAGAGATCATTTGCATACTATGCGAATGCAGCAGCGCCCACCTTCAGGCATGCTTCTGCACAACTGCGACAGGCCTGCGCGCACGCACGGCAATGGTCAGAGGCATGTTGCTCGCATTGATCGGCACAGGCGGTACAAATTTCCGCACAGTCCTGACAAACCAGTTCAACAAAGTCGCTGCGACGCGCAATAAATGAAGCCGTCAGGCGACAGAAATCCGCGCAGTCCATATCCAGTTCAATACAGGTTCGCAACATGGGATTGGCCTCAGTTTCACAGGCGATTGCACAGCTTTCACAAGTGTCTGCACATTTTTTGCACAGCTCCATACATAACTTCAGGTCTTTTTCAGTCATGGTTTTCTCCAGCTTAGTCGCGTTTAAGAACACTTCGAACTTAGTCATCCTGCCCTGCCAGACTTAAACACAACTTAAGCCATGCAGGGCAATCGACTGATGTGGGCCATTACTGTTTCACGCCCGTGCCGCCGTCTTGGGGCTTTTCATGAAAGCGTTTGCTTTTTTCAACGTTGCCCGGCTTGGACGGTTTATTACCACTGCCCTGCCGACCCTGCGTATCGCTGTTACCAGTGGTGGCCGCATTATTATTGTCAGGTTGTGGCTCCAGATAATCGCCGTTCTGGTGCGTATCAGGTACCTGATTTTTTTGCTGCTGTGCGGGCGGCGCGTTGTCTGGTGGTGCCGCAAAAGCAACCGTCATTGAACATAAAAACGTACTGGCTAATAGTATTGAAAGTAATTTTTTCATCATCGCATCCTCATAAAGTTTTAAAGTCACCTGCCAGATGTGGCAGGCTTAGACTTATGCTAATGATGTGGTTAACAGCTGTATGTCAGTGTCTTTACAAAAAACCTGTAGGATAAATTATGAAGCGGCCTCTTCATTGCCAGTCAGGCTGCCATGGCTACGTATCCAGGCAATGACTTTCAGCAACTCGTCGGGGGTAATGCCGTTGTTTGGGTCTGAGGGGTCCATCAAACCCTTGCCTTTAGCACCCATCCCACCGTTGGTGCCATTCCAGACCGTCTCAAACATGCCTTTATTCGTGGCATCTTTGGCGTAGTTATAATTCGGTCCGGTCAGCGCTGGCCCGACCTGTCCACCGGCATCCGGACCATGGCATTGCGTACAGGAATAAAGCTGGAAGGTTTTTTTACCCTGGGCAATCGCATCTTCCTTGCCCACATAGGGGTTTTTACCGGTGGCTAAAAATTCTTTGGCGGCAGGGGTATCGAACAGCTCGGCCTTGATTTCGAGCGGAGAACCATCCTGTGTTTTAACGAACTTAATGGCCTCACCACTAGCAGACGCTCCAGCAGTAGATTCCCCGGCGGCGCCAGTAGTCGATGCCTGTTTATCACAGGCGGAGAGTCCAGCAACTAATACCAACAGGCCTAAGCCAAGCTTGTGATTCATGTCGTTCTCCTAATAATTGTGTTATTCACGCGATTGATGACGCAACCCATTATGAATAAAAGGAAAATGTGCGCCCATGTAACAAAGGCGGAATTTGCTGTAGGAGAATTCGGACGTCACGCCAGGAAATAATCGGCGTAAAAAAGCCTGGCATACACCAGGCTTACTTCTACCAGGGAAGTGGTCAATTAACCGTTAATAATTTCACCACCATTCGGGTGTATCACCTGCCCGGTCATATATGACGATGCCTGGCTGGCCAAGAACACATAGGCGGGCGCAATTTCACTCGGTTGTGCAGGTCGCTTTAAAGGCACCTGGCTACCGAACTCGCTGACTTTCTTTTCATCAAAACTGGCGGGAATCAACGGTGTCCACACTGGCCCCGGTGCCACCGCATTGACGTAAATATCCTTATGCACCAGTTGTCGCGATAATGAGCGTGTAAATGACACCACGGCGCCTTTGGTGGCCGAATAATCCAGCAACTCGGGGCTACCCCGGTAAGCCGTCACCGACGCGGTATTGATAATATGGCTTTTTTTCGGCAGATGCGGCAAGGCTGCCTTCACCATATAAAACATGGAGAAAATATTGGTGCGGAAAGTATGTTCGAGCTGGCGCTGGCTGATTTCGACAATGCTGGTCTGCGGAAACTGCTGGGCGGCATTGTTGATGACAATATCCAATTGGCCAAACTGCAGCAGCGTGTCGTGCACAACTTGCTCACAGAACCGCTCGTCTGACACATCACCTGGAATCAACAAGCATTGGCTACCATAGGCTTCCACCAGTTGCTGGGTCTTTGCCGCATCTTCATGTTCATCTAGATAAACAATCACCAGATCGGCACCTTCTGCGGCAAAATGCACCGCCACGGCGCGGCCAATCCCGCTATCACCACCGGTAATAATGGCCACTTTAGCTTTGAGTTTATCGCTGCCAGCGTATTCCTCTTCAATATATTGGGGCTGGGGATGCATATCTTCTTCCCGGCCGGGCTGCACATATTGGTGCTGCGGCGGATTGATTTTATCTTCAACAACTTCCATAACGTTCTCCTTGTAAGCATGAATGACCTCTGTCAGCACCCTTCAAAAGCGGTACTGACAGACGCGGTCGCCAGATTAATTCTTTAAATGATTGTCCGTGGCGGGTGGGACAGGCTCGCGCGGATCGGGCCGCGGCTGACTGTTCTGGCGCCGTTTATCCTGGTTAGGCAAACCTTCAGCTGGCACCTCTGGCGGCACAATCACACCACGTTCATGTGGCATTTTCGGTGGCACATTGACGCTGTCAGAATCGATATTGCAGGACGGTTTATTTGAAATGGCGGCATCTTCGCAAGGCGGTACGGCATTGTTCACTGGCGGCGCAGACCAAGCATTTCCCGACCACACACTGCAACACAATGAGCCAGCCAATAACATCCAGGTAAGTGTCTTTTGCATACTGTCTTCTCCTTAAAATATAAGAAAGATACAACTGCATCATGCATTGTATGGCCGCAAATACCGCGTCGCCATCGGCAGTCAACTGATTCGGCTGTAGGAGTTGCCACGGGTGAAAACCCTCTGTGTCAGACTGGTCTGACAACACAATCAGCCCCTGCCCGATACTTGGTCATCGGCTTCATTTTTACACTGCTGGCAGATGGTATTCATCTGCCAGGGCCGCGCATTGGGATCAGCAAACCATATGCATGCTGATGCCAGCCCATATTAAAAATAAGCTTTTTGAGTAGGAGTACGCCATGAGTAGTTATCCCGTTAATGCTTTAGCCATGCCATTGTCACTGGAGCAATCAACCGCGAATGGCGACATTACCGAAAGTGGAGACATCATCCAGGCGCGCTACATTCTGAACCGTTTGTTTCAGGACTACCCAGTGGCCTTTGCCGTGCGCTTGTGGAACGGCAGTATGCTGACGATCGGCGACGGCGCACCAGCGTTTACCTTTTGCCTGGAACAGGCATCGGTATTACGTGACATGGTATGGTTTAGCAACCCTAAACGCCTGGTGGAGGCCTATTGCTCAGGTGAAGTACAGATTCAGGGGGACTTTCATGCCGCCATGCAGTTGCGTGAACATTTCGAATCTCTATCTTTGCCGCTGCATGAAAAACTAGGCCTGGTCTTCCGGGCACTGACCCTGGCCAATAACCAACAGGCGCTACCCGAACACACTGCCCACACACCTCACTCCCCGACACAATCTCAATCCGCAAGCGTTCCCTCCTCACATGGCATTGCACTCAGTTACGATGTGCCTGAGGACTTTTATCAGCGCTGGCTGGGTGAACAGATGCTGCACTCGTGTGCTTATTTCGCAAGCCCAACACACACCCTGGCGCAAGCGCAGCAAACACAGTTAACACTGATCTGCCAGAAACTGCATTTGCAACATGGTGACACGCTACTGGATATTGCTTGCGGCTGGGGCACACTGGCCTGCTGGGCGGCCAAGCATTACGGGGTATTTGTACACGGCATCACACATAACCCAACGCAATATGCGTATGCACTCAAACAAGTGCAACAACAAGGCCTGACGCATCTGGTCAAGATAGAGCTGGCTGACTATCGCACACTGCCTGCGCTGGGCAGTTACGACAAAGCAGCTTGCATCAGCATTGCCGACCATCTAGGCGCAGCGCATTATCCGGACTTCCTAGCCAAGGTACACGCAGCACTCAAACCCGGCGGGTTATTTTTGAGCCATGTGATCACGGCGGAAAATCCGGCTGGCCAGCAAGACGCCTCCACCGCCTTTATCAACCGTCAGCTATACCCGGCAGGCGAGTTAACCTCTTTCGCCCATCTGTTACAACACATGGATAGCGCCAGGTTTGATGTATTTAATGTAGAGGGCTTGCGTCGACACTATGTGATGACCTTGCGCCAGTGGCTGGCAAACCTGGAGGCCCAACATGCGTCGATTGCTGCCAGCATGGGGGAGCGTACTTACCGTATTTGGCGTCTGGCTATGACTGCTAGCGCCATCCAGTTCGAACAGGGCGTGACCGGCATGCACCAGATGCTGGCGACACGTAGATAATCTTAACCAACCAGGAAATAGCCAGATGCCCAACATACTCACAACCTCCCCTCAGCGACGCCTACTCACTGCCGCGGTTTGTATGCTGGCATTCAGCAGTTATTCGCAACCATCAAAACTACTGCAATCGCCAGGAATGCGCACCGTCTCTAACGCATCTATCAGCCAGTCAGGCTGGTTTCCAACCACGCAGGCGGCAGAAACCATGCGCGTACCAGAAGGCAAAAAGTCGATCTCAACGCCAGGCACGAATGTGGTTGCTTTTGCCAATGACTTGCATCACCCGCGCTGGCTGTATGCTTTGCCCAATGGCGACATTCTGGTGGCAGAGAGTTATCCCCAGCCTAAAAATACAGCGTTTAGCCTGAAAAACTGGATCGCCAGCAAATGGATGCATGAAGCAGAGGAGCTGGCAGGTAGCCAACACCAGATTACCCTGCTGCGTGACAATGATGGCGATGGCATCGCTGACGAACGCCATGTGTTTATCAAGGATATCGCTGCCCCGCTGGGCGTGGCGCTGGTGGGCGACACATTTTATGTCGCCAATGCCGAGGCCCTGCTCCTGTTCCCCTACCAGGCAGGGCAAACACAGATGACACAAACATCCGATCCTGAAACGGCTGATCAAACGATATTGATGCGACCGGCAGCGCAGGAAAAACTGGCGAAAACACCAATGGATGTGCTGACTGACATCCAGCAGGAGGATGGCGCCGCACAAGGACGTCCTGCCAATGTGCTACTCGATAAAAGAGGCTACCTGCTGGTGGCAGATGACGTCGGCAATGTGATCTGGCACGTGAAAGGCAATCGCAAAATCGCACAAAAATAGCCTTATTAGGCTTGAAATGGATAACAAGCCATGAAAAATATATTGTTAATCTACGGCCATGCGCTGAGTCATTGCGCATTAAAGGCACTGGTCAATGACGACCATAACGTGCACCTGGCCGATGAGGCTGGCAGTGTGCATGACGCCATGTTGAAAATCCGCGAGCATACCTACGATGTCATCATTTTGGATGTGTCCGCAGCGGAAACCAATGGCCTGGAAGTATTCTGCGACCTCAAGCAAGCTTTTCCTGACCTGCCTGTCCTCATTATCAACGGCAGTGAACGGGTCGAGCGCATGATCCATTTTATCCGGCTGGGTTGCGCTGGCTACTTGTCTTACACCACAGACAGTGCACAAGTGATTCCGGCTATCAATGCCATCGCCCGCGGACAAGCCTATGTTTCGCCTCAGCATCAGCAAATGGCTGCCAACAGCGAGCCCATGCTGCATGAACGTTTGTCACTGCGTGAGCTGCAGGTATTTTTCAAATTGATTAAAGGCCAGGCGGTGAATTCAATCGCGATTGAACTGGAAATTGCGCCAGGCTCTGTCAGTGTGTTTCGATCGAAGATCCTCAAAAAAATGCACGTGCTCAATAATGCTGCACTGATTTACTACGCACTCAAATACCATCTGGCCCCCGTGGTGGGGGCTACCAGCAAATCAGCCAGGGAGGTGGCCTGATTACAATTTCTTAACGGCAAACTGCAATTGCTCAATGGCTTCCCATGAAATCAGTGAGCCGATCAAAATCACCGCAAATCCCAGCCCGGCGGTACACACAATCGCCATGCTGAGTGTGACCAGCGCCCCGCGTTCGCGGATACCAAAAGTATAGCGCACACCTCGATACACCAGTAGCACCGATGCCAATACGGCCACACCATGCACAACCACATTGAAACTTAAACTGGGCACAATATAAAACAGTGAGGTCAGCCACAGCGGCGTGGTGGCAATCGTCATAATGAGCAAGGAGTCACGAAAATCAGGCTTGATATTGACCATCTCGGCCAGGTTTTGCGTAATCCAGGCCATCACCAACAACACGCCCAATTGCAAGAACAACAACTCGGCACTCACCATCAGCAAACGGTTACCAGGCAGGTTATCAAAGAACAATTTGGGGTAATTATGATATAGCCGCAGATACATCATCACACAGGGAATCAACGATAACGGCAAGACATAAAACAGCATGAGTTGCGATACGCTAGGCTTTTCGGCCAGCAGAGGTTTTGCCTCGCCCCGCTTCGGTGACACGTAATTAAATAAATGGATAGGATTCATGCGGCGCTCCTTGAAACGAAAAAAGTGAATATCTGTTTATTAAAAAACAGGCCATCACACTGCGCCACAAGGCCTAGGCTGATTTGGCTGTAGGAAGATGCAATGCCATTGGGTCCAACGATGGATAAAGTAATTCCTACAGATATTTGCGGATTCATCCGATGCTGCCGACATACAGCCACGCGCATACTAAAGTTTCTGAATACATTTACTTCCACACATTTAATAGACAATTTGGAGACTTACCATGGCAGACAATGACGATGTGATTTCTACCTTGAATGATTTGATCGAAGTATCGAAAGATGGCGAAGAAGGCTTTCGCTCTTCGGCAGAGCATGTGGATGAACCGCAACTTAAAACATTCTTTTTGCGTCGGTCACAAGAGGTGGCTGCCAGCGTACAGGAGTTACAAGAGCTGGTGCGCTCACTGGGTGGCGAGCCTGCATCATCCACTAGCCTGGGTGGTGCCTTGCACAGACGCTGGATTGCCATTAAAACGGCGCTGACCAGTAACGATACCGTGGCCGTTTTAAACGAAACCGAACGTGGCGAAGATGTCGCCTTGGCTGCTTATCGCAAAGCGGCTGAAAAAGACTTGCCGACACATATCCGCTTTGTGGTGGTACGCCAGCTTGAAGGTGCCAAGCGTAATCATGACCAAGTAAAACAACTGCGCGATGCCGCACGTGCAGAAGCCGCCGCACATTAGTCATACCGGCACCACTCAACGGCTTTATTAGCCACCCCCGAAGCCTCGTCTGACTGACGGGGCTTCGTTTACGTGTGTTGATCACGCATATCACTTGCTTGAATAATCAGAGGAGATCCAAGTGAACCATCGTTCTGACAAATGGGATCAGTTAACCAATGAATGGGCAGAATCCCTTAAAAAAGCAAAAATCCGGCAGGCGATTATTGACGACAAAATGCATTCTTTTTTGCGGGGGAATGGTTGCCTGCCAACGGCAGAGGAGTTAAAAATCGTTGAAGAACTATGGCGTCAACATGTAGAGGCCAGAAACAGAACAAACCAGTTTATCCAGGTGGTGCTGCAAAATTACACGACAACGGATGCGACTCAATAGGGATGCCCCTATCTGAAACCTCAGCCGCACCATGCCCGAAAATTAATCTGCTTCCCAGTCATTGGTGATCTGCGCCAGCGTACGGTTGATTTTCACAATACCACCTTCAGTAGACACCACCCAGCTCACAGGGATGTAGTGGTGAACGCCAGCTTCATCCTTTTTGAGTTTGATGACATCGTCACTTTCGAGATGGTCGACTACAGCAAAGTGTTCCGCCTGTGCGGTAGTGACAGGCATATCGGCTTTAATTTCTTTAGCATCAATCATGGCGCTTCCTATCCCGCTCACGCGGCAAACAATGAAACTTCAGTCTGCCGTATTGCAATGGCACTGGCTAGCGCACGCTGACTGAGTTTGCTGTAGGAATCAGAAGATGGCCTGCGCCAGTAAACACTACTCTAGATTATCTGACAGTAAACTCAGCTGGCGCCTACACCATTTTGAAGCGAACTGCTTATGATGAACCCTGATGCGAGAGGGTAGTGCTCGTGTGTAAACGACAATCAGAAAGGCATGGAATGGCAATATTTTACCTAAGCGTATGGCAAAGCGTTCCCCAGCAAAGCGATCTGATCTGGGAAGCCAATGTGCTGGCGCAAAACATAGAGGATGGTTATAGAATAGGCAAAACGCGTTTTGCGGTGGAGCATCCAGACAAGGACTTGAAGCGTTACACAATGGTGGCGACGGGTGACAGCGTTGAAAAGTCGATTAGTGTCTAAACTTTTAACCTCAATGCATAACATTGAATGCAACAGCCAGAAACAATAAACCCGACCTAGTGTCGGGTTTATTGATATGCAAGTTAACGCTTGAATTACTTGTTCATGACGTACATTGTCACTTCAAAGCCAAAACGCATTTCAGTAGCAGCTGGTTTAGTCCACATGATAGTCTCCTTGGTTAAGTTGTTACATCTCGTTAGACACAACTATACGCAGACCAGCCACGAAATGCTTGCGCAGCATCCCTAAAAGCACCTCATGATTTTACTTAGTGGAGGCTTCATTCACTGCCCCCTGCCTTAACACCACGCTTAACCATAACCAGCCTGCCACCCCGGAAAGCAGCGAGCCTGTAAGTATGGCCATTTTGGAGAGATTGATCGCATCCGCCATCTCGCTAAAGGCCAGATTGGTAATAAAAATCGACATGGTAAAGCCGATACCACCCAGCATGCCTGCGCCAATCACATGCGGTAAACGCAAAGGCGGATGTAGTTTGCAAACACCCGTCACGATAGCGGCTACCACGGCCAGCGTAATCCCGACCGGTTTACCAATCAGCAAACCGAGAATAATCCCCAGACTGTTGCTATGTGAAAATACGGCACTCATGCTATTTGCCACCACCTGCACGCCAGTGTTGGCAAAGGCAAAAACCGGCAGGATCAAGAAAGCCACCGGCAGGTGTAAAGCATGCTCTAATTGATGCGAAGGCGAATGCTCATCATCCGGGTTGCGATTGAAGGGAATGGCAAACGCCAGTGCGATGCCTGCCAGCGTGGCATGCACACCCGACTTGAGTGTCAGCCACCACATGAATGCCCCGCCCAGCACGTAGGGAATCATGCGGAGCACTCGCCAGCGGTTGAGCGCAAACAGGAAAGCCAGCACAGCCAATGCGGCCAGCAGGTGCGGCCATGAAATAGAGGCGGTGTAAAACACCGCGATCATGATAGCCGCGCCCAAATCATCAATCACGGCAAATGCGACCAGAAACACCTTGAGCGGTGCAGGTACGCGCTTGCCCAATATTGACAACACGCCCAGTGCAAAGGCGATATCCGTCGCCATCGGGATGCCGACGCCCGCCTGGTAGGCAGTGCCGTGGTTGAATTGCCAGAAAATGAAGGCTGGCACAATCATGCCACCCATCGCGGCAATGGTTGGCAGCAAGGCATTGTTGACGCTGGATAGCTCACCCACATACAACTCGCGTTTAAGTTCTAACCCGATCAGTAAAAAGAAGATCGCCATCAGGCCATCATTGACCCACTCTTCAAGGCTTAAACCCAACCATTGGTGATGCCAGAAATGATGGTAGTGCTCGGCCAGCACGCTGTTGGCAATGACCAGCGCCAGCACTGTGACCAGCAATAGCAGGATACTGCTGGCCTGCTCAGAAGCCAGGAAGCGTTGGAAAGTGGCGGTTAACGGACGCATATTGATAGCGCTAATGAATTACTCAATTAATTATTCACCAACGGCAAAGCCGATGCCAAACATGGTTTGCGCCTGATTATAATCCAGTAGCGAGACGCCATAACCACTGGCCAGCATGGCGTAGAAACGCACACTTTCACTTTTGAGCGGCTTGTACTGCACATCAAACTTCACATAGCCTTTGTTATCGCTACGCATATTGTTACGCAAGGTGACACTGGCAGCCGTGGTATTGGCCTCGTTATCCCAGCGCAAAATCGCATCGCCATAGCCCATATATTTGCTGATATCCGGGTTATCGTTATCCGATTTGCTTTCAGGAATACGCCACCATGGGCGAACCAGCAAACTATAGCGCTCATTGAGCTGCCAGCCGCCCTGCAAATAGACGCGGTTCCAGCTGCGTGATAGTGGTTGCGAGCGGCCATTGGACTCATGCATCAGGCCCACATTGAGCATATTGGGCATGGCATTGAGCCAACTGTTTTCTTCTGCTGGTTTGTTCAAGCCTAGCGATAAAATCAACTCGGGTGAATAATTGTGATCCCGCATGGGGCGCGACTGCTCTTCGTTATACACCTGCCAGAATGACTGCTGGGTATAAGCCCCCCACAAACGCGCACTTTGTATCCACTGGTTTTTAGGCAACCAGTCTGACAGGTTCATCAACTGTGTTTTCAGGCTGATCTGGAAATGCAGGTCATTATGCCCCAGGCCACGGTCTTGCGTATTAGGACGTGATGGCGAGGTCGGAACATCATTGGGATTATTCGAGTACGCGGTCACCAGGTAATTGAGCTGATGGGTTTCCAGATCGGTAAAGTGCAGTTCATCCTGACTGTTTAAATGCCATTTGCGTGCGAGGTAACCCGTCTCTGCCCCCACACTTTTCACTAGCTCCTGTTGGCTAGGGGCCAATATTGGGGGTACCACGCGTGTCGGCGTATATTGCTCGGCGACTTTATCAAAACAAATCAGGCGACGGCTGGCATCCGCGGCAAACTCGGTTTGGCAGGTGCGCAAGGCATTTTGCATCTCCTGCATACCCTCGGCCTGTGCCTGACCACTCAATATGACGGCAAAAAGAATGAAGCTGCGCAGAAAAAGAGTGCGCAGGGTGTGAAGCATGAACATACGGATTCCCTTCAGCGGGCGCCTGCGTTAAGGCGCCGGATTCATCATGATCAGATGCTGTTGCTCGATTGCGTTTAATACCTCATCACTAAGCTTTACTTGATAAGCTGCGATGTTTTCCTGTAACTGATCCATGCTGGTGGCACCGATGATGGTGCTACTGACAAACCAGCGGTGATAGACAAAACTCAGTGCCAACTGCGTTGGTGTGAGGCCATGTGCACGCGCCAGTTCGGCATAGGCCTTGGACGCCGCTGGCACGCCCGGTTTTTTATAACGCTGTGCATAACCCAGAAACAAAGTAACGCGACCAGGAGTGGCAGGGTCGTCGACATATTTGCCGGTCAAATGGCCAAATGCCAGCGGAGAATAGGCAGCCAGGCTAATACGTTCGCGGTACAGCACCTCGGCCATGCCAAACTCCATGCCACGGTTCATCAGGTTATAGCAGTTTTGCAACACGGCAATGCGCGGCAAACCTTGTTCGCGGGCGAGTCGCAAAAACTCCATCACACCCCACGGTTGCTCATTACTCAAGCCGATCGCACGTACCTTGCCTTCCCTGATCAACTCGTCCAACACTTCGAGCTGGGTTTGAATCGGCACCCAGTTGAGAGGTTGGCCGCTGGCATCGCGTTCGGCACGGGGGTCAAACTGGTATTGGCCAAACATGGGCACATTGCGTTCTGGCCAATGCAGATACAGCACATCAAGGTAGTCAGTTTGCAAACGTGTCAGGCTGTCATGCACCGCCTGGCGGATATTCGCCCTATCCATGCCGCCCGGGCCGCCGCGTATCCACTGCATGCCGCGTCTGGGGCCCGCCACTTTACTGGCCAGCACAAAACGGTCGCGCGCCTGTTTTTTAATCCAGTGGCCGAGAATGGTCTCCGTCTGCGTCACGGTTTCTGCCCGTGGCGGCACCGGATACATCTCAGCCGTGTCGATAAAATTAATACCTTGTGAGAGGGCAAAATCCAGCTGGTTGTCGGCATCTTGCTGGGTATTCTGGTCGCCAAAGGTCATGGTGCCCAGCGCGATTTTGGAGACGCGAATACCGCTGTCCCCGAGTGTTGTGTGATCCATTAATGTAATACCTGTTTTTCTGTGGGTACCTGCATTACGATACTGGAAACCGCTTCTGGTTCCTTATCCTGATGTGCGGGCAATGTCCAGCCTGCGTCCTGGCTGGCGACCATCAACATACGGCTGATGGCCAGCACCAGTTGGTGGTTTAAACTCATATTGACGTTCATACCGTTGGCGCATACCAACTGCATATGATTCAACTGGTCGTTAATCGACACGAAGCGTGTGTCAACGACCAATAACTCCTGCTCACTCACGGCCGATGGGCGTTGCTGGTATGCCGTGGAAAAATCCAGGTCTTCCAGCTGGTGCACGGCATCAGCCTCTTCTTCAAACTGGCGCGTGGCTTCAGTCGGCGATTGTGCCACAGGCAAAGGTGAAGCATTTCCCAGCGCCAATGCGGATACGGGCAAATGCGCTTCACGGTTAAGCACTTTAAACATTTGCCGCGCGATACGATAAGTCAGCCATACGCGGATTTCCTGTGCCTGGCTGACAGCGGCTTTCATCAGCAAGCGGTCTTGTTGCTGATCATAAGCAAGATTGATCTGTTGGATGGATTGCTGTTGCATGAAATTAGTAGCTTTGCAAAGGGTCATCACTAGCATACCGCAGTTGCTCACCTGCTGCCTAACACAATCCTCAGCTGACGGTGAATGTGGTGGTTAAAGATACACTCCGATACAAAACCGCCACGCCCTGCGCGGATACATTTACGTATGCTTTGGTCATAGAAATATAAGTAAACATGCCTGTCACAGGAGGCGATATGTCCAAACAAAAACTGACGCATTTAAAAACACCTATGCACTTAAAAACAATGGCACTCACCGGCATGATGGCCGCACTGATGCTCGCCAGCAGTGCTGCTCAGGCACACCCACCGGGCCGCGGCGGCTGGCACGGTGGAGGTTGGCATGGCGGTGGTGGCGTCGGCTTTTATTTCGGTGCCCCCTATCCTTATTTTCCATATGCATATTCGCCTTACGCCTATCCGTACCCATATGCTTATAGTCCGCCACAAGTCATTGTGACCCAACCGCAACCACAGGTCTATATCGAACAAGGTAGCGGTGCCACCAGTGCGCCTGCCCCGGCACAAAGCGTGCCGCCTGCGGCCACTGCCGGCAACAACGGTCAGGCTTACTGGTATTACTGCGAGCAATCTGACAGCTATTATCCTTACGTCAAAGAGTGTCCGGCGGGCTGGAAACAAGTGACGCCTTCGCCACCAAGCAAATAGGCCTAAGCATATGAAAACAACACCTATGCTGATCATGGTCGCGGCACTGAGCTTGTCAGCCTGCGCTACCAACCCCACCGGCCCAAGCAATATGGCTTTACCGGGCACGGGCAAAGACTTTAATGTTTTCAGGGCAGATGACCTATCCTGCCGTGACTTTGCCTTGACGCAAATTGGCGGCAAAACGGTGAACCAGCAATATAACGCCAGCCTGGCCACCACGACCGCAGTCGGCACCGTCGTAGGCGCAGCCCTTGGTGCTGCGGCAGGTGGTGGTGAAGGGGCAGCCATCGGCGCAGGTATGGGTGCCTTATCCGGCGGCGCCATCGGCACTAATACGGCGGCAGTCAGCGGCATGAATGCGCAGGATAAATACGACAACGCTTACTTCCAATGCATGTATGCGGCCGGACACCGTATTCCGGTACCAGCCAGCATGGCGCGAACCTACTCGCAAGGTAGCAATGCCTCTAGCACAGCATCCTCGCCCGCTGCATCCGGTTATTATCCACCACCTCCGCCGCCAAACCGCCCTCGCTAGGCAAATCGACAGGCAGCCGTAGAAAGCCGCCTGTTGCTATCAACCTGGCTGATTAAATTAACATACCGCCGGAAGCCTCAATACGCTGTGCATTCACCCAGCGATTGTTCTCCGACAGCAGGCTCGCAATCATCGGGCCGATATCATCTGCCACCCCTACGCGGCCCAACGCAGTTTGCGAAGCAATATAGGCATTGACCTCTTTGTTATCGCGCACCAGCCCTTGGCCGAAATCCGTTTCAATCGCACCTGGCGCTACCGTATTCACTGCAATCTGGCGGGCGCCAAGCTCTTTGGCCATATAACGTGTCAGTACCTCGATACCGCCCTTCATCGCCGCATAAGCGCTGTAGCCAGGCAAGCTGAACCGCGCCAGCCCGCTGGAAATATTCACAATACGGCCACCATCACGTAATACGGGCAGTAAGGTTTGCGTTAAAAAGAAGGTGGATTTCAGATGGATATTCACCATATCGTCAAACATCTGCTCCGTAGTTTCAGCAAATGGCGCATGGATGCCCGTCCCTGCATTATTCACCAGGTAATCAAACTGCGTAGCTTGCCACTGTGTTTGCAGGGCCTGCTTCAATTGCGAAGCAAATGCAGCAAATGTTTTCACCTGCGCCACATCCAGCTGTAAAGCCACCGCCTTGCGCCCCAACGCTGTGATTTCATCCACCACTGCTTGTGCAGCGGCCTGTTTGCTTTGGTAAGTCAATACCACGTCTATGCCCTGCTTTGCCATTGCCAGCGCGGTGTTCTTACCCAAACCACGGCTGCCACCTGTAATTAATGCAATCTTGTTTGTCATATGCGTGCTCCTGTGTTGATGAAAGATAGACGCAGTTTATTGATAATCATAAATACGATAAATAAGCATGAAGTGATTATACTGTTCACAATTAATGAACAATTGAAAGCAGACTACCATGCTGGATAGCACCGAAAGCCTGAAGCGTTTTATGCGCGTTGCCGAACTCGGCAGCTTTACCAAAGCGGCAGATAGCCTGGGGCTGCCCAAAGCCAGCATCTCACTGGCGGTGCAGCAACTGGAAAGTAAACTGCACACGCAGCTGTTCCACCGTACCACACGCAAAGTGCAACTGACGCCGGACGGCCAGTTGTTTTATGAAAAAAGCAAAGATGTCTTGAGTGAGATCGAAGAATTAGAAACTTTGTTCATCAGCGATGATAGCCAAATCTCAGGTGTCGTCAGGGTCAACCTGTCACAACCGATGGCGCGGCACCTGCTTATTCCGGCCCTGCCTGCATTCTTGCGGCGCTACCCCAACCTCAACATAGAAGTCAGCAGCGAAGACCGCAAAGTGGATTTAGTCAGCGAAGGTTACGACTGCGTAGTGAGAACCGGTGAGGTCGAAGAGTCCGGCATGATGATGCGCAAAATAGGCGAAATGCAGCAAAGCAATTTCGTCAGCCCTGGCTACCTCGCCCAATATGGCACGCCCAAAAGCATAGACGATTTACAGCAGTATTATTTGATTCATTACCAAACCAGCAGCAACAAACGGTTTGATGCGTTTGAATATCAGCTAGATGGCGAATTACATCGTATCAAAATGCCCAGCCGTATCTGCGTCAACAATACCGACGCCTACCGCGCCGCCTGCGTGGCCGGACTCGGCATCATGCAAGCGCCTAAGTTAGGCGCCCTAGAGATGCTTAACAGCGGACTATTAGTCGAAATCCTACCAGCCTGGACCGCACCCAGCATGGCCGTTTCCATGCTGTTCCCGCATCGTCGCAATTTGTCTAAGCGCGTGCGGATTTTCATGGATTGGCTGAGTGACATCGTACAAAGCCAGTTAACACCTCGCTAAGCATTTACCAATATGCAGGCAAAAAAATCCCCTGCGTTTGCCGGAGGAAGGGTGGCAAACCACAGGGGTTAGGAGAACAGGCGCCATCATTTTGGGAAAGTGAGGGATTTACTTTCTGAGGACGTCTGACTACAAGAAAGTGGTTGTGAGCTACTCCAGCTTAAAAGCCACCGGGATAGTAATTTTGAAACTTTTCTTTCTCAGGCTGTCTTTCACGCCCAGCTGTGCAATGGCTTTTTTCACCATGCGCATAGCCTCTTCATCCAGTGGCACATGCTTGCTGCTATCCGCCAGCGACACTTGCACCAACTCGCCACGCACAAACTGGGCGACCACCATGGCCTCACCTTCTAGATGTCGGCGAATAGCGATGGCTGGATATTGTTTGCTCTTACTGACCAGCGCACGTAATTGTTCGCCATAATCGCCCCAGGCATCAGAGTCACTAGCGCTTAATTCATCCGACTCAACATTTGCCTGCGTACTCGGCGCAGACGCACTGGGTTTTGCATCTTTTGCAGCAGAGTCATTCGGGGCATGCTGCGCACTTTCTGCACTTACACTGGGGGCTGCAGGCGCTGGGCTCACAGCTGCAGGTTCCACTTTCGTCGGCGCCGCTTGCTCTGGCACACGATAATCGGCCTCATGATTGCTCGGGGCAGCCAATATCTGTTTAGGCGTTTCTACCGGCGTTTGCGGCTTCACCACTGGCGTTGGCGCCGCTTTGGGCGGCTCAACCGGCGTGGCCGTTTCCGTCACTTGCTGCACACGCGGCGGCAAGGCTTTGATTGAGAAAAACTCAATTTCCAGCCTTTCCGGCATGTTGGGTAACGCAATCTGGCTTAAGCTAGGGTAGACCGCCACTATCAGCAGGTGTAAGCCCAAAGACAGCATAACCGCACGCCACAACAGTGCATCACTCTGCTGTTCAGGATAAATCAGGCTGCTCATGCCTTACTTCCCGGCCTCGGGCGACATGACAAAACTAAACTTGCTAATGCCCGCACGCTGAATGGCCGCCAACACTTTGGCCACCACGCCATATTGCGCATGTTCATCAGCATAAATCTCCACCGCCGGATCATGGCTTTTTTTGAGTACACCCAACTCTGTGGTCAACACCTCCAGCGCCAGTCGCTGTTGGTCGAGAAACACATCACCTGCATCGGTGACACTGATATGTGCTGTTTTAGGCACCGTGATCGCTACCTCGGCACTGGCCTGCGGCAACTTGACCTTCACCGCATTCATGAGCAAAGGTGCGGTGACAATAAATACTGTGAGCAATACCAGCATCACATCCACCAGCGGCGTCACATTGATTTCACTCACCAGTTCTTCGTTTTCACTGTCCCCTAAAATCGCCATGTTATTACCCCTCCGCACCTGACTGCGTCAGCAAAGACTGAAAGCGGCTGGCGACTTGCTCCATATCGGCTCTATGCACCTTTTGCTTGCGCATAAAGTAGTTGTACGCCAACACCGCAGGCACCGCCGTCGCAATACCAATCGCCGTCGCAATCAGCGCCTCGCCGATCGGCCCGGCCACTACATCCAGCCCTGCAGAACCGGTCGCAGTGATGGTACGCAACGCATTCATAATGCCCCACACCGTGCCAAACAAGCCGATAAACGGCGCGGTAGAGCCTATGCTGGCCAATAGTGCCACACCGCCATCCATGCGTTTTTGCTCCAGGTAGGCCTGTTGTTTGAGCGAGAGTAAAATAACCTCCTGACGCTCGTTTCTGCGCAACACTGAGTTCGCCATGACTTCGTTCATCGCACGCATGCCCGCATCACACAAACGCGCAAAGCTGCTATTGCTGTTAGCAATAATTTTGGGCAGTTCGTAAATCGTTTTTACCTGCTGCCACTCGGATAGAAAATTATTCGATGCACTACGGGACTTATACCAGGCCCAGCTTTTCATCAGGATGATGGACCACACCAGCACCGACAGCACGCCCAGTAAGTACAACACGAGATCAACAATATCAGGCACCAAATCCACAGCGAGCTCCATTATCAAAATACATACGAGAAAATCATCTGGATGCTTGTTGCGCTCACAATATTAAAAACGCAAACCAGGAAAAAACCCCGCCAATATCGGGAATTTTTCACATTTACATCCCTTCATATGTTTAATCGCTGGGATCGCCAAAAGCCTGACGTCATTAACAAAACTTTACATTAAAATGATTCATCACATAGTGCCAGCATTGACTGCGACCGGCTGCGGCAAATAAATGAAGTACCACTCACCGTAATAACGCTTGTCATTCAAATGCTGCAACTCACCACGGTAGCCTTTGGTTTTAAACACTGCCTTATCAGACAAACTGTAAACCCCCATGATGCCGCCGCTGGGGGCGGTGACCAGGCCCCAGCCCTCGCGCTGTGTGATGGGATCAAAATAGCCTTTGCGCAAATGCCGGCGCGCAGTCGGGAAGCGGGTATCTTCTTGCAGCGCCTGCAAAGTCGGTGGGAAGATTTTCACTACGCCTGGCGTCTGGTTGTAATAACGGCCAATGGCATCGCGATAGGCCAGGCCCACCTTGATCAGTTCCTGCTCTCTTTCACGCAGCACCTGAGTTTGCCAGCGCATGCTGGCTTGTACCATGACCAGGCCACTGAGCATAATGAGCATAAACATGCCAATCAGCACAAAGCCGGTGGTGAGGGCCTTACCACAGCGCATAGGGCGTACCATCTGCGGCCACCAGCGCAGAACCGCTATGCACATCAAAGACACTACCCTGCTCGTCAATATTGGGCGGCAAGGTAATCACCCAGGTATCCATACGTTCGGTGATCGGATCAGGCGGGATAGCTTTCAGGTATTGGCGCTCAACCAGTTCATCCAGGGTTTCCGGATAGCGGTTTTTATCGCTGTAAAACTTATCAATGGCATCACGCATGGTGAGCAAGTCATGCCGCAAACTGGTCTCTTTCGAGCGCTGCAACATATGCATGAATTTTGGCGTCACAATGGTTAGCAACATGGCCAGAATCGCCAGCACCACCAGCATTTCAATTAGGGTAAACCCACGTTTCATGGCTTTACCACTCACTGTAAGGTTGTTGGTTAATGCCGATAGCGGGCGAACGCGAAGAGACGTCATACACATCCTGCGCCATCTCATCAATTGCACCGTCATAAGCGCGGATACGCCAGGTGCCCGCATTACTTTGTTCGGTGTCTGCTGCAAACGGGTCACGCGGGATACGTCTTAAAAAAAACAGTTTTTTCTTTTTGGGATCCTGCGTATTTTCAACCCCGGTCACCAGGATGGCCAAATTGGCCGGATATCCGCTGCCATCAGCCGTTTTTTTGATCAGGCCCTGATCCACCGCACCTTTGTAGGCATCAAGCGCATCCCGTATTTGCCACAAGGCGCGTTTGAGTTCCCGCTCTTTGTCGCGCTTGGTATTCAGTTGCAACACCGGGCTAGCCGAGGTCACCAGCAAGGCGAGTAATGCCAGCGTGACCAAAAGCTCGATCAGAGTAAAGCCGCGTGATCGTCGGTTTGCAACAAGCATGTTATTGCCCTTGAATAATCATGGTGTTGGGACTGGCTGCAGGGTTGGGAGGTGCCGAGTTGATCAATTGATCGGCAAAGTTGGTATCTACTTTCGCGCGGTCAGCTGCGGTATTTTGCGGCATGGCCACTGGGCTGGATGCCATCGCGTCTGAGGCTTGTACTGCTCGTGCACCCGTTGTACCTAACGGGTTTGCCGTGGCTGCAATGCCAGAAGGAATCAGGCTATAGACCGAACTGGCCGGGCTCAGGTTATGCATGATGCGAGGTGTAATCAGCAATACAATTTCATTTTTACGCTTGTCTTCATTATTACTGCTGAAAAACTTGCCAATCAGCGGCAAATTGCCCAGGCCAGGCACTTTACGCCGCGTTTTCTGTTCGTCGTCACGGAATAATCCGGCCAGAATCTGCGTTTCGTTATTGCGCAACTGCAAGGTGGTATTCGCATTGCGGCTGCCGATGGTATACGCCAGCACCCCAGAACTGGTGGTGACCTGGTCGGTGATATTACTCACTTCCATGCCGACTTTGATACTGACCTGGTCTTGCATCTGGATCACCGGCTCGACATCGAGCTTGATACCGACCTCAATATAATTCACATTCTGGCTGACAAAACCCTGCGCACTGGCGACGCTGGTCAGCACCGGGATTTTATCGCCGACATGAATCTTGGCGCGGTCACGGTTCTTGACCCGGATTTTGGGGCTGGCCAGCAAATTGGTATCGGTATCCTGATGCAGCAAATTGAGCACAATAGCGGGATCATTGATCGAAAACACGCCCAGGTTGCCGTTGAAATTACGCAATTCGGTCAGCGTCAGTTTGCCTGCTTGCGGTTGCGTACCGCTGCTGCTACCGGCTGCGTTGCCCTGCACGCCGACGCCAATCTGGGTTGGATACTGGATACCGAGGTTTTCCAGGTTACGGCGGTTGATTTCCATCACCTCAACTTCGAGCATCACCTCGGGTTCATTGAGGTCTTGTGAGGCAATCAGCTTCTCTGCGACTTTAATGCGGTCCATGGTATCGCGCATCACCAGCGTATTGAGCTTTTCATCAATATAGACATCGCTGGCACGCAACACGGTTTTCATCATATTGAGCGCACGTTTGGCGTCCATATGCGTCAGGTAAAAACTGCGCACAAATAATTCTTCATACTGCGCCGCGCGTGCTTGCGGATAAATTAGCAAGGTATTGCTGTTGAGCACTTTCTTGCCTAACTGATGGCTGGTGAGAATCACGTCCAGCGCCTGTTCTATCGGCGTATCACGCAGCAACACATTCACGCGTATGCCTTCGTTGAGTTCCTGGTCAAACGAGAAATTCAAATCTCCGGCCTTGCCTAGATATTCGAAAGCATTTTTAATCGGCGTATGTTTAAGCTCCAGCGTGACTTTCTTTCTCAACGAAGACTGCAAGGGTCGCACCACACTGGTCCGTTCGTTTTTCTTTTGCTCCAGATGCTCGAACAATTGCCGCGCCCCGGCATGCGCGGGCTGCTCGGCCAGGATACTGCGCAAGCCAAACTCGGCACCAGCCAAATCCTCAGCCGCAATCGCTACCTTCACCTGTTCCAGTTGTATCGAATGCTGACGCGCCAGTTGTACTTTTTGCATGCCGTCACTGGCAGCACGGTTGTTAGGTGCAAGCTGTAACACTTGCTGGTAACCCTCAATCGCCGCATCATATTGTTGGGTGAGCAATAAACTATCCGCTTGCTGCAATTGCTTTTGCAGTTTCTTTTCCTGCAACAGGGTCAGCCAGTTTTTATATTGCGGTTGGCGTGGATGCGCATCGACCAAGGGTTGCAACAGTTGAATCGCTTCCTCGTCCTGGCCACGCGCCGCATAGACTCTGGCCTGCTCCAGCGTGGCATCACCATTTTGTTGTGCAGGCAATAGGTTGCTGCAACTGGCTAATAACAGCGGGCAGCCCAACAACCAGGCCCAATGACTATACGTTTGATTCACTTGCTTGTTCAAAATACCACCCCGTTATCCAGCCTGATTTCAAAGCGCTTGGCCGCATGTTGCAGCACGATTTTTTGTTGGTCGAGCAGGCTCACCTGCCACCCATCGGCAAAATGGTCGCCTGCATGTACGACGTATTGTTGCTGGCCATCGGTTAAAAACACGGTCCAGCGCCCGTCTTCCTGCAATCGACCAGCATAGGTATAAGGATTCACTGCCTCTGGAACGACAGGCACCGCGGTGTCGGCTGCCGACATTTCTAGCACGGCAAACAGGTTAATCGCGCTATCATCGGCGCCTGCACTCATGTTTGCAGGCGCTGAGATGCTTTGCGGTAAGGCCGTATTAGGCAAAGGCAAAACCTGCGCCAAGCTCACGCGACGCGAAGGGGCTTGTTTCACAGCAGCAACCGGCGTCTGCTCGGTTTGCTCTACCCACCAGCATGCCAGCAAGGTGCAAGCCAGTGCCACCCATACTATTCCACGTCGCATCATGTCTGCCCTCGCTTGCGCGTGTACAAACTAAACTCCACATAGGCCTCGAGGTCGGGCTGCAACACATCACTGCGTTGTAATTTAAACTGGCTTAAGGCCAGGCTAGGATAGGTCTGCAACACCTGCTGCAAAAAATGCCGTACCTGCAAATAATCCCCTTTGAGTGGCAACTTGATGCGCTGCACCTGCAAACTCGAATGCTCAACGGCTAAAGACTGAAATTCTGCGCGCTCAAACAACATGCCCATGGCATCCGCCGTCGCCAGTATCTCGGCACTGATACGGTCAGCTTCGTCTTCACTGGGCCAGCTTTGCAACACATTCACGACGTGAGGCTTGGCCTCAGTGACAGGCGATGTCGGCTTGGTGAATGCAGGTAATTGTTGCAATACATGTTGCAAGGTATGACCGCGCCACCAAGCATGCGCCACCAGGCCAGACAGTAACATGGTGACTAACAGCATGACTGCCAGCCAGCGATGTGCCCGCAGCGTTTGCTGGCAGACAAAGCACACACGTTGCATAAAGTGACTTAGAACTGCCATCCAGCCTCCACATGCAAGGTCGTCATGCGCAAACCGTTCACCTCGGTCGCTTCGCTGGCCTTCAGTTTCACATCCACCAAAGCAGGCTGTTTTTTCAGCCGCTCTACCAGCGCCCAGCCTTGCTGACGCTGTTGTGCCAGCACCGTCATGCGTATCTGTTTACGCTTGGCATCGGGGGAGAGTTGCAGCCAGTACAAGTGGGCTTGCTGGGCATGTTCAAGATCACCCAACAAAGCTAACCACGGCGTGACTATCTGTAACTGCGCCTCGGCCATGTCAGCCGCCAAGGCCTGATTCACGACAGGCGGTTTATTGCCGGCCTGCTGACTGGCGGTCAAGGCCAATTGGCGCGCTTGCCATTGCTGCTGCAGGGCAATATTTTCCTCGGTAATCTGATGATAAACAGCGGCCAGCCATACCAGGCTAGCGAGTAATATCAGGCCAATCACCGTGGCCGCAGGCCCAGGCAAGCGACCGGGCGCATGATTTAAGCGCACGTGCATTAAGCCACCCTTCTTTCGGCTACCTGTCGAGACGGCTTATCCAAGCCATGGGAAGGCTGCACATCCACCACCTGAAACGGCTGCATGGACTGGCGTGTAACGCCGCTAGATTCTGCCTGTGACAAAAAGATTGGCAAAGCGGCCCGTTCGGGATGTATGACCTGCTCGCGCGACAATAACTGCATCAAGGTCAGTCGCCATTGTTCATCAACAGGTAGCTGGCGAATCTGTAGCCAGTCCCCCTGCATCAGGCATGCCACCGTTAAGTGGCTGGACTCGCGGCAGACAATCCAGCCATTGGCCGAAAAGCCTTGCTGGCGCATGGTATGTAAAGCCTGGTTGGCTGCCAGCGCCCACGCGGGAGTGATGATGCCTGGCGGCAATCGATGCTTGGCCAGCGCCGCCTGTAACTTTTCCAGTAGTGCAGCAGGCAGTGCATTCAGCAAGGTATGCTGGCCATAAGCACCCGGCTGCGCCCGAATTTGCCAATCTTGCCCATCGCTGGTAAAGGCCTGCTGCAAGCCGTGGAGGTAATAAGCCGCTTTATCCGCCTGGGTGCGTACCTCAGCCTGCCACGGCAATACCAGCCAGCGCGCATACTGATTGGAAAGCACCACGACCACATGCCAACGTTGGCCTGCTAAGGGTGCCAAGACGTCATGCAAGGTCTGCCACAACGCCTTTGGCGGTAATATATCCTGCGTACTGCCAGGCAAAGTATGACGTTGATGGCCGATCATCTGCGGACGCCTGCCCGGCAACCACGCACGTTGAAACTGGAATACTTCTAGCGCATCACAAGTAATGACTAGGCGCAATTCCGGCGCAGTCAGCGCCTGCCACCAGCGACGGCTGTCGGCCACGCGGCAATCTACACCAGGATCAGGAAAGCGCTGTAACACGGTTAATCTCCTGCAAAGTCGTTTCGCCCGTAGCCACCAGTGCCAGGCCCGCATCACGCATGGCACGTGTACCGGTCGTGGCGGCTAATGCCTTAATTTGGCTGATGGGTGCTTTAGATACAATGAGTTCACGCATGCGGTCATCAAACAGCAATAACTCAGCAATGCCTTTGCGGCCCTTGTAACCGCTACCGTGGCATTGACCACAGCCTTGGCCTTTTTTAAACTGGTAGTGTTGGGTCGTTTCTACACTCAGGCCGGACTTCACTAGCAATGCGGCATCTGGCATATCATCCACTTTGCAAAACGGGCAAATCACCCGCACCAGCCGCTGCGCCAGGATCACGTTGACTGCCGACACAAAACTATAGGCGTCGACGCCCATATTGGTGAAACGGCCGATCACGTCAAATACGTTATTGGCGTGCACGGTGGTGAGCACCAAATGCCCGGTCAGCGCGGACTGCACGGCAATTTGTGCAGTTTCGCCATCGCGGATTTCGCCCACCATAATTTTGTCGGGGTCATGGCGCAAAATGGAGCGCAAGCCACGTGCAAACGTCAGGCCTTTTTTCTCATTGACAGGGATTTGCAGCACGCCAGGCAGTTGATATTCAACCGGGTCTTCAATAGTGATAATTTTGTCCTGGCCCTGGTTGATCTCGGAAATCATGCCGTAGAGGGTGGTGGTTTTGCCGCTACCAGTGGGCCCGGTCACCAGCAACATGCCATAAGGCGCTTCGGCCTGCGCCCGGATTTGCGCCAACAAAGCGGGCGCGAAGCCCAGCACTTCGAGGCTGATGCCTTGCGCTTCACTGAGCGCTTTACGGTCCAGCACGCGTAGCACGGCATCCTCACCCACCACACTGGGCATGATAGAGACACGCAAATCTATTTCACGGCCCAAAGCATGCACTTTGCAGCGGCCATCTTGCGGAATACGTCGCTCGGCAATATCCAGTTCAGACATGACCTTGATACGCGACACCGCCTGCTCGGCCTGCATGACGCCACTGAGACCACCTGCCTCTGTCAGCACGCCATCGATGCGGTATTTGACACGCAAGCCTTGCAGGGTAGATTCGAGGTGAATATCACTCGCCCCAGCCTTGAGGGCATCGTATAAGGTCGAGCGTACAAAACGCACCACCGGGCTGCTGTCTTCGCTGATGGACTTCAGCGACAACTCTTCTACCGGCGTTTCCTCTTCGTTGCTGATGCTGTCACTGGCATGTACCTGATCCATCGCGCGCATTTGCGTTTCATGAAATTGCAGGCAAGCAGCGATATCGTTACGATGCGCCAGGCACCACTGCACCGGCACGCGCACCATGCTCTGCAAGCGTAATTGCAGTGGCTCGTCAAACGGGTCGGCCAGCACTAGGTATAACGATTGATCTGGATACAGCGACTGGTCGGATTTTTGCATCAATACCGCATGCAAAGTGCTGGCATCATTAAAGCGCAACAGGTCAAACATGGGCTGCATGGCGTGCAAGTCCAGTGCAGTCAGCGTCGGGTAATGCATGCATTGCCCCAGCGCCAGCACAAACACATCTGGCGTCAGGCCAGACAGCTCCTCCAACACCTCCATGAGTGGGCGGCCTGTTTGCTGGGACAACTGGCGTGCCTGCGGCAATAACCCGGCATCTAATGGGGGGACATGCCCAGTCAGTGGTAAATCCTGCATATTCATGCGATGGCATTCCTCATTCTATGGCGCCCGCCAGTTCAAAAATCGGCATATACATCAACACCACCACCAACCCTACAATCAAGCCGATCAGCACCATCAGTGCGGGCTCCAATAACTTGCTCAACCACTCCACACGGCGCGCCGTTTCTTCATCGTAAAACACGCCTATACGTCCTAACATCTCATCGAGTTGTCCACTACGCTCGCCCACGCGTAGCATGCGGTTGGCAATGGAGGTCGTCAGGCCATGCGACTCCATGGCACCTGACAAGGCCTTGCCTTCGCGTACTTCAGTAATCACGCGTTGCAAGGCCAGTTGCAACTCTTGCGGCAACAAAGATTGCACCATGCCCAGTGCCGTCAGCAAGGGAATTCCTCCCTGTAACAGCATCCCCAGCGTGCGGTAAAAACGCGCCAGCTGGTAAATACGCAAAGCCTCACCCAAGCTGGGAATTTGCCACACGCGCTGCATCAGCCAGGCCTTGCTGGCCGGGCGCGAAAACACCAGCCACAGCGATGCCGCCATAGCCAGGGTTGCCAGTAGCACCCACTCGCCATGCCCTTGCAATAATTGCCCCCAGCGCAACAGCATCTGGCTGGCCCAGGGCAAATTGTCGCCGCCACTTTCATAAATCGTGCTGAAACGTGGCACCACATAACCGAGCAAAAACAGCACCACCAGGCCGCCAACGACAATCAGTAATACCGGGTAGATTGAGGCTGCAATAATTTTCTTGCGGATCGCCTCTACCTGCGTCTGGTAAGCCACATGCCGCCGCAACGCCTGCACCATATCGCCCGTACGTTCACTGGCTCGAATCAGCGCGATATATAACTGGCTGAATACCGAAGGCTGCAAGGCCAGTGCCTGAGACAAGGGCAAGCCTTCAAACAGGCTGGTGCGTAATTGGGTTAACACGGCACGTGCATGGTCTTGTTGCTCCTTCTCGGCCAGGCCCTCAATGGCTTCAATCAGGCTCAGTCCGGATTCAAGCAGCGTCAGCAACTCCTGGCTAAACAGGCTGAGATTAAAGGTATGCGTTTTGAGCGGCCATTGCGGCCAGCCTGACACCCGCGCAGACCGTACCTGCAACACACCATAGCCTTGTGCCTGCGCCTGTAGCAGCGCAGCCTGGCGATCAGTAGCATCCAGTGACAACCAACTCACCTGTGCCCCCTGCAACACTTTTAACTCAAACTTCATGATGGCTGACGTTTAAGCGCTACCAGTTACCGACATCGCTATCAGCATCCTGGCCACCAGCGGCGCCATCACTGCCCAGCGTCCACACATCGTAATCACCATGCTCGCCGGGATAACGGTACAGATACTGCCTCCCCCACGGGTCGGCGGGTACCCCTTTGGCCAGGTATGGGCCTTGCCATTTGGTCTCGCCATCCGGCTGGCGATTGAGTGCCGCCAGGCCTTGCTCAGTCGCTGGATAATGACCAGTATCCAGCCGATAGGTATCCAGCGCGCGCGATAATGCCTCAATTTGTGCCTTGGCCGTTTTGGTTTCTGATTTGCCAATCTGGGCAAAATACTTGGGGCCGACATAGCCCGCCAGCAAGCCGATAATCACCATCACTACCAGCAACTCCAACAAGGTAAACCCTGCCTGCTTAAATTTCGCCATTTTCATCGTCGTCACTTTCTAAAATTAACCTTGCGAAAAGATAGAGGTCTTTTAATCCAGGCTTGCACCTGCTGGCAACAATCCGGGCAGCACGACTTCAAATGCTTTTTGTCCGTTTTGACCCGTGGTACGCAAACGAATCGCCCCTTCTTTCTCATCTGGCTCTTTGCTATCGCAATGGCTTTTGATATACAACATGGACGTCATTTTGCGTGTCGAACCATCCTGGTCAGCAAAACTCACATCCGTGGTGAAGTCCACCCAACCATCGTGATAGGGCGCAGTGTTCAAATCTGGTAAACCAGGTTGCTTGACTGATGTCATGCTGCGTCCAACTCGGTATAACGCTTCTGGCATACCGTAGCTGGCAGTAGGATTTGGATTCATAAAATAGGCCACAGACACGGGGCGGCCAGAAAAACCACCACGCAAAATGTCATTAATTTCCCACTGTTCGCCATGACTTAACTTGGGCTCTTTCATTAATATATGTGTGCCAAAAATGCATTCTTTGGTGTCTTTATTCCACCAGATCGTATCGGTCAGCGTAGCGAACTCCTCACTATCGTTGCCTTCAGGTGCCGGTGGCGCGATCCCACGCGAAATCATGCCCACCATATTAAAACCGGCCAGCGGCGCATTCATTGGACTAGCCAGCAACAGGTCATTAACTACCGCACATGCGGTATTCTTTTTCTGTGCCATCTCTGGCGCAGCGCTTTCTTTCAAGCCAAACTCCCCCGTGGTATTACATGCCACATAAGCAGAGCGCTTGTTAGGCTGTAAATCAACAAACTCAGCCTGGCAAATCAAAGAAAAACACAATCCTAACAATGGTATTAATTTAAAACGCTTTGTTTTTAACACTTCATCGCTCCCATAAAGTCGGGGGGATTGCCAGCGGCAACAACACCGCTGGCAATTTTTTACATGCTTAACAAACTAATGAATACTGAAATTAGAAGTTTGCGTTAGCACTACTACGAGTCACACCATTGGTGACCACAGTGACCCATGGCTGGGACTCTTGGCCAGTCTGGCGAATACGCACGGTGTTGTTGGTTGTTGGGAAAGCAGTTGCTTCAGCACCTGATCCGCAACCTGCTTGAACATACAAGAATGGACTATCTTTTGCTGTTGTACCGTCTTCATCCACGCCACCGGTCACATCTACAGTAAAGTCCACCCAGTTGGTACGAATCTCAGCAGTTTGTTGTGCTGCTGTTGGTGTGCCTGGGCTAACCAATGTTTGACCAACACCATTAATTTCTGTACCTGAGGCAGGTGCAGGGCTGTCTACCGGACGACGCACATACCCAGTATTCAAGACTGTCGCTGCATCAAAATCGTCACCTTGAATTTGAACTGAAGTAAATGAACGCCCCATTCTAAATACTGGAGAATCAGTATTTGCTGAGTGATAATAGCCTGCGCTCACATCCGTGGTGCCGCTAAAACCACCCAATACGTAATCGTTGACTTCCAGGCGCTGACTACCAGACAACTGCGGGTTGTAATCGAAAGTGCCTGTAGTTGCCATCACAAAGCGCTTTTCAAACACGCACTCTGTTGCAGCGGAGTTTCGATAAACCCGTTGACGCATGGTGGCCAAAGTTTCGCCGTTTGCGGTAATGGTTACACTTTGCTTCGCTGTTGACAGCGTCACACTAGTGAAACCAGAAACTGGAGTACCCGGATTATTGCCGCCCGATGGAAATACTGCGCAGATATTATTGGCACCAGTTGTTGGGGCTGTGTAATTCTGGCTGCCATACAAACCTGTGGTATTGCATTCACGCCAACCTGTTGTACCGGCTGCCTGATTTGTTCCCGCAGTCACCGTGAAGCCTGCAGCAGGCAAGCTTTCCAACCCTGTTGCAAATGCATTAGCGGATAAGCCAAATGCAGTCATCAAGGCCAACTTTAGTAATTGATTTCTCATTACATGCTCCTAATAAAAAGGTTAAAATGAGCAGGCATTTGTGGCTGCCTGCGTACTGCTTCACCAATTCACCACACTCTGTTAGCGCCTTGTGAGTTCTAATCTGAATGCGGTTGAATACTGATGGCTTTAGGCATTCCAGTTCACAAATGCCCCCTCCATAAAAATCATTCGGCTAACTCTCCATCAACTCTACTTGCCCACATCAAAGTCATAAGTCAGGGTAAAAAATGCCGATCTCGGTGCTCCGGGAGCCAAAAAGGTACTGGCTAACCAATCGTTGCTGTTGTAATTGAATCCCCCAGGACCGATCGCCCCATTGATAGAGGGGGAAAATGGGTTAATGCCTAACCGGCCCGCGCTGTAATATTCACGATCAAAAAGATTGTTGACCATTAAGCCTGCAGTCAGATTTTTAGTAAGCTTGTAGCTGGTTTTGAGGTTCCAAACTGCATAGCCTGGCACCTTGCCTGGATAGCGAAAGTTGGGACTATCTATTTTGGTCGCACAAGTGTCATTCCCGTACTGAATACCATCAATGACGGTCGGTGCAGTACAGCTTAGGTAACGAGAGTTAGCAGCACCTTCTTGATGCTTGTTGTTCTCGTTACCGCGCACAAAACTTTCTGAATGCAGTATCCCTGTCAGGCTCACGGTCCAGTCTGGGGTGATGTCGTAACTAACCGTGGCATTGAGGTTATGCAGTGGTACACCTGGAATGCGATTACCAGGAGAAACTGTAATTTGCTCATAGCCGTTTCCGCGTCCAGAAACGTTCCCCGCACTACTATTGTTGGGGCTCGCCATCATAAAACGCTCTTGAAATGTCGCATCAGTCAAAGAGTAGTTAACTCGGAAACCCCAATTGTCAGCCCTACCTTGTAAACCGAGCTCAATGCCGCGACGACGTGTGTCGCCAATATTCTGGAAAAAGCTTCGGTCAGCGGTAAAGGACACAAAGTAAATATCGTCAGTCAGGTCAGTTTGATAGGCAGTGGCATTCCACTGTATGGTTGGAGTCAAATAACCCCGACCACCAAATTCAACCGTTTCAGAACGCACTTGTTTTAAATAAGGGTCACCAGAGAGGGTGCTAGGCAAACTGCAGAATCGGCGCTCGGCCAGAGAACGCGGGCCAACAAAGATAAGTTCTCCAGTAACAGGATCTTTGTCATACACAGGGGTATCATCAAATGCGCATCCCAACTCAATCACACTAGGTGTACGTGCGCCCCGGTTCCAGTTACCATATAAATTGAGTGACTCTGTAGGCTGCCATGTGGCGCCTAAACTAGGATTGAACGAACGGTAAGTAAACTTCTCAATCTCGCCTTTGCCAAGGACACCTTGACCCAAGGCCCGCTCTGGGCTGAATGGCAAAAGAGTACCCGCTGGACACTCCTCCAACTCCAGGGTGCCATTACCATTGCTATCTGGGCACACTACAGTGTTCTGATAGAAATTTTTAAATGCCGTCGGGCCCAGTAAACCTAAAATATTATTAGTTGCAAGCTCATTTTTGATATTGGTGTAATTAAAGCGCCCTGCTGCGGTAAAAGCCCATTCTTTTTTTGGTGTCCAGGTTTCACTGAAATACACGCTCTTTGTCGTGCTATTACCAGCAAAGTTATTTAAATCAATGCGATGGTCAGAAGCATAAAATTCATAGCCCACTTGACTCGGATCAAGATATGCTCTGCGTTTACTATCAAACAACCCTACATACTGACCACTCTCATAAGTGGCATCAGCAGCATCAATCGACGCCCCCATCATAAACTTATGATTTTCCAGGTTCCAGTTCAGTTGAAGTGACGCTCCATCTGTGGTCTGATCTATCTCGGTTTGAGTAATCAGTGCGGTCGGCGTCCCCTCGATATATCCAGCACATTTTCCATTTCGAGGATCAGCTGGCGTATAGGAACAGTCTGCCCCGTTGCGATCTATTGGAATACCAACAGCATCGGTCACAAGCAGCCCTAATGGTTTGCCTAGACCAGGATTACTACCTGAAAACAACCTAATCAAAGATGCACCGGTGACTGGATCACGTGCATCGATAGAATAAGATGAACCAGCAACTAAGAATCCATTGGCATCCTTATATTGATAAGTGAGATCATCAGGATTAAAAAACTGACCCGGCAAACTTCCACGCCCGTCATCAGCTAACCCTCTACCTGCCCAAACTTTTAGTGCATATTGGTAAAACTCCGGACTGAATGCTGGTGCCGTAGTTAGGTTCTGCGGATTCAGCGTCCAAAGCGGACTGCCATTCGAATCGACTGATTGCCCAGTCACTGCTGTGCTAGCGACATTTGAACCAATAGCAAGCTTACTTAAGTCATACCCGGATGGAGAGGAGGCGTCATAGGCTGAGAATGCCGAATTCAACAAAACGTTTCCATTCGAATCAACTCCGAAATATTCTGGCTCTCCATTAATATCTAACATCGCCTTAATAAATCCACCACTGCCATCTGGTACTGAGGTTGCAGCCACATTCTCAATAGCTACGCCATTTGCTGGCTCAATATCCGGCAACCCATCACCATTAAAGTCAGGTGAACCATTGGCCAGTTGCTCACCAGCCACTGGTCTTCTTGTTGCACTACCACCAAAGTTCTGGTTTACATCACCATTGCTCGCATTTCTGCGGCTCTTACGTCTGTAAACTTGGCCAGTGATATTGAAAGTGTCGCTCACATCCCAAATGCCATTAAGCTGAAATTGCAATAAGCGGTTTTTGGTTTCGTCCGGACTGGTAAAAATCTGGCTGCCATCCTGCTTAGCCATTTCAGTGGGCAGCAAACCGTTACCGATGAGTTTGTTGCCTGCGTAGAGCATACTTAGGCCAAGCTGCACACTGTCGTTACGCCATTCAGCCTTACCAAAAATTTGGTTTACCTCGCTGGGCGAATTCACCCGCCAGCCATCTTCCCTGAAAATATTGGCCGCAGCAAAACCGGCAATAACACCGTTATTGCCTCCCACAGAACCTTGAAACTGGTTGCGCTTGAAGGAGCCACCGAGGTACTCCACCGAGCCTTCGCTGCTATCAAAACCACTTTTGGTTTTCATGCTGATAGCGCCACCCAAGGTGCCCAAACCAAATAGCGGATTGGATCCGGGGAATACGTCTAGACTGTTTAAGGCATTCATGGGAATCATGTCCCAGTTCACCACATCGCCAAACGGTTCGTTGACGCGTATGCCATCCAGGAACACGCTTAAGCCTTGTGACGTGCCTAACTGCGGGCTGGCGGTAAAGCCACGGTAGGTGACATCCATTTGAAACGGGTTGCTTTGGTAGTCGTTAACGTTCACTGACTGTAGCTTGCTGTTCATTAAGTCAGTCAAACTCACCGCTTTGGATTCTTTGATCTCTTTGGCGGTAATGCTTTGCACGTTGCCAGGAATTTCTTCTTTGGTGAGTGCCAAACCTCGCAAAGGGCCAATGTCGTAGCTACGCTTGGCGCGGACTTCAACTTTGTCGAGTTGAATGTCTTTTTTGTCTTGTTTCGGTGGCTTTTGAATAAAGATATTATTGCCTTCCACCTTAGGTTCGAGACCGCTTTCACTCAGCACACGCTGCAAGGCCTCTTTACGCGTCATGCGGCCGCGCACTTCGGGTGCAGTTTTGCCGGAAACGACGTCATTGGGAAATGAAATATTCATGCCCGTGGCTTTGCCCAGATCGTGCAATGAGTTGGCTAATGGCTGTGCCGGAATATCCACGTTCACTGGCACACCAAAGACCTCCTCTTGCTGCCTGGGCAATTGCGTATTTAATGCTTCTGCCCACACCAGTTGCGTTGCCATCAAGCTCAAGGCAGTCAACGCAGTGTGGATTCCTCTTCTATTTATTTTCTTATATGTCTTCACAGATTTCTCCTGTCTAAGACTCATCTGTGAGCACAGCAAAAACCTGACGTTGTTAACTTAACTTTACATTTAAAACTAAAAGCGGTTGGCAAAGAAAATGTAATCGCTGAGATCAATAAGAAAAGCGCCCATAAAGGCGCTTTTGATGGGTGAAATTAATGCTGGGAATGAAGCAGTGTGTACTGCGGGGTGTCTTGCAGTTTGACCGGAGCGATATTAGGCAGGCCGCGCAAGAACTGATCGATGTCCTGAATATTAATATCGGCCGAAATATTGCGCGCCTGCTTGCCTTTAGACTGCACCGGCTTCTGACGATAGCGTGAAACGGTGTAGGCAATTTCGCTGGTATCAGCGCGGTCGAATACCAGGCGCCCTTTGAGAAAGGCAAAGGCATCAGAAGCCGGGCGGTTGACCAGCACCATGGCGCGGTTAGGATACACTTCAGCCACTTGGCCATTGGTAATTTCACGCGAAATCAGTGCCTGGTTTTCAGCTTGCATCGCATCCCCCTCAAACCTGGGTTCGACTTTGACACGGCCGTGATCAACACTCACACGCACTAGCTGCTCCAGCCGGTTGACGGCGAAGCGCGTCCCTAATACCGTCACTCTTGCAGTGTCTGTTTCCACCACAAATGGCCGATCAAGGTCTTTGGTTACTTCAAAAATCGCTTCGCCTTCTTTGAGCAGCACATGGCGCTGGTGGCGGTAATAGGTCACTTCCATATCACTTCTGGCGCTCAAGGTGACTTTGGTGCCGTCATCCAGTGTTTTAGTGACAATTTGCCCCACCGGGTTTTGTGCGGCTAGCTGCATGACGGGCTTGGCTTGCCAGACCTGGTATTGCTGATGCGAGAAAAAGCCAGCAATACAAATAAAACAGACGACCATCAGCTGTGCCAAACGCTGTTGTTTGGCTTTGCGGCGGGCTTCATTGGCCAGAAACGCTTGCTGCTCAGCGGCATCTGCCAGGCTAGACAAGCTCTCAGCTGAGTCAAGCTGACGCATGGCATGGGCGAAGCTGTTGTATTCGGCAGCGTGACTCGGGTCGTCCGCCAGCCATTGCTCAAACGCTTGATGCTCGACAGCGCGTTGATTGTTTGCATGCTCACGCATACGCAAGTACCAGCGCGCAGCCATTTCACTTAGTGTGAGCGACTTGGCTGTGGATGATTTGGACGTGAGCGGTTTAGACATAAGTGGCAGGCTTAATGGATCGCCTGTTGAAATGCCCGGATATCCAGCATGGCACGGATCAGATGTTTCTCAACCATATTGGTACTGATATTGAGCTGCACAGCAATTTCGCGTTGCTTCATCTCATCCACATGATAGAGCCAGAATACCTGGCGGCATTTTTCTGGCAGCAAATCGACCACACGCTGCAAGTGATGCAGTTTTTGCCGCGTTTCGTACAATTGCTCAGGCGTGCATTCCAGAATCAGTGCAGCTTCATCAATCTGGTCTTCATCGACAAACCGCGTTCTGTGGCGAAACTCGTCTACCAGCAAATGATTCACAATGCCATTTAAATAGGCTTGCGGCGACTCTTCACGGGCCGGATGGCTGGAGACGGCAAAAAATACCAGGGCGTCATGCAGGATGTCTTTGGCCCGCTGCACACATGCCGTGCGACGACCAATACGACGCAAGACGTCGGTATAGGCCCACTTTAAATCGATGCCGCACCAAGCTAATGTTTCGCTCATATTCCACCACCCTACTTTGAATAGTTTGGTTGTTTGCAAAACACATGCCATCACCACGAGATTCAATAAGAGATTGATTCTCAATTAAAAAATGTCAATGCATTTAAAAACTGGCAAATTCACCCGGTTCATTTCAACCATCTTTATAAAAAATGGCTGCAATAAACCATTTAAATATATTGAAATAAAAGTAAAATCACTGCCGGACTCAGTCTGCGCAAAAATACCGCCAAAAAAATGGCTGCCAGTGTTTGCTGCTAGACCAAATCCACAATTGGAAAGCTTATTGCGCTGTGTTTGCCAGATCGAAACGGGTTGCGCATGCTTAATATTGGATCACTAAAAGACAATAATTAGTCTAAAAAATCAATGTCATTTTTTAAAACGACCAGCCATGAAGTATTGCGAGCGCGCTATAACAGCCTGCTTGAAGATGTGCCTGTCGCACTTTTCACCGCGATTAGTGCCCTCAGCATACAAATGATCGTTTTAAATGACCAGGTGCATTGGTCGCTGTCAATCGCGACACCCCTGATCAGGATGCTGATTGTTTGCAGCCTGCTGCTGTACTGGTTCTGGCACCGCGACGAACAACCTTCTATCGACAAAATACGTAAACGACTGGAGATCGCCTCCATCGTTTTTATCCTGGCTGGATTCTTCACTTTCTGGCGTAGCATTTACCTCTACCCGCTCACCGACACCTTCGGTCACTACTTCCTGATTTTCCACAATACGCTTTACGGCTTTTGCTTTGCGTTTATTTTAAGCAAGCTGGGCCCGGCCGCTTACGCTTATAACCTGCTGATGATTTCGTCGGCCATCGCCTGTATTTATCGTGGCGACTTTGAGCACGCGCATTTGATGACGTTGCTGATTATGGTGTTTGAAGTGGGCATGTTAATCACCATGCGTGGCAGCACCACCATGTTCGACAAATGGGTCAATGCCACATTTGAAACACACACATTATTAAAAGAAAATCAGCGCCTGGCCAATCAGGACGTATTGACGCAGTTGCCCAATCGACGGCAGTTTTTTGTACAAGTAGAGCAACAACTGGCGCTGGCCAGGCAAACGCAAGACTGTTTTGCGGTGGGGATTCTGGACCTTGATAACTTCAAACCGGTCAATGATGTACACGGCCACCATATCGGCGACCTGGTGTTGATTGAGGTCGGCAAACGGCTGGCGCAGGTCAGGCCCGGCCAGGTGCAGTTTTACCGACTGGGTGGCGATGAGTTCGCTTTCCACCTGGTCACCGACGATAAACACGCGTCACTCAAGCAAATCGCCCATGAGATTAACCAGGCAATTTCACAGCCTATCAGCATTGATGGCCTGCTCATTATCGTTAAAGCCTCCATGGGTGCCTGCATTATTTGCGACGACTATATCTCGGCACAAACCCTGTACGAGCATGCCGATTTTGCCTTGTATCACGTCAAACGCACCGGCCGCGGCAATCTGGAAATCTACTCAGCGACGCTGGAACAAGAGCGCATGCATTTGAACCGCATAGACCAGGCCTTGCGCACGGCAGATATCCATGCCGAGCTCTATCCGGTATTTCAACCGATTATTGATATTGATGCGGACGAGGTATGTGCGTTTGAAAGCCTGGCCCGCTGGCGAAGCCCCACCATAGGCGCAGTTTCACCGGCCATGTTTATCCCGGTGGCAGAAAGTCTGGGCATGATTGCCGACATCACCAAACTGATGTTCAGCCGCTCAATGGCAGAAATGACGACCTGGCCAGAAACAATGCGGCTGTCATTCAATCTATCGGCTTACGACGTCACCAACCAGGCCGTGATTAAAGAACTGATCCGCATGATGCACACCAGCCAGATCAGCCCTGACCGTTTTGTATTTGAAATCACCGAAACCGCGTTGTTACAAGACTTTGAAACAGCGCGGGAAAATATCGGCCTGCTGCGCAAGGCGGGCGCCAAAGTGGCGCTGGATGATTTTGGCACCGGCTATTCCAGCTTAAGTCATGTACAGCACCTGCCGCTGGACAAACTGAAAATTGACCGTAGCTTTGTCAAGGATATTGAAACCAATACCACCAGCCAAACCATCGTGCGCTCGATTTTGACGCTGTGCCAGGGCATGCATATGGAATGCGTGGCCGAAGGCGCAGAAACAGAAAGCCAGGTGCGCTTTTTACAAGCCATGGGCTGCCAGTTGATTCAAGGCTATTACTTCGCCAAACCCATGCCCAGAGCGCAGTTGCAAGCCTATCTGGCCGACGCTAAACTCATCCCAAGCACTTGAACGGCAACCAGCACTTCTACGGGCATTCAATGCCTACCACCTTACGCCTGCTCAACTCACACGGCTCTTAAAAGTTGATAAGAATTACCTGTTTGACAAAAACTATATTAATATCAATTCTTTAATCGCCACATCCACCCATCGCATGCATCGTTGCGATGTCATGCACCACATGCCTGAAAGCGCTTTGCATTAAGCGCCTGAAATACTCAATCGAACCAAACAGGGATCTATCCATCAGTATTTAAATAGATCACAAAGGAGGTTGCGCAATGCGTACAAGCACGCTTTTAATCCTGGATGATGATACTCAGGATGCCAATATCATTGCCAGCGAAGCTCAAAGCCTGGGATTTGAAGTCAGGATATTGGCCGATGCCTCGCTGTTTATTGATGCATTTTTAGCCTGGAAGCCCACACATCTAGCGATTGATATCGTCATGCCCAGCATCAATGGCATCGAGATATTAAAAACCCTGGCCCAGCTGGATTGCCAGTCAGCCATTATTTTAAGTAGCGGCATTGGGACAGACACGCTGCCTGCCGCGCAACTCGCGGCGATTGAGCACAACCTGAATATCCGCGGCATTCTCTACCAGCCATTCCACCAGCACATTTTGAGAAACCTGCTGACAGACCAGGTATCAGTCGACCTGCATGCGCATACCAGCAGCGATATGAGCGCCCAATCATTTATTGTCGATGCTGCGACCATTGATGACGCCATCCGCAACGACCAATTCACCTTGTTTTATCAGCCACAAATTGAATTGCTCAGCGGTAAAGTGATTGGCTTTGAAGGTTTGTTGCGCTGGAAACACCCGACCCTGGGAATCAAGCTACCCGAATTGTTTATTCCAGTGGCTGAAAAAACCGGGCAAATTGACCAGCTGACGCAGATTGTGATTGAAACAGGATTCAATTTTATTCGATCACTCAGCAAAACGCTGTCATTTTCACTCAACATCTCGGCAAAAAGCATTAAAAATCACTTACTCACCAATGCATTGGTCAACGCCAGCCAATCTTTGGAGGTAGCACCGGAAAGAATCATTCTGGAACTCACAGAAACCGCCACCATGCACGACCCGGAAGAGGCGCAGCAAATCCTCTCCCAACTCAGGACCGAAGGTTTCAAGCTGAGCATTGATGATTTCGGCACCGGCTATTCCTCGATGGCGCAATTGGCCAAACTGCCATTTACCGAGCTCAAGATTGATAAATCCTTTGTTACCACCATGGAAACCTCGTCAAAATCGAGAAAGGTAGTCGCCTCCACCCTCAAACTGGCAGAAAGCCTGGGGCTGGAAACCATTGCCGAAGGTGTAGAAAATACGTTGGCCGCCATTGGTTTGCGCGAGCTTGGCTGCCGCTATGCCCAAGGTTACTACTTTGCCAGGCCGATGGACCAAGCGACTGCCAATACCTGGTTAACACAGTGGAATAATCAGTTTTAGACTGGGAAAAAGCATCCTCCAGCTCACCCAAACAGTCTTCAGTCAGCAGCCTCTTTTGCAAGCAGGGCCTGTTTACGCACCACGCCCCAACGATAACCAGACAGCGAGCCGTCCTGGCGAATGACACGATGACAAGGAATCGCCACAGCCAGCGTATTCGCGGCGCAAGCACTGGCCACTGCCCGTACCGCTTTTGGCATACCAATACGCTCAGCAAGCATGCTATAGGTCACCGTCTCCCCACTGGGAATCTCGCGTAAAGCCTGCCAGACACGCCGCTGAAACAATGTTCCCTGAATATCCAGCGGCAAATTCAACCCGAGTTTGGGTGACTCGATAAAAGCCAGTACGCTGGCAATCATAGCCTCAAAATCCTCATCATCACCTATCAAGACTGCAGCAGGAAACCTATCTTGCAACGCATTTAACAACAACCCGGCGTCATCGCCCATAGAGATTGCACACACGCCTTTGGCACTCCGAGCCACCAGCACAGCGCCCAGGGAACACTGCGCCAAAGCGAAATGGATTTGTACCTGCTTGCCACCTTGCACATATTGCGTAGGCTGCATGCCCAGTGCCTGGCTAGAGGCTTCATAAAAACGGCTGCTTGACCCATAGCCTGCTTCGTAAATCGCATCGGTCACCTTCATGTTGGCATCAAGCTGCTGACGCAATCGTTGCACCTTGTGTGCTGCAACATAAGCCTTGGGCGTCAAGCCGGTGACGGCTTTAAACACGCGATGAAAGTGGAACCGGCTTAAACCGGCATGCTCAGCTAATCGCGTTAAACTGGGACTGGTCTCGGCCGCGTCTATCAAGCGACAGGCCACCGCTACTTTTTCGGCATAAATATCTGCCAGCGCAGCCTGGTTCGGCTTGCAGCGTTTGCATGGCCTGAACCCGGCAGCCTCAGCGGCAGCGATGGTGGCGTGAAATGCCACATTTTCCGGACGCGGCTGCCTGGCGCCACAAGATGGGCGACAATAAACACCAGTGGTTTTAACCGAATAAAAGAAGCTGCCATCTGCCTGTGCGTCGCGTGCCACGACCTGCTGCCAACGTGGGTCACTCAGGGTTTGCTGTGCTTGTATGCTGCTTGAAATTGCCATGCTTGTCTCCACTCGAGACCTCAACGATATACCATCATGCAGCGCTAAACACTCCGGCGCTTGCGGTTGAATTTGATTGCATCAAGATCAACACTCACGACAGGCTATTCACTCTCCCGCATGTTATCTGGGCCCGGCTTCTCCGCAGCCAGCATGTCGCGCGCAAGTGCGCCAACATCGCGCACGGCCTGCTCAATCGCCAAGGTCCATAAATGGCTAAAATTAAGACGGATATAGTGGGTAAGCTCTTTCTTACGGGAGAAAATCGTCCCGGGTGCCACAGTGATGCCATTGTTGATCGCGGCACGATACAACTCCAGTGCATCCAGTGCTGGTGGCAATTTCACCCAGATGACATAACCGCCTTTGGGCACAGACAACTGCGTGCCCGCCGGAAAACTCTGCTCTATCACATTGCGGATAAGTACATATTGAGAGCGCAGTGTATGGCGTAACTGCCTGAGGTGCTGCTCAAAGCTGTCGCGCTGCATAAACTTGGCAATCGCGATCTGCGGTGCCGATGTCAGTGACAGGCTATTGAGGAACATCAGGCGCTCCACTTCCTGCCGATAACGGCCAGCCGCCGTCCAACCCACGCGATAACCTGGCGCCAGCGATTTGGAAAATGACGAACAATGCAACACCATGCCCGCGCGATCAAAGGCTTTGGCCGGCAAAGGGGGCTCATCACTGAAGTACAGTTCACCATACACATCATCTTCAATCAACGGAATATTCTGCTCCACCAGAAATGCGACCAAAGCCTGTTTTTTCTCGTCAGGCATCACAAATCCCAGCGGATTCTGGAAGTTGGTGGTGAGGATCACCGCTGAAAGACGTACATTGTCGGCCACAGCACGCAAGGCATCCAGATCGATACCAGACGCTGCATCAGTACGGATTTCGGCCACCTTCATGCCCAGCCGTTCGACGGTATGCGCCAGCGCATAATAGCCTGGCGATTCCAGCGCAATCGTGTCGCCCGCCTTGGCCACGGCCTGCAGGCATAAGGTAATGGCTTCAGTCGCGCCATGCGTAATCACGATGTCGTCCGGCGATACATCCATACCATTAGCCAGGTAACGGCGGGCAATCTGCTGGCGCAACATCTCGTTGCCAGGCGGCAAATCGCTGAGCACGCCCCACTCACCCTCGTCATCAGTGAGAGCTTTTTCATATTGGTGGATACGTTTGAGTGGAAATAACTGCGGATCCGGGAACGGCGAGCCCAAAGGTACGGTACCGAATTCGCGAATAGATTTAAGCGTAGTGAGGACCAGCTTGCTGGCATCTACCTCAGATAAATTGAGGTCTTTTGCCAAAGGCGACGCCTGTTTTTGCTGCAGGCGCTTGCGCGGCGTGACGTAGTAACCTGATTGTGGATGGCTGCTGATAATGCCATCCTGCTCCAGTTGCAAATAGGCACGCAACACTGTGCTAATACTGAGCCCGTACTTCTGACTGGCTTGCCGCACCGAGAACACCTTGTCTCCTGGCCGCAGTACGCCTTCATCGATCATTGCGCGTATGCGGGCGGCAAACGAGACATAAAGCTTCATGGTAGCCAAGCGGAGAAAGGAGTTGTGATGCTTGCCATTATACGTCAGGCCTGTAGCAGGCGGCTGAGTGGCAGTATTAAGATTCAGGCAGCCTGCAACGCCAGGGAAATTTCTTCGCCGCTGGTGGTCAAGCTAGCCACCAGGCGGTCTTTTTGCGTCAATACATTCACCAGCGCCTGCTCGCTTAATGCGGTCATCAGGCGTTGCAGGGTGCTCATGCGAATATCCAGGCGCTTGCAAATCACGGCCAGTGAAACTTGTGTGCGGCCTTGCGCCTGCTCTGCATGCAACAACTCCAGGATACTCAACATCAGCACTGTGCTTCTGTCCAGCGGAATGCAATCGGAAAGTACATCGTCCGTCGCCGATACGTGATCCACATCATGCTCAAGCAGCATTGGCGACCTCAGGTGCGGTGGTTTTTTCGATAATCACCGGAATAGACTTGGAGGTTGGTGTCCGTGAATCATCGGCCACACTTTCCAGCGGCACCAGGTTATTGGTTTCCGGGTAATAACCACTTAGGCAACCTTGCGGAATATCGTATGACACCACCAGGAACTTGTCTGCCCGACGGGTGATACCATCCTGCCAAACGCTGACCAGGTTAATCCAGTCACCCGCCTGCAAGCCCATGCCTGCAATATCTGCCGGGTTCATAAAGATCACGCGGCGCTGGCCAAACACCCCACGATAGCGGTCATCCATACCATAAATGGTGGTGTTGTACTGGTCATGCGAGCGCGTGGTCATCAGCACAAACAGCTGATCGCCATATTGCTCACGGGCCTGATGGATAGGTGAATGACGCGGAATCGCCTGCAAGGTGAACTCCGCTTTGCCAGAAGGCGTGTTCCAAATACGTTCGCTGGAAGGCACAGGCATACGAAAACCGCCCGGGTGCTTGATGCGCTCGTTGTAATCTCTAAATGCCACCGGCATGGTCTGCTCGATCACGTCACGGATTTTGCTGTAATCCTTGATGTACTCAAGCCATGGCGTCTTGCTGCGCTTAAGCGTGGCATGCGCCAGGCGCGCCACGATGGCTGGCTCGGACAGCAACTGCGGTGAAGCGGGCTTGTTCATGCCGTAAGAGATATGCACCATGCTCATGGAATCTTCCACCGTCACACCCTGTGCACCAGTTTCCTGCGTGTCGATCTCGGTACGGCCCAGGCATGGCAAGATCAGCGCTTCCTTGCCATGCACCAGGTGGCTACGGTTGAGCTTAGTTGTCACATGCGCGGTCAAATCGCAATTGCGCATGCCTTCCCAGGTGCGGTCTGTATCTGGCGTCGCAATCGAGAAATTACCGCCCAGGCCAAAGAATACTTTACCTTTACCTTCTATCATGGCGTGAATTGCGCCTACGGCATCATAGCCTGGCGTTTTCGGCACCTTGATATCAAATACGCGCTCCAGGCTTTCGAGAAACTCCACTGGCATCTTTTCATAAATGCCCACAGTGCGGTTGCCCTGTACATTGCTATGGCCGCGCACCGGACACAGGCCTGCGCCCTCTTTGCCGATATTGCCACGCAACAACATGAGGTTTACCAGCGTTTTAATCGTGGCGACGCCATGCTTGTGCTGGGTAATGCCCATGCCCCAGGTAGCAATCACGCGATCACCTGTAGCGTAAATCCGTGCGATTTCCTCAATCTGCGCCAAGGGCACGCCGGACTCTTCCACAATCACATCCCAACTCTCCTCGCGTGCATCTGCGGCAATCACTTCAAAGTTATTGGTATGCTGCTGGATAAATTCCAGGTCGACTACACGCTCGGCACCATGCTTGATCGCCTCGTCATCCCACTGGATCACGAACTTGATCATGCCTTTAATCAGTGCCAGGTCGCCGCCCAGTTTAGGCTGGATAAACAAATCACTGATTTTGCTGCCTTTGAAAGACAGCATATCAAACGGACTTTGTGGGTCGGCAAAACGCTCCAGGCCACGCTCTTTCAGCGGGTTAATCGCCACAATACGTGCGCCACGCTTGGCGGCTTCGCGCAACTCACCCAGCATGCGCGGATGGTTGGTGGCCGGATTCTGGCCAAAAATCAGGATGGTGTCGGTATGCTCAAAATCATGTAAAGTCACCGACCCCTTGCCGATCCCCACGGTTGGCGGCAACGCCATGCTGGTAGACTCGTGGCAAAGATTGGAGCAATCCGGGAAATTATTGGTGCCGAACTCGCGCACAAACAACTGATACAAAAATGCGGCCTCATTGGCAGCACGGCCAGAGGTATAAAAAATCGCCTCATTCGGGTCGGCCAGCGCATTCAAATGTGAGGCAATCAACGCAAAAGCGTCATCCCAGGAAATTTCTTCGTACTTGTCTGTGGTGGCGTTATAACGCATCGGGTGCGTCAAACGACCTTCGTTTTCTAGCTCAAAATCACCCCAGCCCATCAGCTCGGTCACCGTGTGTTTGGCAAAAAACGCTGGTGGCGTACGCTTATTGGTCGCCTCTGCCGCGACGGCTTTCACCCCATTTTCGCAAAACTCAAAAGTAGACGTGTGCTCTTTGTCTGGCCAGGCGCAACCCGGACAATCAAAGCCATCCGGCTGGTTTTGGGCCAGCAAGGTCATGATGCCCTTCACAGGAATCTTTTGCAGCGCCAGTTGCGCAGCGACTTGCTTTAACGCCCCCCAACCGGCGGCTGGGTGGTGATATGGCTTAATGGAGGCTTTTGGTTGCGACATAGTCTCTAACGGTGAACTGGCACAGATGAACCATTGCCAGTGTATGAATGCGGAATGACGTTGATTGCCATCCTAAGGCAAGCAACACCAGGAAACCAGATACAGAAACGCGTAATTTTTAGAGTACAGTTGTACTCCAAAAAAGCACAGATGCCAGTATTGATGCGGACTGTTTCATCGCATTTCATTTACAGAGCATGTGCGTTAAAGACCTTCGTCTTAATTTCGTCAGCACGATCCAGTTCTTTAGGGATGACCATGCACTTTTTTGCCTGTCATTTAACTAAAAGACGTAATTCGGCCAAGATTGCTGGTGTCGCCAAACAATAACGACCATCAGCCTGGGGCGGGACGTGTTAAATTCTGAGGCACTGCCTGAATATCTAAAAACAAGACGCCCACCCCACTACAAAGAGGGATGGGCGTGGAAAATACTTACCGATGAAGGGCCAAATAAGTGCACCAGATCAATCATGGCAGGTTAAAGCGCTGTGCCTTTCACAAGACAGGAATGCCCTGATTGCCTCCCCAAGCGTGAACTTGGGGAGGTGTGCTTGCTTTACTTAGAAATTGGCAATCACTGACAAACGGGCAGCCAATGGGGAGCCTGGCGTTGTATTGTTGTTATTGTGTGCATAGAGGTAGTAGTCTTTGTTCAGCAAGTTCTCAATATTGAGTTGCACACGCAAATCTTTATTTACTTGCGCAAACACTGCCGCATCCAAACGCACATACCCAGGCAATGTCACGCTCGTTGAAACAGTAGGCGCTGCTGCGTACATTTCTGTACGACTGATGACACCCAATGCTGCGCCCCAAACTTCATTGAAGTCATAGCGGTTCCACAACGAGAAGGTGTGACGCGGCACCATTGCAACGTCTGCACCTGCAGGAATCACATTGCCGGCAGTGGCGTTGGGTTGCGTCTTGGTAAACTCGGCATCCTGGTATGCGTAGCCACCGGCAACACTCCAGGCGTCAGTCAACTTACCATTAATACCCAGCTCGATCCCTTTGGTCTGTTGACCATCGACCAGAATTTGATTGGTGGATGGGTTGGCAGGATCTGCAACTGCAATCTTGTTACGCTCCAGTTTATATACCGCAGCAGTCAACGACAATGCCGGTGAATAATCCCACTTCACACCCACTTCAACATTGTTATATTTTTCAGGATCGAATGATTTGTTCACAGCCGTCAAACTGGCCAACTGCTCGCCAGCACGCGGCACATAGCTAATGGTATAGCTGCTATACACCGACAGATTTTCTACTGGCTTGTAAATCAACCCTACACGTGGAGAAAACAAGTCATCGCGCGTCTTGATATTGTGGTTAGCATTCGTGGCAGCCAATCTGTAGTTCGTGAAGTCGGTGTTGAAACGGTCATATCTCAAACCGGCGATGGCAGACCACTGATCATTAAATTTCATCTGATCCTGGAAATATGCTGCGTAAGTATCATTTTGCACATAGTTATCTGCATCCGAACCATTCTGGCGCCAGGTAATCGGTGCATTCGTTGTTGGATCACTTAGCGGAACATTCACAGAAGTCGTGGCATTATTAAAGAAGCCCGTTTCACGGAAGTTGGACGTACGTTGACGCCCCAGCTCCACGCCAACGACAGACTCATGTTTGATCAAACCAGTATCCCAATTAAAAATCAGGTCGGTTTGATTAATCAGGTTCTGACGATCTGTCGCATTGTTATAGGCATCGATTCTTACCAGGCCTGCAGCTGTGACTGGGCCATTCGCAAACACGTTCTGATAAAACTTGTTGTAATTTGCATAACGGGTGCGGTTCTTCAAAGTCACCCCGTTATCAAACAAGTGTTCGAACGACACGTTAAAAGATGTCAACTCTGTGTTGGTCGGGCTTTGCTTTGCATTACCAAAGAATGTTGAGCGATTGGTATCTACTGGACGATTGCCAAATGAAGCAACCCCACGATCTGCAATCCGATCGTCTTTGAAATACTCAAGGCCGACAACGATCTTGGTCTTATCAGACGGTTTAATGGTGACCGTTGGGTTAATTGCCTTACGCTCCAAACTCACACCGTCTCGATAGCTGTTACCATCTTCGTACATGGCATTGAGTCGGAAGGCGGCCACATCATTAATGGCCTGGTTAAAATCAACAGTACCACGTGCTTGATCAAACGAACCATATTGCAGCCCTATTTCTCGCAGGGTATCCCAGTTGGCCTCTTTAGTGACACGGTTAATCAGGCCACCAGCACCGCCACGACCAAAAATCATGCCGTTAGGGCCTTTTAAAACCTCTACGCGCTCAATGTTGTAAAGATCACGATAGTATTGTGTATCGTCTCTCACGCCATCTTGAAAGAAATCCGCCGTAGATGCGAGACCGCGGAAGATAAAGGTTTCGCGGTTGCCCTCACCCTGAGCAGCGCCCACGCCTGGGGTGTAGCGAACGATATCACCAAGATTCTGTACAGCCTGATCTTTCATCTGCTGTTTATTAAAAACAGTGATCGACTGTGGAATATCTATCAGATCGGTTGCAGTTTTAGTCGATGTGCTGGACTTTTTGGTGACGTAACCATTGGTGATTGGCTGCTCTTTAACACCTGAGACATGGACATCAGGCAGTGTTTGTACCTCTTCGGCTAACACTGGCTGCGTGCTCGCAAATAGGATTCCAACGATGGCGGCTAGCGGCCGCATGCGGAAAGATTGTGTGTGATGCATTTATATTCCCTTAATCATTATATTAGAATGAGAATAAATCTCATTTCTTGAATAATAATTAACTGGGAATGAAGTTTCCGTTGGTATTTTGTGATTTTTTTGTGAACATCCTAAAAGCTGATCGTGAATGTTGATCCACGGCCTGGCTCTGAATGCAGGCTAAGACGCCAACCCTGGTTCTCACAAATGCGTTGAATCAAGGATAACCCCAGCCCCAACCCATCCAGTGGCAGCGCACTGCCACGCACAAAAGGCTTTAATACCTGATGTTGCTGATCGAGGTCGATGCCAACCCCGGTATCCACCACCGAGATTGAGGACTCGTTCAGGACAATCCTTACGTTACCGCTTTCCGTATAATTCAAGGCATTTCTCAGCAGGTTAGACAACACGGCCAACAACAAATCTGCATTAAACTTTTGCTCAGGCAATGTGCCTTTCTTCACCAGGCTAAATGCAATCTTCTTTTTTGAGAAATCAAGCTGCCAGCGATCAAACGCCTCCTGGCTAATTTGCGCCAGCGTTTGCGTACTGCTGGGATTCACAACCGTACGCTCAGCACGCGCAATCATCAACAGGGATTGCAGTAATTGCTGCATTTCTGAACTCGCACGCGCAATTCTATCAATCATTTCATAATCAGCGTCCTCCTTGCTGCGATGCTGCAATAGCAACTCACAACTGGACGAAATAATCATTAAGCCACTGCGGAACTCGTGGCTAACATCGCTGGTAAACAAGCGTTCCCGCCATAAAGCATCTTTAATCTTGGTATACGCGTCTTCAAAAGACTGGGCAAGACTGCCGATTTCATCATCAGAGAACTCTTCGGCAATGATGCGCTCGCCTAATGGCTGTTGTTTTCTTTGAGAAAAAACGTGAGACAGTTTGACGATGGGGGAAAGAATTTGACGGGCTAACAGCCATCCGAACAAGCCACCCACTAGCACAGTGAACAAGAACCCTGAACGCAAGGCAAAAAACACATTATATTCAAACTCATTTTCAAACAGGCTTTGGTCTTGCACCAGGATGTAATCATGACCATTGATCGTTTGGCGATAGACAAAGTAGGTGACAGGCTTTTTTTTGATCTCGCTAAATCCATCCGGCACACTACTCAGATATTTCGGGATGGCCGGATCCGGATACTCCGATGAATATAGATGCAAACCTAGTTCTTTTAAGGTTTCATTAGAGTGAGATGAATTGGTAACAATCAGTCTAAGCTTGGTATCCATGGCAATCGACATCAACTTATCTTCTGTTGAATCGAAAATGCTATGAATTCCCAGGGTAAAGGCCCCACCAACAAACAAGGCAATCAAGGTAAATGCGATCACAATACGTGATCTGATTGAAATTTTACTCATTGGTTAAACCGATGCGGTATCCAATCCCATGAATCGTATGCACCAAAGAGTGATCAAATGGCTTATCGATTTCGGAGCGCAGTTGATGGATATGCGCCCGCAGGTTGTCCCCACGCGTAGAAACATCACTCCAAAAATGCTCCTCTAAATAGCTACGCTTTACCGCGTTCGGACTATGCTGCATCAAAAGCTCTAAAAGCTTTAATCCAAGCGGAGGGATTTTCAGGGTGACACCAGCCCGTTTGACGGTCAGGGTTTCAAGATCAAGAATGAGGTCATCTACGACTAATTTGGTACGCACCAGCCCATTTGCTCTTTTATAAATGGCAAGCGCCCTGGCTTCCAGCTCTGATAGTGAAAAAGGTTTGACCAAGTAATCATCCACCCCGGATTCAAAGCCTTTGAGACGGTCATCCAAGGTATCACGCGCCGTCAGCATGATAATCGGCGTCATACGATTACCATCTTGGCGCAAACGTTTGGTGAGTTGTATACCGTCGATACCAGGCAGCATCACATCAAGAATAATTAAATCGAACTCCTGAGTAACAGCCAGGTGCAATCCAGTCAGCCCATCCTGGGCACAATCAACCTTATGGTTTTTGGCAAAATAATCTACGATATTGACCAAAATATCTTTGTTGTCTTCAATCACTAATATGCGCATATTTCACCTTCAGGCCCTTGAGGCAAGTTCATTTTCTTTGCAGGATCCAGGGATGCACATAATCGAAGAAAATTCAGAATAGATGTTTATGCAGTTCAAAAGTGACTACATCCTCTGACCGACTCGCGCAATCATGGCATCGGTCATATTGATTAATGACATATCAGTATAATTGAGAATAAGACTTAATTGCAAAGTGCTCAATAGAAAACCTACTTCTGCCACATTCTTAAAAGTGTAGAAACTGACGTGTAATTGCCATCAACGCATCGACATTGAGCAAAGCTTGCAAATCCGTAAAAAATTTACGTGATTACTCTTGAAATCAAAAAACTCTATCCCCAATTAGCAATCAAGGTACGTGAGTGCTAAAATGCGTACCGCATTGATTAAAAATTCGTTTTAATTTCACCCTTATAACACTTTAAGAAAACTCCAAGGAGACATTCATGAGTATTCGTCCATTGCATGATCGAGTGATCGTTAAACGCGCCGCTGAAGAGCGCACAACCGCTTCTGGCATTGTGATTCCAGACAGCGCTACCGAAAAACCAGATCAAGGTGTGGTGCAGGCAGTAGGCAATGGTAAAAAAGACGACAACGGCAAAGCAATTCCTTTGGACGTAAAAGTCGGCGACAAAGTGTTGTTCGGCAAATACTCCGGCCAGACTGTTAAAGTCGATGGCGAAGAGCTGCTGGTGATGCGCGAAGAAGACATCATGGCGATTGTTGAGTAATTGACTCACAACCACCCTTATCTAATATTGAATTAGGAGAATTTAAATGGCAGCTAAAGACGTAAGATTTGGTGATGACGTTCGCCAAAAAATGGTAAATGGTGTCAACGTATTGGCTAACGCAGTACGCGTGACTTTGGGCCCTAAAGGCCGTAACGTGGTGTTGGAGCGTTCTTTCGGCGCACCTACCATCACTAAAGACGGTGTGTCTGTGGCCAAAGAAATCGAATTGAAAGACAAATTCGAAAACATGGGCGCACAAATGGTGAAAGAAGTTGCTTCTAAAACCAATGACATCGCTGGTGACGGTACAACGACTGCGACTGTATTGGCACAAGCCATTATCCGTGAAGGCATGAAATCTGTTGCCGCCGGTATGAACCCAATGGACCTGAAACGCGGCATCGACAAAGCGGTTGAAGCAGCCGTTGCAGATTTGGCAGCACAATCAAAACCATGTACAACCAGCAAAGAAATCGCACAAGTAGGTGCTATTTCTGCTAACTCCGACACCTCCGTTGGCCAGATCATTGCTGACGCGATGGACAAAGTAGGTAAAGAAGGCGTGATTACCGTTGAAGACGGTTCAGGCCTGACCAACGAGCTGGATGTGGTTGAAGGTATGCAGTTTGACCGTGGTTACCTGTCTCCATACTTCATCAACAATCCAGAGCGCCAAATCGCGTTGCTGGACAATCCTTTCGTGTTATTGCACGACAAAAAAGTATCCAACATCCGTGACCTGTTGCCAACATTGGAGCAAGTAGCGAAAGCGGGCCGTCCATTGTTGATCATCGCTGAAGATGTTGATGGCGAAGCATTGGCAACCCTGGTGGTGAACAACATCCGCGGCATCCTGAAAACGACCGCTGTTAAAGCGCCTGGTTTCGGTGACCGTCGTAAAGCCATGCTGGAAGACATCGCGATCTTGACCGGTGGTACTGTGATCTCTGAAGAAGTGGGCCTGAAACTGGAAGCCGTACAATTGCATGACCTGGGCCAGGCAAAACGCATCGAAGTGGGTAAAGAAAACACCATCATCATCGACGGCGCAGGTAACGAAGAAGCCATCAAAGCCCGTATCGGCCAAATCAAAACACAAATCGAAGAAGCGTCTAGCGACTACGACCGTGAAAAACTGCAAGAGCGCGTAGCCAAACTGGCTGGCGGTGTGGCTGTGATCAAGGTTGGCGCAACGACTGAAATCGAAATGAAAGAGAAAAAAGCCCGCGTGGAAGATGCATTACACGCAACCCGCGCTGCCGTTGAAGAAGGCATTGTGGCTGGCGGTGGTGTTGCACTGATCCGTGCCCGTGACGCGATTGCTAAAGTGAAAGGTGACAACCTGGATCAAGATGCTGGTATCAAAATCGTTCTGCGTGCAGTTGAAGAGCCACTGCGCCAAATCACTCAAAACGCTGGTGTTGAACCATCTGTAGTCGTAAACAACGTAGCTGCTGGTAAAGGCAACTACGGTTACAACGCGGCTAACGAAACCTATGGCGACATGGTTGAAATGGGCGTATTGGATCCAACCAAAGTGACACGTTCTGCACTGCAAAATGCAGCTTCAGTCGCTGGCTTGATGCTGACGACTGACTGCATGGTTGCTGAGCTGCCTAAAGAAGATGCACCATCTGCACCGGATATGGGCGGGATGGGTGGTATGGGCGGCATGATGTAATTTCAATCTTCACTGCATCGGTGATGCGTCGTTGGTTTCGACATTTGCTCCTTGCCGTATTTAATGTACTGTCTGCGTCGCAAATGTCTCACCGCCTAGCCTCACCTTCGCATTGAAGTTGAAATGCGCTCATTAAGCATCTCAAAAACAAAACCCGCTTTTGCGGGTTTTGTTTTATCAACGACTCTCCGTCATAATGATGGATTAAATCACTGTTTCACACACGCATCCACGCGTGCTATTTAAATAACGAAAGAACACATCATGGCAACTCAATTAGACTCACTCACCCAGCGCTTAAGCTATATCGTCGGCGAAAATCTGGCGCATCAACTTAAAAATGATGGCCTCGAACTGGACGCAGAAGTGGTCGCACTCGCAGTGAAAGATGTCATGTCCGGTCAGGCGTCTCGCTTAACTGATGACGAAAAAAGAAGCGCGGTCGAGCAAGTACAACAAGAGAGCCAGGCAAGGCAAATGGCTGCGCATGCTAAAAACAAGGCTGAGGGCGAAGCCTATCTGGCAGACAACGCAAAAAAAGAAGGCGTGACAACGACGGCCAGTGGCCTGCAATATAAATCATTGGTGACTGGCAGTGGCGCAAAACCAACCACTAGCGACCGCGTCAAAGTGCATTACAGAGGCACGCTGATCGACGGCACGGTGTTTGATAGTTCTTATGACCGCGGTGAACCGATTGTTTTTCCCGTGACTGGCGTGATCGCAGGCTGGGTAGAAGGCTTGCAATTGATGAATGTAGGCAGCAAGTTTGAGCTGACAATCCCATCCAACCTCGCCTACGGCGCAAATGGCAGCGGCCCAGTGATTGGTCCGGATGCGACCTTGGTGTTCGAAGTAGAATTGTTAGATATTGAGTAAGTTTTACGATAAAAAAAACCAGACCTCTTCGGTCTGGTTTTTTTATTTGTGCGAAGAAAAGGGACTAAACCGACTCCTGACGCTGCCCTCTTCCCAATAAAGCCGTCACAGCTTCCTGTGCAGACTTATGGTTGGTCAGTAATTGATTCACTTCAAAGGTAATCGGCATTTCAACACCTATCGTCTCAGCACGACGCATCACTTCGCGCGCAGTATTCACGCCTTCAGCCACATGCCCTAAACCTGCCAGTATGCTTTCCAGTGACTTGCCAGAAGCGAGTTGCAAGCCGACTTCACGGTTACGTGAATATTGACCGGTACAGGTCAGGATCAGGTCGCCAGCGCCTGCTAACCCCATAAACGTTTCCGCTTTGGCGCCCAAGGCCATGCCAAAACGGGTAATTTCAGCCAGGCCACGCGTAATCATGGCAGCGCGTGCATTGTTACCAAAGCCCATACCATCCGAAATACCCGCGGCAATCGCCATCACGTTCTTCACGGCGCCGCCCACTGAGGCACCCACAACATCAACGCTATCGTAGACACGCAAGCAACCGCCATGAATCAGCTGCGCTGCCTGTTGCGCCAGTTCGCGGTGATTCGCCGCCAGTGTAATGGCGGTAGGCAAGCCACGCACCAACTCAGCGGCAAAGCTGGGGCCGCTTAATACGCCCCATGGATAATCCGCACCCAGCTCCTCTTGTGCCACTTCAAATGGCAATTTTGCCGTTTGCGGCTCCAGGCCTTTATTGGCCCAGATCAGGGGCTGCGAGATACCCAAGGCCTTGAGTTGCTGCAAAATAGGCCGAAATCCGGCCGTAGGCACCACAGATAAAATCAGGTCAGATCCGGCCACTGCTGCAGCCAGGTCGTCTTCAACCGTGAGTTTCTCGGGAAAGGGGAAGTCGCCCAGATAGAGCGGATTAGCCCGCGCCTTGCGCATACCGGAGACATGCCCGCTATTACGCGCCCACAGCACGACGTCGTGCTGTAAGGCGATATGCATGGCGAGCGCTGTGCCCCAGGCACCAGCACCAAGAACGGCGACCTTACTCATTTGGCTTTATCCAGATAAAAGACAAAAGTAAGTCACAGGTAACTTACTTTTTAAGATAAAAAATTAGTTAGGTGCGCCAGCAGCCTGGGCTGCTTGTTGCTGCTGTTGCAGGTAAAGCGCTTCAAAGTTGATCGGGTTCAACAACACAGGCATAAAGCCGGCGCGTGTCACCATGTCAGAAATCGCTTCACGGGCATATGGGAACAGAATGTTCGGGCAAGCCACGGCCAAAATAGGCTCCATGTTTTCTTGCGGCACGTTACGAATCGCGAAAATACCAGACTGGTTAACTTCCACCAGGAAAGCTGTTTTGTCTTCGATTTTGGCGGTCACGGTCACTTTGATAGAGACATTGAAAATGCCTTCTTCGACTTGCTGTGCATTATTGCCCAACTCTACATTGATTTGCGGAGTAGCACGCTCAGTGAAAATAGCAGGCGCATTTGGCACTTCAATCGAAGCATCGTGTACATACAGCTTTTCAATGCTGAAAATCGGCGCTGCGTTTTGTTCTGTTTGGTTCTGTGAATCCTGAGCCATGAATTATCCTTAATAATTATCAATACACAAAGCCGCTATTCTAACCGGACATCCCCGGCATGACTATGTGTTTTTTGTGACAAAAAACAATGTGTTTCAAGCAGCCAGCAATGGGTCCAGGCCGCCTTGTACATCAAGCGCATGCAAGTCATCAAAGCCACCTACATGCTGCTCGCCAATAAAAATCTGCGGCACCGTACGACGACCGGTTTTTTCCATCATTTCAGCCCGTAATTCCGGCTGCAAATCGACGCGGATTTTCTCAATCTCGGTCACGCCCTTGTTCTTCAACAAGCGTTCCGCATTGATGCAATAAGGGCATACTGCGGAGGTATACATCACGACTTTAGCCATACAATTCCTTTTAAAAACACTCCTGCTTGCAATGCTGTTTATTTACTGCTCGGCATCTTGGCCTCTACCCAGGCCTGCATGCCCCCTTTGAGGACATTCAAGGTCGTAAAGTTTTGTGCTTTGAGCAATTTGGCGGCGGTATGCGCACGCCTGCCACGCTGGCAAACAACCAGCACAGGTTTATCGCGAAACTTTTCCAGCTCTTTGAGGCGCGCAGACAATTGCGATAACGGCACATTGCGCGCCCCTTGCAAATGGCCTTGGGCAAATTCGTCAGGCTCTCGCACGTCCAGCACCAGCGCAGACTTACGGTTCATCAGTATCACGGCTTCAGTCACCGAGAGTGAAGTGATGCCAGCCACAGAGCGACTCAACATCGGCAATAGCAAGGCCAGGCCCGAACCGATTGCCAAACCGATCAACAATACATTTTGTTTTAAAAACTCCACTTGTACACTCGCCCTCTTAGCTTAATGATTAGCAGCACGACTGAATAAAAGCACCGGCCCCTTCGGGTATGCGTCGCCTGCGGTTGCGATTATAATAGACGAATTCATCAATTCGACGTTCCGTCACCACTTTAAAGACTGTTAGCCATGTCAATCAAACCTGTCATTTTGCTCATCCTCGATGGTTTTGGTCACAGCGAGACCACTGAATTCAATGCCGTGTTACAAGCCAACACCCCGAACCTGGACAGATTAAAGGCCACTTACCCGCACGGGCTGATCAATGCCTCCGAGCATTACGTCGGCTTGCCAGATGGCCAGATGGGCAACTCTGAGGTCGGTCATTTGAATATTGGGGCGGGACGTATCGTCTTTCAAGACTTTGAACGCATTAATAACAGCATCAGCAGCGGTGAGTTTTTCAAATTGCCTGCCCTGGTGAATGCCATGCAGGCACTCAAAGCGAATGACAAAGCCTTGCACATTCTAGGGTTGCTGTCTGACGGTGGTGTACATAGCTATCAGCCACATATTCATGCCATGCTCGACATGGCCAAGCAACAAGGCCTGAGCAAGGTCTATGTGCATGCCTTCCTTGATGGCCGCGACACGCCGCCAAAGAGTGCGCAGCCCTATCTGCAAGCACTGGAAGACCACCTGAGCGCACTGGGTGTGGGCAAAGTCGCCACCGTTGGCGGCCGTTTTTATGGCATGGACAGGGACAAGCGCTGGGAGCGTGTATCAGTGGCTTATGAGCTGCTGGTCAATGGCACTTCTGACTATGTCGCACCTGACAGCCTGACGGCTTTGCAGCAAGCCTACGCACGTGAAGAAAGCGATGAATTTGTAAAATGCACGGCTATCCGCGCAGTGGATGCGGCACCGACCCGGATGGAAGATGGTGACTGCCTGGTGTTTATGAACTTCAGGAGTGACCGTGCCCGCCAGCTGACAGATGCCCTGCTCAACCCACAATTTAGCGGTTTCGAACGTAGCCGCGTGCCGCGCTTCAGCCACTATTTTACGCTGACGCAATATGACCAAAACCAAACCTTGGCCGAGCCAGTGTTTGCGCCATTTACGGTGCCTAACACCTTTGGCGAATACGTGTCTAATCTTGGGCTAAAACAGCTGCGTATCGCCGAGACTGAAAAATATCCGCACGTGACGTTTTTCTTTAACGGCGGTGAAGAAACCGTATTTACCGGCGAAGACCGCATCCTGGTGCCGTCGCCAAAAGTCGCGACTTATGACCTGCAACCGGAAATGAGCGCTTACGAGCTCACCGACAAACTGGTGGCGGCGATTGAATCCCAGCAATACCAGGCAGTCATTTGTAATTATGCCAACGGCGATATGGTAGGCCATACCGGCAACCTGCAGGCAGCGATTAAAGCGGTAGAAACCCTGGACACCTGTGTTGGACGCGTAGTCGCTGCGGCCCAAAAAATGGGCGCAGAAGTCATTATTACCGCTGATCATGGCAATGCCGAAAGCATGTTTGACCATGCCAGTGACCAGGCACACACCCAACACACTACCAACCTGGTGCCGTTTATTTACATTGGCCGTGCCGGGCACATTACCCCCGAAGGGGCGCTGTCTGATATTGCACCGACTTTGTTGTCATTAATGGGGGTACCGCAACCGGCCGAAATGACAGGTAAAAACCTGATCACCCTCAATGCAGCGGCCTAAACTGGCTCGCTTAGTGCATGCCTGATTTCAGCGTAATTGCTTATCCACAGCCCAAACGACTGTGTGCAGCCTTGGCTGCGTGCCTTGTCTTGTGTGCAAGTGGCTTACCCATGCCTGCGCACGCAGCGGCCAATGACAAAACCGAAACCACCAAGGGCGACCTGGAGCAAGTCAAAGAGAAAATCCAGCAATTAGCCAATGCACTCAAAGCCTCACGCGTGGCCAAGCAGGATGCACATGAGGCGTTAAAAGCCTCAGAAACCGCCATCAGCAGCTCACGTAAAAAGCTGCGCGAAATTCAGGATGCTCAACAGGACAATCGCGGCAAACTGCAAGACCTGCAAAAGCAATTGTCATTACTGCAGCGCCAGGTCAATCAACAGCGCCACACGCTGAGCGAACAGCTTAATCAGCAATACCGCCATGGCAATAACAGTCCGCTGCAAATGTTATTGCAGCAGCAAGACCCGGCTAACACCACGCGCAACCTGAAATACCTGGGCTACCTGACGGCGGCTCACCAGCAGCAAATCCAGTCATTGCAAGACAACCAGGAAGCGATAGACCGCGTACGCTCGGCTACCACAGAGCAGCTTCATGAAACCGAGCGCCTGGCGAATCAATATAGTGAAACGACGCAAAAACTGGAAGGTGAAAAATCACGCCGGACTGAAGCCTTAAACGAGCTTTCCAAACAAATTGAAACGCAAGAACAACAGATGGTGCGGCTGAAAAAAGACGAAGAAGCCTTGTCACAATTGTTCCAGCGCCTGTTGGCCGAAGCGAAAAAGCGCGAGCAGGAAGCGCTGGCCAAAGCCAAACGCGAAAAAGAAGCGGCCGCGAAAAAAGCCGCTGATCTGGCACGCAGCAAGAAAAAATCTGGCGGACGCACCTTTGAACGCGCACCCCAGACCAATGTCGATGACAGCGACAGCAACGCACAAAACAACACGGTCGTTGCTAAAAATGAAACCTTACCCGAATACAACGCCAATAAAGAAAACTTCTCGCAATTGCGCGGTCGCTTGCGCTTGCCGGTACGTGGCGATGTCATTAACCGTTTCGGCACCGCACGCGCAGACACGGGCGTCAGCTGGAAAGGCATTTTCATCCGCGCCAAAGAAGGCGGCGAGGTCAAATCCGTGGCGGGCGGCCAAGTAGTCTTTGCCGACTGGATGCGCGGTTTTGGCAACCTGATCGTGATCGATCACGGCAACGGCTATATGAGTTTGTATGGCAATAATGAGGCTTTGTATAAGTCTTCTGGACAAAGCGTCAAATCCGGCGACACCATTGCCGCCGTCGGCAACAGCGGCGGCAATGCCGAAAACGGCGTCTACTACGAACTGCGCCGCAACAGTATTCCTTTTGATCCGCTGCAATGGAGCACTGTGCGCTAGCACCCTCCCCCGTAAATCAGCGTCCATCTAAATGACCACCTGAGATAAGAGGTGGTTTATTTTTGTCTATAGGCTATCTCCAGCTAAATACTCAACCCAAAAATGATAAATTAATTTAAATTTAATTATTATTTATTAACATATTCATATACCATCAAATGTCCGGAAAACATCCGGAAGGCAATGGGCGCACCAGCGCTCATGACCCTAGCAATCAACTTAACCTCGTTCGTTTATACAAACAGTCGTTTAGGAGAATAGCCATGGAAGTGAATATTGGAGTCATTAATCCGTATGCCGCCGCAGAAGTGATTGCGCAAAAGAAAATCAACTGGGAGCAAGTCGCCGAACCTGAAGTCATGCTGGCGGAGATTTTAGGCGTCAGCGCAGAAAAAATCTTTGACCTGCGTAACCCCATCCTCAGGCCAGATGCTGAACTTTCCGCCGACGGTAGTCTGAAGGTACTATCTGAAGCACAAACTGCAGACAGGATTAACCGTTTCTATCAAACCCAAAGTCCTGTTGCCACCAGATCTATCGGTGCACAACGTTTGCGCCTGGGCACCATCAGAAAATCGGTGGTGCTATCTGAGATCATGATTAATACCGCCGTGTTACGCACGGCCATTGCCAGTACGCCATGGACACCTCCAGACAAAGACTGGGTAGATATGGGCGACTACTTTGAAGATGTGGCCGAGCTCAACGACCCAATACAAGGCGTATTGGGCGACTGCTATTTCATAGCCGCCATGGCGTCGGTCGCCTGGGCCAGACCGTATGCCATCGTCAATATGACCCGCCCTTCAGCCTGGGGCAATGAGGAACAGCCGATACACAAGGTCAATTTTTATAAAAACGGGGCCGGGGAGGCACAAGCCGTGGAAGTGACAGAGTTGGTGCCAGTCAGCAAGCCTGCGCACAACTGGGTCTACGCGCGCTCACTGGATGCAGGCGAAACCTGGCCAGCTGTGATGGAAAAAGCCTACGCAAAATGGCGGACCAGTAATAGTACAGACTTTCCCAACTATCCGGCCATCGCCGGCGGCGACCCAGTGAATGCCTGTGCCGAAATCATCAGCGGTGAAAAGACCTATGTCAGTCATAGTGGCAAAACCGGCGATGATTTGTGGACATTTGTCCGTAGCCACTCGCTTAGCAGACGTACTGTTAACCCGATGGTGGCTTGGACTTATGGTGAATCACCCGCCGGGACCAATTACAGCACAGCTAAAGTGGTCGGCAATCATGCGTATTCGATTTTGGGCTGGCAATATGTGGGCGGTGAAAAATACATCGTCTTGCGCAATCCGTGGGGCACGCATCATGCCGTGCTGGATACGCTGTCAGGCAACTGGTCTGCCTACCAGATATCGTTCTCGGCCAGTATCCCACTCAATAGCAACGGTGTGTTTGCCATGAAGGCGAGTACCTTCCAGCAATATTTTGCCGGCTCAGGTGTCGTGGTATAAATAATGAAGCATGCCTTTACCAGCCACGTGCAACCAGCGTGGCTGGTAAAGGCCATCATCGCCAGACCATCATTTTGCGAATCGTAACCACCCTGTTACTGCTAACACTGCCATTGCTGCCGGGTAGCGAAAGGAAGCCGTCAATGACGCCGCAAATTACACGCCTGATTTACCGCTATCAGGGTGCATCCGTGCCACCGCCCTACCATCGCAGCTTCGCGCTGACGGTTGATGCCGAAAGGATCCATTTGGTTATCACCAGCTATGACGAGACACTAGCCAACATAGAACAGGTGGCTCCAGCAGACATCATGATGCAACTGGCACAATGGATTCAAGACTATCACCTGGTGGCCATGCCACGGCAGGCCATCCGCCAAACGCCATCTGAAGATACTGGCGCAGGCATCCATTCATTAACGCTCTATGCCGGGCAGCAAAAGATCATGGATGCCAGTACGGCTAAACACGCTGACAGCACAACTGCAATATTGACCGGGGATGTGGAGTCTTTCGCCAGGCAACTCACGCAATGCGTCGACCACTATGAAACCTATATGCACACGCCGTGATATGGGTGCCTAGCGCGCATCCTCGGGGATCATCGGCAATGGCATGTTACGTCTGGCTTCGGCATAAATTTTATCCAGTTCTTCTTGCGACATGGTGATACCAGGGACGCGCTCATCTGCGCTAGGCTCATAGCCGCCAGCCGAGTGGGTTTCGGCGGCATTGGTATTTGCTGATGGCTTCACAGGCTGCTCGGTTGTTGAAGCCTCATGCTCACAACCCACCAGGCAAACAGCACACAAAAAAGATAAGACAACGATAGAACAATATTTCATCACAACATTTCTAACACAATAAAAACGAATTACTCACCCATCACATGCATCAACACGCGACGGCGGGCGGGCAAATGACGGTGCTCAAACAGGAAAATACCTTGCCACTGGCCAAGGGCAACCCGACCCTGCAACACCGGGATGGACAGGCTGGTTTGCGTAAGCGCCGTACGCACATGCGCAGGCATATCATCCGGGCCTTCCACGGTATGTATAAACAAATCATCACCATCAGGCACTAGTCGATTAAAAAACGCTTCCAAATCAACCAGTACATCACGGTCATAATTTTCATTGATCAATAGGCTGGCAGAAGTGTGTTGAATATAGAGCGTGAGCAATCCGCTCCCGATGCCGGACTGCTGTACCCATTGCAAGACTTGCGGCGTGATATCGTACAAACGCCGCCCTTGCGCATCGATAGAAAGTGTTTCGTGATGCTGTCGCATAGCGGATTCCCGGAACAAAGAACTAAAATTGCATTATACCGGGTTCAGGTCACGGGCCAGTATTACCAGTAGCGCCAGCCACCGCCCCAATAAGGTCGGTAACCCCAAGGGCCACCGTAGAAGCCTGGGCCGCCATAAAACCAGGGGTCCATGCTACGCAACCTCGCCATATCACGCTCGCGCTTCAGTTTTGCCTCAGACTCCACGCGCGCTTTTTCGCGCTTGTTAATTTCGTCAGCAATGGCATTCTGTTCAGCCAGTGCATTGGCCTGCTGCATGTAATTGAGCACGCCTTTGGAGATGCCTTTTTGATGCCAGTCCAGCACATCAGACGGCGTCAGTGAATAGCGTGACTGCGATTGTTTGATCGCCTCAATAATCTCGGCATCGGTTTTGCCTTGCTTGCTCATAGCCACAATCTGCTCCAGGGTCAACGTGGATTGGGCAGGTGGCACCAGCGCAGCGAGCTGCTCAGGCGAAATGCGGTCAATTTGCAAAGGCTGTGGCGGCTGCGAAGCGCAGCCAGCCAGCACGCCCAGCAAAAAAGTCGCAGAGATTAAACGCAAAGATTGTGAATAACGCATAGTGCTTCCATTCTACACCCGATAAAAGTAAAGGGTCACACCCGGTATGACCCTTTTATTGCAATCAAGGTTCAGTCACCCCATTCGCTGCTTAGCCTTTGCGAAACTGCATCTTCCCGGCCTGGAAGTCGACGCGAATCGTGTCTTTGGCGGCAAACTGCCCAGCCAGAATTTCACGTGCCAGCGGATTTTCGATTTCGCTCTGAATAGCACGTTTTAACGGCCGCGCGCCGTATACCGGGTCAAAGCCGGCATTGGCAATTTCAGCCAAGGCGGCATCACCGATCTCCAGTTGCATATCCATCGCGGCCACCCGTTTGGCCAGCAATTGCAACTGGATACTGGCAATCGATTTCACATGTGTTTCGCCTAGGGAATGGAACACCACGACCTCATCGATACGATTGATGAACTCAGGACGGAAATGCGTTTTCACTTCGCCCATCACGGCCAGTTTGACCACTTGGTAATCCTGGTCGGCCATGCTTTGTATCATCTGGCTGCCCAGGTTGGAGGTCATGATAATTACCGTGTTTTTAAAGTCCACCGTGCGCCCCTGGCCATCGGTTAGGCGACCATCATCCAGCACTTGCAACAAGACGTTAAACACATCCGGGTGCGCTTTTTCCACCTCGTCGAGCAACACTACAGAGTAAGGCTTGCGACGGACGGCTTCGGTCAGCGTCCCGCCTTCTTCGTAACCGACGTAGCCAGGCGGCGCGCCAATCAGGCGGGAGACTGAATGCTTCTCCATAAACTCGCTCATATCAATACGCACCAAGTGATCCGGGCTATCAAACAGAAAGTTAGCCAGCGCTTTGCACAACTCGGTTTTACCCACGCCGGTTGGCCCCAAAAACAAGAAGCTGCCATATGGGCGGTTAGGATCACTCAAGCCACTACGCGAACGACGAATCGCGTCCGACACCAGGCGTACCGCTTCATCCTGGCCGACCACGCGCTCATGCAAGCGGCTCTCCATATTAAGCAACTTTTCACGCTCACCAGTCATCATTTTGCTCACAGGAATGCCCGTCGCGCGGCTGACCACCTCGGCGATCTCGTCAGCGCCCACTTCGGTGCGCAGCATTTTATGTTTGACCGCACCATTAGCTTCTGCCGTTGAAGCATGCTTTAACTGCGCTTCCAATTGTGGCAATTTGCCATACTGCAACTCAGAGACTTTTTGCCAATCACCCTTGCGCTTGGCGGCTTCCATGTCCAGCTTGATCTTTTCGATCGCCTCTTTAACCCCGGCAGAGCCTTGCACGGCTGCCTTTTCTGCTTTCCACACCTCTTCCAGGTCAGCGTACTCTTTTTCCAGCTTACTGATTTCGTCTTCAATCAGGCCAAAGCGTTTCTGGCTGGCTTCATCCTTTTCGCGACGCACCGCTTCACGCTCGATTTTGAGCTGAATCAGGCGGCGGTCGAGCTTATCCATCACCTCTGGCTTGGAGTCGATTTCCATCTTGATGCGAGAAGCCGCCTCGTCAATCAGGTCAATGGCTTTGTCTGGCAAAAAACGGTCAGTAATATAGCGGTTGGATAACTCAGCTGCCGCCACAATGGCCGGGTCAGTGATCTCTACGCCATGGTGCAGCTCGTATTTTTCCTGCAAGCCGCGCAAAATGGCAATCGTCGCTTCAACACTCGGTTCATCGACCAATACCTTCTGGAAGCGACGCTCCAGCGCCGCATCTTTTTCGATGTATTTGCGGTACTCATCCAGCGTGGTCGCACCCACACAGTGCAGTTCACCGCGCGCCAGCGCCGGTTTCAGCATATTGCCCGCATCCATCGCGCCCTCAGACTTACCCGCACCGACCATGGTATGAATTTCATCAATAAAGACAATGGTCTGGCCTTCGTCTTGCGCCAACTCTTTGAGCACAGACTTTAAACGCTCTTCAAATTCACCGCGGTATTTGGCTCCGGCCAGCAAGGCGGCCATATCCAGGCTCAGTACTTTTTTGTTTTTGAGCGAATCTGGCACTTCGCCATTCACAATCCGTTGCGCCAGGCCTTCGACGATGGCCGTTTTACCGACACCAGGCTCGCCGATCAATACCGGGTTGTTTTTGGTACGACGTTGCAATACCTGGATCGCGCGGCGAATTTCATCGTCACGGCCAATCACCGGATCCAGCTTGCCGGCACGCGCACGCTCGGTCAGGTCCAGGGTGTATTTTTTCAATGCTTCACGCTGGCCCTCCGCTTCCTGGCTATTGACGGAATCATTTCCGCGCACTGCCTTAATCGCTTGCTCTAGCGCGGCCTTATTCACGCCGTGCTGCTTGAGCAATTTGCCAGTGTTGCCTTTGTCCTCGGCTAGCGCCAGCAAAAACATCTCGCTGGCAATATAACTATCGCCACTCTTTTGGGCCAGTTTGTCGGTGACATTTAACAGGTTGTTAAGGTCACGCGAAACCGCCACATCGCCGCTGTTTTCACTGATTTTTGGCAAGGCGTCAATTGCTTGTTGCAAGCCGGATTTCAACGCACTGACTTGCGCGCCCGCGCGTGACAACAAGGCCGCAACACCACTATCGTCCTGGTTGAGCATCGCCAGCAGCAAATGTGGCGCTTCAATAGTAGGGTGGTCGGCACCCACAGCCATGCTCTGGGCATCGGCCAGTGCCTGTTGGAATTTGGTGGTGAGTTTATCAAAACGCATGCAAACCCTTTCATTATTTCAAAGTCATGCCGCAGCGCGCGGCTGGATAACCCTATAATGCGGCGGGTTTTTGCGTTTTCAATAGATACAGATCAAATTGGCGCGACTTTAGTCAGTGGTTTAATGCGTAAACGGCACCAGCTGCAAGCCTTTATCGCTACTGTTCACCGCTAGCGTTGCTTGCCCTTGCAGATAAAGCCATTGTGGATAATCGAGCTTGCTGCTGTGCACAATCACGACCTGCGCGCCCCAAGTTCTACCGCCATCTGATGACGCCATCGCCACAATATCGGCGCCATTATGATCATGTTCTTGCCAGGCTAGCCAAACCTGATCGCCGACGCTCAATAATGCCGGATGACCTGCATTCCTTTTCGTGTCACCAAAGCGTCGCGGCGGCGAAGTCACCCAGGCCTGGCCATCCATACGCGCAATGCGCAAACCAGGTTTGTCACCCGCACCATCAAAATAAGCCAGGTGATAGCCAAACCCTTCACCCACCGCCAGGGCCGCGCCATGATGCGGGCAACCTTCTATTTTCCAATGGCCATAACTGGCACGCACCAGCACAGGCTTACCCACAGGACCAATTTCGGCCATGGCATGATCGCGCTCGTTCCCTTCAAATACGTGCCGCCACAATACGGCCACAGTACCATCCGGCTTGCTGGTCATGGCAATGCGGCAACATTCACAACTGTTATCGGCCAACTTCTGCTCAGGGCTAAAGCTTTTGCCTTGATCGCGTGAAACGGCATAGTAAATCGCTGTGCCGTCATAGGCTTTAGCTGCGGCCTTGGCTGCCAGCATATCCCGCTTATCCAGCCAGGCAACCGTAACCGTGCCATCTGCCGCCACTTGCAAAGCATCATAACGATGGGTGATTTGTTCACGGTGCTGATGCACGATATAGGGTGCTTCAAACCTTTTGCCGCCATCCAGTGATCGTGCAAACCAGATATTGCCCGCATGGTTCTTTTTCAGCGCCTCGGTCCAGCTGACATAGACGGCACCATTGGCATCTGCTGCAATATTTGGCCGCGCTTCCGCGTCTGCCGCAATCTGCATCGGCGCAGGATTCACAGCGACTTCGGTGCTAAAATGCTTGCCGGTATCGTCACTGGCCGACACCCAGACCTGCCCCTGTCTGACCTGTGCCAGCAACACACGCCCGGCATGGTCTACCGCCACGCTGACGGCCAATTGACTTGCGGATGGTTCGTGATGGGACTCATGTGCTTGAACCACCTGTATCGATAGAAAAAAAGCCAGCCCCCACACCAGATTTGCCCACTGTTTGACCATCAATTGCCAACCCATCGCTTAATCAGAAGCACCCTTAAATTTACCTTAATTATCAAGCGTTAATGTCGCTAAAGTTTGCTTGCATTCGCGCCGATAACCACTTATCCGCACTACAACGCACACCGGACCGAAACAGATTTAACTATGTCATTACCAACCGTTTTTGATCATCATAGCACAGCATGGTTGCAGCCCCTGGCCGTCACCATGCCGGATACGCCTATGCTGGCCATCAATCGCCGTGCCCAGTGTCTCGCCATCAGCGCCGCAGCAAAAAACCTGCTGGGCGAACTCGCCGACGAGTTGCCCAAAGAGATTCGCCAGATGCTGGTTGAGGCCATACGCGAAGGCAAAACTGAATTAAGTATCAGCACGCAGATTCATGGCGCGAAACGCGATTTCAAATGCCGCGTCTTCTACCCACAATCGGGCCGCCGCGCCATTGGCCTGATGCTGGAGGAGGAAGAACGCACGCTGGTCGATCAATTGCTGCACATGCAATCAATTGTGCACTCACTGATCGAGATGAGCCCGGACCTGATTTGCATTAAAGATAACGACAATCGCTGGATGATGGCCAACCAGCACATGCTGAACACCTTTCAGATCGATAGTTTTGACTATCAGTTCTTAAACAATTTGCAAATTGCGGATACCTTGCATCCGGTGTTCCGCAATAGCTTCGAACATCACGAAAAATCTGACCAGCAGGTCTGGAAATCGCGCCAGGCGTACCATAACGAAGAACTGGTGCATTTGCCGCAGGGTGGTTACAAAACGCTTGAAGTGAATAAAGTCGCCTACCACGACCAGAAAGATCAACCCAGCCATCTGATTACCGTCGCGCGTGATGTCAGCGAACAGAAATTCATTCAAACGCAGTTGCTTAACCGCAGCGCGGTATTGGACACGCTGATTTCCTGCGACTGGATGTTGCACTCGGCCGAACGCTGGCAGAGTGTGGCGGAAAATGTCTTGCAGCAATGCTGCCTGTCTTTCCGCTTTAGCCGTGCCGTATTGCTGCAACACGAAACCATTGCCAGCCGCAAGAAAACCGACATTCGCTCTAAAGCCTTGTTCCACTGGGCAATGAACGGCTTTCATGCCACTTACGAGCATTGGGAAAAAATTTCTTTCCTGTCGCCTGAACTGCAACGCTGGTATAGCCTGCTGTCCAAAGGCCAGCCGGTGATGTGTGACGCGCTCACACTGCCAGCGTCAGAACGCGCCTTGCTTAAATCGCATGACACCGTCAACCTGGTGATTGTGCCGCTCATGATTGATGATGAGTGGTGGGGCTCGATGGTGATTGAACGTTGTTTCGATGCCGAAAATACCAGCTCACAAGAGCTGGGCTCGTTAATGGCGATTGGCCGTACATTAAGTGTGGCGATTGACCGTGAACAAACCGGCAAACATCTCAAGCTGGCCAAAATCGCCTTTGACAGCACCACCGAAGGCATCATGATTGTGAACCCGGCGGGCGAGCTGATCGGTATCAACCAGGGCTATACCCTGATCACCGGTTTTGAAGAATCTGAGGTGCTGGGCACCAAGCCGCAGATTTTCAGGCAGCGTCCACGAGGTCTGTTTGGTGCGCTCAAACGCCATGGCAAATGGTCAGGCGAAATTGAGAACATGCGCAAGAACGGCGACACTTATACCGAGTGGATGACCATTACCGCCGTGCGCAACCATGCCAATGCCATCACCAACTATGTGGGCGTTTTTGCTGACATCAGTGAAATGAAGCGTTCGCAAACGCAGTTGAACTCACTGGTCAATCATGACCCGCTGACCGGGCTGCCTAACCGCCGACTGATTAACCATTTGTTTACGCATGCGATTCAGCGCGCTAACCGCAATGAACAACAGGCAGCCGTACTGTTTATTGACCTGGACCGCTTTAAAAATATTAATGACAGCCTGGGTCACTACACCGGCGACCAGTTATTACTGGGCGTCACCGAGCGCCTGCGCGCCACCTTGCGTGAGTCTGATATTGTGGGTCGCCTGGGTGGCGACGAATTTATTATCCTGCTGGAAAACCTGCATGGCAAAGCCGATGCCGCGCAAAAAGCACACGATATCCTGGATGCGCTCAGACGCGAGTTCATGATCGACCACCATGAAATTTTTGTTGGCGCCAGCATCGGTATCTCCATGTATCCGCACGATGGCAACGATGTAGAAAGCCTGATTAAAGCGGCTGATCTGGCGATGTACCAGGTGAAAAATAACGGTAAAAACCACGTCTCATTTTATGACGTGGCCCTCAGCCGCGATGCCGTGGAACACTTCCAGCTGGAAACCGAGTTACGCCAGGCGCTGACCAAAAACCAGCTCAAGATGTTCTACCAGGCACAGATCGATTTAAATACCGGCATGATTATTGGCGCCGAGGCCTTGATACGCTGGATACATCCGGTGCAGGGCATTATTTCACCAGCGAAATTTATCCCGCTGGCAGAAGAAACCGGCTTGATTTTAAGCATAGGCGAATGGGCATTGGCACAAGCCGTGCGCCAAGCGCACGCCTGGCACAAGAAACATCCTGAGTTCAAGAAAATTGCCATCAATGTCTCTGGCGTGCAAATCATGAAGAGCAAGTTTGCCGACACCGTGTATGGCATCCTGATGGAAAGCGAGTGCGACCCTTCTATTATTGAGCTGGAAATCACCGAAAGCACGCTGATGCAACATACCCAGCATGTGGTCGACACCTTTAACCAGTTAAAACTGCTGGGGGTCAGCATTGCCATTGACGACTTTGGCACCGGCTACTCCTCGCTCTCGCACCTGAAACGCTTGCCGCTGGACCAGATCAAGATTGACCGCAGCTTTGTCAAAGATCTGCCTGATGATAAAGACGATGCCGCCATTACCAGCGCGATCTACGCGATGGCGACACAGTTAGGATTCACCGTTGTTGCCGAAGGGGTCGAAACCGAAGAACAGGAAAAGTTTTTACAGCGACTGGGCTGCCAAACAGCACAGGGCTATCTGTATGCTTATCCGGTGAACTCGGACGACTTTTTACAGTTACTAGTGTTAAATAATCAAAGAAAAATAAAACGCCATGCCTAATCACGCCTCAGATACCTACTATATCGACATAGACCAGCTTCAGATCGGTCTCTACATCCACCTCGACCTGGGCTGGATGGATCATCCATTTTCGGTGAGCAACTTCAAGATCACGGATGAATCGCAGATTGAGACCATCAAGTCCTTGGGATTGAAGCAGCTACGTTATGACCCCAGACGTAGCTCCAGCATGCCACTGAGGATCGCCCCTCAGCAGAACGTGGTTGAGTTTCCGCTGAAAAAAGCCGCTTCACCCAAAGTGGAAATCATTGATGCCGCACCGGAGTTGAGCGCCGCCCAGAAGAAACAACTGGCGCTGAGGCAGGCAATTGCGGAAAGCGAACAGAAGTTCATGAAAACCAGCACTGAAGTGAGAAACATTCAGAAGCTGTCGACTGAACATCCCGAGCAGGCCTATGGCATCGCTTCCAGGCTGGTAGAAGACTTGGTCACCAGCACCCTGACCGAGAGCGACATTGCGATTCATGCCATGAATGGCCACCGCGTCAGTGACCAGCACTTCCAGCATGAATTGAACACGCTGGTGGTGGCGATGTTGCTGGCTAAAAACCTGGATATCACTGATGAGGATGTCGTCATTTTAGGTATGTCGGCCATACTGCACGACATTGGCAAACGCCAGATCAGTGACAAAATCCTGCTGAAAAAAGACCCGCTCAGCGTGCGCGAAACCGCTATTTACCAAACGCACGTGTTACTGGGCATGAATATGCTGCGCGACGTCGCCGTCCCTAAAAAGATACTGACACTGATTTCACAGCACCATGAGTTTGCGGATGGCACAGGCTACCCGAAAGGCCTGCATTGCGACCAGATTGATCCGTTATCGCATATCCTCATCATTGCCAATATGTACGACAACCTGTGCAATCCGTCTAACCCGGCATTCACAAAAACGCCTTACGAAGCCTTGAGTGTGATGTTTGCGCAACAACGACACCAGTTTGACCAAACCATCCTGCGGCGCTTTATCAAATGCCTGGGCATTTACCCGCCTGGCAGCGTGGTTCGCCTGTCAGACCAGAAACTGGCTACGGTGCTGTCGACCAATCCGCAACAACCTTTGCGCCCATTTATTCAAATGCTGAGTGATGACCGCGAAGAAGAAGGCGATATTATCGACCTGCGGGAAGCGCTGGATATCAATATTATCCAGTGCCTGAAACCAGAGCAGCTGCCTACTATCCTGCAAAACAGACTGCGTTTAAAACAGCGTACCAGCTACTTCCTGGACAAGATTTACGCCACGTCTTAAAGCGCTGCGCCCTGGAAGAGATGCCCGCTGGGCATCCGCTTCCAGTCGCATAGCGACCTGTTAGCTGCGTTTTCTGGCAAACAGGTAAGCGCCTAGCAAGCCGGTCAGGCTCACGGCCAATGCAGCAAAAATCGCCAGCAAATCGCGCACATCTTTATTCACAGACTGAAAACTCCATTTGTGCAAATAGGCAAAAATAAAGCCTTCCATGCCATCCGTGTCATCTATATTGGCCGCCAGCGCTCCTGTGGCAGGCTCCAGGTAGAATCGCGCGTGATGTGCCTGTGTGGTTTGTACTTTTAACACGGGCAGGCGTTTAAAAATAAACCCATATTCATTGGCAAAGGTGGTGATCCACTGCACTGATGCAATGGCTGGTAATGTGTTTTCGGCCATGATGGCCAGCCATGCCGATGCATATGCCTCGGGCGTCAGCGCCGTCACCTCATGCGGCCCGGTCAGCCATAACGCAGGCGCAGCCGGGGCATGCGACATGGCTGCATGATGTTGGTCATGCTGGTGTTGACCTTGTTGTTGTTGGTGATGCTGATGCATGGCCGCCACCTGTGCAGAAGGCAAGCCTTGCGTGCCAGAAGAAACGGGAATGATTTGCCAGAACAGCGTTGAGCCGCGGCCATAAATATCCAGTTTCAATACCGGGCCGGTTGCCAGCTGTGACCAGGCAGTTTCACTGAGCGCGGCGCTGTCGCTGGCAAACACCGTGTGCAATATTGGCCGGCGCTGTTGAATATCAGACATCCACAAATGAAATAAACCTGTACTGGCGAGCAACAGAATCACCAGAGACACCCATAAGCCGAATTCACGGTGCCACCATTGCAAGCCCCAGCGTTTTAAGCGATAAGGCGCCGTTTTGCGTTGCTTGATGTAAAGAATTATACCAGTCACCGCCGACGCCAGAATTAACGCCAGCACTAGGGTCGCCACGGCCAGTTGCAGCGTAGAGCAGGCCTGCAAAAATGACCAGTTATGGCCGAACTGAAACACTTTGGTCAAGAATGCACGCCGGTCGTCCACCAGCGTCGCCAGCCTGGATTGCTCGGTATCCACATAGGCGCGCAAGCCTGCAGCGTCCGCGTAGGCGACTTTCCATACCGGCAGTAAACGATTGACCGGATGATAATCTGGCTCAAATTCGATCACGGCCTGCACCGCACGGATGGATTGCGCCTGCAGCCCGCTGTAGTAATTAGCCAGGCTCTTTGCCGCGGCCTGTTCGGCGCCGACACGCTCTGCACCACTGGTCACAGAAAAGTATCGAGGATCCGCATTTGGCAAGGCAATACGGTAATAGCCCTGCCCCGCTAACGAAACCAGACTAATGTGCTGAAATTGCGTGATCGCCTGTTGCTGTAAAATCGCGGGCAACGGCACTGCCTGACGGAGATCCACGGCTTGCAACGGTGGCATAAATTGCCGGGGCGCCGGCTGCAAGCGGCTCATCATCGGATGCGAAGCCCCAGAGAGGCCCCACAACACCATACCGATACAGGCGATCACCCCTATCCATTGATGCCAAAACAACCAGCCACGCTGGATTTTTCTCTGTTGATTACTCATCTCTGTTTCCATATTGCCGCTACACACGATGCTTTAATCATGCCGGACAGCCCGGCAAACCATTGCCGGGCACACTCGTTAATAAGTCCAGGTCACCCCCAGGTAAGCCGTGCGGCCATCGCCTGGGAAAAACTGGGCTTGGCTGGTAAAGGCACGCGCTGCATCGGCAACGACCCCGGTTGTCGCCGCATATTTCTGGTTAGCCAGATTACGTCCTTCAATAAACCATGACCAATGCTGGTTGATTTTCTGACCGGCCTTCATCCCCCACAGGAAATAACTGTCGGCATACAGGGTTTCTGCAAAGTCGACGTTATAGCGCTGTGGCGACCACTCTATGGTCGGGCCGATGTAGAAGTTTTCTAGTACATCACTGCCACGGTAAACCAACTCGGCACGCAGCAAAGAGCGCTGAATACCTGGCAGGCGATTGCTGCCGAAAGTCGGGTCATTATCCAGTTTGAAATCGTTAATCAGCAAGCTGGAACGCCATTGCAAACTGTAAGGCAAACGGGCTGTCAGGCCGAACTCGAGGCCACGATGGATGGTTTTTCCCGCATTAATGGTTTGGCTGGCAAAAGGCGAACCGGCTGCGCCGACCTGCAGCAACTCATCCTGCAAGCGTGCCTGATAAAACGCCACATCCCAGTCAACAAACTCACTATTACCGCGTGAGCCAATTTCAAAGGTGGTGCCTTTTTGTGCCTTAAGGCTGCTCACTACCAGGCTGTTCAGCTCGCCAAAACTCGGCGGCTCAAAACTGCGCGAGGCATTGGCAAATACTTGCACCTGTGGCTGCAACTGATACAGCACGCCCAGTTTCGGGCTGGTCTGGCTATAGGTTTTATCCACGCTCTGGTCACCACTGGCAGTGATCATCTGGTCTTGAGAGTCGCGCTTGGATTTTGCATATTGCAACCCGGCAATCACCGTCCACTGCTCATCCAGGCTCAGGCGATCTTCGAGATAGGTTTCGAAGTTAGTGGCTTTCTGGTCGAAATCATTGAGCAAGGCACCGCGTCTGGCATTGACGTTTAAATAGTTTTTTGCATCAGTGCGTCCACGTGTAGGCGACAGCCCGGCCACAAACTCGTTTTTAAGACCAAACAATTCGCCCTGGTAAGCCCAGCGCGCGGTCAAACCAATATCGTATGACTCTTGATCAATTACGCCGGTAGTGTCACCAAAGTTGCCAATCGGGTGGAACAAGCCCTTGCGCGCATAATAAGCCCCCAGTTCCAGCTTGCTCTGGTCAAACAAAATAGTGGTCTTGTTTGCCACACGGGTGACATTGATATTACGTTGGTTAATGCCTTGACCAGCAGTCACGGTCGCCTGTTTAGGATCATCTTTTAACTGCGCTTTGGTCAGGCTGCTTGAAAGTTGTGAGTCATTATTGACGTAGCCAAAAAAGAAGCGGGTTTCCACCTGTTCATTGAGCCGGATGCCCACATTCCCGGTCAGGCGGTCTGCACCTTGCTGTGCGTTGTCGCGAAAACTGTCCGAATGGTATTTGCTGGCACTGACAAAGTAGTCCACGTTATCTTTGACGCCGCCCGTGCTAACACCGAGTCGATAATAGCCGTAACTGCCACCTTCTGAGCGGACCTCCAGCGCAGGCGCCGTGTAACCGGTGCGGGAAATAAAGTTGATGCTACCACCCAGATTGGTCGAACCATACTGCAAGGCATTGGCGCCACGATAGACTTCAATATAATCCGTCGCCATCGGGTCAATGGCCGGAAAATCAAAGCCGCCATCGGCCAGATTGACTGCGATACCATCTTGCATTAACTTCAGGCCACGGCCATGAAAGGTGCGCTGTAAGCCAGAGCCACGGATAGACAAACGTGTTTCTTCTGCACCAAAGCGAGATTGTGCCAGGACGCCCGTCGCCATACCCAGCGTATCCTGCATATTACTGGTACGCCCTTCGCGCACGGTTTCCATATCAACCACCGTCGTACCACCTGCCGTTTTTGACAGGTTTTCTTTTGCCGTTTCTATATCCGGCTGTGTCAGTGACGCTTTGTTTTTCTTTGCCACCACTTTGACTTCATCCAGATGGACCGTGCCCTCATGCTCGGCCTGTGCCAGATAAGGCACAGCGGCCAAGATAGCCAGGCAGATTTTTGTTTTGTTCATATTGTATTCCCTTATTTTTCTACGCAATGTGCACTGCCTGCAATCAGACAAGCAGTGCAATCTTCCTAAAGATCAAGCTGCAAACACTTGCCTGACAGCACTTTCTGGCTGCCAGCGGATCAAGGCGCTGATGTCGCAAGCGAAATAAGTGCATAGCTTGCCCAAATGCTCGGTGCATGCGTTGTAGGTAGAGTTTTTGACCATGCGGTGCAAAGTCATGCGGCTGATGCCAGTGGACTCGGCAATTTCTTTGAGGGTGATGTGGCGTTTCCACTCCACCTGCTTGGCAAATATCATTGCCTGTAGGTTGATAATAATCATGAGATGACTCCATTCATGCCTGGGACACAGGCAGACGCTAAACCCGTCAAATAATTGACGGAACTAGATTGCGCGTGGAGCCAGAGGGGGCGCGCGACTGGTGTGCGCAGTGGGGTAAAAATTGGAAACAACCGGGGCGCGATACTCGCTCAGTGCGATATCGGCCTGGGCTTGCTGAAACAGGATATAGGCCGGGCTGGGTGATGGCACGACCACATCATCCATTGCCATATGGCAGAATGGACAATGATTGAGGTGATGGCTAAGTGACACCGGCTTTTGCGACGGCTGGTAGTCGATCAGCGTGGCGCGTAACTTGCCTTGCGTAGTGAGCACCTGAATCACCAACTTGCCGCCCTGCGAAGAACACACTTCCTGCACAAAGGTTTTACCGCTCTGCATGGGAAAAGCCAAACTCAAACTGGGGACGAGCGCTGCCAGCATGATTGCCATCAAGGCCATGCGTGCCATCCACTGTTGAAATCTGCGCGTTACCATGCCGCTATTCTAACGGGAATCCTTTAGAATAAACAACTATTCCCATTGATACAGGACAAACCATGGCCGGATCCAGCCTGCTGGCATTACTCGATGACATCACCACCATGCTCGACGACGTGTCGGTGATGAGCCAGTTAGCAGCAAAAAAAACGGCCGGCGTGCTGGGCGATGACCTGGCACTGAATGCACAGCAAGTCACCGGTATTGCGGCAAACCGTGAGTTACCTTTGGTATGGGCCGTAGCCCGCGGCTCATTTATTAACAAGCTGATCCTGGTGCCTGCGGCTTTACTGATCAGCGCCTTTTTACCCTGGCTGATTACGCCCTTACTCATGCTTGGCGGTGCTTTTTTGTGTTTTGAAGGCTTTGAAAAAGTCTGGCACAAACTGCGTCACAACACCAAAGAAGACGCACATGCACAAGCCTTACATGCCGCCATGCAGCAACCGCAGACTGACCTGGTGGCGCTGGAGCAAGAAAAAATCAAAGGCGCAGTGCGCACTGACTTTATCCTGTCGGCCGAAATTATCGTCATTGCCTTAGGCGTGGTGGCCGATGCTGCGCTGACGCAACGCATCCTGGTGTTGTCTCTGATTGCGGTGGTCATGACCATCGGTGTCTATGGCCTGGTGGCCCTCATCGTCAAAATGGATGATATTGGTTTATGGCTGATGCAACGCCCAGGTACACACCTGCCGTCGCAAGCGACGCGTAAACTCGGCTGGGGCATGGTGCAAATCGTGCCGCATTTAATGCGCTTACTCAGCGTGCTGGGCACGGCGGCCATGTTTCTGGTGGGCGGCGGCATCATCGTGCATGGCATACACCCACTACACGCGCTGGTTGAGCAGTTTTCACAATGGTCATGGCTGATGAACGCCGCCGTTGGCGTACTTGCTGGCGCACTGTGTGTTGGATTAATGCATATCGTGAAACTAATTATCGGCAGGGACTAGTTTTTTTCTAACCCCTTGTTAGAATTGACAAAAAACAAGGGGGCTGCATGACACTTTCGCGTAAAGTTATTGTTGTTGCTGTATCTGTTTTACTGCTTTGCCTAGCGGCCTCCTTCAACGCGACGCCTAAAACAGCGCTATGGCTGGACAACGTCCACTGGATGTCGACCATCAGTGCCTGCCTCATGCTTGCCCTCCTGGGTTATTTCCGCGCCAACCCCGCACATCGCGCCTGTAAACGCTGGTTTGTCATTGGGGCCATCGCCTACTTTATCGGCGGCGTATTATGGATATTTCAAGTCCTGACGCATCAAACCGCCTTCCCGGCACAATCGGATATTTTTTACCCATTATTGGGCCCCTGCCTCATCATTGGCTTTATCACCGCCCTGCGCAGCCAGCTCTCGCGCTCAAAAACCTGGGCATTCACCATCGACGCCGCTTCATTCAGCATTGCCATCCTCGGCTATGTGCTGATTTCTTATTTACCACAGTCGGCAGATGTCAGCCTGCTACAACTGGCAGTGCTCACCGCCTACCCGGCCAGCATGCTCAGCGCCGCCCTGGTTTCACTGCTACTCATCCCTTATTTAAGACCGGCCTGGATGATGCCCTGGCTGTTACTCAGCGCTGGGCTCGCCCTGCTAGGCATCTGCTGGATGCAATGGAACCTGAATGCACTCAATCACAGCCCGCAAACCAGCCTCTGGATTAACTATGGCTTCTCCGTCGCCGACCTGCTGATCGGCAGCGGGCTCTATGGCTGGCAGGTGCGTATCGCCAAAAAAACCGCATTCCATCGCCAATGCCGCCGCTTGCGTAGCTGGATTCCGGTGATTGCCGTGGTATTCAGTATCAGCACCCTGCTGCTGATCTGGTGGCAAAGCGGCCCGCACCCGTATGCTTACCATATTGCGATCGGCTCGGTGACATCGATACTGATTTTCTCCGCCGTCAGGCAAAGCATTTTATTGCGCGAAAGTGAGAAACTGCTACGCGCCGAAAAACGCCTGGCCGAAAAAGAGATGGAGTACCTGCAACTATCGCGCAGTGACCCGCTCACGCGCCTGCCCAACCGGCTGGCCATGCTCAACCTGCTCGAACATGCCATCATTAACGCCGCTAACGACAGCGGCATGGTTGCCCTGCTGATGGTTGATTTAAAGCACTTTCAAAGTATTAATGACAGCTTTGGCCATCGTACCGGCGACCTGTTTCTGCTCGAAGTTGCCCAGCGCCTGCAATACATCACCAATGACTGCGGTGAACTCGGCCGTGTGCATGGCGACAAATTTGCCCTGATTGTCACACGCCACAAAACCGATGCCGAGCTCGTGCACCTGGCACACAACTTATGCAAAATCGTGCACAAACCCGTCTTGGCAGAAGGCCATGAATTAATCCTAGATGCCTGCATCGGTATCAGCCTCTACCCGCGCGATGCCAGTAATGCAGACCAGCTTGCGCGTAATGCCAATACCGCTCTTGCCCACGCTAAACGCTCAACACAGCACCTGTTTTTATTCTATTGCAAAGAACAAACCAAGCTGGCGCAAAACCGTTTCCGGCTGGATGTACAACTACGCAAAGCGATTAAAAAACAGGAATTCTTTTTACAGTTTCAGCCTATCTTCAACCTGAACCAACAGGCGCAACCGCGCATCGCTAATATTGAAGCCCTGATCCGCTGGCGCAATAACAAAGGCGATGTTATTTCACCGGCCGAATTTATCCCTTATGCCGAGCAATCCGGGCTGATTTTGCATATTGGTGAATGGGTCATCAGCGAGGCTTTTCGTCATTTATCCGTATTGATGCAGCAAAGCGGTCAAACAGTAGGCTTATCCATCAATATTTCACCACGCCAATTCCGCGACCACAGCCTGCCCTTGCGCATTAGCCAGTTGCTGCAGCAATATGAAACTCCACCAGCACTTATTACACTGGAAATCACCGAAAGCGCCGTTTTTGAACACGAAGAGCAGGCGCTGGAAATTCTCAAACAACTCAAAGAGCTCGGCGTGCGTGTGTCACTGGATGATTTTGGTGTCGGCAATTCGTCGCTGTTCAAGCTGAAACACTTGCCGATTGATGAACTAAAGATAGACCGTGCATTTATGGTTGATGTGCCAGACAGCACCGCTGACAGTGAGATTGTCAGCACCATTGTGAAAACAGCAGGCATCCTGGGAATTTCGGTGGTGGTTGAAGGTATAGAAACCCAGGCCCAACTCGACTTCTTACGTGACACCGGCTGCGACTGCATTCAGGGATTTTTACTGGGCAGGCCGATGCCCATAGAGGACATACACAAACTATTGACCGCCAGCCAGCCAGGCGGCGGGTTGACGTCTAAAACAGAACTGTTAATGACACGCTAACTTCACTGCCCACCGTGACTGCCAGGCGCTTACGGACGTCTGCCTTTAAAAACAGCGCATAACGTTTACCCTCAAACGCCGGGAATATAGAGGTTTGCCACTGCTGGTCACCCATGCTTACCGCCACTTTCACCGCCCCCCAGCCACGGCGCTTGGTCTGGTGATATTGACTCACCGTGTGAATTTCATCTGACATGGCCGCCGGTAAGCTGACATAGTGCCAAGTGCTTTTACTGCCTAACCACTGTTTGATGATATCGCTAAAGGTATATTGCAGCCCATCCATCATGGCCTCGCTTCTAGCTACAACGATGTGTTCGGCTGTTTAAAACTATCCAGCATCAACAGGCCCACCCCGACGCAAATAGCGCTATCGGCGACATTAAATGCCGGCCAGGCCCATTGCTGATAATAGAACAACAGAAAATCGACGACATAGCCCAGCGTTAAACGGTCATACAAATTACCCAAGGCACCACCCAATACCAGCGCCAAGCCAAAGCAAAACAGCTTTTTCTGCGGATGCTTGACCAACAAATACACCATCACTGCAGAGGCCAGCGTAGAAACCGCGGTAAAAAAACCATGCTGCCAGCCACCGGCATTGGCCAGAAAGCTGAAGGCCGCGCCAGTGTTGTGGTAACGCACCAGGTCAAAAAAGCCCGTGACCGGTAGGTGTTCGCCGTAGACAAAAGCCTGCTGCACCAAATGCTTGGTGTACAGGTCGAGAACGATCACAACCGCGCTCAATATCAACCAAGGCAAAGCCGAACGCAGTTTAAGCATATTTGCGTACTTCACCACTGCCAAACAGGTTGCTTACGCAACGGCCACAAATGGTCGGATGCGCCGCATCACTGCCGACATCGGCACGGTAATGCCAGCAGCGGTCACATTTCTGGTGTGTACTAGGTTTAACCACGATTTTCTGCGCAGTTGCATCGGCCACTTTATAAGTAATCGCGCTGGAGGTGATCATGACAAACCGCAAATCATCTTGCAGACTGCTCAATGCGTCGAATGCTTCAGGGGCGACATGAAACTCCAGCTCCGCTTGCAATGAAGAGCCAACTTTGCCCTCACCGCGTAACACCTCGATTTCCTTAGCAGCTTGCGCGCGCAAGGCAATCACGGTTTGCCAGTGTTGCAGTTGGCTGTCGCTCAAACCACACTCCGGCAAACCATACCACTCCTCTTCAAACACGGTTGCCACGCTATCCAGACCCAGCGTCTGCCAGATTTCATCGGCCGTGAAACTCAAAATCGGCGCCATCAGGCGCATCATGGCATGTGTGATGTGATGCAAGGCGCTTTGTGCCCCACGGCGTGCATGTGAAGCTTCACCGCTGGTGTACAGGCGGTCTTTCAGGATATCGAGGTAGAAACCACCTAAATCTTCAGAGCAGAAACCAACGAACTTTTGCACCGCCAGGTGGAATTCGTATTTATCGTAATCAGCCAGGATACCGTTTTGCAATTGCTGCGTCAGGTGCAGCGCAAAGCGGTCAATTTCCAACCATTGATCGACGGGCAGCAGGTCTTTGCTGGCATCAAAATCAGCCAGGTTTGAGAGTAAAAAGCGCAAGGTATTACGGATACGACGATAGCCATCAGCCACCCGCTTGAGGATCTCGTCGCTGATGGTCAGCTCGCCAGAATAATCGGTCGACGCTACCCACAGACGCAGAATATCGGCGCCATAAGTATCCATCACCTTTTGTGGCGCGACGACGTTACCTTTGGATTTACTCATTTTATGACCCGCGCCATCGACCACAAAACCATGCGTCAGCAAGGCTTTGTATGGCGCGTTGCCGTCAATCGCGCAACCGGTCAATAAACTGGACTGGAACCAGCCACGGTGCTGGTCTGAGCCTTCGAGGTACAAGTCAGCCACTGGCTGGTGCTGAGCCTCACGCAGTTTGGCGGTAGCGGACAAAGTAGGATGCTGCTCCGAGCGCACCACAGCATAATGTGTCGCACCAGAGTCAAACCAGACGTCCAGCGTGTCAGTCACTTTTTTATACTGCTCGGCATTCGCCGGTGCGTGTTGTGCCAGGAAAGCAGCACCATCTAAGCTAAACCAGGCTTCGATGCCCTGTTGTTCCACTTGTTTGCACACGGTTTCCAGCAATTGCGCAGTGTCAGGGTGCGGCTCACCGGTTTCTTTATGCACAAAAAACGGCATAGGTACGCCCCAGTTACGCTGACGTGACACGCACCAGTCCGGACGATTCTTGATCATGGCTTCCAGGCGTGCACGGCCCCAGCTCGGGAAGAACTGGGTCGCATCCACGGCGGTATTCGCGTGCTCACGCAAGGCCTTGCCATCTGGGCCGACACAGTTCATGCCGATAAACCACTGGTGCGTCGCCAATTGCATCAGTGGCGTTTTATGACGCCAGCAATGCGGGAAGCTGTGGTTCAAACGCGCAGAGGCCAACAACACGCCATTTTCCTGCAACTTGGCCAGGATGATCTTGTTAGCATCCTGGCGACTCAGGCCGCGGATTTCTACAAATTCAACCAACTCGCTGCTAAAGAATTTGCCATCACCACCAATGAGTACGCGCGGTTTTTCATTAGGGAAATTGGCGCGCATCACCAACCAGTCATCGTTACCATGGGCGGCAGCCGTATGCACCAGGCCGGTACCGGCATCGGTCGTCACGTGGTCACCCGTGATCACTGGCACCTGGCGGTTGTCGAACGGATGCTGTAACAGCAAACCACGCAAAGCTTCGCCCTTGCAACTGGCGATGACAGAAGTATTTTCTTCGGTATATCTGGCCAAGGTTTTTTCTGCCAGATCACGCACCAGGATCAGCAAGCCTTTGCTGGTTTGAATCAGGTCATAATCCAGCTCGGCATTCACGCTTACCGCCTGGTTAGCAGGTAGCGTCCATGGCGTGGTAGTCCAGATCACAGCATAGGCATCACCATTCACGGCAGTACCAAATGCTTTGCTCAAGGCAGCGTTATCGACGACCTTAAAGCCAACATCAATCGCAGGCGAATTGACGTCTTCGTATTCCACCTCGGCTTCAGCCAGGGCAGAGCCGCAGTCTACACACCAGTGCACCGGCTTGGAGCCTTGATACAGATATCCATTCTGGTAGATATCACCCAGGGCGCGCATGATATCGGCCTCGGTATTAAACGCCATGGTCAGGTAAGGATGATCCCAGTCACCCAATACGCCCAGGCGGATAAAGTCTTTTTTCTGCTTCTCGACCTGCTCGGCAGCGTAGGCACGGCACAGCTCGCGGAACTTGGCCGGATCAATATTCTTGCCGTGATTTTTCTCTACCACCAGCTCGATCGGCAGGCCGTGGCAATCCCAGCCCGGCACATAAGGCGCGTCAAAACCACCCATGGTTTTGGCCTTGATGATGATGTCCTTGAGGATTTTATTGACGGCATGACCAATGTGAATATCACCGTTGGCGTACGGCGGGCCATCATGCAGGATAAAGGCTGGCGCGCCTTTACGTTTGGCACGGATGCGCTCGTACACCTTGCGCTCTTGCCAGCTTTTTAACCAGGCGGGTTCGCGCTTGGACAAATCACCGCGCATGGGAAAACTGGTTTCAGGTAAATTCAGTTTATATTTTGAATCTTTGGTTTGGTCAGTCATTTAAATATCCAAAAAATCAGCCACAGATTGATGGCTGATTGATGTTCAGCGTTTATCCGTGGCTAAAATATTGTTTCGCCTGCAAGGCATCCAGCGCAATTTGCGCCTTCAATGCATCCAGCCCGGCAAACTTTTGTTCGTCACGCAGTTTATGAAAAAACTGCACATGCACATGCTGATCGTAAAGATCACCATTAAAATCAAACACATGCACTTCAAGCTTGAGTTTGGGGATGCCTTCCAGAGTCGGCCGGTTACCCAAATTGGCAACCGCCGGTAAATTGTTCAATTTTACCGCATAAACCCCGGTCAGTGCAGGCCGTTCGTGGCGCATATGTACATTGGCTGTCGGGTAACCTAACTGGCGTCCGAGCTTGGCGCCATGTACCACCTTGCCGCTAATGCTGTATGGGCGATCAAGCAAAGTATGCGCCTTGACCAGTTCGCCTGCCGACAGCGCATTACGTACCAGGGTGCTGGAAACGCGCTCGCCATGCAATTGCACTTCAGGCAGTGGGATCACGTTGAAGCCGTGTTCAATCAGCGTTTGCACCGTGCCTGCGCGCTTGGCACCAAAGCAGAAATCTTCGCCGACCATGACCACATTGGCATTCAGTTGCTGACGCAACACCTGCATGAACGTGGCCGGGCTTTGTGCTGCAAATGCCTGATTGAAGCGCTGCACATACACATGCTGCACGCCGCATTCGGCAAAATACTCCAGTTTTTCGCGCATCGACGCCAAACGGGCAGGCGCCTTTTGTGGCATGAAGAACTCACGCGGATGCGGTTCAAAAGTCATCACTGCGGGTGTGATTTTGTAGGTGTGTGCATAAGCGACCAGTTGGCGCAACAAAGCCTGGTGCCCCAAATGCATGCCATCAAAATTACCGATGGCAATCGCTTGCGGCGAGGACGCAGCTGGAATATGGCGAAATATCTGCATTACCTAGTCATCCGTTTCATTTAGCCACCCGTTTCATAAAGTCTCTTGGCCTGAAACCGAGCAAGCCGAGTGCGGCGAAGTACACACTCATGCCCAGCACCACGATACCCGCCAGATGCGACATACGCGTTAATGTCGCCATGGCCAGCCAATCGCTGGACCAGGTCGCCGCCGCATGTAACACCAGCGCCATCACCGTCACCGCAATCAGCAGTTTAAGCAAGAATAATAGCCAGCCAGGCTGCGGCTGATAAGCTCCCGTTTTCTGCAAAGTAACCCATAGCAAGGTCGCATTGAGGCAAGCACCAAGGCCAACAGACAGCGCCAATCCGGCATGCTGCAAAGGCGTCAACTGCAAGAAAGCCACGTTCATGATTTGCGTCACAACCAAGGTAAAGATGGCGATCTTAACCGGCGTTTTCACGTTTTGGCGCGCATAAAACCCCGGTGCAAGCACCTTGACCATAATCAGGCCCAACAGGCTGAGGCTATAAGCAATGAGTGCGCGCTCGGTTTGCAACACGTCCATAGCGGTGAATTTACCGTAATAAAACAGGCTAGCAACCAAAGGCTTGGAAAGCACAGCCATCGCCACCGCTGCCGGAATGGCCAGCATAAAGGTCAGGCGTAAGCCCCAGTCCAGCAACAATGAAAACTCGGCGCTGGATTTATCTACGTGCGCCTTGGATAAACTCGGCAGCAAGATCGTGCCTAATGCCACGCCGAGTACGCCGGTCGGAAATTCCATCAGGCGATCAGCGTAATATAACCAGGACACGCTACCGGTTGGCATAAATGAAGCAAAAATATTATTCAGCACGATGGAAATCTGCGCCACAGACACGCCAAAAATAGCGGGGCCCATCAACTTGAGAATGCGGCGCACGCCTTCGTCCTCAAAGTTAAGTGCATAGCGCGGCAACATGCCTATCTCTTGCAGGTAAGGTAACTGATACAGTAACTGGATAATACCGCCCACAAATACTGCCCAGGCCAATACATAGACGGAGTTGTGAAAATGCGGCGCAATAAAAATCGCCGCCGTGATAAAACTCAAATTGAGCCAGACCGGCGTAAAGGCAGGCACCTGGAACTTGCTAAAGGCATTGAGTACCCCGCCTGCCATCGATACCAGCGAAATAAACAGGATGTAAGGAAAGGTGATACGCAACAGCTCAGTGGTCAACGCAAACTTGGCCGGGTCATGCACAAAGCCCGGTGAGGTCAGGCGCACAATCAGCGGCGCAGCCAACATGCCGACAATAGTAATCGCCACCAGAAACAGGCCAAGCAAACTGGCCACATGGTTAATCAGCGCCTTGGTCGCCTCCGGCGTACGCTGCTTGCGATACTCGGAAAGGATAGGCACAAAGGCCTGGCTAAACGCGCCTTCGCCAGAAATACGGCGCAACAGGTTAGGGATTTTAAACGCCACAAAAAACGCATCGGTGGCCATGCCCGCGCCAAAAATACGGGCGATCAGCGTGTCACGTACAAAGCCGAGCAGGCGCGAAATAAACGTCATGCCACCCACAGTGGCCAGAGCTTTGAGCAAATTCATAAATGATGGAAAATACGCGCCTTAGTCTATTTTTGGCAGCTTATCGCTAGCAGCGGACTGTCAGCAGATTGAAAAGTTGGCCGATTTTACCATGCAGCAACAATCAATCGACTAAATGCGTTTTTAATCTTGCAAAAACAAAGCAAAAACAGTATGATGCACGGTTTCGTATCACACCCCTTTTGAAAGTTACAGGATAAAACGAATATGGCAAATACCGCACAAGCTCGCAAACGCGCGCGCCAATCCGTCAAAGTAAACGCGCACAATGCTGCGTTGCGTTCTACTTTGCGTACTGCGATCAAAAAAGTAATCAAAGCGATTCAAACTGGTGATAAAGCTGCTGCAGTAGCTTCTTACCAAGAAAACGTAAGCGTGATCGACCGCATCGCTGACAAAAAAATCATCCACAAAAACAAAGCTGCTCGTCATAAGAGCCGTTTGACTGCTGCGATCAAAGCATTGTCCGGTGACACACCTGCGACTTTGGCTTCTGTGAAAAAAGCAGCTGCACCTAAAGCCGAAGCGGCACCAGCTAAAAAAGCTGCTAAGCCTCGCGCGAAAAAAGCTGCTGAATAATTTCAGTAGGGGTGCATACTAAAAGAGCCGGACGGATGTCCGGCTTTTTTATTACCTAACATCCGCCACGCAGCAAAAACCAGACACAAAAAAGCCCGGACATACCGGGCTTTTTTAACAGTGTTAGTTACTCACCAATATGCAATTCACTGCGCGCCACTTTAGCGGCATTAAGCACAGCTTGCGCGTCCTCACCAATCACCGTGAAATGCCCCATTTTGCGCGCTTTGCGCGGCTCATGCTTGCCGTACAAGTGCATTTTGAGGTTACCATGCGCAAAGGCTTTATCCCACGCAGGCTCAACCTGTTTGCCGCTATACAGCCAGCTATCACCCAGAATATTCACCATGACTGCATTGCTGTGCAAATGCGGACTGCCCAATGCCTGACCGGTAATCACACGCACCTGCTGTTCAAACTGGTTGGTCACACAAGCATCCAGCGTGTAATGACCGGAATTATGCGGACGCGGCGCAATTTCATTAACCAGCAACTGGTTGCCGACCACAAAAAACTCCACGCCCAATACACCGACATAATTCAGGCTATTGGCCAGTTTTTTCGCCAATTCTTGCGCATTGGCTTTAATCACTTCGGAGCAGCGCGCCGGAGCAATGCTGATATCAAGAATACCGTTCAAATGGCTATTTTCAGCAGTGGGGAATGCAGCAATATTGCCATGCACATCGCGCGCCAGCACCACGGACACTTCCAGGTCCAGCGGTAACATTTTTTCCAGCACGCAGGTTTCCTGCTTAAAGCCCTGGAAAGCGGCCACAGCTTGTTCGCGGTTGGCGACACGTGCCTGACCTTTACCATCGTAACCAAAGCGCGCTACCTTGAGCACCGCCGGATACATATCACCATCTTGCGGCAAATCGCTTTCAGCCGTCACCGGCACAAACGGACCTATCGGCAAGCCAGAATCTTTAAAGAAGGTTTTCTCTTTGATACGGTGCTGCGCAATCGCTACGGCATCTGCGCTTGGATGAACGATGGTTGATTTTGCCAAGGTCGCCAGCGTTTCAGCGGGCACATTTTCAAATTCAGTCGAAATTGCCTGGCAGGTGTCAGCCATGGTTTTCAAAGCGGCTGCATCGTCGTATGCCGCACACAAATGCACATCAGCAATCATGCCCGCCGGGCTATTTTTGTCCGGGTCCAGCACCGTGACTTTGTAGCCCATTTCATGCGCAGCAATGACAAAGAAACGACCTAGCTGGCCGCCGCCCAACATACCCAACATGGCAGAAGGTTGAATCACGAATGATGTCATGGTTGTTCGCTCAACACCATTGCATGGACTTTTTCGGCTTGTTTTTTGCGGAAAGTCGCTAATTTCTCAGCCAAGCCAGCATCCTGGTTCGCCAGCACGGCCACGGCAAACAACCCGGCATTGGCAGCCCCTGCGTCACCAATGGCAAACGTAGCCACCGGAATCCCTTTAGGCATTTGTACGATAGACAGCAATGAATCTTGCCCTTGCAGATGCTTGGAAGGCACAGGCACACCCAATACCGGCAAGGTGGTTTTCGCCGCCACCATGCCTGGCAGGTGCGCAGCACCACCAGCACCGGCGATAATCACCTGAAAACCATTGCTTGCAGCTGACTCGGCAAACTGGAACATCAGATCCGGTGTGCGATGCGCAGATACGACGCGCGCTTCATAAGCCACCCCAAAATCTGCCAGCATTTGCGCGGCATTTTTCATCACTGGCCAGTCACTGTCCGACCCCATAATAATGGCTACCAAAGGTTTACTCATCACGTTGCCTTGCACTCTCTTCGTCTTGTTGGCAATTAAACCAATACCAGATTATCTCTGTGTATCAACTCTTTTTCTTCCACATATCCCAGTACACTTTCAATCTCGTTACTGGGTTTACGCTTAATTCTGCGCACTTCATTGGCATTGTAATTGACAATGCCACGCGCCCACTCTTTCCCTTGTGCATCGACACAGGCAACCACATCGCCACGCTCAAACTGGCCCAGCACATCCACCACACCAATCGGCAGTAAACTCTTGCCATCTTTGCTCAGCACATTGACAGCACCATCATCCAGCACCAACTTTCCGCCCACGCGCAAATGATCGGCCAACCATTGTTTTTTGGCCAGCGTTTTCATTTTGCCCGCTTTTAAATGTGTACCGATAGCTTCACCCTGGCTTAAACGCATCAGTACCTGCGGCTCACGGCCAGACGCAATCACGGTGTGCGCACCACTACTGGCCGCGCGCTTGGCCGCCAGAATTTTGGTCAGCATACCGCCCGTGCCCACCGCACTACCAGCACCGCCAGCCATGCTTTCCAGCGCCGGGTTACCAGCAGTTTCAAAATTGATAAATACCGCAGCAGGGTCTTTGCGCGGATCAGCCGAATACAGGCCTTGCTGGTCAGTGAGGATAATCAGCGCATCGGCTTCGATCAGGTTTGCTACCAGCGCACCCAAGGTATCGTTATCCCCAAAGCGGATCTCTTCGGTCACCACCGTGTCATTTTCGTTGATGATAGGAATCACGTTTAAATCGAGCAGCGTACGCAGCGTCGTCCGCGCATTCAAGTAGCGCTTACGGTCTGCCAGGTCTTCATGCGTCAGCAGCAATTGCGCAGTGTGTAAGCCGTGCTGCGAGAAGCACTGCTCATACATCTGTACCAGGCCCATCTGGCCAACGGCGGCAGCGGCTTGCAATTCATTCACTTCTACCGGGCGCTTTTTCCAACCGAGGCGCTGCATGCCTTCGGCGACTGCACCACTGGAAACCAGCACCACTTGCTTGCCCTGCTTGACCAGCGCACTGATTTGCTCTGCCCAGGCGGCAATGGCAGCTTTATCCAAGCCCTGACCATTATTGGTGACCAGGCTGGAACCCACCTTCACAATCAGGGTTTTACTGTCTTGTATGAGAGAGACACTCATAAAACTTATTCTGCCGCGGGCTGAGGTTGCGCTTCTTCTAATTCGCGTTGTGCACGCGCTTGTTCAATATGGTCCATGATAGCGTAAGTCAGCGTCTGGCAACCGATACCACTAATCGCAGAAATCGGGAATACCGGGCCCTTCCAGCCATAGGCTTTCACAAAATCAGCCACTTTCTGCGCGCTGTCTTCCAACATATCAATCTTGTTCAATACCAGCCAGCGCGGTTTATCGAAAAGTTCCTGATCGTACTTCTTCAGTTCGTTCACGATGGCTTTGGCTTCCTGGACCGGGTCTACCGCATCATCAAATGGTGCCAAGTCGACCAAATGCAGCAGCAAAGAGGTACGCTGCAAATGGCGCAAGAACTGATGGCCCAGGCCAGCACCTTCAGCGGCGCCCTCGATCAAACCAGGCACATCAGCAATGACGAAGCTACGATTGCTGTCGACACGCACCACCCCCAGGTTGGGATGCAGTGTGGTAAACGGATAATCGGCCACCTTTGGTTTAGCCGCAGAGACTGAGCGGATAAAGGTAGATTTACCGGCGTTAGGCATGCCGAGCAAGCCGACGTCCGCCAAAACTTTCAACTCCAGATACAGCTCGAACGCCTCACCTGGATCACCCTTGGTACATTGACGCGGGGAGCGGTTAGTACTAGTTTTAAAGTGGATATTACCCAGGCCGCCATTGCCGCCTTTGGCCATCATCACTTTTTGGCCATCCGCACTCAAGTCCACCATCATCTGTCCAGTGGCTTTATCACTAATAGTGGTGCCGACGGGCACGCGCAGGATCATGTCATCGCCACCTTTACCGTAGCAATCGGAACCGCTGCCGTTTTCACCGCGCTCGGCTTTAAAAGTACGCGTATAGCGGTAATCCACCAGCGTATTGATATTACGATCGGCCACCACGAAAATAGAGCCGCCGCGACCACCATCACCACCGTTGGGGCCGCCCATAGGCTCATACTTTTCGCGGCGGAACGTGGCAACGCCGTTGCCACCGTCACCGGCGTAAACTTTGATAGTAGCTTCGTCAATAAACTTCATGATTCAATTTGCCTTTTAAGCGCATGGCTGCGTTATGGTGAACAAGGCTGCATGCAATCTGCGAACTATAAAGTAAAAAGCCCCGTCAAGCGACAGGGCTTTTTACATACAACTTTGATTAAACCGCTTCGATGCTCACGGTATGACGCTTCAACGCGCCTTTGATTGCAAATTTAACTTTGCCTTCTACCAATGCATACAGCGTGTGGTCTTTACCCATGCCGACGTTTTCGCCAGCGTGCATTCTAGTACCACGTTGGCGAACGATGATGCTGCCAGCGTTAACTACTGTTTCACCGAAAGCTTTAACGCCCAGGCGTTTTGCTTGTGAGTCGCGGCCGTTACGTGAACTACCGCCTGCTTTTTTGTGTGCCATGTTTGATTCCCTCTAGCAATCTGCTTAATTATTTAGCAGAAATAGTGTCGATTTGAATTTCGGTATAGCTCTGGCGATGACCTTGAGTCTTACGGTAGTGCTTACGACGACGCATTTTAAAAATCATCACTTTGTCGCCACGGCCATGTGATACCACAGTCGCACTCACTTTAGCACCGGCCACCAAAGGTGCGCCAATCGTAGTTGACTCGCCGTTAGCAATCAACAACACTTTGTCGATCACAACAGTAGAACCAACGTCACCAACCAATTTTTCTACTTTTAATTTGTCACCAGCGGCTACTTTGTACTGTTTGCCACCTGTTTTAATCACTGCGTACATAATGATGCCTTAAACGTCGCCTTTTAAAGAACCCGCAATTATACGCAATTTATTGCAGAATGCAAATATATTTGCGCATGTTTTTCACGGCTGCCCAGCCCACTGGATTAACAGCCTGACTTGCCATCCAACACCTTATTTTACAGCGTTTCGCCAGGGCCGGATACTGCCATTGGTGTAATAACGATACACCGCAAACACGCATTCCAGTAATTCGGCAGAGAGCTGGGTATCCTCGCCCGTCGCCGTGCGTAGCGAAGCCACGCGATACATTGGCTGCATTTCAATATTATTCAATGAGCTCAGCGGTTGAAAATGCACACAGGCAAGCGGATGATCCTGCTGCAACAAGTGCACGTTAAACATATCTGCGACCTTTAGCTGCAGCGCCTGCCCGTCGTGCATGGTTAATGCATAGTGTTTTTTATTCTGTTGCGCCACGCTTTTCACTGCCGACATCAGCAATTCAGAGATATGCATGCCTAGCCTTTTTCACAAAAGATAACAGCTTATCGCGGCCAGACATTGCCGAACAGCGGCAGTTTAGATTAAATTAACCATATCAGATTATGTGCTTAGCGGCAGCAAGGCTAGTTGTGAAGAAATACGAAATCATTGCCGAAGAAATCGCCAGTGCGATTCAGCAAGGCCTGCTCAAGCGCGGCGACAAACTGCCCTCTATCCGCCAGATCCAAACCAGCAAACAGGTCAATGCATCTACCGTATTCCAGGCTTACTATCTACTGGAAGCTCGCGGTCTGATTGTGACGCGCCCGCGCTCCGGCTATTACGTCGCCGGGCCGCTGCGTAGCGAACGCCTGTTACCGCACACCGCCAGCGATGAAGGCACGCCTACCACATTGCAAGTCAGCGACCTGGTGTTCAACCTGCTGGAGCGCATTAAAGACCCGCAGCAGATTCCCTTTGGCTCAGCCTTTCCCAGCCCGTTGTTATTCCCGCTGTCAAAACTGGCCGATCATATGGCCAGCACCGTGCGCCGTATGCAACCGCAAGATACGGTCAGTGACATTGGTCAGGGCGATATCGCCCTCCGGCGCCAGATTGCATTGCGCTACCAACTGGATGGCAAACCCACCGACCTGAGTGACATTGTGATAACCAATGGCGCACTGGAAGCACTCAACCTCTGCCTGGCCGCCGTGACCCAGCCTGGCGATAGCGTAATTATCGAGTCGCCCAGTTTTTATGCGGCTTTACAGGCAATTGAGCGCATGGGTTTGCGCGCAATTGAGGTACCCAGCCACCCCGAGCAAGGTATAGACCTGGCGGCATTGGAGCGCGCCATTATTCAGCACCAACCCAAAGCCTGCTGGTTGATGACCAACTTTCAGAACCCGACCGGCAGCCTGATGCCGGAGCAAAAAAAGCAGGCCTTGGTCGAGTTGATCACGCGCTATCAATTGCCCATGATAGAAGATGATGTGTACCGTGAATTATATTTTGGCAACCAGCGTCCGCTACCTGCCAACACCTGGGACAAAGAAGGCTGGGTGATGCATTGCAGCTCTTTTTCCAAAGCGCTGGCACCGGGCTACCGGGTCGGCTGGGTATCCGCCGGACGCTTTGCCGAAAAAATCACCCGCTTAAAAATATCCACCACCCTGGCCACCTCGATTCCGGCACAACTGGCATTAGCGAGTTACCTGGCCAAAGGCGGCTATGACAAACACTTGCGCCAGCTACGACACCAACTCATGTTGCAGCAATTACAATTCTCGCAAGCCATCCACCAGCACCTGCCGCCACAAGTGCGCTTTACCTTGCCGCAAGGCGGCTATTTCTTATGGCTACAGCTACCCGATCAACGCGATAGTTTGCAGCTGTTTCAACAAGCGATTGCCGAAAATATCAGCCTCGCCCCCGGCCATATGTTTTCATCACAACAGCAATACGCCAGCTATATCCGGCTCAATTACGGACATACCGTCAATCACGTGCATTTGCAGGCCATTGAACGCCTCGGGCAACTGATCAAGCAGGCGTGAACATTGCACATCTGATATGGTTTTTTAACAAAAAACTGAATCTGTTTTAAATTAGTCTTCTCTTTTACACTGCACTCGTCTTATTAATACCGAGTGCTTGTATGACATCTTCACGCAGTAAACCTGTGATCCCGATTGTGGCAGCCCCTGTCGCCGGACAGACTATTTCGCTTTACCAGAAAACACCCAAGGTCTATCCACGCTCAGTCAGCGGCTATTTTAAAAATTGGCGCTGGTTGATGATCTGGCTGACACAATTAGTGTTTTACGGCATGCCCTGGCTGCAATACGGCGGCCGTCAGGCATTGTTGCTGGATATCGACACCCATCGCTTTTACCTGTTTGGCCTGGTGATTTTTCCGCAGGATTTGTTTTACCTGGCACTGCTACTGATCATTAGCGCCCTGGGCCTGTTTTTATTTACTGCAGTGGCAGGCCGTCTCTGGTGCGGGTTCTCCTGTCCGCAATCGGTGTATACCGAGATCTTTTTGTGGATGGAGCGCACGATAGAAGGTGACCGCATGGCCAGGCAAAAACTGGATGGCCAGCCTTGGGGCGCACACAAAATCGGCATCAAAGTGAGCAAGCACTCCGCCTGGCTGGCTTTTTCATTGGTCACCGGCTTTACCTTTGTCGGTTACTTCACGCCGATACGCGAATTATGCAGCGACATGGTGCAATGGCAAATGGGCGGTTGGTCCTGCTTCTGGCTAGGCTTTTACGGGCTGGCCACCTATGGCAACGCCGGTTTTCTGCGCGAACAAGTATGCAAACATATGTGCCCCTATGCCCGCTTTCAAAGTGCGATGTTTGATAATCACACCTTGATTGTGGCCTATGACAGTGCGCGTGGCGAACCGCGTGGTGGCCGCAGTAAAAATCAGGATTACCAGGCCGATGGCCTGGGCTCATGCATAGACTGCAATATCTGCGTGCAAGTATGTCCGGTCGGTATCGATATCCGCAATGGTTTGCAATATGAGTGCATCAGCTGCGGCTTGTGTATTGATGCCTGTAATGACGTCATGGACAAAATGCAGTACCCACGCGACTTAATCCGCTTTTCCGCGGCTGGCCTCAGCGGGCAACACAAACTGCGGCAACATCTGCTGCGGCCCCGCGTGCTGATCTATAGCGGATTATTTGTATTGATGACTGCCTGGTTGGGCTACGGGCTGCTGCATAAGCCAAACTTCAAGGTCGATATCATGCGTGACCGTAATATCATGTACCGCGAAACCGGCCATGGCATTGAAAACCCTTACCAGTTGCACCTCACGAATGCCACCGAGCACAATCAGCGCTACCAGGTGCGTGCCCGCGGCATAGACGGCTTGCGTGTGGAAAGTGAGCAGATACTCACAGCCGCTTCTACTGAGGAAATATTAGTGCCTTTAAGCCTGTCTGTGCCTGCAAGCGATCTGCAGGGCAGCCATCGCATCCAGATTGAGGTCACGGCGCTCTCGAATGATGGAAAAGCGAATGGCGAGCAAGTATCCACCAATAGCACTTTTTACCTGCCTTGATCGCACCCTACCCCTTACCCGTGTACCCGGTTGGTGAACGCTTTCCTAACCAGCCAGATCCAGTACACGGGTCTTTTTCTGTGACAGCATTTTCAACAGTAGTTTGTAGCTATCGAGGTCAAACTTGAGCGCTGTTGTTTGTTCGCGCAGCGCTTGCAAACTGTCGTCATCCACCGCCACGCCTACATACACCCAGTGCTCAAACACGTGAATCTGGCGTAAATCATTTTCGAGGTTATATTCTTCAATACCGATCTTGCCACGATACGGCCAGGCTTTGAGCTTATGTGCCATCAGTGCTTGCTGCACACGCAAGGCATGCATCTCGGCAGATTCCTGCCCGCAACAGACGCCTTTACAGCGTTTGAGTTGATAAGCAAAACATGGCCCGTCACGCCCGGTTTCCAGCCCCAGTGTTTTGGCACACAAGTGACTCAGGTCAGCAATCTTGCGTAAGGTCTCAACAGCTTGCCGCTTGCTCCTAAACGTACCGAACAAATGTGCCATTTGGCTAGGGTCAATCTCATCCTCATTCACCAGTCTGACTATCGGTTGTGCCCCAGCCACTAACTGCCAGCTGCACAACTGGCGCTCGCGCCGCAATTGCCGGTTATAAATCGGCATGCGCTCTTTCACCAGGCGCGATTCCAGCAACAAGGCACTAAATTCGCCTGCGGCGGGTATCCATTCAAAGCGTTTCATTTCCTGTGTCATGCGCATCTCTTTGCTAGAGGCATGATCACTACTGAAATGCGACAGCACGCGTGCGCGCACATTGACACTTTTACCTATATATAAAGGCAAGTCGTTCTCGCCATAAAACAGGTAAACACCCGGCGCCTCAGGCAACTCGCCGACCAAGCTGGCATCGATATGTGGCGGCAAGGTCGGTGCGGCCATTAACTTCAGCGCAGCGGCCTGCACCACCTCTGCGCCGAGGTCACGCCTGGCATCATTCAACATAATCAATATCGCCTCGACATCACCCATGGCGCGGTGACGTGCCAGGCCAGTGATCTGGTGACGGGCGACAATGGCATCTATACCGTGACTATAATGCTGCGGGTATAACAGGCGCGAGAGCTTGACCGTACACAGTACTTGTTGCCGCAAAGTAACATTCAGGCGTTTGAATTCCGATTTTAAAAAGCCATGGTCAAAACGCACATTATGCGCAGCCAGCACGGAGCCTTCCAAAAACGCTAATAACTTATCCGCCACTTCGGCAAACAGTGGCGCATCGGCCACCATGGCGTCGTTAATACCAGTCAAGGATTGAATAAACGGCGGGATAGGCTGTTGCGGATTGACCAAGGTTTGCCAGCGCAAAGTTTCAACACCGTTGTCAAAGCGCACCAGCGCAATCTCGGTGATACGGTCACGTAAAGGGGTCGCCCCGGTGGTTTCGAGGTCAAGAAAAGTCACGGAAGGCAACATAACGCGGAAGGCTTTCTACTGCACATCAATTGGGCTGAAATATCCACCCATTTTAACGCACTTTAATCTATTCGCCGCCATCCTCAAACACAGCCATTCCCCGCTTCATATCAGGGTCTTTCACCTCAAAATGGCTATTAATACCCAGATTTACACTGTGAGGTCTCATATCTTATACAAAACCAGTGTTTCTCCTACAAAACAGCTATAGACACTCACCCCGATTGATGCTGTAATGATTAATGATTCCTATTAATGACAATATAATTTTTAAAGCTCATGCCTAACCTCTATTTGGAAAACCAATTGTGCTTTTCGCTCTACTCGGCAACCCATGCCTTGCTGCGCTCTTACAAGCCCGATCTGGACAAACTCAACCTGACTTATCCGCAATATCTGGTATTGGTCGCCCTCTGGCAATACAAACAATTGTCGATTAAACAAATCGCCGAAAAACTGATGCTGGAACCAGCCACCATCACGCCAGTGGTCAAACGCCTGGAAGTGAAAAAACTGACTAAACGCACCCGCCAGAAAGATGATGAGCGCGTAGTGATTGTCAGCCTGACCGAAGAAGGCCAGGCCTTGCGCAGCAAACTGTCAGATGTACAAAAACGTGTGGCCTGTGATACCGGGCTCAACAACAGCGCATTTGATACCCTGAATCAAACGTTGAATACCCTGACCAAGAATGTAACGGCTAAAATCCCTGACTAGCCGTTGGTCATTCCAAGCTACTCTCGCCGCAGTCACAAGCAGTCTCAGCCAGACAAAAGAAATGTAGCGTATTAGCGCTTGTACATTTCTTTTGTCATTAGCATCCGCTTAAACACATTTAAAACAAATGTGTGAACAGCCAGTACAAACTGCCTGACAGCACCATCGCCATAGGCAAAGTCAGCACCCAGGCCATCAGCAGGTTGCGGATGGTAGACATTTGCAAGCCTGATTTGTTTGCGGCCATGGTCCCCGCCACGCCTGAGGACAATACATGGGTGGTCGATACCGGCAGGCCATACATATCCGCAGCGCCTATCATGGTCATGGCGACCAGCTCGGCCGATGCACCCTGGCCGTAAGTGAGGTGCGTTTTACCAATTTTCTCACCCACCGTGACCACAATACGTTTCCAGCCCACCATGGTGCCCAGGCCCAGGGCAATCGCAACCGCCACTTTTACCCACAGCGGAATAAATTTGGTTGCGCCATCAATTTCCTTTTTGAACGCAGTCACATTGGCTTTGGTATCAGCGTCAAATTTAACGCTTTCATCCTTGTCCAGAAAACGAATGGCCTCAGAAACCAGGTACATATCGTTACGCACGTTACCTACCTGCTCGGCAGGCACTTCAGCAAACGTACCATGCGATTTCACCTGCTCACCTATGCTGCCAGTCATGGCGGCCAAAGCAGGCACCACTTCAGAGGTAACGGCCTTTGTGCGCACATACTCAGTCAGCACATGGCGCGCAGCTTCGTTGCTGGCAGGCGGCGTTAAACTGGTGCTGTGCGCCAGGGATTGCTGGGTGACTTGCGCCACGGCAACAAACTGCGTCATTTGATCCACCGGCATAGCACGGTTTAACGCGTAGGCCATAGGCACTGTCCCCACCAGAATCAACATAATGAGGCCCATGCCTTTTTGGCCATCATTGGAGCCATGCGCAAACGAGACGCCGGTACAGGTCAAAATCAACAAGCCGCGTATCCACAGTGGCGGTGGTTTGTTGCCTTTAGGTTCTTGATACAGCTCTTTGCTTTTGACAAATGCTTTCAGGGCAAGCAACAATAAAGCCGCAAAAAAGAAGCCGATTAACGGTGAAAGCAACAAGGAATAACCGACTTTTGTCGCCTGCGCCCAATCGACACCACTGGTACCATCACGGCCATGCATCAAGGCGTTGGCAACCCCCACGCCGATAATAGAACCAATCAAGGTATGCGATGAAGAGGCAGGCAAGCCCAGCAACCAGGTGCCTAAATTCCACATAATAGCAGCGATTAACAAGGCAAACACCATGGCAAACCCGGCACCCGAGCCCACTTGCAAAATCAGCTCGACGGGTAACAGGGAAATAATACCGAAAGCGACGGCACCGCTAGACACCAACACACCCAGGAAGTTAAAGGTGCCCGACCAGATCACTGCAAAGTTAGCAGGCAATGAATGGGTATAAATGACAGTGGCCACCGCATTCGCCGTATCGTGAAAGCCATTCACAAACTCAAAGCCGAGCGCAATTACCAGCGCCACACCGAGCAAAATAAATGGCACCCAGGTAGTTGTCTGCGCGCCGGTATCCGTCACATCGTGCATCAGGCTAAAGCCGGTATACACCAGGCCAATCAGCAATAAGCCAACAAATACCGCAATGGTCAGCGCACCAGATTTCTTATCGAGATTAGGTTTAGAGGAAGACGCACTATGTAACAGCGTCGAATGACTAGCCGCTGAAGTATCCATCAATATTCTCCGGATGTTCTATTAAGAACTCAGAGTATTGTTTTGAAATATGTCACATTGATGACAAAAAGACGTGGCAAGCGCGCAATAGTCATCAAACTGTCATGCTGCAACTCTAAATTAGCGTTATGCATATCCATACCGGAACGCCCCATGACCACAGAAAAATCTGCTGAAATTGAATCTATTGATGAACGTTTGTCTATGGACGAACGCTTCAACAATGAAATGCTGGATAGTTTTGATGAAGAGCTGGAAATGGAACTGGACGACGAACGTATGGAGCAGATTCTGGCCGAATTTGCGGGAGCGACTCATATCGATGGCCTGCAATCAGCGCGCAGTCAATCTACCCTGTCGGATCGACAAACCTACTTTAAAGAGCTGTTTCGGCTACAAGGTGAGCTGGTCAAATTGCAAGACTGGGTCGTGCGCAACAAACTGAAAGTGGTGGTGCTATTTGAAGGTCGCGATGCCGCCGGTAAAGGCGGCGTCATTAAACGTGTCACGCAGCGCCTGAACCCGCGCGTTTGCCGTGTGGCTGCACTGCCGGCACCCAGTGAACGCGAGCGCTCACAGTGGTATTTTCAGCGCTATATTTCGCACCTACCGGCAGGCGGCGAAATTGTGTTGTTTGACCGCAGCTGGTATAACCGTGCCGGGGTCGAAAAAGTCATGGGCTTTTGTAACGACGACGAATATGAAGAGTTTTTCCGCTCGGTGCCGGAGTTTGAAAAGATGCTGGTACGTTCCGGCATTATTTTAATTAAATACTGGTTCTCGATCACAGACGACGAACAGCATTTGCGCTTTATGACCCGTATTCACGATCCGCTCAAGCAATGGAAACTAAGCCCGATGGATCTGGAATCCCGCCGCCTGTGGGAGCAATACACCAAAGCCAAGGAAGTCATGCTGGAACGTACGCATATCCCCGAAGCACCGTGGTGGGTCATAGAGGCCGTCGACAAAAAGAAGGCGCGCCTTAACTGCATCAGCCACCTGTTGAGCCAGATTAACTATGGAGAAGTGGAGCACGCACCTGTCGTACTGCCCAAGCGCGTCTACAACGCCGACTACATCCGCGAACCTGTCCCCAAAGAAATGTTCGTACCCGCCAAATATTGAAACTGAAAACAGGCAGTGATGCGAGCATCACTGCCTGTGTAGTTTACGCTTTAGGCCAGCGCCTTAATCCGGCATATTCAATTGCCGCATAAATGCCTGAAAAGACCCTTTGGTCGCATGCAGAGCCTGCAACTTGCTCACAGACTCATCCAAAGCATCACTCATCACTTCCAGCGCGTCTTCATCCAGCCGCAAGCTCATGGCGCCGATCTCAAGCTCTATCGTGCGATGTGTTTCACAATAATGCACACGGAAACCAGCCTGGCCGGACAACAGAATTTTCTTACACATACTTTCCTCACTCATACTCAAGCCCTAAACACGGTTGTTTTTATATTGCCAGCGGCGTTTCAGCCTGCTCATGCTCATTGACCAGCAGGGTCCACTGCACACACATGCGGCGCGACACACTGCAAATCAGGTCTGAATCCGCATACTCGGGCGCAGTCAGTGTTTCGGCCAGGCGCAAGGCCTGCTTGGCCAGATCATAGGTTGGTTTCTTGATATACAAGGTGGCAATATAGAGCAATGACGCCATCACCGATTCAGCATCGGGCAAGCTGGGGTCATAACGCATCGCGTGGATATTCATTGTATTCATGGCAATCTCTCTTTCAAACACTCATCTCGATTTCAGTCTGCATCACAATACGGGCCGCCGCCTTGCGTAGCATTTCGTTAATCACGATAAAGCTGTCGGCCTCAAATTTGAGTGTGGTCCCGCCGACTTCCAGCTCCACCGTGTCTGAAGACTGGTGATAAAGCACTTTGCAGGCGGTTTTTCCAGCCAGCATGGTTTTTCCAACCACCGTATGACGTTTCATCATGACTCTCCTTGGCTAAACTGTTTTCAAATGATAATAATTATCATTTACAGTGTCAAGGAAAATAATACATCAATGAAAAGACTTTAAAGAAATATGTGTGCCCACAACGATTGTGAGGCGCCACACTGTTGCCTGTGTCATGAATGCAAAAACCCTGCAAAAGCAGGGTTTTTGAGATCAGCCTAATAAAGACTTAGGCGCGCGTTTTTCTACGTACAACAATCAATCCCGCCAGACCACATAACAGCATGGCATAGGAGGATGGCTCAGGCACTTGTGCCACCAATGTGGTGATTGGTGTTTGCGACATCTGCACCACACCTGCATTCAAAAAAGTCAGCCCGGTGACAAATGCGGTCGTATTCGCCGGATCCAGCATGGCCGCAGCATCAATACCAGCCACCGTGAAACCTGTCAGTGGCGTCGCAAAGTTAAACACGGTGCCACCAGTTACGGTGCCTAACAGGCCACCTGGTGTCAGGTTACCTAAAGCATAAATTGCGTAACCATCTGTGTCAGCTGCCAGAAGCGGTAACAATACAGAGGTAAACTGATTACCGCCTGTGACTTCGTAGTCATAGCCAACAGCCACCAGCGGGTCAATAAACACACGTTGATAATTGCACATTAAACTCGAATTGATACGCGCCATCGACCACCACCGGTAAAAAAGCATTTTCGGCCGTTTGTCCTGGCAAGGCGCCGTTATTAAACGAGAATCGCCATAAACCAGGCGTCGCCGTAGAAACATTACTCAAATTGACCAGGTTCAGCACCTCGTTAGAACGAGAGCCAGGCAGGGTTTCGTAATTGATATTATCACCGGCATCATAGCCAGCTTGCGCAGGTGTGCCGCCCAAACCATTGACGCCGCCACTGGCATCGCCTGTCGTCCACTCCAGTCGGTCATAGCGAAACTCGGCACTGAAACTACCATTAGAAGTGCCTGGTGTTTTTTGCAGCACTAATTGAAAGTTATTCTGTTTATCGTTTTGCGCTGGATAGTAACCGACGTTATGCCAAGTCACCACGACGGTCTCTGCGCTGGGCGAGGCCACATACACACGATTACTGCCGAAAGCAGTCGGTGTTTGCCCAACACGCGTATCTACATCTGCCCAGTAAGGGGCGATCATGGGCTGCGTCGCCACCGGGAAAGCTTCTGGTGTAAATGTAGACAAATCGCTCAAAAAGCTGATATTGCCGTTATTGTTAATAAAAAAACGATTGAATTCCTGGCCAAAGAAATTAATACCAAACGGCAAATTTAACGCGTTGCTTGAATCATCATCATTGGCTAACATGGCCAGCTCACCAAAACCGGCATCGCCGCCAAACCCGCTCAACAACTCAATCGCGTGCAGATTCGCGGACAAACCAGCCAGCATCACGGCCAGGCTGATTTTCTTCATTCTGGATAAAACGACTCCCTTGCTATACATTGTGTAACTCCTCACTTTGATTTATTAAGATGTATTCTTGAGTTATTTTAACAATGTTTATATTTTATTAACATAAAAATATTGTGATGCGTATGCGAAAAAAACACCATCGTCAGCAATGCAGCGGCTCACCGTGTGCGGTCAGAGATTGGGAAATAAACAACCGAAGTGAATTAATAAGACAGCAGGAAAGTCGTGGCGTCTTCACTGCTCATGGGTTTACTCAGCAGATAGCCTTGCATCTCGTCACAGCCTTGCGCTTGCAAGAAAGCTTTCTGCTCCGGGGTTTCCACCCCTTCGGCAATGGTTTTCATGCCCAGGCTGCGCGCCAGTTGAATAATCGCGATGACAATGGCCTTGTCTTCATCATCGGTGGTGATGTCGCGAACAAACGTCTGGTCTACCTTGAGTTTGTAGACTTTAAACTTTTTCAGGTAGCTGAGTGAGGAATACCCCGTGCCAAAATCGTCAATCGACAAACGCACGCCCAAGCCACTGAGCGCATCCATCATGGCCACCGCCCCTTCCGGGTTTTCCAGTGCCACGCCTTCGGTCAGCTCCAGTTCAAGGCAGTGCGGTGACACCTGATAACGCTCGAGAATACTCTTCACCAGCGCAGGCAGTTTCGGATCCCTGAACTGGATACTGGACAAGTTAACCGACACAGAAATATCTTGGATGCCCGCCAGTTGCCAGGTGTGAATTTGCTGCGTGGCCTGCTCCAGCACCCAGCTGCCGATGGAAATAATCAGGCCGCTAGATTCCGCCAGCGGAATAAATTCGGCTGGCGAAATAAAACCTAATTGCGGATGCTTCCAGCGCAGCAAGGCCTCTACGCCGACCAGGCGACCGGAGTCGAGTGCGACCTGTGGCTGGTAATACACCGCCAGCTGTCCCAGCGCAATGGCCTGGCGCAAGGCATTCACCAGTTGCAGGTTACGCGCCGTCTGCACTTGCATATGGTTACTAAAGAAGCGGTAGCTATTACGGCTCTCTTTTTTGGTGCGGTACATGGCGACATCGGCATTGCGTTGCAGACTTTCCATATCCAGGCCGTCATCCGGGTAGATAGCAATGCCGACCGACGCGGTAATGGTCAGCTCGTACTGGTCGATCAAAAATGGCTGCTCAACGGCTTTTAGCAGGCGCTCTACCACCTCTTTGGCAATGGTGTGATCCGCCTCTGCCAATAAAAACACGAATTCATCACCACCCAGGCGGCAAATCGTATCTTGCGGCCGCACCAGGCTTTGAAAGCGATGCGTCAATGCAATCAGCAGGTTATCGCCGTAGCGATGGCCCAAACTATCATTCACATCTTTAAAGTGATCAAGATCCAGGAACATCAACGCAAATTGTCCATCCTGGTCCCAGGCTTTTTCAATTTCAACAATCACGCGTTCATTCAGCAGGTGACGGTTAGGCAGGCCAGTTAAAGAATCATAATTGGCCAGGAACCGTATGCGCTCTTCTGCCTCTTTACGGGTAGTGATATCGCGAATAAATGCGCTGTAATAATGCTCATGGTCGCGCTTGATTTCCACAATCGTCAGTTCAATGGGAAACTCGCTGCCATCCCGGCGCAAAGCGGTAATTTCAATCAGCTTACCTAACAATCGCGAGTGACCGGATTGCTGCAAACGCTGCATGCCTTGATGATGCGCCTCACGATACGCAGGCGGCACAATCACATCTTCCAGCATGCGCCCCAGCACCTCCGCCCGCGTATACCCAAACATATGCGCCGCAGCCCGGTTCCACTCCACAATTGAACCTTGCAGGTCGATATTCACAATGGCATCCAGCGCGTTTTCCAGCACCAGTTGTGCGCGCTGCTCGCTCATCAGCAAATTGGTTTGAAACAGGCTGTTCTGCGCTTGCACCTCAAAGCGGCCCAAGGCGAAATCAATATTCGCGACCATATCCTGCAGTAAACGCTGGATATCTGGTTCAAATGCATGCTCATGCTCTGCATACAATGACAAACAGCCGATGACTTTGCCTTCAGCATGTAGCGGCAAAAAAGCAGCGGCTTTCCAGGCAAACTCAGTGGCCTTGTCATGCCACACCGCGCTGATAGGATTGGTTTGGAAATCATGTACCCAGTACGGGTGGTCTGACAGCATGCTTAAACCGCACGGCCCTCTGCCGCTTGCGGCGGCCGGGTCTGCTGAAATCAATACTTCGTCCAGATAGTTAATGCCAGACCCAAAGGCACTGGCGACCACAATCTGTTTACTGTCTCTGTCCAGCTCACCAATCCAGGCCATATTGGCATGGCCCAGATTCACGATAATCCGGCAAATCTGTTCAAACAGGCTATGCTTGTCCTGGCTCTGCACAATGGCCTGGTTACATTGGCTCAAGGCCAGGTAGAGCTGATTCAGTTGTTGATGATGTTGCTTGACTGAGGCACCGTCGCTGTCCAGTTGCGCCAGTTGTGTACGCAGTTGTTGCCAGCCACTCTCGACGCTGGCAGATGCGGTCGGTGAAAACACCACCGGGGTAAACGTGTCACTGGCATAAACATCTGCCAGCACCCGGTTAAAGGTTTGCAGGTCTGCGGCTTGCGTGCCCAGTGCGGTGCGTTGTTGATGCCAGATGAGTACGGTTAACACCCCCCATAAGACAACCCCCAGGGCGAGTAGCAAGACAATCAGGCGATGCGTGGTTACAGGCAGGCTAGCCTGCGTGAACGTGAGGCAAATTAATAGCGCAAACAAGACCATCAGCCACAAACGTCTGATTAGCTTGCCCCGCCCTGCAGATATGAATTGTTGTGCAGACATGGATGTTTAGCCTAAGCCCCCGTCCACTACTGTAAGGGATGCGATTAAAATCAAATCCCCAAATACCTGTATAAATGCCCGGCAAATTGCCTGATACCGGCATCCAGCAGGTTACCTTCCCCTCACCCAAGCCATTGCACCCAAGCTATTTTTCACTATAAGACGCACTGGCGGCGTCCTTGATCACATCATAATGGGCAAAAAACGCATCCACGGCGGCCGGATCGAAGCGGATACTGGATTCACTGCGAATATAGTCCAGCACCTTATCTTCCGGCCAGGCCGGTTTGTACACCCTCGGGTGCATCAAGGCATCCCACACATCAACAATCGAAAAAATCCGCGCGGCAAATGGAATTTGCTCACCTTGTAAACCGAGCGGATATCCCTGGCCATCCCAGCGCTCATGATGACCATAGGGAATATCCATACAGTTGCGCAGAAAATCAATATTTGCCAGCAAGTCGCGCGCAATCTGCGGATGTGTGCGCATCAGCTGCATTTCTTCCTCATCCAACTGGCCGGGCTTGATTAACACCGCATCGGGAATGCCGATTTTGCCTATATCGTGCAAAATGGCGCTGCGCTCAATCAGCTTCAGGGAGGCTTCGTCAGTGACGCCCATTTTGCTGGCCAGCGCCACCGTCATGGCCGCGACGCGATAAGTGTGGTCTTTGGTTTCCTTGTGTCGTAAATCGAGCACTTGCACCCAGCCACGAATGGTCTGGTCATAACTGTGAATCAGTTTTTGCTGGTCTTGTGCAGCATCTGCGAGCGCACGCTTCACCAGAAAAAACAACAACACGGCCGTGACCAGAATAAACAGCCAGCCTTTGATATCCTGTACCGTGGTCAGGTCACGCGGATCAGTAAACAGCTGCGCAACGACCTTGTCGGAAAAGAATATCCAGGCGGCGCCCACCAACACATACACCATCACAATCTTATACTGCGGCCGCATGATTACTCTCGCATGACAATCATCAAAGTATGAATTCTTATCGCAAAAGCTAATTTATGCAATTGAAAATCAGCACAGATTTTCAATCCTGGCAGAGTTGGGCACCTCTGTGCCTCACCCCGCATTTAACCCGCGGCAGCTTAAACCGCCCAGGATATTTGCCCGCAACCCAGTAACTTTGCCTGATACATGGCCTTATCGGCTGCAGACAGCAGTTGATCTATGGTCTGACCGTCTTTGCACACGGTTAAGCCTATCGACGTTCCCAGACGGCAAACAACGCCCTGAATCTGGAAATCCCGTTCAAACACCATCAGGCATTTTTGACCGACCATTTCCACCGAGGACCTTCCCTGTTCAGGCAAATCAGACAGCACGATCACAAACTCATCACCCCCCACGCGCGCCAGCGTATCGCTACCGCGGATCACCTTGCTCAGGCGCTGCGACACTTCGATCAAGGCCAGGTCGCCCGCCTCGTGCCCCCACTGGTCGTTCACGGCTTTAAAACCATCCAGGTCCAGGTACAGGATCGCCGTACCAGTTTTCTTCACCCGCCCCAGTTCTATCGCCTGCTGCAGGCGCAATGACAACAATTTTCGGTTAGGCAAGCCGGTGAGCGTATCATGGTGCGCCACATGATTAAGCTCCTGATTCTGCGCAGAAATCTTGTGATAAGCATCCTTTAAAGAACCGATTAAATCTTCGTTCTCGAAGCTGATGCGTGTGGCTTGCCGCAATGACTGGTTAAAACGGTAGGCGATGCCTATCATCAACAAGTAAAAAATCACGCTAAACACGGCCATGATAAAGCTCGACAAGTTTTCACTAAACGAGAACACCAGCACCGTCGGCAACATCGCCGGTAAACTAAAGGCAAAAAAAGCCGGGATACAGGACGCCATGGTGACCACGCCACCCATCACCATCGCCTGAATGGCCGTGATGACGATAATCACCGTCATGGGCGGCGCATCTTTCACCAGAAAGCCCAGCGCGCCCCATGCCAGCCCGGAGAGCGCCAGGGTCAGGCAATATCTATACGCCAAAGAATAATTAAAGCCATGCTTGGCCAGCATCTGGTGGCAACGTTTCAGGCAAAATACGCGGAACACAATCACCGCATAAACCACGCCACACCAAAGCAGGAACAGATCACTTTTTTCAGAGCCGAGTTGCGAAAACGCAATCAACAGGCCACCGAACGCACTCCCGATTAAAGGAATGCGTGCTCCCGATAACAGCCTGTGAAATAACGCCTCGTCAATCCGAGTCTGCAAACTCATTAACTGATGACCTCTTCTTTTTATTCTTACAGACAGCTTTATATACGCTGTTTTAACTCATGCTAATGCAAGCCCTTAAAAATAACCAGTTAAATCAAAGGGGTTTTCAATTCATTACAATCAAAACGTAGCGCTTGATACGCACAATAGTTGCTCTTAAAGCTGCCTTGACCAGCGCGCACAAACAAAAACGGCCTGCATCAATGCAAGCCGTTTGTTGATAAAACTTAAGAGTTAAGCGTGATTACGCACGACGCTTACGCATGCTGCTGGCAACACCCAACCCTACCAGCAACAATGCCCATGAAGCAGGTTCAGGTACAGGCGTAGTGACGACTGAATTGAGATACCAGGCACTGTCACCTTGCGCCTTGGTCAATCCTTGCACGTGCAGTGCATAGTCATCAATGCTCACATTAGACGCAAATGTTGCCGTCCAGGTGACAGACTCATTTGCCAACAGTCTGTCGTTAGCACCTTGACCAAGCACAAACCTGAAATCCCAATCGCCACCAGGACCACCGCCATTGCTGGCTGCCAGATTGGTCACGCCACCGGAAATACTACTCACAGCAATTGTGTTTGCCTTCACATCTGGCGAGACCTTGACGGCAATTGAGCCAATAAAGGCTTTATTGGTAAACAAGGCATTCAGGTCGTAGGCGGTTAAGGTAAAAGTGTACACATTGCCTGTGCCGCTGACTGAAAGCGATGCAAAATCAGTCGCCGGCTGGTAACTGCCAGACAACAAGGTGCCATAACTTTCAACTGCCGCTTGTGAGGACACTGACACCAGCATGGTCATCGCAAGCACTAAGGTTTTAAAAAAGCGCATTTACATATCCTTTTAAATTAGATTATCGCAATAATATTTTTGCGAATTATCTATTATTACAGCGTTCATTCTAGCAAAAACAAAACAGCCGCCAATAGCCCACACCGACCATTTTCAAGGATTAACATGTGTGAAAAAACAGTAACTTAGCATCACGCTGATGCCAATAAAAACGGCTGGCATTTCTGCCAGCCGTTTACATTTTCTGCAAGCCCTGCTGACTTATCTGCTATCGATTTAAGGCTGGCTCGAATCGATGTTTGCGCCTGCACCCTTGCGCTTCTGGCGCGCCAGAAACTGGTCCAGCTGTGATGCAAAGATATGACGGTCAGAAGACTGCATTGCACTTGGGCCTTGCGTTTCTACGCCACTGGCACGTAACGACTCCATAAAGTCACGCATTGCCAGCCGCTCTTTGATATTTTCAGTCGAATAAAACTCACCGCGCGGATTCAGCGCATGGCCGCCTTTGTCTATGACTTGCGCGGCCAAGGGAATATCAGCAGTAATCACCAAATCCCCCGCCACCAGCGCAGCAACAATGGCATTATCCGCCACATCAAAGCCTTTATCGACCTGCATCGCACGCAAATATGGTGATGGTGGCACCCGCAGCAATTTATTGGCGACAAAGGTGGTGGTGATAAGAGAACGCGTTGCCGCCCGGAACAGGATTTCTTTAATCACGACCGGGCAAGCATCTGCATCCACCCAAATATGCATTAGCGCGCTTTCGGCGGTGTTTTACTAGCCGTATTCGCACCTGGCTTGGGCGTAAACAATGCGCCTTGCGGCTTGTTGCCGCCCTGGCGATGTTGCGTCTGATGACCGTTGCGTTGGCCAGGATTGGCATGCCCAGACTTGTGCGGATTCGGCTTGCCTTGACCTGGCTTATTGGCGCCTGCCTGCGCTTGCGGCTGGCTTTGTCCTTGGCGGGGTTGTGACGGCTTCTGAGCCTGGCCCTGTTTTTGTGGCTGTCCTTGTTTCTGAGACTGCCCCTGGCGTTGACGGCCCTGGTTCTGCCCACGTGGTGGGCGGTCAGGCTCTTCGCTGTTTTTCTCAGGCGCGACAAAACCTTCTACCGGCACCCGCGGGATATCGCGCTTAATCAGCTTTTCAATATCCTTGAGCATGCCAAATTCCTCACGGTCTACCAGTGAAATGGCAGCGCCGCTGGCACCGGCACGGCCAGTACGGCCAATGCGGTGCACATAATCTTCAGGTACATTCGGCAATTCAAAATTCACCACTTGCGGCAATTGGTCAATATCCAGCCCGCGCGCAGCAATATCCGTCGCCACCAGCGCTGTGATGGTGCCCGCTTTAAACTGTGCCAGCGCTGCCGTACGTGCATTCTGGCTTTTGTTGCCATGAATCGCCATCGCCGGGATACCATCTTTCACCAGCTTTTCTGCCAGACGGTTGGCACCATGCTTGGTGCGCGTAAAAATCAGCACTTGTTGCCATTGATGATGCTTGATCAAATAGCTGACCATTTCGCGCTTGTGCGCCTGCGGCACCATGTGCACGCTCTGCTCAATCAGCGCATTGGATGCATTGCGGCGTGCCACTTCCACCAGGTCTGGCGTATTAAGCAAACTATCCGCAAGACGCTTGATGTCATCAGAAAAAGTGGCCGAGAACAGCAGATTCTGGCGTTTTTTAGGCAGCATGGCCAATACTTTTTTAATGTCGTGGATAAAGCCCATGTCGAGCATACGGTCGGCTTCGTCCAGCACCAGGATTTCAATGGCAGATAAATCGAGCGCTTTTTGCTGCACCAGGTCGAGTAAACGGCCAGGCGTCGCCACCAGGATATCCAGTGGTTTGCTCAAACGGTTGATTTGCGGATTGATGCTGACGCCGCCAAACACCACCATGCTTTTAAGCGGCAAATATTTGCCATAAGTGGTGACAGACTCGCCGATCTGCGCCGCCAACTCACGCGTCGGTGACAAGATCAAACAACGTGGCTTGCCCTTTGCCGCCTGCGCCAATGGTGCTTCAGACAAGCGGTGCAAAATCGGCAAGGTAAATCCGGCGGTTTTGCCGGTACCAGTTTGCGCACCAGCCAGCAAATCGCCACCACGCAGCACATAAGGAATCGCCTGTGCCTGAATCGGCGTTGGTGAGGTATAACCGGCATCGGCAATCGCGCGCAACACAGGCGCGCATAAATTTAAATCAGCAAACGTGATGTTTGCAGGGGTATTTTCTTGTGACAAAGTAATTCAACTTATAGAAATTGCATGGCATCACCATGCAATAAATTAATTAGGCGCTGGTCTGTTGCCTGCGGCAACACCAATCTGGACTAACGAGGTAACAACTTGAGGTATTTCAGAACCGCTGCGTTGATTGGTAGTGCGCAGGGTGTGGCTATTATACGCGTGATTCGACCATTTCTAATCTATTGAATATATTTGGATTTTCACGCCTATTTGCCACCACTCACCCGGCTGCCACTTTAGCCCGTGCCGCATGTATTTTTCTATAACTGTCGATCAGGCGCTGGTGCCTGTCCAGCCCGTCCAGTTGCATACTGGTTGGCGTCAGGCCATAAAAGCGCACGCTGCCATCGACCGAACCGATCACCGCATCCATGCGTGTATCACCAAACATGCGGCGGAAGTTGGTTTCGTAATCGGCAAGTTCCAGTTCCTCATCCAGCAATACTTGCAGCACCACATTCAAGGCCTGGTAAAACAATCCACGCGCCAGTGAGTTGTCGTTATATTGCAAAAAGGCGCCCACCAGGTCATGCGCTTCTTCAAACTGCTGCAAAGCGAGCTGAATCAGCAGCTTCAACTCCATCACTGTGAGCTGACCCCAGTCAGTATTCTCGTCAAACTCAATGCCAATCAGGGTAGCAATATCGCCGTAATCATCCAGTTCGTTGTTTTCCAGGCGCTCCAGCAAGGCCTCCAGGCGGTCATCGTCCAGGGTATGCAAGTTGAGGATATCTTCGCGGAATAGTAGCGCCTTGTTCGTGTTATCCCAGACCAGATCTTCTACCGGATACACTTCAGAATACCCCGGCACAAGGATGCGGCAAGCGGTCGCGCCTAATTGGTCATAGACGGCTACGTAAGCCTCTTTGCCCATCTCGGCCAGCATGCCAAACATGGTCGCGGCTTCTTCGGTATTAGCGTTTTCGCCCTGGCCGGAAAAATCCCACTCCACAAACGCATAATCTGCTTTGGCACTGAAAAAGCGCCACGACACCACGCCACTGGAGTCAATAAAGTGTTCAACAAAATTATTCGGCTCAGTCACGGCTTCGCTAGCAAAGGTCGGCTGTGGCAAATCATTGAGGCCTTCAAAACTGCGGCCTTGCAGCAATTCGGTCAGACTGCGTTCCAGCGCCACTTCCAGTTTGGGGTGTGCGCCGAATGAGGCAAATACGCCGCCGGTGCGCGGGTTCATCAAGGTGACGCACATCACAGGATATTCACCTCCCAGAGACGCATCTTTTACCAGCACCGGAAAGCCCTGCTCTTCCAGCCCTTGAATGCCAGCGACCACACCAGGGTATTTCGCCAGCACGTCCTGCGGCACATCTGGCAAGGCGATTTCGCCTTCAATGATTTCGCGTTTGACTGCGCGCTCAAAAATTTCTGACAAGCATTGCACCTGCGCCTCCACCAGCGTATTGCCCGCGCTCATGCCGTTGCTCACAAACAGGTTCTCCACCAGGTTGGTTGGGAAATACACCGTTTCGCCATCCGACTGCCGCACAAACGGCAATGAACAGATACCGCGCTCAGCATTGCCGGAATTGGTATCAATCAGGTGTGAACCACGCAGCTCGCCATCCGGGTTATAAATCTCCAGGCAATAGTCGTCAAGAATCTCTCTCGGCAGCGCATCTTTGCGGCCCGGCTTAAACCAGCGCTCGTTCGGGTAATGCACAAACGCGGCATTGGCAATCTCTTCACCCCAGTACGAGCCAGCATAAAAGTGGTTGTTACTCAGGCGCTCGATATACTCGCCCAAAGCCGACGCCAGCGCGCTTTCCTTGGTGGCGCCTTTCCCGTTCGTAAAACACATCGGTGAATGCGCATCGCGGATATGCAACGACCACACATTGGGAATAATATTGCGCCACGATGCAATCTCAATTTTGATGCCCAGGCTCGCCAGCAAGCCAGACATATTGGCGATGGTTTGCTCCAATGGTAAATCTTTGCCAGTGATATAAGTCTGTGAGTCTGTGCCCGGATTAACGGTGAGCAAAGCCTGCGCATCAGCATCCAGGTTCGCGACTTCTTCAATGATGAAATCGGGGCCAGCCTGCACCACCTTCTTCACCGTGCAGCGGTCTATCGAACGCAAAATACCGACACGGTCTTTTTCAGAAATATCGGTCGGCAACTCAATCTGGATTTTGAAAATCTGCTTGTAGCGGTCTTCGGGGTCAACGATATTGTTGTGCGACAAGCGGATATTGTCGGTAGGGATATTGCGTGTGCTGCAATACAGCTTCACAAAATAAGCTGCACACAACGCAGAAGAAGCCAGAAAGTAATCGAACGGGCCAGGCGCTGAGCCATCGCCTTTATAGCGAATAGGTTGGTCAGCAATCACCGTGAAGTCATCAAACTTGGCCTCAAGACGTAGCTTATCGAGAAAGTTGACTTTGACTTCCATGGCGAAACTCCAAATGCTGCAAAAAAGATAAGGGCGCTATTATCCCTCACAACGCCTAAGCCGCCTAAGGATAAATGGCAAGCTGCTGATTAAATGCGCTTTTTAGCAGGCGCAGGCTGAAACGTCCACGCCACAAACCGGCTTTGTTTCTGGCCTTGTGCCATCTCCACCGTCTTCACTGTCACTGCCTGCACCTTCTTCAGTTCGCGGTAGACCAGCGGCAAATTGCTGGCTTTAGAAACCAGCGTGGTGAACCACAGGCACTGTTTAGCAAACTGCTTGCTCTCGCTAATCATGGTGCTTAAAAATGCCGCCTCACCACCCTCACACACCAGCTCATTCGATTGCCCGCCAAAATTCAGTGCCTGCGGAGGCCGCTTGCCCAACCCGCGCCACTTGCGCTGCGACCCCGCCTGTGCTTCTGCGGCTGAGGCATGAAAAGGTGGATTACATAACGTAACAGTAAATTGCTCGCCCGGCAAAATCACTCCCTTGAAGATTGATGCAGGGTTAGGCTGCTGACGCAAAGCGATCTGTTGCTGCAAGCCATTTTTCTCAACAATCTGCTGCGCATTACGCAAGGCTTTGGCATCAATATCCACGCCGAGACATTCCCAATGATAAGCATGCGCCGCAATCAGCGGATAAACCAGATTGGCACCTGTGCCGATATCCAACAGGCGTACTTGTTCGAGGTTTAAATCTGGATGGCTTTCTGCCAATAAATCCGCCAGATAATGCACATAATCCGCCCGCCCCGGGATAGGCGGACATAAGTAATGCTTTGGAATATCCCACTCAGCGACGCCGTAATACTGTTTGAGCAAAGCCTGATTCAGCGCCTTCACCGCTTGCGGGTTGGCAAAATCAATCGACGCATCGCCGTAAGCATTTGGCCGCACAAAGCTGGCCAGAGGCGGATGTGCTTGCACCAGCACAGCAAAATCATAACCCGCGCGATGCAGGTTACGCGGGTGCAAGGTAGAGGCGGTGTGGTCAGGCTTCATGAAGTCAGAGCAGAAAGAATGTGGGATAGCGTAGCAGACCAGGCATTATTTCACACCAGGTTATAAAACGGATGCCTAGTTGTTATACTTGTTTGAACTGTTAGCCAAGAATATTCTGGACTCAATATCGATTGCGCAGCCAACGCCGAAAGCGACTAACCATGAAAACAACATCATCCTTAATGCTTATCCTGTTTATTGTTTTAAGCATCACTATGACTGCTTGCACCAATAAAGCCTGGTACGAAGGCGTGAAAGAAGGCGCAAAAAACAACTGCCGCAGCCAGCCCCCAGGCGAAGTTGAATCATGCTTAGAGCGGCTGAATACCAAAACATATGAAGACTATGAAAAAGAGCGCTCGGGCCAGAAATAATCATGAATCGCTATAGATTAGATACACAGCTACTTCAACAGACTATCAGCCAAGTACATATGCATTTATTAAAACGCTTACTCATCGTATGGATTAGCATTTTTTCAGTATCTGCCTTTGCAGACATGGCAATCGAACCAACGCAACACGCCATTGACGCATGGTATGAAGAGAAAATGGCCGAAGAGGCCGTGAACTCTACTGCAGACATGCGCAATATTACCAATCAAGCGCGGATGAAGTGGGATGCAGAGATGAACATTGTGTATAAACGCTTGATGAAAAAATTGAGCCCCTCTCAACAAGCTGCGCTGCGCAAAGCCCAACAACAATGGCTTAAATACAGAGATGCTGAAGGCAAAGTGATCAGTGAGATTGTTTCATCACAACAAGGCACGATTCATCAGTTGTCCGGCACCAACCTAGGCATGCAGTTAGTGCGGGCACGGGCCTTGAATTTAATCGCATATGAACAAGAGTTTGAAAAGTAACTCGGCGCATTTACTTTTTCTGCTACAGATCACACAACACTGAGCTTTAAATTTTAAATCGCCAGACACCAGAGATATGATGATGGAAGCAACAACAAAAAAGCCGACCATAAAGTCGGCTTCTTAACTGGGTGATTCAAATTACTGGCGATTACGGCGTACCGAAAGTCCTGCCAAGAATAAACCAGCCAACAACATACCGTAAGTTTCAGGCTCAGGGACAGGTACAGCCACAGCAGGAGCTACAGATAAATTATCCAGCGTTGGATAAGGTAGCCCGGTAATAGAAACCGTTTTGAAAGCTGCAGTGGAGATTGCACCAAAAAACGAATAGGTCGTACCACCAAGCAGCGTGAAAGTGTCACCATTGCCCAGCTTTACCGTAAAGGTTTCCGCATCACCATAAAACTGCCCAAAATTAAACCCGACAGCGTTAGTGTAAGAGGCCAAAGTAATGGTCAAAGTGTTGGTTGGGATGCCCGATTGCCACTCAAGGTAATTTGATTTGTGATAAGCCGCATCGTAATCTAAGTTTTTATTGACACCGTACAATTGACCATCATTATCAAGCTTGTAAGTGATCCCCCCTAGCGTCGTACCACTGCCATAAAAGACATTATTAGTACCACCGCCAGTAAAGTCATACTCGTTGTAAGTTTCAGTCGTAATAATCCCAGCAACATCATCAGACCAACTTGAGAAGTCTGCGTACTCAGTTGTGGCGGCAAAGGCAGAGTTTGCTGCAAAAGATAGCAAGCCCGCAATAAATACTGATTTCATGCTCATAGTAGCCTTGTAAACATTAAAGAATTTTTTAGTTTTCGCAGATTATCACCACGACCTTATCTCATCAATAGTAATTATGGGCTATTTCCAGACATACATGACGACTCTTGCGACCGACTCCATGCTCGCTTTCACAACAAGCCAACATAACAGCCAACGATCACAACCGGGATTCTCGACGTATTAACCAGCCCCAGATTCTGGCGGTCAAAAGGAATGGTGATTTTAGCAATTGGCTCAAAGCCCCGCTTGAACAAGCCCGGGGAGCATTTTCAGTTAGTAAGGAGTCTATAGTGTTGATTGACTGGCTATGAATGACCTCTCAACATATTCATATTCAGTGCTGCCAGCTTTTGTAAACAAACTCCAAGCTATAACCATCTAAGTCCCTCACCTGTGCTGCATAGTAGCGAGGATCGTAATGCAATTGTGGGCCTGGCGGATGAATGTTGGTAGCACCGGCTTCAATTGCTTTGTTGTAAGCTATATCCACCATTGCTTCTGAATTTGCTACCAAACCTACATGCACAGCACCAGGATACGCTTGACCTTCTCTCAGCCAAAAGAACATGCGTCCCTTAGCACCAAAGCCTTTCAAATCCGGATGTCCAGCAGGACCGTCTTTACCATCGTAGTCGTGGCGCAGGCCAATGTCCAAGACTGGTAAAAGTTTTTCATAAAATGCGATTGATCTTGCAGTGTCGCTAACGGTCAAAAAAATATGATCAAGCATTGGATATCCTCATTAAGTTGGGGCTATTTTCAAATTACTTAGGTTAACTGAATCTACTATCAAAACAAAAAAGGCCCAAGGCGTTAACCTTGAGTCTCTTTATCAATGGTGGCCTCTCTGTGAGTCGAACACAGCACCAACGGATTATGAGTCCAGAGCTCTAATCAAACATTTCGACATTGAGAAAAGAAAGACGGCTCACACTTCTGCAAGCCGTCCTTTATATTTTGGTAGGGTGTGCAAGAGTCCACTTCTTGCAACCGATTTACAAAGTTCTCTGTTTCCTTTTTTGGGTCAAGACGATTAAACCAAACCCAGCTAACATCAAGACAAAAGATTCAGGCTCAGGCACCGTTGTTAAAAAACTGCCTGAGAGTTTTACTGCCGTAGCGCCGAATGCATAGTATGGATTGTCGAAAGTATAGCCCCCTTGCGCAGGTGAAACCACTACGACAGTATCTCCGTATCCAGCATAGAGAGGCAGTCCCAAATGATCGCCAAAGTAATAGACAATATAATCACCCGCACCCAAGTCAAAAGGTGTAAAAGCGGCATGAATATTATAATTTTGACCTGTGCCTGGCCCCAAGAAACGCTCCGTTTGAGTGTACTCACTGGTATTAAAGGTCTGTGAATAGACTAAGCTATATGATGAAGCATCATAAAAAGCAACCGTAATATCAGATGGAATATCGACAGGCTCAGAGATAGGATCCGTAGAAAACAGCCCTTTGTAAAAATCAATTGTCTTTATAGTCGCGGCTGAAGTGAGTGAAAATGTTTCTCCAATATACTGTGAAGGATCATCCCATTGGGTTGGATCTAAACAACTAGCGCTAGAACACACTGCACCAAAAGCTTGAGTCGAACCATAAGGTGCCGATTGATAGACCACACTGTCAGCATGCCCTACTTGCGCTGACAACAACATAGCAAGAACCAATATCCACTTCATGACCTTCTCCTCAAATAATTATTTAAATAGACTAGCTGAGAACTATTAATGCAGTTTTAACAAAATTACATTGATGATTGGGTGCAACTGATTCTCAATTGTATTCCACATCAATTAAATTTATGGAAATAATTTCATCAGCAGTGAAAACTTGAACACGACCTAACTGAGAAACTAAAGAAGACCCGGCACTGATCGTTTGGCTATGGCACGAGAAGTGTGACTATGTGCTGGCTGTTGGGCTGCAGGTAGCAAGATGCAGGAGTACTATTTTGTGGATGGCATTTAGAAAAGAAAAACGGCTCACATTTCTGCGAGCCGTCTTTTGTATTTTGGTAGGGTGTGCGGGGATCGAACCCACGACAGGTGATATCTTGTCGATGAGTGTTTTGTAGTAATATTTCCTTCGTTGCCGCCCAAAAGTCAGAAAGTATAGAGAAAATGAAAATATTATTTGCTGTTTTTCTTATGACGGTTTCGTTAATTTCTAACGCCTCATTAACTGATAATGGAGATTATGTATCTGACTCGAAAACGGGATTGGACTGGTTAAAACTTGATATTTTAAATGGATATTCCTATGAGGCTGTGGATGCAGGTGCTCTTGGTTATACAACTAGCGGCTGGAGATTTGCATCAAAGGATGATTTATTAAATTTGATAACTACTTATGTTGGACCTGCCACAGGTAAATATCCAGGTTTTTTTTCAAGCGACTGGTCATCAGAAATCTTTGAGGCTACTAACTACCTCGTTCCATTGTTTGGGATGAATATTGCTTTCAATGACAGTCGTGCTGCTTACAATCTGTCGGGTGGCGACTTTGAACTACATCAAATTTCAGTCCAAGGTTTTTTCAAATCTTCAAACTTTAGCGAGTTGGCTGGGCTTGGTGAAATCACTGCGGTAATTTCAGTGTCAGCAGATGCTCCTCCTGGACCATTCCCTGTCCCCTCTGGTAGATGGTTGGTATATGACAATTTCTTTTCTGGCAGTTTGGCTCAAGGTCCTAACCTTAGTAGTTTCTTGGTCAGAACTACATCCTCAGTACCTGAACCCTCCAAACTCTCTTTATTCTTTTTTTGCATATTCATCACCCTTTTTGTCAGGTTTAAACATTCAGTTATCCCGGATTATAGGGCACGACCTCTGGATCTCCCCCACTGAAGCCACTTTCTTTAAGAGTAAATAAATAAATTATGAGCCAAAAATTACACATTCATGTTCAGTGGGATGGGCCACATACTTATGATGTCGCATGCCGTCTGCAAAATGACAATCAAGACTTTGGCGTTTACCAAATTTATGGGGCTCATCCAGTATATGGCTCAGATGTTTTACTTTATATAGGCAAAGCTGAATCACAAACATTCGGAAAACGACTATCACAGGAGTCATGGAATTTTCATAACCAAGATTCAAGTAAATTAATGGTATATGTAGGCCGGATTGCTGGCTACTCAGGATGTCCTGATGATGATGAATGGGCAAGAGAAATTACACTCGTTGAGCGCTTATTAATCTACTCTCACTGGCCAGCGGGAAACTCCTCTGGATTAAATGTAAGTTTCGGAGAGGATCTATACCCAGTACATATTTTGAATTGGGGGCAATATCGAGACCTTCTACCAGAGGTGTCTGGATCACGTTATTCAACACAATATGATACTGAAGAAAACTACAAAGTTTATAGTTACAAAACTCAGATCAATAACAGCTAGCCCTCTACCGCTTTCCTAACCGTCAACTTACACACAAAGCCAAGATAACGGCAAACTATCTCAGTTTGGATTACCGGCTATCAGCCGCCCCCCGATTGTTTGGCGATGGCTCAAGGCATGCGTCTATGAGCTAGCTTTGTGTCTGCGAGTGAGTAAGTTTCTGGGAAAGCTAGCTGGTCAATCGGCTAAAAATCCTGAAATGCCGGAATTCTGATTTACCAAGTTACGCTCGCAACTCTTACGGAATTGTTAGCAGTCACTTTCTTCAACGTCCCAGATATCGCTCTCAGCTGGCGCTACAGTCACTTCGATTGCTTTTTCGCCGTGCTTTATCGCTAGTAATCGCTCGCGATATAGGTAGAACGCAGCTTTGCATACCTTGTCAGTGTAATAAGCATTAAACCCCCCGCTAATGGCAGCACCTGCAACGGGGATTACATTAGCCAACTTTGCTTTCGTCAGATTGATGCCAAGAGCCTTTGCAATGGAAAGTACTGCTTGAACAAACATACTCTTTTCAAGTTGTTCCCACGATTTTTTCTTTGCTACTTCCTGTGCGATCTTCACAAGATGCGACAGAGCAGCTTGCTTGCCCCAGTCTGTTGTGCTCGATGCGAGCGCTAAGATATTCAATGAGAAGAGTCGCTCCTCTTGAGAGGACATATCGAAACCACAGTAGGTGCCATATTCTCCGATTGCACGAAGATTCATAGCAAGAAGAGCTACGAGATCTGCTGGTATTGCGGCCAAAGCCACTAACGGATTGATTACAGCGGCTCCTCCAGCAGCAGCCCCTTCGACCAAAGCGATTCCTTCATATTTCGTGTCCAACCAGCCAATTGACCGGTCAATTAATTGAAGATCTAAAAACGGAATTTGCTCCAATTGGGTGATTTCTTGCTTAGATACATCTGATAGATCTTTTAAGATAACAGATGGCCTGACAGACCATTGGGAAGCATCGTTAACCAATCCCACTATGCCGTTCGTAGCCTTTGCGCAAGTTTCCGTGAACCCTGGGATCTTATCTACAGCCTCACCCGCGAGCGCAAGAGGCCTATTTACATAAATCATCGCAGTGTCAAACCATGTCTTTTGTGGGTTTTTCCAAGCGTGGATCTGCTCAAGTGCGCCTTTCTCATAATTTGACAGCAAAGGATGATCTCCTAAAGTGGTGGCAAAAGTTTGATGTCCTTAATGGGACCATGAGTCCGCAGTTTACCGTACCACAAACAAAAAAGACCCAAAGCGTTAACCTTGAATCATCTAACGATGAACTATCCACTTAACAATCGAATTTTGCACTACAACTAAGCCCTTTATCTGGACAAAGCCCAACTTCAACGCCAAGCCAACATAACGGCCAAATATTTCCACCGCGATCCGTCGTATCAGCAAGTCCCCAATTGCATATCTGTGGCTCAAGACGAGCGACTATGGGCAGCGGTTGGGGCTGCAAGTGAGTGAATTTCTGGAGGAAGGCTGATTAGCCAACCTACTTAAGATCCTGAAACGCTCAAATTCTGCAAAACTGCTAAAACTACACTTGCTTGAAAATAGTGAAAAACTGAAATCTAAAACTCTGAGTCGCCGTTCGGCATTTAGAAAAGAAAAACGGCTCACATTTCTGCGAGCCGTCTTTTGTATTTTGGTAGGGTGTGCGGGGATCGAACCCACGACAAACGGATTAAAAGTCCGCTGCTCTACCAGCTGAGCTAACACCCCATCTGTTTCTTGTCTGCCGCTTGTTTTGCGTCAAATTTGAAAGAACGCGATTATGGGGGATGAATTAAATTTGGTCAATGCTGTTTTTGCTTTTTTTGTATAAAAAGTTTATTTTTTCATTCATCCCGTTTTTTCGCTTTACATTCCGGGGAATTTACCGCCCATCATGCTACCCATCCCGCGCATCATTTTTGCCATGCCGCCTTTGCTGAACATCTTCATCATCTTTTGAGTTTCTTCAAACTGGTTGAGCAGGCGGTTCACTTCTTGCACTTGCACGCCGCTACCAGCCGCAATGCGTTTCTTACGCGTGGCTTTGATCAACTCGGGTTTGCGGCGCTCTTCTGGCGTCATGCTATTAATGATACCTTCAAGGCGGCGCAGTGATTTATCTACATCGTCAGTATTGATCTTTTGCGCCATGCCGGAAATTTGCGAGGGCATTTTGTCCATCAGCGAAGCCATGCCGCCCATTTTTTGCATTTGCATCATTTGCGCTTTAAAGTCTTCGAGGTCGAACTTGGCGCCGGACTTAATCTTATCGGCGACTTTTTGCGCTTCGGCCATGTCGACCTTTTTATGCGCTTCTTCAATCAGGCTTAATACATCACCCATGCCTAGAATACGGCCAGCCATGCGGTCGGGGTGGAAAGGTTCTAGGCCATCAACTTTTTCGCTGACACCGATAAACTTGATTGGCTTGCCAGTGACGTGGCGCACAGAGAGCGCAGCACCGCCACGCGCATCACCGTCCAGCTTGGTGACAATCACACCGGTGAGTGGCAAGGTCTCGCCAAAGGCTTTGGCGGTGTTGACGGCATCCTGGCCTTGCATGGCGTCAACCACGAACAGCGTTTCAGTCGGCTTGAGGTAGGCATGCAGGTCTTTGATTTCGGCCATCATGGCTTCATCAATCGCCAAACGGCCCGCCGTATCAAAGATCACTACATCGTAGTAACTCTTTCTGGCTTGATCCATGACCTGCGCAGCAATATCGAGCGGCTTTTGCTGTGGGTTACTGTCAAAGCAGTCAATCTCCAGCTGTTTGGCCAAGGCTTGCAACTGCGTGATCGCCGCTGGACGATAGACGTCGGCACTGGCGAGCAATACTTTTTTCTTTTGTTCTTTAAGCAGTTTGGCCAGTTTGCCGGAGGTGGTGGTTTTACCCGCCCCTTGCAAACCTGCCATTAAAATCACCACCGGTGGCACCGCTGCCAGGTTAAGGCCTTCGTTGGCTTGTCCCATGAGCGCGGTCAGCTCCTGGTTAACCACTTCAATCACCGCCTGGCCCGGGGTCAGGCTTTGCAAGACATCGCGGCCATTAGCACGCTCTTTGACGCGGGTAATGAAGTCTTTCACTACCGGCAACGCTACATCAGCTTCAAGCAAGGCCATGCGTACTTCGCGCATGGCATCGGCAATATTTTCTTCAGTCAAACGTGCTTGGCCGCGCAAGTTTTTAATCACGCCCTGCAAGCGGCCGGTCAGGTTTTCCAGCATGGAATGCCTTTCTTTCACAACAAGTGAATATTCGATGACCTGAATTTTACCTCATGCCAGCCCAACCCTAAAATAAACTAATGCTAAACATCGCGCGCACCGCTGTTACCGCGCTGGTCGAATGCAGCGAGTTTTGCCATAATGCCAGGCATGACTCAACACCTGCTTCCTTACCTGATTGTCGCGTTTGTCTATATGGCGGTGGCGCTGGATTACTGGCGTATTGCCACACAGGGCAAACCAGTCGATGAAAAAGCCTTTCCGTTTCAGCTACACAGCGCCATGGTGGCACTGGGCCTGGCCATGCATGGCGGGCTGCTGTACCGCGATATTTTTGCCATTGGCTCGCTGAATCTTGGCGTTTACTACGCGCTCTCTGCCATTCTATGGCTGACCGTGCTAATTTACTGGCTGGCAGATTTAAAACACTCGCTGCGTAGCCTGCAAGCCTTTGTGTTGCCCCCTGCCGCCCTGTTTGTGCTGATGCCTGGCTTTGCGGTGAAAGACTATTATGTAGATACGCATGGCTTCACCTTGTTTAACCTGCATATCCTCATCGCCATCGTGGCGTATAGCCTGTTTACCTTTGCGGCGTTGCATGCCTGCCTGATGCGCATGGCCGAGCGCGCCCTGCACCAGAAAAACAGCTGGCTTGCCTTGCCTGACTTTCCGCCACTGATGGTGCTGGATGCCCTGCTGTTTAAAGTATTGCATGTTGGCTTTGTGTTGCTGACCATTACGCTGATTAGCGGCATGCTGTTTAGTGAAGAGATTTTTGGCAAACCCTTGCAGTTTAATCACAAAACCATTTTCTCCATTGCCTCGTGGCTGATTTATGCCTGGCTCTTGTTTGGCCGCTTTAAATACGGCTGGCGCGGCAAAGTCGCCACACGCTGGACGCTGCTGGGCTTTGCTTTATTACTGCTGGCCTATATTGGTAGCCGCTTTGTGCTGCACGTAGTGCTGGGTCGCTAAACGGCTGCACCACCAGAACTACCCTGCTTTCCCCTTGCTGTCCGGCACAATCACACACAACACATTGCGCTATGTTTATGTGATTGATAGGTGCGGTTCTTTATTCTGCTGGCACCTGTTGTTTGGATGCTCAGCATGAAACCCTCTTTATTATCGATTACGCCTTTATTCTGCCTGGCGCTGACTGCTCAGGCAGACGAGGTACAAACCTCTGCCAGCCATAGCCCGGTACAGCTAAGTGCCTATCTTGAAAGCTACCTGACCCACGACTTTAACGACCCGGCCAATAACAGGCGACCGGGATTCGTCTACAGCCACAATGTCACCGACAGCCCGAGCATCAACCTGGCCATGCTGAAAGCCGCACTGACGACTGAACGCGTACGCGGCAACCTGGCGCTGGGCAGCGGCACCTATATGCGCGCCAACTATGCCGCCGAGCCTCATGGCTTGCGCAATATTTATGAAGCTAACCTGGGCCTCAAACTTTCCAGCGAACACGATCTATGGCTGGATATCGGCGTCATGCCATCCCATATTGGTTTTGAGAGTGCAATCGGCATGGATAACTGGACGCTGACGCGCAGCCTGATGGCAGATAACTCGCCCTATTTTGAAACAGGCGCTAAACTGAGCTACACCACAGAAGATGGCAAGTGGCTGGTCAGTGGCCTGTTGCTCACCGGTTGGCAGCGCATACACCGCCCTGATGGCAACACGACGCCAGCCATCGGCCACCAGCTCACCTATAAGCCCAGCGATAAACTCACCATTAACAGCAGCTCATTTATCGGCAACGACAAATCAGACGCACAGCGCCAGATGCGCTATTTTCATGATTTTTATGTGCAGTGGCAGCTGAATGAGCAATGGGGATTGATCACAGCATTGGATATCGGCGCCGAACAGGCTGCGCCCGGCAGTGATCGTTACAACGTCTGGGTCAGCCCGAATATGGTGTTGCGCTATACCTATTCAGACCGGCTGCAATTTGCAGCGCGGCTGGAGCACTACAGGGACAAACATGGCGTGATCATCAGCACAGGCACCAACAACGGTTTTCAGATCACCGGCTATTCAGTCAATATGGATTACCGACTTAATACACGCATGGTGTGGCGCAACGAACTACGCCAGTTGAATAGCCGCGACGCCATCTTTGATAAAAACGGCTCGCGGCTGGTGGACAATAACTTGATGGCAGTGACCGCATTAACCATCAGCTTTTAGAAATATTAACGCAAGCTGATCAATGGCCAGCCATGTTCACTGGCATACGCAGTTAGTGTCGGGTCAGCATCCACGGCGACTGGATTGGTCACCAGCTTCATCAATGGCAAGTCGTTATGTGAGTCGCTATAAAAATAACTGGTTTCAAAATCTGCCAGGGTTTGGCCGCGCACCGCCAGCCAGTCATTAAGACGCGTCACTTTGCCTTGCTGGAAGCTGGGCGTGCCACTGACGCCACCAGTAAATTGGCCGTCGACCATTTCCGGGTCAGTGCCAATCAGGTTCTCAATGCCATAGGCAGTGGCAATCGGCTTGGTGACAAAGCTATTAGTGGCCGTAATCACCATGCACAAATCGCCATTGGCTTTATGCTGATTGACCAGGTCTTGCGCTTTCTGCGTCATCATTGGGCGAATTACGGTGTCCATGTACTTTGTGTGTAATTCGTCCAGAAACGCCTTGGGATGTTGCGACAACGGTTGCAACTGAAACTTGAGGAAAGCATAAATATCCAGGTTACCGTTTTTATAGTCTTCATAAAACTGCTCGTTGCGCGCCTTGTGTTGCTCGGCATCCAGCAGGCCTTCGCTGATCAGGAATACGCTCCAGTTATAGTCACTATCCCCCGCCAGCAGGGTGTTGTCCAAATCAAATAACGCCAGGTTTTGCTTCATACAATCAGTTTCTTTAGATAATTAAACAATGATGATTAAACGATTTGTTCGTCGGGCACCGCTTCTTTGGTCGCAGTTAACACCAGAAACACGCCGACCAGAATCACGGCCAGCGCAATATACTCCATCAGATGAATCTGCTCATCAGCAAACCAGACACCGACCACAAAGGCCACAATCGGATTGACAAAGGTATTGCTGCTGGCAACCATGGGCCGCACGTGGTGTAGCAACCAGTGATAGGCAGAAAACGCCACCATGGAGCCAAGCACGATCAGGAAAGCAATCGCTGCCCATGACCGCGGCGTGACTTGTGCTGGCCATTGCTCGCCAAATACCAGGCTAAATAGCAAGGCAATCAGGCCGCCGCACAGCATCTGGCTGGCCGCGCCCATCAAACCTTGCGGCATGGCCATATGTTTGCTCCATACCGAGCCCAGCGACCACGAAGCGGCAGCAAACATCAACAGGCCAGCACTGAGCCAATCCCCTTGCAGGCTACCACGCGTATTCAGCAATAAAATACCGCCCAGACCAATGCCAATCCCCAACCACTCGCGGCGGCTGATTTTGTGCCCCCACGCGCTAGAGAAAATCGCCATCCAGATTGGTGCAGTGGCAATGGCCAAGGCGGCAACACTGGATGATACATGCAGTTGCACATGTGACACCGTACCATTACCCAGCACCGGTAATAGCAGCCCCACCCAGGCCGCGCCACGCCATTGTATGCGTGTGGGCGCCGCATGGCCAAAACCACGCAAGATGATATAAAGCAAAGACCCGGCAATCGTAAAACGTATGCCCACCATCGCAAACGGTGGAAAGCTCTCAATCGCATACTTGATTGCGAGATAAGTAGAGCCCCAGATAAAGTAGGTACAGGTCAGCGCAATGATCACCAGCAACCAATGATTTCTCTGCGTCATTGCGACTTGCCCAACCTTTCATCCACGAATATTAAATACAAAAAGAAAACGCTTGCCACCCATCAGCAGCAAGCGTTAACTCAGAGCCTGCTTACACCTGCGGGTTCAATTTTTCTGCTTTGGCATACAGCTTGTTCAAGCCGTTCAAATAGGCTTTGGCTGAAGCGACCACAATATCGGTATCCGCGCCCTGACCATTAACGATGCGGCCACCTTTGGACAAGCGCACCGTCACCTCGCCCTGTGCATCCGTGCCACTAGTGATGTTATTCACCGAGTACAGCAACAGCTCAGAGTCACTTTGCGCCACATTTTCAATCGCTTTAAAGGTTGCATCTACCGGGCCACCGCCATCGGCTTCTGTGCGCTGCTCTACCCCATCGACACTCAACGTCAGGATCGCATGTGGAATCTCGCCGGTTTGCGACGCCACTTGCAGGTAAGACAATTTGAACATCTCGCGCGTATCTTGCACCACCTCGTCACTCACCAGCGCATGCAAGTCTTCATCGAAGATTTCAGACTTTTTATCCGCCAGCTCTTTAAAACGGGCAAAAGCAGCGTTCAAGGCATCTTCACTTTCCAGTTCAATGCCCAGCTCTTTCAAACGGGTACGGAAAGCATTACGGCCAGACAATTTGCCCAGCGTGAGTTTATTGGCGCCCCAACCCACGTCTTCGGCACGCATAATTTCATACGTTTCACGGTGCTTGAGCACGCCATCCTGATGAATGCCGGACTCATGCGCAAACGCATTGGCACCAACAATGGCTTTGTTCGGCTGCACCGGGTAGCCAGTAATGGTAGACACCAATTTGGAAGACGGCACGATTTGTGTGGTATCAATGCGCGTGCTCAGGTTGAAAATATCGCTGCGGGTTTTAATCGCCATGACAATTTCTTCCAGGCTGGCATTACCCGCGCGCTCACCCAGGCCATTGATGGTGCACTCGACCTGACGTGCGCCATTCATCACCGCGGATAGCGAGTTGGCCACTGCCATACCCAAGTCATTATGGCAGTGCGTAGACCACACGACTTTGTCGGCACCCTTAACGCGCTTGAGCAAAATGGCAAAACGCTCGCCCCACACTTCGGGGATGCTGTAGCCCACGGTATCCGGCACATTGATGGTTTTGGCACCGGCCTCAATCACGGCTTCAAACACACGCACCAGAAAATCAATCTCGGAACGCACGGCATCTTCGGCTGAAAACTCTACGTCTTCGGTATATTCGCGCGCCCATTTCACCGCTTGCACCGCGCGCTCGACCACCTGGTCTTCGCTCATGCGCAGCTTGTTTTCCATATGGATCTTGCTGGTGGCAATAAAAGTATGGATACGGCCCTTAGCCGCATGCTTGATAGCCTCACCGGCACGGCGCACGTCATTTTCACTGGCACGCGCCAATGAACACACCGTAGAGTTTTTGATGACTTTGGCGATTTCTGAAATCGCATCAAAATCGCCTGGACTGGCTGCAGCAAAACCGGCTTCGATCACATCTACGCCCAGTTTTTCCAACTGGCGCGCAATGCGGATTTTTTCTTCTTTGGTCATCGCCGCGCCCGGGCTTTGCTCGCCATCACGCAACGTGGTATCAAAAATAATAATGTGTTCCATGAGTTTTCCTAAACCTAACAAGCGAATTTTACTCGCTTGTCCTACAAATGACCATCATACTGCGAGGCATAACCGCCTGGCGACTCGTCCATAAAAAAACGCGCCAGAAACAGCGCGTTTTTATCAACCTAACAATCACTTAAGCAGCGTTCTTTGCTTCCAACCGTTCACGCGCCCACATGTAATATCCAGACAAAGCGTACACAAACACCACGCTGAATAACACTTCTGGCGGACTGTATGAAATCAGCACAAAGGCCAGCACCACCGCCAAAATAGCGACAAACGGTACGGAGTGTCTGAGGTTGATATCTTTACCGCTATAAAACTTGAGGTCAGACACCATGGAACCAGCAGCAAATACGGTCAGGAACCAGGCAATCCACTTCACTTGCAAGGCGCCAAAGAAAATCTCACGACCATCAATATTGTATTCATAAGACACCCAGACAAATCCGGCAATGAGCGCTGCCGCAGCTGGACTAGGCAAACCCTGAAAGTAGCGCTTGTCCTGAAACGGGTCGTCCAGCTTGGTATTGAAACGCGCCAGACGCAAGGCCGCACAGGCGCAATAAATAAAGGCTGCAATCCAGCCCAATTTATTCATAGGCTGCAAGGCCCACACATACATAATCAGCGCAGGTGCCACGCCAAACGACACCATATCGGCCAGGCTGTCATACTCAGCCCCAAACGCACTCTGGGTGTTCGTCATGCGCGCGACACGCCCATCCAGGCCATCCATCACCATGGCGATAAAAATCGCAATCGCTGACTGCTCAAAATGCAGGTTCATCGCCTGCACAATGGCGTAAAAACCACCAAACAATGAGGCAGACGTAAACAAGTTAGGCAGCAGGTAAATGCCACGCTGGCGCAGACTGGTGTGCTGCTCGCGACGTGACAGGCGGTTTTGTGGGTCAACCATAAAGGACTTTTTCAGAATTGCGGAATAGCAGCATTGTTGCGGGCAATCACAAAAAATGCAAGCGCATCCGGCGATTGCAGGCGCCCGCGCAGCGTCAGAAGCTGGTCACACAGCTGTGGTAAAATAGGCGTTTATTTCAGCCAGTTATCGCCCTTTCATGCAGTTTTCCTTACACAATACCGACGGTCTTGCCAGACGCGGCACCGTTAGCCTGCCACATGGCGAGGTACAAACCCCGGCGTTTATGCCAGTCGGCACATACGGCACGGTTAAAGCCATGTCGCCGCAAGAGCTCAACGAGATTCAGGCACACATTGTGCTCGGTAACACTTTTCACCTATGGCTACGTCCGGGCCTGGAAGTCATTGCCGCGCATGAAGGACTTCACAAGTTCATGGGCTGGGATAAGCCACTCCTGACGGACTCTGGTGGTTTTCAGGTGTGGAGCCTGGGTGACTTGCGTAAAATCAGCGAAGCAGGCGTTAAATTCAAATCCCCTATTAATGGTGATAGCTGTTTCCTCACCCCTGAAGAATCCATGCGCATCCAGCGCGTGCTCAACAGTGACATCGTCATGATTTTTGACGAATGTACGCCCTACCCTGCCAACCACGATCAGGCACGCAAATCGATGGAACTCAGCCAGCGCTGGGCGCAACGCAGCCATGATGCTTTTAATGTCTACCAAACGCAAACCATAGCGCACACTCTCACCATGCTCGGTGGCCCTGAAGAAGTGGCGCAATTACGTTCAGACAATACACCTACCAATGGTAATGCATTGTTTGGCATTATCCAGGGCGGCATGTACGAAGACCTGCGCGATATTTCGCGGCAAGGCCTGGAAGCCATCGGTTTTGACGGCTACGCCATCGGCGGCCTGTCGGTTGGTGAACCTAAAGAAGATATGCTGCGTATCCTGGCGCACACCGCGCCGCAAATGCCCAAAGACAAACCGCGCTATTTAATGGGCGTTGGTACACCGGAAGATTTGGTTGATGCTGTCAGTTACGGGATTGATATGTTTGACTGCGTGATGCCTACGCGCAACGCGCGGAATGGCTGGTTGTTCACACAATACGGCGATGTCAAAATCAAGAATGCCAGTTATAAAACAGATACGCGTCCGCTGGATGCCGACTGTGAATGCTATACCTGCCAGAACTTCAGCCGTGCTTACTTGCACCATTTATACCGCATAGGAGAGATTCTGGGCGCGCGATTAAATACAATACATAATCTGCATTATTACCAAGTGTTAATGCAAGGCATGCGGGCAGCAATTGAAGAGAATCGTTTTGAGGCTTTCAAGGCTGAGTTTGCTCGGAAGCGAGCGGAGAAGCGTTAAGCTCTTCGCGGCCCATGCCTGTGAATCCAGCCTTGATCAAATATTGAGTCAACAGCTGTTTGTGACTTTAGCGTTAGTGGATTAATTTAGTGTTTTCTTTCGCCTCTCGGCGAGTCACTTTCTGATGCTTGCCCCTCAGAAAGTAACCAAAGAGGAGGGCACCCAGCCATCACGGCCTAAAGGCTGCCTTGCGTTGCTCAACAAAACAAGCGGTCACGAAACTCGCCCTAGCAGCTTGCACACTACGCAAGCTGCCGCGGTGCTCAAACAGTCGCTCCCTTCTCTCTTGTTTTGTCTCCGCTACTCAGCGTGATGGAATGGGAATTTATCTCGCCAAACTCACATCACAGAAGTGTTGATGGTTCAAAAACCAGATTCGTTTGTTAAACCCGCTAAACGATGGTACTCGCAGGTGTTCGGGGGCCCCATCTGCCGCGCCGAGCAACGCAGGGTTGGCGGGGGTAGTCGGCAAGCAACTGTTTGAGCTCCGCAGGAGCGAGTTTTTGATTGCCGCCCGGCAATCCGAGTAGCACAGGAAACAAGCGGAAGCTGGGGTGCATTTCTTTTGGTTACTTATTCTTTGTGCAAGCAAAGAAAAGTAACTCGCCGAAAAGGCGAAAAGCAACCGTCAGACCAAAGAACAACCTTTTATTACAATCACTCCACCCCAGCATCACGAAACTGGAATCGCAATTAACCACTGCACCCTCACCATCAACACACGATAAAAAAGCCAGCACGCAAACAGGTGCTGGCTTTTAAACGTTGACTGACATCACTAACCAAATTGCAAATCAGGCTTTTTTGCGCAGACGCAACCAAAGCGGCACCAGACCAACCGCAAACAAGGCCATTGGTTCAGGTTCAGGCACCATGGTCGCCGTACGGAAAATCACTTCACCTAAACCAGGCTGTGGACCACCATCAGTGGTCAGGATTTCCATGTGTACGTAACGGGTAGAAACGTCACCGAAAGTAAATGCCTGACCAGGATCTGCCGCAGTGTAATTCGAACCTACCGCAGTAAAGCCACCCAGTAAACCGCTGTTGCCATTGCTAAAGTCATTGTCATTATCGGCATATAAATTAAATTGCAATACCGAGCCAGTATTGGCGGTCGCCCATAAGCCGATGGCATCGATATTGTACACAGCACCCAGGTCATAACTAAAGCTGCCAAAAGGGCCTACACTGAAACCTGAATTCAACGCGGACAGGCCATCGTGCGTCGTACCGGCGACAAAGCTGTCAAAGTCTGTCACACCTGCAATATAGCCTGCAGATAAGCCCGACTGGTTGATCTGATTCACCAGTGCATACGAGCCACCAAAATCAGATGTTGACGCGCCCACTGTCGCTGGCTGCACAATCACCCCTGCTTGCGCCAACTGGCAAGACATCGCCAAAGAAACTGCTGCCAAACACTTTATATAATGTTGCATACGCTCCTCCAATTTTAAAAAAATAGTCGTGAACTGCTTTTATCGCCAATGACAATGGCGACCAATCATTAAAATACTTTTACAATTCACAGTCAAGCGTTATTGCGCAGTCATACAGATCGCTGATGACAGATTAACAAGGCTCTATGATAGAATCATGCGTTATTTTCAGTATGACTTAGGAATAGATATGTTTATCAGCAACGCCTACGCAGCTGGCGCCCCAGCCACCGACATCATGAGCTTTTTGCCTATGGTGGTGATTTTTGTCTTGTTTTACTTTATGTTGATCCGTCCGCAGATCAAACAGGCAAAACAGCATAAATCCATGCTGGAAACCCTGAAGGCTGGTGATGAAGTGGCAACCACCGGTGGTATCGTTGGCAAAGTGACTAAAGTGAGCGAAAACTTTGTCAGCATTGAAATTGCTGCAAATACAGTGGTCAATGTGCAAAAACACACGGTGCAGACCCTGTTGCCAGCGGGCACATTGAAGTCCATTTAACCCACACAAGACACGCCTGTCTTTCATTCTGAACTAGAGTTTGTTATGAACCGTTATCCGATATGGAAATTCGTGCTGATCGGCACAGTGTTTATCATTGGCCTGCTGTACACGATCCCCAACTTTTTTGGTGAATCGCCAGCGGTGCAAATCAGCCCGGCCAAAACCTCACTCAAAGTAGATGAGAGCCTGCTACAGAGAGTGGAAGACACGCTGAAACTGGCCAACATCCCGTTTGACGGTTTGTTTATGGATGCCAGCGGCGTGAAGGTGCGTTTTGCCAACACGGATACGCAATTGCTGGCTAAAGACAAACTGGTTGGCAACCTGGGCAAAGACTACACCGTGGCGCTTAACCTGGTACCACAAACACCAAACTGGCTGCAAAGCATAGGCGCTAAGCCGATGTACTTGGGCCTGGATTTGCGTGGTGGCGTGCACTTTCTGCTGCAAGTGGACATGAAAGCGGCGTTGGATAAAGCTGCAGAAAGTACGGTTGGCGACTTCCGCATGTCTTTGCGAAAGGAAAAAATCAATTACTACGGCATTGAGCGTCAAGGCCAGGTGGTGGTGATTAAATTTGAATCAGAAGCGGAAGCAACCAAAGCACGTAATCTGTTAGCCAAAGACTTTTCTGACCTGACCTACAAAATTGCAGGCAGCGATAAAGACTTTAGCGTCACGGCCAGCATGAGCGCGGTAGCACAAAAACGCATCCAGGAATTTGCGCTCAAGCAAAACCTGCAAACCCTGCATAACCGGATTAACGAATTGGGCGTGGCTGAGCCTATCGTGCAACAACAAGGCGTGGACCGTATTGTGGTGCAATTGCCAGGTGTTCAGGACACGGCCAAAGCCAAAGAGATTCTGGGTCGCACGGCAACGCTGGAAATCCGCATGGTGGATGAAGAAAAATCCGACATGGCAACGCTACAAAAGGCGCAAGCTGGCCAGGTGCCTTTTGGTGACGAATTGTTTTCTGACCGCGAAGGCCGCCCGGTACTGGTGAAAAAGAGCGTGGTGCTGACTGGTGACCGCATTACCGATGCAGGCCCTGGCGTGAACGGCCAGAATGGCTCTTCCGTGGTCAACGTGACCCTGGATGGCCGTGGTGCAGGCATCTTTAAAAACGTGACCCGTGAAAACGTTGGCAAACGCATGGCGATTCTGCTGATTGAAAAAGGCAGTACAGAAGTAGTCACGGCGCCGGTGATTAACGAAGAAATTGGCGGCGGTCGCGTACAGATTTCCGGCATGGCGAATGCCCAAGAAGCCACCGACATTTCACTGCTGCTGCGTGCGGGTGCACTGGCGGCGCCAATGGAAATCATCGAAGAACGTACCGTTGGCCCAAGCATGGGTGAAGAAAACATCAAACGCGGCGTGCATTCTACGCTGTGGGGCTTTGCTGCGATTGCGGTGATGATGATTGTTTACTACATGGTCTTTGGTGGTGTTTCTGTCATGGCACTGGGCGTCAACCTGTTGTTGCTGGTGGCAATTCTCTCCATGTTGCAAGCGACACTGACCTTGCCAGGCCTGGCAGCGATTGCGCTGGCACTGGGCATGGCCATTGATGCCAACGTGCTGATTAACGAACGTATCCGTGAAGAACTGCGCAATGGCAACACGCCACAAGCCAGTATTCACGCTGGTTACGACCGCGCATTCGATACCATTCTGGACTCCAACGTCACCACACTGATTGCGGGTTTGGCCTTATTTATGTTTGGTACCGGCCCAATCAAAGGCTTTGCCGTGGTACACGTGCTGGGCATTATGACCTCCATGTTTAGTGCCGTGCTGGTCTCCCGTGCACTGGTCAATTTGTTGTACGGCTACCGCCGCAAGATCGAGCATCTGCCGATTGGTTAATCGCCATCGCATCGCCGCTGACAACGCATAAAAGAGAATAGATTATGGAATTATTCAGAATTAAAAAAGATATCCCGTTCATGAGTTACGGGCGTCTGACCACCTCGATTTCGCTGATTACCTTTATATTGGCGATCTTTTTCCTGCTGCATCGCGGCCTGAATTACGGCGTCGACTTTACTGGTGGCACGGTCATGGAGGTGCACTACCCGGCCGCAGCCAATATTGAGCAGATCCGCCAGGTGATGGATGGTGTTGGCTTGAAAGATGTCACCGTACAAAACTTTGGCTCTAGCCAGGATGTACTGATCCGCCTGCCGGTGAAAAAAGAGCTGTCGATTGCGCAATTATCCGAAAAAATCTCCAGCGCATTAAAGGCGGCAGATGCAGGGGCAGAAATTCGTCGCGTTGAATCAGTAGGCTCACAAGTTGGTGAAGAGCTATATGAAAACGGCGCACTGGCCTTGCTGCTGGTGTGTGCGGGGATCATGGGCTACCTGGCATTGCGCTTTGAATGGCGTTTTGCGGTGGCCGCGATTATCGCCAACATGCATGACGTCATTATTATCCTCGGCTTCTTTGCCTTCTTCCAATGGGAGTTCAACCTCACGGTACTGGCGGCGATTCTCGCGGTATTGGGTTACTCCGTGAATGAATCCGTGGTGGTGTTTGACCGCGTGCGTGAGAACTTCAAAAAGATGCGTAAAGCAAGTGCTGTGCAGGTGATCGACAATGCGATTACGCGCACCATGTCGCGCACCATTATCACCCATATGATGACGCAGACCATGGTCTGTTCCATGTTGTTCTTCGGTGGCGAAACCTTGCATAACTTCTCACTGGCACTGACCATCGGCATTTTGTTTGGTATTTACTCGTCAGTACTGGTCGCCTGCCCGATTGCCATGTGGCTGGGCGTGAGCCGCGCCAACCTGATTGGCGACACCGAGAAAAAACCGAAAGAAGATGAGGCGGCCGTTGCGCCTTAAGTGATTGCCTTTTAAGCGGCATCGATAAACTGTCACGATGCTTGATTTTTAGCCACTGGTGGGTACACTAGTGGCTTCTTGTTTTTAACTCCACTCTTTTGGACAACATCCCATTAAGCTGGCAGATTGGTCTGCTCTTGCTACTGCTGTCACTGACAGCCTTTTTCTCCATCGCCGAAACCAGCCTGATGTCGCTCAACCGTTACCGGATGCGACACCTCGCCAAAGAAGGTCATCGCGGCGCCAAACTGGCCAGCCGCCTCATTGCACAAACCGATAAAACACTGGGCGCCATTCTATTAGGCAATACCTTTTGTATCGTTGGCTCCTCTACTTTAGAAGTCGTGATTTCAGAACGCCTGTTTGGCGAAGGCGATTACGTCCTGATGTTTGGCTCGTTGGCCATCACCTTTGCCATCCTCGTCTTCAGTGAGATATCGCCTAAAGTCATCGCTGCCGCCCATGCCGAAAAACTTGGTTTTGCCAGCAGCTATTTACTCTACCCCATTCTCTGGCTGTTCACGCCTGTGGTCTGGTTTGTCAACTTATTCGTCAAAGCCTTCCTCAAATTGCTGGGTGTACGCGTCAATTTTGACGAGCAGGCGCAATCAGTCACCACCGAGGAGTTACGCAGCATTGTCAGCGATGCCGGGCAATATATTCCTTCGCAAAGCCGCACCATTCTGCTGAACCTGCTAGACCTCGAAGACATTATTGTTGACGACGCGATGACCGCGCATACCATGGTTGAATTTATTGACCTCGACCATACGATAGACCAGATTATGGAACAACTGGCGCGCAGCCATCACTCGCGCCTGCCGGTGCGGCAAGGTGACCACGAAGATATTGTCGGTATTTTGCATGTGCGCAAGGTGCTGCCTCTGCTGCGTGATTTTCACATCGGCAAAGCACCCACCAAAGCACTGCTACAGGCGGCCATGAGCCTGCCTTACTATATTCCGTCCGGCACCCCGCTTTACACGCAATTGCAACAGTTTCAGAAACGACATGAACGCATTGCGCTGGTCGTCGATGAATATGGTGAGTTCAAGGGCTTGCTGACACTGGAAGATATTCTGGAAGAGGTGGTGGGGGAATTCACCACCCAGTCACCCGAGCATGCCAGCCATTTCCATCAACATGAAGACGGCAGCTGGCTGGTCGATGGCGGCAGCCTGCTGCGTGACCTCAACCGCAAATTGAAACTCTCCCTGCCTACAGATGGTCCACGCACATTGAATGGTTTAATTCTTGAGCACTTTGAAGGCATTCCGGAACCCGACACCAGCTTTAAAATCGGTGAACATAAGCTGGAAATCCTCGACGTACAGGACCGTATCGTCAAGCGCGTCAAAATTTATCTTTAAAAAGCCGGACTTCTCCTGCATCAGGCCCTTGAATTTTTCAATACAAGGCGCAAAATAGGTTCTAAGACAGGTATACAAAACTATGGTACGACCCAAGCGTGAAGGTGATCTGGCTCTTGAATCCCAGGTTGCCAAACCCAAGCCTCCAGAGTTATATAAGGTGTTGTTGCTCAACGACGACTACACCCCTATGGAGTTTGTCGTCGCCGTCATTGAACGTTTTTTTAACAAGTCTCGTGAACAAGCGACACAAATCATGCTCCAAGTACATACAGAGGGCATGGGCGTATGTGGCGTTTACCCACAGGATATTGCAGAAACCAAAATGCATCAGGTCTTGGAATCTGCCCGCGAAGCACAACACCCTTTGCAATGTGTGATTGAAGCCGCTTGAAACGCGACCGTCAGATGCCAAAGATGCGAGATTGGAACGGTTCCAATCGGATGGCTCACGGTGATGTCCAGTCGTAGCATCCTGAGAATATCGGGCAAATACACTGACATACTTGCGGTTCAAGTCAGATTGCACAGTGGTAGCATGGTAATGAGGTGATTCTGGCGAGCTTGACTCATATAAAAGTGAGCAAAAAGCAGCGACGACACATTGAATTTTTTGGAAAAAAGCACGATAACAATAAACAGACAGGTTTTACCGGTATTGCATGAAGTTACGTCTGTGAATGAGGCGTTTTTTGTAGTGTAGTGTATTAAGGAAAGTCATCATGATTGCTCAAGAACTTGAAGTTAGCCTGCACATGGCGTTTATGGACGCGCGACAAAAGCGTCACGAATTAATTACGGTTGAGCATCTGTTACTGGCTATGTTGGACAACCCAACCGCCGCAGAAGTCCTGCGCGCTTGCGGTGCCAAATTTGACACACTGCGCAGTGAACTGAATCAATATATCGAAGAACACACCCCGACAGTGGCCGGGACTGAAGAGGTTGACACGCAACCGACCCTGGGTTTTCAACGGGTGATTCAGCGTGCCATGCTGCACGTACAGTCTTCCGGCAAAAAAGAAGTCACCGGCGCCAATGTGCTGGTCGCGATCTATGGTGAAAAAGATTCCCATGCCGTATTTTTCCTGCATCAGCAAGGCGTGACCCGCCTGGATGTGGTCAACTTTATTTCGCATGGCGTGGCTAAAATCCAGGAAAATGAACCCAAGGCATCCAGCACTGAGCAGGAAACTGAAGGCGAAAGCGTCAGCACCGGCGCACTGGAAAGCTTTACCCTCAACCTGAACGCACAAGTGATTGCTGGCAAAATCGACCCATTGATCGGTCGCAGCCAGGAACTGGAACGTGTGATCCAGACCTTGTGCCGTCGTCGTAAAAACAATCCTTTGCTGGTAGGCGAAGCCGGTGTGGGCAAAACCGCCATTGCAGAAGGCCTGGCGTCGCGTATCGTCAGCAATGACATTCCGGAAGTGCTGGAAAATGCCACGGTTTACTCACTGGATATGGGCGCCCTGCTGGCTGGCACCAAATACCGTGGTGACTTTGAGCAGCGTCTGAAAGCCGTCATGAAACAGCTGGCCGAGAAGCCTGATGCAATTCTGTTTATTGACGAAATTCATACCCTGATTGGCGCGGGTTCCGCTAGTGGCGGCACGCTAGATGCCAGCAACCTGCTGAAACCGGCGTTATCCAATGGCTCACTCAAATGCATAGGCGCCACGACTTATCAGGAATATCGCGGCATCTTTGAAAAAGACCATGCCTTGTCACGCCGCTTCCAGAAGATCGACGTACAAGAACCTAGCGTGGCCGAAACCATTGAGATTCTCAAAGGCCTGAAAACAAAATTTGAAGAGCACCATAGCGTCAAATACAGCGCCAGTGCCTTAACGGTAGCAGCTGAGCTGTCAGCCAAATACATCAATGACCGCCATTTGCCAGATAAGGCAATTGACGTGATTGATGAAGCCGGTGCTGCGCAACGTATTCTGCCAAAGAGCAAACAGAAGAAAATTATTGGTAATAAAGAGATTGAAGAAATTATTGCCAAAATTGCGCGTATTCCGCCCAAAAACATTTCCAGCGATGACCGCAATGCATTGAAAACACTGGAGCGCGACCTGAAAGCAGTCGTCTTCGGTCAGGACAAAGCGATTGAAGTACTGTCTTCTGCCGTCAAAATGGCGCGTAGCGGCCTGGGTAACAGCAGCAAACCGATTGGTAGCTTCCTGTTTGCGGGCCCGACCGGCGTGGGTAAAACCGAGGTAGCCAAACAATTAGCTTATGTGCTCGGCATTGAGTTGCTACGTTTTGACATGTCGGAATATATGGAGCGTCACGCAGTGTCGCGCCTGATTGGTGCGCCTCCGGGCTATGTTGGTTTTGACCAGGGTGGCCTGCTGACCGAAGCCGTGACCAAGCAACCTTATTGCGTGCTGTTACTGGACGAAATTGAGAAAGCGCATCCGGATATTTTCAATATCCTGCTGCAAGTGATGGATCATGGCACCTTGACTGATAATAATGGCCGCAAAGCAGATTTCCGCAATGTGACGATTATCATGACCACCAATGCGGGTGCGGAAAACCTGTCTAAATCGAGCATAGGCTTTACCAACAGCAAAGACAGTACCGATGAAGCGGCTGACCTCAAGCGTTTCTTCAGCCCTGAATTCCGTAACCGTCTGGATGCCACGGTATCATTCAGCGCACTGAATCAGGATGTCATTCTGCGTGTGGTCGACAAGTTCCTCATGCAGCTGGAAGATCAATTGCATGAGAAGAAAGTGGATGTCACCTTTAGTGATGAGCTCAAGGCCTACCTGGGTAAAAAAGGCTTCGACCCGTTGATGGGTGCACGCCCAATGGCCAGACTGATCCAGGATACGATACGCAAGGCACTGGCGGATGAGCTGCTGTTCGGTCGCCTGAACGACGGTGGTCTTGTCCATATCGACATTGATGACAACGATCAGATTAAACTGATTTTTAAAGAAGAAACCATTTCGGCCTAATCTGGCTGGAACTTTGACACCACGGTGACATCTACTACAATGTCGCCGTGGCTTTGCCGCACCAGTTTGGTGCAAAAAATCCCCAACGTACTACCAGATCTGCCTATTTAGGTCCCGGATGTCATAAAATCAATACCTTAGGTGTTCCCATATTGATGGTATAGTTATTGCTGTAAATGTATTGCCTGACAGATATGATGTTGTAATGCAAAAGATATTTTATTTTCTACATGTGTTGTGTTTGCTGTTTGCTTTGCAGACAACGGCTGCCGAACCGGCGGTCACGACTTCGCTATTAGAAACCGGCATCTCGGCGGCAAGCCTCTCCAATGCCATTGATGACAGTTTATCTGCCGACTTTGGCCAAGGCAGTTGTTGCGTCGACATGCTGGAAATCGCCGAAGTAGATGTCGACAAAATCCTGCTACCTGGGTTTAGCTACCCGCTGCATAAAACCACCTACCTCGCCCCTGAGCATCATCTATCCTCCTATCACCTGCAACTCGGCTTCTGGCTTGACCGGCCGCCCCAACTCGCTTAACAACTTTCCCAACCTTTTAGCTTTATTGGCTGAAAGCGTCATTTTAATTATTAGTTAAGGTGGCTGTGACATTATGATATGAACAGTCACCTGAAAAAGGATCGTTATGTTAAGTTCGACCCGCTGGCGGAAAGCATGCAGGCTATTGTGGCTATATTGCTGCATTACCCCCGTTGCATTTGCAGAAACCACTTTTGACCTGAAAACCCTGCTGGATAAAGCCGTGGCCGAAAACCCGATGATGGCTGTCAGCAAAGCACAAATTGAAGCCGCTGCGGCAGGCATCACCGTTGCAAGATCTTTCTATAACCCGGACCTGGAAGTGATGGCAGGACCAGCCAGATACCGTGGTGTGCCAACGCCAGGTGCCAGCGAAAGAAACTATGGCGTCACCATTTCGCAACCGCTGGACTTTCCCGGTACACGTAGCTCGCGCCGTGAACTGGCTGAACAGCAACTGACTTACGCTGAAAAAGGCATCCAGACCACGAGCTTTGATCTGCGCAACCTGATCAAACAGGCCTATCTGACCGTGCTCCTGCGCCAGCAGATTCTGCATATGCTGGGTGCGAACCTCAGCATCTTGCAGGAAATCCAGACCAAGATCAAACGCAAGGTAGATGTAGGTGAGGCAGCAAGATATGAGCTGATCAAGGCGGATACTGAGGTGCTGGCAGCAGAACGTGATTATGCCAGTGCACAAACCCGTATTGATGAAGCCAAAGCGATTTTGCGCGGCATGATAGGCAATATGCCAGACACGTTCGAAGTCAAATCTGAACTACCCACGATCTCAACCCTGCCCAGCATCATCGACTTACGCAAGTCTGCCGAAAACAACCCTTACCTGCAACAGCTGATCACGGCAAAAGACAGTGCGGAAGCCAAACTCAAACTGGAGCAATCCTTACGCTTTCCTGGCCTCACCTTGAAATCTGACTTTACCCAAGATCCTGACCTCAACACGTTCAGGGTCGGTGTCGTGGTGCCATTACCCGTCTGGAACCGCCGTGACGGCCAGATTGCACAAGCCGCCGCAGGGATTGAGGAGGCAGATGCCAATATCAAGTTGCAGCACCAGTTGCTGCGTAAAGAGATTGATAGCGCCTACCAACGTAGCGTGATCGCCAGCAACCAGCTCAAAGTATTTGAAAATGGCTTGCTGCAACAATCAGAAGCGACCCTCAGTCGCGCAGAAGCCGCTTATAAATTCGGAGAACGCGGCATCCTGGAGTACCTGGATGCGCAACGCGTCAATCGTGATGTCAAACGTGACTATCTGATTGCCAAATTCGATTATTTTTTCAGTGTATTGCAAATCGAACGCTTCATCGGTTCGGATTTGGTTCAACCTTAAGGGGATGGTCATGTCTCGTGTTTTATTTTCAACTTTGCTAGCTGCCGCGCTGGCTGTCATGTCTACCGCGTGCACAGAAAAAGCTGCCCCGGCCCCAGAAACCAAAGAGGTCGTGGACCCAAGCCTGGTCATGCTGACCAAAGAGCTGGCTGCTAACGTCAGTATCGGCCCGGTCGCCGAACTCGATTTTGTCGATACCTTGCGTATTCCTGGTCGCATCCAGGTCGATGAACAATATGAATCCAGAGCTGGCGCATCCATCACCGGCCGTATCAGTACGCTGGATGTCAACCTGGGCGATGAAGTGAAAGCGGGCCAGCGACTGGCTGTGATTAAGAGTACAGAGCTGGCGCAATATCAATTAAGCTACATCAAAGCCAGCCAGCAGATGCAATTGCAAACCAAAGCGGTCGACCGCGCCAAACAATTGCTGGAAGCGGATGTGATCAGCCTGGCGGAATTGCAGCGCCGTGAAGGTGAACTCAATGCCGCCAATGCCGAATTGAATGCCGCCCGTGACCAGTTACTGGTACTCGGCATGCCGCCTGCCAGCATTTCCCAGCTGGGCTTGCACAATAGCGGCATGTCAACCAGCCAGGTGAACTCTAAAATCACTGGCACGGTGATTGCACGTAAAGCCAGGCTGGGCCAGGTGGTAGCACCGGCAGAAGAACTGTTTGTGATTGCTGACTTGTCGCATGTATGGGCAGTGGCAGAAATCCCGGAGCAGCAAATTGCGCACATTAGAGAAGGCCAGTCGCTGGATATTGAAGTACCGGCACTGGATGATGCTGAACTGACGGGTACGCTGGCATTTGTAGGCGATATCGTAAATCCGGCCACGCGTACCGTGATGGCACGCGCCAATATCAGCAACGAAAAAATGCTGTTAAAGCCGGATATGCTGATCACCATTTTGCTGGAAGCCAAACCGGAGAAAGTCATTGCGATTCCGTCCACCGCTGTGGTGCGTGAAAACAATGCCGACCATGTGTTTGTGCAAACCCTAAAATCCACCCAGTATAAATTGCTGCCAGTCACCCTGGGCCGGACTTATCAAGGCAACAGAGAAGTACTGCAAGGCTTGCAACCAGGCGATCAAATCGTGCTCGATGGCGCGTTTCATGTCAACAATGAACGCAAGCGCAAAGAAATGGAGTAAGGCATGATTGAATCCCTAATTCGAGGCGCGCTTAAGCAGCGCCTGATTGTGCTGGTCCTGGCTGTCGGATTTATCCTTGCTGGCCTGTTTGCAGTGAAAAAACTGTCTGTCGATGCTTTCCCGGATGTGACTAACGTCCAGGTCATGATTGCCACACAGGCCACCGGCAAGTCGCCGGAAGAAGTCGAACGCTTCATCACCGTACCGCTGGAAATCGCCATGACGGGCTTACCCGGCCTGACCGAAATGCGCTCGGTCAATAAAAATGCCTTGTCCCTGATCACGCTGGTATTTACCGACAGCACCGACGTCTACTTTGCCCGGCAACTGGTGATGGAACGACTGATGGAAGTGATGGAGCGCATGCCACAAGGCGTAACACCTATCCTCGGACCGGTGTCTACCGGTCTGGGCGAGGTCTATCAATTCACGCTGGATAAACCGGATGACGGTAAAAAGGCATTGACGCAAGCTGACCTGACAGAGCGTAGAGCGATTCAGGACTGGGTGGTACGCCCATTGCTGCGCGGCATCCCAGGCGTGGCTGAAATTAACTCGCAAGGCGGCTACGTCAAGCAGTACCAGGTGCTGGTCAACCCGGACCGCATGACGCATTTTTCGATCAAACTCAAAGATGTGTATGAAGCACTGGCGCGCAATAATGCCAACAGTGGCGGTGGCATTTTGCCGCATTATGCCGAACAGTACCTGATTCGTGGTGTCGGCCTGGTGCAAAACCTGGACGATATCCGTAACATGGTGCTAAAAGAAGAAAATGGCACGCCGGTCTATATCCGCGACGTCGCAGAAGTCACCATCGGCCATGAGGTACGTGTGGGTGTGGTGCTCAAAAACGGCGATACGGAATCTGTCGGTGGCATTGTCATTATGATGCGTGGCGGCAACGCCAAAGAAGTAGTGAGCCGCATCAAAGCCCGTGTGGAAGAAATCAACAGCAAAGGCATGTTGCCACATGGCCTGCAGATTGTGCCCTACTATGATCGCAGCGAACTGGTGGATGCCGCCTTGCATACCGTCACCAAAGTGCTGATTGAAGGCATTATCCTGGTGATTGTGATTCTGTTTCTGTTCCTGGGGGATGTGCGTTCCAGCCTGATTGTGGTCGGCACCTTGATCCTGACGCCTTTGATCACCTTTATGGTGATGAACCATTACGGTATTTCTGCCAACCTCATGTCATTGGGTGGCCTGGCCATTGCCATTGGCCTGATGGTCGATGGCTCTGTCGTGGTGGTGGAGAACACCTTCCACCATTTGGGACATCGCAAAGATGAAAGCCGCATCCGCGTCGCCCTGGAAGCGGCGACGGAAGTAGCCACACCGGTATTGTTTGGCGTCGGCATCATTATTCTGGTGTTCTTGCCCCTGATGACACTGGAAGGCATGGAAGGCAAAATGTTTGCGCCTTTGGCCTACACCATTGCCATTGCGCTGTTTGTGTCGCTGGTCTTGTCGCTGACCCTGACACCTGCGCTGTGCTCCTATATGCTCAAAGGCGGCAGTGGCGACGATACCAAGCTGATACAAGCCATTAAACGACCATATTTATCAGCACTGAACTGGGTGCTCGATAATGAGAAGAAAACCATCCTGGCCTCGGCCCTGGTCTTTGTTGGCACGATTGCGCTGTTTCCATTTTTGGGCACCTCATTTATCCCGGAAATGAAAGAAGGCTCTATCGTCCCCGGCATTAACCGCGTGCCTAACATCTCTCTTGAAGAATCCATGAAAATGGAGAGCAAGGCGATGAAGCTGATCATGGAGCAAGTGCCTGGTATCAAATCGGCCATCTCCGGCCTGGGTCGCGGTGAAAGCCCGGCCGATGCACAGGCACAAAACGAATCTACGCCGATTATTAGCCTCAAGCCGCGTGATCAGTGGCCCGAGGGATGGACCCAGGATGATATCGCTGAAAAAATGCGTCAAGTACTGGAGAAGTATATTCCGGGTGTACAAATCATCATGGCACAACCGATCTCTGACCGTGTCGATGAGCTGCTGACTGGTGTGCGTGCGGATGTAGCGGTGAAAATTTTTGGTGAAGACCTGGATGCACTCAAGCAAAAAGCAGATGAGATTGCCAAAATTGCCGGCTCGGTGACAGGCGCCACTGAAATCAAGGTAGAGAAAGTCTCAGGGCAGCAATACCTGAATATCACGATTGACCGCCAGGCCATTGCCCGTCATGGTATCAATGCATCTGATGTCCATGATGTGATTGAAACCGCCATAGGCGGTAAAATTGCGACTGAGATTTTTGAAGGCCAGCGCCGTTTCTCAGCGGCGGTGCGTTATCCGGAATCCTTCCGCAATAATGAAGAAGCCATCCGCAACATTATGCTGACTTCGCCCAATGGCTCACGTGTCGCGCTGGAAGATCTGGCCGATATCGAGATTAAGGATGGCCCGGCGCAAATCAGTCGTGAATTGGCCAAACGCCGTATCGTGATTGGCGTCAATGTCAAAGACCGCGACCTCGGTGGCTTTGTGGCTGAGTTGCAACAGGTGCTGGGGCAAAAACTGCAGTTGCCGGATGGCTATTATCTGGAGTACGGTGGCCAGTTCCAGAATATGGAACGCGCCATGGGCCATTTAATGATCATTATCCCGGTGACCATTGCGGCCATTTTCTTCCTGCTGTTCCTGTTGTTCCAGTCTTTGCGGTTTGCCACCATGATTATTCTGGTGCTACCCTTTGCCTCAATTGGTGGCGTGATCGCCTTGTTTGTCACAGGTGAATACTTGTCAGTTCCGGCATCGGTAGGCTTTATTGCCTTGTGGGGGATCGCAGTGCTCAACGCGGTGGTACTGGTATCGTATATCCGCACCCTGCGTGAAGAAGGCCTGAGTCAACTCGAAGCTATCCGCAAAGGCTGCGCCCAGCGCTTCAGGCCGGTGATGATGACCGCCACGGTGGCCATGCTGGGGCTGGTGCCATTCCTGTTTGCGACAGGCCCAGGCGCCGAGGTACAGCGACCATTGGCGATTGTAGTGATTGGTGGCTTGATTACCTCTACCCTGCTCACGCTGATTGTGGTGCCTACCCTCTATCGTAAGTTTGAAGAAAGTAAAATAGAGGCATAATGCTGCCCCAGTGAGTCTATGCTCTAAAGGATATTTTTATGAAAGAAATCAAAGCAGTCATACAACCGGCGAGATTGGCAAAGATACGCTCTGCACTGCGGAATATCAAAGGCTTTCCCGGCATGTCAGTCAACAAGATGGAAGGTTGTGGCCCGCACTTGCAAAAACCAAGTGTGGGTGTGCGTGAAGAGCTGACCGATTACAGCCCCAAAGTCTATATATATATGGTGGTGCCAGATGAACTGGTGGAAGGCGTTTTACAGACCATCGTTGAAGTCGCCCATACCGGCAATGTCGGCGATGGCATCGTCTGGGTGACGCCGGTTGAACGCATGATCCGCTTGTCAGAACAAATCATGGTGCTGGATTAGCAACATAAATCAACTATAAATCACGCCAGCCCAGCCCATCGTGCTGATGGGCAATTTGTACCCAGTCACTGGCGCAGTTTAGTACTGCACTCAACGCCTGCTTCGCCAAAGCAGGCGTATTATTTTTCTCGCTCAGGTGTGCAGCCACCAGATGTTTGAGCTTACCGTTATCCAGTTGCCCAAGTAATTGCGCACTGGATTGATTATCCAGGTGCCCGAGCCAGCCGCCCACGCGTTTTTTCAGTGAGTGCGCATAAGGGCCGGTACGCAGCATGTCCAGGTCATGATTGCATTCAAGCAGCAGACCGTCACAGCCTTGCAGCATCATCACAATGTGCGGTGTAACGCTGCCGACATCCGTCAACACGCCAAATTTACGTGCCCCATCACCAAACACAAATTGCGCTGGTTCGCGCGCATCATGCGGCACCGGATAAGGCGACACTTCAATCTCCTGCAAAGCAAACACCGTATGCGCATCAATGATATTGATCGTGAGCGCTTGTGTCGGCAGGTAGCGCTGGCACATGCTGTAAGTGCCATGCGTCAACCAGACAGGAATCTGATAACGTGCTGCCAATTTGAACGCCCCGCGCGCGTGGTCGTCATGCTCGTGCGTGACCAGGATACCCGAGAGTTGTTCAGGTTGTAGCCCCAGACGCGCCAAGCGCTGCACGGTTTCTTTCACGCTAAAACCACAGTCAAGCAAAAGCCGGGTTTCCCCGGCTTCTACCACAGTGGCATTGCCTGCGCTGCCACTGCCTAAAGATGCAAATCGCACACCTGGCCTCTGTTATTTCAGTTGCTCATACAACAGGGAAATAATACGGTTAGCCGTGGTCGACGTATTGCGCTTGTTATCCACCGTCAACACATACACATCGGTAGTGTCATCTGCATTTTCCAGTACCTGAATACGATACTGCTTGCTCGACTTGTCACCGTCTGAAGTGCCTTTCCAGAACTTGGTTTTATCGCCAGGTTTGACTTCAACCGGTGCAGCCGATTTTTCGTCTTCATCACTGCCCCAGAACTTCAGACGCTCCAGCAAGCCTTTTTTCTGCTTGATAGGATCTTCTGCATCGGTATCGGCATAACGCACATAGAAAATACCTTCGGAACGGTTTTTATCTTCTGTGACAAAACCAATACGGTCCAGCGCCAACCCCACACGACGCCATGCGCGGTCGAATGGCTCATTGAGTTTCAAAGTCACGCTCTGGTCAGGCTCTTTAATCACGTCAGCGCGCTTGTCTGAAGCGACTTGCGTCATGACCTGATCAGCTTTCTGCTCATCCAGACCCAGTTTCACCATCATGCGGCGCAACAACTCAGCATCCAAGTCAGCATCAAACTCCTGCCCGGCATTGTTCTTATTGTCTGCCGCATTCACGCGATAACCAGTATCAATCCTACCCAATTGGGTATTAACGTAATTCTTACCATCATCCGGCGCACCTGCCACCGTCCGATGCGTCATATAAATCTCAGTGGTCCCGTCTTTTTCACCGCGCTCTATGCGGGTGCGGAATTTACGTCTGTCGGCAAAGCCGGAGAGTTTATCCAGCCAGGCATCAAACTTCTCGCCATAGCCACGATTATCTTCTTTCGGCTTGATAGCATCGGATTTCAACCACTCGGTTTCAATCACACCAAGCTCCGGATTTTCTACTTTGACCGCAAAGCCCTGATCCAGCCAGAAATCACGCACAATCGGCCAGATTTTTTCAGCCGGAGCATTCACCACCAACCAGCGCTGTTGTCCAGCCTTAACCATGCGCACGTTTTTCATATCGGCTAGCACCGGCTGCGGGCCGTTTTGCTCTTGTGCATCCTGATTTTGGCTATACGCAGAATAGCTGGTGCTGCCAGGCACATTATAAGTGCTGCTGGTGCGCACAGTAGTCAGGTCAGGGGGAACTTCCAGTGGTTTGGAACGACCTGCACCTTTGTAATCAGAGCTGTTATCGATAAACGGGATAGAGTCGCACGCAGCGAGTACTGTCACCAGGCTGACCAGCACGGCCCGTTGTAACCAAACATGATTCATGTATTTCACTTATTTCACCCTAAATTTAGTCTTAGCTCAATCAAGCGGCAATATCAGCCTGCTTCATGGCCTTGCGTAATACTTCATGATATTGGCTGGATAAATTCACCAGCGGCAAACGAATGCCGGTGGCAATCAAACCCATTTGCTGCAATACCCATTTCACCGGAATCGGATTCGCCTCTACAAACAATTTTTGATGCAGGGCGAATAACTTGGCATTCGCCGCCTTGGCAGCAGCAATGTTGCCACTCAAGGCATGCACGCACATGTCATGCATTAATTGCGGCGCCACATTGGCAGTCACCGAAATCACACCTTTGCCACCCAGCAACATTAACGCCAGCGAGGTTGCGTCATCGCCGCTATACACAGCGAAGTCGGCTGGCACACGCAACAGTAAATCCGTGCCGCGTTCAATACCGCCCGTCGCATCTTTAATGCCGACGATATTAGGCACTTGTGCCAAACGTACCACAGTGTCATTGCTTAAATCGCAGCCGGTACGGCCAGGCACATTGTATAAAATTTGTGGAATGGCGACCGCCTCAGCCACCGCTTTAAAATGCTGGTACAAACCTTCTTGTGAAGGCTTGTTGTAATAAGGCGCGACCAGCAGGCAGGCATCGGCACCCAGGCTTTTCGCTTTTGCTGTCAGTTCAATCGCTTCTGCAGTTGAGTTGGCACCCGTGCCGGCAATCACAGGCACCCGTTTGGCGACATACTCAACCGTGGTTTTAATCAGCAAACAATGTTCGTCAACATTGACGGTGGGGGATTCGCCAGTGGTACCAACGATGACAATGCCATCGGTACCGGCGTCGACATGAAAATCGATCAGCTTTTTGAGCGCGTCCAGATCCAAACGACCATCTTCAAACATCGGGGTCACGATTGCGACCAAACTGCCCGTAAACATACCTAGCGCCATTCAATAATAAAGCGAATATTTTAACTGATTATGCGCCTGAACGCCAAAGAACCCGCTTAGCCACCAGACAAGGCCTGCCAAGCCATCGTCAAACATGGTTTCAGTTATAATGTCAGCCTTTGCAACAGGGATTAAATAGCGTTCTTGCCAAGGTAACATGCAGACAACGAGCCGACTCAAGCAGCACACATTGATTGCGCAGATTGACGCTCTGCTGCCGCAAACACAATGCCGCCAGTGTGGTTATGACGGCTGCAAACCGTATGCGGCAGCAATTGCCAATGGCGAGGCCAATATCAACCAGTGTCCGCCAGGCGGTGAGCCAGGTGTTCGGGCATTGGCCGACTTACTGCAGCGCCCTTACCTGCCGTTAAATCCCGCCCATGGCATGACCAAAGCCAAAGCAGTGGCGGTGATTGATGAAGAGACGTGCATAGGCTGCACACTGTGTATCGCCGCCTGCCCGGTCGATGCTATCCTTGGTGCCGCCAAATTCATGCATACCGTGATCAGCCAGGAATGTACCGGCTGTGAATTATGCCTGCCACCCTGCCCGGTCGATTGCATCAGCATGCAAACCGTGGCTGGTCGTGCATTGGCGATGAATACAGAGGAGTCCGACCTGGCAAGACGCCGTCACGAGCAGCGACTCAAGCGACAGGCATTTGAAACACACAACAAAGCCCAAACCTATCATCAACGCCCCGCTGCATACGCTGGCACCGCGCAAACTGATACGGCAGACATCAGCGCAACGGCTCCTTCAGCAGACACCCTCAAACAAGCTGCCCTTGCCGCCGCGATAGCGCGTGTAAAAGCACAAAAAGCAGGTTAACCCTTGCTGTCATCAACGAAATATTTGTTATGAATGCCCAAAAAAGACTGGCGATTTTCGAGAGACTGGCACAAGCCATCCCCAACCCGACCACCGAACTGGAACACGGCTCGACCTTTGAGTTATTGATTGCGGTCATCTTGTCGGCGCAAGCCACTGACAAAGGCGTGAACATCGCCACGCGCAAACTATTCAAAGTCGCCAACACACCACAAGCCATTCTGGATCTCGGCCTGGAAGGGTTGGAAAGCTATATTAAAACCATAGGCCTTTATCATGCCAAAGCCAATAATGTGCTCAAATGCTGCCAGCAACTGCTCACCTTGCATGGCGGCGAAGTGCCCGATACCCGCGCAGCGCTAGAGGCGCTGGCTGGGGTGGGCCGAAAAACCGCCAATGTCATCCTCAACACGGCATTTGGCCAACCCACCATTGCTGTCGACACACATTTGTTCCGCGTCGGCAACCGTACCAAACTGGCCCCGGGCAAAAACGTGCTTGAGGTGGAGCAGCGCTTTTTGAGCACGACGCCAAAGCAGTTTTTACAAGACGCCCATCACCTGCTGATTTTGCATGGGCGCTATACTTGCACGGCACGCAACCCCAAATGCGGTGAATGCTGCATTGCTGATTTATGTGAATTCCAAGACAAGCAAATACACCCGGTGAAACCACCGGCAGAGAGTTAATCATGGCCTTATTTAATCCCAGCCGCGATGAAGTGCGCCAGTTTTTCTTTGATGCCTGGGCCAAGTTCAAACAGCAAAACATATTGACCGACCTCGAAAAGATGGCGGTGGGTATTATGCATCTGCATCCCGAATACCACGCGATTCTGGACCATCCCGAGCAATACCTGGAACAAGCTTATTATCCGGAAATGGGCGAAACCAACCCGTTCTTGCATATGAGTCTACACCTGTCCATCCAGGAGCAAATCAGCATCAACCAGCCCATCGGCATTACACAAGCCTACGGCAAACTGTGTACAAAGTTCCAAGAAGAACATGAAGCGCAGCATGCCCTGCTCGAATGCCTGGCCGAAACCATCTGGCTGGCACAACACAACCAGACAGGGCTGGATGCTGCGCATTATTTAAGCCTGATCGAGCAACGCGCTAGCATTGCTCCGTCTGCCTGAATTATGCTTCAATAGCCGTCATGAAATCTAATCCGCACGACTGGCTTAACGAACATGGCAATTATTTGTATCGCTTTGCGCTAACGCGGCTACGCGATCCGCATCAGGCAGAAGACGTTGTGCAGGAGACCTTGCTGGCTGCGATCAAAAATCCCAACTATGCAGCGCAATCCAGCCCACGCACCTGGCTCACGGGCATCCTGAAACACAAAATCATTGACTGCATGCGCAAGCAGGTACGCGAAATCCCGGCCTCGGAACTCCTGACCGAAGAAGATGCCAATATGGATGAGTTTTTTGACGAAACCGGCCATTGGGCAGAAAAACCGCAAGCCTGGGATGTGCCGCATGACGCCTTGCAGCAAAAACAGTTTTTGCAGGTATTACAGCAATGTATGGCGCGTTTACCGCAAAAGCTGGCCGCCATTTTCACCATGCGTGATGTGGATGAAATGGAAAACGAAGAAATTTGTAAGGCATTGAATATCACCGCGACCAATGCATGGGTAATGTTATACCGTGCCCGTATGGGACTGCGGAAATGTCTTGAAATGCACTGGTAACACGTAATGTGAAACGGACAAAGAGATGCTGAATTGCAAACAAACCAGCGTGCTGGTATCGCAATCACTTGACCGCCCGCTCACCTGGCGTGAGCGCTGGGCGGTCAGGTTGCACCTGGCTATCTGTATCTATTGCCGACGTTTTACGCAACAGCTTAAATGGATTCGCAACGCCATGCAGGTTTGGCAGCAGCAAGTAACGAATGACAGCGAAATTGCGTTGTCACAGGCAGCACGGGAACGCATTACGCAACAATTGGACAAATTTTACTGATGTCCACTTTTAAACCCTGTTTGAAAAAGGAAGCAACATGACGACACATAAAATGGCTGTGATTACTGGTGCAGTAGCATTATCCATTGCAGCAGCCGCTGCCCATGCAGGCAGCAATCCGTTTGAATTGAAAACACTGGGTCAAGGCTATCAGGTAGCAGATGCAACTGACAGCAAAGCCAAAGAAGGTAAATGTAGCAGCGGAAAATGTGGGGCAAACAAGCAGAAAGCGAAAGAAGGCAGCTGTTCAGCCGAAAAAATGAAGGAGGGCTCTTGCCATCATGACAAAGCCAAAGAAGGCTCTTGTTCAGCAGACAAGATGAAACAAGGCAGTTGCTCAGCTGAAAAAATGAAAGAAGGCGCCTGCCACGCCAGCAAGTAATCGTCGGCAACCATACTCATGGCACAGCTATCGGACATTCGCGGTGCGGGCCTGGGGCTAAAGCGTGAGCTGCTGCCCCAGCTGATGCAGCAATATGGTCAGCCATTGCTTGCACAGTTGCAGTTTCTGGAAATCGCCCCCGAAAACTGGATCCAGGCTGGTGGTAAATATGCTGCCGAACTGGACTGGTTGGCCCAGCATTACCCGATAGCCTGCCATGGCTTATGTTTATCGTTGGGCGGGCCTGACCCACTCAATGTCAGCTTTCTCAAGCAGGTCAAACAGTTTCTGGCTGATTTTGAGATCCCCCTCTATACCGAACATTTAAGCTATTGCAGCGATATTGCCAATGGCTATATTTACGATTTACTGCCCATCCCATTCACCGCAGAAGCGGTTAAATATGTGGCGCAACGTATCCGTCAAACCCAAGACATTCTGGAGTGCCGCATTGCAGTAGAGAATGCCTCATTTTATGTGGCAGCCCCCATCTCCGAGATGGATGAAATCAGCTTTATCAATGCTGTACTGTCCGAAGCCGACTGCGATTTACATCTGGATATTAATAATGTCTATGTAAATAGTGTCAATTTTGGCTTTGACGCCTATGCCTTCCTGGAGCAGATTCCGGCCGAGCGTATTGTGTATGGTCATATCGCAGGGCATTTGCAAGTCGAACCAGACTTACTGGTGGATACACATGGCGAAGCGATTATCGACCCGGTGTGGCAGCTTTTAACATATGCCTACAACAAGCTGGCTGTGTTCCCAACCTTGCTGGAGCGCGATAGTCATATTCCCCCACTGCCTGTCCTGATGCAGGAGGTCGACCGCATCGCAATCCTGCAACAGCAAGCACAGCCCACCCGTACACAGAACGTGCATAAGGTAGCCTGATGCCTGCATTTCAAGCATACCAAGCGGCATTTACTGCCCACCTGCGGCACCCGGCCCGGCATGCCAAACCGGCAGGGGTCAGCGATAAGCGCATGCGTGTCTACCGTGAAATCGTGTTCAACAACTTTGAGGCCAGCGTCAGCGCCTGTTTTCCGGTGCTACGTGACATTCTGGGACAGCGCCGCTTTAGCAAACTGGTGCGGCAGTGTTTCTTTTCACAGCAATTTAACAGCCCGCTGTTCAAGGATATTCCCGGCAGTTTTGTCGCTTTTCTGCACGCAGAAATACCAGCGGACTTGCCCGCCTACACCGCGCAACTGGCCCACTACGAATGGATAGAGCTGCTACTTGGTCAGCAAGTGGATGCCGCGCCGGCTGATTCAGCTGTCGAACACCTTACGCAAGGGCATGCACTGTTGCATCGCGTTGTGCAGCTGTGTGGCGTGCACCAATTGTTGCATTACGATTATGCGGTACACCTGCTCTCAAAAAAACAGAATACGGTTGAGACAATACCTACGTTTTTACTGGTGTATCGTACGCCCGAGTTTAAAGTCTGTTTTATCCAGCTCAATGCGATCACCTACCAACTATTGCAACAGTTGCAAACACAAACGGCCACCCCACATCACCATCTGCTGCAATTAGCGCAAACAATCCCGCATTTTTCCTCCGAGGCTGTCATCGAATTCGGCTTAGAAACGTTACTCTCTCTTCATCAGCAACAAGCTATCACAACCGATAGCCTGCGATCGAAATAGTCACAAAAATAAGACAGACCGGTCTGCCAAACCGGGCTAGCGTTTGTGGCTAAAAACGACTTTTTTGTCTAAAACCACCGATAGAAACGGGAATTTTTATCGCGATAAACATAGCGAAGCCATGTTATCTGGTGGAAACTGGTAAAATGAACATAAATATTTACATTAAATTAATCATGCAAAACTCACTCGCAAAAGAAGCTTTAAAACAATTTCGAATTATTTTCGGTACCGTCAGACAACATTTTAGAGAAATTGAAGCTTCGTGCGGCATCTCAGGTTCACAGCTTTGGCTCTTGCATGAAATCGCTACTCATCCAGAATTAGGGGTCTCCCGCCTGGCAGAAAACCTTGCCATTCATCAATCCACCTGTAGCTTACTGGTAGAAAAACTGGTCAAAAGACAATTGGTCGAAAAACAGCGTCTGAGCCAGGATCAACGCAAAGTCGGGCTGATTGTGACCGAAGTGGGCCACGCTGTGCTGTCCAAAGCACCCAAACCGGTCGATGGTATTTTGCCGCAAGTACTGGCCACCCTGGACACCGATTCTTTACAAAGCCTGAACGCCTCACTCAAAATGGTGATCGGTAAACTGGACGCACAATCGAATACCTTGGGTGATCAGCCACTCGCAGATCTATAGCAACATCCGAATATAAAAAAGCCGGCGATTGCCGGCTTTTTACTTTGTTACTTGAGGCGAGTCACTATTCACCAAATACCGCAGCTTCACGCGCATTAGCCAGTTTGATCACTTCCGCTTTACCCGCGCGATCAAGATCCCACCACTGGCGGATTTCGTCTATGGTTCTAAAACAGCCCTGGCAAAAACCGTTACTGTCATCAATACTGCATACCCCGACACACGGGGATGGAATTTCCTGATCTGACATATTGAATCCCTTTCGCTGCCTAGTTCAATGCAATGTTAGTTCAATACAATGGTTAGCTTAATGCGCCATGGCAGTTTTTAAAACGCTTGCCTGATCCGCACGGACAAGGATCATTACGGCCAACACGCACGCCTTCTGGCAAGCCCTGTGCTGGCTGTGCTGCATCCCCGCTATTGGTTAATGCAGAGTCATAATCTGTGTGCTGATATTGCAAGTTGCCCACATCCGCCGCACGCATGGCCTCTTCGGCACGGCGCTCTTCCTCTTCCAGCTCTTCGCGAGAACGCACCTGCACCTGCATGGTAATCTTGGTGACTTCGCTCTTGACGGTATTCAGTAACGACTCAAACAACTCAAACGCTTCACGCTTGTACTCTTGCTTGGGGTTCTTCTGCGCATAGGAGCGCAAATGGATACCCTGACGCAGATGATCCAACGCTGCCAGATGTTCACGCCAATGGTTATCCAGGCTTTGCAACATGACTGCACGTTCAAAATTGCGCATATTGTCATTGCCAGCCAGGGCTTCTTTTGAGCCATAGCTTTCGTTAGCCGCATCCAGAATGCGCTCACGCAAGGTTTCTTCATGCAAGTCAGGGTTGTTTTCCAACCACTCAGCGACCGGCAAGCCGATGCTCAACTCATCCTGTAATGCTTGTTCTAGCGCAGGCACTTCCCACTGCTCTTCCACGCTGCCTGGTGGCACATGGGTATTAAACAGACTGTTAATCACATCCTCACGCATGGCACGTATGGTTTGACCCACATCGACCGACTCCAGCAATTCATTACGCTGCTCGTAAATCACCTTGCGCTGGTCGTTAGACACATCATCGTATTCTAGCAGCTGCTTACGGATATCAAAGTTACGGCCTTCGACCTTGCGCTGGGCGTTTTCAATCGCACGCGTCACCATGGCATGCTCAATCGCTTCGCCTTCCGGCATATTGAGGCGGGTCATGATCGCCGCCACACGCTCACCAGAGAAAATGCGCAGCAATTGGTCTTCTAAAGACAAGTAAAAACGGCTGGAGCCTGGGTCACCCTGACGTCCAGAACGACCGCGCAACTGGTTGTCGACGCGGCGTGACTCATGGCGCTCAGTACCAATAATATGCAAGCCGCCTGCAGCCAGCACGGCATCGTGGCGCTGTTGCCACTCGGCTTTCAGCTGGGCGATCTTACTTTCTTTGTCAGCATCGCTCAAATTGGCATCATTGCGAATCGCATGAATCTCACCTTCTGAGTTACCGCCTAAGACAATGTCGGTACCACGACCGGCCATATTGGTCGCAATCGTGATCATGCCTGGACGGCCTGCTTCAGCAACGATGGTTGCTTCGCGCTCATGCTGTTTGGCGTTTAACACCTGGTGTTCCAGCTTGGCTTGCGTGAGCAATTGCGAAATCAGTTCAGAGTTTTCAATCGAAGTCGTACCGACCAACACTGGCTGGCCTTTGGCCTGGCATTGTTTGATATCTTCAATCACCGCTTTATATTTTTCCATGCCGGTGCGATAGACTTTGTCCATCGCATCCAAACGCTGCACCGGTCTGTGCGTAGGAATCACCACGGTTTCCAGTGCGTAGATCTGGTTAAACTCATACGCTTCGGTATCCGCCGTACCGGTCATACCACTCAGTTTCTGGTACATGCGGAAGTAGTTCTGGAACGTGATGGACGCCAGTGTCTGGTTTTCTTTCTGGATCGCCACGCCTTCTTTGGCTTCCACTGCCTGATGCAAACCATCGGACCAGCGACGGCCCGGCATCATACGGCCAGAAAACTCATCCACAATCACGATTTCATTATTGCGCACCACGTAGTGCTGGTCACGGTGGTAAAGATTTTGCGCACGCAGGGACGCATACAAATGATGCACCAGGGTAATATTGGCTGGCTCATACAGGCTGGAACCTGCGGTCAGCAAACCTGTTTGCTCCAGCAATTGTTCCGCGTGCTCATGGCCCGCTTCACTCATGGTCACGCTTTGCGCTTTTTCATCGACCCAGAAATCGCCTTCGCCGTCTTCCACTTGCTGGCGAACCAGTTGTTTGGCGACTTCGTTAATGGCGCCGTATAAATCAACGCTGTGCTCAGCCTGGCCAGAAATAATCAGTGGCGTACGTGCTTCATCAATCAGAATGGAGTCGACTTCATCCACCAGCGCATAGTGCAAAGGACGCTGTACGCGCTCTTCTTTACTAAACACCATGTTGTCACGCAGGTAGTCAAAGCCGAATTCGTTATTGGTACCGTAGGTGATGTCAGAAGCATAAGCTTGCTGCTTGGCATCGTGTGGCATTTGTGACAGATTGATGCCGACGCTTAAGCCCAAAAAGTTGTAAAGCTGCCCCATCCACTCCGCGTCACGTTTGGCCAGGTAATCGTTGACCGTCACCACATGCACGCCTTTGCCAGTCAAGGCATTCAGGTACGTTGGCAGTGTCGCTACCAGGGTTTTACCCTCACCGGTGCGCATTTCGGCAATCTTGCCCGCATTCAGCACCATACCGCCGATCAGCTGTACGTCAAAGTGGCGCATGCCCAACGCACGCTTGCTGCCTTCGCGCACCACGGCAAATGCCTCTGGCAACAATTTTTCCAGAGACTCGCCATTGCTATACCGCTGTTTAAACTCTTCGGTTTTTGCACGTAGCTGCTCGTCGCTCAAGGCTTGAGTCTCTGGCTCTAACGCATTGATTTGTTTGACGGTTTGCTGATACTGCTTGACCAGTCGATCGTTACGACTGCCAAAAACTTTTTTAAACAACGAGGCTAACATGAGTCACACCGATTTCCGCATGTGCGGCGTTAAATTGAAATAGACCGAGATTGTATAAGATATAGAGGGGAATTGTCTCAATTATTGCACGTCAGCAAACATTCCCTTACGCATTGACTACTCCAGCGGCTTGCTTCAGGAATGGCTTCTAAGATATTCACGCGGATCCAGCGGATTGCCATTGAGACGAATTTCGTAATGCAAATGCGGACCAGTAGAGCGGCCTGTGCTGCCAATCAAGGCAATTTTCTGCCCCTTCATCACGCGCTCACCGGATTTCACCAGCAATCTGGAATTGTGCGCGTAGCGGGTTTCCAGGCCTGATCCATGATCAATTTTAAGCAGGTTGCCGTAATCGGGCGTTTGCACGGCTGTGGTCACAATGCCATCCGCCGCCGCATACACTGGCATGCCAACAGAAGCGGGGAAATCCAGCCCTTCATGAAAGGCGCGATGCCCATTTAAAGGATCAATCCGCCAGCCGTAGCTGGATGAACTGTAAGCCGCAGCAACCGGGCTACTGTTAGGCAACATTTCGCGCAGCACACTCTTTTGCAACAATTTCGCTTCAATCTTGCCTTGATACTCATCCCTGAAATCCAGGTCGGCCGACATCTGTTCAATCGTGGCTTTCAAATCCTCTTCGCTTAACGGCGAGTCCTTGACCAGCGGCCCGCCCTGGCCCAATGATTCACTGACCGGCGGCTCAGTCGCGGGCACTTCATTCACCGGCGTTCTTTCATTGATTGGCTCTGCGGTCGACTTAACCCCCGCCAATTTTGACAAACGCTGGTTCTGCGCATCCAGACGCAAAATGCGCGCCTGCAACTCGCCAATTTGCTTGGCATAGGCATCAAGGTGATTCTGGGTAGACAACATGGCGCCACGCAAATGCGGTGGCAACATGGCTTTCACGCCCTGCGACTTGATCACTTGCTGCGGCGTAATAAACAATAAGATTAATACGACAGGCACCAGGATCAACGCCAGGAGCAAGCCAAGACTTTCAAACACACCCAGTGTTTTTGGCTTGGCCATTTTTTCTGAAACAATAATGATATTAATCATGCTAAGAACTCTCGCTATTCACCGGCTAGCAATGATGACCCAACGGGTGACTCAACGCTTTCTGGCCTGGTGGTGTACAATATTCACGCATTCTGTGGACAATCCGCCATGTTCAAAATCAATCAGATTTTCAAGCATCATCACGATCTCAAGCCGCTGTTACAAGAAGCGGATGATAGGCAGCAATTACAGCAATGCTGGTCAGCAGTTGCCCCGGAATTCTCCAGGTTTTCGCATGTACTGGCGCTACATGATGGTGCACTGACGATTGCCGTACAATCAGGCGCAGCGGCCAGCAGAATCAAGTTAATGGAAACTCAACTCCTGCAAAAAATCCGGGATTTCTGTCAAAATTCCAGGAAAATCAAAGGCTTAAACCTTAACGCAATTAAGGTCAAAGTGCAAGTAAAATCTCGCCCGCAAAGCAAGCATAAACGCATCAAAGCCCCTTCAAATCAGGCTTTAAACACACTCGAAGCCTATGCTAACGAAGCCAACAATCCGGCTCTGGAAGCTGCTTTACGCCACTTTATTGACCAGCAACGCGACGACTGAGTGACGCTTTTTCCGCTCTCAAAATAGCCCTGAAAACGCGCTTGTAGACGCACTTTAATAGTGCAATAATGGCTCAACCTGTTACATTTTATTTACAAATTGAGTAGCAGGGTTTTAAGCAGTCATTACGTTTAACGCAGTTTCATCAGGAACAGGAGAAGTCATGTCAGTCGCATTAATGTTAGCGCTCGGTGCTGCAGTGTTGGCGGTGCTCTATGGCGTAGTAATGAGTCAATGGATTTCAGGGTTACCCGCAGGCAATGCCCGCATGCAGGAAATTGCCGGGGCTATTCAACAGGGCGCAGCCGCCTATTTATCCCGGCAATATAAAGCCATCGCACTGGTCGGCATCATACTGGCTATCTTGATCGGCTTATTTTTAAGCCTGCAAACCGCTATCGGTTTTTTAGTCGGTGCGATCTTATCAGGCGCTTGCGGCTTTATTGGCATGAATGTGTCGGTCAAAGCCAATGTGCGCACAGCCCAGGCAGCCACCCAAGGTATAGGTGCAGCCCTGGATGTGGCCTTTAAAGGCGGTGCGATTACTGGCATGCTGGTGGTCGGCTTGGGCCTGCTGGGCGTCGCTGGCTTTTACAGTTATCTGGGTGCAGAACAGGCGACCGACCTCAACCCACTCATCGGCCTGGCTTTTGGCTCTTCGTTAATCTCCATCTTTGCACGACTGGGTGGCGGCATTTTCACCAAAGGCGCAGATGTCGGCGCTGACCTGGTGGGCAAGGTTGAAGCCGGTATCCCGGAAGATGACCCGCGCAATCCGGCCGTGATTGCCGATAACGTCGGTGACAATGTCGGTGACTGTGCCGGTATGGCCGCCGACCTGTTTGAAACCTATGCCGTGACGCTGATCGCTACCATGGTGCTCGGCGGGCTGATGGCCGCAGAAGCAGGAGCTAATGGTGTCATTTACCCCTTGCTGTTAGGTGCGGTCTCCATCGTTGCCTCCATTATTGGCTGCTTCTTTGTCAAAGCCTCACCCGGCATGAAAAACGTCATGCCTGCGCTGTACAAAGGCCTGGCCGTCGCTGGCTTGCTGTCACTTATCGCGTTTTACTTTGTCACGCAATATGTGTTTCCGCAAGGCTACACCCATGGCGAAGTGACCGTCTCCAGCCAGGCATTATTTGGCGCGTGCGCGGTAGGTTTGGTCTTAACTGCTGCCCTGGTATGGATCACCGAATACTATACCGGCACTGATTACGCGCCAGTGAAACACGTGGCACAAGCCTCAACCACCGGCCACGCCACCAACATTATTGCAGGCATAGGCGTATCCATGAAGTCGACTGCCCTGCCGGTCATCTCGGTCTGTATCGCTATCTACGTCGCATTTCACCTGGCCGGTCTTTATGGCGTAGCGATTGCTGCCATGGCCATGCTGAGCATGGCAGGCATTGTGGTCGCGCTGGATGCATACGGCCCGATTACCGATAACGCTGGCGGCATCGCCGAGATGGCCGAGTTACCCAGTAGCGTGCGTGATGTCACCGATCCACTGGATGCTGTGGGCAATACCACCAAAGCGGTGACCAAAGGCTATGCCATTGGCTCAGCTGGGCTGGCTTCATTGGTGCTGTTTGCCGATTACACGCACAAACTGGAAAGCGCAGGCATTACCGCCAGCTTTGATTTAAGCGACCCGAAAGTCATTATTGGCCTGTTTCTTGGCGGCCTGATTCCCTTCCTGTTTGCCGCCATGGCGATGGAAGCCGTTGGTCGTGCCGCAGGTAGCGTGGTTGAAGAAGTGCGCCGCCAGTTCCGCGAAATCAAAGGCATTATGGAGGGTACGGCCAAACCGGAATATGGCAAAGCAGTCGATATGCTGACCAGCGCGGCGATTAAAGAAATGATGCTGCCTTCATTGCTCCCCGTCGCTGCGCCCATTCTGGTGGGATTATTTCTGGGCCCGGTCGCACTAGGTGGCTTGCTTATGGGCACGATTGTCACCGGCCTGTTTGTCGCGATTTCGATGTGTACTGGCGGTGGTGCCTGGGACAACGCCAAGAAGTATATTGAGGACGGCCATCATGGCGGCAAAGGCTCTGACGCCCATAAGGCTGCCGTCACAGGTGATACCGTCGGCGACCCTTACAAGGACACGGCTGGCCCGGCAGTCAACCCATTAATCAAAATTATCAATATCGTGGCACTGTTGATTGTCCCACTGCTTCATTAACAGAAGCTGCGCTTCAGCAAATAAAAAAGTCGGCCTAGGCCGACTTTTTTGATGCATCGCTCACATTAAAACGCTGGCTTCACTTCTGCTTCGTTATAACGTACCACACCATCATTAATTTCCTGATGTGCATCTTCAATGCCGACCCAGCCTTCGATCTTGACCCATTTACCTTTGTCCAGGTCTTTATAGTGCTCAAAGAAGTGGGCAATCATGTCCAAACGCCAAGGCGAAACATCGCTCAATGTTTTCTGGTAGGCATACAGGCCACATACTTTTTCAATCGGCACTGCCAGCACTTTGGCATCACCACCGGCTTCGTCGGTCATTTTCAACATGCCTAAAGCACGGCAACGTACAACGACGCCTGGCAATAATGGCACTGGCGTAATCACCAGCACATCTACCGGGTCTCCATCATCGCCCAGCGTGTGTGGAATATAGCCGTAGTTACATGGATATTGCATGGATGTACCCATGAAACGATCCACAAACAGCGCACCACTTTCTTTATCTACTTCGTATTTAACCGGGTCGCCGTTAGCCGGAATTTCGATAATGACGTTAAAGTCGTGGGGCAAATCCTTGCCGCTTGGCACCAAATTCAAAGACATCTTCTCAAACCCATTTCAACAAAAAAGCGCCATTATAGGCGAATAATATGAACATTTGCTGTCAAACAGCACTATTTTTGATCCGGCACAAGCGGCACAGAATCGCGACACGCCTGCCGCACCGCGACTGGCGTCAACTTGAGTGCCAAGTAAAGCAATAATGGAATAATCACTAACTCATCCAACTGGCCGATCACCGGAATAAAGTCCGGAATCAGGTCAAACGGTAACACCAGATAAGCTAACGCCAGCCATAACAAGCCTTTGGCCAACTTGGGCGTCTGCGGATGCGCATGCAGTGCGCGGTAAAACGCAACCTCCTGCTTGAACCGGCTGGCGAGTGTCGCTAATTGCGCGCGAAAGCCCATAGGAGCAGTGAGTAATGGTTGCCGTGATTAATCGACCAGCAAGGTACGCCCGGTCAATTTGGCAAACGCTTCCATATATTTATCAGAAGTACGTTGCGCTACATCTGCCGGTAACTCAGGGCCCGGTGCGACTTTGTCCCAGCCGCAGCCCTCCAGCCAGTCACGCACATACTGCTTGTCATAGCTGGGCGGGTTACTGCCAATCTGGTATTGGTCCGCTGGCCAGAAGCGGGAAGAATCCGGCGTTAAGGCTTCATCCATCACATGCAACACACCATGCGCGTCGACGCCGAATTCAAATTTGGTGTCCGCAATGATAATACCCTTGGTGCGTGCATATTCCGCCGCACGTGTGTACAAGGCAATGGCGGCCTTTTCTACCTGCGCCGTCAGGTCTTTGCCTATCAGCGCTTCCACCTGGGCGACACTGATGTTTTCATCGTGCTCGCCAACGGCGGCCTTGCTTGAAGGCGTGAATAACGGTTTAGGTAATTGTTGCGCCAATTGCAGACCAGCCGGTAGAGGAATGTCGCAGACAGTGCCTTTGGCTTTGTACTCTTTCCAGCCACTACCGACCAGGTAGCCACGCACAATCGCCTCCAGCGGCAAGGCTTTGAGTTTCTTCACCACCACGGCACGACCTTTTACCTGCTCAATTTCATCAGGTGCGACCACAGACTCAGGCGCAATGCCAGTCAAATGGTTAGGCACCACATCCTGCAATTGTTCAAACCAGAAATTAGCCATTTGCGTCAGCATGGCCCCTTTGTGCGCAATGCCGGTGGGCAAAATCACATCAAAAGCGCTTAAACGATCAGTGCTCACCAGCAACATGGTGTGGGCGTCGATATCGTAAATATCACGCACCTTGCCCTGGTGCAGTTTTTTCAGGCTTTTGATGGAGGTTTCGAGCAAAGGCGCACGCATAATGTCTATCACACAAGTAAAAATAGCATTATAAATGCGCGACGCCGTTGCAGGCGAGTAAATTGTCTATCAGCGCCAAACTGCCCAATTCCACACTCAGGATCAAGCGGCCTCTGCCACCTCTTCTTCCGCCGCTGGCAAATCTGTCATCGACAATTTGGCATAGCTCACGTAGCGGGTTAACCGTAACAAGTTGCAGGTATAGCCATATTCATTGTCATACCAGCCGATCAATTTGACGAAGGTCGGATCCAGCATGATGCCAGCCCCCGCATCGAACACACTGGCGGCCGGGAAACCGCGGAAATCGCTGGAAACCACGGGCTCTTCGGTATAGCCAAGCACGCCTTTCAAATCACGCTCAGAGGTATATTTCATTACGGCGCAAATGTCTTCGTAAGTGGTTTTTTGTTGCAACTCCACGGTTAAATCGACCACAGACACATCGGCCGATGGAATCCGCATGGACATGCCAGTGAGTTTTTTATTGAGCGCCGGAATTACTTTACCCACGGCTTTGGCCGCGCCGGTACTCGAAGGAATAATGTTTTCAAATACGCCGCGTCCGCCGCGCCAGTCCTTGTTGGAGGTACCATCGACCGTTTTCTGGGTAGCGGTCGCAGCATGAATGGTGGTCATCAAGCCACGCTTGACACCAAAATGGTCATGCAACACCTTGACGATAGGCGCCAGCCCATTGGTCGTACAAGACGCCGCCGAGACGATATCTTCACCGTGATAATGATAGTGATTGACGCCGTAGACATACATGGGCGTATCGTCTTTGCCGGGTGCAGATTGCACCACAATGCGCGCGCCACCCGCAATATGCGCCGCGCAGGTTTCCTGGGTCAGGAACACGCCAGTGCATTCGATCACCACATCGACCGCTTCAGCTCCCCAGTCGATATCTGCCGGTTTGGTATGCGCGGTGAGGCGTATTTTCTTGCCATTAATGACCAGAAAGTCGCCCTCTAAATGTGCATCCTGTGCCAGCCTGCCGTGCACGGAGTCATATTTGAGCATATACAACATATGGTCAGGTTCTTCGATGCCGTTAATGGCCACGACCTCCATATCCTTGAACTCTGCCTGATTTAATGCGGCGCGCAATACCATACGACCAATGCGGCCAAAGCCGTTAATCCCCACCCTAATGCCCATTTTTGACTCCTTCGTCTCTGGATAGGAAAAAAACAAGCAATTTTGATGCTAATTTTCACCAATTAGCATTAGACAGGCGCGAAAGCCTTGAATAGAATAGAGTTGAATCTTTTGAATGTTGCAAGCAACTGGCCATCGGATATTTTGTGAACATCGCAGAACAATTACTGAGTGGTATCCTGGACACATTACCGCTGCAAATTGCAGTGATTGATGAGACCAGCAGCATTATTTACGTGAATCAGGCCTGGCGAAAATTCGGGCTACTTTACGGCCTGGACCTGGAAACAGACTGGTTTGGTATCGCTTACCTCGACCTCTGCCGAGCCAATGAAGACACCAATCAACCACTGTTAGTGGACGGTATCGAGCGCGTACTCAGCGGCTCAATCGAGCACTTCACGACTGACTATTTGTGTCATACGCCGACCCAGGAACCTACCTGGTTGACACTCAATTTGCAACCCATGCAAACCACGCTGGCTGACGGCAAGTTATTTTTACTGTCACTGACCAACATCACCCACCACAAACAGACTGAAGACCGCATTTCGGCCCTCACCTTAACCGACCCGCTCACCGGGCTGGCCAATCGCCGTCGCCTGGAACAATTCATGCGCGATGAATGGTCACGTGCCATCCGCCATCAGTCCAGCCTCAGCGTGATGATGGTCGATGCCGACCACTTCAAACAACTCAATGACAGTATGGGACATGGCGCGGGGGATGATTGCCTGCGCCAATTGGCGGGCATATTAAAACGTTACAGTAACCGCCCGGGGGACTTGGCTGCGCGTTACGGCGGGGAAGAGTTTGTCTTGGTACTGGGGCAAACCACACAGCAGGAAGCCGCTAAAATTGCCGAGCGCATCCGGCAGAAAGTCATGGCGCTGGATATCCGCTTCGCCGGCCATCGCCTGATGACCGTGAGCATCGGCGTTGCTTCACTAGGCCTTCAGCAATCGCAGTCACACAAAGAGCAGCATGCGCGCAACCAGTGGCTTAATTTCAGCGAAGACGGCAACTTGCTGATTGAACAGGCCGATAAGGCTTTATATGTGGCCAAAAAACAGGGCCGCAACCGCGTTGAAGTCTACGATAAACACCATAGACTAACGGTCCCGCTCTCCGTTTAACCAACAACGTAGCGCGCAGACCGTCACCAGGCTTGAAGATTAAGCTGCGCGTTCTTCGAGGATAGCCACTGCTGGTAAGGTTTTACCCTCCAGAAACTCCAGGAACGCACCACCAGCCGTAGAAATATAAGACACTTTGTCATAAATATCATACTTCTGGATCGCAGCAATGGTGTCACCACCGCCAGCCAGCGTAAAGGCCTTGGTTTCGGCAATCGCTTTGGCAATCGTTTTAGTGCCTTCACCAAACTGGTCAAACTCAAATACACCCACCGGGCCGTTCCAAACTACCGTGCCTGCTTTCATGATGATATCGACCAACTCGGACGCAGATTGCGCACCAATATCAAAAATCATTTCGTCGGCAGCCACGTCAGTCGCTGGCTTTTTCACAGCAGGTTCATTGGCATCAAATTGCTTGCCCACCACCACATCTTTGGCAATTGGCACGCAGGCGCCACGCGCAGACATTTTGTCCATCAGGCATTTCGCGGTGCCAATCAAGTCATCCTCACACAAAGACTTGCCGACTTCCTGGCCAGAAGCTTTGAGGAAGGTGTTGGCGATACCACCGCCAACCACCAACTGGTCGACCTTATCAGACAAGCTTTCCAAGACGGTCAACTTGGTTGACACTTTGGAACCACCCACAATCGCCACCAGTGGACGCGCAGGTGCCAGCAAGGCCTTGCTTAATGCATCCAGCTCTTGTGTCAGCAGAATACCTGCACAGGCGACTGGCGCAAATTTGGCAATCCCATGCGTGGAAGCTTCAGCACGGTGCGCAGTGCCAAACGCATCCATTACAAATACATCGCACAAGGCGGCGTATTTCTTCGCCAGTTCATCGTTGTTTTTCTTTTCACCCACATTGAAGCGACAGTTTTCCAGCAAAATCAGCTGGCCATTTTGCGTGGTCAGGCTGTCTTCAGGCGCGTTTGGCGCCAGCCAGTTTTTGACCAGGCGCACCGGCTGCCCCAACAACTTACTCATCACATCGGCTACCGGCTGCAATGAGTTCTCTTCACTGTACACACCTTCTTCCGGGCGACCCAAATGCGAAGTCACCATCACTTTGGCGCCTGCCTTCAAAGCAAACTCAATGGTGGGCATGCTGGCTACAATTCTGGCATCACTGGTCACCACGCCGTCTTTCACCGGCACATTGAGGTCGGCACGGATAAACACACGCTTGCCACGCAAGTCGAGGTCGGTCATTTTGATGAATTTCATGAAGGTCTCCCTTGAGCGGTCGCCGCCGCTTGAATATAAACTGGTAAGGATAAAAATCTCAGTGGCCAAAACAAACGGGGCATAAAGCCCCGTGCATGATTAAGCAATGTGTTGAACCAGGCGCAGCAGGTTACAGGTGTAACCGTATTCGTTGTCGTACCAGCCAACGACTTTGACAAAAGTCGGGTCCAGCATAATACCGGCATCGGCATCAAACACGCTGGCGGCTGCACTGCTGCGGAAGTCACTGGAAACCACTTTTTCGTTGGTAAATTCCAGTACACCTTTTAACTCACCGTCGGCCGCTTTTTGCATGGCCGCGCAAATCGCTTCATAGGTTGTTTCGTTATTCAGTTCTACGGTCAAATCCACCACAGACACATCAGCTGAAGGGACGCGCATGGCCATACCGGTCAGCTTTTTGTTGAGGGAAGGAATCACTTTACCTACCGCCTTGGCAGCGCCAGTGCTGGAAGGAATAATGTTTTCAAACACGCTGCGGCCACCGCGCCAGTCTTTTTTGGAGGTGCCATCTACCGTCAGTTGTGAGGCTGTCGCGGCATGAATAGTGGTCATCAAGCCACGTTTGATACCAAAGGTGTCATGCAATACTTTTGCCAATGGTGCCAGGCCATTGGTGGTACAAGACGCGGCAGAAATAATCGCCTGGCCTGCATATTCGTTATGGTTTACGCCAAACACAAACATAGGCGTGTCATCTTTACCTGGCGCTGATTGCACCACTTTTTTCGCACCGCCACTAATGTGCGGATGGCAGTTGTCCTGTGTCAGGAACGCGCCGGTAGATTCGATGATGATATCTGCACCACCAATACGCCAGTCAATCTTGCTAGGGTCACGTTCTGCGGTCAAATGAATGCGTTTGCCATTTACCACCAGTGCACCATTATCAGTTTCTACCTTGGCATTAAAACGGCCATGGACCGAGTCATACTTGAGCAAATACATCATGTATTCAACATCATATGAACTATTAATCGCTACCACTTCGATGTTGCTGAACTCTTGCTGCTCAATCGCCGCGCGTAACGCCATACGGCCAATTCGTCCAAACCCGTTAATGCCTACCTTGACTGACATATGCTCCCCAACATTGCTTAGAACTAAAACTCAGTATTTTAACCTAAACCACCTATACTGGACAGATTGTAAGTATTTGATTTGATACACGACAAAGCAGAAAAATCATTCAAACACGGCTTCATGCCTGCATGAAGCATCCAACTGATAGAAAGAGAACCTGATGCAAGACACCATTATTCTCGCTGGCGGCTGTTTTTGGGGCATGCAAGACCTGTTCCGACGCCTGCCCGGCGTCATTTCCACACGTGTTGGCTATACCGGCGGCGACATTGCCCATGCCACCTACCGCAATCATGGCAACCATGCAGAGGCCATAGAGGTGGAGTTTGATGCGTCACAGATCAGCCTGCGGCAGTTACTGGTATTCTTTTTCCAGATTCACGACCCGACCACCTTGAACCGCCAGGGCAATGATTTGGGACCATCTTACCGCTCGGCCATTTATTATGCCAATGCGGCACAAAAAGCCGAGGCAGAACAACTGATCACCGACATGAATGCCACGCAGATCTGGCCCGGGAAGGTCGTCACAGAGGTCACGCCTGCCAGCGATTTTTGGCTGGCCGAGCCTGAACACCAGGATTATTTAGTCAAATATCCCACCGGCTATACCTGTCATGGTTTGCGGCAGGAGTGGATTTTGCCACAAGACCGCACAGCGGCCGTGTGGCTATAGATTATTCAGGGGTGACGGTGGGTGGCAACTTGTTTGCCGCGGCAGGCTTGCGCGGCTTGCCGCCCGGACGTCGGCCAGAATGGTGCAAAAAGGTCGCCAGCTCGTTAAGTGCTAATTGATAAACCTCGCGCTTGAACTCAATCACATCTTCAAGTGGCACCCAGTATTCACTCCAGCGCCAGGCATCAAACTCGGGGTGCTCAGTCGCACGTAACGACACATCTGAGTCGCGGCCGGTCAGGCGTAATAAAAACCAGATTTGTTTTTGACCTTTATAACTGCCGCGCCACTCGCGTTTTATCCAGCTGGTCGGTACTTCATAGCGCAGCCAGTCACGGGTACGGCCCAGAATTTTGACGTGCTCGGGCTTGAGGCCTACCTCTTCCATCAGCTCACGATACATCGCTTGTTCCGGCGTTTCACCATATTTGATGCCGCCTTGCGGAAACTGCCACGCATGCTCTCTGATACGCTTGCCCCAAAACACCTGGTTATGTGCATTGCAAAGCACAATCCCAACGTTCGGACGGTATCCATCACGATCTAACATAAAAAACTGCCTTCAATATTTCCTGCAATTTTTTCACACTTTGCCCTTTAATGAAAGGACAACCATCATGCGCCTGCCATAAAACCATGCCTGCTTGACGCAAAAAAAAAAAGCTCACAGACCGTGAGCTTTTTTTACTTCAATCCTGAAATACTCAGGATTTCATACGGCGCGCAGCCAAACCACCCACAACCAACAGGCCAGCAAACATCATGGCAGACTTATCTGCTTCTGGTACTGGAATCACAGTCATGTTGACGAAAGTGTAATCAGACTGGTTATCACAGTTTTTACAATGAGAGTTAGGATATCCTTTTGCAGCCGTGAAAACGATGCTGTCTACTGAACGGAAACCAAACGGGTTGTTCAATTGCCAGGCACCTGTACCGCCATCTACTGCACCGCTACCGATGGACACCACACTACCTTCGCCAGTCCAGGCCGCAGTGTGTACGCCAGTGGCTGTCAAATAATAAACGCCTGTGCCACCGTCAGCAAAACTGACCAGCATTTTTGCCACTTCTTTCACATCGTTATACTCTGGACCATCAAACAACAATGCCAGGTTAATAGAGGACACAATCACTTCTTTAGAAAATGTACCGGTCAATGTTTCACCGATATCGATTTCACCAGCAGTTCTACCGCCAGCAATACCAACACCAGTAATACCTGCTTGCGATTTCTTCTGGAACGCGCTGCTACCGGCAAAAGTCGCAGTGGTACCATCCGCGAATGTGGTCAGGTAGCTAGATTGCCCGTTCACGAAATTGGAACCTACCACGGTGCCCGTAGTCAAGGCAGAGGCAGAGGCAGATTGCGCGGTTGCCAGTAGCGACACCGACAGCAGCAACTTAAGGCCAGCATAAAATATTTTTTTCATTGTGACTTCCTTATAGATTAAACAATTTGGGATTAAAAAATTCTTTGCCATTTTAAGTCAGCGGACTGAATGTATAAAATAGTCCGTTAGGGTCAAAGGCGAATATTTTGTTTCTTTTCATACATTTACAAATAAAACGCCAAATTCCCACAGTGCATTTATGGTCATATAATTAATACATCTGTCAACCCGATACACTCACAACCGTTTTATCTTTATGCACTTGCCAATGACACACACCTCTCACGCACCCAAACAACATCGCCTGTACCAACGGTGCAGTAGCCTGCTCTTGCTATTCGTGTGGAGCGCACTCAGTCACGCAGGTAATTTAGCCTACATTACCAACCAGGGCAGTGACACAGTATCGGTAGTCGACACGCAAAAAAAACAGGTCATACAGACGATAGACGTTGGTAAAGCGCCAGTAGGCGTAGCGATTGCGGCAAAGCAGCAGCGCGTTTACATCAGCAATGCCAATAGCCAAAGCGTCTCCGTCATCAACAGCCATACCCAGCAAAAGGTGCAAGACATCCCGGTGCCAGTACAAGCCGTAGGCATCACACTCAGCCGCGATGAGCACACCTTATATGTGGCCGACTGGGGCGGCGAACAGGTGATTGCCGTAGACACGGCACACCCCGAAAAACAAAAAGCCTTCAAGGCGGGTAAAACACCTTCAGGCATGCTGATCAGCGCAGACAACAAAAAATTGTTTATTGCCAACCGCGATAGCAACGACATTACCGTTGTCGACACTAATACGCTGAAAACGCTGGCGCAAATCCCGGTCGGCTTGCACCCGTTCGCTTTAACGCTCAGTCCTGATGGCCGCACACTGTTCGTCGTCAATGTGGTCAGCAACACACTCACCTTACTGAATGTGGATACCTACCAATCGAGCACAGTAAAAACCGGGCAGCACCCTTATGGCGTTGCCATTAGCCCGGACAGTCGCTGGGCCTATGTCAGCAACAATCATGCAGAAAGCGTTTCGGTGATTGATTTAAACACAGGCAAAACCGTGAAAACGGTTACCGTCGGCGAGTTCCCTGAAGGGATTGAGTATGACAAAGCGACCAATCAAATCGTCGTTGCCAATTGGGGATCAGACACTGTTTCAATGATTGACGCCCAGACAAACACCGTCACGCACACCATTGCCAGCCCCAAACTATGCCGGTCATTTGGGCAATTTATACTTCAGGCCAAATAAAATTTGTTTTTTTCACAGGATGACCCATGAATTAGTCGCAAAGAAGCTTTTTTTTAGGTAAAGTCATGGGTTGCTTTTGAAACTCCAAGACTGCCTACTTTTATCAAGTACCGCTTACTTTTAGTTTTGAAAGTCTGTAAATATCAGGAGAAATGTAATGAAAAAAATTCTAGGCATTATTGCTGTTTCTTTATTGCCGCTGATCCCTCTGACTGCTGGCGCACACGGTGCGGCTGCGTTACGTTTTGAAAAAACCGTTACCATCAAAGCAGCACCGGCAAAAGTCTGGGCATTGCTCAAAGACTTTGGCAATGTACAAGCTTGGCACGCAGGCGTTGAATCAACCACTGTAGAGCAGAAAAAAGATGAAAACGGTGATGACGCCACTTATCGCACCGTTAAACTGAAAAACGGCGGCGTGATGTACGAAAAACTGCGCTCTGCCGACGACGCTGGCATGCGTTTGAAATATGAATACGTGCTTGAAAAAAGTACCTTGCAAGTGTCTAACTTTTACCCAAGCATCACTGTGACTGGCAGCGGCAACGAAGCAGTGGTAACGGTTAAAGGCAGCTACACACGTGCTGATTCTTCAAACATCCCAAAACCTGAACAAAATGACGACGCTGCAACCAAAGCAGTTAACGACTATTTTGATGCTGGTCTGGAAAGCCTGAAAAAGGTTGCCGAATCGGGAAAGTAATTAGCCAGGGTTCTGGTAAGCGCACGCAAGGCAACAGTAAACCCTGGTGGAAGTTCTGGTAAGTCTTACGTTGTAAACAACAGTTTTTGCAAATGCAGTGTTTGGTCAAAAGCTAAACACTGACACCAAATAAAGGGATTGTGTACCACACAATCCCTTTTTTGCATCTAAAGCACCCGCTCTGCCCCCCTGACCAAAAATATCACTTGCATTGCCAAAGATTGGCGATCGCTGTCACTTTACGTCATCTTTCATTTTGCCAACCTAGCCAAAAGTTCTCGAATTCAATTCGAAGAAATAAAGCATAAAAACCCTTTAATTCATATTTTTCAATAAGTTAGAGAAGATATTGAAGAGCTGGCACAGCTGTTGCTTTAGGGTTTAGCGAACACTGTTGGAAAAGCAGTGAATGAAACAGTAGATGTTCACTTTAAACTTGACTCAAAAGGAAAACATGATGAAAAAACACGTACAACAAGGTTTTACCCTGATTGAATTGATGATCGTTGTTGCCATTATTGGTATTTTGGCTTCCGTGGCGATTCCGGCATACAGCGACTATGTAAAAGATGCTCATGATGGCTCCTGTTTAGAAGAGGCAACAGCATACTCAAAACGTGCCTATACTCAACTGACTTTAAGTAAACCAGTTGACGGGTATACAAAAAACAATTGTGATGCAGTAGCCGCTCCAGCCAACCTGGACGCAACTTTATCGTTCACTGCTGCAGACAACAGTGGCAGTGGTAAAGCAATCACGTGCTTAATGACAAATGCTGGCGCATGTTCGATTGCTAAATAATTAGGCCACAAGCATTACCTGATACTTAGAATTAACTATCAGGTCTAACAAAAAAAGCCACGCATTTAATGTGTGGCTTTTTTGTTAGACATCAAATGACTTATGCTCACATTAAAGACTTACTTACTCTCAGGCGCCCCACTTAACTTATCCTGCTTCTTTGGTAAAATTAATCATTCACCAAAAATTAGGATTGCCAGTGTTAGAAAGCATCATTAAACACCCTCAAGCACAGCTTGCCTGCATCATCTGGATGCACGGCTTAGGCGCCGACGGCCACGACTTTGAGCCTGTAGTGCAGATGCTCAATCTGCCGCATATTAAATTTATTCTGCCGCATGCGCCTTATAGACCTGTTACCCTCAACAACGGTTACGAGATGCGCGCCTGGTATGATATTTTTGGGCTACAGTCAGAGAGCACGCAAGACGAAGCTGGCATCAATCAGATGCAGGTGACAATCAACACCATGATTGAAGCAGAGATTGCGAGAGGCATTCCTTCACAACGTATTTTGCTGGCGGGGTTTTCACAGGGTGGCGCAATGGCTTTGCACACGGCAACGCACTTTGACAAACCCTTGGCTGGCGTATTGGCGCTCTCCACTTACTTGCCCTTAAAGAGTCAACTCAAAGAAAAGCAGCATCCAGCAAATCAGCAATTGCCGATCTGGATGGCACATGGACGACAAGACAGTGTCATTACACTGGCGACTGCGCAATCTTCGCGACAAATGCTAGAGGCTGCGGGTTATGCGGTGGAATGGCACGAATACGACATGCCGCACAGTGTATGTGAAGAAGAAATCAACGATATTCGCCAATTTCTGCTGCGCGTTTTACCTGCCTGATCTATCCTTCGTACACATGAGAATAATCCCGCAAGCTTGGGGAGTTTTGTTAAAATAGCTGGCGTTTTCACAGGCTAATTTTCATGAGTGCTTCCAAAAAGTCACCGTCTACGGTGAATGATCAACAAACTTTTGCTGAGCGACTGGCAGCATTGGAGTCCATCGTTAAAAGTATGGAGTCTGGCGAACTGCCACTGGAAGCCGCATTAACGGCTTACACCGAAGGCATGCAACTGTTGCAAGTGTGCCAGGAATCTCTCCAGCAAGCCGAACAAACCGTGCTGATCTTGAACCAGCAGCAACAGCTGACTCCTTTTGAGGCCAATTAACGCGCCTGCTTTCTTTTGTCTTTAGTCATGACTCAGCCTCCATTTGTTTTTGATCATTGGGCCAGCGCACATCAGCAACGCGTTGAAGAGGTATTGTCACGTACGCTGCCAAGTGAGAACACGTTGCCTGGCCGCCTGCATGAGGCCATGCGTTATGCGGTGCTAGGCGGGGGCAAGCGTGTGCGCGCCTTGTTAAGTTATGCTGCGGCAGAACTGGCTGGCGCGACACCAAACGCGGCAGATGCCGCCGCCGCCGCCGTGGAACTGATTCACGCCTTTTCACTGGTGCATGATGATATGCCATGCATGGACGATGACGACCTGCGCCGCGGCAAGCCCAGCTGCCACAAACAATATGACGATGCAACCGCCTTGCTGGTGGGCGATGCGTTACAAAGCCAGGCCTTTGAATGCCTGGCAATCACCAGTGCGCCGCAAGCTTTAAAACAAGTGCAGATATTGGCAACAGCAACTGGCTCACGCGGCATGTGTGGCGGCCAGAGCATAGACTTGCAAAGCACCGGCAAATTGCTGTCACGTGAGGCATTGCAAACCATGCACCAGTACAAAACGGGCGCCCTGATTGAAGCGGCAGCCTTACTGGGTGCTTATGCAGCGGACCACACGCATCAGCAACTCATCACGGCCTTAGAGCAATATAGCCAGCATATGGGGCTGGCATTCCAGGTGGTCGATGATATTCTCGACGCCACCGCAGATACACAAACCCTGGGCAAAACCGCTGGCAAAGATGCCTTGCAGGAAAAATCGACCTACGTCAGCTTGCTAGGTTTGGAAGAAGCGAAAGCACTGGTCAACAGCTTGCATGCGCAAACATTGCAGTTACTGGCGAGCTTCGGCCCGCAGGCAGACCCGCTACGCGGCATTGCCAAATTTATTTGTGAGCGCCCATTTTAATCATGACTTCACTGCTGTCCCGCATTGACTCCCCTACCGACCTCCGCACGCTGGAGCGCTCGCAGCTCAAAGTGCTGGCCGCAGAACTACGCGCATTCCTGATTCAAAGCGTGTCACAAACGGGCGGCCATCTGGCCTCTAACCTGGGCGTGGTTGAACTCACCATCGCATTACATTACATCTACAACACGCCTGATGATCGCCTGGTGTGGGATGTTGGCCACCAAACCTACCCGCACAAAATTTTAACTGGCCGCCGCGAAGCCATGGCTAATTTGCGCAAAGCCGGCGGCATTGCTGGCTTTCCCAAGCGCGATGAGAGCGAATACGACACCTTTGGCACCGGCCATTCCAGCACCTCGATTTCAGCCGCGTTAGGCATGGCTGTTGCTGCCAAAGCACAAGGCTCGAATCGCCGCAGCGTCGCGATCATTGGCGATGGCGCCATGACTGCTGGCATGGCATTTGAAGCGTTGAACAATGCTGGCGATATGGATACCAACATTTTGGTGATCCTCAATGATAACGACATGAGCATCTCCAACAACGTCGGCGCGCTTAACAATTACCTTGCTCGCTTAATGTCCGGCAAGCTTTATGACAGCGTGCGCCGCAGCGGCAAAAAAGTGCTGGATATCATGCCGCCGGTGAAGGAATTTGCGCGACGTGCCGAAGAACATGCCAAAGGCATGGTGACACCAGGAACGCTATTTGAAGAATTCGGTTTCAACTATATTGGCCCGATTGACGGCCACGATATCGACACCCTGATCGATACGCTGGGCAATATCCGCCAGCTGCAAGGCCCGCAATTTTTGCATGTCGTCACACAAAAAGGCAAAGGCTACAGCCCGGCCGAAGCGAATCCGAACAAATACCATGGCGTGAGCAAGTTTGACCCGCAAAACGGACATAGCCTGAGCCATAGCGAGCGACCAAGTTATACGCAAATATTCGGCGACTGGCTGGTCGACATGGCCGCAGCAGATGACAAACTGGTCGGCATCACGCCTGCCATGTGCGATGGTTCCGGTCTCAACCGCTTTGCTGAAGCGTATCCACAACGCTATTTTGATGTGGGCATTGCCGAACAACATGCACTGACATTTGCTGCGGGCATGGCCTGTGACGGCCTGAAACCAGTGGTGGCGATTTACTCGACCTTTTTGCAACGCGCGTATGACCAATTGATTCATGATATCGCTTTGCAAGATCTTGACGTATTACTGGCAATTGACCGTGCTGGCCTGGTCGGCGCCGATGGCCCGACACATGCCGGCAGCTTTGATTTAAGCTTTTTGCGTTGCATCCCCAATATCGTCATCATGGCGCCTAGCGATGAAAACGAGTGCCGCCAAATGCTGACGACTGGCTACCAGTATCCGGGCACTGCCGCCGTACGCTATCCACGCGGCAGTGGCATAGGCGCCAGTATTTCGCCAGCCTTAGAATCACTGCCTATTGGCAAAGCACACTTGGTGCGCCACGGTAACAAAGTCGCCATTCTGGCTTTTGGCAGCATGCTGCAACCAGCGCTACAAGCAGCAGAAGCCTTCGATGCCAGCGTAGTCAATATGCGTTTTATCAAACCGCTCGATGAAGCCATAGTGCTGGAAATGGCGCGCACGCACGATTACCTGCTCACTGTGGAAGAAAATGCCGTGATGGGTGGCGCTGGCGCGGCTGTGATGGAATGTTTGCAAGCACATGGCCTGGCCAAACCGATACGCTGCCTCGGCTTGCCAGACCAATTCATCGAGCATGGCAGCCACGAAACTATGCTGGCCGAATGTGGTCTAGACCATAACGGTATCAAGTCTGCTATTGAGAAATTAATTTCCGAGTAGTAAACTCAACTATTAATTAACAGGCGGGAATGCCCGCGATGGAACCCTGATGAATCAACCCGTGATCCCCACAACGATCGAAGATGTACAGAATACGCCAGACGTGCGTAGACTGGATATCAACAAAGTCGGTATCAAATCTATTCGCCACCCGGTGATTGTCAAAGACAAATCTGGTGGTGAGCAACATACTGTGGCCCTGTTTGATATGTATGTGCATTTGCCACATAACTTCAAAGGCACGCATATGTCTCGCTTTGTCGAGATTTTGAACATGAATGAGCACGCCATTTCGATCGACTCATTCGAAACCATTTTGCGTCAAATGGTAGAACGGCTGGAAGCTGAATCCGGTTATGTGGAAATGCGTTTCCCTTATTTCATCAATAAAGCCGCGCCGGTTTCCGGCGTCAAAAGCTTGCTGGATTATGATGTGACCTTTATTGGTGAGATCAAACAAGGTAATTTTGAAATCACCGTCAAAGTCATGGTGCCAGTCACCAGCCTGTGTCCATGCAGTAAAAAAATCTCCGACTATGGTGCACACAATCAGCGCTCGCATGTCACAGTGACAGCCCTCTTGAATGACTTTATGTGGCTGGAAGACCTGGTGACACTGATTGAAGATCAGGCCTCTTGCCAGCTGTATGGTTTGCTCAAACGCCCGGATGAAAAGTTTGTGACCGAGCGTGCTTATGACAATCCAAAATTCGTCGAAGATATGGTGCGCGACGTCGCTGCACAGCTCAATGATGAGAAACGCATTGTGAAATATGTGGTTGAATCAGAGAACTTTGAGTCTATCCACAACCACAGCGCGTACGCTCTGATTGAGCGCGATAAACGCGTCAATTAATCGTCGCAGTAGAAATAAAAACAGCCCGCATGCGGGCTGTTTTACTTTGATCGGCTGTCACTGCATCAATGGCTAAACATGCCTTTACGGGCATAGGGTTGCGATAGATGCAAGCCAAGTGCCACAACAATGGCACCGAGTAGCGGAAATAAAGCCGCCAGTGTAAACGTCACTTGCCCGCCCAGGTATTGCAAGGCAAACCCACCCAGCAAACCACCCAGCGCCCCGCCGATGCCATATGCCACACTGTTATAAATGGCTTGCCCTTTGGCCTGGTGGCGGCCATTAAAATATTGCGTCACGACTTCCACAGATGCTGCATGGAAGCTGCCAAAAGTGAAGGCATGCATGGTTTGCGCCAGCAACAATAACCATAAGTTATCCGGCACCAGGCCCATCATGGTGAAACGTACGACGCCAATCAGCAGGCTCGCTAGCAAAATGGTTTTGAGTTTAAAGTGTGTCATGATCCAAGGCATCTTGATAAAAATGCCAATTTCGCAAATCACGCCCAGTCCCCATAACCAGCCTATCATGCCTTTGCTGTAGCCATGCTCAGCCAGGTAGATAGAGTAAAAATTGTACATCAGACCATGCGCTGTCACCATCATGGCGCAACCCACTAACAACGAAATCACGGCAGGCTGCTTCAATATTTGCCACACGGAGAAATCGTCATGTGCATGCGGCGGCACATGCGCTTCAGGCAACTTCCACGTCAGTCCAAACAAGGTACATTGCACCAGTAAAATAAACCAGAGCAAGCTACCAATACCAAACCAGTCAGTCAGATATCCCAACATCACCGAGGCAAAAATAAAGCCCCACGAGCCCCACAAGCGGATTTTGCTGTAATGGCCGTTAGTGCTGGCCAAATGCGCCAGCACCAGTGACTCTGACAATGGCAAGGTCGAGCTGGTAAATAAACTGAGGGCGATCATCACTACAAACATGGTGGTGAAATCATGTGCCCAGAAAATGGCGATAAATCCGAGCAAGCCAAGAAAGGCAGTGGTGCGTATCCAGCGCACACGCTGTCGCGTGTGATCCGCCAGCCAGCCCCACAAATTAGGCGCCACAATACGGCTCAGCTGGAACAAGGACATCAGAATGCCAATATCGGCCGGGGAAAAGGATTCTGCGGTCAGGTACAAGCCCCAGTAAGGGACAAACGCACCGACAAAGAAGTAATAGATAAAATAGAAACGCGAGAGATTAAAGTGTAAGGCGTGACTCATAACATACTCGCGCGTTAGTAAATATCGCCCAAGACTGTGCCTGGGCGTTGAAAGACATTACAGCGTCGGCACCTTGGAATGCACGTCTGCATTCTGGCCACGGTTGCGCAAGGCATGATCCATCAACACCAGCGCCAGCATTGCCTCTACGATAGGCGTTGCACGGATGCCGACACATGGGTCGTGGCGACCAGTAGTTTGCATCATCACCGCCTCACCTGCCTGGTTGATAGAATGCCTTTGTTGCGGAATGCTGGACGTTGGCTTGAACGCGACATTGACGACAATGTCCTGGCCACTTGATATCCCCCCCAAAATGCCACCGGCATGGTTGGTTGCGAAGCCTCCTGGCGTCAGCTCGTCGCTATGCACGCTGCCGCGTTGTGCCACCGAGGCAAAACCAGCACCGATTTCCACACCTTTGACGGCGTTAATGCCCATCATGGCGTGCGCAATATCAGCATCCAGGCGGTCAAATACAGGCTCGCCCAAGCCAACCGGCACTTTCTCGGCCACTACGGTAATCTGCGCACCCACTGAGTCGCGCTCGCTGCGGATCTGGTCCATATAGGCTTCCAGTTGTGGCAAGATCTCAACATTGGGTGAAAAAAAGGCATTGCCTTCTTGCGCCAGCGCATCCCAGCTCACAAACGGAATCTTGATTTCGCCTATCTGGCTTAAGTAGCCACGAATCTCTACCCCGTATTGTTGCTTGAGCCATTTTTTGGCAATCGCACCAGCCGCCACGCGCACGGCAGTTTCACGCGCACTGGAGCGACCACCACCACGGTAATCGCGAATGCCGTATTTTTGCGTGTAGGTATAATCCGCATGGCCGGGGCGGAAGGTATCCATGATTTTGCTGTAATCTTGCGAACGCTGGTCAGTGTTGCGGATCAACAAGCCAATTGGTGTGCCAGTCGTTTTACCTTCAAACACACCAGACAGAATTTCCACTTCGTCAGCTTCGGCGCGCTGGGTCACATGGCGCGACGTCCCCGGTTTGCGGCGGTCGAGGTCGACTTGCAAATCTGCCGCACTCAGCTCCAGCCCAGGTGGACAACCATCCACAATGCCGCCAATGCCAGGGCCATGTGACTCGCCAAACGAGGTCAAGGTAAACAAGGTGCCGATGGTATTGCCAGACATGCGATTTTCCCACTGAATAATTTTCTTTATTTTAGCATAGACTGGCCAGCCACCTGTTCGCGGGTTGATTTCCCGCCGGTGAACGCTTATGCTGGAACGGCATTTTTACCTGGGACGACAATGGCAAAACGTAAACATACGCACCGCAAGCACAGACTGCTGGGCGCCGATAACCCGGCACTCATCGAGAATCCTGCAGGTCCGCCCCTACCTGCTGCCTGTATCCATAAAATTTGCTACAACGCGCAAGATATCATCTCAGCCCAGCTCACCATGCAGGAGATCGTCAATTGGCAGCCACCCGCCGGGCATGTCGCCTGGATCAATGTGCATGGCGTACTTGATATTCCATTGTTACAAGCGGTCGCCCGTCGTTTCAAATTGCACCCGCTGGTACTGGATGATATTTTAAATACCGAGCAGCGGCCTAAACTCGACACCTATCCGGACTACCTGTTTCTGGAAACACGCCTGTTTTACTACGATACAGAAAGCATGAGCGTCAGCTCTGAGCAAATCAGCATGGCTTTGGGACGTGAGTGGCTGCTCACTTTCCAGGAAAGGCCTTCCGGCAGTTTTGAACCGGTGCGTGAACGCTTGCGCCAGGGCCAGGCATTATTGCGCCAGAGCGGCCCTGACTATTTATGCTACGCCCTGCTGGATAGCCTGATGGAACGTTACTTTCAGGTGCTGGAAGCCATTAATGAAGATGCCGAACAACTTGAAAACCAATTACTGGATCGCCCCAGCCCGGAAGATTTACAGAATATCCACCGCCTTAAACATGTCACGATACAGCTGCGGCGCGCGGTGTGGCCATTGCGTGAAGTACTGAATAGCCTGATTCGTAATGAACACGGATTTTTTAGTCCGCAAACGGTGCCTTATTTGCGTGACCTGTATGACCATACCGTGCATTTCACAGAATCACTGGAAGCGATTCGCGACACCTTAAGTGGCCTGATGGATATATACATGACCAGCCTCAGCCAGCGCGTGAATCTGGAGGTGCGTGCGCTAACCGTTGTCGCCATGCTGTTTATGCCTGCCACCCTGATTGCGGGGATTTTTGGCATGAATTTTAACGAAATGCCGTGGTTAAAAGACCCCGATGGCTTTTGGTGGGCAATATTGATGATGTTACTGATTGCGGTGGCGATGTTGCTGGTGTTCTGGCGACGGCAATGGCTGAGTAGCCGCCGCGATTCTTAGCAGCTTAAGCGGCCAGCAGTTCAGGGCGTGGCAATTGCTTGATCACATCCTGCAACTCGTAATACAACGCCATGTAATCCTGCGCGGCAGCACTGTCGGCATCATACTCAAACACGTGTTGCCCCATGCGCGCACTCTCGGCCAATGCGGCATGCTCATGTATCTTGCTGATCAGCACCTCGCTGCCAAACAGGCGGCGCATTTCCTGCTCTACCTCAGTGGCCATCGCCTTGTGTTTATCGGCACGCGTGAGTAAATAGCGGCGCTGTATTTTCCGTTTTAATACTGGTTGCAAGGCATTCAGTGCCTTATCCATCTTAACGGCAGAATTGATTGACAGATAGTCGGTGGACACCGGTACCAGCACCAGATCACTGGCAAATACTGCACTCAGTGAAATCACGCCAATACACGGGCAACAATCCATAAAGACTTCCAGCGCCGGTTGTGCGTCTTCGAGAACGCGCAAGCCTTGGCCCAGCCGGCCTAATGTCGCCGGGCCACGACCAAACTGTGAATCGACCTTCATTAATTCAGAATTGGCCGGAATCAATTGCAGGCCATTACGTAAAGGCTGGCACAAAGTATCCAGCGGTGTCGCATCCTGATAAAACCTGAACAAGTGCTGTTGTACATCCAGGCCAGTGTGCTTGTACATCTCGGTGAGCCTGGCTTGCGGATCCATATCCAGCAAGGCGACCTGACGCTTTTTACGATAACTGGCAGCAGCAAGATTAAGTGCAGTGGTGGTCGCACCCACTCCTGCTTTCTGATTAAAAATGGCAATTTTCAACATGATCAAGTTTGCTCGGCACGGTGTTAAACATCAAAATGTTGCAAGCGATGCATGTCATCATAAACGATGTTGACAGCAGAGACCACCCCGCTCGCGGCGAGCTTGTGCATGGAGAATGTGCAGGTAGAAAAAAAGAAACCCGCTAATGCGGGTTAAAAGGGGGTTTGGATCAGGAGGAAATCAATGCTAGTCGTTGAAGATCAACTAAACCAGCCATCAAACAAAACATTTTGTGTTTCGTTTAAAGATGAGTCCAGTATAGGGAGGAGTTATTGCAGTAATTTGACCAAGCTGTAACTGAATTGTAAAAGGCAAAATTCAATTGTTATTAAATTGTAACTTTAATAAAAACAACAACTTGCAGACACCGTTTAACGCAAAACGGTAAAAAAAGAAGTGGCCGATAGTTTAGCAGGGTTTTACCCGCCAGACTATCGGCCACCCTGTAACAAATTGATTAACTGAAAAAGTCGCGCGCTTTATCTACCCAGCTTTTATTCTTGGGGCTGTGTTTGCCCGCATCAGCCTGGGTGCTGCTTTCAAATTCGCGCAGCAGGTCTTTCTGTTTTTCTGTCAGACGCACCGGGGTTTCAACCACTACATGTACCATCAGGTCACCATGCTCACTGGAGCGCAATGGCTTGATACCTTTGCCGCGCAAGCGGAACACGCTACCTGTTTGTGTTTCAACCGGGATTTTCATCTTGGCTGCGCCATCCAGCGTCGGCACTTCAATTTCACCACCCAAGGCTGCGGTGCTAAAACTGATCGGCATTTCGCAATGCAGGTTTGCGCCTTCGCGCTGGAAAATCGGATGTTCTTTGAGATGCACGACAACGTACAAATCACCGGTTGGCCCACCATTGACGCCAGCTTCGCCTTCGCCACTGAGGCGGATACGATCGCCTTCGTCGACACCGGCCGGGATTTTAACGTTCAAGGTTTTGTTTTGTTTCACACGGCCGCCACCATGGCAGGTCGGGCAAGGCTCTTTCACCATCTTGCCGGTACCATGACATTTAGGACAGGTTTGCTGCACAGAGAAGAAACCCTGCTGCATGCGCACCTGGCCATGACCATTACACGTGGTACACGTGACAGGCGAGGTGCCTGGACGCGCACCCGAGCCATGACAGGTTTCGCAGCTGGTTTGCACCGGGATACGAATCTTGGTTTCGGTGCCTTTGGCGGCATCTTCGAGTGAAATTTCCAGGTTGTAACGCAAGTCAGCGCCACGATACACGTTAGAACGCTGATTACGCGCACCGCCGAAAATATCACCAAAAATATCGCCGAATGCGTCACTGAAATTGCCGGAGTTAAAGCCGCCAAAACCACCACCCATACTAGGGTCAACCCCGGCGTGGCCATACTGGTCATAGGCGGCACGCTTCTGGTCGTCGCTCAGAATCTCATAAGCTTCTTTGGCTTCTTTAAAGCTTTCTTCGGCTTTCGGGTTATCCGGGTTGCGGTCAGGGTGAAACTTCATGGCCAGCTTCTTAAAGGCTTTTTTAATTTCCTCTTCGCTGGCGTCACGGTTTACACCTAACACTTCGTAATAATCTTTTTTTGCGGCTGCCATAGTTTTTCCGTTTAATGCGCTTGCGCCATAAAGACAAACACACCCGCGATCAGCGTAGTGTGTTTGCCGGCATCATTGAAAAAAGGACGAGCATTTTCATACCCGCCACTTTCAAGCTTAGTCTTTCTTCACTTCTTCAAACTCGGCATCCACCACATCGCCTTCAACCGTTTTTTCGCCTTCCGCTTGCTGTGCACTCTCGGTGTTAGCCTGTGCCTGTTGTTCAGCGTAGACTTTCTCACCCAGTTTTTGCGAAGCTTCCATCAAGGCATTGGTTTTGGCTTCGATCACTTCTTTATCATCGCCATCCTTGGCCACGGCTTCCAGCTCTTTAATCGCGTCCTCGATCTTGGCTTTTTCATCGGCTTCAATCTTGTCGCCATGTTCAGCCAGCGATTTTTTCACGCTGTGCAATACACTGTCAGCCTGGTTACGGGCATCGACCAGTTCACGCAGTTTTTTGTCTTCATCGGCATATTTAGCCGCATCTTCTTCCATGCGCTGAATTTCTTCTTCGGACAATCCAGAGTTGGCCTTGATAGTGATTTTGTTCTCTTTGCCAGTCGCTTTGTCTTTGGCAGACACATGCAGAATACCGTTGGCATCGATGTCAAACGTCACTTCAATTTGCGGCATGCCGCGTGGTGACGGTGGAATGTCACTCAGGTTAAACTGACCGAGGCTCTTATTGCCGGACGCCATTTCGCGCTCACCTTGCAGCACATGAATGGTCACGGCGTTCTGGTTGTCTTCAGCAGTTGAAAACACTTGAGACGCCTTGGTAGGAATCGTGGTGTTTTTCTTGATCAGCTTGGTCATCACGCTGCCCAGCGTTTCAATCCCCAGTGACAATGGAGACACGTCCAGCAACAACACGTCTTTAACGTCACCTTTCAATACGCCACCCTGAATCGCAGCACCGACAGCCACGGCTTCGTCCGGGTTCACATCTTTACGTGGTTCTTTGCCAAAAATCTCTTTCACTTTTTCTTGCACTTTTGGCATACGGCTTTGACCACCGACCAAAATCACATCAGAAATGTCAGAAGGAGACACGCCAGCATCTTTCAATGCGGTTTTACATGGCGCAATGGTGCGCTCAATCAACTCTTCAACCAGGGACTCCAGTTTGGCACGGGTGATTTTCACCACCAAGTGCTTAGGACCGCTGGCATCTGCCGTAATGTAAGGCAGGTTGACTTCAGTTTGCTGCGCGCCGGACAATTCGATCTTGGCTTTTTCAGCCGCTTCCTTCAAACGCTGCTTGGCCAGCAAATCGTTGCGCAGATCCAGACCGTTCTCTTTTTTGAATTCGTCGGCCAAAAAGTCGATGATGCGGTTATCGAAGTCTTCACCACCCAAGAAGGTGTCACCGTTGGTGGACAACACTTCAAACTGGTGTTCGCCATCGATTTCAGTAATTTCGATAATCGAAATATCAAATGTACCGCCACCCAGGTCGTAGACAGCAATCTTGCGGTCACCTTCCTGTTTATCCATACCGAATGCCAAAGCCGCTGCGGTTGGTTCGTTGATGATACGTTTCACATCCAGGCCAGCAATACGGCCTGCATCCTTGGTCGCCTGACGCTGACTGTCGTTAAAGTAAGCCGGTACTGTAATCACGGCTTCAGTTACTTCTTCGCCCAGGTAATCTTCAGCCGTTTTTTTCATTTTGCGCAAGACTTCAGCAGAGATTTGCGGTGGCGCCTGTTTGTTGCCACGCACTTCTACCCATGCATCACCGTTGTCTGCTTTAGCAATGGTATAAGGCATCAGGTCGATGTCTTTTTGCACTTCTTTTTCGTCAAAACGGCGGCCAATCAAACGCTTAACCGCAAACAGGGTATTTTTAGGGTTGGTCACTGCCTGGCGTTTTGCCGGGGCGCCGACCAAGATCTCGCCATCTTCCTGATAAGCAATGATAGAAGGCGTCGTACGTGCACCTTCCGCATTCTCAATCACGCGTGGCTTGCCACCTTCCATCACGGCGACGCAGGAGTTGGTTGTCCCCAAGTCGATACCGATAATTTTTGCCATATTATATGTTCCTTAAATTCGTTAATCTTTAATCTGCTGATGCAGTGAACATTGGGATGCTGTGAAAGATTTCAAGCCCCTGTTCTTTAAATGGTTTTTAGTTTTACTTGGCCTGAATCACCGTGACCAAGGCTGGACGCAATACACGCTCATTCAGGCTGTAGCCTTTTTGCAGTACGCTCAACACGGTATTCGGCTCGCCTTCGGCAGGCACCATGCTGATGGCCTGATGCTTGTTCGGGTCAAACTTTTCACCCAGCGGGTTAATTTCAGCAATATTGAATTTCTCGAACACGCTGAGCAGTTGCTTGGCTGTCAGCTCGACGCCGTTTTTATAACTGGCCACTTCTTCGCTTTCAACCGCCAAGGCTGCATCCAGGCTATCTTTCACTGCCAGCAGTTCACCACTGAATTTTTCCAGCGCAAACTTGCGTGCCTTATCAATGTCATCCGCAGCACGGCGACGAATATTTTCACCTTCGGCTTTGACATACAGCACTTGCGCTTTGGCTTCCTCCAACGCGGCTTCCAGGGCCACAATGCGTGCTTCGTGTGCATCAGCCGCGCTGGCTTGCACCTCTTCATGCACGGCGGATTCGTTTGCGGGCACCTCGGAAGGTGTATTTGGTTCTTGCATGGGGCTCCCCTTCTTATTCAACACTATTCACTGTGAGAGATGTCAATAGAAACATTTTTCTCTCAATATCTTTCCAAGGTTGGGGATGCCCCTACTGATTTCAAGGGTAAAGCGTGAATTTGTGTATGATTTTTTAAATGTGGCCAGAAACTGAACGCACCATGGCCGAGACTTCAGCAATCACTGTTGCCACAGCAGGCAGTTGCCCTTTGCCACCCAAATTGGCTGCAGCTGCCACACGCCCACCAGCCACGCCGGTAAACGCAGGCTCGGTATCGGTATAAATAGCAACGATGGGGATATCCAGCGCCGCAGCCAGGTGTGATAAACCGGTATCCACCCCCACAGCAAAGCGCACTTGCGGCATCTGGCTGGCGAGTTGTTGCAGGCTGAGCTTAGGCAGCACCAGCGCTTGCGGTACTTGGGCTTGCGAGACCAGCGCCGCAATTCTTTCTGCACGCGCTTTTTCGCTATCACTGGCCCAAGGCAACCACATATGCAAACCTTGCCTGGCATAGTGCTGCCCCAAGGCTACCCAGCGTTCTTCAGGCCATAATTTACTATCGCGGCTAGTCGCATGCAATGCCAGAAAAGCCTCGGCTGGCGCGTGCTGACCCAGGCCTGCCAGCCCATAAGCTGGCTTATTTTGCGGCACGGCATAGCCGAGCGCCAGCGCTGCCAGCGTGCGCATACGCACGACAGCATGCTGGCGATAGCTAATGGCATACCGATGCTGGTAAAACCGGCTGGCCAAGGGCTCACGAATGGAGTGTTTGTCGTAACCATGGCGCGGCCCACGGGCCCAAGTCGCCATCACGGCGCTTTTCACCAGCCCCTGTAAATCCAGCACCAGATCATAAGGCTGAGCAGCGACGGCCTGTTTCACGGCTGCAATTTCACGCCAGGTCTGGCGACGCCACCACTGTTTGCGCCAGCGACGCACGGCGACGGTAAACACTTGCGCTACACGTGGATGCAGGCGCGGAATATCGGCAAAGCTGGCCTCTACCAGCCAGTCAATATGCGCATCAGGAAAGTGTTGCAGGATATCCTCAACAACAGGCAGGGCATGGATCACGTCGCCCATAGAGGTGGTTTTGACAATCAGGATGCGTTTCATGGCCGCTATTTTCGCATACAATGCCATCGCATGAAGTTTGCGTTTCTTATATTCAAATACTTTCCTTACGGCGGTGTGCAGCGCGATATGTTGCGCATTGCCAGAGACTGCGTCGCGCTCGGCCATGAGGTCACCATCTTCACCGGCGAATGGCGTGGCGATTTGCCGTCAGATATCACCGTTCACCTGTTACAAACCAAAGGCTGGCTGAACCACCATAGACACCAGTCGTTAATCAGGCAAATGCAACACGCCGTGCAACAACACGGTTTTAACCGTGTAGTGGGCTTTAACCGCATGCCCGGCCTGGATGTCTATTTTGCCGCCGACCCCTGCTATGCCGAGCGCATGTACCACGAACCCTGGTACAAAAAACTGTCTGGCCGCTATCGGTTTTTCTCGGCCATGGAAAAAGCCGTGTTTGGCAAACAGGCTTCTACCCATATTTTGTTACTCAACCAGCATGACCAGGCTATGTTTCAGCGCTGGTATGGCACAGACAATGCGCGTTTTCACCTGATCCCACCCAATATTCCACTGCAGCGTTTCAACAGCCTGGCGGCCCAGGATCACCGCACGTATGTACGCAACACGTTTAATCTGCCTGACGATGCAATTGTGTTACTGACAGTCGGGTCGGCATTTATACGCAAAGGGGTAGACCGCGCGATTGATGCCTTGAGTAGCCTGCCAGATGACCTGAAACAGCGCTGCTGGTTATTGGCCGTCGGTGAGTTTGAGTCCAGCAGCAATATGCAAGCTTATGCTACGCAACGCGGTGTGGCCGAACGCTGCATAGAAGCAGGCGGCAGGCCGGATATTCCAGCCCTGATGCTGGGTTGTGATTTACTGATCCATGCTGCGCGCTCTGAGCTGGCCGGGATTGTACTGATTGAAGCCATGACCGCGGGCCTGCCATTACTGGTCAGCGGCGTCTGCGGTTATGCAGGGTATGTGGCAGACGCCCAAGCAGGTAAGGTGCTCGCAGAGCCTCTTAGCCAGTCGCAATTGAACCGTACATTACTGGAAATGCTGCGCCAGTTAGACACCGCGCATTGGTCAGCCAATGCCAAAGCATTTGTGCAACACATGGCGGCTGCTCAAATCGCCCATCCGGAAGCCAATATCATTGCGTCGCCATCCACAGCCGACAAGCACCTTATGGCGCAGCCGGTTTCCCCGGCATAAACGGCACATTGCGCAATTTGTCTGCGGCTGCCTTGCTTGCTTCGCTACGCTGTAGGGCATAAGCCTTGGCCTGTTCCAACAAAGCTGCGGAAGGCAAGTTGGGGTCTTCTGGCAATGCTGACAGCTTTTCAAAACTTTCTTCATAAGGCGTGGCCACCTGCGCATCAATTTGTGCGGCCATATCATCAAAACTCACGCTGCCTTCACGGCCTTCCAACATGATCTGCCGCCATTGCTGCTGCGCTTTCTGGTCCACCTGATTGAGCTTTTGCACCTGCTTTTGTATCGCGACTTCTTGTTGCCAGCGATATTTGGGCGTAGGCAAATGGGTCACCAAGACAAACAGCGCTACCACCCATGATACGGCCGCCAACCATTGCGTCGCAGTGAGTGGCTTGCTGGATAAAATAGTCGCTGGCAGCAATAGCAGTGATATCACCATGCCGGTGACAAAACCACCAATATGGGCCGAATTATCAATGCCGGGAATAATGTAGCCCATGCCTATGGTCAGGGCCGAAAACAGCAGCGCCCCCCAAAACAGCCAGCGGAACTCCTGTACCTGCATCTGCTGCCGGCCAAACCAGACATAGACCAGCAAGGCGCCATAAATCCCGAAAATAGCCCCGGAAGCGCCACCCGATACAGCATCATTGCCTTGAATGACTAAAGACAACAGGTTGCCGCCGACGCCACTAATAAGGTAAATCAGCAGGAAACGCAGGGCGCCAAACATGCGCTCGACCAGTTTGCCGCCATCCCACAAGGCCAGCATATTCATGCCCAGGTGCAAGGCGCCAAAATGCAAAAACATGGCACTGGCCAAGCGCCACCACTGTCCATCCGCCGTGGCCGGGGCAAAGTTGGCGCCCCAGGTCAGTTGTACGGTATTCGGAGAATGCCAGAAGCCAGCGCCGCCAAACAGCATGACGACGAACACCAGCACATTCAACATTATCAGCAATCGCGTCATCGGCGGGACTGGTGCGCGTAACTCAATACGGGTGAGCAGTGACTGATCCATTTAGTGAAGTGACTCCTGAAAAGGGACTTCTAACAAAGGCGGTTGTTGCAACCCCTCTATCAGGGTTTGCAAGTTCTGCTGTGGTCGTGACATCTGCGGGTCTATGCTGTTCGCTACCCAGCCACAGAAATCGATATTTCGCTGCTTGAGCACCTGCGCTGTCAGTAAGGCATGGTTAATACAGCCCAGCCGCATGCCCACCACCAGCAATGCTGGTAGATTCAGTGCCTGAATTAAATCGGCAATGGTTTGGCTGGCATTAAGCGGCACCAATAAACCACCCGCGCCTTCAACAATCACCACATCAGCCATAGTGGCCAGTTGTGTATAGGCCGTTTGAATGACGTTAAAATCGATCTCAACCCCCGCCTGGGCGGCGGCGATATGTGGGGCAATGGCTGGCTCGAAACAATAGGGATTAATCAACTCAGGCGGCGCGCTGACATTGGAAGCCGCCGTTAATTGCAATACATCGTCATTTTGCCAGCGGCCATCTCGCCACTCGCAACCGGAAGCCACCGGTTTCATGCCGATCACGGTCAGGCCTTGCGCCGCCAGTTGCTGCATCAAGCGCACGGTGACTGTCGTTTTACCTACACTGGTATCGGTGCCGGTGACAAAAAAATGGCGTGGCAAGGTGCGCATGCTTAATCCGGATGCGCTGCTTTACGTGGCATAAACTGTACCGTGCTGGTGCCCGGCTCCGTGTAAGGCTGGCTGCCAGTCCAGGCATGGACAAATACCACTTCATAAGTGGCAGGCAATTTACCGTCGCGGCGGAACGCTTCATAGCCTTGCCGTAATTGCTGTAAAAATCCTTTTCCGCTCAAACCTTTGGCACGCCCGGCCGTGGCATTATGGGCACCGATGGCCTTGAGGTCACGCATCAAGGATTCCACCGTATCGTAGGTCAAGGTGTAATGCATCACATCCAGTACCGGCGCGCTGAAACCGGCGCGTGTGAGCGCATCCCCGATATCATGCATATCAATAAACCGGCTGACGTGAGTATGGTCAGCACCTGAGGCGGCACGTAACTCTTTGAGCGTATCCGGCCCCAGCGTGGCGAACATCAGCAGGCCGTTCGGGCGCAATACACGGCGCCACTCTTGCAACGCGGCATCCAGATCATTACACCATTGCACAGCCAGGTTGGACCACACCATATCCACACTGGCGTTAGCCAAGGGCAGCGATTCAATATCGGCACAGACGAAACGTGGCTTGGCCCGCCAGAATTGATACCAGGGAAATAATGTGCGGCTACGCGCCAGCATGCCTTCGGCAATATCCAGCGCAATGCCCTGTGCTTTTTTAAATTGCCCGAGCAAGGCATGCAAGCCATGGCCGGTGCCACACCCGGCATCCAGGATGACTTCAGGCTCGAGTTTGACCACGTCCAGGCGGCTCAGCATTTCTTCACGCACCTGGCGCTGCAAAATGGCAGCCGCATCATACTGTTTGGCGGCACGGTGAAACGACTGCCGCATGCGCGACTTGTCGATCTGGTAAACGTCCTGCATTTAGCTACTCACTGGCGGTGATGTCAGGTCGTCAGCCATAAATGCTTCTACAGACTCGCAGAAAGCATCTGCATGCGACAAAAACGGTGCATGCGCGGCCCCGGCAATCACGCGCAACTGGGCGCGCTGCATATGCATGGCCAGCCAGTGTGCCGCTGAGAGGGGCGCCAAAGTATCACGGTCACCATGGATCAGTAAGGTCGGCTGGAACAAACGGCCAACTTCTTCACGCAAATCCGTTTGCAACAAAATATCCAGCGCCTGGTTCAGGTTGTCTTGCGTCGGCGTGGGTTTGGCCGCAAAAGCTGTGCGTAATTGGCGCACAGTGCTACGCGCGTCTTTGGCATGCATGCATTGCAAGGTCAGGAAGTTCAGCAAGGTGGCATTAAAATCCTGCTCGAAGCGCTCATTGAACTGTTCAAAATGTCTGGCCGCAATGCCGTTTGGCCAATCAGGCTTGCTGACAAAACAAGGATTCGTGCCCACCAGGATGAGTTTTTCAACACGGTCCGGCTGGTTAAGTGCAATCTGCTGGGCCACCAGGCCGCCCAGTGACCAGCCCAGGATGGTAGACACGCCCGGAATCTCTTCGGCCACCGCTTCAGCCAGGCTGTGCAAATGGTAAGGATAAACGGGGCGGCTTTGGCCCATGCCGGGCAGGTCAACCAGGAACAAACGGTAGTTGGCAGACAGGCGCTTGACCACGCGCTCCCAGACCGCACTATTCATACCCCAGCCATGTAACAAAACCAATGGCTTGCCCTGGCCCATGATTTCGATAAAACAACTCATGGCTGCGTCCCGGCCGGAATCTCACGCTCTGCGGCATGCAATGCAGCAATCAGTGCCCGCACATTCGCCTCACTATGCGCAGCCGACAATGAAATGCGTAAACGCGAGGTATGCGCAGGCACGGTTGGCGGACGAATGGCAGGCACCAGAATACCGCGCGCCTGTAAATATTGACTCAGTGCCAGCGCCTCGTGGGTATCACCCACCACCAGTGGCTGAATCGCCGTCTCCGACGGCAGCAGGTGCCAGCGTGAAAGTGACAGCTCACTCTTGAGCAAGGCAATCATGTCAAACAATTGCTTTCTGCGCGCATCCCCGTGTTCGATTTCCTTGACCGAAGCCAGCAATGCGGCTGACAGCGGCGGCGGTGCCGGGGTGGTATAGATATAGCTATTCGCATACTGGATCAGGTAATCGATGACAATTTTTTCACCGGCGACAAACGCACCAGCGACGCCAGCGGCCTTGCCCAGTGTGCCCATCATGATTAATCGTGGTGACTGCAACCCTAAATGTTTGAGCGAACCGCGGCCTTGTGGGCCCAGCACACCAAAACCATGCGCATCATCTACGTAGAGATAGGCATCGTAGCGCTCACAGAGTGCCAGGTAAGCAGCCAGCGGCGCAATATCGCCATCCATGCTGAACACCGCATCGGCGGTCACCAGTTTGTGGCGCGCCGTGCTGGCTTGCAGTAGTTTTTCCAGCGCAGCCACATCGTTGTGCGCAAAGCGGTGATGCGTGGCACGCGATAAAAACGCGCCGTCATTGAGGCAAGCATGGTTAAGCTTATCGGAAAACACCGCATCTTCACGGCCCATCAAGGCACTGATGACGCCAATATTGGCCATATAACCAGTCGAGAACAGCAAAGCGGCCGGTTGGCCGACAAACGCCGCCAGTGCCTGCTCCAACTGGTCATGGTAACGGTGATGGCCGGTAATCAGGTTGGAAGCCCCGCTGCCCACACCCGCCTCTGCCGCGGCTTCTTGCAACGCAGTCACCAGCGCAGTATCGTTCGCCAGGCCCAGGTAATCATTGCTGCAAAATGACAGAAATGGCTGGCCATTGGCAGTAATATGCTCGGCCTGCGGCGAATCCAGCAAACGGCGCTGACGCATCAGGCCCAGTGTTTGCCGCTTATCGAGGTCGGCGCGTAAAGACTCCAGCAAATCGCTCATTAGATCTTCTTCAGGCCAAGTTTGCTGAATAAAGCGTTATCCGACTCCACTTCCGGGTTACCTGTCGTGAGTAATTTTTCACCGTAGAAAATACTATTGGCGCCAGCGTGGAAACACAAGGTTTGCACGGCTTCGCCCATGCTTTGGCGGCCCGCTGACAAGCGCACAAAACTGGTTGGCATGGTGATACGCGCAATCGCAATCGTGCGTACAAATTCCAGCGGGTCCAGAGGATCGGTACCATGCAACGGTGTGCCTTCGACTTGTGTCAGCAAGTTAATTGGTACGCTCTCTGGCGGTTGCTCCATATTGGCCAATTGTGCGACCAGGCCTGCACGTTGTGCGCGGCTTTCGCCCATGCCGATGATGCCGCCACTACAGACATTGATATTCATGCTGCGCACGCGATCCAGCGTATCCAGGCGGTCCTGGTAAGTGCGGGTGGTAATCACATCACCATAAAACTCTGGCGCAGTATCCAGGTTGTGGTTGTAGTAGTCCAGCCCGGCCTCTTTCAACTGCTCGGCCTGGCCGTCTTTAAGCATGCCCAGGGTGGCGCAGGTTTGCAGGCCCATGGCTTTCACTTCAGAAATCATTTTTAACACCGGATCCAGGTCACGCTGTTTGGGGCCACGCCAGGCAGCACCCATGCAGAAGCGGCTGGCACCACTGTCTTTAGCGGCTTTGGCGGCAGCCAGCACGTCGTCCAGCTTCATCAATGGCTCATTTTCCACCTCGGTATGATAGCGCGCGGCTTGCGGGCAATAGCCGCAATCCTCAGAGCAACCACCGGTTTTAATCGATAGCAAAGTACTCACTTGCACCGCATTCGGGTCAAAGTGTTCTCTGTGTACCGTCTGGGCTCTGTGCAGCAAGTCATTGAATGGCAGTTCAAACAGTGCCATGATGTCTTCTACGCGCCAGCGCTCAACCGTCGGGTGGCACGCAGCCGAAGGTTTCAAGCCATCCAGGTTAATGATAGAGGTTTGTATTTCGCTGCCACAAGCGGCAGCAGAGGTTTGTTGTTCCATAAATACCACGCAATGAAATTGTATGAATAATCCGGGCGAATTATATGTTGTTTAAAATATGACGTGAAAAAATTTTACAATAGATTAAAATTTAATCACATCCAACTTTACCAGCAACTACAACAATGGCTTGGTTCAAGCTTGCCCTGTGTACTGTGTGATGCACCAGCCACCGCAGATAGCGCTCGCAAGTCAGCACTTTGCAGTCACTGCTTTGACTTGCTGCCCTGGTATACCTCGCCACGCTGTCCGCAATGCGCACTCCCCACCTCATCAGGCGCACTGTGCGGCATCTGCCTGCAGCATGCGCCAGCCTTTGATCATACGCTGACGCCATTCCGGTACGCCTATCCGTTGAATCGCCTGCTGCATCAATTCAAATACCATCAACAATTGTCTTTGGGCAATGTGCTGGCAAACAGCCTGTTCACACAAGTGTCGATTTTCGCAGAGACCGCACGACCACAGGTGGTGATGGCCATGCCCATGCACATCAACCGCGTTAAACAGCGCGGATTTAATCATGCGCTGGAATTAGCCAAACAGGTGCATCATCACTGTGGCATCGTTTTAGATATTGAAGGCTGTGTACGTGTAATTGATACGCCGACACAGGCAGGCATGGATATGAAAACCAGAACACGCAATTTGCGCGGCGCGTTTGCCACGCACCGCTCATGGCAAGGCCAGCATGTGATGATTGTGGATGATGTGATGACCACGGGTGCCAGCATGCACGCGGTGGCCAAAGTATTAAAGCAGGCTGGGGCAACGCAGGTGACGGCGCTGGTACTGGCCCGCACCTTAAAAAATGAAGCGTGACGGATGCTACTCGCTACGCACGACTGCAACACCACCCAACTGGCGGATACGTTGCCCGACAAACTCTGACAAACGATCACTTAACGGCAAGTTATAAGCTTGTTGCAACTGCTGCAAGGCCTGTGCAGGCTGACCCGCCGCTTGCAAAGAAATAGCATAAGCCACAATCCACTGTGCATGCCCGGGCCGCAACACGTTGGCGCGATCAAAGTGCGGTAAAGCGGCGGCATGCTGCCCGGTCTGCTGATAGGCCATGGCCAGCATCCATTGCGACTCTGCATCCTGTATCAACAGGTTGGCAACCGGCTTCAGCGTTTGCAATACGGCTTCAGGCTGGGCGTGCGACAGCTGCCATTTGGCCAGTGACTTGGATAAGCCAATTTGCCCCGGAAACTGCTTGATTCCGGCTTGCAGTACAGCCACCGCTTCCGGCTCCTGCTTGGACTCGAACAAATAAGTTGCCAGCAACTGTCGCGCATCCTCTGACTGCGGATAAGTCGTTAACGCCTGGCGCAAGATGACCAGTGCTTCATTCAAACGCCCTTTTTGCTCTTGGTCTACAGCGCGTTGAATCAGCAAGTTCACTTCTTGCTCGGGACGTATCTGCTTGTTCACCACACCGCGAGGACCTGACTCTTCCTCACTGTTTTTAGCGAGTTTGACGGCATTGCCTGGCTCAATGGCAGTCACTACAGGGTTGGCTGCCGTACCTTCAGCGGGGTTAATCGTAAACTCACCCTCCACTTGCGGCGGTATGGTTTTAGCGCTGACCGGTTTAGTCACCACCGGCTTAAGAGATGGTTGTGCAATGTCTTTCACTGGCGTTTGCCACGCGCTAAATAATGCTTTGGTGAACTGCGGATGCGACCAAGCTGGACTGTCGGCAGTGGCAACCGCGGCCGCCGTGCTGATCTCTGCCCCGGCGGCTGGCACAACAGGGATTGCTACCGCTGACGGCACTGGCTGTTCGACCACAGGCTTCGGATCAAGGTGCGCCACCAGCATTGGCCAATTGACCAGCAATGCGCCGATCAACGCCAAGAGCAACAGCCCCCATACCAGTTTACCGACCCAGGCAGTGGCAACTGATCCGGAATGGGATAACACTGGCTTGACCTGCCCAGCCCAGGCATTGCCAGCGCTGGCATCAAGCGTTGCCCCGCCTTGACGGGCCTCAACATTTTGCAATACCTGATTAATTAAGCTCAAGTGCTTCCCCAATAGTTAACTAACGACCCAGACCTGCCATGGCCGTATGCAATGTCACCCACCATTTAAACCCATGCTCTAACCAGCGATGCTGCGCCTTAACGCTTGCCTGGGTATCCATAATGGCAGCCCTGACATCCTCTGCGGAGACGCCTTGCTGACCACGCCCAAATGCTGAAAGCAAAGATTTATGCGCCAGAATATTCAGCAGCCTGGGAATACCATTGGCATAGCGATAGAGCAACCGCAGGCTGGCAGGCGTAAACACCATGCCACCCTGATACCCGGCAATATGCATGCGATGATTCAGGTAAAACCCCAACTCTGACCACTGCAGGCCTTTGAGATGATACTCAAAGCCAATACGCTGACGTAACTGGCGAATGGAGGGATGATTAATACGCTCTTCCAACTCGGGCTGGCCAAAAATCACTACTTGTATCAATTTGCGCTTCTCGGTTTCGAGGTTGCTCAGCAGACGCAAAGCTTCCAGTGTTTCCAGCGGCATAGCTTGTACTTCGTCCAGACACACCACCACGTGGCGGCCTTCATCAGCGAACGTGAGTAGCTTGCGGTTAATCGCATCAATCATGTCGTGATGGGTAAAATCAGGCTTGAACGCCACGCCAAACTCAGTCGCCAGCGTCATCAGCAATGCATGTGGATCAAGGTAAGGATTGGGGATAAATGCCACCTTGCAACTGGGCGCCAACGCCTTGAGCAGGCGGCGGCACAACAAGGTTTTACCGGTACCCACTTCGCCGGTAATTTTGACAAAGCCTTCACCGGACTGAATCGCAATCAATAGCGTATTCAGCGCCTCTTGCAGGCTACGCGTTGCATAATAAAAACTGGTATCCGGGGTGATGGTAAACGGATATTCCTTCAACCCAAAATGCTGCAGGTACATGCCCGCTCCTAAAAACTGGTATCACTCTTCAGTTTATCAACTCGGTCCTGACTATCAAGCATATCTTGCGCCCAGCTTTCGCCACTACGCACCACGGTCGACTTCAGCAAAATAACCAGTTCAGTTTTGGTGCTGGCGAGATCTTTCTGGCGGAATAAGTTACCCAGAAACTTCACATCCCCTAAGCCAGGCACTTTGGTACGGGTATTGTCGACAGTTTCAGACATCAGGCCACCAATGGCAATCACGCTGCCATCTCTGGTACGCACAATGCTGTCTGTTTCGTTAATGTTGGACGACGCGGTTGGGATCGTGTAAGTGCCGCCGTTGGCACTGGACAAGGTCACAGTCCGGTTCACTTGTGTCACATCACTGATAAATGGATGCACGTGCAGAATAATATTGTCATCCCTATCAATCTGCGGCGTCACGTCCAGTGAAATACCAGAGAAGTATGGTTGCAGCTGAATATCCGGTGTCACAATCGCGCCACCTGTTGTTGTTGTCACATTGGTTTTCACGTTAGTAACATAAAAAGCGTCATTACCCACCTTGAGCACGGCTTTCTGGTTATTAATGGTCGCAATACGCGGACTGGAAAGCACTTCTACATTCCCTTGTGTTTCGAGGAAGTTCAGTAAAGCCGAAAAGCCTTTGCCCTGCACCGCCAGCGCGAACATTGAGCCACCAAGGGAAGTGACAGCGTTATTACTTAATGCACCGGGCTCAGTCGTCGTCACGGTGCCATTGGTTAAATCGCCAGTTTCACTCAATGAGGCATTGCCATTGATATTACCAAAGGTCACATCGCGGCCACGGGTATGTCTGGCGGCTGCCCAGTTAATCCCTTGTTGCGAGTTTCTGTTTAACTGCACCTTGATGATTTTGGCTTCCAGAATCACCTGACGGTCTACGGTCACCTGCATCAGGCTCAAAAACTTCTCAACCTGGCGGATTTCTTTAGGCATGGCTTTCACCATGATCAGGCCAGACTGCGCATTAATCACGACTTTACGGCCGTTTTCTTCACCAATCAGGCTGCTCAGGGAGCCGGCAACTTCGTCCCAGAAGTCATTATTGGTACGCATACTCACATCGGAGGCATACACTTGCAGATTAGACGCGCCTGAAGTCCCACTGCCCGCAGCGGTGCCAGTACCCGTACTGCTACCGGTCCCTGATCCGGTCATGGCTGCCGCCTGACCAGCTACGCCTGCCGCACCACCGGCACCAGAGCCACTGGCAGTACCAGAGGTCACGCGCGTCGCGGAAGTGCCTCTACGCGCACCCGTAATGTAATTCACCTGGAACACACGTGTCTGCAAGGTTTGTGGCTCGACAAAAATCTGCTTGCCACTCATTTTGTATTCATAGCCATACAAATCACGCAAGGCATTGAGGGCTTCAAACAAGGTCACATCGCGCAAGTTGATTGAAATTTCGCCTTTGAGTTCAGGACTCAATGCAATGCTGTAAGGGCTGCCAGACACAATGCCCATCAATACCTGAGCGGCAGGTGCTTTGTTCACTACCAGGTCAAACCTGGGCTCAATGCGTTTGGCTAATGCTTTAGGCGGCTCAATCTTAAGTGGTTCGAACAATTCATCTGTGACCTCTTTCGGCGGCGGCGTCACCTGCGCTTGAGCCTTGGCCGCTGATGTCGCCAATTCGTTCTGAATTTTAGGGTTAATTGATGTATTTGGGGGCGCAAACGGATTGCTGGTACATCCAGCCAACCCGGCACCTATCATCATCAAACCCAAGGTATTCACAAATGTTTTCATAGCAGTCTCTCTATTGATGTTCCCTTGCTTATCCCGTTAAGCGGGACCTGCAAGTGTTTGTCACTTTATTTCTCAATCTTTGTTCTTTTAATCTTTTTGGCCGTTTTTTTGATGCCTGCCGGTGGCTGCACTGGTTCCATGAAACTGGACAAGCCCATCCTGAGTACTTTTTTCTCGCCCAGCTTGCTGATAAACACAGCTTGCTGATTTTTTACCGATGACAATTTAAAGCCCTCGTAACTATTACCCACTTGTACCATCTGGCCATTCACCACAGCAAAACCACTCTTACCGTTTTCCTGTATCGCCGTCAGCTCCCAGGGCCTTTCTGCCTCGGCCTGCGTATTAGGCAAATATTCCATGACGGATGCCGGCGGCTTGGTTGGGTCAACCATGCCATCGGCCATTGCTGCCTGTGCCAGGCCTATCATCACAACTATTGTTATTAACAAGCGCATGCTAAATCCCCAACCATGCATTTTCACCACTCAGGGTATACACCTGGACCGTCAACTCACTGTACGGATACTCGGCCTTGAGCTCAGCGTTTTCCCAAGCCAGTTTTTGGCCAATCGTTTTTAAAGATTGTGCATAGGCCATCAGGTCAAAATACTTGCCTTTCAGGCGCATCTTGACGGCATGCTGATAGACATGCGGCACGTTTTTCCATACCTCTTCAGCATTGGTCGACGCAGTAGCGCCCGATGACGTATCGCCTTGTGTCTGCAATTGCTTTCTCTGCTTTTCAATAAAATCAACCACAGGCAATGATTGCATCTCCAGCACTTGCACATCGGCATGCTGTTGCAGCAACTTTTTCAGCAGCGCCACCATATCTTGTGGCGGCACCATATAAGAAGACACTTTGACCAAATCATCTGACTGGCTGTTAATCTTCTGATGCGCGGCATCAATCTCATGCTGCAAGGCATTGCTAGCAGGCGCTGGCGCGGCCTGCGTAGCAATCGTCGTCATCTGCTCGGTCAAGCTGGTCGTATCAGTCTGGATCTTGCTAATTTCCTGCTGCGTATTCGCCAGCTGCACGCGTTGCGGTTCCAGCAAAAATGTATCCATCAGGCCCACCACGGCAAACAAGCCGGCGCCAAAAATCATCCAGCGCTCGCGTTGCGAAAGCGCCAGCCATTTATTACTCATTGTTTGTAACTGCTCAAATCGCATCGGTTATTTCCCTGCTTTCGGCTGGGCTTGGGTGGTCTGATGCACAAAGTCATCCCAACTCATGGTGCTCTCGCGTTTTGCCTTACTTTGCAAATCGCGCCCTTTGACTTCGAAGGCATACACCTTCAGTTTTGCCTCTTCCGTATGCGCAGCCTGGGTGGCGACTGGTGCTACCACCGCTGCCGGGCTTGCACTACTGGCCGCGTCTGGCGCGCTTTTGCCCGCAGGGGCAGACTCAGGCGCAGCGACAGGCGCAGGTGGCGGAGTGGCAGCAGAAGTCGCCGTTGCTTGCGACTGCGGCCGCTGTAACTCCACTTGCTTGAACTGGATGCCGGAAAATTGTGTGCCCTCAAAAATACGCTGTGCAGAGAGCAAATCCAGATACTGCGGAATCGCCTCAGACTGCAATGCCTGCCCGCTCAGCGAAATATGCTGGGCACCCGGCTCTATCCTGAAACCTGTCAGCCATAATCCAGGCTGTTGTTGCGCAGTAAACGCACGCATGTAATCAATCAGCTGATTGGCGGCATCAGAAATTGACTGCTGGAAGATCGCCAGAATCTGTGACTGCATCTCAAAGCGGCCTTTGAGGGTTTTTAACTCGGCTTCAAGTTTGCTGTTATCAATTGGCGTCACGCGCTGCGCAAACTGATCCATCTTCTTCTGCATGGTTTCATATTGCGTCACGGCCTGATTGCGCTGCGTTTGCAAGGCAGCATTTTCTGCTTCAAGGCCAGTAAACAGGTAAAACATCACGCCAGCTGCCAGCACATAAATGACGACGACAAAAGGTAAATTGAACCAGTCTTTGGATTTAACCAGCCCACCTTCAAACAGGTTAATCTGCTGACTCATGCCGCCGTCTCCTGACGCAAGGCAGCGCCTAAAGCGGGTAACAGCATGGCTTGTTTTTCCAGGCTGGAGAAGTCCTGGTCGGCAGGTAGCTCGACAATATCTTCCAGATTAAAGACATTCACCGGCACATAGAGGCTGGAGCTCAAGCCGCTGACCAGGTAGTCGCGATTCGCCACTGGCGCGACCACCAGGCGATTCAGGCTCAGGTAAGGGAACTGACGGTCGAAACTGTCCAGCGAACGCTGTAACTCAAGCACCAGTTTGTCAAAATTACTTTTAAACAGCTCGCCGCGGTCATTCAGAAAATCACGATCGAGCTCAATCAGGCGCGCATGATATAACTCGCCTTTGGCCGTAAACGTCAGCAAACATCCGCGTGGCAAAATGCTGAGCGTCACCAGCGCACGGTCTTCGTGTTCGAGCAGATGGGCAATATTGCGCTGCACCAGTGCGTGCACATCGACTGACTTCACGTTAAAGCCCGCCTCTGATAGTTGATTACCCACCGCAGAAACGATGGCTTTTTTAGCACAAATTGCCAACATCAATGGCTGGCGATTTGCGTAAGAAGGGTCTACCGGCACATCAATGCCATCGACGACCGCTTGCTCGACCGAATAGTCCAGCAAACCTTTCAATTTCCAGCGCAACGCAGGCTTCACTTCGTTGTCCGGCATATTCGGTTTATCAATCTGCACAATATTGTATTGGTCAACATTGAGCACCAGGTTGCACGGCAAGGTCTTGAGGTCATTTTTGGTCACAAAGTGACGCAATGTGGACGTCGCATGCAGTGGTACCTGCTCAACAGCGGCAAATGACACCACCGGCTTGGCCCCTTCGGATGGCGGCGTCAAGGCGACAGTGCTGACATGCATATCGGTGTAGCTGATACCCACTTGCTGCTTGTTCTTTTGTCGTTTAAACCATTCCATAGAGGTAAGTCTGACTTTCTAAATATTTTTTTATTTAAAATCAAAGTATAACAACCACAACTTCAAGCTTTATCGGAGATTAGTATACACAAAAAATCCCCCAGGTGAAGCCATCACCCACTGCGCCAAATAACTGATATTTCATACGTTGCCTGAATACCACTTTGTTAACGCTTGATAGTGCATTTTAACAATAGCAACTTTAGTGCCTGAGCCTATGGTTTAAAGCCATGATAAAAAGAACAAAACCACCCGATTAGGTGGTTTTGTGATCGCTAGAAGTTTTCTCGCATGTAGATAATGGGCGCCTTGTAGATGCCGAAGGTGGCTCGGCCAAGGGGATCGGCACCAAACCAATTGCGCATCCCTGCCGTCCCTGCGATCGCATTTGATTGCGCAGTGCCGGGGCCCACACAGGTTTGATCACCGCCCGCCCCCTCAAAATTCAAGTCCAGATCCACACTGCCAGTATTGGGCGTATTGCCCGTCACGCCCGGCGCGCTTAGCCGCAAATTCATTACCCCTTGGCTCATGGTGGTGCTTCCACTCAACACCGTTTCACAGGCGTTCAAATTACCTCTGTAGCTAGCGGTAGGCATTGCTATGGTCTTGATATCAAAAGCGGTACAACTATCCTCGGTGCTGCGCCTGTAACCGGTTCCACTCCAGAACTGTGCTTCAAGCGGCACGGTGAGCGGCAGTAACTCCGACCCATGTACTGGAGTGATGGCAAGACGCCCGTAACGGAACGGTACAGTATTGGCAATATTCGTAGGCGCCACGCCTGAGGTCACACCGTCGGAATCTTGCACTTGTGTGCGCACTGTCACGATTTGCTCATTAATCGGTGCATTGGGACGTGGCACATTAAACTTGGCTGTCATCGGAGCAACACCAGCTGCCCACATCCCGGTCAATGAATTGGTCGCCGTGCTGCGAGCTAATGCCACCGTCGTTAAAGCAGGATTCGTCGTAAAGTTAAAGTTAGCCCACTGAGCGGGATCAAACTTAGCATAGCTACCTGCATAGTTTTGAGTCGTTGCAGGGGTTAAACTGCCATTGGTGGCCGTGATTGTGAACGGCACCTCCAGCGCAGGTCTGTTCGTAGTATCCTGCCCGTAATAAGCGAATGTGCCACACGCCCGGACCACAGTACCTGTGGTAATTTCAAACCTATCCGGGATAAAGCGTCCAAAATAATAGGTCTCGCCGGTATTGCCAAAATTGCAGCCATATTTTTTGGGCGTATTAACAAGATCTTCGTTGGCAAACGAGCCTACGATGCAATCCCCATTCGTAATATCAGCTAAGGCAAAAGTGTCATCATAGACATCGCTCGCCTTGAACTTAAAGTGGCCAACCTCGTTGTATTGAAAGGCCCTGGTGCCCGTGCTCACGCCAGACACTGCCTGAGGAAAAGCCCCTGTGACGACACCGACAGTCGGCGCCAGCGGGTGTGGCAATAATGGCACATAAGGATCGTTTTGCACTTTGGCCCTGATTTGTGGCGTGCCGTTATATCCTGATTCACCACTGGTGGCACTTAGGCTAAAGAAATCTCTAGCAGCCCGAAATCTGGTCGCTGTGGAGTCAGACGGTATTGCGGCAGACGCGGTTTGCAGCGCATCACTTGAGCTTACGCTGAGGGCTGCTGGACGCACAGTAAAATTATCTGATGAGCAGCCCGTCTTACCCAACCCTATATCCCGCACCCGACATCTCAGTTTTGGATAAGATATTTTTGGATAACCACCCAACTGCGCATCTGTCGCCGTGAAGGTGACTTTTTTGCGGCCATTATCTGACGCTGCAAAAGTCACCAGCTTGGTAGCGACAATGTCAGTTAAATTTGCACTGCATGTATTATTGTTTTCAACCACCAAATCGACTGTCAGCCCTGTCAGGGAGTTGTAACCACTAGACTGCGCGCCATTCGCAAGCAAAGCAACCACATCCACATCAAAATCCTTACCCAGTACCTTGGTATACAGCGGATTGCGCCCAGAACTACTATAAGTGAGCGTATTCTCCATACACTCAAACGTACTCACGCAAGGCGTGTTGGTAAAGGTAAAACTGCAACTCTGTGAACTGGTGGCAGTGTTCCAACACTTCACGCCACTCAGTGGCGTTTTAGTCAGCCCACTCACACCCAAGGTATAGGTGGCTGCGGCACTGCCTTGCATCGTGACAGTTCCAATCGACTGATTCGACCCCAATGTGAACGGGTCAGGCGCATCAGTCACTGTTGGTGTCGTTGGTGAAACTGTCAGACTACCTTTCAATTCGCCAGAACTCACCAATTGATCATCTGGGCAAGGCACGGTCGAAGATAAGCATGCCAACACTTTAACTTCAGTTGGACATAGCGTGGCACTTCCAGCATGGCGAATTTCAAAGTGATCGTAGTTAGGCACAAACGTTGAGCCAACCACAAAGTCGTAACTAAACGTATAAATGCCTACCGCCGTAAAATCATATTCAATCGCCACCCCGGTATCAATTTTTACCGTAGACAGTGTGTCACTTAAAGAGCTGGTTTTGGCAATAGCACAAGCATTTGTACTGGTATTGGTCCAAAAAGAGTCCCATGCGCCTACGCAGTAGTGGTCAAAGCTTCGATTACGCTCCCTGAACGACTCAACAACATCCAGGTTGGCTGGCAAGCTGTTACTCGAAGGGCAAGGCGCATTGGTATTACCTGATAATGGATAAGTACCCACAATTTGCTTGCCATTCGTATCTACATAGCGCACACCACACCCACGGTCATCGCCCCCTAAGTACGTATCGATTGCGTGATAGTAACGTACTGGATTAGAACTACTCACAGGGTAACCTACAGGAATCACCAATGTGACTTCAGCAGTAATATAATCCAGCGGATAGGTGTACTTCCAGTTAACGGTTACGCTAGGCCCTGCAATTAAAGTACTAAAACGTGGCCCGCTGAATTGTGAGGTAGAGCTCTGTGTGACGCCTTGCGAAACAGTGGTTGGCGTTGGCGTTGAAACACTACGATTGATATAGGCGGTTGGGGTCAAGCTATTTGGAAAGCCAAAGTGGTCTGGGCCAATCAGCGCACCATTAGCTCTAAGATAGATACCATTATCGAGTAAGGTATTGCTTGGCACAGCGGTTGGGCTATACAACTGACCAGTATTATTTAACCTGCGTACCTGAATCTGAGTCGTGTCTTCAATATAAGTGCGCAAGCCATTAGAATCAGACGTACCTCCACCTGAGTTCAACTGAACAACGGCAGCATGGAGGTTTGCCGAGAAGCACAGCCACCACGCAAAGCACAAAAATATTTTTTTAGTGAATCCGCTCACTACCTATTCCTTGTTAGTTGCATTCCTCAACAGGCGGGCCACTATACAAGCATCTGCTGAGTGTGACAGCGATTTGTCGCTCTATACGATCCTGTCCACCAACAGCCCCTATCGAGGCAGTAGAGGTGATGGTATAAATACCAATATCCTGTGTATTGCCTTTATCTTTTGGCACGGTTCGGCTACATGTCAATAAAACCGTAAAGTTATTAATGGTTAATGTCGTTGGTGAGGCGATACACCCCTGCATGGTGACTGAGCCGGGTGACAGTACCTGATAAGCCGCCCACTCCACCCCTGCCCTAGCGGCCAAATAAGCATTGGCACCTTGCACGTCCTGAATGGTGCCCATTTGCGCCAGCAACGACAACCGCATGGAATACCCAACCAGTGCTGCAAGAGTCACCAGTAAAAATATTGCCACAGGCAACATAAAACCCTTTGCGCGATAAGCAATGCTTTTCATGGCGAGTTCACCACATTAATCAAATTAACCAATCTGGCCACGCCGCCGTTTTTGGCAAGCGTCAATTGCGCAGTGACCACACTGGAATGCTGCATGACACCCGTCGTGTAAGTAAAGCTACACTCAGTCACATCCTCAGCGACAACATTGGCCGCCAGGCCATTAAAGTTGGTCACACGCCCAGAGGCGATAGGAATATTTGAATACATCACCAAACGACGATTGGGAAGATCACAGGCATAAATCACGGCGCCGTTCACGACATAAAAACGGCTACCCGGTGACGCAAATGGGAAAAGTGCGCCTGTATATGTGACCGAACTTGCGTTAGCACTCACTGGCCGAATATTGGTGCCGTCATACACATCGGCCCCCGCTATGCCCATGTTATAAATCACCAACTGGTCACCAGCATCTACATTCACCATCGGCCCTAATACACCCAGTGTCAGGCTGCCCGCATCGAAATCATCTTGCCGATAACGGCCACCCGCTTTAATCGGCACAAATTGCACATAACTGCCAGCGCCACCCGGCACCCACACACTGTTAGGCAATGCATTGCGGATATCGCGCGACATGCGGCGCAATGAAATATCGGCACGGTCAGCCAGCTCGTAATAAGCCTCAGAGTTCACATAAGCCAATATTGAGTTACGTATAAAACTGACTGAAATGCCACCCAGAATGGCCATGACGACAATGACGATCACCAGCTCCACCAGGGTAAAGCCAGACATAGAAAGGCCAGAATGCTTACATGCGTGGCGCATAGCGAACCTTAAAGCCAGTGAGGCGAATTGTTGTGCTGGCAGGGCCAGTCACCGTCACTACAATCTTTAGTACAGTATCGGCAGGAAGGCCTGCAAAAGCACCTGCCCCTCCTGCCTGTGTAATGGCAACAGCAGCTGAATAAGCGTTTAAACCTGCCAATGCACTAGAGTCGCCAATACGACAGATGCCGGCACAACCACCGCCAGGCATGGTAAAACCACCATAGTCAGCGACATTATCAAAGGGGTTCACTGCACCGTAACGACTTTCGGTCGCTGGGCTTGGGCCATTTAAGTTGGCTTGCGAATTCACCGAGCAGTCAGCCGAACTGTTGGCGGTGGATGCATTGGGATCATCGGGGTCGCAAAAGGTGAAGGGCATTTGCTGGATTTCTTGCATGAGTGATTCAGCGATCGCGATCGCCTGCTTACGTGCAAGCGGGTCGGCGGAGTGCCCACTCATGAAAGCCAGGGCACCAATCACACCAGCAATGGCAGTTGTCACAATCACAATAAACACAACCATCTCAACCAGCGAAAAACCATAATGGTTTCTGATGCTGGGCGGCATGTGTTTATTATTTTTGTGGTTACCTGTTTTAGTCATATGCATCACCCGGCCACTTACCAGATGGTTTATTTAGCGAATGTAGCCTGTATTTTTCTCGATATTAATGGTCACCGTCTGGTTAGTATTTTTTCTATTAATGACACTATAACTTGCAGCCTCATCTGGCACGGCACGCCCAAGCCCATCAAACCCCAAACCCGCATTGGATGAACCAATGTCCACATTTTTAGAGCTTGTGAATACATAGGCACCCGCAGTTTCAGGATTTACAACAGGTTGAGTACATGCCGCGTCAAAACACAGCTTAACCACATCAGGGATAGCGTTGGTATGCATCACAAACACCTGCTTACGCTGAGCGATGGCCGTTTTTTGCGCATAACGCAGCGTAGAAGAAAGTAAACCCGCGTCACCGCGGGTTTCGAAGATATCACCATTTGCGAATCTGGGGGCGGCGACGGTGACCATGATACCCATTAAGGCAATCACCACCACCAACTCAACAAGGGTAAATCCCTTCATGCTTCAATCACTAGACTCATCATACTAAAGATTAAGTACAACCAGTACCTGTTACGGTCGCTTTGCCAGTAGCTTCATTATAAGTAACGGTACACGGTGAACCAGTTTTAGTATAAGGGATTTGACCAGTAGCAGCTGTTCCTGCGGTATAACCGCCAACATCTTGCATTGCATTTGCGATACCAGCGGTTGTTGGCCATCCATTAGCGCCAACAGCAACAGTGGTGTTATCCATTGACACGTCAGTTCCAGTAGATCCTCCAGCAATCCATGCAGCTCGCGCCAAATTAGCTGCGGAAGTCATTGAGGAGGCCAAACCATTTGCAGCCGCCTTATTAGCATTTGTTTGAACATTTACAAATCGTGGCAATGCTGTTGCCGCTAAAATTCCAAGCACTGCAATGACTACCACCAACTCAACCAACGTAAAACCAGCCTGTTTTTTCATTACATTCACTCCTAATCAAATTTCCCTGCCGTTATTATCACAGTGGCAGCCAAAAACTGCGTTAATTAACATTCAGCAAAAACCATGCCAGACAATTTTGGTCCACTTGCCTAAAAATACAAATACACCCCATACTGAATAACGCTTTTTAATTGATTGCAAAAAATTACGATCCCAACTATTAAAAACTTCAGCATTAATACTACAGAACTAACTACCCTTCATCATAATTGAGCTCATATCCCAAATTGGCAGGAATACGCCTAATGCCAATACCAACACTAACGCCCCCAAGAAGACAATCAAAATGGGTTCAATCTGCGCACCTAATGTTTTAACGTCATACTCCACGTCAGCTTGATACATATCGGCAACTTCTTGCATTAAATCATCCAGTGAACCGGACTCTTCACCCACGGCTATCATCTGCAACACCAGCGGATTAAATACGCCAGTTTGCGTGGCCGTTCTTAAAATAGTCTCACCGCGCTCAATGCCAGCAGACATACTAAGAATTTTGGCGCCGAGGTAATCATTCTCGACCGTCTGTGAAACCAGACGCAAAGCTGAAAGAATCGGCAAACCGCTACGTGTAGATAAAGCAAAGGTACGCGCAAACCTGGCCATGGTGCCTTTAAAAATAATTTTGCCTGCAATTGGGATGCGCATTTTGTAGCGATCCCATTGAGTACGTCCGGTGTCTGTACTTGTGTACGATTTGAACATCCAAACCGCCATCACAATCATGCCAATCAGCACAAACCAGTAATTACGCATAAAGTTTGAGAATCCAATCAGTATTTTGGTAATTAACGGTAAGTCTGTATGCAAACTAGCAAATACTTTTTCAAACTGCGGAATCACCATCACGTTAATCACAACAATAGCAATCGCCATCGCGATGAGCACGAAGGTTGGATATTGCAACGCAGATTTGATTTGCCCGCGCATAAAGCGCTCAAATTCAATATGCTCGGCCAGCCGCAAAAAGATATTATCCAGATTACCCGTGCCTTCACCGACACGGATCATGCTGATATAAAAACTATCAAACACTTTAGGGTGTTCAGTCATAGCGACTGACAATTCGCGGCCAGAGTCCAAACTCACTCTTAGCTGGCCAACCACTTGCGCCAGCTTGGCATTACCAACCGAGCTTTGAATACCCGCTAAGGCACGCATAATTGGGATACCAGCTTTGAGCAAGGTATACATCTGCTTGCTGAATAGCATGACATCGAGGCTGGTGACTTTTTCTTCAAACAAATTAAAGGCAACTGCACCAGCCGCTTTTTGCTTGATTTCAATCGGGGTAATTCTGGAGAGGATAAGTGCTGCACCCAACGCATCGAGGTCGGCCGCTTCTTGTACGCCACTGACCATCATGCCATCGTCGGTACGTCCTTTATATTCAAATATCGGCATAGGCGGCGCTCTTTAAAAAAGCTTACTCTTCAAATTGATTATCGACACGCATGATTTCATCGAGCGTGGTTTTACCGTCTATCGCCAGTTGCAATGACTGGTCGCGCAGGGTTTTTCCCTTGAGTCGCTCGCGCGCCTTTTTAATGAATACATTGGTATCTGGCATATTGGCTGCCATCGCCAACTCATCGGTCATTTCCAAAAATTCGTATAAACCAACCCGCCCCAAATAGCCAGTGCGGTTACAGTGCTGGCAGCCTTTGCCATGACGGAAATTAGTCACCACATCCGGCTGCTGTATGACCTGATTTAACCAGACTGACTCTGACTCGGTCGGGGTGTGCTCGACGGCGCAATGCGGGCAAATGAGTCGCACCAGCCGCTGCGCCAACACGCCTAACAGCGACATGGCCACCATAAAACGCGGTACGCCCATATCGATCAAACGCACTGGGGCGGTGGAAGCATCATTAGTATGTAATGTTGATAGCACCAAATGGCCAGTCATAGAGGCACGCAAACCGGTTTGGGCAGTTTCCTCATCACGCATCTCACCCACCAGCACGATGTCTGGGTCCTGACGCAAAATAGCGCGCAACAACTTGGGGAAGTCCAGCTCAATCTTTTCATTGACCTGGGTTTGAATAATGCCCGGCAAACGATACTCCACCGGGTCTTCTACGGTAATCACCTTGGTTTCCGGTGTATTCAACTCACTCAGCGCAGAATACAGGGTGGTGGTTTTACCACTACCGGTCGGACCAGTAACCAGCACCATGCCGCTGGGACGGCCGATCATTTTACGGAAACGTGCCAGCAAGTCCGGCGGCATGCCTAGTTTATCAAGCTGGAAATGCCCGGTATTCTGGATCAGCAAACGCATCACCACGGTCTCGCCATACTGGGTAGGCATGGTAGAAATACGCATATCCACCGCGCGGCCTTTTACGGTAAAGCCAAAGCGGCCATCTTGCGGCAAGCGTTTCTCTGAGATATCCAGGCCTGCCATGATTTTGAGGCGCATCACCAGCGCAGTGGCGATCTTATTATCCGACTGCGTCTGAAAGTGCATCACACCATCAATACGAAAACGGATCAGCAGTTTATTTTCTTGTGGCTCAATATGTACGTCAGACGCACGTACCTGTACGGCATCTTCAAAAATGGTCTGCAATAGCTTAACAACAGGCGCATCATCTATGCCCAGGTCCACGCCCATCAGGCTGGCAAGATCAACATTGCTGGCGGCGAGGTCTTCTTGCAGCTCCAGCGCCAGTGAAGAAATCTGCTCGGTCTGGCGATAAGAGCGGTCAATGGTCTGCATGAGCAGACTTTCCTGCACGACGACAATATCAATGTCGCGTTTGAGCAGCCTGACCAACTCGTCATACGCATACACATCCGATGGATCAACCATCGCAATCAGGAAACTGTTGGGGCGCTCTTCGAGCAGGATGGCGCGGAAACGGCGCGACTGAACTTCAGGAAGTTTTTGAACCTGCTTCACGTCCAGTTCGTACTGGCCCAGGTCCAAAAATGGGATATTCAACTGAGAAGCGACAGCCTCGGCAATTTGCCGTTCATTGGCGTAGCCTTTTTCAGCAATCACGCGACCCAGACGACGACCCGACTTGCGCTGTTCTTCCAGCGCCTGATCGAGCTGAGCTTGGGTCATGAAATTCTGTCTGACCAGAATTTCACCTAATCTAATTTTCTCGGGACGAGCCATGGCGTTGTAATTATTTATCTATATAGACTTTTCTTCGTCTATCATATCACCAACATTCTACCCTTACGTTTGTAAACAAGCTGCAAAAAATGTTTCATATCGTCCTTTTCGAACCCGAAATTCCGCCCAATACGGGAAATATCATACGCTTATGTGCCAATGCCGGCGCAAAACTGCACTTGGTCAAGCCCTTAGGCTTTGAACTCTCGGATAAACACCTTAAACGCGCAGGCCTGGATTACCACGAATACGCCGAACTCACCGTCTACGAGAACTGGGCAGAATGCCAGCAGCACCTGCAAGGCAAACGCATATTTGCACTCACCACCAAAGGCAGTACAAGACACACTGATTTACAGTTTAAAGATGAAGATGTGTTTGTGTTTGGACCAGAATCGCGCGGCTTGCCAGAAGACATCCGCGCACAATTTGCGCCAGAACATCGGGTCAGGCTACCGATGCTGCCGCACAGCCGCAGCCTCAACCTGTCAAACTCAGCCGCCATTTTGCTGTATGAAGCCTGGCGTCAAATCGGGTTCCCCGGAGGCGTGTGAAAGTAATAGGCAAAAAAAGCCCCGATTAAGGGGTAAATCGGGGCAACAGGCCTCATCGTAAAGGCTTCCGCTCAGGGAGGAAAGAAGCGGAAAGATGATTCATCATCATCGTGCTGATATGAGTCTTCTGCGTTTTGAAAAGTTCCAATAACTTATCACCATAAATCTAATTGAATGCGGATGGGCATGGCAACCTGACTTCGAATGATCTAAAAAAGCAATTCTTTAATCTGTCAGCACTTACTCATACATACTGCCTTTTTCGCCTCTAGGCGAGTTACTTTCTGATGCTTGCCCCTCAGAAAGTAACCAAAGAGGAGGGCACCCAGCCATCACGGCCTAAAGGCTCCCTTGCGTTGCTCAACAAAGTGGGCGTCCATCGAAACTCGCCCTGGCGGCTTGCACACCCCGCAAGCCACTGCGGAACTCGAACAGCCGATGGCCGAAAGCCCCCACTTAGTCTCCGCTACTCAGCGTGATGGGATGGGACTTATCTCGCCAAACACACATTGTAGAAATGTGGATAGCTCAAAAACCAGATTCTTTTATTAAACCCGCTAAAGGGTGGCGCTCATAGGTTTTCGGGGTACCCATCTGCCGCGCCGAGCAACGCAGGGTTGGCGGGAGTCTTCGGCCATCGGCTGTCCGAGTTCCGCAACAAGCCACGTTCTGTGTGGCTTGTCAGGGCGAGTTTCGATGGACGCCCGGCAAACCGAGTAGCACAGGATAAAAGCGGAAGTTGGGGTGCACTTTCTTTTGGTTACTTATTCTTTGTGCAAGCAAAGAAAAGTAACTCGCCGAGAGGGCGAAAAGAAATGCGTCATCAAAACACCACGATAAAAACCACAAAGAATGACTTTTTATTTTCAATCGCGCAGCCGTAACGGCAGAACCACCGACCAAACAATCCATCAAATTCCCCTGCACATCATGCGATAATAATCACATGCAATCTGAAACCAATCTCCTCCAGGGTCTCAACGATAAACAACTGCAAGCGGTCACCCTGCCGCATCTTTCTGCGCTCATTCTGGCAGGTGCTGGCAGCGGTAAAACACGGGTGCTGACGACGCGCATCGCCTGGTTGATCCAAACTGGCCAAACCTCGCCCATGGGCCTGATGGCCGTGACCTTTACCAACAAGGCGGCCAAAGAAATGCTGACGCGTTTGACCAGCATGTTGCCGATCAACACGCGCGGCATGTGGGCAGGCACTTTTCACGGTTTATGTAACCGCATGTTGCGCGCGCATTACCGTGAAGCAAGATTACCAAGTACTTTTCAGATTCTGGATACGTCAGACCAGTTGTCTGCCATCAAGCGCGTGATGAAGGCGATGAACGTGGATGATGAGAAATATCCACCCAAGCAGGTGATGGGCTATATCAATAGCTGCAAAGAGGAAGGCTTGCGCGCGGAGAAGGTGGATGCCTATGACGGCCATAGCCAGAAGTTGCGCGAGATTTATGCTGCCTATGACCAGCAATGTAACCGTGAGGGTGTGGCTGACTTTGCCGAACTGCTTTTGCGTTGTTACGAATTGCTGGAGCGTGAGCCGCATATCCGCGCCCATTACCAGCAGCGTTTTCAATACATCCTGGTCGATGAGTTCCAGGATACCAACCGCCTGCAATATTTATGGCTGAAATTACTGGGCGGCGCGCACAACAGCATTTTTGCTGTGGGCGATGACGACCAGAGTATTTATGCGTTCCGCGGTGCCCGTGTTGGCAATATGAGCGATTTCCAGCGCGACTTTAATGTGCAGAATATCGTCAAGCTGGAAGAAAACTACCGCTCGCACAGCAACATTCTCGATGCCGCCAATGCCATCATCACCAATAACCGCAACCGCTTGGGTAAAAACTTGTGGACGTCTGCGGGCAAGGGTGAGCCGATTCGCATTTATGAAGCCTATAACGACACCGACGAAGCGCAGTTTATTGTCGATGAAGTAAACATGCTGCAAAAAGAAGGTGTGCCGCTGGGCGACATGGCCCTGCTCTATCGCAGCAATGCGCAGTCACGCATTCTTGAGCACACTTTGTTTTCAGCCAATATTCCTTACCGCGTGTATGGTGGCCTGCGCTTTTTCGAACGTGCCGAAATCAAGCATGCACTGGCTTATTTGCGCCTGATTGCCAATGCCAACGACGATACCGCCTTATTGCGCATCGTCAACTTTCCGCCACGCGGCATAGGGGCGCGCGGACTGGAGCAACTGCAGGAAGCGGCCCGCCAGAATGAATGCAGCTTATGGCAAGCCGCGACTAATAAAGTCGGCGAGGGCAAACTAGGCAGCAAGGGGCTGGATGGCTTTGTCGCCCTGATCCGGCAGATGGTGGACCATGGCTATGGCATCACATTGGGTGAGATGGCTGAAATGGTCATCAACCTGAGTGGCCTGATGGCGCACTACCAGAATGACAAGGAAGGCGAAGACCGCATCGAAAACTTGAAGGAACTGGTCACTGCCGCCGTGGCATTTAGCAATCAGGCCCTGGGCAATCACCATAATATGGATGAAGATGCCGACCAGCTGACGCAGTTTCTAAACCATGCCAGCCTGGAAGCCGGTGACCATCAGGCTGATGTCGGGCATGAAGCCTTGCAGCTGATGACGGTACACGCGGCAAAAGGCCTGGAGTTTCACAGCGTGTTTATCGGCGGTGTAGAGGAAGGCTTGTTCCCGCATGAGCAAGCTGCTTACGAAAATGGCGGCCTGGAAGAAGAGCGCCGCCTGATGTATGTGGCAGTCACGCGCGCGCGCCAACGCCTTTATCTCACGTATGCTCAAAGCCGTATGCTGCATGGGCAAGTGCGTTACGGTATTGCCTCACGCTTTATCGATGAAATCCCTGCCGACCTGACCAAGCGCTTGAATAGCAAACCAGTCGCCAAACCTTATGCCGCAGGTGGGCAATACAATGCGCAGCCAGTGCAAGCAAGCAGCGCACAATCCAGCTACCCGTTTAAGATTGGCCAGAGCGTGCGTCATGGCAAATTTGGTGAGGGCGTGGTGGTGAGCTATGAAGGCAACGCTAATGACCTGGCGATTAAGGTAAATTTTGGCAGCGCCGGCCTGAAAACGCTGATGCTGGAATACGCCAAGCTGGAAAAAGTTTAAGCAGCAACCTTTCTCAAGCCACCATGCCGCTCTTCATTGGCATGGTGGCTGATATTAGCCATATCATCATTGTCATAAATATTTCATCAATATTCACGTCAAGAAACTACTGCCGGCAGTCGATACTGCTTGCATGATATACGCCCCCCCCCAGCTCGAAGTTGAAGCCATCCTGGCGCAGAAAAATCTGTTACCGCTGTTTCAGCCTATCGTTGATATTAAACACGCCCGTGTATTTGCGCATGAAGCGCTGATCCGGGGCCCGGTGGAATCCAGATTGCATTCGCCGATTGCACTGTTTAATGCCGCCAGTTTATGTGGCCTGAATATCGAGATGGAATACGCGGCGCGTGAGGTCATCTTTAATGAGTACAGCCGCACCGATAGATCTCATCCCTTGTTTGTGAACTTCAGCCCAGACTGCCTGCTATTAAACGAGGGACATTTGTCTTTTGGCCTGACACAGCTTGAGAAATGCGGTCTCAAACCTGGTGATATCGTGATTGAAATCACCGAGAGCTCTACCATCCGCGATTATGCCGAGCTCCGGGATGCGATCCTGCGCTTTAAAGCATTGGGGTTCAAAATCGCGCTGGACGACCTGGGTGAAGGCACGTCCAGTTTGCGGTTGTGGTCTGAGCTGTCACCGGAATATGTCAAGATCGACAAGCATTTTATTGCCAACATACACAATGACCCGATGAAGCTGGAGTTTGTGCGCGGCATCCAGAAAATAGCGGTTGAATCGAATACGCTGACCATTGCCGAAGGCATTGAAACCAAAGAAGAACTGGCGGTGATCAAAGACTTGAAAATAGACTTTGCCCAAGGCTATCTGTTTGGACGGCCGTTCCCCAAGTTTCAATATGCCCTCACTGAAGAGGTGCATAACCTGCTGAATAAAAACATTGTTCGCCTGTTTGCTGACCAGCAAAGCCATGCCTCAAAGCAGGCCACCGTGGTCGGCTTAACCAGTTACCAGACTGCCGCCATGCCAGACATGACCAATGAAGAGGTATACAACTGGTTTAACAGTGACACCACGCTCAACTCGATTCCGGTGATTAATCAGCAGGGAATACCGTTAGGGTTGATCAGCCGCTACGACACCATAGACCGCTTTGCACGCCGCTACCAAAAAGAACTACATGGCAAAAAGTCTTGTACGACCTTTATGGATACCCAGTGCCTGATGGTGCAAAAAAACATGACCATTCTGGCATTGAGCGAACTGATTCTGGCGGCAGATCCCAAATATCTGCTCAATGGATTCATGATTGTCGATGGCGAGCGCTATGTTGGCATGGGTAGCGGACATGCCTTGCTACGCGAAGTGACCAATATGCAAATTCACGCCGCACGCTACGCTAACCCGCTCACGTTACTGCCGGGCAATGTGCCCATCAATGCCCATATTGATAAATTGCTGGAGCGGCGTATCCCGTTTGTGGCCTGTTATTGTGATTTAGACCACTTCAAACCATTTAACGATGCTTATGGCTATCGCCGTGGCGATGAGGTCATTCAGTTTGTCGGCCGCTTATTGAGTAGCATGGTCAACAATGAACATGACTTTGTCGGCCATATTGGCGGCGATGACTTTGTGCTGATTTTTCAAAGCGAAGAGTGGGAAGCCGTTTGTCATGACATCCTGGAGACCATTGCCAAAGTGATGCCGGACTTTTATGACTTGAAAGACGTACAACTTGGCGGCATTCGCATAGAAGACCGTTTGGGTAACGAGCATTTTTACCCGTTTGGCAGTTTGTCCATCGGCGCTGTGCGGGCTTGCTCGGATTCATTTGCCAGCCATCACGAAGTGGCTGGCGCCATGAGCAATGCTAAAAAACAGGCCAAAAAGACCATAGGCAACAGCCTGTTTACTGAGCGGCGCAAGCTATCCGCAAGCGCTTAACCTATATGGTCAGGCTTCGACTTGTGGCGCAGCCCTGAACACATCCTTGTAGCTGATATACTGGAAAGCAAACATCAGGGCATTAATCACCAGCAAGGCTGCAAACACCAACAGTGGCATCAGCAATTGTGCCAGCATGGGGATTAACGCGCCCAGGATACCGATCACCAGTCCCAACCCCAGCATCACCACCAGCATGCCAACGGTCATCACCAGCCAGGAAACACTCATCGGCACCGTGTATTGCAACATCCCGGCAATGCTGGATTTAATCGCCTTCAGCAAGGGGTAGCCATTCAGGGCAATCAGCATCGGTGAGAACCAGGTCGCAATAAACAAAGGTAACAGCAGTAGCAATACCTTGACGATAAAAGACAGCGTGTTCTCTAAAAACAGCGTCATTTGTGATTCTGTCATGCCCGCTTTGGTCGGCGCATGCGAAATCAGGGAAGCGAGGTCGCTACTGAGTAAATAGGTCGCCAGCACAGCGTACACCAGGCAGCTGGCACCCAACAGCACTAACGGTTTGAAGTGCAACTGCAATTGCTGCCAGACGGCTGGCGGTGACATGCTGCCCTGCAAATCTACCTGTCGATACAACAGCACGATCAAGGCCATACACACTGGCCAGATCACCACCGAAACCAAGCCCAAAAACCCGAGTAAAGGCAATGAGGGCAACACCATGAAAATCACGATATAGGCCAGTGAACACAACATCCAGACATGCGGCTGTGTGCGGAACAAGGCCAGGCTTTCTTTCACCCAGCGTACACCGCGCTGGCTCCCGGTTTCTGTCATACGTCTCCCTTTTTTATCTTTTCCAGGCAACACAGAAGTAAGTGGCTGCGCGGACAAATTGCTGCATTACACTTTATCCCGCTCACTCACTTATCCCGCATTTCCTCAAGTCAACACTTTACGATTCAGCAGTACCCGCTCAAAATGCGCCGGGTCTTTGGCATGTGTGAGTTCGCCCGCGACCGGGTAATAAAAATCATACAGGCGCGATAACCAGAAACGCAAGGCGGCCCGGCGCAACAAGGCTGGCCAGTGGATTTTTTCGGCCACGGTGAATGGACGCTCGGACTGGTAAGCATTCATAAATGCCGCCAGTTTTTCATCCACAAAATTTCCGGCGGCATCGACACACCACTCGTTCGCAGCAATCGCCACATCGTAGGCAAGCACATCGTGGCAGGCATAGTAAAAATCAATAAAGCCACCCAGCACATCGCCATCAAACAACACATTGTCCCGGAACAAGTCACCATGGATCACGCCATGTGGCAAACGCGACAAATCCAGACCATGCTGGAACTCTAATTCTTCTTGCAGCAGATGTTGCTGTACCGGTGCCAATTTAGGCATCACTTGCTGCGCGGTCATCACGCGCCAGCCCTGCCCACGTTGATTGTGTGACTGCTCATGAAAATCCAGCCCGGCCACATGCATGCGCGCCAAGGTTCTCGCCACGGCCTCAATCTGTTTGACATTGGGCTGGCTGACATCGCTGCCTTTCAGGCAACTCACCATCAAGGCCGGTTTACTGTGAATACGGTGCAAGGCGGTATTATTCTGGTCCGTAATGGGCTTGGGGCAAGGGATGCCATGCCGGGACAAATGCGTCATCAAATGGACGAAATAAGGCAGTTCGTCAAAGTCATTCTTCTCAAACACGGTCAGCACAAAACGCGACTGACTGGTTTCAACGAAATAATTGGTATTGGTGATACCGGCAGCGATGCCACGCAAGGTGTGCAGCTCGCCAACATTAAAAGGCGCCAGCCACTGGCGCACTTCATCCAAACTCAGAGTGGTAAAAACAGACATGTTTATTTGCTAACCTGCCAGCGATGGCAGGCGATCAGAATTAGAATCGGAACAGAATCCATTTGGGAACGGACAGTGGACGGGTCGGGCCATCATGCACCCAGTCACCATTACGGTCTTCGCGATGCAAGTAATAAGATTTGCCACTTGGCGGCGTCACTTTCACCATATACACCTCGCCGTTCAGGCTGTACTCCTCGACGTCATTCTCGCCATCTTTGCGTTTATTGACGCTAGGCTGGTCAATCGGTTGCCCTTCAATCACCTTGGGTGGTGGTGGCACTTCTTCAAGCAGCTCGGCATCTTTGGGGGCTGCAGCCCACACCGGCATCGCAATCGCAGCGATGCAGATACCTGCCAGCAATAAACGGGAAAAATCACGCATGGAAGACTCCTTAGTCATTAACGACTATTCTAGCAAAAACCCACGCGCTGGCGGTCACTGCATACATAATAAACTTTGCATCATACTGCCCGGCTAACAACACCAGGGCAAACAATTACAGATAAAGCTGCATCTTGCGTTCGGCCGGGGTCAGCTCAAAGCCCGTGGTTTCATAATGTTTGAAAATCGCATCGACAATCTGTTGCGGCTCATCAATGATCTGAATCAGGTCCATATCCTCGGGCGACGCCATGCCTTCCGCCACCAGCGTATTGCGCAACCAGTCAACCAAACCGGCCCAGAACTGGCTGCCGACCAGGATAATCGGAATCTTGCGGCTCTTACCGGTTTGCACCAGCGTAATCGCTTCCATGACTTCATCCAGCGTGCCAAAACCACCTGGCATCACCACAAACGCGCTGGCATATTTAACAAACATGACCTTGCGCATAAAAAAGTATTTAAAGCTAATGCCGATGTCCTGATACGGATTGCCATGTTGTTCAAACGGCAACCTGATATTGAGGCCGACACTGGCACCACGGCCTGGGAACGCCCCTTTGTTGGCAGCTTCCATCACGCCAGGGCCGCCACCGGAAATCACACTAAAACCGGAGTCTGACAGCAAACGTGCAATTTCTTCAGTGAGCAGGTAGTAAGGATGATCAGGCTTGGTACGCGCACTGCCAAAAATAGACACGGCAGGCATAATGGCTTTGAGGCTTTCGGTCGCGCCGACAAACTCGGCCATAATTTCAAATGCCCGCCAGGATTCATGGCTGACATCATCGCCATCCAATAATTCTGGCTCCACCATGCTCGGTAGTTTTTGACTGCTCATACATCTATCCTTCAAATCACAAACCAAATTAGTGTACATGAAGTCGCTTTGAAATGCGTAAAATACGCCATTGATTTGATTCACGAGAACGCACAATGAAAACCTTGCTTCTGGTCGACGGTTCCAGTTACCTTTATCGCGCCTTTCACGCCATGCCGGATTTGCGCAACTCGGCCAATGAGCCAGTCGGCGCGATTCAGGGCGTGCTCAATATGCTGCGCCGCTTGCATAAAGACTATCCATCAGATTACAGCGCCTGTGTGTTCGATGCCAAAGGCAAAACCTTCCGCGACGACTTGTACCCGGAATACAAAGCCAATCGTGCCAGCATGCCGGATGACCTGCGGGCGCAAATCGAACCGCTGTATGAAACCATACGCGCCATGGGCTGGCCGTTGATTATTGAAGAAGGCGTGGAAGCCGATGACGTCATAGGTGCGCTGGCCAAGCAGGCAGAAAAAGAAGGCATCAAAACCATTATTTCCACGGGTGATAAAGACATCACACAACTGGTCAACAACCACATCACGGTGGTCAATACCATGCGCGATGCCTTCCGCAAGACAGATGATGTGCTGGACATTGCCGGTGTTGAAAATAAGTTTGGCATCCCGCCTGACAGGATTATCGACTACCTGGTGCTGGTCGGCGACACCGCAGACAACGTGCCCGGTGTGGAAAAGGTCGGCCCGAAAACCGCCGTCAAATGGCTGACCGAATATGGCACATTGGATAACATTATTGCCAATGCCGACAATATCAAAGGCGTGGTCGGCGAGAACCTGCGCAAGGCCCTGCCCTGGCTACCTACGGCGCGCGAGCTAATTACCATTCGCTGCGATATCGGCTTATGTGAGAGTTTTGACGAACTGATTGCGCAAACGCCCGATAAAGAAAAACTGCTGGCGTTGTTTGACCACTTTGAGTTTCGTAGTTGGAAGCGTGAACTGGACAAGCTGCCGGACGGTGCGACTGCGCCCGCGACTGAAAATTCGTCTATATCCACAGTAGATTCACTGAGTGCCGCACCCGCCACGACCTATACCCCTGACACGCGTCGCCAGTACCAGACAATTTTAAATGATGCCGACCTGGATAGCTGGCTAGCCAAACTGCAGCAAGCTGAGCTAGTGTGTTTTGACACCGAAACCACCTCTCTGGATGCCATGCAGGCAAAAATTGTCGGCGTGTCTTTTAGTGTGACTCCCGGCGAAGCCGCTTATGTGCCACTCACGCATGACTATTTTGATGCGCCAGAGCAGCTTTCTTTGCAGGCCACTTTGAACAAGTTGCAGCCAATTCTCGAAAATCCGGCCATTAGAAAAGTCGGCCAGAACCTCAAATATGACATGCATGTGCTGGCCAATCATGGCATCCAGCTGCAAGGTGTGGCGCATGACACCCTGCTGGAATCTTATGTATTCGAGAGCCACAAAGGCCATGGCATGGATGAGCTCAGTGAGCGTCATCTGGATATTACGCCCATCAGCTACGAAAGCGTGGCGGGCAAAGGTGCCAAACAAGTCGGCTTTAGCCAGGTCACCGTCGAGCAGGCATCAGAATATGCCGCCGAGGATGCGGACATTACACTGCAGCTGCACCAGGCTTTATATCCACAAGTGACCGCCTCGGACAAACTCAATTTCATTTATGAAAAGATTGAATTACCCAGCATGCTGGTGCTGCAACGCATGGAGCGCAACGGCGTACTGATAGACAGCCATATGCTCAATCGACAGAGCAACGAGATTGGCCTGCGTTTGATGGAGGTTGAAAAACAGGCATTCGAGCTGGCCGGGCAACCGTTTAACCTCGGTAGCCCCAAGCAATTGCAAGAGATTTTGTTCGGCAAACTGGGGATCAAGCCGTTGAAAAAAACGCCATCAGGGGCGCCATCGACTGACGAAGACGTGTTGCAGGAACTGGCGCTGGACTACCCGTTGCCAAAAGTGATCCTGGAGCACAGGAGCCTGGCCAAACTGAAATCGACCTACACCGACAAACTGCCAAAAATGATTAATACGCAAACCGGGCGCGTGCACACCAATTACAACCAGGCCGTGGCCATCACCGGCCGCCTGGCGAGCTCGGACCCCAACCTGCAGAACATCCCGGTGCGCACGGCCGAAGGCCGCCGTATCCGCGAAGCCTTTGTGGCGCCACCTGGCTCGCATATTGTCTCTGCGGACTACTCGCAAATTGAATTACGTATCATGGCGCATCTGTCACAAGATGCTGGCATGCTGAGCGCATTTGCCAACAATGAAGACATTCACCGCGCCACTGCCGCAGAGATTTTTGGCGTGGAGCGCGCGGCAGTCGACAGCGAACAACGCCGCTACGCCAAGGTGATCAACTTCGGCCTGATTTACGGCATGAGCGCCTTTGGCCTGGCACAAAACCTCAATATCGAACGTAGCGCCGCTGCCAATTACATCGAGCGCTATTTCGCCCGCTATCCCGGCGTACGGCAGTATATGAACGACACACGCGAACTGGCCAAACAGCAAGGCTATGTGGAAACCATTTTTGGCCGTCGCTTGTGGGTGCCTGAGATCAACAGCGCTAACGTACAACGGCGCAATGGCGCCGAACGCGCCGCGATCAATGCCCCGATGCAAGGCACCGCCGCCGACTTGATCAAACTGGCCATGATCGCGGTCGACCAATGGCTGACAGCAGAAAAACTGCAAACCAAACTCATCATGCAGGTACACGATGAACTGGTACTGGAAGTGCCGGAGGCCGAACTTGAACTGGTGAAATCCACCTTGCCCAAACTGATGCAGCATGTCGCCACACTGGATGTGCCCTTACTGGCCGAAGTCGGTAGTGGCGGCAACTGGGAAAGCGCACATTAAATGCACGCCATATGTTAAGGTAATACATCCATCACACACAGGGGACCTGCGATGAAATCGTCGCTTATGATCGGTATTATTTTGATAGCACTTGGCACGGCCGGATTAGTGTTCAAAGGCTTTAGTTACGAGAGCAAAGAAACCGTGGCTAAAATCGGCTCCCTAGAAGCCAGTGCGGAAATCACTAAAGATGTCGAGATTCCGCAAGCACTCAGCATCATCGTCCTCGTCGCCGGTGTGGCAATGGTGCTGGTTGGCCTGAAAAAATAACGCTGGCCAATCACTCAAGTTTGCCAGTCTTTTCTGACAGACTTTTACTGCGCCCGCTGACAGATCACACCAGAAGTTCTGGTTAGCATACGATTTCATCACAACAACAAGGGAGATTCACATGCTTTGGACGATTGTAGTTGGCATTATTGCAGGTTGGTTGGCCGGCTTGATTATGAAGGGCGATGGTTTTGGCCTGATCTGGGATTTGATTTTGGGCATCGCCGGTGCAGTCGTTGGCGGCTGGCTGTTTGGCTTGCTCGGCCTCAGTGCCAGCGGCGGCATGGTGGGTAGTATTATCGTGGCCACCATCGGCGCAGTGTTCCTGATTTTCATTTCACGCTTGCTCAGGTCCGCCTAGACGCATCACGCAGTACCAGACTAAATGCTGGAAAAGACTACTTTTCCAGCATTACCTTTTTTAGCCAGATACATGGCGGCATCTGCCTTTTCAAGCAAGGCCTCAATCTCTTCTTTTTTCCGTGGCCATGCAAATGCCACACCTATACTGCAACCCACCGTGATTTCCTGCCCGGACTGAAAGCGGATCGGCTGTTGAATGGATTCGATCAGTTTCTCTGCAATCCTGGTGGCCAGGACGCGCGGATGGTCAGTAAATGTGAGTAGAATCACAAACTCGTCACCCCCAAACCGGCACACCATATCGTCTTCGCGCAATACTTTCGGGATACGTTGCGACACCGTAATCAAGACTTCATCCCCTGCCGCATGCCCCAGCGTATCATTGACTGACTTAAAGCCATCTAAATCCAGAAACAGCAAGATCATGCCACGGCCGACGTCGTGTGCATGGGCGCCACTGGCAATACCACGCATCAGGCTTAGCAGGCCACGCCGGTTAAACAATCCGGTCAACGGATCTTCTGTCAGCAGTTTTTCCAGCGCATTTTGCTGCGTGTGAAACGCCGTCATATCCATCAGAAAACTGATGCAAAAATTCGACTCATATTCCATGACCCGCGTCAGCGCAATCCTCAGCGGGATTTCATGGCCATCAGCATGAAATCCATGACGTTCCGCCACAACCTTCTCAGAGGTATCTTGCTGCCTGCGTTTTCTGGCATAAGCATTCAATTGTTTCCAGTCGGGAATCATTTTTGAGATATGTTTACCGATAATTAACTGTGCCTGATAACCAAACATGCCTTCAAACGCGCGATTGACCATTTTGATAAACCCTTTGGCATCAGTAATCACAATGGCATCAATCGCGTTTTGAAAGATGACCCGCATTTGGTGTTCCTTGAACTGTAAATCGCGGGCAAGCTGGCGCTGCCTGGCAAGCATATTTTGCGCAATAGCGGCGCCGATCAAGATCATCGTGCCCAATGTCACCAGCGTCGACAAATACCAGCGATCCACCGTCGGCACGGGCCGGGCAAACTCGGCGATCCCCACGAATGCTGCAGCCGCCATCCCGATGTAATGCATAATCGTAATGGCCGCCCCCATCACCAGCCCGCTGACGACATGACGCCAGGCACGCAGCCGTTGCAATCGTTCACATTGCTGGCCAAACCATAATGCAAGCACCGCAAGCAACACGGCAGCCACCACAGAAATCAGGACCCACCATGGTTTGAATGTCATAGTCGCGGCGGTACGTATGGCCAACATGCCGCTGTAGTGCATGATGCCAATCCCCAGTCCAATAATCATGCCGCTTAACCATAAATGCTTGACGCCTTTTTCAGCGCGTGAGATCCAGCGCATGGCAGCCCAGGAAGCAACAAAAGCAGGCCAGATAGAGAGCAAAGTGATGAGCGGATCGTATTTAACGGTGACGCAAAGCTCGAATGCCAGCATCCCGAGAAAGTGCATGCTCCAGACCGCCGCACCTAATACCGTGGCACCGCTCAATAGCGCAATTTTCTGGTCTCTTTTTAACTGGAATTGGGGGGCCAAGTCAGCCAGGTACATGGCTAATATAGAAGCTATTGCAGCAATGAAATAAGACAACACCACCATCCATCCCTCGTAACGGGACAGAATGAGAGAACCTGCTGGACTCACAACTTCAAACAAAAAGTTCGTCAATTGCTGGTATCCAATCACGCATGGTGACTTTATCAGGGTGTGGAGCGCGGATCGATTACCGTATCTGAGCGCTCACGGCTGGCGCTGATTGAATTTAGTGTGCATGCATCACAGCGACATAAATTTAAAAGCGCTCACTGGTATTATGATGACCTTGAAAAACACTTTCAAAACACATTTACGCAAATTAACCATGAATCAGTTCGGCATTTATATCATTGGCGATGAAATCCTGTCTGGCAAACGCCAGGATGCGCATCTTGGCAAAGTGATTTCGCTGCTGTCAGCCCGCGGTTTGCAATTGAGTTGGGCACATTTTATTGGTGATATACCCGACCAGATCACCAGTCACCTCAAAGCCAGTATGGCTCGCGGTGATGTCGTGTTCAGTTTTGGCGGTATTGGTGCCACACCGGATGACCATACGCGACAATGTGCGGCCGCGGCCGCAGGCGTGACGATTGAGCGCCATGCAGGCGCCGTTGCCAATATCGAGGCGCAGTATGGCGCAGGTGCCTACCCTAAGCGGGTACTGATGGCCGACTTTCCACAAGGCTGCGATTTGATTCCCAACCCAATTAATCGCGTGGCCGGATTCAGCCTGAATCAGCATTACTTTGTGCCGGGCTTTCCTGAAATGGCCCACCCCATGGTGGAATGGGTACTCGAGACGTATTACAGCGACCTGTTTCATACGGCAGACTACCTGGAACAAGCCATTGTGGTCACCGAGGCGGGGGAAAGTGACCTGATTGATTTAATGCAGCAGATGTTAAGCCAGTATCCCATGCTTAAATTGTTCAGCCTGCCGCGCACCAATCAGCGCCGCACCACTGAGGTCGGCATGAAAGGGCAAAGTGCATTGGTCAAACAAGCCATGCAAGACCTGAAAGCTGGCGTGTCGGCGCTTGGCTACCCCTGGGTAGAGGTATAAATCGCAATGGATTGCCGTCCACAATGCGGTGCATGTTGTATTGCACCATCGATTACCAGTGCGATCCCCGGTATGCCTGATGGTAAACCGGCGGGGGTGGCCTGCATTCAACTGGACGACTTATTCAGGTGCAAACTGTTTGGTCAACCCGAGCGCCCGGATTTTTGTGGCGGCTTGCAACCCAGCCTGGAAATGTGCGGCGATGCCGAACAGCCGCGTGAATATGCCATACGCTGGCTGAGTGCACTAGAATTAGCGACCCAGCCAGAGACGCCTAACCATTAGGGTTTACGGTAGGCCCAGCGCATCATGCCCAGCCCGACCAGGATCATGGGTACGCATAACCACTGCCCCATACTCAGGCCCAGAGACAGCAACCCTAGAAAGCTGTCCGGCTCACGGGTGAATTCGACAATAAAACGGAAGCTGCCATAACAGAGCAGGAACAAGGCAGAGATTGCGCCGATGGGGCGTTTTTTACCCGCGAACGTCCATAACACCAGAAACAACACAATGCCTTCCAGCGCAAACTCATACAACTGCGACGGATGGCGGGCCACCTGGTCCACCGCAGGAAACACCATACCCCAATCGGCATTGGTCGGGCGCCCCCATAACTCGGCATTGATAAAATTACCCAGTCGCCCGGCGCCAAGGCCAATCGGCACTAAAGGCGCCACAAAATCCATCAGTTGCAACCAAATCACGCCACGTTTGCGTGCAAACAGCGCCATTGCCACCATTACGCCAATAAAGCCGCCGTGAAACGACATGCCGCCCTGCCATAAGGCAAAAATCTCCAGCGGATGTTGCAGAAAATAAGCTGGTTGATAAAACAGCACATAGCCCAAACGACCACCAAACACCACACCCAGCGCAATGTAAAACAGCATATCGTCCGGGTCGCGTTCCTGCCAGGGAGAGGCTGAATCCAGCTTGCGCAAGCGCTTGACCTGGTATTGCCCCAGCCACAAGCCGCCAAAAAAGCCGACCAGGTACATCAGGCCATACCAATGAATACCGAAACTGCCAATTTGCAATGCGATGGGGTTAAAGCCCGGATGGGTAAACATGCCGTATCACCGTGAAAAAAACTGCATTATACCTGCTCGCCACGCCTACGCAGTGACGTCTTGCAGCGTTGCAGGCGATGTCATTCGCCACACCGCTAACAGGCTGATAAGCGCCATCAGCGACATATAGGCGCCCACCCAAGGTAAGCCTCCCTGCTGCACCAGGGATTGCGCAATCGCTGGCGCAAAAGACGCGCCTAAAATACCGCCCAACTGGTAACTCAAGCCGGCACCACTATAGCGCACGGCGACCGGGAACTGCTCGGGCAAAAATGCGCCCATGGGGGCGAACGTCACCCCCATCAAAAACAACGCTGAGAATAAAAACAGCAATATCCATAACCAGTCGCCGCTCCCCAACAGTGGCGCCAGTGCAAAGCCCAGCAACAGTGCCAGTACTTGCCCGCACATCAGCACCGGGCGCCTGCCAACACGGTCTGCCCACCAGGCCGCAAGCGGTGTCGCGAGTGCCATGCCGATGACGGCCACGCATAACATGCCCAAAAACACTGGCCGCGCGATATGCAGGGTCTGTGTGCCATAGCTCAGGCAAAACACCGTTGCCGTGTAAAACAGGTGATAACACACGCCCATGGCCAGCGCCCCCAATACAATGGCGCGCCCATGTTGCAGCAACAAGGCTTTCAACGGCCAGCGGTGTAAATGCTGTGCGGACTGCGCCTGTGCAAATACCGGCGTTTCAGCCAACTTAAACCTGACATATAAGCCCACCATCACCAGCGCCGCACTGATGATAAACGGCACACGCCAACCCCATTGTTCAAACTGGGCTTCGCTCAGGCCAAGACTCAGGGCTAGAAATGTCAGCGTTGCCAGCAGAAAACCGATCGACGGCCCCAGTTGCGGAAACATGCCATACCAGCCACGCTTGTTTGCAGGCGCATACTCGGTGGCCAGTAAGGCCGCCCCCGCCCATTCGCCGCCCAGGCCGATACCTTGTGCGAACCTGAGCAAGCAAAGCATGACTGGCGCCCAGGCGCCCCAGCTGGCATAGCCTGGTAGCAAACCAATCAAAAAAGTGGCGCTCCCCATTACCAGCAATGAAGCGGCCAGTGTCGACTTACGGCCAATACGGTCGCCAAAGTGACCAAACAATAATGCCCCTACCGGCCGCGCAATAAAAGCCAGGCCAAAAGTGAGCAGCGCATTCAGGGATTGTATGGCCGGATCACTGGCAGGAAAAAATACCTGCCCGATCACCAGCGCAGCGGCCATGGCATAAATATAAAAATCATAAAACTCGATGGCGGTGCCGATAAAGCTGGCAAAGGCGATATGCTTTAATGAAGGTGTCGTCATGCCGGCATCTTAAGGCTGTCGCCAGGTTTTGCCTAGCCAATAAAAAACCGGGGTAACGATCTCTCGTTACCCCGGCTAGCTCACACATACTCAAAGAATGACTGTTTAGGACATTATTTCTTAGCCTCAGCCTCGGCAGTGACACTTTCAGGCTTCCAGCCACCGCCCAGTGCCTTGAACAGGTCCACCGACGCGGTCAGCGTATTCTGGCGGCTCTGCACCACAGCCTGCGTAGCCTCATTATGGTTACGCTGTGCATCCAATACCTCGAGGTAGCTGGTATAGCCTGCCTCATAGCGGTTTTTCGCCACGCGCAGAATATTGCCAGTGGTTTTTTCCTTGGACTCTGCCAAGGCTTCTTGCTCACGGTATTGTTGCGCATTCACCAGTGCATCGCTAACTTCGGTAAACGCGGTTTGCAAGGTGTTCTGATAAGTTGCCAGCACTTGTTTTTGCTGCGCTGTCGCCTGATCCAGACGTGCATTCAAGCGGCCGCCGTTGAAAATCGGCATGCTGATATCCAAACCAAGTGACCAGACGCGTGCAGGCGATTTCAGCAAGTTATTCAGCGCGATACTTTCACCACCATAAGTGGTGGATAGCGAGATACTTGGGTAAAACGCGGCGCGTGCCACGGCAATGTTGGCATTGGCTGACACCATGTCCTGCTCTGCCTGGCGCACGTCCGGACGGGCTTCCATCAGGGCTGAAGGCAGACCGGTTGGCGCGACTGGTGGGGTTGGCATCGCCATCAGGTCACCCGCCGCGATTTTCAGGCCAAGATCATTGGTCAGCAAACCGATCTGATGCTCACTCAAGGCGCGCAAGCGCTTCAATTCCAGCGTCTGCGTTTGCAGCGTGGTGACGACCAGCTCCGCCTGATGTGCATCCAGAATGGTAGACACGCCACCTTCAACCCGACGTTTGGCCAGGTCCAGGCTGTCCTGTGCGGTTTTCAGGTTTTGCGTATTGACCAGCAATTGCGCATCCAAACTGCGTATCATCAGGTAATGATTGGCCACCAGGCTGGACAATGACCAAGTCACCGCCTCTTTGGCATAACGCGTCGCCAGCAGTTGCGCACGCGCAGCTTCATTGGCACGGCGCAGTTTGCCCCACAGGTCCAGTTCATAACTGCCGTTCAAACCGACTTTGTAGGTTTTACGCGGGTTATTGCCAAACACCGGGAACACACCGGACTCGGTAACACGGTTACGTAAACCGGAACCGGTTGCGGTGACGGTAGGCAACAAGTTACCGCCGATTTCGCGCATTTGCGCGTCAGCCTCTTCAATGCGTGCTACAGCCAGTTGCACGTTATTGTTTTTGGCCAGCGCAGTGTCTACCAACTGGTTTAACTGACTGTCATTAAACAGTGTCCACCACTGCTGCAACGCCAGTTGCTGCTCGGTACTGAGTGCGTCAGCACCCGCAGCGCCATATTGGTCTGGCAACTGCGGTGCCGGACGCGAATACAAATCACCCAGCATCTGGCAACCGGTCATGGACAAGGTCAACAACCCCAGCAGCAATGATCGCTGTAACGGTTTTAATGCAATTTTCATTGTCGGTTTCATACCGATTCCTCTTCTACAATGTGCCCATGGTGACGAACCTTTTTCTCATTGGTCAACCAGGTAAAGAATAACGGGATAAAGATGGTGGCAATAAACGTTGCCAGCAACATACCGCCAAACACACCAGTACCCATAGACTGACGGGCTGCCGCACCTGCACCGGTCGCGAATACCAGCGGGATAATCCCCAGCATAAACGCCATCGACGTCATCACGATCGGTCTGAAACGCAGACGGGCTGCTTCCAGTGCTGCTTCAGCCAACGGCATGCCTTCTTCCATTTTCTGTGACGCAAACTCCACAATCAGGATGGCGTTTTTCGCCGCCAGGCCGATCAGGGTAATCAAGCCAATCTGGAAGTAGATATCGTTGTTCATGCCACGTGTCAGCACGGCAATCAACGCACCTGTCATCGCAAATGGAATCGCCATAATCACCGCCAATGGCAATGCCCAGGTCTCAAACTGCGCGGCCAGGATCAGGAACACCATAATGGTCGCGAAGGCAAAGGCCACCAGTGCAGCGGAACCAGTACGATTCTCCTGGTAGGCTTGGCCAGTCCAGGCAATCTGGTAGCCATCCGGCAGGTTTTCCTTGGCAATTTTTTCCACCAGCTTGATCGCATCACCCGAGCTCACGCCAGGCGCACCGCTACCAAACACTTTGGCAGACAGCAGGCCGTTGTAGCGTTCAAGTTGCTCGGCACCAACAATATTGCTGACCTTCGCCAATGCCGACATAGGCACCATATTGCCGTCCGGATTTTCGGCCGTTGGCTGGCTACGCACATACACTTTGCCCAAGTCTTCCGGCTTCATGCGGTACTCAGCCTCCGCCTGCAACTGCACGCGGTAGGTACGGCCACTACGGTTAAAGTCGTTGACGTAGAGCGAACCCATGGTGCTTTGCAAGGTGGCGTAAATATCCGCAATTTTCACGTTTTGTGACAGCGCTTTGGCTTCATCAACCTCGATAAACAACTGAGGCACGGTCGGCCGGAAGAAGCTGTTAATACCGGTCAATTGCGGGCTCGCACGCATCGCATCCATAAAGTTATTCATGACCTGCGCTAACTTGATCGGATCGGTATCGCCATGGCTTTGTACATACACTTCAAAACCACCGGCAGAACCCAAGCCACGAATCGCAGGCGGGTTCACGGCAAAGCTCAAGCCATCTGGCTGGCTCATGCCGATGCCAATCAATTTACCCACCATTTGGTCAGCATTGGTGGTGCGTTGATCCCAGTCTGTCATACGCACAAACATGGTCGCAGCATTGGTTTTGTTCGCGCCTGTCAGCAATTCAAAGCCGTTCACCGCGAACTCATGCGCCGTTGCCGGATCTTTAGCGATAGTCGCACGGATGTTTTCCGTGGTTTGTGACGTACGCTTCAAGGTCGCGCCATCTGGCATCACGACGATACTGATCACATAGCCCTGATCCTCTGGTGGTACAAACCCACCCGGTACTGCACGGAACAGGAAAATCATGACCACCACCATGGCCCCAAACACCACGGCACCAATAATCTTGTGATGCAGGGTCAGGTTAACGGTACCGGTGTACAGGTTGGTCAAGCGGCTAAAGCCACGGTTAAATTTCCTGAAGAAGGCATTTTCATGGTGACCATTCTTCAAAATCATGGCGCACAGAGCTGGCGTCAGCGTCAACGCTACCACGCCTGAAATCACCACAGAAATGGCCACTGTGACCGCAAACTGGCGATACAACTCACCGGCGATACCGCCCTGGAAAGCCACCGGCACGAACACCGCACACAACACCAGCACAATCGCCACCACCGCCGCTTGTACCTGGGCGATAGACTTGATCGCCGCATGTAAAGGATTGAGGTTTTCTTCCTTCATCAAGCGTTCGGTGTTTTCCAGCACCACAATCGCATCATCCACCACGATACCGATCGCCAGAATCATGGCAAACAGCGTCAGCAGGTTGATCGAGAATCCAAACAGATACAAGCCGGCAAACGTACCCACAATCGAAATTGGCACGGCAATCATCGGGATCAGCGTCGCGCGCCAGCTTTGCAGAAACAGGAACACCACCAGCACCACCAGGATCAGCGCTTCACCAAAGGTATGGAACACTTCCTTGATGGTGGCTTTCACAAAGTCACTGGTGTCGTAAGGAATGTTGTAATCCATGCCTTCCGGAAACTTCAGCTTCAGTTCGTCCACTTTGGCCTTGATGGCTTCGGCAGTTTCCAGCGCATTGGCGCCGCTTTGCAAGAAGATAGGTAACGCTACACCAGGCTGCCCATTCAGTGCAGAAGCCACGTTATAGGTTTGTGCGCCCAACTCAATACGCGCCACATCCTTCAGGCGCAGGACGCCGTTCGGGCCTTGTGCACGGATAATAATATTACCAAACTCTTCAGGCTCAATTAAGCGCCCTTTGGCCGTTACCGTAAACGCCAGCTGCTGATTAGGCGTGGCAGGTTCGGCACCAATTTTACCGGCAGCATACTGCGCATTTTGTGCGCCGATGGCGGCAGAAATATCACTGGTAGACACACCCAGCTGCGCCATACGGTCAGGACGCAACCAGACACGCATGGAGTAATCCTGGCCACCAAAAATAGTGACATCGCCCACACCTTTGATGCGCTTGAACTCATCCAGCACATTCAGCGTGGCGTAGTTACTCAAGAACAAACGGTCATGTTCTTTTTTCTTGGAGATCAGCATCACCACCAACAGAATATCGTTGGAGCGCTTTTGCACCACGACACCGGTCCGGCGTACATCTTCCGGCAAACGCGGCAAAGCAATGTTAACGCGGTTGCTGACGTTAAAAGTCGCCTGGTCAACATTGGTGCCAATATCAAACGTGGCGGTAATGGTTAAAGTACCGCTACTGTCAGAACTGGAGTTAAAGTACAGCAGGTTTTCCACCCCGCTTAACTGCTCTTCAATCGGTGCTGCCACGGTTTTAGACAGTGTTTCAGCACTGGCACCAGGATAGCTGGCCGTAATCAGCACAGTTGGCGGCGCAATTTGCGGATATTGCGCAATCGGCAATTTAAATGCCGCTGCCAACCCTGCCAACACGATGATGATAGACAGCACGCTGGCAAAAATCGGCCGTGTGATAAAAAATCGGGTCATATCGTTTTCCCTGAGACGGGCCTGAATATTGAACTCAGGCCCCAGATAACATGATTAAATCAAAAACAAACTAAGCATTTAGCAAATAAGGCTATGACCAAATTAGCTTTTAGCTGGCGCGGCAGGTGCAGCATCTGCCGCATGCGGCGCCACAGGTGCACCCGGACGGACTTTGATCAGGTTATCAACAATCACCTGGTCACCGGCTTTCAAGCCATCGAGTACGATCCAGCGATCATTGAACCAGCCACCCGCCACGATAGGACGCACAGCTGCGACGGTTTTGCCTTCCTTGTCTTTTTCGGCCACAAAGATAAATTTACCTTGTTGACCAGTCAGCACCGCTGTTTGCGGAATCAGGAAGACACCATCGCGCTTGCCCGTGATCAAACGCACACGGACAAACTGCCCTGGCAACAATGCACGGTCAGGGTTCTGGAACTCGGCCCGCAGTTGTTGCGTACCTAATGCCGGATCGATCTGGCTGGCAGAAAAGTTAATTTTGCCTGATTGTGGATACTCGCTGTTGTCAGCCAGAATCAGTCTCACATCTTGCACACGGCCTGGGCTCAAATGACCGCCCAATGCCAGCAAGTCAGACTCAGACAAACTGAAACGTACCCAAATTGGCGATACTTGCACGATAGTACTGAGCAAACTGGTATTCGCATTCACCAGCGCACCTTCGGATAATACAAAACGACCCGCTATACCACTTTCAGGCGCTTTAACATGAGTGTATGACAGGTTTAACTCCGCCTCACGCAGTTGCGCCTGATATTGCAACAAGGTCGCAGAAGCGACGGTGTTATCAGAAGCCGCGTTATCATACTCACGCTGGCTGATGGATTTAGTTTCCAGCAAACCTTTTAAACGCAGCGCTTCACGTGCAGTTTGTTCGATACGGGCTTTTTGCTGTGCAATCAGCGCCCTGGCTTGTTCAACTTGCAGCTGGAAAGGTACCGGGTCAATCAGGAACATATCCTGACCGGCTTTGACCGACTCCCCTTCTTGATACAAACGTTTCAAGACAATACCGCCCACACGTGGACGGACTTCAATTTGTTTGGCACCCTCGGTTTGCGCCACGACCTCGGTTTGCACCGGTACCGTTTCTGCCGTGACTGTTTGTGCAGTCACTGGCATGGCTGGCATGCCGCCCGCCGCAGGGGTTTGTTCGTTGGATGATTTTCCGCAAGCACTCAGTACAACGCCCAAAGCAAGCACAAGCAGCGTACGACGAGGCTGGATAGTCTGTGAAATCAACATGTTATCCTCTAAAAATTTTTAAAATAGACTTGATTACATACAATCTTGGATGTATATTATATACAAACACGAATGTATGTAAATGGGTTTTGCAAAAAATTTGCCGTACAAGCTGCCAAAAACGAGTCAGCGGTCACAACTGGTAAAATACACAACCTACAAGAAACTTTAATGAATATGAAAGAGCGATAGAAACTTATGGTACGTAAAACCAAAGAGGATGCCGCAATCACCCGCCAGCGCATTATTGATGCTGCACGAGAAATGTTCCTGCAAAAGGGCGTCAGTCGCACCAGCCTGGAACAAATTGCCACACACGCCAGCGTGACACGGGGCGCCGTCTACTGGCACTTTCAAAATAAAGCTGAACTGTTTCACGCGATGCGCGAAGAGGTCTATCTCCCCCTGATCGACCGCATGGACGATACCCTGCTCGGCAATAGCGAGGAAGCCAATAGCGACCCGCTGGGCCGTATCCGCAAATATATGGCAAGCACCATTCTCATTCTGGACGATGACCCAACCACACGCGCAACCTATGAAGTCATGATGACCAAATGCGAATATGTCGATGAGTTTGCCGATGTATTGAAATCAATTTTAAGTAACTGTAGCGGACTGGTGCACAAAATGGAACAGGCTTATGCCAAAGCCCAGGAAATTGGCCAGGTCGGCATTCAGCTGACCGCCGCCGAACTTGCCATGGACTCGCATCTGTTTTTCTCCGGCCTGCTGCATATGTGGGTGAAAGACACCGAAGGCACTTTATTTCGTGACCACGCCTTGCAACTCATAGACACACATATCAAGCTGCGTAAAAAATAAGCAAAAATTCCTGTTTACGGATTCCCTGATCCGCGATTTGCAGTTAAAATAGTCGGTCTTTTCACTGATTTATCAATCACATGCAAATCGGCCCACACATACTGAAAAACAATCTGGTTGTCGCACCCATGGCGGGCGTGACCGACAGGCCTTTCCGTATGCTGTGCAAAAAAATGGGTGCCGGATTGGCCGTGTCGGAGATGGTCACATCCAACTCCTTATTGTATGGCAGTGAAAAAACCAAACGCCGCGCCAACCACGAAGGCGAAGTCAGCCCGATTTCAGTACAGATTGCAGGTGCCGAACCAGCCATGATGGCCGAAGCCGCCAGACACAACGTCGACAATGGCGCGCAAATCATCGACATCAATATGGGCTGTCCGGCCAAAAAAATCTGTAACGTGATGGCAGGTTCTGCCCTGCTGCGTGATGAGCCATTGGTCTCACAGATACTCAGGGCGGTGGTCAATGCCGTTGATGTACCGGTAACCCTCAAAATCCGCACTGGCTGGGACAGACAAAACAAAAACGCGATCCAGATTGCCAGAATGGCCGAGGATCTTGGCGTGCAGGCACTGACTATTCATGGCCGCACCCGTAACGATCTTTATCATGGCGACGCAGAATACGATACGATTGCTGCCGTCAAACAGGCAATCAACATTCCATTGATTGCTAACGGTGACATCACCACGCCAGAAAAAGCCAAATTTGTGCTCGACTACACCAAAGCCGATGCGGTGATGATTGGCCGCGCCGCACAAGGCCGTCCATGGATTTTCCGTGAAACAGAGCATTTCCTGAACACCGGCGAACATATGCTGGCACCCACTGTAGATGAAATTCACCAGGTGATGCTGGAGCATTTGCATGACCTGTATGACTTCTACGGCGACCTCACCGGCATGCGCGTCGCCCGCAAGCATATTTCCTGGTACACCAAAGGCTTGTCAGGCTCGGCTGCTTTCCGCCACAACATGAATACGCTGCAAACCATAGAATTACAATTACAAGCTATTAACGACTTTTTTGCCGAACTCAAAGCGAAGAATGACCGACTGGTCTATGTCGACAACGAGGAGAACGGTGATGAGGAGTTGGCAGCATAATGCAAAACGATAGTAAATTGAGTCTCGCTGTGCGCGAGTCACTGGACGACTATTTCACGCATCTCGATGGGCAACCGCCGCATGCCATCTACGACATGGTGCTGGGTTGTGTCGAAAAACCCATGCTGGAATACGTATTAAACAAGGTCGGCGGCAACCAGAGTAAAGCTGCCGACATGATGGGCATTAACCGCAATACCCTGAGAAAAAAAATGGCCGCCTACGGTCTGGAATAAACTACACCGGGCCTGATGACATTTCATCATCAGGCCTTTTCATTTTCTTTATCACGCAATTCCACTCAAATTCATTATGACGATTAAACGCGCGCTTATCAGTGTTTCCGATAAAACCGGTGTGCTTGAACTGGCACAATCCCTGCACCAGCTTGGTGTAGAAATCCTTTCTACTGGCGGCACCGCCAAACTGTTCCGTGACAACAATATCCCCGTGAAGGAAGTCAGTGACTTTACCGGCTTCCCGGAAATGCTGGATGGCCGCGTCAAAACCTTGCACCCGAAAGTACACGGTGGTTTACTGGGTCGTCGCGATTTGCCTGAACATGTAGCGGCCATGCAGCAATATGGTATTGAAAACATCGACCTGCTGGCAGTGAACCTGTATCCGTTTGAAGCGACCGTTGCCAAAGCCAACTGCACATTAGAAGATGCGATTGAAAACATCGATATCGGCGGCCCGGCCATGGTGCGCTCCGCGGCTAAAAACTGGAATGACGTGGCGGTGTTGACCGATGCGGCGCAATACGCTGAAGTCGTCAATGAGCTGAAAGCCAATAACGGTGCCGTCTCCAAAGCAACACGCTTTCAATTGTCTGTGGCTGCGTTTAACCGCATTGCACAATATGACGCAGCGATCAGCAACTATCTGTCCGCCATCGACTTTACTGAAACAGAATCCGCTGGCAAGCCAGTGTTGAGCCAGTTCCCTGGCCAGATGAACAGCAACTTTGTCAAAGTGCAGGATCTGCGTTACGGTGAAAACAGCCACCAGCAAGCCGCATTCTACCGCGACTTGTACCCGGCACCGGGCAGCCTGGCTACCGCGCAACAGTTACAAGGCAAAGAGCTCAGTTATAACAATATCGCCGATGCCGATGCCGCCTGGGAAGCCGTAAAATCCTTCACTGGCCCAGCTTGCGTGATTGTGAAACATGCCAACCCTTGTGGCGTGGCGTTGGGCGCGAACGCGCTGGAAGCCTATAGCAAGGCCTTCAAAACTGACCCAACCTCGGCCTTTGGTGGCATTATCGCCTTTAACAGTACGCTGGATGGTGCAGCCGCCGAAGCCGTGTCTAAACAGTTTGTAGAAGTACTGATCGCACCGGACTTTACACCAGAAGCGCTGGCCATTTTTACGGCCAAAGCCAATGTACGTGTGTTAAAGATTGCTTTACCGCAAGGCGGCAATACAGCCTGGGAACAAGGCCGCAACGCGGTAGACTCCAAGCGCGTAGGATCCGGCATTTTGCTGCAATCAGCAGACAATCACGATTTACAGCTGGCGGATATCAAAATCGTCACCAAGCTGCAACCGACCCCGGCACAACTGCAAGACTTGTTGTTTGCCTGGAACGTCGCCAAATATGTGAAATCCAACTCCATCGTTTTCTGTGGCAATGGCATGACCCTGGGTGTGGGCGCTGGCCAGATGAGCCGTGTCGACAGCACCAAGATCGCCGCCATCAAGGCACAAAATGCAGGCCTAAGCCTGCAAGGTTCTGTGGTCGCTTCAGATGCCTTCTTCCCGTTCCGTGACGGCGTCGATGTGCTGGCCGACGCGGGTGCCAGCTGCGTCATCCATCCAGGCGGCAGTATGCGCGACGAAGAAGTCATTGCCGCTGCTGACGAACGTGGCTTGGCCATGGTAGTGACTGGTATTCGCCACTTTAGACATTAATTCTATAGCCACAGAGGGCTCAGAGATCACAGAGAACTTCTTTAATCATGTTTTCCTCTGTGGTCTCTGTGTCCTCTGTGGCTCAAACTCAATTAGGTAATACAAAATGAAAATTTTAGTGATTGGTTCTGGCGGTCGTGAGCACGCACTGGCATGGAAAGTGACACAAAACAAAGAAGTCAGCCGTGTGTATGTGGCACCTGGTAACGCTGGTACGGCCACCAACCCGGATATGGTCAATGTGCCCATCACCAAAATTGACGAACTGGTGAAATTTGCCGAGGACGAGCAAATTGCGCTAACCATTGTTGGCCCAGAAGCGCCATTGTCACAAGGCGTGGTCGATGCTTTCCGCGCGGCGGATTTAAAAATCTTTGGCCCGACCAAAGCGGCAGCACAACTGGAAAGCTCCAAAGACTTCGCCAAGGCGTTTATGGTGCGCCACAATATTCCAACAGCCAAATACCAGACATTTAGCGATGCCGCACAAGCCCATACTTACATCGAAGCCAATGGCGCGCCGATTGTGATCAAGGCAGATGGCCTGGCTGCAGGTAAAGGCGTCGTGGTTGCCATGACACTGGAAGAAGCGCATACCGCGGTGGATGCCATGTTGTCAGACAACAAGCTCGGCGACGCAGGCGCGCGCGTCGTGATTGAAGAGTTTTTAACCGGCGAAGAAGCCAGCTTTATGGTCATGGTCGATGGTAAAAACATCTTGCCGCTGGCCACCAGCCAGGATCACAAGCGCCTGCTGGATGCAGACCAGGGGCCGAACACCGGCGGCATGGGCGCTTACTCGCCAGCACCAGTGGTGACACCAGAAATTCACGCCAAAGCCATGCGCGAAATCATTGTGCCTACGGTAGAAGGCATGGCAAAAGACGGCATTCCCTATACCGGTTTCTTGTATGCCGGTTTGATGATCAGCCCCAGCGGCGAAGTCAAAACACTGGAATTCAATTGCCGCATGGGGGATCCGGAAACACAACCGATCATGATGCGACTGAAATCAGACCTGGTGGAACTGGCCGAACATGCTGTGGATGGCACACTGGACCAGGCCAAAGCCGAATGGGACTGGCGTTTTGCCTTAGGTGTCGTGATGGCGAGTGCACACTACCCTGGCACACCAAGACTGGGCGACGAAATTACTGGTCTGCCAAAAGACGTGCAAGACGGCCATGTGTTCCACGCTGGCACCACACTCAAAGATGGCAAGGTGGTCACCAGTGGTGGTCGCGTATTGTGTGTGACCGCATTGGGCGAAACCGTTAAATCTGCGCAGCAGCAAGCGTATAAAGTGCTGGAGCAAATCAAGTTCGACGGCGCGCAATACCGCAAAGACATTGGCTACCGCGCCATCAAGAACTAAGCGCCATTAGAACTCACGACCATGACAGACCAGATCCAGCCTCAAGCCGTTTTTGATTTCCTGCAAGGCTTGCAAGCACGAATTGTAGAAGCCATAGAACTCGTTGATGGCAAAAACTTTTTGCAGGACAGCTGGCAACGGCCAGAAGGCGGTGGCGGCAACTCTTGCCTGCTAGAAGGCGGCAACGTTTTTGAACGCGCCGGCGTTGGTTTTTCACATGTGCTAGGCAATAAACTCCCCCCAGCCGCCAGCGTCGCCCACCCGGAAGCAGCTGGCCGCCCGTGGGAGGCCATGGGCGTCTCCCTGGTGTTTCATCCGCACAATCCCTATGTGCCGACAGTGCATATGAACGTACGCTTTTTTGTCGCCAAAGCGCAACAGGCTGGCGAACAGGATATCTGGTGGTTTGGCGGCGGCATGGACCTCACGCCTTACTATGGCTTTGAGGATGACTGCATCCACTTTCACCGCGTGAATAAAGAAGCGTTGGCACCGTTTGGCGCAGACTACTATGCCAAATTCAAAAAAGAATGCGATAGCTACTTCTTCCTCAAGCACCGCAAGGAACCGCGCGGCGTCGGCGGCGTATTTTTTGATGATTTCAGTGAGCTGGGATTTGACAAGAGTTTTGCCTTGCAACGTGCAATAGGCGATGCTTTTGTGAACGCCTACCTGCCGATTGTGCAACGCCGCAAAGATACGCCGTATGGTGAGCGCGAACGCGATTTCCAGGCCTACCGCCGTGGCCGCTATGTCGAATTTAACCTGATTTTTGACCGTGGCACCATTTTTGGCCTGCAATCGAATGGCCGTACCGAGTCTATCCTGTTGTCTATGCCGCCGATTGTGAAGTGGCGCTACGACTGGAAGCCGGAAGCCAATAGCGCAGAAGCCAAATTGTATAGCGACTTTTTGATTGAGAAAGACTGGGTGTAAGCATGCAAGTTTCAATAGAAGCCAGACAACAAGCGCAAGCCCTGCTGGACTTTATTGATCACAGCCCCAGCCCCTGGCACGCCGTAGACACGGTAGCCAATCAACTCAAAGCGCATGGCTTTACACCGCTGCACGAGAGCGAATCCTGGCAATTTCAGGCCGGTGGAAAGTATTTTGTCATACGTGATGGCGGTTCCATCATTGCCTTTACGCTCGGCCAGCAAGCGATTGCGGACAGCGGTTTCCGCATCGTTGGCGCGCATACTGACTCTCCCGGCTTGCGCCTCAAACCGCAGGCAGCTTATAGCACCGAAGGCGCGGCACAATTAGGGGTAGAGGTCTATGGCGGGCCTATTTTGGCCACCTTTACCGACCGTGATTTAAGCCTGGCCGGGCGCGTCGTGATACGTACCGCTGAAGGCCTGGACACCCGATTGATCAAGCTGGACCAACCGCTCGCACGCCTGCCTAACCTGGCGATACACATGAACCGCGAAGTCAATGAAAAAGGCCTGGCGCTTAACAAACAAACCGGCCTGCCGTTGATCTTTGGCCATGCGGCAAATACTGCCGCAGCAAAAAAATTACTGACTGAAACCCTAGCGGGCAAACTGGCCATACCAGCAGAGGCCATCGCCGGGTGGGACCTCGCACTCTATGATACGCAGCGCGGCAGTTTCTGGGGCATAGAACAAGAATTTATCGCCAATAGCCAACTGGATAACCTGGCCTCCTGCCACGCCGCACTTGAGGCGCTGATTAGCAACGAAACACCACAGTCCACGACGATTTGCGCCCTGTTCGACCACGAAGAGGTTGGCTCAGAAAGCGCCACCGGCGCCGGTGGCAGCTTTTTGCTCGATGTGATCAACCGTATTTGTTTATGCTCAGGCCTGACGCAAGAGGACCAGCTGCGCAGTTTTGCTAATAGTTTCTTCATCAGTGCCGATATGGCGCATGCGTTTCACCCGAATCATGCTGGCAGCTACGAGCCTTGCCATCATGTACACATCAACCAAGGGCCGGTGATCAAAACCAACGCCAACCAGCGCTACAGCACCAATGCCGTCACTGCTGCGCGCTTTATCCAGCTATGTGAGCAAGCACAGGTGCCGCACCAGCAATATGCACACCGCACTGACTTGGGTTGCGGCAGCACCATAGGTCCCATCATGGCGGCGCAACTGGGCATTGCCACAGTGGATGTCGGTAACCCGATGTGGGCCATGCACAGCATCCGCGAAAGCGCAGGCGTGCTTGACCATCGCTATATGATTGCCACATTGCAGCAACATTACGCCAGCTAATTTCTCACCAGCATTGACGCTGGTACAACGATTGCTTTACCCTAGGCGGATAAGGGGAGAATCAATCAATGTTAGAACAATTATTGCGCAAAAAACCAATCCAACCACATGCGCACACCGGCCTGAAAAAATGTTTAACCGCCTTTGACCTGGCCTTATTAGGTATAGGCGGTGCCATCGGCACCGGCATCTTCGTACTCACCGGCATTGCCGCCGCCACGCAATCAGGCCCTGCCGTCGTCCTCTCATTCATTATTGCCGCTATCGCTGCGGGTTTTGCTGCCCTCTCTTATGCCGAGTTATCGTCGTCCATAGGTGGTTCCGGCAGCGCCTATGGCTATAGTTATGTGGCATTTGGTGAGTTTGCCGCCTGGATGATGGGCTGGATGCTGTTGCTTGAATACGGCGTCGGTGCCGCCGCCGTAGCCAATGGCTGGTCGGGCTATTTTGTAAACACCTTGAGTAACCTCGGCTGGCAAATGCCAGAACACCTCACCAAAGCACCCATCCTTGGCGGCTCGATCAACCTGCCCGCCTTTGCCATTATCTGGATATTGACCCTGCTGCTCATGGTCGGCGTCAAGGAAAGTGCCCGCGCCAACAACATCATGGTGATTATCAAACTTTCCACCATTGCCATTTTCCTGGCCTTATCTGTTGGCCATATCAGCACCGCCAACTGGCAACCATTTATGCCATTCGGCTGGTTTGAAACCTTAGACAATGGCAAGAATATTGGTGTACTGGCCGGTGCCTCGCTGGTATTTTTTGCTTACTTTGGCTTTGATGCCGTGTCTACTGCTGCCGAAGAATGCCAGCAACCGCAACGCGACTTGCCTATCGGCCTGATTGCTTCGCTGACCTTTTGCACCATTATTTATATCATTGTGTCTGGCACGCTCACCGGCGTGATTCCCTACACCGAGCTCAACACGTCTTCTCCGGTGGCTTACGCGCTGACCAAGCTAGGTTATACCTGGTCATCGACACTGGTCGCCACTGGCGTACTGGCCGGGCTTATTACTGTATTGCTGGTGCTGCTGTATGGCCTGACCCGCATTTTATTTGCCATGAGCCGCGACGGTTTGATTTCACCTGTGTTTTCAGCAGTGAACCCCGAACGCCAAACCCCCAGCAAAATCATCCTGATGTGCGGCATCGTGGTGTCTATCGTCGCTGGCTTTATTCCACTGGGTGAATTGGCCGAAACCGTCAATATTGGCACCCTGGCCAGTTTTATCATGGTGTGTTTTGGTGTCATGCGTCTACGCAAAACCCACCCCGAACTTGCACGCCCGTTTAAGAATCCGTTTAACCCACTGATTCCGGTCGGCGGCATTATCTCGTGCGCGGCACTGATGTCCTTTTTACCGGCAGAGACCTGGCACCGCTTTATCTCCTGGGCCGTCATCGGCGTGATTTTTTACTTTGTTTACTCGCTGAGACATAGTAAGTTACGCGCATAAACAGCAATAAAAAAAGCCGACTGATCAGTCGGCTTTTTCGTATCACAGCAAAGCTGGAATTACAGAGACAACACCCAATCAACGATAGTTTTGATGTCTTCGTCTTTCACTTGTGGGCTGTTTGCAGGCATAGGGATATTACCCCAAACACCAGCACCACCTTTTTTCACTTTTTCAATCAGCTTGGCTTCAGCTGTTTTGTCGCCTTTGTATTTTGCTGCAACATCTTTGTATGCAGGGCCTAATACTTTGGCATCAACACTATGACATGCCAGGCAACCACTTTTTTGTGCCAGTGCTTTAGCTGCCGCGGCGTCAACAGCGTGTGCTGAACCTGCCATCAACAAAGTCGCTGCTGCGATTGCGGATAATAAAACTTTCATGCGATCTCCTTGAATATCCTCTAAACAAATAGAACCCCGTAATGCAATTCTCATGCATGTGGCATATTACCTGACCAGACAAAATCTACAATAGAAAAACCGTTAAAACCAACGGTGATTCACATAATTTCAACCGGTTTGGCGTTTTGCCAACAAGCTAAAAACGCACGTGCAACGCTACGGTTGACACGCGTCACAATAACGTTACAAGGTCTCGATCGAGTATTCCGCACTAAGGACATGCTTACGTCCCGGGTTAATCACCACCATGTTGTCCATGGCGTTGGTCGTTTCCACACAAATGGTTTTACGCCACTCTTCGCCGACCCCCATATCGCCCATGGCGCCGGCTTTTTCGGCGCCCGGATTCCACACTACCGTGGTATCACTGCCAGATTTGGAGACATGGATAATACGGTTGAAGCCGCTGTCGTGAATGGCACAATCAGAACTGTGATGCACATAGACACGGTCATATTCTTTACCATCAAATGTCAGCGCGTTGTGCTCCACGTTGCGCTCATATTTGAGTAACTTATCCAGGTAGACCAGGTCTTGCATGCCAGTGATTTTAACGTTCGATAAATCGCTGACATTAAAGTAAGTGTGAAACGCTTCACTGATCACAAACGGATGTTCCGCCAGGTTGGTGGTGGCCAGGTCAATACGCAAACGGCGACCGATAGTGATCGTCAAGGTCAGTTCATAGGGGTAAGACAGTTGACGCTGTGCTTCTGGCGTTTGCTGCATTTCAAGAATAATGCGCGTGGCACCGGTAGGCGTTGCATCAATATCCATTACGCGCCAGGGAATCACGCGCGCAAAGCCGTGCGGACACAGCGTGCTGTCAGTGGGGTGTGCACCGAACCATGGCCAGCAGATAGGTGTACCACCACGGATGGAGCGGCCTTTAACATAGCGCGCATTGCTGGAGAGCCATAACACCGGATTGGCCAGGAACTTAGGTTGCCACTGCATGACATGCGCGCCTTGCAAGGCAATTTTGCCGGTCGCCAGCGGGTTATCAATTTCCAGGTACTGCAAACCATTTTCGTCCTGCCATTGGGTGACATGCGCATGCAAAGTCATGCGCTTGGTCATTTCCATACTGTTGGCCAGGATACTACATTCGTCGCTCATTACTTCCCTCTCTCAATCTGCGCTACATCACGCACCGCACCTTTGGCAGCGCTGGTACTCATGGCGGCATAGGCGCGCAAAGCTGGCGAAACAACACGCTCACGATTCAATGGCTTCCAGGCATCCCGGCCTTTGGCATCCATCTGACCACGGCGATGTGCCATTTCTTCGTCACTAATGACCAGGTGTATCGTCCGGTTCGGGATATCAATCTCGATGGCATCGCCTTCTTGCACCAAGCCAATCGCACCACCTTCGGCCGCTTCCGGCGACGCATGACCGATACTCAAACCGGAGGTTCCGCCTGAAAAACGGCCATCCGTGAGCAAGGCACACGCTTTGCCCAGGCCTTTGGATTTCAGGTACGAAGTGGGGTACAGCATTTCTTGCATGCCAGGCCCACCGCGTGGACCTTCATAACGAATCACCACCACATCACCGGCGACGACTTCATCATTCAAAATGCTTTCTACTGCGGCATCCTGACTCTCGAACACACGGGCGCGGCCGTTAAATTTAAGAATGCTGTCATCCACACCTGCCGTTTTTACAATACAGCCATCCAGCGCAATATTGCCGTAGAGCACGGCCAAACCACCATCTTGTGAGTAAGCATGCGCTTTGTTACGGATGCAACCATTTTCGCGGTCATCATCCAGCTCAGGCCATAACATACTCTGACTAAAGGCAATCGTGGTCGCAACGCCACCAGGCGCGGCACGGAAAAACTTTTTCACTTCTTCATCTTGCGTGGTGACGATATCCCATTTGGCCAGTGCATCGCCCATACTAGGACTATGAACGGTTGGCACATCAGTATGGATGACACCGGCACGATTGAGTTCCGCCAAAATGCCCATCACACCACCGGCACGATGCACATCTTCCATATGATACTTGCTGGTTGCCGGGGCAACTTTAGACACGCAAGGCACCTGACGTGAAATACGGTCTATGTCTTTCATGGTGAAATCCACCCCCGCTTCATGCGCAGCGGCCAGCAAATGCAGCACAGTATTGGTTGAACCGCCCATGGCCACATCCAGGCTCATGGCATTTTCAAACGCCTGCATGGTCGCAATACTACGCGGCAATACGCTGTAATCATCTTGCTCGTAATGGCGCTTGGCCAGTTCCACAATCAAGCGGCCTGCCTGCAAAAACAACTGCTTACGCGCTGCATGCGTCGCCAGCGTAGAACCGTTACCTGGCAAACTTAAGCCCAGTGCCTCGGTCAGGCAGTTCATGGAGTTAGCGGTAAACATACCAGAACAGGAACCACAGGTAGGACAGGCAGAGCGCTCAATCTCAGCTACTTCAGCATCGCTGACATGGCTATCAGCCGCTTCTACCATGGCATCGACCAGGTCCAGCTTGCGCACATTGCCCTGCCAGTTCACTTTACCAGCTTCCATCGGGCCGCCAGACACGAACACCACCGGGATATTCAGGCGTAGTGCCGCCATCAGCATGCCGGGGGTGATTTTGTCACAGTTGGAAATACACACCAGCGCATCAGCACAGTGGGCGTTGACCATGTATTCCACGCTGTCAGCAATCAGGTCACGGCTAGGCAAGCTATACAGCATGCCGCTATGGCCCATGGCAATACCGTCATCCACGGCAATGGTATTAAATTCTTTGGCAACCCCGCCCGCCTTCTCGATCTCACGGGCGACCAGTTGGCCCATATCTTTTAAATGGACATGACCTGGCACAAATTGCGTGAACGAGTTGGCCACCGCAATAATCGGCTTGGAGAAGTCTTCATCTTTCATACCGGTGGCACGCCACAACGCGCGAGCACCAGCCATGTTACGACCTTGCGTGGTCGTGTGAGAACGGTATTTAGGCATGAGAAACACTAGGATTGTCGTTAAAATCTTATTTTAACTGAATCCGCAGCCGCATGCGCGCCTGAAACAGGTTTGTTACATTCAGGTGAACAAGCGATGCCTTATGCAATGCTAGCAGCAGCGCTTAATCCCGGTCCACTTTTGGTCTTGCCACTGCTTGAAGAATTCAGCACGTGAAAGCGGCACATGTGCCTCTGGCTGCCCGGCGTGCGTGTCTGCATAATGGGCCAGATAACGCTCATAAGCATCATCCCCAGAGAGCTGACGTATCCGCTGCCAGGTTTGCTTTAACCAATACGTACGCATTTCGCCTCCTTAAACCAAGCGCGAGGCAACATAAGCCACCTCACTCGACGGCCTGACCGGCTGTCCGGCAAAATAGCGACGACTCATCCTGGTCATATCCAGCACAACGACCCATAACATGGCGACAAAAAATAATGTTAACCAGGCATCCAGTTGCTGGTTAAAAATTAACTGTGGTGCCACAGCGGCTTTTTCTGGTGGCAAAACGCCACCAGCCAGTTTTTGCGACAAATCATTTGCTGCCGCAAAAAAGCCAACGCGGATATCGCTACTGAAGATTTTTTCATAAGCGGCAGTCGTCGTGATTGCCAGCAGCCAGATCAATGGCAAACCAGTAATCCATGCCTTGCTAACCTTACCCGATTTAATCAGCACGCCGGTTGCCACAGAGAGCGCAATCGCCGCCAGCATCTGGTTGGCAATGCCAAACAGGGGCCAGAGGATATTGACGCCACCATTCGGGTCAATGACGCCGATATAAAGAAAGTAGCCCCAGCCAGCCACCACCAGCGCACTAGTAAGAATCACCGAAGGCGTGTAAGAGGTTTCACCTAGTTTGGGATGCAGATTGCCCAGCATATCCTGCAGCATAAAGCGACCCACGCGCGTACCGGCATCCAGCGTAGTGAGGATAAAAATGGCTTCAAACATGATGGCAAAGTGGTACCACAAGGCCAGCAGATGTTCGCCAAACACCGTCCCTAAAATACTGGCCATGCCCACGGCAAGGCTGGGGGCACCACCGGTGCGGGCAAACAAGGTGCTTTCGCCCATCGCGCTGGCTAAATGTTGCATCTGCTCCACGGTTACCTGATAACCCCAGCCGCTGATGGTATTCACGGCATTCAGCGCTTCTTTACCGACCACACCGGCCGGGCTGTTGATGGCGAAATAGACACCCGGCTCCAGCACAGTAGCGGCGATCATGGCCATAATCGCCACAAAGCTTTCCAGCAACATGGCGCCATAACCGATCATGCGGACATCACCTTCACTGGTGATCAACTTGGGCGTAGTGCCGCTGGCGATCAGGGCATGAAAGCCTGAAATCGCCCCGCAAGCGATAGTAATAAACACGAACGGAAATAATTTACCGCCAAAGATCGGGCCGGTACCATCAATGAAAGGCGTGATCGCAGGCATATGGATTTCTGGCCGCAACCATAAAATCGCAATGGCCAGCATGAACACCGTCCCCAGCTTCATATAGGTAGATAAATAATCACGTGGTGCCAACAATAGCCACACCGGCAACACAGCCGCGGCAAAGCCGTAGGCAATCACGCTAAACGCCAGCGGCAGGCCTTCATGATCAAACATGGCCGCCAACACCGGGTGATGATCTATCCAGCCGCCAAAGACGACAGATGCCAGCAATAAAATCACCCCCAGCAAGGAGGCCTCAAGCACGCGGCCAGGACGCAAATAGCGCATATAGACGCCGACCAGCATGGCAATCGGAATCGTGGCTGCCACGGTGGAGGTTCCCCATGGGCTGTGTTTCATGGCATTCACCACGACCAGGCCGAGGACGGCGATCAGGATAATCATGATTAAAAATGTGCCTATCATTGCCGCCGTACCGCCAATCGCCCCGATTTCGTCACGCGCCATCTGTCCCAGGCTACGCCCATTGCGGCGGGTAGACAAAAACAGTGTGACCATATCCTGCACTGCGCCGCCCAGCACCGCGCCGATTAAAATCCACAATGTGCCCGGCAAGTAGCCAAATTGCGCCGCCAGGGTCGGCCCTACCAGCGGGCCCGGCCCAGCAATGGCGGCAAAATGGTGGCCAAATACCACCCAGCGGTTGGTTGGTACATAATCGCGTCCATTGTTCAAGCGTTCCGCTGGCGTCGCACGCGTGGCATCAATGGCCAGCACATTGGCCGCAATCCAGGCCGAATAAAATCGATAGCCAATCAAATACACGCACACCGCAGCCGTAATCAACCACAATGCATTTAATGACTCCCCTCGCGCCATAGCGACATGCGCCAGTGCAGCTGCCCCCAACAAGGCCACACTGGCCCAGCCTGCACGACTCCAAAAAGCTTTCATAATGATGGAATTCTTTCCTGTTTTTTTAATGATTTGCACTGTAACAAAAAGCCTCACTGTGCGCAAAAAGCACCATGAGTCACCAACACCTGTTGCGGTGGTGCAACGGCACTGCTGTGGTGCACAAAAGCACCTGTGTGCATCAGTATACCAGGGCTTAAAATCATTGAATTATTGTTTAAAATCATTGCATTAACAAAAACTCACCAACTGGCATGCAGATTGCTAAATTGAAGTAGCGAAATTTTTCCATGAGTATCAATGAGACCCGCCAGCCCCAACATGCCAGCCCCACCTTTCTCAAAGCCACGCATCATCCTGAGCATGGAAGACCAGAAGCTGGTCGACTCCGCCAAGGATATTTTGATGCACCAGCGCGACCTGAGCGAAGAACAAGCGTATTCTTTATTATCCGAAATGGCTGACAAACGCAAAACCGGCATGGCCGACATCTCACTGCAATTAATCAATATCACCAAACGGTTGACCGTTTAAAGCTGCCCGCTCACCACCCCTCTCACAAACCTCCAATAATTTTTTGCGGGCTCTTGCAGGAAAAAAGAGTTTCGGTATAATGCGGCCTTCGTTGCAAGGCACGGGTGCTTAGCTCAGTTGGTAGAGCGTCGCCCTTACAAGGCGAATGTCAGCGGTTCGACCCCGTTAGCACCCACCACCTCCCTGCCTGCACATTTCAAATCAATCCCCGCTCGCTAAACGAAAAGGTTTCCTGCCTGGCCACAATAATGTGATCAAGCACCTTGATATCCACCAGATTTAAAGCGTCTTTCAAACTGATGGTCAATTGCTCATCAGCACGACTAGGCTCAGCATTACCCCCTGGGTGATTATGGCTCAATATCACTGCTGCCGCATTTAAGGCCAGTGCACGCTTCACGACCTCTCGCGGATAAACACTGGTTTGCATCAAGCCGCCTTCAAACAAGGTTTCATAAGCAATCAGGCGATTCTGCGCATCCAGAAACATCAAGCCGAACACTTCGCGCTGCAGATGCGACAATTGCAACTGCAAATAATCTTTGACCTGCTTGGGCGAGCGAAAACTATCTTTTTGCTGCAAGGCTTCACCCAGCGCACGTTTGCTCATCTCGAGCACCGCCTGCAACTGGCAATATTTGCTCGTGCCCATACCCGGCACCGCCGTCATCTGCTGCACATCCGCAGAAAACACGCCATTCAGGCTTTGAAAATGCTGTAACAGATCACGCGCCAGATCCACAGCGGTTTTGCCAGTCATGCCGACACGCAAAAAAATGGCCAGCAACTCTGCGTCAGACAAAGCTGCGGCACCCGCACGCAATAATTTCTCACGCGGACGCTCTTGTTCGGGCCAATCGGTGATTGCCATCGCGCTTCCCGCTTACTTTGACCAGCCAATTTCACGCGCGGTGGGCCTGCCGATCACCACGGCGTCAAGGTCTTTGGCCATGCGTGCGTTGTGCGCCGTTTGCGGCACTTTGCCCGCCATCACTTCGGCCATTGCCTGAGGATAGCGCGGTTGTGCATAAGGCTCGGCATAGCCTTGTGGGAACAAAGGCAGGCTGGTGTTCAAGTCATACTTATCTGAAGCGCTCAAGGTATGCAGTAATTCATGACTGATAATGATGGCATTGGTGGCATGCTGACTGTTTTCGGCAAACAGATTAACGCGGCCAATGCGGCCTTTGTGCAAAGCGGTGGAATGCAACAAATGGCGGTGCTGTGACGGGTCGTGATACAACAGATACAGCTTGATATCGATGGGCACACCTACTTCAGGCTGATGCTGCCAGCTAAACCATCGAAACTTAAGGCTCCACAAAATAATATCCAATAATTGCCCATTGACCGCTGGTGGCGCGGGAGGGATATCGTGAATTTCAGGCCCTAAATAAACTGTCACAGGTCGACGCAAAGGCAATTGATACTTCAGGGCTTCACGCGAAAAAAACTGCGCAATGATGTCAAAGTCCTGCGCACGCAAGCTGGCAATATAGGTATCCACCACGGGAGCACCATCAGCATTGAGTGGGTATACCGCCACGTTCAAGGGCTTGCGCCATTGCAAGGTGAGATACTCTTGCCAAAGCTGCATCAATGCAGCCAGCACCACAACCACCCAGAACAAAATCCTGACTAACTTTATCATGTGCCCCACCCCACCGATGGCCCAATGTTAACATTTTTAAAGAAAATGCTACATAGCCGAGAAATGGCAATTGCATGTGGTTTACAGTTAAAATGCAGCCATGATTCCAACGCACTCACATTCCCGCCATCTGCTGCTAGGCGTGACTGGCGGCATTGCCGCTTACAAGACGGCAGAACTGGTGCGCTTACTGGTTAAACAAGGCCATAGCGTACAAGTGGTGATGACTGAAGCCGCGACACATTTTATGACACCTACGACCTTGCAGGCATTGTCCGGCAACCCGGTGTTTGTCGACAGCTGGGATCAGCGCATTCCTAACGGCATGCCGCACATAGAGCTCAGCCGCAAAGCAGATGCTATTTTAGTGGCGCCTGCCAGTGCAGATTTTCTCGCCAAACTGGCACATGGTTTTGCCAATGATTTACTCTCCACTTTATGCCTTGCACGTGAGTGCCCACTCCTGGTAGCACCAGCAATGAACAGGCAAATGTGGGAGAACCCTGCAACACAGCGTAACATCGTGCAATTACAACAAGACGGCATCACGATATTAGGCCCTGACAGCGGGGAACAGGCATGCGGTGAGGTTGGCCAAGGCCGGATGCTCGAACCAGAAGACTTGCTGGAGGAGGTAAACAGCTTTTTTACGCCTAAATGGTTAGCTGGCAAAAAAATCATGATCACGGCCGGTGCCACGCTGGAAAAGCTGGACCCGGTGCGCGGCATCACCAACTTGAGTAGCGGAAAAATGGGCTACGCTCTGGCACAGATCGCCATGCGCATGGGCGCAGAAGTCACATTGGTATATGGTCATGCGAGCGCCACGCGCCCCACAACCAGCCAGGCCTACTTTGCCAGTAGCGCGCAAGACATGTACCAAACCGTAATGCAACATATCGCCAGCCAGGACATATTTATTGGGGTCGCCGCCGTTGCTGACTACAGGCCGGATGTTTCTTCTGAGCAGAAAATCAAAAAAAGTGAGGAAACACTTACCGTTAACCTCATAAAAAATAAAGACATTCTGGCAGACGTTGCTTCTTTACCCAATCCACCCTATTGCGTTGGCTTTGCGGCAGAAACAGAACAAGTACTAGATTATGCCAAGCAAAAAAGACTGGCAAAACGCATCCCCATGATAGTGGCCAATCACGCCAATACCGCCATGGGCAGCGACCAGAACGCAGTCACCATCATCGACCAACACGGCGAATATGCACTGGGCACAGATGACAAAATTAACATTGCATTCAAACTCTTAACGCACCTTAAAAGCCAATTTGATCCAAGCTAATTAAATCGGTCATTCTCAGTATTTTCATGAAAATACTGAGCTGCCCAAGCTTACACTCAGCTTACAATCGCGCAGTCTATTTTTAGCACTGAGAATTACAATGCGCGCACCTCGTTTTACGCCCTTATACATCGCCCTTTCTGCTGCCTTTGGCAATATGCCACAAGCCATGGCGGACGAAGAAAAAACCCTCACACTTTCGCCGGTAGTCGTCACAGCTACCCGTCAGGCACAAAACAGCTTTGACTTGCCTGTGGCCATTGATGTGGTTGAGCAAAAGAATATCAAAGACGGCCAGTTGCAAATGAACCTTTCCGAAAGCCTGATTCGCGTGCCTGGCATCACGGCACAAAACAGAACACAACAAGCGCAAGATCCACAAATCTCCAGCCGCGGCTTTGGCTCACGCTCATCCTTCGGTGTACGCGGCATCCGCGTCTATGTCGATGGCATTCCCCTCACCATGCCAGATGGCCAGGGCCAGCCTGGGGTTGTAGACCTGTCATCGATCAAAAGCATTGAAGTCATGCGCGGCCCGTTCTCATCCCTCTACGGCAACTCATCCGGCGGTGTGATTCAGATGTTTACGCAAGACGCACCAGCCACACCAACAATTGGTGCTACCACGATGTTTGGTAGCTATGACACTAAACGCAATGTGCTGGAAGCTGCGGGACAATTAGAAGGGTTGGAGTATTCATTGAATGTATCCAACTATGAATCTGACGGCTACAGAGCCAATAGCTCAAGTAATAAACAAATGGCGACCGCCAAATTCAAATTTAACTTAAACGAAGACACCAAAGTCACAACGCTGGTGAACTGGTTTGATCAGGAAGCACAAGATCCGCTGGGGCTAGACCGTGCAAGAGCTTTTTCTAACGGCACACGAGATAAAGTTGTCGCTGCTGCCTTATTTGCGAACACCAGTGTTAAACGTGACCATACGCAAGTTGGTTTTAACATCGAGCATGCGTTTAACGAAAATAACAAAATCAGCTTTATTCCCTATGTAGGCAGTAGAAATAATGCTCAGATTCTAACAACAACCGCAACCGCTACAACTCTCGCCTCGACCAGTTCAAGACTCAGCGAAATCAATAGAGAGTTTTACGGTGCAGACTTAAGATGGGACAACAAAGGCAGCCTGGGCAACCTTCCCTACCAAATAACTTTGGGGTTGAATTATGGAAAGTCCACAGACGACCGCAAAGACACCAATCTTTTGCGTTTAGGTTCAATGGTGAACACGCCTAACAGACTAGAACAGAATATCTCTAGTAACTTCGATCAATATTTACAAGGCAATTTAAGCATTACGCCCAATCTTGATTTGCACGCTGGCGCACGTCACACCAAGGTGAAACTGGAGGTCAAAGACAACTTCATTACCGGCACTGGGTCAAACGGTGATAACAGTGGAGATGTTGAGTACCAGAAAACCACTCCGGTGATCGGCATTATCTGGAAAGCAACTGAGAAGTTAAACCTCTATGCTAACGTTGGCAAAGGCTTTGAAACGCCTACTTTCATTGAAGCGGCTTTTGACAATGTCACTGGCGGTATAGCAAGTAAACCCAACCTGTCACTGAAAGCCGCAGAAAGCACCAATATTGAATTAGGCGCAAAAGCATTTATCACCGACGACATCAGAGCCAACGTCACTCTATTTAAAGTGGACACCGACAATGAAATTGTGACCCGTCAAACTGTTTCAGGGCGTTCAAGCTATCAAAATGCAGGCAAAACAAAAAGAACAGGCATTGAGGCTTCGATTGATGCAAATTTGGACAACAACATCACCGTATTCGCTGCCTACACATTACTCAATGCAAAATTCGATGACCCTTTCGTGACAGTGATTAACGCAGCAGGCGCAACCGGTCCCGTCAACTCAGGCAACCGCATCCCTGGCACTTATAAGTCACAAGTGTATGGGGAAGTCGCTTGGAAACATCCTAGCCTTGGATTTTTCTCGGCACTCGAAGGCCGCCATAATAGCCAAGTCTACGTGAACGATATCAACACAGACAAAGCGCCTTCTTACACCATATTCAATATCCGTGCAGGATTTGAACAAAACCTGACCAACTGGCGATTTAAAGAATACATACGTATTGAAAACATTACCGATAAGGATTACATCGGCTCTGTACGCGTGAATGACGGTAACGGCTTATTTTTCGAGCCAGCTGCCGGTCGTAACTATCTGTTGGGCTTGAGCGCACAGTACAAGTTCTAAATATCACCACTCTTTGAAAAGCCAGCAACTGCTGGCTTTTTTATTATGGCTGCTTATCGCGCGTAGTGATTTTCGGCCACATTTCGTGTTTAATAGCGCAATCTTTTTCTGGAGTATGCAGCATGTCGATTACCGTAGACCTCAAGATTCTTGACCCCCGCCTGCATCACATGATGCCCAACTATGCAACGCCTGGCTCAGCCGGGTTAGATTTACGTGCCTGTATTGAGCATACACAAACCATACAGCCGGGCGAGACCATCATGATTCCGACGGGCATGGCGATTCATATCGACAATGCTTATTATGCCGCCATGATCTTACCGCGCTCAGGTTTAGGCCACAAACATGGCATCGTGCTTGGCAACCTGGTTGGGTTGATTGACTCGGACTATCAAGGACAATTACTGGTTTCTTGCTGGAACCGCAGTAAAGAGCCGTTTATCCTGAACCCGATGGAACGGGTAGCGCAGATGGTGATCGTGCCTGTTGTGCAGGCAGATTTTCATATTGTGGATGAATTCACCAGCAGCGAACGGGGCGAAGGTGGCTTTGGCAGTACTGGCAAGCATTAATTGTTTGAAAAATTACAATAAGCGCTTGATTTGTGCATACGATTCAATCTATAATCTCGCTCTTTCTGAAAAGATAAAAGTATTTGGAGACAACCATGGCACGTGTATGTCAGGTAACCGGTAAAAAACCAATGGTGGGCAACAATGTTTCTCACGCACAAAACAAAACAAGACGTCGTTTCTTGCCTAACTTGCAAAACCGTAAGTTTTGGGTTGAGAGCGAAAACCGCTGGGTAAGCCTGCGCATTACCAACGCTGCTTTGCGTACGATCGACAAAAATGGTATCGACGCTGTGTTGGCTGATTTGCGTGCTGCTGGCGAAAAAATCTAACTCGCGACATTTAGTCAGCAAAGGATATTATCATGCGTGAAAAAATCAAATTGGAATCCAGTGCTGGTACAGGTCATTTCTATACCACCACAAAAAACAAACGTACTATGCCAGAGAAAATGGAGATCAAGAAATTTGACCCAGTAGCTCGTAAGCATGTGCTGTACAAAGAAACTAAATTGAAATAATTTCAGTTTCCAGCATTAATAAAAAAGCCTGCAATCGCAGGCTTTTTTATTTTGGTCGCTATACCAACCTTCTCATTATTCTGAAGCCAGATTTAAAGCTGCCTGACCGGAAATAATACGCACATCCTGCTGTGGGTATGGGATCTGAATATTATTCGCTTTAAAGCGCTGCCAAATCTCGTAATAGACCTCACTCTGCAGCTTGGCGGTCGCCTCCTCGGGATTAAGCACCCCTACCGCCAACTGTAAATCAATGCCATTCTGGCCGAATGATTTAATAATCACCTCCACAGCAGTTTCATCCCTTAATGTACGTTCATGCGACCGACCAATCTCTTGCAATAGCTTAATGGCCAAATCCAGATCACTTTCATAAGAGATTTGGACTAAAACAGGCACCTTCGCTTTATGGGCTGCAGAAGTATGATTAATCACCACATCCGTGATCATCGTTTCGTTAGGAATGATGAATTCAGTTCCATCCAGCTTGCGTAAAACGATATAACGCGACCGCAACTCTTTGACGATGCCATAGTAACCGCGAATCGTCACAATATCGCCCATATGCAGCGACTTATCCATGAGGATAATAAAACCACTCACATAATTGCTGGCGATCTTCTGCAAACCAAAGCCAAGCCCTACACCAAGCGCACCACCAAACACAGACAGCATGGTCACATCCATGCCTACAGCCGCCATCGACATCAGCAAGGCAATGACAATGGCCACCATACGCACCAGCTTGACCATAATGACACGCCAGTTACTATTGATATTCTCTGAGGCCATCAGCCGCAGCTCTATCATGCGGCTTAACCACAAAGCGACCAGCATAGTGATGACGATGGTCAGCCCACCCTGGATCAGCAGCAACAGGTTTAACTTCTGCTTGCCAACACTAAACGTCACATCCTCAAGAATCTGCAAGGCAGGATCCAGGAGGCCGCTGATATGCAAAGCCACCACCACCCATACAACCCATGCGATGACCCGCTCAAACGAATGCAACCAGGCGCTAGGTGAAAACACATAGCGCAAGACGTAAATCAGGCTACGAATAATCACCATCGCCAGCAGCATGCGCGCTGCAAGTCGCAACAAACCGACATGCATAAAGCCCTCAAGCGAATAGCGTGCAATGACCAGCAACAGAAAAGCCACAAACGGGAAAAACAGGCGCTCAATCCCACCCAACAACATTTTATAAACAGTGTTTACTTTGCCGGCTGCAATTTGCTTGCGCAGGTGCCAATTGAGCAAACCGCTCACGGCCAGAATCACGCCAAATACAAACAACTGCCACAAAGCAGAGACCGTGCTCAGGTCCTGAACAATTTCTTTCCAGAGAATATTAATATCGTTATCCATCATAGATTTTTATAACAAAAAGATTGTGGCCAGGCCGAGGAAAATCATGAAACCACCGCTATCGGTCAATGCAGTAATCAACACACTGGAGCCAACGGCCGGGTCCCTGCCCATCTTGTTCATGACCAATGGAATCATGACGCCGATAATGGCCGCCAACAACAAATTCAAGGCCATCGCTGCCATCATCACCAATCCCAATGCGGCATTGTGGTACAACCAGAACGCAATCAGGCCGAGGACACCGCCCCATAGCAAGCCATTCATGAGTGCAACACCCATTTCCTTTTGCAGCAAGGACTTCATGTGATAGCCGGAAATCTGGCCCAAGGCCAAACCGCGTACAATCATGGTGGTGGTTTGGTTACCTGAGTTGCCGCCAATACCGGCCACAATAGGCATCAGCGCAGCAAGTGCCACGATCTTTTCGATACTGCCTTCAAACAAGCCAATCACACGCGATGCCACTAATGCGGTCACCAGGTTAATCGCCAGCCAGGCCCATCGGTTTTGCACAGACTTCCAGATGGAGGCAAAAAAGTCTTCTTCTTCGCGCAAACCGGCCAAAGACAGCATGTCTGACTCAGCCTCTTCACGAATAATATCCATCACCGTATCCACCGTAATCCGCCCGACTAGCTTGCGGTTATTGTCGACCACCGGCGCCGTCACCAAGTCATAACGCTCAAACGCCATCGCTGCCTGATCGGCCATATCCTCGGGGTGAAACACCACGGCATCTGTCGACATAATGTCGCCGACACGGGTCTCCGGATCATTCAAGATAATGCGCTTCAGGGGCAACACCCCTTGCAGGATGTCGTCGCGATTAATAACGAACAGCTTATCCGTATGGTCAGGAAATTTTGGCAGCCTGCGCAGGTAGCGCAACACGACTTCCAGCGTGATATCGTCACGGATCGTCACAATATCGAAGTCCATGATGGCACCGACGGTGTCATCAGGATAAGAAAGCGCGGATTGCAAACGCTCGCGATGTTGCGTATCCAGACTGTAAAGCAAGTCCTGCAACACGTCTTTTGGCAAGTCAGGTGCCAGGTCTGCCAGCTCGTCAGTGTCCAGTTGCTCGGCAGCTGCCAGCAACTCATCACTATCCATGTCCGCAATGAGGGTTTGACGAACAGCGTCGGAGGCTTCAAGCAGAATTTCGCCATCACGATCGGCTTTCACCAAATCCCACACCATTAAACGGTCATCTAATGGTAGCGACTCGAGGATATAAGCCACGTCAGCCGGATGTAACTGATCCAGCTTATGCTGCAGAATATTCAGATTTTGCTTGTGGACCAGGTTCTCGACCAGATCATGCTTAGGCATATCTTGCCGATGCACCACATGTTCGACCAGTTTGTGCTTATCCAGCAAGTGGATCACCTGCTGCAAAGTCTCGCTCAGGCTTTCCTTGCCCTCGGTCGCTTTCTCATCTTGTTCGCGAATTTCAGTCATGCATGATCCAATATTGAGCAGGCGTTATTTTTGCAGGTATCATTGTACAAAGCGTTGATGACACTACCTAGAGTTTTTATGCAAAAGAAGTTGATATTATTGGGCACCAAAGGCTGCCACCTTTGTGAGGATGCAGAGCAGCTATTGCAGGAGCTCAATCTACCTTACCAATACCTAGACATCATTGATGACGAAAAATTGCTGCCGCGCTATGAAATTAGCATTCCCGTGCTACTTTTCACATCAACCGACGATACAAATGAGCTGTGCTGGCCCTTTAACACGGAAATGATTAGCCACTGGTTAAAGCATAACGAATAGAGGGGGTTTAGAAAATAAAAAAGCCAGCGAAAGCTGGCTTTTTTATTGATGCGTCTGTCTTATTCTGCTGCTGGTGCTTCTGCAACTTCTGGACGATCTACCAATTCAACGAATGCCATTGGCGCATTGTCACCTTGACGGAAACCACATTTCAGAATGCGCAGGTAACCGCCATTACGTGCATTGTAACGTGGACCCAGTTCACCGAACAACTTACCTACGATGTCACGGTCACGCAGACGGCTGAACGCCAGACGACGGTTTGCCAATGTAGGTGTTTTACCCAAAGTGATCAATGGCTCTGCATATTTACGCAGCTCTTTTGCTTTAGGCAAAGTTGTTTTGATCACTTCGTGACGCAGCAAAGAGGTCACCATGTTGCGGAACATGGCTGCGCGGTGGCTGCTGGTTCTGTTCAATTTACGATTGCTATTACCGTGACGCATAGTAATTTCCTTAAGTATTTATCTGATCAGAAATTAAGCTTTTTCCAGACCAACAGGTGGCCAGTTTTCCAGCTTCATTCCCAGTGTCAGGCCTTTAGAGGCCAACACGTCTTTAATTTCGTTCAATGATTTTCTACCCAGGTTAGGCGCTTTCAGCAATTCGTTTTCTGTACGCTGAATCAAATCACCAATGTAGAAAATATTTTCTGCTTTGAGGCAGTTGGCAGAACGCACTGTCAGCTCCAGGTCATCGACCGGGCGTAACAGGATTGGATCTACCTGAGGTGCAGCTTTCACTTCAACATCAGCAGAAGCACCTTCCAGATTTGCAAACACGGACAACTGACCAATCAGGATACGCGCAGCATCACGAATCGCCTGCTCAGGCTCGATAATGCCGTTAGTCTCAACATCCATAATCAGCTTGTCGAGGTCAGTACGCTGCTCAACACGTGCGCTCTCAACATGGTAGCTCACTTTGTTGATCGGGCTGAAAGAAGCATCTACCATCATAAAGCCTAATACGCGATCTTCATCGTTGGCTTTTTGACGGGCTGGAACAGGCTGATAACCACGGCCCATTTCAACTTTCACTTCCAAGTTCAACTTACCACCTTTGGTGATGTTTGCCAGGATGTGGTTCGGATTAACGATCTCAGCATCATGACCAACTTCAAAATCACCAGCTGTCACAATACCTTCACCAGTTTTGTTCAATACCAAAATGGTTTCGGTTTTATTGTGCAGTTTTAAGGCAACACCTTTCAGGTTCAGCAAGATGTCAACAACGTCTTCCTGCACACCTTCAATAGTGGAGTACTCATGTACAACACCGTCGATTTTTACTTCAGTAATGGCAAAACCAGGGATGGAAGAAAGTAATACTCTTCTCAACGCATTACCCAAGGTATAGCCAAAGCCACGTTCCATTGGCTCTAAAGTCACACGTGCACGCAGTGGAGTAATCACTTCAACGTCCACAACACGTGGCTTCAAATAATCTGTAGGGTTATTTTGCATACAACTCCTTGAAGTAATTGGGTAGTAACAAGTAATCCTTAGCCTAAGCTAAGCGATTACTTAGAATACAATTCAACGATCAATGATTCATTGATGGTAGCAGGCAACTCATCACGCTGAGGTTTAGCCTTGAACTTACCAGACAATGCTTTGACGTCGACTTCCAACCACTCAGGGAAACCACGTTGTTCAGCCGCTTCAACCGCAGCTTTAATACGCAATTGTGTTTTTGATTTATCAGCCACAGTCACTACGTCACCAGCCTTCACTTGATATGAAGGGATGTTTACGCGTTTGCCGTTAACCAAAATGCTGTTATGACGCACTACTTGACGTGCTTCAGAACGTGAACCAGCCAGACCCATGCGGTATGCTACGTTGTCCAAACGGGACTCCAGCAATTGCAACAGGTTCTCACCAGTAATGCCTTTTTGACGATCAGCTTCAGCGTAATAAGTACGGAACTGACCTTCCAACACGCCGTAAATACGACGTACTTTTTGCTTCTCGCGCAATTGCACGCCGTAGTCAGACAGACGTGAGTTGCGGCGCTGACCATGCTGACCTGGTGCGAAGTTGCGCTTTTCAATTGCGCATTTGTCTGTAAAGCATTTTTCTGCTTTCAGAAACAGTTTTTCACCTTCACGACGGCATTGACGGCATTTAGGGTCTAAATTTCTAGCCAAAATAGTTCTCCAGTAATCGATTCGCTAATTTATCGAAGCGAAATGAATTAAATTCTGCGTTTTTTCGGTGGACGGCAGCCGTTATGCGGCACCGGTGTCACATCAGTAATGCTGGTGATTTTAAAACCGGCAGCATTCAACGCACGCACAGCGGATTCACGACCTGGACCTGGACCCTTGATACGCACTTCCAGATTTTTAACACCGGACTCTTGAGCAGCTTTACCAGCCACTTCAGAAGCTACCTGTGCAGCAAATGGAGTACTTTTACGTGAACCTTTAAAACCTTGACCACCGGAAGTAGCCCATGACAACGCATTGCCTTGACGATCGGTAATCGTAATAATCGTGTTGTTAAAAGAAGCGTGCACGTGAGCGATACCCTCGGCAATATTCTTTTTAACTTTTTTTCTAACCCGTACATTAGCTTTTGCCATGTTGTACTGTCCTTAATATCTACTGATGTTCAATAAAAGATTATTTAGATTGCTTGATGGCTTTAACCGGACCTTTGCGAGTACGCGCATTGGTTTTGGTACGCTGACCGCGCACTGGCAAGCCACGACGATGGCGAATACCGCGGTAGCAACCCAGGTCCATCAAACGCTTGATGTTCATGGTTACTTCACGACGTAAATCACCTTCTACAGTGTATTTAGCCACTTCGTCACGCAATTTTTCAACTTCTGAGTCGCTCAGGTCTTTAACCTTTGCTGTTGTCAGTACACCAGCCGCAGCACAGATTTTCTGCGCAGTATCGCGACCAATACCGTAAATAGAGGTCAAAGCAATTTCTGCATGTTTGTGGTTTGGGATATTTACCCCGGCAATACGAGCCATACTTAAACTCCAATAATCAATCGTTTTTCACGATCAAACTTGTGCGTAGAAAAGAAAAGCCGCATATTATATCAGCCAATCAATGCTCTCACAAGCAAATGTTTTACCATTAACCTTGACGTTGTTTGTGACGTGGGTCAGTACAAATAATACGAACAACGCCGCGACGTCTAACTACTTTACAGTTACGGCATAATGTTTTAACTGATGCGCGAACTCTCATCTTACTTTCCTTTATTTAATTCACTTACTTTGCGCGGAATGTAATTCGCGCACGGGTTAAATCATATGGGGTCATTTCTACCGTGACTTTGTCACCAGGTAAAATGCGTATGTAGTGCATGCGCATTTTGCCTGAAATGTAACCAAGCACTGTATGACCGTTTTCAAGTTTCACTTTAAAAGTTGCATTCGGCAAATTTTCCAGAATCTCGCCTTGCATCTCAATGCGATCCTCTCGTGCCATTGCTACTTGCCCGAACCTTTAAAATTGGCTTTTTTCAGCAATCCCTCATACTGTTGCGACATCAGGTGTGATTGCACCTGCGTCATAAAGTCCATCGTTACGACAACGATAATCAACAATGAAGTACCACCAAAATAGAACGGGGTATTAAACTTCAACACCAAAAACTCTGGCAACAAACAAACCAGCGTAATGTAGAGCGCACCAATCAATGTCAAACGACCCATGATGCGATCAATATATTTTGCCGTTTGATCACCAGGACGGATGCCTGGTACAAACGCGCCACTTTTCTTCAGGTTATCTGCCGTTTCTTTCGGATTGAAGACCAATGCCGTGTAGAAGAAAGCAAAAAACAAAATTGCGGCAGCAAACAACAAGATGTACAAAGGTTGGCCTGGAGAGAGTTTCGCACTCACATCCTTCAACCAGTACATATGCTCACTGCTACCAAACCAGCCAGCCAATGTGGCTGGAAACAAAATAATACTTGAAGCGAAAATCGGTGGAATCACACCTGACATATTCAACTTCAGTGGCAAGTGCGTAGACTGACCACCATAAATACGGTTACCAACCTGGCGCTTGGCATAATTCACTGTAATCTTGCGTTGGCCACGTTCTACGAACACAACCAGCGCGGTTACCAGAAGCACTGCGACAAACAGGAACATTACCAAGGGAATGGAGAATGCACCGGTTTTTGCCAGATCTAAAGTACTGCCAATCGCATGCGGCAAGCCCGCAACGATACCGGCAAAAATAATGATTGAGATGCCATTACCGATACCACGCTCGGTAATCTGCTCACCCAACCACATCAAAAACATCGTGCCAGCAACCAACGTGGTCACGGCAGTAATACGGAATGCAAAGCCTGGGTCTAATACCAAACCAGCCTGACCTTCCAATGCGATGGCAATGCCTAAGGCTTGAAAGGTAGCCAATAACACCGTGCCGTAGCGGGTGTATTTGGTAATTTGACGACGACCAGCTTCGCCTTCTTTCTTCAGCTGCTCCAGCTGTGGTGAAACCACTGTCAGCAACTGCATGATAATTGAGGCAGAAATGTAAGGCATGATGCCGAGGGCAAACACGGTGAAGCGTGACAACGCACCACCGGAGAACATGTTAAACATGCCCAAAATGCCATCTTTCTGCGTATCAAACAACTGCTTTAACACAGTTGGATCAATGCCTGGCACTGGAATATGCGCACCTAAGCGGTAAACCACCAATGCGCCCAACAAGAACCACAAACGGCTTTTTAATTCGCCAAGTTTGCTTACGGAACTTAAGATATTATCCTGTGCCAAGCTGATACTCTTTTCTTACAACTGATTAGACTTCAAGTACTTTTCCGCCAGCAGATTCGATGGCAGCTTGAGCACCTTTAGTCAACAACAACCCTTGAACCTGTACTTTGGCAGTCACTTCACCAGACAGGTAAACCTTCACTGCTTTTGCAGAGACAGGCACCAATTTGGCAGCTTTCAAAGACAAGATGTCGATCACTTCGGCATCAACCAAAGCCAATTCGCTAGTACGGATACGTGCGGTGTCAGCTTGTGTCAGTGAGTTAAAACCACGTTTTGGCAGACGACGTTGCAAAGGCATTTGACCACCTTCGAAACCGACTTTATGAAAACCGCCAGCACGGGATTTTTGACCTTTATGACCACGGCCACCAGTTTTACCTAAACCAGAGCCAATGCCACGACCTAAACGACGAGGTGCTTTTTTTGCGCCTGCAGCAGGCTTAATCGTGTTTAATTGCATGATTATTCAACCTTCAAAAGATAACTCACTGCATTGATCATGCCGCGAATTTCAGGAGTGTCCTGCACTTCTACAGTGTGGTGCATACGACGCAGACCCAGACCACGTACAGTGGCTTTGTGTGCTTCAATACGACCAATCAAACTTCTAACCAACGTTACTTTTAAAGTAGCGCTCTCTTTTTTTGCTTTAGCCATGATTAACCTCTGATTTCTTCTACGGTCTTACCACGTTTAGCGGCGATTTCAGCCGGCGTATTCATGGATGCCAAACCGTTCAAAGTTGCACGAACCAGGTTGTAAGGATTGGTAGAACCAATACTTTTTGCAACCACGTTAGTCACACCCATTACTTCGAAGATAGCGCGCATCGCACCACCGGCAATAATACCTGTACCTTCAGAAGCTGGCTGAATCAGCACTTTGGCTGCACCGTGAACGCCAGTCACTGCGTGATGCAATGTACCGTTATTCAGGTTCACTTTAACCATGTTACGACGGGCTTCGTCCATGGCTTTTTGTACAGCCACTGGCACTTCACGTGCTTTACCTTTACCCATACCAACGGCACCATCACCATCACCAACTACGGTCAACGCAGCGAAGCTCATGATACGACCGCCTTTAACCGTTTTACTTACACGGTTAACGGTAATCATTTTTTCGCGCAAACCATCGGTTTGCTGCTGTTCAATATCTTTAGCCATTCTTTATCTCACCCTTAGAATTTGAGACCGGTTTCACGGGCAGCTTCGGCCAAAGCCTTGATACGACCGTGATACTTGTAGCCTGAACGATCAAATGCAACAGTGGTAATACCAGCCTGCGCTGCTTTTTCAGCAATACGCTTACCAATCAGGGTTGCAGCTTCGATGTTGCCGCCATTTTTCAGTTGTTGACGCACTTCAGCCTCAACGGTGGATGCACTCGCCAATACGCGATCGCCAGTTTCAGCAATGATCTGTGCGTAGATATTGGTATTGGTGCGATGTACACTCAAACGTGTAACTTTTAACTCGGCGATTTTGGCACGGGTTTTACGTGCTCTGCGCAAGCGGTTATTTACGTTCTTCATTGAATTTACCTTTAATGTTGATTCACTGTTAAGGCCAGTGTCTAACCTTGCAGCATTACGCTGCAAGTGCCTTAGTTATTTTTTCTTGGTCTCTTTAATAGTGACCACTTCATCTGCATAACGAACACCTTTGCCTTTATATGGCTCAGGAGCACGGTAAGCACGAATCTGCGCAGCCACTTGACCAACCACTTGCTTGTTAGCGCCAGTCAAAATCACCTCTGTAGGAGTAGGTGTTTGCACAGTCACGCCTTCAGGCATTTTGTGGTTAATCGGGTGAGAGTAGCCTAACTCCAGGTTCAGGGTAGAACCTTGAGCATTTGCTTTGTAGCCAACACCAATCAGTGACAATTTACGGGTAAAGCCAGTAGAAACACCTTGCACCATATTGGCCAGCAAAGCGCGCGTCGTACCTGACATCGCTCTTGCATGTTGTGTTTCGCTGGTCGCTTTAACCAACAATTCTTCACCTTCACGGGAAACAGAAATTTCTGAAACCAGCGCTTGGCTTAACTTACCCAGAGGACCGCTTACGGAGATCTCTGAAGGAGAAATTACAACTTCTACTTTCGCAGGAATCGCAATCGGGTTTTTAGCAACACGTGACATATTGATTCTCCTTAGGCCACGATGCACAAAACTTCACCACCGATACCGGCAGCTTGTGCTTTACGATCAGTCATCACGCCTCTAGAAGTGGAAACGATAGTCACACCTAAACCGTTCATCACTTTAGGCAGGTTCTGACTACCTTTATAAATACGCAAACCTGGCTTGGATACACGCTCAATCTTCTCAATTACTGGACGACCGGCATAGTATTTCAGGCTAATGTTCAAAACTGGCTTACCGTCATTGTTTTGAACGTTGAAATCATCGATGTAACCTTCATCTTTCAACACGTTTGCAATAGCGCCCTTCACTTTAGAAGCAGGCATTGAAACGGTTGTTTTATTCGTACGTTGCGCGTTACGAATACGGGTCAACATATCGGCAATCGGATCACTCATACTCATGTTCTACTCCTCCGTTACCAGCTGGCCTTGGTGACGCCTGGTACGTGACCAGCCATCATCAATTTACGCAACTCGTTACGTGCGATACCAAATTTACTAAACACACCACGTGGACGACCAGTCAAAGCACAACGGTTACGTGTGCGAACAGGACTGGAGTTGCGCGGCAGACTTTGCAACTTCAAACGAGCAGCCATGCGATCTTCGACGCTGGCAGACTGATCGTTGCTAGCAGCAACCAATTCAGCACGTTTAGCTGCATATTTTTTAACGGTTTCGCGACGCTTTTGCTCGCGCTCTGTCATACATACTTTTGCCATGACTTAACCTCTGAAAGGGAAACTGAACGCAGCCAAAAGAGCTTTCGCTTCTTCGTCTGTTTTCGCAGTTGTAGTAATCGTGATGTTCATCCCGCGCAGCGCATCGATTTTATCGTATTCGATTTCTGGGAAAATGATTTGCTCTTTCACGCCCATGTTGTAGTTACCACGGCCGTCAAAAGACTTGCCAGAGATACCACGGAAGTCACGAATACGAGGAATAGCCACAGTGATCAGGCGATCCAGGAATTCATACATGCGCTCACGACGCAGCGTTACCTTGCAACCAACAGGATAGTCGTCACGGATCTTAAATGCAGCGACAGATTTCTTAGCCTTGGTTACGATTGGTTTCTGACCTGCAATTTTCTGCATATCAGCAACAGCGTTTTCCATGACTTTTTTGTCAGCCACAGCCTCGCCCACACCCATGTTCAGGGTAATTTTTTCGATACGTGGAACCTGCATTGCAGATGTATAACCAAATTGTTCTGTCAATTTGGCAACCACGCTATCGTTATAATACTGTTTTAAACGTGCCATATATTATCCTATGCGTCGATAGACTCGCCGCTAGATTTGAATACACGAATCTTGCGACCATCTTCCAGTACCTTAAAACCAACACGATCAGCTTTTTGTGTTGCAGCATTGAAGATTGCCACATTGGAGCCGTCTACCGGCATTTCCTTGCTGATGATGCCACCAGTGATACCACGCATCGGGTTTGGGCGAGTGTGTTTTTTAACCACATTCAAACCTTCAACCACTACATGGCCTGTTGGCAAGACGCTTAAAACAGCACCTGTTTTACCTGCATCTTTACCTGTATTTAAAATGACCTGGTCACCTTTGCGAATTTTGCTCATTTGATTGTCTCCAAGCCAATTACAACACTTCAGGCGCCAGTGAAACAATCTTCATGAAGCGCTCACTACGCAATTCACGAGTCACAGGGCCAAAAATACGCGTACCAATAGGCTCCAGCTTGTTATTCAACAAGACTGCGGCATTGGCATCAAATTTAACTAACGAACCATCTGGACGGCGAACACCTTTAGCAGTGCGCACAACCACAGCGTTGTAGATTTCACCTTTTTTGACGCGACCACGCGGCGCAGCATCTTTAATGCTGACCTTGATGATGTCGCCAATGCTGGCATAACGACGCTTGGAACCACCCAAGACTTTGATACACTGAACGGAACGCGCACCAGTGTTGTCGGCTACTTCAAGCCGAGATTGCATTTGAATCATGAGAAATAATCTCCAACTTAATCCGTTATAACCACTACAGCCGCTTGCTTTCACAATTTCGGCCAATAGACCACGGTCAGTATTGGGGTGCCAGCTACATGCCAACTAAGGCGGGCACCGAAAAGTCCAACATTATACAACCAAAAAAACGCTTATGACAAGCGTTTTTCCGGTTTTATATTTGAAGCCTTATTTAGCTTCGATTTTGCTTACAATCCAAGATTTGCTCTTGGAGTATGGGCGTGTTTCTGTGATTGTCACAACATCGCCTTCGTTACATGCATTTGTTTCATCATGTGCATGGAACTTGTTCGATTTCACAACCACTTTACCAATCAGAGGGTGTTTCACTTTACGCTCGACAAGCACAGTCACGGTTTTATCCATCTTGTTGCTTACCACGCGGCCAGTCAAACTGCGTACTACTTTCGCTTTTTCAGTCATCATGCCTGTTTCGCTTTCTCAGCCAATACAGAGTTCACGCGAGCGATATCTTTGCGCACTTTACCCAGCTGATCTACTTTGTTCAATTGTTGGGTGGCTACTTGCATGCGCAGAGAAAACTGCGCACGGCGCAACTCAACCAACTCGTTATTGAGCTCATCTGCTGACTTTGCTCTCAATTCAGAAGCTTTCATCGTTACTACTCCTTAACTGCCAATTTGACGGGTCATGAATGTAGTTTCGACTGGCAGCTTCGCAGCAGCCAATTTGAAAGCCTCACGTGCCAGCTCTTCGCTCACGCCATCCATTTCGTACAGCATTTTGCCTGGCTGAATCTGGGCGATGTAGTAGTCCACGCTACCTTTACCGTTACCCATACGTACTTCAGCAGGTTTCTTAGAGATCGGTTGATCCGGGAACACACGAATCCAAACGCGGCCACCACGTTTAATGTGACGAGTCATCACACGACGTGCAGCTTCAATCTGGCGTGCTGTCAAACGACCGCGACCGACCGCTTTCAAACCAAATTCACCAAAGCTCACCTTGTTACCAGTAGTCGCAATACCTTTATTGCGACCCTTTTGCATCTTACGGTATTTCTGTCTAGCTGGTTGCAGCATCTTTAGCCCTCGGCTTTCTTACTTTTTTCTCTGGCTCAGCATCAGCAACGGCAGCGTTAGCAGCGTTGTCACCGAAGATCTCGCCTTTGAATACCCAAACTTTAATTCCGATAATACCGTAGGTGGTTGAAGCTTCAGCCACACCGTAATCGATATCAGCACGCAGTGTATGCAAAGGCACACGGCCTTCACGGTACCACTCGGTACGTGCGATTTCGATACCGTTCAAACGACCGGAACTCATGATCTTGATACCTTGTGCGCCCAAACGCATTGCGTTTTGCATGGCACGTTTCATGGCACGGCGGAACATCACGCGCTTTTCCAATTGCTGTGCAATGGATTGTGCGATCAAAGTAGCGTCCAATTCTGGTTTACGCACTTCCTCAATGTTCAGGTGCACTGGCACGCCCATCAGGCCTTGCAGGCTAGAACGCAAAGATTCGATATCTTCGCCTTTCTTACCAATCACAACACCAGGACGTGCACTGTGGATAGTGATTTTAGCGTTCTTGGCAGGACGCTCAATCACGATACGGCTCACAGCAGCACTCGCCAGTTTCTTGTTCAAGAACTCGCGCACTTTGATGTCGCCTTGCAACATCGCAGGGAAGTTCTGGCTATTAGAGTACCAACGTGAGGCCCAGTTTTTCTGAACGCTCAAACGGAACCCAATTGGATGAATTTTCTGTCCCATATTATTCCTTTGAGTCACCGACTGTCACATGAATATGACAGGTTGGTTTCGTAATACGACCAGCGCGACCTTTTGCACGTGCACGGATACGCTTCATCACCAAGCCTTTATCCACATAGATTGAAGTCACCTTCAATGTGTCGATATCAGCACCATTGTTATGTTCGGCGTTAGCAATCGCAGACAAAACCACTTTTTTGATAATCTCGGCACCACGCTTAGGGGTGAATGCCAGGATATTCAGTGCTTGATCTACTTTTTTGCCACGGACCAGGTCAGCCACCAGACGCGCTTTTTGCGGAGAAAGGTGTACGCCTTTTAAAACTGCAGTAACTTGCATAATCAGCCCCTTACTTCTTCGCTTTTTTATCAGCCGCGTGACCCTTGAACGTACGTGTCAACGCAAATTCACCGAGTTTGTGACCAACCATGTTTTCAGAAATCAACACAGGCACATGCTGTCTACCGTTGTGCACTGCGATGGTTAAACCAATAAAGTTTGGCAATACAGTCGAACGACGTGACCAGGTTTTAATTGGTTTTCTGTCGCGGTTCGCAGTGGCAGTTTCGACTTTCTTAGCCAAGTGAGCGTCCACAAATGGACCTTTTTTAATAGAACGTGCCATAGCGATTACCTTACATTTCTCGGACGACGACTTACACGCATGTTATCAGTACGCTTATTCTTACGAGTACGATAACCCTTAGTTTTCTGACCCCATGGTGACACAGGGTTCATACCAGCAGCTGTACGGCCTTCACCACCACCGTGCGGGTGATCAACCGGGTTCATCACCACACCGCGAACGGTTGGACGAACACCGCGCCAGCGCATTGCACCAGCTTTACCGATAGAACGCAGTGAATGCTCTTCGTTACCTACTTCGCCCAATGTGGCTTTGCAGTCAACGTGCACACGGCGCACCTCACCGGAACGCAAACGCAACTGAGCGTAGGAACCTTCACGCGCCAGCAACTGTACTGATGTACCTGCTGAACGGGCGATTTGCGCACCTTTGCCTGGTTGAATTTCGATGCAGTGAATCGTGCTACCGACTGGAATGTTGCGCAAGGGCAAGGCATTACCAGCACGGATAGGCGCTTCAGAACCGCTGATCAACTGTGCACCGGCAGCAATGCCACGTGGTGCAATGATGTAACGACGCTCACCATCGGCGTAGCACAACAGTGCAATGTTCGCCGTACGGTTTGGATCGTACTCAATACGCTCAACAGTCGCAGGAATACCATCTTTATTGCGACGGAAGTCAACAATACGGTAATGCTGCTTATGACCACCACCTTGGTGACGGGTTGTAATGCGGCCGTTGTTGTTACGACCAGCGTTTTTACTTTGACTTTCCAACAGTGGCGCGTAAGGTTTGCCTTTGTGCAAATCTGGTGTAACGACTTTCAATACACCGCGACGACCGGGGGAAGTTGGTTTGACTTTAACTAATGCCATGTCTTCTCTCCTTATTCGCCAGCTGCAAAGTTAATTTCTTGACCTGGCTTCAAGCTCACATAAGCTTTTTTCCAGTCGTTACGCTTACCAATACGACGGCCAGCACGCTTCACTTTACCTGCGACGTTAATCACAGATACAGAAGCCACTTCGACTTTGAACACCAGTTCAACAGCCGCTTTAATTTCTGGCTTAGTCGCGTCAGTGCGTACCTTGAAAGCAATTTGCTGATGTTTGTCAGCAATGAAAGTTGCTTTTTCAGTAATCTGAGGCGCCAAAATCACTTGCAATAAACGATCTTGTGTTTTAGTTGCTGCGGTAATCATGCCAAGATCTCCTCAAGTTTTTTCACAGCATTGGCTGTGACCAAAACGTTAGGGAAACGCACCAGACTTACTGGATCAGCATACTGCGCTTCAACCACCAATACGTTTGGCAGGTTACGGGAAGACAAGTACAAATTCTCATCAAAACCGTCAGTCAACAGCAATACACCGCCATCGATGCCCAGAGCATTGATTTTTTGTACGAATTGTTTAGTTTTTGGTGAGTCGATTGAAAAATCGTCTACTACCTTCAAACGGTCCTGACGTACCAACTCAGACAAAATAGTCTGCATGCCAGCACGGTAAGCCTTACGGTTTACTTTGTGGCTGTAGTTTTCGTTAGGGCTGTTTGGGAATGCGCGACCGCCTCCACGCCAGATCGGGCTGGATGCCATACCGGCACGGGCGTTACCAGTACCTTTTTGCGCATATGGCTTGTGTGTCGTGTGAGCAACGGTTGCACGTGTTTTTTGTGCACGAGTCGCAGTACGAGCGTTTGCCAGATAAGCAACAACCACTTCATGCACCAGGGACTCGTTAAATTCACGACCGAAAGTAACGTCAGACGCATCAACGCCTTTTTTAGCTACCTTGCCGTTTTGATCGATTAATTTCAGTTCCATTATTTAGCCCCTTTCGCTTTGATGGCTGGACGTACAACAACATTGCCACCTTTAGAGCCAGGTACGGAACCTTTAATCAACAACAGGTTACGCTCTGCGTCTACACGAACGATTTCCAGGTTTTGGGTTGTGACTTTAGCATCACCCAAATGGCCAGGCATGCGCTTACCAGGGAATACTCGACCTGGATCCTGCGCCATACCGATAGAGCCTGGTACGTTGTGCGAACGTGAGTTACCGTGAGAAGCACGGTTGGAGGAGAAGTTATGACGCTTGATCGCACCGGCAAAACCTTTACCGATGGAAGTACCTGTCACATCAACCAACTGACCAACAGAGAAAATATCAACAGTGACATTTCCACCTACTTGGAAGTTAGCCAATACATCTTCAGCCACATTGAATTCTTTGATACCAGCACCGGCAGTTACGCCCGCTTTGGCAAAGTGACCAGTCAACGCTTTGTTGATACGGCTGGCACGACGCTCACCGTAAGCAACCTGCAGGCCTGTATAGCCATCCGTTGCGACTGTCTTAACTTGTGTCACGCGGTTAGGAATCACTTCCAGCACAGTTACAGGAATGCTTGCGCCTTCATCTGTAAAAATGCGGGTCATGCCCACTTTGCGACCAATAAGCCCTAAGCTCATGATCAGTTCCTTATAATAGTTAAAGTGGACGATTACAATTGACCGTCCACCGAAGAGCGCGGATTATACCGAACTATTCTAGATTTGACAATAACCTTTTCTTTCGAAAAGGTTTATTGCAATATCAGCTTTTAAATTAAAGCTTGATTTCTACATCCACGCCAGCTGGCAAATCCAGCTTCATCAATGCATCAACAGTCTTGTCTGTTGGATCCACGATGTCCATCAGACGCTGATGGGTACGGATTTCAAACTGGTCACGGGAAGTTTTGTTCACGTGCGGTGAACGCAGAATGTCAAAGCGCTCGATACGTGTTGGCAATGGCACTGGACCTTTAACAACTGCACCAGTACGTTTAGCAGTATCTACGATTTCCAAAGCAGATTGGTCGATCAAACGATAATCAAATGCTTTCAGACGGATACGAATTTTTTGAGCTGCCATGTTTTTTCCTTAAAAAGAGCAAAAAGCGGCAGGATAACCCTGCCGCTCATAAAGATAATTACTCGATGATTTTGGCAACGACGCCAGCACCAACGGTACGACCACCTTCACGGATAGCGAAGCGCAAGCCTTCTTCCATCGCGATTGGAGCAATCAGTGCAACTGAGATGGATACGTTGTCACCTGGCATTACCATTTCGGTACCTGCTGGCAATTCAACTGCACCAGTTACGTCAGTTGTACGGAAGTAGAACTGTGGACGGTAACCGTTGAAGAATGGTGTATGACGACCACCTTCATCTTTACCCAACACGTAGATCTCTGCTGTGAACTTGGTGTGTGGCTTGATAGAGCCTGATTTGGACAATACTTGACCACGCTCAACTTCTTCACGCTTAGTACCACGCAGCAATACGCCTACGTTGTCGCCTGCTTGACCTTGGTCCAGCAGTTTACGGAACATTTCAACACCAGTACATGTTGTTTTCAATGTTGGCTTGATACCTACGATTTCGATTTCGTCGCCGACTTTAACAATACCACGCTCGATACGGCCGGTTACTACAGTACCACGACCAGAGATAGAGAATACGTCTTCTACTGGCATCAGGAATGCGCCGTCGATTGCGCGCTCTGGTGTTGGGATGTAGCTGTCTAACGCTTCAGCCAATTTGAAGATCGCTGGCTCGCCGATGTCTGATTGGTCGCCTTCCAGCGCCAATTTAGCTGAACCGTGGATGATTGGGGTGTCATCACCTGGGAAGTCATACTTGCTCAGCAAGTCACGCACTTCCATCTCAACCAGCTCCAACAACTCAGCATCGTCAACCATGTCTGCTTTGTTCAGGAACACAACGATGTATGGAACACCAACCTGGCGGGCCAACAGGATGTGCTCACGTGTTTGCGGCATTGGGCCGTCAGCAGCTGAACATACCAGGATCGCGCCGTCCATCTGGGCAGCACCGGTAATCATGTTTTTAACGTAGTCAGCGTGACCTGGACAGTCAACGTGTGCGTAGTGACGTGAAGCTGTCTCGTACTCAACGTGCGCTGTGTTAATCGTAATACCACGTGCTTTTTCTTCTGGTGCCGCGTCAATTTGGTCGTAAGCTTTTGCTTCGCCGCCAAATTTCTTCGTCAATACAGTGGTGATCGCCGCTGTCAATGTCGTCTTACCGTGGTCAACGTGACCAATCGTACCAACGTTCACGTGTGGCTTGGTACGTTCAAATTTGCCTTTTGCCATGATGTTTTTCCTTTAATTCAATACTTTTAAATTTAATACTTAAAAATCAATTATTTTTTGTTGATGATTGCATCAGCAACGTTTTTCGGTGCATCGGAGTAATGCTTGAATTCCATGCTGTAAGTTGCACGACCTTGTGACAAGGAACGCACCACAGTGGAGTAACCAAACATTTCAGACAGCGGCACTTCAGCTTTAATCGCTTTACCACCACCAGGCATGTCATCCATACCCTGGATAATGCCACGACGAGATGACAAGTCACCCATCACATCACCCATGTAGTCTTCGGGCGTTTCAACTTCCACAGCCATCATAGGCTCCAGCAAGACTGGATCTGCTTTACGCATACCATCTTTAAAGCCGATAGAAGCTGCCATTTTGAAGGCGTTTTCGTTAGAGTCAACGTCATGGTATGAACCATCAAACAACGTTACTTTTACGTCTACCACCGGGAAACCAGCCAAAATACCTGCCGGGATGGTTTCACGCAGACCTTTTTCAACCGCAGGAATAAATTCACGCGGCACGGTACCACCTTTAATTTGGTCAACGAACTCAAAGCCTTTACCAGCTTCGTTAGGTTCCATTTTGAGCCAAACGTGACCGTACTGACCCTTACCACCGGATTGCTTAACGAACTTGCCTTCAACTTCAACTGACTTACGGATCGCTTCACGGTATGCCACTTGTGGCGCACCTACGTTCGCTTCAACGTTGAACTCACGACGCATACGGTCAACCAGAATTTCCAGGTGCAATTCACCCATACCGGAAATAATTGTTTGGCCAGACTCTTCGTCAGAACGCACACGGAAAGAAGGATCTTCTTGTGCCAAACGGCCCAATGCCAAGCCCATTTTTTCCTGGTCGCTCTTCGTTTTTGGTTCAACAGCCACGTGAATCACTGGCTCAGGGAATACCATACGCTCCAGGATGATAGGCTTGTCTGGGGAACACAAAGATTCACCCGTCGTGACATCTTTCAAACCGATACAAGCGGCGATATCACCTGCCAACACCTCTTCAACCTCTTCACGGTTGTTGGCGTGCATTTGTACGATACGGCCGATACGCTCTTTTTTACCCTTCACAGAGTTGAGCACGGTATCACCTTTGTTCAACACGCCGGAGTAAACGCGGATAAATGTCAGCTGACCAACAAACGGGTCTGTCATCAATTTAAATGCCAAAGCAGAGAAGCCTTCTTTGTCGTCGGCTTTACGGCTAGCCGGTTTACCATCATCATCTTCACCAGTCACATCATCAATGTCGATTGGGGACGGCAAGAAGTCAACAACCGCATCCAACATACGTTGAACGCCTTTGTTTTTAAATGCAGAACCGCACAGCATCGGCTGAATTTCACCGGCAATCGTACGTGTACGCAGACCTAATTTGATGTCTTTTTCTTCCAGATCACCATTTTCCAGGTACTTGTTCATCAGCTCTTCGCTGGCTTCTGCCGCAGACTCAACCATCTGCTCGCGCCATTTAGTGGCGGTCTCAACCAGATCAGCAGGAATATCACCGTAAGTGAATTTCATACCTTGAGAAGCTTCATCCCAGATGATGGCTTTCATTTTCATCAAGTCAACCACACCAGTAAAGGTATCTTCGCGACCGATAGGCACGACCACTGGCACTGGGTTTGCGCGCAGACGCGTTTTCATTTGCTCAACAACTTTAAAGAAGTCAGCACCTGAACGGTCCATTTTGTTCACAAAGGCCAGACGTGGCACTTTGTACTTGTTGGCTTGGCGCCAAACAGTTTCAGATTGTGGCTGCACGCCACCTACTGCACAGTACACCATGCAGGCACCATCCAGCACACGCATGGAGCGCTCCACCTCAATGGTAAAGTCCACGTGCCCTGGGGTGTCAATAATGTTGAATCGATACTCAGGCAAAGACAAGTCCATGCCTTTCCAGAAACAGGTTGTCGCCGCAGAAGTAATGGTAATACCACGCTCCTGCTCTTGCTCCATCCAGTCCATGGTCGCTGCACCGTCGTGCACTTCACCAATCTTATGGTTAACACCAGTGTAGAACAGAATACGTTCTGTCGTGGTTGTTTTACCTGCGTCAATATGCGCAGAAATACCAATATTACGGTAGCGTTCAATAGGGGTTTTACGTGCCACGATGCTTTACCTTTGCTATCAATTCAACTAATTATTAAAGAACGAGGTCGTTTAATTAAAAACGGAAGTGTGAGAAGGCTTTGTTTGCCTCTGCCATACGGTGAACTTCTTCACGTTTTTTCATTGCAGAACCACGGCCTTCAGAGGCTTCGATCAACTCGGCAGCCAAACGCAGGCCCATGGATTTTTCGCCACGCTTACGCGCTGCATCACGCAACCAACGCATTGCCAACGCACTACGACGGCTAGGACGTACTTCTACAGGCACCTGGTAGTTAGCACCACCAACACGGCGACTCTTCACTTCAACAACAGGACGCAGATTATTCAACGCTGTGGTGAATAATTCCAGCGGGTCCTTACCGCTCTTGCTGGCCACCTGATCAAAGGCACCGTAAATGATACGCTCAGCAACAGATTTCTTACCACCTGTCATCAGCACATTTACAAACTTGGACACTTCCTGGCTACCAAATTTTGGATCCGGCAAGATAATACGTTTGGGGACTTCTCTACGTCTTGGCATATGATTCTCTTTTCAATTAAATTTTTGCTAGCAATGACACTCGCAAGGCATTTCAGCCGCTATAAAAATGGACAATTTGTCCGGACAAGCCTAATAAATTAAGCTTTAGCTTCTTTAGGACGCTTAGCACCGTATTTGGAACGGGACTGTTTACGGTCTTTCACACCAGCCGTATCCAAGCTACCGCGCACCATGTGGTAACGCACACCTGGCAAGTCTTTTACACGACCGCCGCGCAACAGCACAACAGAGTGCTCCTGCAGGTTATGGCCTTCACCGCCGATGTAGCTAATCACTTCGTAACCGTTGGTCAGGCGCACTTTAGCAACCTTACGCAACGCAGAGTTTGGTTTTTTTGGCGTTGTGGTATATACACGAGTACATACACCACGCTTTTGAGGACAAGCTTCCAGCGCTGGAACCTTGCTCTTGGTAACCACTTTAACGCGTGGCTTACGTATTAACTGATTAATGGTTGGCATTGCCTTAACCTCTTCACCTTTAAAAAACCACCATTTGAGCAGGAAGACTCAAGTTTGGCGGCATATCAACAATAACGCCCTATTGAGACAATAAGGCTATTCTGAGAAACCCGGCATTTTAATAAATGAGTCAAGGGGTGTCAAGCATTATTCATACTTGACACCCCTTGCACACAGAGACAACCGTGATCGAATTATTCGTTCGGCTGGTCGTCTGCTGCGGTTTCCTCAACAACTTCTTCTGTTGCAAACATTGCTTCGGCTGCCAGCAATGCTTCAGATGGCTCTGCTGCATTTGGTGTCAGTGAAGCCACGGCTGCACGTTTGCGGGACTCGTGATAAGCCAGACCGGTACCGGCTGGAATCAAGCGACCCACAATGACGTTTTCTTTCAAGCCACGCAAATCGTCGCGTTTGCCCAAAATAGCCGCCTCGGTCAACACACGTGTCGTTTCCTGGAACGATGCCGCAGAGATGAACGAATCGGTAGACAGCGATGCTTTGGTAATACCCAGCAACACGTACTCAAACGTTGCCGGACGTTTGTCATCGGCCACGACGCGTTCGTTTTCTGTCAACAGATCAGCACGCTCTACTTGCTCACCCGGGATGAAGCCAGTGTCGCCTGCATCTTGCACTTTTACGCGACGCAACATCTGGCGCACAATCACTTCAATGTGCTTGTCGTTAATCTTCACGCCTTGCAAGCGGTAAACGTCTTGCACTTCGTCGATGATGTAACGTGCCAATGCTTCACGGCCTTGCAGGCGCAAGATATCTTGCGGATCTGCCGGACCGTCGACAATGGTTTCACCTTTGGTCACTACCTGGCCATCATGCGCGGTCACGTGCTTGTCCTTGGCAATCAGGAACTCGCTGGTAATACCGTCGAGGTCAGTGATGACCAGACGCTGCTTACCTTTGGTGTCCTTACCGAACGAAACTGTACCAGTCACTTCAGCCAGCATGCCGGCGTCTTTTGGCGAACGGGCTTCGAACAGCTCAGCCACGCGTGGCAGACCCCCGGTAATATCACGGGTTTTGGAAGATTCTTGCGGGATACGTGCCAGCACTTCACCCACACCGACTTCCTGACCGTCTTTCACCGTAATGATACAACCCAGCTGGAAGGTTACGTTAACTGGCGTATCCGTGCCGGTCACTTTCACTTCCACGCCATTCGCATCCAGCAATTTAACCTGTGGACGCAAACCTTTGGTTTGACCAGCACGCTGTTTAGGATCAATCACCACCAATGATGACAAACCTGTCACTTCATCGATTTGTTTCGCAACAGTGATACCTTCTTCCACGTTTTCAAATTTAATTTGACCCGCGTATTCGGTAATAATCGGACGGGTATGCGGATCCCAGGTAGCTAATGCCTGACCTGCTTTCACCGTTTTGCCGTCGGTCACTGTCAATGTCGCACCATAAGGCACTTTATGACGTTCACGCTCACGACCATTATCATCGGCAATAATAACTTCACCATTACGGGAAATCACAATTTGCTCGCCACGTGAGTTAGTCACGTAACGCATGGTAGAAGTAAAGCTTAAGATACCGTTAGATTTACTTTCAACCTGTGAAACAGACGCTGCACGTGATACCGCACCCCCGATGTGGAACGTACGCATGGTCAACTGTGTACCAGGTTCACCAATTGATTGCGCCGCAATCACGCCCACGGCCTCACCCATGCTAATCAGCTTGCCGCGACCCAGGTCACGACCGTAACACTTGGCACAAATACCGTAACGGGTATCGCACGTCAGTGCAGTACGCACTTTCACTTCATCGATACCCAGGGCATCAATTTTTTCCACTTCGTCTTCACCAAGCAGTGTGCCTGCCGGGAAAATGACTTCTTGCGTTTCAGGATGAATCACATCCAGCGCAGAGGTACGGCCGAGGATACGGTCATGCAATGGCTCAACCACTTCACCGCCTTTAACCAGCGCCTTAGTGACCAGACCTTCAACTGTACCGCAATCGTGCTCAGTCACGACCAAGTCTTGTGTTACATCGACCAGACGACGTGTCAGGTAACCGGAGTTCGCTGTTTTCAGCGCCGTATCGGCCAGACCCTTACGTGCACCGTGGGTAGAAATAAAGTACTGCAACACGTTCAGGCCATCACGGAAGTTCGCCTTAATTGGCGTTTCAATAATAGAACCATCCGGTTTCGCCATCAGGCCACGCATACCAGCCAGCTGACGCACCTGCGCCGCAGAACCACGGGCGCCAGAGTCGGCCATCATGTAAATCGCGTTAAACGATTCCTGACGTACAGCTTTACCGTCTTTAAGAACAGTATTGCCATCAGCGTCTTTGACATCTTCTTCGCGCAACTGCTTCATCATGGCGTCAGCCACTTTGTCACCCGCACGACCCCAGATGTCGACTACCTTGTTGTAACGCTCACCCTGTGTCACCAGACCGGAGACGTACTGGTCTTCGATCTCTTTCACTTCAGCATCTGCCGCAGCAATCAATTGCTCTTTCTCTGGCGGCACCAACATATCGTTAATGCTGATAGAGATACCGGCTTTGGTCGCGTAGGAGTAACCGGTGTACATCAGTTTGTCAGCGAAAATCACTGTTTCACGGATGCCCACTTTACGGAAGCTGGCGTTGATCAGGCGTGAAATTTCTTTTTTCTTCAGCGCTTTGTCGATGTAGCTGTATGGCAAGCCTGGTGGCAGGATTTCAGACAGCAACGCACGGCCAACCGTGGTGTTATAACGGTTGATTTTTTCAACTTTTTGACCAGCAACATCCAGCTCAAACTCACGGATACGCACAGTGACTTTGGCGTGCAAGTCGATCAAGCCTTGATCGTATACACGTTGTACTTCTTTAATGTCACTGAAGATCATGCCTTCACCGCGTGCAGCCACTTTCTCGCGGGTCATGTAGTACAGACCCAACACGATATCCTGTGACGGCACAATGATTGGTTCGCCGTTAGCTGGAGACAGCACGTTGTTAGAAGCCAGCATCAAGGTGCGTGCTTCCATTTGTGCTTCCAGGCTCAATGGAACGTGTACCGCCATTTGGTCACCGTCAAAGTCGGCGTTAAAGGCTGAACACACCAATGGGTGCAACTGGATCGCTTTACCTTCGATCAATACTGGTTCAAATGCCTGGATACCCAAACGGTGCAGCGTAGGCGCACGGTTCAACAACACCGGATGCTCACGGATCACGTCTTCCAGGATATCCCAGACTTCTGGTCCTTCTTCTTCCACTTTCTTCTTGGCAGCTTTGATCGTCGTTGCCAGGCCTAACACTTCCAGTTTGTGGAAAATGAATGGCTTGAACAGTTCCAGCGCCATTTTCTTCGGCAGACCGCACTGATGCAGTTTCAATGTTGGGCCAACCACAATCACGGAACGACCGGAGTAGTCCACGCGCTTACCCAGCAAGTTCTGACGGAAACGACCGCCCTTACCTTTAATCATGTCAGCCAGTGACTTCAGCGGACGCTTGTTAGCGCCAGTCATCACTTTACCGCGACGACCGTTGTCCAGCAGTGAGTCTACCGCTTCTTGCAGCATACGTTTTTCGTTACGTACGATGATTTCCGGTGCTTTCAACTCTAACAAACGCTTCAAACGGTTGTTACGGTTGATCACGCGGCGATACAGATCGTTCAGGTCAGACGTGGCAAAACGACCGCCATCCAGCGGCACCAATGGGCGCAACTCTGGTGGCAACACTGGCAAGATTTCCAGGATCATCCACTCTGGCTTAATACCAGATTTCTGGAACGCTTCCAGCACTTTCAGGCGCTTGGCGATCTTCTTGATCTTGGCTTCTGAGCTGGTCGCAGACAATTCGCTACGCAACTTCTCGATTTCGCGCTCAATGTCCATGGTGCGCAATAATTCGCGCACAGCTTCAGCACCCATCACGGCATTGAATTCGTCACCGTACTCTTCCACCTTGGCCAGGTAGTCATCTTCAGTCAGCAACTGACCACGCGTCAGCGGTGTCATGCCTGGATCGATCACGATAAATGCTTCAAAGTACAACACGCGCTCGATGTCACGCAGGGCGATATCCAGCACCATACCCAAGCGGCTAGGCAAGGATTTCAGGAACCAGATATGTGCCACTGGTGAAGCCAGCTCAATGTGGCCCATACGCTCACGACGCACTTTGCTCAAGGTGACTTCAACGCCACACTTCTCACAAATCACACCGCGGTGCTTCAAACGCTTGTATTTACCGCACAAGCACTCGTAATCCTTGATCGGGCCAAAGATTTTGGAGCAGAACAAACCGTCCCGCTCAGGTTTAAAGGTACGGTAGTTAATGGTTTCTGGCTTTTTCACTTCGCCATAGGACCATGAACGGATTTTTTCAGGTGAAGCCAGCGCGATCTTGATCGCGTCGAACTCTTCTTCTTGCGTAACCTGTTTAAATAAATCTAATAACGCTTTCATAGAGACTCTCCTTAATGGCGGGCTTAGTTACGGTCTAAATCAATATCAATGGCCAGTGAACGGATTTCTTTCACTAACACGTTGAATGATTCAGGCATACCCGCATCAATTTTGTGCTCACCTTTGACGATGTTTTCGTACACTTTGGTACGACCATTCACGTCATCTGATTTCACTGTCAACATCTCTTGCAAGGTGTATGACGCACCATAGGCTTCCAGTGCCCAAACTTCCATCTCACCGAAGCGCTGACCACCGAACTGGGCTTTACCACCCAACGGCTGTTGTGTCACCAGGCTGTAAGGACCGGTAGAACGTGCGTGCATCTTGTCATCGACCAAGTGGTGCAGTTTCAGTACGTGCATGTAACCAACAGTCACAGGACGCTCAAACGCATCACCAGTACGGCCGTCAAACAGTTTGACCTGTGTTTTACCTGCATGGAACTGCAACTTCTTGGTGTGCTCGTCTTCATCCGGGAACGCCAGATCCAGCATGGCACGAATATCAGACTCAGCGGCACCGTCAAACACTGGCGTTGCGAATGGCACACCATGTTTCAAGTTAGTTGCCAGGTCAATCACCTCTACGTCTGTCAGGCCGGCAATGTCTTCTTTTCTGCCAGTGCTGCTGTTGTAGATCTTATCCAGGAAGCCACGGATTTCAGCCACTTTCGCTTCGGCTTGCAACATGTCGCCCAGGCGTTTACCCAGACCTTTAGCTGCCCAACCCAAGTGCGTTTCCAGAATCTGACCGATGTTCATCCGTGAAGGCACGCCCAGTGGGTTCAACACGATGTCTAACGGTGTACCGTCAGCCATGTGCGGCATATCTTCAACCGGGCAGATCTTGGAGATCACACCCTTGTTACCGTGACGACCCGCCATTTTGTCACCAGGTTGAATACGGCGTTTCACCGCCAGATATACTTTCACCATTTTCTGTACGCCTGGTGGCAATTCGTCACCTTGCGTCAGTTTACGTTTCTTCTCTTCGAACTTGTTGTCAAACTCAACACGCGCCTGGCTCAAACTGTCTTTCAGTTGCTCCAGTTGACGTGCAGCGTCTTCATCGCTCAAACGAATGTCAAACCAGTCATAACGGCCAACGCTTTCCAGGTATTCCTGGGTCAGCGTGTCACCTTTTTTCAGCTTGTTCGGACCACCGGTCGCCGCTTTACCAGCCAGCAAACGGCTGATACGGCCAAAGGTATCGTCTTCTACAATACGCATCTGGTCGCCCAGATCTTTTTTGTAGTGAGACAACTGGTCGTCAATAATTTGCTGTGCACGTGTATCACGGTCAATGCCTTCACGCGTGAAGACTTGTACGTCAATCACAGTACCGGTCATGCCTGATGGTACGCGCAGTGAAGTGTCTTTTACGTCAGACGCTTTTTCACCAAAAATCGCACGCAGCAATTTTTCTTCTGGCGTTAAAGTGGTTTCACCTTTTGGTGTCACTTTACCTACCAGTACGTCACCCGCTTCTACTTCAGCACCGATGTAGATAATACCGGAATCATCCAGACGGCCCAGCATACGCTCGGACAGGTTGGAAATATCACGGGTAATCTCTTCAGGTCCCAGTTTGGTGTCACGTGCAACTACTGACAATTCTTCAATGTGGATAGACGTGTAACGGTCATCAGCCACTACGCGCTCGGAGATCAAAATCGAGTCTTCGTAGTTATAACCGTTCCATGGCATAAAGCCCACCAGCATGTTCTGACCCAAGGCCAACTCACCCATATCGGTAGAGGCACCATCCGCCACCACGTCGCCGCGGGAGATGATGTCACCGACTTTGACCAGCGGACGCTGGTTGATGTTGGTGTTCTGGTTAGAACGTGTGTATTTGGTCAGGTTGTAGATATCCACACCGACTTCGCCTGCCAATGCTTCAGCATCGTGCACGCGGACCACGATACGGCCTGAGTCCACATAGTCAACTACACCACCACGGCGGGCAGTAACGACAGTACCGGAGTCAACTGCCACCGTACGCTCAATGCCTGTACCCACCACGGCTTTTTCAGCACGCAGACAAGGCACCGCTTGACGTTGCATGTTGGCACCCATCAATGCACGGTTCGCGTCATCGTGTTCCAGGAACGGAATCAACGAAGCCGCCACAGACACGATCTGGCCTGGGGCCACGTCCATGTACTGTACACGACCAGGTTGTGTCATGGTGAATTCGTTGTGGAAACGGGCTGACACCAGGTCTTCTTTGAAGCCACCTTCTTTAGACACTTCGGTGTTGGCCTGTGCAATCACATACTGGCTCTCTTCAATCGCAGACAGGTAATCAATCTTGCCTGATACCTTGTTGTCTTCAACCAAACGGTAAGGGGTTTCCAGGAAACCGTACTCATTGGTACGTGCGTATAGCGCCAATGAGTTGATCAAACCAATGTTTGGACCTTCCGGTGTTTCAATTGGACAGACACGACCGTAGTGCGTGGTATGTACGTCACGTACCTCAAAGCCGGCACGTTCACGGGTCAAACCGCCTGGGCCCAGGGCAGAGATACGACGCTTGTGCGTAATCTCGGACAATGGGTTGGTTTGGTCCATAAACTGTGACAACTGGCTGGAGCCAAAGAATTCACGGATCGCACTGGAGACTGGTTTCGCGTTGATCAAATCGTGCGGCATCAGGTTCTCAGACTCAGCCTGGGACAGACGCTCTTTTACTGCACGTTCAACACGCACCAGACCGGCACGGAACTGGTTCTCTGCCAATTCACCGACGGAACGGATACGACGGTTACCCAGGTGATCGATATCGTCGATTTCGCCGCGACCATTGCGCAACTCGATCAACACGCCAATCACAGCCAGGATGTCTTCATTTGACAATACATTAGCACCGGTATCGCCTTGTGGGCCGACATTTTCATAGAAACGGCGGATCCAGGTAGCAGAACGGTCTTCCAGCTTGCTTGGGTAAGCACGGCGGTTAAACTTCATGCGGCCAACCACAGACAGGTCGTAACGATCTTCAGTGAAGAACAAGCCTTTAAACAAAGCTTCTACTGCTTCTTCGGTTGGCGGTTCGCCTGGGCGCATCATGCGGTAAATCGCCACACGTGCACTGTACTGGTCAGGAATTTCATCACTACGCAAAGTTTGCGAAATGAAGTTACCGTGATCCAGATCATTGGTGTAAATCGTGTCGATTTCAGTAATCTTGGCAGCGACCAGTTTTTCCAGCAATGAAGGGGTGATTTCATCGTTGGCATTGGCAATCAGCTCACCAGTGTCGGTATCAATAATGTTTTTGGCAACGGCACGACCCATCATAAAGTCGGTCGGCACAGCCATCGTGGTCACGCCCGCTTTTTCGATATCGCGGATGTGTTTCACTGTAATGCGCTTGTCTTTCGCGACCAGCACGGTACCATCTTTGTCAGTGATATCGAACTTGGCCACTTCACCACGCAGGCGGTCAGCCACCAGTGTAAATTCCACGCCTTTCGGGCCAATGTGGAAAGTATCTGTATCGTGGAAAGTTTCCAGGATTTGTTCCGGGTTATAACCCAATGCCTTCAGCAAGATAGTGACTGGCATCTTGCGACGACGGTCAACGCGGAAGTACAGGTAATCTTTTGGATCGAATTCGAAATCCAGCCAAGAACCACGGTAAGGAATGATACGTGCTGAAAACAGCAACTTGCCGGAGCTGTGGGTTTTACCACGGTCATGCTCAAAGAACACACCTGGGCTGCGGTGCAATTGCGACACAATCACACGCTCAGTACCGTTAATCACGAAAGAACCGTTTTCGGTCATGAGCGGCAATTCGCCCATATACACTTCTTGCTCTTTCACTTCTTTCACGGTTGGTTTGGACGCTTCGCGGTCCATGATGGTCAAACGCACTTTGACGCGCAAAGGCACGGCATAGGTGAGACCACGTTGTTGACACTCTTTGACATCAAATGGCTCTGCGCCTAATTGATAGCTCACATAATCCAGACGTGCATTCTCGGAATGGCTGACGATAGGAAAAATAGAGCGGAAAGTCGACTCCAGACCTTCGTTTTTACGTTGGTCGAGCGGAACGTTTTCCTGCAGGAATGATTTGTAGGATTCCAACTGCATGGCTAGCAGATAAGGTACCTCTTGAACACTGTCGCGCTTAGCAAAGCTTTTGCGGATGCGTTTCTTTTCGGTAAAGGAATAGCTCATAGCGTCTCCTGAAATTTTTGAGGGTAGAAGACAAAACACTTTTCATCCACTGCAATGTTTTGACATCTAACTTCGATTAAAAATCAACCACTTAGTTTTCACTATATGTGGCCACAACACCGGATTTACAACATTTATTCTGGCAAGTCAGTGGTTTGACAATCTGCATACGCCAGAAATGGCGAAGGCCGACGGTCTCCCGTCAGCCCAGCCAGATTCACAATTGTGAATTATTTCATCTCAGCAGTAGCGCCCGCTTCGATCAATTTCTTCACAGCAGCTTCAGCGTCAGCTTTGCTTACGCCTTCTTTAACTGCTTTAGGTGCGCCATCAACTACGTCTTTAGCTTCTTTCAAGCCCAGACCTGTCAATTCACGCACTGCTTTAATTACGCTAACTTTGTTATCGCCAGCGCCATTCAAGATCACGTTGAATTCAGTTTGCTCAGCAGCAGCTGCAGCTGGAGCAGCAGCACCGCCACCAGCAACTGCAACAGCAGCAGCAGAAACACCAAACTTCTCTTCGATTTCTTTAATGAATTCTGTCAGTTCTAATACAGTCTTGCTACCAATTGCATCCAAGATGTCAGCATTTGAAATTGCCATGATAAATTTCCTAAATAAATTTGATTAAAATTAAGCCGCTTGCTTTTCTTTTTCGTCGCGTACTGCTGCAACGGCACGAGCAAACTTGGTTGGGATTTCGTTGAGCATGCCAGCCAGTTTGGACAGCAACTCATCGCGGCTCAATGTCGCGGCCAATGCTTGCACGCCGGCAGCATCTAAACGCTCATTAGGCATCGCGCCTGCTTTCAGTGTGAACAGCTCATTGCTTTTGGCAAAGTTGTTCATCACTTTAGCAGCAGCCACTGGGTCAGTAGAAATACCGTAAACCAGTGGACCAACCATGTCGTCAGCCAATGCTGCAAAAGGCGTACCTTCTACTGCACGACGAACCAGGGTGTTTTTCAACACACGCAGATACACACCTGCTTCACGTGCATCAGCACGCAGTTTCGTCATATTGGCTACGCCAATACCACGATACTCAGCAAGTACGATTGCTTGTGCGTTAGCCACTTGAGCGGCCACCTCGGCAACGACTTCTTTTTTCTCTGTAAGATTAAGACTCAAGGTCTGTTCTCCTTCCGTTAATGAAAGCCAGGTCAAATAACCTGGCCACTCACGGCGTCCTTGTGCAGGGCATGGAAATATCCTGTGCTGGGGATCGCCATCTGCGTTGGTTTCAAATTGCTGTAAACAGAGGATTGCTCGCCCATTTACATTCAACTATCCATTAAGTTAACCACCAACGGTCTTTGATGCTCTTGAGTGCTTGCGCTGATAGCGCAGCAGACACTCAAGCCCAAAGTTCTTGCCCGGACGTCGTCGTCCGGGACTTTAAATTACGCTACAACTGATGCTTGATCGACACGTACGCCAGGACCCATGGTGCTGGAAACGGACAATTTTTTCAGGTAAACACCTTTTGAGCTGGTTGGCTTGGCTTTGTTCAATGCATCAACCAAAGCAGACAAGTTACCTTGCAATTGCTCAGTTGTGAAAGAAGCACGGCCGATCGTGCAATGCACGATACCACCCTTGTCAGTACGATATTGTACTTGACCGGCTTTAGCATTTTTAACAGCAGTCGCTGCGTCTGGTGTCACGGTACCCACTTTTGGGTTTGGCATCAAACCACGTGGACCCAATACTTGACCCAAGGCACCAACGATACGCATCGCATCAGGCGTTGCAATCGCAACGTCAAAGTCCAGCATGCCGCCTTTAACTTGTTCAGCCAGGTCTTCGAAACCAACGATGTCAGCACCAGCCGCTTTAGCCGCTTCAGCTTGCACGCCTTGTGCAAATACAGCCACGCGCACAGTTTTGCCAGTACCGTTAGGCAATACAATCGCACCGCGAACCAGCTGGTCAGATTTACGTGGGTCAATACCCAGGTTAATCACAGCATCAACAGACTCGTTAAATTTAGCTGAAGCGCCTTCTTTAACTAGGTTCAGGGCATCAGCCACTGGATATAATTTGTTGCGGTCGATTTTCGCACGCAATGCATCAATTCTTTTAGCCATGTTATACACCCTCCACTTCGATACCCATGCTGCGTGCGCTACCAGCGATGGTGCGTACAGCGGCATCCAAGTCAGCTGCCGTCAGGTCAGGCTGTTTTGTTTTAGCAATTTCTTCAGCTTGTGCACGCGTAATCTTGCCAACTTTGTCGGTATGAGGACGAGCAGACCCTTTTTCCAGCTTGGCCGCTTTTTTGATCAGCACGGTTGCCGGAGGGGTTTTCATCACAAAAGTGAAGCTCTTGTCTGCAAATGCAGTGATCACTACTGGAATTGGCAAGCCTGGCTCTACGCCTTGCGTTGCAGCGTTAAACGCTTTACAGAATTCCATGATGTTCAGACCACGTTGACCCAGTGCTGGACCGACTGGTGGGCTTGGGTTGGCTTTACCTGCAGGGATCTGCAGCTTGATGTAGCCAATGACTTTCTTTGCCATGTTTGACTCCTAAAATGGGTAATATCGCCTTGAGCAGGCTCCCCGTTAAAAATATCGACCACCCACCAAAGGCAGTCGAAAACTGCACAACTAGACTTCTTTTTCTACCTGTGCAAAATCCAGTTCAACTGGTGTCGCACGACCAAAAATAACCACGGAAACACGCAGTTTGTTTTTGTCGTAATTGATTTCTTCGACGCTACCAGAGAAATCCTTGAATGGGCCATCGACCACACGGACGCTTTCGCCTTTTTCAAAGGTCATTTTCTGCGTTGGATTCGATTTGCTGTCATCCATACGACGCAGAATAATTTCTACTTCTTTGTCTTTAATCGGGGTTGGACGTTGCGCTGTACCACCGATGAATGAGGTCACTCTTGGCGTGCTTCTTACCAAGTGCCAGCTCTCATCGGTCATTTCCATCTGTACCAGCACATAGCCAGGATACAGGCGACGCTCAGAAATAGTCTTCTGACCATTCTTTAGCTCAACCACCTCTTCAACGGGCACCAGAATGTCACCGAACTGATCTTGCAAATTAGATCTGATGATGCGCTCTTCCAAACCGGCTTTCACGGATTTTTCCATGCCGGAGAAAGCTTGAACTGCATACCAACGCATAGACATTAAGCTCCTTTACCCATAATCCATTGCACCATGTAGGCGAAGCTGATATCGACCAATGCCAGGAATGCTGCCATGATCACAACCAGCACAACAACCGCCAATGTGGTTTGCAACGTTTCCTGACGCGTTGGCCAGACAACACGCTTGGCCTCAGCAACAGACTCATTAAAAAAGCCTAGCGCCTGCTTGCCTTGTGGCGCAGTCCACGCCACTGCTACAGACGCGACAATACCTGCCAATACGGCAAGTATCCTAATAACCATTGCTTTATCTTCAAAAAGATAAAAACCGGCGATCCCTAAAGCTAGTAACAACAGGGATAAAGCCAGTTTGATTTTATCGATCATATACTTAACTTTATGATTAACACCTCAGATTATTCTGGGTGTTTGGCAGGCCAAGAGGGTCTCGAACCCCCAACCCTCGGTTTTGGAGACCGATACTCTACCAATTGAGCTATTGGCCTGTACTCTTTAAAGCGAAAGCTGCACGGGTTGTAGCGCAGCTTTCACATACATCAACTATTACTCGATGATTTTGGCAACGACGCCAGCACCAACGGTACGACCACCTTCACGGATAGCGAAGCGCAAGCCTTCTTCCATCGCGATTGGGGCAATCAGTGCAACTGAGATGGATACGTTGTCACCTGGCATTACCATTTCGGTACCTGCTGGCAATTCAACTGCACCAGTTACGTCAGTTGTACGGAAGTAGAACTGTGGACGGTAGCCATTGAAGAATGGTGTATGACGACCACCTTCATCTTTACCCAACACGTAGATCTCTGCTGTGAACTTGGTGTGTGGCTTGATAGAACCTGATTTGGACAATACTTGACCACGCTCAACTTCTTCACGCTTAGTACCACGCAGCAATACGCCTACGTTGTCGCCTGCTTGACCTTGGTCCAGCAGTTTACGGAACATTTCAACACCAGTACATGTTGTTTTCAATGTTGGCTTGATACCTACGATTTCGATTTCGTCGCCGACTTTAACAATACCACGCTCGATACGGCCGGTTACTACAGTACCACGACCAGAGATAGAGAATACGTCTTCTACTGGCATCAGGAATGCGCCGTCGATTGCGCGCTCTGGTGTTGGGATGTAGCTGTCTAACGCTTCAGCCAATTTGAAGATCGCTGGCTCGCCGATGTCTGATTGGTCGCCTTCCAGCGCCAATTTAGCTGAACCGTGGATGATTGGGGTGTCATCACCTGGGAAGTCATACTTGCTCAGCAAGTCACGCACTTCCATCTCAACCAGCTCCAACAACTCAGCATCGTCAACCATGTCTGCTTTGTTCAGGAACACAACGATGTATGGAACACCAACCTGGCGGGCCAACAGGATGTGCTCACGTGTTTGCGGCATTGGGCCGTCAGCAGCTGAACATACCAGGATCGCGCCGTCCATCTGGGCAGCACCGGTAATCATGTTTTTAACGTAGTCAGCGTGACCTGGACAGTCAACGTGTGCGTAGTGACGTGAAGCTGTCTCGTACTCAACGTGCGCTGTGTTAATCGTAATACCACGTGCTTTTTCTTCTGGTGCCGCGTCAATTTGGTCGTAAGCTTTTGCTTCGCCGCCAAATTTCTTCGTCAATACAGTGGTGATCGCCGCTGTCAATGTCGTCTTACCGTGGTCAACGTGACCAATCGTACCAACGTTCACGTGTGGCTTGGTACGTTCAAATTTGCCTTTTGCCATGATGTTTTTCCTTTATTAGTACTAAATAAAGCCAATAATTGTTTTCACAAATTATGCGACGCGGATGACAGCACCCTTGCACGCGACTACTTACCAAGCCCCGTATATTTACAGAGCAAATCTGGTGCCCATGGCGGGAATCGGACCCGCGACCTCTCCCTTACCAAGGGAGTGCTCTACCACTGAGCCACATGGGCGTTTTGCCTATTGTTATTGTTGGAGCGGGCGACGAGGTTCGAACTCGCGACATCTTGCTTGGAAGGCAAGTGCTCTACCAACTGAGCTACACCCGCACTATGCAGAACACCCAAGGAGGGTTCTCACCGACCCGCTTTACAGCAATACCTACAGGCAATCATTTTTTGGTGGAGAGGGCTGGATTCGAACCAGCGTACTCAGAGAGAACGGATTTACAGTCCGTCGCCTTTAACCACTCGGCCACCTCTCCAAAAAATCGACCGCGATTATCGCGGTTAATGTCACTGACGTCAATGTCAGTCAACATAAATTTGGTGCCGGGTATCGGAATCGAACTGATGACCTTCGCATTACAAGTGCGCTGCTCTACCAACTGAGCTAACCCGGCATTTCAGGAAGGCGCAACTATATCACTTTTTTTAGGAAGTGATCTAGTGCTTTTTTAAGAATTTTTTATTTTTCACTGAAAAAATGCAACGTCGTTTCTGCATATAGACAAATCGCGCCACAGACGATGGCAAACAGGCCGTTTACTACTTAACCACCTTGAGGTGAGATTTTTTAGCAACCGGCACTTCCGGCACCTCATCCGCTGGCATTGCAGCCCGGGTTCCCGGCTCCGGGGCCTGACCATCCACGACTTCAAAAAACATGCCCTGGCCATTTTCGCGCGCGAACACGCCACCTACCCGGCTAATTGGCACATAAATATGCTGTGCAACCCCACTGAAACGGGCAGAAAACACTACTGCATCGTTATCGATATGCAGATCCTTCACCGCTGTGTAATTCATGTTGAGCACAATCTCGCCATTTTTTACATAGGCCATAGGTACCCGCGTATGCGCATCGACTTTCACCAGCAGATGTGGCGTCAATCCATTATCAACGCACCACTCATGTATGGCACGTATCAGGTAAGCGGTGGTAGGGATCAGGGTGCTCATGCGAATTTCCTTAAAAAAACAGCGCGAAAGGTATTCGCGCTGCTTGGGGGGACTGGCTGACGTTATTTACGCATTGCCTTTTCAGAAGGCGTCATGGCTTCCGCGTACATCGGGCGGGAGAACAGGCGCTCTGCGTATTTCAGCAATGGCGAAGCCTGGTTTGGCAACTCAATGCCGTAATGGCCCAAGCGCCATAACAATGGCGTGATGGCTACGTCAAGCATGGAGTACTCATCCCCCATCAGGTAACTTTGCTTGCCAAAAATCGGCACCAATTGCGTCAGGTTATCACGTACTACTTTACGAGCCTTGTCTGCCGTCTCTTCATGGCTGGATTCAATATCCTTGATATGGCTGAACAAGTCTTTTTCAAAGTTGTACAGGAACAGTCGCGCACGCGCACGCATCACAGGATCCGCAGGCATTAACTGCGGATGCGGAAAGCGCTCATCAATATACTCATTGATGATATTGGCTTCCGACAACACGAGGTCGCGCTCAACCAACACCGGCACTTCGCCATATGGATTCAAAATGGCCAAATCTTCGGTTTTGTTGGTCAGGTCAACATCAATGACTTCAAAATCCATGCCTTTTTCGAACAATACGATACGGCAACGGTGACTGTAAGGATCGACAGTACCCGAATACAATCTCATCATAATTTATTTTCCCTATAAAAAAAGACACCAAGGCCTCACGCCTTGGTGTCGGACTTGGTTTGCAATTAGCGAATATCTTTCCAGTATTCGGTTTTGATTTTCTTCACCAAGACGAACAATACAGACAGGAACAGCAACACCAGTACGCCAATCCAGTAGCGGGATTGTTTGGCTGGCTCAGCCATAAATGCCAGGAAGTTGGTCAAATCACCCGCAAACTGGTCATACTCTTCAGGACTCAGCTTGCCTGCTTTTTCCAGCTTCAGCGTGTGTGTTTCATGATCCAGCACTTGCACACCCTGCAACTCATACAACACGTGCGGCATTGCCACCTTGTCAAACACCTGGTTATTCCAGCCGGTTGGACGCGTGTCATCCTTGTAGAAGCTACGCAGATAGGCATACACCCAGTCCGCGCCTCTCGCACGCACTTCAACGCTCAAGTCAGGCGGTGCAGCACCGAACCATTTCTTGGCATCTTTAGGATTCATGCTGACGCGCATGGTCTCACCAACCTTTTCACCGGCAAACAGCAAGTTTTCCTTGATCTGTTTGTCGGTGAGGCCGATATCCTGCAAACGGTTGTAGCGCATGTAATTGGCACTATGGCAATTCAAGCAGTAATTGACAAAAATCTTGGCGCCGCGCTGCAATGACGCTTTATCCGTCATCTTGATTGGTGCCTTGACATCAATGTGCACTTCATTGGCCAATGCCACGCCAGAAACCAGCAGTGTCAGGCTAGCAAAAGCCTGCAAAAACATTTTCTTCATCATTAGTATGTCACCCTTTCTGGCACAGGCTTGGTTTGATCTTTTTTGGTGTACCAAGGCATTAATACAAAATATGCAAAGTAAATCGCCATACAAATGCGGGCAACCACAGTCGCACGGTCTGCGCCCCCCAGCCATGGCCCGAACTGACCCCAGACATCACCCGGAACCGTACCCAGATAGCCCAGAATGACAAAGCTGATAACAAAGGCGGTCAACCAGCGCTTGTACAATTTGCCACGGTAGCGAATCGACTTCACCGGGCTTCTGTCCAACCAGGGCAGGAAGGCAAATGCAACAACTGACAAGCCCATCGCCACTACCCCGGGGAATTGCGAAATACCGATTGGCGGCACGGCGCGCAAGATGGAGTAATAAGGCGTGAAGTACCATACCGGTGCAATGTGTGCCGGCGTTTTCAGCGGATCAGCCGGCACAAAGTTGTTAGCTTCAAGGAAGTAACCACCCATCTCCGGCATAAAGAACACAATGGCAAAGAACACCATCAGGAACGCGACCACGCCTACCAGGTCTTTTACCGAGTAGTAAGGATGGAAAGGAATGCCATCCAGTGGAATACCGGTTGCCTTATCTTTATGCTTTTTGATTTCAACGCCATCAGGGTTATTAGAGCCAACCTCGTGCAAAGCAACGATATGCACAGCGACCAGGCCCAACAGCACTAATGGCAAAGCAATCACGTGGAAAGCAAAGAAGCGGTTCAAGGTTGCATCAGACACCAGATAGTCACCACGCAACCACTCGGACAAGTCAGGACCGATGAATGGCACGGTAGAGAACAGGTTCACAATCACCTGCGCACCCCAGTAGGACATTTGACCCCATGGCAGCAGGTAGCCGAAGAACGCCTCACCCATCAACACCAGGAAAATACCCACACCAAACAACCAGATCAGTTCACGCGGCGTTCTGTATGAGCCGTAAATAATGCCACGGAACATGTGCAGGTAAACCACCACAAAGAACATGGAAGCGCCGGTAGAGTGCATATAGCGAATAATGTTGCCACCGAACACATCGCGCATGATGTATTCCACTGAAGCAAATGCCAATTCAGCATCTGGCTTGTAGTTCATGGTCAAAAAGATACCGGTAACGATTTGCAGCACCAGCACCAATAAAGCCAAAGAACCAAAAAAATACCAGAAGTTGAAATTTTTTGGCGCGTAATACTCGGTCAGATGTCCCTTGATAGTACTGGTCAACGGGAAACGGGCATCTACCCAGTCCAGCACGCCAGCGGCAATCGTTTTATTATTATTTGCCATGATATTTAAGCCTCCGCCTTTTTATCTTCACCAATCAGCAATGTGGTGTCTGTCAGGTACTGGTGTGGTGGGATCAACAGATTTTTTGGTGCTGGTGAACCCTTGAACACACGGCCGGACAAGTCGAATTTAGAGCCGTGACATGGACAGACAAAACCACCTGGCCACTCCGCTGTCTCTACAAAGTTGTCGTTTGGCGAGCAACCCAAATGCGTGCATGTACCCAACATCACAGCGTATTCAGGCTTAATTGAACGATCTTTGTTTTTACAGTATTCAGGCTGTTGTGGCACTTCCAGGTTAGGATCAGACAACTGATCGTCATGCTTAACCAGTTTGGCCAGCATTTCTGGTGTACGGCGCACAATCCATACCGGCTGACCGCGCCACTCGGCCGTCATTTTCTCACCTGGTTTCAGCTTGCTGATATCCACCTCTACAGGTGCACCGGCCGCTTTGGCGCGCTCACTTGGCAACATGCTGCCGACAAACGGCACCGCGACAGCGGCAACACCCACAGCGCCTGTAGCCGCCGTAGCTTTCACCAAGAAGTCGCGTTTTTGCAAATCCACCTCAGATGGCTGGCAAAACGACAAACAGTTGTTGTCAATTTTGTTTTCTGACATTGGCTTCCTTAATCTACCCTTTTGGGGCAACAGTGTGATCAAAACTTGAGTCGCGATTATACATTTTTCGCAGAAACAAGCCAAATTTAATTCAATAAGTCATTGATATTAATCAACTAAACCGGGTTATCCAGCTCAACATAAATGTGCTCAATGCCATACTTTTCGGCGATCCATTGCCCCAGGGCCTGCACGCCATAGCGCTCAGTGGCGTGATGGCCAGCACTAATGTAAGCCGTATCAGTTTCGCACACGGTGTGCCAGGTTTGCTCCGAGACCTCACCACTGATAAACACGTCCACGCCGGCATTCACCACCTGCTGGATATAGGATTGCGCCGCCCCCGTACACCAGGCCACTGTTCGCACCTGTTTTTGCGGATCGCCCAGCAACTGCGCCTGTCGCCCCAGGCAAGTGCTCACATACTCACCCAGCTGCACGAGCGTCATGGCTTGTGGCAACTCAGCCACTGGCAACATGTTTTTATCATCAAGATAACGTGTGATTGACCACTCGAACACCTTGCCCAGTTGCACGTTATTACCTACCTCAGCATGCGCATCCAGCGGCAAATGATAGGCCAACAGACTCAGATCATGTGTCAGCAGGCGTTTTAAGCGATGACGTTTCAGGCCTGTCACCTCTGCAGCCTCACCGCGCCAAAAGTATCCATGGTGTACCAGAATCGCATCGGCATCTGCCGCAATCGCAGCCTCAATCAAGGCTTGGCTAGCCGTCACGCCACTGACAACACGCCTGACTTGCGGTCGACCTTCTACCTGTAAACCATTTGGGCAATAATCTTGAAATTTGCCAACTTGTAAAAAATTGGCTAACTCAGTGACAAGAAGATTCAATTCCATCTCTGACTCTCATATATACTAGGCATTTGTTAAGACATTCACTTACTTTTGCAATTATGCGACATCTCTGGTCTATCTTCTCACAAGCCGTCACCGTTTGTCTGGGCATTTTGTTTGTCTTGAAGTTATTTTATCCCGGCGTATTAACACAACCCAGCCAACCAGCGGTCACCAAACAAGCCGCCACCAATACTACCGCTGCCATTGCAAAAAACGGCTACCGTACAGCCGTCAGCAAAGCCATGCCCTCAGTGGTCAATATATTCACCACCGCACGCATTAGCCAGGATCCTCACCATGCCTTAAAAAATGACCCGCTGTTCCGTCACTTTTTCGGCGACGAAATGGAGGAAGAGGACGAGCAGCCAGAAAACAGCCTGGGTAGCGGTGTGATTGTGAGCGCCGATGGCCTGATCCTGACCAACAACCACGTCATCAGCTCGGCCGACCAGATTGAAGTGGCGCTCAGTGATGGCAGCAAATCGTCCGCTACCGTGGTTGGCACCGACCCGGACACAGACCTGGCAGTGCTAAAAATTGACCGTAAAAATCTGCCAGCGATTACCTTTAGCAATAGTGACCAAATGAAAGTTGGCGATGTCGTGCTGGCCATTGGCAACCCGTTCGGCGTTGGCCAGACCGTGACCCAAGGCATTATCAGTGCGCTGGGCCGCAACCATTTGGGTATTAATACCTTTGAAAACTTTATCCAGACGGACGCCTCGATTAACCCAGGCAACTCTGGCGGCGCGCTCATAGACGTCAACGGTAGCCTGATTGGCATCAACAGTGCGATTTATTCGCGCAACGGTGGCAGCATGGGCATCGGCTTTGCCATTCCGGTCAGTATTGCCAAACAGGTCATGGAACAAATCAGCTCCAGCGGCACGGTCACACGTGGCTGGATCGGGATTGAGGCCCAAGACATCACCCCCGAGCTGGCGGAGTCATTTAACCTGAAAACAGCTAACGGCTCGCTGATTGCAGGCGTGTTGCTGGATAGCCCGGCTGATCGTGCCGGATTGCGTCCTGGCGATATTCTGGTGGGTATTGATGATAAGCCTGTGGCAGACAGTCAGTCCATGCTAAATATTATTGCCATGCTCAAGCCACGCGAAAAAGCCACCTTATCCATCATACGCGCCGGCAAGAAAGTGAATATTGCATTGGTCGTAGGTAAGCGCCCACTCCCAAGTAAAATCCCGCAATAGCTTAATAGCTTAGTTGACAGCAGAGTCGCTGGCGGCTGGTTGCGGTAGCCAGCGCACTACCAGCAAACCAATTTCATAGAGCAACCACAACGGGATGGCCAACATACACTGGGAAACGATATCTGGCGGCGTGAAAATCGCCCCCAGCACAAAAGCACCCACGATGACATAAGAGCGTGATTCTTTGAGTTGTGCCAGCGTGACCCAGCCCATGAGCGCCATCAACACCACAGCAATCGGCACCTCAAACGCAAACCCAAACGCCAGAAACAAGCCAATCACAAAATCAAGATATTCGGCAATGTCCGTCATCACCGTCACACCAGCCGGTGCGCTACCCACCAAAAAGCTGAACACGACAGGAAACACCACAAAATAGGCAAAGGCCATGCCGATAAAAAACAAAGCCACTGCCGATGCCAGCAAGGGGCGGATCAATCGCTTTTCATGTGCATATAAACCAGGCGCAACAAAAGCCCAGCATTGATAAATCATCCATGGCAACGCGATCAGGAATGCCGTCAGCATGGTGACTTTCATCGGCACGAAAAACGGCGTGGTGACTGCGGTCGCGATCATTTGTGCGCCTTGTGGCAATTTGGCCAGCAACGGTGCGGCCAGCAAGCTATACAGTCGATCGGCAAAAGGGAATAAGGCAGCAAACGCCACCAGCCACCCGACAATCGCTCGCAACAAACGATGGCGCAATTCGATCAGGTGGGAGATAAAACTTTCGGTCGGCGTCATGATAGAAGGGAAATCCGGAACGGCTTAAGCAAGCGGTTTGTGTTCAGACACTGGCACTGTATCGTCATTTTTCTTGGCGGCATTGCGCGGACGGCGCGGCTTCTTCTGATCTTCCGCGGCGACAGCAAACAACTCCGCCTGCGGATCGGCATCCAGCAATTTATGCTCGCCATGCTCTGCCGCTGCTTGAGCGACTTCGGTAATCGCCGCCTCAGTACTCGCAACAGACTTACGCTGACGCGGCTTGCGTGTTTTTTTGACCGCGACAACATCGACATCGACCACGGTCGCCTCAACGGCTTTGCTCGCGGGCGCTTTATTCACCGCCACTTCCGCCATCGCAGGTGGCAGAATGCTTTGCTCAATCTCGTCATAGCCCTGTCGCAAGCCGGACTGCACTTCCTGCTGCAGTGTTTGCAGTTCGGCAAAACGCGTTTCGCGATTCACTTCGTCCTTCACTTGCGTGACAAATCGCTGCAAACGACCAAAAAAAGCGCCCGCAGTGCGGGCGACTTTTGGCAACTTCTCCGGCCCGATAACTACCAGGGCAACCAAAGCAATGACCAGCAACTCTGAGAATGAAATATCAAACACAATGCGTCAGCACTTATTTGTTTTTGTCAGACAACTCTTCAGGCTTGGACTCCGCCTTGCCTTCATTGACGGCTTTTTTAAATTCATTCACTGCACCGCCGACATCACCGCCAATATTACGCAGCTTCTTAGTGCCAAATACCAACACCACAATCAGCAATACAATCAGCCAATGCCACAAACTAAATGAACCCATGGTAATCTCCTTTATCTTGTCTGGTGGTACTAAGCCACTGCGCCGCCGCCAAACACGTGCAGATGAATATGAAACACTTCCTGACCGCCTTCACGACCCACATTCATCACGGTTTTATATCCAACCAGGCCTTGTTCAGCCGCCAGTTTGGCCGCTAACAACATCATCTTGCCCAACAACGCCTGATGCTCGGCTGTACAGTCTTTCAGTGTTTCGATGTGTGCTTTGGGCACAATCAGGAAATGCGTTTTTGCCAAGGGACGAATATCGTGGAACACAATGACATCTTCGTCCTCATAAATTGTTTTAGATGGAATATTGCCAGCAGCGATTTTGCAAAAAATACAATCCGCACTCATTCAGTTCTGCTCGCTTTCTCTGCAATGCCAGATAAGCCTTCACGGCGCGCCAGCTCATCCAGCACGTCCTGCGCACTGAGTCCGGCATGACTCAACATCACCAAGGTATGAAACCACAAATCGGCAGTTTCATAAATAATTTCTTCAGCTTTACCGCCCTTGGCCGCAATCACGGTTTCAGTCGCTTCTTCGCCTATTTTTTTCAGGATGCTGTCCATGCCTTTGGCATAGAGTTTGGCGACGTAAGAAGACGATGGATCAGCCGATTTACGCTGCTCCATCAATTCGGACAGGCGGTTTAATACATCACTCATGATAAATCGCTTTCGGATCTTTGATCACTGGCTCTACCGTGACCCAGGCATCGTCTTGCAATTGCTGGAAAAAGCAATTGTGTCGACCGGTATGACAAGCAATCCCGCCCAGTTGTTCGACGGTAATCAAGACGACGTCGTCGTCGCAATCAAGGCGGATATCATGCACGATTTGCGTGTGGCCGGACTCTTCACCCTTATGCCACAATTTATTGCGCGAACGGGAGAAATACACCGCATGCCCGGTATCGCGCGTCAGCTGTAAAGCTTCGCGATTCATCCAGGCAAACATCAGGATTTTGCCGGTATCTTTTTCCTGTGCAATCACAGGCACCAGGCCCTCAGCAGTCCAGGCGACTTGATCCAGCCAGCTCATCGCACTTCCAGTCCGTGTTCACGCATATAGTCTTTGGCCTGTTGTACTGTGAATTCACCATAGTGAAAAATACTTGCTGCCAACACCGCATCGGCGCCACCCATCGTCACGCCATCCACCAGGTGCTGCAAATTACCAACGCCGCCAGAGGCAATCAATGGGACATCGACGGCATCACTAATCGCCTTGTTGAGCGGGTTATTGAAGCCAATTTTAGTGCCATCGCGATCCATGCTGGTCACCAGCAATTCGCCCGCGCCCAGGCTGACCATTTTTTGCGCCCACTTTACGGCATCCAAGCCAGTGGGGTTGCGGCCACCATGGGTAAACACTTCCCACTCAAACGGCTGGTTATCTACTTTTTTGGCATCAATCGCCACCACGATACATTGCGAACCAAAGCGGCTGGCCGCATCCTCAACCACTTGTGGATTGAGCACCGCCGTTGTATTGATACTGACCTTATCTGCACCGGCATTAAGCAAGCGACGCACATCTTCCACCTTACGCACGCCACCACCCACAGTGAGCGGGATAAATATCTGTTCGGCGACGCGTTCGATAATGTGCAAAATCAGGTCGCGGTTATCAGAGCTGGCAGTAATATCCAGAAAAGTCAGCTCATCAGCGCCTTGATCATTGTAGCGTTGCGCGATTTCGACCGGATCACCGGCATCGCGCAACTCTAGAAAATTCACCCCTTTGACCACACGGCCATCAGTGACATCCAGGCAAGGAATAATGCGTTTGGCACAGCCCATTATTGACCGCTCAGCTGATCAGCCAACTGTTGTGCTGCCGCGAAATCCAGCGTGCCTTCATAAATGGCGCGGCCAGTGATAGTACCGATAATGCCCTCATCCTGCACCGCACACAGTTTACGCACATCATCCAGATTGGTGACACCGCCACTGGCGATGACAGGGATGGTTAATGCCTGCGCCAGCGCAACCGTGGCTTCAATATTGACACCCGTCAGCATGCCATCGCGGCCAATGTCTGTATAGACAATACTTTCCACGCCGTAGTCTTCAAACTTTTTCGCCAGGTCAATCACGTCGTGACCAGTCAATTTGGACCAGCCATCGACAGCGACTTTGCCATCCTTGGCATCCAGGCCGACCATAATCTGGCCAGGGAAGGCGTAGCAGGCTTCGTGCAAGAAACCTGGGTTTTTAACCGCAGCCGTGCCGATAATGACATAACCGATACCGTCATCCAGGTAACGCTCGATCGTGTCGAGGTCACGAATGCCACCACCCAACTGGATAGGGATATCCCCACCCACAGCGGCGACAATAGACTTGATCGCATCTTCGTTGACGGGTTTTCCGGCAAACGCACCGTTCAAATCTACCAGGTGCAAACGTTTACCGCCTTTATCTACCCAATGCCGTGCCATAGCGCCCGGGTCTTCGGAAAATACTGTGGACTCTTCCATCAGGCCCTGCTTCAAACGGACGCAGTGGCCATCTTTCAAATCAATTGCTGGAATAATTAACATGTTGTTTTCAATAGATAAATAACGAGTAGTGACTAAAACGACTGAAAATCCGTTTAGGGTTTCCAGTTTACAAAATTACGCAAAAGTTGCAAGCCTGCATTGGCGCTCTTTTCCGGGTGAAACTGTACGGCAAACACATTATCACGCGCAATCGCCCCGGTGTAATCGAACGGATAAGCCGTCGTGGCAGCGGTTAACGCAGTCTCTTCCGGTGCGACATAATAACTGTGCACATAATAAAAGCGCGCCTGATCCGGGATTTCAGACCACAGAGCATGAGCCTGTGTTTGATGCACCTGACTCCAGCCCATATGCGGCACTTTCAGTTTAGCACCTTGCTCATCATGCATTTTGTCTGCAGGAAAGCGCTTCACTTCACCGCGGTAGACACCCAAACCAGGCACATCACCCTCTTCCGAATGCTCAAATAGCATCTGTAAACCGATGCAAATACCTAAAAACGGTTTTTGTTGTGTCGCATCGATCACCGCCTGACGTAAATGACGTGCATCGAGCTCACGGATACAATCCGGCATCGCACCTTGTCCAGGAAACACCACGCGCTCCGCCTGTGCAATCTGCTCAGGATCGCTGGTGACGGCGACAGAAATGGAAGGGGCCACCGCTTTAAAAGCGTTGGCCACCGATCTTAAATTACCCATGCCATAATCAACAATGGCAACTTGCAAGCGACTCATGGTTAGCAATCAGGCGTTATAACGCACCCTTGGTAGATGGCATCAATCCTGCCATACGTGGATCTGGGGTCGCGGCGATACGCAGCGCACGACCAAAGGCTTTGAATATGGTCTCTGCCTGATGATGGGCATTATGACCCTTGAGGTTATCAATATGCAGTGTCACCAGTGCATGATTGACAAAGCCCTGGAAGAATTCATGAATCAGGTCCACATCAAACTCGCCGATCATGGCGCGCGTGAAGGTGCAATCAAACGCCAAACCCGGGCGGCCAGACAGATCCAGCGCCACGCGGCTCAAGGCCTCGTCCAATGGCACATAACTATGACCGTAACGGGTCAAGCCTTTTTTATCACCCAAGGCCTTGGTAAACGCCTGACCAAGTGTGATGCCAATATCTTCAACCGTGTGGTGTGCATCGATATGCAAGTCACCGTTGGCATGAATCTTTAAATCAATCATGCCGTGACGGGCAATTTGATCCAGCATGTGGTCTAAAAAGCCCAAACCGCTGTGCAAGTCTGATTGGCCGGTGCCATCGAGGTTAATCGAGACGGTAATTTGTGTTTCTAGCGTATTACGCGTGACTTCAGCTTGACGTGACATATAAGAGAGGAAAGGTGATCACAGAGAGTTTGCAAATATTGCGTTCATTTTACAGCAAGTCCTGCCACACTGGCAAAAAGCTGTCATGAAAAACAAAAAAGCAGCCCAGATGGGCTGCTTTTTCAAATCAGAAAGCGATCCGTAAGGATAGCAGTCGATTATTTAGCTTCTTCAGTGGCTGGTGCAGCTTCTGCAGCAGGCGCAGCTTCAGCTGGAGCAGCTTCTTCAGCAGCAGGTGCCGCGTCAGCTGGAGCAACCTCTTCAGCAGCTGGTGCTTCAGCAGCAGGTGCAGCTTCTTCAGATTTTTTGCCCAGCAAAGAGAATACCAATACAGCAGCAACTGCAGCAATGATCCATGGCAGCAACTTGTTACCGCCTTTAGTGGCAGTACCAGCACCGTGAGCGATCTTGGTGATTTCAGTTGCTGCTGCTGCTGGGTCAGCAGCACCGTAGATAGCCGCACCGGCAACTACGATATCAGCACCAGCATCAACTACTTGTTTAGTGGTTGCAGCTTTAACACCGCCAGCAACAGACACTTTAGCACCTGTTTTCAGACCGGATACCAGACCCAGGTCAGCAAATGGTGTTTGACCAGCCGCTTGTTGGTCCAAACCAGTGTGAACACCAATAATGTGTGCACCCAATTTAACCACTTCCAGCGTACGGGCTTTTTTATCTTTAACGTTGATCAGGTCGATTTGCGCTTCTTTGCCATACTTGTTGGCAGCGTCGATTACGCCTTTGATCGTACCGATATCTGCAGTACCCAAAACGGTACAAATATCAGCACCAGCTTTGTAGAATGGCTCAGCTTCGTAAAAGCCAGCATCCATGGTTTTCAGGTCAACCAGAATTTTGTTGTTAGGGAATTTTGAACGCAATGCTTTCAACAATTCGATACCGTTGTGTTTGATACAAGGGGTACCAATTTCCAGAATATCAACGTGTGGAGCAACTTTAGCTGCCAAAGCGATCGTTGCGTCGAAATCCAATGAGTCCAATGCCATCTGGGTTTGTGCCATTTTTCTTCCTCCGAGTTTGCTCTATTTTAAATCCAATGAATCAATGCGCAGCAATTATGCAAACGCAACCCTCACTGCACATTATGTACAATAGCGTGCATCATAACCGTATTTTCAAAAAAATGACAATATTGCGACGATTTTTTTTAAGTCACGATACAACCATTTGCAGCCCATTAGCAGGCAGATTACGGCAGATACTTTGATTTTAACGACATCAAGCCTGCACGATAGATTGCAATGCCTGCATCAAGGCCTGATTTTGAGATGTGTTGCCTATGGTAATGCGCAAAAAGTCGGTGATACGTGCCGGTTTTTTAAAGTGGCGTACAATCACCGCCTGTTCACGTAAGCTCGCGGCCAATTGCTCTCCCGCGTATTTTGGATGGCGCGCAAAAATAAAGTTGGCGCCAGATGGCAACACTTCGAACCCTAAGCCTTGCAAATCAAGCACCAATTGATCACGCGCAGCGATCACTTGCTGGCGGGTTTGCTGAAAATAGGCTTCGTCTTGCAAGGCGGCAATGGCGCCCGCTTCCGCAAAGCGGTCTATCGGATACGAGTTGAAACTGTCTTTCACACGAATCAGGGCTTCAATCAACGCTGCATCACCGACAGCATAGCCCACGCGCAAACCGGCCAACGAACGTGATTTTGAATAGGTATGCGTGACCAGCACATTGGGATATTGATTGACCAACGACACCGCCGACTCTGTACCGAAGTCAACATAGGCTTCATCAATCACGACTACGGATTGCGTATTGGCTTTTAATAAGCGTTCAATCTCGCTCAGTGCCACTGGGATTCCGGTCGGCGCATTGGGGTTAGGGAAGATAATGCCACCATTGGGGCGCAAGTAATCGTCAATCGCAATCTCAAACCGTGCGTTCAATGGCACGGTTTCAAAGTCAATGCCGTAAAGACCGCAATAAACAGGGTAGAAACTATAAGTAATATCCGGGTAAAGCAGTGGCTGATCGTGCTTGAGCAAGGCCTGAAACACATGCGCCAACACTTCGTCCGAGCCATTACCCACAAACACCTGATTGGCTTGCAAACCATGATATTCGGCAATCGCTGCTTTCAGGCGGCTGGAATCTGGATCCGGGTACAAACGCAAACTGTCAGCGGCCTCCGCCTGCAACGCGGCAATCACTTTTGGGCTAGGCCCATAAGGGTTCTCATTGGTATTCAGCTTGACCAGGTTTTGCAGTTTTGGCTGCTCACCCGGCACATAAGGGGTCAGACTGTGTACCAGCTTACTCCAATATTGACTCATGACATTACTCTTAAATTCAGCCAGTTATTTCAAACGATATTCAGCGCTGCGAGCGTGCGCCTGCAAGCCTTCGCCATACGCCAGGGTAGCGGCGATCTTGCCCAGTGTTTGCGCCCCGGCGGATGACACCATAATCAGGCTGGAACGCTTCTGGAAGTCATACACCCCCAGTGGCGAACTGAAACGCGCAGTACGCGAGGTCGGTAATACGTGGTTAGGCCCGGCACAATAATCGCCCAGCGCTTCACAGGTATCACGCCCCATAAAAATCGCACCGGCGTGTTTGATGTGTTTGCTGAATGCCAAGGCATCATCCATCGACAACTCCAGGTGTTCAGGGGCAATGAAGTTACAAATCTTAGCCGCTTCGGCCAAATCTTTCACCTGAATCAAGGCGCCACGGTTTTGTAATGAAGTGCGGATAATGTCCTGACGTGGCATTTCGCCAACCTGGCGTTCAATACTCGCCTGCACCTGGTCAAGAAACTCAGCACTTGGTGACAGCAAAATCGCTTGCGCCAACTCATCATGCTCGGCCTGGCTGAACAAATCCATCGCTGTCCAGTCTGGATTGCTCTGGCCATCACTGATAACCAGAATTTCTGACGGACCGGCCACCATATCAATGCCAACCACGCCAAATACACGGCGCTTGGCGGCAGCCACATAGGCATTGCCTGGGCCAACAATTTTATCGACTTGCGGCACGGTCTCGGTGCCATAAGCCAAGGCGCCCACTGCTTGCGCGCCACCAATACAAAACACGCGATCCACACCACACACAGCGGCGGCGGCCAATACCAATGGATTCTTCTCCCCATTAGGCGTCGGCACCACCATCACCAACTCTTGCACGCCAGCCACTTTGGCAGGAATCGCATTCATGAGTACCGACGAAGGATAAGCCGCCTTGCCGCCTGGCACATAGAGGCCAACGCGGTCCAGCGCGGTCACTTGCTGACCCAACAAGGTACCGTCGGCTTCAGTGTACTGCCAGGACTGCATCACTTGTTTTTCGTGGTAGCTGCGCACGCGGTCAGCGGCCGCCTGTAAGGCCTCACGTTGCACTGCTGGCAAGCCATTTAAGGCTGCATGCAATTCCGCTTGCGGGATTTCCAACGCCGCCAGACTGGTGGCGTTGGTTTTATCAAAACGATTGGTGTATTCGAGTACCGCCGCATCGCCACGTGTTTTCACATCCTTAAGGATATTGGCAACCACCTGGTCGATATTGTCATCCTGCGCGGTTTCAAAAGCTAACAGCGCTTTTAATTCAGCATCAAACCCTGCGTCCTGCGTATTTAAACGTTTAATCTTCATAGATCTCTGTCAGTTAATCTTTTCGAATAGCGGCTAATTTTTTTGAATAGCACCAGCAAAACTGTCAATAATCGGTTGCAACAAGGGACGATTGACCTTGTAAGAAGCCTGATTGACGACCAGGCGCGAGCTGATCGCACCGACCTCTTCCACCGCTTTCAGCTTGTTGGCACGCAAGGTGCCACCCGTGCTGACCAGGTCGACAATCGCATCCGCCAAACCCACCAACGGGCCCAGTTCCATGGAACCATACAGCTTAATCAAATCCACATGCATGCCTTTGGCGGCAAAATGCTCGCGTGCCGTTTTGACATATTTGGTAACCACTTTCAGGCGCGCGCCCTGGCGGATACTGGCTTCGTAATCGAAATCCTCACGCACCGCCACCATCATTTTGCAACGCGCGATATTGAGGTCCAGCGGCTGGTACAAACCTTCGCCGCCATGTTCATCCAGCACATCCTTGCCAGCAATGCCCAAATCCGCTGCCCCATATTGCACATAAGTGGGTACATCGGTCGCACGTACAATAATCAGACGCACATCTGCGCGATTGGTTGGCAAAATCAGCTTGCGCGAAGATTCGGGATCTTCCAGCGCCTGTATGCCAGCGGCTGCTAACAGCGGCGTGGTTTCCTCAAAAATGCGCCCTTTGCTGAGTGCAATAGTAATCATGATTAGTTCGATCTGCGCACTTTGGCGCCCAGTTGATTCAGTTTCTCTTCCAGCTTTTCGTAACCGCGGTCCAGATGATAAATGCGGTCAATCACGGTTTCGCCATCCGCCACCAAGCCAGCTAACACCAGGCCAGCAGACGCACGCAAATCAGTCGCCATCACATTGGCACCTTCCAGCGCGGAAACCCCTTGCACCATGGCGGTATTACCCTGCACATCAATATTGGCGCCCATGCGCTGCAACTCCTGCACATGCATAAAGCGGTTTTCGAAAATGGTTTCGATCACCGTACACACGCCTTCTGCCACCGTATTCATGGCCATAAATTGCGCCTGCATATCGGTTGGGAAAGCCGGGTGCGGTGCCGTACGCACATTGACCGCTTTCAATTTGCCAGTACTTTTGACTGTGATGCTATGACTGTCATGACTGATATTCGCCCCGGCTTCACGCAGCTTTTCAATCACTGCTTCCAGCAAATCAGCGCGGGCATTTCTCAAAGTCACTTCGCCACCTGTCATCGCAGCAGCCACCATATAAGTGCCTGCTTCAATTCGGTCACACACCACATGGTGCTGCGCACCGGTCAGGCGCTCCACGCCCTCAATCGTAATGGTATCGGTACCCGCACCAGTAATCTGGGCGCCCATTTTATTCAGGCATTCTGCCAGGTCAACGACCTCAGGTTCCTTGGCTGCGTTCTCCAGCACGGTGGTGCCTTGCGCCAGCGCAGCCGCCATCATCAGGTTCTCGGTGCCGGTGACAGTGACCATATCCATATAGTACTTGGCGCCTTGCAAACGGCGGTTTGGCAAGTGCAAGGTGCTGGCCTGGATATAACCATGCGTAATATGCATGGCAGCGCCCATGGCTTGCAGCCCCTTGATATGCAAATCTACCGGCCGCGAGCCGATGGCACAGCCACCTGGCAGAGAAACACGCGCCGTGCCGAAACGAGCCAGCAACGGGCCCAGTACCAGAATAGAGGCGCGCATGGTTTTCACCATTTCATAGGTCGCTTCAAACGAAGCCACGTCGCTGGCATCCAGCGTGACCTGGTCACCGTCTTTGCTGACTTTCACACCCATGGTGTCCAGCAACTCGAGTGTCGACGCGACGTCGCGTAACTCAGGCACACCGGTTAAGGTAAAAGGGGTTTCTGCCAGCAGCCCGGCACATAAAATCGGCAACGCGGCATTTTTGGCGCCAGAAATCACCACTTCGCCATGCAGCGGCACGCCGCCTTCAATAATCAGTTTGTCCAAAATTACGCTTTCGACAACAGGGTTTGCAGTTCACCGCTTTGATACATACTGCGCATAATATCGGCACCACCAATAAACTCGCCATCAACATAGAGCTGCGGAATCGTTGGCCAGTTAGCGTATTGCTTGATCCCTTCGCGGATATCCATGTCTTGCAACACGTCAATCGCCACATACTCGGCGCCACAGGCGCTCAAGATTTGCGCAGCCACGCTGGAAAAGCCACATTGTGGGAATTTCGGGCTACCTTTCATATACAACACTACTTTGTTATTGCTTACCGTGTCTTTAATTTGTGCTTGTGCATCCATTTTGACTGACTCCAAATATTCATTAAAACGCTAGGCTTGCTGTTGCTGCCATTGCGTCGGGGTATAGGTTTGCATAGACAGCGCGTGAATCTCGGCACGCATGCGGTCACCCAATGCCGCGTAGACCAATTGATGCTGCTGGACCATGCGCTTGCCTTCAAATGCCGGGCTGACGATCACCGCATCAAAATGGGTGCCGTCATCGCCATTCACTTTCAGGTAATCGCATTCCAGTCCACTGCGGATGTATGCTTCAAGTTGCGCTGCTGTTAACACAAAACCTCACTTATTCAACAAAATACAGCGGGGCAAGGCAGGAAGCTCTTTCCTGCACTTATCCGCTAACTGCGTAATTTATAACCGGATTTTAACATCTTTAGGCATAGCCACGCCAATACCAGCAAGAAGCTGCCGACAACCGCGAGGCTGAGCCAGGGCGAGACATCGCCATGGCCAAAGAAGCCGTAACGGAAGCCATCGATCATGTAGAAAAATGGATTCAATTGCGACACGGCTTGCCAGAAAGGTGGCAAGGAGTGAATCGAGTAAAACACGCCGGACAAAAAGGTCAGCGGCATAATGACAAAGTTCTGGAAAGCCGCCATCTGGTCAAACTTGTCCGCCCAGATGCCGGCGATAATGCCAAACGTACCAAGCAAGGCACTACCCAGCAAGGCAAACGCAATAATCCAGCCCGGATACACGGTGGGCACGCTGACAAAACACAAAGCCACCAGATAAATGCTCAAACCAACCAGCAAACCACGGATCATCGACGCCGCCAGGAATGCAGCAAAGAATTCAAGTGTATTAATCGGCGTCAGCAGTAAAAAGACAATATTACCCATCACCTTGGACTGGATCAGGCTGGATGAACTGTTGGCAAAGGCATTTTGCAACAAGGACATCATCATCAGGCCTGGCACCAGAAAAGCGGTATAACTGACCTGGTCGTAGACTTTGACGTGCGACTCCAGCACATGCGAAAAAATCAGCAGGTATAACAATGCGGTCAGGATGGGCGAAGCGACGGTTTGGAACGCCACACGCCAAAAGCGTAACAGCTCTTTTTTAAACAGCGTATAAACACCACGCCAGCGCGGGCTGACTTTGTCATCCAGCCAGAAGAAAGGATTTAGCCATTTCATGCTGAGGCCCCTTTCTGGTTACCGACCAGATTCAAGAACACGTCTTCCAAATCCGCCTCCTGCAATTGCATATCCTGAATGGCCACATTGGCTTCACGCAAGACGCTTAAGACCATTTCAACCTGTGACAACTCGGATAATGCCAGTACCACCTCATCCCCATTCTGTTGCTTGAGCAAAGATTGCAGTGGCGTTGGCAACGTGCCAGTCAGGCGCAAAGAAAGCTGTTTGGCGGCATGACTCTTCAGCAATGCACGCGTGGTATCCAGCGCGACAATCTTGCCATGCTTCATCATGGCCACGCGCTCACACAAGGCTTCGGCCTCTTCCAGATAATGCGTGGTCAAAATAATGGTATGCCCTTGCTGATTGAGCTTTTGAATAAACGCCCACAACATTTGCCGCAACTCGACATCCACGCCGGCCGTGGGCTCATCAAGCACAATCACTGGCGGCTTATGTGCCAAAGCTTGTGCGATCAACGCCCGGCGCTTCATGCCTCCAGACAATTTACGCATATTGGTATGCGCTTTATCGGTGAGGCCCAGGCCTTCAATCACTTCGTCGACCCAGGCATCATTTTCAGGGCCATGGCCAAAATAACCGGCCTGGAAACGCAACATTTCACGCACATTAAAAAACGGGTCAAACACCAGCTCTTGCGGTACCACACCCAAGGCGCTACGCGCACGCTGATAGTCGGTTTGTACATCATGGCCCATGATGCGGATACTGCCACTAGTAGGCTGCAACAAACCCGCCAGCAGGTTAATCAAAGTCGACTTGCCCGCGCCATTCGGGCCCAGCAAAGCAAAAAACTCGCCTTGCTCAATGCGCAAATCGACCCCTCGTAGCGCTTCGAACTCGCCAAAGCGCTTGGTAATGCCTGAAATTTCTATGGCTGCAGCCACGTATGACCTTTCGCTATCCCACAAAAAACGAAACCCCACCTCGTCAGAGCTGGGGCTGTTAGACTGGATTTTCAACTAACTCAACAAGAATCCATCGACACCGTAAAGTTGCATCAAACTTCGCAGATTTTCCGGTACCCCAATCACTGACATTGCCCCAGGTTCGGTATGCTGATGATTAAGCTGTCGCTGAATTTCCAGGATCAGGCTGACGGCGACCGTATCGACCTCATCCACCTTTGTAAAATCCAGGGTTAATGGTGACTCAAGATGCAACGTTTGCAAATGATTCAGGGTTTCACTGACATTCGTAATCAGCAAGTTACCACTGAACTGCAAAGTGTTTTCCTGTTGCGTAATTTGAGCCACAAAATTCTCCAAAGATGCCTGAATGCAATCCAGGTAATTACTTACCGCTTGCCGCCTTGTTTTTATCGGCCAGTTTTTTCGTCAAACTGTCCAGACCATTCTGGCGAATCTCTTGTGCAAACTGGCTACGGTAATTAGTCACCAGGCTCACACCTTCAATCACGATATCAAATACCTTCCAGTCATCTGCTTTTTTACCCAGGCTGTAATCCACACTAATTGGATCGCCACCAGATTGCTGGATCGCGGTTTTCACCGTTGCAGTGTCAGCACCGGCTTCCATACGGAAAGGCTTGTACTCGATGGTTTGATTTTTATACTTGGACAAAGCGGTAGCGTATGTACGCAACAACAAAGTCTTGAACTCTGCCTGGAAAGCGGTTTTTTGCTCAGGGGTCGCATTGGTCCAGTTTTTACCCAGCACCAGGCGAGACACTTTTTCAAAGTCAAAGTTAGGCAGGATTTTTTCTTCTGCCAAGGCAAAAATCTTTTGCTGGTTACCGGCCTGGATGTCTTTGTCATTTCTAATGACTTCAATCACATCATCCGCCGTCTTTTTCACCAATTGATCCGGCGTTATGCCAGCCATTGCCACACCGCTTACCAGCCACATGGCAACTGCCATCCACCACTTTTTCATTGTGTTCCCTTTACCAATTGATTAAGTTACTTACCAATTTTGTCCAATGGACTTGCATCTAACGCATCACCTGTCGATTCGGTTGATGTAGATGCTGTTGTACTCGGTTTGTCATCGCTTTCGGTTGCCTTGCTGTAAAGAAACTGACTAATCAGTTTTTCCAACACCACGGCATCCTGTGTTTGAGAAATCTTGTCACCGTTTTTCAGGCTAACCTCGTCACCACCGGCTTCCAGACCAATATATTGCTCACCCAGCAAACCGGCTGTATAAATATTGGCAAACGTATCTTTAGGAAAGTTGTAGCGCGTGTCGATGTTCAGACTCACGACAGCTTCATAAGTTTTAGGGTCAAACACAATTTCACTCACGCGACCAACAACTACGCCAGCACTTTTCACTGGTGCGCGTGGTTTGAGACCACCAATATTCTCAAAGTTCGCCGTCACCAGATAAGTCTGGCCGATACTGCTGGTCGTCAGATTGCCTACTTTCATTGCCAGGCCAAGTAACGCTGCAAAACCGAGCGCAACAAAAATGCCTACCCACAAATCAATTGTTGTTCTTTCCATTGTTTATTCCCCGCGAGTCACCGTGCGTTCCAATTGCTAAACAGCAATCATGAACGACGTTAAGATAAAATCCAGCCCCAACACGGCCAGTGATGAAGTCACGACCGTTCTGGTCGTTGCACGGCTCACACCTTCCGCTGTTGGCGGTGCGTCATAGCCTTCAAACAAGGCAATCATGGTACATGCCACCCCAAACACCACACTTTTGAATACGCCATTCAAAATATCGAATTCCCAATCGACGTTGGCCTGCATTTGCGACCAGAATGCGCCTGCATCGACACCGATTAATGGCACAGCCACCAGGTAGCCACCCAAAATACCGACCATGGAAAATAAAGTTGCCAGCACCGGCATGGCAATCACGCCAGCCCAGAAACGTGGCGCAATCACGCGCGCAATCGGGCTCACCGCCATCATTTCCATGGCAGACAATTGCTCGGTCGCCTTCATCAAACCAATCTCTGCGGTAATCGCAGTGCCCGCACGGCCAGCGAACAACAGCGCGGTCACTACCGGACCGAGCTCGCGCACCAGTGCCAAGGCGACCAGCACACCAATGGCTTCCGAAGAACCATACTTTTGCAAGGTGTGATACCCCTGCAATGCCAGCACCATGCCAACAAAAAAGGCCGAAACAAGGATAATAATCAGCGACAATACGCCGGTGAAATACACTTCACGGATAGTCAATCTAAAACGGCGAAAGCTTTCACCGGAAGAAATCAGGGTCAGCCAGAACAAACGGCCGCCAGCACCCAGCCGCCAGATTTTATTGATACAGCCTGCGCCCAGCTTACTGAACAGGCGCTTCAATTTATGCAATACCATTAACGCGCACCTCTCAACAAACTGGCGTGATATTCAGGCGCCGCATAATGGAATGGCACCGGGCCATCTTTTTCACCATGCACAAACTGGTGCACAAACGGTAACTCGGAATTGCGCAGATCGTCTGGCGTGCCTTCAGCAGCAACCACACCATCTGCAACAAAATAAACATAATCAGCAAACTGGAAAGTTTCTTCCACATCGTGCGTCACGATAATTGAAGTAGCACCCAACGCATCATTCAGGCTGCGGATCAAATCACAAATCACCGCCATCGAAATCGGGTCTAAACCGGCAAACGGTTCGTCATACATAATAATGCTGGGATCAAGCGCAATCGCGCGGGCCAGCGCAACACGCCGTGCCATGCCGCCAGAAAGCTCGGTTGGCATCAAGGCATGTGCACCACGCAAACCGACTGCGTTCAATTTGAGCAACACCAGATCACGAATCATGCTTTCAGGTAAATTGGTATGCTCGCGCATCGGGAAAGCCACATTTTCAAACACGGATAAATCCGTGAACAAGGCACCGTGTTGAAACAGCATGCCCATTTTGCGGCGTAAGCGGTAAATGCCTTCACGATTTTGTTGGTGCACAATCTCACCGCCAACCTGCACCTGGCCTTTGGTTGGCTTGAGTTGACCACCGATCAGGCGCAGCAGAGTGGTCTTGCCACTGCCGCTACCGCCCATAATGGCAACCACCTTGCCTTTAGGAAAGGTCATATTGATGCCTTTATGCAACAAGCGGCCTTTATACCCGAAAGACAGGTCTTGGATTTCTACAATTGCGTTTGCCATAGGAAGTGGGTGGTGTAAAACGGCTACCATTCTAAAACAGAATGTGTCTCAAACGTTGAATGTATCCGACATAAAACAAAAAGCCTGAAAATCCAGGCCTTTTGTTACAAATTTATGTTGTATTCTACACTAAAAACTCATGCAGACTAAATAAGCCGTACCGGCAGCCGGCGCGGCCACGCCCGTACCTGGCGTGCCATTCACCACGATGCGCATCACGCCGCTATTACCCACGCCATCATCCATCATGGTATCCAGCTGTAGCGCATATCGCCCAAGAATGGCATCAGAACACATGGCGTGCGCAGTGTTAAAGGTGCCGCTAGTGACTGCCGTCAAGTCGGCAACACTGGTAACGCCCAACTGGCCGCCCTCACTATTGCGCGGCGGATATTGCGTCGTGTTAGCAATATCAGTAGTACCCGTTGCCAATCCCGCCAGTCTCAAGTGCTGCCATAGCAAAAATGACTCATCCGTGTTGGTGCTTGAATTCCAGTTGCCTTGAATCAAGCCGTTCTGCACCTGTCCATTGGTACTTGCATTCGTACCAGCGACATGGGTATCTGCCGCATGATCATCACCGGGCAAGGTACGGAACCTGTCCTGATATCCATAAAAGTAAGTGGGTATGTTTCTGAAATCACTGGCCAGACTTTTCACCTTGGCATTGGCAATCAATTCCTGCCCTCGCATGACGCCCGCGAGTAACAACCCTGCAATCACCAGCACAATGGCCAATTCAATCAAGCTAAATCCTAATTGCTTTTTCATTTTGAATCCTCCTGATACCGAATCATTGTAAGAAGTATTACCTTGCCGGCATCAGCATCCATTCGATGCCGACCAGCCAATATTAACATTAATTAATTATTGTTAATATTGGATAATGGGGGAATTCAGGAAAAAGAAAAGAAAACGGGCAGATGCATACGCATCTGCCCGCGGAGAAAGCAGCATTTAACAGCTATAGCGTGCCGTAGGAATGCAGGCCGCTGAGGAACATATTCACACCAAGGAAGGCAAAGGTCGTGACCAGCAAACCGACCAGCGCCCACCAGGCCAACACGGTGCCACGCAAGCCCTTCATTAAGCGCAGGTGCAACCAGGCGGCGTAATTCAGCCAGACAATCAGCGCCCAGGTTTCTTTAGGATCCCAGGACCAGTAACCACCCCAGGCTTCAGCTGCCCACATCGCACCCAGAATGGTGGCAATGGTAAAGAAAGCGAAACCAACGGCAATTGCCTTGTACATCAAATCATCCAGCACATGCAATGCTGGCAGGCGGCTGGCCAGCACACCATGCTTTACCAGCAGATAAGCACCGGCCACCATGGCCGCTAGCGAGAATGCACCGTAACCAATAAAGTTAGCCGGCACATGTATCTTCATCCAGTAACTTTGCAAAGCAGGCACCAAGGGTTGAATCTCGTTGGCATGGCGGTCAAAGGTATACCAGAGGATAAAACCCACCGCAGCGTTAATCACCACCAGTACAAATCCGCCTAATTGACGCGTATTGAACAGTTTTTCGTAGTGCAAATACAGCAAAGAGGTAATCAGGCAAAACAGGATAAATACTTCATACAAATTGCTGATCGGGATATGGCCGACATCCGGCGCAATCAGGTAAGACTCATACCAGCGCACCATCAGGCCAACAAAACCAAACAAAGTGGCAGCCCAGGTAAGTGCGGAGGCAACTTTTGCCGTAAACGCCGACTTCTGGAACAGCGCCAGCCAATAGGTCAGCATGGCCAGCACAAATAACACGTTCATCCACATGACAGCAGACTGGCTGGCGAGCAAGAATTTAAGCAGGAATTGCTGACTCCCATTCGCCAGGTCGCCCTGATAGCTATAGACCCCGACTAGACTCAATACCGCAATCCCCAGTACCAGCCGCGCAATTGCCGACCAGCGCCAGCCCAGGTAACTGAACAAGGCCACCGCACCAAACAAAAAACTGACTTCATACACATCCATAAAGCCGGCATAACGCTGGTAAGAGAAAATGCCACCCGCCAGCAGCAGCACGGCGTAAACCCAATCGAACTTACTTAATGATTGCCAAAACGATGTTGGCTTTACTAATAATGATGTACTCATCGCATTCCCCTCTTCATTCCGTCAGGCAGTCGCTTGCAGCAGCGCAGCCAATTGCTGTTGCACACGTGCAAAATCCTGGTCCAGATCCATATTTTTACGGTTAGACGACATTGCCAGCAATACCTCTTGCTGTGCAGGTTTGATCAATAACCATAGACGACGTTCCTTAATATAGAACATGGAAAAAATACCCAGCACCAGCATCACCGAACCAAAATACACCCAGTTTTGACCAGGAGAACGTGTTAACTGAAAACCGCTGGCCTGTTTAAGTGTGTAATTCTTTAGCTGGAAATAATAGGGCGTGCCATAAAAGAACAAGTCATTCATGGCATTCAAGCTATCCTGGATAAACATCACCGTCTCCTGGGTTTCAGGTGCCGGTGGCAACTGGCGCTGTGCACGACTCATTTGATAGCCTTGCAATGCAGCCCGGTTGAGTAGTTTCAAATACGTTTGTGCTGCCTGCTCGCGCTGGTCTTTCGGCACTGCACTTTCAATAATACGCGACAACTCACTGTACCCGCCTTGCTTGAACGTCACCAGCAAATGTTGCAGGCTTTGCTCAAACTGCGCCTTTAATGCGGCATTGTCACCCGGCATCTGCTTGGCCACCTGGCTAGCAATCTCACGTATCGCCTGCTCGTTACGCAGCGTCTGGCGCAAGTGCATAAAGCCGTTGATTTCCAATTCAGCATCCGCCGGAATGCGCAGGTACTTGAATTCATCCTGTACCGTCTCGCGCATACCAGAGACAAAATAAGCCCGGCCATCCAGTTGCAATGGCTGCATATAACTCATGTACTCGCGTGCCTGGCCGCTGGCATTACGTAACTTCAAGGTGGTATTAGGGCCCACATTATGTGGTTTGCCTTTACCATCGGCAGACAAGTTCAAAATATTAAACTGGCGGAATTCGTTAAACTCCACCGTCATTTTTTGTGCGCCGTCGCCTAACGAGCCTTTTTGCGACACCACCCCATCAATATCAAACCCGTCCTGGTTGCTGACGGCCAAATCCCATAATTTGAATTTGAGCTCCGAGCCACCATCCTGGAAGTCAGACTGATAAATGGCGATGCCTTTATAGGTATAAGGATGATTGACGCGTATCGTGGTTTCGATAGGTTTGCTCAACTCAGGATCGGTGATGACGATATCGCTCTCAAACGACTTCGGCATGCCGGTCGCATAATGCTCAATGCGGAAATCTTTCAGCGCCACAGTGAATGGCAGATCTTGCACCAGATAGCCGTCACGCACACGCACAAACGCCACATTGTCATGCTCGCCTTCCGGCAGCGTCATATTGGCCCGGAATGACAGGTTATTGACGCCCAAACGGCTTTCTGCCGGCACTTTGCGCGAAGAGATATCACGCGTTTCGATTTTCTTCCAGCCGAGCAGCTCCTGTACCTTGAATGGCAAATTACCATCCAGCAAACCGCCAAAACAAATGACGACAATCGCCGCATGGGTAAAAATATAGCCCAGGCGCTGGTGTGTACCTAGCTTCGCGGCGATCAATATATCGCCATTATCTTGCTGGCGTGTTTTAAAGCGATACCGCTCTATGCTTAAAAACTCACTTAATTGCGTTTGTAATGCCGCAGCTGGCTGCGCTGTCGTCAAACTGGCCTGATGCCCAAACAAACGTAGTGATTTTTCAGTGGCGTGCTCTTTATATACTTGCCACTCTTTGACCATCAGTGGTGCATTACGGATAACACACAAGGTGGTCGATACCACTAGAAATAGCAGAATGAGTAAAAACCAGGCCGCATGATAGACATCCAGCAAACCCAGCAATTCAAACAATTCAAACCAGAACTGGCCAAATTTGACGATGTAATTGGTATAAGGCTCGTTTTGCTTGAGCACGGTACCAATAATCGAGGCCACACCCAACAGCGTCAACAGGCTCACAGCAAAGCGCATTGAGCTCAATAGCTCATACACGCGCTGCGATAAGGAAATGGGAGCTTTCAAAACGATCTCTTTAAAATTGACTAGTTAAGGTTGGGCACGAGATGATCGCCATACAACGCAAGACGCGCAGTTGTGGACGACATCCACCGTAAAAGGTTGCATAGCCCTACAGTAAAAATAGCCCTACAGTAAAAAAGGTGGCCGCAGCCACCTTTTTTCAATCAGCAACGACTAGCGCAGACCTTGAATGTAATCTGCCACTGCTTGCATCTCGGCATCGCTCATTTTTGCCGCGATGGTCATCATCATTGGCGCATTCGCGCGCTCACCGGTACGGAAAGTTCTCAGCTGTTGCAAGGTGTAGTCTGTGTGTTGCCCTGCCAAGCGTGGAAACTGTTTTGGCAAACCAGCACCCGTCGCACCATGACAGGCCGCACAGGCAGGCACTTGGGTCGCCGCAATACCACCGCGGTAGATTTTCTCGCCTAAAGAACCCTTGCCATTGCTTTTTGACTTAGCCAACTTAATGCTTTGGCTGGAGAAATATTTCGCCAGGCCTTCCATGTCTTCCTGGCTCAACGCCCCTGCCATACCGGCCATCACCGGGTTAGCACGCGTGCCATCTTTAAAGTTGCTCAACTGCTTGAGCAAATATTCTGGATGCTGGCCCGCCAATTTCGGATTGGTGGTAATCACGCTGTTACCGTCGGCACCATGACAGGCCGCACACACGTTTTGCACAATTTTTTCTGGCCCATTCACCACTGGCGCGGCTTCGGCTGAGGCAGCTTCCTCAGCGAATACTGGCTGCATACCCATCGCCAACAGCACAAACAATCCTGCTTTAAAACTCTTTAACATCATTTTATGCCCCAACATTTTATTCTGCGCCATTTTATCAAACAAACCTTGTTCGTGATAGCATGCACAGCTGAATAGTCCATAAAACCTTGAGGCAACTCAACTCCATCATGCCAGTTTTTCAAAACGCCCGCTTTCACCTGTCGGCACATCATCTGCGCGACCTTCCGCCCGCCAGTGGCATCGAAGTCGCTTTTGCCGGACGCTCCAATGCGGGCAAATCCAGCGCATTAAACACCCTGGCCAACCATAACCGGCTGGCCTTTGTCAGTAAACAACCAGGCCGCACGCAACTAATTAACTTCTTCACGCTTGGCGACGACAAACACCTGGTCGACTTACCAGGCTACGGTTATGCCAAAGTGCCAGAGGCCATGCGCATGCACTGGCAAAATGTATTGTCACGCTACCTCAGCGAACGCCAAAGCCTGGCCGGATTGGTATTAGTGATGGACAGCCGCCATCCACTGACACCGCTGGACAGACAAATGCTGGACTGGTTTTGTCCTTCCGGTAAACCGGTGCATGTCTTACTCACCAAAAGCGACAAATTGTCACGCAGCGAATCCAGCATCCTGATCGGCAAAGTGCGCAAAGAGTTGCAAGAAGGCTGGGGCGAAAAAATCACCGTGCAACTTTTCTCCAGCCTCAAGAAACAAGGCGTCGATGAGGCAGAAAAAGTACTAGGCGAATGGTTTTTCGGCAACGATACCGACGTGCAGGACGAACAAACTGCCAGCGAATAAAAAAAGCAGACATCCGTCTGCTTTTTTATTTTGTACATCAGCCATTAAACCCGCTTAAACACCAGATCCCACACACCGTGGCCTAACTTCAGGCCGCGATTCTCGAACTTGGTTAACGGGCGGTAAGACGGTTTTTCAGCATAATCTACGGCCGTATTTTGCAGTTGTGCTTCACCTTGCAACACTTCCAACACCCACTCGGCATACTCCTGCCAATCAGTCGCCACATGAATGTAAGCGCCCGCTTTCAATTTGGAGCATAACAACTGCACAAACTCCGCTTGAATCAAGCGGCGCTTATGGTGACGCTTCTTGTGCCACGGATCCGGGAAGAAAATATGCACACCATCCAGCGAAGCGTCCGCCAGCATATTCTGCAGCACCTCAACAGCATCATGCTGAATAATACGGATATTGCTGATATCACCTTCTTGCATCAACTTGAGCAGACTACCGACACCAGGCGTATGCACCTCTACCGCCAGGAAATCACAGTCGGGCAAGGTTTGTGCAATCTTTGCCGTGGCATCACCCATCCCAAAACCGATTTCGAGAATTTTTTTGCTCTCGGTGCGGCCAAACGCCTGACTCACATCCAGTGCTTGATCGGTATATTCAATACCGAATGTCGGCCAAGCCGTCTGCAAGGCCCGCTCCTGGCCTTTGGTCAAACGCCCCTGGCGTAAGACAAAACTACGGATGCGGCGCTGGTAAGGCGCTTCGGAAGATTCTGGGGTTGGGTCGATTTCGGTCATGGGGCGCATTATACTTTAAGTGCTTTTATTTACCGTACATAGCGTATTAATTTGAAATACCTTTTTCGCCTCTCGGCGAGTCACTTTCTGATGCTTGCCCCTCAGAAAGTAACCAAAGAAGAGGGCACCCAGCCATCACGGCCTACGGCTCCCTTGCGTTGCTCAACAAAGTGGGCGTCCATCGAAACTCGCCCTAGCAGCTTGCACATTACGCAAGCTGCCGCGGAACTCGAACAGCCGATGGCCGACATCCCCCACTTAGTCTCCGCTACTCAGCGTGATGGGATGGGATTTATCTCGCCAAACGACCATTAGTGAAAATTTAACGGAAGCATAATTCTTCAGCTTTGCTGATAACCACCAAGAATGGTTGCCCTCTCTTGGTGTTCGGGGTCCCCATCTGCCGCGCCGAGCAACGCAGGGTTGGCGGGAGTTCTCGGCCATCGGCTGTCCGAGCTCCGCAACAAGCCACGTTCTGTGTGGCTTGTCAGGGCGAGTTTCGATGGCCGCCCGCCAAGCCGAGTAGCACAGGATAAAAGCGGAAGTTGGGGTGCACTTTTTTTTGGTTACTTGTTCTTTGTGCAAGCAAAGAAAAGTAACTCGCCGAAAAGGCGAAACAAAACGCCACTTAAAAGCACAAACTGAAGAATTACCTTCTTACCTCAATCCAATAACATAATCACTTACAACTGATGCCGCTTATCCCCCTGCAAAAATCCCATCAACGGCAATGCCAGTCCTTTACTCAGCGCCAAGACTTTAAACAACTCCCCCATCTCCGCCGGAGATAGCAGTTTTTGCACTGCTGCCACCATAGGCAAATAGCGCGCACTTTCTTCCGGTGGCACCTGTTGCAACAACTGCAAAATACCGCAATTGATTAAGAACTGCGCCTGGTTGGTATATCCCGCACAATCCAGTCCATGCGCCAACGCGGCTTCTGCCATTGCAGTGAAATCCACATGGGCAGTGATATCCTGCAGGCCAGGATAGATCAATGGATTATCATGCGCATAATGCTGGTAATGACACATCAATGTCCCCTGTGCACGTTGCGGATGGTAGTACTCACTTGCAGCAAACCCGTAGTCAGGCATCAATACCAGGCCACGCACCAACATGGTGACAAGACTGGCAATCAAACCTTGCGCGGCCGGGCACACTTCGGTGATATACCCGTCAGGCAATTGGCGCGTATCAATTGCCGCCACCAGTGACAGGTCTTGCAGCAGTTGTGTTTGCCACACTAATTGCTGATCAAACCCAATACCACGCTCCCGCCACTGCCCGGCTCGCCACTCAACCACATGCACAGGAATGGCATCCAATACCTCATTACCAACCACAACGCCGGTCAAGGCCTCTGGTAACGCATCCAGCCACTGCAGGCGAGAATATAAGGCTGCTGGCAATATACTTTGCAGGTATTCTTGCTGCCGCTGTCGCAAGTTAGCGCTTACCTCAAGAATAAAATAATGCTGCGGTAGCTGTTCCAGCTCTGCCAGCCGCAGCAATAAGCCTGCCGCCAATTTACCCGTACCAGCCCCTAGCTCCAGCACATTGCCCGCAGTCGTCTGCAGCACCAGCGCGACCTGGTTGGCAAGCGCCTGCGCAAACAATGGCGAAATTTCCGGTGCGGTGACAAAATCGCCACCAAGCCCGAACTTATTGGCATCGCCGCTGTAATAGCCTAGGTGGGGCGTATAAAGTGCCATCTGCATATAGTCGGCAAATGAAATCCAGCCGCCTTGCTGCTGCACCCGCTGCTGAATGTATGCCAGTAGTGTGTCGCTGTGTTGTTGCGCCGCGGCATCCAGTGCCGGTAATCGAGAAGAATTCGGTTGAGCAGTCATTCAGCCATTATAATGTGACCAGTCCAGAATAAAGAGACCAACGTGAATTCCCCTTCCGCTTCTAAAGTCGTGCTGATTACTGGTGGTGCCAAACGTGTCGGCGCCGCCATCACCCGCGAGCTACACCGTCAAGGCGCCAATATTCTGTTGCATTACCACACCAGTGCAGACGAAGCGCTTGCCTTGCAAACAGAGCTCAATCAGGCGCGGCCTGACAGCGTGGTAATCGCACAAGCAAATTTGCTCGATATGCCCGCATTATCGCAACTGATCACCGTCGCCTTGCAACGCTTTGGCCGACTTGATGCGCTAATCAACAATGCTTCCAGTTATTACCCGACCAAACTCGGCCAGATAGATACCGCACAATGGGAAGAGCTGATGGGCAGTAACCTGAAAGCACCACTGTTTTTAAGCCAGGCGGCGGCGGATGCTTTGCGTGCCAGTCAGGGCTGCATCGTCAATATTACCGACATGCATATTGAGCGCCCGAAAAAGCACTATATTGTTTACAGTGCGGCCAAGGCTGGGTTGGTCAGCCTGACCAAATCGCTGGCGCAGGAGCTCGGCCCCGAGGTCAGGGTAAACGCCGTTGCCCCAGGCCCGGTGTTATGGCCAGATGATAATCAGGAGTTTGATGAGGTCTACCGCCAGCAAGTGATTAACCAAACCTTGCTCAAACGCACGGGCGAACCATCCGACATTGCCAAAGCGGTCAAATTCTTGATTTATGATGCGCCATTTATTACCGGCCATGTGCTGGCAGTCGATGGCGGACGCAATTTGAGTTTATAGTGGCCAAGAAAGCCCCGTCGCAAACCATCACCATACACGCACAGGCGCCGCACAAACCCGCTTTGGGTGAAACGTGTAACGGCTGTGGCGTCTGTTGTGCCGCCGAGCCTTGCCCGGTCAGCCTGGCATTGTTGTGGCCACATCAGGCACCATGCCGGGCGCTGATTTGGAGTGACCAGACCCAGCGTTATTTATGTGGCATGGTCTGTGAACCGGCACGTTTTTTATGGTGGCTGCCAGAAAACATGAATGCATCGGCCAGCCGTTTATTCAAGCGCTGGATCGCGGCAGGAACCGCTTGTGATGCAGATGTTTCTTTATCCGAATAAAATCAACCAGAATAATCAAAGACTTAGCGTGACTTTACCTTGCTTTCGGCTATAATGCGCGCCTATGAAGACCAAACATTATCCAGACGACGTTAGCCAAAACTTCCTCAAACTGCGCAATCAGTTGATTAGCGCGACTGGGAAAGCTATTGGCGATTACAACATGATTGAAGAAGGTGACACCGTGCTGGTGTGCATGAGCGGCGGCAAGGATAGCCACGCCATGTTAATGATTTTGCTGGCCTTGCAGGAGCGCGCACCGATCAACTTCAAATTGATTGCGATGAACCTGGACCAGAAACAACCAGGCTTCCCGGCAGACATCTTGCCCGCCTACCTGGAAAAACTGGGCGTGGAGTACCGTATTGTAGAAGCGGACACTTACTCGATTGTGAAAGAAAAAATCCCCGAAGGTAAAACCACCTGCAGCCTGTGCTCACGCCTGCGCCGTGGCATTATTTATACGACCGCACAGCAATTGGGTGCCAATAAAATTGCCCTGGGCCACCACCGCGACGACATCGTGCAAACCTTGTTCCTCAATATGTTTTACGGCGCCAAAATGAAGGCCATGCCGCCTAAACTGGCCACCAACCGCGGTGAGTTTATGGTGATCCGCCCATTGGCTTATTGTGCCGAAAAAGACATTGCCAGCTATGCGCGCGGCATGCAGTTCCCGATTATTCCGTGTGATTTATGTGGCAGCCAGGAAAACCTGCAACGCCAGAAAATCAAGGATATGCTCAATAACTGGGAACGCGAGCAACCGGGGCGCATCAATAATATCTTCCGTGCGATTGGCAATGTCGAGCCTTCACACCTGGCTGACTTTGACTTGTATGACTTCAAGCATCTGAGCCAGGCAAAGGAAGAAGACGAAGACCCGATGTTTGACCACGAAAAATTTGCCAGCAACGACATGGCATTGTCGATTGCCACTCAGGATGACAAACGCATCGAGTTTGCACGCAAACCGTTCCCGATGACGGTCACCACTGAGGAATAACACAACGTTTTGATGCGGAAAGACCTTAATTGATGACTTTCCGCACCGATATATTGTCTAGTAGTTAAAACGCTTGCTATTATCTAGCCAACTCTTACACAGACTGCTCAATGTCAAAACTGCTGATCGTTGAATCTCCCTCCAAGGCCAAAACCCTCAAAAAATATTTGGGCGGTGATTTTGAGGTCCTGGCTTCTTACGGGCATGTGCGCGACCTGATCCCTAAAAATGGCGCCGTGGACCCGACGCAGCAGTTCGCCATGAAGTATGACATCATCGACCGCAACAGCAAACACGTCGATGCCATTGCCAAAGCCGTAAAAAATGCCGACAGCATTTATCTGGCAACCGACCCGGACCGCGAAGGTGAAGCCATCTCGTGGCATATCGCCGAAATTCTGGCAGAAAAAAAGCTGATCAAAAACAAGCTGGTGAAACGCGTAGAGTTCAATGAAATTACGCAAACCGCGGTGAAGCACGCCATTGACCATCCGCGTGATATTTCCATGGACCTGGTCAACGCGCAGCAAGCGCGGCGCGCGCTGGACTACCTGGTCGGCTTTAATTTATCACCGTTGCTGTGGAAGAAAATCCGTCGTGGTTTGTCAGCGGGCCGTGTACAAAGCCCGGCGTTGCGCCTGATTGTGGAACGTGAGCTGGAAATTGAAGCCTTCACCAGCCAGGAATACTGGAGCATCCATATGGGCGCGCTCAAGCATGCCCATGGCTTTGATGCCAGACTGGTGCAACTCAATGGCCAGAAAGTAGAACAATTCACAGTCACTAACCATGATCAGCAAGCGGACATTGTGGGCAAGTTATTGCTGGCCTCGGCTGGCAAAACCACAGTCACGCGGGTGGAGAAAAAACAACGCAGCCGCAGCCCGGCCGCACCATTCACCACGTCTACCCTGCAACAGGAAGCCGTGCGCAAGCTGGGGTTTACCACCAGCCGCGCCATGCGCGTGGCGCAGCAATTATACGAAGGCATGGACGTTGGTAGCGGCACGGTCGGTTTGATTACCTATATGCGTACCGACTCATTCAGCCTGGCGGCCGAGGCCGTCATGCAAATCCGCGATTACGTGAAAAAGCACTTTGACGCAGACTACCTGCCCAAGTCACCTATCATGTACAAAACCAAAGCCAAGAATGCGCAAGAGGCGCACGAGGCGATTCGCCCGACCGATATTACACGCACACCTGCCAGCGTGCGCCAATACTTGAACGACGAACAGTTCAAATTGTATGAAATGATCTGGAAGCGTACCCTGGCCTGCCAAATGACACAGGCCAAATATGATGCCGTCAGTGTGGATTTGGCAGTGGGTACAGACGCCAACCTGTTCCGCGCCACGGGCCAGACCCTGGTATTCCCTGGCTTTATTGCCGTCTATATGGAAGGCAAGGACGACGACAAAGAAGACGAAGATGCCGAAGCGAAGTTGCCGCATCTGGAAACCGGCGAAGTATTGACCGTTGAAAGAATCTTTGGCGAACAACACTTTACCGAACCGCCACCGCGCTATTCAGAAGCCAGCTTGGTCAAAGCACTTGAAGAGTATGGCATTGGCCGCCCTTCGACTTACGCCAGCATCATCTCAACCCTGCAAGACCGCGAATATGTGGTGCTGGATAAAAAACGTTTTACGCCGACAGATGTCGGCCGTGTGGTGAATAAATTCCTCACCGAGCATTTCACCCAGTATGTCGACTACGACTTTACCGCCAAACTGGAGAATGAGCTGGACGAAATTGCCGAAGGCAACCTGGACTGGGTACCTGTCATGGACAAGTTCTGGCAGGGCTTTAACCAGCAGATTCAGGTCAAAGCTGATGTGGAGCGCCCAGGTAACGAACTGATCGATGAGATGTGCCCTAAATGTGGCCGTCAGTTACAGAAACAGCTCAGCCGCTACGGTAGCTTTATTGGCTGTACTGGCTATAACGCCACACCCAAGTGCGATTACAAACGCAATTTGGATGGCGAAGCCAATATGGCCAGCGAACCAGTGGTGATCGGGCAGGATGTCGACACGCAAAAAGACATTTACCTCATGAATGGCCCGTATGGTCCTTATTTGCAGGTGGGTCAGCCGGTAGAAGGCGACAAGAAAAAACCCAAACGTGTCAGCATTCCCAAAGAAATTCCGCTGAGCCAGGTCAATATCGACACCGCACAGATGTTGCTGAGTTTGCCACGCGACCTGGGCCAACACCCGGAAACCGGCAAAAAAATTGTCGCCAATATCGGCCGCTTTGGGCCGTATGTGAACCACGATAGCAAGTTTAAATCGATCCCCAAAACCGAGAGCGTGTTTAGCATAGACCTCGAAGGTGCAGTGAAACTGCTGGCCGCCGCGAATGGGCCGACGCCACTGGCAGATCTGGGCGAACACCCGTCAGGTGAAGGTCGTATTGAGGTGTTTTCTGGCCGCTTTGGCCCTTATGTTCAACACAATGGTATCCGCGCCACGCTACCTAAGAGCGTCACGCCAGAAGAGCTCACGGTAGAACAAGCCCTTGAGTTGCTGGTGGAAAAAGCCGCCAAAGACGGTGGCAAAACCAGCAAAAAACCGGCTGCTAAAAAACCGGCGACGAAGAAAGCCGCAGCGCCGAAAACGGCTGCGGCAAAAACAGCGACTACAAAAACCACAGTGAAGAAAACCGCCACCAAGAAAGCCAGCACCACCAAAGCGGCGACCAGCAAGCGGACTAAAAAACCGGCAGAAGAATAAACGACCCAGACGTAAAAAAGGAGCCATCGGCTCCTTTTTTACGTCATCAAGCATGGGCCTAATCCCGCACTCAATGATTGGTCCATAAATGATCAATGTTGCCCACGCCCCAGGTGGTGGCAGAGTCGTTGCCAATAATCTCATCCATACCTTTTGACAAATCAAGCTCTAGTACCGGGATATGTATTTTCGATTTCGTTGAGAAAAAAGCTTTGACGACTGGTTTAAGCAAACTATCAGGCGTTTGCTTGACCACCACTGCCAACCGACCAGATTTCAGCATGACCACAGTCCCGATCGGATAAATACCCAGGCTTTTGACAAAAGCCTTAAACACCTCGGTGTCAAAGTGACCACTCCAGCTCGCCATGCGTTTAAGGGCCATGCCAGGCTCCCAGGCCGGCTTATAGGCGCGGGTCGAAGTCACTGCGTCATAAACATCACAGATCGCTCCCATCTTGGCAAAAATAGTCATCTGATCACCACTTAAATGCTCAGGATAACCAGAGCCATCCACTTTTTCATGGTGATGCAAACACACGTCCAGCGTCACAGCATCGGATATATTGGCTTTTACCAGCATGTCATGTCCCAGCTGAGGGTGCTGGCGAATCACATCAAACTCGTTATCAGTGAGTGAGCCAGGTTTATTCAGTATCTGTAACGGAATCCCGGCTTTGCCCATATCGTGCATCAAGCCAGCCAACCCGGCTTGCTTCACTTCGGTTTCGGACAATTTGAGCTCTTTACCGAGCGCAGTCATCAGTGCACAGACCGCCACCGAGTGCATATACGTGTAATCATCGACTGTTTTTAAACGCACCAGGCTGATCAGTGCATGCACGTTGCGCGTGACTGAGGCCGAGATTTCTTCCACCAGCGGCATCACGGCCTCAGCTTCAATGGCCTTGCCCATGCGCAAATCTTTAAACATGGACTCAATCGCTCGGCGTGAAGAGGCAATAATCTTGGCGGCCTGCTCACGCTCAGCTTCCAGTGTGGTCGACTTTAACTTTTCGGCACTGGTACTCTCGGCCACAACGGGCCCATCCAGTTCCAGCATCGCCATTTCTTTATCAGTGAGCTGACGCTCAACAACATCAGGTTCAGGCAGCACATCCAATCCCTGGCTGATATCAATCACGACCTGCTGTAAATGGCTTGCTCTTAACTTTTGCAAATCAACAGGATCATTCAGCACAAATTTGGTACGCCAAAACGGATGATCCATCCACGGACCCTTCAACTCCTGGATATACATCCCCAAACGTACTTCTTTGATCGCTATTGTTTTTAACATATCGCCCTGATACCCCTGCACAATATTGACATCTTATAATTGAGTATCGGAAAAAAAATGAAAAAAAAGAGGGCTAAAAGCCCTCTTCAAAATTACTTTTACATGCATGTTTTAACATGCATGATAGTCAGCTAAATTTACAAACCAGCGGCGGCGCGCAATGCGGCTGCTTTATCAGTGGCTTCCCAACTGAACTCTGGCTCATCACGGCCAAAGTGGCCATAGGCCGCAGTTTTGGTGTAAATCGGACGCAGCAGATCCAGCATTTTGACAATGCCTTTTGGACGCAAATCAAAATGTTCACGCACCAGTTGTGTCAGGCGCTCATCTGAAATCTTGCCTGTGCCATAGGTTTCTACCATGATAGACGTTGGCTGAGCCACGCCAATCGCATAGCTGACCTGCACCAGGCACTTGTCAGCCAAACCGGCCGCAACAATATTTTTCGCCACGTAACGGCCCGCATATGCCGCCGAACGGTCCACCTTGGAAGGATCCTTGCCTGAGAACGCACCACCACCGTGTGGCGCTGCGCCACCGTAGGTATCCACAATAATCTTGCGGCCAGTCAGGCCGCAATCGCCTTGCGGCCCCCCTATGACAAAACGGCCGGTCGGGTTCACCAGGTATTTAATCTCGCCCTTAATCAACTCGGCAGGCAAGGTGGGCTTGATGATTTCTTCAATCACCGCTTCACGAATGGCCTCCAGAGACATCTCTGGCGCGTGTTGCGTAGAAACCAGGACAGTATCAATCTTGAACGGTTTGCCATTCACATACTGAATGGTCACTTGCGACTTGGCATCCGGGCGCAACCATGGCAAACGGCCATCTTTACGCAATTGTGATTGACGCTCCATCACGCGATGGCTGAGCCAGATCGGCAATGGCATCAGTTGTGGCGTTTCATTCACGGCATAGCCAAACATCAGGCCCTGGTCACCAGCGCCCTGATCCAGCGGATCATCATTGGCGTTATCCACACCCTGGGCAATGTCTGGCGATTGTTTATCGTAAGCGACCAACACGGCACAACCTTTGTAGTCGATGCCGTAATCGGTGTTGTCGTAGCCAATGCGCTTAATCGCATCGCGCGCCACTTTAATATAGTCGACATTGGCCGTTGTCGTAATTTCCCCCGCCAATACAACCAGACCAGTGTTCGCCAGGGTTTCAGCAGCGACGCGGGCTGTCGGGTCTTGGGCCAGAATGGCATCAAGAATACTGTCAGACACCTGATCAGCTAACTTGTCGGGATGGCCTTCGGAAACCGATTCCGAAGTAAAAAGATATTCACTCATGTTTGACGCCTTGAAAAGTAATGAAGTTAATAAACGGCACTGACTAAAGGCTGAAGCCAGCACCCAAATTGGGAACGAAGATTTTACCTGAGTTTATTTCTGGCAAGGAATAAATCTTCGCCCTAAGGATGTCTTCAACGGCATGATGGAGTATCATCTTGAGCTATGAAATTACGATTTACCAAAATGCAGGGCGCAGGCAATGATTTTGTTGTGATTGATGCCACACAAGCCCCTGTGCATCTCTCGCATGGCCAAATCCAGCACATCGCCAACCGCTTTTTCGGCGTCGGTTGCGACCAGTTACTGATGGTCGAATCAACCGACACAGCCGGGGTGGATTTCCGTTACCGCATTTTTAACGCCGATGGCGGCGAAGTGGAACAATGTGGCAATGGTGCCCGTTGTTTTGTGCGCTTCGTGGTCGAAAAAGGCCTGACCCACAAGCGAGAGATCAAGGTGGAAACCGCCAGTGGCGTGATTACGCTGATGCTGCAAGACGATGGCCAAGTGACGGTCAATATGGGGGCGCCACGCTTTATCCCGGCACAGGTTCCGTTCGAGGCGGATGCTCAAGCGAGCACTTACGAGCTGCCACTGGCACACGATACCGTGACCATCAGTGCAGTCTCCATGGGCAACCCACACGCCGTCATGCTGGTCGACAATGTGCACACCGCCGAAGTCGCCAGTCTGGGCCCGCAAATAGAATCGCACCCGCGCTTTCCGCAACGCGTGAATGCCGGGTTTATGCAGGTGCTCAACGCCCATGAAATCAACCTGCGCGTCTATGAGCGTGGCAGCGGCGAAACGCTGGCCTGCGGCACCGGTGCCTGTGCGGCGGCGGTTAGCGGCATTCAGCTTGGCACCTTGCAAAGCCCGGTAAAAGTGCATACCCGTGGCGGCATTTTAACCATTCAATGGGCGGGCGATGGCGCACCGGTCATGATGACAGGACCGGCAGAGATTGTCTTTGACGGCGAAATAGAGATTTAGAGAGACCAGAATAGCAGTATGGAAGACAGTATTAACGAAAACGATATCAAGCATTACCTCAAGGCGCATCCAGACTTTTTTGAAAGTCATGCGCACTTGCTGGCGGAGCTGTTTTTGCCTAGCCCACATGGCAAAGGTACCATCTCACTGGCTGAGCGTCAGCAAATCGCCCAGCGCGATAAAATTCGCGTGCTGGAATCACGTTTTACCGAGCTGATTCTCACCGCCGAGGAAAATGAGGCTACCGCAAATAAAGTGCATGAGCTGTCCTTGGGCTTATTGTTTGCCAAAGATGTTGCCGCATTACATACCCACCTGGTCGCGTTTCTTGCCTCACACTTTCAATTGCCCAATGCACAGCTCAAACTATGGGTCAACGAAAGCCATGCCGCAGATGATTTGTTTATAGATGCAGAAGACTCGCTGAAAAACTGGGCCAAAGACTTGAGCCAACCCTATTGTGGCACCTTGCCAACCATGGATATCGCCAGCTGGTTTACAGAATCACCAGCCTCACTGGCAGTAATTCCCATGCGCTATCAGGAAGTCACTTTTGGCCTGATGGCAATCCCCAGCGAACAACGCAGCCGCTTTTATGCCGGCATGGGCACCTTGTTCCTCAACCGGATCGGCGAACTGGTCAGCGCTTCACTGGCCAGATATATTATATGAAAGCCCCCGCTGAGGTTTCCGCCAAGAGGTATCTTCTTGCGGCAATTGTCAGCGTAGACCCGCTCACTAGAGGTAGTGTCCATGCATGAGTTGCTGGACGACTACCTCGACTTTCTGCACTTTGAGCGTGGACTCAGCGAGCATACGCGCAACAACTATCAGCGCGATATCGAGCGACTGCTAACCCAACACGCAGACAATCTTCAGACTCTCACCCCGCAAGACATTCGTCGCCAAATAGCCAGCCTCAATAGCCAAGGCATGCATGGCCGCAGCATCGCCCGCATCTTGTCCAGTTGGCGTGGTTTTTATCGCTATTTGGTATTACACAAACATTTTCCGGCCAACCCCGTCATCGGTTTGCGTGCGCCCAAAGCACCTAAAACTTTACCGCATGCGCTGTCCATTGAGCAAACCATCAAGCTGGTCGACATTGAAGGCGACGAAGCGATTACCGTGCGTGACCGTGCCATGCTGGAGCTATTTTATTCCTCAGGCCTGCGCCTGAGCGAATTGGTTGACCTCAACTTAGACAGGCTGGACTTGCCAGAAGGCCTGATCACAGTCACTGGCAAAGGCAACAAAACCCGTATAGTCCCCTTGGGCAGCAAAGCGGTCACAGCGCTCAAAGCGTGGCTGGCGATCCGGCCGCTTTGGCTCACCAAACGACCGACAGAAATGGCCGTATTCGTCAGCCAGCAAGGTCGCCGCATTCACGCCCGCACCGTGCAAATCCGCATCAATCACTGGGTCACTAAACAAGGGCTGCATAACCATGTGCACCCGCACATGTTGCGCCACAGTTTTGCCAGTCACGTTTTGCAAAGCAGTGGCGATTTGCGTGCCGTGCAAGAAATGCTGGGACATGCCAACATTAGCACCACACAAGTTTACACCCACCTCGACTTTCAACATTTGAGTAAAATTTATGACGCCGCCCACCCGCGTGCGCGCAAGAAATAGCGTTTTTCTACCGAATGATCACATAGCCAAGGTTTTGCAAGATGGCAAAATATGGCAAAATAACCCTACTAAATTGGTAAACCTTTGCCAGTCACGTGACTCCAATGTCACATCGTCTTAGCTTACAAAAGCAGGCTTACATTTCAACACACCTAAAAAAGGAACATCCATGGAACACGCCTTACCAGCATTGCCATTTGCAAAAAATGCATTGGCCCCACACATGTCAGAAGAAACCTTTGACTATCACTACAGCAAGCATCACCAGGCATACGTGACCAACCTCAACAACCTGATCAAAGGCACTGAGTTTGAAAACGCTGCTTTGGAAGACATCATTAAAAAATCTTCTGCCGGCATCTACAACAACTCTGCCCAAGTCTGGAACCACACATTCTTCTGGAACTGCCTGTCTCCAAACGGTGGCGGTGAACCAAGCGGTGCATTGGCGACTGCCATTAACGCCAAATGGGGTTCATATGAAGAGTTCAAGAAGGCCTTCCAGACTTCAGCCGTTGGTAACTTTGGTTCTGGCTGGACATGGCTGGTGAAAAAAGCGGACGGCTCTGTTGACATCGTCAACATGGGTGCTGCTGGCACCCCGCTGACTACTGGCGACACCGCATTGCTGACAATCGACGTATGGGAACACGCTTACTACATCGACCACCGCAATGCGCGTCCAAAATTTGTCGAAACATTCCTGAACCACCTGGTGAACTGGGAATTTGCAGCTAAGAATTTTGCAGCTTAATACCGCTCAGTATTTTGCGTTAATTAATACGTAACTTTGATAATTAATACGTAGTTTTTATCAAACAGTGAATTAATTAATACGTAACTTTAAAAGGCCTCTAAATTAACTTTTAGAGGCCTTTTTCATATCAAAAATGGCATTATTCTTGATACTTTCTCTGAATAAAGGTATCAAAACATTCAAAATCAATGAGTTAGACGATTAAAACGAGGTGATTGACTAGAAACCGTTCTGATTTAGGATGATTTAGGTTTCTTACTATCTGACAATAGAGCGATAATAACTTATCCTGGACTCTGTTGGAGTGCTACTTGAGGTATTCTTCGGATGGTCTCCAACGCCAACTCTCTTTCCGACTACTGATTTTTTGTGATGGAGCTTGCAATGAATGCAGCGATTTGGGGATTAATTGGAACTCTAGTAGGCGCAATAACGAGTATTGCAACAACTTGGATTGCCTCTAGAAATAATATTCATCTGCAGATCGTTGTAGGTAATAAATTATTAGAGTCTATAGGCACAGTGCTACGTAAACACTACTAGCCGTCGATAGTTAGCGAAACGCTTGCTCCGCTAACTCGGGTTCTATGTTTGTTTAATCCATGGCTGATGTTGAGCCATAAAACTAATTATCCTGTTGCGACCCCAATATCGGTAATACCCATCTCGCAAAATCAGTCCTAACGCTGCGCCAGCAAGATATCCAAATGGAATAGCTCTTAAATTGACTGACACATCCCAGACTAACTTCACTACAAATGGTAGAAGTACCAAAACACAAATGCTTTGCAAGACGGCTATTCGACGATCGTTACTGCTAGGAGCAGCTAGCTTGATTACCTTGTCAGAAGAAGCATGCAACATTTGATACGAATTGATGATTCGAACTTGGGCTTGATTAATCACCTTATTTTTGTACAAATCTTCAATGTAATTGCATATAAAAGGATCTTTATTTTTGGGGCCTAGATTGAATGCCTTATAAGCTGTGAACGGAGAGAGAATAATGCGCTTGAACAGATGAAAAAGGATTGAAGCTGGCTTTTTATATAACTGCTTTCGATCGAGATGTTCTTCATAGTCTGCAGCAACTGATGAAATTAATCGTAACCCAAGGTCATCTTTGGTTTTTGCATTTTTAGCCGCTTCTTGAATAAGGCGTTTGAACTCCTTTAGATTTTCATCCTGAATGCTCATTTTCATTCACCAGTCCCTTTTTGCTTACTTTGTCAGCGATTAGATCAGGTCTTGCAATACCTAATGCTGCCTCAGCTACTGTTTTAAAAGCATCGAATAACTGTTCTGGAGAATATTCAACATCCCCTCTGTCTACAAACGAATGTTGCACCATTAAATATGCATTTTTAAGAATTAACCAATCAACAGTAGTGTTCACTGCTCTTAGGCCGGATGCAATGAATCGCACATCGACTCCGTTAGCTCTCAGGTTTTCCAAGTACTCCATTGTTGGCCAGGTTTTACCAGTTTCATAGAAAGACTGCGACGTAATAGACACTCCCCCAAGCTTTGCGAATTCACCCTGTAACAGACCCATACGCTTCCTTTCGATCCGTATGCGATCCGGCAAACTCAACGACATTTCTTCTTGGTTACTCATTCTATTGATTTCCAAAATACTTACGATGATTATTGCACATTCTGTAAATTTGTGGCAAATTTAGCTTATAACTTAATATTTATATAATATGTTTAATATTAAAAGCCGAATGATTTCTACTGACCAAGCTAAATCTCTGTTTGAAGCCCAAGGCCTCTCGGTTGCCGAATGGTCTAGGAGTTGGGGATTCAAAACGGCATTGGTATATCGCGTGCTACGCGGAGAGGCCAAATGCTTGAGAGGTGAGTCACACGAGATAGCGTTGGCACTTGGGATCAAAGAAAAAAATCTAGACAGTGCCCTTCAGATCAAACTGAAAGAAGACTCAATCGAAGCAAAACATTCCGAAGGAGATGTGAGAAGCTAAGAGATTTAAAAAAGAAAAAGCCGAAGTAAACTTCGGCTCTTTGTTTTGTAAGGCTCCTGCGTCAACAGGAATATGCCCACACACAGCTGCATATTGCTCCTATCAAAACGAAGAGTCAAGGGATTTGTTTTCCTAATTTTTTGTAAATGAGAGGAAGCATTATGCACTTGCACGCCCACTCCCCTATACAAGGGGATAGATGATGGCCCGCGCCCCAAAACCTACTTGGGATCGTATCGAGCGGATGATTGAATCCGGGGATGGTAGTGGCTTCGGCCATGACTATCAGCCTTGGATAAAGATCAAACGGTGGAATCCGTCCCCCATATCATTTCAATTCTTCAGACCCATTCCCCCATTCAAACGAAGTTATCATTTTCTAAGTAAACAAGAGTACAAACTAGGCCTTCTCTTCTTATGGGCGGGATGTGAGATCCGCGAGCAGTTCCCCATTTGGCCATGGGAGCATTCTCATCCTGAAACTGGTAGGAATATCGCATTTGATCGGTACCTTCCTCCATCTATTGGCACTATCGACCTTTGTAAAGAAGCAGGTATCGAGCATGGAAATTTTGTAGGCACAAAAATCCCCTACGTGTGGACCATGGATTTTTGCTTGCATCTACCTTGGGTTAGCCAACCAGCAAAAACTACAACCTTTGTATCTGCAAAGCCTGATAGTCAAACCAACCCGAAGTTAGTTAATTACTTTGGTCGAACAATGGAAAAGCTGGAAATCGAGCGTCGATATTGTTTGGCCCTTGGCAACAATTACTTTGTAGGGGATCACAAAGCATTCTCTCCTGAGTTAATGAAGAACTTGGATGCAATCATTTCTTGTTCATTCATTCCGTCTTCCCACCGTGCTTACAAGATCAAGCAGCAGTTTTTAGATCGACATGGGCATCGACTGCAAAAAGAGCACTTGGGATTTTCATTTGAGGTACTGCAAAAAGATTTCGGTTGCAACAATTTGATAGCTGGCCTGATTCAAAACAATATGTGTTGGAATCAAAACCTCGATATCGATTTATCCAAACCGATGACCCCCGCTCAAACCCCTGTTCCTGGGGGAAAAGTTCTGCTTTCAAATCTTCGTAAAAATCTGGAGGGAATCCAATGAATATACTGCCTGGTATGGCGCTATCGCCAGTAGACAACGCAAGTTTGATTTTGATGAATACTTCGAAAGTTCTCAGGGTGATTCCGAGTGAAGATGTCATCACCCTCATAGAAATTTCCCCAAGAAAGTCCGCAGGCCGAATGTACTTCACGGCTCCCATCAACTTCAAGCTATCTCATATTCAAAATGAACTAGATGCAAATGCAATCTGCTGTCACAAAAATGGCATCGGCTTACGACCTGACGTTAGATCATCCGACGATGAGCTGAATAAAAAATATGGGGAGAGTCCATGCAAGTCGGTACAGATCAGACGCATGCGATTTTCTGTCATTAAACACTTAGTGGACTCCGTCCAAGACTACCCATTATTTTATGACGGACATACACGAAATGCGCTGATTGATAGCCATCTCAATGATGTGAAACTTAAAGGCATGTCAAAACCAGAAGTTCAACAAATAGTGTTTCAATTTCTTGCAGAGGGAGCAACTCCAAATGCATTGACGCCATTTCTTGCACTTAGGGGTGGTAGAGGCAAGCAGCGAGAACAAAAAAAAAAGATCGGACGACCTAACGCGCCTACCAAAGCTGGCCAAGCCGGATTTGAAGGCTTTGTGATGTCAGAGGAAGATAAGAAAAAATGTGGCTGGGCTTTCAGACATTACTTGCTTAAGGGAAAAACTTTAGGATTTGCACATAGGAAAATGCTAAGGGAGTATTACTCAGAGCCGATCACAAATGAGCATGGAAAAATTGATCGCGTTGTTTACCCAAGCCACCAATGTCCCAGCATAGCGCAATTCAAGAGATGGGGTGAGAGCCATAGCAATCAGAATGTGTGGCAAAAGCAATTCAACGAACAACAGCTTGCCCGGCTCAACCGAGCACTTCTCGGCAAACAATCAGACGAAATCTTAATGGTTGGCCAGCTTGCAGCTATTGACTCAACTTCCGTAGATACTGAATTTGTCTCAGTTAAAAATCGATTAGTAAGAATTGGTTCTGCACATCGAATACTATTGGTTGATGCGACGTATGGTTACATTTCAGGGTTCTACATGGGGATCGATGCACCGAGTCATGTTACGGTCGGCCTTGGAATCTTGCATGCCGCGTCAGACAAAACAGAGTGGATTGAAGAGTTAGGACTGTCTGATGAAATGTCAGCGGAGGATTGGATACCCATGCAGTTTGGGCGATTCAATGCTGACAACACGGACTTACGCAATGCCATAACAATGAGCAAATTTGAGTCGCTAGGAATTGGGATCAGTTTCGTACCGGTCAGCCGTTCAGATTTCAACTCCTTAGTCGAAACCAAACATAAAACCTTACATCGATTAGTAGATCACAACATGCCTGGCACAACGCGAGGCAAAAAATTAGTTAGGGGTGATGAGAAGCCTGATGTATTTGCAAGAATGACCATTGTTGAAGGAATGCGGGAAACTGCTAGAGCAATTCATTTCTATAATACAGTTCCGATTGATATTCCAATAACCTTAGAAATTCAAAGGGAGCTGGTCGACAAAGGCTTGACAGTAAACCGTCTTAACTTGACCCGGATGATCATGAACAGTGGAAGAGTCCACTCATCGATCCTCGACATTGACGAATTGATGTGCAAATTCGGAGTTGCAGCAACGGGGACATTTACTGCTGAAGGGGTTAAATTACATAGAACAAGAAATCTGAAGAGAGAGTTTTACGATCGGGTTCGGTATGTCTCCACTGAGCCCAAAATGCTTGAGTGGTTTAAGGAGGCCAAGGTAAATCGACGGGGCTCTCCTCTAGGTTTCGATGCAACTTTTTATCACAATCCTTACTCCCCCAGAAATATTTACTATCCAGATCCGCATACTGGCATTATCTACCGCCTTGAACTGGTTTCCCCAGAAACAGAAATAGACGAATTCACTTTCCCTGATTTAGATGCCGCGATGGAACAGGATGCTGAGTACCAGTATCACGCTGATTCTGTCAAACAGCAGAAACGCTGCGCACTGGAAGAAAAGCAGGAGCAGTCAGAAAAAATGGCCGATGCTGAATACAAGAAAGCGCTGGCAAACTCTCCACCAATACCTAAATCCAGAATCTCCAAGAACAAGAAAGAGAATCGCGTTCGCGAAAGAGCAATCTCTCTTAATGGTATCCCTGAGGCAGGCAGATCGATGGAATCAGAAGCTGACCATCCAATCCAGCCACTTCAACCGAACCTCAAGCCTAATGAGGATACAAGCTTCTTGGATAGCTTTATTCTGGAGGGTAAGAAATGACTTTCTTCAATACTCCGAACCCACTTCTGGAAAAAATCCCAGAATTTAATGACCTTAAGCACGTGGTGGAGGCCATGAGGCAGGACCCATTGAGAGATGTTGATATACCTTCGCTAAGTTTTATTGAGCGAGATGCACTCCTGAGCGGTGAAAAAGTCATTTTGAATCCGACAAAAATGACCATCAAAACTGTAATGACCTGGTATGGAATGTTAGTCACAGGTCTCCATAACAGAAATCCCTTGATTTCTGCAAATCGAACTGGACATTATGAAATGATTACAGCTCAATCACACTCTGAGATGAAAAAAGCTTCAAGGTCCGGTATATCAATTAATGTAGTCAAAGGACCACCTGGAAATGGTAAGTCAGTAACAATTCAAGGCTTCTGCAGCTTATTGCCAGAGGTGGTAGACCATGGTCTTAATGAAGCAGCGGGATGGGCAAAACATCAACAACTTGTCTGGCTACACATTAACCTGCCGCATGATGGGTCGCGGGGTGGATTTCTAACATCCATTCTAGAGAGCATTGATAATGCACTCGATACTCAATATGCAATTACAATCCCCAAGCAATATAAAACGATTGAGAAGTTATCTGTTGCGACCCTTCGTATACTGACAGTGCATCACACCGGCATTATATTTATTGACGAAGCCCAGCTCAGAAACCTGGTGAGGGGCAACCACGCCGAACTGATGCAACTATTCATTTTGCAATTGATGAATACTGGCATTCCAATTGTCATTTCGGGTAATGAGCGTGCCCTTGATTGGGTGGAGTATTGTCAAGACATCTCAAGGCTCACACTTACCGAAATTTCGCATTTCCATCCTGTTGGCGCACTAGATGAGCCAGGTTGGAAAACCAACTGGGAAGCTTTATGCGACAACGGAGTTATGAAATACTACGTGCTAACAGGACCCATTCAGAGTTTCGCTGCTTGCTCTCAAAAATTATACGAATGTAGTGGAGGTATTGCCAGGCTTGCCTTGACCTTGTGGACTATTGCTCAAAGAGATTGTTTATACCGTAATGTAAATACCATCTGCCCAGACGATATCGAGGCGGTGTATAAAAGCACATCTTATGCGCAGATAAGGCCACTGGCCGATGGGTTCAGATACAGGAGCATACATACATTAGCCCAATTCCCGGATGTAGACGTGAAACTCTATGAATCGCATTGGCAAATGTCCGTTAATCCATCGGCAAGGGAGCAGGTTTCAGAATCCTTCATTACAGAAACAGCACCTGATATTCCTAGACGAACCAGAAGTGATCTTGCCAAATTTAAGAGCGACGAAACAAGACAGCGCAATCGAAAAAACAAATCCGAACAATTACTGAGCGGATTGGGCAAGGATGATATGCGGCTCAGTGGAACTACAAAACATAATCTTGACCAGTTGGCAAAATTACAAATGAGCGTGGAGGGCTAGAATGAATAAGCTCACGCTCCCAGTAATTAGTCAGGACATGACCTTTTTTTCCTGGATGGCTTTAACTGGTTATCTCAATAATCAGGGCGGATATCAAGTCAGCAACATGCTTCTAGGTAATGGTTCTGCAGGCACCCGGTTAGACTTTCCCTCTCATCTGGATAACTTCTGCAGAAAAACAGCTTATGCATTTGGTTATCCAGGTGATATTGCTTTTAACCATACAGTGCTCCCGTTTTACCTTGCCTTTCGACCAACTGTATTTGCAAGTGAGTGTGTACAAATAATGGCGGGAGAAAGTGTTGAAACGCTTAAGTTTAAGCTTGGCCTTCCGCCTGCACATTTTAGAGGTATCACTGATCTTAAATATTGCTCACACTGCTTGTCCGAAGATGTTGGTTCAATTGGAATTTCGTTCTGGCATAGCTCACATCAATTGCCTTCTGCGCATGTATGCGATAAGCATTTTTCGATTTTAGAAAGTTTCCCACTAAGGGATAAAGGGACGGATAAGAACACCTTAGTTTTACCTTCTTCCCGTCTAACGACTTACCCAGCATGTGATGGGCAAAACTTCAGTATCCTTTCCGCAATTGCAAACATCTCCACCAGATTATTGCATCAAGAGTTGCCCGGAGGCTTCAATGCCACACAGCTCCGAAATGCTTACTTACATGGCCTGAAACAGCAAGAACTATTAACCAAGCGCGGGCAAATCAGAGCTAGCATTTTCATTCATAGATTCGAGCAATACTACTTTACGTTAAAGGGGTTGCCTGCATTCGCGAGACTTCTTCGATCAGAAAACATTCCTCACTTCTTGAAGCTTATTAGGAAACCGAGAGGCTTTCACCATCCGGTAGCCCATATTCTTTTAATCCAATTTCTATTCGGCAATTGGGAACTGTTCAGGTCAGTATATGCTTGGGAAAGTCAGTTTCAATTACTCCTAGACCCACCTTTTTCAACAACGAATGAGCACGTGATAGAAGATGACATTTCTGAGATTGCTCGCCGGCATAAAGATGGAGAATCACTCTCAAGCCTTGCAAAGATATTCGAATATGATCTGGGAACATTGATCAGGAAAATGGGCAAATCTGGCTTTGGGAACATCAAACGAAGTCCTAAGAAACTTTCCAGATTAGTGTTAGCTCAGGTTACTGAGCTCCTGAAAAATGGGCATCAGCTAAAGGAGATTCAAAATATTACGAATCTATCAAAATCGACCATCGACAGAGTGCTGTGTGGTCATCCAGAAATAAGGGCTAGCTGGGAGCTAAAACGATTTGAGAACATGAGGGACGATAAACGGAAGGAACTTCAGGCACTCATTGAGTCACACCCTGAATACAGTAGAAGCGATTTGAAGAATGCAATTAGCACCACTATAGTTTGGCTGTCTAAAAACGATTCTAACTGGTTAAATCAACTTTACCTCAGCATTCCTTATAAAAAGACCCAGCGGAGCTCCGCTCAACGCTCTGAGCGCATCAACTGGCATAAAAGAGACATGGAATGTTTAACTGCATTGCAAAGGTTGGGCAACATTGAGATTGATAGCTGGGAACGATTGAAGCCACCCATTTTTCTCAGACGCTTACCGCTACTGTCATTTACGCCTCGGCTTGAAAAACTGCCTAATTCACAACAGTGGGTCAAAGACCAGTTACAACTTCTACAAGGTAGCAAGATAGCTAGGCTGTAATTTCCCTCGCATCAATGGGCAGATTCAGTGGCTTTGATTCTGTCCAGCCTGTGTTGGTTATTTTCTAATAAAGCGTTTTTGAGTTGGTTAAATATGCCTGGAAAGTCACTTCGTGCCTGATCGATTATTTGAGTAAGGTGCGCTTGATTCACCTCGGCTCTAAACTGAATTTCTGTCAGGGGCGTACCACTATAGAAATCGCTTATAGCATGGATGGTTTCATTTGAGAGTTTACCGAGCGGTGGCAGGCCATACTTTATGAGATTCAATCTGTTTTGGTCATATGTTCCTCCGATTTCGTCTGATATTTCCCTTCCTTGCCCTACATTTCTAATATAGATATCCAGCAATTCATCACTCTTCCAAAAAGTGGAAGTTCTTTTAACCATAGCTCTCACAGGTTTTAATGTAAGTTTAGTAGAGTTGATTAAAGCATTCAGTGCATCGTCAGCATTTTCAAATAATGCTGCTGCAGCCAGCACGTAATGTGGAACCGCATGATTTTGATAACGAAATATTGTGACGCCGTCGATTGATGGAATGAATTTATTAGTTTCCTTATTTTGCAGTACCGGGAAATGATCAAATAACCATTTCGATGACAGTTCTTCCACAAGTATGTCGCTCAGGCATTTTGCAGTTTTCGAACCTGACCGGTTAAGGCCTAACTTTTCAGCTTGTTCGAACAAAACCCAGGATACATTTTCTGCAGATAATAGATTGGCAAAATTGAACAATCCCTCGTAGATATCAACATACCTCTGAATGATTGGATGTTGCTCTAATAGAGGATGTTCACTGCCATGTTGATTCGCTTTTGATTTCAGTACATCAATGCCCGGCATTTCAGATGAGTCATTTGTGTGAAGTTGGTATTGGTGTTTCAAACACCAATCAATACCAGTAATCTGATGTGATCTACGTAAGTATGGAAACCCCTTATAACCGATATCTTCATTAATACAATGGACACAATACCGAACATGGCTTTGCATTTTTCGTGTCAAAACCTTGCGATCAATGTTTTTGGCTTCTGTTCTTGCTCGTATTGTAGAAACCAATGTGTGCTGAAATATAATTTCGCGTTCAGTTCGATTCAGCAATATCGAAAGTGGCTGAATAATTGAATCTGATGTTTTGGGAAAATGCTGGTAGATGAGTTGATAGAGCTTTTGCCTGTCTTTGCAGTTGTTCCAGCATCCCATGCGGTCTAAATATCCCTTTAGCCACTCGTCAGGCAAAAGAACAGGCGTTTCTATCATTGGTGTTTTTTGGGCTTTTTACGATGTAACCAGATCGCAAAAATTGCGAGCCCAATTACCGCCACAGTTCCAATAATCGCTAAAAAGATAGCAACATTTAACACAGTATTCCCCTACAGAATGTAGTAGTTCGATACTGGAATATTAGATGATTTTTTGACAATTATCCAAAATAATTGTGGAAGAGAAATTAAGAGATATTCCCATACCATGATAGTAAATATATCTTGATTGTAGAGGCATTGGATGGAGTCGGCTTTAATGAAGTTATATAAAGCGTTTCATTATCCGGTAACCATCCGAGTAATGTAGGGCGGTCATAATCATCCCAACTTATTGGCTGATCTTTGAATACTACAAATTGAACTTTCAGGGTTTGTACATCGTGTAAGTCTTTCTCCAGCCTTACTTCAATGCTTGCACCTTTCTCAAGGCCATTTATTTTGAATGGTATTAATTTGCCATTGTCTGCATCGGTGACGACTATGGTCGCAAGATGTAATGGGGAGTGATAAATAAATCGGTGTCCTACCCATTTTCCTAACTCGCCATTCTGCTTGGTAGTTTTAAAAATGGCAAAAAATCCATTCATTGCAAAGGATACTGGCAAAGCATAGAGGATTGCTTGAAATGAATCCCAAGAATTTATAACCTGAGCATTCCAAGATTCGAACCCACGAGTGGGTAATACGATATAAAGAAGTGCGACTAGAGCAAAAAACTGAAGACGCGCATTTGTATCAATAAGGGGTGCCAGAGTGTCTTTTACGGCTATCCCCCACCATGATCTTAACCAGTGCCTGACTCTTACCTTCCGTTGCGGCCAATTTTTCATGCTAACAATAATATCTATTCAAACCATGCATTTCCAGATTAGTGCAAAGCATTCGTTTATTTCTTACCCAACCTTAGCAAGTCCGTAGTATAGCGGTCTCAAATTCATTGCTATATTTCTATAATTATGGAAATATAGCATACATGGACATTAAATCAGCTGTAATACAACTCTCATCAATAGCTCAAGAAGCACGTCTAGAGATATTCCGCTTGTTAGTTCAAGCTGGAACCGAAGGACTACCAGCAGGAATAATTGGGGAAAAGCTCAGCATTCCACCAAGTACGCTTTCGTTTCATCTCAAAGAGCTAAATTATGCAGGAATGGTTAGCTCACGCCAGGTGAGTAGATTTATCTACTACACAGCCAACTATGAAGCTATGAATGGGTTGCTTGCTTACCTCACAGAAAATTGCTGTGCTGGAGTTGCTGAATGCTGCCCCGAAGTAACTAACTGCAATCCTGAGAAAGTTTAAATAATGAATGCAACAGCTCAACCAAGTGTAATAAGTAGCTTTGAACGTAACCTGACATGGTGGGTGCTAGGCTGCATTGTGGTCGGTATTGGATTGGGTCAGGTATTCCCTAGCTTCTTTCAAGCCGTAGGCGGTCTCAAAGTCGCTGAAGTGAATCTCCCTGTGGCTGTCCTAATATGGCTAATGATTATTCCTATGCTGCTAAAGATTGATTTCAAGACCATGGGAGATGTCTTAGCTCACAGCAAAGGCATAGGCGTGACCTTGTTCATTAACTGGATAGTAAAGCCGTTCTCTATGGCCTTGCTTGCATGGGTATTCATTCGTCACTTATTCGATGACTTGTTACCAGCAGACCAGATAGATAGTTATATTGCAGGCTTAATACTTTTAGCTGCTGCTCCATGCACTGCTATGGTGTTTGTCTGGAGTGGTCTGTGTGGTGGTGAGCCTAAGTTCACTCTGTCTCAGGTTGCACTTAATGATGCGATTATGCTTTTTGCTTTTGCGCCGCTTGTAGCGTTGCTGTTAGGCCTGTCCAGTATCGTCGTACCATGGGACACGCTTCTGTTGTCTCTGGCGTTGTTCATAGTCGTCCCTGTGGTCATCAGCCAGTTTGTACGTGAAGTTGTGCTGGCAGGTCGTCAGAAATCACTTGATGCATTACTTAAGCGCATTCAACCGGTCTCCCTGTCTGCATTGCTTGCCACACTGGTCTTGCTGTTTGGCTTCCAAGGACAGCAGATCATTGCCCAGCCCTTTGTTATCGCTTTGTTAGCTGTGCCAATCATCATTCAGGTGTATTTCAATTCCATGCTGGCTTACTGGCTGAATAAGAAGCTAAAGGTGACTCACTGTGTAGCAGCTCCGTCTGCACTGATTGGAGCATCAAATTTCTTTGAGCTGGCTGTAGCAACGGCTATCGCCCTCTTTGGGTTCAACTCTGGTGCAGCTCTAGCCACTGTTGTCGGTGTACTAATTGAGGTGCCTGTCATGCTGTCTGTAGTTGCAATCGTTAACCGTACACGGACGTGGTACGAAACCGCCTAACAATCGAAAGTTATAAATGAACATCTTATTTCTATGTACAGGTAACTCCTGCCGTTCAATTCTCGCTGAAGCAACATTCAATCATTTGGCACCAAATTATATGCGGGCAATGAGTGCAGGCAGTCAGCCTACAGGCGAAGTGCATCCACATTCTATCGCTCTGCTTGAACGTGAAGGCATACCTACAGAAAACTATTACAGCAAGTCTTGGGATAACCTGCCAGTGACACCAGACATAGTGATTACAGTTTGCAGCAATGCAGCAGGTGAGACATGTCCTGCCTACCTGGGCAATGTTATGAGGGCACACTGGGGCGTTGAAGATCCGGCTAAAGCGACCGGAACAAGTGAAGAGATTGATGCGGCATTCATTGAGGCTTATACAATCTTGAGGAAAAGAATTGAAGCATTTTTGGCGTTACCTCCTGCAACTTTGGCAGTAAAAGATCAACTCCAGCAGCAATTGAAATTGATTGGAGAGATCAAGTAGATGGAAACCAATGCCAGCTTGCCAAATGTTGAGTATAGTCTGTTTACAAAAACAGATATTTCCTCTTTAACTGCATATACACCATCCACACATAAACCCCGTTTTCTGTTGTTATATGGTTCATTGCGCAAGCAGTCTTTCAGTAAGCTATTGGCACTAGAAGCGATGCGATTGCTAGAGGCTTTGGGTGGAGAGGTCAAAATCTTTGATCCGCATGATCTGCCATTGCCAGATGATGCTCCAGAGACACATCCCAAAGTGCAGGAATTGCGTGATTTAACGCTGTGGTGTGAAGGCATGGTGTGGTGTTCGCCTGAACGGCATGGTGCTATGACTGGGATTATGAAATCACAGATCGATTGGATACCCTTAAGCATGGGAGCTATTCGACCGACACAAGGAAAAACACTTGCGGTGATGCAGGTGTCTGGTGGATCTCAATCATTTAACGCTGTGAACCAAATGCGGATTTTAGGACGCTGGATGCGGATGATCACTATCCCAAATCAATCATCGGTGGCTAAAGCTTTCCAAGAATTTGATGAAGTTGGTCGAATGAAGCCTTCGGCATACTATGACCGAGTCGTGGATGTCATGGAAGAATTGGTTAAATTTACACTACTCACCCGGGATGTTTCTGAATTCCTGATTAATAGATACAGTGAACGCAAGGAATCAGCCGAAGCACTTGGCAAACGTGTTAATCTAGGATCGATATAGTTGCAATTACCAAAGGTATACGTTTGCATAGTAGGATAGCTGAATAGAGCGAAGTAAGAAACACAGACAAGATAGTGTCACACCCTCAACAAAGTTGCTCAATGAAATTGTTAAATGCTCACGGAAGTAGAGATTGATTTACTACGGAAAAGTGAATGAGAGATTTCCGAACTGGTCCAAATATTTTTTAAAAAAAAGGAGCATTAGTCAGTCGCTAGCAGCTTGAAAGCCCTCAATTTAATTGAATGGATATTTCATAATTAAGAGCTTTACTGAAACCTGATGAAAGCTAGATTAACAACGTATGGCTTATTTGCAACCGCATTCAGCAGAGGTGCATCATTAGCGTACTAATGCACCTCTAGTACAAATGCAACATATTCATGAATGCCCAAAATCCAACAATCGGATCCCTTTTAAAGAACAAATCCTACGAATATGTAAGAGAAATCAATTAATGAATTCTCTTAGGGTCTCCAGGCAAGGGATGCCTTTCAGCTATATCTAATCAAGAGTTCCCACCATAGGTTTATATCCTGCATTAGACATGGCTTGGATAATATCCTCTTCAGAATGGTCTGTACGCACAGTTACAGTTTTTGTGGGCAGATTAACCTCCACATTAGCACTTTCGTCCACCCGTAGAATCGCGTTCTTGATTGCATTTACACAGCCACCACAGCTCATTTTTGGTATATTAAACGTATACATATAGCATACCCTTTCAATAGTAGAAGTATCACTTTAGATCTTACCATCATGGTAAGGTCAAGCAATTTTGATCTGAATACTTCTTGACCTTCCAAGGGTGGGAATCTTTAGGATGATCACAATGACTACACTCGGAGGCAAAAATGGACAATTCTGATCACTCTTTAGATATCGCCATCAGTGGTATGAGTTGCGCGTCCTGCGTCACAGCTGTAGAAAATGCTTTGCGCAAAATTCCTGAAATTAAATCGGCAAGCGTAAATCTAGCCACTGAAAAAGCCCATGTGGCGCTTAAAGAAGGCATGCCTTTTCAGCCGCAAACTATTTTAAAAGCTATTGTTGATGCCGGGTATGGCGCTGAATTACTGACGCACACTCACAGCCTAAAACATCATGACGACGAGTCAGCCAATGGCATCCGCATTGTGATGGCAATCTTATTAAGTGTTCCTCTCATTATTCCGATGCTAATTAGTCTGGCAGGTGGGCAATGGAATTTACCTGTATGGGTTCAGTGGCTATTGGCAACACCGGTGCAGTTTTATCTAGGTGCAGGGTTCTATACTTCCGCTTGGAAGGCCATCAAGAACAGAACCGGCAATATGGATCTGCTGGTAGCCCTCGGTACTTCAGCTGCTTATTTACTGTCGATATACATGATGTTGCAAGGTCATGAGCACCTATATTTCGAGGCTTCGAGTGTGGTGATTACACTGGTGCTGTTAGGAAAATGGCTGGAGAAGCGAGCAAAAAGACAAACGACAGAGGCCATACGTGCCTTACAGAAATTAAGACCTGAGACTGCCCGAGTAAAGCGCTTAGATGCAGAGCTTGATATTCCCCTACAGGAAGTCATGATTGATGACATGGTGATCATTCGCCCAGGCGAGCGTATACCGGTAGATGCCGTGATTATCGAGGGAAGTAGCCACGTTGATGAATCTATGATGACGGGCGAAAGCGAGCCGGTTAGTAAAGTGGCAGGTAATAAAGTGATTGGCGGCGCAGTAAATATTGATGGCATGCTGCTGGTTAAAACGATGGCGATAGGTGCTGAAAGCACGCTGTCTCGTATTATCCGTCTTGTTGAGGATGCACAAACGGCAAAGCCAGAAATTCAGCGCCTGGTTGATAAAGTAAGCGCAGTTTTTGTGCCAGTGGTTATCGTTATTGCATTCATTACGTTACTTGCTTGGGGGCTATATTCAGCCAACTGGGAACAAGCAATTTTGAACGCTGTGGCCGTTTTGGTGATTGCTTGCCCATGTGCGCTCGGCTTAGCCACGCCAACTGCCATCATGGCAGGTACAGGGGTAGCCGCCCGCTACGGGATTTTAATTAAAGATGCAAAAGCATTAGAGCTTGCGCATAGCATCACCCAAGTGGTGTTTGATAAAACGGGTACCTTAACTGAAGGTAAACCAGTGCTGATGGCTTTTAAAGCAGTAGACGGTAACGATCAATCTTTATTAGAACTAGCTGCCAGCATTGAGCAAAACAGCTTACACCCATTAGCAAAAGCAGTTGTAGATCAACTTCAGTCATTAGGAAGTAGTCCAGCTATTGCCACCGATGTCCGAGATGTGGCCGGACGTGGCTTAAACGGAAAAGTAAATGGTACTGTGATTTATGTGGGTAATCAACGTTGGATGGACGAACTCGGCGTATCTATTAACACTTTGAATGACCTGGCTTTAGGTTATAAAAATGCAGGTAACACCATTTCTTGGGTGGCAAAAGGAAATATTGGGGCTGAACCGACGCTATTAGGTATGTTGGCTTTTGGGGATCAAATTAAAGTATCTTCTAGTAAAGCGATTTCCGCATTGCATGATAAGGGTGTCAAAACGCTATTATTAACTGGCGACAACAGCATTAGTGCAGCCCGTGTTGCGGACATGATTGGGATTGATGAAGTATTAGCAGAACAAACGCCAGAATCAAAAGCTAGCAGCATTGCATCCTTGCGTAAGAAAGATACTGTGATTGCCATGGTGGGTGATGGGATCAATGATGCACCGGCATTAGCTGCTGCCGATGTGAGTTTTGCCATGTCTTCAGGGACAGATGTAGCCATGCACACTGCTGATATCACCCTGATGCGTTCAGACCCAAGCTTGGTGGCAGATACTATTGATATTTCGCGTAGGACTTATAGCAAGATTAAACAAAACTTGTTCTGGGCATTTATCTACAATTTAATTGGCATTCCCCTGGCTGCAATGGGTTTACTAAGTCCAGTCATTGCAGGGGCTGCCATGGCGTTCAGCTCGGTCAGTGTCGTATTGAATGCCTTGATGTTAAGCAAATGGCGCCCCACAAACAAAAGATAAGGACGATACATGAACGGTGACTTATACAATATCGGACAGGCGGCAAAAGCTTCAGGAATCTCTGCAAAAATGATTCGTCATTATGAAGAGGTTGGGCTGTTGCCAGCGGCATCAAGAACGTTTTCTAACTATAGGACGTATAACCATCAAGACGTGCATATGCTGCGCTTTATCCGGCATTCACGCGATTTGGGCTTCTCGATTAAACAAATTGGCGACTTATTAAGCCTGTGGCGGGATAAGAACCGGCCAAGTAGTAAGGTTAAATCGTTGGCCGCTGATCATATTGAAATGCTCAACAAAAAAATTGAAGAGTTAAATACTATGAAATCAGAATTATCGCGTTTAGTCAGTTGCTGTCACGGCGATGATCGCCCCGACTGCCCAATCCTAGATAGCTTGTCCGCAGACTGACCAAAGGCATAGAACATTCTTCTGCTCAACGCATTTGATTAATTTCAATGGATATATGCACTAACTCCTCATGTATGTTTAATTGATTTTTAAAATAGGCAGGAGCCACCTCTGTATATGTGACAAGGCTAAGAATGCAAGCATATTTCCCTTTCCCAACTCGCCAAACATGCAAGTCACTGATTTGGGCTTTTATCGGCGATTGTGCAATCACTTCGCGAATTTCTTCAACGACAGGCGCGGTCATCTCGGCGTCCAACAGCACGCGACCAGTATCGCGTAGTAGACCATAGGCCCATATAGAAATTATGGCAGCACCAACTAGACCCATCATTGGGTCCATCCAATTTGCACCCCAAAGTTTGCCACCGAATAGCGCAATAATGGCTAGGACAGATGTGGCAGCATCAGCCACAACATGGATATAGGCTGACCTTAAATTCAGGTCGTGATGCCCATGATGATCATGCTCAGTATGTTCGTGACCATGCCCGTGGTCATGATGATGTCCATCTTTAAGTAACCAAGCAGAGACCAAATTGACCACCAGGCCCACGACTGCAATGCCAATTGCTTGATTATAATGAATCGGACTAGGGGAAATTAACCGTTCAATAGATTGAAAGATCATTAGACCGGCGACCATGACTAAAAAAATAGCACTGGTATAACCACCTAATACTTCTATTTTCCAGGTACCAAATGAAAAGCGAGGGTCATGTGCGTATTTCCGGGCCCAAAAATAAGCCAATACAGATAACCCTAAAGCCACGGCATGTGAACTCATGTGCCAACCATCTGCAAGTAGTGCCATCGAGTTGTAATACCACCCCCCTGCAATCTCAACCACCATCATGACAGCAGTCAGAATGGCAACACGCAAGGTATTCTTCTCAGCTAAGGGATTACCCTCATCAAATTTGTGCGAGTGCTTGAGGCTATCTAAGGAAATTGATTGTGTCATAATGGGTTCTCTATTTACAAAATATAGTATACCCCAGTATACGTTTTACTCAAAAGAAAGGTTTTTTGATGGCTCATTTAGCACAAGATAAAAAGAAACTATTGACCCGCATTCGTCGCATTAAAGGACAAGCTGAAGCTATGGAGAAAGCTTTGAACGATGATATCGATTGTGCCGCCATTCTTCAGCAAGTTGCTTCAATTCGTGGTGCTGTGAATGGACTGATGTCAGAAATGCTTGTAAAGCACCTTCGCGAACATCTAGGGGAAAATGCGCCGCAAGAACTACGGCAGCAAGAACTAGAGCAAGTGGAGGATGTATTAAGATCTTATTTAAAATAAATACATTATTTCGATTGAAACGCTTGACCTTACCACTGTTGGAACCCTAATAATATTAACCATGCACTAACAAATTTAGTACAACAACCAACAAAAAACATAAACCAAACACGAATGAAACACTGGCTTAAATTACTGGTTTCAATAGCTCTCGCTATCAGCATCCCATTACAGGGTGTTGCTGCTGTAACCATGCCTATCTGTGAGGATGTATCAGCGCCAGCTTTGAGCATGAAAGTAGACAATGAGAGCTACGCATCGGTGATGTCTACCTCGGTAGACTGTCATACTATGAGCACCAGTAATTGCTCAGATGAAAGCAATAAAGATTGTTCAAAAATGAAATGCTCATTTTGCCATGTGAGTGTTTATCAATTACCCGAAACAAATAAGATTGCCTTAATTTACGGTTATAGAACTGCATATCCAGATTTGACCATACCGCTTTATCAACATTTTTCCCCACCTTTGTTACACCCTCCAAAGCATTCATTCTCCTAAGGCTGAGTGACTTGCGTCTGTGCTTTTAAAAACGGCTCTTACAGCTCAAATTAATTGCATTGCGCCTGCTCATTCAGCAAGTAAACATTGCGTAAAACCAAAATATTCAGGGTTAAGCAATGCTCTAACGAACGTAAAAATTGTCACCAACAAAGTGAAACCAATATTAGGAGAATTACCATGAGCAACAAAATGATGAACACAATTGTTACCACCGCATTGATTGCATGCCTAGGCTTTGCCTCGGCAAGCGCTGTGGCAGGTCGTGACTTCTTTCAAGAACAGCTAATTCAAAACCTACAAGTTACCAAGCAGAAGCTGGATAAAGCAAAAGCTTCACAAGGTGCAGAGCAGCAAAAACTACTCTCTGAACATTCACAAATGCTAAATGACAACATGGCCGCTTGCCGTGAAATGAAACCTAAAGCGGGTATGACAGAAAAGGAGCGTGATGAGTGGTTCGCAGAACATCAGAAAATTATGGATAGTTTGATGGGACAAATGATGGAAGAGCATGCAGTAAAATCATCATCCATGCCTTGCGATCATCATATGAAGTAACCAATAGCTGCTTAGCTTAGAAAGGTGATGGGCGGTGAAACCAACCGCCCATTGAATTACCACCTTAGCCATTAAACAATGGACTTAAATACCCAGATCAATCGTATGAATCCACTGACACGAATTTAGGTATATCCCTGATATTATTTCTAGTCACTCAAGGGTTGAATGACTTACTTAAATGGACTCGACATATTGGACACTGATTATGAAATCCCACCACTTAAAAATCTGTATTACCTCAGTCATTTTTACAACTTTAATAGGGGTTGTGCATGCTGATGACCATACCAGCATGAAGGGTTCTGACAGCCTGACACATTCCATGCAAGATGGTATGAAAAAAATGGATGCGATGAAAATGACCGGTGACGTCGATAAAGACTTCGCCATGATGATGAAGATGCATCATCAACAAGCATTGGACATGGCGCAAATTGAGATTGACCAAGGCAAATCACCCGAAATGAAAGCCATGGCTAAAAACATCATATCAGCGCAAAAAAAGAAATTGCTGAATTCGATAGCTGGCTTTCAAAACAGAAGTAATGACTGCTTGATTTAAGCGTACTTGGAGAAAAAAATCATGAATGAAGCCATGCACAAAGGTGCCTATCTCAAGCTTTTATACATGACTCTTTTATCATTTGCTGCCATGTATGTACTTATGTATGCCATGGTGAATCAGCTAGATAACGTGCTACCGAACATCAATCAATTCTATATGGCGGGAATGATGAGCATGCCTATGGTATTGATTGAATTAGGTGTCATGAGCGCCATGTATATGGATAAAAATAGAAACAAATGGATTTTCATTTTGTCAGCGATTGCGCTAGTTGTATTTTTCGTATTGATTCGATTTCAGGGTGGAGTATCAGACAGGCAATTTTTGAAATCGATGATTCCCCACCATGCCTCAGCTATCCTGATGTGTGAAGAAACCAAATTATCAGATCCAAATATTAAGGCTTTATGCAGCGATATCATTACCAGCCAACAACAGGAAATCGAGCAGATGAAGACTTTACTTAAAACTAACAATGCAGATTGAAATTTAATTTAATTGATATAGACTGTAACTATGCAATTTAAGCAACTACGATCATTTCGTTTATTTGTCTTTCTGCTGCTAACAATATTCTTCACAGATACTGTTTACGCTAGCGGAATGATGGTTGCTGACCAGCTTTGTGATAGTCACACTGTAAGTATTGAAATCCTTCATGATCATGATGATCATGACATGGTTCAACATGCCCATCATCAGCCCGATGAAATTCAGAAACAATCCTCAAATGACCATTGTTCCAAATGCGGTCATTGTATGGCTTGCTTCACAGTATTACCTCCAAGCCAAATAGAAAATATTCAGCTTCAGCATCAAACAGTCGAAGTCAGCCTGTTTCAACCAAGCTATAACTCGCACATTAGTGCTCAGCCTCACAGACCTCCCATTGCTTAAATAATTGTTGGATCTAACTCAGCAGCCGGTCATGCCGGTTGCTGATTCGCCACATTTATTTTTGAAATGAGATTTCGATGAAACTATTCAACGTATGGTTGTTTATTTCTCTATGTATAGGAATGTCTACGCCTGGGTGGGCCGCAGATACATCCCAAGAGACCAATACCTACCAATCATCTTTCGGTGATTACAAACCCTTATCTGAAGATAACCTGTCAGATTGGAAGTCCATCAACACACCGGCCAATAACGGCGGTCATGCCGGACATTCAATGGCGGGTATGCAACACAACATGACGCCGGAGCAAATGGCGAACATGTCTGACAAAAATATGCCCGATATGAAGGGAATGGACCATAGCAATATGGCCGGCATGGATCATAGCCAAATGAAACACGATCATGCTATGGCACCGATGGCTGAGATGGACCATTCTAAAATGGCAGGTATGGAGCATGACACTATGAAATCCATGCCTGATAAAAAGTCCACAGCGCAGCCCATGAAAAAAGAGGCCATGCAAGAGATGGATCACAACGCCATGGCTGGGCATGACCACGGTGGGTCTGATATGAAGGCGATGGATCATTCGCAAATGACTGAAGCTAAGTCAGATGAAATGCTATCAAGTGATGAAGCTGCCGAGGTAGATGAGTCCAAGCCACATGAGCACGGAACCAATCAGGCAGCAGAACATGCGGGCATGGCGATGCCATCAGCTTCCACACCACAAACTTCTCCGTGGCAGATCATTCCTAACTTTCATCCAGTCGTAGTGCATTTTCCAATAGCCTTGACCATCATCGCATTTCTGCTCAGTCTTGCAGCATATGTAAGACCAAGTCACCCCAGTGCCATGCAACTGGCTGCTGCTGGTCGCTTCACGCTCTGGATTGCCGCGATAGGCGCTGCAACTGCGGTGCTGTTTGGCTGGTTGGCTTATAACTCTGTCAATCATGATGATGCAGGCCATGCCGCGATGTTATTACATCGTTCCTGGGCAGTGCCTACTGCTATTGGCTTGATTTTACTAGCTAGCTGGGATGCATGGAGGCATCGCATCAGTCAATTAATGCCTGTCCCTATGCTATTTGTACTTTTCTTGCTTGCGCAATCAATCGCAGTTACCGCATGGTTAGGTGGAGAAGTAGTTTATAGGCACGGTATTGGTGTGTTATCACTGCCTGCCAGTGAGGGTGCCGGCCATAGTCATCATCATGGCGGCACTGAAACGACAGGTCATTCACATGTAGAAAAGGCCGCTGAGCCAGAAGCTGCTGATGGCCATCATCATGAGGCAGAAAAAGGAGAAACTCATGAACATTAACCAATTCCCTGTGCAATATCGCACAATGGCTGCCTTGGTAGGTGCCAGCTTGTTTTTAGGCGGATGCGCTACATTTTCCAAAGATGGTGGTTTTGGTAACGTGCAACAAACCACGCAACAACATATCAAGCAAGAAATAGCTTGGCCTAAGACTAAAGATGAACAACACAAAGTTAATGATCAAATAAATGCTTTGCTTCAACACAAGTTGGATGTTGAATCTGCTGTACAAATTGCCTTGCTAAATAATAAGCGGTTGCAGGCTTCTTTTTATGAGTTGGGTATTAGTGAAGCAGACGTTGTACAGGCAGGTCGTTTACCTAACCCGCGATTCTCTATGTTGTATGCCAAGAACAATGGCGAATACAAGATAGAACAAGCATTCACTTTCAACATCTTTTCTTTGATTACCATGCCTAAAGCGCTAGAAATCGAAAAACGGCGTTTTGAGCAGGTGCAAAAAGAGACGGCACTTGAAGTGTTGAAGCTGGCAAACCATACTCGTATTGCCTACTTTAATGCCGTTGCCGCGACTGAATTAGCGCGTTATAGCGAACAAGTGAAAGAAAGCGCTGAGGCCAGTGCAGAACTGGCTAGACGCATGTATAAGGCAGGTAACTGGAACAAATTAGAGCTAGCTAGAGAGCAAAGTTTTTATGCAGATGCAGCGTTAGATTATGCCAATGCTAAAAATAAGCAGGTGCGATCATACGAAGCGCTATCGAGGCTATTGAGTGTTCCTGCTGACCAGATGGTGTTAGCAGAACGGATGCCAGACCTCCCTAAAGCCGTTGAGGATCTACAGCCATTTGAAAAAGTTGCTTTTGAAAATCGTCTGGACTTACAAGCCACTCGCTTGCAAACAGAAGCTGTTGCCAAGCAATTAGGCCTTACTAAAACTACGCGTTTTATCAATGTGCTTGAAATAGGTCCTGCACGAGTGCTTGAAGGCAGAAGGAATGATCCATACAAAAAAGGCTTTGAAATTGGGTTTGAAATTCCTATTTTCGATTGGGGTACAGCCCGAGTAGCCAAGGCAGAAGCCATTTATATGCAGGCGGTCAATGAGACTGCCCAGGTAGCCATCAATGCGCAATCTGAAATCCGTGAAGCCTATAACATTTACCGTACCAACTACGATGTCACTAAGCATTTACGTGATGAAATCGTACCCATACGCAAAAAAATCTTGAGTGAAAACCAATTACGTTACAACGGTATGCTCACCAGTCCGTTTGAACTATTTGGTGACGCAAGGGCACAGGTTGCCAGCGTGAAAAACTATATTGAAGCATTACGTGAATTTTGGGTGGCTGATAGCACATTAAAAATGTCGCTGATTGGCTCTAACTCTATGGAAGGACAATAATGATGAATTTACCGAATCAAAACAGACGCGGCTTCTTTAGACTGGCAGGACTTGGACTGGCAGGTGTGGCCGCATCCTCAGTAAGTAAAGTAGCTATGGCTGCAATCCCTGAAATCGTATCGTCCGAGGCTGCCAATACTCAAGCACCCCTGCATCCCAATACTGGCAGACCGTATAACCCGGTTGTAACGCTGAATGGCTGGAGTTTACCTTGGCGCATGAATAAAGGCGTTAAAGAATTTCATTTGGTAGCCGAGCCTGTGGTCCGTGAAATCGCACCAGGTATGAAGGCTAATTTGTGGGGCTATAACGGACAAAGCCCCGGCCCAACTATTGAAGTCGTAGAGGGTGACAAAGTTAGAATCTATGTTACCAATCGACTGCCCGAGAAGACCAGTATTCACTGGCACGGTCAACGCCTACCCAGCGGCATGGACGGCGTAAGCGGCTTGAGTCAACCACCGATAGAACCGGGTAAGACCTTTATGTACGAATTTGAGGCTAAGCGACCTGGTACATTCATGTATCACCCGCATGCCGATGAAATGCTACAAATGGCAATGGGAATGATGGGTAGTTGGGTAACGCACCCCAAAAACCCAAAGTTTATGCCAGTAGACCGCGACTTTATCTTTTTGCTAAACGCCTATGATATTGACCCTGGTAGTTATACGCCTAAAGTAAATACCATGCTGGACTTTAATCTATGGACTTGGAATAGCCGTGCCTTTCCAGGAATTGATCCAATCGTAGTGCGCAAAAATGATCGCGTGCGTATCAGGATTGGCAATCTTACGATGACTAATCATCCGATTCATATACACGGGCATGAGTTTGAAATTACAGGCACAGATGGTGGATGGGTACCTGCGTCTGCGCGCTGGCCGGAAGTAACGACCGATGTTGCGGTTGGACAAATGCGTGCTCTAGAGTTTATCGCAAATGAACCTGGTGATTGGGCTTTCCATTGCCATAAAAGCCATCACACCATGAATGCTATGGGACATGATGTGCCAACTTTACTTGGTGTGAAGCAAAACGATCTTATGAAAAAAATAGGTAACCTAGTGCCGAGCTATATGCCAATGGGAGAAACAGGCATGGCAGAAATGACAGATATGGCTGAAATGATGGCTATGCCTCTACCAGATAATACGTTACCGATGATGGCAGGCAAAGATCAGTTCGGAGCCATAGAAATGGGTGGCATGTTTACTACTGTCAAAATACGCGAAGGTTTGGCACGGAATGATTATAAAGATCCTGGGTTTTACAAGCATCCAAAGGATACTGTGGCACATGAAGTGGAAAACGACTTGCCCCCAGTTAGTCGAAGAACACCGTTAAACACAGAAGAAGGCATTGAAATGACCGTCAGAAAACCAACTGGTCATGCGGGTCATTAATATAATAATGACCAACTCTTATTAAAAAACTGCCGATCATTAAATAGTTGGCAAACTTAGTGCGTTATGCCAGATATTGATCTGTTTATACATCCATAAATTCCCATCATTTATGGATGCAGAGTCGTTGAAATTCTGTGGAGAAATCTAGTAGCCCTGCACGCTGGCAATTTATCGCCAGCGTGGGGTGAGTTTTACTTTTAAATATTTTCCTGGCCTACAGATTGTGATGACTCTAATAAAATTGAATCAGGATGAAGTTCCGAGCTGGAATATATCAATAAATTTGGCGCTCCTAGATTTCCAGAGGATCTTAATAAACACCGTCTATTTGCATACTGGGGGAGAGCAGGGACACGACGCTGGTCTGACAATGCCGAATCATTGATTCGTGCAGCAGAAGATGGCGCTGGTATTTTATTATTCCCGGATTGGCAGTTAGGAGATGCATTACGAGCTGGAAAACTCATAACGCTTATGAATGACATTGAAGTGAATACAGGGGAAACTGATCAATCAATTTACCTATTGTACCCAGTAAGTAAATTTTCTTCCCTTAATACACGTACAGTAATCGATTACTTTGTAGAGAAATTCGGCAGTCCTCCATACTGGCAATATATTTCCAGCAGTGAATGATTTACCTTATTTCTTCGCATTAAACCTGTAATTCGTCCACCCATCCTGAATTGCGATTTCGATTTCTTTAAGGGTAGCTTTATATTGGGTTTTATCGCTGAGTATGCCAATAAACCCCAAAATATCAGCATTATTTATCAGTGATTGTGAAGCAATGCTGCTACCAATAGAAATTTCTCTCTGACTCATTCGTAGAAGCTCTATCTCCTCATCGTTAAGCATGCCAGGGCCTTTATCCGAAATATCCAGAGTAGAAAATGCGCTGCGTGAAGATCAAAATGCGTATCGTCAATTACTAATTGACCATAAGGAATCTGAGGCAGTTAGCTCTTCCAATTTACAGGCAAGAAAAGCTTATCTTCAGCAGTTGAAATTTGATCTTCAGACGATTGATGGAACTTTGTTGTTGCACGACATTCCCATCAACCCAGAAATAATTGGGCCATTGAAAACTCAAACCTCCCCGAGGTTACTCCAATTTGGGGAGATGACTCGCCTTATATTTAGCTGCTTAAAATTCGCCGGTGGTGAATGTCGAGCTACTTCTGAGATATTTACTTTTATCACTACTAATTGCCGCCGAAAGCTTACAGCAGATGAACGCAAGCATTTACGCTTTACTCTTGGCAAAAGACTAGTAGCACTTCATGCCAAAGGGTTTATCAGGATAACCAATCAAGCAAAGTCGAATTTTGAAGGAAGGTGGGAGTTGGCAAATTGGACGACACTCAGCACGAGGGGGCGTCCAAGAAAGAATAAACTTAATGATGAGTAAGTGTCTCCAGGCGCATACGTTGGTCGAAGCGGCCACTTTGTTCTTCCCCTTGGGGTGGGTAATTTATCCTTCCGGCTCACGGCCGAGGACGTTCAGCAGGTTATATACAAGAATAATGAAAAGACAATTGCGAGTTGAGTGGTAGATCTAGCTTGCAGTTTGCTTGACTTAAGAGTCATAGATTACACAATATTTAGCTGGAGACTCCCTTATTATCCGCCGCAACTGCATCATGGTCTAATGAGTTATGTAGATGTCTGGCAGCGTCCACATACGGCGTGCACATACTGGAGCGGAAATCATACGCTACTAACAATGAGCAGAAGACATCATCATGGCTAAGCACAGCACTTTTATGTTGCCTTAAGTGATTTTCTGGAAAGGCAGATGAGTTGCCAGTCCAAACTATCAGTGGAATTTTAGTTTGCTCTTTGGGTGCAATCATCACCGGTGCTGCATGCAGATACATCCCGTATTCTCCGAGCGACTCACCGTGGTCTGCGATATACATCATCCCAGCATCATAATTTTCTTCATAGGGTTTTAAAAACTTGATGACCTCTGACAAAAAGTAATCTGTATAGAGAATTGCATTATCGTAAGAATTGTCTATTTCCTGTTTGGTGCAATCTTTTAGCTCTTTGGATTTACAAACCGGGCTAAATTTCTCAAAGGCAGCGGGGTATCTTCTGAAGTACTCAGGACCATGGTTTCCCATTTGATGCAGCACGATCAAAATGTCTTTATCACCCTTAGATTTAATGTGTTTATCAAGGCCGTCCAGCATACCAATGTCCCTGCATTCTGGATCGCAGACTGGATTCAATGTTGTGGACTGGAAATTCTGGTATTTAACCCTTAAGGCAACGCCTTTGGAGTCGGAGTTATTATCCCTCCACAATACATCGACGCCATTCCTGGCAAGTACATCAATGACATTCTCCTGCTTTAATGCTGCTTGTTTATCGTAATTTTTCTTACCAAGGGAAGAGAACATACACGGCACAGAAACGCTTGTAGACGTACCGCAGGAGGACACGTTCTCAAAACTAATCACATTGGCGCTTGCAAGGTTGGGATTAGTAATTCGCTGATATCCGTTGAGTGAGAACCTGTCAAAACGAGCCGTTTCGCCAACCACCATAATCATCAGTTTACGTTTGTTGCCTATCGAGGAGGTTTTTACTGCATCTCCAGCAATGGTTTTGAGCGCTGTATTGCGTGCTTCGTAAACCTTGGCCTCTTGATTCAGGTAATTGTAGGCAGAGTAAATGGAGTAAGTGGGGTTCGCGTAAAACCTGACGATTTTATGCTCTCTAATGAATGAAGCGTAACCTGCAGTGAATGGTGCAACGACTACGATAGCAGTTAACACAAGAGCAGAAATCGCTTTGATTCGACCTTTGATTTCTTGTTTGAAGGCCAACCCTTTGGGAAAGAATTTGATGACCAAGTAGGCTGGTATGCAGCCTAACAGAACCAATCTGCTTAAAAGCTCAATGCTTATTAATCCTTGCATTTCCTTAAGGTCAGTTTGCGCTATGTTATCCATCATGGTGTGATCGATGACCACACCAAAGCTATCCATAAAGTACGCATTGATAGAGGCAACGATCAGCAATATAGCTAATACCCACTTTGCTGTTGTTCTGCCAATACAAAGAATCTGAAAGACGATAGCAATCGTAGCAAAAAAGAAAATTATCAGAGAGGCCAGGAAAGGTAGGTTATGGAAACTTACTGGATATGTTTTCAGCAAGTTTTGGCAAAGGGAGAAGTTGCCAGTCACCATAATGAATAACGAAATTGCCAATATCCACTTGGTTTGTGTTTCCGGTACAGAAAAGTATTTTGCAATCCCTGTTTTGAAAGTACTTGAAAGCATCGTCACATCTTCTAATGATTATCATTCCTGATAAGCAATTCAGATGCCAATTCATAACCTATTGAATTTTATATGTTTAATCCAAGTTAATACTGATATTCATGCATTTTTTGCAGAGTGAGAGGTTAAATGATCTGCAAAAAATGCAGTTATAAATGATCGATCCTATTGATAGTTCACAGAAATAAAAAAGCAGATTCGAAAGTTTTATTTTGGGATTTAGGCTCTCGTACATTTAGTTACACTGAAATCATTGACTCATCAATGAGTTATTGTTAGATTTAAAAAAGGCATGTATCAAATTTTCAAAAAATTCATGGTATTTCTTGCGCTGATCTCAGTGATGAGTTCATCGGCGTGGGCCTTTTCGCCTGAAGTTTTATTTGATGATGCGGTAACGTCTCAAGCAGTCATGCAAGATGTCCATTTGATTAATAAGTCACAAATCACTTCGGTCTCAGATAATCAAACTAATCAAACTGTCCCGATGCCTGAGCAGTTTTGTGATCATGCTTGCCACATTTCTGCGCATATCACGGCTATTGAGACCAGTGAAGTTGTTAGTACACTTCCTCAATTAGATTCGATGACTTTCCAAATCGAACCTAAAAATCAGTTCACCAATCCTGTCTTGAAAAGTCTCTATAGACCTCCTGCACTCGTTTAGTCAATTTTTCTAAGATGCTGACTCGATTCGGCATCTTGATCATTGATCTAACGAGAGAGGTCTTACCGTGTTTGAATCATCTATTAGAAGATGGCTATTACTTTCAATAGCTTTCTTCATAGCCCCAGCTATACAAGCTGAACCATTAACATTGGATGTAGCTTGGAATATTGCTGCCCAGAATAACCCTGATCTGAAACGCTTGATCGCTAACCAAAGTATTCCGGCTGGCGAATTCCAGGATGCATCAGGGCCACTTTATTACAACCCAACAGTCAACCTTGAGGCGAGAACGCGTCGTATTGCTCAAACTGGCGCATCGGACCCATATCGAGGCGAATATGGCATAGGCGTTTCTCAAACCTTTGAGATTGCCGGACAGCAAGGCTTCCGTAGGCAAGCAGCTGAGGAAAGCAAAACGGCAATTAGCCAGGACATTGCTGAAGAATACCGTGTCCTGCATGCACAATTGGAAGAGCAGTTTATTACTGTGCTCGCAGTACAAAAGCGTATAGAAGTTGAGAAGCGCATTCTCAAACTCATAGAGCAAAATACCTCACTGTCTCGCAAGCGGGTAAGTGCCGGTGAAGATAGTTTGCTTGATGGCAATCTAGCCATCGTTGATGCTGAACGCGCAAGAAATCAGCTGATCTCTTTGAATGAGCAATTGCTGCGTGCCAGAACCCAACTGGCTGCCACACTACAACTTAATGCCAATGACTTTCCCGAGGTCACGGGTCAGTTAACTCCAAATCAGACGCAATATACACTGCAAGATCTTTTCAACAAATTAGATTCCCGCCCAGGCATTCAGGCACTAACCAGTAAAGAAGCTTCTGCACGCTCACGTTTGGAGCTGCAAAAAAGCATGCGTTATCCAGATTTAACGGTGAGTCTGATCAATACCACCGAAGCCAGCTTGGCTGGTAGCGACAATATCTCCTCCATCGGTGTTTCTTTGCCGTTGCCTATCTTCCGCCGAAATGCTGCGGGTGTAGGTCGTGCGGCCGCTGAGCTTACTCAATCAGAAATCAACCGCACCTCTGGTACTCGCAATGCAAAAGCGACTATAGAGGCAGCATGGTTACGTCGTGAAAATATCAAAGACCGTGTAAGACGGTTAGATAGCGAGGTATATCCGAGGTTGGAAGAAAACCTGACGCTTTCCAGGAAAGCCTTTGAAAACGGAGAAATTGGCTTACCTCAGTTGTTGATTGTGCAAAGGCAGGTTGTGGATGCGCAGCGCGACATTATTGATGCTCAAAAAGAACTGCGCCTCGTGCAGATCGAATTGGAATATATCTCTGGCTGGCTATCCCCTATAGCTGCAACTGATCAAAACTAGGAAACTAAAATGCTAAAGTTCTTCAGAAATTTATACGTGATTGCACTGGCATTTTCAGTCATCATTTTCCTCATGCTTTTAAGCGGGTGCAGTTCTGAGAACAACCAGTCTCAAGAGCCGAAAACAGAAACCTCAAGTACCCCAGCGGAGACAAAAGCTGATGAGGATTTAATTAAATTAAGTCCTGCCGAGATACAGCAAAGTGGTGTCACCGTCGCTAAGGTAACCAAGCAACCAATACAGGATCAGCTCAGTTTTACAGCGAACATTTTGGCCAATCAAAATAAACTGGCTCATGTCACGCCTCGTATTGAAGGGAAGCTGTCCAAAGTGATCGCCAATCTTGGAGATCATGTAAAAACAGGTCAAATCCTAGCTGAGATTGACAGTGTTCCGATGGGAGAGGCTCGTGCGCAATTTAGAAGCTCTAAGACCGATCTTGCGCTAGCTCAGGCGAACTTTGATCGCATATCCAAGCTGTATGAAGACAAGGTTGTGCCACAAAAGCAATTCATTGAATCTCAGTCTGCATTGGAGCGTGCTAAATCAGCGCTCTATGCAGATTCTGAAAGATTAAGAATGTATGGCGGTCTGGATCAGCAGAGTGGTTCTACCTACCTATTGAAAGCACCATTCAACGGCATCGTGATAGAGAAAAATGCAGTGATTGGTGAATTAGCCAATCCAGCAGATACTATTTTCACGATCGCGGACATGTCCACGGTGTGGATTGATGCCGATGTTCCAGAAAGGGATTTGCAATATCTGGAAGTCGGTAAAACAGCCAGCGTCACTGTCACCGCCTATCCCGATGAAGTATTTACCGGGAAAGTGAGCTACCTATCTAGCGTAGTGGATAAAACCACCCGTACGGTCAAGGCGCGTATCGAACTGCCTAATACCGAGCAAAAGCTTCGCATCGACATGTTTGCCAAGGTCGTTCTGAATCACTCTGGTACGAAGGATGTTCTGGTTGTACCTAATGCATCTGTCGTGATGGTACAAGGCATCCCCAACGTCTACGTGAGCGAAGGTGGCGGATTTAAGTCAAGAGCAGTAGAGCTAGGTGCCCGATATAACGAGTATGTCGAAATTAAAACTGGATTAACTGAAGATGAAAGTATCGTTCAGACAGGGGTATACGCTCTAAAAGCTCGACAACTCAAATCACAAATCAGTGATGAGCACTAGGAGAGCAGCATGTTGAATTGGATATTAGATGCTGCCCTCAAATACAAGCTTCTTGTCATTCTTGCATTTGTTGTCGTGGTTTTTTTCGGTGTCAAAGCATGGCAGGAAGTCCCTTTAGATGCCTTCCCAGACGTGACTCCTGTGCAGGTAAACGTGTATACGGAGTCTCCTGGACTTGCTTCTGAGGATGTTGAAAAGCTAATTACCTTTCCAGTCGAGAGTTCTTTGGCTGGCCTGAAAGGTATTGAGGAGATTCGGTCAGTTTCATTGTTTGGTTTGTCTTATGTCAGTGTTTATTTTTCTGATACTACTGACATACAACAGGCTCGCTTTTTGGTGGGTGAAAAGCTAGCTGATGCTCGCTCCAGAATGCCGGCAGGTTATGGCGAACCAACACTTGGCCCCAACACATCAGGTTTAGGTCAGGTACTTTGGTATACCTTGAAGTCCGATAAGCAAAGCACTATGGATCTTCGCACATTGCATGACTGGAATGTGCGCATGGTAATGCGTACCGTACCCGGAGTCGATGACATCACATCCTGGGGAGGCAACGAGAAACAATTTCAGGTTCAAATCGACCCTCAAAAGCTATTCAAATATGGTCTGACTTTCTCTGAAGTCATCGACAGGTTAGTGGCAAATAACCATCAGGTTGGTGGGCAATACGTCAATATTGGCCAAGAGCAGTTCTTGGTTCGCGGCTTAGGCCTGGTTAAAAATAGCCGCGATATTCAACGTATCGTCGTCTCTGAGAATCAGGGTACGCCAGTTTATGTAGAAAACATTGCCAAAGTAGTTGAAGGGGCAGGCCCCCGTTTTGGTGCTGTTACGCAAGATGGCAAGGAAGTTGTGATGGGTATGGTACTTGCCAGGATTGGTGAAAATGCCCAGCAAGTGGTTGATGCTGCCAAAGAGAAGTTGGAGCTGGTGAAAGCCACCTTACCTAAGGGTGTGACACTGGAAACTGTTTATGATCGAACCGCGATCATTGACAAGGCTATACGTATGGCAGACCGCGCCATGATTGAGGGCGCATTGCTAGTCATTGCGGTGCTGTTCATGTTGCTTGGCGAAGTGCGTTCGGCTTTAGTCGTCGTTGTAGCAATCCCAATGGGCCGTCTGATCGCTTTTATCTTCATGGAGAAATATGGCATCTCAGCTAATCTGATGTCATTGGGTGGTTTGATTATTGGCCTAGGTATGACCATTGATGGCCCACTGGTTCTTGTTGAGAACTGCTTCCGTCGTTTGGCTCACTTCGCTGGTCAAAAGGTAGATAGATCCAAAATCGTACTCGATGCTTCACGAGAGGTGATCAATCCAATCACTTTTGGTGTGTTGATCATCACCGTGGTTTTCCTGCCTATATTCTCCCTGACGGGGCTGGAAGGGAAGCTATTTAAGCCCTTGGCCATCAACATGACTTTTGCCATGATTGGCTCAATGATCCTGACGCTGACACTCATTCCAGTGTTGTGTTCTTTGGCATTGAAGCCAAAGGAAGAGAGAGACCCATGGCTGATTCGTTTAATCAAGCCTAAGTATGTATCTCTGCTGAAGTGGTGTTTGTCACATAAGAAGCTAGTTGTAGGCTCTACGGGTATTGCCTTCATTGCCGCCTTAGCGATGTTTCCATTCCTGGGCAAAGAGTTTATGCCCAACCTGCAGGAACAGGACATCCTCTTTAGGGTGACAGGCATCCCTTCTACCTCACTTGAGCAATCCATTTCAGTCTCTGATCGTGTGGCGAAGAGCCTCAAAAAAATGCCCCAAGTGCAAAGCAGCCTGGCAATGATTGGTCGTGCAGAAAAGGGTGAAACCGCTGACGTGAACTACATGGAAGTACTAGTGCATTTAAAACCAGCAGATTCATGGCCTAAAGAAATTACCTATGCCGACCTCGCGCAGCAGCTCCAGGAGCAAGTTGAAAAAGATGTCCCTGAGGCTGTTATTTCGGCTTCTCAACCTATCCAGTCTCGGGTTGAAGAGTTGATCTCGGGCGTCAGGGCAACTTTGTCTGCAAAAGTCTATGGTGAAGATCTTGCAACCATTGATCGTATCGCTAATCAGGTAAGAGCTGTGGTCTCCAAAGTTAATGGAGTTACAGATCTGGCGTTGGAAGCCAACATAGGAAAACCGCAACTCATTATCAATGTGGATCGTGAAGCGATTGCCCGTTATGGCATTAATGCTGATGATGTTTTGCAAGTTGTGCAATCAGGTATTGGTGGCAAGCCCGTCTCTACGCTGATTGACGGTGTGAAGCGATTTGCCATCCAAGTTTGGTTACAACCGGAGTACCGCAGTGATATTCGAGCAATTAACGATATCCCCATTTCAACATCTCAGGGTGCGTTGATTCCGTTGTCTCAAGTTGCTAGCGTTGATATTGAAGAGGGTTATTCATTTGTCAGACGTGAGCAATTGCAACGTTATGCAGTGATTCAAATGGACGTGCAAGGTCGAGACATTGATGGCTTTGTTAAAGAGGCTCAAGCCGCGATTGAGCAGCAAGTAAAACTTCCAAGTGGATATTGGATTCAATGGGGTGGCGCATTTGAGAACCAGCAACGAGCCATGACTAAGCTGGCAATCATCGTACCGCTTACCATTGGTCTGATATTCGTTCTTCTCTACACAGCCTTCCATTCACTACGTTATGCCGGACTGATTATTGCCAATGTGCCTTTCGCAGCAATCGGCGGCATTTTCTCTCTGGCAATTGCCGGCCAGTACCTCTCGGTGCCTGCGGCGATTGGCTTTATCGCAGTGTTCGGGGTGGCCATGCTGAACGGTATTGTCTTGGTGGAGTTTATCAATGGCTTACGCGAAGAAGGCAAGTCCGTAGATGAGGCTGTACTGGAAGGTACCACACTCAGATTAAGGCCTGTGATGATGACGGCCATGGTAGAGATCTTTGGTTTGATCCCGTTCTTACTTGCAACCGGTGTCGGTTCAGAAATCCTTAGACCACTTGCTGTCGTGGTTATTGGAGGCCTTCTCACGGCTACGGCACTTACCTTGGTTTTCCTGCCGGTTGCGTACGACTGGATGGAAACAAGGAGGGAGCTCGGCGAAGCTAAAGGCCCAAATTGATTTGGAGTTTTGGTTAATTAAGTGATCGGATCAGGTTGCATTTGTAGCAGCCTGATCATCAGCATAAATGTTTCATGATTCCATTAAGGAGAATATCGTGAATAGATCTAAGAATCATAAAAACGAAGCTAAACAATGCAGTGATTGCATTGATAAAGAACCAGTCATTACTACTGCACTTTCAGAGGGTACATTGACAGCATCTTTATCTACTCTAGAGCAAGCAAGATTTCGTATTCCATCCATGGATTGTGCTTCTGAGGAGGCTGAGATTAGACGTGCGCTTGCAAAGATTGATGCAATTAAAAGCTTAAGATTTAATTTGGGAGCACGTGAACTGATCATCGATGCAGATGCGAATAGCATCCCATTAGCTATGGAGGCAATCAAGAAATCAGGTTTTGAACCTGAATTAGTCCTTGACGAGAAAAACTCTGAAGTCATTACAGCGTCTCCAAAAGGACTTTGGAATAGTTGGGGTAAACCAATCGCCGGCTTGGTTTTGGCAGTAGCAGCCGAAGTCCTGGAGTTTGCATTTACAGGTACCCAAGAAATTCGATTTCTTGGAATGGCTTTGGCTGGTCTCTCAATCGCTTTGACAGGGTTAGATGTTTATATAAAAGGACTCAAAGCATTTAATGATGGACGTTTAAACATCAATGCATTAATGACCATTGCTGTCACCGGTGCATTTCTCATTGGTCAATGGCCTGAGGCTGCAATGGTGATGGCGCTCTATGCAATCGCAGAAGCTATCGAAGCTAAGGCTGTAGATAGGGCACGGAACGCAATTAAGAGCTTGATGGAATTAACCCCAGAAGATGCTGAGGTGTTGCAATCGGATGGTGCCTGGAAGCGTGAATTGGTCAAAGATATTCCAATTGGTGCAAAAGTGCGTATTCGACCCGGTGAACGTATCCCGCTAGATGGCATTGTGGTCTCCGGGCAGAGTGCTATAGACCAATCTCCTGTTACCGGCGAAAGCCTACCAGTGGATAAGTCTCCAAATGATCAAGTGTTTGCCGGAACTATCAACCAAGCGGCTGAATTAGAGATTCGAATCACTGCCCTTTCTTCGAACAGCACAATATCCAGAATCATTAATGCGGTTGAGCAGGCCCAAGGTTCCCGGGCGCCGACACAGAGATTCGTAGATTCCTTTGCGGCGATCTATACACCAGCGGTTTTTGTTCTTGCACTGATCGTGGCTCTCTGGATGCCATTCTTACTAGAGTGGACCTGGATGAAGTCTATTTATAAAGCACTTGTATTACTGGTGATTGCTTGCCCGTGTGCGTTGGTGATATCGACGCCTGTTACCGTAGTAAGTGGCCTTGCAGCAGCAGCGAGAAGAGGCATACTCATCAAAGGTGGAGTTTATCTTGAAGAGGCCCGTAAGATAAAAGCGGTTGCGCTAGACAAGACAGGAACGATTACTGAAGGTAAGCCCAAGCTATCTGGTTTTGCTGTATTTGATGTGCAATCTAATCCCGGTGAACTGAGAAGTATTGCTTATAGTCTGGCATCTAGGTCAGATCATCCCGTGTCAAAAGCAATTGCTGAGGGCTTATCTGGGGAAACTAAGGATGTGAAGAATTTCAAAGCTGTTGCTGGACGTGGAGTACAGGCAAAAATTGGAAACAGTACTTTTTTCTTGGGAAACCATCGCTGGATTGAGGAGATGAACCTTTGCTCCTCCGAATTGGAAATGCAATTAGCCAAGCTAGAAAATGCCGGTCGCACTGTTAGCTTACTGGCCACCTTCGAAAAAGTGCTGGCAGTTTGCTCGGTAGCGGATACGATCAAGTCCTCTTCAAAAGAAGCTGTTTCAGAGCTCATAGGACTTGGAGTCACACCTGTCATGCTAACAGGGGATAATCTGGCCACCGCTAAAACGGTAGGTATCCAAGCTGGCATCAATGAAGTCAAAGGTAATCTATTACCAGAAGATAAATTAAAGGAAATTGAATCTCTTCAGAAACAATTCGGTGTGACTGCCATGACCGGCGATGGAATCAATGATGCGCCATCACTAGCACGAGCTGATATTGGTTTTGCGATGGGAGCAGCTGGGACACACACTGCGATGGAAGCAGCAGATGTTTTGGTAATGAATGATGATCTACGTAGGTTGCCTGAAACAATTCGCCTATCAAAACAAACGCATGCCATTCTTTGGCAGAACATTGCTCTAGCCTTGGGCATCAAGTTTGTATTTTTATATCTTGCCTTATTTGACAATGCATCTATGTGGATGGCTGTCTTTGCTGATATGGGTGCCAGTTTGCTAGTGGTATTTAATGGTTTGAGATTGATTTACTTCAATCGACAATTAAGAACCTAATACAAATAAACAGCTTTTATTTTAGGAGGTCTAAATTGATACTTAAGAAATTAGATGCTGAACTTAACTTTCACCAAGCAGCACTGCGCGTACGCAACCAGCGCCAAGAATTACTAGCATCAAATATCGCCAACGCTGACACGCCCCAATACAAAGCGCGTGACATTGATTTTCAATCTGCAATGCAGTCAGCACTTCAACAAAGTGTTGGAGTTGGTCTTGTAACACAACCTGCAAGTGAAATGCAGCAAACCAATAATGCTCATATAAATGGTAATGCTGGCAATGGTTACCCCGGATCAGGTGACGTATTATTCCGATCATTGAGACAAGGATCCGTAGATGGCAATACCGTTGATATGGACGTAGAGCGAAACGCTTATGTAGATAATGGAATTCGCTACGAAGCAAGTCTCACGATGATGACTGATAAAATCAAAGAGGTGATGGCGGCTATTAACGGGCAAGATAAATAACGGTCACTATGGCATTATTCTGAGTCGAAATATTAGTTTATGACCATACACCCGGAACCTAAGCACTATTAGTTATGGCGCAATAACTTAAGAATGTTGTATTAAGCATATTACTTGCTGAAACTTAAATAAAATCAATGATTGACCAAATGATGCAAAGCGAATAACATGTTTTATAACAACTGACCCATAGTATATTGTGGCGTGACCACTCTGACCTTGGGGGGGAAGGCCAGCGAAAGCTGGTTTTTTCATTTTTAGATGTCCACACGTACGCCAAGCTCGACAACGACATGAGGTTGTCCTGAATTTTGTGTAAACGGCGGTTGATTACTGCCGAGGCATTCTGTCCTCGAACTGTATGGTAAACCTGTTTAGCGCAGGTTTCCAATCTCTCAGTGGCATAGACCACTTCTCACTGATGTTTTGCAAGGCCAGATAGAACAGCTTAATCAGTGATTCATCATTCGGAAACGAACCACGGTTCTTGGTGATTTTACGCAAGCTCATATTTACAGACTCAATGGCATTGGTGGTGTAAATCACTCGTCTGATTTCAGGCGGATAATCAAAGAACGGAATGATGCGCTGCCAGTTGCTGCGCCAGGATTTGGCAATCAAGGGGTAAGTCTCACCCCACTGATGCTCAAAGTCCAGCAGCGCCATTTCAGCCTCAGCCAATGTGGCAGAGCTGTAAATCAGCTTGAGGTCAGCCGCCACCGCTTTACGTTTGTTCCAGCCCACATAGTTCAGGCTATTGCGCACCATGTGGACGATACAAAGCTGGACAGTGGCTTGTGGGTAGACAGTTTCAATCGCTTCCGGGAAGCCTTTTAAGCCATCTACGCAAGCAACGAAGATGTCTTGTACGCCACGGTTCTTGAGTTCGGTGACTACGGCCAGCCAGAACTTGGCCCCTTCAGTCTGGGCGATCCATAAGCCCATGACTTCCTTGTGACCTTCCATGTTAACGCCGATGGCAAGGTACACCGCTTTAGCACGCACACTACCTGCATCTCTGACTTTGACATGGATGCAATCCAGGTAGACGATGGGATAGATACTGTCGAGTGGGCGAGACTGCCACAGTTTCACTTCATCAATCACCGCATCAGTGACATTGGAGATTAACGTCGGTGAAATCTCGGTTCCGTACATTTCGGACAAGTGCTGTTGAATCTCACGTACCGTCATGCCTCTGGCATACAGGGAGATAATCTTGTCATCAAAACCCGTCCAGCGGGTTTGATGTTTGGGAATCAGTTGCGGCTCGAAGCTACCTGCGCGGTCTCGGGGGATTTCAATCGGCAGTTCACCAAAGTCCCCTTTGAGGGTCTTGCGGCTTTTACCATTACGGGTGTTGCCAGTCGCATTCTTTACCGGCTCATTCTTATCGTGGCCTAGGTGTTCGGCCATCTCTGCTTCAAGAGCACGCTCAACCAATGCTTTGGTTAATTGCTTGAGCAGTCCATTCTCACCTATTAAATCTTCGGGCTTTTTATAATTTGCCAACAATCCATCAATCAGATCGTTGGGAAGGGGTTTTGATACGGTCATTTCTACTCCAAAAGTACGTGCGCAGTTTCCTGCAAAATGACCGTTTACACAAAATTATTTATACCCTCAACGACATCGCAACAAACAATGCTTTGGGTAAAAGTTATATTTCCGACAATCACCAAACCACTTTGCTGTTTAGCTTAACTGGCCAGGATTTACTCCCCGAAAGCATTCAATAAATCTTCTATTAATGGTAGAGGATGAGCTCATTAGATCTAGCCCATCCTCATGATTTCGAGTGGTAGTAGCTATCTATGCTAAGCCATCAATATCTCAGTATGCCTATGATGTCCTTGATGGTATCCTCGCCACCATCGGGAAAGGCCATTTTTGAATATTTTCCTAAAAATATCATCAAAACGCTCTTTTTCACTGAGTTTTCTCGTGTCTTCCCGCCAAGCAATTTCATTTGCAAGATCCATCAAATATTTTGGAGTTATACGATGACCAATTCCATACTCATACCTTCTTAAGCGGCTAAAATAGGACTCAGCCTGATTCTCGTTAACCCCGTCTTCTCTAACAAACTCTTTAGCATGCTCAACTGACTCGTGGTCATACCACTGTGAAAGTCTAGTGTATGCCGAGCTTTCGTCAGACATGATTGATGTCCCATTGCTGACATACCGCCTTATTAGTGTTTCTGCATTAATACTATTTTCCGCCATTGCAATCGATACGATGGTTCGTTTTCCACCCACTCCTCTATCTAAAGAAACCTCGCGCATCACCATCACGATACGTCTATTTTTTCGTCGTTCAATATTCTGAGGCGAAGAGGCATACCTCTCTGTATGGTTGTAATCATGAAAGTTTAGACCATGAAGATCAAAAAAAATATTCTGTCTTACTAGTAGGCTATTCGAAAATCAAGGACAGAATGATTGATGATCAATTTCTAAGTAATGTGGGTGTATCAGAATTCAAGGATGAAGGTACTGCAATTTTAGTTCTAGCTATGGGATAGCTAATCCTGTTCTGTATTCTTTTCAAAGTTACGGTATTAATGTCTCACTACATATTTGTAGAACTGGTTTGCCTATACCATGAACTTCACTAGGTTGTGAGAGACATATACCCTGCTTCTAAACCAATTCGAAAGAAAATAGCGTTTCCAGATGATCTTCCGCTGTCAACGCCAGGTTGGAAATGACTTCCAAGCTTCGCTGTATTAAGAATTGAGTCGGGTGATCTCCAGCTATCGGATTGGCATGCGAATTGCAGGACTATCACCCCGAGTAAATTACGTATTAATTAATTAGTACAATTGTTATTAAGATTACATACACATCAAAATTACGTATTTCACAAAGAAAGATTGAAATTCAGCTTGAAAATAATGTGTTAAAACCATGCACCCAAGTTACGCATTAATTAATGAGCAATACTCAGCAGTAGCAAACCTGTTACGATTAAGGCCTCTAATAACTATTTTAGAGGCCTTTCTTATTGGCACCGCCGGGTAACCTTATCCTGTCCACGGCCACTCTTCTTCCCCCTTCAATAACACTTTAACCATCATTCACTTTAAAATATGACGATCATCATATAAAATGTGAGGCATGAGCAATCAGTCTGTGAAAAAAAATAAGGCCACACGCAAAGAAATGAGCCATGCGCGCATTTTAGAAACGGCTGCCAAGGCAATACGTAGAAGTGGCTATAGCGGCACCGGTGTCGCCGATATTATGAAAGAGGCTGGTCTGACGCATGGCGGGTTTTATGCGCATTTTGCCTCTAGAGATGAAATGCTGGCTGAAGCTGCAAGCTTGGCTGGTGCGGAGACGATCGCCATTGTCGAACAAGTGTTCGCTAAAACGCCACAAGAGCAACGCTTATGGGCATTAATGAATGCTTATTTATCTAATGAACACATTGCAAATATAGACATGGGATGTTCTTTCGCAGCACTGGGTTCTGAAATGCATAGACAAGCGCCTGAAGTTAAGGCCGCCTCTACTCAACGAATGAAGGAAATGATCAACTTAATCGAAGGTCAATTACCTAATTCTAGTCACTTCAATGCCCATGCTGAAGCGCTTCTGATGGTATCCACGATGGTTGGTACACTCATGCTGGCGCGTGCGGTTGATGATGCTGAACTAGCTGAGGCCTTTCGGCAAGCGGCACTTCAACACTATGCGCCGCAACATATTTGAAATAGTGACATCAGGTTTTTTTGGCTAAAAATATGATGATCATCATATTTATTAAAAAAGAATCATCATAAAAGGACAGCACGATGAGAGCACTTATCCTGAAACGCTACGGCAAATCTAATCAACTGGCATTTGCTGACATTGCAAAGCCCAACATACGACCTGACGAAATACTGGTTCAGGTGCATGCGGTAGGCTTAAACCCGATTGACTATATGATTCCCAAAGGGACGTTCAAGCCGATACTTAAATTCAAGCTACCTGCGGTGATGGGCAGCGACCTGGCTGGCGTTGTGGTAGAGGTTGGGAGCCGTGTGACACGCTTTAAAACGGGGGATGCGGTCTATGCCAGCATTTTTGATTTAGGCACTGGATCCCTCGCTGAATATGCTGTTGTTCCTGAAAGCGCTGCAGCCATCAAACCAGAAAAACTAAATTTCATCCAGGCTGCCTCAATCCCCATGGTGGGGCTCACTGCCTGGCAAGCACTTAAAGAGCGCACGCATATTCAGCCCGGGCAGCAGGTATTCATACCGGCCGGTTCCGGCGGGATCGGCACATTCGCGATCCAGCTCGCCAAATACTTGGGTGCCAAAGTGGCAACGACGACAAGCACGAACAATGTGGCATTAGTGCGACATCTGGGCGCGGATGAAGTCATCGATTACAAAACGCAGGCCTTCGAAAAATTACTACGTGGTTACGATATGGTGTTAGGGACAGTGAGAGGCGATGGCATTGAAAAGTCACTGCAAATTCTCAAACCCGACAGCCGGGTGATCTCGTTAATTGGCCCGCCAGACGCGGCTTTTGCCAGCAAAAGAGGCATGGGGATTTTAATGAAACTGATCTTTGGTTTAATCAGCCACAAAATCATCAGGCTCGCCAAAAAACGAGACATTGAATACAGCTTTATGTTCGTGCACCCAGATGGCCAGCAACTGTCTGAAATCGGAAAATTGCTTGATGCGGGGCATATTCAGCCCGTGGTGGACCAAGTCTTTTCGTTCGACAAAACCATAGAGGCTCTCGCTTATTTAGAGGCAGGTCGAGCCAAGGGAAAAGTAGTTGTCAGTTTGATTTAAAGCCAGTGTTGACCCATTTTTAGTATCAATCAAGGAGATATAACATGAAAAGTAAAGTTGCGATTGTGACAGGCACTTCATCGGGAATCGGCGCCGCGACGGCTGAGATGCTGGCTAACGCGGGTTATAAAGTATACGGGACCAGCCGCAAAGGGGCGCAGGCTAACCAGCGCGCTTACAAAATGATTGCCTTAGACGTGAATAGTGAGGCCTCTATACACGCGGCCTTGAAGGAAGTGATGCAGACTGAAGGCCGTATTGATCTGGTGGTGAATAACGCCGGGTTTGGTGTCGCAGCGGGCGGTGCTGAAGAGAGTTCGGTAGAGCAGGCGAAAAGTATTTTTGAAACTAATTTTTTTGGCGTTGTGCGTGTAATACGAGCCGTTGTCCCTTATATGCGGCAACAAGGGCAAGGACGCATCATCAATATAGGCTCTATTCTTGGTTTAATCCCAGCACCATACATGGCGACTTATGCGGCGAGCAAACACGCGATTGAAGGCTACTCAGAATCGCTAGACCATGAACTGCGCACCAGGGGAATCCGCGTATCAGTGATTGAACCTGCTTACACTAAAACCAATTTTGAAGCGAATGCCCCAGAAGTCGACACCAAGATTGAAGCGTATGACGTTGCCCGGAAAGCACTGGCGAAGATCTTAAAATCGGCAGTAGAAAACGGGGATGATCCCAAAGTCGTTGCCAAAGTGGTATTGAAAGCAGCCAATGCCAAGCATCCTAAAATACGATACACGTCAGGGAAATTAGCTTGCCGATTAAGCTTTTTACGGAGATTTGCACCTGCAGCATTGGTTGATAAAGGGATTCGTCAAGAAATGAAGTTGGACATACTCGACAAAATAGCTGACTAAAGACAGGCCTTGATCATGCATTTATCTTTTCACTCTCTTGCACTATTCACGGCTGCTTTATTTTTGCTACTCGCCATCATATGGATGCTTGCCCCCACCAGGCTTTTAGCCGCGTGGGGAGTCGGCTTTTCAGATACTGCGGGACTGGTCAGCAGAAGAGCGGCGGCACTCTATGCGGGTATCGCCTTGATGTTTTTTCTGGCGAGGCATGCAGCGCCATCCGCCACCAGCGATGCCCTTATCTATGGGCTAATAGCTACATGCATGATACTGGCTTTATTGGGGATTTATGAGTTTGCAAAAGGCAGGGCAAACAAGGGGATTCTGACTGCAGTTTTGATTGAGGTCGCGTTATGCCTGTTGTTTTTACTGCCTATGTCATTGAGCGACCTCGTATAACCTCTCAGCATCACGTCCAGACATATCACTTACCTTGAAATAGATTTACTATCGGCAGATCTATGTAGGCATGTATAAGGAAAGCTCAATGACCATACTTGAAGCGACATTTGAACAGAAATTGTTTGAGCTGATCCCGCAAACCCGGAATCTGGGTATCCATATCACACACATCGGGGATGGCGAACTGCAAGTAAGTGGCTCGTATGCACTCAATAAAAACCATCTGGACATTGTATTTGGTGGCAGCATTGCCGCCATTTCGATTACGACCGCCTGGTCATTGCTGCAACACAAAATACAGCAAGCCGGACTGACGGGCAGCCTGGTAATCAAGCAGCAGGAAATCAAGTTCTTGCTGCCAGTACATAGCGATTTCGAGTGTGTTGCCACCTTGCAATCGGTCGAGGATTGGCCGTTATTTCTAGAGAGTTATCGCCAGCGCGGGCGAGCAAAACTGATCATCAATGCGCACATTGTGTGCGAATCCAGAATCACGTCAACGTTTCAGGGGGTGTTTGTTTTATACCAGCCGAGCTGAGATCGCGCCAAGTTTAACTCGCCTGTAAAACAGCTTGATGCTTGGCAGACAGTGGCGGCTGGGCAACCCAGGCTTCAAACGCATCCAATGCCAAAGGCCTGGTGAAATAATAGCCCTGGAAAATTTCACAACCCAGGTCCTTAAGCACATTGAGTTGTGCTTCGGTTTCGACGCCTTCGGCCAGGATTTCCAATTTGAGGCTTTGCGCCAGCGAAATGATGGCATTGACGATGCTTTCATGGTCATGGCCATTGAGCATATCGCGCACAAAAGACTGGTCAATTTTCAATTGGTCAAACGGCAAGCGTTTCAGGTAAGACAATGAAGAATATCCCGTGCCAAAATCATCCAGCGAGAAGCAGACACCGATTTGCTTGAGGGCAGCCATTTTGGCAATGATGTCCTCGACATTATCCACCAGCATGCTTTCTGTCAGCTCCAGTTTCAGATTGCCGGGATCTATGCCTGTTTCAGCGAGCATATGCTGAACTTCTGTCACAAAGTCTGGCTGCAAATATTGCTTGGGGCTGACATTGACCGAAAGCACCAGGTGACGTAATTGTGAATGTGCGGCCCAGCGCTGCAACATGCCACAGGCTTCCTGCAACACCCAGCGGCCTAGCTCTACAATCTGGCCGGTATTTTCTGCCAGGCTGATAAATTGCCCGGGCATAATAACGCCGTGATCAGGATGCACCCAGCGCACCAGCGCTTCAGCGCCGACGATATCGTGTTTCTGATTGTATTGCGGCTGAAAATGCAGAATGAATTCCTGCTTCTCAATCGCTGTGTGCAAATCGGCCTCCAGCGCGGCGCGTTGACGCAACTCGGTTTCCATTTGGGTATCAAAAAACTGATAGCCATTGCGTCCGGCTTCTTTGGCTTTATACATGGCCATGTCTGCACGACGCAGCAATTCGTCCGTTTGGCTCATATGTTCCGGGTCAAACAGCACCACACCGATACTGGGCGTGGTGTAATGTTGATAATGTTTGAGGTTAAACGGTTTTTTAAAGGCGGCCACAATCTTTTCACACACACGTCTGGCCTGCTTCTCTGCCTGCAAGGCATCATGATGCAAACTATCCAGCACAACTACAAATTCATCTCCGCCCAGGCGACTCACCGTATCCAGGCGTCGTACCGACTGCCTGATGCGTTTGGCCACTTCGACCAGCAAGGCATCGCCAACATCGTGGCCGTGCGTATCATTGAGCGTTTTAAAGTTGTCGATATCGATAAACAACAAAGCGCCGCCCGTTTCCTTGCGCATGGCTTTGCGCACATGCGAAGCCAGTTTTTCCTGTAACAGCATGCGGTTGGGCAAGCCGGTCATGGTGTCGTAATAAGCCAGCTGGCGGATTTGCGCATCGGCCTGTTTGCGCTCGGTAACATCCCTGAGCACCGCCACCCAATGCGTGACCAGGCCACCTTTATCCAGTAACGGCAGCGCATCCATTTCAAGTGAAATGCCGACACCGTCCTGATTCACGGTCACCACCTCGGTTTTGACCGGGCGCATGTGCTGAAAGGCGTCTTTGATCCGCTCCAGTTCACGCCCTGGCGTCGCCTCCTGAAACAACTCAAAGGGGGAAATGCCGCCTAGAAAATCCACTGAGCGGCCGGTAATGCGGATAAATGCCTCATTTAAAAAAACGATTTTTTGCTGCATGGGCGCATGCAGCGGCGATTCGGTAATCATCACAATGTCATTGAGCCTGGAGACCCCATTTCGCAATAAATGTAGCTGCTCGTCTGACTGCTCACGTTCAATCGCCAGCCCGAGAATCTGGGCGTAGCTGTCGATAAAGTCCAACTCAGCCACTGGTGGGCTATGTCGCTGCTGGCGATACATGGCCAACACGCCCAGCACACGGCGGCTGCGCGACAAAATAGGCATGGTCCAACAGGCGCGCAACCCATGGGTAATCGCCAGTTCGCAGCATTGCTGCCATAACGGGTGTGTGCTGATGTCTTCGGCAATTACGCGACCTTCTGTGAGCGCGGCAATGCCGCAAGCCCCTAATTCGATCCCATCAATGGCTTTTGCATACGCGGCCGGCAGCCTGGCAGAAGCCGTGTGGCGCAAATGCTGGCCTTCTTTGTCCAGTAGCAACATCGCACAACTGACATCCGCAAACTGCTGTTCAATTAACAATACAGCCGCATGCAAAATATCTGGCAACGCCACATCGGCCAGCATCATGGCCTGAATTCTGTCCTGCCCCTGTTTGATGGCTGCGAGTTGTTTGTGCGCGGTGATGTCTTGCAGTGAGCCTTGCAGTTTGACAATCTTACCTTCGCTGTCACGCACCGGCCGCCCCATGGCGCGCACCCAAAAGCGACGACCATTGGCAGTGATCTTTTCCATCTCCAGGTCATAAGGGACGCCTTCATCGACACACTGTCGAATCGCGCTACACATCAGTGCCTGGTATTCAGGCACAAACATGCTCAAGCCCTCCTCAACGGTCGGCGAGTAACCTGGCGGCATTTCATGCAAAATGGCCACCTCGTCTGACCAATGAATCAGGTTGGTTTTAAGGTCTATCACCCAGCCACCAATTTTCGCCACACTACCAGCCACTTTGAGCAGATACTCGGCCTGGGTACGGCGATCAATTTCATTTTGCAGTGCCTGGGTACGCAGAACCACCTGTCGCCTGATCTGCAAGTTCCACAAAAAAGTGACGCCTAATACCAGTAACAGAATGGCTACACCGCGCGTGAGCCAGAGCATATAGGGACGCTTCACCAACACATCCCCCTGATAGATAAAGCCTTTCAGATTGTATTGCGCAGGAATCAGCCCCAGCTCGGCAAACGTGCTGGCAATCGCATCCCAACGGTCTTCATTCATATGCCCCCAGGGGACCACTTCTGATAACACATACGGCACCATTAAACTGGCTTCCTGCATCAGCGTTTGCTTGGTAATGCCTCGTTTTGACACCCCGGGCAATCTGGCAATTTGCGCGACCATCGCCTCTTTGTGATTGAATGCGTATGCCCAGCCTTTTTTTGTGGCTCGCAAAAAAGCTTCTACGCGCTCTGGATGCATAGCCAGCTCACGCTCGGTCGTGAATAAAATATCACCATAAAAATCCACCCCATAGCCCTGATTGCTAATAATGGCGGGCGAGTACCCCATCTGTTGCAATTGCACTGGCTCATCCATGGCATAGGCTGAAATCACATCAACCTTGCCCTCAATGAGGTCTTGCAAATGCCAGCTATGCGGCAAGATAGTCATCTGCCTGATATCAATATTTTGTTTGAGCAGCATGGCTTTAAACTGCAAACCACCTTGATCGCCTGACATCATGATACGTTTGCCGATCAAGTCTTCAGGTTGGTATATGCCGCTTTCATTCAAGCTTAGCAGCACATAAGGGGAATGCTGAAAAACGGCGGCCAGCGCGACCAGGGGTTTACCGGAAATACGGGAAACCAGGATTTCGGAATCACCAATCGAGTAATCTGCCTGGCCAGACAAGACTTGCTTTAAAGGCGGCTTATCCTTGCTGCCCTCAATAATCTCGACATCCAGGCCTTCATCACGGTAATAGCCTTGTTGCTGGGCAGCGTAATACCCTGCAAACTGAAACTGGTGACGCCACTTGAGTTGTAGCTTGATATGCTCGGATGCAACGGCAACAGTAGCAAGCGCCAGGCACAACCATGCCAGCAGACATTTGCATAATGTAAGAGTAAATCCGCGCTTCATGAATATCCGAACAACGTGAAAGAAACATTAGATTGGCCGAAGGCAGCCAATCTTATCCAACTATGTTTATACCGTACGACGGGCCGATCACATTAAGCAAACAGACAACAATTTATAGCTGTATCAATCGAATTGACAACTATGTTATTTCAGCCCCAGCAAAGGCCCATGCTAAAGCATGATGGCGTGATGAAGATAAGTGGTCTCACGCGTGACCGGGCTTGAGGGTAAATGAAAGCAATAGCATCACACACGACACCAGGCATAGCAACAGAAAACCACTATCGAAGTGACCACTCACATCACGCATATACCCAACAATAAAAGGGCCGCAGGCAGCGATCAAATAACCAACCGTTAATACGAACGCATTCCAGCGATTGGCCGCATCCGGACTATGCGTGTGATCCAGCGGCAAGGTCATGGCCAGCGTAAATGCTCCGCCGAGGCCAAACGCGGTCAAAGGCACCCAAAGCCATGGCCAAGCACCTGGCGTAGCCATACCTGCCAGACCAATGGTAGATAGCAGCGAGCATCCCGCAAGCCAGCCACGCCTGTCAAGTTGGCGGCTATACATGCCAACCACCGGGCTAGCCAGCATGAAGCAGAAGGTGAAGCTGGCCAGCACGGCACCCGCCTCCGCGGCAGGCATGCCGGTTTCCTGGTACATGGCTGCCGTCCAGGTGAGAATGGAGTAAAACAGGAAATTAACGCAGGCAAAAAACAAGGCAATCATCCAGGCGACAGGGGTGCGCAAAGGCAAGCGTGGTGCGACGGCCGCCATAGCTAATGGCTCACTTACCTGCCGCGTCGTGACGGATTTTCGTATCACAAGCCACCAGGCAACGATGGCAATGGCCGCGAATACCGCCCAAACCCCGGTTGCCAGGCGCCAGCCTGCAAACTGCAATATCCAGCCAGTCAGCCCGGCCGACAAGGTACTGCCCAATGACAAAGCGGTCGCATAAATGCCCATGATTAACGCTGCTCGATTGGCAAAGCTGGCTTTGACGATGCCCGCAAACATGGCGCCTGCTACAGCAATACCAGCACCCACCCCAACCGTGGTGCCCAATAGTAAGAAACTGCCATAAGAGTAAGCGCGTACTAACATTGAAATACTCAGCACACTCAAAGCCACCATCAACACTTTATTAACGCCAAACCGGCGCACCAGCCACGGTGTAGGTAAAGCCAACGCCCCCATTAATAGATCAGGAATCGCCGTCATCATCGAGGCCACTGCATGGCTCAATTGAAATGTCTCTATGATGGCAGGCAAGGCAGGCCCCATGGAAACAATTCCCGGCCGCAGGCTTATCGCCACTAGCACAATAGCCACCACCAGCCACCACTCACTTTTGGAGAAACCTGCGCGGTTCCCTTTGCTGCTGTTCATTTTTTGCTCCCGCTATCAAATCATGCAAGCGTCACTGTAACGGGGAGTGCGTGATTGAAAAATACGCCATTTGTCTGATATGTGGCAGATCACGCAATCAACATGGTCATCAGCCACGGTGTGGTGATTGACGGCATGGCCAAAAGAGTCGTGTAAAATGCGTGTGAACCTCAGGCGCATACAGCGCCTTTCGCCAAATCATTTATGGAGAATATTGTTGAAACTGGCTACCTGGAACGTCAACTCACTGACTGTACGCTTGCCACATGTGCTGGACTGGCTGGCCGCCAATCAGCCGGACGTATTGTGCCTGCAGGAAACCAAGCAGGAGGACAGCAAGTTTCCTTATGCCGCCTTGCAAGAAGCCGGGTTTAATGCGGTCCATAATGGTCAGAAAACCTACAATGGCGTGGCGATTATCAGCCCGCATACACTCAACGATGTGCACCTTGACCTGCCAAATTTTGCCGATGAGCAAAAGCGTATTATTGCCGCCACGATACAAGGTGTGCGTGTGATTTGCGCGTATGTGGTCAATGGCCAGGCGCTAGATTCAGATAAATATCAATACAAGCTCAACTGGCTGGCCGCCTTGCAGAACTGGGTCACGGACGAGTTAAAGCAACACGAAAAACTCGCTTTGTTGGGGGATTACAATATTGCACCGGATGATAGAGATTGCCATGACCCGGTTGCCTGGGAAGGGCAAGTGCTGGTGAGCCAGCCCGAACGGGACGCGTTTCAGCAGTTATTAGCGCTGGGATTACACGATAGCTTTCGCCTGTTTAACGACGAAGCCGGGCAATTTAGCTGGTGGGATTACCGGATGGCCGCCTTCCGCCGCAACATGGGCATGCGCATAGACCATATTCTGGTCAGTGATGCCTTACAAGCCCTGTGCCAGAGCTGTGTGATAGACAAGGCACCGCGTAAACTGGAGCGCCCCAGCGATCATACACCGGTCATGTTGACACTGACCAACGCATAAGTTAAATCGTGGGCATCACAAACTTGATGCCCTGTAATACTTCCAGAATACGTGACTTGAGGCGTTTGTTCATTTCAGCCTCCATTTCCTGCAGTTGTGTCGCCACCGCCGTTGCGACCAGTGCAGCTACTTTCTCCTGCAAAACCGGCTCTGATGCAGCAAGCTCAGCTTGCATACCCTGTTTAAACTCAGCCATTTGGGCTGCATTCAACTCGGTAAACGCCTCTTGCAGCGACTGCTTGTAGTCTGCGACCAGCGTGGTGGCAGCCGATGCCTGGCTATCAGACAAGGTTTGTTTATTCGTTTCTTGCAATTGTTGCAAATGCTCGACCAGGCCCTGTTCGAGTTGTTCACGCAAGGATTGCAAACGACTCTCCATTTGCGCCTGCTGCGCATCTACCAGCGGGGACAGCGTCTGACCCAACCATTGCTGACTGGCTTTATCCACCGTGTCACGCACGGTTTGTTCGGTGGCCGCCAGCAATTGCTGCTGGGTTTGCCCTAACTGCGACAGCTTTTCCTCGACCGCTTGCAATTGTTGTTGGAGATTGCTTTCCAGTGTAGCCTGAAACGATTGCTCACTCGACTGTATCTGCGTTTGCTGCGTTTCAGTCAATCGCGTCACTTGCTCTTCAAATGCCTGCAACTGCTGCTTGCTGACATTCCCCATCGCCTCACGGAAGGCCTGCTCTATCGCCTGAATGCTATCACCGACCTGCGACTGTGCCTTCGCCAGCACCTCTTGTTGCAGCGTGTTGGCATAATCGGCAAGAGACTGCTGCCCGGCGGCAAAGGTATCAGGACTCTTCTCGGCCAGTTGTGCCGTCACCAGTTGGGTGATTTCAGGCAACAACGCCTGTTTAAGCTGCGCAACCAATTCATCCATCTCGATAGCCGGTGCCGCCGTTTTCTGAACGACTTTGGTTAATACCGGAATTTCTGAAATATCCACACCATCCCCTTTGCAAGGCTTGTTATTGCGTTTGCTTATTCATGTGCTGAATCTCGTAACCACGGTCACGATAAAATGCCCAACGTTGCCGCCCGGCAATTTTGTCAGCCTCTTCGGTACTGATCAACTCGAACACATGCCGAAAGCGACTGAAAAATTTAGGCAGCTCTGCCTGGCAATTGAACAGTAAATCATCCTGACGAATCTGCTCCGGCTGCCAGGCCAATTGCACCGGCGTCAGCGCGGCATTCTCGGCATCAGCCAATGCATTTGGCAAAAAGCTGTCCGCCCCATGCTGCCACAGCTGATCACCCAGCCTTTGTGCCTGTTCACGGTCTGGCACATAAATGGTCACACGACGTTGTCGTGACAATGCCTGACTCACCAGATGCTGTATCAACGCTGGCGGGTCAGTGACATCAGTGTAAAAACGGATTTTGGTCATGACGCGCTTATTTGGCGGCTTGTTCCAGCAGATAGGTCACCAACAATGGTACCGGACGGCCCGTGCCCCCTTTTTCCTTGCCAGATTTCCAGGCAGTGCCTGCGATATCCAGGTGCGCCCAGTCATATTTCTTGGCGAAGCGTGACAAGAAGCAAGCGGCAGTAATACTGCCCCCGGCACGACCACCGATGTTGGCGATATCGGCAAAATTGCTGTCCAGCTGACCTTGGTAATCGTCCCATAATGGCATTTGCCAGGCGCGGTCATTTGCTTGCTCGCCAGCAGCCAGCAAGGCTTTGGCTAAGGCGTCATTATTGGCAAACAAACCACTGACATGGTGCCCCAACGCAATGACGCAGGCACCGGTCAAGGTGGCAATATCAATCACTGCCGCTGGTTCAAAACGCTCGGCATAAGTCAGCGCATCACACAAAATCAAACGGCCTTCTGCATCGGTATTCAGCACTTCAATGGTCTGGCCAGACATACTGGTCAACACATCGCCTGGTTTAGTCGCACGGCCACTCGGCATGTTTTCACACGTAGGAATGAGTCCCACCACATTCAGGGGCAGCTTCAACTCGCCCAAGGCCTTAAACACACCCAGCACAGAAGCAGCACCGCACATGTCATACTTCATTTCATCCATGTCAGCACCCGGCTTCAGTGAAATGCCACCGGTATCAAACGTAATGCCCTTGCCTACCAGCACCACTGGTTTTTGCGATTTCTTGCCATACAGATGCTGCAACACAATAAAGCGTGGCGGCTCTTCGCTGCCTCGGGTCACACCCAGGAAAGAGCCCATATTGAGCTTTTCAATCGCGGCCTGATCCAGCACCTCTACCTTAAAGCCATATTCTTTGGCCAGTTTCTCAGCCTGCTTGCCCAGATAGCTCGGCGTGCAGATATTCGGCGGCAAATTGCCCAGGTCTTTGGCCAATGCCACGCCTTGTCCCAAACTATGCCCCTGACTGACACCCGCTTCGACGGACGCCTGATCAGCTTTTTCCGCCAGTACGATCACTTGTTTAAGCGGATGCGGCTCAACAGACTTTTCTTTCACCGCATTTACTTTATAAGTGGCATCCAACACAACTTCGGCCAAAGCAGCCGCTTTTTGCTGCACCGTGATTTTCTTGATACTCAGGCTAGCAAAATCTGTCGCCACACTCTCGACGCCAGCAGGCAATGCTTTCACTGCTGCACGGAAGCTGTTACGCAAGCTTTTCAGACTAGCATCGTCCGCCTTACCCAAGCCGACCAGCATCACTCTCGGCGCCACCACACCAGCCAGTTGGCGCAATAACAGAGTACTACCGGTTTTACCTTCCATATCGCCAGATTTCAGCGCGGCCGAAATGGCTTTTTCGCTCACCGTATCCAGCGATTTAGCTAAATCCGTCAGTTTCCGGCCTTCATAAATGCCGACCAGCAAACAATCCGTACGCAATTTTTCCGGGGCAGCGCTTTTTATGCTAAATTCCATCTTTATCCTTTGTGATTCCATGCAATTTGCCTGAGTGATGGTTGTATTATCTAGTGTTTTATGCTGATTTCAAAGCGGTGCATTTAAATTGAAAATATTCAAACGTGCATTGTCTGCAGAGCTGATGTCCTCAGCGTCTGCCATTTTCCTGATTATCCTGGGTATTGTCGTGGCGCAACGCGCCGGTAACATCGTGCGCCAAGTATCTAAAGGCATTTTGCCCAATGATGCCATTGGTACTATCCTGACCTTTAGCCTGGTGCAGTTCATGCCCATGATGTTGTCTCTCGCCATTTTCCTGGCAGTGCTACTTACCCTGACCCGCTGGCACCGTGATTCAGAGATGGTGATCTGGATGAACGCCGGGCTGAGTTTGCGCCAATGGGTACTGCCGATCTTGCGTTTCATTACACCGATTGTGCTGATCATCAGCTTGTTCAGTCTGATCATCATGCCTTGGGCGAATGAAAAAGCCGACAATTATCGCGCTCAGCTGAAAAAACGTGATGAGCTGTCCTCTATCAGTCCAGGCACCTTCAAAGAATCGAATAACGGCGAGCGTATCTACTTTATCGAAAGTTTCGATAAGCTGGGCTATGAGGTCAAAAACATATTTGTGCAATCCAAACAAAATGGCAAGACCGGCATTATCACAGCCAACAGTGGCAACCGCTATAAAGCGCCCAATGGTGATAATTTTTTGCGTATGGAACATGGCAGGCGTTATGAAATCACGCCCAATACACTAGAGGTGATGACTACCGAATTTGAGCGCTACGACATCCGTGTGGAAATCAAGGAAGCAGCGCCCGCATCCAGTACCGCACAAACCAGAACAACACAATCATTGATCTTTGGTGCCACGACCGCAGATCATGCTGAATTGCACTGGCGGCTGGCTATCCCGATTTCAACCATTGTCATGGTATTGCTGGCAATCCCACTCAGTTTTGTTGACCCGCGTGCCGGGCGCTCGCTAAATATCATGTTTGCCATCCTGATATTCATTATCTACAACAATATGCTGAGTATCTTCCAGGCCTGGATTACCCAGGGCAAGATATCAATTCTGGTGGGCCTATGGCCAGTCCACCTTATATTCGCCCTGCTCGGCTGGTATCTCTACCACCGCCGCAAATATCTCAAGCCATTGATTCCTGACTGGTTTAAACGCCGGGGCAAGCGCATAAAAACATGACGCTGACTATCCTCAATCGTTACTTCTGGAAAGAAATCAGTTTCAACATCATGCTGGTGTTGCTGGGCTTGCTCGCCATGTTCTCTTTCTTTGACCTGCTGCAAGAGCTGGATAGCCTTGGCCGTGGGCACTACGGCATTAACAGCATGCTGATTTATGTTGGCCTGAGCATCCCCGGGCACATTTATGAAGTCGCACCCGTGGCTGTGCTCTTAGGGATAGTCTATACACTGGGCGCCATGGCCTCGAGTTCAGAACTGATCGTGATGCGCACCAGTGGCATTTCTTTGCAAATGATTGCCAAAATGCTCTTAAGCATTGGGCTGGTATTTGCACTCATCACTTTTTTGATTGGTGAAATCATTGCGCCAATCAGCGAAAAAATGGCGCAACGCATCCGTATCCAGGCCACCGACTCAGTGGTGGCGCAGGATTTCCAGTCCGGTTTATGGATCAAGGATGGCAGCAGTTTTGTCAATGTTGCCACTGTCATGCCTGACACCAGCCTGGTGGATATTCGTATTTATGATTTTGACGCACAATTCCGCTTGCGTAATATCAGCCACGCCGACAAAGGCTACTTTGAAGATGATCACTGGGTGCTGTCGAATGTAACACAAACCAAAATGCACACCAGCAAGTCGGCACAAAACAATTCCGTCACCTCGCAGTTTTTCAAGCAGACGAAATGGGAGTCGCTGATCCGGCCAGAGTTACTGAATGTACTGCTCGTGCTGCCAGAGAAAATGTCGGCCTGGAACCTATACAGCTTTATCCAATACCTGCATCAAAACGGACAACGTAGCACCCGTTACCAGGTTGCACTCTGGTCCAAACTGGTGTATCCATTGGCCTGCCTGGTCATGGTCGTGCTGGCACTGCCATTTGGCTTTTTGCAGCAGCGGGCTGGTGGCATCAGCGCCAAAATCTTTGCCGGCATATTCCTGGGTGTGGTCTATCAGATCATGAACCGCGTGTTTGTGCATCTTGGCGTGCTCAACGACTGGTCACCACTGGTCAGCGCCATCAGTCCCACGCTCCTCTTTTTAGCGGCCGGACTCGGCATGCTTTACTACGTTGAGCGACGATAATACCAAGGCCTAAACCGGCGGCAATACCATAATGCGAGAGCCTAACAGGCGGTCATGCAAAAACTGTTGTTCGCGGTCCAGCAATGCCCACCACAAGGTCAACCCGGCAGGCAATAGCAACACGCCCGCCAACACATAACGCATCATCGCTTGCTGCACATCGAGCAACTGCCCGTGCTGATCAACCACCTTTAACTTCCAGGTCTGACTAGCCAGGGTTTGTCCGGTCACCACCCAGCAACGCACAAAATAAGCCCCCATCACCAACCACAGCAAGGCCTGTAAGCCCAGCCTTTTCCAGCCATGACTGGCGTCCCCCAGCAACATGACATAGGCGGCTGTCAGTGCCAGCGCTAACGCCAACAGCAATAGCGCTTCATATACCACCGCCAGATACCGTTTAATTAAATGCTTCATTGTTTTAAGTCCACATAACAAAAACCCCGCAATTGCGGGGTTAGGCAGAAAAAAACAGGATTACTTTTGATCCCAGCTGTCTTCCCACATACAGTGTCTGATTTTGTGACGGTTAGCAATCAGTTCATCAATGCTAGGCTCGTCGTTCAAAGCACGTTTCAATGCCAGCTTGATCGCTTCGTAGTTGTTTTTATACAGATCAGCCTTGTCCAGGTTCGCTTCTTTGGCACAGCCCGGATCCACCCACAGCAATGCCACGATGCACAGATCATTCACCAGCTCTTTAGGGATAATACCCTCGATCACAGCATCCGTAATGCCATCAGCTACACCAGCTTGCACCACACCGCCGAACAATTCAATGTTCAGTGAGTCTTTCAAAGTTACTTTTGGCACCATCATGGTCGCTGGACGCACCATCTGGTTGATATCACGCACAGCGAACATGGCCGTGTGACCTTTGGTCTGCGCCATCATGTTGGCAAATGCAGCGCCCACTGGGCCATCGACAGAACCGATCAAGATTTCCGGCATGGCGGCAGTAACGTCTTTGCCTTCAGAAAACACGGTCGCTTCACCGGCTTTAAATACGATTTTTGACATGAGAATTCCTTTTATGTCTGCAAGTTGGAGAAAAACTTAAGCCGTAATTATACCAGTTCAAGTTGCATATCTATATGCAATATATCGGCATCACTGTAAGGCTCACTGCACACCTCAAAGCCCACTTGCTGATAAAAACCGACTGCATGCATTTGCGCCGACAGTCGCGCATGACTGACTTCCAACTGCTGGCAAACCTGTATGGCCTGCAGCAACAAGGCCTCCCCTACACCTTTTCCACGCCACGCTGCGAGCACGGCCATGCGGCCAATATGCCCATCAGGCAAGACTCGGGCACATGCCAAAAATTGATCGCCCTGGCATGCCAGCAAATGAATCGCTGCCTCATCAGCGGCATCCCATTCCAAGTGCACCGGCACGTGTTGCTCATCGATGAAGACCATCTGCCGGATATGTCGGCATTCCGCCCACAAGGGATGATGCATATCCAGTCGATGGATACTGAGCTGAATACGTTGCACGGCCATCGCCACTCCGGATCAAATATCGCAATTGTACCTGTATTGCAATTGTAGTTAGCCGCAGGCATCATACGTCCTTTATTAAAAACAGGATTTGAGGAAAAGCTATGTGTCGTTTTCAAACCGCAGCGGCCAGAATTTTGCTGGGGCTAGTATTTTTTGGGGTGGTGATTTTAAAGTTGATGGCTATTCTGAATACGCCTGATGGCTACCTGCAATATCAGATGACCCTGGGTCAGTTTGGGTTGCCAGCGGTGTTTGCTCCCTTGCTGATCCTGGTTCAATTTGTGTTTGGCCTGTTATTGATCATCGGCTTTAAAACTCGTTTGTCAGCGCGTGTACTGGGCGTGCTGGCCGCATTCATGGCCGTGATTCTGGCCCAGGCTTCACTGGACGCCTTCTTCGCCTATATGGGCATTGCCGGTGGCATGTGGCTGCTGAGCATTTACCCTGAAACGGCTTGCAGCCTGGATAACCGCAACAAATAATCTGCCACATAGGTAGCAAAAAAGCCGGGCAATTGCACCGGCTTTTTGTTTGCTTGCAAATCAGGCTAGCCTTTGATTTTAATCCCCAGCTGCTTGAGTTTACGATATAAATGCGTACGCTCCAGGCCGGATATTTCAGATAAACGGCTCATATTATTTTTCACCAGACGCATGTGGTACTGAAAGTAAAAACGCTCGAACTCATCACGTGCTTCACGCAAGGGCTGATCAAGATTGAGCGGCATATGCTGCTCGGCGGACTCACTAGCCTGACCCTGAAAATTGGCCAGCACACGCTGCACATCGGTTTGTGTGATGGTATCGGCCAGGCTGGTCATCAACAGGTTCTGCACCACAGACTCCAGCTCATCCAGGTCACCCGGCCAGTCAGCATTGCGCAAGGCATTCAGGGCCGCGACATCAAACGATTTATAGTCAATCTTGCTGGCTTCCACCATCAAGGTCGCCATGGCACTCACCAGGTCAGGGATATCTTCCTTGTGTTCATCCAGACATGGCACTTTCACCGCAGCACCGGCCAGGGTTTGCAATAAAGTCTGCTCCAGCATGGCTTTTTCAATCAGTTGCGGCAAACCATGCTCACTGGCACAAATCACGCGTACGCCATATTTCTCAGACTTATTAATCAGTAAGCTCAGGCCTTTTTGCTCAGTCTTACCCAGCCTGGTGACTTCATCGACAAACACCACACCTTCGCGTGCCTGCTCCAGGATTTCCATCGGCGCAGTGACTAACTTCTCATACTCGGTGAGCGCTACCCACGGCGTGTTGTGCGGGCGCAGGAACTTGGCACATAAAGGCACACTACCGCCTTTTTTACCAATCAGGAACAAGGTATTCTTATGCCGTGCCAGTTGCTCAAGACGCTGCTTGAGCTCCTGAATCACCGCGCTTTTGCCAAAGCTGGACAGGTTAATTTCAGTGTGCGCGAGATGCTCGGTGTGTTTAATGGCTGCGCCCACGGTTTTGAGCAGCTTTTGCAACGCGATGGGTTTTTCAAGAAAATCAAATGCCCCGAGGCGCGTCGCCTCAACTGCGGTATCAATGGTGCCATGGCCGGACATCATAATGACCGGCATGGTCAGCAATCCGGCATTGGCCCATTCCTTAAGCAGGCTAATACCGTCGCAATCCGGCATCCAGATGTCCAGCAAGACCAGATCCGGGCGTAGCTTGAGACGTTCGTCCCTCGCAATCTGTGCGTTCTCTGCCAAGCGCACGACATGCCCTTCATCTCGCAAGATGTCGCTCAATAACTCCCTGATGCCTATTTCGTCATCGACCACCAAAATATTACGTGAAGCCATGGTACTTCCTTACACGATGCGCTCAACGCGCCGACGCTGTTGTTGTTTATCTACCGGCAAGCTGATGGTGACGCTGGCGCCCCCTTGTGGCAGATTGTCTATGCGAATCTGTCCACGCTGCTCTTCTATCATTTTTTTCACAATGGCTAATCCTAATCCTGTCCCGTGGGACTTGGTGGTGACATAGGGCTCGAACACCCTGGCCATCACATCGGTCGGAAAACCACTGCCGTTATCGGTCACGGTTAATTTTATACGCTCGCCATCATAATCGGTCAAGATAACAATGTGCGGTTCACTCACTTGTGTCAGGGCATCCTGTGCATTTTGCAGCAGGTTATGCAAAATTTGCCGCATCATGGTCGCATCGGCATGTATCTCTGGCAGTTGCTCATGCAACGTCAATACCAACTTGACTGCCGAAGCGTTATACAGACGGCTGACATCACGAATTAAAGCATTTAAATCCAGTTTAACCAACTGCACTGCCGGCGTTCTGGCGTATTCACTAAACTCGTTGACCATGTTCTTCATGGCCTGCACCTGGTTGACGATGGTATCGGTCGACTTAAACAGCATTTCTGCATCTTTGCTATCCAGTTTGTCTTGCAATTTAAGCTGCAAGCGTTCGGCCGAAAGCTGTATCGGCGTCAACGGGTTTTTAATCTCGTGCGCCAAGCGCCTGGCCACTTCCGCCCAGGCTGCATCACGCTGCGCCTGCGCCATGGCGGTCACATCATCAAACACCACCACCAGACCGTGCCCTGCACCTTCCGGCAAGCGCGTCACCCGTAACATCAGTATCTGCGTACCATGCACGCCTTCAATGTCAATTTGGCTGGTCAGGTGCCGCTCATGATGGTCAAACTGCAAGGTATCTTCGTAGTGCTGCATCACCAGCTCGGTGAACGGGCTGAGATAGCTGTTTTCAGCAGCCACTTCGGTAAAAATCTTGTTTTTAAACCCGACCAGCGAAATACCCAGGATATTGGTGGCCGCCAGGTTATACACACGCAGTTCTGCACGCTCATTAATGGTCATCACGCCTGAGCTCAAATGCGACAAAATCGCCTCCAGATAGGCACGTGCCGACTCTACGTGCTGGCGGCTTTGCTCGGAGGCATTTTTCGCTTCCTGCAACTGCCGCGTCATGCTATTAAACGACTTCACCAGCACACTGAGCTCGTCTTTACCAAACGAAGGCAGTTGTTGTGAGTAATCACCGCTGGCAATCAGGCGCGTCCCCTCCGCCAGTACGGTGAGCGGTTGCGCCATGCGACGGCTGAGGGCAAACGCGATGGTCAAGGCGCCCAGCATGGATAGCAACAGAATCATGGTCAGCGTCAGCATGAAAATATCTTTCAAAGACTGACGGCTATAAGACAGGGTTTGGTACTCGCGATAGACGTCCTGTACCGATTCTGCAGTGTTCGAGAGTGCTTTTGGTACAGGTTGCATCAATTGCAAAATGCGCAGTTCGCCAGTAATGCCCAAAGGCTCCACCGGCGTCAGCACCCGCATATACAGGCCTTTGCCGGGGATGGGCTCGATTTTTCCGTAGACGCCACTCCGGGCCTGGCGTAACTGCGGCACCGAAGGCAGCTCAGGCAAGAAGCTGCTGGGATCAGAACTGCTCACAGCCAGAATGGCGCCTTGTGCACTGAGTAAAGCGGCATCCTGGATGCCTGCTTTCTCCCGCAAATCATTGATCTGGCTGTAATGGGAGCGCGCGGGCTGCAACGATAGAGACACCGCCATGCTTTGCGCTTTCTCTTTCACATCCCCCAACATGATATCCAGTGCCCGCTGGCCCAAATTCAGGCCGCCATCCAGTGCAGACTCCACCTTAACGTTAAACCAGGACTCAATCGAACGTGACAAAAAGTTTACCGATACCAGGTAGACGATCATGCCGGGGATGAGCGCCATGAGCGCAAAGGTGACCAACAACCTGAAGTTGAGTTTGCTGCCGACCTGTTTGGTTTTGGTAGTGCGGTAAAGATGGCGTAGCTGGTAAGCAATCACACCCAGCAGCAGCAAGGCCAGGCCAGCATTGATATAGAGCAAAACCAGATAGTAATCACCGCTGATAGCGGTATTGGCACTGGCCAGCGACAGCAGATAAAGCAGGGCTGCTGCCAGCGCAATCGACAAAATCAGGACATAACGCATAACGTTAGCGCAGTGTTTCCTTCACCCACCAGCTAAACGTGGGGGTTACCAGCTCCCAGTCACTTTCGCCCAGGGCATCCAGTTGCAATGCTTTAGGCAGTTTGCTGGTATCCAGGTGCATCTTGAGCGCGGCCTGGTAGGGCTGATTTTTTTCAAGCGTGGCATGCGGTACGAGGCGCCAGTCATGGATCAGGCCCAGCTCACGTCTGGCCTCACCCAGGCTATCAAACACTTTTTGCTGTTGCGGATAATTGAGCAGGTATTGTTTGGTGAGCGCATGATAATTCAGCGTCACAGAGCGGCGTTCAGTGACCACCTCGTCGTCAAACCAGTATTTGAGGGGTTTGATAATCTGGAACTCATATAAAAAAGTCAGTGCGACGCCTTTACTCAGCGCCTCTTCTAGCGCACGGCCAAACTGGATATCAATGTCCGCATCCAGTGTCCACACTTCATCCCGCAACACCAGCTCTGCACTACGGATATGCGCGTGATTACCACCAGCGACCGCCACCCAGGCGGTCAGGCTCAGCAATAGCGCGATCCATAACCAGCGACTAATGTTTTTGCAGGAGTGCATAAAACAATCCGTCATGCTCAGCGGTGGGCAATAACTGACCACCAACCTGATGCTGACAAGGTAATGTCGACACATCAAAGGCGACCGGCAACCTTGTCGCATCGGTGTGTGTGGTTAAAAATTGCTGAATTTGCATTTCGTTTTCTTGTTGGAATATCGAGCACGTCACGTAGAGCAATTTACCGCCTTTTGCCAGCATTTGCCACAAATTCGATAAAATTTCCTGTTGCGTACGGGCAAATGTTGCCAGATCCTGAGGCCGGCGCAACCACTTCATATCCACATGGCGGCGCACAATGCCAGAAGCACTACAAGGCACATCCGCCAGAATACGGTCAAACAACTGGCCATCAAACCATCCTGACTGGGCAGCATCGCCTGTCACCACTTTGGCCTGCAAGCCCAATCGCTGCAAGTTCTCGTGCACGCGACGTAAACGTTCAGCTTCGACATCCAGTGACAATAACTCAACGTCACTGGTTTCCAGCACGTGGCAAGTCTTGCCACCGGGCGCACTACAGGCATCCAGCACACGCATGCCAGGTTGCAAATCCAGCAAAGGCGCAGCCCATTGCGCACCTGCATCCTGCACACTGACCCAGCCCTCTTCAAAAAACGGCAGTTTGCTCACCGGCAAGGGCTGCTGTAGCTGAATAGCGGTACCACCCAAATGATGAGCGGCTATCCCCGCTGTTTGCAACAACTGCATATAAGTCGCAGGGTCGGTCTTGCGCACATTCACGCGCAAAGTCATGGGTGGATGGCTATTACCCACTTCGAGTATCGTTTGCCAATCCTGCGGATATTGCTGTTTCAGGGTATCTATCCACCATTGCGGATAGTTAAATTGCACTTCTTCACGCTTGACGATGTGAGCTTGCAAATCCACACGCTGGCGCAAAAAGTTGCGCAACACGGCGTTGACCAGACCTTTGGCCCAACGCTGCCCGGTTTTACCGGCCGCCTCTACCGCCTGGTTGACCACGGTAAAGTCATCATCTGTACTATGTAATAGCTGTGACAATGCCACCAGCAACAACGCGTTAACACGCTCATCCGTCACTGGTTTGGGCGTCAGTGCTTTGAGATACGCTGCAGATTCTGCATAGAAACGCAAGGTCAGATAACTGTAATCCTGCGCAGCGGCCTGTTGTTGCGGCGTCGCCAATTTGACCTTACGCAATGCCTTGGGCATGGAAACAGTCAGGTTATGTCCGGCCAACACTTCGGCCACCGCATATGCGGCAATGAGCTGAGCAACTTGCAACGATAATCTCTGGGCAAAAAAAGCTATTCTACTTGATGCGCCTCGATTGCACAGTGAAAAACACGCGCAATAAAAAAGGCTTTCATCAGAAAGCCTTTTTTAAGTAAAAACATCAGCAGCTAATACTGGTTCGCCAATGCCAGCAAACGGCGGATACGCTCTTCCGTTTGCGGGTGGGTACTAAACAAACCAGCCAGATCTGCACCGGATAACGGGTTGATAATCATCATCTGCCCAGTTTCAGGATGCTGCTCAGCTGTCATATTCGGAATCTGGTGCGCATAGTTATGGATTTTTTCCAGCGCAACTGCCAGGGCTTTCGGATCACGGCTGATATCCGCCCCCATGCGATCCGCTTCGTATTCACGTGAACGTGAAATCGCCATTTGAATCAGCGAGGCTGCCAATGGTGCCAATACCATGATCAAAATACCGATCAGCGGATTAGGCCGGTCTTCGCCCTCACGATGGCCGCCACCAAACATCAGGCCAAATTGCGCAATCGATGAAATTGCCCCGGCTACTGTCGCTGAAATGGTCGAAATCAAGGTATCACGGTTTTTCACGTGCGCCAGCTCATGCGCCATCACACCGCGCAACTCGCGCTCACTTAAAATCTGCATAATGCCGGTGGTCGCTGCCACCGCCGCATTTTCCGGATTACGGCCGGTGGCAAAGGCATTAGGCTGGCTTTCATTAATCACAAACACGCGTGGCATAGGCAACTCAGCACGTTCCGCCAACTCTTTCACCATGTTGAAATAATTGCGGAATTGGCCATTGCCAAAATTATTGTCAGCATTGATCTCCACCGCACCGTACATTTTCAGTACGGCCTGGTCACTGAACCAATAGGCATAAAAGTTCATGCCGCCGGCCAGCAATAAGGCCAGCAACATCCCGCCCTGACCACCCAAAGCCCCGCCCACGGCTACAAACAGAGCCGTAATGGCGGCCATCAGCACAAAGGTTTTGGTCCAGTTACCTAACATACTTACTCCTTGAATACATTTAACACCACTCCCCTAATATGCGGGGATGGCAAGCGTTTTTCAATGCCCGGTGTTAAAACACCGCTTAGAAAAACCGGTCACCGACCTGCACATGCTGCCCCTGCACAAATTGCTGCGCCGTTTGCCGCTTGCCGCCCGGCATTTGCAACTCATGGATCTCTAATGCGCCATCACCGCAAGCCACGCGCAAAGGCTGTGTTTCCAGCACTACGCCTGGCTGGCCGTTGTCGGCTGCCACTTGAGCAAACCACAGCTTGCAGACTTGTTCGTTAAACTTGGCCGTGGCGACGGGAAACGGGTTAAACGCCCGTACCTGTCGTGAGAGCTGTTGGGCAGGCTGATTCCAGTCGATGGCAGATTCGGATTTCTCCAGCTTGTGGGCATAGGTCACCAAGGATTCATCCTGCACTTCAGCGGCTAATTGACCCGTGTTTTGCAGTGTATGCATGGCTTCAACCATCAAACGTGCACCTTCGCGGCTGATGGCATCATGCAGGCTTTGGGTTGTATCCGCCTCGGTAATAGCGACCGCCCACTTGCTGATCATATTGCCAGCATCCAGCTTGGGCACCACTTCCATAATCGTCACGCCAGTCTCGGCATCGCCAGCCAGAATGGCTCTATGGATAGGCGCCGCGCCGCGCCAGCGTGGCAGCAGTGAGCCATGGATGTTGTAACAGCCACGTTGAGGGATATTCAGTACCGCAGTGGGAATAATCAGACCATAAGCAGCCACAATCATGACATCGGCATTAACCGCAGCGACCTCTGCCTGCACGTCAGCAGGTTTGAGGCTTTCTGGTTGAAACACGCGCAAGCCATGTTGCAAGGCCAGTTGTTTGACCGGGCTCGCTTTCAATTGCATGCCCCGCCCGGCTGGACGGTCTGGTTGTGTGAGCACCATGACGATCTCATGACCGGCATCCATTAACCCCTGCAAAGCAGGCACGGCAAACTCCGGGGTTCCGGCATAAATAATTCGCATGCAAATCCCTAATTAATAACTATTGCGTTCGATTTCGCGCGCGTGCTTGACCATTTTGCTGCGGATGCGGTTACGTTTGAGTGTTGACAGATACTCCACAAATACCTTGCCCTTGAGGTGATCCATCTCATGCTGGATACAGACACTGAGCAGGCCATCGGCATCCAAGCGGTATGCCTTGCCTTGCACATCTTGCGCTTCTACCGTGATGAACTCGGCGCGTGTGACATTTTCATACACGCCGGGCACAGACAAGCAGCCTTCTTCATAATCCTGGCTGCCAGACTGGGCAATGATTTTCGGATTAATCAGCACCAGTAAATCATCTTTGTCTTTGCTTAAATCAATCACAATCAATTGAATGTGTTGATCGACCTGTGTCGCAGCCAAACCAATGCCGGGCGCATCATACATCGTCTCGGCCATATCGCTTACCAGTTGCTGCAACGCGGCATCAAACACTTGCACCGGCTTGGCCACGGTGTGCAAGCGCGGGTCAGGATATTGCAAAATCGGAAGTAGTGCCATGCTCTACAAATCTTTCCATTCAATAGTTTGTGGGAAAACGGGGTAAAACGCCCGCTTTTTCACCTTGATAAGAACTTTAAACCCATGCTAGATTGGTCGACATTGCGCAGATGCTGCGCACCGTTGGTGCTGCCCATCCTTTTGTGCTGCATATTACAGAGACGCCACATGACCAAAATTGTTCAAATTATAACCTTGCTTGCGCTGGCTTGTAGCAGCTTGTTGGTGCGTGCTGAAGAAATTCCTTTGCGCCCGCAACATCCCGATCGCCATGTCGTGGCCAAAGGCGACACCCTGTGGGACATTTCAGCCAAGTTCCTCAAAAACCCCTGGCAATGGCCACAAATCTGGCAACTTAACCGTGAACACATCAAAAACCCGCACTGGATTTACCCCGGCGACGTGATTGTACTCGACACCAGCAGCGGCAAACCGGTGTTAAAACTGGTACGTGAATCAGTGACACTGGAACCCGGTGTCATCGTCACTCCCATTAAAGGCGATGCAATTCCAGCGATCCAGCCGAACACCATCCTGCCGTTCCTGACCAAACCCATGCTGATCTCGCCAGAGGACCTGAAAGCCGCGCCGCGAATTATTGCTGCGCAGGAAGAGCGTGAAATCCTGAGCCCTGGCACCCATATTTATGTGCAGGGCTTACCGGAATCGGCCAGATCGGTGTGGGCGATTTACCGCGAGGGGGAACCGGTCAAGAATCCTGAAAATGGTGAAATCCTCGGCAACGAGGCACACTATCTGGGCGAAGCAAAATTACTGCGTTCAGGCCAGCCAGCTACGTTAACGGTGACTCAGGCCAAAGAGGAAATTGCCGTCAAAGACAAACTGATTGCGATGGAAGATGAACTCAATCCGGCCTATATTCCCCATGCACCAGACATGCCGATTCAAGGCCAGATTGCGCGCGTGAGTGAAGGTATTAACGAAACCGGTTATGGCCGCGTCGTCGTCCTTAACCGCGGTGAAGAGCAAGGCGTAGAGCGCGGTCATGTGCTGTCCGTGCTGCGCAAAGGGGCCAGCATGGTGGACCCGGAATCAGATCCGAAAAAACCTGTAACCATCCAGCTGCCTGATGAGCCGGTCGGTCTGGTCATGGTGTTTAAAACCTTCCCAAAACTGTCTTATGCCTTGGTGATGCAGGCCTCACAACCAATTCATGCCGAAGATGTGGTCAGCACCCCATGATACTCAAGCGCTACAGTGACGATCACAACTGAACACACCGCCCCCTGGATTGCGCTCAGCCTGGTAAACGGGCTGGGCAGCGTCACTTACTGCCAGTTACTGCTTAGTTTCAAAACGCCTGAAGCCATTCTGGCAGCGCCTTATTCAGCGCTGCGCGATCTGGTCAGCAAAGAGGTCGCCGATGGTATCCAGCGCGCCATGGAGGATCCGCACATTGCGCCCACACTGGCCTGGCTGGATCAAACCGACAACCACCTGATCACCCTGGGCGATCCTTATTATCCGCAACGATTGCTGGACACAGACCAGCCACCGCCGGTTTTATATGCCAAAGGCAACCTGCAAACCCTTAAAAGACCGGGCCTCGCCATTGTTGGTAGCCGCCATGCCACACCGCAAGGTGAAGCGACTGCCGAGAATTTTGCCGAAAGCTTATGCCGCGCCGGATTCGCCGTAGTCAGCGGACTGGCACTGGGGATTGATGGTGCCGCCCATCGCGGCGCACTGAAAGCAGATGGTGCGACCATTGCCGTGGTCGGCACCGGGCTAGACATTGTTTACCCGGCCAGACACAAGGCGCTGGCGCATCAGATCGTGCAATATGGGCTGATCCTCTCTGAATACCCGCTGGGCACGCCATCGCTCACGCATAACTTCCCACGGCGTAACCGCATTATCAGCGGCTTATCTGAAGGTTGCCTGGTGGTAGAGGCCAATATAGACAGCGGCTCGTTGATTACGGCCAAACAAGCCATCGAGCAAGGACGTGAAGTATTCGCCATTCCAGGCTCAATTCACTCGCCGGTGGCCAAAGGGTGCCACGCCCTGATCAAGCAAGGCGCTAAACTGGTTGAATCGACCGACGACATTTTGAGTGAATTACGCCATATCCGCCTGCCAAACACGGCCTTGGCGATTAGCCCGAATGGGCCATCGCCCGAGTGGACTAATTTACCTGCCGAAGCAAGCCCGGTATTGGTTTGCATGGGATTCGACCCCCTGTTTGCAGAGCAGATCTCAGCCCGCTCAGGCTTGACGCCAGAACAAGTTTCCACCATGCTAACACTACTTGAATTAGAAGGTGTGGTCAGCCATCTCGCCAGCGGTCAGTTCCAGCGACTCGCCTAAAGACGGACTCAGACTCACCCCAACAGCGCTGTCTATGCAACAGCGTGTTTGAGGAGACTATATACATGTTGGAAGTATTGATATTTATTTATCAAAATTACTGGGATAAACATGATGCGCTTGAGTTGAAAGAAACCGACGAAACCATCATGGCTTACGAGTTATCCCAGGCAGGATTTAACCATCAGGACATTTTACACGCGGTAGACTGGGTCAAAGACCTGCGCCGCTCGGTACAGCAACCACTGTATCTGCACGACCCTGCTGCCATTCGTATTTTTTGCGAGATGGAGCGCAGCAAGATCAATGACGAAAGCTTAAACTTTCTGACGCTGCTGCAACGCAGTGACATCATCACGGCCTACGAACGCGACTTGATTGTGGACCGTGCCATGGTGTTACCGCAGGAAACACTAAGCATGGAGGATATCCGCTGGATCACCATGATGGTGTTGTGGGATGAAACACGTAAGCAGGACTACCTGTTTGTAGAAGACGCCTTGTTTAACCCACAAGGTCTTTCACTACAGTAAGCCTGAGCACGTAAAAAAGCGCGACCAAACAGGCCGCGCTTTTTTGTTTTCTGCCAGCTACAGTTGGCGAATAATCTGGCCAATAATACCGGCCTGGTTCAGCGTATAAAAATGCATTTTATCCACGCCAGACGCAATCAGTCTGGCACAAATATCCGTCACCACATCCGCGCCAAATGCCCGCAACGACGCCAGGTCGTCACCATAAGCCTCTAAACGCAGGCGCAGCCAGCGCGGGATTTCGGCACCGCACACATTAGAAAAACGCGCCAGCTGCGTGTAATTATAGATAGGCATGATGCCGGGAATAATCGGCGCCGTCACACCCATTTTTTGCGCGGCCTCGACAAAGCGGAAATACGCATCCACATTATAAAAATACTGTGTGATGGCTGAGTCTGCACCTGCATCAATTTTACGCTTGAAGTTTTCCAGGTCTTTTTGCGCAGACCCTGCTTCGGGGTGAAATTCAGGATACGCCGCCACCTCGAGGTGAAACCAGTCACCAGTTTCGGCGCGGATAAAGCTCACCAACTCATTGGCGTATTTAAAGTCACCTGCGCTCACCTCACCTGAAGGAATATCACCGCGCAAGGTGACCAAACGCTTGATGCCTTTGGCTTGATAAGCTTGCAGCAACTCGCGGATTTCTTCTTTACTCGAAGAAATACAGGAAATATGCGGTGCTGCGCCATGGCCCGCGGCCTGGATTTCGAGCACGCTATCCATGGTACGGTCACGCGTCGAACCACCGGCACCAAAGGTCACTGAGAAAAACTCTGGTGAAAATGCGGCCAACTCATCGCGCACATTGCGCAGATTCGCCATACCTTCCGCTGTTTTAGGCGGAAAGAACTCAAAACTGTAAGAGGTTTTATGATTCACTTGTTTAATCTTTTATTTATGATGCACGATTGGCTTAGTCTTTTTCATTCAGCACAATCGCGCTCAATATCCATGCAATCACGCTATACACCAGCGCACCAATCACGCCTGTCAGTACACTATTGACCGAGAAGCCTTGCAATAAATGGCCGACAAACCAGAACAGCAAGCCATTAATCACGAATAAAAACAGCCCCAGCGTCAACAAGGTGATCGGCAACGTTAAAATGACCAATATCGGTTTCACCAGCACATTGGCAAAACCAATCACCACCGCCGCCAGCAAAGCAGCCGTAAAGTTCGCGACATGAATGCCCGGTACCAGATACGCGACTGCCATCAGTGCCAACGCATTTAACACCCACACGACCAACAGTTTCAACATGCTGATTCCCCCCTGATTACCATGGGGAGAGTGTACACCCAAACCCGCGCCAGTACATCTGACGCAGACTCGGGTGGATCGGCAGCTACTCTAGTGCAACTTAGTAACGATAATGGTCTGGCTTGTATGGGCCACTTTTGCTCACACCGATATAGGCCGCTTGCGCGTCTGTCAGTGTGGTCAATTGCGCGTTGAGTTTTTTCAACTGCAAGATAGCCACTTTTTCATCCAGGTGCTTGGGCAAAGTGTACACGCCCACCGGATATTTTCCTGTTTGCGTAAACAACTCAATTTGAGCAATGGTCTGGTTAGCAAAGCTGGAACTCATCACATAGCTCGGATGGCCAGTACCACAACCCAGGTTCACCAGGCGGCCTTTGGCCAACAGGATGATGCGTTTACCATCCGGGAAAATCACGTGATCCACTTGTGGTTTGATCTCTTCCCATTGGTATTTTTCAATGCCGGCAACGTCGATTTCGTTGTCGAAGTGGCCAATGTTACAGACGATGGCCTGATCTTTCATTTTGGCCATATGGTCGTGGGTAATCACATGATAGTTACCGGTCGCGGTGACGAAAATATCCGCATGTTCTGCGGCGTAATCCATGGTCACTACGCGGTAGCCTTCCATCGCTGCTTGCAGCGCGCAAATCGGGTCAATTTCAGTCACCCAGACTTGCGCAGACAATGCACGCATGGCTTGTGCCGAACCTTTACCCACATCACCGTAACCAGCTACTACGGCAATTTTGCCGGCGATCATGACATCAGTCGCGCGCTTGATACCGTCAACCAATGATTCACGGCAGCCATACAGGTTGTCAAACTTGGACTTGGTCACAGAATCGTTAACGTTAATCGCCGGGAACGCCAGTTTGCCCTCTTTATGCATTTGATACAGTCGATGCACACCGGTGGTGGTTTCTTCGGTCACGCCTTTGATGGCGGCCAAACGCACTGAGTACCAGCTTGGGTCTGTTTTCAACTTGGCTTTAATCGCATTAAACAGGCAAATTTCTTCTTCAGACGTTGGATTGGCCACCACAGACAAATCTTTCTCGGCACGGCTACCCAAATGCAGCAACAAGGTTGCATCGCCGCCATCATCGAGAATCATGTTGGAGTAGCCACCATCCGCCCACTCAAAAATACGGTGGGTGTAATCCCAGTACTCTTCCAGTGTTTCGCCCTTCACGGCAAACACGGCAGTGCCAGTCGCAGCAATCGCCGCAGCGGCGTGGTCTTGTGTAGAGAAAATATTACAGGACGCCCAGCGCACATCAGCGCCCAGGTCTTTCAGCGTTTCAATCAACACTGCGGTCTGGATGGTCATATGCAAAGAGCCGGTAATACGTGCGCCCTTCAGCGGTTGTTGAGCCGCGTATTCTTCGCGAATCGCCATCAAGCCCGGCATTTCAGTTTCGGCAATCGCAATTTCCTTGCGACCCCAGGCAGCCAGCGACATATCGGCAACGATGTAATCTTTGATGTCAGCTACAGTATTCATGTTTCAAATCCTTAAAAAGATGAAAACTGAGCAGGGAAAGTTCTAAGAACCGGTGGAAACGTTTGTTCACCTTTTTTCCGTGCTCGCACAGTGAAAAGTGAACGCCGTTGAGATGCTTTGCAGCAAATGCTCTGAGCCTGGGAGTCAGATGACTCTCGCAGCGTTCCTCAGAAGTTGCGAATTATACGCCAACCCGGGCATTTTACAAAAAAGCGGCGGCGGCCAAGCGCGAAACAGCGGGCTAAATCACACGCAAATAAACCGTCTGCAGGCATCAAAACGTCATCTCTCAAACTGACCCGATTACACCTTGCTGCTCTGCAAAATCACTGTCATACACCTGTGCCATGATGTCATCACGGCAATAAGCAGACAACCAGACTAGGAAAGGTGGCTCGTATGACAATGTATCAAGTGATGGACGAAGAGAACCATTGCATCGCAACCTTTCATCATTTTCAGGAAGCGATTTATACCGCACAAGATTTCACCCTGTGGGATGATGAACATTACTACCATGTGGAAGAGCTGGACATGGCAGTAGCATAAGCGATTGCAAACCCGATTTAAATAAAAAAAGCGCCCGATTGGGCGCTTTCTCGTTTGAGTCTGATGTTGCCTGTCTTACGGCAAACTTTTCATTGCCACCGTCAAGGCTTCAGCCGCTTCTGCATCCAGTTGTTTTAATGTATCAACACTGGCCATCGCTTCACCATGTTTGCCACTCGCTTCAGCAATCATGCCCAGGTAATAAAAAGCCTGGCTATGTTGATCGTTCATGCTCACCACACGATGCAGATGCTGTTCCGCCAGCGTCAGGTCTTTGGTTTCATACTCTGCCGCAGCCAGATAAAACCAGGCTTCGGTATTGCTTGGCTCCTTTGTCGTCCATTGTTCGGCAATCACTTTCAAACCTGCCCAGTCTTTATGCAGGTATGGAAACACCACCTTCATAAAATATGGCCATTCAGCAGCGGGTTTACCCCAGAAAGGCAATTCACTTTTCACCACAATCGGGCCTGCCGGTTTGCTGATCAGGGCTTTCACCCAGTCCACAGACATGTAGTAGTAATAAGCGTCCTTACCAGGGCTCTTCAGGGTAATCAAGCCCACCAATGCACCGCTGTCATCAAACAGGCCGCCACCGCTGGCACCTTGCCTAAAACTGCTGGTGGCACGCACAATGACCGAGTCATCCATGGTAAACAGGCCTTTGACCACACCGCTGGTGCTGACTGGCGCGGCGACAAAACTGGGATAACCGATGGTGAATACCGGTTGTTCATATTTGAGTTCACGACTGGATTTCATGGTCACTGGTGACAATGGCAAATCTTCCATTTGCAACATGCACACATCATGTTCCCAATCAGGTTTCACGCCGACCGCGTGATAGGCTGCTCCGCCGCTGACCACGCTGATACTGCTGGCATTGGCGACCACATGGCAGTTAGTCACCACCTGGTTTTCAGCCACTACCACACCAGAACCCAAGCCATATTGACCGTTTTTCAAGCCGACTTGCACACGCAACACGCGACTATTTAAATCGTGTACCAGCGCTTCTGCTGGCTCTGCCATGAGTGATGCGCTCATGCATCCTAACAATAATCCGATCAGTAACTTCGTCATGTCGTGCTCCAATCTGTGACAGCAGGTGGGCGGTGTTACCCGGTTGCCGGTGATACGTTGGAAAGCCTGTTAAGCTTGTTTTAGCAAGACGTATTCCAACCCACATACACGCTGGTTTTAGCACACAGAGACTGCACTCAGACAAAGCACATAACTAAAAAATTACATTAATAATCAAATATTTATAATAAAAATTACTTTTACTCGCACTCCAAAAATAAGATTCAATAAGCACGGCGATGAGCAGACGGCAATATGCCATTGCACCAAAGAAGTGCGCAATAAGAATGCACGCACAATAAACTGGCATTTTGAATAAAAATCGGAAGAAAACAGCTAAAGAGAAGTCGTACTTGGCACTGACTACGCGCTACGGATAGAGCCAAAAATTAGTGGTTGGCGATAAAGACGCGGTTGCGGCCTTGCTGCTTGGCTGCATACAGGGCAGCATCCGCCATTTTCATCAAATGTGCCAAGCCCTGCTGTTCGCTGAGTTGCGAGGTAGACACCAACCCGAATGACGCCGTGTAGTGAATTTGCTCGCCATGATCACTCATGACGCTGTGGTCTATTTCGGAGCGCAAACGCTCAATCACGCGCGCGGCCTCGTGCAGATCCGTCATCGGCATTAAGATGCCGAACTCCTCACCACCCAATCGACCGACCATATCACTGGTGCGCAAGGCACTGACGCAACGCAGACAAAAATTCTGCAAGATCAGGTCACCGGCGTGATGCCCATATTGATCGTTGATTTTCTTAAAGTGATCAATATCAACCATGGCAAACGCAAATGACGAGCCATAACGCTGACTGCGCCGCACTTCGGACTCGAGCTCGTGAATAAAATGCCGGCGATTGGCAATACCAGTTAAAAAGTCGGTAAACGCAAACTTGTCTGCTTCAATATGCAGTTGGTAGATACGCCAGGCAACGAAAACACCAACGACCAGAAACAAGCTGAGCAATAGTGCGGCATAAGTTAAGCCGTGTGTCGTGTGTTTTTCCAGCCGCTGCTGGCTTTCATTCACATATTGGGTGGCACGTTGATTGGCATTTTTAAGCACCGCCTCATTCAGGCTTGCCACCTCGTTAAAGCGTTCGGTCCACTGCGTTTCTATCAGGCGATTGGCATCCACATAGCGTGTGGCCTCAAGTGCGTGCAAAATCTGGTCACGCACCTGATTCAGCAATGCCAGTTTCTGTTTGAGTTGTGTCACTTGCTGCTGGTCGCCAGAATAACTGCGGGCAATGATTGCAATTTTTTGCTGCGCCAGCTGCTCGCGCGCCGCAATAAAATCCACTGTGGTTGCCAGTTGCTTACGATCAGCCTCGATTAGTGTGGCATACAATAAGCTACCGCGAATCTGGTAGAGATCGGCTTCTAAGGCGAGTGCCGCGTTGGCCACGGCAAACGGCTGTTCATAGAGCTTGCGCGTAGTTTGGTGCATCTCACGCATGCTGGAAAAATATATCCACACAAACAGCAATACGCCGACAAAAGCAATCAGGAACCCGGCGACCAGAATATACAACACGGCATTTTTTCGCTGTCTGTTCATAAGCTATTCTATGTGAATAATGCGCCTGGAATTAGGTGGTCGCCCTGATCAAGCCAGTCATTACTTTGCCAGCAATGCCGAAATATACGCCCACTCCTTGGGATCGACAGGTGTAATCGACAAGCGGTTCCCTTTTTGCAAAGTACGCATATTGGCCAGTTCTGGCGCTTCGCGCATTTCCTTCAAACTCAGCAACCGTGTTTTACGTACCAGTTTGACATCCACATTCACCCAGCGCGGATTTTCCGGCGTGGATTTTGGATCAAAGTATTTATGGCCTTCAACAAACTGGAACTTATCCGGGTAAGCCAACTGGCTGACTTCACAGAGGCCGACAATGCCGGGCGTCTCGCAATTGGAATGGTAAAACAGCACGCCATCCCCCAACTTCATCTGGTCACGCATAAAATTACGCGCCTGATAATTGCGTACCCCATACCAATCCACCGTCTGGTTCGGGAATCCTGCCAAATCATCAATAGAAACGTCCGAGGGCTCGGATTTCATCAACCAGTAACGCGCCATGCCTGAAAACCTTCTTATGTCCAACAAATGTCAGTATCATAAACCAAGTTACAGTACAGCTGACAATCATGGCAAAAAACGTTCTTGGCACCCTACTCATTCCCTGCAGCATGCGCCCAATCACCGGCTTTGTGCGTGATGGTTGTTGCGGATTCCACCCCGAAGACCTCGGCAGGCATACCGTATGTGCAGAAATGACCGATGAATTTCTGGCATTCTCACAGGCACAAGGCAATGATTTATCGACGCCCATGCCAGAGTATGGATTTCCCGGCCTCAAAGCAGGCGATCGCTGGTGTTTGTGTGCAAGGCGCTGGTTAGACGCCAGTGAAGCTGGCTATGCGCCGCCGGTGATTCTGGAATCTTGCGATGAAAGTTGCCTGGAAGTGGTCAGCCTGGCCGACCTGATGTATCACGCATTGCGATAAGCAGATCAGCCAAACATGTGTTTGCCGCCAGCAGGTTAAATAGCTGGGCGCTGGCTGCGACGCGCAAACACCAACATCAAGCCAGCGAAAAGCAATCCAGCTTGCGCAGGCTCTGGTACAGGCGTAATCACAGATAACATGCGCTGCCCCAGATACTCATGCACGACGGTCGTCATATGCAAATCATCCCAAAAAAGATACTTATCAGGATCAGCACAAACAGCGGCACCGTCATAACAAGCATCCGTTAAATTGGTAATCCCGTTGCTCACAGCCAAAGCCATGCCGTTTTCCAACTCAGTTTTGGTATCAAAATAAGTCACACGGGCAGAGCTCGGCAGACCTAATCCTGAAAGTCCTGCGACCAGATAATCGTTATAGTCCCTGGTGTAATCCTCCAAAAACTGAACTATCCCGGCAGAGGCCCCATTAAAACGCGGTGCATCCACCACAGCAGGCAAGCCCAGCACGAGAAAATCGGTCGCGCCTTTGCTATGCAACAATGCCACCATATCAATCATATTTTGCGCAGAATCGTGCGCCGAGAAGGTTTCAATGCCATTACCGCCGCCATCCAGCACGTACAAATGTCCTGCATCAACCGATGGCAAGCTACCCAGGTAGCTCGTCATAAACGTGAGCATATCCGCTGTGGTTGCACCGCCAACCGCAAAATTCTGGAAACTGGCTGGTGCATTCAATCCGAGCCCGGTGGCCAGATACTCAACCGCCGTTGGGCCATTGGTAAAACGGTAATTGCTATACGGCGCATCCGTCAGGCCCGCCCCAAACAGCTTGTAATAGCTGACCACTGCCGTATCTTCATTGCCACCATCAAAAAGACTATCGCCAATCGCAGTGATGCCGGTATAAGCAAACACCTGCGGGGAAAACAATACCAATGCAAAAAACCAGAAAAATAGCTTGCGCATGACTTCCTCCCTGAATCTAATTGTTAATTTATATGAAACAACTAGATTCTTGACCAATCAAATAAAGATTGCAACAGAAATATTTCATGCAGCAACTATCTGCAAGCATCACCATTGGGAGAGCGTTGGATAAGCAATGTGAAAGGGGTGGGGAATGATGTGCTAAGGGGTTACCTGAGCCGTGCATCCTGAACCAAGAAAGTTCAGGTGGTAACAGCCTAAGGTACATTAGGTTCGCACGCCAAGGGGGTTTTAAAAAACCACCCAACTTAGTGCGATCTCACAGCACCTGATGAGCCGAAACCTATAACAAAGACTAGTTCAAGGAATTTTAGACTCAGGCAACGCCTTAGCACACCGTTTTTATGATACGCCATTTCAAAAAAATGACGATGAAAATTTTGTGAAATGAAGCGGATTACAACAATTTGTGCTGGCCGGATAATACATCATCTATTTGCTGCTGCATGGTAGAAATACGTTTTTTTACGTCTCCCACATCCACACCGCCGCTACGCGTATTCAACAACTCATGCGTAATATTGAGTGCCGCCATAATAGCAATCCGCTCAACGCTGACCATTTTGCCAACATCACGAATTTCGCGCATTTTACCATCCAGGTAACCCACGGCCTGCAGCAAACTGTCGCGCTCTTCATCAGTACAGGTCACGCTCATCGCGCGGCCCATGATTTCGATATCAATCGGATTACTTGCCATGATTAACGACCTTCCTCAGGCAATGCCGACAATAATCGCTCTAACTGAACGCTGGCTTGCGTCATATTCAGCTTCAACGATTGAGACTCCTGATGCAGCCGTGTGACCTCCTGACGCAACTCCACATTTTCGTCACGCAGCTGTCCGCACAAAGCAATCAGCTTCGTCACACGCTCTTCAAGACTTTTTAAATCGGCATCCATCAGCCCATTATCTTTTAAAAAAATGAGTGTGGTCAATAGCTAAGCGCATTTTTTCAAAGTAAATTAACAATTTGAGCACGCCTGCCGAATACAGGTCGACTGGCAAAAAAGCACGCTTTAGACTAGAATGACGCCCAGTTGTCAGGTGCCTTTGCTGTATTTCTACAGGCTAAGGTGAAACTGGGAAACAGGTGCGTGAACCTATATTCACAACTCCTGTGCTGCCCCCGCAACGGTAAGCAAGTGCGGGTCTATCCATATGCCACTGAGTTCAAACTTGGGAAGGCGATAGATCAAAACTTGCAAGCCCGGAGACCGGCCTCGCAACCAACCATTTGCAATACCGCGGGGTGACGGTGTCTGATTATGTATTGGCTTTGCTGTTCAACACGCAAAGCCTTCATTCATTATCCCTACCCCCAAGTATTGATAGACAAACCATATGCGGGGACGCATGTGATACAGGGATAAGATAATGAAAAAAGTCATTCTTAAAGGCCTTATTGGTCTTTCTTTAAGCGAACTCGCCTGCGCCGCAGACACTGCAACACTAGACGAAGTTATCGTGACCGCGACACGCACGCCTCAACAACAGGAGTCAGTCATTGCCGATGTGTCTGTCATTAATGCAGAAGAAATCAAACGTGGCGGCCAAAGTACGCTGATTGAATTATTGCAACGCCAACCTGGCATTGAAATCACCAACAATGGTGGTGCAGGCAAAACCTCAGGCGTCTTCATGCGAGGCACCAACACGGGCCATACGCTGGTATTAATCGACGGCGTACGTGTGCAGTCTGCCACAGCAGGCACAACAACCCTTGAAAACATACCGATTCAACAGATCGACCGCATTGAAATTGTTAGAGGGCCGCTAACCAGCCTGTATGGTCAAGATGCGATCGGCGGTGTCATCCAGATTTTCACTAAAAAAGGCGTAGATGGCTTCAAACCTTATGCAAACCTGGGTTTTGGTACTTACGATACCACTCTGGCAGAAGCTGGATTGCGCGGTAAACAAAACGATACTGCTTATGCACTCAATGTATCGGCGAACAAAACCAACGGTTTTTCTTCACTGGACACCAGCAACCCGAACCTGAATGACAAGGACGGTTATCGCAATCTTGCCGTCACAGGAAGCGTGTCTCACAAAATTGCAGAAGGCCATGAAGTCGGCTTAACCTTGATGCATAGCAAAGGCAGAACGCGTTACGACAACCGTTTTAATATTGATGCAACATCCCCGGCTTTTAATCCTGCCTTTTCTGATTACGCCGATCTGGAACAACACACTTACTCATTATTTAGTAAAAACCAGATATTAAGCAACTGGCACTCTACCGTGCGCATCAGCCAGGGCTTTGATGAAACTGTCAACTACGCAGCCCTCGGTCCGTTTACCAGTGAAAGCAGGAGCCTGTTCAGGACAAAACAGGACCAGTTTAACTGGCAGAACGATATTAGTCTGCCAGTAGGTGTGTTGACCCTGATGTACGACAGACTGGAAGACAAGGTTAACTCCACCACTGTTTACAACAGTACCAAGCGCACCAATGAAGGATACGTTGTCAGCTATGTCGCCAATGTTGACGCACACACCTTTCAAGCAAGCGCCCGCGAAGACCACAACTCAAGCTTTGGTAACAATGTCACTGGCGGCCTAGGCTATGGTTACAACATCAACAACGCCTGGCGCATTACAGGGAGTTATGGCTCTGCATTCAAAGCACCGACTTTTAACGATTTATATTTTCCTGATTCGTTTGGATTCGCAACCAGCAACCCGAACTTGAAACCGGAAAAATCAGACAATGTGGAAGCCAGCCTGCGTTATCGTGACGACACCTCCAGCGCTTCGCTCACGGCCTATGAAAATAAAATCCGGGATTTGATTATCCTGGATAGCGCCTTTATTCCAGCCAATCTCAACAAAGCCAAGATCCGTGGCGTGACACTGGCTGCCAGCCAGCGATGGGAAAACCTGGATTTAGGCGGCAGTATTGACATTCAATCGCCACGTGACGATGCCTCTGACAATATGCTGGTGCGTCGCGCCAATAGACATGGGCAGTTCAATCTGGGGTACAGCATACAAGACTGGCGCTTTGGCACCGAAGTCATCACATCTTCAGCTCGCTACAATGACTCTGCCAACACCTTGCGCATGGGCGGCTACACCATTTTCAACATGACGGCACAGTATAAAATCCACCGCGACTGGACGTTACAAGCACGCGCCAACAATGTTTTCGATAAAAATTATCGCCTGTCACTTGATGGCAATCCGGCAACAACCGGCTTTGCCTACAACACGCCAGGGGCAAATGTATTCGTCAACATTCGTTACGAACCCCAGTAATGGATCACTCACAGGTTCAGGTTGAGGCTAAAAACTCACCTGACCCTGGACCTACTGAGGCAACACATTCACGGAATGCACGCTTAGATCAAAAAGCGTGCATTTAAACCAGCATTTAAAATTAGTCGTGCATGCGGGCTCGCATGCAGGGAACATCATGCATACGTACAAAAATATCATCAAAACGCTGATTGCCATTTATCCGGCATTCGCTTTTTCAGAGGACACACTCCTCAACAACACAACTAAACAGGCAGCGCTTGCCCTGGACGAAGTCACAGTGACGGCGGCCAGAACACCAGTATCGACAAAAACCGTAACAGGTGACATCACCATCATTGAGCGCGACGAAATCGAACGCCTTTCAGGTAGCGGGTTGGTCGATTTGCTCAAGTTACAGGCAGGCATACAAATCCTCACCAACGGCGGCATGGGCAACTCAACCAGCGTCTACATGCGCGGCACCAACGCTGACCAATTGGTTGTATTAGTCGATGGCATTCGAATCAACTCAGCAACAACGGGCACGACCGCTTTTGAAAATCTGCCATTGTCAGTCATCGACCGGATAGAGATCTTGCGCGGCCCGGCCTCCAGCTTGTATGGCTCGGATGCCATTGGTGGCGTCATTCAAATTCTTACGCGCCACGGATCCGCCGACAAAACCCGCTTTTATGGCAGTGTTGGCGCCGGTAGCTATGATACTTACACCGGGAGTGCCGGACTCAGCACTCAATACAAAGCATTGCAGTTTGGTGCACAAGTCAGCAGCTATGATACTCGCGGCATTTCTGCCAGAAAAAACCCGCCCCGGGCAATTGATAAAGATCGCGATGGTTATCGCAACCTTGGTGGCTCTGCTTATGCCACGCTCAGCCTGGCTGAAGGGCACAGTTTAAACCTGAACTTCTTTGGCTTCGATGGCCAAAATCATTATGACAATAACAACGGCTTCAACAACTACTCAACCATGCATCAACAAGCGTACAGTGCGACGCTAAAAGATCAAATCAACCAATACTGGCACAGCACCTTGAAATACGGCATTGGGCAGGACCGTTCGTTTAACTTCGAACGTCCGACACGCCAAAGCAAATTCGAAACAGAGCAAACGCAAATTACGTGGCAACACGACTTCACACTCCCCGTTGGCGTACTCACCTTTGCTTATGACAGGCTTGAACAGGATATCCTGACCTCAACCAATGCCGTACGCAATATCGATAAAACCAGAAACGATGACAGTTTTACCTTAGGGTATGCGGGGCAATATGCCGCGCACAGTACACAGCTATCGCTGAGAGAAGACCACAATACGCAATATGGTAACTTTGTCACAGGCGGCATCGGCTATGGCTATACACTATCCCCACAATGGCAAGTAACTGCACAATATGGCTCGGCCTTTAAAGCACCAACCTTTAACCAGCTCTACTTTCCCAGCTTTGGCGACCCCACGCTAAAACCTGAAAAATCAGACAACCTGGAGGCAAGTCTGCGTTACCACAATGCCACGATCCAGGCCAAACTCACCCTGTTTGAAAATCATATTCGAGATCTGATTCAAAATGCGGGCCCGGCGACGCCAGGCTGTACACTGGCAGGCTTTTGCCCCATCAATGCAGGTAAGGTAGAAATCCAGGGGGTCACGGCTGAAGTTGCATATGCACTTGATACTGACTGGCAACTGACTGGTAACCTGACTGTCCAGTCGCCTCGTAATGATGAGACTGACAACTTGCTGGCAAGACGCAGTCAACGCTACGGTAATCTCGTTTTGCAATACAAGTCAGGTGACTGGGACTGGAGCACGGAAGTCAACGCTGCATCCAAGCGCTATGACAATGCGGCGAATACCACAGTCTTGGCCGGTTATGCCTTACTCAACTCAACGCTGAGCTATAAACTAAGCCGAGACTGGAAACTGCAAGCCCGTGCCAATAACATCCTGGACAAGAACTATGTCCTGGCAGCGGTAAACGCAACTGTGGATTACAACACCATGGGCGCCAATGCGTTTTTCAGCCTCGTCTACGACATGCATTAACCCCTGAACACGAGTGGATTTTGCCCAAGCCTAAAGGAATTGGGCTAAAATTCACACCTTGTGATTAATCTTATTTTTTGGAGTCGTTGGCATGCCAAGTAAAATTTCAACTCAATCGCTGGCAATTGCATTCGTCATTGCACTGATGGTCATCGTCACACGCGGTCATCATTTCGCTTCGATCGATTTTTTGCCTAGCGCTTCTTACGCTGCATTTTTTATTGCTGGTTATTACCTGCGTTCAACTATCGTATTTGTGGCGCTGCTGGCACTGTGTGCTGGCCTGGATATGGCGGCAGTTACCTGGGGCGGCGTCAGCAATTTTTGCGTCACACCTGCTTACGGGTTCTTATTACCGGCTTACGGTACCATGTGGCTGGCAGGCCGCTGGACAGCCAGCAATACCACCTGGGCACTGAGCAGCTTGTTCAAGCTGACAGGCGTGGTGGTGGTAGCTTCAGCCGTTGCTGAATTGTTCTCCAGCGGTGGCTTCTACTTCTTTGGCGGTCGTTACCCAGACCCAACCCTGGTTGAGTTTGTGCCACGTCTGGTCAAATACTTCCCTAAACAGCTGGAAGCGATTGCGTTCTGGATCGTTGTGGCACTGATTGCACATGTGGTGTTTGGCTTGGCCAAGCGCTCTGTCCGCGAAAACGCTTAAGTTTAAGCACCATCATGGAAACCAGCGACCGCGACAGCCGCCACAAGGCGCGCATGATCCGCAAAAAAGCGGTCATTGATGAAAAAATCGAGCAGGCCGATCAGGAAAAAGGCCTGCTTCTCATCCTCACCGGCAACGGCAAAGGCAAAAGCTCTTCCGCCTTTGGCATGGTTGCCAGGTCACTGGGCCACGGCATGCGTGTCGGCGTCGCCCAATTTATCAAAGGCCGCTCAGATACGGGCGAGGAAGCCTTTTTCCGCCAGCATCCTGCTGTCACCTGGCATGTACTGGGCGAAGGATTCACCTGGAACACCCAAGACCGCCAGCGCGACACTGAAACCGCGATGCGCGGCTGGCAGATTGTGGCGCAGATGCTACAAGACCCAGCGATCAATCTCGTTGTGCTGGATGAACTCACTTACACCTTCAAATACAGTTACCTGGATGAACAAATGGTGCTGGACGCCATCGCCAAACGCCCACCCATGCAGCATGTGGTGATCACTGGTCGCGGTGCGTCTGAAGCCCTGAGAAATGCTGCCGATACGGTATCGGAACTCATGGACGTCAAGCATGCCTGGCGCGCAGGCATCAAAGCCCAGGCCGGGATAGACCTGTAATGCAATCCCCAGCAGCAAGCTGCCATGCCATGCTGATGGCGGCCCCGGCGTCGGGGCAAGGCAAGACACTGACCACGGCCGCATTGGCGCGCATTTACCGCAATCGTGGCCTGCGCGTGCAAGCATTCAAATGTGGCCCGGATTTTATCGATGGCATGATACTCGAAGCCGCCACCGGCAAACCGGTGTACAACCTCGATCTCGGCATGTGTGGTGAAGCGGATGCGCAGCGTTTGCTGTATCAGGCGGCACAAGACAATGACGTGATTTTGCTCGAAGGCGTGATGGGCTTGTATGATGGTAAACCCTCATGCGCCGATATTGCCGAGCGCTTTGGTATCCCGGTCGCACTGGTGCTCAATGCCAAAGCTATGGCACAAACCGCTGCCGCGATCGCCTATGGACTATACAGCTTCCGGCCTGCGCTGCAGCGCGCGGGCGTCATTGCCAACCAGGTCGGCAGCGACGGCCATGCCAAGATGATTAAAGAAGCATTGCCAGCGGATATCCCCTGGCTGGGCGCCATGAAATACGACGCGCAACTGAGTTTGCCAGAGCGTCATCTGGGCTTGCACCTGGCACAGGAAATCACGGATATTGACCAGCGCATAGAAGCCGCTGCGCAACTACTGGGACAAGATATGCCATTGCCTCCGGCAGTGCATTTTGCGGCACCAGAACAGCAAGCTATCACGCCATTGCTACAAGGCAAAACGATTGCCGTGGCCAAAGATGCGGCTTTCTGTTTCACCTACCAGGCCAACCTTGATTTACTGCAAGCGCTGGGGGCCAATATCAGGTTTTTTTCGCCATTGCACGATGCTCAATTGCCTGTGGCAGATGCCTACTGGCTACCTGGCGGTTACCCGGAATTGCATCTGGAACAACTGCAACACAACCACAGCATGCGCGAAAGCTTGCATGCAACCGCCGCGGCAGGAAAACCCATCCTGGCAGAATGTGGTGGCATGCTCGCACTGGGCGAACGCTTGAATGATCAACCCGTGTTTGGTTTACTGCCGGGTCACAGCGAAATTCAACCCAAACTGCAAGGCCTCGGCACACAACACGCAACGTTTCCGGTGGCGAGCGATGGCGAAGCAACCATAGGCGCACACACTTTTCACTACGGCAAGTTTGAAACGGACTTGCCGATGATTGCGCAAGGCGAAGGCAAATACGGTGCGGGTGAAGCGGTCTACCGCCACCAAAGCATCACAGCCAGCTTTTTGCATTTTTACTTCCCATCCAATCCGTCCCTGGCGGCACAGTTTTTCCTGTCATGAGTTTCGCCTATCCGGATGCCGACAAAGCGGCCATTTATAAAGTGATTGCCGAACGGCGCGATATGCGGCATTTTTTGCCAACGCCTATCGCCCCCGAGTTATTGCAAAAACTGTTACAAGCCGCCCATCACGCGCCCAGTGTGGGCCTGATGCAACCGTGGCGCTTTATCCGCATCAGCGATATCGCATTGCGCAAAGCTATCCACGCACTGGTCGACGAGGAGCGCAAGCACACCGCGCAAGCCATCGGCGAGGTTGAAAACACGGCGCGCATGGCCGAGTTTATGCGGCTGAAAGTCGAAGGCATTCTGGACTGTGGCGAATTACTGGTAGCCACTTTATGCGACCAGCGTGAAAAATATATTTTTGGTCGCCGTACGCTGCCGGAGATGGACCTGGCCTCAGTCAGCTGCGCCATTCAAAACCTGTGGCTAGCCGCGCGTGCCGAAGGCATAGGCATGGGCTGGGTCAGCCTGTTTGACCCGCAAGAACTGGCACAATTGCTGGGCCTACCTGCGGACGCCAAACCAGTCGCCATTTTGTGCCTGGGTTATGTGAATGCCTTTTACAAATCGCCCATGCTGGTAGAAGAAGGCTGGGCCACGGAAAAACCTCTCGGCGATATGCTGATGGAAAACGGCTGGCAGCCACAAGGAAACACACAGCCATGAAGCGCTGGCCACAACGCATTGTCTGCCTGACCACGGAAACGGTGGAAGTCCTTTATTTGCTGGGAGAACAAGACCGTATTGTCGGTATTTCCGGCTTTACCACGCGCCCGGCCATTGCCCGCAAAGAGAAGCCAAAAATCAGTGCTTTCACCAGCGCCAATATTGAGAAAATTCTGGCACTGCAACCTGACCTGGTACTGTGCTTCTCCAACTTGCAGGCTGAGATTGCTGCTTCGCTGATTAAAGCCGGTTGCCAGGTGCATGTGTTTAACCAGCGCAGCCTGGATGAGACTTTACAAATGGTACTCACCGTCGGCGATTTAGTCGGCGCGAGTGACAAAGCTAAACAATTAGTAGAAAGTTACCAGGCGCAACTGGACGCGGCACGCCGGCAAGCGTCCAGCTGGCCGCGCAAACCCAGGGTCTATTTTGAAGAATGGGATGAGCCCATGATGTGCAGCATCCGCTGGGCAGCCGAGCTGATTGAAGCGGCGGGCGGCGAGGATTGCTTTCCCGAACTCAGCCAGTTTCATAGCGCCAGAGACCGGCAGGTCAGCGCAGAACAAGTGCTGGCCAGACAGCCAGATATCATTATCGGCTCCTGGTGCGGCAAAAAATTCCAGCCGGAAAAAGTAAAAGCACGACCAGGCTGGCAAGCCATCCCAGCCATCCAGCATGGACATCTGTACGAAATCAAGTCGGTCGATATCTTGCAGCCCGGGCCTGCGCTGTTTACCGAGGGCCTGGCGCAACTGCAAACCATCATTCAACGCTGGCAACAGCAAGGGAGTCACGCATGACTACACACCTGATTTTAGGCGGGGCACGCAGCGGTAAAAGCGCGTATGCCGAGCGCCTGGCCTCGGCACTTGAGTGTCCGGTGACCTATATTGCCACCGCGCAAGTCTATGACGACGAATTTGCAAAACGTGTGGAACATCATAAAACCCGCCGTCCACCGTATTGGGGATTAGTCGAAGCGCCATTCAACCTCGGGCAGACACTGCTGGATAACGATGCGCCAGAGACTTGCCTGATTGTGGATTGCCTGACTTTATGGCTGGCACAGTGCATTTGCCCGGATTGCGATAAACCAGAGCGGCTGGACTGGCAGGCAGAAAAGCAGGCCTTGCTGAACGCCTTGCCGCAACTGCAAGCCCACGTATTTTTAGTCAGCAACGAGGTCGGCATGGGTATTGTGCCTTTGGGTGAAATCAACCGCCAGTTCCAGGATGAACAGGGGCGCTTGAACCAGCATGTAGCGGCCATCGTGGATCAAGTCAGTTTTATTGCCGCAGGCTTACCGTTAAAGCTTAAATAACAAGAAAGCACCCGTATGAAAAAGTTTTCCCTAGCCCTGATCGTTTTAGTGACCGCTTTGGCGGCCGAGGCACATGTGCCGTTTTTAAAACCCAACCAGTTCAACGTCACACATCATCGCCTGACGATTGAATCTGCGTTTACCGAGTTTCCGTTCCAGGCTGACTTTGCCATGGACTCGCCAAACTTTACCATCACCTCACCACAAGGCGTGACGACGGCGATCAAACCCATCGCCAAAACCAAGGCGGCCGTGTATCTGGAACCGGAATTAAAAGACGAAGGCACCTATCGTATCAGCACAGGGCAAAGGGTCGGCCCAATATACAAGGCAGTAGAAACTGCCGATAAAAAGCTGTATTTTGCCGCCGATATGAAGCGTGTGACGGGCAAGCCCACCACCATGAATTATTACAGTTATGCCGACACCTATATTTTCAAAGGCCAGCAAAAGTATGTAGCCAAGCCGTTTAATAAAGGCCTGGAAATCATCCCGCTGGCGTCACCCAATGGTTTGTTACTTGGTGGAGAGTTGAATTTCCGTGTGCTGGAGAATGGTAAGCCAGTGCCTAATGCGCGTATTATTGTGGTGACGGATAACGAGCACTTTATCAAGCATAGGATTGAAGATCTGTACGATCTCGACAATGTGAGAGCCTCTAATATTCACGCGAATGAACAAGGCGAGTTTAGCTTCCACCCACAAAAAGCGGGGCTGAATTTCCTGTTTGTCACTGTGCATCACCAGCTCAATGAACAATTATGGGAAAGCCAGAATGCCTCTTTGACGCTGGAAGTGAATTTACCGCCGGACACTCAAGGCAAGCCTTAGGCACTCGCTGACTTAGAAAGGAATTCTGTATGGCAAGCTCGACATTTGAACTCAAAGGCGAATATATCGCGCTATGTGATTTGCTTAAACTGGAAGGCGTGGCCGACAGTGGCGGCCAGGGCAAGTCTATGGTCGCCGAAGGGTTGATCAAGGTAGATGGTGCCATTGAGCGCAGAAAAACCGCCAAAATCCGCGCCGGACAAGTGGTTCAGGCGTTTGAGCAAACCATCAAGGTGGTTGCGGGTTAACCTGGCGTAAAGCCTTGGGGCAAGTAAGGCGCAAGGGCTGACCAGTTGAAGTGCTGCTGTACACTATCTGCCAGTTTTTCCAGGCTCTGCTCGCGCAATTGCGTGTAATCATAAGCCACTTGTTCAGACACCCCGGCCCATTGCAACCAGGCGGCGCAGGCTTGTGGATGATCAAACAAGCCATGAATATAACTGCCAGCGACCTGGCCATCTGTTGACCGTGCGCCTTCTGCCATACCGTCGATCAGGTGTGCAGGATGCTGCAAGGCAGGGCCGCGGCTCACCCCCATATGAATCTCATAGCCTTGTACCATCGCCTTGGCAAAAGCTAATTTGCCAGAAACTTGCTTGAGTTGCTTGTGGGTTTCCAACGTTGTTTCCATGGCCAGCCAGCCCAGGCCAGCGCTACTGCCCGCCTCGCCTTCAATCGCCAATGGATCATGTAAAGCCTGGCCCAGCATCTGGAAGCCACCGCAAATGCCCAGCACTTTGCCGCCATAACGTAAATGCCGCGCAATGACGGCTTCCCAGCCATGCTCACGTAACGCAGCCAGATCGCCGCGTACATTCTTGCTACCAGGCAGGATAATTAAATCAGCGGCGGGCACAGGCTCATTCAAACGCACAAACTTGAAGTCCACTTGCGGGTGCAGGCGCAAGGCATCAAAGTCGGTATGATTCGCGATATGCGGCAATATGGGCACAACAATCGTCAACTGAACATCTGCTTTTTTAGTATTGCTTTTTGCAACCGCATCTTCAGCTTCCAGATGCAAGTCATGCATATAAGGCAACACGCCTATCACCGGCTTCCCGGTGCGTTCTTCCAGCCAATCCAGCCCCGGTTGCAGCAAGGCGATATCGCCGCGGAATTTATTAATAACAAAACCGACCACCCTGGCCTGTTCGCTTTCGGACAATAGCGCCAATGTGCCGACCAGGTGTGCAAATACGCCGCCTTTATCAATATCTGCCATCAGGATCACCGGGCAATCGACCGCTTCGGCAAAGCCCATATTGGCAATATCGTTGGCGCGCAGGTTAATCTCGGCCGGGCTACCCGCCCCCTCCACCACGATGCAGCCATACTGCTGCTGCAAGCGCTGGTAAGATTGCAATACCGCCTGCATCGCGGTTTTCTTGTAGTCGTGGTAAGTACTCGCTTCCTGATTACCCACCACCTGGCCGTGAATAATCACCTGGCAACCGGTATCCGAGTTAGGCTTGAGCAACACTGGATTCATATCGGTATGTGGCGGCAGTCCGCAGGCCATCGCCTGTACCGCCTGCGCACGTCCGATCTCGCCGCCATCTTCAGTCACCGCGGCGTTGAGCGCCATGTTTTGCGGTTTGAATGGCACCACCGCCACCCCGCTGCGGTACAATACACGGCACAATCCAGCCACCAGCGTACTTTTACCGGCATCCGATGTGGTGCCCTGAACCATCAATGTTTTCACTGCCTGTTTATCCATGTCCCGATTATCTCACACTCGCCCTGCTTGCCTGTGGCGCGGTGCTGCTTGATTTCTGGCTGGGCGAACCCCGGCGCTGGCACCCGTTAGTCGGGTTTGGCTGGCTCGCCACCCAAGTTGAAAAACGATTGAACCCTATACCAAGACAAGCACAACGCAGCCAATATCTCAGCGGCGTGTTGGGCCTCTGCCTGGCCGTATTGCCAATTATCCTGAGCAGCGTTCTGCTCATGCAACTTTCATTCTGGCTGGCATTATCAATACACCTTTACCTACTGTATTTCGCCATCGGCCACCGCAGCCTGCGCCAGCATGGCCTGGCCGTTTATCACGCTTTACAGGCGGGCCAGTTTCAACAGGCACAGCGCGCCACCTCATATATGGTCAGCCGCGATGTAGAAGCAATAGAACCCGTCAGCGCCACCATTGAATCCGTGCTGGAAAACGGCAACGACAGTGTGTTTGGCGCGCTGTTCTGGTTTTTTGTCGCAGGTGGCCCCGGCGCACTGGCGTACCGCCTGGTGAACACGCTGGATGCCATGTGGGGCTACCGCACACCTCGTTATTTCTATTTTGGCTGGGCCGCCGCACGGCTGGATGATGTGCTCAACTATATTCCGGCCCGCCTGACGGCAATGACTTACGCCTTGCTGGGCCATACAACACTCGCATGGCAGTCCTGGAGAGCGCAGGCGCCGTTATGGGATAGTCCGAACGCGGGCCCAGTCATGTCCGCAGGCGCAGGTGCGCTGAATGTGCAATTGGGCGGGGGCGCCCGCTATCAGGGCGAGTGGCATGACCGCCCACGACTGGGCACGCTCACAACACCGATTGCTGAAGATATTCTCAGGGCATTGCAGTTGGTAAGTAACGGTATGCTGAGCTGGCTGATCGTGGCTGTATTGATTGGAGCGTTGGCCTATGCTTGAGCATGGCGGTAATTTGCAGCAAGCCGCGCAGCAATACGGCCGGCCACTCACAGACTGGCTGGATGTATCGACCGGCATCAATCCGCAACACTACCCGATTCCGGCATTGGCCCCCGCGCTGTTTCAACGCTTGCCCCCAGCCACCGACACACTGCATGCGGCCGCGCGCACGTATTATGGTTGCCAGCATGTGTTGGCCTGCGCAGGCTCACAGGCCGCCTTGCAACTATTGCCGACCTTGCGCGCGCCTTGCCGCGTGGCGATGCCACGCACCATGTATCAGGAGCATGCACATGCCTGGCAACGCGCGGGACACCAGGTACAGTTTTTTGAGCAAACACCTGATAGCGACACGCTAAACCAGTCCGACGTATTGCTGGTGTGCAACCCCAACAACCCGACCGGACACTTATACTCACCTGACACATTATTAGGCTGGCATGCGCAACTGGCAGCCCGTAGCGGCTGGTTGGTGGTAGACGAGGCATTTATGGATAGCACGCCGCAGCACAGCCTCGCCAGCCATACCGGGCAAGCAGGTTTATGGGTATTGCGTTCACTAGGGAAGTTTTTTGGTCTGGCGGGCCTGAGGGTGGGCTTTTTACTGGGCGAACCCACAGCCCTGGCACAAGTGGAATCCTTACTCGGCCCTTGGACCATCGCAGGCCCCAGCCAAATGATTGCCAGCCAGGCGCTGGCTGACCATGGCTGGCAACAGCAGATGCGCGGGCATCTGCCTGCACAGTCCAGGCAATTAGCACGAGTACTAAGCCAGCATGGACTCAAGCCTGCAGGCGGTACCGATTTATTTCAGTATGTACTGCATCCTGCCAGCCGCGAGTTGCAGCAAGCATTGGCGAAAGAAGGCATCTGGACGCGTTATTTTGAATCGCCGTCAGCCTTGCGTTTTGGCTTGCCGCCAGCTAACGATTGGTCTCGGCTGGCACAAGCCCTACGCCATGTCACTCAACAGTTAAGCGATTCACAACCTTGACCAATTCAGCGATCTCGCGGCCATGCACATCATCACCCGCACTTAACCCCTGCAACACCCCGACTTGATTCTCCGGCGACTGGTTCTGGCTCAGCTTCCATTTACCAGTGAGTTCGGTAATCTCGATCTCAATACCAACTACCGCCTGCATGAGCTTGTCGATAAATCCGGCCGGCGCATCCTCAAGATGCCACGGTTGTTCAAACGCCGCTTCCTGTTGTGCCGTCAGCATAGTCAAATGGGCGCGTAACCAGTTGGCATCTTCAATCACCCGCAGCTTGCCACGCGCATGCACCACCACATAATTCCAGGTCGGCACCACCATGCCGGTTTGGGCTTTGGTGGGGTACCACGCAGGGGTGACATAAGCATGCGGGCCATGAAAAATCGCCATGACCTCGTTGAGGCCATGCGTTTCTTGCCAGAGCGGGTTCGCGCGGGCCACATGACCACTCAAGGTGCCGTTATCCTCTAAATACAGTGGTAGATGATTCACCTCTAAACCACTGGCCGCAGTCGTCACCAGCGTGGCAAACGGATACGTCCGGATCAAATCTAGCAGCGCCTCTTCACCAGGGGCAGAAAAGTGTTTTGGGGTATACATACTTATTAAATTTAAAGCGCTTCGGGCAAATATGGCCTGACATGACTGGCCGCGCGTGCTAAATAGGGCTCCTTTTCGCCCACTGGCGCGACATAATGCAAAGCTTTTTGCGCAGCTTCCAGCCCGGCCTGACGGGCAATCAGCCAGAATGCCAGATATTGTGAGGCCAGGCAACCGCCTGCGGTGGCAATATTGCCCTGTGCAAAAAAGGGTTGATCCAGCGTATCGACGCCTAATGCCTGCACCCAGGGTTTAGTCACCAGATCTGTACACACGGGCAGGCCATTGAGCAAACCGAGCTTGGCCAATATCAACGTACCTGAACACTGCGCGCCTATCAATTGCCGATCAGGGTCCAAATGCAAAGATGCCAGCACAGCGCTCTCAGCAATGGCCCGCGTATGCATACCACTACCAATAATCACGGCATCGGCAGCAGAAGCCTCAGCCAAGGAAATATGCGACTCCAAAGTGACACCATTCATAGATGTTACCTTGGCCGTGGGGCTGGCGATTGAAACACGCCAGCCTGGCTGTTGCACGCGGTTTAATATACCCAGGGCAATCATAGAGTCCAGCTCATTAAAACCGTCAAACGTCAGGATAGCGATATGCATAATATTCTTTCTAGCGCACAGGCAGTAGCTGCCCCCGGATCATCACCATAGGCTCCATGACCATAGACTGATGCGACTCAGTACTTGATTCACACGCAGCCCCGACGCGCAGGTTGGTCACGCAAACAGGCTTGGGCGCTGTGTTGTCATGATCCGCCTGACGAGAAGTTTGACCATAAGAGACATAAGGCAGTACTACCACTATCACGGGTACTGCCAGCAACACCATCACAATGAAACGCATCTCCAAGCCCTATCCGATGAAAGTTTAATCACATCTTATCGCTGCATGCATGTACACTACATATACAATTTAACGATCAATATTAGACACTGTACAGGTCCAAACACCATGCCAGTCACCCAGCCACTGATCACGATTAATCCACAAGACCCGGTGCCTCTAGTCGAGCAAATTGTCAGCGGTGTGAAACAACTCATTGAGCAACGCGTACTGCGTACAGGTACACGCTTACCCTCTATCCGCGACTTTGCCGTGCAACACCACATCAGTCGCTTTACTGTCGTCGATGCTTATGATCGCCTGGTGGCGCTGGGTTATCTGCTGTCACGGCGTGGTTCAGGCTTCTATGTCGCTCCGCTCAACAAACCCGAAGAAACCGTTTCAAGCACCTCTTACCTGGACAGGGCCGACGATGTGCTATGGCTGCTGCACAACACGTTTAGAGACGTACCGGATGCGGTCAGGCCTGGTTGTGGCTGGCTGCCTAAGGATTGGCTGGATGAAAAGGTCATTCAAAAAAGTCTGAATGAATTATCACGGAAATCGGGGTATTTTTTAACCGGATACGGCGATGTGAGTGGCTACTTACCACTGCGGCAACAGTTGGCAAAAAAGAACCTGGCAGATATTGGTGTCCATGCAGACCCCCAGCAAATCCTCATGACCAACGGCGCTTCGCATGGCCTGGATTTAGTTGCGCGGCTGTTTATCAAACCAGGCGATGTGGTACTGGTGGACGATCCAGGCTATTACACCTTGTTTGGTTTTTTGAAATCCATGGGCGCGCGCATTATGGGCGTGCCGCGGCTACTGAATGGGCCTGATGTCAGCGCCTTGCAACAACTATTGCAAGAACACCGCCCCAAGTTATTTTTCACCAATACGGTATTGCATAACCCGACCGGCACCAGTACCAGCCTGGCCGTTGCGCACCAGATACTGCAACTGGCTGAAAAATACGGTTTATATATTGTGGAAGATGATATTTATGGCGACTTCCATCCGCAAAATGCCACGCGCCTGGCCGCGCTGGACCAGCTCAACCGTGTAATTTACGTCAGCAGTTATTCCAAAACCATTTCGGCCAGCTTGCGCGTGGGCTTTATTGCCTGCCAGGCCGACCTGGCCAACCGGCTACTCGACCTCAAATTGCTGACTGGCCTCACCAGCTCAGAGATCAACCAGCGTGTGATGTACCAGATCCTGGTCGAAGGCAGGTACCGCAAACATATGGAAAAAGTACGCAGCCAGTTGGAAGTAAAAAGAGCACAAGTGATACGCGCACTGGAAGAATGTGGCTTAAGCATCCATGCCGAACCGGCCGGAGGCATGTTTGTCTGGGCAAAACTGGCTAACGACAACAACGCGGCGGAGGTTGCCAGCGAGGCATCGAAGCAGAACATCATGCTGGCGCCCGGCAACCTGTTCAGGCCCTACCAGGAGCCTTCGTCGTGGTTACGCTTTAACGTGGCACATTGTGAGGATGACAAGGTGTTTGAACTCTTGAGAAAACGCCGGTGAAAAAATACTAGTGCCTTAACGGTTTACAAACTCAATTTTGGGAATCGCGCCCGACAGATCCAAACGTGTCAGGCTGGCATAGTCGACGTGAAAGCGGAACAGGCCTTTGAGTTGCATATTGAGCACATGCGCGATCAGGGCGCGTATCATGCCGCCGTGCGTGACCACTAACACGTGCTGGCCTGCATGGCGCGCATGCACTTCCTGCAAAAAGTCTACGCCGCGCTGCTGCAAACCGGCAAAGGTTTCGCCATTGGGCGGCGCCAGCTCGGCATAATTCTGCGCCCACACGTCAAACAACTCGCGCGGAATATCGTTCCACGACTGCATCTCCCAATCGCCAAAATGCAGTTCTTTCAGGCGCTCATCGTGCATGATGCCATCGAAACCCAGTGCATGCGCCAGTTTGCTACAGCGCTGTAGCGGACTGGCATAGACGGCATCAATCTGCTCATGAATGAGCTTTTGTTTCAGTTGCGACAGCTCGCTGGCAAAGTTAACCGAGACATCAATATCGCTCTGTCCATAGCAAATGCCCTCGGCGATTTGCAAACTGGTATGGCGCACTAAAGTCAGTTTCATGCCAGATGCTCCCAGGCCAGCAAGCCTAAATAAAAGGCCACTTCAGTCAATTGTTGGGTCGCACCCAATGTATCGCCAGTATAGCCCTGCAAATGCCGCAAGATCAGGCGACGCCACCACCACCAGATGGCCAGTACAGGTAATCCGGTGATCAGCAAAAACCGCATCGCACTCAACGCAGAATGATTCATGCCCAGCATCAGGCAAAAGCCCAGCCAGCACAACAGGCCAAATGCACTGGCACACCAGATATCCTGTCGCGTCAGCGTCGTCGCCAGGGGTTTGGATTTACCGGCAAAGCGCACATAACTGGCGGTGGCCATGATGGCGACGGCGGCCAGGCGGCTAAGCGCATGCGCAGCAATCAGGGCAAACGGTAAGATCGCCGGGGTAAGCACAGACAAGGCCTGGAACTTGAACAGCAACATGCCGACCAACGCAATGGCGCCGTAACTGCCAAGACGCGAATCCTGCATGATCTCCAGCTTGCGCGCACGATCCATACCGCCACCGAGGCCATCGGCACTATCTGCCAGACCATCCTCATGAAAAGCGCCAGTCAGATAAATAGTCACCGCCATGCTAGATAACACCGCCAAGGCTGGCGGCAACACCCAGCTCGCCAGCCACCAAGTGATAGCGGCCAGCAGGCCAATCAATACACCAACTAGCGGGAAATACCTGGCGGCGTGATTAAGGTCAGACTCCTGAAAATCTGCCACGGCAGGCACGGGCAGTCGCGTGAAAAAACCGACGGCCAGCACAAAATAGCGCCATTGCAGCTTCACGGCACTGGCCTTCACCCTAGTTGTCCACTGACACCAGCACTTTCAAAGCTGGCCATTTCATTGAGGAAAGCCACGGCAGACTGCAGCAAGGGATAAGCCAATACGGCCCCCGTTCCTTCACCCAAACGCAAGGATAAATGCAGCAGAGGTTGGGCATTGAGGTGTGACAGCATCATGCTGTGCCCGCTTTCATCAGAGCAGTGCGCAAACACGCAATAATCCACCACTTGCGGATAAAGCTTGGCAGCCACCAACAAGGCAGAGGTGGCAATAAAGCCATCAATCAGCAACGTCGTTCTGGCCTCTGCGGCAGCCAGCAGCGCACCCACCATCATGGCAATTTCAAAACCACCAAACGCCGCCAATGCCTGCAACGGTTCATCGGCCGAAACATGGTGCATCTGCAAGGCAGAGGTGAGGACAGAGAGCTTGTGCTGCAAACCTTTGTCGCTCAAGCCAGTGCCGCGGCCGACACACTGATGCATAGGCAAGCCGCACAGCACGCTCATCAGGCAACTGGCACTAGATGTATTCCCTATGCCCATCTCACCCAACGCCAGCACCTTACAGCCCTGCGCAATCGCATCACGCGCAATTTGCGCACCACGCGTAATCGCTTGTGCACATTGGTCCGCCGTCATGGCAGGCTGATGCCGGAAATTTTCTGTGCCCATGCCCAATTTGGCATCAATCAGCAGCGGGTGCGGCTGGAACACCGCATTAACGCCACTATCTACCACGTGCAAATCAAAGCTGTGCTGACGTGCGAATACATTAATCGCAGCGCCGCCATTGAGAAAATTGAGCACCATCTGTGCCGTCACCGCCTGCGGATAAGGGCTCACACCCTCTTCCACGATACCGTGATCACCCGCAAACACCAGCATGGTCGGCTGCTGCAACACCGGTTGTTCGGTCTGCTGTATTAAGCCCAACTGCATGGCCAGGGTTTCCAGACGACCCAATGCGCCCAGTGGTTTTGTTTTTTGATTAATGTGATTCACCAGTGCAGCTTGCAAGGGTGCGTTATGAGTAGGCTCAATATGAAATGTCTGCATAGTTTATTATTTTACCGAGCAAAAACGAAAGCGTAGCAGAATTATGCAATGCCTGGCCCGAATTTGCCCAGCGCAAAAAAAGCCCCGCAATTGCGGGGCAAGGCTCGAAGGATCACACGCAAAAATCAACTAATCTTCACCGGCACATAAATTTTGCTGTCACCTCGCATCACCAGCAACGCCACGTTCTTCACGTTTTGCGACAACTTGTCATGCAACTGACTCACGTTTTTAACCTGGTCACCATTCACCGCCAGGATCACATCGCCTGGCTGTATGCCTGCCAACGCAGCAGGGCCTTTAGCAACCTCTTCAACCAGCAACCCTTGCTTGAGCTGCGTTTGTGCCAACTCTTGCGAGGTCAGCGGGCGCACGCTGACGCCCAGTTTAGATTGCTGACTATCTGGCACTATCGCCTGCCCGACTTGCGCCGCTTGCATTTCATCAATACGTACAGATAATTTCTTCAACTGCTTGTTGCGCCAGACCTCCATACCGACCGTGCTGCCCGGCTTCACATTCGCCACCATAGGTGGCAAATCGCTAGAGCGGTCTATGCTTTGACCATTGAATTTGACAATCACATCGCCAGGCTCCAGGCCTGCCTTATCAGCAGGGCCATTTTTCTCAATATTGCTCACCAGCGCACCACTCGGTGACGGCAAACCAAACGAACTTGCCAGATCCTGGTTAATCGATTGCACACCAATACCTAAGCGTCCACGGCTGACTTTGCCTTTTTCCAGCAGCTGCTGCTCAATCCCCATGGCAACATCAATCGGAATAGCGAATGACAAGCCCTGATAGCCGCCACTGCGACTGTAAATTTGCGAGTTGATACCAATCACTTCGCCATTGAGGTTAAACAGTGGCCCACCCGAGTTGCCCGGGTTAATCGCCACATCGGTTTGCAGGAAAGGCACATAGCCCTCGTCTGGCAGTGCGCGCGACTTGGCTGAAATAATGCCTGCTGTCACCGTGTTATCAAAACCGAATGGCGAACCGATCGCCACTACCCAGTCACCGACATTGCTGTTTTTGGTGCTGCCGATATGCACGGTTGGCAAGTCCTTGGCCTCAATTTTCAGTACGGCAACATCGGTTAATTTATCCACGCCAATCACCTTGGCCTGAAATTCACGCTTGTCAGACAGCTTTACCGTCACCACATCCGCCTTGTCGACCACATGCGCATTGGTCAGGATCACACCATCAGACTTGACGATAAAGCCTGAACCCAGCCCATTCATGGGCGTTTCGGTTTGTGGCAGGTTGGGTTGAAAACGACGGAACAGCTCAAACATCGGGTCATTTGGATCCACACCCGGAATACCAGCTGTTTTCACCGTACCGGTGACGCTGATATTGACTACGGCCGCCCCCTGGCTAGACGCGATGCTGGCAAAGTTAGGCAAGGTAATATAGGCGCTTGGCGCCGTCATGGCTTTTGCCGATACCGGTGCCGTGGCCTGCGCATGATTCACCAGCGTATTCCCTTTGATAAAGTAGCCTGCACCGAACAAAGCGGCCACCGCCAATGGTACGGTCACCCAATGCGTGAGTCTTGATTGTAAAAACGATTGCATCACAACGTCCTTTCTTGCTTTTTTAATGTTGGCGCTTCACTGAAAGTGCCTCTGCGCAGTATGAGCGGTAAAAGCGCTTTGAAGTTTCACTGTTTTTGTATCCTCATGTATCGGGCTGACAAAAGTCCCGGGCACTGACGACCATGGGGTAGAAACAGGAAAATGTATTGATCGTGATACACTGCACTTTTTGCTTTTTTGACCGTGCAATGGCAGATTTACCGTCTTTCTTAAGGCCTTACTGGCCACGCCGCATGACTGGCACGCTACGCGATTATGCGCGGGCGGCCATGGGTGCCGGATTGGGGATTTTGTGTACCGGGCTGATTGCCCTGAATGTGGTGCCAGGCGACTGGCATAGCGCAGTGTTTTTAATTGCGCCCATGGGCGCCTCCGCCGTCATCCTGTTTTGCTTGCCATCCAGCCCGCTGGCACAACCATGGGCCATCCTGGCAGGCAATACCGTGTCGGCGCTGGCAGGGGTATTTTTCACGCAATTATTACCGCAACAACTGGTGTTCGCCGCGGCACTGGCCATGCTCAGTGCGATCGCGCTCATGTTTGCGCTGCGTTGCCTGCACCCGCCCAGTGGCGCGGTCGCCCTGACTGCCGTGTTAGGTGGTGAGGCCATTCACAACCTGGGCTACAGTTTTGTCTGGTGGCCGGTACTGGCGAACAGTATATTGCTGGTACTCACCGCCTGGCTTTACCATACGTTGACGGGCTATCGTTATCCCGCCGCACATCACGAGCACGCGCCCAATTCACCCACGCATATGCACTACCAGTTTGGCTTCAGGCAGGAAGACTTGCAGACCGCGCTGGGACAATTCCATGAAGTGCTGGACATTCACCCGGAACAACTGCAAAGCCTGCTGGAACAAACCGAGCTGATCGCCTACAAGCGCAAACTGGAAGCCATTGAATGCCGGGAAATCATGCGCCCGGTCTCGACGACCCTTGAGTTTGGCGATGCGCTGGAAACAGCCTGGCAATTGATACTCAAACAACCTGAGCCCGCAATTCCGGTGGTCAACAAAGCACAACTGGTGATAGGCCTGTTGAGCGTATCCGACTTTATGCGCCACGCCAAGGCAGAAAGCTATCGCGAAGTGGCGCCTGCGCTCAAACGCCTGATCCGCTGGTCGCCCACCACGCATAGCGACAAACCGGAAGTGGTCGGCCAGATCATGACCACCCCGGCCATTACCATCACCGAACATATGCACCTCATGCATACCATCCCGCTGATGACCAGCCATCATTTGCAATTACTGCCAGTGGTCGATGCGTCTAACAAGCTGGTCGGCATCCTGACGCAAACCGATGTAATTCGCGCCCTTTATCGCTAGGCCTTTGATGACTGCGGCTTCGCGGGTTTTTCGCGTTGCTGAAACGGCACAATCACTTCGCGGGATGCCAGCACAATTTCGCGCAAAAAGCACAGCAGGCCAAAAATCAGCGAGGCCATCGAAATAATAAACGACACCATCACCAGGTGCGGTAGTCGCAACCCCGTCTCGACTGAAATAAACATACTGGCAATCGACACACAAATACACAAGGCAGCAAAAGTGACCAGGCCAATCGCCCGCCGCAACCATTTGGTACGGCGCACAATAATCCGCAATTCATCTTTAAAGCGCTCACGTTTTTCTTCCGGTGTATCGGTCAAATAACGGGCACGGTCTATCGAACGACCCAAGCGCCCAATCAGCACGCCTAAAATCGAGCCGATACCGGTCAATAAAAATACTGGCGCCACCGCATCACGGATGGCCTCAGAGACGCTGTGAATTTCAATCATGGTATTAATCATAGAAGAGATGCCACTAAAATCAGAAAATTAGGCACCAATACCCGCACTGTTTTGGTTATTGACGCACTAGAAAAAGGCATGGAGAAGTTAATTTCTTGAAAAAGAGGTGCTTTAAAGGCCAGTTCAATACTTGATAAGCGATTTTTACGCCATCTTCACGACATTTATGGCCTTAATATTGTAATAAAAGCATTTTTCTTGCCATTGTTTTTCAATTTGAACCACCCAAACGGGAACCATTTTTGCTGTATATGCCCTGGCAACAATAAAATATGTATAGGGAAAGAGGCAACAAGATGCACCCGCAACCGTTAACCGAGGACTTGGCTAACCACTTCAAGAAGGTCAATGACTTTCGCTCAAACATTTACCAATTACAACATGCCTGGGACAGCCTGGCATTGATGGCACAACTGTCCGGCACCGGCTCCGAAATGGAAGAAACCCGCAGTGCCTTTAATACCATTTCTAACGATGTGTTACGGCATTTATCACAGGAAACCTTGCATAAAACCGCCGCACAATTATCTTCAAAAGCGTTCGAGATCATCAACTTGCTGGTACGCAACCTGTTTGAACGGACGGCAGACATTGGGTTTTTCGCTACCGATAATGAGGTGCGTGACTATCTGGAGAAACAGGCTGCGGATATTCTGGAAGACGCCGACCAGGCAAGTATTGAGTTTCGCTTTCAGGAATACCAGAAGAAATACACCGTCTACGACAATATTGTGCTGTTTGATGAAGAAGGCCAGTTACTGCATCAACTGGATGACACGCAGACCACCTTGTTTCACTACCACCCGATTGTGGCCTTGGCGCGGCAATCGGCAGAACCGTATGTAGAACGTTTTTATGAGACAGATATCGGCGGCAAGCTGCATAAGTCTCTGGTCTATGCGCATGCTGTACGCAGCCAAGACGGCCACCGCACGCTGGGGGTGCTGTGCCTGTGCTTTAAATTCGTCAACGAGCTGGACACCATCTTTCACAACCTGATTTCGCATAATGACTGGACCATAGGCGTGTTGCTGGACGAAGAGCGCAACGTGATTGCCTCCAGCGATCCGTACCAGATTCCGCTGGGCATTTCGCTATGTGTGGATACCGACACGGACTGGTTTATTACGCGCTTTAGCGGGCGCGAATACCTGTGCGTGACCAAACAGTCAGAAGGCTATCAGGGGTATCTGGGGCCAGGCTGGCTGGGCCAGGCCATGATCCCGATAGAGCATGCGTTCAACCAGAGCATTCGCGACATGGTCAATAATATTGATGCGGATATCCTGCGTAAAGTCATGCGTAGCCCGCTGATTTTTTCTGAAAGCCTGCTGAATATCCCCAAGCAGGCCGCCAATATCCAGAGCAAACTGAATCAATCTGTCTGGAACGGTAATATCCGGCAAAGCAATGATGTGAATACCCAGCAGAAAAACTTTTCTAAAAGCCTGCTTTCCGAGATCAGCCATACCGGCCATAAAACGCAGCAGATCATTGAAAACATGGTCTCTGAGCTCTATCAGACCGTGGTGTCGGTGATGCTGGAAAACTCCAGTTTTTATGCGCAGCTGGCGGTAGAAATCATGGACCGCAACCTGTATGAACGTGCCAATGATGTACGTTGGTGGGCGCTCACACACGTTTTTAGGGAGCTGTTAGCACAAACTAGCCTGGCGGATGAAGACAAGCGCAAAGTCACCGACGTGCTGCGCTATATCAATAGCCTATACACCGTATATGACAACCTGATCGTGTTTGATCGCAAGGGTGAGGTCATGGCCGTGTCGAATTCACAATACCAGCAACTAATTGGCACCCAGCTGGCAGATGAATGGGTAGGTCGAACGCGCAGTTGCGCCTCTACACAAGACTACGTCGTCTCGCCATTTGAACCCACGCCGCTCTACAACGATAAACACACTTACATCTATGCCGCTCCCATTCGCCACCTCGATGGCAATAGCATAGTAGGTGGTATTGCCATCGTATTCGACAGCACGCCGCAATTCCAGGCCATGCTGCGCGATGTGATTCCGCGGGATAAGACCGATACGCCGGTCAATGGCAGCTTCACCTTGTTTGTGAACGAACAACTCCATGTGATTTCAAGCACGCATAAAGACTTTGCCATGGGTGAAGTATTTGAACTGATGCCCGCCATTAGTAAGCTTAAAGAGGGCGAGCAGCTATTTGATATTGCGATTTACCAGAATACCTATTATGCCGTTGGCGCGCGCGCAGCCTATGGCTACCGTGAATTCAAGAGCGAGCAAGATAGCTACCGCAACAAGGTGGTTGCGCTGATTTTCACGCCTCTGGGCAAGGAGGATGAAATCAATCAGCGTATCCACGCCGAGGCGCAAGTCATCCACAACAAATTTAACCCCAACCTGTTTGCGCAGTCCGGGCAGGACTGCCAGGAATATGCCACCTTCTATGTGGGTGACTCGTGGATGGGCATAGAAGCACGCTTTGTGCGCGAGGCGATTGATGAAGACCAACTGCGCACCTTGCCTGAATCTGCACCGTTTATTGCAGGCATGCACGCCTACCGGGGAGAGGTGATTCCGGTGATTGACCTGGCACGCATGCTGGGACATCCGCACTATTTCACGGATTACCGGCAAATCATCGTCATTGAAGACAAAACCGCCTCGCTCAGATTTGGCCTGTTTGTCTCTGCCCTGGGCGAAATTCCTTATCTGGCACCAACGCAGATTCAGCCGATGAATACTTTTTTCCGGGGTGCCAGCCACAACCCGGGCATTGCCATTGCCAATATTGCCCAAAACAGCATGCTGACCCTGATCACCGCACAAAGCCTGTGGGACAAAGTGCTTTCCGTGCGTTCACAATCCGCTGAACAGGTGTATGCCTGATGAATAGTCAGACTACCCTTTTTGGAATCATGCAAAACGACATCATGGAATCCTTACTGACAGCGCAGCAACAGCGATTGCTGGATACCTTGCTGGACAATCTGGATGGCATGATTTACCGCTGCCTGTACGACAGCAACTGGACCATGATTTACGTGAGCAAGGGCTGCGAAACCCTGACCGGCTATCCGGCACCAGACTTGCTGCTCAACAAAACCACCTCTTACGAAATCATCACCCACCCGGATGACAGGGAAAAAGCACGCACCACGATTGATGCAGCGATTCAAAAAGGCGAGCGTTTTGAGCTGGAGTACCGCATCATACGCGCCAATGGCGACATCACCTGGGTGGCCGAACGCGGCAGTGCCGTGTTTGATAGTGAGGGTAAACCCGTTGCGCTGGAAGGCATTATCCAGGATATTAGTTGCCGCAAACGCATTGAGCACGAATTGTTCAGCACCGAACAAAAATATCGCTCCATGTTTGAAAACTCAACGCTGGGCATGTTCCAGACCACCGAGTCTGGTACCTATCTCAATGCCAACCCGGCACTGGCCAGACTGTATGGCTACGCTTCGCCGGCGGCCCTGATCAGCGACCTCAACAATATCAGCACCCAGCTCTATGTAGCCGAAAACAGGCGGGGCGAATTTACCGAAGCCATCCGCGCACAAGGCCGGGTCCATAACTTTGAATCCGAGGTTTACCGGCTAAATGGTGAAGCGATCTGGATCTCGGAGAATGCCCATGCTGTGTGTGACCCGCAAGGCCAGATCCTTTATTACGAAGGCACGGTAGAAGACATTACCGACCGTAAAAACCATGAGCTGCAAATCCGCCAACTGGCCGTCACCGACAACCTGACCGGCCTGCTCAATCGCCATGCCTTCAGTGGCAAACTGGCCAGCCTGATTGCTGAAGCCGATAAAACGCAAAACAAGATTGCCATTGCCTTTATCGACCTCGATCACTTCAAACTGATTAACGATACCCTGGGTCACCGCGCTGGCGACAAACTGCTGGAAAATGTCGCGCAAAGGCTGATCCAGAGCACACGGCCCACAGATGCCATTGTGCGCTTTGGCGGTGACGAATTTGTCATGCTCTACCCTGGTTTGCGCGTAGCTGAGGATGCCGAGCCATTGCTGGCACGGGTGATGGAGGCTATTTCGCAACCGATTGCCATTGGCGACTATGTATTCAACATGACCTGCAGCGTCGGCGTCAGCATTTATCCCGACCATGCCAAAGAGATAGACGCCCTGCTCAGTTGCGCCGACTCGGCCCTTTACAGCGCCAAAAATGCAGGCAAGAACAAGGTACAAATGTTCAGCGGCATCCTGGCGCAACAACTGGGAGAACGCAACGAAATTGAATATGGCCTGGGCCACGCCATGCAGCGACAGGAACTCATGCTGTATTACCAGCCGCAAATCAATATGCAACACGGCAATATCAGCGCCCTGGAGGCGCTGATCCGCTGGCAGCACCCGGAGCGCGGACTGATTCCACCCGACCAGTTTATTCCTGTCGCCGAAGAAACCGGCCATATTTTTGCCATTGGTGAATGGGTATTGCAGACCGCCTGCCAGAAGATCAAGTCCATGCAAACCGAGTGGGGTTATATGGTGCCAATTGCGGTCAATGTATCGCCGATCCAGTTCCTGCGCGGCAACCTGGTCGAAACCGTACAACGCGTATTACGACAGGAGCGCGTGCCGCCGCACATGATTACACTGGAAGTCACCGAGAATGCCCGCTTCAAGGATGAAGCCATGTTCACACGCACACTGGAGCAGCTGAAACGCTTAGGCGTGTGTATTGCCATTGACGATTTTGGCATCGGCTACTCGAACATGGCCTACCTCAAAAACTACCCGATTGATGAGCTCAAAATCGACAAGGCCTTTGTGCAAGACCTGGAACAAAGCGTGACTAACGGCAACATTTTGCTGGCACTGATTAACCTGGGCAAAAGTTTGCATAAATCAGTCACGGCGGAAGGTATAGAAACCGAATACCAGCACCGGTTTTTACTGCATAGTGGTTGTGATGTCGGGCAAGGCTATTATTACAGCCGACCATTATCGGATGAAGCGCTGGCGCAGTTTATGCGCGAGCAGCAACCAAAATTCGATCATTTTCAGCAGGTGGCCAGGTAACCCTGGCCACAGTACTTTTGGCTAGACCGCGGTGCGCTCTACCTCAATCTCAGGTAACGCCTCGTGTTTGATGGCCGCTTCAAATGCGGTCAAACGTTTGTATACCGACAATAGTTCAACAATGGTGGTCCATGAATTCACCAGATATTGGAACGAGTTGCTGACTTGTGAGAACGCAGTCAGTATCTGCTGCAAAATACCAAAGGTGATGCGGCCAGCCGCAATTGTCGGCACCAGAATCAGGTAGGCGAAAATATTATCTGCCTGCAAATACAAGCTGCGTGCCACGTTGAAATACATATAGTGAAAATAGAGGCGGAAGTAGTTTTTACGCACATCCATAAACAATGACGTAAGTGTCGCCGGTTGTGCGCGCTCAATATTGTCCTCACCATACACCAGCTCTTTACGGTAGGCGGCTTCGACACGTTGATTCCTGAATTCCAGCCCCGGCAACTTAATCCCCACGGCGGCCAGTAATAAAGTACCAAACACCGACCAGGCAATCGCCGACGTAAACAACGGCGCAGGCACGGCACCAAACACCGGCAATTCGCTGACATAAGAAGACAGGCTCCACAGCACAGGCAAGAACGCGAATAGCGTCATGATCGCCTCTACCATGGACACACCCAGGCCTTCCATAATGGTGGCAAAACGCATGGTGTCTTCCTGCACCCGTTGCGAAGCACCTTCAATGCGACGCACCTGTGACCACTGACTGGTATAAAAATCGTTCATCGCCGTACGCCAGCGGAAAATATAATGGCTGACAAAGAAACGCGTGATGACATAGATAAAAATCGCCACGAACGCAATTTCGGCAAACTGTAGCATCAAGGTATAAAGCTCGGCTGTGGTCACCTTGGAGTTGGGCGACAACGCGGCCTGCACGCCATCAAAGAACGGCCTGCGCCAGTTATTAATCGCCACTGACACTTGCACCGAGTAGTAAGTCGAAAACAGGATAAATGCCGAGCCGACGATAGACCACCATTGCCAACGGCTGGGTTTAAGCTTAAACCAGGCCAGCGCAAACAGGGCCACACTCACGGCATAATAGCCATAAAACAATTTGAAGGAATCGGTCACAAAATGACCCAGACCAATCACAGGCTGCTCTTCGGCCAATGACAATCCAAACGCAGCGCCGATTGCCGTTGAAAACTCAAACCAGACACCACAGCAAATGGTTGCCCACACAATGACAGAAGGCCAGAACCAGCGAGAATCAGGGAAAAAGGATTTAAACATAGCGCTTTCTTTGACGGTGTTTGTTTAGATGTGTTGAGAAGTCATTTGCTGCCAGTGTATTGGCTCTTGAAAAGACCTGCAACAAAAAAGCCTCCGTGTGGAGGCTTTATCTGTTCAAACGCATGTGGATGCTAGATGCGATTACCGCGGAAGCAGCACCCCAGCGGGGTATTGGCAGTGTAACTGGCCTTTAACACTATCGCATGCGGTTTGATTGCTGAATGCTTTTGTTGCACACGTTTTTTGTAAACAGCCGGTTTTTTCATGGCAGTCTGCTTATCTTCGTCGACTTTCGCTTCATCTATCGCCGCCACTTTTACTGCAGGCGCTAAGGTGTTCGACGCAACCACGGCTTCAGCAGCCTCCGGCTTCGCCACCACCTGCGTCGACTGAACGCTACTCAGTAAAGGGTTATTGTCAGCCGGAGCTTCGTGCTCGAAAGTAATCATCATCAAGGCAAGCATGTTTAAAAAAATCAGCTTGGGTAACATATAGGACTTGGTTCGTTGCATTTTTAATACTCAATTTCATCTCAGGCTATCTCATGCGCTATGGTAGAGGGCCTTGGCTGGCTGAATAAGTGGGCAGGTGCCGATTTACCTGTCAGAAATCGCCTACAAAATAACTATCACGGAAAACATTTACGCGATATTCTGGTCAGAGTGCTCAGACTCGTGCATGATGCATGATCAGAACGATTGGCCTTTGTCGATGGGAGCCTGTATGAAACGGTTATTGTTATTGCTGATAATGTGGACAGGGCTTGGGCAGGTGCAGGCACAACCTAGCATCGTCGATACACTTGAATTAGGCCACTCGATTGTGATGGTCACCACCGATATGCCGGGCGGCTCCAATGGCCGGGGCTCGGGCGTGGTGGTCAGCCCGGAATACGTAGCCACCAACTGCCATGTCATCGCCAACAGCAATGGCGCCAATATTGCCAAGTTCCGTGATGGCTATCGGCCTATTGCGCTCAAAGCCAACTGGAAGCGCGATGTGTGTTTACTCAAATTTGATCCCTTGCCGTTTAAACCACTCCCCATGCGCGACAGCAAAACGCTGCAATACGAAGAGGAAGTGTTTAGCCTGAGCTTTCCGGCCGCGGCGCCTGTACCGCAACTGTCTTATGGCAATATCAAAGGCATTTATCCTTACGATGGCAGCATGATTGTGCGCACGAATGCCTCCTTCTTGATGGGCTCCAGTGGCGGCGCCCTGTTTGACCAAAACTTTAATCTGATCGGGCTCACTACCTTCAAGAGTCCAGGACACCAGGCGTTTTACTACAGCCTACCCGCTGAATGGATTAAAGAGCTGATGGACGCACCTGAAGTTATTTCATTGAAAACCAATGAAGTGCCGTTCTGGGCATTGCCACTAGAACAACGGCCCTACTTTATGCAGGTGGTGATTCCTTACCAGAACGGCGACTGGGCTAACCTGAAGTCGATTGCCAGCCAATGGGCGAAGCAAGAGCCAACTTCGGCCGATGCCTGGTATTTTCTAGGGCTGGCAGAAGAAGGCCTGCAACAATACGCCGAGGCTGAGCAAGATCTCAAACATGCCTACGATTTAAACCAGCGCGATTATGACGCCATGCTGGCGTTGTCACGCGTGGCCTTCACGCAAAAAGACCTGGTGACACTCAAATCACTGCAACCTGCCATTAGTGCCATCGACCAGGCTCAGGGCGACCTGATTCGCCAGCAGATTTCTCAACTACAACAGAATTAGCGCCATCACTGCCGGCCATAGTCATTAAAAAACCGCCAGATCACCTCATTGGCAGAAATCGCATCAGACCCGGCCTGACCGCCGCGTGGTTTGCTGCCCCCCGGCCATGAATGGCCGCCAGTCTCGGTCACACACAATTGCACTGGCGCCAGCCCGCCACGGTGAATCTCACAATAAGCGCCGGGGACCTCCCAAATGCGTTCTGCCTGCGCATTAGCCTGGTTAAGCTGCACCCATTTCTGGATGGTGGCAGGCACTGAGTTGAAATTCACATCGACCATAGATTGCTGGCCTTTGCCGCCATTAAACGGCACATGGTCATCATCTTTGGCGTGAATATGCAACACCGCCACTGGCTTGGCAGGCTGGCAGCGCTGGGTGTTATCAGTGCCCGCCACCGAGGCGATGGCACTCACGGTGTCAGCTAATTCACAAGCCAAACGGTAGCTCATCATGCCGCCATTCGACATGCCATCGACGAAAATACGTTTAGCATCGACATTGGCGCGTTGCTGCATGTCTTGAATCATGGCACGGATAATGGCGACATCATCGCTTTGTTTTTTCACTGCCGGGCCACAGCAATTACCTGCGTTCCAGGTCGCGAACTTGCCGCCCGGCAAGCGGCTGTAGCCATTAGGAAACACCACGATATACCCATATTTTTCCGAGGCCGAAATCTGGTGGTAAAACCGCTCATTGGCCTGTACCTGCATATTGCCCAGCCCGCCATGCAGCGCCAGCACCATGGGCAAGGCCTGGCCAGCTGGTTGCGCAGGCACATGCACCAGATAAGGACGCTTGTCACCATTCACCGTGACGGAAAATTCATAGTCGCCAGCCGCAAGACCGGCCCACACCAGCGCAGGAAAAATCAGCAAACCTAGCAACACACTGTAATATAAACGCTTAGGCAACGTCATATGTACTCCAGAAGAAAGAATCGCAAGCATACATGAACGTGCCAATTAAACATGTTGTTGACCAACCCTGAAACATTATCGATAGCAGACAAATGGTGCATACTGATCTTCGCCCACCACTCATCGCAGGCATACTGCTGGCAGGCGGCTTTTCACGCCGGTTTGGCCCGCAAAACAAGCTGTTGCAACCGCTGGCAGACGGACAACTGGTCGCGCTGAGGGCGGCGCAAGCATTGATTGCCGCGCTGCCAGGGAGTGTTGCCGTCATACGCACCAACCAACCCACGCTGGGCAGCCAACTCACATCGCTGGGATTTAAAGTCATTGAGTGCAAGGACCAACATCAACAGATGTCGGACAGTTTGAAATTGGGCCTGATGGCGACACAAACCGCTTTCCCAGCCATGACGGGGCTGGTGATTGCGCTCGCGGATATGCCGTTTATTCAAGCCGGAACAATACAGCAGGTCGCGCAACAGTTAATACAGGCGCGTATTGTGCAGCCTATGTACCACGGCCAGCCCGGGCACCCGGTGGGCTTTCACAGCGATTTGATACCAGACTTGCTTGCCATTGAAGGCGATCAAGGCGCGCGTGATGTCTTGCGTGCGCATCAGGCCGATATTTTACGATTTGAATGCCAGGACGCTGGCATTTTAAGAGATATTGATACGCCGGCAGACTTGGCCTGATTCAGGCAGCGGCAAGATTGCTGTCTGTTTTCGACAATCCGGCCTGTTGCAGTTGTGCCCGTGCCTGAATCAACTCAGCCAAAATAGACACCGCAATTTCGGCCGGAGTACGGCTACCGATGCGCAAGCCGACCGGGCCATGCAGACGGTTGACCTCTTGTTCGCTGAGGTCAAAACTGCGCAGGCGCTGTTTGCGTTTTTCCTGGTTTTTCACTGAGCCCAGCGCACCGATATAAAATGCATCTGATTTCAAGGCTTCGAGCAAGGCCATATCATCCAGTTTGGGGTCATGCGTCACTGCCACAATGGCCGTATGTGGATCAGGCGCAATGTCGAGCACCACATCGTCCGGCATCCCCGCCAGCCACTCGGCGCCGTCCACATGCCACTCTGCACGCATGTCTTCACGCGGGTCGCAAATCATGACATTGAAATCCAGCGCTTGTGCCATGGCCGCCAATACCGAGCCTAACTGGTTAGCGCCTATCACCAGCAGGCGCCATTGCGGGCCAAAGTAGCTGTGGAACCAGTCGTTGTCCAGATACGGCAGGCCTTCTGGCAGCACACGCTGATGGCGCACCTCGCCACTATGCAGGTTGACTGAACGCTTTAACAAACGCCGTTGCGACAAACTTTCCAGCATGGGTGCCAGTTGCTCGGCCTGTGTGAGCGGCTCGGCAAAAATCTTCAGTTGCCCGCCACAGGGAATCCCAAAGCGTTGCGCCTCGTCCTGGTGGATGCCGTATTCGAGAATGGCTGGCCGTGTGGGCAACCGCTGCTGCCGCGCTTTATCTGCCAGGTCATCCTCAATACAACCGCCCGATACTGAACCGACCAGATGACCATCTTCACGCACCACCAGGATGGCGCCCGGCAAACGTGGTGCCGAGCCCCAGGTCTGGATCACGGTAAACAGATGCGCACGGTAGCCTTGTTGCAGCCAGTCACTGGCGCGTTGCAGTACTTCCCAATCTGACGATTGCATAGACTTAAGCCAGTTGGTCGCCTATCGGCAAACGGCGGATGCGCTTACCAGTTGCCGCAAATACTGCATTGGCGACAGCTGGCGCTAATGGCGGCACGCCAGGCTCACCGACGCCGCCCATTTTTTCTTTGCTCGCGACGATATGCACGTCCACCTTGGGCATGTCTTTCATGCGCAATACCTGGTAGTCATGGAAGTTAGACTGCACCACTTGCCCGTCTTTAAAACTGATTTCGCTACTCAATGCTGCACCCAGCGCATAAGCCACTGAAGACTCCATTTGCGCTTTGACGCCATCCGGGTTTACCGCCAGGCCGCAATCAATGGCGACCACTACGCGGTGCACTTTGACTTCGCCCTCTTTCACAGAAACCTCGGCTACTTGCGCCACATAGCTGCCAAAAGATTCGTGCACAGCAATGCCACGGAACACGCCAGACGGCAATGGTTTACCCCAACCCGCTTTATCGGCCGCCAGGTTCAGGGCGGCCAAATGGCGCGGATGATCTTTCAGCAATTGGCGTCTATATGCCAACGGATCCTGCTTACTGGCATGTGCCAGTTCGTCGATCAGGCTTTCCATGACAAAACCGGAATGGCTATGGCCGACCGAGCGCCACCATAACACCGGCACATCACTTTGCACCGAATGCAGGTGTACCTGATGGTTGGCGGTGCCTTTGACATAAGGTGAATCGGCCACGCCTTCTACAGAAGTCGCATCAATGCCATCCTTAATCATCACGCCTTCGAACGGCGTGCCTTTAATGATGGACTGCCCGACCAGCGTCTGCTGCCAGGCCAGTGGCTTACCTTGTTGATCCAGCGCCACGGTCGCGCGGTGCACAAACATAGGCCGGTAAAAACCACCTTTGACATCATCCTCACGGCTCCAGACAGTTTTCACTGGCAAGCCAGCCGCTTTGGCCACTTCCACTGCCTCAGATACAAAATCGGCGCGCGGATTGGCACGGCGGCCGAAACCACCTCCGAGGAACTGGGTATGAATTTTTACTTGCTCAGGTTTCAACCCCAGAATTTTGGCAGCAGCAGCCTGGTCTGTGGTTTGCATTTGCGTGCCGGTCCAGATGTCGCAGCCTTGATCTGAAATTTTGACCGCGCAATTGAGTGGCTCCATCGGCGCATGTGACAAATACGGCAACACATACTCGGCACTGATGGTCTGCTTGGCCTGCTTACTGGCACTGGCGATATCGCCCGCTTGGGCTGCCTGCACACCTGGCTGCTGTGCCAGGGCCTGATATTGTTTCAATAGTGCCGCAGAATCCGGTTTGTCATGCCCATCCAGGTCCCACGCCAACTTGAGTGCTTCGCGGCCTTGTTTGGCCGCCCAGTAATGTTCGGCAATCACCGCTACGCCTGTTGGCACTTTCACCACTTTAATCACACCTGGTACCTGGCGTGCCGCGCTATCATCTACGCTTTTCAGCTTGGTGCCAAATACCGGTGAGCGCGCTACCATGGCCACTTTCAAGCCATCAAACTGCACATCCTGGCCAAATTTGGCGGTGCCATTGATTTTTTCCGCGCTGTCCAGGCGTTTGGTAGCCTTGCCAATAAACTTCCATTGTTCCGGTTTTTTCAAGGTCACGCTGGTCGGCGTTTCCAGCTGGCTGGCCGTCTCGACCAATTGGCCATAGGTCAATTTTTTCTTGCCGTTAATCACCGCACCGTTTTCGGTACGCAAGCCTGCGACAGGCACATTCCACTGCTTGGCTGCCGCCTGCAACAACAAGGCACGCGTTAAGGCACCTGCCTGGCGGTAACGGTCAAACTCTGACCAGGTGGTAGAAGAACCACCAGTAATCTGTATGCCGTAAGCAGTATGAATATAGGCCGGTGCGGCCGGTGCGTGCTCGACCTTCACCTTGCTCCAGTCTGCATCCAGCTCATCGGCGATCAGCATCGGTAGCGTCGTCCACACGCCCTGCCCCATTTCACTGTGTGCCAGCATCACCGTAATACTGTCATCGGCACCTATGCGCAAAAACGCATTTGGCGCAGGCAAAGGCATCGCTTCAGCGGCATTAGCCACCCCCATAAACCGTTTGGCTTGCGGGATACTAAAGGCCACCACCAAACCGCCAGCCACCAGCGCGGTACTTTTAATAAAACCGCGGCGCGAGAGATTAATCATATCGTTCATGGTGTCTCTCCTTAGGCCAGTTTGGCAGCAGCTTCATGAATCGCTGTGCGGATACGTTGATAAGTGCCACAACGGCAGATGTTGCCACTCATGGCGGCGTCGATATCGGCATCGCTGGGCTTGGGGTTTTGTTTGAGTAATGAGGTCGCCGACATGATCTGGCCAGACTGGCAGTAGCCACATTGCACCACATCAATCTGCTGCCAGGCAGCCTGCACGGCCTGGCCGACTTTGTCTTCCTGCATGGCTTCAATCGTGGTGATCTTTTTACCCACTGCAGCACTCACCGGCGTCACGCATGAACGGATAGCCTGGCCATCCAGATGCACGGTACAGGCACCGCACTGCGCCATGCCACAGCCAAATTTGGTGCCAGTCATGCCAGCCACGTCGCGAATCGCCCACAAAATAGGCATGTCTTCGCTGACATTTAACTCGGTCTCTTTGCCATTAATCGTTAGTTTCATCGGGTAGGTTCCTTGTGAATATCTGTTGTGCCTGGTGGCTAAACCAATCTGAACGTTGGCTACGATGAAAAATATACTAACATACACATCTGTATGTATGTGTGTTTCATGCACGATAAAACAGGAAATTTAACGATGTTAAATTTTATCTACAGGCACGCTATATAAGGCCGTATATAACGAAGGGACTGAGAATTTACATCGTCATCACAACACGGCACAATCCAACTATCACACGCATCCGATGATGATAATCATCACATTCATTGAGGAGACCAACAATGAGCAAAGTCATCATTGTGCAACCCGGCGGCGGCTACCAAAACGTGACTATAGGCAACCGTGAAGCGGCCGCCCCCAAAGCAGGCGAGATCACGGTCAGGCTACATGCCAACTCGCTGAACTATCATGATTTTGCCGTGGTTAGCGGCATGTGGGGGCCGACTGAGCCACGCATTCCGATGGCCGACGGCGCCGGGGAAGTGATTGCCGTAGGCGCAGACGTCACTGAATTTAAAATAGGAGATGCTGTAGTCAGCACCTTCTTTCCCACCTGGCAATCAGGTGAGCCACTGGTTGAAGGCTTTGCCACCGTGCCGGGTGATGGCATTGATGGTTACGCCCGCGAGCTGGTCACCGCATCGGTAGCATCCTTTACCCTAGCCCCCAAAGGCTGGAGCCATCTGGCATCCTCCACCCTGACGACTGCGGCCCTTACCGCATGGCGGGCCCTGATGGCAGATGACCACCTGAAACCGGGCGATACCGTACTAGTGCAAGGCACAGGCGGCGTGTCTATTTTTGCGCTGCAATTTGCCAAACTGGCTGGTGCCACCGTGATTGCCACTTCGTCCAGCGACGCCAAACTGGAGAAACTCAACGCCCTGGGCGCAGACCACCTGATTAATTACAAAAGCACGCCGCAATGGGGCACACTGGCGCGTGAAATATCGGGCGGGTGCGGCGTCGACCATATCGTCGAAGTGGGTGGTCCGGCAACACTGGAACAATCCATGCTGGCGGCCCGCGTCGGCGGTCATGTGTCTGTGATTGGCATTCTGACCGGCCTGGCAGGCGACTTTCCGCTGGTGACTGCACTGATTAAGCAATTACGCCTGCAAGGCGTGCTGGTAGGGAATCGTGCGCAGCAACAAGCCATGGTGAAAGCGATTGATGCCAACGGCATGCAACCGGTGGTAGATAAAGTATTTGCGCTAGAAGAAATCGTGCAGGCGTTTCAATACCAGGAAACCAACCAGCACTTTGGCAAAATCTGCCTGCAGATTTAATGTTTCAAACTTATGAAGACTGATTAACCGCCAGCCTGCCGCACGCCTGGTTGGCTGGCAGTGCCACCGCCATTTGTGCTGGATACCCCAGCTTCAGGTTAGCCATCAGCGCCACGAACGCCGCACGTGAAATTTGGCCACCCAGGCGCGGATTGTCCTTTTTTTCTTGACCTACCGTGGATACTGTTTGGCCGTGATAATCATGGCCTGGATAAACCAGGGTTGCCTCTGGCAGGCTGAAAATTGCACGATGCACACTGTCGTATAACTGTCCTGCATCGCCCTGCTGAAAGTCGGTGCGGCCACAGCCGTTGATGAGCAAAGTATCGCCGGTAAAAATGCGGTCACCCAGGTAGTAACTCACGCAACCGCTGGTGTGGCCAGGCGTGGAGCGTACTTCAATATCCAGTGAGCCGACATGCAAGTGCATGCCATCGGTGACCAGCAAATCTCCACACAGCACCCCCGCATCACGGTGGACAACACTTTGACTGCCTAAGCGCTGGCGTAGCGCATCCGCCGCGGTCACATGATCGGCATGCACATGAGTTTCTAGCGTATAGGCCAGCGTGAGCCCCAGGATATTCAAGGCCTCGATATAGCGCGCAACCTCACTTTCAACCGGGTCAATTAACACCGCCTGCCTGCTCTGCTCACACGCTAGCAGATAGGTATATGTGCAACTCTCTGCTTCAAAAAGCTGTTGAAAAATCATGCGTCAGTGCCTCAGGAGAGTTTTATGAGAGACGGTGAAAAGAGAGTGATTAAAGCCAGCCGCGGCGCACGGCCAGCGTATGTAGTGCCATGCCCGCCAGCATGCTGGCGACAAATATCCACACCGCAGCACCACCAACCAATATCGAGGCAACTGCCGGGCCGGGGCAAAAACCAGCCAGGCCCCAGCCGACCCCAAACAGTAATGCACCTATAACCAATTTGCGATCCACCAGATGGCTGGCAGGCAATTGCATAGGCAAGCCCAACAGACTGCGCGACTGTTTGGCCGCAGTTTTAAACGCGAAAAAGCCAATGGCAATCGCCCCCAACATCACAAACGCCAGTGAGGGATCCCAATCACCACTAATATCCAGAAACGCTAGCACCTTGGCCGGGTTAGTCATCCCGCCGACAATCAAGCCCAGGCCAAAAATCACGCCAGCGAACAATGCAATCAACATCACCATCATGCGTTCCTATCCTGCCACCAGCACATGGCGTACCAGCCATACCACCAGCATCGCTGTCAGCATAAACGTCAACGTCGCCACCAGCGAGCGTAACGATAAGCGCGATAGGCCACACACGCCATGACCACTGGTGCAGCCAGACCCCAGCCGAGTGCCAAAACCCACCAGCAGGCCTGATGCAATTAACCAGGGCGTACTGGTAGCAATCTGCATGGCGGGCAATGGCGTAAATAGGGCATACAACAGCGGTGCCACCAGCAGACCTGCAACAAAGGCAAAACGCCAGGCACGATCACCGGCACCGGCTGACCACAGCTGGCCAACGATGCCGCTGATACCGGCAATATGCCCCAGCCAGCGGATTAACAGCAAGGTAGAAAAGCCAATCAGCAAGCCGCCAATCAGTGATTGCAAGGGGGTAAATGTGCTCATACGGTGACCCGGTCGTTAAGAGTGAGGCGATGATAATCTGGCTATCGCGGCGAATTAATCCTCTTCGTCTGCCGTATCTTCATGTGCCACAGCTACCTGGCGGTTGCATTCAAACCCTGCTTTTTCAAGCACCATGCGATAATCGCAACTTGGTAAATGCCCTTCCAGACGGCCATTGATTTTGGTGGTTTCCTGCTTGCAAAACGCGCAACGATAACGATGCGCCTGTCCTTCATAATGCTCTTGCGGATAATCAATATAAAACAGTCGTTTCATCATGGACTCCTTATTTGCAACAGTGATCAGCCTATGCTACGCCGACGACTTCTGGCTGGCAATACACAAAAAATAGCCTGCGGCAAGAATTTTTGCTAACTATTTTCAGCGTACAGATTTTAATCACCCCTGTTTTCAATCATTAAATCATGTAGTTACGGCACTCACCCACAACACATCTGAAAAGTTATCCACAAAAAATGTGGACAGCGTTGCCTTATCCCCGGCTATGCAATGCTGCTATTTCCTGGATATCCAGATCACGCTCCATCATATGCAATAGTTCATCATGAATCTGTCCGGAACGATGCAGCTTGAGCAACTCCTCACGCCCGGCGGCCACTGCGGCCAGCACCACATTAAAATGCGCTTTACGGATATCGTCTGGCAACATGGCGTCATTTTTATGTTTGTCTGACAAGCTTTGGCGATAACCATATTGCTCGAGTAATCGTGGGTGCTGTAGCTTGCCTTGTTCGTCATAAGCCAGCTTGTTGACCACTGCATATTGCGCCTGCTCTATACGCGCCCAGGTTTGCGGCTCGTTGAGGTAAGTGCGCTCATGGGCCGTGGCTTTTAACTTGAGTACGCGTATCACCCAGCCGATGCTGGTACCCTGAAACAATACGGTGACTAAAATCACGGCAAACGCACACAGCAGCATCAAATCACGCCCCGGCACCTCGGCAGGCACCGCCAGCGCGGCCGCCAGTGTCACCACGCCGCGCATGCCGGCCCAACTGGTCACAAATGATTCACGCCAGCCGCCTGAGGCAGACTTTGCGTGTTTGCTGAATAATCCAGCCAGCCCATCGACGGCAAACACCCAGACAAAGCGCGACACAATCACCACCACCAGCACCAGCAACACCTCCAGGCTGTAATCGGCGATCGACTTGCTACCGTCGGCAATGCGGTCCCACACCCCACGCAAGGAGAGGCCTATGAGGATAAACACCAGCGACTCAAAGACAAAAATCATGATTTCCCAAAACGCTGCCCCGCGACGTCTGGCGGTGGCCGTCATGATTTCATGCTGGTGCCAGCCCAGCATCATGCCGTAGGTAACGGTCGCGATCACGCCCGAAACACCGATATGTTCACCCACCACATAACAAATCCAGCCCGGTAAGGCAGAGGCGAGAATCATGAGCTCGGTGTCATGCAAATAGCGCAAGGTTTTATAGACCAGGTAGCCAAACGCGGCGCCCAGCAGGATGCCGCCGATGCTAAGCCAGGCGAACTCCTCAACCGCCCCCGCCATGGAGAACACACCGGTCAGCATGGCCACAATCGAAAACTTGTATAACACCAGGCCGGTTGCATCATTGAGCAGGCTTTCACCCTCCAGCAACACCAGCAATTTGCGCGGTAACGCCACCCGTTGCAACACGGCCTTGGCGGCGATGGCATCCGGCGGTGACACAATGGCGCCTAAGGCAAAACAGGCTGCCCACGGCAGGGCAGGCGTCAAACTATGCAGTGCCAGCCCAACCACCAGGGTGGTAAATAGCACCGCGCCTATCGCCAGCAGCAAAATCCCCACCAGGTGGCGCCTGAATTCATGCCACACCGTGAAATAAGCGCCCGCCATCAGTAGTGGTGGCAAGAAAACCACTAACACCAGCGTAGGATCAATCTCAAACGCAGGCAAACCGGGGATAAAGGCGATCAGTGCGCCACCGATTAACTGCGCCACGGCAGGCGGCCAACGTAACTTTTTGGCCAGTACTTCCAGCGCAATAATCGCCACCAGAAAAAATAGAATCAGATTGAAATAAAACGCGTTGGACATAAATATGGATGCTCTTGTATGCGCGCAAGGCCAACAAGAAAACACTTTCGAATACAAAAAATCAAATGAGATGACGCTGTCACTGCGTGACTTAGAGACGCTGGATGAGTGTAATAGAAAACATCCGCAGACGTTTCATTAAATCACGTAAAAGCAATTTAACGACTGGCTCACCCCATCTGCAATCACTTTTAAGCACCCGCCAATAAAACATATATTTACATGTGTTATTAAAGCAGTGTTTAATGGCGCTTCGATCTGCTTATGTGAAGCACAACCATGCAATGGAGTCATCATATTTCAGCCGTTCTTTCATTGGCAGCACGCATGACGCCGCCCTGGAAAGTCTTTTGGCTGGCTGGGCTGGTCGCCACAGCTTGCCTGCCGCTTGTTAGTCGGTTCGGACTCAGGGATAGCTGGTTTTTTCTGATTGCCATCCTCAGCGTGAGTGCCATCTGGCTGGGCATTTGGCGACAGCGCCCGCAACCATGCCAACCATGGTTGCAATTTGCGGTCGCTATCAGCGCACAATGCCTGGGTGGACTCATAGAAGCGAATACCGATGCCAGTGGACACTTTGGCCTGCAACTATCACTGGCTGATGTGTGCCTGCTCACAGGGCACCTGGCGTTGGTGCGCAGCTTGTGGCAACTCGCCTGCCAGCAACACCCGCAATTTCCACGTCATGGTTTTTTTCAGGGCTGGATCCTGGCCACCAGCCTCATGCTCATCGGCTGGCAATTCCTGTTTTTACCTACCATACTGCATCATGGTTTTTCGCTGGATCGGCCGCAGATTTTTCGCATGCTGTATCCCTCACTGTCGTTTATTGAACTCGGCATGCTGCTATGGCTATGGACCAGCAGCAACGCATACGCCTCGCGGGTATTTTTGCAGCTTTGCCTGGCCATTCTGTTTTTTGCCATCGGTGAATGTGTGTTTCATGGCACCAGCAATAGCCTGGCTGTACCGCATGACATTAACCTGATGTGCTGGCTCATAGGCTATGTCAGCTTTGGCAGTGTTGCCTTGCACCCGGATATGGCGCAGCTCGGCCATCCCAGAGCCAGTGAAGACGATCGCCATGCCCACCATATCTTGACGATGCTATTACCGCTGGCCTTGCTGTTCCCGGTCGCGCTGCTATTACGCTATTTCCAGGCATTACATCCTGCCACCATCGGCATTTTGCTGGGCTTTTTCATTATCTTTATCATCGGCTGGTATCAGCTCAGCACCACCTTACAAAATATCATTGAGGTTAAGCAGCAACTGGAACAGCAAAACCGCACCGATTATCTGACCGGCATCCCCAACCGCAATTATCTTGAGCAAGTGGTTGAGAGTAGCATGTATTCGACGCGCGTACTGCCGCATAGTATGAACGCGATGTTGCTCATGGATATCGATGGTTTCAAAGCCTTTAACAATATTTTCGGCTTTGGCCTGGGTGACCTGATTTTAAAAGCCGTCGCCAAGCGACTACATCACAACAGCCAGGCGCAAGGCTACCACTTCGCCCGTGTCGACGGTGACGAGTTCATTGTGCTCATGCTCAACGTGCCTGAAAAAGCCATCGTAGAACAGCAAGCCTGGCATATTCACCAGTTGCTGGAGCAACCTTTTATTGTCAATGGGTTAACTGCCAAAGTCAGCTGCAGCATAGGCATCTCAATGGCAGACTCTTTCACCAAACACGCTTTTTCTAATATGCAACGCGAAAGTGAGCGCGCACTTTTACGGGCAAAAGAAAACCAGTCTCAAGTCGAATGCTACCAGGCTATCCGCGACAAACCGGCAGACAAAAGCTGGATTATCAGTGAATTCCGGGAAGCCATACACGCCCGGCAAATCGTGGTCTACTACCAGCCCAAGGTGCATTTGCAAACGCAAACGGTGATCGGAGTAGAAGCCCTGGTGCGTTGGCAGCATCCGCTACGCGGACTGATTATGCCAGGTGAGTTTGTGCCGCATATCGAAAACACTGACCTCATTCATACCCTGTTTAAACTGGTGTTACATGAATCGACCCGCCAGTGGCAATTGTGGCATCAACAGCAGCTTGACCTCACTATTGCAGTCAATGTCACCGCCCGCGACCTGATGAACTTTGACCTGGTGAAAGAGGTAGCGCAAGCGCTGGAAAAGCATGCCATGCCTGCCAATCACATAGAGGTTGAAATTACCGAGTCGAGCGCGCTCGCTGACCCCAGGCGCGTCAAAAAACTCCTGTCAGACCTGATCGCGCTCGGCATCAAAATCAGTATTGATGACTATGGCACCGGCTACAGCTCGTTACTTTATCTGCAACAACTGTCTTTGCACTATCTCAAAATCGACCAGCAATTTATTCGCGAAATGCATCACGACACCTCCAGCCTGGCCATCGTATGCTCGACACTGGAGTTGGCAAAAAACCTGCACATAGAAGTGATTGCCGAAGGCATCCATGCCGCCGTGAGCGTGCAACAACTCAAAGCCTTGGGCTGTTACGGCGCCCAAGGCTTTCTATTCTCGGAACCGGTACCTGCCAGCGACATTCCGGCCACCATCCGTCGCATTGAGTCTGCCTGCTATGACATTGAGTCATGAGCCTAAGCCATGAACGCAAGACCTGAACTCCGCGCGCCAAACTGCCTCTAACAGACATGAAGATTAAACTGGCGACAGAATTAGTTTAATATGCTGCCAGTGATGGCAAAAACGCAGGAGTTTGTATGTTTACACTGAAAAAATGGCTCTGGACACAATGGCAGAAACTGCGTGGCGCAGACCGCGCTTACGCTAAATACCTGGCGCATTTTCAACATTACCAGGCACAAGTCGTTGATGACGAACTACAGCAATCGCTCAATATTCAACCCATGAGTAAAGAGGCCTTTTTAAACGCCTGGCAACACAAAGGCTTGAAACCCGCGGGCAAATCTTGCGGCTGTAAAACAGGTGGTTGCTGCTAAGGGGCTGGCATGGAGATGATCAGCACTCACTCAGGCAAATTGCGCGCCATTGGTTACGACGCAGGCAAGCGCCTCTTAAGAGTAGAGCTCGAAAATGGCAGCGCGCTGGAATATGTCAATGTCGGCGACAGCATCTGGCGCAACCTGAAAAATGCCAGCGCACAGTGGAGCTATTACCGCGACAATATTGAAGAGGAATTCACCGCCAGCCGCGTCGCAAGCAAGACAAGCGCCAGCGGCAAAAATCCGCTGGATGATTTATTTGGCTAAGCCTTGAAGCACCAGTGGTGAATAACCACTCAACAGTATTGGGCGGGCACGTTTTAATCAATCACCTGTTTGTCCGTATGGTGCGTCGACATACGCCTTGAAATAACGTGTCGCACACAAGCCCAGCGGCGTATGGTGCTTGGCAGGCGATAACCAGTCAATCAGGAAATCCATACGCTTTTGCCCCAAACCGTGCAGATAGCGCTCCAGCGACAATTGGTCCTGGTGAAAGTCATTGTCCACCTGCAATGCCTGAGCAACACGACGACCTGAGCGCAAGTCGTAAATATTGCCATGCGGGGGCACTTCAGATGTCTGAGGCAGGGATGGTTTCTGCGCCATCCGCCAAGGCGCGCCTAATCGCGCCAGTCGGGGCAAGCGCTCAAGCGCCTCACCCGCAATCCAGTCATACAGCACTTGTCTCTCATAAGCAGTGAATACGCCGAACATCGGCGCTTTATCCGCCGTAATCATTTGCCAGAAACGGCTCTGTTCAGGGTCTTGATGGCGTGTTATCCAGCCAGTTCTTTCCATCACAGATAGCAACCTGGCCACCTGGTCGGCATCAGCCAGCCACGCATTGATGGATTTATCCCCAATCACACAATGGTTGGCATGCATATACTGGCCAATACTGGCTTTGCTTTGCAACACGCGGACCACTTCAGCCAGCAGGTCAAAGTGTTTGATCAGGTCCAGCGTACCGAGGCCGGCGTCATTTAATTTAACCCCTGCCACAATCCGCGCCATATAATTCTGTACAGAACCAAACGTAGGCATCGCCTCGCTGACGGCATCAATTGCCGCTCTGGCATGCCCGCTATGTGCGTTATCAATGGTGGTATGCAAAGTAAAGTAATAGGGGTCGATATTCAGCTCTTTGAGTTCATATGCCGTGATCAGCAAATGTAGCGGTAACTGCTCGTAGCCCAGATTAAAACCAATCACTTCTGGCAGATGTGTTTCAACATTTGCTGCCAACGCCAGCTGCACAGCGCCTTGTGTGAAAAACTTGTCGTCCAGCGTGCGCCAGTCATCACACTCATTCACTTTCAGCAGTTTGCGGTATAGCGCCACATGATTCATGGCTTCAACGCCATTGCCCAACTCTTCCAGATAAATTTTTAACAAGGAGGTAAAGCGCGTGTCCTGCCAGTGGCGCGTAAAGCCATATAGCCAGGCCCCATCAACCATCTTGGTCGGCGCGACTGCACGCAGAAAATACAAGGCATGCGATTTGCTACTGAAATACCAGCGGGGCTCGCCGGCTTTTCTGGCGGCAAGATACTCCTGGTACTGTTGGCCGATTGCCGCATGTTGCTCAAGCAACCACGCCTCCAGTTGCGCAGGATGTGTGGGCACATTGGTGAAATGATGGCTGGTTTCCTGCAAATTGGCGGCCAGAAAACCCAGGCTATCTGCCCGGCCCTTGCTAAAACCGGAAGGCGCCAACAGTGAAAAGTACATAGACTTGGCGGACCAGTCTTGGACTGTTTGCTGATGCTTCCCGATTTGTTTGCTGATGACTGACATCGCTGCGGTCTCCAATCCATTAACCTGCCAGATGGAATAGCCCAGATGGAATAGCAAGTAGAAAACACATAAGTTACGCAGATATGATCAAACGCTCTATCAGACGATGTATGAGCGTCATGTAGGAATTCGCTGATTAAACAGAAAGTAACATTCTGCTAAGCTACTAATACTCCCCTCTAAAGGACGGCATCGTGGAAAAACACCTCCATCCCCCATTAGAACAATTACTGCTGGCGCTCTATGAGCGTCACTACAGCTTTGTGACGGTAACCCCGGCAACCCATCATCTGGTGAACCAGCGGTCGGGTAATGCCTGGGCAGAAAGCATTCAGGATATCTTCGGCTGGAACCGGCCATTCAAGCAAGAAACGCTAGACGCAGCGCTATTTGCACGCATGAAAGAAGCCGATATTTTGCGGCCAGTGGCGCAAGGCTGGCAGTCACAAGTGCGCGTTTCAAGCATTCAAGACAAGCTGTTTTTACATTCCGGCTTTCCGACTGACGCCGCCGATGCCGTGTTTTTCGGCCCGGACACCTATCGCTTTATCAATGCCATGTATGGTGCACTGTCGACGTTGCAAGGCAAAGTGCGGCGCTGCGTCGATATTGGTACTGGCGCGGGTGTCGGCGCCATTTTACTGGCCGAAGCATTGCCTTATGCCGAGAGCATAGGTGTAGATATCAATGCCAAGGCACTGGCGTTTGCCGCCATCAATGCCAAAGCCAATCGCATTAGCAACGTAGCGTTCCACCACAGCGACCTGCTGCACGACCTGCCTGGCGAGTTTGACCTGATAGTTTCCAACCCGCCTTACCTGGTCGACCCATCCGCCCGCGCTTACCGGCATGGTCACGGCCCGCTGGGTGCACAACTGTCGCTGGATATTGTTGAGGCGGCACTCACCCGGCTGGCACCGGGCGGCATCCTTATGCTTTATACCGGGGTCGCCATCATTCACGGGCATGATCCGTTCATCGAGGCCGTTAAACAGAGTATCAAAATGGCAGGATGCACCTATCAATACACAGAAATAGACCCGGATATTTTTGGCGAGGAACTGGCTACACCCGCCTATGCGCAGGCAGACCGAATTGCCGCGGTCTGGTTATTGGTAAACAAACCGACCATTGAAAGTGACGCCTTGCTACAGTTAATCAGTGCTGCCGCCAATACGTAAGCGTTTACTCACTTTGACTTAACAGCAGCGACAACAAGTACACACGACAATCAAACTCATATTGCATATAGTTGGGCTCCATATGCAAACACAGCTGGTAAAACGCCTTGTCATGATCGCGCTCTTTCAAATGTGCCAGCTCGTGCACCACAATCATCTGCAAAAACTCCAGCGGCGCCGTTTTAAAAAATGCCGATATACGGATTTCTTTCTTGGCCTTCAGCTTGCCACCCTGCACGCGCGATATCGCCGTGTTCAAACCCAAGGTCTGCTTTTCAACCGTCAGCTTGTTATCAAAATGCACTTTATCAAGTAACGGCGCATTCTTTAAATAGCGCTGTTTGAGCTCGATACAAAAGTCATACAAAGCTTTATCACTTTGAACGGCATGCACCTGCGGATAGCGTTGTTGAATATAAGTCCCCAATTGTCCCTGCGCATGCAATTGCGTAATTTGCGCACGTAAATGGGCGGGGTAACCGGGGAGGTATTGTTGAATTAATGCAGCAGACATACTGTCATTTTAATCAGCAGACAGCCTTGCAACAACCCACATATGTTTTTGCCTTGGCCGGGTAGCGTGTTCTGGCGAATATCGCCTGTATATAGGCCGCAAACTTTGCAGCCCTCACGTCACTCAAACATGAAAGGCCTTGATATAAGCTAAACACGCACGCTCAAAGCCTGTTAGAGTAAACACATCTTGTGAAGGGGACTGACCATGACCAAAGCACTCAAAGAAGCAAAACTGGAGGCGCATTTAGACGCGGTTGAAAAACACAAAGCGTTGTTAGAGCAACTGCACCTGAATGGCAACCAGCACTTGGACGAAGTGAATAACTCGCTGCAAACACTCACATTGACCCTTGAGGAATACCTCAAGATTATTGGCATCCCATAACATCCCAAGGGGATCACGTTGAGGCAAAACTCATACTTTGTGCCTCAACGTCATACAACCATCTCTGCTCGTGGCTCAATCCCGCCATGCGGGCAAAAAATATCGTCACAAACATTGGCCGCACACATTGCATTCCCGACGGCGTCATGGATATACTTGAGCGTAAATAGAACAAAGTATCCGTAGCACGCATTCCAGAGACACTCGCAGTTAGATTCACACTCGCCAGACAAGTTTTGTTGGTGCAAAGGGGTTGGTCATGCATGATGACATTGGGGATATCGAACGGGCCAATCTGCGCTTGCGCCAGGTGGTGGAAGCCGCACCTACGGCGATGGTGATGGTCAATCACACCGGCATCATCGAAATGGTGAACACCCAGACAGAGAACATCTTTGGCTACAGCCGGGTCGAGTTACTGGGCCAGTCGATAGATATCCTGCTGCCCGAGCGCTTCCGCCGTCAACATCCACATCACCGCGCATCCTTTTTTTCTGACTTAAGCCCACGTGCCATGGGGACTGGTCGCGACTTATTTGGCCGCCGCAAAGACGGTAGCGAGTTTCCGGTAGAGGTGGGACTTAACCCGATTGAAACTGATGATGGCATTAAGGTGCTATCAGCCATTACCGACATTTCGGCGCGTAAAAGAATGGAGGAGCGTTTTCGTCAAGTGGTTGAAGCCGCCCCCAACGCCATGGTGATGGTGAATAAAGGCGGCATCATCGAAATGGTGAATAACCAGACAGAAAGCATCTTTGGCTATAGCCGGGTTGAGTTACTGGGTCAGTCGATAGATATCCTGCTGCCCGAGCGATTCCGCCATCAACATCCGCATCACCGTGCTTCGTTTTTTTCTGACTTGAGCCCACGTGCCATGGGGAGCGGACGCGACTTATTTGGCCGTCGCAAAGACGGTAGCGAATTCCCGGTAGAGGTGGGGCTGAACCCGATCGAAACCGACGACGGCGTCAAAGTACTCTCAGCCATTACCGATATTTCTGCGCGGGTAAAAGCGGGTGAAAAACTAGCGGAACACCGCGATGAACTCGAGCGCAGCAATAAAGAATTAGCGACCTTTGCCTATGTCGCCTCACATGACCTCAAGTCACCGTTGCGTGGTATTTTCCAGATTTCGCACTGGATTGAAGAAGACCTCAACAATGGTCAAATCGATGCAATCCCGCAACACATGGACCTGCTACGTGGCCGCCTGCGTAGAATGGAACGTCTGCTGGATGACTTACTGGCCTACTCGCGCGCCGGGCGCATGGAAGGCAGCGTCAGCCAGGTCGACCTCGGCAAATGGGCGCAAACTGTTTTCGAACTACAAGCGCCGCCCGACGGGTTCACCCTGGCAGTAGACCCAGATTTGCCCACCTTTACCACGCTTGCCACGCCGCTGGAGCAAGTGCTGCGCAACCTGTTTGCCAATGCCATCAAGCACCATGATAAAGCGCAAGGCCGCATTCAGCTGAGTGGTCGCACTGCCGGCAAAGGTTTTTATGAGTTCAGCGTCACTGACGACGGGCCGGGCATTTCGCCAGAATACCAGGAGCGTGTCTACATCATGTTCCAAACCCTGCGGCCACGTGATGAAGTAGAAGGCAGCGGCATGGGGCTGGCGCTGGTGAAAAAGATTGTGGAAGCCTACGGCGGCAACACCAGTATTGTTTCTGACGGCATCCGTGGCTGTGCTATCCGGTTTACCTGGCCAATCAATATAGAGGAGAGGCTGACCCGTGCAAATCCTGCAGAAGCAAAACTATAAAGAAGTCACTTTACTCATTGTTGACGATGACGATATTGACGCCATCGCCCTGGAACGGGCATTACGCAAGCTGCGGCTGTTAAACACCGTGCTACGTGCGCGCGATGGCCGCGAGGCACTAGAATTATTGCGTACCGGCGCCGTGCCAGCGCCCTATATTATTTTGCTCGACCTCAATATGCCACGCATGAACGGCCTTGAATTTCTGCAAACCCTGCGCACCGACCCATTGCTGACACATGCCGTGGTATTTGTCCTCACCACCTCAAAATCAGATGAAGACCTGGTGGCCGCTTATCGCAACCATGTGGCAGGCTATGTCTTCAAGCAACACATGGACCGGGACTTTCTTGAAGTCATCGGCTTTATTGAGCATTACTGGCGCCTGGTCGAACTCCCCGTCACAAAGGAATAAACATGCGATTGCTACTTGTTGATGACGATGAACTGGACCGCATGGCAGTAATCCGCGTATTGCAAAACCCCAAACTGGTCAAAGACATCGTGCAGGCCAATACGGCCGTGAGAGCGTTGAAACTGTATGATGAAGACACCTTTGATGTCGTGCTGCTTGATTACCGCCTGCCCGACATGGAATGCCTGGATGTCTTAAATCAGCTCACTCAGCACACAGAAAAACATGCTGCCGTCGTCATCCTCACCGGCATGGAAGACAACGAAGTCATAGAGCGCAACTGTATTTTCGCCGGTGCGCAAGACTTCCTGCTTAAGAAAGAACTGTCAGAGCGGCACCTGACCAAGGCACTGGTGCACGCGCAAGCGCGCCACGCGCTCAACAGCAAACTGATTGATACCCACAAACGCCTCAAATACCTGGCTGAAAACGACCCCATGACCGGGTTATCCAACCGCTATTATTTTGAAGAGCATCTGCGGGGTGCGATTCAGCGCGCGCATCGCCTGAACTTCCAGCTCGGCCTGATTTACCTCGATATTGATAATTTTAAATTAATCAACGATAGCTCAGGCCACGACTCCGGTGACCAGTTATTGCAGCAGATTGCCCAGCGATTACTGGCCGTCGTCCGCGAAGGCGACGTGGTTTGCCGCCTGGGCGGAGACGAATTCGCCATCGTCGTCCACGACCTGGATACCGAAACCTCGGTCGGCGCGCTGGCGCAACGTGTGCTCGAGAGCGTGCGCGAACCCATCCCCCTCCACAACACCGAACACTTTGTCACCTGTAGCATCGGCATTGCCACCTACCCCAAGTGTGCGCTCACTGCGGAAGACATGCAAAAGCGCGCCGACCTGGCGATGTACCAGGTAAAACGCGAAGGCCGCAACGGCTTTCACTTTTACAGCGAAGACCTGCAAGACCAGATTCTGCACAGAATCATGCTCGAAGGCGAACTACGCTCGCAACGCCTGCAAAATCAGCTGGTGCAATACTATCAACCAGTGATTAACGCCAAAAATTTCCAGATCTGCGGCGCAGAAATGCTCATGCGCTGGAACCACCCGAGCAAAGGCCTGTTAGCGCCGATTGCGTTTATCGATATCGTTGAAGAGCTCGGCTTCCTGGCTACGATTGATACCAAGAACAGGCGCCTGGCCTGCATGCAGGTCGCGCAATGGCGTAACGACGGACTGATCGATCACGCATTTGTATTAGCGGTCAATGCCAGTGAGCAACTGCTACAACAAGAGAGTATGTTCAGCGACATTCAAAATGACTTGGCCGCCGCAGGCCTGCCGGGTGAATGCCTGTCTATAGAAGTCACCGAAAGCGTATTGGTGTCAGATTTCGACAAAACCTCCGCCGTGCTTAATCACCTCAAGGCCCTGGGCGTACAAGTCGCGCTGGATGACTTTGGCATCGGCTATTCATCCATGTCTTATTTAAAACGGCTGCCTGCCTCGGTCTTGAAAGTCGATCGCTCGTTCGTGCAAAACGTGCCTGAGAGCGAAGCCGACAGCCGCATTTTAAAAGCCCTGATCGTTATGGCGAAAAGCCTGGATCTCGATGTGATTGTGGAAGGCATTGAGACCATAGAACAAGCCAGCCTCTGCCGAGAGCTAGGGGCAGATATGCTGCAAGGCTTCCTGTTCTCAAAACCACTGTCGCCGGATGACTTTGCCGCATTTTTAAAAGGGCACGACCCGGCAGGCCATCACCTCAATATGCCTTAAACCATGGTTTGTGCCCGCGCGCTGTCGTCATAGCGCAGACCACAAAGCTACTTTTCCTGCGTATAGATCAGGCAACTGTAAGCGCCGATGGTGATGGCGGCTGAAAACGCATGGCCATCGTGCGCTTCTTCATGAGCCGTGATATCGCCGGAAGGGGTTTCATCCAGTTGCTCACTATATAAAGTCGCGTCACTATTAAAACGTAACTTCCACTCGCCAGCTTGCGGCAAGCCAATCACATAGTGATCTTTACGCCCCTCAGCAAAATTAAACACCACAACCACATCGTCACCGGCACCGCCTTCTTGCCAGCGATGCATGGCAATCAGTTTGTCATTATCGTTGACGTGATACACGGTAGTGTGTTGTCCGCTCAGGCCCGCAGAATACCCATTACGGTTTAAGCGCAGGCTGATCAAATCGCGGTAGAGGGTGGTGATATCGGCATACTCCTCTGCGCGATGCCAGTCGATAGGGCGGTCATCACGAAACCATTGGTCACGCAAAAATTCCTGGCCCTGAAACAGCATGGGGATACCCGGCGCCGTCATCACCAGCGCTGCGCCCAGGCACGAACGCTTGATAGCGTAACGCCCAGGTTGCTCGCTGGGATCGATCTCAGACACCAGTCGCTGCTTACCATTCGCCACCTCGTCGTGTGACTCGGTATATACCACGCGCTCAAACGCATCGTCGTTATAGCGCTTGAGTAAAGCGTCACGCACCGCAGGCATAGAGCGGTTGGCATCATCGACCTCAATCAGCGCGGTGCGTACCGGGTGCACAAATGCAGCATCCCACTGGCTGCTGAAGTGCGCCCCGCCATCCTCATGTTTCAGCGTCAGTTCTGCGCTACTTTGCAAGTCTTCGGCAATGGTGATTTTGCCAGGATGGCGCCGTTCCACCTCGCTGTTGATCCATTGCAGCAAGCTCCAGCCCTCCACAATCATTTGCTGCGCGCTCGCCTCGACACTGCGAATATACAAAGTCATGTCATAGCGCAAACCATCGGCGTGATAATCGTCCAGCCACATCATGGCATTATCAAAAATATACTGACGCACCTCGCCACGGCCATAGTCTGGCCGCGTATCGCCCCACGGCGTCGCCGAGCGCCAGTCGTTATAAAAATAAATGCCGCCCTTGCCATTCTCCTGCCAGCCATCAAACTGCCACAGGCTAATGTCAGACGGCCCAAAGTGGTTGTACACCACATCCACAATCACGGCGATGCCCAAGTCATGCGCGGCGGCAATAAAGCGCTTGAACGCCTCAGGCCCGCCATAAGCGCTCTCCACCGCATACGGGTGCGCCGGGTTATACCCCCACGAATAATCCCCGGCAAATTCGGCAATCGGCATCACTTCCACCGCATTAATGCCCAGCGCCTGCAGGTGCGGTAGCCGCTCAATCGCCGTATCAAATGTGCCTACCGTATCGTCTTTGGCGTTAAACGTGCCAATGTGCAGCTCGTAAATCACCAGCTCATTCCATGGCGGCATTTGAAAGTCAGACCCAGGCTGATCAAAAAAATCCAGCGCAGGCACCACCGCATTACCCGCAGAGTTCGTGACAACCCTGGCATAAGGATCTATGCGTTGCAGTTGCTGCTCGCCATTGATCAAATGATATTGGTATTCATCGCCAGGCCTGGCATGCGCCAGGTTGGCATACCAGTAACCATTGCCCTCACTCACGCACTGGTCAGCGCCAGCTTGCCAGTCATTGAAAGCCCCGATCACCGACACCTGCTCGGCATGCGGTGCCCACACCCTGAAAGCCACGCCATCAGCATGCGGAATCGCCCCCATGCCAGGGAGAGGGTCAATACTCGTTTCAGATTGCAATGCATTGTTGCTAGATACCATGATGAACAACCTCCTGAGAGAAATGAATGCGAATAATGAATACAGCTCGCACAGCCCGGACGAAAGGCTGGCCGATAACAGGAGTCTAAAGAAACCAGCCAGCAACAAAAAAGACGATCCATTCTGACATTGCTGTCAGTATCGTCTGTCATGCGTCACGCCCCGTGCAAGCGGTCATTATTCCGGTCGCCATGTTAAACTGGCCTCCAGTTTTCAACAGGCAACACCGCATGATTCAATACAACCCCAAAGACTGGATTACCTTCATCTTCCGCTTTCACGAATCGGACACCTTCCGTCAGCTCATGCCCATGATGCTGTTGATTGGATGTTATGCAGGCGGCATCGCCTACCTCGAAATCGAGTACTGGAAACTGGCCGACAGCAGTCATGTGAAAAACCTGTCCTTAATCCACACCACCGTCGGCTTTGTCTTGTCATTGCTCTTAGCCTACCGCACCAACACCGCCTATGACCGCTGGTGGGAAGGCCGCAAAGCCTGGGGCACACTGGTCAACAACAGCCGCAACCTGGCGATTAAACTGTCAGCCTTTTTAACTGACGAAGAAGATAAGCAATTCTTCAAAAAAATCATCCCGACCTTTGCCTCGGTACTGTCCAAGCATTTAATGAATGAAGAAGTCAGCAAAATGCTGTTTGAAGGGCTGGATCTCGAAATCGACCACCACGAGCATCACCCCAACCAGATCGCGCAGCGCCTGTTTCAAAAAGCCAACGAACTCTACATCACAGGCAAAATCAGCGGTGACCAGTTGTTTATCATCAACGACGAACTCAAATCATTCACTGAAGTCTGCGGCATGTGCGAACGTATTAAGAATACGCCTATCCCATATTCATACAGCGCGTTTATCAAGAAATTCATCTTCTTCTACGTGATGACGCTGCCGTTTGGCTTTGTATTCAGCCTGGGCTATTACGTGATTCCTGTCGTGGTGTTTATTTTTTATGTGTTAGCCAGCCTGGAACTGATTGCCGAAGAAATTGAAGACCCATTTGGCACGGATACCAATGATTTGCCCACACCTAAACTGGCAGCCAATATCAAAAAGCACGTGGAAGAATTACTTTGAATTAACGACTTTAGGAGTCAGCCTCATGGAATCTTCATTGCACACACTGAATAATCTATTCGCCCAACTCGGCTTGCCGAATACCGACGCCGAGATCGAAAGCTTTATTAAAACGCACAGCCATCTGGCGGGTTACATTTCGCTGGCTGAAGCGCCCTATTGGACATCCGCACAGGCCGCATTTCTGCGTGAAGAGATATTGAAAGATGCCGATTGGGCAGAAGTCGTAGACCAGCTGAATGCCAGATTGCATGCAAAGTAAATCATCCCTCGCATAGCGTGCGGGCATTCATGGTCTCTTGAACCGCCACTAGCGCGGTCACAACTGCCGAGTGACCATGACATCCTCAAAGGGCACTGGCCTGCCAAACAAATATCCTTGCGCATGAGGACAACCGATTGCTGCCAGGTATTGGGCTTGCGCCTCTGTTTCAACGCCTTCGGCAATCAGCCCTTTTCGCAAACTCCTGGCCATTGAGATAATGGCCTGCACAATTAATCCTCGATCAAGGTTAGTGGTGATATCTTTAATAAATGATCGATCAATTTTTAACTGGCTAATGGGGAAGCGGTTCAGATAGCTTAACGCTGAATAGCCGGTGCCAAAATCATCAATTGAAATACATAGCCCATGGTTATGGAAAGTCTGCAGGACAGACTGAATCGCTTCGTTATCCTCCAGCAACAGACTTTCGGTGATCTCCAACTTGATCCATTCAGGTTTACATCCCGTTTCCGTCAGGATGTTGATAACTGAATTAAATAAATCATTCTGAATAAATTGCCTGGTAGACAGGTTAATCGAAACCGTAAAAGGCGTGGTTCGCCCCGCATTCCACTGCACCGCGGCTTTGCATGCAGTGGAGATAATCCACTCACCAATACTAATGATGAGCCCGGACTCTTCAGCAATGCCAATAAACTGATCTGGGGAAACCAATTCACGATGGTCTCTATGCCAGCGGATCAGCGCCTCCACGCCCACCACTTCTTTGGAAATCAAATCCACTTGCGGCTGGTAATACAGCTTGAACTCGTCCTTCTGCAATGCTTTCCGTAACGCATTTTCAATATTCATGCGTACCGACGTTTTCTCTGTGAGATCCGAAGAATAGAATTGAAAATTATTGCGGCCTTTGCTCTTGGCCGAATATAAAGCGGAGTCCGCGTATTTGAGTAAATCTTCCACTTTGTGGCTATCGGTAGGAAACACGGCAATGCCGATACTCACGGTAATAAATAATTCTTTGCCGGCGATGTAAAAAGGCTCAGCCATCGCCTCGATAATTTTCTGGCCGACGTTAGACGCATTTTGCGGATGATGTATTTCAGATAAGAGAATCGCAAACTCATCGCCCCCAAGGCGGGCAATGGTGTCATAACGCCTGATACGTGTTTCCAGCCTTCTGGCCGCCTCACATAGCAGTTGGTCCCCTACCGTATGTCCATATGAATCATTGATTTCTTTAAACCGGTCCAGATCCAACATCATCAGGCTAAATGGATGGTTATTCCGATCCGCCTCAGCCATGGTCTGATTCAAACGGTCGGCGAGTAATGCGCGGTTGGGCAATTCGGTCAATGAGTCGAAATAGGCAAGATGATGAATGCGCGCCTGGCTTTCAACCGTCTCCGTGACGTCCTGCCCCATCGCGATCACAGCCATGACTTCGCCATTCGGGTCCAGTTCGGCAATCAGGGAGGTATGGATGATGCGTCCCTTTCCTTCCGGTGTTTGCCAATGCAGGTCTACGTTTTTATTAATCCCCGCCGCGAAGACCTCTTGAATATGGGATTCAAACTCGATCGCTGAAGCGCCGCCAGGATACTCAGAAGGCGACTTTCCAACCAGGAAGTCACAGGTGACACCGTAAAAATCAGCGGTTTTAGGATTCAAATAAGTGCGCTTATTTTGGCGGTTGTAACGCACAATGGAATTAGGAAAATTTGAGATCAATGAGTGATATTCACGCTCCCGTTGCAGCGTCTCGGTCACATCTCGGGCGTAACCCACGGTGCCAATGACCTGATCATCGACGACCAAAGAGGATTTATAGGACTCTATCCAGTAATACTCTCCTGACGTATCCCTGATCGGGCAGATCACGCCAATAGGCGCATCACTGTTTAAAGCGTCTTTATCGCCATCGACATATTGCTGAGCAAGCTCGGCCGGAAAGAAATCAAAATCTGTCTTGCCTTCGAGATCATAAGTCGTCGCTACACCAGCCATCTTTGCATAGGCTTTATTGGCGGCTAACAACCGGCTATCTTTATCTTTCAGCCAGACCATAAAAGGAAAATTATCCAGCAAGGTACGCAGGTAATGCTCTCGATCCAATTGCTCAGGTTTGCCTTCATCTGCATTGCTATTCGGCAGTTTGCGTAAGACCTCCAGGCTATAATCAGTTTCGCCCAGACTGATTTTTGTGGCGGTGATGACGGCATCAAAATGCTGACCTGATTTGCTGCGACTTTTAACTGTATAGCTAAGCGATTTAACCTTTTGCAGCGCATGCCAATGTTCATTCCACCACTCATGGGAAAAGTCAGGCAACAATCGTTGGTTATTTAAAGCGGATAGCTCAGCCTGTGAATATTCAAAGAGCTGACAGGTCAGGGCATTTGTATAACAGAGCGTACCTTGTTGGCTAACCAAAAAAACTGCATCACCAATCTCATCAAAAGCAAACGTTAATTCCAGCAATCTAGAACGATCTTGCAACGATAAATCCGTCATTGAAACCATCCCCACATATCTAGCCTGATTCTTGTTATATGCACGTAATGCACAAGATTCATACCCTTCAACCCAGCATCACCGAGAAGACTTAATCGTTATATGTAACAAATTGTAACTTCAGTGCGTAATTTATACCTTTTTGGCAGCGATGGGATAAAAATATATATTGATCAATGAACTATGCGATGCAAGTTACACTTTTACGTGAAGAGCGTTTGAAAGATGCCGATTACGCGGAACTCAATGCGAGACTGCAGTGAAAATAAAACAGGATGACAAGATAGTGAACGACGATTTCAACCTGCCGCCAACATACACCAAGCTGCGGCTGCAAAACTTAAGCGTGGCCGAACAAACCAGGCTGCTGCCGCAAGTGTTTGCGCTTGCCAGAGAACAGTATCCAGAATGGCCTGCAGAGCAATTACAGAATTGGCTCGATGCCCTGGCTGGTAGCAATAAGAATGGTACCAAAATGGCGGTTTCGGTAGTGCTGGATGCGCAAAATGAGGTGGCCGCCACCAGCGCACTTGAGCTGTATGACAATGGCACGGCCATGATCAACTACAGCCTTGCAAAAAAAGATGCCGACAATCATTCCTTCCCCAGCTATGCAGCGCTTATTTACGCCGCCACTAAAGACATGGCGACGGGCATTAAAGAACTACAAGCACGCGGTGAAACAATCCACTTCGTGGGCAAAGAGCACCATTTACAAAGCCTGCGCGCCATTGCTGGCTATTACGCGGTTGGCAACGTGCCAATTGATGGCCCGACATCGCTACTCGCGGCCGAAGTGAAATATTACGAAGTGGCCTATGGCGACCCGAAAGAGGTAGAAAACCAGGCCAGAATAGACCATGCGTTTATGCTGGCAGACCCAAAAGCAGGTTATACGCAAGAGGAAGATGTTCACCTGTGGCTACTGGGCGACTTCACCCCTAGCGAGCCGAGCAAACCGCTTGCTGAATCACTCAGGGCGCTGGCGGAAAGCTACGCCAAAGAGCACAGCATCTTCCGCGAAAAAGATGTCCGCTTAGACCCCGGTTATATTTCGCTAAACCAGTTGGCTGACCATTTGCCAGCCACAGCGACCTATCAACAAGCGGTACAAGCCTCGGCACGTGGTGCCGTCCAATGGATGGGCTTGGCTGAATAAAGCACTTATCAAAGTCGCTCAAGTCTGAGACTATTCATTCGACGCATACCCACACAAAAGGAACAGGCATGGCGCAAATAGAAAGCGGCTTTCTGGCAAAGTTATTCACCAAAACGATGTTCACCGGGGTGATGCTGTTCGCGCTGTGCTCAGCCAGCGTGGCGCAGGCAAACACCTTAGAAGAAGCCAAACAAAAGCTATTGCAAAAAGACTATGCCGCCGCCCACGCGATTTACCTGTCACTCGCTAACCAAAACGATGCCAAAGCCTGCTACAACTTAGGCCTGATGTACCAGGATGGCGATGGCGTGGCCAAAAACATGGACGAAGCAATCAAGTGGTACACCAAATCGGCTGAGCTAGGGTACAAAGAGGCGCAATACACGCTGGCCTCACTGGTGTTTCAGCGCCAGATTCAAAGCATCAGTTACCCGCAAGCGGTGACTTATTACGAGCAGGCGGCCAAGCAAGGGCATGTGAAATCACAGCTTAATTTAGGCATGTTGTATTTGCGGGGCGATGTGATCGCGCAAGACATGCCCGCCGCCGTGCAATGGTTAAGCCTGGCCGCGAGCAATAACAATAGTGAAGCCCAAGGCTATCTGGCCGACCTATACCAACAAGGGGCTGGGGTTGAACAAGATACCGTAAAAGCGGCGATGTGGTTACTGCTAGCAACGCAAAACGAAGACAAGCGCTTTATCAATCGCCACACCAAAATGCTGAATTATCTTGCAGCACAAATCACTGAGGAGCAAAAGACCGCTGCCAACCAATTGGCCGCGCAGTGTAAAAGCCAACAATTCCAAGGCTGTTAAATAAATCTGTGTGTATAGGAGGGCGGCCGACTGCAAACGAGTCCGCCCTACAGCACTTTAATTTAGGAGGATTAACCAACGCAGAAAAATAACATATATTTGCGGTGTTAAAATTCATTTTTGCAACTTAAGACTTATAACTAGTATTTTACGATTCACATAATAAAACTTAGAAGGGTCAATATGGGGAATGAAGTGCGAGATGGCTTTGTACGGCAGCGCCGTAATTTAATTATTGGCAGCTTCCTCCTTCTCTTTGCTGAAGTTGCAAACATCACAGTAGACAAAATTATTGTCTTCGGAAATGAAATTAATCTAGCTCATAAGTATTCAATTACTGCGACTTTGTGGGTTGTCATTTTTTATTGGTTAATTCGTTTCTATCAATACTCCAGAGATTTAAACTCAACAGACGAAATTAGTAGTGCAGAAACAGTAAAGTTCAACTCTTATATGCCTGATGTTGCCTTGCAATGTCTGAGAGAAACACGTCCTGAGTTGTTTATGTCCCCCCCCGATAAGCCTGGTGCCACTTTGACCGCAGGTATCAAAGATTATTCATGTTTGGAGGCAAGAAAACATTTTCACCGAGGCAGAATTGAACTTGAAATTGCTTGGAATCATGAAGAAAAAACTGGTTTCTATATTGTTGGACCAATAGAGATAATGATTAGCGAAAAATATTTGCGCAATCCCAGAAGGCGTGCAAAATTAAACATATATATTCATACAACTAAATTTACTGAATACATCTTGCCATTTGTAGTTTTCTCCTTGCCCGTATTATATGGTCTGTTTTTATTAATCGACCTATGTTGGCAATCAGTTTTTTAAGCTTCTCATGTCGAGTTGTTCTTTAGACTAAATAAAAAGAAGGTGCCTTAATGAGCATTACTACATTTGCTGATGATCTTTTGGACCTAGAAAACTTCTCAAAACGTCTTGAAAAATTCATAGACACTGAACAGGAATTTGTTGATGGTGGTTTAGTTATTGCATTGAGCTCAAAATACGGCTCTGGGAAATCTACTTTCTTGAACATGTGGAGGTCTGCTCTGATTGCTGCAGATTCAACTCCTAAGCGAGTCGTCATTTCCTTAAATGCATGGGAAAGTGACTATATCGGCGATCCATTATTTTCTATTATTTCGGCATTAATCCATACTTTCGAAGCGAATAAAAAGGAAACTAAAGCACTCACAGACGCGGCAAAGGATCTTGCTTGGATGGGTGTCTCTATAGGCGCACAAGTAGCAAATAAAATAACAGGTATTAATTTAACCGAAGCGGCGGAATACTCAGAAAATAAAAAGAGTAAAAGAACAGAAGAGCCGGTTACTTCTGATGCATTCTCAATTTTCGAGAAGCGCAGAGAAGCAATGATATCCCTAAAAAGGTCTATTCAAAAACTCATTGAATCTCAAAGCAAAGGAGTATTGTTTCTAGTAGATGAGTTGGATCGCTGTAGACCAGATTTCGCAATTACTTATTTGGAAGTCATCAAACACATATTCGACATAAATGGCGCAGCTTTCATCCTAGCGGCTGATCGCCAACAATTACAGAACTCAGCAAAAACAGCATTCGGGCAAGATCTGGACTTTGAAGAGTATTACAGAAAGTTTATACATCGAGAAATATCACTCCCTGATATAACCCCGGAAACTTATACCAAAATTGCTAAACATTATGTATTTCGCTATTTAGTAATAGAAGGATCAAGATTCTGTCGAATGAAGACTAATGATTTTGAAATAGAAGAAATTGGAGAAATCATCGGGAAACTAAAGTTGACACCACGACAAATCCAAAATGTTTTTCGGATTCTAGGTCACCTCATGGAATCAAACGAAGAAATTTCGCATCAAATGCACCCAAACTTGGCTATGGCCTCTTTGATAATGGCCATTTTTAGTATTGGATCGACTGAGATATTTCACAAATTAGGAAACCAAATACTTGAGCCTGCTGAAGCAGTTAAATATCTCAAAAAAGTTGATGTGAAGTTTACTGAGCTATGGTTTCTTATTTTTATTACGGGTGGAGGAATAAAAACACTAGGCGAACAAAGTATTGAATCAATTGCAGAAAAATGTGGCTTAGATATTAAAAGCTCCTCATTCTCTGTTTCTCAAGTAAACAGAGAATGGGGATATAACTCCAAAAATAGATTTAACCAAATATACAAAAAAATCCAGCAAATTGAACAATGGGATTAATTGGATAGCACAACACATTCAAAACAGCGTTTAAATTTTTTCAGGAATAACCCTTGAATATCAGTTAATAGCCTAAGAGTTTCTTCAATTTCCTGCACGATCTTAATTTTCTAATTGAGTGACAACTTCATTCATTGTGTAATGAACAAATTGTTTACCTAGCTCAGTGAGTACATACGGCTTAGTATCCTCGAATGCCGACTCTAGAGTTGTTGGAGTAGAAGCTCCTTTGTACTGTCGCGGCCTCTTTCTAACAAACTGTCCTAGCTGATTAACATCTCTCTCTTGTCTCAATACCCTGCCAATATTCAAATCAGAAATTAATAATTTAAATAAATCAGCTTCTGCAGAATCGTCTCTAGGTACTTCGCCATAAATGCCAGACCAAATATCAAATTTAGTTGACCCTGGATTATCAAATACCTCTTTAATGATTGCAAAATGCGCCTCGTGAAATGTCTCTAACCAATCAAGAAAAAGTCGAACCACATCATCAGAACAAACTCTAGTTCCTGCTGAATTTACAACGACATTTGCTGCATACCTCCGTTTTTCGTCTGTATCTGATCGATCCCATGCCCGAAAAGCTTTTCGAACCAAAGCTAAATACTCTTCACTTTGAATACGCTCCTGAACCAGCTCCCCCATACTTGCAAAACGACTTTGGACTTCTTGCAAGGTTTTATGTAATTCAACTATTTTGGTTTGATGCTCTTCAAGCCACTGAGTTTGTAAAGAGTCTTGATGTAAAGTCCCTTCCTCTGCTTTATAGCTGGCCGCCGCACTTAAAAATCCGCCAACCCATGGAATACTTCCAAGGGCAGCAAGAATAAACTTTTCAGCTATACGTCGCCTTCTGGAAGGCTCAGACTTCTCTAACTCTTTACGAAGTTTCTCTACTATTTCATCTTCATTATTTGTTGTTTGAGGCAAAGTCATACATTAAATATCGAATTATTAATTAATAAAAAAGCCAGCAATCGCTGGCTCATTTTTTAACCGCACTTGCTATCACCGCAGTTCAAGCAAGTCATACATCCATCCATCAGAATACTTGCTTTGGTATTACACTTTTTACAAAGCTGCGCACCTTTTGGGAAGCCTTCATCATTTGATTCTTCACCTGACTTGGCGTGTTTTTCCAGGTATTCCGCTTTTTTCTCTTCCACCAGTTTTTGCTGGTGTTCATCCAAACCCGGTTTTTTCAGCATGCCGATTTCTTGCAGGTGTTTTTCTACCACTTCACCAATCTCAGCCACCAGGCTGGGCACAAACTTGCCGCCTTTTTTGAAGTAGCCTCCGCTAGGCTCAAACACGCTTTTCAGCTCTTCTACCAAAAAGGTGACATCGCCACCTTTGCGGAACACGGCAGACATGACGCGGGTCAGCGCGACGATCCACTGGAAGTGCTCCATGTTCTTGGAGTTGATGAAGATCTCGAACGGACGGCGGTGCTCTTGTGGCGTGCCTTCGTACATGATGACGTCGTTGATGGTGATGTAGAGCGCGTGCTCGGTCACCGGCGTTTTGATTTTGTAAGTGTTGCCCACGAGCATATCCGGGCGGCTCAATGGTTCACCCATTTGAATGATGTTTGCGACAGGCGCTGCTGCTGCCTCGGCTGCTTTTTTGTCTTCATCGGTCACCAGTTTGTAGGCGGTGATTTTTTTGTCGATTTTGATTGCCATGTTGTTCTCCCTATTGGAGCTTAATTTTTCAATAAATTCAATCTTTTAACGTACTCAATTTTAGATGGTTGCCGTAGCGAGCGAAGCCAGTGCCAGGCGAAAAGCGGTTTTAAACCGGAGTGTACAAATAGTACATGAGGATTTAAAACTGCTTTTTAACGCCGCAATGGCGAGCGCAGCAAGCAAACACTAAAATTTTCCGTAATAGCCTTCTTTGAACGCGTCGAAGAGGTTAGCCGCCGTATGGATTTCCCCATCGTACTCAATCTCTTCGTTACCTTTGGCTTCGATTTCGGTACCATCTTCCAGCGTGAACTTATACGTGGTGCTTTCGAGGTCTTTCTCGGTCACCAATACGCCCTGGAACGCTTCAGGGTTGAAACGGAAAGTCGTACAACCTTTCAGGCCTTTGTCATACGCGTAGAGGTAGATGTTTTTGAAATCCTCAAAGTCGTAATCGGTCGGCACGTTAATGGTTTTGGAGATGGAGCTATCAATCCATTTTTGTGCAGCGGCCTGAATATCCACGTGCGCTTTGGCCATGATGGTGGATGAATCGAGGAAATAATCCGGCAACTGCTCTTCCGGTTTGTCGCTGAACGGCATGGCGTTCGCATTCACCAGTTCACGGTAAGCCAGCAGCTCGTAGCTGAATACGTCGACTTTCTCTTTGGACTTTTTGCCTTCACGTATCACGTTACGGGCATAGTGGTGGGCAAAGCTAGGCTCGATACCGTTGCTGGCGTTGTTGGCCAGGCTCAGTGAAATCGTGCCGGTAGGCGCGATGGAACTGTGGTGCGTAAAACGCACACCTTTGGTTGCGATCTGGTTACGCAGGCCTTCAGGGAACTGCTGCATATAGCGGCTGTATTTACCCAGCAGCACTTTGCCAGCCAGTTTCTGGCCAACCTTGATGCCATCGGCGGCCATTTCAGGACGTACGCGCAGCATGTCGGCGGTGACTTCAAATTTCTCGTCCATAATCGGTGCCGGGCCTTTTTCTTCAGCCAGTTGAACGCCGACTTCCCAACCTACTTCGGCCATGATGCGGGTGACCTCTTCAGTGAATTTCACTGAGTCATCTTCACCGTATTTCATTTTCAGCATGGTCAGGGTTGAACCCAGGCCGAGGTAGCCCATGCCATGACGGCGTTTGCGGGCGATTTCCTGGCGCTGCTGCTCTAAAGGCAAACCATTGATTTCCACCACGTTGTCCAGCATGCGGGTGAATACGCCAACCACTTCGCGGTATTCGTCCCAGTCAAAATGTGCGTCGTCAGTAAATGGCTTGCGCACAAATTTGGTCAGGTTGACGGAACCCAGCAGGCAGGCGCCGTATGGGGGCAATGGCTGCTCGCCACAAGGGTTGGTGGCGCGGATGTTTTCGCAGAACCAGTTGTTGTTCATCTCGTTGACGCGATCAATGAGGATAAAACCTGGCTCGGCAAAGTCGTAGGTGGAAGACATGATCACATCCCACAGACGGCGTGCCTTGATGATTTTGTAGATGCGGCAAGCGACTTTTCCGGCCTCAGGGCCTTCGGTTTTAGTCAGGTATTTGCCTTTGATTGGCCAGTCACGCCACACGACTTGTGACTCGTCGTTGACGTTGAGGCCATCAATAATGGCTTCTTTCTCGGTAACCGGGAAGGCCAAACGCCATTCATCATCGGCTTTGACGGCTTCCATAAATTCTTTGGTAATCAGGCAGCTCAGGTTGAACTGGCGCAAACGGCCATTTTCACGTTTGGCTTTGATAAAGTCAGTCACATCAGGGTGCGAAATATCAAAAGTCGCCATTTGCGCGCCACGACGGCCACCGGCAGAAGACACGGTGAAACACATTTTGTCGTAGATATCCATAAACGACAGTGGGCCGGAAGTGTAGGCACCCGCGCCAGCGACAAACGCACCTTTTGGACGCAATGTAGAAAACTCGTAACCAATACCGCAACCGGCTTTCAGGGTCAGGCCGGCTTCGTGCACTTTGCCCAGAATATCGTCCATGCTGTCTTCCACCACACCAGAAACAGTGCAGTTAATGGTAGAGGTGGCGGGTTTGTGCTCTTGCGCACCGGCGTTGGAGGTAATGCGGCCGGCCGGAATCGCACCACGGCGCAACGCCCACAGGAATCTTTCGTGCCATTCAGCTTTCTTCTCTTCGGTGGTCTCGACGTCAGCCAGTGCACGCGCCACGCGGCTGTAAGAATCGTCCATATCCAGGTCTACATGCTCGCCAGATTTGGTTTTCAGGCGGTATTTTTTATCCCAGATATCAAGTGAGACAGGTTGCACCGGAATCTCGGCCGCGACCTCTTCTGAATGGACTTTCTTTTGTTCAACTGCTTTCAGCATCGAGCTCTCCCACCTTTGGCGATTCTTATTAATTGATAACGCGCTGTGAACCGGAAAAATCCCTGCGGCTAACAACGCGTTGGCACGAAGATTGGCTTGAAACAAGCAATTGCGGGCTTATTTTGCCGCACGCGATGGCTTGCGCTGCGGCCCCAATCAAACACAACATCTTGTGTTGGTGGCAGTAATTTATGCCTATATTTTGTTGACGTCAACCCATTTTTTACGCCTTTTTTTGGTGCGTATTGCTTGCATTCTTGCAATCACTTTTACTACAAGGCCTCAGGCATAGGTGAGTCATCACTCTCGTGTTTTGCATGCATTTGATTGGTGCGTGCAGGCGAGATGTCAGCGCAAATATGCGAGAATAACGCCATGCCAAGATTCGTCTATACCCTGCTCATGTTCGCGGTAGCCGCCCTGCTGCCGCTCAAGCTATTCTGGCGCGGCCTCAAGCAACCCGAATACCGCCAGCATGTCGGCGAACGCTATGGTTTTTACACACAAACCGTCAGCGCGCCGCTGATTTGGGTGCATTGTGTTTCGGTAGGTGAAACACGTGCAACACAGCCGTTGATTCATGCGCTGCTGGCACATTACCCGCAACACCAATTACTCATGACCCACGGCACCCCCACCGGCCGTGAGACGGGTCGCCAGTTATTTGACCAGGAGATCGCCTGTGGCCGCGTACTGCAAGCTTACTTGCCCGTCGACACACCAGGCGCGGCCAAACGCTTCCTGACCTACTTCAAGCCTTCATTAGGCCTATTAATGGAAACCGAGCTATGGTTCCATGCCATCGACCAGGCCGCGCGTTTGAATATCCCCATGGCGCTACTGAGTGCGCGCCTCTCACCCAAATCGGCCACTGGCTACGCAAAACTCGGTAGCCTCACGCGCCGTGGCCTGCAACAACTGTCGCTAGTCGCCGCACAAACCGCCGCCGATGCCGAACGCCTGCAAACACTGGGTGCAAAACATCCTATCATTTGTGGCAATTTAAAATTTGACGTCACGCCACCAGAAGACAGCGCGGCCAAAGGTGCCGCATTGCGCCAGCTATTGGGTAAAGATCGCACCGTATTCATGGCTGCCAGTACGCGTGAGGGCGAAGAATCATTGATACTCAATGCCGTACAAGGCACCGATGTACTCACCCTGCTGGTGCCACGCCACCCGCAACGCTTTGCTGAAGTCGAATCGCTGCTCAAGGCACGCGGTCTGCGCTATGTATTGCGTACGGAGCTGGTGCAGCCCTTGAATGGCGATGTACAGGTGGTGCTGGGCAATAGCATGGGCGAAATGTATACCTATTACGCCGCGAGTGATTTCGCGGTGATGGGTGGCAGCTTGCAGCCGCTGGGCGGACAGAACCTGATTGAAGCAGCGGCCATGGGTGTACCGACGATATTGGGGCCGAATATGTTTAATTTTGCGCAAGTGACGCAAGCGGCTGTGCTAGCAGATGCGGCTGTGCAGTTAAGTGATGTGGCTGAGCTGCATGACATGATTGCCACGCTGGCGGCGGATAAGATGAAAGTGACGACCATGGCGCAGGCCGCGAAGGGGTTTACCTTGCAGCATAGAGGGACGACACAGAGGCTGATGGTAGCAATAGATCAATTGCTACCTAGTGCTCACTAATCGATTGCAATCACACCTAATATCAATAGATTTATTTCGCCTCTAGGCGAGTCACTTTCTGATGCTTGCCCCTCAGAAAGTAACCAAAGAAGAGGGCACCCAGCCATCACGGCCTAAAGGCTCCCTTGCGTTGCTCAAATTAGGACTTTCGTCCGTTGCTTTGCCGGACTTAGGCATAAGCGGTCACGAAACTCGCCCTAGCAGCTTGCACACCCCGCAAGCTGCCACGGAGCTCAGACAGTCGCTCCCTTCTTCCTTATTTTGTCTCCGCTACTCAGCGTGATGGGATGGGATTTATCTCGCCAAACTCACATCGTAGCAATTTAGAAGACTCAAAAACTAAATTCTTTTATTGCATTCACAAACTGTGGCGCTCATTAGGTGTTCGGGGTCCCCATCTGCCGCGCCGAGCAACGCAGGGTTGACGGGAGTCTTCGGCCATCGGCGGTCCGAGTTCCGCAGTGGCTTGCGTTTTGTGCAAGCCGCCAGGGCGAGTTTCGATGGACGCCCGGCAATCCGAGTAGCGCAAGGAACAAGCGGAAGTTGGGGTGCACTTTCTTTTGGTTACTTGTTCTTTGGGCAAGCAAAGAAAAGTAACTCGCTGCAAAAGCGAAAAGCCACCGCCCAATCAACCCGCCAACCCTACATATAAAGAATAACCTTCCCCAACCATCAAAAAAACAAAAAAGGCGCACCTCTCAGCACGCCCTTCTCTCTCAATTGACAAACCCATTACCCAAGGTTAGGTGCTAACCACCGCTCCAGCCAATCCTTATCCACATTGCGCCGTTTCGCCATATCCTCCAGTTGGTCATTGCCTATCTTATCCACACTGAAATACCTGGATTCAGGATGCGCAAAATAGAACCCACTCACCGCGGCGGCCGGTAGCATGGCGTAACTGTCGGTCAGCAGCATGTCGATTTCGGTGGCTTGCAGTACCTTGAACATATCCTCCTTGACCGTGTGATCCGGGCAGGCCGGGTAACCAGGCGCCGGGCGGATGCCTTGATATTGTTCTTTAATCAGCGCTTCTTTGTCTAAGGCTTCACTTGCGGCATATCCCCACAGGTCTTGCCGTACGCGTTCATGCATGTATTCGGCAAAGGCTTCGGCCAGGCGGTCGGCCAGTGACTTGAACATGATGGCGTTGTAGTCATCGTGATTCTTTTCGAAGTCCGCCAGGCGTTTTTCCATGCCCAAACCCGCCGTCACAGCGAACAGGCCGATGTAATCGTCTATAGTTTCATTTCTTGATGGCCCTTTAGGCGCGATAAAATCCGCCAGGCACTGGTTGGGACGAGCTACGCCGTCGATGACTGGTTTTTGTGTTTGCTGGCGCATACCGTACCAGGTCAGCGCAACCTGGCTGCGGGATTCGTCGGTATAAATTTCAATATCATCACTGTTGACCTGATTGGCAGGGTACAACGCGATCACACCATTAGCACTTAACCAGCGGCCATCGATGATGCGCTTCAGCATGATCTGCGCTTCAGCAAACACCTTGGTCGCCGCTTCGCCGACAATCTCGTCTTTCAAAATGGCCGGGTAAAAACCGGCCAGATCCCAGGTCTGGAAGAACGGGCCCCAGTCTATGTATTGCGCAATCAGCGCGAGATCGATATTTTTAAAGACGCGGCGGCCGATAAATTTGGGCTTCACCGGCGCCTTGTCACCCGTAAATTCGACTTTGGCCGCATTGGCGCGTGCATCGGCCAGGCTTAACATCGGCACGCCTTTTTTATTGGCATGCTGGTGGCGCGCTTTTTCGTAATCGGCCTGGATCTCGGCTAAATAGGCACCACGCGTTTCCGGCGTCAGCAGATTTTGCATGACACTGACTGAACGCGACGCATCCGGCACATAAATGACCGGGCCTTCATAATTAGGCGCAATTTTCACTGCGGTATGCGCGCGCGAAGTCGTTGCGCCGCCAATCAGTAACGGCGTCTGGTTTTCGACAAAATGCGGGTCGCGCTGCATTTCTTTGGCGATATAGGCCATCTCTTCGAGTGACGGGGTAATCAGGCCGCTCAAGCCAATGATATCGGCATTTTCGGCTTTGGCCATGGCCAGGATTTCAGCGGCGGGCACCATCACGCCCATATTCACCACTTCGAAGTTGTTACACTGCAACACGACGGAGACGATGTTTTTGCCGATATCGTGCACATCGCCTTTGACCGTGGCAATCACCACCTTGCCTTTAGGCTTGGCAACCAACCCAGTACGGCGTTCTTCGGCGGCCTTTTCTTCCTCAATAAATGGAATCAAGTGCGCCACGGCAGACTTCATCACACGTGCAGACTTCACCACTTGTGGCAGGAACATCTTGCCCTGGCCGAACAGGTCACCAACCACATTCATGCCATCCATCAGCGGACCTTCAATGACATGAATTGGGCGACCGCCCTTATTCATAATGTCCTGGCGTACTTCTTCAGTGTCGGCGACGATAAAGTCGGTAATGCCATGCACCAGCGCATATTCCAGACGCTTGCTCGCAGGCACCGGCTGCTCTGGCGTACCGCGCCAGGCCAGTGTGGCTTCCTGCTTTTTGCCGCCAGCTACCAGCGTACCGGCGATCTCGATCATGCGTTCGGTCGCGGCCAGTGGATTATCCGGGTCGATCACACGGTTGAGCACCACGTCTTCCACGCGCTCACGCAACTCGGCCGGAATATCGTCATAGACACCGACCATGCCGGCATTGACGATACCCATGGTCATGCCCGCCTGGATAGCGTGGTAAAGGAACACGGTATGGATGGCTTCACGCGCGGGTTCGTTACCACGGAAGCTGAAACTGACGTTAGACACACCACCGGAAATGCGAGCGTAAGGTAAGTTCTGCTTGATCCAGCGCGTGGCTTCGATAAAGTCCACCGCATAGTTGTTATGCTCTTCAATGCCCGTCGCCACAGCAAAGATATTCGGGTCGAAGATAATGTCTTCTGGCGGGAAACCCGTGCTGACCAACAAATCGTAAGCACGTTTGCAAATCTCAGTTTTGCGCGCATAAGTATCGGCCTGACCGGTTTCATCAAACGCCATCACCACCACTGCTGCACCATAGCGCTGGCACAATTTTGCCTGGCGCAAAAACTCAGTTTCGCCTTCTTTCATCGAAATCGAGTTAACGATGGCTTTACCCTGCACACATTTGAGACCAGCCTCAATCACCGCCCACTTGGACGAGTCGATCATGATAGGCACGCGCGCAATGTCAGGCTCGGACGCCACCAGGTTGAGGAAGTGCGTCATCGCCTTGACCGCATCCAGCATGCCTTCGTCCATGTTGATATCGATCACTTGCGCGCCGTTTTCTACCTGCTGGCGGGCGACACTAAGCGCTTCTTCGTATTGCTCGTTGATGATCATGCGCGCAAACGCTTTGGAGCCGGTGACGTTGGTACGCTCACCGACGTTGACGTAAAGCGAGCTTTCATCAATGATAAATGGCTCTAAACCAGACAGTTTGGTCGTGATCGGCAGGCTAGGCACCTGACGCGGCGGCAAGGCTTTAATCGCGTTGTAAATCGCATTGATATGGTCTGGCGTCGTGCCGCAACAACCCCCGGCAATATTGATAAAGCCGCTGTCAGCAAACTCTTTGACCAGGCTGGAAGTCACATCAGGCGTTTCATCAAAGCCGGTGTCAGACATCGGGTTAGGCAAACCGGCATTGGGGTAGATGCAAACAAAGGTATCGGCCACTTTGCTCAGTTCTTCGGCATACGGGCGCATCAGCGTCGCACCGAGGGCACAGTTCAAACCGACAGTCAGCGGCTTCACATGACGCACCGAGTGCCAGAAGGCGGTCACGGTCTGGCCGGACAAAATACGGCCGGAAGCATCGGTCACCGTACCGGAAATCATGATCGGCCAGGTTTTGCCCTGCTCATCAAAGAAGGTCTCAATCGCAAACAACGCCGCTTTACAGTTGAGCGTATCGAAAATGGTTTCCACCATCAGGATATCGGCACCACCATCGACCAGGCCGCGGATTTGCTCCAGGTAGGAAGTCACCAGCTGGTCAAAACTGACATTACGTGCGGCAGGGTCATTCACATCCGGTGAAATAGACGCCGTTTTAGGCGTCGGGCCTAATGCGCCCGCGACGAAACGTGGCTTGTCCGGTGTGCTGTATTTGACGCAGGCAGCTTTGGCCAGCTTGGCGGATTCGACGTTCATCTCATACACCAGATGCGCCATATGGTAATCGTCTTGCGCGACGCTGGTGGCACCAAAGGTGTTGGTTTCGATGATATCGGCCCCGGCCGCCAGGTATTTTTCGTGGATTTCCTGGATGACCTGTGGCTGTGTCAGCGTCAGCAGCTCGTTGTTGCCTTTGACGAACAACTCGCGCTCGCCTGGCGGCCCTTGAAAGTCTTTGAAGCGCGCCCCGCGATAATCAGCCTCGGTCAGCTTGTATTGCTGAATCATGGTGCCCATTGCGCCATCCAGAATCAGGATGCGCTTGGAAAGCGCGTCACGTAACCATTGTTCAGTGGCGGAGATGGGCAGTTGCGGCATGCGTATCAACTTGAAAACAAAAGCGATATTTTATCACAAGGCGCCACGCAGCCCGGCAAACGATGCCGGGGCAACACAAGGCCTAGAAGTTAAAGCGCACCGTGGTCATCAGCACATGATTTTCGCGATCAACGCTGCGCGTGTTGATGTACTGATGCAGGTAGCCCGTTTCGAGATTGGAGAAATCACTAAACTTCCAGTTGGCACCGATAAACAAGCGGTTTTGATCGATGCCACGGTACGCACCCCACTCAGTCTGGTTCAGGTTAATAAACAACTCGTCAAACATCACCAGCGATAATTTGGGATGCACTGGCAAGGGCGTGCTTGCACGCACCATCTGCCGCAAGCGATGGCCAACATCCTGGAAGTCTTCACGCCGCCGCTGCTCAAAGCGCGTGCGGCTGGTGAAAGTCACATTGGCGACGGCATCAAACTGGTACTGAAACTGCTCCCACAGACGGTTTTCGCGCTGCGACGACTGGCTGGGCGGATGGCTGATAATGGTGTCGTAGCCCAGCCAGACGCTAGCCTTGGGATTGAACTTGTAAAACACCGATGGCCGCAGGATCAATTGATCAAAACGCTGGCCTTCGTTGCGCCAGCGCGGATGCGTATCCATGCTCCAGTAAAAGTTTTCTGCCGGTAATTTGCCCTGGGTGTAGATGCTAAACCAGTAGCGGCCATCTTCTTCGGTGTCGGCCATGGCTTGCGGCAGCCCACATACGGCGAACATGAAAAAAACACGGCTCAAAAAAATATAGTCGAATCGGAAAAATGACATTAACATCGCGGCATTCTATGTATCAATAATTCCAGGCATCAACATGAGCGGTAGTCCGCCCGCCTGGGCATCTGAGGGGACTGCATGATATCAGGTTTGGTTCAACTCTTTTTGTGGCAAGGCCTGGGCGAGCTGCTGAGTAAATTCTTTTTACCCGGCATTCCAGGCCCGGTACTTGGCCTGTTGTTGCTATTGGCATTTTTATGCTTGAGAAAACAGGTGGATAGCGACCTGGCGCTGGTCGCAGACAGTTTCCGCCAGCATCTGGGCTTGCTGTTTGTGCCGGCATCGGTCGGCGTATTGCTGTTTTTACCCGAACTGCAAACGCATGCGCTGGCCGTCAGCACCGCCTTGCTGGTTAGTGTGATTCTGACGATTGCTGTCACCGCGCTGGTGCTGAAAGTGTTCTGGTACTTTTCGCTCAAGCGCAATAAACACATCACGATGAATAAGGGACATCGCCATGAATAAGCGCATCCCGATTTCCGACATCTGGGTCTATCTTTCTGGTGACCCGCTGTTTGCGCTGATTATCACGCTGGCTACTTACCAGTTAGGCTACCTGCTGTATGTGCGCGCCAAGCGGCATCCACTGGTCAACCCGGTGGCGATTTCGGTCATTCTGACCTGCCTGGCCATCGCGTTAATGGACATGCCGTATGAAAAATATTTTGAAGGCGCCCAGTTTGTACATTTTTTACTGGGCACAGCGACGGTCGCGCTGGCAGTGCCGATTTACAACGGCTTCAAGCGCATGCAGGGCAAGATTTTTCACATCTGGGTGGCCTTGACCGTCGGCAGCACCGTCTCGATCGCCAGTGCTGTGGCTATCGCCAAATGGATGGGGGCATCAGATAACATTGTCGGCAGCATGTATGCCAAATCCGTCACCGCGCCAATTGCCATGGGCATTGCCGAACGGCTGAGTGTGTCACCTACACTGACCGCCGTGTTTACCGTGATTACCGGCATGCTGGGCGCGATTCTGGCGCCCTACATCCTCAACGCAGTCAAAGTCCATCAATGGTGGATACGCGGCACGGCGATTGGCGTCGGGGCGCATGGACTGGGCATTACACGCGCCTTTAGTGTCAATGAAGAAGCTGGGGTATTTGCCAGCATGGCGATGGGTTTGAATGGCGTGATTAGCGCGATAGGTTTGCCCATCGTGTTAACTTATCTGCGACCGCATCTGGGGTTTTAGCCATACTGGAACTAAATTTGTATTAAATAGCTTTTAGCTGCCTATTACAGATTCTTTTTCGCCTTTAGGCGAGTCACTTTCTGATGCTTGCCCCTCAGAAAGTAACCAAAGAAGAGGGCACCCAGCCATCACGGCCTAAAGGCTCCCTTGCGTTGCTCGGCAAAGTGGGCGTCCATCGAAACTCGCCCTAGCGGCTTGCACAAAACGCAAGCCACCGCGGAACTCGAACAGCCGATGGCCGACTTCTCCCACTTAGTCTCCGCTACTCAGCGTGATGGGATGGGATTTGTCTCGTCAAACTAGCTACGTAGAAATTTGGAAAGTTAGAAAACCAGATTCGTTTATTTAAATCACCGACCGTTGCGTTCACTTGGTGTTCGAGGTCCCCATCTGCCGCGCCGAGCAACGCAGGGTTGGCGGGAGTCTTCGGCCATCGGCTGTCCGAGCTCCGCAACAAGCCACGCCTTGTGTGGCTTGTCAGGGCGAGTTTCGATGGACGCCCGCCAAGCCGAGTAGCACAGGAAATAAGCGGAAGTTGGGGTGTCTTGTTCTTTGCCTTCTTTCTTATGGACAAGCATAAGAAAGAATGGTCGCCAGAAAGGCGAAAAAGTAAGTGATCATCTCCAAAACAGCGCAAACGTACGCACCAACTTGGTGCACTCAAAACTGACAACCAGCTTACAAACACCGCTTTTCTTCGAACTACGCTTGATTGCGTCTTGTCATTCGCTATGTAAAAGCGTTTAATGTAAGCAATGTAAAGAGCATTTACGATAATACATTTTAGACTTTTATCGATGCTGACTGATCAGCCATCTAATTTGAATAAATACTGCGCCTAAGGCGATATAACGTACATACCACTACAGAATTGACATTTTATTTCCGTTAACTGACTTATGCATAAACATCTGAATACCGCCGCGTTGCAGCTCAGACTGTGGGTCGTCACAGTGCTGTTGGCTGTGCTCGGCTTTGCATTAGTCGCAGAATTCTCTGACCACTCCAGCTACAGCGACGACATCGTGCGTGTGCGTGTGGCCGAAGTCGTTGAATATTCTGGTGATGGTGAAACGCCGTTCTCTTCCCTCATTCCCTTAATTTCCCCACCTGCAAGCATGACGATTGCTTGCGTGATTCTGTTTGCGTTGCTGGCTCTGCCTCGCCGCCGCGTGACCCCACGCCCGGTGTTTGTTCGTCACCTGCACTCGCGCGCCCCACCCGCCAATCCCCAGGTGTAATCCGCGTTTGCGCCCCTGCTCAACGCCGCTGATCGCCCCCTTCCCCTCGTTGTTACCAGCACTCCCTTAAGCGTCCACCCAGGACGGAGCCTAGGCTAGCGGTTGTGGTTTGCAGCAAGAAAGGATAGTCTGACGATCAAGACAGGCCCCCTGCAGCCAGGCATCCGCCAACCACCTGTTTTTGCAAGTATTTCTCTTCATTTTTTAAGATAAGAACACACTATGATTAAACAGAACTTAATCGTTTTAGGCTTGCTTGGCTCCCTGCTCAGCGCTTGTCATCAGGAAGAGGCGCACGAAGAAGCGCCACCGAAACTCGAAGTCACTACCCCATGGCACAAAGACACCATGATCACCAAGGAATATGTCTGCCAGATTCATGCCATCCAGCATATTGAATTGCGGGCACTGGAGCGCGGCTATTTGCAGGATGTCTATGCCGGTGAAGGCCAGGTCATCAAACAGGGCCAGCCCATGTTCAAAATCATGCCTAACGTCTACCAGGTCGATTTGCTGAAAGCACAGGCTGAGGCAAAAACCGTGCAAATCGAATATGAGAACACCAAAGCGCTGGCCGAGAAAAACATTGTCTCGCAAAATGAATTGGCCTTAGGCAAAGCCAAATTGGACAAAGCCAATGCCGAAGTCCAGCTGGCACAAACCCACCTGAACTTTACCAATATCAATGCGCCGTTTACCGGCATCATGGACCATCTGCTAGTACGAAAAGGCAGCTTGCTGGATGAAGGTGATTTGCTGACCACGCTGTCTGACAACAGCCGCATGTGGGTTTATTTCAACGTGCCAGAAGCAGAATACCTGGACTTCAAGATTCACCAGAAAAATGAAAAAGGCGTGCCGGTGAAATTGCGTATGGCCAATGGCGCCTTGTTTGACCAGGCCGGTGCGATTGAAACCGTGGAAGCCGACTTTGATAACAAAACCGGCAACATCGAGTTCAGGGCCGACTTCCCTAATCCGCATAGTTTGTTGCGTCATGGCGAAACCGGCACCATTTTGCTGGAAGTGCCTTACCCGAATGCCATGCTGATCCCGCAAAAAGCAACTTTTGAAGTACTGGATAAGACCTTCGTTTATGTAGTCAACAAAGACCATAAGATCGAACAGCGCATGATTCAAATCGCCGCCGAACTACCCCATTTGTTTATCGTGAAATCCGGCCTCAAGGACACAGACACTGTGTTGCTGGAAGGTTTGCGCCGCGTCAGAAACGGACAAAAAATCGACACCGATTACAAAGCACCTGAAAAAGTCGTTCCTGAGTTGGAACTGTACGCAGAATAACCTTAAGGTGAAAAAAACATGTTAAACATTTTCCTCAGACGACCAGTGATGGCGATTGTGCTATCGCTGGTGATGGTTTTCCTCGGCTTTCTGTCGATTAAAACCCTGCCAATTTCGCAGTTTCCGGAAATTGCCCCGCCACGCGTGATTGTGACGCTGGCATTCCCAGGCTCCAGCGCGGACGTGCTGGTGCAGTCTTCCCTGATTTCTATCGAGCGCGCCATCAACGGGGTGCCAGGCATGAAATACATTGTGTCTGACGCCACCAGTGCCGGTGAAGCGACGATACAGGTGATTTTTGACCTCGGCGTAGACCCGAACGCCGCCATGGTGCTGGTAAAAACCAGGCTGGACCAGGTCATGAGTAAACTACCACCCCTGGTGCAGTTAGAGGGGGTGATCGTCAATACCGTACAGCCGAGCATGCTGATGTATGTGAACCTGTACAGTAAAGATAAAAATGCCGACGAGAAATTCCTGTTTAACTACGTCAACGTCAGCGTGATTCCTGAAATTCAGCGTGTCCACGGTATCGCGCAAGCGCAGAACCTGGGTAGCCGCCAGTTTGCGATGCGTATCTGGCTCAACCCGGAACGCATGCGGGCTTACAAGATCTCATCCAAAGACGTGATGGATGCGATTAGCAGCCAGAGCGTGATCGGCCGCCCTGGTCGCCTGGGCCAGAGCTCGGGCATTTACGCGCAATCCAAAGAGTATGTGCTGGTTTACAAAGGCCGCTACAACAAGCCTGAAGAGTACGGCAACATTATTATTCGCGCCGATTCTAACGGCGAAATCCTGCACCTCAGAGACATTGCCAAGATTGAGTTAGGCAGTGAGTTTTTTGATATTTACTCCAACAAAGACGGCTACCCTTCTGCCGCGATTGTGCTCAAGCAAAACTATGGCACCAACGCCAGCGAAGTGATTGCTGACGTAAAAACCAAGATGGAAGAGCTGAAACAAAGCTTCCCGGCTGGCATGGATTATGAAATCAATTACGACGTCTCCAAGTTCCTTGACGCCTCGATTGAGAAAGTGATTCATACGCTGGCAGAAGCCTTTGTACTGGTAGCGCTGGTGGTGTTTATTTTCCTTGGCGACTGGCGCTCGACGCTGATCCCGACACTGGCGGTGCCTATTTCACTGATTGGTGCCTTCTTTGTCATGAAGGCATTTGGGCTCAGTATTAACCTGGTCACGCTGTTCGCCCTCGTGCTCGCCATTGGCGTGGTGGTGGATGACGCCATCGTGGTGGTGGAAGCCGTGCATGCCAAAATGGCCTCTGACCATGTAGGCCCCTACAAAGCAGTGCAACGCGTGCTGGGTGAAATCGGCGGCGCCATTGTGGCCATTACATTATTGATGACCTCGGTATTTATCCCGATCACCTTTATGCCAGGCCCGGTCGGCGTGTTCTACCGCCAGTTCGCCATTACCATGGCCTCTTCAATCGTGTTGTCCGGTATCGTGGCGCTGACATTAACGCCAGTACTGTGCGCCATGATCCTCAAAGACACGCACGGCCAGCCTAAACGCAAAACACCCATCTCGGTGTTTTTGGATGGCTTTAACTGGGTATTTGAAAAGGTCACCGGCCGTTATACCAACTTCCTGGAAAAAGTCGTCACCCTGCGTACCGTGACCTTTGTCGTGCTGGCGCTGTTCTCGGCCGGTATTTTCTATGTCGACAAAATCCTGCCTGCCGGGTTTATCCCAGGTGAAGACCAGGGCATGATTTACGCCATTATCCAGACACCACCGGGCTCAACGCTGGAAACCACCAACAAAGTCGCACGTCATTTGCAAATGTTGGCCAAGCAAGTGGAAGGCGTGGAATCCGTCTCCTCACTGGCGGGTTATGAAGTGTTGACTGAGGGGCGTGGCTCCAACGCGGGTACGTGTATTATCAACCTCAAGGACTGGTCTGAGCGTAAACAGTCAGTGAAACAGATCATCGAAGAGCTGGAAGAAAAAACCAAAAACTTCGGTGCGGTGGTGGAGTACTTCCAACCGCCAGCAGTGCCTGGTTATGGTGCGGCTTCTGGTCTGTCACTGCGCTTGCTGGATAAAACCACCAGCGCGGACTACTACGTGTTTGACAAGATCAACAAGGAGTTCATGCAGAACCTGGGCAAGCGCAAAGAGTTGACTGGCCTGTTCACGTTTTATGCGGCCAACTATCCGCAATATGAGTTGATTATCGATAACCAGTTGGCGATGCAGAAGAAAGTATCGATCGAAGATGCCATGAACAACCTGGACATCCTGATCGGTAGTACTTACGAGCAAGGCTTTATCCGCTTTAATAACTTCTTCAAGGTGTATACCCAGGCCGGGCCTGAGTTCCGCCGTTATCCCAGTGACGTGCTGAATTACTTTGTGAAAAACGAAGAGGGTGAAATGGTGCCCTACTCCGCCTTCATGACCATGAAGAAACGCCAGGGCCCTAACGAGATCACCCGTTACAACCTGTACAACTCAGCCGCGATCCGTGCTGAACCGGCACCGGGTTACACCACCGAATCGGCCATCAATGCCGTGAAAGAAGTCGCACGCACCACCCTGCCGAAAGGCTACGACATTGCCTGGGAAGGCCTGTCTTACGACGAAGAGAAACGCGGCAATGAAGCGCTAATGATCTTTATCGTGGTGCTGGTGTTTGTCTACATGGTGTTGGCCGCGCAGTACGAAAGCTTTATTTTGCCGTTTGCGGTGATTCTGTCCTTGCCTGCAGGTATTTTTGGCTCGCTGTTCCTGCTCAAGATACTGGGGCTGGCCAACGATATTTACGCGCAAGTTGGCCTGATTATGCTGATTGGTCTGCTAGGTAAAAACGCCGTGTTGATTGTGGAATTTGCCGTGCAGAAACATGGCCAGGGCATGTCTATCCGCGATGCAGCGATTGAAGGCGCCAAAACCCGCTTCCGTCCTATCCTGATGACCTCGTTTGCCTTTATTGCAGGCCTGATTCCATTGGTGATCGCCACGGGTGCGGGCGCAGTGGGCAACCGCACCATTGGTACCTCAGCCATGGGCGGCATGCTGTTCGGCACCATCTTCGGTGTGATTGTGATTCCAGGTCTTTACTATATTTTTGGTACCCTGGCCGATCGCAAATCCCTGATCCGCAAAGAAGAGACCGAACCACTGACCGAGACTTACAAATACAACTCCCATCAGGATGATGATGACGATGAAGAATAAGCATTTAACCTGGATGGTCGCTGGTGCAGTGTCGTTGATGCTGCAATCTTGCGCCATCCCATTTATCACCAGCAAGCAGGCTGATACCAATCTGCCAACGCAATACCAGGAGACGGCTGCCCCAGCTGGCAATAGTGCCAGCGTCAAATGGCAGGACTTTTTTGATGACCAGAACCTGGTGGCGTTGATTGATACGGCCGTAAACAACAACAAGGAAATTCATATCATGGCGCAACGGATCACCGTGGCGCAGAATGAAATCCAGGCCCGTAAGGGTGAATATTTGCCATTTGTCGGCATCGGCGCCAGCGCCGATAAAGAGAAAGTCGGCAAGTACACCCGCAATGGCGCCGTTGAAGAAAACCTGGATATCAAGGAAGGGCGCTCCAACCCCAGGTTCCTCGGCAACTACCAGTTTGGCCTGGTGGCGTCGTGGGAACTGGACGTGTGGAAAAAACTGCGCAATGCCACCAAAGTGGCGGTCATGGAGTATATGGCCACCATTGAAGGCAAAAACTTTCTGGTCACCAACCTGGTGGCCGAAGTGGCCCATGCTTACTATGAGCTGATCGCGCTGGATAATGAACTGGACACGCTGGATACAAACATCAAAATTCAGCAAAACGCGCTCGAAGTGGTGAAGCAGTTGCAACAATATGCGCGCGCCAATTCATTGGCAGTGAAGCGGTTTGAGGCAGAGGTAGAAAAAAACCAGAGCCGCCAGTATGTGCTGAAACAGAGCATTGTCGAAACCGAAAACCGCATCAATTATCTGCTGGGGAGAACGCCGCAGCCGATCAAACGTGCATCAGCAAACTTTATGGCCATGCAGAACAAGGTGATGCAAACCGGCGTGCCTTCAGAATTATTGGCCAACCGCCCGGATATTCGCCAGGCCGAGCTTGAACTCTCTGCAGCCAAGTTGAATATTGATGTGGCCAAAGCCAATTTCTACCCGTCGTTCTCTATCCGGGCAGGCTTGGGCTTCCAGGCGTTTGATCCTAAATACCTGCTTAATATTCCGGCCTCGGTCATGGCCTCATTCGGTGGCGAGCTGGTCGCGCCGCTGATCAACCGGAATGCGATTGAAGCGCAATACAAGAGCGCCAATGCCGTGCAGATCCAGGCGGCCTATGACTACGAGCAAAAGATTATCAATGCTTATATGGAAGTGGCTAACCAGATTGCCAATATCGACAACCTGGATAAAAACTACCAGCTAAAAAACAAGCAGGTGGAAGCATTGACGCAATCCATTGACGTGGCCAACCAGCTGTTTAAAGCTGCACGTGCTGACTATATGGAAGTGTTGCTGACGCAACGGGATGCGCTGGATGCCAAAATGGAGCTGATTGAGACCAAGCAGCAACAAGTGGCAGCCGTAGTCGATTTGTATCGCTCGCTGGGCGGTGGCTGGCAGACTGCGGAAACAACGGCAACCAAGCAATAAGCTTTATTCACGCTACCAAAGGGAGAAGCGCCGTCGGCCTTCTCCCTTATTTTTTGCCCTCAGCCAAGCTGATCAACCAGTGCTCAATCACCACAACCACATACGCCTGTTCTTCTAGCGTCAGCGCCCGGCCCTCAGGAATACGGTGCCATTTACTCAAACAGCCACGACAACAGGTCGCCGTGGCATGCTGTGCCACAAACACCGGATGGCCACGCATTGGCGTTTGCTGGCCGTCATTGGCCACCACTGCGGGTGCGAGCCGATCGGCAATAAAGCGTTCGGCATGATCAAGTATGACCGGCAGGCCTTTTTGTTGCAGGTAAGCCCAGTCTTTTGCGTTCAGCGTGAAACTGGTACGAAAGGTGGAGCGTTGCAGGGCTTGAAACAACGACTCCAGATCGCGCATGGGTTTTAATGCAGATGAGAAAGATGCAGGTCGCGTAATTTAGGCGCCTTGATAGCGGTCACGCCAACCACGGCAATGGTCATGCAGCCGCCGAATATCACTGACGGCACCAAGCCCATTAACCTGGCGGTGAGGCCGGATTCAAACGCCCCCAGCTCATTGGATGAGCCAATAAAAATACCGTTAATCGCTGACACACGGCCACGCATATTATCCGGCGTCGCCAGTTGCAGAATGGTTTGCCGCAAGATCACTGACACCGCATCCATCATGCCGGAAATCGCTAAAATCACAATCGCCAGCCAGTAGGTATTGCACAGCCCAAAGGCAATCATACATACACCAAACCCGGCCACCGCCAGCAACAACCAGCGGCCGCTATGCTCATGAATCGGATGTTTTGCCAGCCAGAGGCCCGTCACAATCGCTCCGAGGGCAGGCGCCGCACGCAACACGCCCAGTCCTTCCGGGCCCATCTGGTAAACATCATGCACAAATGCAGGCAACATGGCGACCGTACCACCAAACAATACCGCAAACATATCCAGCAATTGCGCGCCTAATACCACCTGTGTGCGCCGTACAAAACGCAAGCCTTCGCCTATGCTGGCAAACACGTTCATGGGCTCATGATTGTGATGCTCTTGCACGCGTAATGTGGTTGCCGCAACAGCCGCCGCCAGCGCCAGTATGGCTGACAAGCCATACGCAATCGATTTATCGGCAAAGCCAATGAGCAGACCACCGATGGCTGGCCCGACAATCAAGCCAATCTGGAACATGGAGCTGCCAATGCCGGAGGCTTTGGCAATGGACGCACGCGGAATAATCAGGGCGAACAAGGTGTTGTAGCTGGGTGAAATCAAGGCCCGGGCAAAACCGGTGAGGGCCACCGTCGCGTAAATCCACCACTCGGTATGCTGTGGATGATGCTGTGCAATCAACACCAGCAAACCTGCGTTCACCGATAAGAATAAAGCCGAAACCACGGCAAAGCCACGGCGTGAAAAATAATGATCCACTGCATGCCCGGCAAACAGGGCGCTACCCATGTAAGGGATGACTTCAGCGAGACCGATCAGGCCAAGCGACCAGGGATCGTGAGTGATTTCATAAATATGCCAGCCGATGGCAACCATCATCATTTGGTACGACAGCACCATAAAAATACGATAGGTCAGCAACTTTGGGAACGCATAGCCCTGATGGGCAAGAATCTGACGAACGGATAAAGACATGGTCACTATTATACGCTATCCCCATCAGCCGCCTGTGCATTGGCGTCTTGCGGCAGAATCCCCTAAAATAGCCGGGCGGGTGCAGTGAATCAGGCAGTAGGCGGTCACGCTGATGAGCCGTCGTTGACTCCGTGCGACCCTGCCGATATAGATGGAGCGCACCCGCCCTGACCTCTGCTTACAAGGAACGCCCTCACCATGCGTCGCTTTTATCACTGTTTGCTCGCCATACTCCTGGCACCAATATGTTTTAACTGGTGGATGCCAGTGCAGGCGCAAGAGACGATGCAAGTATGGGTGACGGTCGATTGGGAAGGTTTGTCACTACAAGAAGACAACCTGCAAGCCATGCAGAAATTCAGGCAACAGTTTCCGCACATTCCACTACTACACCTGATCAATCCGGCTTACTTTATACAGCCCGGCGTTAACCGCGCACAAATCGGCAGCCAGATACGCAGCACCTTGTTACCGCAAGACACCATCGGTCTGCATATACACCCGATGCGCACACTGGTGAAATATTGCGGGATCGGCTACCAGGCTGAACCCTCGATTTCCGGCGCGGACGAGCACTGCTCTCAAACCAGTTGCGGCCACACGGTCAGCCTGGAATATGCCTATAGCCAGACCGAGCTCACACACCTGGTCAGTTGCGCCAGTGAGTTGATGGTCAGCAACGGCTTCAACCGTCCGCGACATTTTCGCGCAGGCGCCTGGCAGTTTGGGCCTAAGTTACAAGCGGCGCTGGAGGCCAATCATTTCTTGTGGGACAGTTCGCGTATTGATGCCAATTTACTCATCACGCGCTGGCATGCTGATAGCCCGTTAGTGAAGCTGCTACAGCAACTGCACCCGCAAAGCACAGCCATGGACCAACCCTATGCGCTGGGCTACAAACTGATGGAATACCCCGACAATGCGGCCATGGCCGATTACACCAGCACCAAACAATTGCTGACCCTGTTTGAACAACTCCTTAATGCCCACCGGCCGGTAATGGTGATGGGCTTTCACCAGGAATCGGCCGCCGACTACCTGCTGCGCCTGGAGCGTACCATCCCGCGTATGGAACAATTGGCCAAACAAAAGAATGTGACCATCGAATGGATGCCATAAACGAGAGCAGGCTCTATGGATTTATTTCCTGAACACCGCACCAAGCCTGTCGCGATCGCCGCTGGCGCCTACTGGCTACCCGGTTTTGCCCTGTCAGTGATGCCAACGCTTTGGCAGACCTTAGAGCAGCATCTGGCCGCGCATCCCGCACAACAGATGATGACACCCATGGGCTTAATGTCAGTCGTCACCAGCAGCATGGGCCATTGGGGCTGGGTAGGCAGTTCTCAAGGCTATGGTTATCTCGCATACGACCCGGTCACCGGACAACCATGGCCAGCGATTCCGCCAGTGATTTTGCAGTTGGCGGCAAACGCCGCCGCACAGGCAGGTTACAGCGACTTTGTGCCCGACAGCTGCCTGATCAACATTTACCAGGCAGGCAGCAAAATGGGCTTACACCAGGACAAAGACGAACAGGATTTTTCACAACCGATTGTTTCGGTATCCCTCGGCATCCCGGCCACATTTTTGTTTGGCGGAGCCAAACGCAATGACGCCTCAGCCAAAATTCCGCTGCAACATGGAGACGTCGTGGTATGGGGAGGTGAAAGTCGGCGCTTTTATCACGGTGTTGCCGCCATCGGGGCTCATCAGCATCCACTCACTGGCAACAAGCGAATTAACCTCACACTGAGAAAAGCAAAATAAGCCACGAACGTTAAGCAGGCGCTTATGCCCGCCCAAAGAAGTCTGCACAAATGCTGATTAGCATCAACAATCCACCTCACTTCCGGGTTGCATCCGTTTTTCAAAAGAGTAAACTGAAACTGTCTTATCGCACTTTCACTTCTTTTTTATAGGTGAAAAATTCCGACAGGACAATTTCAGAAAAAGGAGTTTGTCATGAATTTACAACTTACAGGACATCATTTAGAAATCACACCGGCATTGCGCGAGTACGTCTTATCCAAGTTCTCCCGCATCAGCAATCACTTTGATCATGTGATTGATGTCAAAGTCACCATGTCTGTTGAAAAGCTTGCCCAAAAGGTTGAAGCGACATTACATGTGCCAGGCAACGATTTGCACGCGACCTGCAGCGATGAAAATATGTATAGTGCCATCGACATGCTTACTGACAAACTTGACCGTCAGGTATTGAAACACAAGGAAAAACACGGCGACCACCATAAATCCGGCGGTGCAGTAAAACACCAGTTAAGTTCCTAAGTCTTGCCTCACATTCTCTACCCGCACGGGTAGAGAACTCAAACCCGCCACACACATCACTTTTACGTCGTTTCACCCCCACCGCTCAGCATTCAGTTGTAGAATGGCTGTCAATTCCCTGTTTACATGTTGACAACACGTATGGCGCAAATCTCAGTCGCTGATTTGTACAAGCAGATTCGCAGCAAACTCAAATTGAAATGGGTGGCAGGCGAGTCTGGCAGTCAAAAAATACTCAACTCCGGCACCGTGACCAAACCTTCATTGGCATTGGTCGGGCATTTGAATTTTGTGCACCCGAACCGCGTGCAGGTACTGGGTTGTGCCGAGATGGACTACATGGCCAGCCTGAGCATACTGGCGCTACAACAAGCGGTGAGCAATCTGTTCTCCACCGACCTGGCCATGGTAGTGGTGGCCAATGGTGAAAAAGTGCCCCCTATCATGCTGGAGGCCGCCCAGCAAACGCAAACCCCTTTATTTACCACCCCCATGATCAGCCCGCAGCTCATGGAGCTGCTCAGCCACTATCTGGCCGTGGCCACGGCAGAAACCACCAGCATGCACGGCGTGTTTATGGAGGTGCAGGGTTTTGGTGTGCTGATTACCGGCAGTGCGGCAATTGGTAAAAGTGAGTTGGCGCTGGAGCTGATTTCACGCGGCCATCGCCTGGTGGCTGATGACATTGTCGACTTTTACCGCACCTCGCCCGAGCGCATCGAAGGCCGCTGCCCGGAACTGCTACAGGACTTTTTAGAAGTGCGCGGCCTGGGCATTTTGAACATTCGCGCACTCTATGGCGATAATGCGGTCAAACCTACCAAGCCACTGGATATGATGATACAGCTGGAACTGGCCGACGAAATGAAGCCGCAAGACCTGGATCGCCTGAGCGCCAACCGGCAGACACAACGTGTGCTGGATGTCGAAATCAGCAAGGTGATTATCCCGATTGCAGCAGGCCGCAACATCGCGGTGCTGGTCGAGGCGGCCGTGCGCAACCACATGCTATTGTTGCGCGGCGTTAACGCCACCAAACAACTGACCCAGCGGCAAAAGCAAATCATGCTCAGAGAAAGCAAATTACGATGATAAGAAGTGGGTTGCACGTATGCAATTAGTGATTGTCACAGGGTTATCCGGCTCTGGTAAAACCATAGCTTTGCGTGTGTTTGAAGACAGCGGTTATTACTGTATTGATAACCTGCCTGCCACCTTACTGCCACATATTCAAAACCACGTCGCTGACCGCGATGCGGCAAAAGTCGCTGTCAGTATTGATAGTCGCAGCATTGCCATTGAGTCGTTGCCGGATATTTTGCAGACCCTGAAAGCGCAAGGCATTGCCGTGCACCTGCTGTTTCTGGATGCGAGCCTGGAAACACTGGTTAAACGCTTTTCCGAAACCCGGCGCAAACACCCGCTGAGCACCCCAGACCAGGCACTTTCTGAAAGTATTAACCACGAACGCGACTTGCTCTCCGGCCTGAATAACCTCGGCCATCATGTAGATACCAGTAATTTGTCAGCTAATGCCTTGCGCCGCCATACGCGTGACTGGATGCTGCAAATTGAGCAAAGCTACCAGGAAGCGCGTCCAGACGCACTGGTGTTATCGTTTATTTCATTCGGCTTTAAACATGGCATCCCGCTGGATGCCGACTTTGTATTTGATGTGCGCAGCCTGCCTAACCCACATTACGACCCGATTTTGCGTCCTTACAATGGCAAGCAGGCGCCAATTCAGCAATTTTTGCAAAACGAAGCCATGGTGCTTGAAATGCAGCGTGACATTCAGCACTATATAGAAAAATGGCTACCAAGCTTTTATCACGACCATCGCAGCTATGTCACCATTGGCATCGGCTGCACCGGGGGGCAACACCGTTCCGTCTATCTGGTGGAACAACTGGGGGCATATTTCAAGCAACAGCATCAAGTCATGATACGTCATCGTGAATTACAAGATGCCCATGCCACGGCTACCCCTTAAACTACGGAGTCTGAGAGCAAAATTATGATTGGTGTATTGATTATTGCGCATGGCAGCCTGGGCCCAAGCCTGATCGACTGCGCAACCCATGTGATGGGTAATCGCCCGGCACAGCTGGATTTCCTGGAAATTTCCAAGCATGACGACCCCGCCAGCGTACTGCCTAAAGCACAGGTACTGGTCAAGCAACTTGATAGCGGCCAGGGCGTGCTGGTGTTGTCAGATATTTATGGTGCGACACCATGCAATATCGTCACCCGCTTGCTGACACCCGATGAAATCGAAGGCGTAGCCGGTGTTAACTTGCCCATGCTGGTACGTGTATTGAATTACCGCCATGAAGGCCTGCACTCCTGTATCCAGAAAGCCCTGAGCGGCGGCCGCGATGGCGTTGTCCACTTTACCAAAACCACTTGTCACCACGCACAATAATATTCACTCCCTATGGTCAAACTTTCTCTCGAAATCATTAACAAACTCGGCCTGCACGCACGCGCCTCTACCAAATTCACCCAAACTGCCAGCCAGTTCAAAAGCGAAGTCTGGGTAGAAAAAAATGGCCGTCGCGTCAACGCCAAAAGCATTATGGGGGTGATGATGCTGGCTGCCGCCAAAGGCAGTATCATCGATATCGAAGCCACGGGGGCAGATGAAGCGCAAGCGATTGCTGCCCTGCAGACCCTGGTGAACGACTACTTTGGTGAGGGCGAATAATTGACCAGTTTCAGCATGCACGGCGTGGGTGTTTCCAGTGGCATTGCCATTGGCCATGCCCACCTGATTTCCCATGCCCTGCTGGAAGTGGTGCACTTTAAAATTGAGGCCGATGGTGTTGCCGAAGAAATCGCCCGTTTTGAGCGTGCCATTGACCTGGTCAAGCAAGATCTTGAACAACTCAAATCCCAGCTTCCCAAAAGTGCGCCTGCCGAACTGAGTGCATTCATCAACACCCATTTGGCCATGCTATCGGACAAGTCACTCTCCGAGGCACCAAAGACAATTATCCGTGATGAGTTATGCAATGCCGAGTGGGCACTCAAGCAGCAAATGGACGATATTGTTGCCCAGTTTGATGCCATTGAAGACGCCTACCTGCGTGAACGCAAACAGGATGTGGTGCAGGTTGTCGAGCGCGTGATCAAGGTATTGCTGGGCCGCGACCAACTGGCGGCCAGCGAAAAGAAACTGCAAGCCAGGCAAGAGCGCGCCATGATCCTGGTGGCGCATGATGTTTCACCAGCGGATGCGATCCAGTTTAAACATCACCAGTTTGCTGCCTTTATCACCGATGTCGGCGGCGTCACCTCACATACCGCCATTCTGGCACGCAGCCTGAATATTCCGTCGATTGTAGCGCTGCAACGTGCCCGCGATTTAATCAACGACGGCGAGCTGATGATTGTCGATGGCGCCGCAGGCGTGGTCATCGTCAATCCGGATCCGGAAGTCCTTTCCGAATATCAACTCAAACAAAACCAGTGGCAACTGGCGCAGCAAAAGCTGCAACTGATCAAAACCACCAAAGCGGTGACGGTGGATGGTATCGCGATTGATTTGCTGGCCAATATTGAAGTGCCGGAAGACGTCATCAGCGCCAAAGCCTCTGGTGCGGTGGGCGTCGGTTTGTACCGGACCGAGTTTCTGTTTATGAACCGCGCAGAGATGCCCGGCGAGCAGGAGCAGTTTGAAGCCTACAAACATGTAGCTGAGGCGATGAAAGGCCACCCGGTGACCATCCGCACGCTGGACATCGGTGCCGACAAGCAACTGAATCCGGACGAAGTGGTGACTGCGACCAACCCGGCACTGGGTTTGCGCGCTGTGCGCTATTGCCTGGCCGAGCCGCATATTTTCCACAGCCAGTTCCGCGCCTTGCTACGCGCCTCGCATTATGGCCAGGTCAAAATCCTGATTCCCATGCTGTCGACACTGGCCGAACTGCGGCAAACCAAACTATTGCTGGAACGAGCCAAAGAGTCACTGCGCCAGCAAAAAATTCCTTTTGACGAACAGATCCAGCTGGGTGGCATGATAGAAATCCCTGCCGCCGCCATTAATGCAGACGCCTTCGCGCAAGAGCTGGATTTTCTGTCCATCGGCACCAACGACCTGATTCAATATACGCTGGCGATTGACCGCGCCGATGATGCCGTCGCGCATTTGTATAACCCTCTGCACCCGGCGGTGCTGCGCCTGATGCAGATCACGATTCAGGCCGCGGCAAAATATGGCAAATCGGTCTCGGTCTGTGGTGAGATGGCAGGCGATATCAAACTGACGCGCCTGCTGGTCGGCATGGGCATGCGCCAGCTCTCCATGCATCCTGCCCATATTCTGAGCGTGAAATCGCAAATCCTGCAGAGTGAAGAAAATATACTGTCCAAGCAGGCAAAAAAAATCCTGTCATTCAATGATCTGGAAAAAATCGTACCGCTGATTAAAAAATATAACGGTGAGTTGCTTTAGCAAGAGGCGCGCAGCCTCTTGCATTTAGTAAACTCATCACCATCATCAATATATACAATCACCCAAATGCGAACATTTGGCCAATAATAGGCCTCTATCAGATATTGCAACCCTCAAAGGATACGTTGTGAGCACCAATCCATTACTCGTTTTTAACGGCCTGCCAAAATTCGATGACATCCGTCCTGAGCATGTGTCGCCGGCGATTGACAGTCTGCTGGCTGAAGGCCGCACCCTGGTTGAGCAATTAGCCACAGCAACGGACACCCCTGACTGGCAAAATTTTGTGCAGCCGATCGAAAACTATTCAGAAAAACTATCGCGTAGCTGGGGACCGGTTGGCCATATGAACGCCGTGGTCAATACGCCAGAACTGCGTGAGGCTTACAATGACAACCTGGCCAAACTGACTGATTTTTATAGCGACCTGTCACAAGATGAGCGCCTGTATAACAAATACAAGGCCATTCAGGCCAGTGCAGGCTACGTACAACTCAGCCGCGCACAGCAAAAGATCATCGACAATGAAGTGCGCGGCTTCAAACTGGGCGGCGCAGAATTGGCAGCGGCAGAAAAAGTCCGTTTTAAAGCCATTGCCGAGCAACTATCTAAATTGGGTAGCAAGTTTGAAGAGAACATTCTCGATAACACCAATGATTTCAAACATCTAGTCGCAACTGCGGACGAACTCGGCGGTTTGCCGGAAGATGCCCTGCAAGCGGCGGCTGAAGCCGCCAAGGCCGAAGGCAAAACAGGCTATCTGTTTAGCCTGCATTTCCCGTCCTATATGCCGGTGATGCAATATTGCGACAACCGTGCACTGCGCGAAATACTATATCGCGCCTATGCCACCCGTGCCTCAGAATTCAGCAAGCCCGAGTGGGATAACACCCACCTGATTGCCGACCTGCTCAAACTTAAACGCGAAGAAGCACAGCTGCTGGGCTTTAATAATTATGCCGAGTTGTCACTGGCGACCAAAATGGCGGATACACCAGCACAGGTGATCGACTTTTTGGATACACTGGCCAAACGCGCCAAACCATATGCCGAGAAAGACATGGCCGAACTAAAAGCCTATGCCGAAAAACTCGGCTTTAGCGATATGCAAGCCTGGGATGTGGCGTTTATCAGCGAAAAACTGCGCGAGGAGAAATACGCCTTCTCCGACCAGGAAGTCAAACAATACTTCCCCGAAGATAAGGTGCTGGCGGGACTGTTTAAAGTGGTGGAAACCATTTTTGGCGTACAAGTGCGTAAAACCGATGCGCCGCTGTGGCATAAAGATGCCGGCTTTTACGAGATCAGCGACCAGCAACGCCAGCCGATTGCCTACTTTTATATCGACTTGTACGCGCGCCAGGGCAAGCGCGGAGGTGCCTGGATGGACGAATGCATCACGCGCCGCAAAACTGCCAACGGCATTGAGCTGCCAGTCGCCTACCTGACCTGTAATTTCTCCGCCCCGGTCGGTGACAAACCTGCCTTGTTTACGCACGACGAAGTCATCACCCTGTTCCATGAGTTTGGCCACGGCCTGCACCACATGTTGACACAAGTCGATGAATACAGCGTGTCTGGCATCAAAGGCGTGGAGTGGGATGCCGTCGAACTGCCTAGCCAGTTTATGGAAAACTTCTGCTGGGAATGGGACGTGTTACGCCATATGACCGCCCACGTGGAAACTGGCGAGCAATTGCCACGCGTCCTGTTCGACAAAATGGTCGCGGCGAAAAACTTCCAGGCCGGCATGCAAACCGTGCGTCAAATTGAATTCTCATTGTTTGATATGCGCCTGCACAGTACGTTTGACCCCGCTGGCAAGCAAACCGCACTGGATATCCTGGCACAAGTACGTGATGAAGTGGCCGTATTACGCCCACCAGCATGGAACCGTTTCCCGAACAGCTTTAGCCATATTTTTGCCGGTGGTTATGCCGCAGGCTATTACAGCTACAAATGGGCAGAAGTATTATCCGCCGATGCCTATAGCCTGTTTGAAGAATTGGGCGTGTTGTCTGAAACAGCGGGTAGCCGCTTTAAGAATGAAGTGCTAGCGCAAGGGGGTGCCCGCCCGGCCATGGAATCGTTTGTTGCCTTTAGAGGCCGCGAACCCAGCATGGATGCCTTGCTCAGACATAACGGCATGAGCCACTAACGCAACCTCAAGCCAGGTCTCGCCAGACTTGGCTTTTAATTTACTTTATCCAAGGACGCCTTTATGTCACACACTGCGCGCTGGCTTTTAATTGCCATATGCTTTGCTTCCTCTTGCAGTTTTGCCAGCCAATCTGCCGACGACGATATTCAAGCCAAAACGCCAGAAGGCGACGAGGTAGTCCTACACTCCAACGGCTATTGGGAGTTTAAAGACGCCAAAAAGGCCGCGGTGGCCAAAGTCAAAGTGGAAGAGTTTGAACGTAGCAATGGCTGCCCGCTTGGTATGCGCCCGAGCTTTCTCGGCATGGGTCGCTGTATTTCATATGATGACCCTATCCTCAAGCGCGGCTCATTAAGTGGTAAAAGCCGTTGACCATTCAGACCGCAAGAAAGCACTAAAACAGGGCAGCCATGGCTGCCCTGTTGCATTTTTTGTGCTGCGAAGTACCCATCACTTTCATGCCAACTCACTGATAGCAATTGGTTTTCTCCGGCAAAGCCAAGTGGAACGCGCCTTGCTTAAACATGGTTTTACATTTAATGTTGAAGCACCATGATTAACTCACTCGACTTTGCCCGCCACGGCGACAAACAAAACTCAGCCTTCTTTGAGGAGTATTTACAGAAGCTGCTTGAAGAACGCGATCAGATGGGCCTGACGGAGATGATTCAGGAAATTGATGCGCTGATGATCACGGTGGACCCGGATCATTCAATTCAATATATCGCTGAATTGTCGCTGATGACCTCCTACCATTACCTGGTCACGCTGGAGAGTGAAAAGCACTGGACGCATGTGTTGCGTATAGACCTCAACTCGCCAGACTTGCTGGTACGCGAGGTCAAAGACCCCAATCTGCGTGGTATTTTCCGGTCACTGAATGAAATTTACCCGGTGGGTGCGCGCAAACCCAATAGCCGCTATATGGGCGAGATTATCCGCGTCAGCAATATGCATGAGGTGGTCAAATTGCAGGAAGAGCGCGAATTCCGCTTTTTCACGCAAGACGAGGTACGCAAACTGGAGCTGCCTGGCAATGTGGCGATCAGCAAGCCGTCGCCGTATACGCATAATATCGTTGGCTATATGAAACGTGATCCTGGCGAACTGCGTGTGTATTCGCTGGGCATTAGCACCATACGCACCGATGTGCAGGCCGCGTATGAGCAAGCCAAAGACCAGCAAGCCAAGCTGCGTATAGACGACCTGATTTTGCCGGTCGATCACCTGGCCACGCGCGTCTATAGCCAGAACCGTGAAGTGGCGATTCTGGAATACCTGTCCTGGTCCAGCTATTTTTTCTGGGGCGCTTACAATATCTGGGACCAGAACTCCTCAACCAATGTCACCAAGAGTGTGCATGGTTTTGCCGAAACCAAGAGCCCGGCCAAAGTGTTCACCGCCAACAACACGCCCTACTTTGTGAATCACCTGGAGAAACTGCCCTCGCCGACCGAAACCTTTGTACGCAACTATGGCCCGCGCTTGCACCACATTGCTTTATCGGTGAAAGACGGCACGCGCGATGGCAAGGAAAATATCGACTTTGTCGTCAATGCCATTGCCAGCCAGGGCAAAGGCTTTTTGCTGGATGTGATCGGCTCGAAAGAAGAAGGGCTGAAACAGATATTCTCCAATGCCTCGGAGCATTCCTCACTGATTATTGAATACGTGCAACGCTACGATGGCTTTGATGGCTTTTTTACGCGCGACAACGTAGCCAAACTCACGGAAGCGGCCGGCGTGGAAGAAGGCGTGCTGGAAGCGCAAGCCAAACTGAGCCAACTGGCCGGTAAATAAGCTGGCCAGCGTCATGCCTTATACTGGGTGCGATTCCATCACCTGAACACCCTATGCATCACGACTTCTGGCATCAGCGCTGGCAACATCAGCACATTGGCTTTCATTTAAACGCGGTAAATCCGTTTTTATTGGCGCACTTTCACGCTCTGGACTTGCAGCCCGGCCAACGTGTGTTTGTCCCCTTATGCGGCAAAACGCTGGATACTCACTGGTTATTGGCACAAGGCATGCAAGTCGTGGGGGCTGAGCTCAGTGCATTAGCGGTGGATGCATTATTTGCTGAGCTTAAACTCACACCAAAAGTCACACAAGCAGGTGGTCTCAGACACTATCGTGCTAAACAAATAGAGATATTTCAAGGTGACTTTTTCGCACTCACCCAAGACCAGCTCGGCACCGTGGATGCCACCTATGACCGCGCGGCCCTGATTGCCTTGCCAGGCGAGATGCGCAAACAATACTGCCAATCCCTGATGGCCATCACGCAAACCGCACCGCAATTGCTGGTCAGTTTCCAATATGACCAGTCCTTAGTGCCTGGCCCGCCCTTTAGCGTCCACAAAGAAGAAGTAGCCACCCACTATCAGGCACATTATGTGCTGAAAGAGTTAGCCAGCATCACGATGGAAAAAGGCTTGAAAGGACAGTATCCGGCTGAAGAAACGGCCTGGCTACTCAGCCCGCGCTAAGACACAACCGGCCAGGCTGTCATGTTGCTCCAGCCAGTGTTGCAGGCTTTCTACCACTTGATGTGCATGCGCTCTTACCAGTTCGCTTGGCTGCCGCAGATCTGGCACCACCACCACGCGTAAACCTGCGGCAATCGCTGCCTGTGCACCCAGTTCGCTGTCTTCAAACGCAATACACTCCTCTGCGGACAACCCCAGTTTTTCCAGCGCCAATAAGTAAATATCCGGGTGAGGTTTACCGCGTTTGACTTCCTGCCCGCTGGTGACATGGCTGAAATAATCCAGTACACCGGTATGCGTCAAGCGATGGGTGATATGCGGAATCGGCGAAGAAGAGGCCACACTGCAGACAATGCCTTGTGACTGGTAATACTGTAACAAGGCCTGCGCGCCATGTTTGAGCGGAAATGCATGATCGCGCAGTGCTAGAAACGCATTCAAGCCCTGCATCACGTGCTGGAAGTTAGCTTCGCTGCCCAACTGTTGCGTCATCAGCCGCGTGGAATCCGACCATACCCGCCCTACCAGCTCGACATATTCAGCCTGGGTATAGGTGATGCCGATAGTAGCTGCTGCCTGGATGCAGCCTTGCATAATAATGCGCTCGGAATCGATCAGCAGACCGTCCATGTCAAAAATAGCCGCTTTAATCACTGACAATGCTCATGTGCAAATAAAACCCTATTTTACCGCGACTGAGTTGCGGCTAAACACACACTTTTCAGCATATATGCGTTTATTTGTCGCCAACATCCAGTCAAATCAACACAACTTAACAAAGGGTGGCTAATATAAAAGCACATGACACCAGCACACCGGCGGTTCATGCCATACAGAGATCGCCACAGCAGCGTGGATGAACAGGTGGCGGCACTTCAATCGACAAAGTATCAAATCGTAAAGGAGCCCCACGATGGACAAAGCAAAACTGTATACCTTGCGCTGGTCAGCCATGCAAATCGCCAGACTGTCTGCCGACCCGAAAGTGGATGCACTGGCACTCAGCCAGATTGAAATCCTGTCACAATTGCTGGAAGAACCGGTCCCCGAAGAGTTCAGGCCGCCGGAACCACCCCGCCCCAGTTTGCATCCGGAAGCAGTGGTCTCAGAAAAAAAGCGCTATCCGCTCGGCGAAAGAAAGCTGTGGTATCCAGAAGCCGTCGTACGCACGGACATTAAACGCGCGGCACAGGGTGAATACCCCAAATCCTATCCCTATGGCGCCATCGTGCATTTCACCGCCGGACAATATACCAAAGGCCTTGAAAATGCAGTGAGTGCCATTTCGGGCAGCCCGTATTTCTTTTGCTGCATCAGCACCGACGGCAAACTGGTGCAAGCTAATCCTCTCAACCAATGGGGCTATCATGCTGGCGAAAGCGCCTGGACCATCGCTGGTGAAAAACGCAGTGGCGTCTCTAACTTTCTGGTGGGTATTGAAATCACCAATCCCGGGCGGCTCGAAGTACATAACGGCAAGTATTACACCTATTGGGATACCAGCCACAAACAGCCCATCGATGCCAAAAAAGTACGCGTGATTGATCAAAACACCGACAACATGCTGGCCGGTGCTTACTTGCCTTATAGCAAAGCGCAGGAAACCACGCTGATTGAGTTTCTGCTATGGGCCAAAGCAAACAACCCCAGCGTGTTTGACTTTGACTATGTCCTCGGCCATGACGAAGTGGCTGGCCCCAAAGGCATAGGCCGCTGGCGCAAAAATGACCCGGGCGGTGCGCTGTCAATGACCATGACTGAATTCAGGCAATTGCTTAAAGATGAGTATAAAAAACGCTATGGTTAATGATGTGCAGGCAAAAAAATGCCCCGACAAGTCGGGGCCAATCGTAGACTTTACTACTGAATCTACGTCCTCACAGGGGGTAGATTAAACGATGCGCATGCCTCCAGAATTGACTCACATCAAACCGCCTGCTGAAAACGCTGCAAATCGTGCTGAGGGTAAAGCTAAACTGTAGCGTATTCTAGCGGCGTCACCGTGACATTCACAGTCAGATGCTGCTGACCACCACCTAGTACGACGCCACGCATGGGTGACACATCGCTGAAATCGCGGCCCCAGGCCACGGTAATATGCTCTTGCTGCACCAGGCAGTTATTGGTCGGGTCGAAGTCTACCCAGCCATACACCGGGCAATACACCGACACCCAGGCATGTGACGCGTCCGCACCAACCATACGCGGCTGCCCTGCGGGCGGGTGTGTGAGGATATAGCCGCTGACGTAGCGGCATGCCAGGCCCAGTGAACGCAAGGCACCGATCATCAGGTGGGCAAAATCCTGGCAAACACCGCGGCGACCTTTGAGCACTTCATCCAGCGGCGTGGAGATATCTGTCGCTTGCGGGTCAAACTCAAACTCGGAATAGATATGCTGGGTGAGTGCCATGGCGGCGTCCAGCAACGACCGTTGCGGGGTGAAACACTGGCGTGCAAAGCTGGCCAGCGCCTCGCTGACTTGCACCTTGGCCGTGGCATAGACAAAAGGCGTGGCGCTTAAATGTTGCGTGGCCTGCAATTGCAAGGTGTCGTGCACGCTTTCCCAGGCCGGGCTTTGTAATAGTTCAGCCAGGATAGGCCGCGGCTGCACATCCACCTGAAACCGCGACGTCACCTCCAGTGACTCATGTGGCACCAATAAGGTGACGTAATCATTATGATTGCCAAAAAAATCCAGGCGCCGTGACTGCTCGGCAGGCACCGGCTCACAGACCAGCGTATAAGACACACACTGCTGAAAATCCGTCTGGCGCGGCATCATATGCAATAACTGCTGTGACTGGATCACAGGAATATCGTAGCTGTATAGGGTTTGGTGCTCGACCTGATAGCGCATCGCCAGTCCTTAATAACGCGGGATCACCAGCGGACTGGCATAACTGAAGAAACGCAGACTCAGCCGGTCTGACAAGGTGAGTGTGACGGCATAAGTGCGGTTAAGCCACTCGGCCAGTGCGGCATTCCCAACCGTAAAGCATTGATCCGGGTCCAGTTGCAGCAAGGCTTGCCAGCAATCATTGAGCTCAGTAGCAATGCCACCAGCATTATCTTGCGCATCCATTTCTTCCAGATATTTCACCAGGCCTTTAATCTGGAACACCACAGAATTAGGGTTATTGTCGTCCATCAACAGCAGGTCCAGCACCGGCAACCATTCCGGCTGTGCCGCGTAACGGGCACGATAGGTCACCAGGTTATTGGTCACTTGCAACAACCACTCCAGGTTGCTGTGCTGCGGCATGCCCAGTGCGCGGCTGAGCAACACACACATAAACTGCAAGCGCTCAATACGCCGCCCGAGTGACATGAAACGCCAACCGAGGTCACGCGTCATCCAGTCCATGGCAAAGCCGGTGAGCGTTACAAAATGATTGATGGCCTGCTCAATGTAAGACAAGGCGTCTTGCAGGGTGGCATGCTGGTGACGGGTAATAAACAAACGCGACAATACATTGACGGTACGCCAGTGGTCATTCGAAATGCGCTCACGCAGGTTAAACGCCTGCTGGAATAATTGTTGCACACTGGTGGCCAAGCTGCTGGATTGCTGCGAAAACACGGACTGGATCAACAGTGGTTCAATATCATCGTCTGCCCATGGCTGCCAGTTGGCCAAGTCTTCTTCGTCCTCGGGACAAGGCAGCAAATCAAACCACTGACACAAACCCTGCATGGTGATCCACTCGCCATCGCGCATTTCTGGCGTGTACTCAAGCAAAGCCCGGATGGTGGCACGCAACATCATGGCTTTTTGCAGGTTGCGCACTGAGTAGCGACCATACCAGAACAGGTTTTCCGCCATGCGGCTGGAAAGATAGGCATTTTCGCGCACCAGGTCCTGGCTGGAATTGGTTTTGCGCAACAGGCTGAATGGCGGCTGACTATCATGTGACAACACCCAGGTATCTTTGCTGGTGCCGCCACGCTGCATGGTCACCACACGCGCATCCTTGCCACTGGCGACCCGAGACAAGCCGCCGGGTAAAATCGCATAACCATTCGGTGTGGCAAACGCATATACACGCAGGCTTACGGCGAGCGAACCGATTTGCGGCTGATGCTGATGGCTGGTGAGTACCGGCGCATGCGAAATATCCACTTGCTCCTGGGCAATATAATGATCAGGCTGCGCCCGTAGCCGCTCAATTAACGACTCTTTTTGGCTGGGATTTAAGTCCTCACCAAAAATGGGCGAAGACCGCACCTGCGGGTAAGCCGGTTTGATCACCAGGTCATCCAGATGCTGAATCACATATTCCAGCGCGGCGGGTTCACCACACCACCAGGTGCCCACCGACGGCATACGTAGCGCCTCGCCTAACAATGACTGGCATAAATTGGGTAAAAATCCGAGTAAAGCGCCAGATTGCAACAGGTTGGCGCCAAGCGCATTGGCGATCAGCACATTACCCAGACGGGCGGCTTGCGTCAGGCCAGCCACGCCCAGCAATGAGTCGGCATTCAACTCCAGTGGATCACAATAATCATCATCAATACGGCGCAAGATGGCATGCACCGGCCGCAGCCCGGCAATGGTTTTTAGCCAGACAATGCCATTACGCACGGTGAGGTCGCTGCCTTGTACCAGTGGGTAGCCCAGATACCCAGCCAGGAAGGACTGCTCATGATAAGTCTCGTTATAAGGTCCGGGAGTCAGAATAACCACCAGCGGCGGCTCCCCCTGACTCAGCGCAGTGATGCCAGGGACAGTCTGTGCCTGATTATCAGCCACCCGGTGCCCCCAATGCGCCAGGCTGTCACGCATGCTGGCAAAAAACCCACTCAGCCGCTCAATATTCAAGTCACGGAACAACTCTGGAAAAGCACTCGAAATAATGGTGCGGTTTTCCAATGCATAACCCGCACCCGTCGGCCCTTGCGTACGGTCAGACACCACCCACCATTGGCCGTTGGGCGCACGCGCAAGATCGACCGCATAGTGATGCAAGGCGACATTATCGTAATGCGGGATGCCGACACATGACGGCAAAAAGCCGTTATGGCCGTAAATCAGGGCCGGTGGTAATTGACCGCTGGCCAATAACCGCTGCTCGCCATAAACATCGAGCAATACCTGGTTGAGCAAAGTGGCTCGCTGCGCCACCGAAGCAGCAATGTGTTGCCATTCGTCCTGCGGAATAATCAGCGGTAGTACATCCAGGTCCCACGGACGTTGTACGCCATGCGTATCGGCGTAGACGTTATACGTCACGCCGTTATCCCGCACCTGCCTTTGCACCGCCTCAATGCGTTTGCGCATCGCTGTTGGCTCTTCGGACTCAAGCTGTGCCAACAGCGCTTGCCAGTGTGGGCGCGCCTGGCCGTTGCTATCCAACAGTTCGTTGTAGCGGTCAGAAAAATAAAGCTGATTAAGCACTGATTGCATGCTGAGTAAGGGGGCGATCAAAAGCCATTAGTTAACAAGATATATACATTTAGATGACACTCAGTGTAACAGGATGTTCAACCATTGGCCTGCCAGCGCAGGTCCAGGGTGAATGGAAAACGCGGATTGGGTGGCTCTTTTACCACATCCACCTTGCCTGGCGTATGTCCATGCGCCCAGAAACGGGCAAACCGGCGCGCCTCTGCTTCATTGGCATTGACCGGAAAAGTGCTGTAATTGCGCCCACCTGGATGTGAGACATGGTAAGTACATCCCCCCAGCGACTTTTGACTCCAAGTGTCTACCAGGTCGAATACCAGCGGCGCCTGCACTGGAATGGTCGGGTGCAAGGCGGACCAAGGATTCCAGGCACGGAAGCGGATGCCGGCGACATATTCCCCGGCATTGCCTGTCGCTTGCAGCGGCAACGGGCGACCGTTACAGGTCACCACATGGCGCCCATCCGTCAAGCCGCGCACCCGCAACTGCATGCGTTCGACAGACGAATCCACATAGCGTGCCGTGCCGCCGCCAGATACTTCTTCGCCCAGCACGTTCCAAGGCTCTATGGCCTGCCGTAACTCCAGCTCAATACCGTGATAGGCAACCGTACCATAGCGTGGAAAACGAAACTCAATAAATGGCTCAAACCAGCGCTGCTCAAAGGCGTAGCCTGCCGCGCGCAAATCAGCCACCACATCAGCAATGTCCTGCGCCACAAAACTGGGCAGCATCCAGCGGTCATGCAACTCAGTCCCCCAATGCACCAATTTACCGGTGTAAGGTGTTTTCCAGAAACGGGCGACCAGCGCGCGTAACAACAAGCTTTGCAGCAAACTCATGCGCGCGTGCGGTGGCATTTCAAATGCCCGGAACTCGACCAGACCCAAACGCCCGGTCGGTCCATCTGGCGAATACAGTTTGTCGATAGAAAACTCGGCCCGGTGCGTATTGCCGGTTAAATCAACCAGCAAGTGCCGCAGCAAACGGTCAACCAGCCAGGGCTGCTGACTCTCCTCACCCGGTGTCAGCATTTTCTCCATCTGCTGGAAAGCAATGCCCAATTCATACAAATTATCGTCGCGCGCCTCATCGACACGGGGGGCCTGACTGGTAGGACCAATAAACGTACCTGAAAATAGGTAAGATAAGGCCGGGTGATTCTGCCAGTAGGTAATCAAACTGCGCAGCACATCCGGGCGGCGCAGCATGGGGCTGTCTGCCGCCGTCTCACCACCCAAGGTGACATGGTTACCGCCGCCGGTGCCTGTATGGCGCCCGTCCAGCATAAATTTCTCTGTGCCCAACCTGCACACACGCGCCGCGTCATACAGTGTACCGGTATTCGCCACCAGTTCCGTCCAGCTTTTAGCTGGGTGGATATTCACTTCAATGACGCCAGGATCCGGCGTCACGCTGAGTAATTTCAAGCGGCTATCGCGCGGTGGCGTATACCCTTCCAGCCACAATTTAAGCTTGAGGTCGGCAGCTGTTTGCTCGATTGCACTGAGTAAATCGAGGTAGTCTTCCAGGCGCGTCACCGGCGGCATAAAGACATATAGGCGCCCTTGCCGCACTTGCACGCACAAGGCAGTGTGAATCACCTCGCGCGCCTTGGGCTGGATGGTTTTGTGTTTAAGCCTGACTTTGGGCGTATTGGTATCGCCCAGCGCGGCTTGTTCGGCAAACGAATCCAGGGTAAATGCTGGCTCAATATCAGCAGGTAACTGCCATGGCAATGAAGACAATGGCAATCGCAAGCCCATCGGCGAGTCGCCAGCCAATAAATAAAGATGTTCACGCCGCAGCGGCCACTTACTGGTGAGCCACTCACCAGCCGCCTTTGATTCTACTGGCTTTAACGGCATCACATAGCCGACCACCTTGCCCAACCCTTGATTCAGCACATTGGCCAATCGTTTGCGTTCAGCGCCATCGGTCAAATCAGCTTTGAGCGGATCCACATTGTGCGATAACTGCTGCTCCTGCTGCGCCAACGACCAGACATCCTCATAAGCAGGCACCACACAGGCGCGCGGGAAACCCAAGATATCGGCCAAATGCGAGACAAAGGCCTGCGCCTGCTTGGCGGTGTAACCATCACTCTCTGACTCAACAGAAAACAGGCTGACATCGCGCCAGACCGGCTTGCCATCTGGCCGCCAGTAGATATTAATCGCCCAGCGCGGCAAAGGCTCACCGGGATACCATTTACCCTGACCGTAATGCAGGAAGCCATTGGGGGCAAAATGTGCCTTGAGCCGCGATGCCAGCTCACCCGCCAACTGCCGCTTGTGTTCGCCCAATGCCAGCGTATTCCACTGCGCGCCATCCATATCATCAATCGACACAAAGGTCGGCTCACCCCCATGCGTCAAGCGTACATCCATTTTGGTCAGCTGTTTGTCGACCTGCTCGCCGAGCTTCACAATGGCCTGCCAGTCCGCTTCACTATACGGCTTGGTCACACGCGGATCTTCATGAATGCGGGTCACCGACATCTCGTGATGAAAAGTGACTTCGGCGACATCGGTAAACCCGACCACCGGCGCCGCAGAAGAAGGCAATGCGGTGCAGGCCAGCGGAATATGCCCTTCACCGGCCATCAGGCCTGAGGTCGGGTCCAAGCCGACCCAACCGGCGCCAGGAATAAACACCTCGGTCCAGGCATGCAAGTCGGTAAAATCCACTGCCGTACCACTTGGCCCGTCCAGCGCCTCAACATCGGCCTTAAGTTGTATCAGGTAACCGGACACAAAACGTGCAGCCAGGCCAAGGTTGCGCATAATCTGCACCAGCAACCAGGCCGAATCCCGGCAAGAACCCGTGCGCTTTTGCAAGGTTTCTTCGGGCGTTTGAATGCCTGGCTCCATGCGCACGGTATAGCCAATATCGCCTTGCAAACGCTGATTCACCGCGACCAGAAAATCCACGATGCCAATCCCGGGTTGCACCACCTGCTGGCGAATGTGCGCCATCCAGCCTTGCAACAAAAGCGTCATCGGCTCAGCCTGCAAATAAGCGGTTAACTCAAACGCCTGTTGCTCGGTGTAATTGAACGGAAAGTGTTCAGCATATTTCTCTACAAAGAAATCAAACGGATTGATCACCGTCATGTCCGCCACTAAATCGACCGTAAAGTCGAGCTCGCGCACCATTTCGGGGAATACAAACCGGGCGATGTAATTACCGTAAGGGTCTTGCTGCCAATTGATAAAGTGTTTTTCAGGCTTCACGCTCAGTGAATACGACAACACAGGCGTGCGTGCATGCGCGGCAGGCTTCAGGCGGACTTCGTGAGGAGACAGATTGACCAGGCGGTCGAACTTGTAACTGGTGCGGTGATGCAAAGCAACGCGGATAGCCACTGCTACTCCTTATTAGAATTATGGTTCTGAGCAGTGAGATGCAGGAAATATGCCAGTTGCGCCAGCATAAGCGCTAGCGCAACCGAAGGAGATTTTTTAAATCACTAGTTGCAGCACTATTTACCGCCGCCTACCAGGCTTTTCACGGCGCTGACGACATCGCCTGGCATGACCACAATTTTACTGTTATTGGAGTCAGCCATTTTTTGCAAGGACTGAATGTAGCGATCCCCCAATAGAAAGGTCGCTGAAGCATTATTTTCTTTCACCGCCTCAGCAATCATCTTAATCGCCTCAGCGGAGGCATTCGCACCCACCATTTGCGCCTCGGCATCTTTACGCGCCGCTTCCAGGCGCGCTTCCGCGTTCAGAATCAACGACTGTTTGGCACCTTCCGCCTCGGTCACCACCGCCACACGCTCACGCTCGGCAGCGGCTTGTCTTTCCATGGCGTCCTGCATATTGGCAGAAGGTTTGATATCCTGAATCTCGACGCTTTTCACGGTCAGGCCCCAATCCAGCGCCTCATCGGCAATGGCTTCCTTGAGTTCGGCCTTGATGCGGTCACGCGAAGTCAGCGCGTGGTTTAAATCCATACCACCAATAATCGAGCGCAAACTGGTTTGCACCATATTGCGCATGGCTTCGCGGAAGTTTTCAATACCATACACGGCACGTTCGATATTAGTGACTTTGATAAACGCCACCGCATTGGCCAGAATCACCGCATTATCGCGCGTAATCACCTCTTGCTCTGGCACATCCAGAATAATGTCCTTGGTGGTGACTTTGTAACTGACAGTACTCAAAATCGGGTTAATCACATGCAAGCCTGGCACTAAAATGCCAGCAAACTTGCCCAGGCGCTCAACTACCCACTCTTCACCTTGCGGCACAATACGCACGCCTTTAACGATGGCGATTACCACTAATACGATCACAATGACACTGACTTCGGTCATGACAACTCCCTTAATTCAAACCAAATATTCATTCAAACATTGATGCGCTACAAAGGCGCCACACGTAAACTGTTGCCTTCAACGGCAACCACTTTTGCCGCTTGCTGCTCGGCAATGTCTATATTGGCATAAGCCACCCACTCGCGACTGCCCAGCACCCCCTGGCTAAAACGTATCTTGCCTGGTTGCCGCGGTGAAATCGCCACAATCACAATGCCTTCGCGGCCAATCTCCTCGCCTTGTGCCTGCCCGACACGCAAGACGGGTTTACGTTTTTCCAGCTTGCGCATGACGGCCAGCGCCAGCGCCGACAACACGGCATAGTTCAATGCTTGCAAGGCGAGTGGCATCTCGCTAAAAAACGCACACAACATAGCCATGACCAACGCGGCGATCCCCAGCCACAAAAGGTACAAGGTTCCAAGCAGCATTTCCATGCACAGCAGCACGAGCCCGAGCCCACACCACCCCCATAATGTCGTCATTCGCACACCCTTCCAACGAAATTGCAACTCATGGTATCACTAGTTGTGTCAGAATGGTGCGTTATGAACCCGCCTGTTCTCCTCACTCTCGCTGCAGACCGTGCTGAGCGCCTACAGCAAATCAGCGAATGTTTTCCGCAAGCCACCGGGCCAGACTTGTCCCAGGCCTGGCAAGGCGGTCGCGCGGCTGCATTGCAGAAATTATCTGCCGTGGATGCGGAAGGCTATGCGCGTAGCCGCAACCAGCTCACCGGCGCGGTGACAGGGCTCTCGCCCTACTTGCGCCATGGCTGCCTGTCGCTGCCGGAAACCGTGGCAGATATTCATACCCGCTTTGGCAAACGTGCGCACAAGCTGACGGCGGAGCTCAGCTATCGCGATTATTTCCGCCAGGTATGGTACCGGTTTGGCGCAGCGGTCATGCACCCCATGGAGTCACCAAAAGTGGCTTTAGGTGAGAAACCCATGCCAGACTTTATTCCGCAGGGCTTTACCGGGCTGGTGTGCATGGATGAAATTGTGCGTCAATTGCAGCAACAGGGTTATGTACACAACCATGCACGCATGTGGTTTGCCGCCTATGTCGTCCATTGGCTAAAGATAGACTGGCGACAAGCCGCAGACTGGTTTGAAACTCAACTGCTAGATGGTGACACCGCGTCCAACCACCTGTCCTGGCAATGGATTGCCTCCAGCTTCAGCAACAAGCCCTATCTGTTTAACAAAGAAAATCTGATCAAATTTGGTGGGGAGCCCTGGTGCAAGCAGTGCCGTGTCGCCTGTCCGTTTGAAGGCAGTTATGAGCAACTGCACCAACAATTATTTACGGATGCCGTGGCCGCTGATAAACCGATCACACACCACCTGAACCCGCCTGAACCCGAACCGAAAGGCGTCGCCAGCCTGGTGTGGATTCATGATGAAATGCTGTCACCATCGCACGCACTGCATGCATTCAATTTGCCTGCCGTATTTGTATTTGATGCAGCCCTATACCAGCACTGGCCACTCAAACGGCTACAATTCATGGCCGATTGCCTGGCTGAAATGCCAGGGGCAGAAGTGTGGCTGGGAGAAACCAGACAAGTATTGGCGCAGCGTGCGCAGGGGCGCATCCTTACCCAGGATACCCCGCAACAAGTGCTCAAGCAGGCTGCCGGCGAACTGAATATTGAGTGGCGCACAGAGCCTGGTTTGACAGATACTTCATTGAGCGACCATCAACTGATGCGTTTTAGCCGTTACTGGAAAGCCGTCGAGCCAACACTGACAGCTTAGTTTACGCAAACTAGCGCCTGCACCTGCGCTGCGGGCCTGCCCGCCTGTGGTAAAATCCCGCGCATGAATACTTCTAACCCAAACGCTAATACTCCTCGCGAACTCGCAAAATCCTTTGACCCAAAAACCATTGAAAGCCAATGGTATGCCTTTTGGGAAGGCAAAGGCTTTTATGCCGCAGGCATGAATCCGCAAGTGCAAGACAACTTCTGTATTTTGCTGCCGCCGCCTAACGTCACTGGCACCCTGCATATGGGCCACGGCTTTAACCAGACCATTATGGATGCCCTAACCCGCTACCACCGCATGCGTGGTGACAATACCTTGTGGCAACCAGGCACAGACCACGCGGGCATTGCCACGCAAATTGTGGTTGAGCGCCAACTCGATGCCCAAGGTGTCAGCCGCCATGATCTGGGCCGCGAGAAGTTTCTGGAAAAAGTCTGGGAATGGAAAGAGTATTCTGGCGGCACCATCACTCAGCAAATGCGGCGCTTAGGCACCTCGCCCGACTGGAGCCGTGAGCGCTTCACCATGGATGCAGGCCTGAACAAAGTGGTCACCGAAACCTTTGTACGCCTGTATAACGAAGGCCTGATTTACCGTGGCAAGCGTCTGGTGAACTGGGATGTGAAACTGGGCACGGCCGTGTCTGACCTCGAAGTCGTGCAAGAGGAAGAAGATGGCGCCATGTGGCACATCAGCTATCCGCTGGCGGATGGCTCAGGCGCACTGACTGTCGCTACAACGCGCCCTGAAACGATGCTGGGTGACGTGGCCGTAATGGTTAACCCGGAAGATGATCGCTACAGCCACCTGATAGGCAAAAATGTCATCCTGCCATTGTGCAATCGTGAAATCCCGGTGATTGCCGATGACTATGTAGACAAAGAATTTGGTACCGGCGTGGTGAAAGTGACGCCTGCGCATGACTTTAACGACAATATGGTCGGCCAGCGCCAGGGCCTGGACAAAATCATTATCCTCAACCTGCAAGGCTTTGTACCCGCAGCCGCCGAAGTGTATGCTGCCGACGGTAGCGCCAAAACCGCGATCGCCTTGCCCGCCAACCTGATTGGGCTGGAGCGCTTTGCTGCACGCAAGCAAGTGGTTGCCGACCTCGAAGCCGGTGGCTTTTTGATCAAAGTTGAAAAACACAAATTGAAAGTGCCACGTGGCGACCGCACCAACGTGGTCATTGAGCCCATGCTGACTGACCAGTGGTTTGTGGCCATGAGCAAAAAAGGCGAGGATGGTCAAAGTATCACCGAAAAAGCGCTCGAAGTAGTGGCTAACGGTGAGATCAAGTTTTACCCGGAAAACTGGGTCAACACTTACAACCAGTGGCTGAATAATATCCAGGACTGGTGTATCTCTCGCCAGCTGTGGTGGGGCCATCAAATCCCGGCCTGGTATAGCGATGACGGCAAAACCTATGTGGCGCACGATGAAGCCGAAGCGCAATCGCTGGCGGCAAAAGATGGCTATACAGGCGCCCTGAAACGCGACGCAGATGTGCTGGACACCTGGTACTCCTCGGCCCTGTGGCCATTCTCGACCCTGGACTGGACCGGCGACGAAGCCATTGATGCGCAGAACCAGGCCTTGCAGCAATACCTGCCATCCTCGGTGCTGGTGACCGGTTTCGACATTATCTTTTTCTGGGTGGCGCGTATGGTGATGATGACCAAGCACATCACCGGCAAGATTCCGTTCAAGCACGTCTACGTGCATGGCCTGATCCGCGATGCCGAAGGCCAAAAAATGTCCAAGTCTAAAGGCAACGTGCTGGACCCGATCGATTTGATTGATGGCATTGACCTGGAATCGCTGCTGAAAAAACGCACAACAGGGCTGATGAATCCAAAAGATGCCGAGAAAATCGAGAAGCGCACGCGTAAGGAATTCCCGGAAGGGATCGCCGCTTACGGCACGGATGCGCTTCGCTTTACCTTTGCCAGCCTGGCCTCACCTGGCCGCGACATCAAATTTGACCTGCAACGCTGCGAAGGTTATCGCAACTTCTGCAACAAACTGTGGAACGCCACCCGCTTTGTGCTGATGAACACAGAAGGCCAGGACAATGGTTTTGGCGTGGAAAGTTGCGAAGATGGTGGCCGCAAGTTCAGCCAGGCAGATCGCTGGATCGTCTCACTGCTGCAACGCACTGAAGCTGAAGTTGAACGCGCCTTTAATGACTACCGCTTCGACCTCGCGGCCAAGGCCATTTACGAGTTCGTCTGGGACCAATATTGCGACTGGTACCTGGAAATCGCCAAAGTACAAATCCAGGGCGGCAGCGAGGCGGAGCAACGCGCAACGCGCCGTACGCTGTTACGCGTGCTGGAAACAATATTGCGCCTGGCGCACCCGATTATTCCGTTTATTACCGAAGAAATCTGGCAGACCATCGCGCCGATGACTGAGCTTAAAGACAAGTCACGCGGCACTGACAGCATCATGCTGCAAGCGTACCCGAAAGCGGACCTGGAAAAAATTGATGAGCAGGCCGAAGCCTGGGTGGCCACACTGAAAACGGCAGTTGAGGCTTGCCGCAGCTTGCGCGGCGAAATGAGCATTTCACCCGCTGCCAAGGTGCCATTGATTGCCGCCGGCGACGCAGAGCAACTGGCGGCTTTGGCACCCTACCTCAAATCGCTGGCCAAGCTGGAAAACGTTGATATCGTTGCAGACTTACCAGAAGCAGATGCGCCAGTCATGCTCGCAAGTGACTTCAAGTTGATGCTCAAGGTAGAAATTGACGTCGCCGCAGAAAAAGAGCGCTTAGGTAAAGAAATTGCACGTTTACAAGGCGAGATTAGCAAAGCCAACAGCAAACTGGGCAACGAAAGCTTTGTCGCCCGCGCGCCAGCAGCCGTGGTCGAGCAGGAAAAAGCCCGCCTGGCAGAGTTCAGCGCCAGTTTAGAAAAGCTGCAAACGCAATTAAATAAACTCAGCTAAGCACTTAAACCTGAACATTTTGCAATGTGGCATCTCGCCTATCATCAGGCGACGGTGCCACACTTGTGGCAAAACTTGGCAAAGGCGTTTTTTCTGGCATTACAACCAACACAGTAATTGTGCAAACAAATACCGCAGTGCATACAAAAGTCGTTGTGCTCATTTTTCAGGTCAACCTGGCGCTCACAACCCGGGCAAATATTCTTGCCCAAACGCTCTAGTGCGGTGTCATAGCCCAACTCTTCACGACGCTGAAATTCAGGTTGCGACTCTGCCAACTGCTGCTGTGCCAGATAACGCTGCAGGGCAGCAATGGCATACCTGCCACCCACCACCGTTAGCAAAATACCGACCAGATAGCGCACATAACCACCATAATCTGGCAAATACGGCATCAGTTCAACGAAGAATGCCATCAGTGCAAAGATAATAAAGCCCCATACGAAAGGCCAGTACTGGGATTTGCGCTGTTTCACAAATAACCAGGCAGCTAGCCCCAGCAAAGGCAACGTCAGCAACAGCCGATACAAAAATACCCGCGTCGCCTTGTGTTGGTAAGCCTCGTCGAATTTTTTACGTGCCACCTCTTCCATGGCATTGATCTGCGTTTGCAGTTGCGCCTCATGCTGAAACAGGTTTGTTTGCTTCTGCTGAATATGCTCTACCGACTTCTCAGCATTGCGCTCCTGCACTTTCAGCGCATCCAATTGCTGTGTGCGCCTGACCAACTCATCATCCTGCGTTGACAACTGCGTCACGTCTCGCGTGGCTACCCAATTATCGAAAGTACTGCGCGCAGCCTGATAGTCTTTTTGTCTAATCGTAAGCTGCAAACTGGCTTGCTCCAGTTGATCAGCCAATCGTTGCCGTTGCTGAACAATGCCGTTCAGCTCTGTGCGCAAAGGCTCAATGGCGCGGTGGTTAACAAAATGCTCGGTGGTGTATTCAGCCTCCACCCGCGGCAGATCACCGATAATACTTTTACCCAAACCGGTTAAAAACCAGGCGAAGATAAAAGCAACGGCCCACAATGCGCGGTTAAACCATTTTTCAGATAATCGAACGCCTTTATTCATCAGCAGCTCCTGATTAGATGTTTATCGATGCTAACGGGCTTTGAGCCCAGCAGCAAGCCAAAGTCTGACACAGGCCCGGCATCTGCCGTTAAAATGATGTTTTAGAGGATAGCAAGATGCCTGAAGCTGACGAAGAAAACCCGAAAGAAGTGCTGTGCAGTTGCAGCGGGACGACGCGCGGGCTGATTATTGACCTGGTCGCGCAAGGCAAAGATATTGAAGGCATTTCACGCTACTCGGGTGCCCTCAGCGGTTGTGGCGGCTGCGAGTGGGAGATTACCGAACTGGTGAATGCCCTCAACGCCAAACACCTCACACAACTGCCAAAACCCTAATGCGCGCACACCGTGCAAGACGGGTCTTTTTTCAGGCGTATCGTGCGCCATTCGGCGCTCAGCGCATCCAGTAGCAGTAATCGGCCCTGCATGGTTTGACCAATATTGAGCAAAACCTTGATCGCCTCCGCCGCCTGTGCGGTGCCTATCATGCCGACCAACGGCGCAAACACCCCGTTATCGGCACAACGCAAGGCCTGATCATCACCCACATCAGGATACAGGCAGTGGTAACACGGGCTTTCGTCATGCCGGAAATCAAACACGCTTAACTGACCCTCAAAACGGATGGCCGCGCCCGAAACGAGTGGTGTTTTGTGGGTAAAGCAAAGCTGGTTCAGCAAGTAGCGTGTGGCAAAATTATCCGAGCAGTCAATCACTACATCGGCTTCTGCAACTCGCGCGGCAAGCGCGTCATCATTAAGTCGCGTTGTCTCGACATTCACTTTGACCTCGGGATTCAGGCTGGCAATCGTCGCCTGCGCGGACAGGGCTTTGTTCTGCCCGACTGCCGCCGTGGTGTGAATAATTTGGCGTTGCAGGTTGGTTAAATCCACCTGGTCAAAATCGCAAATGGTTAAGGTTCCCACGCCAGCAGCAGCCAGGTACATGGCAACTGGCGCACCCAAACCTCCGGCGCCGATAATCAGCGCATGGCTTTGCGTGAGCGTTTCCTGCCCGGCGTACTCAACCTGAGGCAACATAATGTGCCGACTGTAACGTAACAGTAAATTGTCTTGCATGAAAAATCCGTTTATTCAAGGCAGGCGCTGCGCCTGCACCATCTGCTGTATCAATACTTTGGGCGACAACATGACCAAACGGTCATCAAACACCGCACCAGCCGCTTGCTGCTGCGCTTTATCGACAAAAGCGAGGTCGCCATCAGCGTTTTCCAGCTCATCAGAATGCGTGGGTGCTGCCATGGCATGCGCTTGCCCGCCAGACACCGATTGTATGCCACCCAGCCCGTTTTCGCCATGCGAAAGGACAATCGCTGCCGGACGACTGGGCGCACTGGTCACGAGCCCATTGTCGCCAGATACTTGAATATTACTGGCATTCTCTGCCGCAGACACCGAAAACCACTGCGCATGGTGGGTAAACGTACTATCCGCCCGGTAACGGAAAAACCGCCCCCAGGCATCAGTTGCAACGAGCCCCAATTGCAACCAGGGTAGTAAGCCCTCATCGCCCGCACAACTTTGATTCGCCGATACATTTTCCCAGCCATCTGGCGGCTGGTCAGTATCCGGGCATGGCAAATAATGATAAATAATGGCGTGACCGATCAATGCCTGCTGCGCGACATACAGCCGTTGCTCCGTTTGCTGGTATTTCTGCAAACCATGTTGTACCCGTAATGGCGTCATCAGCCAGCCCATCATTAAACTTAAAATCACCAATGCCAGCGCCATCTCCAGTAAGCTAAACCCTGACATCGCGGCCCTGACGTCGATTTGGCGGTTATGCGGCGCCCGACTCATGGCCGACTCACCTTATCTTGCAGGTCATTGCTCAGCAAGTTGAGCGTAGAGGCATCTTGTATATGCAACGCGAGCAAGGTAGACGCTTCCAGATACACGTTCAGATGTCCTTTATCCGTGATGCTGTCACGAACCTGCCCTGGTAAGCGCTCTCCGCCCAGAATGATGCGGGCTTGTGTCTGACCTGGTAGGTAAAACACTTGCTCCCGCCATGCATTCTGCTGAAACCAATGATGTTGCTGATTGCCATCCAGCACATGCTGTACTGTCCATGGCCAGTGAGCATTGACATCCAAAGGCAAGCGACCGATGCTGGTCGCCGTAGAGAGGCATTGCCCGGCACTCAATGACTGACTGCCTAGGCAACCGCTATCGCTGACTGCAGCAGCCATCGGGTAGCTCAAACATGGCACGCCAACACAGCGCAGGCTTCGCTTCACCTCTGCCAACACCTGCTTTTGCATCACTTGATGCATTTGACCCGAGGTGACTGGCCAAACCACATCGTTAAAATGCATGGAGGCTGGTGCCCTGGCAAAACCACGCGAAGTGCCCTCCTGTGGACTGGCGTTATCAGCCGCGCTATTTACATCCAGATAGTGCTTGGCAATCTCCGTGGTTGCCTCCTGACGCTGCTGCACCCAGCCTCCCTCACGCACCAGGGGCTGCATGGGCGCGATCAACACCGCCACGACACCATTGCCTTGCGTTGCATCCCACATCAACCCTTCTGACGAAGCCACACTCCAAGTGCCAGTCGTATCCAGATTTAACGGCCGCAGACGCGGATTATTTTTATAGCGCTCGGAAACGGCATACCATAAACGCTCGCCACTGCCATCGCGTATATCGCCCACACCTAAGGTTTTCCAGGGCAGTCGGCCCAAACGTGACGTATTACTGCAGGATGTTTCAGCAATGCCATCATTATTGCGGTCTGGACAGGGCAAATCACCGGGCCGCGGGCAGTTCAGCTCACACAGTGTCAGCCCTAATGGCTGCTGCGCATAAGCCAGTAAGGCTTGCTGCGCCAGTGCGAGTGACGCCATGGTTTTTTGCATTACGCGCTGGCGGGCAGGATATGTGCCTGGAGCCATATATAGCATCCCTCCGCCCATGCCAGATAACAAGAGCAACACGACCCAGATCGCAACGCCTGTTTGCACACCTCGCTCAACATGATCAGGCATCATGATTGCGCCTCCCCTTGCACGCCAATCAGCTCATCGGGTAACACATTGGGGAAGTTAAATAACACCAGATCGCACTGCGCAGTAATCACCTCGGCGCCTTCAGCCAATGCCCAGCTGCAGCGACGCACCAGCAATAACCCGGCATAAGCATGCTCAAGCTGTTGCAACCAGTCGATGACGGTAGACTCATGAGATACGGACCAATTGAGCTGTATGGACGTCGCCGTGAAGTTCGACGCTGGTGGCTGGCTGCTCGGCCATTGCGAACGACAGGTCACCGCCGTGCAAGACACGGTAGGCTGTATCTCATACGCAACATGCGGCAACGTAAATTGCTGCTGCATGGCGATCAAAGTGCGATCCCAATGATCGAAATCAGGCGACCGCATTAAACCAAATTTCTGCCAGCCTGCACGATGCGCAAGGAAATAATGCACATCAGGCTGGTAACTAGCCAGAAGCGCACTCTGTTGCTGTTGCTGCTGCAATTGATTTCTGGCCTGGCTCAACGCATCTTCAGCCTTCCATTGCTCATGCAACACGATTGCCAGCGCGACAGTGATCAGGCATAACGCGATCAACCAACCGAGCAAAATTGGACGTAAAGCAGACCAATAGCCTGTTGCTTTCATAGAGCGGCCGCCTGAGCATCTCGCAGGTACAGCTTAAGCACAGGTGGCTGATCAAGGCCCGGTGCTTGACCAGTATTACCCTGCCGCTGAGCGTTGCTTGCGGACGCAGACGGCATGAGCACCTCTATTTTTTCCACCTCGGGCAAACCACGCAATCGACTGAGCAGTTGCTGCCATTCGATAACCGCCTGGTCATTTTGATCACGCTGCGACCATGTCACGGTCAGCGTTTCCTTCCAAACAGAAGCCTGCTGCGTGGGTACATCATCCTGCGCGGCACTCCCTGCCAAGCCCCATTCCAGTGCCGCCACCTGCCAGTGAGAGACGCCCAGCAAAACATGCTGCATGATGACCAATGCACGATCTGGCGATCGCACGGACGACTGCAAGCCTTGCACCGCCTGCGTCAAGGCGCGCACCCCCGGCAACTGTGCCTGATTGATAGGTTCAGATGGTTTCAGCTGCCCAACATTTAGCTGGCGCTTAATCTGCTGCATTTGCCTCTGCGCCTGCTGTGTGGCTTGTATGCCCACCCAACCTGCCAGGACAATCAAACCAGCCATCACCGCCCCTGCCCAATGCAGGCGACGCTTCATGCGCATGCCGCTATCAAGCATCAGCACAGGCTCAGGGGCCAGATTAGGTAATGGCCGACCTTTTAATATGTGCTGAATCGCCGCCCACTCCACGGCATGCAGCCCCTCTGGCAATGCGTGCCCCTTTAAATGACGCGCCCTGTCTGCTTCAGAAATATCCACCCATTGGCAACCAACAGGTAACTGTGCTTTTAACAACGGGATATCCATCGGCATCTGGCCCAGCCAGGTGAGTGATAATGCATCTGCTTCTTGAAGCCAATGCTGGTGAATCAAAGTCATGCGCATTTGAGTCACCTCATGCGCAATACGACCCACACCATCTTCAGGCGTAGCAGTATCTAGCGGCAATAGAAACAGTCGGCTAAAAAACAGCCGCTGCCGCTGAAGATAGCTAATACGGACTTGTTGTGGTGTGTATTGAACACAGAGTGCATGCATTAAACCTTGCAGGGTGGCGGGCAGGCAACAAGCAAGGCAAAGCGCTTGCGTGTATAGCCCCTGAATTCGAATCGAGTGCTTGTGCAACACGTTCAGCCAGTCAGCCAAAAGAAGAGAAGTCAGCGCCACAAACAAAAAGCGACTTTCCCGGCGCAAGCCCTGCACATTATCCAGGCGGCAAACGCTATGCATGCCTTGTGCAAAAGGCCATGTCGCCAGCTTGCGCATCAACAAATGACGCCCGGCAGACCCTCGCACTTGCGGCAAAGTTTCAACGTGATACTGCTCATCCGCATGATTAGTCAGGAACGAGACTATTGCCTGCGGAAACTGCTGCCACCAGTCTAATAGCGCCATGCGGCTGTCTTCGTCGCTACTAAACACACGCAGGGCTAACACATGCTGACCACTCACATGCACCACGCGCCAGCGCGTTTGATCAAGCAAGACAATGAAATGTTGGCTCGCCATGTTTAATAACGCAGACTTGAAAAGCTGTCATAAACCGGCAACATCACCGCTGCCATTAAAAATAACAGCATCATGCCCAGCGCGATGGTGAGCGCGGGCTCAAGTAATCGCAATAACATCTGCAGTTGTGACTGTACCTCCCGGTCGTAAAAGACAGCCAGCTGGAATAACATGCGGTCGAGCGCACCAGTGGTTTCGCCCACACTTAACATACGCAACATCAGCGGCGGGAATTGTTGCGTGGCCGCAAAACCAGCCGTGAGGCTTTCCCCGGCCTGAACACGCTGATGCACTTCTGACAGCGCCTGTTCCATCACGCGCTGTTGCAACAAGGGCTGGCACCATGCCAATGCCTGCAACAAGGGAATCCCTGTCTGATACATCAACCCGAGAAAACGACAAAGCCTGGCCAATACCAGTTGATGCAACAAACGCCCAATCACCGGCAACTTCAAGAGCCGTTGGTCAAGAAAAAAAGCGAAGACCGGTGATCGACGCATCGCCAGCATAAAGGCACCCACCAGGGCAATCACGCCAAGTAATAGCCATCCGCCATAAGCCATCATCCCGTCCGACAGCGCCAGCAACAGGCGGGTAGACCACGGCAGCTCCTGGCCCAGGCTTTGCAAGAAGCTGGCCATTTGCGGCACCAGAAAAGTCAGCATGACATAGGCAGCAAGCGCCACCATGACACACAACACCGCCGGGTAAGTCAGGCCCCGGCGAATTTGTGACAGCAGTTCGGCCTGCCACGACAATGTACGCGTCAAATGCCCAAAAATCTCCGGCAACTGACCGGTACGCTCACCCGCATCAACAAGCTGGCCCAGCAAGGGTGGAAAGACTTTAGGCTGCGCCTGCAAGGCTTGTGACAATAGCCTGCCAGCCTCCAGATCACGTTGCACGGTGCGCAATGCCGCCATCATGCCAGCATGTTCATTTTGGTCAGCCAGCTCTGCCACTGCCTGCAACAAGGGCACACCCGCTTGCAGCAATTGCTCCATTTGCACGCAAAATAAAATCAATGCCTGCGTACCCACTCTGGGCTGTCGCCACACCCATGGCTGACCCAATTTGAACGTCAGTAACTCCAGGCTCTGCTGCTGTAAACTCGCCATGAGTGCCTGCTCATCGGGCACCTCCAATACGCCACGTTGCCGTTGGCCATATTGGTCGATGGCGATATAGCGATAGCTGGTCATGGTGTTGCTACCACCGCCTCGAGCGCACTTAAGTCGACCACCCGACGCAACTCCTGCACGCTGGTCTCGCCTGCATTTACCCACTGCAAGCCCTCTTCCGCCAGCGTGGTATAGCCGTGCACCCGTGCCAGTTGCTGCATGGCCAGAGGTTGCGTCAGCATCGCATTCATATCGGCATGCATGGTCAGCACTTCCATAATGACCAATCTGCCATGGTATCCACTCATGCGGCAGTGCACGCAACCTTCTGCCTCAAATACAGGCCTCGACCAGGTTTGTGCCGGTGCACATACCTGGCGCAACAGTTGCTCCAGCACGCGATCAGCCTCGGTTTGCCGCTTGCAGTGTTTACACAAACGTCGTAGCAGCCTTTGTGCAATCACACCCACCAGGCATCCCGCCATCATATGCGGACTGACGCCCAGATCTTGCAGCCGTGAAAAAGCGGCTGTTGCACTATTGGTATGCAAGGTGGTCATCACCAGATGGCCAGTCATGGCCGCCCTCACTGCCATGGCAGCGGTCGATTCATCGCGTACCTCGCCAATCAGGATGATGTCAGGATCCTGCCGTAAAATCGCCCGGATACCATTGATAAAATCTACTTTGTTTGCTGCATTGACTGAGGTCTGGCGCATGAGTGCATGCGGATATTCCACCGGGTCTTCCAGTGTCATGATATTGACGTGCTCGTGATTGAGGTGGCCGAGCATTGAATACAAAGTGGTGGTTTTGCCACTGCCGGTGGGGCCCGTTAAAATCAGCAAACCTTCTGGCTTTTCCAGCATGGTTTTGACGCGTTGCAACTGTGGTGCACGCAATCCCATGGCCTCCAGAGGGATAATTGCTTTGTCGCGGTCGAGTACCCGCAATACAAGATTTTCACCATGCAAAGTCGGATGACTGGACACCCTGAAATCAATTTGCCGACCGCATAAAAACATATTGACCCGGCCATCCTGCGGTGTGCGCTGCTCGGCAATGTCCATTCCCGCCAGTATTTTTAGCCGTACACACATGGCCAGCCAGTAGCGATCATGCAAACAGCGGATCTGCCACAACACCCCATCAATCCGGTAACGTATCCTGAGAAAGGCATGCTCAGGCTCGAAATGGATATCCGAAGCGCCTTGCTTGACTGCATCTATCAACACGGCATTCACCAGCCTGATAACCGGCCGCGAGGCTTGCTGCACAGAGAGTGAGGGTGGCGCGCTGCCCTCCTGCTCAATTTCACGCAACAAACTATCGAGTGACAGGCTATGCCCGTAACACTTGTCCAGTGCCTGCTCTAAATGTGCCTCAGTCGCCAATACTGATTTAAGCTGTATGGTGCCGCCCAGCATATGCCGCAGTGCATCTAGCACCAGCATATTATTGTGGCCGGACAAGGCCACACGCATGATTTGTTTGTCTGGCGACAAATCCAGCGGCAACAATTTATGTTGTCGGGCAAAGGCCTCCGGCACCATCGCCAGCGCTTCCGGGTCAACAATCACCTGCTGTAAATCAATGCTTTCCTGTGCATGATAATGCGCCAGCACATCGCGTATCATGGCATCAGTTACAAAATGTAGCCTGACTAATTGCTGCCCAAGTAGCAACCGATGTTTTTGTTGTTCAATTAACGCAATTTCTAGCTGGTCAGCGGTAATCATGCCTTTTGCCAACATCCATTCCCCAATACGAGTGTTGTCTGTGGCGGCCAGCATGCTCAATGCTCCAGTTGCATCAAAAACAGGTCATCCTCAGGCGTATAGTCTGGAATCTCCTGACGGATTCTGCTTAAGTAATCTTCACGCTGCTGAATCTCGCCGCGTTGGCTGGTGACGACCAGCATGCCCGCCAAGGCAATCACCTGATGGGGGTCTTGCTGTAACACCTCTTCAAAAGATGCTCCTGCTAGCACCAGCTGACCAGAAAGTAGTTGTTGTACAGCGGTGTTTAATTGTGATTTCAGGCTCGCTTGCAATTTCGGCATGGCTTGAATTTGCAACGTCAGACGTAACGGTTTGGGGGCTGGTTTTGCTGTGGCATACCCCTCCACCGGCGCCTCAGCTGCTGGATAGCTTAAGGCCGTTACCGGAGATGACTTCGTAGGCTTGAAAGTAAACAGGCTCGGCAATTTGTTTGATGTCGCCAGATTGCCCAGCGCAGGTGCATGGATAGGATAAAACGCATCCACCGGCTGACTCAAGCCAGCAGGCAATTGTCTGATAATGCCATTTTCACCACCAGACAATATATGATAGCCCTCCTGCCAGACCAGGCCACTGATCAAAACAACGCAGCCCCACAACAAATAACTTAAGCCGATCTCAACGCGCTTGAGATCTGTGATGATCAATGCGCGGCGATAGGCGCGTTGCGCAGAGCGGCCATACCCTGGCCACGATGCCAACAATCTTAGACGTCGATTCATGACGGCTCCCCCACATTGATCTCAAATGCATCAGCAGGTAATTCATCAGGCAATAAAGGCTGAAACGATTGCAAGTCACCCGACCGCACATCGGCGCGCCCGATGACGGTCGGCCTGAGAAAAACAATCAACTCGGTCTTTTTTGCCGCCTGATTTTTGCCGGTAAACACTTGCCCAAGCACTGGCAACCTGGACACACCGGGCACACGGTCGGTGAATTCGCGCTGGTCCTCCTGCATCAACCCACCCAGCACAGCGATATTGCCGCTGGCAATATTCAGCACCGACTCCATTTCACGCACTTGTATTTCAGGGATACTGCTGACTATCCGCGTACTACCACTGCCCAATTGCGGATTAGGGTCTTCGATATAGCGCAACACCTTGGACACGGTGGGGCGCACATTCAAATTCACCCGCTGATGGCTGTTAATTTGTGCCGTGACGGCCATGACCAACCCGACTGGGACAGTATTGGCGGTGGTGGTGACAGCCTGTAAATTACTGCCGCTATTGCTGCTACTTTGGGAAATTTGCGACTGAATCGTGAAATACACCAGATTGTCGACCACCTTGAGAATCGCAGTCTGGTTATTGAGCACCATTAATTTAGGGCTGGATAACACGCGCGTTTTGCCAAACTGTTCCAGCAAAGTCACGCTGGCACTGAGGTTGCCCAAGCGACTAAACGGATTAAAGTACCCTAGCATGAATGCCACACTGCCATTATTCTGGCCAAGTGCATTTTTACTGTTGTTACTTTCCCAGGTGCCAGCCGCACGATTGAACTGTGCCGCATCATTGCCAAGTGATTGCGCTAACTGCCATCCGCGCTGCTGTGCCGAAGCGGACAACCGGCTCCAATCGATGCCCATCTGAAAGCTTTTACTTAACTCTACTTCCACAATCGTGGCTTCAATGAGCACCTGCCTGGCGGCCACTTGCATCACCGACTCCAGATACGACCTGACTTGTGCTTGCTGGCTTTGCGACGCCCGGATCGTCAAAATACCCGTTTCAGGATTGGCAATCAGCCGTGAAGCATGCCAGCGGACATGCGCCTGTTTGACGCTTTCCGAAACAATAGGGGCGCTGGCTGCTGGTTGATCTGGCGCCTCACGCGGATGTCGAGTGCCCTGCATACTGTCGACTGGCTCGGTCGTCTGCACAGGCAAATCCAGGCTTGATGCCGTACTCTCCAGCACCTCATCACGTGCGATGCTGGCCTTATCAGTTTCGTCTAACAGCGCCTGTATATTCTCGACGACGCTTTCCCACAAGTGATAACGCGATTGCGAAGTGACCGCCGTTCTTGAGCTGTTACTGTTACCGCCTTGCACCACCGCTGCTTGGCCGGTGCCACCATTGCCAGCAGCCCCTGCGGCGGCTCTGCCAGCACTATTGATTTCACTGGCGACCCCGATATAGCCAGTGGTGTCGCGACTCATATTAACGTAATTCAATTTATAACTACGGATGACAGGCATGTCTGGCGTAATTAACCACACGCCATTCGACCACTCGTAATACATATCCAACTGCTTAGATATACGTGCCAGAATGGAGGGCACTGACTGCTGGATCGCATTCAGACTCACCTTGCCTCGCAAGCCTGGGTGCACATCAATATTCAAACTGCTTTCACGCGCAATCGCCAGCAATACCTCCTGAACGGGCGCATCGTGCACCACCAGGTTAATCAGCAAGGTGGGGGTGGCTGACTTCAATGGCGGCTTGATACTACGGGTAGATTCAATCTCGGAAATATCGACTTCAGGATAAACTGCGATAGGAGAGGTTTCTGTCCGAGGCGTGTCTGGCAAATGCAATGCAGAGTGTGTAGACGCATCAAGCGGCTGCCGTAGGCATGCGGTGAGCCAAACACAACACAGCAGGATGAGAGCGGAGCGCATCGACTTCCCCCGTTACGATATTGACATTTTTTAACACATATTAAATATAATCAATATGCAATGTCAAATCATCTTGAGAGAAAATGCAGGTCACCGACGAGATTGTCGGCGAATGGTCAGTCGGCGGGCACACTTTCAGTGCCCGCACTTAGCAATAGGGAGGTAAAGACTAGAACAACTCGATTTCGCCGCTAATCACGGTATCTGTGAGCAAACCTTGTGCGATCAGCGTCTCATAGTAGCAAATTTGATTTCGACCGTGCTCTTTGGCGTAATACAAAGCTTCATCTGCATGCTCAAGCACCGTATTGGGCAACACATTCAACGCCATTTTTGAGCAGCCAATACTGATCGTGACCTGCCCCACTTGCGGGAACGAATACGCTGCCAGCGCCTCTTTAAACCGGTCGAGCAACATGATGATGTCATTTTCTTCGGCACAGGAGAACACACCGACAAACTCTTCCCCGCCAAAGCGGAACAACAAGTCACCATCCCGGAAAGCCTCCTGCATCAACCGTGATAACAGCAGCAGCACTTCGTCACCAATCAAATGGCCATAGGTATCGTTAATTCTCTTGAAGAAATCAATATCAAAAATCACCAGGTAGTGGTGCAAGGGGAATCTGTATTCCGGCTTATAGTCATTGAGCAGGATTTTGCCGACGCATTGATCGAATGTTTTGCGATTGAGCAGGCCAGTCAAGGCATCGCGCTCGTTTTCTATAATCAACCCGGCGTAATGCTGGAACATCTGCAAGCACTGCTCTACCAGCTCAATCTCTTCCGCCGAAAGCGTTTCGTGCTGGATCAGCAAGATGGCACTCTTGTGGGAAATACTTTGCTTGAGCGGGAACACATGCAATTTGCCGCTAGCGGTATCAAAACACGCATGCTGACGATATTCTTGATTCAAATAACCCAACAGCATCGTATAAACCTCTGGCGGCCAGGCCTCAAAGGTCGGATCAGTACTGGATTCCTGAGTATCCATCACCGAAACAAGCTGCCGTTTGGACAATACTTGCATTCTGATCGGCTGCGCCTGGGTTGCAAACACAGACATCCAGTGCTGCATTAATGATAGCAGCGCCGGATCAAGTGCAAGGCTTTCCCTGACCTTGGTGAGGTCGATCAGGCTTTGCATAAATTTTTTCAAATTCAGAGGTGTAGTCATGTTCGCGACAATGGTTGTTTCGAACACTTTATCAAAAGCATGCTGTTGGTCTATTGGTAAACAGAGCCAATTTTAGTGACTATTTTTGAATTTAAGACTGGAGAAAACAAGAATGGGGTGGCTAATGGGACTCGAACCCACGACAACCGGAATCACAATCCGGGGCTCTACCAACTGAGCTATAGCCACCACTGGGGAAATTTTGGCCTGCCCGACAGGAATCGAACCTGTAACCCCCAGCTTAGAAGGCTGGTGCTCTATCCAGTTGAGCTACGAGCAGATAGGAGTTACATGCCGACGGGCAATCCAGAGAAACTGGTCGGCGTGGAGAGATTCGAACTCCCGACATCCTGCTCCCAAAGCAGGCGCGCTACCAGACTACGCTACACGCCGAAGACGGAAATATAACCGATTTTCTGAATTTGTGTCAATGTCGATGTGATAAAATTCTATTTTTTACGACAAATATTTTGTTCATGAGCGCTCATATTATTGATGGCAAGCAAATTGCCAGTCAACTGCTAGAGGATATTAAAGCCAACATCGACCAACGTGTACAGGCCGGAAAACGTGCCCCGTGCCTCGCGGTGATTTTATTAGGGGATGACCCGGCCTCTGCCATTTATGTGCGTAACAAACGCCTGGCTTGTGAAAAAACAGGCATCGTTTCAATCGCCCATAATTTACCTGCCAGCACCTCACAAGAAGAATTATTTGCGCTGATCAGGCAATTGAATGCCGATGATACAACTGACGGCATTTTGGTACAGTCGCCGTTGCCACATCATATTGATGAAACAGAAATTTTGGCCCTGATTGATCCGGCCAAGGATGTGGATGGCTTTCACCCTTATAACATTGGCCGCCTGGCCGTACGCCAGCCACTGCTGCGCTCTTGCACACCTTACGGTGTGATTAAAATGCTGCAAGCCAGTGGTATCGCACTCAAAGGGCTGGATGCCGTGGTGGTGGGTGTATCCAACCACGTGGGGCGCCCGATGGGTCTGGAGCTGCTGCTGGCAGGTTGCACCGTTACTAGCTGCCATCGCCATACTAAAGACCTGGCGACCCATATTGGCCGCGCTGATTTAATTGTTGCTGCGGCTGGCAAAGCGGGGCTGATTAAAGGTGAGTGGATCAAACCGGGCGCGATTGTTGTGGATATCGGCATCAATCGCCTGCCGGATGGCAAAATCACCGGCGATGTGGATTTCGCAGTGGCCAGCCAGCGTGCGAGCCACATCACCCCCGTACCGGGCGGTGTGGGGCCGATGACAGTGGCGACACTGATGGAAAATACATTAAAAGCACTGGAGCTACGCGAGCAAGCTTCATCCGCGCGTGTTTAAAACACCACAAAGAGCCTTTGCATGCCCTTAGAAACTGGTGTAAACTCGCGCGATTGTTGATAGACCTAATGCAGTACAAGCGCCTTTTTTGGCAATAACTATTCCGTAGTTTCGTTCTTTGGAACCATCATGGCAGATACCGTTAACAAATCCTTCACCCCTTACCAGCCAGCCGCCGGTGAGGAATACATGAACAAAAAGCAGCAGGATCACTTCCGCAAAATCCTGAATGACTGGAAGTCAGAACTGAGTCACGACATTGACCGTACCGTGCATACGATGCAGGACGAAGTCACCAGCTTTGCTGACCCGAATGACCGCGCCAGCCAGGAGTCCGACATGGCGCTGGAGTTACGCAACCGTGACCGCGAGCGCAAATTGATTAAAAAAATCGACGAGACATTGCGCAATATTGACAGTGGCGATTATGGTTACTGTGAAGGTTGCGGCATTGAAATCGGCCTGAAGCGCCTAGAAGCGCGCCCGACTGCCACATTGTGCATTGACTGCAAAACACTGGACGAAATGCGCGAGAAACAAGTCGCTAAATAATCCTCGCCACCAGGCTGAATCCATTCAGCCCTCGGCAATAAAAAAGGCTGCTTATCATGGCAGCCTTTTTTTATTCTTGCGAATGATGGACTGTTACCAGCTCTCCTCCACCGCGAATAAACGCCGGTGCTCGCGTATGGCGTAGCGATCTGTCATCCCGGCAATATAATCTGCCACCGCACGCGCTTGATTTTGCTTGGCGACCAATTGATATTCATCCGGCATCAGGGCAGGATTGTCCATAAATGCCGTGAACAGCTCTGCAATAATGCGGCGCGCTTTAGCGCTCATGCGATTGACGCGGTAGTGCTGGTAAAGATGCTTGCGCAAAAATTGTTTGAGCTCCAGGTTCTTTTCTTCCAGCGCCTGGCTAAACCCAACCAGGTAGGCAGGCGCCTTGCGCACATCGTCAATGCTGGCTGGATTTAATGCAGCAATGGCCTGCTGGCTTTGCTCGCATAAATCGACCACCAGCACATTAATCATGCGACGTATGGTTTCATGTACCAGTCGTTTTTCTTCTATCTCGCCATACAGCTTTTTAACTTCGGCCATATTTTCAGCGAAGAGCTGAATGCCAGCCAATTGCTGGATGGTGATCAAGCCGGAGCGCAGACCATCATCTACGTCGTGATTGTTATAAGCAATCTCATCGGCAAAATTGGTGACTTGCGCCTCCAGGCTGGGCGATTCACCGCGCAAGAAACGCTCACCAACATCTCCCAGCAACTGCGCATTTTTGCGCGAACAGTGCTTGAGGATACCTTCACGTACTTCAAAAGTGAGGTTCAAGCCATCAAAACTGGCATAACGGTTTTCCAACACATCGACCACGCGCAATGACTGCAAATTATGTTCAAAGCCGCCGTAATCGCGCATGCAATGATTGAGCGCATCCTGACCCGCATGGCCAAAAGGCGTATGGCCGAGGTCATGCGCTAGTGCAATGGCCTCTGCCAGGTCTTCATGTAAACCCAGCGTGCGCGCGATGCCGCGTGTGAGTTGCGCCACTTCAATACTATGTGTGAGGCGTGTGCGGAACAGGTCGCCCTCGTGATTAACAAATACCTGTGTTTTGTATTCGAGACGCCTGAAAGCCGTAGAATGAATAATACGATCGCGATCGCGCTGGAACACATTGCGCAATGGCGACTCTTGCTCGCTGACCTTGCGACCACGTGTTTTTTCAGGCTGTGCGGCAAAGTGAGCTAAGGTCATGACGGCTTTCTGTGTTACGCCGCCAATGACAGCGTTTGCTTCAACTTTTCGGCATCGTAATCGGCGGTGATCACCGCCTTGCCAATATCCTGCTGCAAAATCAGGCGGATACGGCCATCTGACACTTTCTTATCCAGCTGCATTAAACGCAGATACTCATCCGCCCCTAAATCTGGTGCTGTAATAGGTAATTTTGCGGCCTGCATAATAGTTTTAATACGTGCCATTTGCGCCGCATCGAGCCAGCCCATACGTTGCGACAGATCCGCCGCCATCACGGTGCCGGTCGCCACGGCTTCGCCGTGCAGCCAGACACCATAACCCATGGCATTTTCAATGGCGTGACCAAAGGTATGGCCCAGATTGAGCAAGGCACGCTCGCCCTGCTCATGCTCATCGGCCACCACCACCTCAGCTTTATTCTGGCACGAACGGTAAATAGCATAGCTGGCAACGGCGGTGTCCAAGGCCATCAGGGCGGACATATTGGTTTCCAGCCAATCAAAAAAGTCGGCATCGCGAATCAGGCCGTATTTAATGACTTCAGCGACCCCTGCCGATAACTCGCGCTGCGGCAAGGTCTTCAGCGTGTCGATATCGGCCAGTACCAATTTAGGCTGGTAGAACGCCCCTATCATGTTCTTACCCAGAGGATGGTTAATGCCGGTTTTACCGCCGACACTGGAATCCACTTGCGACAACAAGGTGGTCGGCACCTGGATAAAGGGTACACCACGCAAATAAGTTGCCGCCGCATAGCCTGTCAAGTCACCAATCACTCCGCCACCGAGGGCAATCAGGGTGGTGTTACGCTCGCAGCGGTTTTGCAGCAAATGGTCATAGATGATTTGCAGCGTCTGGTTGTTTTTATACGCTTCACCATCCGGCAAAATAATTTCAATCACGCTCACACCTGCATCGCGCAAGGGCTGGGCAATGGCCTGCATATATAAAGGTGCCACCGTCGTATTGCTGACAATCGCCACCTGTTTGCGTTTCAAATGCGGCAAAATCAGATCAACCTGGCCTAGCAGGCCATTGCCGATATGAATAGGATAACTACGGTCAGCCAGGCTGACGGTTAAGGTTTGCATGATGGCTCCAACGCATTGAGGGCGTTTTCAATTTTTTGGATAATCACCGCCACCGGCTGATGGCCGGTATCGACGATCAGGTTTGCAGTTTCGGTATAGAGTGGATTGCGGGCGTGAAACAACTGTTCCAACTTGGCTTTCACGTCCACATTTTGTAGTAAAGGGCGATTTTTATCGTTACGGGTACGTAAATACAGTTCATTGACATTGGCACGCAGATAAATCACATAGCCATACTGCTTGAGGATATCGCGGTTTTCCGGCGCAATAATGGCACCACCACCCGTGGCGAGCACAATATTATCCTGCTGCGCAAACTCCTCCAGCGTAGAGGTTTCGCGCTTGCGGAAACCCGCTTCGCCTTCCAGTTCAAAAATAGTCGGAATCTTGACGCCGGTACGTTGCTCAATCACATGATCTGTGTCGTAGAAGGTTTTGCCCAGACTTTTGGCAATCAATTTGCCAACGGTGGTCTTACCTGCCCCCATCAAACCGATCAAAAATATGTTGTTTGGTATTTGCGCACCCATAAAAAAACCCAACTGTTTCAGTTGGGCATTTTAAGGCAAAGCCTGTCGGCTGTCAGTAATCGTGCGCGTTTGCTTACGCTAATTAGTTCAAAGCCAGCGTTTCATCCATCACTTTCGGCGTGATAAAAATCAACAACTCAGTTTTATCCTCTTGCTTGGTGTTGCGTTTGAACGCATAACCAACCACCGGCAAGTCACCAAAGAAAGGCACTTTGTCAGTAGATTTACGGGAGACCTGCTCGTAAATCCCGCCCAAGACCACTGTCTCGCCGTTGCCCACCAGGACCTGCGTTTGTACGTTTTGCGTATTAATCGCCACGCCACCGGGCAAGGTTTCACCACGGCTGTCTTTGCGTACATCCAAATCCATAATAATTTTCTGGTCTGGCGTGATTTGCGGGGTCACCTCCAAACTGAGCTCAGCCTTTTTAAAGCTGACCGCAGTTGCACCGCTACTGGTGGCACTTTGATAAGGAATCTCCACCCCCTGCGCAATACGCGCTTTCTGCTGGTTGGCCGTCGTCACGCGAGGACTGGAAATCACTTTACCACGTGAATCTGCTTCCAAAGCCGACAATTCAAGGTTCAGTAATAAATTGGCCGACAACTTGAGCAAGCTCAGCGCAATGCCACCATAAGCGTTGGTCACGGGCAGGTTGGACATCAAATCAGGCTGACCATTGGAGCTGATAGTGTAGTTGCCCAGCGTCGCACTCTGTACTGTGCCGCCCTGCGTACCCAGCGTATACGTGCCCGTGCCGCCCGCTGTAGTAGGCGCGGTATAAGCCGTGGCCTTATTTCCTAACGTCCCACCTATCGACAAGCTGGTATTACTGCCCGGTGTACCGGTTTGCGAAATACCAAACCGCGCTCCCAATGCCTTAGAGAAGGTATTGGAAGCAATCACCATGCGTGATTCGATCATGACCTGCTTCACAGGTACATCCACCTTGTTAATGATGGTCTGGATTTCCTCCAGTTTTCTTGGCGTATCCTGCACAAAAATCGTATTGGTGCGCGCATCAAAAGTCACGCTACCGCGCTGCGACAGAATACGGTTCATACGGCCCGCCGACGAGCCTCCAGAAGCCCCAGCAGAAGTACCGCCTGAACTGCCACCTGAACCACTGGTACTGCCACCGAGTAACATGTTTCTAAAATCTATGGCTTTCTGGTATTTCAACGAGAATACTTCTGTACGCAGGGTTTCCAGGGTCTCGCGCTCAGCCTCAGCCGTGAGTTGCGCCTTTTCCTTGGCGGCAAACTCCTCTGCCGGTGCAATCGAAATCACACTGCCGTTGACGCGCATATCCAGGCCTTTGCTTTTCATGATCACATCCAGCGCCTGATCCCATGGCACATCCTTCAGGCCGATAGTTACACTGCCGGAGACGGAGTCACTAACTACAATGTTTTTGCCTGTGAAGTCAGCAATCACTTTCAATACATCCCTGACATCTACACGCTGGAAGTTCAAGGAAAGTTTCTCACCGGCATAGCCTTGCTTAGAGCCTTGAATGAGCTTGTTAGGATCTTTTGCTAATGGACGGATATCTACCACCAGGCGGCGATCGGTCTGGTAAGCAGACTGCTCCCAATCACCTTGCGGCTCAATCACGATTTGTGCCTGGTTGTGATGTCGTAAAGCATCAACATACAATACAGGCGTATTAAAGTTGATCACATTCAGGCGGCGTTGCAATGCTTCCGGCAACTCGGTATCGGCAAAATCAACCACCACCGTTTTACCTGCATTACGCACGTTGACACCCACACGGTTATCCGAAAGATCCACCAAAATACGGCCTTCGCCATTTTTGCCACGCACAAAATCAATCTTCTGAATTTTGTGTCCGGCAGCAACTTCCTGCTCAGAAAAACGCTTGGCAGCCGGGGCTTCTACGCCCTCTTGTGTGAGCCCGACCAGCAAGGTCTGATCCTGTACCTGTAACTGGTGCTGCACTGGTTTGGATAAATTGAGCACCACGCGGCTCCGGTCACTGGCTTGCGCCACTTGTACAGATTTCAATACACCCTGATTCACTGGCAGCACATTCTTGCCGGTGGCATTGCCGGCATTGGGGATATCAAAAACAATCCTGGGCGGATTACTTAAAGTGAAACTGAGTGGCGCAGTGGCGAGTGGTTGCGCCATCTGCAATTGCACGTTCAAACGCCCTCCCGGCAGTGCAGTGACATCCACGGCTTGCAGTTGGTTAGTCGCCGTCGGCAAATCAGCCGCAACGCTCCATCCCGACGTGGCGAGTGCCACAGACAAGAATGCCACCCGGGCAACAAGAAAGCTTAATTTTTTCATCATTGATGTTCCTGCAGTTCCAATGTTGTCATTTGCTCGGCCCATTCCCCGCTCACCGGGTCTTGAATCGTCTCTTTTATTTTTAACTCGTATTTCAATGTCTGGCGGTTTTCTGCCAAGGCCGTAATCACACCAAACTTTTCTCCCAGGTGTGATCCAGGCTTTACCTGATACACCATATTGTCAGGCGTTTGCATGGTGGCAAACATGCTGTTCTTTTTGCTCAGTACACCGACAAACTTGAGGCTTTCCAATGGATACGCTTCCAGCGGTTCCTTGGGGCGTTTCAAATCGGGCTGATTGGTGTTTTGCACCGAGGCCTTGCGCGGCACAAACGGATCATGCAGCACGCCATCAACGTTATATTGCTTGGGAGAAAACCCCTGCACCTCTGGCAATGGCTCCACCGGTGCCACCATAGTCTGGTTGGCCTCATTCATAAACTGGGTCAAATCGTCATCCTGTGACGTACCGCAGGCCGTGAGTAACACGGCCGGAATCAGGCAAAACAAGTAATTGTTGCGCATCATTTCTTCCCTGCCTTGCTTTCTTGGGCTTTACGCGCAGCAACTTCTTCCGCGTCCAGATAGCGGTAGGTTTTGGCGACAGCTTCCATCACCAGCATATCTTTATGCGGCTGCTTGTCGTCCTTGCCGGCTGGCTGGATTTGCAGGTTATGCAAGGTCACGATACGTGACAACTTGGCCACCTCAGTGACAAATGCGCCCAAATTATGGTAACGCCCTAACACTTTGATATTGATAGGCTTTTCAGCATAAAACTCGGCAAAAATCTCTGGCATCGGCACAAAGCCTTCAAAAGACAGGCCCTGGCTTACGCCTGCCTGGTTAATATCGGTCAGCAAACCATCCATCTCGGACTTATCCGGTAACTGCTTAAGCAAAGTGCCAAACGTGCGCTGAATCTCAACCACTTGCTGCTCATAAGCCTTGATCTTCATAGCCTGTATTTTTTTGCCCAGGTATTCGTCACGCAAGCCTTGTTCTTTTTCTTTTTCAGCTTTTAATTCTTTAAGGTTAGGGCTAAGGAGAAACACATAGCCCACTACCAGCAGCGCTGCCGCCAGTATCGTCAACAAGACCGCTTTCATCGGCATCGGCAAATTGCCGGCCGTTTTGATATCTATATTATTAAAGTCAGAAAGTTGCATCTCTGGGTCATCCTTTGGCAGGCGCAGGCTTCTGCTTGGCAGGGTCGTCTTTAGGCGTGTCGCGCTTCAACGATACCCGCAACACAAACTCATACTCTTTAATACCTAGCGCATTGGTATTGGCCTTAATTTCAACCAGGTTAGGACTGTGCATAATGGGCGACTCACTCAGGTTGTGTACCAGCGTGGCAACCCTGGCATTGGTATCCGCCACCCCCTTGAGCTCAATCTCATCCTGCAATTGCTTGACGCTTTTGAGGAGTACACCTTCTGGCAGCTGCCTGGCTAACTCATCCAGAATCAACACGGCCTGATTACGATCGCTTTGCAAGCCTTCGACGATCTGCTTGCGCTCCAGCACATGCTTGATTTGCTCTTTCAAATTGCCGATCACGGCAATTTCCTTGTCCAGCCGCGCCGTCTCATCTAGCAAACGCTGGTTACGCGACTGTTGTGTCTGGATTTTGCTGTGGATATAACTCCAGCTCACAAACAAAATAGCCGCAGCGGCAATCGCCACCAATGATGCCATCAAGCCAAACTCACGTTGGCGCTCCGCACGCTTGATCTGACGATGCGGTAACAGGTTAACTTTAATCATGCGTCCACCCCACGCAGTGCCAGGCCACAGGCGATCATCAGCGCAGGCGCATCTGCTTCAAGCTGGGAAGGTTTAATCTTATTGGCCAGCGTCATGCCCTGAAAGGCATTTGCGACCAAAGTATGCACACCGGTTTTTTGTTCTATCAGTGCCGCCAAGCCTTCAGTGGCAGCCACGCCACCGGCCAGCAACACATGATCCACCGAGTTGTACTGGGTAGAGTTGGTAAAAAAGGACACGGCACGCGCGGCTTCGCCTGCCAGGTTTTGCAAAAATGGCTGCAATACTTCCTGTTCATAAGAGTCTGGCAACCCGCCCTGACGTTTGGCAATTTCGCTCTCTTCAGGCGACAGGCCAAACCGGCGCTGAATTTCCTGCGATAACATGGCGCCGCCAAACGCTTGCTCCCTGGCATAGACGGAATGTGCGCCGACCATGACATTGATATGCGTCACATGGGCGCCTATATCCAGCATCATGGTGACGGTTTTTTTGTTATGTTGTGGCAACTGCTTAATAATTTGGCGATAGGCCGTTTCGGTGGCGTAAGCTTCTACATCAACGATGCTCACCTTCAAGCCAGCCTCTTCAGCCACGGCGACACGGTCATCAATTTTTTCTTTTCTGGCCGCTACGATCAGCACTTCGACTTCATCCGTGCTTTTGCCCATCGGCCCCAGCACCTGAAAATCGAGGTTCATTTCCTCAAGCGGGAAAGGAATATACTGGTTGGCCTCAGACTCTACCTGCAACTCCAGGTCTTCTTCGCGCAAACCGGCAGGCATGATGACGCGCTTTGAAATCACCGCCGCCGTCGGCAGTGCCAACACCACCTGGCGTGCGCGCGACCCGAGCAAACGCCAGGCCGACCGCATGGTATCGGCCACCTGCACCAGGTCATTAATATTGCCATCGCTGATGACCCCTTTAGGCAGGGTCACATTGGCGTAGCCATCCAGTCGGAATTGTTGTTTGCCTATGGCACTCAGCTCCACCATTTTGATAGCGGTTGCACTGATATCAACACCAATAAAACTGGTTTTTTTGCGTTGTAAAAAGCCCAGACTCAACTGTATAGCCCTTTTTAAGTATTTGAATGTTCGTTGGGTTATGCATCAACCATGCCAACTCACACTATTTCATGGCGACAAGCAAATGACTGGCCTTCATGGTCGCCAGAAGAATGCTGATTATTTGCATGATTCCATAATTAACTGCCATTGAATTGGCAAAAAAAGATTACAATTCATGGGTAATTCTCACGATGGCAGCAAGACGCATGAACTCAAGAAACTGGTTGCAGTCCCTTCTTTTTCTTTCCATTATCGGCAGCTTGATCGCCGCCGCCCTGCTGGTGTTGATGATCAGCATCCTCTACCCTTCACTGCCTTCGCTAGACGCACTGACGGATTACCATCCGAAATTGCCGTTGCGTATTTACGATGCCGAAGGTGGCCTGATTGCCGAATTTGGCCAGGAACGGCGTGCCTTTGTACCGATTGAGCAAACGCCCAAAGTGATGAAAGACGCCATTCTGGCGATTGAAGACCGTCGCTTTTACCAGCACAACGGCATTGATACCACCGGCATTTTGCGCGCCATCCGCAACAACCTGACCGGCCGTGGCCATGAAGGCGCCAGCACCATCACCATGCAGGTCGCCAAGAACTTCTTTAGCAGCCCGGATACGCCGCGGAATATCTGGACCAAGATCAAAGAGGCCATGCTGGCGATCAAGATCGAAAACGCCATCAGTAAAGACAAGATTCTTGAGTTATACCTGAACCAGATTTACCTGGGCGAGCGCGCGTATGGCTTTGCCACTGCGTCCAAAACCTATTACGACAAAGACCTGAAACAAATCAACCTGGCTGAGGCCGCCCTGCTGGCAGGCTTGCCCAAGGCCCCGAGCAAATACGACCCCTACATTCACCCGGACTACGCGATCAGGCGCCAGCATGAAGTGCTACGCGACATGCACCGCTATGGCATGATCAGTGATCGTGAGTTTGAGCAGGCCATGAACACGCCGCTCAAGTTCCAGTCGTCGAAACGACAAGTACAAGCCCTGGGAGGGGAATACGTTGCTGAGATTGTACGGGCGACCCTGTATAAACGTTATGGCGAGAAAGCGTATACCAGCGGCCTGCGCGTCTACACCACCATCAACAACAAGCATCAGGCAGCCGCGAACACGGCTATGATCCAGGGCATTATCAATTTTGAATTGCGTCATGGATTCCGTGGGGCCGAGCAGATTATTTCGCTGCCAGCGGGTAAACTGACCGCCAGCGGTGCCAGCGAACTATTGCGGGATTTTGTCACTTACAACCAGTTTGTGCCCGCCTTGGTCACCAAGGTCGAGCCTAACCTGCTCACTTTGGTCACCAACCGTGGCGCCGTGCTCAAGTTGCAGGACAAAGCCATTTTGCTGGTGAAAAACCATATGCCCCCGGCCAAACGCACGCCATTGTCGCTGGTGCCTGGCGCGGTGATCCGTGTCTACCAGCAAAACGACGGCTGGTCTGTGGTGCAATTGCCAGAAGTTGAAAGCGGATTTATGGCGCTCAACCCGGAAACCGGGCAGGTACAGGCCCTGATCGGCGGTTTTAGTTTCCAGCGCAACAAATACAACCATGTAACGCAAGGCAGACGTCAGCCAGGCTCCAGCTTCAAGCCATTTATCTACTCGGCCGCCCTCGAAAAAGGATACAGCCCGGCCAGCGTATTTGAAGATGCCCCCATCAGCTTCACCTCTACCGAAACCGGTAGCAATAGCAGCTGGGAGCCACGTAACTACGATGAAAAATATGCAGGCCCCATGCGTTTGCGTGAAGCGCTGGCACAGTCAAAAAATACAATCTCTATCCGCCTGATGAATGCGATTGGCGCCCGCTATGCGCAAAACTACCTGCGCAGATTCGGCTTTGATCCCAAGGACCACCCGGCTTACCTGTCTACCGCGCTGGGCGCTGGCTCTTCTTCAGTGTGGCAAATGGCAGCGGCCTATGCTACTTTTGCCAACAGCGGCTACCAGGTACATCCTTACCTGATCGAAAAAATTATCGACAGCCGCGGCAAAGTCATTCAAGCGGTACAAGCAGGCAAGCATGTGTCGCCAGAACGGGTGATCGACCAGCGCAATGCCTTTATCATCACCACCATGCTGCAAGACGTCGTGCGCGACGGTACGGCCAGGGCAGCCCTGTCACTACGTCGCCCGGATATTGCCGGTAAAACCGGCACCACCAATGACCAGTTTGATGCCTGGTTTGCTGGTTATCATCCGAAAGAAGTCGCGGTGGCCTGGATGGGTTATGACAATCCACACAATCTGGGCCGCGGCGAAACCGGTGGTCGCGCAGCATTGCCGATCTGGATCAATTACATGCAACAAACCCTGACCGGCTTGCCGATCTACCAGTACAAAGTGCCGGATGGCGTATTGCAACTGAAAGTGGATGCTTACACTGGCGCGCAAGTGGGAGAGGATGACCCAGGCATTTATGAATATTTCTACGAAGAACACTTGCCACAGTCACAACCTGAAAACCTGCCCGGCCTGTTTGACCCGGAAGCAGAACATGCGCCAGAAGACAATGAACCATCCTTCCTCGAGCGCCTGATCGGCGAGCATAGTGGCGGTGGCAGTGAAGACAAAAAACTGCCGACAAACCCGGCGGCAAAGTTACTCAGCCCCAATTAAAGACAAATTCAACTTAAAGCCTGATGCGATGTTTGACGACTTTTCAAGTGATCTGCGGCAAGAAATAGCACAGTCCGCCGCGCGCCTGATGTTTGAGGAAGGCATCAGTGACTATGGCCGCGCCAAGCGCAAAGCGGTGAAACTGATGGGTATACAACAGGATGCCCCTCTGCCAACCAACGCTGAAATTGATACCGCCTTGCGTGAGTACCATGCCCTGTATGCCGATGAAAATGATGCGGCACACTTGCTGGAGTTGCGGCAAGCTGCCTTGCACACCATGCAGCTACTCAAAAAGTTTAATCCGCATCTGATTGGCTCGGTGATGGAAGGCACGGCAGGCCCTTATGCTGACACCGACATCCATGTGTTTGCGGAAAGCGGCAAAGAGCTGGAGATTTATTTACTCAACCAGAATGTGCCTTACCGGCTGGATGAGCAGCAATTTCGCATGTCAGACCGGCCGGGTAAGCAAAAGCACGACCTGGTACGCAAACGGGTGCCGGTGTTGCTGGTAGAAACGCGTTTTGGCACACAACGCATCAGCGTATTTGAAACCGATGATATCCGCACCGCACCACGTAAAAATGGTGAAAAGTCGGGCATACACCGCATGAACCTGCTGCAACTGACTGAAGCCCTTTACCCGGGCAGAACCATCAGCGAATAAGCTTATTGCAAACTGATCTGGCCATGCCCAAGTACGGTACCAGTGGCATAAGCCATATCCACCAGCGCCACCTGGTAATCACTAATGGCGCGAATTTCTTTTAACTGCGCCTCGCCCAGACGCGTTAGCGTTTCCAGCACCTCGGTCATGGTACGCAAACCTTCATTAAACTGCTTGAGCTCAGCTTCATAGTTAATACCAGCCACCAGCACTTGCTGACGCGCTGCAATAATGCGCTGCCAATTCTGGTCCACTTTATCCAGCGAGTCATGTATCTCGCGTTTTACGGTCAGGGTTTGTAACGTTTTGGTGGTCAGGCGCTGCATGCGCTGTGCCACGGCCCGATCCAGCTTGGCCTTGCGCGCTTCGTTACTCACCGGCATTTCAAACTTCAGGCCGACCGACCAGTCGCGATAACGGCCACCAAACAAGTCCTGGCCGATATCACCGAAGCGCTCGCCGGAGCCGGACAATGCCCCATACTGGTAATCCAGTGTGAACAAGGGCAAGGTCTGGTTTTGCAGATAATCAATCTGCACCAGGTCAGCACTTAGCTTCAACTCCTGATCCAGCAACTCAATACGGCTATCCAGCGCATCGCGGATCAAATGCGCACGGTCAAACTCAAACTTGACCAGGCTAGGCGCCGTCATTGGCACCCATGGCGACTGGCCTGTTTGATCATCCGGCAAATCATTGAGTAAAAACTGTAATTGCCGTTGTGCCAGTTTAAGGTTAGTTTCTGCCACAATCAGCGCTTCCATGCGGTCAGCCACGCCTATATCGGCACGATTGATTTCTACAGCGGCCGTTAAGCCTTCCTGCACGCGGCGCTTGACCATAGCCAGGTTCTGGCTGGCATATTCAAACTGGTTTTTGCGCACATCCAGCGCCGCCCACGCCTCGTAAAGCTCCCAATAGGCTTTGTCCACAGTAGCGACAATGCGTATGGTCTGCAAGCGGGTTTTCAACTGCACGCTGTCGCGGTCCAGCTCGGCAACACGGATGCTGGCTTCGTTCACCTGCTGACCCGCATTACGTAGCAAAGGCTGGCTAAACGAGAAGCGCAAGGCACTGCGGTACTGGTCGCTGGCAAACTTGCCCAGGCTCTGCCGGTTTTCCAGTGGCGCACTCAAGGTCACGGTACCGCCCGTACGCAAAGGCACTTTGACACCCGCTTCGACATCCCAGAATTCCTTTTTTTGCGCATCCAGGTTGAGTTTTACCAGCTCGCCATTCAACAATGCATTGTCTGACTTGAGGATGACTTTATCGCCTGCCATGGCAGGCGTGTCTTTTTCGGCATATTTAGCATAAGCAAAAATCACCTGGTCAAACTTGGCCTGCTCTTCTCGTAGCGATTGCCTCGCCAGCTCTGGATCCATTTTTGCCACTTTGATTTGCAAATTGTTTTGCAATGCCCGCTGGCGAATATCGGCAATGGTGACTTGAGAGCCTTGTGCCATTGGCACAATACTTTCACTTTCCGGGCTATCAAACGGCTTTAGCGCACTTTTTAAATCAACCGTTACCGACGATTTGCGTTGCTGCTGTCGCTTGACCGCATCGTGTAGTGGTAGGCCAGGTTGCGGACTATACGTTTCTAACGCCCGCCCTTCGGTCTTTTCCAGGCGTTGCCGCGCCCGCGTGTCTGTCACCTCATCGGCCAACAATGCGCCCCAGGGCGAAGCAAGCGCCAATAGTGTTACCAGCCAGCGCGTCATGCTGCTTTGCCTCCGGCCTGTTGCAAGGGCACGGGTTCTGGCGGGATACGTGGCGGGAAGCCATTGAGCAAACGCCACAATTCGTAGCCTATGGTCACGCGCTCAAGCAGTACCCAGCCTTTAGCGCTGATGCCCTGGCGCAAAAACCTGGCCGATGGCCATTCTGGTGTACCGGCTTTATGCACAACCATGATACGGAAATGACCTGAGCCGTTATCTGTCGGATCGACAAAGGAAATTTCACCTTCAAACGTGCCAACGCCGACCTGCGCCCAACCGGGCACCTGTATTGCAGGCCAACCTTCAAACTCCAGGCGCACACTGCTGCGGGACGTAATCAGTGGTGCATCACGGCCATCAACCCATAGCTCGACCGCGCGCTGCGAGGTATGGGGCACAATCACCAGCAAGGGATCGCCCTGCTTGATGATTTGCGATTGCGAATTGACCGGTAACCTGAAAATCGTGCCGTCCCTGGGCGCGACAATGCGCTGCATATTTTGCCGCGCCAATGAGATTTCGGAGTTGTGCAGGCTATTTTCACTGTCTGCGGTTTCGCCGCGAATCTTGTTGATCACCGCAGAAGTTGAGTCTAAATAGGCCTGGGTATCAGAGCGGGTTTGCTGGATATCCGCCGCCGCCGAACTGGCCTCGGCTTTGGCTGATTGCCATTGCGCCTGCGCACTATTAAGGTTGCGGCTGGCAATAATATGGTCACGTTCAGCCACCTCCAAATCACGCTTAGACACCAGGCCATCGGCAAACAAACGTTGCAAACGATTGACTTGCAGGCTCGCCGCATCCAATGTCGCCTGCGCCGAATTCACCGCCTCCTGGCTACTGCGGATTTTCTGGTTGGCCACATCCAGCTTGTATTGGGCCGCAGAAATCTTGGCATCGCGTGCGGCGGTCAGGTTCTGTTTCTGTAACTCGTAATTACGCAACTCATCCTGTTTCGCACCCAGTTTGCTTTGCAAATTATCCCGCTGTGCTTCAAGACGCTGCTTAAAATTAGGATCAGTATCGGCAATCTCCAGCAGCAAATCGCCCTCTTTCACTTGCGAGCCCTCTTGCACATGCCAGCGATTGATCAGGCCATTCACCGGCGCATCAATGGTTTGCACGCGCTCGGAAGGTGAATAGGCGGTCACCTTACCCAAGGCCGTCACGTTTTGCTGCCAGGGTAAAAATAAAAACAAGGTCGGCAAACCGACTAACAACCAGGCTAACCGTTTGATCCAGACACGCAAATGCTGCGGCGTTTGCACGCTGTGCATCAGCGCTTGTTGCAATTGATTATGCATGATGGTCTCCCGCCTGGTTGCGCGGGCTATCCAGAGTCATCACCTGCTGGAATTGCTGTGCAATATGGGGGAAGCGTGTGGTCACGATCAGCATCCAATTTGACTGGTGGCGCTTAAGCAAAGTCAGTACCTGATCCAGCTCCTGCTGGCCGAGTCCATCCAGCAAACCATCAATGATCAGCAAGTCCGGACGTCCTATCATCGCCCTGGCCAGCATCAGGCGTTGCAACTGGGTATACGTCATGGGCGCACCATAATCGGTCAATACCGTATCCATGCCCTTGGGCAATTGGCTGATATCTTCCCACAAGCCCAGCATTTGCAAGATATCGACCATGGCATCCAGCGTGATGTTAGTGCGAGTCAGGCGCAGATTATCCAGAATAGAGCCATGCTGCCACTCTACCTTGTTGGCAACCCCAATACGGTCACGCAAGTGGTCCAGGTTCAGTTGGCGCAAGTCTATGCCGCCATAACTGATATAGCCTTGGGCAGGTTGCCTGAGCCCGGTTAACAGCTCGAGCAAGGTGCTTTTACCACTGCCCAATGCGCCCAGAATCGCCATACTCTGGCCATGTTGCAATTCAAAACTCACCTGGCTCATCAGTGCTGGCTGACCAAGATGACTAAAACCCAGGCCAACCACTTTTAAAGGATGATAGCCCTCCAGGCTGGACTGATGCTCACCCACCGTCTCCACCGGCAAGGTCTCCAGCACGCCTAATTTATCAACCGCAGCCAGCAAATCGTAAAAATACTCCAGCTTGGTCACAAAGCGCACAAAGGCAGACAGCACGCCAAAAATAATCAATTCTGCCGCCACAAACTGGCCCAGGTTAATCTGTCCCTTGATCACTAAGGTGCCGCCGAGAATCAGCATGCCAGTGCCGATCACCGCATACATGCCAACCGCGCCAATCAACTGCATCATCAATACGCGGAAATGTTGTACTCTGGCACCGAGATAGTTTTGGGCCAGCACCTCAGTATTTTCTGTGGTGCGTTGTTTGGCACCATAAAACTTGGATAACCATTTATTGCGTGCAATGTTTTCCAGCCAGGCCGCCATATCGTACTTGGCCTTGGACTCCTTGAGCGCGGTGGTTTCCGCCTGCTTGCCCAGCAAAAATACGACGGCCCACAATACGATCAGCATCAGGATCACCAGAATGCCGAAGTACAAGCTGTAAAACAGTAAGACCACGCTACCAATCAAGCCTTGCAGCAAGGCGGTCAGGCCGACAGTGAGCAGCGTTGCCACCGATTTTTGCACCGTCTGAATATCAAAGTAGCGGTTTACCAGCTCGACTGGATTGTGCTGGTCATACACAGAGACATGAATCTGTTGTGTGTTTTGTGCAATGAGCAAACTATGCCGCACAAATACCCGACGTTGAATCAGCTCAACCAGGAAACTCTCAATCGCGTAAATCCCCCCCGACAAGGCCAGCAGGCAAAACAGGATAAAGCCGACCACATACAAGGGCTGCAACACGCCGCCCATGGTAACGATATTGACCATGGTCTGCACTGCCACAGGCGTCGCAATGCCCAACACGCCATAGACTAGTGTCAGGTAAACCAGAAGCAGGATATCCTGCTTTTCAAAGGCGGCGAGTTTTAATACCCGTTGTACCGGGCTCAACAGGGAGGGAGTTAGATTTGCCATAATTAAGAGTTATTTTAGTTCAGGCCCACTACATGGATACAAATGTATTTTATTAAGTTCAAAAAAAAACGGCTCAATGAGCCGTTTTCTTTTTCACATCACGGATTACAGGCTGTAAGCACGCTCACCATGCTCAGTCGTATCCAGACCTTCGCGCTCGTATTCTTCACTTACGCGCAAGCCTACAACAGCGTCTACAACTTTGTAAAGAATCACACTCACGATACCCGTCCAGATCAAGGTCACCACGACGGCGATGATTTGGGTAGAAACCTGACCACCCATGGTCACGCCTTCGGCATAACCCACACCACCCAAACCAGGAGACATCAGCACGCCAGTACCTACCGCGCCCCAGATACCTGCCAGGCCGTGCACACCGAATACATCCAGTGAGTCATCATAACCCAGCGCACCTTTCAACTTGGTCACGCCCCACAGGCTGACGAAGCTGGCAGTGAAGCCCAGAATGATAGAACCCATCGGGCCGATGAAACCACATGCTGGTGTAATCGCTACCAAACCCGCTACCGCACCGGATGCAGCACCCAACATGCTTGGTTTGCCTCTGAACAACCACTCAGCCAGGATCCAGCCCAATACCGCAGCCGCAGTTGCCAGTTGTGTGTTTACCAGCACCATACCAGCAGTGGCATCAGCAGCCAGTTCGCTACCTACGTTGAAACCGAACCAACCCACCCACAGTAATGACGCACCAATCATGGTCATGACCAGGTTGTGTGGAGGCATGGCTTCTTTACCGTAACCGATACGTTTGCCCAACATCATGGCGCCAATCAGCGCAGCCACACCAGCGTTGATGTGTACAACAGTACCGCCAGCAAAGTCTTTGGCACCTAATTCAGCCAGATAACCACCACCCCACACCATGTGTGCGATTGGGATATAAGCAAAGGTCACCCACAACGCTGTAAACAGCAATACGGCAGAGAACTTCATACGCTCAGCAAAACCACCCACGATCAATGCTGGTGTCAACGCAGCAAAAATCATCTGGAAAGTCAGGAAAACATATTCAGGGATAGTGCCAGACAAGCTGTCCGTTGTAATGCCTGACAGGAATGCCTTGCTCAAGCCCCCAACGATGGCATTACCTTCACTAAACGCCATACTGTAGCCGTAAGCCGCCCACAACACGGAGATCAATGAGAACACCACGAAAATTTGCATCAACACCGAAAGCATGTTTTTCTGACGCACCAAGCCACCATAGAACAGGGCCAAACCTGGGATTGTCATTAAAATTACCAACACAGTAGCCACAATCATGAATGCGGTATTACCTACATCCAATGTTGGTGCAGCCTCTGCAGCCGCTGGCGCAGCTTCTGCAGCAGGCGCTTCGGCCGCTGGTGCCGCATCAGGGGTAACTGTTTCTTGTACTGTGATCGTTTCAGTCACAGTCTCTTCAGCATAACTCACTGGGGTTGCCGCCAGGCCAATCAAGGCGACCAGTGATAACATGGAAAGAATTTTCTTCATAGCTGAAGCCCTTTCTTATAGCGCATCCGGACCGGTTTCGCCGGTACGTATACGGTAAACTTGTTCCAGATCGAAGACAAATACTTTGCCATCACCGATTTTGCCAGTTGCAGCCGCTTTCTCAATCGCATCAACGACTTGATCAAGCATGTCGTCCTTGATGGCTACTTCGAGCTTCACCTTAGGCAAAAAATCCACGACATATTCTGCACCACGATATAACTCGGTATGCCCCTTTTGACGGCCAAACCCTTTGACCTCAGTGACTGTGATGCCTTGTACGCCAATGTTGGACAAAGCCTCACGCACTTCATCAAGCTTAAATGGCTTGATTATTGCGGATACAAATTTCATTTGCTTCTCCCGTTGTTAACTCTGGCGGGCACAATGCCCGCCAGATCTAAACTTGCTTATTTAGAATGTACGACCGACCGTTAATACCAGACGACCATCATTCAGATTTTTACTTTGCGCTTTGGTGCTGGTACCTTTACCGTTAAAGCTTGTACCACCATAGCCATTTTCACCCCAGTAGCGGGAGTTGTCTGACTCAACCCAGTATACGCCGGCGTTCCAGCCTTCGGTAGCACCAATTTTGAATGCTTTACTCAGACCAATTTTCCAGTCTGTGTAGTCTGGGTTAGTAGCACCAGAAATGGAAGTACTTGGCAAGTTTACGCCGCCATCTGGGCTAAAGGATTTGTCCAGTTTACCCGCCACATTCAAACGACCAACGTGAGCAATCAATGTCAAATCCCACCATGGCAATGGATAAGCCGCGTTCAATTCAAAATAGGTAGAGCCCTTAGTGCTGCCATCCCAACCTGTAGACTTATCCGCGCCCCACCAGTCAGTCAATGTGTAAGACAACTTACCGCTTAACCAACCGTAGGATAAACCAACGTTAGCTTCATAAGTGTCCCAACTACCACCTTTAGGTGTCAATACATCATTTGGGTTAGCCGCATTTGATGCACGGTATTTTTTCCATGAACCACCTGGATACAGGTAGCCATACAGACCAGCACTCCAGCCCAAACCTTCAACAGCAGGTACGCTACCGTTGTAACCAGCATAAATATCAATTTCAGTGGTCGAATCAGGATAAGTGTTAGGTGACACGCCTGAACCCCAAACACCAGCATAGAAGCCGCTAGAATGGGTGATATCCATACCGCCTTGTGCGGTTGGTTTGTGCCATGTTTGTGAAATACCACGTGAGTAGTAATCTGATACAAAAGAAACGTTACCGGTCGCAGACCAGTCAGATTTAGCTTCTTCTTTAGCCTCTTCAGCTGCGTATGAAGCTTGTGCAAAAGATAATGCACCCAAAACTGCTGTGAGCAAAATAGATTGACGCATTTATGAGTCCTCTCTCTGTGAAAATCTTTGATCGAATTGTTGTAAACGAGAATGAAACAACATTGACCACAAAGCAAGGCACGTGCCAACCTATATAAACTAATAAAATCAAATAATTAATATTAAAATATAAAGTTAATTATTAAAAAAACATAATAACAAATTGTTTTTTATTAATTATGAACTTATTGTATTGGGGTAATTATATTTTCAACCCTGCTATACATGCTAAAATATTGTGCAAAGGAATGCTTACCATGCTATTTACCAATGAAAAAATTAAAGAATTATCTTTTAAAATCAAACAACTAGTTGATTCAAGCCCCATTTCAGAGCTAGAAACCAATTTGCATGCACTATTTCAGGGCGCGCTCACCAAAATGGAACTTGTTTCACGCGAAGAATTCGATATTCAGTCAGCACTATTGGCACGTACCCAGCAACAATTGAAAACACTGGAAGAAAAAATCAGCCAGCTGGAACAGGCTCAACCAGCCAAGAAGTAAAAATTAATTTACAATTGTTAGCATTCCAATATTCAGGAGTGCGAAATGAGTCTGGCGGTGTTATACAGTCGTGCACTGAGCGGCATGGACGCGCCAGAGGTGGTGGTAGAAGTGCATTTGGCCAATGGCTTGCCAAGTTTCACCATCGTCGGCCTCCCTGAAACCGAAGTAAAAGAGAGCAAGGACAGAGTACGGGCGGCGATACAGACGGCACAATTTGAGTTCCCAGCCCGTCGCATTACCGTCAACCTTGCGCCGGCCGACCTGCCAAAAGAAGGCGGACGCTACGATCTGCCGATTGCGCTCGGCATTCTGGCCGCCTCAGGCCAACTGCCCAAACAACAGCTGGCAAATTATGTGATTGCCGGTGAACTGGCGCTCACAGGCGCATTACGGCCAATTCGTGGCGCGCTGGCGATGACATATCAACTGCTACAAGACAAAGCGGGCACCAGAGCGGCTATCTTGCCCCAAGAAAGTGCATATGAGGCGAGCCTGGTCGAAGGCTGCACCATTTTTGCGGCAGACAGCCTGCTTGATGTATGCGCGCATTTGTCTGACAAACAATCGTTGCCACAACACCCTTTGGTCACGCCTGCAATAAACACCTTGCTGCCAGATTATCAGGAGGTCAAAGGTCAGCTGCGTGCCAAACGCGCATTGGAGATTGCTGCGGCCGGCCAGCACAGCCTGCTAATGAGCGGCCCACCAGGCACGGGTAAGAGCATGCTGGCGCAACGGTTTGTCGGCATCCTGCCAGAAATGACCACGCAGGAGGCGCTTGAAAGCGCAGCTATTTTGTCACTGACCGGACAGTTTCCAGCAACGAACTGGAAAAAACGCCCCTTTCGGACGCCACACCATACCGCCTCGGCAGTGGCATTGGTCGGCGGAGGCAGCGTGCCACGCCCCGGTGAAATCAGCCTCGCGCATCATGGCGTGCTGTTTTTGGATGAGCTGCCGGAGTTTGACCGCAAGGTGCTGGAAGTATTACGCGAGCCGCTCGAAAATGGCAGCATCACCATTTCACGTGCCGCCAGGCAAGCCACTTTTCCAGCACAATTTCAGTTGATTGCCGCGATGAATCCCTGCCCATGCGGCTATTTCGGGCATTACAACCAGCGCTGCCGCTGCACACCAGAACAAATCTTACGTTACAAAAACAAGCTTTCCGGTCCCTTGCTTGACCGCATTGACATGAATATAGATGTCCCAGCCCTTAAACCAGAGGAGTTGAGCCAGCATCAGCCAAGTGAAAGCAGTGCCAGTATATGCGCCCGCGTGACGCTGGCGAGACGGCGGCAAATGCAACGCCAGCAAAAGCCTAACGCGATGCTAGGCCCGCTGGAGATTGCGGATGTTTGCCAGCTCGGTGAACAAGCTAGCCACCTGTTACAAACTGCCATGCACAAGTTCTCATTATCCGCCCGTAGTTATCACCGCATTCTCAAGGTTGGCAGGACTATCGCTGATCTGGCCGGTGCAGAACACATGAGTGATGCGCACATTGCAGAAGCGTTACAATATCGGCGTTATGACTATTAAGAGGATTACGCCATGCATTTATATGATGTCAGTATCGCGCCATTGTTACGCACCTTGCAGAACTTGAAACACATCCTGCAACAAGGTGAATTGTATGCTGAGCAGAAAAAGGTGGCGCCTGAAGTGCTGCTGAACAGCCGTTTATCTGTCGATATGTATCCGCTCACCAGACAAGTGCAACTGGTCAGCGATATGAGTAAAGGTGCAGGCGCTAGACTGGCCAGATTGGAAATTCCGCAATATGCCGATGATGAAACCAGCTTTGACATGCTGTACGCCAGAATCGATAAAACCATAGATTTTCTGGCACAAATCCAACCAGAACTGCTGGAGGGGGCTGACAGCAAAGAAATCGTGCTGACGATCCGCAAAGTGGACCTGACATTTACCGGGTTGGACTACCTGCAAAAATGGGTCATGCCCAACGTCTATTTTCACACCACCACGGCTTATAACATTTTGCGCCACCTCGGTGTACCGCTTGGCAAAACCGATTATCTCGGCCAAAAACGCTAATCACTCAGGCAGGTTTGCGCCAGTAGCCAGTCGCGCCTGGCTGCGCGTTTAACATGGCCTGCCGACGCAGCGTTTCATAAGCCTCAGCCTCAGAAATACCCTGCTCATGTGCGATACGTGAAGCTTGCTGATTGGCTTGCGTTACCCAGGCCGGATTCTGCTCATAGCCGCGATCTTGCATGCAGCGATCCAGTACGCGCGACTGCCTGGCCGCTTTCTCCAGCTTCTGAAACGGCAAGACTTCAGGCAACCCAGCTGCTGCCTTGCTGGCAATCAGGTCACACTGATTAATCGCCTGCGCAACATCGCTCTGCGGGCTGATGGGCTCAGCCTCCGTCAGTGACTGCCAATACCAGAAACCTGCATAGCATAGCAGCAACAGCCCAAACACAGCGAATATCCTTGCAATCTTCATCAGCCAACCCTCGCTCTAAGTGCTTTTATTGTGCGCCATTTCAGGACAGATGAATAGCAAGGTCACTGTCATCTAAACAATGCATTCACTTCATGAAATCTTCACACAGCCTGGTTAACATAGTTTTAATCGATGGTGATATGGAAAACCGCCATAAACCAGAATGCCCGACTTAAGAATGGACCAAGCATGACGTTAATACAGTTATATATACCAGCAAATAAAGGAAGAATCATGAGCGAATGGCAAGATGAGCCACTGACCTACACCGCCAGCATGCCTGAGCTGATGACTGCACAGGATATTATGTACCTGGCTGAAGATATTGTGGCTGACAATAATATTCAAGCAATCTACAAACCTGCAGAACTCTCCCTGGAAGTGGTATAGCACCAAGCATTGTTGCCCGGCACGCAGCCGTGGCTAATCTGTACCAAATTCACGCACGACCTCTGCAACATCCCCCTCTGGGCACGCGTTTCAGGCATGCCTAGACACACCCCCGGTGTTTGCCTAAAATAAACCTTCGACCATCACCATCACAGGAGGCAACCATGTTTTTAGGCGCGGTAGGCATCTATACCCTGATTGGCGTTGTTGTAGCGATTTGTCTGATTTTGTATGTGTTTGCAAAACGAGTGAAGTAACTCGCTGAGATAAAAAAAGCCCCTTTCGGGGCTTTTTTATTTGCTACTTACTGTATGAGCTCATGCCAGCTTTGCTTGGTGCCATAACTGCCATTGTTCTTCTGCTTGAAAATCTCAGTCGACCTGCTCGTCGCCGAGAGGCCAAACACTTGGTCGTCCAGACTCAGTTGCTGCGGTGTTGGGTCATTACTGCCCGTCACCACCACATGTGGCACGCCATTACCGTCATAAACGATATTGAAGCCCACCGCCGGGGTAGTCATGCGCTCGGAAACGATGCCACTGGTTAGCAAAGAGCCGCCTTTTTTGTAGTTAAAGAAGTTAAACCAGCCATACCCTGCGCCATTACAGGCCTCGCTGCTGGGCACCATGGTTGGCATCATGAGTGCACCATTTAACAACAGTGGATCGAGGTTAACGCGCTCACCCGCCGGGAAATCCAGCACCCAGCCATAGCCGGTATCAAAATTGACCGTCCCACTAGAGGTCACGACACGATCACCACTCAGTGATTGCGTCGTCAGTTGCGCACGCCCGATCGCCGTGGTTTGCCCGTTATCTTTAAACGTGTATGCAGAGTTTTGTGGGGTGTTTGTCAAATCAGCCGGTTCGAGAAACTTCCCTGTCCCCACCATGACCACCTTGTTATTGTCGACCTTACCCAATTCTGGTTGGGTAGTGATTTTTTGCACATTACCGCCACCATCACGTAAGGTCGCAATTTTAGTCACTGCATTGGTGTTGATGTTAAAGCGCCAGATGTTGCCATTTAAATCGCCACCATACACATTCAAGGCCATGTTATTTTCAAACATCTGGTCAGCATAGGCCGAGATTCTTGATAGGCCACTAGGCTCGCCAGCACTGCCTTCACCGGTAGAGAGAGTTTTCAACACGCTGCCGGTATTGGCATCGAGCACATACAGGTAACCGCCGCCATTCCCGGTTGGCGTGTTAGCGACCAATGTACCATCATTCAATTTACGCGCATTGGTGCCATTGTTATAGCCCGAAGTCACCAGCACTACCCAGCGGCCATCCTGCATTTTAGTCACCAGCGGGTTACCAAAGGTATACCCCAGATTACTATTCGCGCCGGTGGTCTGTGCATAAAACTCCCACAGCAACACGGGGCTACCGGGGTTCGTCACATCAATGGCAAAATAGCCACGCCCGCCGCCATTTAACCCAGAAACCAGGATAGTGCGCCAAATAGCGCTATCGCCACTGCAGCCGGAGATACAAACATCGGTGACCACCGGGCTGCCATTCACGTAATTGGTATGGTAATTGGAGCCATACTCTTTATCGGCCAGATTGGCCAGGTTAGCAATCACCGGGGTAGGGATAAATGCCCACAGCTCATTACCGTTATCGGCGTTGAAAGCATGTAACATACCATCATTGGCGCCCACATAGACCGTTCCACTTTGCAAGGCTTTTCTTGATGCCTTATAGGCTTTATAACCGGCATCCAGATAATCCACATTAGAGGCTTTGAAATAAGCGGGGCGTGACTGTGAGATATCCCCCAGCGTTGCTAACCGCTCACGGAACCAGCGATTATCTGCAACCGGATTAGATGAGGTATCTTCGTAAGTCTTATTCCCTCGGAGATAATCCACCAACTTGCCGGCTTTATTAGGTTCAGTCATCCGCAGGTCACTGGCAGGCAAGCCCTGCATCTGGCTCAACGCTTTATACCCATTTTCCAGCGTAGTGCGATGCTGCACAGGTAAGTTATCTGCCGTAAACAATACCATTGCATTATTGGCATTAAAGAATATTTGACGGTTTGCACCCAGCTGATTCTGTAACTTGCCAGTACAACTGCTTGCAATCGCCACATAACACGAGGCAGGCTCACTCATGCCAATGGCAGAACCTAATGCGCCCCCTGCATTCCCGCACGCAGTCTGATCAGAGTTAGTCGTTTTACAATACAGCTTACCGTCCTGGCTAGCCGCCGTTGCAGGTGAGGTACATGTTTCTGCGGCCACATTCTCAACGCACCATACGGCGCTTTCTGACGTTTGCAAAGAGGTCGTGTTGACCGTGCGTGCCTCCAGATTGCCTGTCCACTTCACGGACTGGTAACTGGCCACATACTGGAAGTTATCCCCATTGGTCGGCGCCAGGCTACTGGCGGCAGCGGCGGCACTGGCGCCCTGGATAGACTTGATCTCGGACAAGCCCTTCGCTAATGACTCACGTAACAACTTGGGGTTGCTGGCACTGTAATAGGTGCCGCCTGCGTTTACTGCCGCATGCCATAAGTCATCAATACGGGTGCCATCCTCATTGAGGGTTGGGTCCGGCCAGTTTTTTGCATTGGAAGAAATATCCTTGTAATCGCCGGAGGTCCGCGTTTTGTAGTCCTCGGTGTAAACCAATGTGCCGTCAATGCCCAGGCCCAAGGTCATGGTCACCATATTCTGTTTTGGATAATCATTGGTTGTACCACACACAGAAGAGCCTAAGCCACCGGTACAATTCGAGAACGTATTATCCCGGATATCCGTATCATAAAAATACTTGGCCGTATCCGCCAGCGTGTTGGACTTAGCGCTACTGTCGAACTGTGGCCGTGGACTGCTACCGTCCTGGTCACCGATGGCTGTACTATTGATACGGGTTGGATTGCTACTGTCGTTCCAGTAACCATCCGTGGTCAGCAAGGTGAAATTAGACTGACAGGCATATTGCATCGGGTCATCATTGCCCAATGTTTTTTTACCAGCAAAATGCCGCCCTACGCTGGATAGCGCCGTACGCAACGGGGTGCCGCCACTGGCAGACACCGCAAACAGTTTCTGGTACCAGGATTGCTTCTGGCTAGCATTAAACGGTGCCAGTGCCAGATAGTTGGAACTCGGACTATTAATGGTGACCAAACCAACGCGATAACGGGAATCCAGCGCCTTGAATGCCTGGCTGGCTGCCGTTTTCATCGACTGCATACGTGTACGGTAATACGCCCACCAGTTAGCAAAGTTGGTCATCTCCTCGGTAAGCGTACAAGTAGTGCCGGTACAATCCAACCTATCCAGCCCTTTGGTCGTTTTTCCTGGGGCTGTATAAGGGACATCACTTGAAATCTTGACGTAGACCATGCTGCCGGGAATGTCAGTGGTGGTATTAGTCGTCAGTTGAGCCGTGTAATTGCCACCTGTCATGGTGACTTGAATCGGGGCGGCGGTGTTCACTGGCTCACCAGCAGGCGTAATAATCGTCAGCACATTGCTGCTGATATTGACCGTATTACCGCTCAGGTTGCAATTGCCCGACAGACTGGTACGGCACATATTATTGCGCACCTCACTGGCAAACTGGCTGCTGTTATATGAGTTGTTGACTGAGACGGTAGTGGATAAAAGCTCAATATTATTGATTTTTATGCTTTGTATGGACGCATTATTACTGGTCTTGTTCAGCGTCAGGGTATAGGTGGAGATAGGCCTGCGCAAATTGGTATAGGTATTGCCGTCATTCACGGTACTGCTGGCATTGCGGATCTTCTGGCAATACATGGAGCCGGTCAAACTGCGTCTGGTTGCAGCCGTGCTGGTGTTACACCAGCGGATATTGGACGGATAAATATAGCTTCCCGTTGCCTCTTTCGAGATCACGCAACTGGTCAGGCTAGGCGTGGAGCAGAACTCTCCTGGGATAAACGCATAGTAAGTCGCCATCGAGCGGATATCAGTGGTCCCGTTTTTGCCACCGCCCAGATCATTCACCTCATTCGGCACCGCCGCAAAATTGGTCTGATTGGCCATACTGGCGGCCAGGTAGGTCAACGGCGGGCTATATTGCACCTCTGGATTGTAGTACTGCGTGTTGTAATCCGCATTATCAAACAACCATGGTGAAGAAGAGTTGGACCAGTCAGGCGCATAATCCCAGCCCATACTGCCCGAGTTATCCAGCACAAACATGAGATTTGGTTTGACATCCGAACTGCCGGAGGTTTGCAACGGCATGGTCGCCAGATCCAGAAATTCAGCTTGCACAAGCCCTGGTAGCAATGCGCCCAGCCAGAAAATTTTTTTGATCCAATGTTGGCTTTTCATCGTTCCACCCATTTAGTTGGAGATAAACGTTTGCAAAAAAGTGACGGTGTTTTTGGGTCCTGCGATACGCAAGGTGACCCGATATAACGGTGAATCCGAACTGGCGATACAGCGCTTGAACAGCTCAAGATTTGTAATATTATGAGAGCAGTTTTCGCCATTGCTGGGGGAGCTGGCCATCATGCAACGGGAGGCATCACTTAACGCAGCACCATCAGCAATTTCAGCATCACTGTAATTACACATGCGCTCTACAACATAACGGATTTCATTCCCCTGGCGGTCTACACCGTTGCGGATTTCATCATTACCATCAGTCTGGCTGGGGGCAAGGCTGCTATTGCCGTTATTCCACGCCATCGTCGTCAACTGGTTGCCATCACACACTAGCGCATCGGGCCGGGTATCAAACTGGCTACAATTGGCGTAATACCCCAAGCCAGGATGGTGCGCCGTACTGACCGACAGCGATACGTTTTTAGCAATACTCTGCGCAATGCCTTCCAACGCCACATTTGAGGCCGTACTGGCCGATTGGCGGAACACCATATTGCCTGAAAGCAAGGCATTGGTATCCACACTGCGTATCAGGGCCACCGCCGCAATCGACATTACAGCAAGTGCCAGCAAGGCAAAAAACAGCACTATACCGGTTTGGCGAACCAAAGGCCTGCGTGCCACTCGAGACAATAAAAGGCTATAGCGCATCGCGGTTCCAAATAATGTTTCTGAGCGGGATAGTGGCTTCAAAGCTACGGTAGCGGTAGCGCTGCCAGTTGGGTACGCCACTTAAGTCAACACCGGCAGGATTGGCATCCGCCTGCCAGATGCACACTCTGCTCACGCCTGCTGCGGCACCGTTACATGTCTGGCTCACATTGCTTCTTTGCAAATTGCCGTCCCTGGCGATCACTGCAATGCGGATCGCACGGATACGGTTACGGTCCATGAGCGCCATCGTCGGCCCAAAAGTACCCGTGGCATCAACCCATCGATCAACCCGGTTCAAATAAGCGGCAGCGGTGGTGGTGGTCGCCGTGGGGTCTATGGTCTCGGTAATCCCGTATTGTGCCTGCAAGGCCACAATATCACTGGCGACGGGTACCGCCGCGCTATTCGGAAACGGGTTAGTGCCAGGCGTCCCACCCGTACGCGTGAGCTCTAGCGCTGCATTCACCGTATACTCATACTGATTCCATGCGCCCAGACAGGAAAAGCGTACCCAGTCTGCACCGTTTAAAATGCTCACCGGGCTGGCCGTGGGCGGAGTATTAATCTCAGACAAAGTATTGATCGTGCGGTCAGCACGTAATGATTCCAACCGTCCAAGACTGCAATTCGGATTGGTCGGTGTTTGATGAAACAGCACCACATCATTCTCCTGGCAACCAATCAGGCGTCCATCCAAAGTAGGCGCTGTCATGGTCCCCGTGGCGCGCAAGGATGCACCACCACTGGCCGGGTTGCCATAGCGGATGCGCACAATGTCGCTGCCTGTGCCGCCGTCTACAATCACCACTGGCGACAAGTTAATAATCACTCCGCCCTGGTTAATCGAGGTGTTGATCGGGCACAACAAAGGAGATGGGTCACTACTGTTATACAAAGGCAGGCCATAACCCGCATTCTGCGCGTCGCGCTGCATGTAATACATGGCCAGCACGCCGCTTGATTGCGCATCAGCCCCCCCTGCAATCATGCGTTTGCGAGCTTCGAAGCCACTAAACAGGTTACTGATGGCAAGAGTCGCCACCAGACCAATCAAAATACCCACCAGCAACTCCACCAGGCTCAAGCCCGTCTGGAAACGCTGGCTGCGTAAACGTGAAAACATGCGCATAGATGTATTCATCACGGCATCACATCAAACAAATAACTGGACGCATTGACCTGATGACGGTTACCGCCAGGCACTTGCCAGCCAACTGTCACCGTCACCATGGTGTTGGTCAGTGCCGAGAAAGTCAGCGTACCATTCGGCAACTGGGATTTGATTTTGGTCTTATCCACCTGGGTAATATAGTTTGCCGCATCTCCACCAAAAGCCATCATGTTGGCGATGTGTGTTTGTGCGATCAGTTGTGCCTCCGCGCGGTAGCGATTATCACTGCTGTTCTTAATCATGGCGCTTTGCAAGCCCACCAGTGCCAGCACGCCCATACTAAAAATCACCAGCGCTACCATAGACTCAATCAGCACCGAGCCCTGCTGCAAACGCATGGCAAAAGAACGCTTTTGTCGTGAAAGAATTAACATGCTCTAGGATCCCCTGCACCCGAAACGGCCGGATCACATACCCTGGCATTGCCCCCGGCTGCCAGTAGCACGCGCAAAGCCCTGCGCTCTTCATTCTTGACTTGCGTATTGGTGACATTGACCACCGTCAGCCCCACGGCCGTCGCCGGGTCACGCGTACCAAAACTGCTAAATACCGCAGTATCATTATCTGCCGACACCGCTGTATTTGTAGAAGACCCTTCCGTGGCACTTCTTTGCGTAATCAGCGCCGGACAGCCCGTGACCACAGTGACACAACCAATCTGCCAGGCACTATTGGTTTGCAGGATAAATTTGACCCTGGCATTACGCTTGATCGCCTCCATCCTCGCTTGCTGTAAACCGCTATGGATAGACTCCGCCACCGTACGAATCTGGGCGTTGCCAATCGACGTCTGGAAGGCCGGAATCGCAATGGTAGCCAACGAGATCAACACAGCCATGGCCACCACCAGCTCCACCAATGTAAATCCTTGCTGACGCATCTGTTAGCAAGACCCTGAAGATGAAGTCAGCCAGCAAGAACTGCCCACTGTGCCATCAAACTTGGAGGTTTTGGCATTATCCTGATTGACTGTGAACTCGAAGGCACCCATGTTATTGGAAGTTCGGCCAGTGGCTCGCAAAGTGTAGGTAGTCGCCGACTGGTTATCAATGCTGTAATCGAAAGACTTGGCATCGCTAGGCACACAAACGAACCCCACATAAGTAAAGTTATCCTGAAAGAACTGCTCAGCCTGCACCCGGCAATTAGCCAGATTGGCGGGGGCCTCTGCGGCGTTGCCACTTTTCACATAGTCCTGATACCCTGGCACGGCAATACTGGCCAGTAAGCCAATAATCGCTACCACAATCATCATTTCAATCAGGCTAAAACCATATTGATTTGGGCGCTTCATGATCAAACCCCTTTTAAGATAGCCTTATCATGCAAACAGCAGGCTGCCATGTCCAGCAGCAGCCGACCAGTGGTTGAGATTGCCCGACAAACGGTCAAGTGGCGGCGCAGGCACCATGAGCCACTGGCGGTTTAATGGTAAAATGACGCACTATTTACATTGGACGGTGGATCATGCTTTCCTTCTGGACGAGATTACTGGCTGTTGCCTTATTGTTGGCTCAACTGAGCGCCTGTGGTCTCAAAGGGGATTTGTATATTCCTGAACGCCAATATCCTCAAACTCCTCAACAAGATAAGTCTTCATCGTGACCACGCTTTCAACCCAACCTTTTTCTACTCAACAGGGCTGGCTACATGCTGAACATGTGGCCCTGCGTGAGATCGCCCTGGCACATAAAACGCCTACTTACGTCTATTCGCGTGCAGCATTAACGCAAGCCTTTGAACGCTTTCAGGCTGGCCTGGTTGGCCATGACCATTTGATTTGCTTCGCAGTGAAAGCCAATCCCAGCCTGGCCATTCTGAATCTGTTCGCCAGATTAGGCGCCGGGTTTGATATTGTGTCTGGCGGCGAATTGGCGCGCGTGCTTGCTGCAGGTGGCGACCCGAAAAAAGTCGTGTTCTCAGGGGTAGGGAAATCACATGCTGAAATTAAAGCCGCGCTCGAAGCAGGTATACTGTGCTTTAACGTAGAGTCAGTCAACGAACTGGACCGCATCCAGCAAGTAGCTGCCAGCCTCGGTAAACAAGCCCCGATTTCTCTACGCGTGAATCCCAACGTGGATGCCAAAACGCATCCCTATATTTCTACCGGCCTCAAAAACAACAAGTTTGGCGTGGCGTTTGAAGATGCACTGAACCTGTATGAAAAAGCGGCGCAACTGCCTAACATCGAAGTGCACGGCGTGGATTGCCATATTGGCTCGCAAATTACCGAGCTGTCGCCTTTCCTCGATGCATTGGATAAAGTACTTGGCCTGGTAGACGCATTGGCTGCCAAAGGCATTCATATCCAGCATATAGACGTCGGCGGCGGCGTAGGCATTACCTACAGAGATGAAACCCCGCCAGACTTTGCTGCTTACACGGCTGCTATCTTGCAAAAACTGGCTGGCAGAAACGTAAAAGTGTTGTTCGAGCCAGGCCGCGCACTAGTCGGTAATGCAGGCGTCTTGCTGACCAAGGTGGAATACCTGAAACCGGGCGAATCCAAAAACTTCGCCATCGTTGATGCCGCCATGAACGACCTGATGCGCCCGGCGCTGTATGACGCATTCCACAATATCACCACCATTGCACCATCAACTGTTGAAGCGCAGGTGTATGAAATCGTCGGTCCGGTTTGTGAGAGTGGTGACTTTTTAGGCCATGACCGTAACCTGGCCATTGTCGAGGGTGATTATCTGGCGATTCATTCTGCAGGTGCTTATGGCATGAGCATGTCCAGCAACTACAACACACGTGCGCGTGCCGCCGAAGTGCTGGTGGATGGCGACCAGGTGCATGTGATCCGTGAGCGCGAACAGATTGCCGACCTATTTAAACTGGAACGTACCCTGCCATAAGACACACGGCACCCAATAAAAAACCGAAGCCTGAAGCTTCGGTTTTTTATTTGCAGTACATCCGTTTTAATCAAAAATCACGGTCTTGTTCGCATAGAGCAAAATACGATGCTCAATATGCCAGCGCACAGCTTTGGAGAGCACCACCCGTTCCAGGTCACGGCCTTTCTGGATTAAGTCTTCAACCTGGTCACGGTGAGAAATCCGCGCCAGATCCTGCTCGATAATCGGGCCTTCATCCAGCACTTCAGTGACATAGTGGCTGGTGGCACCAATCAACTTCACACCACGCTCAAAGGCACGGTGGTAAGGGCGCGCGCCGATAAAAGCTGGCAGGAATGAGTGGTGAATATTGATGATTTTTTGCGGATAACGCGCGACAAAATCCGGTGACAAAATCTGCATATAGCGTGCCAGCACGATCAAATCGATGCCATATTGATCAAACAGCGCAAATTGCTGAGCCTCAACCTCGGCTTTGGTTTCCTTACTCATCGGCAGATAGTGGAAATCAATGCCGTAAAACTGTGCCAGTTTCTCGGTGTCTCTATGGTTGCTGATAATCAAGGGAATATCGCAAGCCAGCTCGCCACTATGGTGGCGGTGCAGCAAATCAACCAGGCAGTGGTCATATTGCGACACCATGATCGCCGTACGTGTTTTTTGCTCGGACAGTTTGAGCTGCCAGGTCATGTCAAAACGCTGGGCAATCGGGCCAAACGCCTGCTCAAAGTCAGCCACGGCGACATTAAAATTGGTCAGGTCCCATTCCACACGCATCAAAAACAGATTATTTTCCGCATCCTGATGCTGGTCTGCGTGTAAAATATTGGCATTGTGCTCATACAAAAATTGCGCAATCGCCGCCACAATCCCTTTGGTATCCGGGCAGGTAATCAGCAAGGTAGCAGTGTTTTTCATAACATGGGCTTCAACGAGCAACAAAAATGCAGATTATACCTGATGCCTGCCAGACCTTGTGGTTGACCTTGGTATTGGCAGGCGCAGAATGCAGCATCCTATGACGGAATTCATTATGCAAACAGAAGTGACACCCAATATTGTACTGGCTAATCCGCGCGGCTTTTGCGCCGGGGTAGACCGTGCCATCATCATTGTCGAGCAGGCGCTGGAAAAATTCGGCGCACCGATCTATGTACGCAATGAAGTGGTGCACAACAAATTTGTCGTTGGCCAATTGCGTGACAAAGGCGCAATTTTTGTCGATGAGCTGGAAAAAATTCCGGCAGGCAGCATCGTCATTTTCAGCGCACATGGCGTGTCCAAAGCCGTGCGCGCAGAGGCAGAGTCACGCGGCCTGACGGCATTTGACGCCACCTGTCCTCTGGTGACCAAGGTGCATATTGAAGTGGCCAAGATGCGCAAAGAGGGCATGGAAATCATCATGATTGGCCACAAGGGCCATCCAGAAGTAGAAGGCACCATGGGTCAGTCTGAAGCAGGCATGCACCTGGTGGAAACACCAGAGGATGTGGCGGCACTGCAAGTGACAGACCCGGACAAACTGGCCTATGTGACGCAAACCACATTGTCCGTCGATGATGCTACGCAGGTGATCAATGCCTTGAAAGTGCGCTTTCCAACGATTAAAGCACCCAAGAGCGATGACATTTGCTATGCCACGCAAAACCGGCAAGACGCAGTCAAAGTCATGGCCAAAGACTGTGACCTGGTGATTATTGTCGGCTCGCCCAATAGCTCAAACTCGAATCGTTTACGTGAAGTCGCGAAAAACCAGGGCGTAGAAGCCTATATGGTCGACAACGCCAGCCATTTGCAAGCCGCATGGTTACAAGGCAAACGTAAGATCGGTATCTCGGCGGGCGCTTCTGCGCCAGAAGTGCTGGTGAAGGAAGTCATTGCTGCGTTGCAAAACATGGGCGCAGCCCACGTTGAAGAACTACAAGGCGTGGTTGAAAACGTCGTTTTCCAGTTGCCAAAAAACCTGGTCAACGCCGAAAAGCGCAATCAGACTTAATCAAGCGGATTTCATCAAACACCATTCTGGGCAAAAAAAACCCAAGCTCGAAAGCTTGGGGCAAGCAATATCCTCGGGAAAGGATAATCGGGGAACGATTGCTCATTGTTGTGGTTATATGCAGTTTGCTTCAATACCTATCAATTTGGAGATTGCACTTTGGAGGTTGCAAGGTCGCCCAACCTGCAAGCTGAGTGACTATCTCTCTAACTGCATATAACGTGCCAACTCCCCGAAAACCACAAACCATTGATTATTAATCAATTAATTTTTTCATAGATTGAACTGCAATCGCAGTCGGCTGAAATAAACCACCATATTGGTTTTCTAAAACCAGATCATCCATTACGATTTACGACGGCGTACATCTGAGAACAACGGGAACAACAAGGGCAGCAATAACAATGTGAACAAGGTGGCGGTAATCAACCCACCCACAATTACCACCGCAAAAGGCCGCTGCGTTTCGGAACCAATGCCATGCGAAAGTGCCGCAGGCATCAGGCCAAGCCCGGCCATCAGCGCCGTCATTAAAATGGGGCGTAATCTTGCCACCGCACCGTCGATCACAGACTCAGTCACGCTGCGTCCTTCACGCATCAGGTTTTTGATCTGCTCGACCATAATCACACCGTTTTGCACCGAGATGCCTGCCAGTGCAATAAAACCAACCGCCGCAGACACAGACAGGTGCAAACCTGAGACCGCCAAACCTGCCAGACCACCTACCAGCGTAAACGGAATCATCAGCAATACCAGCAAGGCATTTTTCACCGACTTAAACGCCCAGAACAGCAATACAAAAATCAGTAATACCGACAACGGCACAATGACCATCAGTCGCTTCATCGCGCGCTGCTGGTTCTCAAACTGGCCGCCCCAGGTCATGGTGTAACCCGGCGGCAACTTGACTTGCGCCTTAACTGTCTGCATCGCCTCTTTCACAAAGCTGCCCTGGTCCCTATCCGTAATATTGGCCTTGATCGACACAATGCGCGCACCCGCTTCACGACTCACCCGCGACGCCCCTTGCTTGATCGTCACCTCGGCCACCTCGCTCAAAGGAATACTGCCGCCACCATTAGGCAAGGCAATCGGCAATTCATCAATGTCATCGACAGAATCCCGGAATGGCCGGTCTAAGCGCAATGTGACGTCAAAATGGCGGTCACCATCATAAAAAGTATTGGCCGGATTGCCTGCCAATGCCGTTTGCACCGTATTGTTCACATCGCCAACCATCAAGCCATAGCGCGACAACTGATTGCGATTCAGGGTAATGTCGAGCTCAGAGTTGCCGGAAATACGCACCGCTGCGACATCGGTTGCGCCGCGTACCGTATTCATGGCATCAACCACTTCTCCAGCCTTTTGTTCAAGAATCGCCAAATCCGGCCCAAAAATCTTCACGGCGATCTCACCTTTTACCCCGGACAATGCTTCTTCCACACTGTCCTGAATCACTTGGGAAAAGTTGGTAGGCACACCAGGAATCTCATGAATGCGGCGCGACATGTCTTTAATCAGCGCTTCTTTATCGGCAAACTTCCATTCGCTATGTGGTTTAAGGTCGGCGAGGATTTCCATATGGTATGGTCCCTTAGGGTCTGTGCCATCATCCGGGCGTCCGACATGCGCAACCACTAACCGCACTTCCTGGTAACTATTGAGAATGTGCCTGATTTCACGCTCAACGTCCTTGGTTTTTTCCAGGCTGGCCGAAGGGGGCAGGTCAACCGTGAGCCAGATATTGCCTTCATCCAGCTTGGGTAAGAACTCCGAGCCCAGCATAGGCGCAGATACCACCGATACCACCAATATCGCGACTGAAGCAATCACGACCAGCGCCCGGGATTGGCTACTTTTGAGCAGGATATTGCGATAAGTCTCCTGCAACCTGTGCATCCAGCCGCTGTGTTTTTCCGCCATGTCTTCGCGACTCATGGTGTATGACAGTAAGGCTGGCACCAGGGTTAAGGTCAGGATAATGGCACCCAGTAAGGCAAAGCTAAGCGTAAACGCCATGGGAGAAAAGATTTTGCCCTCTACCCGCTGGAAGGTAAAAATAGGCAGAAACGCGGTAATGATGATGGCCTTGGAGAACAGGATGGGATGTCCCATATCAATGGCCGTACTTTTCAAGGTTTGCATGCGCCAGGCCAGGCCGGTATGCGTCGGATTTTTATCAACCTCTGCCACTGCCAGACGCACCATCAATGCTTCGACCAGCACGACCGCACTGTCGATAATAATGCCGAAATCCACCGCCCCCAGTGAAATCAAGTTAGCAGACACACCGCGCAAATCCATCACAATAAAGGCAAACAGCAATGACAACGGAATCACCGAGGCCACAATCAGCGCCGCACGCCAGTTACGCAGAAACACCACCAGAATCGTCACCACCAGCAAGGCGCCGACAATCAGGTTTTCTGACACCGTATGTACCGTATGTTGTACCAGGCCGGTGCGGTCATAGAATGGCACCACTTTCACCCCGGCCGGCAGTGACTCATTGACCACTTCCACCTTGGCACGCAAAGCCTCAATCACTTTGGCCGCATTTTGGCCTTTGGTCATCAGCACGATGCCTTCAATGATGTCATCCTGCTGGTTAAACGACACAATGCCAGAACGCGGCCGGTCACCAATCACCACCTGGCCGAGATCACTCACCAGGATGGGTTTACCGTCACGTGTGTCTACCACCGATTGCGCAATATCATCCAGGCTGTGAAACAGGCCGATGCCACGCACCACCAGCGATTCATCACCCCGATGCATCAAGCCACCACCAACGTTGCTGCTGTTGTTGCCTACGGCCTGATTAACCTGGTCAATGCTGACGGCAAACTTTTTCAGACGATAAGGGTCCAGCTTGATTTGATACTCTTTGACCGTACCGCCAAAGCTGGTGATATCTGCCACGCCAGGCACCATGCGCAGTTGCGGAATAATTTTCCAGTCCTGGATCGCGCGCACTTCACGTTGCGGCATGTCTTTGGGTGCTTCCACCAGGTAGCGGTAGACTTCACCCACCGCCGTCGTCAACGGCGCCAGAGTGGGCTGTAAGCCTGTCGGCAGACTCACGCCCTGCAAACGCTCCAGCACTTGTTGCCGGGCAAAATAATCTTCGGTGCGTTCGGCAAACGTCAAGGTGACAACCGACAGACCCGTGATAGACACCGAGCGGATTTGTGCCAGGCCCGGCACCCCGCTCATACCATGCTCTATGGGTAAGGAAACCACCCGCTCCACCTCTTCGGGCGCCATGCCGGGGGATTGCGTGACAATGATGACATGCACATCCTCTACATCCGGGAACGCTTCAATCGGTAGATTCTGGACGGCAACCCAGCCAAAAATAGTCAGCACCACCGCGCCGATCAGCAGGAAGACGCGTTGTTGCAGCGAGAAAGTGATCAAGCCTTTTAACATGCTTTATTTACTCACTGATAAATCAGAGTTCAATAAAATCGCACCACCGACCACCACGCGCTCACCCGGCTTCAAGCCGTCTTTTACCGTGGCATATTCCCGACGTTGCAGGTCGAGTGTGACTTTGCGTTTTTTAAAATGCAAAGGGCGCTCTTCAACAAACACATAGCTATACAGGCCTTCTGTAATCAGCGCGCTATTAGGCAAGCGAATCACCCGGTGCTGGCTGTTATCCAATGGCGTGATGCGTGCATACATTTCCGGCTTCAGTTTGCCATTGCTCTCCACCACACAACGCACGGGGATACGGCGCGTGGTCGGATCGACCATGACGCCTATGGTTTTGACCTCGCCACTAAACACCTCATCAGGATAGGCATCGACTTCTACGCTCAGTTTCTGCCCTTGCGAGATTCTGCTTAAGTCGCGCTCTGGCAAATCAATGCTGGCCCATAAACGACCAGGGTCGGTGACAATAAACAAAGGCTCTGCAGCATCTGGCCGCACCTCACTGCCAGGATTGATTTTGCGATCAACCACCACGCCTGCAATCGGTGAACGTAATGCGTAATTATCATTGGCAGCCGTTGAAACCCCGAGATTTTTCAGTCGGGCCGTTGCACGCGCCGACTCTGCGCGGGAAGTTGCCCAATCGGCTTGCGCCACTTCCACCTCTTTCTTCGCCAACACGCCACCTTCAACCAGCATCCGGCTACGCTCCAATGCCTGCTGCTTCAGCTGCATGTCTGCCTGCGCTTTGCGCACATCGGCCACGGCACCACCCACGTCTGGTGAGTCCATCACCAGCAAGGTCTGCCCGGCTTTCACGCTGTCGCCCACCTGCGCCTTGATGGTCAGCGCCCGTCCGGCCACTGGCGAAAAGATACGCGCCGTCCTGTTTTCATCCAATACAATCTTGCCATTCAACGGCTCGGTGACTGGCACCGGAATTTCTGTCACCGGCTCGACCTTTAAGCTGGTCAGTTGTGGCGATCCTGCGGTCAATACGATTTCATTGGCATCGCGTGTGTTGCCAGTACTTTTGTCTGCCGCACTGGCCAGACTGAAAAACATTACTCCAGCCAGCATGACCATTAAAAAATAGCCGCTGCTTGGCATGGCCCGCATGAATATTTGCTTAGAGTTAGGCGTGGTCATAGTGTTTTAGTCTTGATAAGTAAAAGCCTGGCGGGTGGCGGCCAGCCAGGCAGACAGTGATTTGGCATAATCCGCTTTTACACTGGCGGCTTCCAGTTGCAGGGCACGTAAAATACGTCTGGCATCCAGCAGGTCCATCACACTCATGGCACCATGCCGATAAGCAAATTCGGCAGCATCGGCCGCTGTTTGCGCTTCGCTCAGAATACTCTGGTCAAAACGACGGTTTTTATCCACTGCTGCCTGTAAATCTGCTTTGGCACGACGCATTTCAGCCACGGCTGCTGCCCTGACTTGCTCTTTGGCTTCCATGGCAGTGGTGTAATCCACTTCGGCCCGCGCCGCTTCGCCTTCATATTGATAATTGGTAAATAGCGGAATACTGACAGAGGCGCCCACTGTATCCGGCGCAGAGCCAGGCTCCTGGCCCGGGAAGTGTTGATAAGCCAGCGACCAGGTCAGGTCCCTGGTTTTGAGGGATTCGGCCAGTTTTCTGGCCTGCTGCGCCTGCTCCATCCGCGCCTCAGCGGCTTGTACATCTGAACGTTGCGGTAGCCAGTTGCTTTCCGTTCCTGCCAGCTGGTCTGAAACCAAGCTGGGCCAAGGGTCAGATACATAGAGTCTGGCAGCATCCTGATCTTTACCCAGCAAATAGGCTAACAAGGCCTGTGCTTTTTGCAAGGTGGCCTCTGCCTGCCGCAAATCATTGCTGGCGCGCAGTGCGTCTACCCGAATGCGTGCCACATCCGCAGAAGCCACATCGCCCGCTTTCAGCCGCAGTTGCGCCGCCTGCAAGGTTTTGTCATAAGAGCTGACATTCGCCTGCTGTATCAGCAACGTGTCTTGCGCCAGTTTGAGATCAAAATAAGCAGTGGCCATCGCCAAGGCTTGCTGGCGATAAGTTTCTTTGAAATCGAAGCCGGAAGCCTTCACCGCACTTTCGGCCACGGCAGTACGTAGCTCGCGCTTGTTTCCACGCTCGTACAACTGACTGACTTGCAACGCGGAGTTATAGGTTTTGTCCCACAGGCCGTTGGAACCGTTCTGGTTCATATTACCCTGGCCACGATTGACGTTAACACTGGAGAGTCCTAGCGACAGGACCGGGTTAGGCCGTTGTCCTGCGATCAGGGTATCCGCCTCGGCGCCCTCAACTGCGCGCTTGGCTGCCAGCAACTCGCGGTTTCCGCCTGCAAACAGTTGCTCCGCCTGCCGCAAAGACAATTGATTTAGTACGATAGGATCTGCAATACCAGTAGATGCGGCATCAGCAGCCAGTAAACACCGCGCACTCACTATCAGCATGATACATGCCCAGCCTAGCTGACGCCTCAACATTGATCATTCCCTATTTTTAGATACTTTATTTTTTGATCATAATACTCAGAACGGCTTACGACAATCTTTCACTACACGAAATAAGCACTTTCAGTATTAGATGCCATCATGGACAATATAACGGCGTTTATAGACAATACTTGCATGACACAACATTACAAGACCCCGATTTCTGCCCTGATTCTGATCCATACGCCCGATTTGCAGGTGTTATTGCTGGAGCGCGCTGACAAAGCAGGTTTCTGGCAATCGGTTACTGGCAGTATAGAAGTGGGCGAAACACCCTACCAGGCAGCCATCCGCGAAGTGAAAGAAGAAACCGGGCTGGATGCACTGGCTTATAATTTTCAAGATTGGCAGGCTAGCAATAGCTATGAAATCTATCCGCACTGGCGCCACCGCTACGCGCCTGGCGTCACCGAAAACACCGAACACCTGTTTGGATTATGCCTGCCATCCGCCATGGCAGTCACACTGGCGCCAGACGAGCATACACGCTATGAATGGCTGGATTGGCGCGAAGCAGCAAAGAAAGTATTCAGCTGGACCAATGTCGATGCCTTGCGGCGCTTGGGCGAGAAACATAATCTGGTTTTATCAGGCACTAATATGATTGGGATTCAGTCTAATCAGCTGTAAAATAACGTTTTTCGTACCGGGCCTGGCCCATACACTTAAAGCATGCAAACAGCCACCATCCAATTTGATAAATTCCAAGCGGCCAAAGACGATGATTGTCAGGCGCGTATCCTTGCAGCCCGCGAAAAGCTAGGCAAACGCCTGGTGATTCTGGGCCACCACTACCAGCATGAAAGCGTCTATCGCCATGCCGATTACTCTGGTGACTCCTTAAAACTGTCCAAATATTGCGACAGCCTGGATGCAGAGTTCATCGTCTTCCTTGGTGTGCATTTTATGGCCGAGGTCGCTGATATTTTGAGTCGCCCCGAGCAGATTGTCGTACTACCCGACCTCGCCGCTGGTTGTTCCATGGCAGACATGGCCAACCTGGCCAAGGTCGAACGCAGCTACCGCGAGCTAAGTAAAGTGCTCAACTTTGATGAAACCATCACGCCGGTCACCTACATCAACTCCGCCGCGGATTTAAAAGCATTTTGTGGTGAGCATGGTGGCATCGTCTGTACCAGCACTAACGCGCCGAAAATCCTCGAATGGGGCTTTAGCCAACGCGAAAAAATCCTGTTTTTCCCCGACCAGCACCTGGGTCGCTGGAGCGGTTACAAAATGGGCATTCCACTGGAGCAAATGCCGGTGTGGGACCCTGACCTGCCAATGGGTGGTTTGACTGAACAACAAATCAAGGATGCCAAAATCCTGTTGTGGAAAGGTCATTGCTCGGTACACCAGATGTTCCGCAAACAGAATATCGACCAGTTCCGTGCCCAGCACCCGGATGGTAAAGTGATTTCGCACCCGGAAACCGCGTTTGAAGTCTGCATCAACTCAGACTATGTCGGTTCTACCGAATATATCCTGCGCACCGTGAGTGAAGCTGAGCCCGGCACCAAATGGCTGGTCGGCACTGAGCTCAACCTGGTCACCCGCCTGGCTGAAGAAATGAAACCGCAAAACAAACTGGTGCAGTTTATGAGCCACGTCGTCTGCGAATGCTCGACCATGGCGCGTATCGACCCGCAACATCTGGCCTGGTGCCTGGAAAACCTGGCCGAAGGCAATGTGGTTAACCAGATCAAAGTGCCTGAGCATGAAGCCAAACTGGCTAAACTCACCCTGGACAGAATGCTGGCAGTTTCCTGATGAGTCAGTGCCCACTTTGCCTGCCAACATCGCAGGACTTACTGTGGCAAGATGACTTTTGCCGAGTCGTGCTGTTACACGATGCCTATTACCCGGCGTATTGCCGTGTCGAGTTGCTGGCCCATGTAAAAGAAATGACTGACCTGCTGCCAGCCGACCGCGCCCGCACCATGAAAGTGGTGTTTGCGGTGGAAACTGCCGTGCGTGAAGTGATACAGCCGGACAAAATAAACCTGGCAAGTTTGGGCAATAAGACGCCGCATATGCATTGGCATGTATTGCCGAGATTTGAGAGTGACAAACATTTCCCAAATAGCCACTGGGGAGAGCCTGTGCGGGACTCCGAGGTGCAGCCACTTAGTACCGCGATTAGAGATCAGTTACAAAAAATAGTGGCTGAGCGTGTGGAATGTGCGCTGAAGTCATAATCTATTGAGTCTCAAATTCTGTTTTTAACTCGATAAATTTATTTCGCCTGTGGGCGAGTCACTTTCTGGTGCTTGCCCCCCAGAAAGTAACCAAAGAGGAGGGCACCCAGCCATCACGGCCTTCGGCTTCCTTGCGTTGCTCAACAAAATAAGACGGTCACGAAACTCATCCTAGCGGGCTGCACACTACGCAGCCCACCGCGGGATTCGGACAGTCGCTCCCTCTACTCTTATTTTGTCTCCGCTACTCAGCGTGATGGAATGGGATTTATCTCGCCAAACTCACATTGTAGAAGTTTGATCGGTTCAAAAAACAGATTGGTTTGTTAGAGCACTAATAGTGGCGCTCATTAGGTGTTCGGGGTCCCCATCTGCCGCGCCGAGCAACGCAGGATTGACGGGAGTAGTCGGCAAGCAACTGTTTGAGCTCCGCAGGAGCGAGTTTTTGATTGCCGCCCGGCAAACCGAGTAGCGCAAGGAAGAAGCGGAAGCTGGGGTGCACTTTCTTTTGGTTACTTGTTCTTTGTGCAAGCAAAGAAAAGTAACTCGCCGAGAGGGCGAAAAGCAGCTTATCAATCCACCCGCCAAAGAATTACCTTCCCTCCGAGATCCCACCCATAAATAAAAAACCAGGCGCACCTCTCAGCACGCCTGGTTTTAAGCTAACCTGCAAGTGAATAGGGACTAAACGTGCTTCCGCGCCAATCTCCCCAAACCCCGCAACCACCCCAACAAATCATCCACATAGGTATACAACACCGGAATCACCACCAGACTGAGCAAGGTTGAGGTAATCAACCCGCCAATCACCGTAATCGCCATCGGCGAGCGGAAACTCGGGTCTGCACTCCAACCCAGCGCAATCGGCATCATACCGGCCGCCATGGCAATCGTCGTCATGATAATCGGCCGTGCACGTTTATGGCAGCCGTCGATAATGGCGTCAAATCGACTCAACTTGCGCTCTTTTCGCGCCATGATGGTGTATTCCACCAGCAAAATAGAGTTTTTGGTGACGACGCCCATGAGCATCAACAAGCCAATCACGCTCGGCATAGAGAAGCTGTTATGTGTCACCAGCAGGGCGAAAAAGGCGCCACCCAATGACAACGGCAATGCACCCAGAATGGTCACCGGCTGTAAGAAATCGCCAAACAGCAGCACCAGCACCACATAGATGCACATCACGCCAATAATCATAGCGCCGCCAAAGCTGCTGAAGAGTTCATTCATGCGCTTGGCATCGCCCGCTTCGAGTTGTTTCACACTCGGCGGCAGGTTCTGCATGGCAGGCAGTTGCTGCACTTCGCGCAACACTTCACCAATCTGGCGTTTATTCAGCTCAATATCAAAGGTGACATTACGCATGCGGTCCATACGGTCAATTTGCTGTGGGCCGCTGCCCATGCGCACAGTCGCCACGGTTTCCAGACTGACGCTGCCATTACGCGACGGCACGCGTAGCTGTGCGATTTCTTGCAGACTGCTACGCACGCTAGGACCTAAGCGCACGCGGATTGGCACCTGGCGCTGCGGTAAATTCAACTTGGGCATGGTATTGGTGAAGTCGCCCGATGTTGCTACGCGTATCACTTGAGCAATAGACTCCACAGTGACGCCTAACTCAGCTGCTTTGTCGACATCGGGAATAATCTGCACCTCTGGCCGCTGCAAACTGGCACTGGAAGTAATATTGCCAACACCATTCAAAGTGCGCAATTGCTGCTGTAACTGCTGGCTGGCACTGGTCAGGGCATTGGCGTCGTCACTGGCCAGCGTAATTTGCAGCTTCTCGCCGGACTCGCCTATGCCTACGGTCACCCGTGCGCCTGGCAGGCTTTTCAGCCGCTCACGCAAGTCCGCTTCAATTTCAGATTGCTTTTGTTTACGTTCACTACGATCCGTCAGGCTGATCACCAGGCTGCCCTTACGCACATCAGTCGTATTTTGCGAAGCATTCGGCCCGCCACCGCCGGTGCTGGCAGAACCTGCCGCACTAAACACGGCCTTCACTTCTGGATGCTGCTTGACGATGTGTTCGGCCATCTGCACCACCTGCCGCGTTTGCGCCAGAGGCGTGCCCGGTTGCAACTCAATATTGACCTTGGTCTGGCTGCTGTCAGAAGAAGGCACGAAGCCCTTAGGCAGCAAAGGCATCAGGCTCAGTGAGCCGACAATAAACAGCACAAAGCCTGCCACGACAGTTTTGCGGTGCTGCAAACACCAGCCCACCCAACGCAAATACACGCGCATGGACGAAGAGTCTTCTTCCTCTTTAGCTGCATGCGGCTTGAGCAGATACGCAGACATCATGGGCGTTAACAACCGCGCCACCACCAATGAGCCAAGAATGGCGATGGCCGCCGTGATACCAAACTGCTTGAAAAACTTGCCAGGAATACCGCCCATAAACGCCGTTGGCAGGAAAATCGCCACCAGCGTAAACGTGGTTGCAATCACGGCAAAGCCAATTTCATCGGCGGCTTCCATCGCCGCCTGATACGGCGTTTTACCCATGCGCAAGTGGCGCACAATATTTTCAATCTCCACAATGGCGTCATCGACCAAAATCCCGACCACCAGGGCCATCGCCAGCAAGGTCAACACATTGAGCGAAAAGCCCAAATATTGCATAAACGCAAACGTAGGAATCATAGACAGCGGCAAGGCCACGGCGGCAATAATCGTGGCGCGCCAATCGCGCAAGAACCACCAGACCACCAGGATGGCCAGCAGCGCACCTTCATACAGCAGGTGCATGGAGCCTTCGTAGTTGTCTTCTACCGGCTTCACCATGTTAAACGCTTCGATAATCTTCACCTGCGGATGCAGTTGCTCAAACTTCTCCAGCGCCGCGCGTACATCTTTGGCCACCGTAACTTCACTGGTGCCTTTGCTGCGCGTAATTTCAAAGCGAATGACCGGTTTGCCATCATAACTGGCATAGGTGGTGCGCTCGGCATAGGTATCAAGCACCTCGGCTACTTGCGACAACTTGATATGGCGGCCATCACCAAGCGGAATATCCAGATGGCGCACCTCGTCTGCACTGTGGAGCGCGCCCAATGTACGCACCGACTGGATATTGTCACCAATATCGCCGCGCCCGCCAGAAGCATCTTGCTGCACACGCTTGAGTTGTACCGACACATCGCTGACATCCACATCCAACCCTGCCATCAAGGTAGGGTCGAGATTCACCTGTACCTCGCGGTCTACGCCACCGGTACGCGTAATCTTGCCCACGCCGTTCACCGCCAGCATGGCTTTGCTGACTTCATTGTCAACAAACCACGACAGCTCGCCTTCGTCCATATTCTCGGCCGAAGCGACAAAGGTCAGGATGGCATTACCTGAAGTCGTCACCTTGGACACGGTCGGCGTTGTCACCGCAGCAGGCAATTCTGAGCGCGCGCTATCGACCGCATTACGCACCAGGTTGAGCGCCTCTTCACTTTTAGTATCAATGGTGAATTGCACCGCGATGCTGACACTGCCATCGGTGATGGTGGTGGTCATGTGCTCAATACCACCGATGGTCGCAATCTTGTCTTCGATCTTGCGTGCCACTTCAGTCTCAAGTTGCGGTGGCGCAGCGCCCTCCAGCGTCGCACCCACGGTGATCACGGGCAACTCAATATCAGGAAAGTTTTGTTTGCCTAACTGGTTAAGTGATTTGAGGCCAAGAAAGCTCAGCACCACAAATAGCAAAATGGCCGGTACCGGGTTACGGATAGACCAGGCAGAAAAATTCATACTTAAGCCCCGCGCTTGGTCGTGGTGATGACTTTGACCGTATCACCATCATTTAAAAAGGCACCGCCACTCAATACCAGTGACGCCTCGGCAGTCACGCCACTCAGCAACTCAACCTGCTCGCCACGGGTGCGGCCGGTTTGCACCTTGCGCTGAATCACTTTGCGCAAACCCTGCGCATCGGCAGCCGTTAATTCAAATACATAGGCAAACCCATCGCGGTAAGTCACCGCCCCCAATGGCACAGCCATGCCCTGCTGCTGGCCAATATCGACCTGACCTTGCACATACATGCCAGGTTTGGCGCTGTCTTTAGGAATGTCCACATACACCAGCGCATTGCGCGTATTGCTATCGACTGTGGGCGAAATCAGGCGGACCTTACCTGTCACCGTTTTACCGCCCGACAAATTCAGACGTACCGCCTGACCTGCATGCAAGGCCGTTTGCTGATCGGCATTCACTTCGCCCCGCCACTCAATACGGCCCTGGCGCACCAGCCGGAACAATTCGGTGCCCGCAGACACCACATTGCCCAGATTGGCAGAACGGGATGAAATCACGCCATCGTCCGGCGCCACCACTTTGGTTTGCCTCAGGCGGATTTTCTGGTTTTCCAGCTCAGCCTCGGACAAGGCCAGATTCGCGCGTGCCGTTTGTTCGGCAATCATATATTCATTAATTTTTTGTGCCGATAATGCCCCGCTGTCTTTGATTTCACGCGCACGATCCGCATTGCTTTTAGCCTCAGCCAGCGCTGCTTTATCTTTTTCCACCGTGGCCAGTTGCTTTTGCAAATCAGCTTTCACGGTCTCATCAGCCAACAAGACCAGCGATTGCCCCTTGCTGACCTGCGCACCCACGTCAGACAACACTTGCTGAATACGCAAGCCAGCGATTTCTGCACTGACGAGCGCCTCCTGCCATGGATAAATACTGCCATTGAGTACCAATGTCATCGGCCATTGCACAATCGCTGGACGCGTCAGTTCCACACTCAGTGCAGCTTTGGTGGCCTGGCCATACTCAGCCGGTTGATTGGCAGCCGTACTGCCTGGCTGTCGGTTACCGCGTTTTTCGGCCAGCTCCGCTTGATGTAAGGGATGCTGCCAGAACCACACGCTAATGCCAACCAGCAACGCTGAAATGATTAGAAACTTGGTTTTTTTTGTCAGTTTATTTGCCATGATGCTTACCTTTTCTCCATGGGTTTCAGTGGAGGTTTAACTGTTTTTTGTGTTTCCAGCCAATCGCCGCCAAAGGCTTTATACAAGGCGATCCACTGTAATACCCGATTCTTTTGCTGCGTAATCACATTGAGTTCAGCGTTGATTTTTTGGCGCCGCGCATCTTCCAGCGACAGCAAATCCAGGCCGCCAGACTTCCAGTTGATTTCAGCCGCTTTAAAATATTGCTGATATTGCTGCGCACTGGCTTGCTCAGACTGCGCTCGTCGCGTTGCACTATCCAGATTGACCAGCGCTTGCTCGACCTCTTTCACGGCACTGCGCACATCCTGTTTGTAGGTTGCCAGCAAACTGTCGAAATTGGCACGCGCTTCAGCCAGGTCTGCACGTAACGTACCGCCGTCAAAAATCGGCAATTTAAGCGTCGGGCCATAAGACCATGAATCCGTCCGCGTGACCGTGCCGTTAAAATTCGTCCGGCGGTAACCAATAGAGCCTGTCAGACTCAAGCTTGGATACATTTGTGCCTTAGAGACGCCAATATTGGCGCTAGCTTCAGCCAGGTTGCGCTCGTCAATCGCCAAGTCCGGGCGACGGGTCAGCAGATTTGCTGGTAACGCGCTCACATCAAACATCGCTGGCTCCGGCATCCCTTTGCCTTTAGCGAGTAAATCGCGCAAGGCAGGTTCTGGCAGATTAGTGAGCTCAACCAATGCTTTGATTAGACCATCACATTCCGCTTGTTGGCCATCCAGCGTCGACTCGCTGGCGCGCGTAGCCGCCTCTGCCAGCGCCAGGTCAGACGGGGCAGAAAAGCCTGCCTTGGCTGAAATGCCTGTCAAACGCGCGGTCTCATAACGTGAATCATAAGCCTGCTGCAACGCCTGCACTGAGGCCTGGCAAGCACGATAATTGACATAGTTATTGGCGACTTCCGCCGCCAAGGTCAGGCGTGCATCGTGCCAGGCAATTTTTTTCGACTCGAGTTGCGCTTTGGCCGCCTGTTTTGCCGCTTTCACTTTACCAAACAGGTCGATCTCCCAACTGGCATCCAGCGACACGGAATCGATTTCTATGGTGCTGGAGGGAAAAGCGGCGTTACCGCCACCACCTTTGCTCTTGGTGACGCTGCCGGTGCTGGTTAAATCCGGAATACCTTGCGCACGTGCCGACAGTACGTTGGCGCGCGCCACACGGATATTGGCCAGCGCGATCTCCAGCGAAGGACTTTCTTTTTGCGCCTCACCTAGTAGCTGGTTGAGCACCGGGTCGTTGAATTGTGCCCACCAGTCTGTTAATGCAGCCACGCTGCCGCTGTGCGGCAAAGGCGCCTGCCACTGCTCGGCAGTGACTGGTTTGGGGCGAATATATTCGTCAATCACCGAACAACTCGCCAGCGGCAAACACAGCAACAGCCAATACCAGTGTTTATGACGCTGCATGACCCGGCTCCATTCCCTCTAATCCACGTAAAAATAAATTCACCACAAATGCCAGATGCGCTTCTGCATCCCAGTCTGGTTCCAGCACACCAAACAACGCTTTGGTTCGCGGCGCTGCAATGAGCAACTCACAATATGACTCCGCCGCTCGCATAAAATCCTGGGCGGGTAACTCACCGCGTGCCGCGTAAAAACGGAACACATCCGCCAGCATCTGATGGATGCGCTGCGGCCCGACTGTTTTCATCGCACGTGACAATTCAGGAATATGCGCCGCCTCGGCAATCCCGATACGGAAAAATGACAGCATGCGCGGCTCCATCACGCGGTTGAGCGCAAAGCGGCCAATATCGGTCAGTACCTGCTGCAATGACTGGTTAGGCAGGTCCTCTACCTTCACCATGGCAGACACATCCTGCTCGACCATATGCCTGATCGCTGCAATCAGCAACTCGTATTTATTACTGAAGCGCTCATAGATGGTCCGCGTCGAGACCCCACACACAGAGGCAATATGCGCCACACTGGTTTGCGTCACGCCTTCTGTCATGAACAGTGCTAACGCCTGCTCCAGCAGCAAGATATGACGCTCCTGTTCAGTGCCTGATTTTGGACGGCCGACTTTGGTTTTCATTGGTGACGCATCCAGGAGATTGGGGGATGAAAGTGCTTGCATAAAATAAAAATAAAACGTTTCATTTTTATTTTACATGGGCAGCTTAAAGAAGCAAGCAATTTGTTGTAGCCTGGCAGATACATACGTCGCCAGCCCCATGTGTACGCGCATGTTTGCTATACTCGCAGCACTTTTACTTTTATCGCTCAAGCCCACTGACGCATGGCCCTGAAATCCACCATTTATAAAATCGATGTCAATATTGCAGACATGGATCGGCACTATTACCAGCAACATCATCTTACGCTGGCCAAACACCCGTCCGAGACCGATGAACGCTTGATGGTGCGCCTGCTGGCCTTCGCACTATATGCAGAGGAAACACTGCTGTTTGGCAAAGGCCTGAGCGAAGACGATGAACCCGACCTCTGGCAAAAAGACCTGACGGGAGCGATTGAACGCTGGATTTGCGTCGGTTTGCCTGATGAGCGCGACATCCGCAAAGCCTGCGGTCGGTCAGCGCAGGTAGTGCAAGTGCTCTATGGCGGCAGAACGGCAGACATGTGGTGGGATCAGAACCATAAAGCGGTGCTCAAGCACGATAATGTGACCGTGATTAACCTGCCCGAAACTGAGCAATTGGCGGCCGCTGCTGCGCGCGGGCTCACCATCAGCTTTACCATCCAGGACCGGCAAATCCTGGTCAGTCATGAAGGTGGCAGTTTTGAAATCAGCCCAATATGGCTAAAAGAAGCCCGTTAAATACAAAAGCCAGCATTGCTGGCTTTTGTATTTCATCAGTCGATATTTACGGAAAGAGCCGATGCTCTGCTGGCCAGACACCGCTATACATAGCCTCCGGGTGATGTCGCATCAGCCGCTGACGCACCTCACTCAACCGGCGCAAGGGCACAGACACGATCATCAAGATATTACCCTGCTCAATTTGGGCAGAATATGCCTTGATCCGGTAACTGGGCGCGGCTGTCGCCACCGTCGCTGCCCAGGCAGCACATGACAAGGCACCCAACACCATGCAATACGGGATCACCATCAACGTGACCTCACCAAACCACCAGGGCACCAAATAAGCCAGCATGCCGCCAAACAGCCCGAACACGGCACCAAACACAAACCCCGCCAGCGCACTGTAAACCACATCAGATTTTTCCACAGCGTTAGCTTTAGGCAAGTTACCCAGGGTCTGCTCATTTTTTGCATGAAAATGAATATGATCTTCATCAATGCGTTCCAGCAGCAACTCATTCATCATGGCTTGCGCACTTCTAATATTGGGTAAAACAAAATAGAGCCTGCGTCTCATGTCGTTCTCCTATCAATATTGCCAGTATTTCGCTGGTTTTGGTTTGATAGTGTTTAAGCGCAAAGATTCACTTTTTAACAACTGTTGGACTTGGCAGCATGGTCATCCATCTTAGAGCATCGCTTTATCGATCATCCAGCTTACCGACCCAAACACTGCGCAGCTTGGCCAATTTATAGCGCAAGCCTGCGCCCTCGTTGGAAAGTGCATCCAGAAACAATGACAGCCGCCTGGATTTAATGACGGTGTAAAACGTGAGCAAGCTGACCGGAATAAACACAACCGAGAAATAAGCCAGTTTCTCCAGCGTGCTGGCTTGCGTAAGGTCAATCAGGTTCATACCCAGCAAACCTGTGGTCATGGTGCCAATCAGGCCCAGAATCGTCACGACGGTCAGGCGAACGACAGTATCGGCCTGGCGCTTGATTTCCTCGCCTTCCAGATACTCGGCCATGTCCATAATGCGGCGGCGGGTTTTTTCAAACAGGCTCACAGAATCCAGTTGTTTCAGCATCAGTGAAAACAGGTCTTTAGCCACAGCCTGGTCTGAGACGTTTTCAAACCAGTAACGATGCGTAAAACGTAAAAATACCGCAGTAGCATTACGGATACGGTTGCGGAAGTTTTTCACCGAATCTTCGCTCTGGATATCCAGGCGGCTAATAGCTTGCACCATGCGGTCTGACAGCATCAGCAAAGCGGCTTTTTGAAAATGTGCGATTAAAAACAGCAGGAAATACTGGTTCTGGTAATGGCGCTTGATACCGGTCCGCTCATTGGTAAATACGCGGTGCTGATGACTGCCGACCACGACAAAATTTTGCCCGGTACACATGATGCGGGTAGTACTCCACGGGTCTTGCCGCGCTTCGTCCCAATAGCGGTCATAGCAATTATGCTTTTCGAATTCCTGCAAAAAGTGTTCGGTAAATGGCAGGGTTTCTGAATGCCAGGGTTGGCACACCAGGCCAAGGCGGATCAGGTCGCCCCGACTCAGCTGGCTGACATCATCAAACGACAGGTAGGCCATCAAGGGCATGCGCTGGTACTCAATTTCACGGTAGCGTAAGGCTCCGGCCTGGTCGGAATAATGGGGCACCAAAGGATGCAGCAACGCCAGCCAGTGCAATGACACGCAAGGCACATGGTTTTCTTTCACATAAGAGAGATAACGCGATTTGTCTTCATAATCAGAGCGCGCAAGCACCTGACCCTGCTGATCCAGCCATTCAATTAACTGGGCACAGTGACCGCCTTCGCCCGTATCATCCCAATAGTTAGGGTAAGTCCGGCCCAGGCGGTACATCACCTCCATGGCAGATTTCAATGGCAGGTCTTTACCTGTCACCTCAAATGCCAGCATGGCGACATCAATATCAAAAAAGAAATACAGCTCGACGTGAGACACCCGCAGGACGATGGGCTCAGGTTCGCCATGCAGGGTAATACGCACCTGGTGAATATCGCTACGAGTGAAAATATGGATGGGCGACTCACCATAGCCGCCAGACTCACGACCATGTTTGCCTTCACCATACAAAAAGCGCTGGGCAAACGGTAAAAACGTCACAAACTCCTGATAGCGTGCTTCGCTCAAATACGGAGAAGCCTGCAGAAACTCGTCTTGTATCTCAACCCAGGGCGAGTCAGGCGCGGCTTTTAGCAGTTGCCAAGGGCAATGCACCTCGCCAGCACTGTGCTGATCGGTCATCAACTGTATCGGCCACAACAATGTCTGCCGGAAGTCTCGTACGATACTGCTTTGCAGGTTGTCCGCCATGATGGATGCCCTTTAGCCGCTTGAGTAGATGGTGGACTATAACGCGGGTTGCTATGACAGAATCAGGGAATAAACGCCGCAAATACCTGCCAAATAATTCATCCGCAATGCCGGTATAAGTCCATCATGGTGCGCCCGGCATTCACCAGCTCATACACCAGCGTGCCTGCACCAGTAAATACAACGAGCAATACCGTCGCCAATACCACCTTACCGGTACTGAGTGCATGGCCTTGCAGATAAAGCGCCCATAGCCGACCTGACCAGATCAGCAGAATAAGCAATGCCAGCAATTGCAGTCCGGCCGCCAGCTTAAACAAGGGCCGGTCGGTTGCCTGCAGATAAATGGCCTGCAACGCCGCTAGCTGAGATTGTAGTTGTGTGCCCAGCTGCGCATTGGGACTCACGTCACCCGTCTGGGCATTGGTCGCGCAAAGCACGCCCTGCTCCAGCAAGGGCTTGAGCTCTGCCATACCTTTTTCCAGCGCGATCCACGATTTTGCCGTGACCGGGTCAGCCAGGCTGATATTGGTGAGTGAAGCAGCAAGCACCTGTATCACCAGCATGACGCCGCAAGCCGCACACATCACCCCGAAAAAGCGCTGAAAACCACTTTGTACGCCCGCGACTTTAGCCGCCAGATAAGCCAGCGCCGACAAACCCAATAATTCGAACAATAACCGTACCGCCGCCAGCGCATGTGCAGCCATGCCAGCTTCATCACTGGCCAATTGCACAGGATTGGTCATTTCGGGAAACACCACCGCCAGCACAACCGCAATAGTGAATGAGAGTAACAAGAATGCAATCGACTGCTCCAGCCTGGTTTTGGCATCGTCAGTCTGCAAATGGTCACGCACCAGTTGCTTTGGCTGCGTCAGCATCTGGGTAAAACTACCCAAATAAGCAGGTAATTCTTTCAGCACATTATCCAGAATAGACGACATGGCACACCCCTTTGGCATAGATAGACAAACCTTAACACCGTTACCGTGACTGATGTTGTGCCCGAGGCACTTTGCAGAAAACAGGCCGCATATTGTCTGGCACGTGTCGCAAATAGCCATAAAAAAAGCCAGCATCGCTGCTGGCTTTTAAGCGTTAATCAGATTGCTTACACCTTCTGATAAACCTCGCTCCCTTTTTTCACGAATTCAATCGCTTTTTCCTGCATACCTTTTTGCAGGGCGGCTTGTTCATCAACCCCCAGCTTATCCGCATAATCACGGACGTCTTGTGTGATCTTCATCGAGCAAAAATGTGGGCCACACATGGAGCAGAAGTGGGCTTGTTTAGCGCCCTCTTGTGGCAAGGTTTCGTCGTGGAATTCCTTGGCTTTCTCCGGATCCAGGCCGAGGTTGAACTGGTCTTCCCAGCGGAATTCGAAACGTGCTTTTGATAAAGCATTGTCACGAATTTGTGCGCCTGGGTGACCTTTTGCCAAATCAGCGGCGTGTGCTGCGATCTTGTAAGTGATGATACCTACGCGTACGTCCTCTTTGTCTGGCAAGCCCAAGTGCTCTTTCGGGGTGACATAACACAGCATGGCACAGCCGTACCAGCCGATCATGGCCGCGCCGATACCGGAAGTGATGTGGTCATAGCCAGGTGCGATGTCCGTAGTCAATGGGCCCAGGGTGTAGAACGGAGCTTCGCCACAGTGTTCCAGTTGCAGATCCATGTTCTCTTTGATCAGGTGCATAGGCACGTGGCCTGGGCCTTCGATCATACATTGCACATCGTGCTTCCAGGCAATTTGCGTCAGTTCACCCAGGGTTTTCAGTTCTGCAAATTGCGCTTCATCGTTAGCATCGTAGATAGAGCCAGGACGCAAGCCATCACCCAGTGAGAAGGACACATCGTACTGCTTCATGATTTCGCAGATATCTTCGAAGTGCGTGTACAGGAAGGATTCTTGGTGATGCGCCAAACACCATTTCGCCATGATGGAGCCACCGCGTGACACGATACCGGTCATACGCTTGGCAGTCATCGGAATGTACGCCAGGCGTACACCAGCGTGAATAGTGAAATAATCCACGCCCTGCTCAGCTTGCTCAATCAATGTATCGCGGAAGATTTCCCAAGTCAGGTCTTCGGCTTTGCCGTTTACTTTTTCCAAGGCCTGGTAGATAGGCACAGTGCCAATCGGCACAGGTGAGTTACGGATAATCCACTCACGGGTTTCGTGGATGTTTTTACCGGTAGACAGATCCATTACGGTATCGCCGCCCCAACGCGTGCCCCATACCATTTTCTCTACTTCTTCAGAGATCGAAGAACCGAGGGCTGAGTTACCGATGTTGGCGTTGATTTTGACCAGGAAGTTACGGCCAATAATCATCGGCTCGATTTCAGGGTGGTTGATGTTGGCTGGGATAATGGCGCGGCCACGGGCCACTTCGTCACGTACAAACTCTGGCGTAATCACGGCTGGAATGCTGGCGCCATAATTCTGGCCAGGATGCTGTGTTTGCAGCAATTCGCTCATATTTTCACGGCGCTGGTTTTCGCGGATGGCGATAAACTCCATCTCCGGCGTAATGATGCCTTTACGCGCATAGTGCATCTGGCTCACGTTCTGGCCAGCCTTTGCCCGCAACGGTTTGCGGTGCAGGTTAAAACGCATTTCTGCCAACTGTGGATCTACCAGGCGCTGATGACCAAACTCAGAGGTCGGGCCATCCAGCTGCTCCACATCGCCACGCTCCATAATCCATGACGCACGCAGTGCTGGCAAACCATTACGGATATCAATCTCGACCGTCGGGTCAGTGTAAGGGCCTGAAGTGTCGTAGACCACGACTGGTGGATTGGTGTCACCGCCAAAACTGGACGGTGTATCACTCAATGAAATTTCACGGAATGGCACCTGGATATCAGGGCGGGAACCTTCAACGTAGATTTTGCGCGATTTGGCAAACGGTTTGGTAGCAGCTTCGTCAACTTTGGCATCAGCGTTGACGAACTTGATATTTTTATCAATAGCGTTCATTGGCATCCTTAAAAGAAAAAGACGTAAGGATGCATGTGAAGGTTTGCATTCCCTACGGTGGTATTAACCACATCAGGTTCGAAGGGTAACTCTCACTGCAAAACTTTCAATAAATGAAGGATTTACAGACCCCTAGCAACGGACGGATTGTGCGCGAAAACACCTGATAACGCAAGCAAAACAAAGTTTTGCAACTGCCTGCCATTGACAAATAGACAGACCTGTCTACAATCATGTCACCCGACTATAAAAACATACGGGATTTATTTCAATCAGGAACTCAGGAGAGATCATAATGGAAGCTTTATTAATAGGGGCCGTGGCCTGTACTACCGCTTTAATTCTGTCAGCATGGTTAATGACATTCGCGCGCTGGTTTCCCATCAAAGGTATAGATGGCGACTTTCTGGTCGATTACAAAACCATGATACGCGCCCACGTTGACTATGCCTTGATGGCCTTGTTTAACCTGGGATTTTTTGGGGCGGCCAAAGCGGCAGGCGTTGAGTTGCACTATTTTGCCTGTGTCTGCGTGGCGATTGGTGGCTTTACCAACCCGACCGTGTTTGTGATTGCGGCGTTTGACCCGGACTTCTGGAGCAAAACCAAGTGGAAAGTATTTTCCGCCATCAGCTTCGTCATCACCACCGTCGGTTTTATGACCATTTGCTACCAGTTGATTTGCCACGCGCTTTGCACGCACTAGTATGGATTGCTTTGCGCCAAAAAACCCTGCTTCAGCAGGGTTTTTCAATCAGGCTGATCGCAATATCAATCAAAACAAGCAGTAATTTAAAAAACTAAGCACCGAACCTGCAATTATTCCGCTATTTACTGTAGACCTGTACCCGCTAGACTATGCGTGGGAAGTAGTCAAACAGGGACTCACAAGGTAAATCAAGCATGGATTGGTACGGTATTTTCTTTTTCAGAGCAGGCTCTCCAACCGCCCTGCTCTATGGCAGCTATGATGATTGGCTGGTGGTGTTATCGGCCGTGGTTGCCATTGGCTCCTCTATTCTGGCTCTGCAATTAACGCGCCTGTCACAAAAACAGACGTCTGTGGTTTCACGCCGGTTTTCGATTATTGCCAGCTCAGTATCATTAGGTGCAGGCATCTGGGCCATGCATTTTATTGGCATGCTGGCCTATCAAATCTGCACGCCTGTTTCCTATTATCCCGATGCGACCCTGGTCTCTATGATGCCAGGCATTCTGGCATCACACTATGCCCTGAGCCTGATGTCTGAAAACCAGATCGACTACCGCAAATTGATTAAAGGCGGATTTGCCGTCGGTGCAGGCATTGGTGCCATGCATTACATCGGCATGCTCGCCATGCGCATGGAGCCTGTGCTCAAGTTTGATCTGGTATGGGTACTGGTGTCTGTCGTGGTAGCGGTTGCTTTATCCACGCTGTCCCTGTGGACAGGCATCTTTTTAAACCAGAAAGGTAAAATCCCGCCCAAAGTGAGCATCATCCTGGGCGGCGTGCTGATGGGCAGCGCCATCACCGCCATGCACTATACCGGCATGGCGTCTGCGCGCTTTCTGGGCGAAGCGAAACCCGGCTTTAACCCGGATGACAACCAATCCATCACCATGGCACTAGGCATTACGCTGGTCACTATCCTCATCGGCATCATCGCCACAGCGATTAACGCCCTGATACGCTACCGGCAAATGCTGGCGACCATACAGGCCAGTGAAACACGCTTGTCGACCATTCTGGATACAGCCGTAGACGGTATCGTCACCATCAATACCACCGGCGAAATGATCGCCTGCAATGACGCCGTCGAAAAACTGTTCGGCTGGACCAAAGCAGAAATGAAAGGCAAAAATATTTCCCTGCTGATGCCAGAACCGGACAGCTCCAATCACCTTTATTACCTGAAAAATTACCAGGCAACGGGCCAGGCAAAAATCATGGGCGAAGGCCGCGATCTGGATGCCATGCGCAAAGATGGCTCCACCTTTCCGATCCGGCTGGCGATTGGTGAAGTCAAGCTTGCCAATGAAACCTTATACGTGGGCTTCATCACCGACCTCAGCCTGCGCAAAGCCATTGAAGAGTCTGTGCGACAAAAAGATCAGCAGATTCAATCGATGATGAACAATATCCCAGGCGTGACGTTTCGCGTCAGCCTGGCGGGCGACTGGAGCATACAACTGATCAGCGACGCCGTGCTACAGATGACAGGCTGGCCCGCGCAGGACTTTCTCAGCGGACAATTACGCTTTTCGCCCTTGATGCATCCTGACGATATTGCACGTGTGCGCCCGATTGCGGCAAAAGCCATTGCCAAGCTTGAAAGCTTTGAAGTGGAGTTCAGGATCACGGATCGCAACGGTAATGAAAAATGGGTATCAGCATTCGCTTCACCGCTGCTGAATAAAGACGGCATGCCATATGCCATGGACGGCGTCTTGCTGGACATCACCGAGTCCAAGCAGAAAAACGCCGAATTTGAAGGCATCGTCAACGCAATCAATTACTCCACCAGCGTGGCCGAATTTACCATTGATGGCTTTGTCATTACAGCCAACCAGAACTTTCTTGACCTGCTGGGCTACCAGGCGGAAGACATCGAAGGCCGCCATCATTCTATTTTCTGCCCCCCCGGCTTTACCCAGACGGATACCTACAAGAAAAAATGGTCATCCTTGCGCCAGGGTGAGTTCGTGCATGGCGAGTTTTTGCGTTATGGCAAAGCGGGCAAAACGGTTTGGATCAACGCCTCATACAGCCCGATTCGCGATGTTGATGGCAAAGTGATTAAAGTACTGATGTTTATGATGGACATCAGTGAGCGCAAGCAAATGGAACAGGAAATGCGACAGGCAAAAGAAACCGCCGAACAAGCGGCCAATGCCAAAAGCACGTTTCTGGCCAATATGAGTCATGAAATTCGCACACCGATGAATTCCATTATCGGCTTTAGCGAATTGCTGCTGGATACCGCCATGCAACCGGAACAGCGCAATTACTTATCCACCATCAGCCAGTCAGCCAAGTCTCTGCTGCATTTGCTCAATGATATTTTAGACAGTGCCAAGCTGGAAAAAGGCATGCTGGAGCTGGAGATGTTGGATTTCTCCATGCGCGAAATGGTAGATAGCCTGATCTCATCCCTCTGGTTACAGGCGCGCAAAAAACACCTGGACTTGCAACTGAATTTAGCTCCGGAAACCGCTGGTTATTACATCGGCGCCGAGCATCGCATTCGCCAGGTGCTCACCAATCTGCTGGGCAATGCGATTAAATTTACCGAAAAAGGTCATGTTGAACTCAATGTGCGCCTGACACCGCAAGGCGAAGTGCAATTTGACATCATTGATACCGGCATCGGCATTGATGAAGACCGGCTGGATGTGATTTTTGAGCCATTTACCCAGGCCGATGCTTCAATGAGCCGCCGCTTCGGTGGCACCGGACTGGGCACCACCATTAGCAAACAATTGGTAGAGTTAATGGGCGGCCGCATTACCGCCAGCAGCAAAATTGGCAACGGCAGCTGTTTTTCAGTGATTTTGCCGCTCACAGAAGGCAGTGCGCCAGAAAACTCAGCACAAAATAATGCGTTAGCATTGACCTTGCCCGCACTGAAAATTCTTGCTGCAGATGATATTGAGCAAAACCGCAGGCTATTAAACATTGTGCTGGAAAAACAAGGCCATCAACTTACCCTGGCCAGTAATGGCCAGGAAGTCGTCGACGCCTGGCAAGCCCAGCCGTACGACGTGATTTTGATGGATGTCCAAATGCCTGTCATGGACGGCCTCAGCGCCAGCATGCATATACGCGCATTGGAGCAACAATCCGCCAGGGCCAGAACGCCGATTATTGCGCTGACAGCTAGCGTGCTTGATCAGGACCGGGTAGCCGCCGCCGAAGCAGGCATGGATGGCTTTGCCTCCAAACCGATTGAACTGCCATTATTACTGGCAGAAATTCAGCGCGTATTACAACTGGAACCTGTGGCAATGGCTACCGACACCACTCCATCCACGCCTGTAACAGCGCATTTCGACCTGAAAAAAGGCATCCAGTTGTGGGGTGACCAGCAAATTTACCTGCATGAGGTAAATGTTTACGTACAAGAATCACGCAAGCACATCACTACCCTTAAGCAAGCAATCGCAACGCAGGATTACGCCACGGTGAAGCAACTCGCGCATGCTAATAAAGGTGTCAGCGCCAATCTCGCCCTAAGCAACATTCAGGACAGCTATCACGCACTGGAACAAGTGAGCGAGGATCAGTGGCACACCTGCACTGCACTGGTGACTCAGTTGCAAACACACGTACAGTCACTGCATGCGTCCATCACACCCTTGCTATTACAGCAGGCAGTGACCGCCTCTACGCATGAAGCTCAACTGCCAGCTGCGCAACTATTAGGCTGGCTGCAAGAACTACGTACACTGATCGTCATGAATGAGCTGGATGATGCGCTCGTCAGCAAACTCGTTCAGCATGCCCCTGCGGCGTGGCGCCAGGCCTTGAATACCATTGCGCAGTTATTGAATGACTTTGACTTTGAGCAAGCGACCGTGCATATTGACCAGCTACTGGCAATCCAGATCCAGGAGACTTCCTCATGATGGACAACACCGCGCAACAAGCAAAAATTCTGATTGTTGACGATGAACCACTTAACCTTAAAGTGTTGAAGCAGGTGCTACAGGACAATTACCGTTTGAGTTTTGCCAAAAACGGTATGGACGCATTGGAGTTGGTCAAAAAAGAAAGACCCGGCCTGATTTTGCTGGATGTGATGATGCCAGGCATGACTGGCTTCGAAGTCTGTAGACAGCTCAAAAGCGACCCGGAAACCAACACCATCCCGGTCATTTTTGTCACCGCATTGGCGGAAGAGGCCGATGAGTCTGAAGGCTTTGCCGCAGGCGGTGTGGATTACATCAATAAACCGATTTCACCCGCCCTGGTGCGAGCACGCGTCAAAACGCACTTATCACTGGTACATATCGACGAACTGAAACGCACCCACCTGGAACTGATCCAGCGTTTAGGCCGCGCTGCCGAGTTCAAGGATAATGAAACCGGCATGCATGTCATGCGTATGAGTCATGTGTCTGGCAGGCTGGCATTGCAAATGGGTATGGATCCGCATTTCTCCGAACAATTGATCCATGCCGCGCCCATGCATGACATCGGCAAAATTGGCATTCCTGACCATGTATTGCTCAAACCAGGAAAATTGAACGATGAAGAACTGGAGTTAATGCGGAAGCACCCGGAAATGGGTGCAAAAATCCTCGACAATTCCACATCCCCCCTGATCAAGCTGGCGCACTCCGTCGCCCTCTACCACCATGAAAAGTGGGATGGCAGCGGTTATCCGTTCGGCTTAAAAGGCGAGGCTATTCCGGTGGAGGCTCGCATTGTGGCGGTGGCTGACGTATTTGATGCCTTACTCAACAAGCGCCCCTACAAAGAGGCCTGGCCTGTGGAAGATGCCATTGCAGAAATTGAAGCCAATCGTGGCAAGCACTTTGACCCGGCTGTCGTCGACGCCATGTTGCAGTGCCTGCCAGATTTGATTGCCATTAATAACAACTGGCTTGAAGAAGAATAAGGTCCGTCAATATTATCCTGCCATACCGCAGCAGGATAATCCGCTTTAGCCCAGTTTAGCCTTAAGCAGTTCGTTGACTTGGGCGGGATTGGCCTTGCCTTTGGAGGCTTTCATACATTGGCCAACAAGCGCATTAAAAGCTTTTTCTTTACCGGCTTTGTATTCATCCACCATCGCCTGGTTAGCGGCCAGTACTTCATTGATAATCGCTTCAATGGCGCCAGTATCAGAGACCTGCTTGAGGCCTTTGGCCTCAATAATGATATCCACTTCGCCCTCGCCGGCCCACAAACCTTCAAACACCTGCTTGGCGGCATTGTTAGAGATAGTGTTATCAGCAATACGCTTGAGTAAAGCAGCCAGCTGCACAGCAGACAACGGGCTATCAGCAATGGCTTTTTCTTCGGCATTCAGCTTGGCTGACAACGCGCCCATCACCCAGTTAGCGGCCTGCTTAGGCTCAGCACCAGCATTGACCACAGCAACGAAATAATCGGCCAGACTGCGTGAAGCAGTGAGCGTGCTGGCATCATAACTGGAGAGTTGGTATTCACTGCTGAAGCGCGCTTGCAAAGCTTGCGGCAGTTCTGGCATCTCGGCCTTCACACGTGCCTTATCTGCTTCAGTGACTTCCAGCGGCAATAAGTCAGGGTCTGGGAAGTAACGGTAATCGTTGGCTTCTTCCTTGCTGCGCATGGCACGCGTTTCACCCGTATCCGGGTTAAACAGCACGGTTGCCTGCTGGATGGTGCCACCATCTTCCAGCGTCTCAATTTGCCATTGTGTCTCGTACTCGATTGCCTGCTGCATAAACTTGAACGAGTTGAGGTTCTTGATTTCGCGACGGGTACCTAATTTCTCAGTGCCTTTTGGACGCACCGACACGTTGACATCACAACGGAAACTACCTTCTTGCATGTTGCCGTCACAGATACCTATCCATTGCACCAGCTCATGCAATTTCTTGGCATAAGCCACCGCTTCCGCTGCGCTGCGCATATCTGGCTCAGTCACAATTTCCAGCAACGGCGTCCCTGCACGGTTGAGGTCTATGCCGGACATGCCTTCAACCGCATCATGCACCGATTTACCGGCATCTTCTTCCAGATGCGCACGCGTGATATTAATGACCTTTTCGTAGGCTTCGGTACTTTTAGTCGCAGGCACCTGGATGGTGATTTTGCCTTTACCGACCACCGGCAACTCAAACTGGCTGATCTGGTAGCCTTTAGGCAAATCCGGATAAAAGTAATTCTTGCGGGAGAACACACTGCGTGGTGCCATCTCGGCATCAATCGCCAGGCCAAACTTAATGGCACATTCGACGGCTTCTTTATTCAGTACCGGCAATACACCGGGTAAAGCAATGCTCACTTCGCAAGCCTGCGTATTTGGCGCAGCACCATAGGTGGTCGAAGCGCCGCTAAACTGTTTAGATTTAGTTTGTAACTGAGTATGAGTTTCCAACCCGATGACGACTTCCCACTGCATTTAAATTCCCTCCGGCATACGTGTGTGCCAGTCTGTCACTTGTTGATAAGCGTGGCCGATCTCCAGCATGCGCGCCTCATCAAAATAATTACCGATAATCTGCAAACCTACCGGTAAGGACTTGCCTTCTGAGTTAGCCGCAAAACCGGCTGGAATACTCATGCCTGGCAAACCGGCCAGGTTAACAGCGATGGTATACAGATCTTCGAGGTACATGGCGACCGGGTCACTGGTCTTCTCTCCGGCCTTAAAGGCTGTCGAAGGGGCAGCTGGCCCCATGATCACATCACAGTGCTTAAACGCTTCGACAAAATCTTGCGCAATCAGACGGCGAATTTGCTGTGCTTTGAGATAGTAAGCATCGTAATAACCGGCACTTAATACATAGGTACCAATCAGGATACGGCGTTTGACCTCGGCACCAAAGCCTTCGGCGCGCGACTTCATGTACATGTCCATCAGGTCGTTGTATTCGGCAGCACGGTGGCCATAACGCACACCGTCAAAGCGTGACAGGTTGCTGGAGGCTTCTGCCGGAGCCAGCACGTAATAGACCGGAATCGACAGATTGTTATTAGGCAAACTGATTTCTACGATTTCGGCGCCCAGCTTTTTGTATTCGGCAATGGCGGTTTCGATGACCTTGGCCACATCGGCACTCAGGCCTTCGGCAAAGTATTCTTTAGGCAGACCTATGCGCAAGCCTTTGAGTGGCTGCTCGCCCGTCAGGGCAGCCAGGCCGCGGGTGTAGTCTTCTTTTTCACGGTTGACGCTGGTGGAGTCACGCTCATCAAACCCCGCCATGACATTCAGCATGAGTGCACAGTCTTCGGCGGACTTGGCCATCGGTCCCGCTTGGTCCAGTGAAGACGCGAACGCGATCATACCGTAACGCGACACTAGGCCATAGGTGGGCTTGAGGCCAGTAAAACCGCACAAAGAGGCCGGCTGGCGGATGGAGCCGCCGGTATCGGTGCCCGTCGCAGCGGCACACAAACGTGCGGCCACCGCGGCGGCAGAACCGCCTGAGCTACCACCCGGCACACGGTCAAAGTTCCACGGGTTTTTCACGCCACCAAAATAGCTGGTTTCGTTAGAGGAGCCCATGGCGAACTCGTCCATATTGGTTTTACCCAGGTTCACAGCGCCTGCAGCATCAAACTGGCTGATGACATGTGCATCATACGGAGAGATAAAGGTCTCCAGCATTTTTGAGCTACAGGTGGTGCGCCAGCCTTTGGCACAGAAAATGTCTTTTTGCGCCAGCGGGATTCCGGTCAGCGGGCCGAAATCACCAGTGGCAATGCGGGCATCAGCTGCTTTGGCCTGCGCCAGCGTTTTATCCTCGTCTATGGTGACGTAGGCATTAATGGTCGGATTGAGCTGCGTCATGCGCTGCAAATAGGCTTGCGTCAGCTCGACACTGGATACTTGTTTGCTGGCCAACTGCTGGCCCAGCTGCTTGAGACTGCTGTTAATCATAATAAGAACCGTAAAATCGAGTAGAAAACCGCTGTTATTCGATGACTCTTGGCACCAGGTACAGACCATCCTGTGTTGCCGGGGCAATAGACTGGAACAGCTCGCGCTGGTTCGTTTTGGTGACCACGTCTTCACGCAGGCGCTGCGTCACGTCCTGCGAGTGCGACATAGGGACAATGCCTGTGGTATCGACCGCCTGCATTTGCTCGATCAAACCGAGGATGCCGGATAGCTTGTTCAGGGTTTCCTGCGCTTCACTCTCGCTGACCTCAATACGGGCCAGATGAGCGATACGCTTGATATCATCTAGATTCAGTGCCATGTTCTGGTTAATTGTCTGTAAGATTTTGAAAGCACATCTTAATTTCATGTGCGTTTTGCGCTATTATACCTTGATTTTATGCCGCACTTAGCGAGCAGTTCTAAAGTCGGAAACTTCACAGGATAAAACATGTTCGGTTCACTCAACAGCTACTTCTCCAATGACCTTGCCATTGACCTTGGCACCGCCAACACCTTGATCTACGTGCGTGGTAAGGGCGTCGTTCTGGATGAACCGTCGGTGGTGGCGATTCGTACCGAAGGCGGCCCCAACGGCAAAAAGGTGTTACTGGCCGTCGGTTCAGATGCGAAAAGCATGCTGGGCCGTGCACCAGCCAACATCCAGGCCATCCGCCCAATGAAGGATGGGGTGATTGCCGACTTCACCATCACCGAGCAAATGCTCAAGTTTTTTATCCGTAAAGTACACGAATCCCGCTGGTTCTCCCCTAGCCCACGCATCATTATCTGTGTGCCGGTAGGCTCCACCCAAGTTGAGCGTCGCGCGATTAAAGAATCCGCTGAGCGCGCCGGTGCCAAACAAGTGTTTTTGATTGAAGAACCCATGGCTGCTGCGATTGGTGCCGACATGCCAGTCGCTGAAGCGACAGGTTCCATGGTGGTGGATATCGGTGGCGGCACCACCGAAGTGGGCGTGATCTCACTGGGCGGCATTGTGTACGCCAAGTCTGAGCGCGTCGGTGGTGACAAGTTCGACCAGGCAATTATCGACTACATCCGCCGCAACTACGGCATGCAAATTTCCGAACCAACCGCTGAAGCGATCAAGAAAAGAATCGGCTCCGCTTTCCCGGGTTCTGAAGTGTTGGAAATGGAAGTCACTGGCCGTAACCTGGCAGAAGGCTTGCCACGTAAATTCACCATCTCCAGTAACGAAATCCTGGAAGCCCTGACCGAACCATTAAACTCTATCGTTGGTGCGGTGAAATCTGCCCTGGAACAAACCCCACCAGAGCTGGGTGCCGACATTGCCGAAAAAGGCATGGTATTGACCGGTGGTGGCGCCCTGCTGCGTGACCTGGATCGCCTGCTGGTGGAAGAAACCGGTTTGCCAGTCATCGTGGCAGAAGACCCGCTGACTTGCGTCGCACGTGGCTGTGGTCGCGCACTGGAAGAAATGGACAAGCTGGGCAACGTTTTTGCTAGCGAATAATTCGGGGCAACGATGGCGCGCACCCGATTATGCTAAAAGGCATACACCAACAACTTGATCCGCAGGAGTCCCCGGCTTTTTTTATCCAGGGACCCAAGCCTTTCTCACGCCTGATGTTTTTTTGCACGCTGTCACTGGTCATGATGGCGGTGGACGCGCGCTTTGACTACCTGAGCCAGGTCAGGCAATGGTTCAGCACCGCCTTGCACCCCCTGGAAGTGCTGGCCAGTGCACCTAATGAGTGGGGCCGCAACATCAACACCTACTTCACCTCACACAACCAGCTGATTCAAGACAATTTCAAACTCAAGCAGCAGTCACTGATAGACAATGCCGCCTTGCAGCGCCTGGCGACCGTGGATGCTGAAAATGCACATTTACGCACACTGCTGGCGGGCGATGCACCCATTATTCCGCAGGCTACCCTGGGCGAAGTATTGCACATGGGTCGCGACCCATTCAGCAACATCATCACGCTCAACCGTGGCAGCCGCCATCACATCACGCCTGGCCAGGCCGTAGTCGATGAACAAGGCGTAGTCGGGCAAATTACACGTGTCTATACCTTTACCAGCGAAGTAACGCTCATTACCGACAAAAAACTGTCCATTCCAATTCAGATTGAGCGCAACCAGTTGCGCGCGATTGCCTTTGGTGAAGGCAAACGCAACACGCTGGACATTCCCTACCTGCCGACCAGCGTGGATATTAAAGTGGGCGACAAGCTGGTCACATCCGGTATTGATGGCGTCTACCCGGCGGGCTTAGCCGTCGCCGTGGTCACCCAGATCAAACAAAGCCAGGATTCGCCTTTTGCCAAAATCATTAGCCGCCCGATTGCTGGCGTGAATAACCACAAGCATGTGCTAATCCTCAAAGTGCCCGAGTCACCCGCCATTAACCCATCCAGCGAAAACAAACCGGTGTTGCCGCGCAACAACGCACAGCATCTGGATCAGTCTGTGGTTGAAGTACTGCAAAAAAATAATGCCGCGGTTGACCCGCACCCAGCAACCGAAACACCAGTGCTGGACTCCCCCAGCACCGAGCCTGGCGCCGCTGCAGCCACCCCGGGTGCAGTCCCTGCCCCTGAAAACACCACGGCCCCTGCCGCGCCGGAGCACCCATGAAACCGGTAAAATTCAGCACTTTCCTGTTCACCATGTTGGTCGGACTGATATTCCAGCTCTACCCCTGGTCTAACACCGGTGTCATTATCCGCCCTGACTTTTTGCTGGTGATCATGATTTACTGGGTGCTACAAGCCCCGTATCACTGCAATATCGGCTGGGTCTGGTTTGCCGGCTTACTGGTCGACTTATCCACTGGCAGCCTGCTGGGCCAACACGCGCTGACATTTGCCATCACCGCTTTTCTGGGCCTGATTTACCAACGGCGCCTGGTGCTGTTTAACCGCTGGCAATTGTATTTGTACGTGATATTCCTGTTTGGTGTACAACGCGGGCTGATTTTACTGCTCAAACTGTTTGCTGGCGGCGAACTGCCGGACTGGACCTACAGCCTGCCCGTGGTTTCCGACCTGATATTGTGGCAATTCATGATTATCTGGTTTGGCGAGCTGACCCGCCCGAAGAAGTTATAAGCACATGGGGTATAGCACTGAACTCAAAAACCATCAAAACGAACAGCACAAGTTCCGGGTTCGTCTGGTTTTTCTGATCTTAATGGTCCTCAGCGCGTTCTCCGCGCTGCTTGGTCGTTTCTATTTCCTGCAAGTCTACCGCTATGACTACTACCAAACGCTGGCGGAAAATAACCGCATCTCAATTGTCCCGATCACACCCAACCGCGGCCTGATCTCGGATCGTAATGGCATTATCCTGGCACATAACTTTTTTGTGTATACGCTGGAAATCACGCCGTCTAAAACCGATGGCTTGCAGGACACGATTGCCGAATTGGGTGCACTGGTTGAAATCTCGGCCTCCGATTTAAAACGCTTTAAGAAGTTGCGCGCGCAGAGTCACACCTTTGAAAGCATCCCGATCCGCACCCACCTCAACGAATATGAAGCGGCCAAGTTCGCCGTCAATCGCTTCCGTTTCCCTGGCGTTGAGCTCAAATCACGCCTGTTCCGCCATTATCCATATGGCACATTAGGCACACATGGCATCGGCTATATCAGCCGCATCAATGAAAACGACCTCAAGCAGCTCAAAGAAAGCAACCAGCTGTCGAATTACAAAGGCACTGAGCACATCGGCAAAGCCGGGGTTGAGCAAGCTTATGAAGAGGACCTACATGGCATCACCGGTTTCCAGCAGGTAGAAATTGACGCCGATGGCCGCGCGGTGCGTGTGCTATCCAGCGCATCGCCCACCTCAGGCAACAATATTGTGCTGTCTATGGATGCCAAAATGCAGGAGATCGCCGAGCATGAGTTTGCTGGCAGACGTGGTGCATTAGTGGCGATCCAGCCAAAAACCGGTGAAGTGCTATCTATGGTGAGCATGCCGTCGTTTGATGCCAACCTGTTTGTCGATGGCATTGATTTTGACAACTGGAATAACCTCAACAACTCACCAGACAAGCCACTGATTAACCGCAGCCTCAAGGGCATCTACCCACCTGGCTCGACATTTAAACCATTCGTTGCACTGGCAGGCCTGGAATCCGGCAAACGCCAGCCCCCCTTTACCATTAGCGACCCCGGCTATTTCACCCTGCCCAATAGCCGCCATCGCTACCGGGACTGGAAACCGTCCGGCCATGGTGCAGTGGATATGCGCAGGGCGATTACCGTCTCTTGTGACACTTTTTTCTACGGCCTGGCAGTTGAGCTCGGCATTGAGCGCCTGACAGATTTTGTGCGCCATTTTGGCTTTGGTGAAAAAACCAATATTGATATCCAGGGTGAATTGTCCGGCCTGTTGCCAACCCCTGCCTGGAAGCAAAGGCGCTATAAACAACCGTGGTACATGGGCGAAACCGTGATTGTCGGTATCGGCCAGGGCTACACGCTGGTGACGCCCATGCAGTTGGCCTATGCCACGGCCACGCTGGCCAACAATGGCAAGGCGATTCGTCCGCACCTGGTCAATGCCATCGTTAACGCCAAAACCAACCAGGTGAAAATGTTGCCGCACATCATTGCCGACCAGCTCAACTTGAGCGCGCAGAATCTGGATATTGTGAAACTGGGCATGATGGATGTGACCCGCCCAGGCGGTACCGCTGCGGCAATCGGTGCTAATGCCGGCTATGACATCGCGGCTAAAACGGGTACTGCACAAGTGGTCGGCATCAAGCAAAATGAGAAATACAACGAAAAACTGATTAATGAACGCCACCGCGACCATGCCTGGTTTATTGCTTATGCGCCAGCCGAAGACCCCAAAATTGCCGTGGCGGTGATTGTTGAAAACGGCAGCCACGGTGGCTCTACCGCGGGCCCCATTGCCCGCAAGGTGATGGATTATTACTTGCTGGGCAAAGTCCCGGTGGATCCGGCAGCGGCACAAGCTGCAGCAGCGGCAGAAGCAGCTGTCGTCAACGCGCCAGAAGTCGAGGAGGAGCCTCATGATTAGACAATGGATAGGCCATTTTATCCGGCATATCGACTCGATTTTGCTGGCCACGGTGCTCATGGTGCTGGTGGTGGCACTCATGGTACTTTACAGCGCCTCGGGCCAGTCACTGCTTAAGGTGAATGCGCAGTTAATCAACATTGTGGTGATGTTGGGGGTGATGTTCCTGGTCGCCAATACCCAGCCACAACATATAGAACGCATTGCGCTACCTGCCTACCTGCTTGGGCTAGCCTTGCTGATTGCGGTAGCACTGGTCGGTGATATCAGCCACGGCGCACGACGCTGGCTCAACCTCGGTGTGACCAAAATCCAGCCGTCAGAACTGATGAAACTGGCGGTACCCATCATGTTGTCATGGTACTTTTCCAAACGTGAAAGTATGCTGCGTACCGCAGACTACATCGTCGCTGGCGTCATTTTGCTCACGCCCGTGTTGCTGATTGCCAAGCAACCCGACCTCGGCACAGCCACGCTGGTATTTGCGTCTGGTTTTTATGTCATCTTTCTGGCCGGGCTGAGCTGGAAATTTATTTTGGGCAGCGCTGTCGCCTTCGGTGCCGCATTGCCAATTCTGTGGTCCATGCTGCATGATTATCAGCGTCGTCGGGTGGAGATCCTGATTGATCCCAGCCAGGATCCACTAGGCGCGGGTTACCATATTATCCAGGCCACCATCGCCATTGGCTCTGGTGGCACCACCGGCAAAGGTTGGCTCAATGGCACGCAGTCACAACTCGACTTTGTGCCAGAAAGAACGACCGACTTTATTTTTGCGGTGTTTGCTGAAGAGTTTGGCCTGGTTGGCTGCAGCCTGCTATTGCTGTTGTTCACCATTATTATCGGCCGCGCCTTCATTATCGCGTCACAAGCCAAGAGTACCTTTTCGCGCTTGCTGGCGGGTAGCATCGCCGCCACCTTCTTTACTTACTGCTTTGTGAATATGGGCATGGTGAGCGGCATTCTGCCTGTGGTCGGCATTCCATTACCACTGGTCAGCTACGGCGGCACCTCACTGCTCACCCTGGGCCTTAGCCTGGGCTTGCTGATGAGCGTTCAATCGCACAAACGCCTGGTGGCGACGGATTAAGCGCATAAACACCGATTAAGGAACAGGATGTTTTTTTACTTGCAACGGTTATGCATCGTCACGCTGGCCATCTGGCTGGCAGCTTGTAGCAGCAGCATGCCTCCCCGGCAAACCGCACCAGCGGCACCACCGACCAGGCCTGCCACCAGCGGCGCTGCCAGCTCTACACCTACCCCCGCTACTAACAACCCCGCAACGAATGGCTCAGTCATTGGCGGCCCCAAAGTCATTAACATCGACCCCAAACCAGAGACTAGCGGCAATCCGACTGACGGCATAGACCCGAACATCCCGCTCGAAACCACCATCACGCCCAAGCTGGAACCGATTGTCAAAGGCACCACCAAACCCTATATCGTCAATGGTGAAACCATGACGCCGATGTCTGAAATCAACACACCGTTCACACAAACCGGACATGCTTCGTGGTATGGCAAAAAATTCCATGGCCGCCGCACTGCCAGTGGTGAACCCTATGACATGTTCAAATTAACCGCTGCGCATAGAACGTTGCCTATTCCAAGCTATGTACGCATCACCAACCTCAGCAATGGCAAAACCATCATGGCGCGCGTCAATGACCGTGGCCCGTTTGGCCGCGACCGCATCATAGACCTCTCTTACGCCGCGGCCAAACAACTGGATATTATTCGCCATGGCTCGGCACAAGTTGAGGTGTCACTGATAGACCCGACCCAACAAATCCCATCGCAACAACCATCGGCATCACCTGCTGCCAGCAATACACCGACCCAGGCAATCACCACACCAGCCGTAGTATCCGCCAACCCACTGACGACACTGGAAGCCGGTGGCATTTATGTACAAGTGGGCGCATTTGGCCAGGAAGAAAATGCGGACCGCCTGCACCAGCGCATTTTCACCACCCTGCCAGAAACACAATCCCTACTCAACAAAGTGTATAATGGAAAAACGTTCCAGATTGTGCTGGGGCCTTATCCGGATCACGCATTAGCAGCGCAGGCCGCCAGTCAGATGCGTGACAAATTGCAGTTACCTGCACTGATATTTTCGCGGTAGTTTTTTCCGTTAGCAGTTTTCTTCTCATTAATTTTTATTCTCGTATAAATGATGACCATGTGGCGTTCCTGTATTGCTTTTCTACTTTCCATTCCTTTAATGACCGTGGCGGCCGAAGCCATCACTGGCAATGTGCCGACACCGACATTGGCAGCCAAAGCCTTTGTGCTGCGCGATGCCAATACCGGCAGTCTGCTGGCAGCGAGCAATCCGGATATGCCGGTTGAGCCTGCGTCACTGACGAAAGTGATGACGGCTTACCTGACGTTTGAAGCGGTGAAACAAAAACGCCTGGCACTGACACAAACCTTGCCGGTCAGCCAAAAAGCCTGGAAAGTCGAAGGCTCCAAAATGTTTATCGACACCACCATGACGGTGACTGTGGATGAGCTGTTACATGGCCTGATTATCCAGTCTGGCAATGATGCTGCCATTACCCTGGCAGAAGGCATTGCAGGTAGCGAAGAGTTATTTGCATCATTAATGAACAAAAAAGCGGCGGCCCTGGGCATGAAAAACAGCCACTTTGTGAATGCCACAGGCTTGCCAGACCCTACGCACACCACCACTGCGCGTGACTTGTCGATCTTGGCCAATGCCCTGATTCGCGACTATCCACAAGACTATGCGCGCCTGTATTCACAAAAATCTTATACCTATAACAACATCACGCAGCCTAACCGCAACCGCTTGCTGTTTCTCGACCCAAGCGTGGATGGCATGAAGACCGGCCACACGGAATCTGCAGGTTATTGCCTGATTTCTTCAGCCAAACGTAGTGACTTCCGCTTGATTTCTGTGGTCCTCGGCACCACTTCAGATAATGTACGCGCGGCCGAAAGCCAGAAACTGCTGAACTTTGGTTTCCAGTTTTATGAGTCCAAGCTGATTTACGCAGCAGACAAAGCCATTACGCGTCAAAAAGTATGGAAAGGCACCGAAAGCGAAGTCGACTTAACGGTCGCCAAACCAGTCTATTTAACATTACCGCAAGGTGAGTATGCCAATATGAAGGCGAATCTGCGCATTGCAAAACCACTGGAAGCGCCATTAAAAGCGCATCAAACCGTGGGTGCAGTAGATTTTAGCCTGGGCGGCAAAGTGGTACATAGTGTGCCGCTGGTGACCGTGCATGCCGTTGAGGCCAGCAATATCTTCTCACGCATGATCGACCAGGTCCGCCTGTATTTGCAGTAAACCCTTGTCGTCATAAAGCGGAACAAGCACAAAGGTAGGTGAACCCCATGACCCAGCAAGAACAAACGCCTGCGGCGGAAGAAACCCTGATTGAGTTTCCCACCAACTTCCCGATCAAGGTCATGGGCGAAACACATGACGACTTCACACTCGAAGTCACGCGCGTGATTCAGGGCCATTGGCCAGAATTCGACACGCACCTGATAGAAATGCGCGGCAGCAGCAATGGCAAATACCTGAGCCTGACCTGCCTGGTGTATGTCACCTCCAAACCGCAACTGGACGATATCTACCGCAGCCTGACCTCGCACCCGATGGTCAAGGTCGTGCTGTAACCTGCTTTGCCTCCATGCCTGCTCTGCAAATCCGCCAGCTGGGCTTGACTGATTATGCAGCCACGCTGGCTGACATGCAGGCATTTACCGCCGGACGCAACCAAGACACGCCAGACCAGCTGTGGGTCACCGAACATCCGCCGGTCTATACACTGGGCCTTAACCGCCGTGGCGTGCGCCTGCCGCAAAACGACATCCCGGTGGTTAATGTAGACCGTGGTGGCAAAATCACTTATCACGGCCCCGGGCAGTTAATCATTTATTGCCTGGTTGATCTGGCGCGCAGCCACTTGAATGTGCGGCAACTCGTCTCCATCTTGGAAAGCAGCCTGATAGAATTTCTGGCCGCACACAGCGTTGCCGCCGAAGCGCGTGCCGATGCACCCGGCGTCTATGTGGATGGCAAAAAAATTGCCTCACTCGGATTACGCCTGAAAAACCAGTGCTGCTATCATGGCTTGAGTTTGAATATTGAGATGGATCTACAACCGTTTGCCGACATTGACCCTTGCGGTTATGCTGGCATGCAGATGACGCAAACCCGGGATTTTAATATCGCGCTGACGATGACTGACATTGCAGCGGATTTAACCCAACGATTGAAAGAGAAACTGACGCATGTCAGATAATTCCACCCAAGAACATCCAATCGACGCGCGCCCGGCCAAAAAGGTGGCAGGTGTCAAAGAAATCGACGCAGCCAAGACTTCGCGTATTCCGATTAAAATCGTGCCGCAACCCATGCTGCGCAAACCGGAATGGATACGCATGAAGGTGCCGGATTCGGCCCGTTTCCAGGAAATCAAACAGGTATTGCGCGACAACAACCTGCATACCGTGTGCGAAGAAGCCAGCTGCCCCAATATTGGTGAATGTTTTAGCGGAGGCACCGCCACCTTTATGATTCTGGGCGATATTTGTACCCGCCGCTGCCCGTTCTGCGACGTCGCCCACGGCAAACCGTTGCCACCTGATGTCAATGAACCGGAAAACCTGGCGCGTACCATCGCGCAAATGAAGCTGCGTTACGTCGTGGTCACCTCGGTCGACCGTGATGACTTGCCTGACGGCGGCGCACAGCATTTTGTCGATTGCATCCGCGCCATTCGCGCCCAATCCCCGCAGATTAAAATAGAAATCCTGGTACCGGATTTTCGTGGCCGCCTGGATGTTTCACTCAAAATCCTGCGCGAGGCGCCGCCGGACGTCATGAACCATAACCTGGAAACCGTGCCACGCCTCTACAAGCAGGCACGCCCGGGCTCTGATTACCAGCACTCACTCGACTTGCTCAAGCAATTTAGCCAGATGTATCCGCATGTGCCGACCAAATCCGGCCTGATGCTGGGCCTGGGCGAAACTGATGAAGAAATTCTGGAAGTGATGCGGGACTTGCGCGCGCATGGTGTCAGCATGCTGACATTAGGTCAATATTTACAGCCCAGCGTGCACCATTTGCCGGTATTGCGCTATGTCACGCCACAAACCTTTGACTGGTTTAAGCAACATGCAGACGCCATGGGCTTTGATAATGCCGCTAGCGGCCCGATGGTACGCAGCAGTTACCATGCAGACCAGCAAGCGCATGCCGTGATCGAACAACCCTCATTATAAGCAGTGCCGGTATCCCCGGCCAACAATAACAAGCACAGGAGCAAGCATGGTTCCACACTTAACAACGGCTTTGAGCGGACCACTGTACACGCTGGAAAAACGCGTGTTACAGGCGATGCCGGACATCGAACACTGGTTTCGCACGAAATGGCAGGAAATCCCCGCGCCGTTTTATGCCAGTGTGGACCTGCGTAATGCCGGTTTTAAAATCGCGCCGGTAGATACCAATTTGTTCCCAGGCGGTTTCAACAACCTTAATCCTGAATTCTTAAGCCTGTCTGTGCAAGCGGCACAAGTCGCCGTCGAAAAAATCTGTCCTGACGCGCGCCGTTTATTGCTGATTCCGGAAAACCACACCCGCAACACTTACTACCTGCGCAATGTGGTGGAATTATGCAATATCCTCAAAGCCGCAGGCATGGAAGTACGCGTCGGCAGCCTGTCACCAGACATCACTGAAATCACCCGACTGGAAACCCATGACGGCCTGCCCTTGATCCTGGAGCCGCTGGTGCGCGTGAAAAACCGCCTGCAATTAAAAGCGGCCTCGTTTGAGGGTGTCGATTATCCAGCCTTTGATAGCTGTGCCATCCTGCTCAATAATGATTTATCCGGCGGTGTGCCTGACATGTTACAAGGCCTGGAGCAAAACCTGATTCCACCTTTGCATGCTGGCTGGTTTATCCGCCGCAAATCACAGCACTTCGCCGCCTATGACAAAGTGGTCGAGGAGTTCTCGCAATTACTGCAAATCGACCCATGGTTGCTGAACCCCTATTTTGACACCGCCAGCGGTATTGATTTCCATGCCCGCGTCGGTGAAGACTTGCTGGCAGACAAAGTCGATGCCATCTTGAAAAAGATTCAAACCAAGTACGATGAATACGGCATCACCCAACAACCGTTTGCTATCGTCAAAGCCGATGCCGGCACTTATGGCATGGGCATCATGAGTGTGAAGTCAGCGGATGAAGTACGCGACCTTAACCGTAAAGCACGCAACAAAATGTCGGTGATCAAAGAAGGCATGCAAGTGTCTGAAGTCATGATCCAGGAAGGTGTGTATACCTTTGAGAATATCAACGATGCAGTGGCTGAACCCGTCGTGTATATGATGGATCACTTCGTGGTTGGTGGTTTTTACCGCGTGCATACCGGTCGTGGCATTGATGAAAACCTCAATGCTCCCGGCATGCATTTCGTGCCACTGGCGTTTGAAAAGCCATGTACCCTGCCCGACTGTGCGGGCGCACCTGATGCGCCGCCTAACCGCTTCTACGCTTATGGCGTGGTTGCGCGCCTGGCCTTGCTGGCAGCCGGCATGGAGTTACAGGACAATGATCCACTGAATGCATAATTGAGCCAGAGGCGCATGATGAAATTGCTGTTTATTCTCGACCCGCTGCATACCCTTAAAGCGTATAAAGACACCAGCCTCGCCATCATGCGTGCTGCCCAAGCGCGCGGACACCAGTTATGGGTGTGCGAGCAACACGACTGGCACTTGCAGCGCGAAGTGGCGCTAGTCGATGCCCAGCCATTTGCATTGAATGAAAGCGGCTGGACCGTGGGCGAGAAAACCACACAGACGCCAAGCAGTTTTGATGCCGTACTCATGCGCAAAGACCCGCCGTTTGATAACGAATATCTCTACAGCACCTATTTGCTGGAACTGGCGCAACAACAGGGTGCGCTCATCATTAACGACCCTGCATCTATCCGTGGCTGGAATGAGAAATTGTCCGTCGCGCGCTTTCCGCAATTTGCGCCACCATTCATTGTCACCAGCAAACAAGAGAAAATACTGGCGTTTTTGGCCGAACATGAGGACATCATCGTCAAGCCTCTTGATGGCATGGGCGGCAGTGGCATTTTCCGTTTACGTAAAGATGACCCGAATATCTACGCCATCCTCGAAACACTGACCCAATTTGAAACGCAAACCATCATGGTACAGCGTTACATTCCAGAAATTGTCAAAGGTGACAAACGCATTCTGATCATCAATGGCGAACCGTTACCGTATGCTTTGGCCCGTATCCCCAAAACCGGCGAAACACGCGGCAACCTGGCCGCCGGTGGCAAAGGCGTCGCCCAACCATTAAGTGACCGTGACCGAGAAATCGCCGTGACAGTTGGTCAAATACTCAAACAACATGGCCTGTTTCTGGTCGGCCTCGATGTGATTGGCGATTATTTAACCGAGGTGAATGTCACCAGCCCGACCGGCATGGTTGAGATTGCCGCACAGTCTAAAAATTGGGAGGTCTCGTGTGACCCGGCACTAGTCATGGTGGAGGCATTAGAGAAATTGGCGGTCGCTTGTATCCGATGACGAGGATTGCCCCCGCCTTTGACCACAGATAAGTCTGGACTATTCTTTTGCACAAGCTTCTAGCTGCTTTGCACCGCCAAAACCACTCAGTACAGTTTGTCCCTTTTCAGCGATTACCGTATTCCAGGCTTGGGCATCTAGCTGTGGTGCCGCAATAGTTTGCGGAAAAACAATGAACAAGACCGGGTCATCAATGCGGCTTTTGGCGCGGTCTATGCCCTTGAGTTTGATAATTGGTTTACCACCGAGATCTTGATGTAACTTGATCGATGCCTCACCCAGCCCACCGCTGTCCGCAAACACACCAAACGCGTATTTTTCGGTTTTAATACGATAGACTATCGCCATTGCACCGGCTTTGACCTTATATTTTGCGTTAAACACTGGTGGCAATACGATATATGGGATGCGTAATGCATCTACGTAGCGCCGCTGCGTCCCTTCTGGGGTGCCAGGGATTGTGACCGAAGTTGCACTGACATACCCCTCTCCTGGCAATGGATCGCCAGCACGCTGAATGCGCGGTATATGCTGGGCATCAGTCTCAAACCCGAATATTGCCAACTGACTGTAGTCACCACTCTCTTTGGCTTTTTGCCATGCCTGATTACACTTCTGTTGCCAATCTTTCGGGTGAGAATCCGGGGTGATTCTTATGCCATTTTCTAACGCAACGACACCATCGCATGTGTATGACAGGCCTTTGCCATTAACCAGATAAGCCGTAGGTGCGCCATCAGCATCGACATTCAGTACATTGGCACGGAACAGCACGGCCTCTCCAAATTGCCATGGCTTTTTGATAGCGCGCGTGCCATTGCAGGGCTTAACATCCGCGAATGCAATGCCATCATTATTCAAACCGAAAAAACAAAGCAATATAAATTGCATCCAACGTCTCATACCGCCTCCTAATGTTGTGAATGAAACGTGCCGGAGCGTTAACTTTTTCTTACACTTTGTGTAATATAGCTCAAATCACATCCGTACACCACACTCACTCGTCACCAAAGAAGATGCTTAGGCAAGTTTAAAATGGTTGCTGTTAACAACATACTATTCCCCTGAAAAATAAGTTACGCATACACTCTGCTTAAGTTTGCTAAGATAACTACATCGTTTAAAAGCACGAATGTGATCGTGGTTACGTAGTAGGAGTGTCATCATGCGTGTGTTGGTGCTGGGTTCTGGTGTTATTGGCGTCACAAGTGCTTATTACCTGGCATTAAAAGGCTTTGAAGTAACAGTCATCGATCGCCAGCCAGCGGTCGGCCTGGAAACTAGCTTTGCCAATGCAGGCCAGATTTCACCCGGCTACGCAGCACCCTGGGCCGCGCCGGATGTACCGCTCAAAGCGCTCAAATGGTTGCTACAGCGCCATGCGCCGCTTTCCATCAGGCCAGACTTCAGCGCATGGCAATTGCAATGGATCACGCAGTTCTTACGCAACTGCTCAAGTGATCGCTACGATATCAACAAATCCCGCATGGTGCGTCTAGCCGAATATAGCCGCGATTGCCTGCGCACGCTACGCGCCAACACCGGCATCCACTACGAAGAACGCAGCCGCGGTACGCTGCAAGTCTTCCGTACACCAAAACAACTCGCTGCCGAAACCAAGGATATTGCCATCCTTAGCCGCATGGGCGTGCCCTTTCAGCATGTGGACCCGGAGGGTTGCGTGCGCATTGAACCAGCACTGGTGCATGTGCAAGACCAGCTGTTGGGTGGCTTGTACTTGCCTGGTGATGAAACTGGCGATTGCCAGCTATTTACCTCCCGGCTGGCGCTAGCAGCACAAACACTGGGCGTGCAATTCAGGCAAGACATCGCTATCGAGCGCCTGATCACACAACAAGGCCAGTTACTTGGTGTAGAAGTTAAAAATGCACATGGTACCGACGCTTTGATGGCAGATCATTATGTGGTCGCCCTGGGCAGTTACTCACGTCAGCTGATGCAAGGATTGGGCTTGAATTTGCCCGTTTATCCGGTCAAAGGCTATTCCCTGACCGTACCGATTATGCGTGCTGACGCTGCCCCGGTCTCGACAGTGATGGATGAAACCTACAAAGTAGCCATTACCCGCTTTGATCAGCGTATCCGCATAGGGGGCATGGCGGAACTGGCTGGCTTTGACCTCAGCCTCAACCCACGCCGACGCCAAACACTGGAGATGGTCTTAAATGGATTATTTCCACATGCAGGCGATATATCACAAGCGCTGTTCTGGACTGGATTGCGCCCAATGACACCGGATGGCACCCCAATTATTGGCCAGGCAGATTCCCGCTATCCTAATGTATGGCTGAATACCGGCCATGGTACTTTGGGCTGGACCATGGCTTGTGGCTCAGGGCAGGTGCTTGCCGACCTGATAAGCCATGACAACCCCGCCATTGGCGCTCAAGAATTCAGTCTCAAACGCTATTCTGCTTAACGCCTTCCTTGTATTTCCCCTGTGCCAAAATGTAGCTTTGAACTGCATTTTTTAAAATTGATGCCATGGCTGATCAATTAAAAAACCTGCAAGCCGCGTGAGGTCAATCTAGCGCTCAACCCGTCTATGCCAACTTTACCGATTTCCAGGAACGCGGCTCTACCGATTATTTGTAGGAAAATCGATGGGTATTTCTTATAAAAACAATACGGATAAAGAGAGGACAATCATCGTGGCAACTCCACAACAAAAAAATAGCAGGCATGATTGCATGCCTGCTGTGAAGCAACGTCGACCCCGGGCGCGCGATGTCCCACAGCGAATCGGGGAATCCGCACCTACAACACTCATGCAGGTGCGGAAATTAAGTCAGACTCTACGGCGACGCACTGTTGCGCCTATGACACCTAAGCCTGCCAAGAGCATGGCTATGTTCTCTGGTTCTGGCACTGGAATAACCGAAACCACGTCAAAACTTAAGGTTGGTAATGCTTGCCCTTGTCCGCCAGTGAAAATAATCATCCCCAAAGTGTCGGCGGTACTCATCAGATAAAATGAAGTCTCTTTGTTGCTGCCGCTGGCTGATGCAGAGAGGATGTCCGAGAAGAACGACGCGTCTGATGCAAGGTTATAGCTCAGGCTGACGTATCCGGTACCACCGGCAGGTACGGTAAAGGTTTCCGACCCCAGCAGTGAGGTGCTACCTGCCCAACTTTGTAGCGCTGCAGTGTTGCTGGCGTAGACTGGGTTGAGTTGACGATCAGTCGGCGTGCCTTTGGACTGTGCCCAGTCGTCATTGCCCACCCAGTAAATATCGAAAGTTCCAGAGCCAATGCCAAAGCGCGAGTTGTTCTGAACAGAGTATGAGGATGTAAAGGAGAGACTGGCGTTGGCGACATTCCAGTTGCCAGCCCCATAGGTGGTGTTTAGAGAGTCGACAATCGAGCCGATATTAAAGCTGAAGGCTTCGTTGGCTGCCAATGCATTGCCCCCGGTATTGGTCTTAGAGAGGCTGCCCTGGACGCCACCAGCACCACCGGCCCATCCCCAGCCATCGACGGCACTGTAACTTGAAAATATCATGTCGCTGGCCGTTGAGCCCGTGCCGCCAGCCCCCCCGCTACCCACAATCGAAATGCTTTCATGTGTCAGCGTCGCTGCACTCACATTTCCGATAAAGGTTGCGGCAAGCAACCCTAGAAGGATGGTTGGTAGATGTTTGTTCACTTTAAGACTCCTACTCGTTGTTGAGAAAATGAATGGGCACTTATAGTGTTCCCCTATATGCATTATACATATCGTTATATCCAAGTGTATATAGCGACGTCGCCAGCATTATTTGCTTGGATTGGTTCGTGCCCTAGGATTGTGGCAATGTAACGAAGCGGATATTGATGAAATCGCCCAGAATCTGGCTTTATACCGACCCGGCCCGCAGATCGCTGAAATTCAAGATGCCGAGATGCATTCCGATATTGCTCTTCATGAATAAAGACTCATCTAAAACTTGAACGTGACGCCAACCTCCGCATACCGACCCGGTGCAACAAGATATGCCGCGGTGTAATATTCTTTATTGAACAGGTTTAGAACCTTGACGTAGTAGTCGCTATTTCCCACGGTCTTATTCACCTTCAAATCAACCACATGGTAGTCCGGTAAATTCTGGGTTCCGAAATAAGTAGCGACACCATTCACCACGTTAGTGTAATTTCCATCGCTACTGGCGTTACCGCTACCCTGGCTATACATGCTTCTCACCGGCCCAACATAGTTTACGTTCACATGTGCGGTGAAGCTGCTCCCGGTGTAATTGACGCCATACGAGTATTTACGCAATGGAATATCGGCCACTTGCAATTTCATCGCCGTGTCATAAGCATTCGTATAAGAGTAATTTGCAAATACCTTAATGCTTTCGCCAACCATTTGGCTAACTTCCGCCTCGTAGCCCAGCATTTCAACTTCGGGTATGTTGAAGTACTGGGTATGCCCGCCACCGCCGCCTGCACCTTTGATCATGTTCGTAATGCGTCGGTTGAACCCCGTCAGGCCGAACCGAAGTCCAAAGTCTGTTAAAGCCTCTACCCCCACTTCACGATTGAGACCTACTTCTGGCAAAACAGTCGCACCAAAGTAAGGAATAATCGTTCCTCCACTATTCAGCGGAGCCAGTGCGGGTGCAGATCTTTCCATCGCGGTGGGGGCTCTGAAACTCTTCCCGATGGAAGCACGTAGCGCAATACTTTCGATTGGCCTGAAATTCAAAGCCAACACTGGATCGTCGGATGAATACACACCTTTCTGCTCTTTATTGGCTGGTCTCGTCCATGTGACGTTCTTGACGGCGACATGATCTTCGACTTCATTGTGCCGAAAGCCTAAGCTCATACTGAGTTGGCGGGTGACATTCCACACGTCCTGCAGATAATAACTCTTGGCTGTGTAATTGTAGTCGCCACTGGCATAAGTCACCGGAGGAGTGCCTGGTGGCAGAGGGGTTTGCTCCTCAAAACGCCGTCTTTCTTCCGTATATCCCCAAGTGGCTGTATTAGCTTTGCCGATCCTGATCGTGTGTTGCAATTCATAGCCAGTCGTATTGCCACTCCAGTCTATTTGCTGGAAACCGGATGTTGTGAGCAAACTACTTAATTCGGACCGAAAAACTTTCAAACTGATATCGTTATTTTCGTTCAGCTTCTGGTTATATACGGTGCCCAAATATGACTCCTTGATAGGGTCATATCCCCAGTCATAAGTGGGACCACCACCGGTGGCGCCCCCACCGAAATAATTGTTTTGCATCGTCAGTGTACTGCCCCCACCGGGATACCCCACACGAGCTGTTGCGTTATATCGGTTTGGCAATTGCCTCGTCGTTTCCGAATGTGATCCGAACACAGTAAGAGAAGCCTTTGGATTGATATCCCACTTCAGTTTTCCGTTGAGATATTGCGAGTCTTCGGCCGTATGGCTTTTAAAGCCCCCGATGTTGTTCGGATTGTCGTCATAGCCATCTGTGCTGCTCAGCTTCGCGCCAAGGTAATAGCTGACATTTTCGGTGCCTCCAGCCAGCGAGGCCGAATATATTTCTGAACCCCAGCCTCCCTTAGCTAGCCCCAGCGAGCCGGAAAGTTTTCCGCTGGCATTTTTCGTTGTGATGAATATCACGCCACCGGGCGCATTGCTGCCGTAAATGACGGGAACGGGCCCCTTGAATATTTCGATTTTCTCAATGTTGTCAGTGGGGATGATCGACAAATCGATTCTTGCGTCCCCGCCGCCGTTGATCATCACTCCATCGATAATGACCTTGGTGCTATTGGCATCGCTACCGCGTATCTGCGATACCTTTCGCCCCTTCACATTGCTGCCGGTCACGTACAGACCGGCGACATCCTTCACGGCCTCATCTACCGTTTGCGCCCCTTTGGCCTTGATCTCTTCCGCCGTCACAACCGTTGATTTCACGGGGATTGCGAGTGGATTAAGCTTTTTACCTGTCACTACGACATCACTCAGCTCTATATGGTCAGCACCTGTATTACCTTCCTCCGCGGCGGGCACGGCAAAGGCGAAAGCCAGCAGGGCTGTAAGAAAAAAAAGTTTGATACGTTTCACGAAATCGCTCCCTACGCGTAGTGAATACTTATACGAGTATGGTTAACGAAATCAATGCGTGTCAGCCGCCGGTAGCGGGAACACCCAAGGGCCTCCAGCTTCTTTGTCGGCAGCCACCAGATCGGCTTGGCCAGCGGGACTGGCGAGGTAATCTGCAAGTTGCCGGGCAAGTTCACGTTGGCGTGGATTTGCTGGGTGGCGAGGCCCCGGCTCAACCACCACATATACCCGGCGCATGGCCGGATCACCCTTCAGTAACACCGCCATGCCATTGCTTGGCATCTTGCCGAATGCCACAGGAATGTGGCCAACCACCGCGTAACCATGCTTGTCGACGGCGGAGCGCAGCACCTGCTGGGGCGACTCGGCATCGTCGTATAACTGCTGGCGTGGCCCCGGCCGCAGGCCAAGGGAACGGAACAGGCCGTGCACGATGCCAAAGCTACCGGGATCACGGAAGCCGATCAGGGGCGCGTCGGCGGCTACGATACGGCGCATGGCATCGGCCGCATCCGCTGCCTCGGCCACCTTGGCTGGATCATCCTTTGGCCCGACGATCACATGCTCATTCATGGCCCAAGCACGTAACGGCGCAGCCACTCCGGCGGCTAACAGGCCGTAGGTCTCATCGCTGCCATGAATCAGCAATAAATCGGCCTCACCATCGCGAAAGATGGGCACCACGCCTTCTTTGGGGGCCGCAGCCACAGTCTCAATCTTAAGGCCGGTTTCCTTGCTGGCACGCTTGGCAAGGGCGGGCCAGACGCCCGAAAGCACCAGCCCCCCTACCACGGCCACTTTGACCCGGGCCTCGGCAGTCGTATCCTGTGCTGCTTCACACGTCGCCAAGCAAATCGCCAGCAGGATGGCAAGATACCCGCGGCAAGCTTTCATGGTCTATCCTTTTTTAAAGTGGTGTCCGCCCGAATGGTGGATCGTTATATCCATCAGTATATAGCGAACATCGCATTAATCCTATTGAGGAATAAGTAAATTCGGCTGGAAAACCAAAATGCCATACCAATAAATTACGCACTTGAACGCGAGTGGCGCACGCCGCCACTATGGGGCATAGGATTAGCAAAAACAGTATCCCCAAGTTGGTTTTTTGCACGATGGACGCACCAGAACCCTACAGGAAGCGACTCTATGGCATGGCGGTGAAGCCGATACGGCCAGAATGCGCTTTCTCCACCTGAGTAAAAAAGAGCGGGCAACCCTGCTGAAATTTCTAGAGTCGCTTTAGCAATGACGTGCGCTACATGAGTACAAATTCCTTTGGCACTGGCGATGCGGGTAGCGTCTCATCGCCCAACGCTTCCCTGAGTTCTATCTCAATCAAATCGGTCAGTGCGTTAATCGGTAATGCGTTGGCAATTGGCGCGAAAGGCTCCTCCAGTTCGTTACCCAAGGCATCCAGCCCAAACAAGGTGTAGGCGGCTAGTGCGGTCACAAAGGGGGTTGCCCAGCCCAAGGTGTTGGCAAAACCAAATGGCATTAAAAAGCAAAATGTATAAGCCGTGCGATGCAAAAGCAAGGTGTAGCCAAAGGGAATCGGCGTGTTCTGAATGCGCTCACAAGCGGCCTGAGTCAGTGCCAATTTCTGAATTAACTCCTCTAACAGGTTAAATTGGATAGGCTGAATTCGACCATCCCTTAACGCTTCGATCAAGATACGCTCCATCGCGCGCAAAATGACCTCCGGTGGATTTTTACTCTGGGTAAATGCGCTAGCAGTTGCCGCAGGCAACAACCGTGTTATTTTTGGCAATTGATCACCTGGCCTGAGCTGCATAAGCAGCGCATGCGCGTAAGCGATGTTGTGCTCCAGAAGCTGCCTACGTGACGGGCTGAGGCTGCCATCCAGGTGATCTAGAATCTGGCTTAAACGCGCCAGGTTTCTGGCTGTCAGCATAAATTCGCCCCAAATTTTTCTCGCCTCCCACCAGCGCTCATAACAGGCATTGTTTCTAAAAGCGAGAAAGATGGACAAGGTAATGCCCAGCAGTGCAAACGGTCCACCATCAAACCTGGGTAACCAGTCGGGCTTCAAGGTGTACACAGACACCACCGCGGCGGACAGCGTTGCCACGAATACCAGCAAGGGCATGATTCTGAGCACGATCGAGCCTTTGATGATAAAAAACAGCTCTAACAAATGTGGTCTGGGTCTGACGATCAAGGGAAGTCTCCTGCCTGGCGAACCATTGCGATAATGTTATACTCGATAGTCTGTAGTCTATCTGCCAGTGCAACGCCTGTATGTTTGAAAAAGACATGGGAAACCACTGGTTTAGCATTTTTTGTCGTCTGTGCCGTGCATCATCGCTAATGGATTAACATCATGTTGAAATGGAAAGATATCCTGAAACTTGCCAGGGAAGGAAACCTGGCCCCCGATCACAAATTACAGAAATCCATCCGTGCCTGGCGCGAGATTCTGGATGACGAAGTATTCGCAATCACGCGCCTGAGTGCGACCGAGCGGCCATTTTCGTCAGAAATGTGTGTCGCTTTCACGCCAGGGCGTTACGCCTGTACCTGTTGCGAGCAAGTGCTGTTTGATTCCGGGCAGAAATTTGAATCCGCTTCCGGCTGGCCCTCATTTGACCAACCGTTGGCCAGCAATGCGATCGCCTACTTTGCCGATGAGAGTCACGGCATGCAGCGCGTTGAGGTGAAATGTAATGTGTGTGACGCGCATCTGGGGCATGTGTTTCCAGATGGCAAAACAGAAAGTGGCCTGCGTTATTGCATTAATGGTAAAGCCATTACTTTTGTCGCCCATTAAAAAAGCGCTGACCTATTAGGGCCAGCGCTTTGTCTCTTGCAGCTACTCGCTAAACTTAGTGTGCAAGTCTCCTGCCGAAACTCACCGCATAAGCTGTAGGGCGTGCCAGCAAGATAGGATCCTGGCTAGGCGCAATACCGTCCGTCAGCTGTAGCGGGTTAAACATGATCGGCTTCTCTGCCGCTTTACTATCAGCCACGGCTTTATTGAGTGTTAACGTGCCCAACTCTATCGTTTTACGGCTATCCGGCCATACCACGGTCGCATTATTCACTTCATCGCCCTGCTCAGCCAGTTGCAGCAACAATTTGTATTGCACTCCTTTGGCCTGCACGCGTTCCACAATATCGGTCATCAGATAATCTGGCGCTGCCTTATCCGTGGCTTCCTTACTTAAATATTGCGCACCGGCGACGGGCACAATCTGATAACGACCATAGACCGATTTACCCGCCGCATTTGTAAACTGAAACGCATTAACGCCAAAAAATGGCTGAGTGGCAAAACTCACCGGTGCTGGTTTCGGGGTGGTCACAAATTTAAGGGCTGCCGGATGCGTGCCTAAAAACTGTTCCACCGGGCTAGGTTTGGCCGTGCTGCCTGCTGAATCACGCACGGCATTCAGCAGGCCCAGAAAATCCTCAGGTGTCGCTGCCGGAAAACCATTGACCGAAATACTCACAATGTCAGTCGCCGTACCATCTGGCAATTGAAAGCGAATCGCGATGCCTTTAGGAAAAGCGTTGCCATTGGCGTCGGGAATATTAGGCACCCCAGTCGCGTTTGAGAAACGCACCAGCACCGGCGACGCTTTCTGGAAATGTGCCGCCTGGCTAATGCCTGCCGCCTGCGCAGTCGGTGTAAACGTGCCTTCAACCAGTACACCCTTGGCGTGGTTGGCGCGATAGCCTGCATGCGGGCCGCCGGAGAGCGTTGTCAAGGTATCGACTAATTGCTCAGTCACGGGTTTATCATCGGCCCATGCTGGATTCGCGGTGGCAAAAGCGGCAGCGAACAACGCGCTCAGGATTGCTCTTGTTTTCATCTTCATTCCCTTTCACTAAAATTTAAAAAAATAATCACACAAAATTAAATCGTGCACTACTTAAATGTCAAAAAAATGAACACCCGCTTTTTTAAGTTGCCCGGGGCTTAGGCAACATGCTGAATCAAATGATTACGCAAGCTATTCAGGCGCTCACGCAATGCACCAAGTTCCTCCAGTGAACAGCCCATGGCACACAGCATGTCATCCATAATGCCAGCCGCCTGCTGGCGCAAATGCCGCCCTTGCTCTGTCAGGCAAATAATCACCTGGCGCTCATCCTGGCTGGAACGGATGCGTTGCACCAGCGCAGCAGATTCCAGCCGTTTCAACAACGGCGTTAACGTCGCCGAGTCTAAAAATAACTGCTCACCGATATCACTGACCGTACGTTGATCACTTTCCCACAATACCAGCATGACCAAATACTGTGAATAAGTGAGATCCAGCTTTTTTAACAACGGCCGATAGACCTTGTTGATCGCCAGTGACAGCGAATATACCGAAAAACATAGCTGGTCTTGCAATATCGGGGTTTTGCTTTTCACAATCTCATTCATATGCATCGATTATAAATAGCACACTATATAATAGCAATAGATTTAAAATCTATTTGTGAAAATAATTAATCACATAGTGAACAATGAAGTTTGCTTTTTTATGCATTCTGATCTGGCTCATTTCAATCTCCTATAAGAGTGAGAGACCATCATAAACCCGATATTTTCTGAAATAAAGTTGAATGTTTTTATCCAACATATAAGTAAAATTTATCGCCAGGCATAAAAAACCCCACTATGCAGTGAGGCTTTTGACGGTAACCCAAGTTTATTCGCCGAGATTATCCAGCTTGAAAGGATCTTGTGCTTGCGGGTCAATCTCCAGCGGATTAATGTCGTAGGACAAGTCATCGCCGATATCAATGTCGATCTCGTTTTGGCCTTCCCAGCGCTCCAGCCAGATGGAAAAGTCTTTTTCCGGCATCGGCTTGCCAATAAAGTAACCCTGGCCTTCGTTACATCCCAATTTGGCTAATTGGTTGAGTACAAACTCGTTTTCTATGCCCTCCGCCACCACAATCAACCCCATGTTGTGCGCCAGGTCTATGGTCGATTTCACAATGCTGGCATCGCCGCTATTTTTGTCCATAAACATGACAAATGAGCGGTCAATTTTGAGCTCTTGTACCGGCAATTGCCGCAAATATGCCAGCGATGAATAACCGGTACCGAAGTCATCAATCGACAGATGCAAGCCCATCGCAGCCAGTTTTTTCACCACCACTTCAGCACGTTCAGGGTCTTGCATTAAACTGCCTTCGGTGATTTCCAGCTTCAGCGACTTGGCATCCAGGCCATGCGACGACAATAAATGACCAATCTGCTCCGGTAACTCCATATTGTTCAGGTCGCGCGTGGACAAGTTAACTGCCAGCGTGATGTGCAAGCCTTGTTTCTTAAAGCCAGCCAGCACCTGGCAGGCACGTAACAGCATCCAGTTGGTAATATCACTAATGACTCCGGTTTGTTCGGCAAACGGGATAAACTGGTCCGGAAAGATCATGCCTTTTTCAGGATGCACCCAGCGTATCAGCGCCTCGCCGCCTAATGCCCGGCGCGTCGTCACATCAATTTTGGGCTGGATATACAGCAATAACTGGTCATGCTGTATGGCTTCTTTCAAGTCAGAAATCAGGGTCAAGGTTTCTGACTGATCAATTTCCAGCGCAGTGTTGTAGACAATCCATGGCGATTTTTTGGCTCTGGACTCCTGCAAAGCCGTTTCCGCATGGTTCAGCAAGGACTCTTCGTCCAGTCCGTGATCCGGATACAAGGCTATGCCGATGCCAGTACGCACATCTATCGCCTGGCCTTGCACGCTGACTGGTCGCTCAAACACCTGCTGAATCTTATCTGCATAACGCGTGGCCTTGGCCTGGTCTGTTTGTTGCAATAGCACGGCAAATTCGTCTGCGTCCAGCCGCGCCACCATATCTTGCTCGCTCAACACATTTTGCTTTAATACCTGGCCAACATGCCGCAGCAAGTCATCACCAAAGTCGCGTCCCAGCGTTTGATTAATGGGTTTAAAGCGATGGATATTAATCACGATGACACTCAACTTTTGCTGACTGTCAGCATGTGTCATGATGGCCTGATGCACGCCCTGGTTAAATGCCAGGCGGTTAGAAAGGCCCGTGAGTTCGTCGTTAAATGCCAGGCGCTGGATGCGCAAGGAGCGTTGCAACACTGCTTCGCGCATGCTGTTAAGCGCTTTTGCCAGATGGCCGACTTCATCGGTGCTATTGACCTGGATTTCTTTTTCGTAATCGCCCATGGCAATGTTATCGGCATCGTTGACCAGGGCAGCAATAGGCTCCGTCGTTTTACGCGACACATACCAAATCAGCGCGGCAAAGATCAACACGCCAATAAACGTTAATAACACCATCACCTTGAACAGCGTATTCAAATCCTGGGTGAAAGGCTCAACAGAGCCTTGCAACACCACCAGTAAGGCATCGTCTTTGGTTTCATGCAGCGAGCGGATTTTTAAATGATAGGCCTGGCCATTGAGATCCACACGGTGTAATGACAGCTTCTGGCGATAAATATCGGCCACCGTTTTCACCAGTAAGTTAGACAGTTCACGGGTAGAGGTGCTACTCACCAGTTGCCAGTCACGTTGATGTGTTTTCTGGACAAAAGTGACGTCGAGATGCGTCAATTGCTTGATCTGGTCGGCCAAGCGGCCATCCACGGCAAAGCCCATGACAATCCAGCCGATGGTCTCCGGTGCTTTCACTGGCACCGTAATCAACTGGTACGGTTTGCCTGCAATAATATCGAACTTCAGCGTGCCACTTTGGTTTTCGAGCATCGCTTGCCGGGCATCTTCTTTGGCATTCGAGCCAAACAGTGCCTGCTCGTTATCCGTGGTGCCAATCACCAGATTGTCATTATTGCTGATGTAATAGGCAATCTGCGCGTGAATACGCCCCTGGTAACTCTCCAGCGCAGACTCAATAGTCTCGGCATCATTGGTTGCGACGGCTTCCCTAAAAGCAAAGTCAGCCGCCAGCACTTGTGTCGCCTGCTTCAGGCTTTGCGTGTTATGTTGCAACAAGCTCACAAATACGCGCTCACCGACATTAATCTGCTCTGCAGCCAGCGTATCGGCATGCTTACTCAGCGCATATTTAAGCGGAAGCAGCCCGGCCAGTTGAATGGCGACCACCACTGTCAGAAATGTGAAAGCGATGCGCGAGCGGATATGTTTGAACTTGATCATGCAGTGTGATTATTATGGGAGGGTGATCTTGACTTCGGTCGCACCCTCTATGGTTATCTTTTGTTCTACGCCAGGTTTGTTCTGGCCCGGTAGCCAGGCCTGGTAACTGTACTGCCCGTCATTCAACTTAAGGACAGCTTTGCCTTTGTCGTCTGTTTTGGCAAAAAAGGGCGTATCCACGACATAGATGTACCCTACCATAGAATCGTGAATGTTGCATCCCAAGGTCACCACCCCGGCCTGCTCAAACGGTACCGGATTAGTGGGTACGCCTGCATAAAGTTTCAATTCAAATTTTTTGGCAGGTGAAAAAGAATACACATGATGGCGGACAGTATCTTCATTGGGAAAGTTAATGCTGGTCCCTGTTTGCACGATAGTCACTTTGGGATTGAACATCTTGTTCTTTTGTACAATCTTTCCAGCCGCATTCGGGTTGATAGCGGGTGTTTTGCCATCATAAAAAGCCACCACCGCATCAGCCACTGGCTTACCACCCGCGTCACTCACCAGCAGTGTTACCTCCGCCGCCAATGCCGATTGGCTCATGGCTATCAGCAGCATACTTGCACATCCAAACCGAAACATCACGCGTAACATCCACATTCCTTATATCAGGTGATTAATTAGTCACAACATCGCGCTTCATGGGCGCCAGTATTTTCAACAATTCGTTTTTCTCTTTGGTACCGACCCCGTTTATATCCAACCGTTCGCGCAACACCTCTACCATCAGCTCAAATTCGGCAGTGGTGATATGCAGGTCCGCATGGGAGTTTTTCATGGTTTCGCCTTCATACACGCATTCACCACCGGTTTTCACGCACAAAAAATTGGTCAGGCTTTCTTTGAGTGCCTTCATTTTTACGTCTTTAAACGAACGGCTGGTGCGCGGGTCTTTACTGACAATGTCCAGGGTCTGGTTGGAAACTCTGCTCAACATGGGCAAGCCACCAATGCGTTCAAACAAACTAGCCTCTGGCTTGGGTTGCGCGATACAACCGCACAAAAACAAGGCAATTGCCAAAACATAAAAACGCATTCCATTCTCCATTCCTTGGGTCGACTATCGCATACTACGTGAGCAGCCCTCTGGATGAAGCGTCGATCAACCAGCTGAATGCGGCTTTTTTTGAGCAATTGTGCTTATCGTGAAAATGAAACAATGCGATAACTAAAGTACCCACAATATTCTTATGCGACTATTTACATCAAATTTGTCACGGCTGATGGCGGTGTTTGCCTGGGCTGCACCTGCGCTCGTTGCGCACGCGGGAGACCGCCTGTTAGCCACGGGCGGCGTCACCCAGATTGAAGGTGCCGCAGGCGGCGGCCTGATGCCATGGGCTGTGATTAGCGGCTACGGCACGGACAAGCAAATCGGTGGCTCACTGTTTTATACCCATGCCGAAACGCGGGGCGACTTCAAACTTGATACCACAGGTGTTTCGCTGGGATTTTTCAATCGCGTCGAAGTCAGTGCCAGCCAGGCACGTTTTGGCCTGAGTGATACCGTGCCAGGGGAGCAGATACGCTTGAATACGCTAGGCATCAAACTGCGTGTATTGGGCGATGCTGTTTACGAACAGGATAGCTGGCTACCGCAGATATCCGTCGGCGCCCAGTATAAATATAATGAAGACTTTAACTTTGTGCCTAAAACGCTACTTGGCGCTAAAGACCGCAGCGGGGTAGATTATTATGTGGCTACCAGCAAGTTATTTTTAGGCGCAATTAATGGCTACAACCTGTTGCTCAACGCTAACCTGCATGCCACCAAGGCTAACCAGTTTGGCATTTTGGGCTTTGGCGGTGACAAGCATGATAGCTACCGTATTCTGCCAGCCGTATCCGCGGCAGTCATGCTGTCAGATAATTGGCTGATTGGTACAGAGTTTCGTGATAAGCCGAATAACCTATCGGCCTATAAAGAAAACAGTGCGCACGATATTTTCATGACTTGGTTCCCGCACCGCAATGTCTCAATTACCGGCGCCTATATCGACCTTGGCCGCATTGCCAACAAAGACAATCAAACCGGCTGGTATATCTCCGGCCAGATTAATTACTAAACTAAAAAGCACCTCAGCAAATAAAAACGGGCGCTTAGGCGCCCGTTCATGTCATTAAGAACAAATTATTTGTTCATAACGTACATAGTTACTTCGAAGCCGAAACGCATTTCGGTAGCAGCTGGTTTAGTCCACATAGTCATTTCTCCTTGATCCTGATTTCGTTCTAGCGATTGCTATCAACGTGTGACCATATTAAAACTGCCCGTCGCGCTTGTCGTGATTAAACTACGCAACTTACATTCATGATTTTCATGAGTGTGGCCTGATATAAACTTTAAGCAAAGCGGGATTTGATATAGCGCAACAGCTTGCGTAAGCCTTTGCGCCCCACTGTGCGCTTGAGCGACACTTTAAAGTCATAGACATAAAACGGCCATAAAAACTTTCCTTGCAATCTGCGCCCGGTCATCCCCAGATACATTTGCAAAAACTGTTTGCGACCATCCCAATGCAATTTATGCAGCGCCCGCGTCAAATCGGCCAGCCGTTGCTTGATCATGGTCGCGGTGGGTGTTGCATACAGGCGCGCGGTGTCGATCAACACAAACTGTAATTGCTCGCCCTGCCGCTGTACCAGGATATTGCCACCAGAAAAATCGCGAAAATAAATACCTGAATTGTGCATATGCAAACAGAAACGGGCAAAGGCGTGATACAGGGTTTCGGCAGCAATGCCTTGAAATTCAGTTTCACCATGTTTAAACGCCAGAAAGGCTTTTGAAATAGCAAAATCGTGTGGCACAAAAGCAGAGATATAAAAATTGCGGCGCAAGGTCGGGTCCTTGGCATGCTCGATATAAGCGAGCGGCATCGCCGTCCCCACACCACGGCGCAATAACTCCATCGCCCCATTCCAGCTGCGCTTGGCTTTGCTCGGTTTATGTTTGTCCAGCCAGGTTTTGTGCCAATACATGCGTACCGGCTTTTTCACGGTCACTTGCTGCGTAGCGTCTCGCGGATCCGGCAGTGACCAGATGGCATTTCTGGCATGGCGCAAAGCCTCTGCTTTAGCAGGTGGCTGTAAGGCCTCGGGATGCCAGGCCTGCCACAACTGTTGCGCTTGTTCGGCATTCGCCGCCAGGATCATGCCACGCCAATCGCCCTCTTGAATCGGGAAATATTGCTGCCCTGCGATGTGTGCGTGAATCACGGCGCCGTCCAACACTGGCCGTGTCGTACGCAATACAATCTGCTCGGTCTGTGGCCACACCAGGTAAAGCGGCGACTCTGTCAGCATGGTGCGATCATGCACACGCTCACCATCGCGGTTGAATATCTGCGCTTGCTGCAAACTGTGCGGTGAATAAATCTGGTCCAGCAACGCACATTGGCCATTCACGGTCCAGGCAATATGCACGGCTTGCCCATGCTGTTGCAAGCGGTGAATTTCGAGACCGTTGCCGGTGCTGACCGGCGCAATATACTGCGCGCCATTCAACCAGTAACTAACCATTCTGAAGGCAGCAAAACTCGGATTCTGCTGATAATCAGCCACCACGCCATCAGCTGACTTGTAATAAGCAACGCGCTCCAGCGCTGGGTAATCAGCATCCTTCAAGCCATCATCAATCAAGCCTTCACGATGGCAGACAAATGCTCCCCAGTTGGCATGCCGTAACGCGCCTGCCGCAGCGAGCAAGGTGAAATAACGTGTGACATAATCGGCCTGCTTCTGTGCGCCATCTGGAAAACGGCGCTTGATACGGTAAATCGCCCAAAATGCCACCGGTGACACCAGCGTAGGCACTCCGAGATCATCACCGATCTTTTGCAGTAACTTGGCCTTCTTAATCAGGTTGAATTTGAGGGCACGCGTCCACTTATGCTTGAGGATGCGGAAATCTGCCAGTTCAGGTTCGACTACGCGTTCCACAAACAGATTATTGCTATGCACATCCGGCAGCCGACGCCCTTCGCCCAGGGTCTTGAGCAGGCTGATGTTGTATAAGGGTTCAAAGTCCTGAATATTAGGGCCAACCACCACCACCTGATATTCCCTGGCCAGATCGTAAGCGATTTGCCAGGCCGTCATAAAGCCGGGCATATCATAGCCTGCCCATTTTTTGCGATTGACTGTATTGCCTATCTCCAGCGCCGCGATGCCTGTCGCATAACTTTGCAGCAGCTCACTGACAAACTGCTTCCAGTTGGCCTGTGCCGCGTTGCTACGCATATTCCTGGCTGCCTCATAAGGCTGTACCGCATGTAGCGTGACCGAGAAATCCGCCGCCAGCAATCGTCGCAAGAAACGCTCCTGGAACGGTCGCGCATCATCATCACTGATATCCAGGCGCACGCGTTTAACGCCCAATGCTTGCAACTGCGCAAGCACGTAGTCATCAGTGGCAGGATCTGCATTGCTGGCAACACACAGGCCGATGAAATCATCAGGAATCGTGTGGTTAATGGTTGGCAGATGGCTGTTTTTAAGCCATAACCCACCCGCGGCAATATATTTAAGGCCATCTATCATGACCTGGCGGGTGAGCATCGAAGGTTGTACTTTATTCAAAACAACCCCTATTGCGGCAAGCGATAACGCTGCTCTTTATAGAGCAACGCCGGTAACAGGCTGTTGGCTAGCGCACGCTCGGCCAGGGCCGCCCCGTCAGCAGGCACGGCCGTATTTTGCAATTGCTTGCTGGACGGATCGTAATGCCCAAACGCAGCAGGCTTGCCTTCACGCAGCACCACGACCTCATTCTCTGCTACCGTTGGCCCGATTTGCTGCATCCAGCCAAAATTGTAGTTATATTGCATTAAAGCGCGGCCACGATAGTCAGCACTCACATTCGACAAGTCTTTGCCAGTCATTGGATGCTGCGCTTCTATGCCCATTAATGACAACACCGTCACCGGCAAGTCAATCTGGCTGGCAATCGCATCCACTGTTTTTGGCTGCACGGCCCCACCCAGAATCAGGGCCGGAATATGGAAGTGCTCAATCGGCACCAGCGAATCCCCCCGTACACGGATATCATGATCGGCCACGATCAGAAATACCGTGTCTTGCCAGTAAGGACTGGCTTTGGCCTTTTTAATAAATTCACCAATCGCATAATCGGCATATTTCACTGCATTATTGTCAGTCGCTTTCGGTTGCTCATACAACTCAATGCGGCCATCAGGGAATTCAAATGGCGCGTGGTTAGAAGAGCTGAATGCAAGCGTGAAAAATGGCTTGCCGCTGGCATGATGCGCCATGAGCTGCTCGTGGGTTTTATTCAGCAAATCCTCATCTGACGCGCCCCAGCTGGCAACAAACACCGGGCTCTTGAAATCCGGCTGGTCGGTGATTTGCTGGAAACCATTGCCCATAAAAAAGCTGCGCATATTGTCGAAGTGCGACTCGCCACCGTAAATAAACTCAGTCAGGTAGCCACGCTTGGACAATAACGATGCCAGCGTAAAAAAGTTTTTCTGGCTTAAATCCAGCTTTACTGTGCTATCCGACGGTGTCGGCTGAAAGCCAGTCACCACGGCTTCAATACCGCGCACTGAGCGCGTACCGGTCGCATACAAATGGGTGAACCAGATACCATCGTTCTTGAGCTTTTCCAGGTTGGGCGTCACCGGCTTACCGCCGAGCGATTCGACAAAACCTGCCCCCAGGCTTTCTTGCAGCAAAATCACCAGGTTCAACGGTTTGTCGCGCTTGACGCCAGGCACCAATGTCGTCAATGTAGGAATGTCAGCTTCTTGTGCACCAGTCAGCGCAAAGATTTTTTCACGCGGCAGCTTGCCATAAATCGCACTTGATTTCGCTTCGTGCTGCAGACTATAAGCGGCATAAAACACCGAGTAGGTAGAATTCAGGATCAGGCTGTTGACCATGCTGTCTTGCGTAATGGCAAACAGGGCAGGATTGGCCGGGCGATGCGTCAGTGATGAGCGTATCCCCAATACCGTCAGCACCAATACCAATGGCCACACCAGCCACACGGCTGGGCTTGCCCACTTGGCCTCAGCCTGACGCCATGGGTTAAGCAGCTTGGCCACAGCGGCAAAAGCAATGATCGTCATCACCAGGCCAAATATCAGCTCGGTTTTAAAACCCTGCCACAACATGCCAAACACTTCGTGCGGATATTTGAGGTATTCGACAAAAATACGGTTAGGACGCACATCGTATTCGAGGATAAAGCCAGGCGTGGCAGCTTCGAGAAACACCAGTAACACCAGTGACAGCAATACCCACCAGTAGGTGAATCCGCGCCATACCTTGAATAGTTTGCGTGTGGCTAATATGGGCGAGAGCAATACAGGAATAATGGCCAGCAAACCCAGCTGGATCACATCGACGCGTACGCCTTGCAGCAGAATCTGGCACAGCTCGCCAGTGGCCTGCACGCGCTCCCACTTCCAGGCCACCAGGCCCAGACGCGTGAGTGAAAGCAAGACCAGCCCACTGATCAACATGACAATGAGCGGCGCATATGGGCCAAACCAATGGCCGATTGCCCAGAGTTTTGAAGAAGAACGTGGTTTGCCGAAATAACTGGATTGCATGTTTGCTTAATCAGATGGGATTCAAGCGTGTGATTATAACGGGTTATTCGCGATTGTTCGCGCAGGGCCTAAGCTACTCGGGCAAAACAGACTTCTTGCGCAAGTCGAGATACACCGCGGACAACAATCCTACCGGAATCACAAACCCGACCAGCAGCGGTACCAGGTCAACCAGCATATCGACAATACCGGTCTGGCCAGTCAATAAACTCCATGCTTTTGCCAGTAGAGGAATCACTGTAAACAATAAAGTGGGGATTAAAAACCAGATTGTACTGGTCGCCCCGCGCTTCGCCAAACGTGCACAAAGATAAGACACCACAGCCACAATCACCGCCGCCCCTGCGCCCCACACGGCGCCTGCCACAATGGTGATCCAGCTACCTACCTGGTAGAGCAATAAACAAATGATCGCGGTCAAAATCAGTTTCCGTTGGCTAGCCAATGACATAAAGCGCTTCTTTTGATTGAGTTAAAGCTAAGACAGGTTTTCATTATAAAGGTGCAGGCAATGCCATGGCATTGCAGAAAAATGGGATTGCCCAAGCAATCCCGCGATACCCGCCACCTTAATTGGTCGTCGCTGGCGGTGCTGCTTCATATTCTGTCGGTTGCACAGGATTTCCGTGCGTCGTCCCGGCTTTTTCGTCTTTATTCCTCAGCACTTTGTTTTTGTGCCTTTTCATGGGTCGATCGGCCGAGCCCTTGTCCGTGCGTTGGGCCTGGTCTTTAACCTGAGGGCTCTCCGAATTACCCAGGTTGCTAGCATCATTAGGCACTCCATCTTGACTGCTCCCAATAGGCCCTTTGTCTGTCCGGCTTTGCTGCCGGTCGACTTGCGGGCTTTTAGACGTTCCTAATGTTGCACCGTCATCTTTGCTTTCAGCCGCATAAGAAGACGTGATTGAAATCACAGAAACCAATAATGCAATCAGTAATTTGTTCATTTTTTGTCCTTAAATAAAAAATGTGGTTTGGCATTTTTATTTAAAAGGGAATCATGAATCCTGCTTATCCGTGCTTTGCTTATTTTGCTGTAGGAAGAGCGCGCCTTAGCAAGTGCCTCAGTCCTTTCAGCAATACCCAGGCGAGCCCAATCACACTGATTAAAAACAGAATCGCCGGTATCGGCAATACCGCAGGCACCTCTGGCTTGCGCGCCGGCCCCACCTTCAGCTGTTCAGGCAATGGATTTGGCGTGACCGGGATAATTTGCCACTGGTTTCTGTCCGCCGGAGCTTGTTGCAAATATTGCGCAAAGCTATACACAGGTGCCAACCCATATGCCCGACTGGATGGAATTTGCGGGATACGTACAAAATAAATAGCTTCAAGCTGCCCTGGCATAGCTTGCATAGCACCAGAGCGCAAGGTTGATTGATTGGCCGTTTGGGCGATTTTAAGCAAATCGTTGCCTATCGCATCAAACGCCACGGCTGGAAATAGCCTGGTCATTTCTGTGTTGAGATAATCATAAATGGCACGGCCTTTTTGCAAGCTGCGCTCAGTCGCCGCCACATACCAGTAAGCAGCACTGGCTTTGAGCAGGCTTTCGGCACCACGTTTTGGCACTTGCCAGCCCAACTGACGCAGCGCATCAATGCTGATGCCAGCGCAGTTTTCCAACGCGTGGTCATAGACAAAGTCGTTGCGGTAAAAATGCTGGAACACCCGATTATTCAGTGCTTGTACCTGTTTGGGAGTCTCCGGCTGGCTAAACACTGCCACCAGCATATAAGACGGGCGGTAAAATGCCTGGCCGCTATTGAGGTCGCCCATGTATTTATCAAACGGCGTCACGCCGGCGATAATGCCCTTCTCACTATTGCTGGCCAGGTTGTAATAATTGTTCACCAGCCAAGCAGCATACTCACCGTCAGCGCCCACAACGCCAGTGGCCAGCGCAAAATGACCACCATGCGCTTCATCGTCATCTCCTTGCGCACCATTGAGTAAAATACCAAGGGCGGCTTTGCCGGGCGACTGTTGCGCGATGCCAGGCGATTTTTCCCATAACAAGCGGCTTTGGTAAGGGCTGCGTGCGCCACCATTGGCAAACTGTACCAGTGATTGCAGGCTTTCTCCTGACTGCAAAGGCTGTGTACCAGCAGTGAGATTGAGTTTAAAGGGTTGCGGCCAGACGGTGCGTGCCACCAGCGTTTGTCCCTCCAATTCACCACGGATCGACAGTGGCTGTCGGCTGAGATAGCGGCTGGTTTCGGCATTCCAATAAGAACGATTACTAACGATCTTAGGCACCAATTTAAAACCAAATCGATCCCCTTTTAGGCTAGTGACTGCAGTTGCCTCAGCGTTTAAGGTCAGTGCCGTCCAGTGCTGCCTGGCACCCGTCCACACCAAGGCGGGCAATGCATCCGGGTTTAATGCTTGTGTATCTTCAACGCCACGTTTGCTGGCATCAAAGCTGACCACCGGCGCACCACTTTGCGGCAAGGCAAAAGTTTCATGACGAAAATACCATAAGGCTTGTGGTGACGCCTGGCATTGCTGGCAATCCTCCTCAACCGTTTGAAATTGGTTTTGTGTATATAAGCCCAATTGATAGCCTCCAGGCTCACTACAGGCAAACGACGAAACCAAACCTAACCCCACGCCCACGATACGACGCATGCTTATCCTCTCAAGCCACGCAGGTAAGCACGCACGGTATGCCAATATTCAGGCTGGCGAAAACACAGATAAATGGCGACCAGCACATTGACCGCTGCCGTGATGGCAAACAATTGCGGAATACTGATACCCATACCAAACAGCAACACCGAGAAGCCAGCCGAAAGCACCATAAACAAGGCATTCATAATATTGTTAGCCGCAATCACGCGTGACTGATAACCCGCTTCAGCGCGGCTTTGCAACAATACATACAAGGGCACAATATAGAGGCCGCCACTCACGCCAAGCAATGCCACATCGAGCAACATACGCCAATCATCCACCCCGGCCAGTGCATGCAAAGTCAGTGCTGGATTGGCTAATAACTGTTGCTGAATACTGCTGGCAGTACTGGCAAAATCCCAGGCGAATAATGACATGCCTGCCGCTCCCAGCATGACCAGGCCCAACTCCTGTTTGCCTTTGGAGAGCTTTTCGCACCAGACCGAGCCCACACCCACACCGACCGAGAAAATCGATAACAGGCTAATAAAGTCACGCTCGCTGCCCTGCAACACATTTTTCGCCAGGTTAGGAAACTGTGCCAGCAAGGTCGCCCCAAAAAACCAGAACCAGGAGATGGCCACAATCGCTACCCACAACGTTTGCTGCGCCCAAAACGTGCGCACATTTTTGATGGTTTCGGTGATCGGGTTCCAGTTAATGGTGATTGCAGGCACAGGGGCCGGTGACAACGGAATGCCGCGGCTCAAGTGATAGCCAGAGATGGCTATCAGCAACACACTCAAACTGGTAAACAAGGCATGCTGCTCCAGACTACCTAACCAGGCACCCAATACTTGCCCCAGCAAAATAGCCACAAAGCTACCCATTTCAACCAGGCCATTACCGGCAGTAAGCTCCGTAGGCTGTAAATGCTGCGGCAAATAAGAATACTTCACCGGGCCAAACAAGGTGGAATGCACGCCCATTAAAAATAGTGCCAGCGCCAGCATCAACAAGCTGCGACTTAAAAAGCCGATACTGGCAAACAGCATAATACAAATCTCCAGCACCTTCACCAGCCGGATAATCTGGGACTTTTCATATTTGTCTGCCAATTGCCCGGCGGAAGCCGAAAACAGGAAAAACGGCAAAATAAACAGGCCTGGCAGCAACGTCGCCAATGTTGCGCCATCTAATGTGGTCAGGCTGGACGTGTTAAAAGCCACCTGGGTAATCAATGCGGTTTTAAATACATTGTCATTAAACGCACCTAACCCTTGTGTCCAGAAAAAGGGGCCAAAGCGTTGCTGGCTGAGTAAATTGAATGGATTGGTCATGCTGCTTGCTCCGCCATTTGTTTCAAAGTGACATAATCGGTTTTACCGGTACCCAATACCGGGATGTGCTCAACCACGATCAATTTACGTGCAATGGCAATTTCGGGCGAGCCCAAGTTTTTGGCGACAATTTGCAAGTCTTCGCGCTTGAGTTTGGCATCGGTGGTGAAGAGCACAATGCTTTCGCCACGGCTGGCATCTGCCACGGTCGTAGCTGCATGCTGTTGCTCCGGCGCGGCGGTATTGGCAATTTTTTCGACGACTTCCAGTGAGACCATTTCACCAGCGACTTTGGCAAAGCGTTTGACGCGGCCTTTGATGTGGATAAAACCTTCAGCATCCACTTCAACGACATCGCCCGTTTCATACCAGCCATCTTTCGGCGCGACCAGCACGCCCGGGTTGTCGTACAAATAGTAGCCTTGCATGATGTTGTCGCCTTTCACCGTCAGCAAGCCGCCTTTTTCTATGCCTGGCACAGGGCTAAGCTTGTATTGAATCCCAGGAAAGAATTGGCCGACACTGCCGTTGCGGTTAGCCATTGGCGTATTGGCTGCGACCACGGGCGCGCATTCGGTGGTGCCATAGCCTTCAAGAATGCGGATGCCAAATTTCTCGTGGTAAATCTTGCGCACTTCTTCGTTGAGCTTTTCTGCCCCGGCAAACACCACGCGCAACTTGTAAAAGTCATACGGGTGCGCATATTTGGCATAATTTCCCAAAAAAGTGCTGGTGGAGAAAAATACCGTGCACCCTTTGTCATAAATCACTTCCGGGATCAATTTATATTGCAGTGGTGATGGAAACAGCAACAGTGGGATGCCGTTGAGTAAAGGCAGCAGCGCACCGGTAAAACCAAAGGCATGAAACAGCGGCAAGGCCATCATGAACTTATCAGCCGGGCTGAAGTCCAGTGTCGCCAAAATCTGGTGCGTGTTGGCCAAAATACTTTTATGGCTATGCACTACACCCTTGGGTTTACCCTCAGAACCGGAGGTAAATAAAATCACCGCCGTATCCTCGGCGGTCACAGGTTCCATTGCCGCGCGCGGGTAAAGCAAGGCGTAACCCATGAGCCAGGCGCGGTCCAACATGCCAAACTGGCCACGCAGGTCTTCAAGGTAGACAATATTCAAATCGCTCATTTGGGCGACCGTTTCTTCCAGCTTGGCCGCTTCAATAAACTTGCGCGAACTGATGACCGTGCGGATATTGGCGGCGATGCAGGCATTGCGCATGCCATCCGCACCAGCCGTGTAGTTAAGCATGGCAGGGATTCTTTTAAAGGCACTCATCCCCAGCACCAGCGCCAACGTGTTGGTGATATTAGGCATCAACACCCCGACCGCTTCGCCAGGCTGGCTCACCTTGGTGGCAATGCGACCCAGCGCCAGGCTACGCTTGAGCACCTCCTGATAGGTGTCCTCAACCTGGTTCATATCCTCGATGATGCGTGTCTTGGCACCGTATTTATCCATGGTGTCGAGAAAAGCTTCAAACAGGCTTTTGCTTTGCTGGGTTTTAAACAGCATATGCTGCATGATACTGCGCATGGCTTCACCAGCAATGCGGCGGCGCTGCTTGGCCGTGAGTGGCGCATGATGCCCGTGTTGCTCAATACGGATCTCCGTCGGCGGCAAGATTTTCAGGGTCACGCGTGGTAACAACTTGCGCGGATGCACATCCGACAAACGGCCAAAATAAGATTGAGCTGCGCCTTCGACGCGCACCGGCAGGATTTTGACGCCTGTTTTAGCCGCCACAAAACCGGGGCCGTCATACACCTTCATCAAGGCGCCCGTCAGGGTAATCCTGCCTTCAGGAAAGATCACTACGTTTTCGCCCGCATTCAGGCGCTGCACCACTTTCTTCATCGCCAGAGGACTGGCCGGATCAACAGACAAATGTGGCGTCAGCTTTAACCACCAGCGGAAAAAAATGTTCTTCAACACGCCGGTATGCACGACAAAGGTCGCGCGCTTGGGCAAAAACAAGCCTAGCAACAAACCATCCAGAAAAGACTCATGGTTGGCAATAATCAACAATCTGTCTTCCTGCGGCACATTCTCCAGCCCGGTGACACGCACTCGGAACAACAGACGACACACACCCCTTAATACACTGACCAACATGGTTTGCTCCCGGTTAAATTCTTTTTATATTTCGTCTTTAATATAGTCCAGCACGTTTTGCAGTGCCTGCTGCATGAATGGCTGATTGACCCAAAAATAAACTTCGCGGCCGATCTTTTCACTCTGCAGGGCACCGCCGCGTTCGAGTACTTTTAAATGATGCGTCACTGCGGTGCGACTCAACTGCGAGCCCTCCACAATTTGCAGAATGGTGAGCCGCTCGTTTTTTTCGAACGATAGCAAAATCCGTTGCCGATGGGCATCACCCAATGCAACAAATAGCTCGGAAATGGCATTCCAGGGTTCTGGAACTTGGGTCACTGTTTTCATATAACTAAATAATTAGTTATTTAGTTTATTTTGTCAAGCACCATCATACAATTCTGTTTTGGCCATGGACTAGTCTGCGCTTCACCAAAGCATCATCCAACCTTGGCGCACGCCCTATTACACTGCAATGCCGCATGTAAAGGAGTGTGAGATGTTACGCCTGTCAGTATTGTCCTGTTTGCTTGTCTGTTTGCCGTTGGCGAGTCACGCCAGTGCAGAAATCAGCCTGGCAAGCACGAGTTGCTCGGGCGACATGTCGCTGTCAACAGGCAGTGGGATCTCATTAGCCTGTACTGGAAATCTGAGTCTCGATGGCGGCTGGCTCAAGTCTGACAGTCTGATATCACTGTTCGCCGGTGGAGACCTGACACTGAACAACCTCAGCCTGTACGCGCAGGAAATCAGTTTATCAAACCTGACCGGCAACTTGACCATTGGCAGCAACGTACTATTCGACATCACGCACACAGCAGTGCTCACCAGTGGCGCCACGCCCTTAGACATTTGGTCGCCGCGCCCGGTGATTGTGTGGCAGGCATTTAATATAGGCTTGAATTCAAGTGTCGTTTTCAACATGGGAACAGCCAGTTCAAGCGTCATAAACCGTATCACGGGATATAGTCCAAATTTGGCAGGCAGCCTAGTAGTCACAACCGCACAAAGCCTGCTATTAGCCAATGCATCGCGCCTCACGCCTATTAATAGCGCAGGCATCAATGTGTCTGCAGTGCCTGAGCCTGATGGCTATATGATGATACTGGCTGGCCTGGGAGTCATGGCTTGCAGACGCAAAACCAAACAAACCTCAAACAATTAGCCAGCGATAGGTGAAAGATGGGTTTGCAGCAGACTGAGCATGGCGACATCGCCAGACTGGTCTGCGCTGAATGCGGTCAAACCGGATGCACGCGCCTGCTCGGCAATACGGGCATGATTGACGAATAAAGGGGTGGATTTTAACCAGTCGCCATCACCAGCCAGCGTCAGCAAAAAACGCAAGGCTTCGGTGCTAGTGACAACAATGCCATGTAATTGGCCTTGAGCATAAGCTTGTTGCAATCGTTGGGCGCTGCTTTGCGGATTCACGCGGCGATAGCATTCACCAAACACCACGTCAGCGCCGCGCTGCTTCAGGGTATCCGCCAGCAATTCACGCCCACCGACGCCACGCACAATCAGCACCCGCCGCCCTTGCATGTACTGCAACTCAGGCAGCGCCAGCAAAGCTTCGCTATCAAAGCGCTCACTCGGCGTCAGCACCTCTGCGACACCATAGCTTTGCAAACTGGCAGCGGTGGTTGGGCCGATAGCAGCAAATTTGAGCGATGGCGAAATACCTGCCTGTTGCAGCAAAGGCATGCCATGCTGCACGGCATTTGTACTGATAAACACAGCCCAATCAAACTGGCTAAGCGGCGTGACCGCCGCATTAAACGCGGTCAGATCTTCCAAGCCTTTGATATCAAGCAAGGGAAAAGAAATGACTGCACCGCCTGCACCGATGATCGCCGCAGTGAGCTTGGTGGCTTGCTCGGGTGGACGCGTCACCGCGATATGCACCCCGGCCAAGGGCTGGGTCATTTCACCCCATCCAGCGTCGCCAAAATTTTATCGGCACCGCGTGAGACCAGTTGCAGCGCCAATTGCTGGCCGAGTTTTTCTGCATCTGCCGCATTGCCGGTCACGGTTTCCTTCAGCATCTGCTTGCCATCGACGCTGGCGACAAAGCCTTGCATGGTGATGGTGTCGCCCTGCTTGGTGGCATAAGCGCCCAGTGGCACGGTACAGCTACCTGCCAATGCGCGGCTAAAGCCACGCTCGGCCAGCACGCACAGCTCCGTGTCTTGGTGGTTTAGCGGCGCCAGAATGGCTCTCAAATCAGTGCGTGCAGCATTGATTTCTATGCCTAAGGCACCTTGGCCGACGGCAGGAATACTGTCTGCCGGATCGATAAAACCTTTGATACGATCGCCCAGCTCCAGGCGGATCAGCCCGGCTGCCGCCAGAATAATCGCCGCATATTGGCCTTCATCCAGTTTACGTAAGCGGGTTTGCACATTGCCACGCAAAGATTCGATTTTGAGCGTAGGGAAACGCGCCTGTATCTGGCTTTGACGGCGTAGGCTTGAGGTCCCCACCACGCTGCCATCTGGCAAGTCTTCCAGGCTGGCATAGTCGTTAGAGACAAACGCATCGCGCGGATCTTCACGCTCACCGGTGGCGGTCAGCACAAAGCCCTCGGGCAAATGCATGGGCACATCTTTCATACTGTGCACGGCCAAATCTGCGCGGCCATCAGCCAGTGCATTTTCAAGCTCCTTGACGAATAAACCCTTGCCACCAATACGCGACAACGGGGAATCCAGAATCTGGTCACCAGTGGTGGTCATGCCTAAAATGCTGACTTCACATTGTGGATATAAGGCCTGTAACCTGGCCTGGATATGCTTGGCCTGCCACATGGCGAGTGCGCTTTCGCGCGAGGCAATGACTAGCTTGGCTGGAGGGTTTAATGTACTCACAACGATGTTACCTATGATGGATTTAGCGCGCTATTTTAACACGGCATCGGCAGACTTCTGCGCCCCTTACGTGCCAGGCTAAGACGCACCTTTACATGAACCTTTTGTTCGCCAAGGCAGTCGGATTGAGTTATGCTGACGTCTGCATAGCAACCCGAAGTGGCTAGAAAAGTCGCTATTCAATGATAAAAATGGAGGACTATCCATGCAATACCAACTTGAAATTTTTCTTTCTTCTCTCAATCAATTCTGGGTCGAATTGGTCCATTTTGTACCCAAATTACTCGCTGCCATGGTCATTCTGTTTTTTGGCTGGCTGGTCGCCAAAGCAGTCAGATTAGGCGTAAAACGCATTCTTGAAATTTCACACTTTGATACTTTTGCGCAAAAATCCGGCCTCGAAGCCTTTATGCGTAGTGCCAATTATAAAGTTACCTTAAGTGGCATTATCAGCCAGGTCATCTATTGGCTGGTGATTCTGCTATTTGTCATCACCGGTGCCAACTCACTGGGCCTGACAGAAGTCGCTTCATTGCTCAAAGAGCTGGCCAGCTACCTGCCGCATATTATCGTGGCGATCCTGGTGGTCATTTTCGGCACCCTGTTTGCACGCTTTATCAACCGCCTGGTGTTTGCCTGGCTGCATAGCATCAAGTTTGAGCAAGCGCTGATCATCAGTACTTCAGCCGAATATTGCATCCAGATTCTGGCGATTTTCATTGCCCTGGAACAACTTGGCATTGGCATGCAATTGATACATTCACTGTTTGTGATTGTATTTGGTGCCGTGTTCCTGGCGCTGGCGATTGCCTTTGGCCTCGGTGGCCGCGACTGGGCCGCCAAGGTCATTGATCAGGCGCAGAAGAAGAAGTAATGAAAAAAGGCCACCGTCAGGTGGCCTTAATCACACTTTGGTGACGTCGGCTAACAAGCAATGTCTCCGGAATGCCCTTGATTAATACCACCCACGCCGTTTCTCCAGCCTCTTCGCCTTCCGAAATCCGTTGCTTTTCAAACCCGCTGATGGCCGCACGTGCAACCAGTGCATTGCGGTGTATGCGCACAAACTGCGCCGCATAGGTTTGCTCCAGCTGATTCAATGAGGTTTCGAGCAAGTAACTTTTGTCACGCGTGCGTACCGTCACATATTTCAACTCAGCCCGCAAATAGAGCACGTCTGCGATTGGCACCAGCAATACTTTGCCACGCTCGTGGATGCTCAGGTGGTCGTGCGTTTCCTGCAGCGGCTGCAAAGCTTGTGACTGCGCGGCTTGAAGTGGCTGCGCTTTGGCTAGGGCGGCGGCCAGGCGCTCACTGCGTATCGGTTTGAGCAAATAATCAATGGCATTGAGCTCAAATGCCTGCACGGCATAATGGTCATAAGCCGTGGTAAAAATGAGCTTGGGCGGCTGTGGCAAACCACGCAGATGTTGTGCCAACTCGATGCCATCCATCATCGGCATACGGATATCCACCAGCACAATATCTACCGATGCCTCTTGCAATATGCTGATTGCCTCGACGCCATTGGCGGCCTCTCCCGCCACCTCATAGCCACCGACATCCCCCACTAAATCACGTAGCCGCTGCCTGGCCAGTGGCTCATCATCGACGATTAGCAAACGCTGACTAGCCATGCATCACCTCAGACAACGGCCGTGTTGGAATCACGATTTCGACGATATAACGCTGATCCGCTTCGTATTGGCGTAACTGTGCTTCCAGGTCGTAGTGCAAACGCAAGCGCTCACGGATATTTTTGAGCGCCATTTTATTGCCGCCAGATTTATCACTACGGGGCGGCAAAGGATTACTGATACGTAACAGCAAACTCTTGCCACTAGGCTTGATTTCAATATGCACCACACCGCCTTGTGACTGCGGCTCTATACCGTGATAGACGGCGTTTTCGAGCAAAGGCTGCAAAATCAGTGGCGGAATCATGACTTCCGGTGGAATATCCTCTAATTGCCAGTCGCATTGCAGTCGTTCATCCAGTCGCAGCTTTTCAATATTCAGATATTGCTGGCACAAGGTGATTTCTTGCGACAAAGGCACCAGGTCACGGTTATCTGCCATCAGCACACGAAACAGCTCGGCCATATCTTCCAGCGCAGTTTCCGCGCGCTGCGGCTGGCTGCGGATCAAAGATAGTGCAGCATTCAGGCTATTAAACAGGAAATGGGGGCGGATACGCGCCTGTAAAGCCTGCAAACGGGCCTCGGCAATGGCGGGCGAATAAGCCCGCTGTAACAGATCGAGATAATATAAACACACCAGCACATCGGCCACACACAGCAGCATCACCTGCCAATATTGTGCGGATGTGAATGGCAAGATCCAACGCTGGTATCCATAGGCAGACAAAGCGGTGATGCCTATCGCCAGCAAAAAGATCACCATCAAGGCCAGGCGGTAAGGCCAGCGGTTGATCACAGGATACGCCAACGTGAGGGCGCCCATCACCAGCAACAGTGGCGGCAACCACTGGCTGCCAATCTGCGCCAGGTCATTCAGCCATGACGATACGCTCCAACCCGACTGGCCGTCATAGACCGTGAGCAATGCCAGCAAACACAGATGCAGCAACAGTACACGTAAGTGTATGCCCAGATTGCGGAAATTGGGGATGCGGCTACTTTTACGCACGGCGTGATGTTCGTTTATAATGTCGTGCCAGCATCATAAGTATTAAGTGCCACGGGCGCAAGCCGCGACCAGTGGGCAATTTTCAAGGTTCAATTTGAAGGTGCAAATTTTGGCAGAAAGAATTTTGCTTTGACAACTCAGCAACCCAACACACAATCTTCGCTACACCAAAAAGACCAGGCATGGTCTGGCCGCTTTAACGAACCAGTCGCCGAACTGGTCAAACGCTATACCGCCTCCGTCGATTTCGACAAACGCCTGGCTGCATTCGACATTCAAGGCTCGATTGCCCACGCCACCATGCTAGGCACGCAAGGCATTATTTCGGCGCAAGATGTAGAAGATATCAAACGTGGATTGGGTGAGATTCTGGCGGAGATTACAGCGGGCCAGTTTGAGTGGCTGCTGGACCTGGAAGATGTACATCTGAACATTGAAAGACGCCTGACCGAGAAAATCGGCGATGCCGGCAAACGATTGCATACCGGCCGTTCACGTAACGACCAGGTCGCGACTGATGTGCGCCTGTGGTTACGCAGTGTGGTCGACGACGCCATCGCCGGTATCCGCGCGCTGCAAACCTCGTTGCTGGATCTGGCCGAGCAGCATGCCGCCACCATCATGCCAGGCTTTACCCACTTGCAAGTGGCGCAGCCAGTGACCTTTGGCCATCACCTGATGGCCTACTTTGAAATGCTCAACCGCGATGCCGAACGCTTTGCCGATGCACGCAAGCGTATCAACCGCCTGCCTTTGGGTGCTGCCGCACTGGCGGGCACCAGCTACCCGATCAAACGTGAATTAGTAGCAGAATTATTAGGGTTCGACAGCGTCTGCCAGAACTCGCTGGACGCCGTCTCTGACCGCGACTTCGCCATCGAATTTAATGCGGCGGCCTCATTGCTCATGATGCATTTGTCGCGCTTCTCTGAAGAACTGATTTTATGGATGAGTCCACGTTTCGGCTTTATTGATATCGCTGATCGTTTCTGTACCGGCTCCTCCATCATGCCGCAAAAGAAAAACCCCGACGTACCAGAACTGGTGCGCGGTAAAACCGGCCGCGTCTATGGTCACCTGATCGGCCTGCTGACCCTGATGAAAGGCCAGCCATTGGCCTATAACAAAGACAACCAGGAAGACAAAGAGCCTCTGTTTGATGTGGCTGACACCTTGCTGGTGACCTTGCAGATTTACGCCGACATGCTGCGCGGCATCACTGTCAAAGCCGACAATATGCGCCAGGCGGCCTTGGAAGGCTTTGCCACCGCCACCGACCTCGCCGACTACCTGGTGAAAAAAGGCATGCCGTTCCGTGATGCGCACGAAGTGGTCGCCCACGCCGTCAAAGCTGGCGTGGAAACAGGTCGTGACCTGGCCGAATTCAGTCTGGCTGAGTTGCAAGCCTTCAGCAATACCATCAGCGACGACGTGTTTGAAGTACTCACCCTCGAAGGCTCTGTTGCCAGCCGCAACCACACCGGCGGCACCGCGCCCGAACAAGTGCGCCGCGCCATCGCCCAAGCCAGGCAGCAATTAGGACACTGATGCCCCACCGCCATCATCCACCGAGTAAGTGCAAATCACACCCGGTAATGATGGGGCTGGTGTTAGCTATCAGCCTATTAGCGACCCAGCCCACGCAAGCAGCGCTTGGCATCGCCAACCCCAAACACGAACAGGCCATGCTGTGGCCGCTGTTGCCGGGCGAAAGCGTCAACAGTCTGGCCGCCAAGCTGTACCCACAAAGCCCAGTGCTACAGCAGCGCTTTGTGCAGCAATCCATCACCCTCAGTCGGGGCCGCGGCATTCTTCTACGCCCGGATGAGCGCAGTGAAACCGCACAACTCATTGCCGTGCCCAATGCGCAAACCTTGCACACCCTCACCCACCGTATTAAAAAAGCCGATGAAGTCGACACCGACGCATTTGTCACACCAGGCTTGGTGATGAGCGTACAACTCACACAAGCATCGCAGCAAAACGCGACCGGGTGGCATTTGCCAAAACTGAATCTGACAGAAGGACTCTCGTTAAAAGGGTATTCTTTTTCCGTGTCGAACTTGACCGAGCGAATTGCAGCCGCAAAGTCACATATTGTGGAAACCTATCAGGCCAATGCGCAGGCGATTGCGCGGACGCCAGTGAAGAGGCTTTATCAAACACCGCAATTGGCGGTGATTGTGGCGAGTGCGATTTTGTTGCTGGTGTTGAGTTTGGTTTGGGGTATTTTGGAAGAGTGGCAGTCTAAAAAGTAATTCTTATAGATACTCGTCACTTATGTTTTCGCCTTTAGGCGAGTCACTTTCTGATGCTTGCCCCTCAGAAAGTAACCAAAGAGGAGGGCACCCAGCCATCACGGCCTTCGGCTTCCTTGCGTTGCTCGACAAAACAAGCGGTCACGAAACTCGCCCTAGCAGCTTGCACACGACACAAGCTGCCACGGTGCTCAAACAGTCGCTCCATTCTCCCTTGTTTTGTCTCCGCTACTCAGCGTGATGGAATGGGATTTATCTCGCCAAACAACCATTAGTGAAGATTTAACGGAAGCATAATTCTTCTGGTTTATTGATAACAACCAAGAATGGTTGCAGTCACTTGGTGTTCGGGGTCCCCATCTGCCGCGCCGAGCAACGCAGGGTTGACGGGAGACTTCGGCCATCGGCTGTCCGAGCCCCGCAACAAGCCACGTTCTGTGTGGCTTGTCAGGGCGAGTTTCGATGGACGCCCGGCAATTCGAGTAGCGCAGGATACAAGCGGAAGCTGGGGTGCATTTCTTTTGGTTACTTATTCTTTGTGCAAGCAAAGAAAAGTAACTCGCTGAAAAAGCGAAAAACAACCTTTCAAACGCCCGCGAACACTAGGAACTACGGCAAAAACATCCCCAATAACTCATTCAAAAACCGCTGCCCCTTTAACGTCGGTGCAATCACGCCACTCGTTTGCGCCAACAACCCCTGCTGCTGTGCTTCCTGCAAAGTAGATTGGATACTCCGTAACGGCAATCCCGTGCGCTGCTGAAACAAATCCGCTTCCACACCATCCACCAGCCGTAGCGCATTCATCATAAATTCAAACGCCAAATCCTCGCGGCCAATCTGCCACTCACTATCGACCATCTGGCCTTTGGCCACACTCTCCAGATATTTCTTAGGATGCTTATGTCGACTTTGGCGGATAATTCTGTCGTGAAAACTCAGTTTGGAATGCGCACCAGCGCCTATGCCCAAATAATCCCCAAACGTCCAGTAGTTAAGATTGTGTTGGCACTGCTGACCAGGCTGGGAAAAACCAGAAGTTTCATAATGTTGATACCCATGACTGGCAAGAACCTTCTCAATTTCTTCTTGCATGGTGGCACTAGTATCGTCATCCGGCAAACTCGGTGGCGTGCGGTGAAACGGCGTATTGGGCTCCAGCGTCAGGTGATAAAACGACAAATGCGCCGGTTTGATCTGGCAAGCCGTTTCGGCATCTTTCAATGCATCTTCCAGGCTTTGCTCCGGCAAGGCATACATCACATCCAGATTCACCTGATCAAAGGTATTTAACGCCAATTCTGCCGCTGCCAGTGCTTGTTCGCGATCGTGAATACGACCTAGCGCTTTAAGATATTGCGGCTGAAAACTCTGGATGCCCAGTGAAACACGATTCACACCCGCCTGGCGATAACCTTGAAAATGAGCGATATCCACCGTGCCTGGGTTGGCCTCCAGAGTCACTTCAGCACCATACTCCAGCGGCGTCAGCATGCGCACATGGCTCAAAATCTTATCAATCGCCTCGGCTGAAAAAATGCTGGGCGTGCCACCACCAAAAAACACACTACGGATTTTTCGCCCCCACACCAATGGCGTGGCCTGCTCGAGGTCAGCAATCAATGCATCCACATAAGCAGTCTCTGGGATTTCCTGGCGAGCCTCATGCGAATTAAAGTCGCAATAAGGGCATTTTCGTACACACCAGGGAATATGAATATAAAGTGAAAGCGGTGGTGGATTAGTGAGGCCGCTGAGCGTGACATCACCTTGCAGAGGTGCTTCACTCAAACTATTGGCAGGGTAAATCGGGATCATGCTGACATTTTAACTCGGAACCTTCCCGTTGAAGTCTAACGATCCCTAGATCGGGGTTGATTAAGTCATTTCTTCTAAAACTAACAAAAACGCATCCCCATATTTCTGCAACTTCGCCTGCCCTATCCCACTAATCTGCCCCATTTCATCTAATGTCTGCGGCTTGCGGTTATGAATCTCCAGCAAAGTACTATCGTGAAAAATAACATACGGTGGCACGCCCTGCTCTCTTGCCAGCTCCAGCCGCTTGGCTTTAAGGGCTTGCCATAGCGGATCATCATTGGCGCCTGCGAAGGCTTCTTTGGCGCGGGCGCTGCGCTCGGCTTTGCTCATGCGCTTTTCGGGTTCAGCATCGCGGCGTAGCCAGACTTCTTGCTCGCCCTTGAGCACTGGCCTTGCCGCTTCGGTCAGTTTTAAGCCACCATACGCCGCCATGTCGGCCTCAAGCATGCCAGCGGCAATCAGTTGGCGATAGACACCACTCCATTGGGCTTGATTGAGGGTTTTGCCTATACCAAAGGTACTGACTTTATCATGGCCGAAACGCTCAACTTGCGGCGTGAGTTTGCCGGTGAGCACGTCGATTAAGTGGCCGACACCGAAGCGTTGCCCGGTACGGTATACGCAGGAAAGTGCCATTTGGGCGACTTGTGTGGCTTGCCAGGTTTCGACCGGGTGCAGGCAGTTGTCGCATTGATCACAGGCGCCAGGATGGCTTTCGCCAAAGTAACGCAAAATAGCCTGGTGACGGCAGGCGGTAGATTCGCAGTAGCCGAGCAAGGCATCCAGCTTTAAGCGCTCCAACCGTTTGCGTTCTTCAGAGGCTTCGCCGCTATCGAGCATTTGCCGCATAGAGACGACGTCGCCCATACCATAGACCATCCAGGCATTAGCGGCTAAGCCATCGCGCCCGGCACGGCCGGTTTCCTGGTAGTAGCCTTCCATGCTTTTTGGCAGGTCTAAATGTGCGACAAAGCGGACGTTGGGTTTATCTATGCCCATGCCAAACGCGATGGTCGCCACCATGATGATGCCTTCTTCACGCAAAAAGCGGCGCTGGTGTACCTCGCGTAATTGGGCGGGTAAGCCGGCATGATAAGGCAATGCAGGCCAGCCTTTTTCGACTAGCCAGGCGGCGGTTTCTTCTACTTTTCTGCGCGACAGGCAATAAATGATGCCAGCGTCGTTAGCGTGCTCACGCTCAAGAAAGGCCTGCAATTGCTGGCGCGCATTACTCTTGATACCGACGTGGTAACGGATATTCGGCCGGTCAAAACTGGAGACAAACTGGGCTGCGTTTTCAAGGTTAAGCTGGCTGATGATTTCGGCGCGCGTGGGTGCATCAGCCGTGGCGGTGAGCGCGATACGTGGCACTTGCGGAAAGCGCTCATGCAGCACAGTAAGCTGGCGATATTCTGGCCTGAAATCATGCCCCCATTGCGACACGCAGTGCGCTTCGTCTATGGCAAACAGCGCCAGGCCCACATGCTGGTGCACTTCGTCGAGCAGGCTTAAAAAACTGCCGACCATGAGCCGCTCTGGGGCAACGTATAGGAGTTTTATTTCGCCTGCGAGTACCTGGCGCGTAATGCGGCTATTGTCTTCTGCGTTTAAACTGGAGTTTAAAAAGGCGGCGTTGACGCCTAATTGCTGCAAAGCCTCGACCTGGTCTTGCATGAGGGCGATCAGCGGTGAAACAACAATGGCCAGGCCTTCGCGTGCGAGGGCAGGAATCTGGTAACACAGCGATTTGCCGCCACCCGTAGGCATCAGCACCAGCGCATCGCGCCCGTCGATCACGTGCTCAACGATGGCTTGCTGCTGGTGACGGAACTGCGAGTAACCGAAAACGTCGTGGAGGATTTGTTGCGGTGAGAGACCTGCCATATTGGCAAGCCTATAGCTTGTTGTAAGGATTAACCAGCGTATCGACGAGCGCATGCAACGCAGCACGCATCTGCTCTTCGCTGACTTCCATCAGCAAACCATCTTCCATTGCATCCTGGGCGATTTGCTTGAGTTCATCAAAGTTTTCGGCCATGACTTTGACCTTTTCGGTGCAGGAGACCACCGAACCGTCATCGCGTACCCATTTTGGCCATTCGTTTTTCATACACTGACTCTTTCCAAGGCTTGCAGCAATTTTACCAAAGCCTGACCGCGATGGCTCATGCGGCTTTTCACTTCCAGTGGTAATTCGGCAACCGTTTTACGGGTTTCAAGGTCCATAAATAACGGGTCATAGCCAAAGCCTTCCGTGCCGCGAAATTCGCGCAAAATTTCTCCACGCCACAGGCCATCGGCAATAATCGGCTGCGGATCTTGTGGCGAACGCACCAGCACCAGCACGCTGTAAAAATACGCCTGGCGCTCACTGATACGTGACAATACTGTGAGCAGTTTATCGTTGTTTCGTTCATCTTGCGTGAGCAGGCTATTGGCCGGTTGCGGCCCGGCATAGCGCGCCGAAATCACACCTGGCGCCCCTTGCAAGGCATCGATACACAGGCCGGAATCGTCGGCCAGCGCGGGCAAGCCTGTGTGCTGGCTGGCATGACGCGCTTTGGCCAAGGCATTTTCAATAAAGGTGCCATAGGGCTCCGGGCATTCCGGCACATTGAATTCGGATTGCGACACGATGTCGATATTCAGTGGCGCCAGCACATGCGCAATCTCGCGGATTTTGCCTTTATTGCCAGAGGCAATGACCAGTTTATTAAATGGCAAGGCCATGGTTATTTTGCCAATGCCAGGGTTTGCAGTTGGCCCAGCTCATGAATGCCTTTAGCCGCCAGGTCCAGCATCTGGTTCATGGTATCGCGGCTAAATGGTTCACCTTCGGCTGTGCCCTGAATTTCAACAAAACCACCCTTGCCGGTCATCACCACATTCATGTCGGTATCGCAGTCTGAATCTTCGATATAGTCGAGGTCCAGTACTGGCGTGCCCTGATAGACACCGACTGAGATTGCTGCCACTGAGTCTTTGATGGGCGTTTTGGTGAGCAGGCCTTTTTGCAGCAAGGTGCCCACGGCATCTACCATGGCGACATAAGCACCGGTGATGCTGGCGGTACGTGTACCGCCATCGGCCTGGATGACGTCACAGTCAAAATGGATGGTGCGCTCACCCAGCTTTTGCAGATCAATCACCGCGCGCAGGCTGCGGCCAATCAGGCGCTGGATTTCTTGTGTACGCCCGCTTTGCTTGCCGCGTGCGGCTTCGCGGTCCATGCGGCTACCTGTTGAACGTGGCAGCATGCCATATTCAGCCGTCACCCAACCCTGGCCTTTGCCCTTCAAAAAACCAGGCACTTTTTCTTCTACGCTGGCAGTGCAAATCACGTGCGTATCGCCAAATTTCACCAATACTGAACCTTCAGCATGTTTGGTGTAGTGGCGGATAATTTCGATGGCGCGCAATTGGTCATTCGCGCGCTGGCTTGGTCTGATCATGGTTTACAACTTCCTGTTATTTAATATGTTGCCGGGTTCTGCCCAGCGCTTCCTGTATTTCGGCGATGGCCTTTTCAATTTCATCATCGGTCAAATCCAGCGCATATTGGCTGGGCGGGGCCGTGGTTTCGTTCATCATGGTGGTGGTGACATCTACCGGCAAATCCAGCGTTGAGATCGTCAACGGGCTGGTCACACGCTGCCCCCACTGCAGAGCAATTGCACTCATATTATCGCCGACGGTAATGCTGGCAGCATCGGCATCGTCCAATAAGCGGTTCACGCCATCGTTAATATCTGCAGCCAGCATATGTTGCGCCATACTGATATCAGGCACGGTGTTCCATACACCATCCGAGCACAGCATGATGACATCGCCTTCGCGCAGCGGGATCGGCGCCGCCAGCTCTACTTTGGGCGGGCGCTCTCCACCTACGCAATTATAAATTTTATTACGGTGCGGGTGATGATCCATCTCATCTACCGTGATTTTTCCCTCACGTAATAATGATTGCACGACTGAGTGATCCTCGGTCTGGTGTTCGACCAGGCCGTTTCGATAGAGATATAAGCGGGAATCACCCACATGGGCGCAAAACAGTTTGTTGTGCTGGATTAGCGCGACGACAATGGTGGTGCGTGGGGATTCCAGCAAACGTTTTTGCAAACGCACATTTTCGATCACATCATGTGCCCGGGCAATTTGCTCACGCAAAAACTGCGCAGGCTGGGTAATCAAAGGCTGCGATTCGCGCTGAAAGGCTTCTATCGTGGTTTTCACCGCGATTTCGGCGGCCACATCACCATGCTGGTGCCCGCCCATGCCGTCAGCCAGCACCATGAAAATAGCATGCCGGTGGTAAGAATACGCCAGCCGGTCCTGATTATAAGGCCGCGGCCCCTGGCGGCTACCTTGTGCAATGGTGAATTTCATAGCGGTTTATTCAATACCTTGATGATTTTATCCACCAGCGAACCACGAGGATCTTCTACCACGCGGATGCCGATCATTTTTTTCTGTAATGAGAACACGCTTTGCGGCCGTAACAGGTAGTCCAGCTGCATGCATTCATCAATAATCGCCAGTAATTTTTCAGAGTATATCTGTTTACCGAGCTCAATCGCAGGCACCAGCGTATCATCTTTCAGCCGCACATTGGCCGAGATGGGCGATGCGCGTTGCAAGCAGGCATACATGCTGGCACCTATGCTGTAAATATCACTCCAAGGGCCCAGGTGCTTACGGTCTATGTATTGCTCCGGCGGCGCAAAACCCGGTGTGTAAGTCGGCGCCAAGGTCACCTCAGACAAAGCCTGGCGCGCCGATCCGAAGTCCAGCAGCATGGGTGAGCCATCCAGGCGGATATAAATATTGGCGGGCTTGATATCCAGATGCAGCAACTTGCGCGTATGCACTTCACGCAAGCCATTGAGCAACTCCACAAACATGCGGATCAGAAAGCTCTCGGGCACCGGCTGCGACAAGGCCATGATGTAATCTTGCAGCGATTTGCCTCGCTCATACTTCATGACCATGTAAACGGTGTTGTTGGCACGGAAGAAGTTTTTCACGCGCACAATATTTTTGTGCTCAATATTGGCCAGCGCCAGGCCTTCTTCAAAAAAGCACTTCATGCCATGTTTGTAGGCAGCTTCATTTTTGCCATTGGAGCGGATATGCGTGTGCTCGTCACGCTCAGCCAGCGTCACTGGCATATATTCCTTGATGGCGACGGTATTTTTTTGCGGATCCTGCGCCAGATAGACGAAACTGAACCCGCCCAGACTCAGCACCCGTGTAATGGTGTAGTCATGCAGCGCAGTGCCTACCGGCAAGGCAAAATCGAATTTATTAGAAAGCTTCACTAGCGCTTTAACGTCACAATCATGGCCTTTATTAAGGGAAACGCCGAATTAAGTGGCTTGCCGTCTCTGCCATCAAACCGGGTTTCTTTTATCTGTACGCTATTTTCGCATATCGATAGCGCATTTGATACAATCGTCCAGTTTGCCCGGAGCGCGATAATGACTGCCAACAAAACCACAGAAAAAGAAACCAAAAACGCACACCCCATTTTAAGCATGACCGGCTTTGCCGCAAGTGAAGCCCGTTTTCCGGGCGGCCTGTTGCTGATCGAACTGCGGGCAGTGAATCATCGCTACCTCGAACTCAACGTCAAAATTGAAGACAGTTTGCGCCAGTTTGAAGCGCTGATACGCGAACAACTGCAAACCCGGCTCGGCCGCGGAAAAGTTGAATGCCGCATGAGCCTCAAGAGTGATAGCGCAGCCACCACCCTGGCGCTCAACCCGGCCATGGTGGCGCAAATTGCACAAACGCTCAAAGACCTGCAACAGCATTTTCCGCAAGCGCAACCGATCAACCTGGTCGATGTCTTCAAACTGCCCGGCGTCTTGCAAACCGAAGCGGTGGATGCCGAAGCCATGGCACAAGGCGTACAAAACGGCCTGTCACGTGGCATTGATGAACTGATTGCTGCACGCCAGCGCGAAGGTGAAAAGCTCAAACAGGTATTGCTCGATCGCCTGCAAGGCGTGCGTGAACAAATCAGCATTGTTAAACCACTGCTGCCGACGCTGGTGAGCCAATACCAGGAAAAACTGACCGCCAAACTGCAAGAGGCCATGCAGGCCGATGACGACCGCGTGCGCCAGGAAATCGTGCTTTACGCGCAACGCATTGATGTAGACGAAGAGTTGGCACGCTTGCAATCCCATATCACCGAAATGGACCGCATCCTCAATGCCGGTGGCGCCATGGGTAAAAAGCTGGACTTCCTGATGCAGGAAATGAACCGCGAAGCCAATACCCTGGGCTCGAAATCGGTGGCCATCGAAACCACACAAGTGTCTATGCAGTTGAAAGTGCTGATCGAACAAATGCGCGAGCAGATTCAGAACATCGAGTAAGCGGCTTAAATGTAAAACGGCACTGCACCAAAATCGTGACGCCAAAACGCACCGCAATGGTGCGTTTTGCTTTGGTAGCAACAGCTAAAAAACAATAACAATATGATTTAAAACACTATTCTTTGCTGGCACACGGCTTGCTCTTATTTAATTGAATTTTACAAGTAAGGCAAAGGTCCAGCATCATGACGCAATCGGCCAAACAGTTTTTTGATGAAATGCAGGGCTATGGGGGCAATGTACGTGCCATCTATCAGGCGTATAACCGCTGGTTAAGCGATGTACCGACACAACAGCTGGCGGCCAAGCGAGCGGAAGCTGAAGTATTGTTCCGCAGGGTTGGGATTACGTTTAACGTCTATGGCGAAGAGGATGGTGCTGAACGTTTGATCCCATTTGACGTGATTCCGCGCATGATCTCCGCCAGCGAGTGGGCACACCTGGCCAAAGGCGCCGTGCAACGCGTGCGCGCACTCAATATGTTTTTGCATGATATTTATCATGAGCAGGAAATCATCAAGGCCGGCATCGTCCCCAATAGTATTTTAAGCAACTCACAATACCGGCCGGAAATGGTAGGCGTCAATGTGCCTAACCAGGTGTATGCACATGTCGCCGGTATCGACCTGGTACGCACCAGTGAATCGCAGTTTTATGTGCTGGAAGATAACTTGCGCACGCCTTCAGGGGTATCTTACATGCTGGAAGACCGCAAAATGATGATGCGGCTGTTTCCGGATTTATTTAAAAAATATCCGATTGCACCGGTCGAGCATTATCCGCACGTATTACTCAATAATTTGCGTTCGGTAGCCCAAACTGGCGTCACTGACCCGACCGTGGTACTGCTTTCACCAGGCGCTTATAACAGCGCCTACTTTGAACACGCCTTCCTCGCCCAGCAAATGGGGATCGAACTGGTGGAAGGCCAGGATTTGTTTGTCCGCAATAACGCCGTCTACATGCGCACCACGCAAGGCCCGCAAAGGGTGGACGTGATTTACCGCCGCATCGACGACGACTTCCTTGACCCTCTGGTGTTCAAGCCCGACTCCCTGTTGGGCGTGCCAGGTCTGCTCTCCGTCTACCGCAATGGTGGCGTCACATTAGCCAACGCCGTGGGCACCGGCGTTGCTGATGACAAGGCGACGTATGTGTACGTGCCGGAGATGATCAAGTTCTACCTGGGTGAATCTCCCATCCTGCAGAACGTGCCTACGTATCAACTCAGCAAGGAAGATGATCTGGCCTACGTGCTGGATCATCTGCCCGAGCTGGTCGTAAAAGAAGTACAAGGCTCCGGCGGCTACGGCATGCTGGTCGGCCCGACTGCCAGCAAGCAGGAAATTGAAGAGTTCCGTTTACGCATCGTCTCCAAACCGGCCAATTACATTGCGCAACCTACATTGGCCTTATCGACCTGCCCGACGCTGGTGGATCAGGGCATTGCACCACGCCATGTCGACCTGCGGCCGTTTGTACTCTCGGGTAAAACAGTCAGTGTGGTGCCAGGTGGCTTGTCGCGCGTGGCGCTCAAGGAAGGTTCATTGGTGGTCAACTCCTCACAAGGTGGCGGTACCAAGGATACCTGGGTGCTGGAGCGCGATGACATCAGTGTAGAAACTTTGCAGTCGCAAATGGCTGCACAACAAGCGAATCAAGAGGCTGTCATATGTTAAGTCGTACTGCAGATCATTTATATTGGATGGCGCGTTATATCGAACGTACCGAAAACGTGGCACGCGTACTGGATGTGACTTACAACATGTCGTTGCTGCCGTCTGACAGCAGCAATGAGGAAGAACTGTGGGATACAGTATTGGAAATTGCCGGTATCCGCGATATTTATGACAAAACCTACAAAGAACTCAATGCCGCCAATGTGATTAAACACCTGGTCATGGATAGCAGCAATCCTTCCAGCATCTACAGCTCGTTGCGCAGCGCACGTGAAAATGCCCGCGCTGTGCGCGTGGCCATGACCACAGAAACCTGGGAAAACATGAATACGCTGTGGCTGGAATTTGGCCAATATATCAAGCAAGACCTGACACAGACTGGCTTGAGCGAGTTTTGTGAATGGGTCAAAAGCCGCTCGCATTTGTTCCGCGGCGTGTGCTTTGGCACCATGCTGCGCGACGAAGCCTTCAGCTTTGTGCGCCTGGGCACCTTTATGGAACGTGCTGACAATACCGCACGTTTGCTCGATGTAAAGTATGAATTTTTAATCCCCATGCAGGAAGCGAATGACGGCGCGGTGGACTATTACGAATGGAGTGCCGTGCTGCGCTCGGTGTCGGCTTTCCAGGCCTACCAGAAGGTTTACCGCGATGCGATTGAGCCAATGAAAGTGTCCGAATTGCTCATTTTGCGCGAAGACATGCCACGTTCACTGCATGCCTGCTACGCCGAAATCATGCCGATTTTGCGGCAAGTGGCTGGTAGCCGCCAGACTGAAGCCGAGCGTCTGGCAGGCCAAATGCATGCCAGGCTGCACTACGGCCGCATGCTGGATATTTTGAAAGATGGCGTACACCACTTTTTGGATGAATTTATTCTGGCCAACCGCAAACTCGGTGAAGAAATACAACGCAATTTTTTAAGTGCGACGGCCTGACAACGACAATAGATTGCCATGAACCCCCTCATGCGCAGACTGTTTAACACAGCGCTGCGCTTTTTCACTTTGGCACACCACACATATGCTGCTCAATATTGAACACCAGACCCACTATGCTTTCAGTGACATGGCGCAATACACTATTCAGCAATTGCGCCTGACGCCACGCAATGGTCACGGCCAGCAGGTCAAGCATTGGCAGATCAAGGTCAACGGGCAGCTGGCTGCGTTTGAGGATGCCTTTGGCAATCTGGCGCATACCCTGGTCATCGACCAGCCGCATCATGAATTACTCATTGCCGTGTGTGGCGAAGTGGAAACCGGGGTTGCAAGCACCCCGCCTGAGCACACACTCCCATTAGACATTTACCTGCGTGATACGCCCCTCACCCAGGCCGATGCCGCCATGATTGCATTTGCCAAACGCTTTGCCGATGCGCCACTGCCAGACATGATGCAGGCTTTGCGTGCACAGATGGAGTACATCACAGGTGCGACCCAGGTCGATACCTCGGCAGCCGAGGCCTTCAGGCTTGGCAAAGGGGTTTGTCAGGACCATGCGCATGCTTTTATTGGCTGTTGCCATAGCCTGGGGCTGCCCGCACGGTATGTCAGCGGTTATCTGTTCACCGAAAACGGTAACCTGATGCAAACGCATGCCTGGGTGGATGTGTGGCAACACGACCAATGGCTAGGGCTGGATGTGTCTAACGGCACATTGGTAAACGAAACGCATGTCAGATTGGCCACTGGCCTGGACTATCGCAGCGCCAGTCCGATCACGGGTTCGCGTATCGGTGGCGGCACAGAGGGCATGGCGAGCATGGTCAGTGTCAACCAGCACGGCGGCCTGACAGATAAACAGCGCGAACAGCATAAACAACAGCTACGACAGCAGGCACAAAGTGCGCAGCAGTAGCTTGTCCGTGCATGCTATGATCACTTTTAAACATTAACCTACTCCTCTTTTTCTTATGACTTATTGTGTCGGTATTTTGCTGCAACAAGGCCTGGTATTGGCTTCTGATACGCGCACCAATGCTGGTGTCGACCAGGTAGCGATTGCGCCTAAAATGCACTTATTTGAAGTGCCAGGCGAGCGCATGATTGTGCTGCTGACGGCGGGCAATCTGGCCATTACCCAATCGGTGGTCAACCTGTGCCGTGAACAGCTCAAATCGCCTGAACCACACGCGCACCTGCATAATGTCCAATCGCTGTTTGAAGCGGCCAGTGTCGTCGGCGCCGCCATGCGCACCGTGCATCAGCGCGATGGCAAAGCCCTCAAGGAACATAGCATAGACTTTAGCGCCAGCATTCTGGTGGCCGGGCAAATCAAAGGCGAGCAGCCACGCCTGTTTAATGTCTATGCGGCAGGCAATTTTATTGAAGCCACCTCGGACACGCCTTATCTGCAAATCGGCGAGACCAAATACGGCAAACCGATTATCGACCGTGTCATCAAACATCAAACCAATGTCACAGATGCGGTAAAATGCGTGCTGATTTCATTTGATTCCACCATCCGCAGTAATATTTCTGTGGCTTTACCGATTGATTTGATGATATACCGCACTGACACCTTTAGCGCCGATTGCCGGCAACGCCTGACGGAAGATGATCCTTATTACGCCTGTATCCGCAAGGGTTGGGGCGAGGGTTTGAAATCCGTATTTTCTTCACTGCCTAACCCGGAGTGGTGTGCATCATGAGTCATGGTCATTTATATGTGATTTCCGCTGCCTCTGGCGCTGGTAAAACCAGCCTGGTGCGTGCCATGCTGGCGCAAGACCCAATTTTAAAACTGTCGGTGTCGCACACCACGCGCGCACCGCGCCCGGGCGAAGAAGATGGCATCCATTACCACTTTGTCTCAGAAGCCGAGTTTTTAGGCGTGCTGGATAAAGGCGGCTTTCTCGAAAGCGCACATGTGCACAGTGCGCGTTATGGCACGGCACAAAGCGAGGTAGAAAACGCCCTGGCATCCGGCCGCGATGTAATTTTGGAAATCGACTGGCAAGGCGCTCAGCAGATTCGCAAACTGTTCCCGCAGGTCACCTCCATCTTTATTTTGCCGCCTTCGATTGAGGCGCTGTCGCACCGCCTGAATAACCGTGGCCAGGACAGCGAAGCCGTGATTACGCAACGTCTGGCCGCCGCACGTGAGGAGATGCGTCACGTGCATGAGTTTGATTATGTTACAATTAATGATAATTTTGACGTGGCCTTGCAGGATCTGATGGCGATTGTTCGCGCCCAGCGCTTGCAGTTAAACCGCCAGGTTGCCTGCCACGCGTCATTGATTCAATCACTTACCTGACCCAGCGCGCATGCACGCTGCATGTAGGCTCACATATTAAGAGGTTTTTATGGCACGTATTACTGTCGATGATTGCTTGGACAACATCTCTAACCGTTTTCAATTGACATTGGTGGCTGCTTACCGCGCCAGACAATTAGCCAATGGTTCAGACCCATTAGTGAGCGGCTATTCACAAAAAGACAAGCCAACCGTGATTGCCTTGCGCGAAATCGCTGCTGGTAAGATCGGTGTAGAGTTGTTAGAGAAAAAGGGCCACGCATAAACAGCTATGCCCCATAGCCAAGGCGATTCTGCCCATCGCAAGTCCAGGCCTCCCCTGGAGGAAGTGGACTTGCTCCCTGCTGACCGTGAGGATTCCCCCCTTACCCAGCTGATCCGCAAGTACCTCAACGAAGAAGAAGTGCAACTGGTCTGGCAAGCGTATCGCTATGCCGAGCAGGCGCATGCCGGTCAAACCCGCAAAACCGGCGAACCCTATATTACCCATCCTATTTCGGTGGCCTGCATTCTGGCCAAACTGCATCTTGACTTGCCCACCCTGCTGGCCGCCCTGTTGCATGATGTGGTGGAAGATACCGAAGTCGATAGTGCGGCGATTGCTGAGCGCTTTGGTAAACAGGTGGCCGACCTGGTAGATGGCCTGACCAAGCTGGACAAGGTAGAACTGCAAACCGCCACCCAGGCGCAAGCCGAAAATTTCCGCAAAATGCTGCTGGCCATGAGCCAGGATGTGCGTGTGATCCTGGTCAAGCTGGCCGATCGCTTGCACAATATGCAGACGCTGGAGGCAATGCGCCCGGAAAAGCAGAAACGCATCGCGCGCGAAACGCTGGATATTTATGCGCCAATTGCCAACCGGCTAGGCCTGAACCCGATTTACCACGAGCTGGAAGATCTCAGCCTCAAGCACCTATACCCGAATCGCCATCGCGTGATTGATAAGGCCATTCGCCTGGCACGTGGCAACCGCAAAGAAGTCATCAGCAAGATTCAGGACGCCATTGAGAACCAGCTGACGCAATACCAGATCGAATATGATGTACAGGGGCGCGAAAAGCACCTTTACAGCATTTATAAGAAAATGGCTGAAAAATCGATGAAATTGTCGCAAATTGGCGACATTTACGGTTTTCGCGTCATTGTCAAAGATACCGCAGCCTGCTACCTGGCATTGGGCGCATTACATGCGCTTTATAAGCCAATTCCCGGCCGCTTTAAAGACTATATTGCCATCCCCAAAGCCAACGGTTACCAGTCTTTGCATACCACGCTGTTTGGCCCATTTGGCACGCCGATTGAGGTGCAGATCCGCAGCCAGGAAATGCACAATATTGCTGATGCCGGCGTAGCGGCGCACTGGCTGTATAAAACCACCGATGCGCACCTGACCAAACTGCAACAGCAAACGCACCAGTGGTTGCAACGCCTGGTCGAAATCCAGACCGAGAGTGACGACAGCCACGAGTTCCTGGAGAACTTTAAAGTCGATCTGTTCCCGGACGAGGTCTATGTGTTTACGCCTAAAGGCAACATCATGGCCTTGCCGCGCGGCTCGACCGCGGTTGACTTCGCCTATGCCGTGCACTCCGATGTTGGCAACAGTTGTGTCGCCGTTAAAATCAATAATGAACTGGCGCCACTGCGTACCGAGATGCGCAATGGTGATCATGTCGAAATCATCACCGCACCGCTGGCGAAACCGAATCCGGCCTGGCTCAACTATGTGGTCACTGGCAAAGCCCGCTCACATATCCGCCATTACCTCAAAACCGTCAAGGTGGAAGAATCGGCACAATTGGGTGAACGCATGCTGAATGTGGCGCTACGCGCCATGCATATAGAACCGGCCGAGATTTCAGACAAGCAATGGCAAAAGGTCATGAACGACTATGGCAGCAAAACCCGCCAGACGATTTTGACCGATATCGGCCTTGGCAAACGTAACAGCCTGATGGTCGCACACCAGTTACTGGCGCATCCGGCCGATGCTGAAGATAAATCCGGCAAAGTACTGGATACCATTACCATCCGCGGCTCGGAAGGCATGGCGGTGCAGTTTGCCCCTTGCTGCCGCCCGATCCCTGGCGACCCGATTCTGGGCTTTATCAATAAGGACAAAGGCCTGGTCATTCATACCCACGATTGCCCGGCCATCCGCAAGTTCAGGCTGGACCCGGAAAAATGGCTGGACGTGGAGTGGGATGCCGACCCGAAAAAACTGTTCAGCGTCAACTTGCGCATTACGGTGGTCGACGAACGCGGCATGCTGGCCAAAATTGCAGCGACCATCTCCAATGCGGATGCCAACATTGATAATGTCAGTGTCGAATCCAGCGACGGCAGCCAGTACTCCAATGTAAACTTTACCGTGCAAGTGCATAACCGCGTGCACCTGGCGACCTTGATCCGCAATCTGCGCAAGATTCAGCAAATCGTGCGTATCAACCGGGTCAAAGGCAACCAGCTGGAACAACGTATCCAGTAACCCAGCAGTGATGCCAGCATGCGGCCCTTGAACGAGATTAAAGGTTTCACGCCCGCCGTATGCAGCCAGCTGGCAAAATTGAATATTCATTCAGTGCAGGCCTTGTTGCTGCACTTGCCACTGCGCTACCTGGACGAAACCCGCATCACGGCCATCCGCGACTTACACCTGGGTGAGCAGACACAAATCGAAGGCGTGGTGGTGCACAATGAAGTGGCCTACAAGCCGCGCAAAATGTTAAATGTCAGGCTGCAGGATGACACTGGCGTCATCAATCTGCGTTTTCTGCACTTTTATCCCAGCCAGGTCGCTGCCATGCAAACTGGCCAGCGTTTACGCGTGTTTGGTGAGGTGCGGCCTGGTTTTTTTGGCTATGAAATGGTGCACCCGACACAGCGCAAAGTCGATGAAGACACACCAGTCAGCAGTGCACTCACCCCGGTCTACCCAACCACGGCAGGCTTGAGCCAGGCCACCATACGCAAAGCGGTGAACCGCATATTGCAAGCAGAATATTTGCACGAAACCCTGCCAGGTTGGGTATACCAGTCCATGCAACTGCCCGACTTTGCCAGCAGTCTGCATTTGCTGCATCAACCCCAGGCCGAGATAGCACTGGCGACACTGGAAGACCGCACGCATCCTGCCTGGCAACGCCTGGCCTACGACGAACTGCTGGCACAACAGCTTTCGATGCGACAACATTACGCACGTCGCAAACAATCGCGCGCACCAGCCATCTCCGCCTCACAGACCCTGGTTGGCCGCCTGCTGGCCAGCCTGCCGTTTGCACTCACGTCTGCCCAGCAAAAAGTGGTGGCAGAAATCGAGCACGACCTCAACCAGCCACATCCGATGCAACGCCTGCTACAGGGTGATGTCGGCAGTGGCAAAACCATTGTCGCCTGCCTGGCGGCCTTGCAACTGATAGAACATGGCTGGCAAGTGGCGATGATGGCGCCGACGGAAATTCTGGCAGAACAGCATTACAAAAAGCTATGTGACTGGTTACAACCGCTGGGGGTGACGGTCGCCTGGCTGACGGGGAGCCAGAACAAAAAACAACGTGAGCAATCACTGTCAGCCATCGCCAGCGGTGAAGCCATGCTTGCCGTCGGCACGCATGCTTTATTTCAAGACGATGTGCAGTTTAAGCAACTGGGGTTGGCGATTGTGGATGAGCAACACCGCTTTGGCGTCGGCCAACGGCTGGCATTGCGCAAAAAAGGCACGGCCTTGCCAGGGCAGGCACACAACCTGGAACCGCACCAGCTCATGATGTCGGCCACGCCGATTCCGCGCACTTTATCCATGAGCTATTACGCAGATCTTGACGTGTCAGTGATTGATGAATTGCCCCCGGGCCGCACACCGATTGTGACCAAACTGGTGGCTGATGACCGGCGTGATGAGATTTTACAGCGTGTACATGACGCCTGCGCCCAGGGCCAGCAAGCCTATTGGGTGTGCCCGTTGATTGAAGAATCAGAAGCACTGCAACTGCAAACGGCCAATGATACCTTTGCCTATATGCAGCAAGCTTTCCCCGAACTCAAAGTCGGCCTGGTCCATGGCCGCATGAAATCGGCAGAAAAACAGGCGGTGATGCAGGCTTTCTCTGCCAATGAGATTCACCTGCTGGTCGCCACCACCGTCATTGAAGTCGGCGTCGATGTACCGAATGCGAGTTTAATGGTGATCGAACATGCGGAGCGCATGGGACTGAGCCAGTTACACCAGTTACGTGGCCGCGTCGGCCGCGGCGCAGCCAAGAGTACCTGCATTTTGCTCTATAGCAAACAGCAATGTTCGCAAATTGGGCGACAGCGCCTGAAGGTCATTTTTGAAAGCAATGATGGCTTTCAAATTGCCCAGGCCGATTTACATATCCGCGGCCCGGGAGAATTGCTGGGCACACGACAGAGTGGCGTCCCCATGCTTAAAATTGCCGATCTGGAACGCGATATGCAATTACTGGAGATGGCCAAAACCCAGGCGGATCAACTATTACAACGCGATCCTGCTGCCGTGACTGCGCACCTGCAGCGCTGGTTAAGCCAGGGCGAAGAGTGGATCAAGGTTTAGCTAAGTCGGCTACGTAATACTTTGCGCTGACCGGTTGCGGATGGCGCAGCGCCACCGTGCATCGCTGATTGCAAACTGGCTTCAAACTCATGCAAAGGCAGCGGACGGCTAAACAAATACCCTTGAAAGGCGTGGCAGCCCATATTTTGCAACATGACCATTTGTTGCTGCATTTCCACCCCCTCAGCAATCACACTGTGGCTCAGGTTTTTGCCCATATTGATGATGGTCTGCACAATAAATGAATCGTAGTTGTTATGCACAATATCTTTAATAAAACTGCGGTCTATTTTCAATTCGTCTAGCGGCAGCCGCTTCAATACCGACAACGAAGACTGGCCAATGCCAAAGTCATCCAGCGAAAAAGTGATGCCCAATACTTTCAGCGCATTGATTTTTTCAATCACTTCATCGATATTTTTCACAATCAGGCTTTCGGTCAGTTCCAGGCGCAAACAGCTTGCATCGCAACCACTCGCCAATACCGTTTCTTTCACCATCTGCACAAAGTCTGGCTGGCTGAACTGGATGGCACTGACATTGACCGACAATTTAAGCTGGGCGGTATGCACAGACTGTGACCAGTGCTTGAGTTGCTGACAAGCTTGCGCCAGTACCCATTGCCCGATGGAGACAATTTCACCGGTTTCTTCGGCAATCGGAATAAACTGGTCTGGCGGAATCATGCCCAAGGTTGGGTGTTGCCAGCGCAACAAGACCTCTGCACCCGTTGGCTGCTGCAACTCATTGACTTGCACCTGGTAATATAAAAGCAATTGCTTGCCCTGCAAGGCAAATGCCAGCTCGTTTTCAAGCGTGGCGCGCATTTCAACCGCCGGGTGTACAGCCTCATCATACATCTGGATGCTATTGAGGTTATCGGATTTTTTGGCTTGATACATGGCAATATCAGCGCGGCGCAACACTTCATCTTCTTTAAGCAAATCCCCCAGGAACAGGCAAATGCCAATGCTGGGTACAGTGCGGTATTTACTGTTTTGCAACTCAAAGGGCTGCGAAAATACCGCCATCATTTTTTCGGCAGTGGCCTGGGCCGCAGTAATCGCTTCTGCCTTGTCGGTTGATAACTCATCCAGCACAGCAATAAACTCATCACCGCCCATGCGCGCGATGGTATCTTTTTTACGCAAGCATTGTTGCAGCCTGAAAGCCACCTGTTGCAACAACTCATCCCCGGCCTGATGGCCTTTGCTATCGTTAAGCCCTTTGAAATTATTCAAGTCCAGGCACAACACCGCCCCATAATGTTGGTGACGTACACAGCGTGCAAATGCCTGATTGAGGCGATCCGTCAGCAAGCGGCGATTAGGCAAGCCAGTCAAAAAATCATAGTAGGCCAGTTGGTGCACCTTCTTGTTATCCAGGTTGGATGCAATCCGTAACGAGATATTCTCGCGCAGGCTGGTAGCCAGGCTGCGGCCAGCCACCGTCACATAAAACACATACACCATAAATAACACGGCAAGCGCCAGTGAGACTGAACTGCCATGAATCAAAAAGCGCGGAATCATAAACAGCACAATGCCGCCACTAAACAGGTTGGTACTTAAGGTATCGACTGAATAAATAATGATGCCCGCCCCGGAAACCCCAACCAGCGCAAAAATCAGGAACGCCTGATGTGCCGTATCAGCCTCAGGGAACAGAAGAATACCGCCCAGGCCCCAGGCCAGGCCACAAAAACAGGTGCTGGCACGAAACCACTGTAACCACTGGCGGCTATGCAGTTCGCGCTGCAAGTCTTTTTCATACTGATAAGTCAGATAAGCACGTATGCCGTAAGCCACCAGGAAAATGCTGGACCAGACCGTGAGAATAATGTGGTCGATCAGGTGCCATTGCACGAGCAAAAGCGCAATCATGACCACGATGGCTGCCATCAATGATCTGCGATTGTTTGAATACAGCATGCCGACAATTTCTGCGTGCAATGCCGATGATTCCGCCGTCGTGTTCAACGCACGTATCCCCCATGTATATTATTGTTAACATCTTAACAACGGTTATTGCAGGCTGATACTTTAGTTTTACGCACTTATCATGCGCTCAAAATTAAAAAAACACACTATACAACAGCTTGTTTTTAATAGAAAAATAGAAAATATAATCTAAGAAATGTCAGCAATGCCATTCAGATAACCACGTCACAACAGGTAACTATACGCTGCCAAACGGGCAGCCAGCGGAGAAATAGCCTATTGCGTACTGAACAACGGCTTTAACTCAGCCACCGCCAGGTCAATAAAACTGCGCAATTTAGGTGGCATAAAGCGTTGCTTCGGGTAAACCAGGTGCACGGCATCCGCACGCCCGCGCCACTCTGGCAATACATGCTGCAAGCCGCCAGTCTTTACCGTCGGCTGGCAGATAAATGTCGGCAACAAGGCCACGCCCTGCCCGTTTTCGGTCATCGCTCTGACCACGCCAATGCTGTTAACCAGGGTACGCGCAGCCAAGGGTACGCGTATGGCTGTTGTACCGCGCTGCAAATCCCATTGATGCCGCCCCATGGGCGTGAATTGCACACATTGGTGCTGGCTGAGGTCAGTTGGCGTGGCAATCTGTCCCGCCGACTGCAAATACTGTGGGCTGGCAAATAGCGCCCATTGTATGGTGCCCAGCGATTTGGCTATCAAGCTCGAATCACGCAATTCCCCCGTTCGAATCGCCACATCCACGCCTTCTGCCACCAGGTCAACATAACGCTCGGTGAGCATTAACTCTAGCGACAAGGCTGGGTAGGTGCGCTGCATCTGTGTCACCAAGCCACCCAGCAAAGCATCCCCGAGGTCAGCCGGTGCCGTAACTTTTAACACGCCTTGCGGTTGCTGACGCGCTTCGTCCAGCGCAGCCTCCGCCTCGAGCAAGTAGCCCAGGCCGGTAGAAGCATGCTCAAAATACAATGCGCCAGCTTCAGTCAGGTTTAAGCGTCGCGTGGTGCGTTGCAACAGAGTGACGCCCAGCCGTCGCTCCAGTCGCGCTACGCGGGTGCTAATGGTCGAGGTCGGCAATCCCAACTGCCGCGCGGCAGCGCTAAAACTGCCCGCCTGCACCACCTTCACAAATACAGCGGCTTCATTAAAGTCCATGACTCAATTGTTCATTTAATTGAAAAGTAATTTCACATTTAACCATCTAGTGCCTTAAAAGTCATGTGTTTATAGTGTGAACCATGCAAACACGCAAACATTTCTGAAAGGGAATCATCATGAAAAAACTGGCTTTTATCAAACGCAGCAACGGTAACCACTGGGTAGGTGATGGTTTTCCGGTACAAAGTATTTTCTCTTACCGTGACATTGCCAATGACATTTCGCCTTTCTTGCTGATGGATTACGCCGGGCCTGCCAGCTTTGAGCCAACCACGCACAGACGCGGTGTTGGTCAGCACCCGCACCGTGGCTTTGAAACCGTGACCATTGTTTATGACGGCCAGGTCTCACACCATGACTCCACTAACGCTGGTGGCACCATCGGCCCAGGCGAAGTGCAGTGGATGACCGCTGGTAAGGGCATTATTCATGAGGAGTATCACGGCGATGACTATGCACGTACAGGTGGTCCGTTTGAAATGATCCAGTTATGGGTCAACCTGCCGGCCAAGGACAAAATGACCGCGCCAGGGTATCAGGGGATTACCCGCGATCAGATTCCGGAAGTGGCTTTGCCGGAGGAAGCAGGGAAAGTCCGCGTGATTGCCGGTGAATATGCTGGTCACAAAGGCCCGGCAAATACCTTCAGCCCGATGAATGTGTGGGATGTGCGCCTGAATGCGGGCACACGCACTACCTTCACCTTGCCAGAAGGCCACACCACCGCCATTTTTGTGCTGCATGGCGCGGTGAAAACCGGTGAAGTGCATACCATCCGCCCGGCCGAACTGGCTGTGATGCAGCGCGAGGGCAATGAGCTGGTATTGCAGGCTCAGCAGGACACCGTGCTGTTGTTACTCAATGGTGCACCGCTGAATGAGCCAGTGGTGGGTCACGGCCCATTTGTCATGAATAGCTGGGAGGAAATTGACCAGGCGATTAATGACTTTAACCAGGGTCGCTTTGCCACTGCTTAAATCGGTAAACCATTTTAAAAACAGGAAACACGGCAGCCAGCGCCCCATTCTTTATTGCTGGCTGCCGCGATCTCCAACCAACATATCTTGAGAGGATATTCACCATGAACAACAAACCTTATGTACGCCTGGACCGTGACAACGCTGTGGTCTTGCTGGTAGACCACCAGGCTGGCCTGCTATCACTGGTGCGCGATATTGAACCAGACCGTTTTAAGAATAATGTACTGGCGTTAGCTGATGCCGCCAAGTTTTTCAACTTACCCACTATTTTAACTACCAGCTTTGAAACAGGCCCGAATGGCCCGTTGATGCCAGAATTGAAGGCCTTGTTTCCTGATGCACCCTATATTGCCCGCCCTGGTCAAATCAACGCCTGGGATAACGAAGACTTTGTCAAAGCGATTAAGGCCACTGGCAAAAAACAATTGATTATCGCTGGTGTGGTCACCGAAGTCTGTGTTGCCTTCCCTGCACTATCAGCCATAGCAGAAGGCTTTGAAGTATTTGTCGTAGGCGATGCCTCAGGCACCTTTAACGAACTGACGCGCGATGCGGCATGGCGTCGCATGGAGGCCGCAGGTGCACAAATGATGACCTGGTTTGGCGTCGCCTGTGAACTGCACCGCGACTGGCGCCATGATATTGAAGGCCTGGGTGCCTTGTGCGCCAATCATATTCCAGACTATCGCAATTTGATGACTGCATTCAATGCGCAACAAGCCAGGTAAAAATTGGCAAGTTGTAGAGAGATAAGGAACTTTTTTTGCATACTTTTTGTCTAATAATTGCATGGCATTTTTTAGTTTTATGCCATAAAGCGTTTCCTACATCACAATAGGAACATTGCTTATTAAGTATTCAGGTCAATTAGCGTAATCTGCAATTGTCGTGTGTGAAATGAAGTGTCGAATGCATTTCGAGTTTCATTCATCACATGGCAAATACGGCAGCCTTAACGGCTGCCGTTTGTACTCAACGAATGAAGGAGTATGCATATGCCTAGAGGATCCAGTCCCAAGCGCGAACAAGAATACGAAACCCTCAAACACGCGTTCAAGCAAGACCACCGCTACCCCGGCCGCGAAGAAGAAGTCGCCGCCAGAATTGTCAACAAGCAACGCAAACAAGCTGGTGAACCCAAGGATAACTCCTCCTGAGTCTCCCAAGCTTTAACCTATCAATACAGTGCCAATGTTTGGTAAACATGCTCAAAAAATCCATTCAGGTTTGAAAGGGTGACGCTTTTATAAAGCCCCTGCCAGACTTGTTTAAAAAGTGGGGGTTGTTATGCAACAAACTGCTGATATTGGAATTTCACCACTCAACTATCAACCAGCGTATGAAGTGCTGGCGGACAGCGAAACCCAAAGCCGGGAAAACCTGCAATATACCCTGCGTAAAATCTCCGAAATCACGGCCAGGCATTCTGCTTATAGCGCCCGTAGCGTGCATATTAAAAGTCACGGCCTGATCTCTGCAGAAATGGAGATTTACGATAACCTCCCCGCGCCCCTGGCACAGGGCATGTTTGCCCAAGCGCAAACCCTGCCGCTGGTCATGCGCTTTTCAACCGTGCCGGGCGATATTTTGCACGACAAAACCTGCACGCCACGCAGCCTGGCAATCAAGGTGCTTGGCGTGAATGGTGACCGGCTACCTGGTAGCGAAAAAGCCATCACGCAGGACTTTTTATTTGTGAATGGCGCCAGTTTCCTGTCGTCCAGCGTACAGGTGTTTCTTTCCAACCTGAAACACATCGCCTCCACGCCAGAAACCAGCACTGAGTTCAGGCATTTTTTATCGCAAATATTCCGCTCAACGGCCAAACTGGTCGAATCGCTTAAAAGTGGCCAGCAAACCCTGATCAGAAACCTGCACCAGGCACAAGAAACCAATATTCTGGGTGAAACCTATTTTAGTCAGGACCCGATTCTATACGGCAACTACATGGCCAAAATTGCCTTTGTACCGATCGCACCCGACCTGCTCACCCTCACCAACAAACCGATTGATACCCTCGCCTCCGATGGACTGAGGAAATCCATCGTTGATTACTTTATTGCCCACACCGCAGTGTGGGAGTTGCGCGTACAGCTATGCACCGATATCAAGCAAATGCCGATCGAAGACTCTACCGTGATCTGGTCAGCAGATGTGTCGCCCTATATCCCGATCGCCCGCATTACCGCCAAACCGCAAATTGCCTGGAGTCCCTATCGTTCGCATGTGGTCGATGAGGGCATGATGTTCTCGCCCTGGCATGGCATTCAATCGCATCGGCCCTTAGGCTCGGTGATGCGCTTGAGAAAAATGAGCTATGAGATGTCCAGAAACCTGAGCGCGGCACCGACCGGCATGCCGGTGTGTGAGCCAACAAGCCTGGATGATTTGTGCTGAACACACATCATCCAGACTGACACACCCTAGGCGGTCTGGCGGTCACGCAGGCGGTATGCCCATACATCCGGCAGGTAAGTCGCAATCACCATCAATGCCGCCAGGCTTAGAAACAGCCACTTGACCGAATAGCTGGTGACAAATTTGGCGGCGGGCGTTTGCGACTGCACAAACGTATAAAATGCCGGCTGGTCTATGCCTTCGATATATTGACCCCTGATCTCCGTCGCCATCTCCTTCAAATGTTCCACATCCTGGCTGGATAAATAGCGGTCAAACTCGGCGTACGCCACCGGTGGATCAGGATCATCCTTGCTGGCATCACTGTAATTGACGCCACCGCCCGCACTTTCGGCCGCGGCATCGGTGCCCCAATACCCAACAAAGTGGTTATTCGAATTAAAGCGTTTGATCGGTGCAGGCTCCTTACCGCCGACGCCAACAAAAATAACATTTTTGCCTATGCGCACATCGCTGATATCCAGTTTGTTAATGCCATTGGCTTTGGGCGCTTCGTCACCATCGGTAAAAAACAGCATTTGCGCCGGAATATTCAAGTAATCAAACGTCGCCTCGGCAGCCTTCACCCCAAACGTCATGCGGCTGTTGCCACTCCAGGCCATACGCCATTCCAGGTGGTTAATACTGTCAGTGATAATATCGAAGTTAGCGCACACTTCCAGCGGCATAAATAATAAAGCCACATTCTCAGCAGCAAACACGCCCACGCTGACATACGTACCGCAAGGCGATGTTTTCACCACTTGCTTCATCAGGTGCTGTGTATAAGCCAAGCGCGTGGCTGGTTTGTTATCGACCTGCATATCTTCCGCATTCATGCTTTGCGAAATATCGGCCAGCAACAAATAATTGTGTACTTCTTGTTTGAGTTGAATGTCCGGCTTGACCAGCGCCAACAGCAGAAAGACGGCAGCGCCCAGCAAAAAAGCCGTTTCGTAGTGCGCTTTTAACAGTGAAAAAAAGCGTTTCATGGCAACCCCTGTGGCAAATTGCTGATTTCCATGCCTGAAGGATCCTGCGGCACAGTCTTGATATGGGTAGGAATCACGCCATGCAATAAACTCAAATTGAACTTGGCCGCCTGGTTGCCCGGGTCAAGTTTGAGTGATTGCTCATACGCCGCCCTCGCCTGCAAATAATCAAACTTGGCTTGCTCCTGAATTGCACCATCCGCCTCCACCAGTCGTTGCAACCCGGATCGAAACAGCTGGTTGCCGATATTGAAATGGATCTGTGCCTTCAACGTTTGACTAGGCGTGAACAAGGCCTCATCGTGCTGTTTAGGCGCCTCTAACAACTGGCCGAAATTCTGTATCGCATGCTTGTAATTACCCGTTTTACCTTGCTGGTAAGCATCGGCAAACTTCTGGTGAAACGGGAACAAGTCGCCCTCCAGCACGTCACCATGTTGCAATGCTGTATTGGCCGAGGTGATTTTGTGTACTTGATAAGCTTCGTAGACACTGCCCAACACGCCGACAATGAAGACAACGCCAAGCAACTGGTTTTTGCGCATTAAATGGTTTTTCATTCGTACACCCTCAAATTTTTAATCACCAGCATCAACAACACCAAGAGCAGCGCAGAGATCATAAACACCTTGGAATAGTCATAGCCGGCAATGGTCTCGCGATATTGAATCGCCTTTTTTTCACGTGAGTCGATGTCATTAATCGCCGACTGCAAGGTCTCCGGATCATCCGCCTCATAGGCTTTGTATTTCAGGCCCAATGACTGGAAATACTTATGCAGCACGATGGAGTTTGGCGTACGGTCTTCGTCATACTGCTCTTTAGAGAAGATACTCGGCTCACCTGGTTCGCGTAACATGATCCAGTAAATACTCAGCTTGCGATTTTTCAGCCGCTCACTCAGCAAATACTTCACGCGCGGACTCAGTTTGCCGGCGCCGTCCGAAAGTAAAATCACAGCGCGTGAACCAGAGCTCTGGATGTTATCGAACAAGCCAACGGCCTCGGTTAATCCGGCGCCGATATTAGTCTGGTTCAATGACGGGCTGGTGGCCGCCACGATCGCCGCATGAATCGCATCGCGGTTAGTGGTGATTTTGATGCCATATAACGCCGAGTTGGTAAAACCCACCACGCCCATCATGTCATTCGGCCGTGAATCAATAAACTGCGTAATAATGCGCCGCGCTGCAGCAGATTTGATTTCCGCCACATGCCCTGAAGCATCGCCCGCAAACGGGTGGTCCATACTCACGCTACGGTCTATCACCATCACAGTTTGCGCACCCTTGCCCACGCGCGGCACTTGCTCATCCGCGCCGCGCGGTGCCGCCAGCGCAATGACGATGCTCAGCAACAGCAGAGACATAATGACCTTCACCGCCAGGTTCAACCGGTCTGAAAACAGGTCTTCCGGGATGATGTCCAGCCAGCTGTAATGCTGGCCTTGATGGCCCTTTAACCAGAAAGGCAACAGCGCGATAGGCAATAAGGCAAACGCCCAGGGATTTAAAATAATCATGCCACGCCCCGCTCGCAATCCCGCAGTTGCTTGCTGAATTGCACCAGTTGCGTAATCACCTGCTGGCTATCACGGGCACGCACGTCATACAGGGATTGATTCGACGCGGCAAAAAACTGTGTGATCTCAGGTTGCAGGTTTTTAAAGCTCGGACGCAAACGCACAAACTCATCCACATCACGCGCAAAAATATTCGCGCCATAGTGCTGGTTAAATGCCTGGTGCAGATAGACCAACGCCTTTTTCTCTTCTGCGGCAGTTTTGGGCCGGGAGGATTTTGCCAGGCGCTTGAGCTGCCGGTGCGCCCGCGCAAAGGCCCCGCCCATAAATGGCAACCAGTGGCCATCAGCATTCATATAAAGCAAGGCCAACAGGCTTGTGATTGCCAGGGTTAAAAACAAGCCCAGGCGTTGTCGATCAGCACGGCTGTCTATCAGCGGTGTGTTCACTTCCGGCAATAGATTTTTCTTGGCAGTTGATGTGCCGCCAGTCACCAACGGTGAAAACCAGAATCCCCACGCCGGGATATCAATAGTGGTAGCGCTTGCCGCAGGATGACTGAAATTCAGCTTCTCAGCGGGCAAATGCATCACACTAGGCGTCGTGCTTACCGCAAATACCTGATAACGCAATTGCAAGGTGTACTGGGTGTGGTCCTCTTGCGCTTTGGTTTGTAAGGCCACCTCCACCAGCTCGATACCATCATGTTTGCTGCCTTTTTTAGGCAGGCCACTGTCGACCAGTTGATACGCGGTTGGCGCATCTACAATAACGGTTCTGCTGAGCACATCACCAATATATACACCATTAGTTGACGCTGGATTAGTCACGCGCAATGTTGGTGATGCCGGTTTGCTTGCGGACGTATCTACATCCTCTGCCAGCGCATGATTAACCGTGAATAATAGACTGCTGACGATCAACAGGCGTTGCAGCGCCCGAGTTGTCGTCCTGTGTGAAATCTGTGTTTGCATGATGGTCTCTTCGCGTCACATGGCTTGTTCAAAATAATGCGTCATCAGCTCTGGCCTGTAGTCGCCATGCATAAACAACGCCGGGCTCTCAAAGCGCAAAAATAAAGCCTCTAGCGCATGCCTGCGCGCATTAAATGCGTTGATAAATTTGGCTTTCACTTCACTGCGGAAAAACAGCGTACGATTGCGGCCACTTTCCAGGTCTATCATGGTGCCAAAGCCAAACTTGGGCAGCTTTTTGTATTCCTCGTCGTCCCACAATACAATCGGCACCACTTTGTGTGCAGACATCGCCAGCAAGGTTTTCTCGATCACTGGCAGCGGCATATGAAAGTCCGAAATCCAGAACACCAGCGCACGTGTCTGGCCCAAAAAGTTAGGCACATCCGTCACGCCATCCACGCCAATACGCAACTGCTGGTAATCATGTAACAAGCCAATGGTTTGTTTGCTCTGGTGATAATTGCGGCTCAACGGCAAGGTGAAGTCTTCGAGCACTTGCTGGTTGTAGCCAATAAAGCCAAACAAATCTCCCATGTGATAAGCCGAATTCGCCACCGCCGTTGCAATTTCAATCGCCGTATCCAGCTTGCGTTTATGGCCCTTGAATTGCATGGAGCTAGACAAATCGCACACGGCATAAATCGGCGTCGTGCTGTCCTGGTTAAACTGCCGCACCTGCACCTGCTCAAACGGGTCACGTATGGTTTGCCGTAAATCCATGCGCCTGGCATCCGGATAATCCACCAGGTTAATCGTGCCGCGATAATCCGAGCCAAGGCCGCGCTGCGTGCCTGGATGATCACCCAGCTGGATGCTGTCCGACTTCCAGCCAACCACATACTCAAAAGGCCGCGCGTAGCTCGCCTCATCGAGATGCGCGCGCGCCTGGCTGTCGACGGCTTTCCCTGCCCGCTTTGTCAATGACCGCATGATTGCTGCTTTCATATGCAGAGACCTTAAGCAGCTTTGCTAAACGACAGGCTAGGCACAGCCACGGTGCGGATAATGTTGCTGGTCAGCTCCCTGGCCAGCGCCGTTCTGCGATTTTCATAGGCTGCGTTAAACACCAGGCGGTGTGAAATCACCTCATGAAACACGGCATGAATATCTTCCGGGTACAAACTGTCACGGCCATTCAGCCAGGCGTTTACACGGGCAGCCTTCATCAGCATACCCATACCGCGCGGACTGGCGCCGGTCTGGATCACACGGGCAATATCTACACTATCCATGGTCACGCCAAATTTCTCCGGATGCTGCGTCGCATCCCACAAATCCATGGTGTACTCTTCAAGCACATCGCTGGATTTAATATGGTCCTGCAGGCGATCAGAAAAAGCATTCAACTGGTCGAATTTCAAAATATCGCTCTCAACCTGTTGCGTCAGTTTTTCGGCATGCTGGAACTTGGTATTGAACACCAGTGACTTTTTCAACTCACGATCCGTTGGAATCTCAATCGGGATTTCCATCATAAAGCGGTCACGCGCCGCAGACGGAATCTCAAACGTCTCGTTCTTTTCCACCTGGTTACGGTCGGCAAACACAATCATGTGCGGCATGCGATATTCTTTTTTAAACGCGCTGATATGGCGCTCTGCCATCACCCGCAACATCAATGCATGCACCTGCGGCCGCGCACGGTTAATCTCGTTAAAAAAGAACACGGACAGATTCTCACCCGCACGCAGCAACGGGCCCTCATCAATCTGTGGTCGTCCATCCGGCCCCAAAAACGTGTGGTAAATCAGGTCATTCGGCATCAAATCCACCGTACCCTCAATCCGCTCATACGCCCCGCCAATACCGCGCGCAATCGATTGCAGCAAGGTGGTTTTACCCACACCCACGCCACCATCCAGCAACACATGCCCACGGGCAAAAATAGCGATGTTCATTAATCGCACGGCTTTGCTTTGCCCCACGATCACCTGATTTACCTGCTTTTCAAGGTTCAAAGCATGCTGACGCCAGTCTGTCAGTTGGTTATCTAATGCCAATCGAATATCAGAGGTAGGTGACATGAATCTTTCCTTTAATAGAATGTTTCAAAAATGTAACAGAGTGTTACAAATCCACAATCCTCCAGTTTCAAGAACTTTGCTGGTCCAGTGAGTTGTGAGATATAGTGATACTTGAGTAATCCAGATTGACGCCCAAGGAAAGGGATTTTTTCCCGATGTTGAGGCTGTGCTGTGAGTAATGGAGAGATGAAAAATGCTACGTTCGTGGAGTCTTAAACTAACAATTACCGAGACCTCAGGCTTGCCGGTCTATCTGCAAATCGCCCAGCAGATTATGGAAGAAATCCAGAAAGGCCGGCTCGCCCCCTCCACTGCCATGCCAGGCACGCGCGAACTGGCGGAAAAACTCAACGTGAACCGCAAAACGGTGATCCTCGCCTATGACGAACTGATCGCACAAGGCTGGCTGGTCACCGAGCAACGCCGAGGTTCGTTTGTGTCGGCCAACCTGCCCAATTTCAATACGCAAGCGCAAACCGCCAAAACCAGCCAGCAACCTGCCAACGTGGTAGCCGCCACCACACACCCGCTGCTGTGCTATCAATCACCGCTTGAAGGCGTCATCGACTTTAATGACGGCATCCCCGATTCACGCCTGATCCCGTTTAATATTCTGTCACGTGCTTTCCGCCATGCTCTCATCGGCTCCAGCAAAGGCAACAACCTAGGCTACGGCGACCCGCGCGGCACGCTGGCATTACGCCAATCCATCGCCACCATGCTCAATATGGAAAGAGGCTTGAGTGTGGATATAGACCAGATCTGTATCGCACGTGGCAGCCAGATGGGTATTTTCCTCGCCGCGCGCGTCCTCACCCGGCCAGGTGACAATATCGTGGTGGAACAACTGAGTTATCCGGCAGCAAAAGAAGCGTTCCGGTCCTGCGGCGCCAATATCCTCACCGTGAAACAGGATAAGCATGGCATTGATGTGGTCGCCCTGGAGAAACTGTGCAAACAACACCCCATCCGCGCCATTTATGTCACCCCGCACCACCAGTTCCCCACCACCGTCATCATGACCGCCGAACGACGCTTAAAACTGCTGATGCTGGCCGAGCAATACGACTTCACGATTGTAGAAGACGACTACGACCACGAATTCCACTTCTCGCATCACCCAGTATTTCCCCTGGCCAGCACCAACCACGGTGGCCGTGTCATGTACGTCGGCTCACTCTCCAAAGTGCTCGCTCCTGGTTTGCGTGTAGGTTACCTGGTCGCAACGCCCAGCCTGATAGACCGCTGTGCCAAAGAAGTGATGCTCATAGACCGTCAAGGCAACTCGATCACCGAACTCGCCGTGGCTGAGCTGATGGACTCCGGCGAAATAAAACGCCATATCCGTCGGACGTTTAAGGTCTATAACGAACGCAGAAACCTGTTAATTGCGTTGATAAAAAAAGAACTCAAAGAATACGTCACCTTCGATGCGCCCGATGGCGGGCTGGCAATCTGGTTACGTTTGAAAGAAGGTGTCGATGTTGAGAAGGTTGCAGAACAAGCCTTAAAACACAAAGTGCGTATTTTGCCCGGCACATTGTTTTCTGAATCGCAGCAAAGCGTACATGCGATTCGATTAGGGTTTGGTAGCTTAACGACTACAGAATTGGAAAAAGGAGTATCGGCTTTGAAAGCAGCTTTCTTAGTTACTGTGTAATACTTATTTCGCAAATTTTAATAAATCAAAAATCACCTTTGCAAATTGCTTATTTTTCGCAGGATCTGACAAAAGTTGCATCATCTGCTCTTGATGAGCTTCGCTACTATCTAAAATTGCATCATCAAGCGCTTTCGGAAAGTCTCCTAACATCGCTTGCTCAGGTGTGTTATTTGCAATTTGAGTCATTACTGCATGGTTCTCACTGAGCTTGTCGCGTACCGAATAGGCATAATTAATCAGGTCCTTATCTGTCAAATTATCCGTAATAAATAATTCATTTAGCCGCGTCACAATTTGCGACAACAATTCTTCTTTTTTATCTTTTGCCCTGGCAGTACCCATTTCATTACCCGGCGCCAAATAAACTCCACTTTCTTGTCTTAGCTTCAAGTCCTGTTGCCTAATAGCTGAAAGTCGATAGTGACTAAGGACAATATTGCTTAAGTCAATCTCATCATCGTCCAGCAACGACTCACGCAACATGGGGCGCAGGTTACGTGCATATAAGCTTAAGCGCTCTAGATTTTTATCATCATAATCAACTATTTGTGACATGAATTCATAAAACCGGACAAATGTACCTAAATCTTTTTTGAAAATTTCTAGTGAATCTTTTGCCTCTTTACACTCTTTTAAGCTTTTTTCAGCGTTAGCTATTAAGACTGGATCGTTTGTTTTTTTAGTGCGTTTAAACATTTCGTTGGCTATTTTAAACGCGTCGACTGCCGACTTATATCGTTGTTGCCACCTAGTGACTGCAGGCTTGCAAATATTGGCAATGGCGGCATTGCTTTTATCTTTTAGAAAAAAGGCATCGCAAAACTGTTCAACCTCTAGCCAGCTAAAAATACCTGTCGCTCGCAACTTTTCAAACAGGTCAAAAATCAGGTCAGGGTCCGAAACATCATCTAATTCAGCTGTTTCGTAATATGGCTGAAACGCGTTCAGAATTTCATCGGGTTCATTAAAGAAATCTAGAACAAACGTTCCTGTTTGAGCCTTACTAGGGAAAACTCGATTTAACCGTGAAAGTGTTTGCACACACTCAACACCACCTAGTTTCTTATCTACGTACATCGCACACAACTTAGGTTGATCAAACCCAGTTTGAAATTTGTTAGCCACAATCATGACTTGATAATCATCGCTATCAAAAGCATTGCGTATATCACGCCCCTTAAGTAAGGCGTTCATATTGATCTCAGTAAACTTGTTGCCCAATAGCCCATCAACATTTGGATCTTTATCACTAAATGCAACTTCGCCGGAGAAAGCCACCATGGCATGAATCTTTTGATACCCCTGTTGAGCAATATAGTTATCGAAAGATTGTTTGTAGCGCACAGCCTCTTTGCGAGAGCTTGTCACTACCATGGCTTTAGCCTGACCGCCCAATAGGCCCATCACATTATTCTTAAAGTGTTCAACAATCACTTGTACTTTTTGACTGATGTTGTAGTCATGCAGGCGCACCCATTGATTAAGTTTTACTTTGGCTTTTTTACTTTCTACCTCTTCATCACGATTAGCCATTTTAATAGCTAAGTTATATGCAACCTTGTAATTAGTGTAGTTTTTAAGTACATCCAAAATAAAACCCTCTTCTATTGCTTGTCGCATACTGTAAACATGATAGGCAGCGGGTTTATTAGTTTTTGAAGGTGCCTCATCAGGACGAGGTAAACGCCCAAATAACTCTAATGTTTTTGTTTTAGGGGTTGCGGTAAATGCTAAATAGCTCACGTTTGTTGAGGCACGACGTGATGCCACTGCAGTATCTAAAATATCTTCTGTTGTTAACTCGTCATCCTCATCTTTGCTGTCAATCATCAGCACTTCTTTGAGTTGGCGCGCAGTGCTGCCTGTTTGTGAACTATGCGCTTCATCTGCAATGACTACGTAATTACGCTCTTTTAAACTTACACTATTTTCAATAGCTTTTAGTACGAAGGGGAAAGTTTGAATAGTGACTATAATGATCGGTTGAGAACTTTCTAAGGCACTCGCAAGCTTCTCAGATTTAGACCCATCCCCCTCATTTCGATTGATACGCCCAACCACTCCATCAATGGATGTAAATTGTGAGATAGTTTCTTGTAGTTGATCGTCCAAGACAGTTCGATCGGTCACCACAATTACTGAATCAAATAGTTTTTTACCTTCAAAAGTATGTACTGAAGATAATTGATGTGCCGACCATGCAATTGAGTTAGATTTACCAGAGCCCGCACTGTGCTGAATTAAATATTTATTCCCTGGGCCTTCTATGCGAGCGGCGTGTACTAATTTATTAACCACATCCCATTGGTGATAACGTGGAAATATTAGTGCTTCTTTTTTATATTTCCGGCCTTCCCAGTCTTCTTTTTCTTCAATGTGCAAATGTACAAAATTCGCTAAAATATTTAGCAAATTATCTGGCAGCAAAACCTCTTTCCATAAATAATCAGTCGCATACCGATGTATATCTTCAGGTACATCATTACCTGCAGCCCCCTCTTTTGTACCTTTATTAAATGGCAAAAAGTAAGTATTTTCTCCTTCTAAACGCGTGGCCATAAACACCTCGTATTGGCTCACGGCAAAATGTACCAATGCACCACGCTTAAAACTTAATAAGGGTTCTGATTTTTTGGTTACTGGATCTATCGGAAAGCGTGTGGTTTTGTATTGCTTAATTGCACTTTCAACCGATTGCTTAAATTCAGATTTGAGCTCTAAAGTGGCGACTGGCAAACCGTTTACAAACAGTACCAAATCGATTCGCCAAGCTTTAGCTAGAGCATCAGTGGCATTAAATGCCTCAGCCTTCGCCCAGGGGGAGTAGATCAACTCGGGTACAATCCGTAATCGATTTTTTTGATACCGAGCTAAGGTATCAGGATTTAAATCATGCTCAGGTTTAAATTGGCATAAGCTAAAACGCGTACCGCGGTCACGCAGTTCATGGCGCAACACGCCTAGAGTACCAAAGGTACGCATTTCTTTATTCGCTGCATTCGGGTCAGCTTTATTCAGCTGTGTTGCAACGCGTTCTAAAAACTTTTGCTCAGTGTCAGTTGGGTAAAGCGCTTTAAACTTTTGCCACTGCTGGTCTTGCGTGTTTTGCACAAAACCAAGCACATCTTCAGCATACAAAGCCAGCTCACGGTTGTAACCTTCTGGGTTGCCTAATAACCAACCGTTAGCCAGCAATTGCTGAATGATGTCATTTTGAAAAGCCAACTCTTTTGCACTTGCCATTTTTTGCCCTGTTATCTGCATATCACAAGACCCAAACTGGGTACTACCCCCCAACTTGGGTCCTGTCTAAAATTAAAACTTAACTTATTTAACAAAGTGGCTTATAACTTAGCTACAAATTTTGATCATTGCGTCATGCATTTCCTTAGCTCTAACATCTAAAAAAGAACCGTAGTCATCTGCAGTTAATGCATCCATAGAAACAAGGTGTGATTTCAATCTTCTATCCACCTCATCTTTTCCTACACGCATTCTTTCTTGCATATAAATCGATGGCGCCTTAGCTGCCATGGTTCTATTAGTTTTCCAAGTTACCAATGCACAATTTAAAGCTAAATAAATATCTTTTGATTCAAGACCATTGTTAGAAAGCCAAGCGTCAGGAAATAAATGATGGTACTCACGATTGCTAATATTGTCCCCAGATATTAGGCTACCATCAGCAAAATCAAACGCACCTTGATGTAAGCTTAATGCCAACATCGCTCGCGGTAAGCGATCACGCCTTTTTGGCCACCCTGCAGTTTTTAACTCTTCGATCTCAGGCAACGGGAATTCTGTCTCATCAAAAACCTTGGGAGTAATCGAATGATCGCCTTTTAATAAAGAAGATAGCTCATTAAAGTCGACCAAGGCTCTAGTCGCAGAAGTTTTCTCATACCGCTCGGTAAATACCGCACGCCATAAGTATTTTTTAAGAGTTACTCGGGCTTCGCCTTCAGCATCACCGCCATCACTTACTCTAGCCCATAACGCTGCCAATGGATAAAGCACAACATCTGTTGCTAGGCGTTGGTTGTCGAAAATATGTTGCTCTTTTAAAAACTCCGTAGCCCGCTTAATACCAAGTTTTACTGCATCCCAGTTCTTGGTTAAATTGTCCCCAAAATCGCTTTCTAGATAAACTGATTTTGTAGGTGTCTTACCCTGCAACAAAGCACCCACTGCCAAGGCCCAGTCAGCAGGATCTAAATATTTATGAGCATTTGGCGCGTTTGCTTGAATGTCATCTACCAGGTCATGTAATGATTGCCCTGTACCAGCTTCAACTTGCGCCACCACAATATCGTATGCAGTTAGTGGGGATGAAGATGTATTCATTTTGATAAACACATCCAAAGCCACTTCTTTAGAGGTGGTTTTTGGTAAAGATAAAAATGGAATGTTAAATTTAGCGATTAGCGACCTTAACTCATTAATGAGATCGCCTAATTCAATTTTTACTTCAGAATCGCCATTACTCGCTTGATCTCTCCAAACTTTGGCGTTGCTTTCACTAACGCTATCAGGGCATAACAAATCTAGGGGAATTAACTTTCGCTCCCATTGTTGAGCTGGGTGATTTGCCCACATCGGATAAAGCTGACCACTTTTATGTATCCATCGGCTCTGTGCCTCTGTACTAAAGCTGCCATCGTCATTCACTAAAATAAAAAATGTTCTATTTGGATAGTCGTTATGAAGACACCTCCATAATGCTGTTAGTCGCTGTTGACCATCAAGTAAATAAGTATTCACTTTATTTGATAAAGCAGGTGCGCCTACAACTGCACGTGAAATAAAAGGCTCGTTATCGCCGACATCCAACGTTAATACTGCACCAGCGGGGAGCTGATTTAGTACCGTATCCATTAAAGCTGCTACTTGCCTATGCGACCATGCTTCAAAACGTTGAAAACGCGGCAACGCCACATAGCCACTTTTAATTTCACTCATCCAATCACTTAGAGGTCGGTTTCTTGCTTCCATGATGAATCCTGTTTCTTATTGTTACTTGACGGTTCAGGCACTTGCCAGTCATGCACATCAATTTTGCCAGTGACGGCGGCGGAGATTAAGGCGGTGCGGCGTTCCTGCATTAGTTCGATCTGAATTAATGCTTTCTCGATAATCAAGTCATAAGCTCCACATTTCTCGGTTAACATCTTAACTATTGACTTCGCCTCCTCAAGCGGCGGCCTAGCTACCTGTAAATTCTCAATAACTCCCATACCAATATTTTGTTGCGTGCCAAAGCTCCAGTTAAGCTCAATTGCCTCTTGGAAGTTAAGCGAACGCATAAAATTGAGAACGAAAAATGGATAAGAATCCTCTTTGCACCGAATAACAGCTAAAGGAGACCATATATTAAACTTGCTATCAGTTTCGACTATTGCAGTGACACCAGTTGTTGCACCTGATTTAACCATATAGATGTCATATTTTTTTGGCGCGTACTTCAAGGAATAGCGCTTATTATCTTCTTCAGAAATGTGCGCTCTTATCTTCTCAAAATTAATTCTTCCAGTTGATACTGCTTCAGCAGAAATAAAAGGAACGCCTTCATCGATAAATTCAGGTGTTTCATGTGGCCCATCGGTTACAGGAATAGATACTATATATTTTATAGGCACCACATCCCAATGCGCTGGAACTTCTCCTAACCATTCAACACCTGAATCGCGCATAGGGGCGTTGGGGTTGAGGCCTTTGGTAACGGCATGGCTAATCACGGCCTGACGTTTCTCTTTAAGAAGTGCTATTAGTTGTTGTTGCTTTGCAATCAGCGTATCGATTTTTGCGGTTTCGTAATCAAGAAACTTTGCGATTTTCTGTTGATCCGCTAATGGAGGGAGTGGTATTTTCAAACCCTTCAGGTCAGGAAAATATATAGTTAAATGGGTTGCACCATATGCAAGAGCAAAATAATGATCTCTCATTGCCATAAGTGCAGCATTTAAATAATTACAATTTAATAGTTTTTTATTCGGGGTCCATGTTACAAATGCTTGTGTTGTAGCCATTTCCGCATCAATTACACAACTAAACCCAATTGAGGCAGTTCTTGAAAGCATTACCGTACCTTTGGGATGTAATACAGCGGCACTATTGGCCAAACCAAGCTCACTAATTTTTTGGCAAGTATCTGAAATAGGTCTTAAAGAATCAATACCATTGATTCTTAAATCCTCGACAGTGACCCAAGGAATATTACAGTTTTCCCAGAATTTATCATTTCCCCTCGAAGGAGTGTGACCTGTTCCTATAAATGCATACTCTCTTAAAGGAACAACATCCCATTTTGTCACCGTCAATCCAAACCAGTGATTCATTGCGAGTGAACCTCACGAAGCAGCTGCATTATTTCTGTACTTACTGCATCTAAATCAGTATCAATCTCCGCCAAATCTCTTGGTGGTTGATACTCATAAAAATGCCGGTTAAATGGTATTTCGTAACCGACAATACCAATTTCTTTGTCTTGTTCGTCTACTTTTGTAACGTCTATCCACGCATCGGGCACGTAGGGTTGTACTTCTTTTCTAAAGTAGGCTTCGTTGAGTGCGTTAACGCTTTGTGTTGGGTCTAGCGCTACGTTTTCAAAATCGCGTAAATCGCCATCGACTTGGTATTCAATGGTTCTGCCGCCTACATCAAATAAGCCATAAATAGAGTTAGCTTTGCTTTTGTGGATTTTTTTAATCACTTTTTCGGCGTTTGGGTTTTTCCAACTCACGGCTTGGGTTATTTGTTTTTTCTCATTGGCATCTAGCGAAATGTCAGTGGCTTTTAACACAGCATCGTAGGTGTTCATATCGTCATGTTGCGCGGTGCCTGTGGCTTGTTGCAATTGCTTGGCTTTGAGCATGATACGTTTTTGCGCTAGCCAAATGTTGCTATCGAGCAGGTCTTTAATTTGTGCTTCTTTTAGCACGCTGAAATGGCTTTTAAGATAAGCGCGAATTTCTACCGTATGCTCAATCAATTCGCCATAGTGTGGGCAACTTTCATCATCTGACCATTGCTGACCAAACTCGCTATATATCCATTGCATAGGCGCGTTAAATGGCTTGGGGGCAAAGCGCAGTGTGGCAATGCGCTCATCGCTAAATTGGTAGCTCTCACGCAAGGGTCGCTCGATGGTAATGCGGCGATAGCCAAAGGCATGGGTAGCGAGTATTTTACTGGCAAAGGTTTTGGCGGCTTCCACTTTTGGATTGGCAGATTGTCGGCCACGGTTGCTTTTTTGCTCAGTTGGTTTGTCTAAAGCACGGGCATCGACCACTTCAAACGCGCCAAAAGTGCGGGTAACAGTTGCAATGTCGTCATCACCCATTTCATTGCGTTTGCTACCGAGCGATTTACGCATTTTTCCGCATAAGTTTACGCCGTTGATGAGTTGTACTTTGTTTTTCCGTTCGGCTGACTTTTTGTTAGATAGCACCCAAATGTAAGTGGCAATGCCTGTGTTGTAAAACATATCTGTGGGCAGCGCAACAATGGCCTCTAGCAAATCGGCCTCTAAAATATAACGGCGAATTTCTGACTCACCCGAGCCCGCGCCCCCTGTGAACAAAGGTGAACCATTAAGAATGATGCCAATGCGCCCACCACCTTGGCTGGCGTCACGCAATTTGCTAATTAAATGTAACAAAAACAGTAAAGAGCCATCCGACACACGCGGCAAGCCTGGTCCAAAACGCCCATCAAAACCTTTTAAATTATGCTCATCACTAATGTCACTTTCTATCTTTTTCCAATCCACGCCAAACGGTGGGTTTGAGAGCATGTAGTCAAACTTGTCGGCATAAAGTTGGTCATTAGAAAGGGTGTTGCCCAATTTAATGTTATTCACCACTTGGCCTTTAATCAGCATATCGGCTTTGCAAATGGCGTATGACTCTGGGTTAAGCTCTTGCCCAAACGGCACCAATTTGGCAGATGGGTTAAGCTCGTAAACATACTCCATGCCTGAAGATAAAAATCCGCCCGTGCCTGCTGTTGGGTCATAAATAGTGCGGATGACACCACTACCTGTTAAGGCTTGGTCATCTTCCATAAACACTAATGATGTTGTTAAGCGCACAATGTCGCGCGGGGTAAAGTGTTCACCAGCAGTTTCATTAGAGCTTTCAGCAAATCTACGGATAAGCTCTTCAAATACCAACCCCATATCATGGTTAGAAATTGCTTTGGGACTCAAATCAGTTTGTCTAAATTTTTGTACTACTTTGTAAAGTAGATTCGCATCATTTAACTGAGCAATAAACTCAGCAAAATTAAAATATTCGAAAACTTCACGTGCATCTTTAGAAAAACATCGAATATAACTTGTGAGATTAGATTGAATACCCGCCTCACCGAGTTTGGATAAATCCATTTTGGAGGTGTTGTAAAACGACAGTCCGTTGGTAACTCGAAGTAACAGCTTGGCTTGCGCTTCTTCCGGCAGATTGAGCTTTTCTACTTTCTCATACTCTACCAATACTTTGTTTTTACTAGCGGCTAGAACCGCCTCTAATCTGCGCAACAAAGTAAATGGCAAAATAATTCTGCCATATTGAGATTGCTTAAAGTCTCCACGAAGTAAATCTGCCACCGACCATATAAATGCAGCGGTGCTTGAGAAGTTTGTTGCCATTGTTATTTGCATTCCAGAACAAATTTTTTATCAATGTCTTATAACTTAAGTTTTTAAATTAAGCAATTTGTCTGAAACGATTCGATAATAACTAGAAGTAAGCTATAAGCCGCATGATTTTTAGAATTCTTCGAGATTTCTCACAGTTGTATGCTGCTGAGGTGTAATTTCCAGCTGCGTATTTTTATCTATCAACCCTATTTCCACAGACTTTCCAGTTTCAGTATCTATCAATAAAACATTAGGCCCTTCTTCAGCATAATATTTGTTCCCCCACTGCATTATGGTCAATAACACCGGCCTGAAATCCAGCCCCTTCTGGGTAATCACATATTCATATCTTGGCGGTTTTTCACAGTACATATTTCTTTCGAGCAAGCCTGATTCGACTAACGCATTTAAGCGTTTGGTGAGTGTGCTTGTGGCAATGCCTAAACTGGTTTGAAAATCATCAAACTTGGTGACGCCCAGCATAGCTTCGCGCAGAATTAATATGTTCCACCACTCCCCCACGTGCTCAAGGCTTCTGGCAATTGGGCATGGCATATCTCCCAGGCTTTTGTTTTTCATAGGTGATCCGTGTATGTGATTGAAGTTACTTTTATATTGAAAGTTACTGTACTATAGTGACTTCAGTTACGAAAGTGACAGTATAAATAGTTACGCTTGAGGAAGATATGGAAAGAATTGTCATTACCGGTATGGGCATGGTTTCTCCTTTGGGTTGTGGTGTTGAGCTGGTCTGGCAACGCTTGCTGGCCGGGCAATCCGGTATTAAAAAACTGCCGGCAAATATTGCTGATTTCCTGAATACCAAAATCGCGGGCATCGTGCCGGATAAGGCTGAAGATGCCGCTGGCGGCTTTGATGCCGAGGGTGTGATTGCGGCCAAGGAAATCAAAAAGATGGATAGGTTTATCCAGTTTGCATTGGTGGCGGCTGAAGAAGCGATCAAGCAGGCGAAGTGGTTTCCCAGTAGTGAACGTGCCAAGGCTAGAACCGCGACGTTGATTGCTTCTGGGATTGGCGGCTTTCCGGCCATTGCCAATGCGGTGCGTACCACTGATAACAAAGGTGTTTCACGGTTATCACCTTTTACTGTGCCATCGTTTTTAGTGAATCTGGCTGCGGGGCATATTTCTATCCGTCATGGTTTTAAAGGTCCGCTTGGCGCACCAGTGACTGCTTGTGCTGCTGGCGTGCAGGCGATTGGTGATGCGGCGCGCATGATACGGGCTAATGAGGCGGATATTGCCATTTGCGGCGGCGCTGAAGCTTGCGTGGATTTGGTGAGTCTGGGCGGTTTTGCCGCAGCCAAAGCACTTTCGGCTGGGTTTAATGAACACCCTGAGCAGGCTTCGCGCCCATTTGACAGCCAACGTGATGGCTTTGTGATGGGCGAAGGCGCGGGAGTGTTGGTGATTGAAAAACTGAGCCATGCGCTGGCAAGAGGCGCGACGCCGATTGCAGAGGTGGTCGGTTATGGCACCTCTGCCGATGCTTACCATATCACCGCCGGGCCAGAAGATGGCGATGGCGCCAAACGTGCAATGGAAGCCGCAATTGCGATGGCTGACATTTCGCCAAGTGATATCCAGCACCTGAATGCGCATGCGACTTCTACCCCGGTGGGGGATGCTTGTGAGATTGCGGCGATTAAATCGGTGTTTGGTGCTGACAATACGGTAGCAATTGCGTCGACTAAATCCTCGACCGGGCATTTGCTGGGTGCAGCCGGTGGCATTGAAGCGATTTTTACCGCATTGGCCGTCAGGGACCAGATTTCGCCATTCACTTTAAACCTGGCTGACACGGATGCACAGGCCGAAGGGCTCAACTTTGTAAAAACCAGGCCACAAAAACTGCCGATTGATTATGCGATCAGCAATGGCTTTGGCTTTGGCGGCGTGAATGCCAGCGTGATTATCAAACGCTTTAGCTAGATTTCACCATCGCTAAAATCACGAGGCGATGACACGCTTCTTAAGGCGGCTCTTAATTCCGCGGCGTCAATTTGCCGAACCAGGCGCTGAATCTCGACGCCATCTTGCATAAAGATTAATGTCGGCCATAGTTTCACGTGGAACGATCGGCCCAGCCTGCGACCTTTGCCGTCTTCAATTTTAAGATGGCGAATGCTTGGGAACTGGGCCATTTCAGCGCTGATGGTGGTTTGTGCTGCCTGGCAATAGCCGCACCAACTGGCGCCAAACTCGAGCATGGTGGCGCCTTTGAGGCTATTCACCTCGTCACGTGAAGGTTCTGTGGGAGTCAGTTTTTCCATCTTGACCGCTATCGTACTGCAATCTGTGCCGCCCGGCGCTTAAATTCCGCTTAAACTTAGAGTAAAGCAAAAACACGCATCGCTTCCATCGCCCAGGTAAGTGTGATAGTTTCCCCTGCAAATAGCACACTCACAAAGGCATGCATGAATACCTCCAGCTTTCTCGTCCAGGCAGCGATCTACCTGTCTGCCGCCATCATTTTAGTGCCCGTATTCAAGCGACTGGGCTTGGGCTCGGTGCTGGGGTATTTGATTGCGGGCATTTTGATTGGGCCTTATGCCTTAAAACTGATTGCGGACCCGGAACATGTGCTGCATTTTGCCGAGTTTGGCGTGGTGCTGATGTTGTTTCTGATTGGTCTGGAACTTGAATCGCAAAAAGTATGGGAGTTACGCAAGCTGCTATTTGGGCTGGGAGGCTTACAAGTGACGCTGACCATAGGCTTGGTGACAGTGATTGCGCATAGCCTGCATTTTAGCTGGCCTGAGGCACTGATTATCGGCATGGGCGTCGCCATGTCTTCGACCGCGATTGGACTCACCGCGCTGATTGAGAAAAAACAGTTACACACGGCTGGCGGCCAGGCCGCGTTTGCCACCTTGCTGTTTCAGGATTTATCGGTGATCCCGCTGTTTATGCTGCTGGCGTTTATTGCGCCCAATCATACAGGCGCCAGCGTTGACCTGTTGGCGGTGGCTAAGGCGGTTGCCGTGATCGTCGCCATTGTTCTGGCCAGCCGGACGGTGTTGCGCCCTATCATGCGCGTGATCGCGCAAACTGGTGTGCGCGAGATTTTTGTCGCTTTTTCATTATTGCTGGTGATTGGTATCTCGCTCGCCATGGAGTCGGTAGGCTTGTCGATGGCGCTGGGCACTTTTCTGGCTGGTGTGTTATTGGCCGACTCGGAATACCGCTATGAGCTGAGGCTGGATATTGAGCCGGTAAAAGGCTTGCTGCTCGGCCTGTTTTTTATTGCGGTGGGCATGACCGTCGATTTAGCGCTGGTTACCAACCAGCCACTGCTGATTTTTGGCGGCGCCTTGCTGATTGTACTCACCAAACTATTGGTGCTGGTGGGCCTGGGCTGGCTGTTTAAATACCCACTGCGTGACAAATTGTTGTTCGGCGCATCATTGTCGCAAATCGGTGAATTCGCATTTGTGATTTTTGGCCTGGCACTCGCGCAAGACTCCATTTCACGCGACACTTACAATATCCTCAATGCCATGGTCGCCGTCTCCATGCTGACCACGCCGATACTGCTGTTGCTGTATGACGCGTTTGTCGGCCTGCAATGCAGCGAACGCCCCAAAGACGCCATCCCGGAAAATAACGCCGTCATCATTGCCGGTTTTGGCCGCTTTGGGCAAATTGTCGGCCGCGTACTCATGGCCAAAGGCATCACCCCTACCCTGATTGATAACGACCCTAACCAGGTTGATTTAACACGCCAGTTTGGCTGGCGTTGTTATTACGGCGATGCCTCCAGACTGGACTTGCTGGAAGAAGCAGGCATTGCCGAGGCAAAACTACTGGTGATTGCGGTCAATGACTCCCATGCAGCATTGGAGATGGCGAGGCTGGTTAAAGAGCGCTGGCCGCAGGTAACGATTGTGGCCAGGGCCAGAAGCAGAACGGACGCGTTTGATTTACGCGAGCTTGATTTACACCCTATCCGTGAAACGTTTTACTCTTCGTTAGAAGCGGCTAAACAATCGCTGGTCGCTATTGGTGAAACCGCCAGTGCAGCGGCCAGAATCATCAAGCAATTTGAAAAACACGACCTGGAACAACTGGAAGCCACACTTAAAATCAGGCATGACAGAAAAGCCTTATCCAGTGTGATGGAACAAGGTCGTCAGGATCTGAAAACCCTGCTGGAAATGGAAAGCACAAGTGCCGAAAAAAATGAGGTACAGGCAGCGCCTTGATTCAGCGTATGTTCTGTAGCAAGCTACATTCAGAAAATAACTCGGCCACCCACTCAATAAACGCCCTCACCTTGGAGGAAAGGTGCCGGTTTTGTGGGTACAGCGCATTGATAGGCAAGCTGCCGGCCGGGTAATCCTTCAATACCTTTTCTAGCTTACCTTCAGTTAAATAGCCTTGCACCATAAAGGTGGGTAGTTGGCAGATACCTATGCCTGCCAGCGCGGCGGCGACAATGGCGTCACCATTATTAATGGCCAGTTTGCGTATGGTAGGGATTTCTTGCTCTACGCCATTTTGCTGAAGGATGAAGTTGCGCACTTTGCCGGTTTTGGATGAAAAAAAATGCACAGCCTGGTGGCGTTGCAAGTCGTCTGTGGTTTGTGGTGTGCCGTAGGTTTTTAAATACTCTGGCGAGGCTACCAGCAAAAACTGCATGGTGCCAACACGGCGGGCGACCAGGCTGGAATCGAGCAGATTGCCGATGCGGATCACGCAATCGACGCCCTCTTCCAGCAAATCAATCGGCCTGTCATCACAGCCGATCTCCAGTTGTATTTCCGGGTAACGTTTAAAAAAATCCGGCAGCGACGGAATAATCACCAACCGCCCAAGCGGTGTCGGTACATCTACCCGTAACCGCCCTTTTGCACTGACCGTGGCCTGGTTAAGCGAGGCTTCGGTTTCTTCGAGCTCGTTTAATAGCCGGATCGCCCTTTCGTAATAGGCTGCCCCATCGGTGGTGACACTGATGCGCCTGGTGGTACGGTGCAGCAGTTTGACGCGCAGGCGTTTCTCCAGCGCAAGCACCTGCGCCGAGACCGTGGTCTTGGGCAGATTAAGCGACAGCGCAGCTTTAGTGAAGCTCTCGAGTTCTACCACTCGCGTGAACGCCAGCATGGTGTCAAAGCGGTCCATACACTTCCTTGTTGATCTTGATTGTCCAATAAATTAGCACAGTGATTGCATATTTAGCTTATTTATCTGTGATTTTTATTTATTTATAGTGGTCACCAGATTTAAACAACTTCATTACTTTTTATTTAGGAGATTTTTATGAGCAAGAAACTTGAAGGTAAAGTGGCCGTGGTGACTGGTGCATCCAAAGGCATAGGCGCAGAAATTGCCAAACGCTTTGCACGGGATGGCGCGGCAGTGGTCGTTAATTATTTATCCAGCAAAGCAGGTGCAGATAAAGTGGTGGCCGAGATTACCCAGGCCGGTGGCAAGGCGGTTGCCGTGGGTGGCAGTGTGAGCGAGGCGGCCGAGGCACAAGCCATTATTGAAGCAGCCATCAGCAACTTTGGCAAACTGGATATTTTGGTCAACAACTCCGGTATCTACGAATTTGCCACCATTGAAGAGATCACCCCTGAACATTTCCACAAACAATTCAACATCAACGTGCTGGGCTTGTTGCTCACCACGCAAGCCGCGGTCAAATACTTGCCTGAGGGCGGCAGTATTATCAACATCGGCTCAGTGGTCAGCCGCTTAACGCCTCCAGGTGCTGCCGTATACACCGCCACCAAAGGCGCAGTGGATGCGATTACTGGCTCATTATCTAAAGAACTGGGCCCACGCAAGATTCGCGTCAATGCCTTGAACCCTGGCCTGGTAGCAACAGAAGGCACCCAAACCGCTGGTGTGATTGGCTCAGAGATGGAGAGCGGCTATGTGGCACAAACACCGCTGGGTCGCACTGGCCAGCCGAATGATATTGCATCAGTAGCGGCCTTTTTAGCCTCTGAGGATTCCTACTGGCTGACTGGCGAGCAATTGTTGGTAGGCGGTGGATTGCGTTAATTTTAGAGAGTAAATAAATGATCAACTTATACACATGGGCAACACCGAATGGTCGAAAAATCTCCATCCTGCTGGAGGAGTTAGGACTTGACTATGCGGTGAGCCCGGTTGATCTGGGCAAGCTGGAGCAGTTTTCTGCCCATTTCAGCGCGATTTCGCCCAACAACAAGATTCCGGCCATTATCGATACTGAACCAGATCGCGACCCGGTCGTGATTTTTGAAAGCGGCGCTATTCTGACTTACCTGGCGGAGAAAAGCTGCCAGTTTCTGGCACCTCATGGACAGGCACGCTATAGCGCTATGGAATGGTTGCATTGGCAAACCAGTGCGCTGGGGCCAATGTTAGGGCAGCTTGTTTTTTTTGCAGTGAGAAGCCAAGAGAAATCACCATTAGCCATTGCCCGGTTTACCGAAGAGGTAGAGAGATTATTCGCCGTGATGGAGAAGCAGTTAACAAGCAATGCTTATCTGGCTGGTGAAAATTATTCAATCGCCGATATTGCCTGTTACCCCTGGGTGCAAGCGGCTACGGTCTATTTCAAAGAAGCGTTGAATGGCTCGTTTGATACTAAACCAGCGTTGCAACGCTGGTTAAAAATAGTGGGCGAACGTCCTGCAGTTAAGCGAGGCATGGCGGTGCCAACACTTTAAGCCATGTGGACAACAACCTTTGAATACTCGGCCAGTGCAACACCAATTACTTTGCAGGTGTTTGGCAAAGGCGATGCTAAACGCAAACAACCCGTCCTGATTTATTTTCATGGCGGGTTGTTTAACTGCGGCAGTATTGAAACCGCTTATGACATCGCCCATGCGCTCTCTGAGCACATGGTGGTGGTGTGTGTCGCCTATCCCTTGGCGCCGGCCATGCAGTTTCCTGACACGATAGAAGTCGCCTACGCAGCGCTGGCGTGGGTAAGTGCGCACGCGAAAACAATAGGCGCGGATACCAAAAGGATCTTTGTTGCCGGGGAGCAAGCGGGGGGCAATCTGGCCGCAGTCGTCGCCATGCTGTTTCGTGACCGCGGATTAACTTGCCGTAATCAATGCAGCCTGCAGGGACAAATATTGATCAACCCCATGCTGGATGCGCTGCAAACGTCAAAATCACTGGCAGCTGTGGCAGATAGCCCGTGTCGCCGGGCGTGGGCGGATTATACGCAGGTGGCCAGCAATGCCTTGCATCCGTATGTGTCGCCGGTCAACTCCTGTCGACTGGCCGGACTGGTACCCGCCATGATCATCAACAGTGACACCAACCCGCTCAGGGATGAAGCTGAAACCTATGCCACAAAACTGGTGCTCGCTGGCGTGCCAGTGCAAGTACAAAGACTGGAGGATAATGCTTTGAACTTAAGTAACAGCCAGCATCCTGCTTTTCACACACTCTGCCAGTTAATCAGGCAGTTTATCGGGCAGGCCGCATAAATTAGCTGCTGGCCCAGCGGTAATACATCCTGTCGAGCGCCAGGGCCTGCCCTTTATCCGTCGTAGATGTAACAGAAAGTGCTAGCAAGGCCGCCTAGCGCACGAATAGGCTGCTGCCCATCCCAGGGTATGGCCTGGGGAGTATTTTAAGCGCAGGCGCGCCGATAGTGATATCAGCCAATCATCCGGCAACGCTAAAAATCAAACGAATGGCGGAATAATAAAAAAGCGCCCTCAGGCGCTTTTTTAATTCAGATGAAAACGAATTCCCTTAGACATCCAGTGAGCTAACGCTAAGCGCATTGCTTTCGATAAACGCACGACGTGGCTCCACGTTGTCGCCCATCAGTGTCGTGAAGATTTCATCAGCACCGATAGCATCTTCAATTTGCACTTTGAGCAGGCGGCGTACGGTCGGGTCCATGGTGGTTTCCCACAATTGTTCCGGGTTCATCTCGCCCAAGCCTTTGTAACGCTGAATATTCAGGTTATGTTTGGCTTCGCCCAGCAACCAGTCCAGCGCTTGTTTGAAGGTGCTGACTTTTTGCTCTTTCTCACCACGCTTGATCAATGCGCCCTCGCCTAACAAGTTGTTGACCATGTTTGAGGTACGGTTGATCTGGCGGAAATCACCACTGTTCAGGAACTCGGCATCGATCACGCAGCTTTGCAGGTTACCGTGCACGTATTTGTTTACTTCCAGGCGATAAGCGCTGGTTTCAGTGTCTTGCGCCACAATGACTTCTGAACCAACTGCACCCAGGATAGGACGCAATTTTTCAGCTGCAGTATTGGCCGCAGATTCCGTACTCAAATCCAGGTCACCTAAATCCTGAATCGCACGCAACACGCTTTCATCGTAAAGGTTGGCGATACGGCGGATCACAGCTTCTGTCAGCACCATTTGTTTGGCGATACTGGTCAGAGCGTCATCTTTCAGAATGTCGCCACCGTCTTTGGTCACCAGCACGGCATCACGCAGGGCTGAGTTAAGCAGGTATTCATCCAGCTCGTGCTCATCCTTGAGGTAACGCTCGTCACGGCCTTGTTTGACCTTGTACAACGGCGGTTGCGCAATGTAGATATGACCGTTTTCAACCAGCTCAGGCATTTGACGATAGAAGAAAGTCAGCAACAGGGTACGAATGTGCGCACCATCCACGTCAGCATCGGTCATGATGATGATGCGGTGATAGCGCAATTTTTCCAGGTTGAAGTCATCTTTACCGATGCCCGTGCCCATGGCAGTAATCAGCGTGGCGATTTCCTGTGAGCCCAGCAGTTTGTCAAAACGCGCTTTTTCTACGTTAAGAATCTTACCTTTGAGCGGCAGAATCGCCTGGAATTTACGGTCACGCCCTTGTTTGGCTGAACCACCCGCAGAGTCACCCTCGACCAGGTAGAGTTCGCTCAAGGCTGGATTTTTTTCCTGGCAATCCGCCAGTTTGCCTGGCAGACCCATGGTATCCATCACACCTTTACGGCGGGTGATTTCACGCGCCTTACGCGCCGCTTCACGCGCACGCGCTGCTTCTACAATCTTGCCGCAAACAATTTTGGCATCGACCGGGTTTTCTTCCAGGAACTCGGCCAGTTTGGCCGCCACAATCTCAGAGACCACTGGCTGCACTTCACTGGACACCAGTTTGTCTTTGGTTTGTGATGAGAATTTAGGATCTGGCACTTTGACTGACAGCACGCAGGTAATGCCTTCGCGCATATCGTCACCGGTGGTTTCGACTTTAGCTTTTTTAGCGAATTCGTTTTGTTCGATATATTGATTCAGCGTGCGCGTCATCGCGGTACGCAAACCCGTCAAATGGGTACCGCCATCGCGTTGCGGAATGTTGTTAGTAAAACACTGTACAGTTTCAGAGTAGCTATCGTTCCATTGCATCGCTACTTCAACCGTCATATTGTCTTTTTCGCTGATGGCATAAAACACTTTTGGGTGCAGCACCGTTTTAGTACGGTTCATGTACTCCACAAAGCCTTTGATACCGCCGCTGAAAGCGAAGTTTTCAGACTTGCCTGTGCGCTGGTCGATCAACTCGATCTTCACGCCATTGTTCAGGAAAGACAGTTCACGGATACGTTTGGCCAGAATTTCAAAGTGATATTCAACCAGGGTAAATGTTTCAACCGATGCCAGAAAATGGACTTCTGTGCCCTTCTTTTCAGTGGTACCGGTGATGGCTAATGGCGCTTGTGCCACACCACGATGAAACTCCATCTGATGCACTTGGCCCTTGCGGTAAATTTTCAGTCTCAGCCAGTCAGACAAGGCGTTCACCACAGACACACCCACACCGTGCAAACCACCAGACACTTTGTAAGAGTTCTGGTCAAACTTGCCGCCCGCATGCAACTCGGTCATCACAATTTCAGCGGCCGAGCGTTTGGGTTCGTGTTTGTCGTCGTCTTTAATATCGGTTGGAATACCACGGCCGTTATCAGAAATACTGATGGAATTATCCGGATGGATAATCACTTTAATATCGTCACAGTGGCCTGCCAGTGCTTCGTCAATCGCATTATCGAGCACTTCGAATACCATATGGTGCAAACCGGAACCATCTGACGTGTCACCAATGTACATGCCTGGACGTTTACGTACGGCGTCCAAACCTTCCAAAATCTTGATACTGTCTGAGTTATATTCTTGTGGCTGTGCCATAACAAAAGTTTCTTTAATTGAGATTTAAAAGTCACTGCAGCGTGTTTCACGTGAAACACGCTGCAGGCATTATATGCGCATTGGCATCACAACGTATTTATAGTTGCTATCGCTGGCAGCTGTGATCAGGCAACTGCTATTGGCATCGGCAAAAGCAAACTCAATTTGCTCATCACTCAGGTTATTCAGCACATCAATCAGATAAGTGACATTAAAGCCAATATCCAGCGCTACCTGGCTGTAATCAATTTCCAGTTCTTCTTCCGCTTCTTCTTGCTCGGTGTTAGTACTAATCAGCTTGAGCAGGCCTTGCGTGATGACCATGCGAATACTGCGGTATTTTTCGTTAGACAAAATCGAAGCACGTTGCAAGGCACTCAAAATCGCTACCCGGTTCACCATAAAGGTATTTTGATGGCCGGTTGGGATCACGCGGTTGTAATCGGGGAACTTGCCGTCAATCACTTTGCTGATGAGCTGAATATCACCAAACTCAAAACTGACCTGGCCATTGAGTAAATCAATGACGACTGGTGCTTCAGACTGTTCATCCAGTAACTTGGTCAGCTCCAGCACGGTTTTACGCGGCAAGATGACTTCCGTTTTTTCAAAACTTTGATCCAGCGTGGTGTTGGTATAGCTCAAACGATGGCCATCAGTGCCCACAACATGCAACTGGTTGCCATTCACTTCGAGCAACAAACCATTGAGGTAATAACGGATATCTTGCTGTGCCATGGCAAACTCAACCTGTTTCAACAGGCGCTTGAGCTCTGACTGCGCCAGGCTGAAACTAATGTTCTGGCCGCTGGCTTTACTCATCAAAGGATAATCAGCCGCTGGCAAAGTTTGCAAGTTAAAACGGCTCTTGCCCGCCTTGAGCGTAATGCGGTTGTCCTGGTTGTTCATTTCAATAGACGAGCTATCTGGCAATGAGCGACAAATATCCAGCAATTTTTTTGCAGAGATGGTGGTACTCAATTCACCTTCTACCCCGCCATTGACTCTCAGCGAAATCTGCATTTCCAGATCGGTGGCTGTCAGATGCATTTCTTGCTGCTTGATGTTCACCAGCAGATTAGAAAGGATAGGCAGTGTATGTCTGCGCTCTACGATGCCAGTGACACTATTGAGGGGTTTAAGCAGTACCTCACGGTTTATTTTGATTTGCATGGCCTGACCTGATTAATAACTTTATTTCAATATATAAAAGATAAGACTAATAGTAATGTACGACTTTTTTGTGGGTAACTCTAAAAATTAATTTAATTCAAAGACTTACAAACATTTTAGCTTGTGTATAAATTGCGTTTTAAACATGCATTATTTGTGGCTGATATTGTAAACTGATTTTATCCTGTCTATACGCAATATTTAAACACACGTCATTCTCAACTTATCCACAGCTTATCTTGTTAAAATTTTTTTCCCTAATCACGAATGACTTGCGTCAGCAAACCAATATCGCGCGCTAACGTTTGGTCATTTAAGCGTAATTGTTCAATTTCTTCACAGGCATGCATCACGGTGGTGTGGTGACGTCCGCCAAAAGCTTCACCGATTTCCGGGAAACTGTGATTGGTCAGTTCACGTGCCAGTGACATCGCGACCTGGCGTGGTCTGGCGACATTCCGTGAACGTTTTTTACTAAACATATCGCTGACTTTAATCTTATAGTAGTCAGCGACTGTTTTCTGGATGTTTTCAATGGTGATCTGGCGTCCACGCACAGCAATCAGGTCGCGTAAGGCATCTTTAGCCAGATGCACATCAATGGCATGACCGGTGAAATTGGCCATGGCAATAATACGGTTTAGCGCACCTTCAAGCTCACGCACGCTGGAGCGAATCTGCTTGGCCACGAAGAAAGCCACATCTTCATGCAGGTTGATTTTGAGGTTTTCAGCTTTTTTGCGCAAAATTGCGACGCGCATTTCCAGTTCCGGCGGTTCAACTGCTACAGTCAGGCCCCAGCTAAAACGCGTACGCAGGCGCTCATCCATGTCTACGATCTCTTTGGGATACGTATCGCAAGTGATGACGATTTGTTTTTTCTCTTCGATTAAAGAGTTAAAGGCGTAGAAAAACTCTTCTTGTGTACGGGTTTTTTTGGCAAAGAACTGAATATCATCAATCAATAATAAATCGAGCGAATGATATTGCTGCTTGAACTCGTCAAAGGCCTTGTTTTCGTAAGCTTTCACCACGTCAGACACATAACGCTCAGCGTGCAGGTAGCGTATATTGGCTTCTGGCTTTGCTTTTTTCAGCTCATTGCCAATCGCCTGCAACAAATGGGTTTTGCCCAAGCCTACACCACCATAAATAAACAAGGGGTTATACGCCTGGCCAGGATTGCCTGCTACTTGAATGGCTGCAGCACGTGCTAACTGGTTGGCGCGGCCGGTGACATAGTTATCAAACAGGAAGCTGTCATTGAGGCCACTGCTTTTCTCTGACTTGAGATGTTTGGCCGGGGCGCGGTTACTCACCGGTTTTTTATCAATGACTCTGGCTGTGTGTTGTTGTGTGGCTGATGCAACCACCGTTTCTACTGGTGATTGCGCAGATGGCGCAGTTTTTATTGGCGCTGCGCTAGGTGCGGGCGCGGCCTGCTCAGACGTATCTACGATGAGTTCAACGACTGCGCTGGGGGATAATTCGGTCGCAATGGTGGCAATGCGGGTGAAAAATTTGCTTTTTACCCACTGCATGACAAATTTATTAGGCGCGACAATCTGCACCGCCTCGCCATTGACGCGTGCTTTCAGGGGTTTAATCCAGGTATTGTATTGTTGTGCCGAAAGTTCTTTTTCGAACTTGAGCAAACAATAGGCCCAAAAATTTTCCATTGCTCCAGTGCTTTTTAAAAGTGTCAGCAAAAAGCCAGCCTGTTTCAGTGTTTCAGGCGCTGTTTGCGTTTATTCGTTATAATTGCCGGGAAGAGTGGCAGAAGACGTGGTCTTGATGGTGATTGTCACCTTGACCTGTTGCAGACATTCTAAACGTTTTAACCTGAGTTATCCACAGCCACGACCTATAAAAAAATAAAAAAAATCATTGACATAAGGTCGCGATTTGCTGTTTAATTAAGGGTTTTTGAAATCGGCAAATATTCACTGTTAAATCAGCGTTGCCGGATTAGAGTTTAATTGCCAATTTGGCAGGAGTTTAATAATGAAACGTACCTATCAACCATCCAAAACCCGTCGTGCACGTACCCATGGCTTTCTGGTACGCATGAAAACCAAAGGTGGCCGTGCAGTGATTGCTGCTCGTCGCGCTAAAGGTCGTAAACGTCTGGGTCTGTAATCCCTGACGATGCATTGCTTGAAACTCAATGCATGACATTGTACAAGCTAAAAAAAACGGATGAATTTTCATCCGTTTTTAGTTTCAGGAAACGGTTTTATGGTGAGTGGCTGTTTGCCAACATCATGCCTAACCAGCAAGACCATCATCGCTACGGTTTGGTCGTGTCGAAAAAAGTCGCCAAACTGGCGGTTAAGCGTAACTATATGAAGCGTGTCTTGCGCGAGTTATTGCGCGCACAAACCTCTCCAGTAGCCAGTGGTTTTGATGTGGTGCTGCAAGTGCGCAAGGCTTTTCAACACGAAGATTTTCCGGCCATACAACGTGATTTGTCACAATTGCTGGCTAGACTGAAAAAAACTGCACCTGTTTCCTAATGACGCTGATGAAAACGATACTGATTACATTAGTAAAATGTTACCAGTGGGGGTTAAGCCCCTGGCTGGGGCGTCAGTGTCGTTTTCATCCAACCTGTTCACACTACGCCATTGAGGCGCTGCAACGCTATGGTGCCTGGCATGGTAGCCTGTTGGCCTTGCGCCGCATTGGTCGCTGTCATCCGTGGCATCCGGGTGGTGTGGATCCCCTTCCCTGACTTGTAAATACGAAACCTTATGGATACTCGCCGTTTAATTCTGTTCGTGATCTTTTCCTTCTCCATTATGTTGCTATGGGACGCCTGGCAGCAGCACGCACCTGCGCCAGTTGCACAGCAAGAGGCAGTGCAAACCTCGCCTGCTGACAAACCACAGGAAAATGGTTTTAAACTCAGCCAGGGTGCACGTATTGCTGTGAAAACAGACCGTTATGCGGCAGTGATTGATACAGTTGGTGGCGATTTGCGTCAGCTGTCCTTGCTGGAGCATAAGGCCGATGACAACTCCGGCCCTTATGAGCTTATGAGTGATGCCAGTGCAGATAAACTGTATGTGGCACAGACCGGTTTAAAAGGGGATGGCTTACCTACGCATTATGTAACGTTTACGGCGGCTGAGACTAATTACAGCCTGCAAGAAGGCCAGGACACATTGGAAGTGCGTTTAACTGCGCCAGAAACCAATGGTGTGGCTGTGGATAAGGTATATCGCTTTCACCGTGGTCAATACCTGATCGATGTACAGTATGAAATCAAAAACAACAGCGATAAAGCGATTTCGCCTTCTGTGTATTACCAGATTATTCATGATAACGAGTCTAACCAGGGCTCTAAAATGATGCCGACGTTCACTGGCGGCGCTTATTTTACTGAGGCAGACAAATACAACAAGGTCAAATTTGATGAAATGGCCAAGAAGGATGTGTCGATTAATGCCAAAGATGGCTGGGTAGGTCTAGTACAACATTATTTCGTCAGCGCCTGGGTGCCGCAATCCACGGCTGAGCGCAAGTTCTACACGACCAAGCTGAGTGAGCATGATTTCTCTATCGGTACTATTTTGCCTGTCGGTGAAATTGCAGCCGGTAGCAGTAAAACGGTAGATGCGAAACTGTTCAGTGGCCCACAAGCTCAGGATGACCTGGCAGCTGCTGCGCCTGGTCTGGAGTATGTGGTGGATTACGGTATTCTGACCGTGATTGCCAAACCTCTAATGTGGTTGTTGACCCATATTCACGAACTGGTGAAAAACTGGGGCATTGCCATCATTGTACTGACCATTCTGATCAAGGCCGCATTCTTTAAACTGTCTGCTTCTGGCTATCGCAATATGGCGCATTTACGTGAAATGGCGCCTAAGATGCAGTCTCTCAAAGACAAGTTTGGTGATGACAAGCAAAAGTTGCAACAAGCCATGATGGAAATGTACCGTACCGAGAAAATCAACCCGATGGGTGGTTGCTTGCCTATTTTGGTACAGATTCCGGTATTCATTTCACTGTATTGGGTGTTGCTGGGTTCAGTTGAGTTGCGCCATGCGCCTTTCTTTGGCTGGATTCAGGACTTGTCAGCGACCGACCCCTACTTCGTATTGCCGGTGCTCATGGGCGCGACCATGATTATTCAAACCTTTTTGAATCCGCCACCAACGGATCCGATTCAAGCCAAGGTAATGAAAATCATGCCAGTCGCATTTAGTATTTTCTTCTTCTTCTTCCCAGCTGGCCTGGTGTTGTATTGGTTGGTGAACAATATTCTGTCTATCTGGCAGCAATGGGCGATCAACCGCATGATTCATGCTGAAGCTGTGGCAAAAAAAGGGCATGGCAAATAATCAGCTCGCCTTAAGCACTGACACCGTTGCCGCCATTGCAACGGCGCCTGGTGCAGGTGGTATTGGTGTGGTGCGGGTATCTGGGCCATTGGCAGCAGATATCGCCACACAAATCCTCGGTCACTGCCCTGCCCCACGGCATGCGGCTTACCTGCCTTTCTTGCAAGCCGATACTACGTTAATTGATCGTGGTATCGCTATTTATTTCCCTAATCCACACTCTTATACCGGTGAAGATGTGCTTGAGTTGCAAGCGCATGGCGGCACAGCGCTAATGCAAATATTGCTGGCACGCTGCATAGAATGCGGCGCCCGTCATGCACAAGCCGGTGAGTTTACCCAACGCGCATATTTAAATGACAAGCTCGACCTCGCACAAGCAGAGGCTGTTGCTGACCTGATTAATGCGGCAACCGTAGAAGCTGCACGCAGTGCTGTACGTTCTCTCTCGGGCGAGTTTTCGCAAACCATACAGACCTTGTTGCAACAACTGGTCGATTTACGCATGTATGTTGAAGCTTGCCTGGATTTTCCTGAAGAAGAGATTGATTTCATCACCCAGGGCCGCGTGTTGGAAAAGTTACAGGCGAACCAGGCGGCCTTGCAACATATCTTTCACCAAGCCAAGCAAGGCGTCTTGTTGCGCGAAGGCATCAACGTCGTCCTCATTGGCCAGCCTAATGTAGGTAAGTCCAGCTTGTTGAACGCCTTGTCAGGTGAAGAGGTGGCGATTGTGACGCCAATTGCCGGTACCACGCGCGATACCATTAAAAGTGTCATCCAGATTGAGGGTGTACCCTTACATGTGATTGATACTGCTGGCTTGCGTGATACGGAAGATACGGTGGAACAAGTGGGTATTGCTCGCACCTGGAAGGCGATTGAAACTGCACATGTCGCTTTATTGTTGGTGGATAGCCAACATGGCATTGGCGATCAGGAAAAGGCTATTTTGCACAAATTGCCAGCAGAAGTGAAAAAAGTCTGGGTGCATAACAAGATAGATGTTTCACGTGAAACATCGCGCATTGAAAAACGTGAAAATGAGCAGCACGTGTTTTTATCGGCCAAGACAGGTGATGGTATTGCCAGCCTGCAAAAAACGCTGCTAGAGATTGTGGGTTATCAGCCTGGTGGTGAAGGTGTGTTTATGGCCAGGGCGCGTCATTTGCAGGCACTTGCAGAGGTGGAGCAGCATTTAGACCTAGCAATGTTGCAAATGCATGCGGCTGAATTGGTCGCAGAAGAGTTGCGTTGTGCACAAGAAGCGCTAGGGTCGATTACCGGTGAATTCACACCGGATGATTTGTTGGGTGAGATTTTTAGTCGATTTTGTATCGGCAAATAAAAACCCGCATTAGCGGGTTTTTTTTCGAGGGAATGGCGTATTGCGTTGATCAAACCGTTCATCAATACTACACACCCGTTTACAACCGGTGATCATGGCCCAGATCAGGTTGTCGTGATGAATAAAGCTTTCGAAAATCACACCCAATACATGCACCACCACCACTGCCAGCCAAGTCCAGGTTGCATAGTGGTGCAGCACCTGCGCCATATCGTCATCAATAAAGCCCCAGCCGCTGTTATACACAATGCAACCAGAGCCTACAGCAATAATCCCTAAACCCAGCATGGCATAAATAGCAATTGAGCCAGTGGGGTTGTGGCCTATATAGTGCCTGGCAGTGCCTTTGAGTAATTTAAACAGGTATTTCACAGCCCAGACCGGATTTAATGGAAAACTGTGAAAGTTGGCATAACCCGTGGCAATCAGGCCCCAGATAATACGCGCAACGATTAATGTGCCGGCGACATAGCCCGCGTAAGCATGGTGTAGCCGGTCCCACATGGAGGCGTGGGTATAAAAAGCATACCCGAACGCCGCCACTAGAGACCAGTGGAAGATCCTGATGAAAGGATCCCAGACATACCGTAGCATTTGAATTATTTGCTAGGTTTGGTTTCTGTTAACAGATAAGCAATAAAGTTGGCTTTTTCTGAAGGAGAGCAATCAGCACCCAGAATGTCGTTGCAATGTTTGGTGAACTCTTCTTCTACTTTATCAAGGTCAGTAAAGCGTTTGGTGTTCACACGTGGTGCCAACGGTGGGATCTCTTTGTTGGTCACAATGTTTTTGCCGACGTTAGCTGGATTGTTGGTGTGGCATGATGCACATGCCGCTTCTTTACCGCTAGGTGTTTTGAATTTGCGGTTAAAGAAAATTTTACCGTCTGTAATAGAAGGTGCTTCGTACATTGAGTTGGCGGAGTGTGCGATGTTGGTGTACTTGTATACCAGTTTTTCGGCATTAGTCACATCAGCCATGGCGTGTACAGAAAACAAGACCCCGAATGTAGCAATAATTGTTTTGATTTTCATGGTAAGAGCTCCTTGGTTGTTTTGAAAAAATTCTATTCTTTTTATGTTAAGTAAATATGGCCTGCTTGTAATTGATTTGTATTAAACCGTAATAACTTTGTATTAAAGCATGGAACAAGTGTATCAAAGCAGCGAATTAAATGACCATTTGATTAGTTTACGCTAAAATCACAATTCTTTTTAAATCAAACAGTTCAAGATTATTTATGATGGACTTTCCTGATCGATTCGATGTCATTGTGGTGGGTGGCGGCCATGCCGGTACCGAGGCTGCGCTGGCGGCTGCCCGTATGGGGCAGAAAACGCTGTTGTTAAGCCATAACATTGAAACATTGGGACAAATGTCCTGTAACCCTTCTATTGGCGGTATTGGCAAGGGCCACCTGGTGAAAGAGGTAGATGCGCTTGGTGGTGCCATGGCAGCCGCGACGGATGAAGGTGGCATACAGTTTCGTATCTTGAACTCAAGCAAGGGTCCGGCGGTGCGTGCCACGCGCGCGCAGGCAGACCGTATCCTTTATAAAGCAGCTATTCGGCACCGCCTGGAAAATCAGCCTAATTTATGGCTGTTCCAGCAGGCGGTCGATGACATTATTCTCGAGGGCGATCGGGCTGCAGGTGTTGTCACGCAAATTGGCCTGCGTTTTTACGCAAAGTCGGTTGTGTTGACGGCCGGTACGTTTTTGGGTGGTTTGGTGCATGTTGGCCTGCAAAATTACAGCGCCGGTCGCGCCGGAGATCCGCCAGCCATCTCACTCGCTGCGCGTTTGCGTGAAATTGGCCTCCCGGCCGGTCGCTTGAAAACCGGCACCCCACCCCGTATTGATGGTCGATCGATTGATTATAGTGTCATGACCGAGCAACCTGGTGATACGCCGGTACCGGTGTTTTCTTTCCTGGGGAATGCCGCACAGCATCCGCAACAACTGCCTTGCTGGATTACGCACACCAACCAGCAGACACATGACATTATCCGTAGTGGCCTGGACCGTTCTCCGATGTACACGGGGGTGATTGAGGGTGTGGGGCCACGCTATTGCCCTTCTGTGGAAGATAAGATTCATCGTTTTGCGGATAAGGAATCACACCAGGTGTTTCTGGAGCCTGAGGGGCTAACCACGCACGAAATTTATCCAAACGGTATTTCTACCAGCTTGCCATTTGATATTCAGTTGGCACTGGTGCGATCTATTCGTGGTTTGGAGGGTGCGCATATCTTGCGCCCCGGATACGCTATTGAATATGACTATTATGACCCGCGAGGCTTGAAGTCGACTCTTGAAACCAAAACTGTTCGCGGCCTGTTTTTCGCCGGTCAAATCAATGGCACGACTGGTTATGAGGAGGCGGCAGCCCAGGGTTTATTAGCGGGTGCTAATGCGGCGTTATTTTCACAAGACAAAGAGGGTTGGTGCCCTTCCCGTGAGCAAGCCTATTTAGGTGTGTTGGTGGACGACCTGATTACCACCGGTGTAAATGAGCCTTACCGTATGTTTACCAGTCGCGCTGAATACCGTTTGCAATTGCGCGAAGATAACGCGGATATGCGTTTGACAGAAAAAGGCCGCGAGCTCGGTTTGGTGGATGATGTACGTTGGGAAGCATTCTGTAAGAAACAGGAAGCGGTTACACGTGAACAAGCCAGGTTGAAGCGTACATTTTTGCAGCCGGATAACGGTCAGCCTGCGGGCCAAAATAAAATTGTTTCACGTGAAACACAGGTAGCCGTTTTTGGTAAGCCTCTGGAGCATGAGTATTCATTGTTCGAATTATTGCGTCGTCCGGAAATTGCTTATCAATCGCTGTTGGATTTGGTGCCAGCACCAGAAGTACTGGCTGAAGATGTGTTGGAACAAGTTGAAATTGCTGCCAAATACCAAGGGTATATTGACAGGCAGAACGAAGAGATTGCCCGTCAGAAAAATAGCGAGAATATTAAACTGGGTGATGCTATCGATTACAATGACGTGCATGGCCTGAGTAATGAGGCGCGTCAAAAGTTGCTGGCGCAAAAGCCGGAAACGATTGGGCAGGCAGGTCGCATACAAGGTATTACGCCAGCGACCATCTCCTTGTTGCTGGTGTATCTGAAGCGTAAACATAAAAAACAAAGCCAGTCGGGCGATATCGCAGCAGCATGATAAGTGATTTGTTGCCGCAATTAGCCGCCGGGGTGGAGGCACTTGGTTTACAATCTGTTGTGACGGCGGAAAAGCAGACACAGTGTCTGGCTTATCTGGCTTTGCTGCAAAAATGGAACAAGGTATATAACCTGACCGCGGTGCGCGATCCGCAAGAAATGCTGGTTCTGCATTTGCTGGATAGTTTGAGTGTGCTGCCTTATATTCAGCCTGGAAATTTACTGGATGTGGGTAGTGGTGGTGGTTTGCCTGGTTTGGTGGTTGCGATCACGCGGCCAGATGTGCAGGTGACGACCATAGATACGGTGCAAAAAAAAGCGATCTTCATGCGTCAGGTAAAAGCCGAATTGGGCTTATCGAATGCGCAGGTGGTACATGGTCGGGTGGAGGCTTTTCAACCGCCCTCGCCTTTTACGCAGATTATCTCGCGTGCTTTTTCCGATATTGCTTTGTTTAAGCAGTTGACCACGCATTTGATGGCGCCGCATGGCCGTTGGTTGGCGATGAAGGGGGTAGTGCCAACCGATGAAATGCAACAGGCTGCGGTGTTACCTAAAGAAGTCATTCGTTTGCAGGTGCCCAACCTGCAGGCAGAACGGCATTTAATTGTGTTTGAGAATACATAATGAAAATAATCGCAATCACCAACCAAAAGGGCGGTGTTGGTAAAACAACCACCTGCGTCAATCTTTCTGCGAGCTTGGCAGAGCATGGCAAAAAAGTATTGTTGGTTGATTTGGATCCACAAGGTAATGCCAGTACGGGGAGTGGTATTGACAAGACGCACTTGAAAGACAGTATTTACCAGGTGCTGATTGGTAATAAAACCATGCAAGAGGTGGTGATCCACGCCGAAGCTGCCAAATTTGACGTTGCTCCCTCTAACCGTGACCTGGCAGGGGCTGAGGTTGAGTTGGTGAATGAGATGGCCCGCGAAACGCGTTTAAAAAACGCCATCCTTAAGTTGGGTGATGATGCCTACGATTATGTCCTGCTGGACTGCCCGCCTTCGCTGAACCTGGTGACTGTGAATGCCTTAACCGCCGCTCATTCGGTGATGATTCCCATGCAGTGTGAATACTATGCGCTTGAGGGCTTGTCAGACCTGGTCAACACCGTCAAGAAAGTGCGTGCTCACTTAAACCCTGTGCTTGAGATAGAGGGCTTGTTGCGCACCATGTTTGATAATCGCAATATGCTGGCACAGCAAGTGTCGGCGCAACTGGTCAGTCATTTCGGCAAAAAAGTGTACCAAACCATTGTGCCGAGAAATGTGCGGCTGGCCGAGGCGCCAAGTTATGGTATGCCAGTGTTGCTGTATGATCGCTCCTCCAAAGGGGCGCAAGCCTATCTGGAGCTGGCGCAGGAAATCATCCAAAAACAGTAGCAATAAAAATCACAATTTTTACAGACAGATTAAAGGAAGTAGCAGCATGGTAAAGCCCAAAGGACTTGGACGCGGACTCGACGCATTGTTATCAGGCGACACGGAAACGATTGCCCAGTCAGATACCTTGCGCACCCTGCCCGTTGGTCAGTTGCAACCGGGTAAATATCAGCCTCGCTCATACATGAATGAGGAGGCGCTGCAAACGCTGGCGGACTCGATCGCGGCACAAGGCATTATGCAGCCTATTCTGGTGCGTGAAATTGCAGCAGACAAGTTTGAGATTATTGCAGGTGAACGTCGTTGGCGCGCTTCGCAAAAAGCCGGCCTGACAGAAGTGCCGGTGTTAGTGCGTGAGATTGCTGACGAAGCTGCGCTGGCAATGGCGTTGATTGAAAACATCCAGCGTGAAGACCTGAATCCGTTGGAAGAAGCTATGGGTATCAAACGTTTGATTGATGAGTTTGATATGACGCATGAAAAAGCCGCTGCCGCCGTTGGCCGCTCACGTGTGGCGGTCTCTAATTTGTTGCGCCTGCTCACGTTGACGCCGATGGTGCAAGACATGTTGCTGGATAATCAAATCGATATGGGCCATGCCAGGGCGCTGGTTGGCAGTGAGCCGGCACAGCAAATCCTGCTGGCGAATAAAGTGGTACAGGATGGCTTGTCTGTGCGAGAAGTGGAGCGCCTGATTCAATCCGAACCCGCCACAGGTAAAAAGGCCAAGCAAGCGGTGCATCCCGATGTCGCTTCCTTGCAAAATCAACTCAGCGAACAATTGGGTGCCGAGGTTGCGATTAGCAGTAAAGCAAGCGGCGCTGGTGTATTAAAGCTGAGCTTTTCAAACCTCGATCAACTGGACGATTGGATAGCGAAACTGACCGATAATCGCCTGAAATCGTAAGTTAAATCGCGTATAAGCCATCCGAAAGCAGATTTTTCCCAAACATTCAGACAGTTAAGTCCTGTTTGGTGCTTGACTTCGGCGAGTGAATAATTCAAAATCTCGCGTCTTTGTAGTATTTTGCCTTGAATTTTAGCGGTCTAACCCCATGAGTGGTCAACAAAACACTGCGGCTGGCATGTCGCTCTATAGCAATGTGCTGCGCTGGCAGCTCATGGCGACAGCGGCTGTCACGTTGATTGCCTATGCGGTTGGTGGTTTAACGGCTGCATTATCTGCATTAATGGGTGGTTTTTCTGTGGTCATCGGTGCATGGTTTGCAGCGAGAATTGCAGAAAAAGGTCGTTCAAAAACAGACCCCACGGCAGTGTTGCTAAATTTACTCAAGGCAGAAGCAGTAAAAATATTGATCATCGCGATTATCCTGTTTGTGGTTTTCAAGCTGTACCAGGCATTGGTGCCCTTTGCACTGATTGCAGGTTTGGCGGCCGCGGCGCTGTTTTCTGGCGCAGCACTGGCAAAATCACAAGTGGATGTGTAGACACGTTAATTTAAAAATAGTTTGAAGATATGACAACTGAACACGCACAAAACGTAGAACTCACCCCTTCTGAATATATCGCGCACCATTTGAGCTTTAATGCTCAGGGCGTTAACGGCAATACTGCCTCTGAAGGCTTCTGGGTGTTGCACTACGACACCTTGTTGACCTCTGTTGTCCTGGGTTTGCTGGTCATGGGTTTGATCTGGTGGGTGGCACGCGGTGCAACCGCTGGCGTGCCGAGCAAGCGTCAGGCCTTTGTTGAGTTGGTGTTTGGTTTTGTCGATGATCAAGTCAAAAACATTTTCCACGGCGACCGCCATTCATTTATTGCCCCAACAGCCCTGACCGTCTTTATCTGGGTGCTGGCAATGAACTCCATGGATTTCCTGCCGGTCGACTGGGTGGCTGGTATCGTGTCATTCTTCGGTGGCGAACACGCAAAATGGCGTATCGTCCCTACTTCCGATATCAATACTACCTTTGCCTTAGCATTGGCTGTCTGGTTCCTGATGATTTTCTTCTCCATCAAGGCTAAAGGCCTGGGTGGCTGGATCCACGAACTATTCTGTGCGCCATTCGGCAGCAATCCGCTGGTATGGCCTGCCAACTTCCTGTTCAACCTGATTGAATATGTTTCAAAACCACTTTCTCACTCATTGCGTCTGTTCGGTAACATGTACGCCGGTGAAATCATCTTCTTGCTGTTGGGTATGTGGGCTGCCACAGGCCTGAGCGGAACCGTGTTTGGTGCCATTCTGGGAGCTGGCTGGTCTATCTTCCACATCCTGATTGTGGCATTGCAAGCGTTTATTTTCATGATGCTGACTGTGGTCTATCTGGCCATGGCGCATGAGTCACACTAGTTTTTAACTTTGTAGTTGTTTTTAATTCTTTATAAGAGAGGGTATTAAATGGAAGCATTAGCATTGATTCAAGCCTACACAGGCGTTGGTATCGGTTTGATCATTGGTTTGGGTGCCGCTGGCGCTTGTATCGGTATTGGTATCATGTGTGCAAGTTTCCTGGAAGGCGCTGCTCGCCAACCAGAAATGATCCCAGCCCTGCAAGGTAAAGTATTCCTGCTGTTGGGTCTGATCGACGCTTCTTTCATTATTGGTGTTGGTCTGGCAATGATGTTTGCATTTGCAAACCCATTGTTGAGCGTTGTTGCTAAGTAATTTTTACTCGGTAAATACCGCCCGGTAGGGTTTAAGTGTGACTTAAACCTTTCAACCAATCAGTATGATGGATCCAAAATGAATATTAATTTCACACTCATCGCGCAAGCTATCGCATTTGCAGTGTTGATCTGGTTCACGGTGAAATTCGTTTGGCCGCCGCTGTTAACAGCGATCGAAGCGCGCCAAAAGGAGATCGCAGATGGTTTGGCTGCTGCCCAGGAAGGCAAAAGTGCCCTGGAAGTGGCTGCCAAAAAATCTGAAACCACACTGAACGAGGCCAAACAAAAGGCAACTGAGATCATTGGGCAAGCCGAAAAACGCGCCGCTCAAATCATTGATGAAGCTAAGGGTAATGCCAAAGCTGAAGGTGATCGCATTATTGCCGGTGCCAAAGCTGAAATCGATCAGGAAGTGAACCGTGCCAAAGAAGGTTTGCGTGCACAGGTTTCCACATTGGCCGTAGCCGGTGCTGAAAAAATCCTGCGTAAAGAGATTGACGCTAAAGCACACAGCGAAATGTTGGCTAAACTCGCTGCGGAACTTTAAGGTAAAAGGGATAAAACATGGCTGAACTCTCAACCATTGCAAGGCCTTATGCTGTTGCTGCTTATAAGCTCGGCAAAGAAAAAAAGGCATTGGCAACATGGTCTGAAATGTTGGCATTGGCCGCGGCAGTCGCAGCAAATGACCAAATGAAAACCCTGATTGATGACCCTAAACTGAATGCCGCTGATGTTGAAGCCGCATTTCTCAAGGTTTGTGGCGACAATCTTAACGAGCATGGTCAGAATTTGATCAAGACCTTGGTTGAATATGGCCGTTTATCCTTATTGCCTGCCATTGCTGAAGCTTTTGAGGCTTTGAAAGCGCAAGATGAAGGCACCTTGGACGCACAAATCATTGCCGCTGCCAAAATCACGGCAACGCAAACTAAAGATTTGGTAAAACGTCTGGAAGCCAAGTTCGGCAAGAAAATTGAAGCAAGCGTTTCCGTAGATCCGGAAATCATCGGCGGCATCAAAATTATTGTTGGCGACACCGTTATCGACGCGTCTGTCCAAGGTCAGTTACAAAATTTAGCCTATACGCTCACAGCATAAGGCATAGGAGAATTAAATGCAGTTATCTACATCAGAGATTAGCGAGCTCATTAAGAGCCGTTTGGAAAACTTCTCTACTTCTGCGGAAGCCCGTACTCAGGGTACCGTGATTTCCGTAACAGACGGCATTGTGCGTATCCATGGCCTGTCTAACGTGATGTCCGGCGAGATGATTGAGTTTCCAGGCAACACTTTCGGTTTGGCATTGAACCTGGAGCGTGACTCCGTAGGTGCCGTGGTATTGGGTGATTACGAGCACATTACAGAAGGCGATACCTGTAAATGTACAGGCCGTATTCTGGAAGTGCCAGTAGGTCCGGAACTGATTGGTCGCGTAGTTAACGCGCTGGGTCAGCCTATTGATGGCAAAGGTCCGGTTAACGCCAAACTGACTGACAAAATTGAAAAAATTGCGCCAGGCGTGATTGCACGTAAATCCGTGTCACAACCAGTGCAAACTGGCCTGAAGTCTATCGACTCCATGGTACCAGTTGGCCGTGGCCAACGTGAATTGATCATTGGTGACCGTCAGACTGGTAAAACAGCTGTTGCCGTTGATGCGATCATCAACCAAAAAGGTCAGAACATGACTTGTATCTACGTTGCGGTTGGCCAAAAGGCTTCAACCATTGCCAACGTGGTACGTAAACTGGAAGAGCACGGCGCGATGGCTTACACCATTATCGTTGCGGCTTCTGCTTCTGACTCTGCTGCCCTGCAATTCCTGGCACCTTATGCCGGTTGTACCATGGGTGAATACTTCCGTGACCGTGGTCAAGATGCATTGATCGTTTACGATGACTTGTCCAAACAAGCGGTTGCTTACCGTCAGATTTCCCTGTTGCTGCGCCGCCCACCAGGCCGCGAAGCTTACCCAGGTGACGTGTTCTACATCCACTCACGTTTGTTGGAGCGTGCTGCTCGTGTGAACGAAGAGTATGTTGAGAAATTCACCAACGGTGAAGTTAAAGGTAAAACAGGTTCATTGACTGCATTGCCAGTGATTGAAACCCAAGCCGGTGACGTGTCTGCATTCGTTCCAACCAACGTGATTTCGATTACCGATGGTCAGATTTTCCTGGAAACTGACTTGTTTAACGCGGGTGTTCGTCCTGCGATCAACGCCGGTATTTCTGTGTCTCGCGTGGGTGGTGCTGCACAAACTAAAATCATCAAAAAACTGGGCGGTGGTGTACGTCTGGCTTTGGCGCAATATCGTGAACTGGCTGCGTTTGCGCAGTTTGCTTCCGACTTGGACGAAGCTACCCGTAAACAGCTGGACCGCGGTCGTATGTTTACCGAGTTGATGAAACAGGCACAATACGCGCCATTGAACGTGGCAAACATGGGCGTAAGCTTGTTTGCAGCGAACAAAGGTTTCTTTGATGACGTGCCAACCAACAAGGTATTGGCATTTGAAAATGCATTGCATGGTTTCCTGAACTCCAAGTACAAGAACATCATTGATGCTATCGAGTCCAGCAAAGATCTGAGCGGTGATAACGAGAAAGCATTGGAAGCTGCGATTCAAGATTTCAAAGCAACCAACGCTTATTAATCTCTGACACTTCGACTTAGGAACCTAATATGGCAGGTAGTAAAGAGATTAGAACCAAGATCAAGAGTGTAGAAAATACACGCAAGATCACCAAGGCGATGGAGATGGTAGCTGCTTCTAAAATGCGTAAAGCGCAGGACAGAATGCGTGCTTCCCGCCCCTATGCGGATAAAATCCGTAACGTGGCGGCTCACCTCTCCTTTGCACAATCCGAGTATCGTCATCCGTTTTTGATTAAACGTGACGTGGTGAAAAATGTCGGCCTGATTGTGGTCAGTTCAGACAAAGGGCTGTGCGGTGGTTTGAATACCAACGTATTGCGTTTGTCACTGAGCCAGATGAAAGCCTGGGAAGCTGAAGGCAAAGGCATCAGCGTCAGTGCGATCGGTAACAAAGGCTACGGCTTTATGAACCGTATCGGCGCGCAGGTGAAATCCCATATCACCGGTTTGGGCGATACTCCGCATCTGGAAAAGCTGATCGGCACCATCAAGGTCATGCTGGATGCGTACATTGTCGGTGAAATTGATCAGCTTTACATCTGCTACACCAAATTCATCAACACCATGAAGCAAGAGCCGACCATGCAACAATTGTTGCCATTGACCGGTGAGCAACTGGGCAGCCCGAATGGCCATTGGGATTACATCTATGAGCCTGAAGCAAAACCAGTGGTAGATGAGTTGATGACGCGTTATATCGAATCACTGATTTACAACGCAGTGGCCGAAAACATGGCGTCCGAGCAATCTGCCCGTATGGTGGCGATGAAGTCTGCTTCTGATAACGCGAAGAGCGTGATTGGTGAGCTGAAGTTGGTATACAACAAAGCCCGTCAGGCAGCGATTACCAAAGAGATTTCAGAAATCGTCGGCGGTGCGGCAGCAGTCTCCTCCTAAGGCGCGTGCGTTAAAAGCATCGTGAAAGAATTCAATTAGATCTGACTCATACAGTTAGGAAAAGAAAATGGCAAAGGCAAATCAAGCAGTAACAGGTAAAGTAGTGCAGTGTATTGGCGCTGTGGTTGACGTGGAATTTCCACGCGATCAAATGCCTAAAGTATTCGATGCATTGATTATTGATGCAAAAGACAGCAATGCAGAAGCCGGTTTGACACTGGAAGTGCAACAGCAATTGGGCGACGGCGTGGTCCGTACCATTGCCATGGGCTCTTCTGACGGTTTGGCACGTGGTACCGCATTCAAAAACACGGGTGCAGCGATCTCTGTACCAGTGGGTGAAGGTACTTTGGGCCGTATCATGGACGTATTGGGTCGCCCAATCGATGAAGTGGGTCCAATCGATTCTACAGAGTTCCGTTCTATCCACCAGAAAGCCCCGGCTTTTGAAGAGCTGTCACCGTCTGTTGACCTGTTGGAAACAGGCATCAAGGTGATTGACCTGGTTTGCCCGTTTGCTAAAGGCGGTAAAGTGGGTCTGTTCGGCGGTGCGGGTGTAGGTAAGACCGTTAACATGCTGGAACTGATTAACAACATCGCTAAACAGCACTCCGGTTTGTCCGTATTTGCTGGTGTAGGTGAGCGTACCCGTGAAGGCAACGACTTCTACCACGAAATGGCAGATGCAGGCGTCATCAAGCTGGACAACATGAAAGAATCTAAAGTAGCCATGGTGTTCGGTCAGATGAACGAGCCTCCAGGCAACCGTCTGCGTGTAGCTCTGTCTGGTTTGACCATGGCTGAAAAATTCCGTGACGAAGGCCGTGACGTATTGTTCTTCGTGGACAACATCTACCGTTACACATTGGCCGGTACTGAAGTATCTGCGTTGCTGGGCCGTATGCCTTCAGCCGTAGGTTACCAACCTACCCTGGCTGACGAAATGGGCCGTCTGCAAGAGCGTATTACTTCTACTAAAGTGGGTTCTATTACTTCTATCCAAGCGGTTTACGTGCCTGCGGATGACTTGACTGACCCATCACCAGCAACGACTTTCCAACACTTGGACTCGACAGTTGTGTTGTCACGTGACATCGCTTCCCTGGGTATCTACCCAGCGGTTGACCCACTGGACTCTACTTCACGTCAGCTGGATCCACTGGTGGTTGGTGAAGAGCACTACTCAGTTGCGCGCTCTGTACAACAAACACTGCAACGCTACAAAGAGCTGCGTGACATTATCGCGATTCTGGGTATGGACGAATTGTCCCCAGAAGACAAGCTGGCAGTAGGCCGTGCACGTAAAATCCAACGTTTCCTGTCACAACCTTTCCACGTGGCTGAAGTGTTTACTGGCGCGCCAGGCAAATACGTGCCACTGAAAGAAACCATCAAAGGCTTTAAAGCGATTGTGGCTGGTGAATACGATCACTTGCCAGAGCAAGCGTTCTACATGGTTGGTGGTATCGAAGAAGCGGTTGAAAAGGCTAAAACACTGAACTAATCGTTGTTTGTGCGGGCAGGTTTAAATATCTGCCTGCATCACAAATTTTCAGTGATATAGAAAAGAGAACATTATGGCAAATACAGTGCATATCGATGTTGTGAGTGCCGAAGAGTCCATCTTCTCTGGTGAAGCCGAGTTTGTGGTTGCACCAGCTGGCGCAGGTGAAGTGGGTATTTATCCGCATCACGCACCGATGATTACCACCATCAAGCCAGGCGCATTGCGTATCAAGCAAACTGCCGAGCAAGAAGAAACTGTGATTTATATTTCCGGCGGCATGCTAGAAGTACAACCAGGACTGGTAACAGTGCTGGCAGACACAGCGATTCGTGGCCAGGATCTGGATGAAGCAAAAGCCATCGCAGCTAAGGAAGCCGCAGAAGAAGCATTGCGTAACCGTTCTTCAGAGATCGATTACGCAGCTGCCCAGGCTGAATTGGCAGAAGCGATCGCACAAATCCAGGCAATCCAGAAATTGCGTAAATCTGTGCACTAGATTCCTGTGGAGTCTGGCAATAAAACAGGCGGCTTTCGAGCCGCCTTTTTTGTTTCTGAGATAAAATAACAGCATGACTGATTTGAATATCGTAATTCTCGCCGCGGGTAAAGGCACACGCATGCGATCAGACCTGCCCAAAGTGCTGCATGCGGTGGGCGGTAAGCCTATTCTGCATCATGTGATTGACGCGGCACGTCAGCTGAATCCGCAAACCATCACGGTGGTGTATGGCTTTGGCGGCGAACAAGTACAGCAGCAGACACCAGGCGCTGACTTGCAATGGGTATTGCAGGCAGAACAACTGGGCACTGGCCATGCGGTACAACAAGCCCTGCCCACCTTGCCTGAACATGGTAAAACACTCATTCTGTTAGGGGATGTGCCATTGGTTGATGTGGCGGCTTGCCGTGACATGTTGACGCAAGCCGATCAGCACCTGGTGGTGCAGACGTTTATCAAGGCAGACCCCAGCGGTTATGGCCGTATTGTGCGTAATGACAACAACGAAGTCGTCGCCATTGTCGAGCATAAAGATGCCAGCGTAGCACAGCGCGCGATACAGGAAGTGAATACCGGCATTATGGCGATGCCGAATGCACAGTTGAAACATTGGTTGGCTAATATCAGCAACCAGAATGCGCAACAGGAATATTATCTAACCGATATCATCGCCCTTTCCGTCAAGGAAGGCAGTGCGGTGTTGCCGCATGTGGTCGCCGATGCCTGGTCGGTCACCGGCATTAACTCCAAACTCGATTTACAGCAAATCGAGCGTGAGTACCAGCTGCGCCAGGCAAATGTTCTGATGACACAAGGCGTGACCTTGCTGGATGCGCAGCGTATTGATATCCGTGGCGCATTACAATGCGGCCGTGATGTGTTGATTGATGTGAACTGCGTCTTTGAGGGTCAGGTCACGCTTGAGGATGATGTACAGATTGGGCCGCATTGCGTGATTAAGGATGCCGTGATCGCCAAAGGCGCACGCCTGGCGGCATTTACGCATATTGATGATGCCAAGGTCGGCCCGGGCAGCAAAGTCGGCCCGTTTGCGCGTTTACGCCCTGGTACGCAGTTAGCCGCAGAGACACATGTCGGCAATTTCGTTGAAATCAAAAATGCCACGGTCGGCGTCGGCAGCAAAGTTAACCATTTGACTTATGTCGGTGATGCCAGCATTGGTACCAATGTGAATATCGGCGCCGGTGTGATCACTTGTAATTATGACGGGGCGAACAAACATAAAACCGTCATTGAAGATGATGTGTTTGTCGGCTCCGATACCCAATTAGTTGCGCCAGTGACTGTGGGCCGCGGGGCAACGATTGCAGCAGGCTCAACCATTACCAAAGATGTGCCGGCAGATAGCTTAACGCTGTGCCGCGCACGGGAACAACGGTCAATTCAGGGATGGAAACGTCCACAAAAGGTGAAAAAATAAGCGTATGTGCGGCATTGTCGGTGCGGTCTCCAATAGAAATATCGTTCCTCTCCTGATCGAGGGCTTAAGCAGGCTCGAATATCGCGGCTATGATTCGGCCGGGATTGCTGTGCTTAATCAAACCATAGAGCGCGCACGCGCGGTTGGCCGCGTGGCTGAGTTGCAGTTAAAAGCACAAGGCATGCATAGCCACGTTGGCATCGGCCATACGCGCTGGGCCACACATGGTGGCGTCACCGAGCAAAATGCACACCCGCACGTCTCCCCTGGGCAAGACCAGGCACAAATTGCCGTGGTGCATAATGGCATTATCGAAAACCATGACGAACAACGTGACCGCTTAAAGGCATTGGGCTATCAGTTTTATTCACAAACTGACACTGAAGTGATTGCGCATCTGGTGCATTACTACTATCAGCAAAGCCATGACTTGTTCACGGCGGTCAAACAGGCGATTGCAGAGCTGACAGGCGCTTATGCAATCAGCGTGATTGCTTTGGAGCACCCCCAACAAATGGTCGTTGCCCGTCTCGGCTGTCCTTTGTTGATTGGTCTCGGTGATGGCGAAAATTTTGTCGCTTCTGATGTCTCAGCTGTTTTGTCTGCTACGCGTAAAGTAATCTACCTGGAAGATGGTGATGTGGCTACTTTGCAGACGGATGCCGTGGTGATTGTCGACAAACGTGGCGAAGTTGCTGAACGCAAAGTGCATATGAGTGATGTGTCACTGGCCTCACTAGAGTTGGGCCCATATAGCCACTTTATGCAAAAAGAAATCCATGAGCAACCACGTGCGATTAGTGACACCATTGAAGCCCTGATTGACGATGGCGCGTTCAGGAGTGAGTTGTTCGGCCAATCAGCGGCTGCCGTATTTTCTCAAATTGACAGTGTATTAATCCTGGCGGCAGGCACCAGTTATTACGCTGGCCTCACCGCAAAATACTGGCTGGAAAGCATCGCAAAAATTCCGACCTCCGTGGAGATTGCCAGTGAATACCGCTACCGTGAATCCGTGCCTAATCCTAAACAGCTGATAGTCACCATTTCGCAGTCTGGCGAAACGCTGGACACCATGGAAGCGCTTAAGCACGCGCAGAAACTGGGCCACGCGCACAGCCTGGCGATTTGTAACGTGCAGGAAAGTGCGATTCCCCGCGCTTCATCATTGATTTTCTACACCCGTGCCGGCGCTGAAATCGGTGTGGCGAGTACCAAGGCGTTCACCACACAGCTGATCGCGCTATTTGTATTGGCAGTAACGTTAAGTAAAGCACGTGGCTTACTCAGTCAGGCACAAGAGCAGCAATATTTATCCGATCTGCGTCAGCTGACAGGTGGCGTACAGATTGCCCTCAATCTGGAACCGCAAATCCGTGAATGGGCACATCGTTTCGGCGACAAAGACCATGCCTTGTTCCTGGGACGTGGCGTGCACTTCCCGATCGCGATGGAAGGCGCACTCAAACTCAAAGAGATTTCCTATATACACGCTGAAGCCTATCCGGCCGGTGAATTGAAACATGGACCATTGGCACTGGTTGATAGCAATATGCCGGTGGTGGTCATCGCCCCTAACGACGCTCTGCTGGAAAAAGTAAAATCCAATATGCAGGAAGTCAAAGCGCGTGGTGGCGAGTTGTTTGTGTTTGCTGATGCCGACAGTCATTTTAAAGAGTCTGAAGGCGTACACGTGATACGAACACCCCGCCATGTGGGTGTACTCTCGCCTATTTTGCATGCCATTCCGGTGCAACTGCTGGCTTATCATGCTGCTTTGCTTAAAGGCACGGATGTGGATAAACCGCGTAACCTGGCTAAGAGTGTGACCGTAGAATAAGCGATAAAGACCTAAAAAGCCCCGATAATCGGGGCTTTTTTCGAATAAGAAAACGACCAGTTTCCCTTATACTGATCTTAGATGCTCATCAGGAAGGCAGTCATGACCACGTCGCAACACAGTATTATCGGCCGCCAGCCGATTGTTAACAGTCAACAACAGATTATCGGCTATGAGTTCTTTTTCAGGAACGATAGCAATGGCAGCAATGCGCCTTTTGAAGAGGATATTCAAACCTGCGCCAAAATCCTCTCAACTACGATTGATGAGATGCAAGAAAACTGGCTGTTGGGGCAGCAACTGGCTTTTATCAACGTTGATCATGTGATGCTTAACAGTGTATTTCTGGAGTTGATGCCGGCAGAAAAAACAGTGCTCGAGGTTGTGCACACGGTACAAGTCACGCCTGAAATCATCGCGCGCTGCGGTGAGTTAAAGGCAAATAAATTCAAAATTGCGCTGGATAACCCGCAACATCACCCGCAGCTGGAAGCGCTGATTCCATATGCGGATTACATCAAGCTGGATATGCGTGACGTCGATATTGCCCAGGCCACGCTGTGGCTGAAAAAATATCAGGCTTCCGGTTGCAGCTTAATTGCAGAAAAAGTTGAGCAAAATGCACAATTCAGCAGCTTGCTGGACGCCGGCTACCAGCAGTTTCAAGGCTATTTTTACGCTAAACCGGAGAACCTCAACAGCAAGGTCATTAACCCCAGCTTTGATGGCGTACTGCATTTATTGAACCTGGTGAGCCAGGAGGCAGATAACAAAACCATTGAAAATGGGTTTAAGCGAGACACCACCCTGAGCTATAAACTGCTGCGTTACATTAACTCGGTTGGTTTTGGTTTGTCCTGCGAGGTGCAGTCCATTAATCATGCCTTGACGATTTTAGGCCGTAACCAACTTTATCGCTGGTTAACGTTATTGATGGTGACGGCAGGCAATAACACCAGCTCCCCTGCCCTGATGAAAACTTCGATCACGCGCGGGCGCTTGACTGAACTGTTAGGTGAGCCCTTTTTTGATAAGCGTGACCGTGACAATTTATTTGTGGTCGGTGTATTTTCATTACTGGATGTGATGCTGAAAGTGCCGATGGATAATGTACTGGAGAAACTGCAACTGCCAGAACCGATTGTGGATGCCTTGACCAAACGTGAAGGTATTTTTGGGCCGTTTCTCAAGCTGACTGAAGCTTGCGAAGACGCCAATAATGAAGAAATCCTGCAACTGGCATCCTTGCTGCAATTGAATCCGGACAAAGTGAACCAGTGTCATATGGATGCCTTGGCCTGGACGGAGACCTTGGGTATTTAGTCCGCTGACCCTTGAAAAAATAAAGCGAATTCCCATATTGAACATACAGATGCTTGCAGTTTAAGGTCTGTGAATCATGTTAATCGCTTTATTTTTAAAAGGATCAACCCATGCGTACTTATGACTTAAGCCCTTTCTACAGAACCGCGATTGGTTTTGACCGTTTGGCTAAAATGCTCAACGAAAACCAGCGTAGTGAAAACGAAATCAGCTATCCGCCTTATAACATCGAACTGGTCGACGAAAACGCCTACAAAATTGTGATGGCCGTCGCCGGGTTCCAGCAGGACGAGTTGGAAATCGAAACCGAACATCAGGCTTTGCGTGTGACTGGCCGCAAAGCGAAAAGGGAGCAGGAAACCACCTTTTTGCACCGTGGCATCGCCACGCGTGATTTTGAACACAAGTTCCAGTTGGCTGACCATGTCAAAGTGACCGGAGCCAACCTTGAAAACGGCCTGTTAACCATTGCCCTGCTGCGTGAAATCCCAGAGGCCTTGAAGCCACGCAAAATCGAGATCGGCACACAAGCACAAGCCAACACCACGTTTATTGAACAACGTGCCGCCGCTTAAGTGATGGCAAAATAAAAAAGGGCCGAAAGGCCCTTTTTTCATGTCGAATACTTTTATCTACAAGCTAATTTTGACCGCGCGTATTAAAATACGCACTTTCAATCACCGTCCCGGAATTTCTCATGGCGCAATATGTGATGTCCATGCTCCGCGTGAGCAAAATCGTGCCGCCCAAACGGCAAATCATTAAAAATATCTCCCTGTCATTTTTCCCGGGTGCCAAAATCGGCCTGCTGGGTTTAAATGGCTCGGGTAAATCCACTGTGTTGCGCATCATGGCGGGTGCCGATAAAGAGTACGAAGGCGAAGTGCAATGGCAGCCTAATTTGTCCATCGGCTATTTGCCGCAAGAGCCTCAGCTGGATCCGGATAAAACTGTGCGTCAGGAAGTCGAAGCGGGTTTGGGTGCCATCATGGAAGCCAAGCAAAAGCTGGAAGAGATTTATGCGGCTTATGCCGAACCGGATGCCGATTTTGACAAGCTGGCCGAAGACCAGGCCAAGTATGAAAATATCCTCGCGGCCAGCGGCAGCGATGTCGAGCAACAACTGGAAATCGCCGCCGATGCGCTGCGCCTGCCACCATGGGATGCCGTGATCGGACCATTGTCCGGCGGTGAAAAGCGCCGTGTGGCTTTGTGTAAATTGCTGCTCTCCAAGCCGGATATGCTGTTGCTGGATGAGCCGACCAACCACCTGGATGCGGAATCTGTGGAATGGCTGGAGCAGTTCCTGGTGCGTTTCCCGGGCACCGTGGTTGCCGTTACCCATGATCGCTACTTCCTTGATAATGCTGCTGAGTGGATCCTGGAGCTGGACCGTGGCGAAGGTATTCCCTGGAAAGGTAATTACTCAAACTGGCTGGAGCAAAAAGAAGACCGCTTGGCACAAGAGCAGAAACAGGAAGATGCCCACCGCAAAGCCATGAAGCAAGAGCTGGAATGGGTGCGCCAGGGTGCAAAAGCACGCCAAAGCAAGAGCAAGGCGCGTCTGGCCCGTTACGAAGAAATGTCCAGTGTTGAGTACCAGCGCCGCAATGAAACACAGGAAATTTTTATTCCGCCAGGCGAGCGCTTAGGCAATCAAGTCATTGAGTTTAATAATGTCTCTAAAGGCTTTGGCGACCGCCTGCTGATTGATAGTCTGTCGTTTAGCATTCCGCCCGGTGCGATTGTCGGCGTCATCGGCCCTAACGGTGCCGGTAAATCTACCCTGTTCCGTATGTTGCAAGGCCAGGAGCAGCCGGATAGCGGTGAAATTATCACTGGGCCAACCGTCAAGCTGGCAGCCGTTGACCAGTCGCGTGAAGGCTTAGATGACAGCAAAACGGTGTTTGACGTGATTTCTGGTGGCCTGGATATGTTGAACGTTGGCAAGTTTGAAATGCCAAGCCGTGCCTACATCGGTCGTTTTAACTTCAAAGGTGGTGATCAGCAAAAGGTGGTTGGCCAGCTTTCTGGCGGTGAACGTGGCCGTTTGCACCTGGCCAAAACCCTGATTTCTGGCGCTAACGTTTTGCTGCTGGATGAACCGTCAAACGACCTGGATGTGGAAACACTGCGCGCGTTAGAAGACGCCTTGCTGGAGTTTGCCGGTTGCGTACTGGTCACCTCGCATGACCGCTGGTTCCTCGACCGGATTGCGACGCATATCCTGGCGGCGGAAGGCGATTCGCAATGGACCTTCTTTAACGGTAACTACCAGGAATACGAAGCCGATAAGAAAAAACGGCTGGGTGAAGAAGGCGCCAAACCCAAGCGTATCCGTTACAAACCAATCGCGCGTTAAAACGAAAGCCCATTCTGTTGAATGGGCTTTTGTTTATGCAGTTATATTGACGTTCAGGTGCGACGTTTGGCCGTTGCCATCAAACCTAGCCCTAGCGCAAGCAGTGCGAAGGATGGTGGCTCTGGCACAGTCGTCGTACCATTAACGCGGAATGCACCTAATGTGTAATTAGAGAGTGATTGGTCATTTTGCGAAAAATAGCCCATCACGCCTGTATTGTTAAAGTTCCACAATTGCTCTCCATTCGCATCAGCGGCCTTTAGCCAATAGTACTGACCGGATATTAAGCTGGTTAATCCACTGAATAATGCAGAAGTGACGGTACCACTGCCAAATGGATTGGTAACATTGACTGTTGTACTTTCAAGTAAAACGTCTGGAGCTGATCCAATATTTGAACTTGAATATAGAGAAATGGTGGCGGTGTAAGGTACAAATGATGGGAAGACTGAAAGTGCGAGATCAGCGGAGGTAATTGCACCAGACGCTACAGGTGAAAACTGCATAGCATTTGAATAAGTGTATCCCCATGCTGATGTGGTGTCGAAACCATCAGATGCATCTAGGTTGCTGTATAAAACGGCAGCATTGACGGGATTGTTTAATGCAAAAAGAAGCACTGCGCTGGCAAAAATTATTGGTAACTTCATTTTTTCTCCTCAGTTGGTAATGGTTGTAATTTTTATGTGTTAAATTGATAATAACATTAAAGATTGATGGTTAGACGACTCTGGTGTCAACAAAGAAAATAGAGTTGTCAGCGGTATGCAATACGTATGGAGTATTTATTTAAACGCAATAAAAGGAGCGAGCGATGGCAGGTTGGTTTGAACTAACAAAAAGTGATGCAAACGGTCAATTCAGTTTTGCATTGAAGGCGGGCAATGGTGAGCAGATTCTTAAAAGTGAGCAATACACCACCAAGGCCGCGGCACAAAACGGCATTGAGTCTGTGCAGAAAAACAGTCCGCTGGATGAGCGTTATCAGAAACTGACGGCCAAAGATGGCCGCCCTTATTTCAATTTGCTGGCAGGCAATAGCCAGGTCATTGGCACCAGCCAGATGTATTCTGCGGAAGCTGGGCGTGACAATGGCATTGCTTCGGTGAAAACCAATGGTGCGAGCGAAACGATTAAAGATTTGACTTAGTCAGCTCAGCGTAGGGATTAAAGCCTCGCCTTGTGCGGGGCTTTTTTCATAATAAGATCCCACACGCACGCGGGTAATAAGCGCATCAGGCGTGCTACCACGCCCATTTGCCATGGAATAATGGTAAAGCGCCGCTTGGCTGCAATCGCCCGCTGTGCTTTGCGTGCAAATACATCGGCAGCCATTAAAAACGGCATGGGATAGGTGTTGATATCGGTCATTGGCGTGCGGATATAACCAGGTGCAATGGTGGTGACGGCGATGTCGTATAACTGCATTTCTACGCGCAGGCTTTCCAGGTAAGTGATGGCGGCAGCCTTGCTGGCACTGTATGCGCCCGAGCCTGGCAGGCCGCGAATACCGGCAACACTGGCAATGCCAACCAGTTGCGCAGGCTCCCTTTGGCCAGCAGCGGTTTTCATGGCCTCAATCAAAGGCTGGAAGGTATGTACCAGGCCCATGACATTCGTCTCAAACACCGCTTGGAACGCCGGGATATCTTCGGCAAACTCGGTTAAGGTGCCACGGCTGACCCCGGCGTTGCCGATGACGATATGCGGTGTGCCAAACCGTTGTAAAAAGTCCTGCGCCATGGACTGCATTTGCGCGGCGACACGCACATCTACGCAATAAATCGCGCAGGTAGTTTGATATTGCTGCTTTAAACTGTCTGCCAGGGTTTGTAAGGCGGTTTCATTTCTACCACATAAGGCGAGCTGTAGTTGCTCACCATATTGTTCAGCATAGGCGGTTGCCATCGCAGCGCCAAGGCCACTGGAGGCGCCGGTAATTAAAACACGCATGGCAGACACACTATTTTTCGACATAAAAAACATCGCAGTAAACAAATTTTAATCGGGTAGAATGCCATAAAACAATGCTTGGGGAAACGTAATGAATTTGGAAAAAGTGATTTTTGGCTTTTTTATTATTCTGGCTATGACACTCAATTTCGGTTTTTTTGTCGGCGAAATTGATAATCCGCAACACCATTTGCATTACGAATTATATGTGGCGATTGTGGTCAACCTGATTGCCACCGTCCTCAAGTTTGGTGACCGTACTCAGATAGGCGCGATTCATCTGGCCACCAGCCTGGTTGCTGACATACAACTGATTGCCGCAGCGATTATCTGGGTGGTTGCCGGGAGCAAAGGCGCAGAGCCGGAGGTTATTGTGGGCATTGTTTCCTTGTCTGGCGGTGCTTTTCTGGCCAATATCACTTCAGTGATTCTGCTGATCTACGAAACCGTGACCCTGCGCCGCTAGCGTGCATTAACGGAGACAGCGGTGAGTCTCAATCAAATCATCTTCCTGATTTTGCGGCGTATGCGTGCGCCACTGCTGATGGTCATCATTAGCTATGCCATCGCGATGATTGGTTTCGTGCTGATCCCTGGCGTCGATGATCATGGTCAGCCTTATCGCTACGGTTTTTTTGATGCGTTTTATATTCTGAGCTATACCGCGACCACTATTGGTTTCGGTGAAATTCCCTACCCGTTCACCACGCATCAGCGTTTGTGGATGACTTTCTCAATTTACCTGACGGTCATTTCCTGGTTTTACGCCATCGGCGCGATCATTGCGCTGTTTCAGGAATCCGCCTTAAAGCTGGCGTTTAAAAACGCCATGTTTCAGCGTGATGTGAGAAACCTGATGGAACCGTTTTACCTGATTTGCGGCTATGGTGAAACGGGGGGTGAACTGGTGCGGGCGCTGGATAAAAATGAACTACGCGTCGTGGTGCTGGAGATTTCGCCGGAGCGTATCAATGAACTTGAAATGACCGATTACCAGTTCTATATCCCGCATTTGTGCGCAGACGCTAAATTGTCAGAAGTGTTGTTGTATGCCGGCATTAAAAACCCGATGTGCCGTGGTGTGGCCGCCCTGACCGATGATGACCATGCCAACCTGGCGATTTCGGTAGCCGTGAAACTGATCAAGCCAGATTTGCCGGTACTGGCGCGTGTGCAAAACGATGTGATTGCCGCCAATATGGCGTCATTTGGTACTGACCGCATTATTAACCCTTACAATATTTTTGGCGAACATCTGGCCATGCGCCTAAACGCGCTGGGCACCTATTTGTTGCACGAATGGCTGACCAGGGCGCCTGGGGATGCAATTGCTACGCCAGCACCCGTGCCGCAAGGGCATTGGATCGCCTGTGGCTTCGGGCGTTTTGGCAAGTCGGTAGTCAGCAGCCTGCAAAATGGCGAAATGCATGTCACCGTGATTGAGGCTGATCCGCAGGGCACGCAATGTGAGGACTGTATTATCGGCAGCGGCGTTGAATCGCACATTCTGCAGCAGGCCGGGGTAGAGCATGCGGTGGGTATTGTTGCCGGGACCGACAATGATATTAATAATTTGTCGATTGTGATGACAGCGCTCGAACTGAATCCAAAGCTGTTCGTCATCATCCGTAAAAACAAACGGCATAATGATCCGCTGTTCCAGCACTTTAATGCCGATATTACCATGCAGCCCAGCGATGTGATTGCTCACACCTGTTTGTCTTATATGGTGTCACCGATGCTGGCGGAGTTTCTGGTGACTGCGCGGCATCAGGGCAACGCCTGGGCCAATGCCGTGATTGCGCAACTGGTTTCAAAATTAGGCGAGCAAGTGCCTGATACCTGGGATATCACCATTACAGGCGACATGGCCGTGGCCGTATGCACCTTGATGGAGCAAGGCATACACCCTGCGCTCAAGCATTTGATGATGCGCCCGGCCGGACAGCAGCGACATGAGATGCCGGTGGTGCCATTGATGCTGGTGCGTGGTGAGCAAAAGATGTTGTTGCCGGAGTTGTCCACACCGTTGCAAATTGGCGACACGATTTTATGTTGTGGTCTGGATCAGGCCAAATCGATACAGCGTTTTGTGATGCATGATATTAAGACCTTGCATTATCTGGTGACGGGGACGGAAATGCCGGAAACTTGGATTGGGCGTTGGTTGAAGGCGGGTCGTTAACGTATTGGTTTGAATGGACTGATAAGGTGATTGTTAGATTTCCTTTCTTTTCCGACGTAACAGTATTTCGTGAGCATTTGTTTCGCCTTTTTGGCGAGTTACTTTTCTTTGCTTGCCCAAAGCGAAGACTATTCTATGATCGATCTATTTCGCCCTTTCGGCGACCATTCTTTCTTATGCTTGTCCATAAGAAAGAAGGCAAAGAACAAGACACCCCAGCTTCCGCTTGTTCCTTGCGCTACTCGGATTGCCGGGCGTCCATCGAAACTCGCCCTGACAAGCCACACAAGACGTGGCTTGTTGCGGAGCTCAAACAGCCGATGGCCGAAGACTCCCGTCAACCCTGCGTTGCTCGGCGCGGCAGATGGGGACCCCGAAAACCTGCGAGCGCCATCCTTTAGCGGGTTTAATAAAAGAATCTGGTTTTTGAACTATCCACATTTCTACAATGTGTGTTTGGCGAGATGAATCCCATTCCATCACGCTGAGTAGCGGAGATAAAGTGGGGGTAGTCGGCCATCGGCTGTTCGAGTTCCGCGGTGGCTTGCGGGTTGTGCAAGCCGCTAGGGCGAGTTTCGATGGACGCCCACTTTGTTGAGCAACGCAAGGGAGCCTTTAGGCCGTGATGGCTGGGTGGCCTCCTCTTTGGTTACTTTCTGAGGGGCAAGCATCAGAAAGTGACTCGCCGAGAGGCGAAAGAAAAAGCTAGCATTCAATAAAAAACGCCTGATGTGGGGCATCAGGCGTTTTTTAATTCAAGCGGAGATTTATTTTTTACCTGCAGCTCTGTCTTTGCGCACGTTCTGAATAATAAAGTCAGCGGTTTGTAGGGCTGCTTCATTGCCACCGGCCATGGAGCTACCGGTGATGAATTTACCGTCGATAATCAAGGCTGGCACGCCAGTCGCGCCCGAAGCGCGGAACGTTTGCATGGCTTTATTCATTTGCATGTTGACGGCAAATGATTTGAAGGCCTTTTCTACTTTAATCTTGTCTAACCCGCCCTGCTTGATGACCCAGTCAATCGCTGCGGCTTCGTCAGCCTGTGGACTCAGGGCTTTGCTTTTGTGGATGGCATCAAATAACTGGCTATGCAGTTTTTCCAGCACGCCGAGTTCTTGCATGGCAAAATAAGTTTTAGCCAACGGTGCCCAGTTGGCATTGGGCAGCGCTGGTATGCGTTTGAAGTAAACATCGGCTGGCAGTTTTTTCACCCAGGCTTGCAGTGGCTGTTCCATGTGGTAACAGTGCGGGCAGCCGTACCAGAACAATTCTATGACTTCGATTTTGGCCGGTTGGTCGGTCGTGATTTGCTGCGCAACCTGATCAAACTGTTCACCCATCTGCGGGTCTGCCAGTGCTGAGGTCGCGGTAAAGCCAGCCCAAAGCATCAAACTCAACAACATATTTTTCATAAAGTCAGTTTCCTAAAGTTTTGTGGAACATCATGCAATAACGTGGCAGCTGTGCGTACGATGACAACGCGATGACAGCGGCATTAATGGGTTGAAGATTCGATATTGACCTTGATCAGATTGGCCTGGAAGCCATTGGTTTCCAGATCGTGGCTAATTTTGTTGATTTTGGCCAAGTCATTGAGCGGGCCAATACGCACGCGGTGCATGGTGCCTTTGTTGGGGATTTCTGCCGTTTGCACAAATGCTTCAAACCCGACCAGTGCCAGGCGGGTTTTGAGGTTGTTGGCATCATCCTCTTTGGCAAAGGCGCCGACTTGCACAAAATAGCTTTCTTGCTTGATGGTCGGGTTCTTTTTCACCTGCTGTTCACTGATCTTGCTCTCGGTGTCGGGCAAAATGGTGTAGAAATCAAACTTGTTGGGGTCCTCAATTGAGGCGCTACCAGGTTTGACTTCTTCTTCGGTGACGGTGCTCTTGATTGGGATTTCTTGCTGGCCCTCGTCTTTTTTGAACGCGCTGGAAAATGGGCTGTGATCACCTTTGATGTAGATAATCAGTGCCACGGTCAGCGCGACCCCTAAAAACAGGCCAACCAGCAGGCCGTTAAAGAAAGTGCTGCCGCTGCTTTTGCTTTTTGCTTTGGCTTGTGAGGGTTTGTAGTCGCGACTCATTGTAAGATTAACCAATCAATTCAGCAGTCATTAAAGGGATGCTTACATTTTTTCCGGCGCGCCAACGCCCAATAATGCCAAGCCATTACGCAACACCGTGCGGGTGGCGGTGATCAGCGCCAAACGTGCCAGTTTGACTTGTTCGTCATCCACCAAAAATTTGGTGTCATTGTAATAACTATGCAAGGCACTGGCTAGCTCCTTGAGGTAGTTAGCCACCATATGCGGTGCCAATGCCTGGCAGGCACTGCTGACGACTTCTGGATATTGGCCCAACGCTTGCATCAGCGCTGTCTCTGTGGCGCTTTGTAGCGGTGACAGTTCAGCCGCTGTTAAATTGGCCACATCGCCGTTCCATTGGTTGAGTACGCTGCAGATGCGGGCATGTGCATACTGAATGTAATAGACTGGGTTGTCGTTGGTTTGCGCGCGCGCCAGGTCGATATCAAATACCAGTTGCGAGTCCGGGCTACGGGCTGCCAGGAAATAACGCGTGGCGTCGCAGCCGACTTCTTCAATCAGGTCACGCAAGGTGACGTAGCTACCGGCGCGCTTGGACAATTTGACCTCTTCGCCACCGCGCATGACGGTCACCATCTGGTGCAGTACGTATTCCGGCCAGCCTTGCGGGATGCCGACATCCAGGGCCTGCAAGCCTGCGCGCACACGGGTGATGGTGCTGTGATGGTCTGCGCCCTGCTCGTTGATCACGCGTTTGAAGCCGCGGTTCCATTTTTCGCGATGATAAGCGACATCTGGCACAAAATAGGTAAAACCACCTTCTTTTTTGCGCATGACGCGGTCTTTATCATCGCCAAATTCGGTAGTGCGCAGCCATAAGGCGTCATCCAGCTCGTAGGTGTGGCCGCTGGCAATCAGTGATTGCACGGTGTTTTCTACTTTGCCTTCGCTATATAAGGCGCTTTCGAGTGAAAACACATCAAACTTGATCTGGAAGGCTTGCAAGTCCAAATCTTGCTCATGACGCAAATAAGCCACGGCAAACTTGCGGATGGACTCGGTATCTGCCACATCGCCGCTGGCGGTTACTTGCATATCGTCAGCGGTGATGGTGGCTTTGGCCAGGTAGGCTTGCGCAATATCGACGATATAGTCGCCGCGGTAGCCGTCTTCCGGGAAGCCGGCATCGTCAGGGTTGATACCTTGCACGCGCGCCAATACTGACTTGGTCAGGTTGTCGATCTGGGCACCGGCATCGTTATAGTAGAACTCACGGGTCACTTCCCAGCCATTGGCATCCAGCAGGCGGCACAAACAGTCGCCCACCGCTGCACCACGGCCGTGGCCGACGTGCAAAGGCCCTGTCGGGTTGGCCGAGACAAATTCCACTTGCACTTTTGCCGCCTGGCCAGCCTGGTTGCGACCAAACGCAGCGCCTGCTTGCAGTACTTCGTGCACAATTGCCTGTTTGCTGTCAGCCGATACAAAGAAGTTGATAAAACCTGCACCGGCGATATCGACTTTGCTAATGACATTATTGGCGGGCAAGGCATCAATAATCTGCTGTGCAATCGCGCGCGGATTTTGCTTTAAGGGCTTGGCCAGTTGCATGGCGATATTAGTCGCAAAATCACCGTGGTCGGCAGACTTTGGCCGTTCAAGAATGATAGTGAGGCTGGAGGTATCTTCTACCAGTGGTTTCACTGCTTGCAGAATGAGTGCTGTGATCGTTTGTTTCAAGGTTAAAATGGTGCTGAATAATCAAACCGCCATTTTAACCTAATTAAGCATTTTCACCCATGTGTTCAACTGTCACCGACCTTCAGGCCGCAACCCCTGCCAGTATTGTGCGCGTGGTGCTGGACGTGCCACTGGATCGCCAGTTTGATTATTTAAACCCCGGCTTGCCGATCTGTGTAGGCAATCGTGTCGTGGTGCCTTTTGCCGGGCGGCAATTGGTGGGCATTGTCATGGCGCTGCTGAGCGAAACTGATGTGCCGGCGCACAAACTCAAAGCCGTGCTGCAAGTGTTTGATGACGTGCCATTTGACGCCGCGACCTTGAAGTTGCTGCGGTTCTGCGCTGACTATTATCATTATCCTTTTGGGCAGACGGTGCTGGCCAGCTTACCACTGCGTTTGCGTCAGATTAAACCGGCAGTGACGCGGAAAATGTGGCTGTACCAGTTGGCGAAAACCATTCCGGAAGACTTTATTGGTAAACGGCAGCAAGTACTGGCCAGACTGGTGGCGTCCCTGCGCCAGCATGGTGAATGCAGTGAAGCGATGTTGAGTGAGCTGTCTGCCACCTGGCGTAAAGCCATACAGCCATTGCTGGATGATGGCTATGTCTCCAGGCGTGAAGTGATTGCCACGCGCCCTTCCCTGCCTGCATCAGATCTGGAACCGACACTGAATGATGAGCAGGCGCAGGCGGTCAAGGCGATTTTGGGCGATGTAGAGCGTTTCCAACCCTGGTTGTTATTCGGTGTCACCGGCTCGGGTAAAACCGAGGTCTATATTCGATTGCTGCAAACAGTGCTCGCGGAGCCACAGGCGCAAGCACTGATCATGGTGCCCGAAATCAACCTTACCCCACAGCTGGAGAGCCGTTTTCGTAGTCGCTTAAGCCAGTTTCCATTGGTGACTTTGCATAGCCATTTGAGCGAGAGTGAGCGCTTGCAAAACTGGCAGGCGGCACAATCCGGTACTGCGCGTATTGTCATCGGCACGCGTTTGAGTGTATTCACACCTATGCCGCATCTGAAGTTGATGATTCTGGATGAAGAGCACGATACCTCTTACAAGCAGCAGGATGGCATGCGCTACCATGCGCGGGATGTCGCACTGGTGCGTGCCAAGCAATGCCGGATCCCGGTGGTATTAGGTAGCGCGACACCTTCGCTGGAAAGCTGGTACAACGCTATGGGTGACCAGGGGCAAGGGGTAGCGAATGCCAGAAAAGCCAGCTATCGCTTGCTGACGCTGACCAAGCGGGCGGCGGCCCAGGCAAAATTGCCACGTATTTTTTGTATTGATACCACGCACAGTCCACCGGAAGCCGGGCTGACGCCGCAATTAAAACAGGCCATTGAGCTGCGATTGCAGCGCGGTGAGCAAAGCCTGCTGTTTATTAATCGCCGAGGTTATGCACCGGTATTGCATTGTTCCGCCTGCCAGTGGCTGGCGGATTGCCGCCGCTGCTCTGCCAAGGCGGTACTGCATTTGCGCCAGCGCGTCTTGCGTTGCCATCACTGTGGTGATGAGCAGCCGATTCCGGTGCAATGCCCAAGTTGCGGTAATCCTGATTTGCGGCCGGTTGGCCAGGCCACGCAGCGGGTTGAAGAAAGCATGCAGCAACTGTTTCCGCAAGCGCGCGTCGCCAGGGTGGACCGCGACACCATACAGGCCAAGGATGCTTTAACGGAGCTGTTGTCCGCGGTACATGCGGGTCAAATTGATATTTTAATCGGGACGCAAATGTTGGCCAAAGGCCATGATTTTGCCAATTTGACGCTGGTGGGTGTGCTGGATATAGACAGTGCGTTATATAGCCCGGATTATCGTGCTAGCGAGCGCCTGTTTGCCCAGCTCATGCAAGTGGCGGGCCGGGCTGGTCGCGGCGATAAGCCGGGTGAAGTGCTGATACAAACTGCTTTTCCGCAGCATGCCTTGTTCGCTGCGTTGCGCGAGCAGAATTATGCCGCTTTTGCTGACGATTTATTGCAGGAGCGTATGGCCATGCAGTTTCCGCCCGCCACTTATATCGCGGTGATGAAGGCAGAAGCGGCCGATTACAGTCTGGTCAATCAGTTTTTAACTGACTTTAGCCAGGCGGCCAGGGACTATGTCACCGCACAAGCGGCAACCCTGCCTGACCAGCCTTTGGTCTATGACCCGGTGCGTCCCGGCATCGCCAGACTTAACCGCATGGAGCGCGGGTATGTGATGTTGCAGTCTGCACATCGCGGCGCCTTGCAGCAGCTATTGCAAGTGGCGGTGGACTGGGTCAGGACACATCCGCTGCAAGCAAAAATCCGCTGGGTGCTGGATGTAGATGCCTTGGAGTACTAGCAAAAGTTACAAATATGCTACTAAATAGACTTTTATTTGTAAAATAACGTTAGCATTTGACTGTTTTTTAAAGTAAATTTTGGCGTTGTTATACTATTGAAAAGATTATAGATTTTATAAAGCTTGTGGGGAGTCATCTTGAAAAAACAATTAAAGCGTATAGGCCTGTTGCAGTTACTGGCATTGGGTTATACATCGCAAGCACTGGCTGGGGGCGTATCTTTGCCGGATATTCAGCAAAACTTACCTAGACCGGTATTGCCTGAACCAAGACCTATTCTTCAGGTGCCTGCAGAAACACCGGTACCAGAAAAAAAACAAAAAAAATCCAGCCTCAAGATTGTTGTAAAGGAATTTAAATTTTCCGGCAACAAGCAGTTTTCAGATGAAGTGCTGGCGGCGCAACTTGCGCACCTGACCGGCCATGAAATTGGCATGCGTGAACTGAATGAAGCGGTGGGTACAGTTCGTAACTACTACCGCCAGCGCGGCTACATGCTGACGCAAGTATATTTGCCAACACAGGATTTGCAGAAAACCACAGAAGCAGAAGCCGTTGTTGAGCTTTCTATCCTGGAAGGCACTTTAGGCGATGTTAAAGCTGAAGCTGGCGAGGGCCTAGATCAGGCTTATTTCCAGTCATTGTCAGAGTACGGCCTGAATAAAGGTGATGTGCTCAATGAGCGCAACCTGGTGCGTAACATTATGGTGATGAACGGTTTGCCTGGCATTCAGGTGACTTCACAGTTAAACCCTGGCGAGGCTGTAGGTAGTTCGGATGTGGCCGTGGCGGTGGAACCACGCATCCCACGTGTCACTGGTTTTGTCAGTGCGAATAATTATGGCAACCGCTACACAAACCGTGAAACCTTAGGGTTTGGTGTTGCCGTCAATAACCTCCGTGGCCGTGGTGACCAACTGGCGGTGGTCGGTAAGGTTTCCAGAGATGAAGGGCAGCGCTCATTAAGCAGCTTGTATTTTACCCCGGTAGGCGACGCAGGCACGATTATGAATCTGGCCTACAGCTATGTAGATTACAAACTTGGCGGTGAGTTTAAACAGTTTGATGCGTCTGGTGATGCCCATTATTTTTACGGCTCGCTTGAGCATCCCTTGCTGCGTGAAACCAAAAAAGGGGTTGCATTCAAGGTCGGTGGCAACTACAAGATTTTAGATGATGATGTGGGTACGTCGATTAATAATCGTCGCGATATCAGCAGCCTGGAATTAGGCCTGGTTGGTGACTGGATTAATGATATCGGCAGCGTGGCTTATCAATGGAGCTTTTTGGTCACAGGCGGTAACGTTTCATACAAAGATGGTGCGGCAAAAGCCAATGACAAAAACCAGCTGGATACGCAAGGCAGCTTTATCAAATGGAACTGGACCTCTAGTCGCACGCAGGTGTTTGAGAATGGTGTGAACTGGATCGTGCGTGCTGATTACCAGGGTGCCGGTAATAACCTGGATATTGCAGAACGATTCGCCATTGGTGCCATTAACCGTTGGCGTCAATATTCGGAAATCCCAAGCCAGGCTGATCAGGGCTGGATGGTGGGCACGGATGTACGCAGAACTTTTGTATCTAGCGCCGCTGATGTCACACCTTATATTCAGTCTGTGACGCCATTTGCATTCTATGATGCAGGTCGCGGCAAGCTCAACCATGACCCGATTGGGAGCAGTAACTATGTGAGATCTAACACGGTTGGCGTGGGTACGGATATTCAGTTTCCTGGCCAATGGATCTTAACAACCACCTATACCCAGCAAAAACGTGATCTGGATGGTGCGGCCAGCAATACAGAGTATCAACTCTGGGGCCAGTTAAGAAAAAACTTCTAGTTTTAAATCTGTAGTAAACAATGACCCGGGCAAAAGCCTGGGCATAAAAAAATAAGTAGCCTGCGTGAGTGTGGATTCATCCAATTGGAGTTGGATGAATTGAGGTCGCATTAGTCATAGTGGGCTACATACAAAAATAATTTCCTGAACCAAAATTACACCCATATCAGGAAAAGAGAGAAGTGATAGTAACCCGCTGGCCCTTATCAGGATCAGTGGCGTTTCTTACTAAAGGAGAAGTGTCATGAAAGCAGCATCCTTAAACCATGTTTATCGTCTGGTCTGGAGCAAACTCCAGCAAGCTTGGGTCGCAGTGGCCGAAACTACCCGCGCACATGGTAAATCCAATGTTAATGGGCAAGTGGGCGAAGCGCCAGCGACAAGCAGCGTGCTTGACGCCTCACTGACCTCTTCTACCAAATGGCGTTTTGTGGTGGCCAGTGCCTTTGCAACTGCGGTCATGCCACTTTCATCAATTGCTGACACCAACGTAGTCGCTGGTGTGGTTGCAGGTGACCTGACAGTGAAGGATGTGAGTGCTACGCATACACAATATATTCATACCGCCAATGTCAACATCGTTGATTTTTACAAGTTCGGCGTGATGAAAGGCCATCAGCTGGATGTTGTGATGCCTGACGCGGGGAGAGCGCTCTACCGCGTGATTGGCAACAGCCGCTCCGAAATTATGGGGACATTGAACTCTAACGGTAGCCTGGTTCTGGTTAACCAGAATGGTATTTTGTTCGGCAAAGGCGCTGAAGTGAACGTCGGTAATATCGTGGCTTCTACCTTGAATATTTCCAATGAAGCTTTCTTGCAGGGAAATTATAAATTTACCGCCGGTGATCTGGTTGGCAATGTTGAAAACCGTGGTTTTATTAAAACTAAGGATGATGGCTATATCGTCATGCTGGGCAAAAAGGTTGTGAATACGGGGACGCTTGTTGCAAACAATGGAAGTGTGGTGCTGGCTTCAGCAAAAGAAGTGGTTCTGGATTTTTATGGTAATGGCTTGGTGAGAGCTAACTTAACTGGTCAGGCTGCAGAGGCTTTAGTTAAAAACAGTGGTCTGATTCAGGCCGATGGCGGCTTGGTGCAAATGGCAACCAATGCCCGTTCTGCCGCGATCAATATTTCCGGCATTGTTGAAGCTAACCAGTTGGTTGAGCATGAAGGTGTGATCCGTCTTGAAGGTGGTGATAACGCCAAAGTCGAGGTGTCTGGTCAGTTGCTTGCTAAAGGTCAAGGTACGACAGGCGGCACGATTGAGGTGACCGGCGAACAAGTGGCACTGATGAATGGTGCTTTGCTAGATGCCTCTGGTGATAAAGGTGGCGGCAAGGTGCTGGTTGGTGGTGATTATCAAGGTAAAAACGACGCCGTTTATAACTCAAGAACCACTTATGTAGCCAGTGGCGCAACGATCAAGGCTGACGCACTGCAGCAGGGTAACGGCGGTAAAGTGGTGGTTTGGGCCAATGATTTGACACGTTATTACGGCAGCATTTCTGCCCAAGGTGGCGCTATCAGTGGTAACGGTGGTTTTGTTGAAGTGTCAGGCAAGCAAAATCTGGCTTTTCTTGGTACGGTAAATGTCGCTGCAGCTAATGGTATCGGCGGTACAGTTTTGCTGGATCCTGAAACAATCAATTTGATCAGTGGCGGTTCCACACCGACAGATAATGCGTCAGGCACACCAGACGTGGCATTTGCCGATAATGCCGGTGGCACAACTAACGTTAATGTCGCAGGTATCACAGGTTTTAACGAGTTGTTCTTGCAAGCAACACAAGACATTAACGTAAATGCAGCTGTCACAATGACAAACCTGGCTGGCAATATTCGCTTTGAGGCTGGCAATGATATTAATGTGAATGCCGCATTGACTACTACAGGTACTGGCAGCATCAATCTGAAGGCCGATGCTGATAATAGCGGTGTTGGTAACCTGGCGATTGGTGCCAATATTACTGGTCGAGGCGGCGTGATTCTGTCTGCTGCTACTTTAACTCACACAGCAGGTAACATTAGCGCCAGTGGTGATATCACCGGTTTTGGTCATGCGGGTAGTGTAAGTATTACTGTGGCAGGCCTGGCAGATTTAGGTTCTGCCAACATTACTGCGAACGGACGTTCTGCTTCAAGCGCCAACAATGGATTTAATGGTGGTAGCGTGGTGATTAAGGCCGGTAGCCTGAATATGACAGGTAATATTGATACCAGAGGCTTTGCTTCCGGCACACCAGGAACCGGGACATCCACACCACCTTTGGGTACAGGCGGCACAGGTGGTAAGGTCGACATTACAACTACCGGTGATGCAAAAGTTGGCAATATTACAACTGGTGCGGGTAACGCAGGTCGCAATTCAATCGTTTCTACTACTTCTGGTGAAGTGAGTGTTAAGAGCACTTCTGGCAATGTGACCGTAGGCGATGTGACGACCAAGGGTGGCTTTAACTCAATTGGTAATAAAGTGACGCTCTCAGCCGCTAACGGTAGTGTGACTGCTGGCAGTATTGATACCAGTGCTGGCACAGGCCGTAATAATACAGATGGTAAGAGTGCAGGTGCGGTGAATATTACCGCTGGTACAGGCATTACGACCCAATCTATCGTCGCGTCTGGTGCTGATGGTAATGGTACAAACAAATCTGGCGGCGCAGCGGGTGCTGTGACATTAAAAACGACAACAGGTGACGTCAACTTTGGCGCGATCACTGTGCTGCCGGGTGCTAAGACTGGTACCGGTATTGCTGGTAATGGCGCTAAGATTCTTGTGCAAGCTGGCCAAGATGTAAACATGAATGGCAATATTTTGAGCGGTAGCAATGCCACTGATGCTGTACAACTGGTTGCAGGCCGTAACTTTAAGAATAACACCAATTCAAGTATCACCACTGGGGCAACCGGCCGCTGGACCATTTACAGCAATGACCCAACCGGTGACGTAAAAGGTAGCAACTTGCTGGCGACTTATGACTACAAACAATATGGCACGGCATTTGGTGGCGCATTGTTAGGGACTGGTAACGGTTTTGTACATCAAGTGACACCAACAGTGACCGCGACCTTGTCCGGGACATCCACTAAAGTCTTTGATGGCACGAATACCGTGACTGATTTGAGTGGGTTGAATCTGACGACTGGCGGTGTGCTGGATAATGATGTTGTGACCTTCTCGCCAGCAGCGTTAACAAGCGCATCGTTCGATACCGCAGCGGTTGGTGCAGGTAAGGCCATTACGACCGGTGCGACGACGATTACCAGTGCGGTGACTAATGAGGGTAAAGTTATTTACAATGGCTATACCACAGTAAGCAATAACTCTACAGCGACGGGCAGCATTACAGCTGTACCCGTCACACCAGTCGCTGCGTTTGCATCACCACGTGATGATGCCGGTTTGGGTGGCTTGATTCCAAACAACCCGATATTGAATACGATGTTCATCGTTTCTCTGAACCCTGCTGCTGGTGATGAGGAAGATCTGGATGCGGTCGCTTGCCCAACCAATGAAGATAGCCTGGGTAGTACGCCTATCCTGAGTTCTGGCGTGAAATTGCCAGATGGTGTGAACTCAAATTGTATTTAATCACATGCGTTTAACAAAAGCCGGACAACTGTCCGGCTTTTGTTTTTGTGCTGAATAATGTTTTGTATTCGACGATACACCAAGTAAAATAGCGGTCATTCGTTCGCGGCTGTAGTTCAATGGTAGAACGCCAGCTTCCCAAGCTTGATACGCGGGTTCGATTCCCGTCAGCCGCTCCAAAGGAATTTTCATGGCCAATACTCCACCCACCGTTTTAACATTTGCAGCGACCGATCCGAGCAGTGGCGCCGGTGTGCAAGCGGATATCATGGCGCTCGCCAGTATTGGCTGTTACCCGCTGTCTGTGATTACCGGTGTGACGGTGCAGGATACCGTAGGTGTGGAAAGTGTGATGCCGCTCGATGCGGACTGGATTAATGACCAGGCACGTGCGATTCTCGAAGATGTCTCTGTGAGTGCATTTAAATTAGGCTTGTTAGGCAGCGTTGAAAATGTGGCGGTGATTGCAGAAATCGTCGCTGATTATCCGGATGTACCGCTAATCATCGATCCCATCCTCGCTTCAGGCCGTGGGGACGAGCTTTCCAATGAGGAAATGCAGGCAGCCATGTGCGAATTACTTTTCCCGCAGGCAACCCTGATTACCCCTAATAGCCTGGAGGCGCGTCGCCTGGCTTATTATGATGAGAGTGACGAAGTTAAACACAGCTCGCTCGAAGAGTGTGCATTGCGCTTGTTGGGCATGGGCAGCGAGTATGTGATGATCACTGGCACGCATGAGCGCTCTAATGATGTGGTCAACAGCTTGTATGGCGTGCAAAATGAGATACCCGGGCTGATTAAAGATTATCACTGGGAACGTTTGCCGGGCAGTTATCACGGCTCAGGGTGTACACTGACCAGCGCAATTACTGCTTGTCTGGCGCACGGATTGACTATGGAAGAAGCTGTGCATGAAGCGCAGGAATTTACCTGGCAAACGCTGCGCCATGCTTTCCGTCCTGGGATGGGGCAATTTATCCCTGACCGCTTCTTCTGGGCGCGCGAGTCTGATGTGCAGGAAAAAGCGAGTGAACTTCAGCATTAGCGGTTTATATCTGGTCACACCGGATTGTGATGACACCGCCTTGCTGTGCGAGCAGGTCTCACAGGCGTTACAAGGTGGGGTTTCACTGGTGCAATACCGCCATAAAACCGCTAGCGATGCTTTGCGTTTAGAGCAAGCGACAGCCTTGCTGGCGATTTGCCGCCATGCGCATATTCCTTTACTGATTAACGACCACGTCACACTGGCTGCCGAACTTGATGCTGATGGCGTGCATGTCGGCCAGCATGATAGTGCGATCGCTGCCGCACGTGCGGTGCTGGGACCACAGAAAGTCATTGGTGCTTCCTGCTATAACCGCTTTGAGTTGGCCGAACAGGCGCAGGCAGCGGGGGCTGATTATGTTGCATTCGGGGCCTGTTACCCCTCTTCTACCAAGCCAAATGCACCGCGGGCAAGCGCTGCCTTGTTCACACAAGCTAAGCAGTTATTGGCAGTGCCGGTCGTTGGTATCGGTGGCATTACGCTGGATAACGCTCGCCCATTAGTTGAAGCAGGTGCCGATGCATTGGCGGTGATTACTGATATTTTCCAGGCTGCAGATATCGCTGCACGCTGCCGTCAATATCTGCCGCTATTTGCCAAAAATTGAGCGGTAATCGCTACCGCTTTACCAGACGTTGTTTGGTAAAATGCATGCATTCATTGTTTTGGTAAAGTCTATGCACATTCACATCCTTGGTATTTGTGGCACTTTTATGGGTGGCATCGCCGTGCTGGCCAAAGCGGCCGGACACCGTGTCACCGGGTGTGATGCCAATGTTTACCCGCCCATGAGCACGCAACTCGAAGCGCAAGGCATCGAGCTGATTGAGGGCTTTGACCCTGCACAAACTAGCCTGAATCCCGATATCTATGTGATTGGTAACGTGGTGACCCGCGGCAATCCGCTGATGGAGGAAATCCTCAACCAGGGCTTGCCCTATATCTCTGGCCCGCAATGGCTGGCCGAGAATGTGTTGCAAGGTAAATGGGTGTTGGCCGTTGCGGGTACGCATGGCAAGACCACTACTTCTTCTATGCTGGCCTGGGTGCTGGAGTATGCAGGACTGGCGCCTGGCTTCCTGATTGGAGGTGTGCCAGAGAACTTTGGAGTGTCTGCCCGTTTGCCACAAACCCCCAGACAAGATCCTAAATCCGTTTCACCGTTTTTTGTTATTGAGGCCGATGAATACGATACGGCTTTCTTCGACAAGCGTTCCAAGTTCGTGCATTACCGCCCGCGCACGGCGGTGCTGAATAACCTTGAGTTTGATCACGCTGATATTTTTGAAGACCTGCCCGCGATTGAAAAACAGTTTCACCATCTGGTGCGTACTGTGCCGCAACAAGGCTTGGTGGTTGCCAACCAGCAGGAAAGCCTGGATCGCGTGATTGCGCGTGGCTGCTGGAGCGGGCTGGAGCGTATAGACAGTGCCAGTGGCTGGCAGGTACAAAACGTCGATGCACAAGGCCGGTTTGATGTGTATTTTAACGGTGAGCGCCAGGGCAATGTGAGCTGGGAGTTGCTCGGTGAGCATAATCGCAATAATGCACTGGCCGTGATTGCCGCCGCACGTCATGTTGGCGTGGCGCCATGTATCGCGATTGAAGCGCTGGGTGAGTTCAAAAATGTGAAACGCCGCATGGAGGTCAAAGGCGTGGCTAATGGCGTGACGGTTTATGACGATTTTGCCCATCACCCGACAGCAATTGCCACCACGGTGGCTGGTCTGCGTGCCAAAGTGGGTAAAGCCCGTATTTTGGCCGTGTTGGAGCCACGTTCCAACACCATGAAACTGGGGGTGATGAAAGATGCCTTGCCCGGTAGCCTGCGTGATGCCGATGCCGTGTTCTGCTATGCCAATAACCTGGGTTGGGATGCGGCGGCGGCTTTAGCACCCATCCAGCATAAAGCGCAAACCTATGATGATCTGGGTCAGTTGGTGGCTGCGGTCACCGCCGCAGCGCAAGCAGGGGATCAGGTGCTGGTGATGAGTAATGGCGGCTTTGGTGGCGTACACCAAAAATTGTTGCAGGCCTTGCAGGGATAGTTGGGTAGACGCCGCATGGGGTTGCCTGAGAGTTTCCGCAAACGCTCACCGCTGGTGTGGGCGTTGTGGTTTTCGCTACTGGCACATGCAGTGGTGCTAACACTGCATTTCCAGCCGGAACTCAAAGCTTTTAAAGACCAGATTCCTTCATTGGAAGTGATGCTGGTTAACAGCAAAACCAAAAGTGCGCCCGAGAAGGCGGATGCGCTGGCGCAAGCCAATCTTGATCGCGGCGGCAATACCGATGAAAAGCGGCAGATGAAGAGTGCCTTGCCTAGCGTGCAACAAATGCAGGCTTCTATGCCACATGCCGCACAGGCCACGCTACCGTCGGCAACAACTGCGAGCAGCCCGCATGAAGCTGAACTGGTGCGTGAAAAGCAGCGTGTGGCGCAATTAGAGCAAGAGGCGCAAGCCCTGCTCACACAATTAAAAGCCAGCCAGTCCGTCACCAGTCTGCAAACACCACCGTTGTCGCAGCCACATGCGGCCGCCAGGCAGCAGTCACCTTCGCAACATGTGCCGGTGCAAGCGCAGCCGCAAACAGCAGCCATGCAAGAGATGGCTAAACTGGAAGCGCTAATCGCCAAGCAGCAGGAAGAGTACGAAATGCGGCCCAAACGCCAGTTTGTTGGCGCGCGTACCCGGGAATATCGTTTTGCCAATTATGTTGAGCAATGGCGGCAAAGAATTGAACGCGTCGGTAACCTGAATTACCCGCAAGCGGCGATGATACAAAAGCTCTATGGCAAGCTGCAAATGACCGTTTCGGTGAAAGCCGATGGTAGTATAGAAAGTATTCGTATCCACCAGAGCTCCGGGCACCAGTTATTGGATGAATCTGCGCGCCGCATTGTCCAGCTGGCGGCACCCTTTCCGGTCTTTCCGGAAGATATTCGCCAGGATACCGATGTACTGAGCATTACGCGTACCTGGACCTTTACCAGAGATGACCAACTCTCCACCGAATAAGCGTTGCATTCGGTGCGAGGTTTTACAAGGCAATCGTTATGACCACAAGTCACTTTCAATACCACGTATTTTTCTGTCTTAACCAGCGCGAAAATGGCGAAGACTGCTGCATGAACAGAGGCGCCGAGGCCGCGTTTGACTATATGAAAAAACAAGTCAAACAACAAGGCCTGGCCGGTGCTGGCAAAGTGCGTATCAACCGTGCCGGTTGCCTCGACCGCTGCGGCGAAGGGCCGGTGATGGTGATTTACCCGGATGCCGTTTGGTACACCTTTGTCGATGAAAGCGACATTGATGACATCATTGAAAACCATCTGCAACAAGGCAAGGTGGTGGAGCGTTTGCTGGTTTAAGGTGACGCCACAATGCTGAAAAAATGGTGCTTACGCCTCATTATTAGCCTGTTGATTGCCTCCTTGCTGGCCATCCTCGGCGTGGTGGCCTGGGTTTGGCAACCTTATGACAAAACGGCCTGGCGGGTAAAGTTGCCAGTAGGCAGTGGCATACAAGTGCGCGTACTGCCCATGCTGATGCTGGCGACTTCTCCAGCGGGGCGCTGGTTGTTGGATAAAAAAGGCTTTAGCCTGCATCATGGCGATGTCCGGCTGTATGATGCTGATGGTTTGCGTGTGCATTGCCAGCACTGTTGGCTGGAGGCCAAATCCGTCAGTGATAAACCATTGATGCTGGATTCTGTGGCGTTGTGGTTAAAGCTCGATGGGCAGCAATTAAATGGTTATTTATTAGTGGACGCGGCCAAACAGCCATTCAAAATTGATTTTGAAGGCAAGGCTACCATGCGCTCATTAAAGCTGAACTGGACTCTGCCAGCCACGCCTCTGGCCAGTTTGTTGAGTCCTTTGCGCGGCCATTCAGAGGCGATTTCGCAAGCCACAGTATCCGGGTCTCTTTCGGCCACGGGCATTTTGCGCTGGCCCCGCCAAAGCTGGAGTGTGCAACCGCAGCTGGCGCAGTTACACGTGAGCGGGCTGGATTTAAGCAAGGTCACCTCTTCGTCTGTGCAATATGATTGCCCGTTGCTGGATGAGCAAAAGCACCCGGAAAAAGTGCATTGGCTCAGCTACGATAAAATGGGCCGCTGGTTACCGATGGCGACCATTATTGCCGAAGATGCCGAGTTTAGGCACCATCCTGGCTATGCGCTCACGCAAATGCAGCAACTGCTGGGCAAGGAAAGCACTGACAAGGCGGTGGGTGGCAGCACGATTACGCAGCAAGTCGTGAAGTATATGTTCACCAATGGCGAACGCACCTGGAAGCGCAAAATAGAAGAGTTGCTTTATGCGGTGCAACTGGAAAACACGCTGGATAAAACCAATATCCTTAACCTGTATCTGAATACGGTCGATTGGGGTCCGAGTTTATGTGGCGCACATGCCGCGGCAAATTATTACTTCGGCCTTTCTCCTGCGCAGATGAATCCGATACAAGCCGCCTGGCTGGCGGGAATCATCAAAAATCCGCATCGTGCCTGGAAACAGCAGTTTATGGCAAAAAAACCGGAGTTGGCGCGTGCCGAAAGCATTTTACGTTATATGCCAGAGAGTGCGCGCAAGCAGCCGGGTAGCCTGAATTTTCGTGCGTCAGCAGCCAAATAAATTACAATAGCAACTTATTCATCTTTCATTAGTGAGAAGACTGTTTTGTCTACGCTCAAACTCAATAAATCCCCCGCCACCGCTGATCAAAAACGCCAGAAACCGGTCAGACAATTGTCACCGGAGCTGCGTGATCGTACTAAACCACCTGCCAAAAAAGAGGTGTATGCCGAGGTGCAACAAGATGCTGGCTCAAAAGAGCAGGCACCGCGCAAAGACAAAGTCTTTAAAGATAAAGACCAGCGTAAACCTGCTGGCAAACCAGCCTATGCAGGCGGTGGACGCCCGCCCGCAGCCAGAGCTGGTGCAGGCCGCAGCGAGAAGCCACGGGATAAAGATCGTCCATATGTTGCGAAAACAGGGGATAGACCACCTGCCCGCAGAGCGACGCCAACGCCAACCGTAGCAGATGCTGACTTGCAACCGCGCTTGTCCAAAGTGATGGCAGACCGTGGCCTCTGCTCGCGCCGTGAAGCCGATGACTGGATTGCCAACGGCTGGGTCAAGGTTGATGGTGAAATCATTGAAACCTTAGGTACGCGGATTGCGCCGGATGCCGAGATCGTGATTAGTGCCTATGCCAAAGAGCATCAGGCCGAAACGGTGACCATTTTGTTACACAAACCTGTTGGTTACGTCAGCGGGCAAGCCGAGGATGGTTATGAACCTGCGGTTGTGCTGTTTAATCCGGACAATCAATGGTCAGAAGATAGCAGTGGCATCGACTTCAAGCGCGGGCATTTGCGTGGCCTGGCCCCGGCAGGCAGATTGGATATCGACTCCACCGGCTTGCTGGTACTTACCCAGGATGGCCGTGTTGCACGCAAGCTGATTGGCGATGACTCCAATGTAGAAAAAGAATATCTGGTGCGGGTAGAAGGTCAGCTGAGCAATAATGGCCTGGCGTTATTAAATCACGGTCTCAGTCTGGATGGTGTTCAGCTAAGGCCCGCTAAAGTTTCTTGGCAAAATGAGGACCAACTGCGCTTTGTGTTGCGTGAAGGCCGCAAACGGCAGATTCGTCGCATGTGTGAGCTGGTGGGTTTGCATGTGGTCGGTTTGAAACGCATTCGGATTGGCAGCATTAATTTGGGGAAATTACCGCCGGGGCAATGGCGATACCTAGCAGCGCACGAACGGTTCTAATGCTGACCAGATTGCACTAGGGCAAACAATAGCGCCTAAGTACACTACCTTTGGTTTACAATTGACAATAAATGTTAGCATTTCTGTTTCTACTATCTAGGCGAAACAGGCTTTCTTATTGATCAACCGCATATTTAGAAGGAAGAAAAAATGGGATTATTCGATAGCGTCGCTGGCGCCATGATGAACAAAGTCATGGGTGATAAAGGTCCATTGGCGAAACTGGCCATGGAGTTGTTTCAGCAATACGGTGGTTTACCTGGCATTTTGCAAGCACTGAAAAATGGTGGTTTGTCTGAGCAGGTTGATTCTTGGGTCGGCACAGGGGCAAACCTGAATGTCAATGCGCAGCAAATTGGCGCGGCCTTAGGTAGTTCGGTGCTTGCCGGAATTGCCGGTAAATTGAATATGAGCACGGATGACCTGACGGGTAAAATTGCCGAGCATTTGCCGGATGTTGTGAACCAATTGACACCGAATGGTGCGGTGGAAAATAACCCGGCGCTTATCATGTCCCGCTTAATGGGCATGTTGAAATAAATAAAGCGAGCATTTGCTCGCTTTATTTATTGGATTTTATCCTTATCGAACGCAATACTGTGTGCGATAAGCCTCAATTGCCGGGAAATACTGTGCCAGCTTCTCATTGCCTTGCAAATACGCAAACAGGTCAGCCAGTCTGGCAATGCTGACCACAGGCATCTGGTTGGTTTGCTCCACTTCTTGCACGGCTGATAACTCACCCAAACCTTTTTCCTGACGGTCCAGTGCAATGCTCACGGCGCAAGGTGTGGCACCCGCATTGCGAATCAGCTCGACGGATTCGCGGATAGACGTCCCGGCAGAAATCACATCATCAATAATCAGCACGCGGCCTTTTAATGCGGCGCCTACCAGCGTGCCGCCCTCGCCATGGTCTTTGGCTTCTTTGCGGTTATAAGCGTAAGGGTAATTTTTGCCCATGCGCGCAAAAGCGATGCTAATCGCGGTGACCAAAGGAATGCCTTTATAGGCCGGGCCAAACAGCATGTCGAATTGCAAACCAGACTGTAGAATACTGTTGGCGTAGAATTCACCCAGTTTGAGCATGCTTTCGCCATCATCAAACAGGCCAGCGTTAAAAAAATAGGGGCTTAAGCGCCCCGCTTTGGTTTTAAATTCGCCAAAGCGCAACACCTGTTTCTGGATGGAAAAAGCAATAAAATCGGCACTTAATGTGTTTGTAGTCATTTTTAAAAGCAGAAAGTATTTAGACAATGCGTATTATAACCTTGAACCTCAATGGCATACGGTCGGCCTGTAACAAAGGCTTTTTGCCCTGGCTGGCAAATAGTGGCGGCGATATTGTCTGTTTGCAGGAGCTGAAAGCGCAAGCAGGCGATATGCAGCCTGACATGCTGCAACCACCCGGCTATCATGGCTATTTTCACTATGCCGAGAAAAAAGGCTATAGCGGCGTAGGCATCTACAGTAAACAGCCTGCTGATAAAGTCATCATTGGTTTGGGTCATGCGCACATTGATGCTGAAGGTCGTTACCTGGAATGCCAATATGGCAATTTGAGTGTGGTGTCTTTATACCTGCCGAGTGGCTCCAGTGGCGAAGAACGCCAGCAATTTAAATTTCAGGTCATGGCTGTATTCTTACCGCATCTTGAGCAGTTGGTCGCTTCTGGTCGTGACGTGGTGATTTGCGGTGACTGGAATATCGCGCACCAGGAAATCGACCTCAAGAACTTTAAAGGCAACCGTAAAAATTCAGGCTTTTTGCCAGAAGAGCGCGCCTGGATGACTGATGTGCTGGGGCGTGTGGGTTGGGTGGATACCTATCGCGGTCTATATCCTGACACCACGGATGAATGCTATACCTGGTGGAGCAACCGCGGGCAGGCGTATGCCAAGAACGTCGGTTGGCGTATTGATTACCAGTTGGCAACACCGGCATTAGGCGCAAAGGTGATTGCGGCCAGTGTATATAAGGCGGAACGGTTTAGTGATCATGCGCCGTTGACTGTAGATTATGCGGATTGATTAAAAAAGTCATTCTTTGCGTGGAGAGTGGTGATTAGGGCGTTTTGTTTCGCCTTGTTGGCGAGTTTCTTTGCTTGCTCAAAGTGAAGGTTGTTTGATGAACTATCTATTTCGCCTTTTCGGCGACCGTTCTTTCTTATGCTTGTCCATAAGAAAGAAGGCAAAGAACAAGACACCTCAACTTCCGCTTTTATCCTGTGCTACTCGGTTTGCCGGGCGTCCATCGAAACTCGCCCTGACAAGCCACATAAGACGTGGCTTGTTGCGGAACTCGGACAGCCGATGGCCGAGAACTCCCGCCAACCCTGCGTTGCTCGGCGCGGCAGATGGGGACCCCGAACACCAAGTGAACGCAACGGTCGGTGATTTAAATAAACGAATCTGGTTTTCTAACTTTCCAAATTGCTACGATGTAAGTTTGGCGAGATAAATCCCATCCCATCACGCTGAGTAGCGGAGACAAAATAAGGAAGAAGGGAGCGACTGTCTGAGCTCCGCGGCAGCTTGCGGGGTGTGCAAGCTGCTAGGGCGAGTTTCGTGACCGCTTATTTTGTTGAGCAACGCAAGGGAGCCGCAAGGCCGTGATGGCTGGGTGCCCTCCTCTTTGGTTACTTTCTGAGGGGCAAGCATCAGAAAGTGACTCGCCTAGAGGCGAAAAAGAATGCCTAATATTTCCTAAAAAACTTAGCGTTCCCGCCACCCCGCCACCTTAAACAACAGCAACATCCCCGGGATCGCCAGCAAGGTACACACATAAAAAAACTGTTCCCACCCCAGGCTCTCCACCATGCCGCCTGTGAGTGCATTGAATACAGAGCGTGGTACGGCAGACAGGCTGGTAAACAAGGCGAGTTGGGTCGCGGTATACGCCGGGTTGGTTTCTCGTGCCATATAGGCGACATAAGCCGCCGTACCTAAACCAACGCCAAAAGCTTCAACCCCGATGACAATGCCAAGCATGCTGCGCTCGGCCACGCCGATTTCGATAAAGGGCCCGCTGTGTGCCAGCCAGGCGAATCCGAGAATCGATAAAGCCTGAACCACGCCAAAGACCCACAGGCCGCGATTAATACCGAGTTTAAGCATCCACAGGCCGCCAACAAAGGCACCAGCAATCTGCATCACCAGGCCACTGCCCTTCACAATCGCGCCGATATCGGTTTTGCTGTAGCCCATATCAATATAGAAAGGGGTGGCGAGCGCGGTGGCCATGCTGTCACCGAGTTTGTACAACAAGATAAACAGCAACACCCATAATGCATGTTGCCAGCCACTGCGTTGCATGAATTCTTTAAACGGTTCCACAACTGAGGCCAGGAGTGTTTTTGGTACGCTGACAATGACGGGTTCTTGTGACCATAAAGTAAAGCCGATGCCTGGCAACATGAACAGGCCGACAATCAGGAACACTTGTGACCATGGCAGGTGATCGGCCAGTATCAGCGCCAGTGAGCCAGGTACCAGCCCGGCAATGCGGTAGGCGTTGACGTGTATGCTGTTGCCAAGGCCAAGTTCCTGGTCGCTTAAAATTTCGCGACGGTAAGCGTCGATGACGATGTCCTGACTCGCAGAAAACAGGGCGACTAATGTCGCAAGGATAGCGACCATAGTAATGTCTTGTTGTGGTTGAAACATGCCGAGGCTGATGATGCTGGCAAGTAAGGCCAGTTGGGTGGCTAATATCCAGCTGCGACGGCGTCCGAGCGCTTGTAGCAAGCTGTATCTGTCCATCAGCGGCGCCCATAAGAACTTCCAGGTGTAGGGCAGCTGCATAAAAGCAAAGGCGGCAATGGTTTTGAGATTAAGACCTTCGCTACGCAGCCAGGCGGGTAGCAGTTGCAGTAGCAGGTAAAGCGGCAGGCCGGAGCTGAAGCCTAATGCCACACACATCAGCATGCGGCGTGTAAACAGGGTTTGTGCGATGGTCATGCCCGCATTGTAAACGCTTTTGCCGGGCCGCCAATCGCAAGGCAAAAAAAAGCCAACCCTTGCGGGTTGGCCACACTCGGAGATCAATGGTAAAACGTTGGAAATGCAGAGTCAGTGGAGGCGCCGTTGCAAGCATGGCAGCCAGATTCCAGCGCTGCCACTGACTCTTTATTTCACAGGGGAACTACAAACTTAATACCCACTGGACGATGGTTTTAATGTCCTCATCCTTCACTTGCGGGCTGTTAGGCGGCATAGGCATTTCGCCCCATACACCACCGCCACCGGCTTTGACTTTCTGTATCAGTTTGGCTTCAGCCGTTTTGTCGCCTTTGTATTTGGCGGCCACTTCTTTGTAAGCCGGGCCGACGACTTTTTTGTCCACGCCGTGGCACAGCAAGCAACCACTTTTCTGAGCCAATGCTTCGGTACCGCTACCCGCAATCGCGGAGGCAGTGGCCGCGAGCAAGGCTGTCGCCAGTAAAGTTTGATTGAATAATTTCATCAGAAATCCTCTCTTATAAACTGAATACGTTCATGCCACCGCCACCAGGTGCGGCGTTGTATTTGGTCAGCTCTTTGTAACCACCCGCTGCACCCAAGCCATCGGTATCGTTGGTCAGGCCGAGGTTCATGGCTACACCTGCCCAGCCACCAATGCCGGACAATACGCCTACGTATTGCTTGCCTTTGTGACCATAGGTGATCATGTTGCCCACCACGCCGGAGCCAACCTGGAATTTCCACAGTTCTTTACCGGTTTTGGCATCCAGTGCTTTCACCCAGCGATCCAGCGTGCCGTAGAACACCAGGTCAGACGCCGTTACCAATGCGCCACCCCAGGCAGAGAATTTCTCTTTGTTGTACCACTGCGCTTTGCCTTTGAGGCCATCCCAGGCCATAAAGCCACCCATCACACCATCCGGGCCTGCAAACATGGTCAGGGTTGCGCCTACCCATGGTTGACCAGCGACATATTTGGATTCAACCGGTTCGTAGGTCATGCACACGTGGTTTAAAGGCACGTAGAAGGTTTTGTTTTTTGGCGAGTAAGCTGCTGGTTGCTCGTCTTTCACGCCCAACGCAGAAGGGCATACGCCTTTGGCGTTGTAATCCTGGTGCGTGGAGTATTTTGGGTCTTTGACCGGAATGCCGGTTTTCATGTCAATCTTGCTCGCCCAGTTGACGAACGGATGCATTTTTTCCGCTACCAGCAAGGTACCGTTGGTGCGGTCAAAGGTGTAGCCAAAACCGTTACGGTCAAAGTGTGAGGCCAGTTGCTTGCCGTTGGCTTCCCACAAGATGATCTCGTTCATGCCGTCGTAATCCCACTCGTCATGCGGCGTCATCTGGTAGCCCCAGCGTGCCAGGCCCGTATCGAGGTCACGGGCAAAAATCGTCATCGACCATTTGTTGTCGCCTGGGCGCACGTCCGGGTTCCAGGTGCCTGGGTTGCCAGTGCCGTAGTACATCAGGTTCAATTTCGGGTCGTATGAGTACCAGCCCCAGGTTGGGCCGCCACCATTTTGCCAGCCATCTTTCTGTTGCTGCGGTTTCAACCAGGTGCGTACACCCAGGTTGGCTTCCGGAAATTTCAATTGGGATTTGTCTAGGTTCTTGAATGAACCACCCATTTTGTTACCGCCGTTCACGTCTTCATATAAGGACAGGGCGCTGTACTGCGGATTTTCCTTGTTGAAGTCTGCGCCTATCATGACTTCACTGTCAGAGCCGGTGCTGTAAGCTTTCCAGATCAGGCTGCCATCTTTCAGGCTGTAAGCACTGATATGGCAACGTACGCCAAATTCACCGCCTGAACAGCCGGTAATTACTTTGTCTTTAAATACATGCGGTACGTTAGTATTGGCTGAACCGGTTTTCGGGTCATTCACTTTCACGTCCCACAATTTGGCGCCGGTTTTGGCGTCCAAAGCTACCAAGACGCCATTATTCTGTTGCAGCAGAATTTTGCCATCGCCGTAGCCCAAGCCTTTGTTGACGTTATCGCAGCACAATACAGATTGCACATCCGGGTCCTGTTTAGGAAAATAAGACCACAGAATTTTCTGGTTATCGTTTAGGTCCAGCGCATACACGTTATTCGGGAATGCGGTATGGATATACATGGTATTGCCAATCACCAGTGGCGCACCTTCGTGGCCGCGGTTAACGCCAGTGGCAAATGTCCATGCCAGTTTCAATTGTTTGACGTTGCTTTTGTTGATTTGTGACAAGCGGCTGTAACCCTGGTTTGCGTAATCTTTACGCGCCATAGGCCACTGGTTGTCGTCTTTCATCATGGCGTCCAGTTCGGCATTTGCCAATACGCTGGTGCTCACGCTGGCTAGCATCATTGCAGTGATGGCGAGCTTGATACGTTGTTGCATAAATAACCTCCAAAATGGTTGCGGTGAAGCTGGTATGTGTAGTGTTGCAAGCGGTCAACAAAGGCTTCTTTTGTGACTGCCTGCCATTGATTGCAACGCACGTGCCAACTGCATGCGTTATTTTGGAAAATGTAAAAAATGAATTAAAATCAATTGCTTAATCTGGTATGAAAACATTCCTGGGGATTCGCAACACGGCGAATACTGTTCACGACTGTGCCATACTGGTACAGTTGTTCAATCTGATGTGACAGGTGTTCAGTTTTAAATGCCCAACAAATATTCCCCGCCCGCTTCTCCAATGCCGCAGCCCGGTATGCGCGACGACCAGCGCGCCATTGCCGAAGCGATTGCGCGTTCGTGGCGGCGTTGCATGGTCAAAGGGGTGGATGAACAGGCACCAGGTGAAGACCAGATTATTACGGCACAGGAGCTGGCGCAGCGACTGGAAAAAAACCGTTTGTTGCTGACCCATGCCGAGCCGGAAATGCTCACCTTAAGCGAGCAAATTGCCCATACGCGTAGCCTGGTGATTTTGACTGACAGCGAAGGCGTGATCTTGCGCACCAGAGGCGAAGGTGTCGAAGAAAACGAAGTCCGTGCCTCATTGTTGCCGGGCGCCTCCTGGAGCGAGGAACACCGCGGTACGAATGCCATTGGTACTGCCTTAGTGGAGCGCTTGCCCATCAGCGTGCAAGGGGCCGAGCACTTTATGGCTTACCACCATTCGTTAAGCTGTTCTGCCGTGCCTATTTTTGCCGCCAATAATCATTTGGTGGCGACACTGGATGTCTCTAATGATTTAAATGCGCCGCAGCAGCACACGCTGGCGCTGGTCAAAATGGCGGCACAAATGGTGGAAAATCGCTTGTTCCATGCCACCGCAGACGGCGAAATTGGTGTGCATTTTCATGTGCGGCCTGAATTCATCGGCACCTTGTGGGAAGGCGTTGCCCTGTTTGATGCGCAAGGCCAGTTACAGGCCATTAACCGTAGCGGCCAGTTTCAGTTTGGCCTGCCGCTGGATCAGGATATATTGTCTGCACGCCGCATTCCGTTTGAAGATATTTTTGACGAGTCCTGGCTGGCTTTCAAGCAGCGTGGTTTATCGTCCGAGGTGTTGTTCCCGTTGCGCTTGCGCAATGGCGCCCGCTTGTTTGCGCGCGCTTCCAGCATGCAGGTGCCAGGTATTTCCAGTAAGCCGGTGCAGTCTGTGCCACGCGAATCAGCGGCTAGCCTCGAATTGCTGGATAGCGGTGATCCGCAATTAAAATTAGCCATCAGCCAGGTCAAGCAAGTGCTTAACCGCGATATTCCGGTATTGATATTAGGTGAAACCGGTGCCGGTAAAGAATTATTTTCACGGGCGATTCATGATGCCAGTGTGCGTAGAGCGCAGCCCTTTATTGCCGTCAATTGCGCAGCCTTGCCGGAAGGGCTAATTGAAGCCGAATTGTTCGGCTATGAAGAAGGGGCGTATACCGGCGCCAAGCGTAAAGGCAATGTCGGCAAAATCCAGCAGGCTGATGGCGGTACCTTGTTCCTGGATGAAATCGGCGATATGCCTTTGTCGTTACAGGCCAGGTTGCTGCGTGTATTGCAGGAGCGCAGCGTCACGCCCTTGGGCTCCAGCAAATCCATTCCGGTCAATTTTACCCTCGTCAGTGCTACTAACCAGAAACTCAAGGATAAAGTGGCCGCGGGTGAGTTTCGCAGTGATTTGTATTACCGCATTAATGGTTTAACCGTACAGTTGCCTGCGTTGCGCCAGCGCCAGGATATGTCGCGTCTGATTCAGATGATTTTGCAAATTGAACAGGCACCACAAGTCACGCTGAGTGATGAGGTGCTGGCCGTGTTTGCCGTGCATCCGTGGCCGGGCAATGTGCGCCAGTTACATAATGTGTTGCGTACAGCGGTGGCGCTGGCCGATGGTGGCGTCATCGAACGTCAGCATCTGACGCACGACTTTCTCGATGAAATGGCGGTTGAGGCCGAGCGTGCAACGGTGCTGCAACCGGTATTAACCTTGAAAGCACAGTCTGATGAGGCGATTCGTGTCGCTATGCAACAGCAGGCGGGCAATGTGTCTGCGGTGGCGCGCCAATTGGGCATGAGCAGAAATACCTTGTATCGCCGCTTGAAAGCCTTGCATTTGAATTAGTGTATCGCTAAATAAAAAGCCCCGGCGATCCCGGGGCTTTTTTCATGGCTTTATTATGCGGTGATTATTTGTTGCGACGACGTACAACAGCACCCATCACACCCAGGCCCAGCATCATCATGGCATAGCTGTCAGCTTCAGGCACTGAAGACACGGAGGCGACTTGATCAACCTGGAATGCCAGCGCTTGTGAGAAACCAGCGCTGAAGCTTAAAGTATAAGAAGTAATTGGTGTAGAAACGCCGCTCAAGTCCCAGGAGTAGTAGTAATAGTCATCAACAGTGCCGGTATTCACAAAGTTAACCAATGTGCCTGCGATTGCCTGGCTACCACCGTTGTAGCTCAGCGTAATGGTATATGCTTCACCACCGAATGAGGCATTGAAGTCATTGACGATACCCTGAAATGCCAGTGCGCTGATGTTGCTGGCAACGGTATTGTCAGTGAATGCCAGGTTGCCATCACCATATAAACCAAAACCCGCTGGGTAGTAGCTGCCGGAAACCTGGGTCAGCAATGCGTCGCCTGAACCGGCAACGTTACCTGCTGTGCCTGCGGCCAATTGTGCTGCGGTCAGTGGGTTTGCAGCGCCATTGCTGTCAACGCGGTTGCGGTTCAGCTGATTCCAGCCGTCAAACGAGACGGAGTCTGCCACGTCAACAAAACTGCTGTAGGTGGTATTCGCTTGTGCCAGGCCTGTGATTGCAAACAGAGTTGCACCAATAGCGATGCTTAAATATTGAGCTTTCATTTTACTAACTTCCTTTTGAGTAATTATTAATGACTGGCGTCTTTAATGCGCGCCAGAATCTTTTAACTGGCTGCGTTACTCACAAACGTCTTACCATGTATTCTTATTTAATTGATAATAAGAATGATTATCATTATTAATAAATAATAGATGGAAGTCAATATATCTGTTATTTTTAATTGGTGGTCTTTTGTGGACGATAGGACGGCATGTGAGATGCGCCCTATCGTTGGGAGCTGACATTCGTCAGCCAGTGTAGGCGGCGAATATAGGGTAATTGTTTGCTGTGGCGGCGATCAGGCGCCGTGTTTTCTCAGGCGATACATCGCCAGGTTGCCCATCAGGTTGGGCAATATGTGAATATCCTGGCCGCCGGTAATCACCTTGCGCTCTATGACCTGGATTTGGTGCTGGACGCAAAAATCGTCGAAGTCGTTGATCGTGCACAAGTGCACATTAGGCGTGTCATACCATTGGTATGGCAGACTTTTGGAGACAGGCATGGTGCCGAATGTAATCTGCATGCGGTTGCGCCAGTAGCCAAAATTGGGGAAAGTCACGATCACTTCGCGGCCGACGCGCAGCATCTCTTGCACGATGCTTTCGGTGTTATGCATGGCTTGTAAAGTTTGTGACAAAATCACCGTATCAAACGACTGGTCTTCGAAGCCAGACAAGCCTTCTTCAAGGTTCATTTGAATCACATCAACGCCATTTTTTAATGCCGCCAGCCAGTTGGCATCGTCTTTTTCAATGCCGTAGCCAGTGGTTGCCAGTGTTTCGTGCAAATGTGTCAGCAGCGTGCCGTCACCGCAGCCCAGGTCTAGGACTTTCGCTTTGGCATTCACCCAGTTTGTAATTAATGCAAAATCTGGGCGAATATTTGTAATTTTAGCATTTATCATACTTTAATCTGCTCCAGATATGCGCGCATGATGTCGTGGTAATACGGGTCCGGCATCAAAAAGGCGTCATGGCCGTGGTCAGAGGTCACTTCGGCATATTTCACTGGCAGAGCATTGTCTAACAGCGCTTTGACAATTTCACGCGAGCGCGCAGGTGAGAATCGCCAGTCGGTGGTAAATGAGATCACCACAAATTTTGCCTGTGCGCGACGCAGGGCTTTACTCAAATCGCCGTCATAATCCAGCGCCGGGTCAAAGTAATCCAGTGCACGTGTCATGCGCAAATAGGTGTTGGCGTCAAACTCACCGGCAAACTTATCGCCTTGATAACGTAAGTAAGATTCCATTTCAAATTCGACATCAAAGCTATATTTCACATCACCATGGCGCAGTTTGCGGCCAAATTTTTCGCCCATCACGTCATCAGACAAATAGGTAATATGACCCAGCATGCGCGCAATGCGCAAGCCGCGGCGCGGTACCGTGCCGTGGTTGTAATAATCGCCGTCGAAAAACTCAGGGTCGGTGATAATCGCCTGGCGGGCCACCTCGTTAAACGCCATGTTTTGCGCGGTTAAATTGGGGGCAGAGGCAATGACAAAGGCGTGGCGCACGCGCTCCGGGTAGACGATATTCCAGTGCAGTGCCTGCATACCGCCCAGGCTGCCACCAATCACAGCGGCTAATTGATCAATGCCCAGATAGTCTAATAAACGCGCCTGTGATTCGACCCAGTCTTCCACGGTCACTACCGGGAAAGTCGCACTATAGGGTTTGTCGGTCAGTGGATCGACGCTGGAGGGGCCGCTGCTGCCATGACAGCCACCCAGGTTATTGAGGCCAATGACAAAGAATTTATTGGTGTCTAACGGCTTGCCAGGGCCAATCAGGTTGTCCCACCAGCCTGGATATTTATCGTCTGGCGAATAGCGACCCGCGACGTGATGGTTGCCAGACAAGGCGTGACAGATCAGCACGGCGTTGTTTTTGGCCGCGTTGAGTTCACCATAGGTTTCATAAGTCAGATGGTATTGTGGCAACACTGCGCCGCTTTTAAGGGTGAGCGGCTGGGTGAAATGCGCAACCTGCGCTTTGACGATACCAACAGAATTCGATTCAGACATGCTGCAATTATACTATGCAGCATGCTGAAACGGCGAGACGGCTGGCGTGCAATAGTGTTGTCTTTTTATGAGTGCGCAGAGATCGACAGGCCACCCAGCAAAGCAGGTAAGTCGGCAATCGATGCAATCGTGGCATCGGGCTCCACTGCAGATAAGCGGGTATAGGTTTCGCGGTATTTGCCGGTTTTGACCAGAATGCCATGCAGGCCGGCGTCTTGCGCACCACCAACGTCGGCATCAATATCATCGCCTATCATCATCACTTCGGAAGGCTTGAGCCGTAACGCATCAACCGCCATATTAAAGAAATGCTGCGATGGTTTACCCATCAGCATGGCTTTGGTATTGCTGGCATATTCGAGCCCGGTGACAAAGGCGCCAATGTCCATTTGCAACCCGGTTTCCGTCTGCCAGAATCGGTTTTTGTGAATCGCAATCAATTGCGCGCCATTCACAAGGCAATGAAACACCTCATTCAGTAACTCATAAGACCAGCGATCGCCGATATCACCAATCACCACATAATTGGCCGCTGTTTCCGACTGGTCAAAACAGGCGAAATCCTTTTTCACGTCGTCGGCCAGCAGCAATTTGCACACCGGATTAGGCTGTTTTTTCAGGTATTGAATGGTCGCTTGTGGTGCACTCATGATTTCTTCCGGCACTACATTGAAGCCGAGATCGTTGAGTTTTTTTTGCAAGGCCAGCAAAGAGAGTGTGCTGGTGTTGGTGACAAAACGCACGGCGATGCCTGCCTTGCGGATCTTGGCCACCGCTTCAATGGCGCCATCAATTGGCTGCTGCCCGATATAGAGCACGCCATCCAGGTCAAACAACACGGCTTTGATCGAATTGAAATTAAACATGATTGGCCTTTCACTACACACAGATAGACTGCTAGCAGCAAAAATCGTGCGCAATGTGTATGGACTACTTTTTAAAGGGATACATGAATTGCTTCCAGTAGCCATTCGGTACCGGATGGCCGCCGATGCCATAGCCACTTGGCCATTGGTTTTTTGGCATGTAATAAGTGCCAAACAGCTTGTCAAATAACGGGAAGTGAATGGAAAAATTGACATCAATCGCCTCTTTTTCAATACCGTGATGCCAGTGGTGAAAGCGCGGCGTGACAATCAATGGCTTCAGCCATTCCACATTAAAGCGTACATTGGCGTGGACAAAGGTGGCGTTGAGGTACACCAGCAAAATATAAACGTGCAATGCGCTTTCGGCAAAGCCCAGTGCATACATGGGCACCACTGTCATGCTGCGCAAACCAACGATTTCAACGATATGCATGCGTGACCCTGCCAGCCAGTCCATCTTTTTGGCGGAGTGATGCACGGCGTGAAAGCCCCACAAGAATGGCACTTGATGGAAAGCACGATGAAACCAGTACTGTACAAAGTCGGTGAGAAACATGATTTCGATTACCTGCAGCCACAGTGGTTGGCTGGCAATGGTTTGTCGCAGGGTTGCCCAGTCGCTGGTGTGATGCACAATGGTCATCGCAGGCGCCAGTGTGAATAAGGTCAGTGTTTGCACAAACACGCTGCTGATCAGGAAATAAAATAAATCTTCACGCCATTCGTCCCTGAACAACGCTTGCTGGGTTAAGCGGCCAAACAGTTTCTCCAGTGGGATAAATAACAAGCCAGTGAGCAAGATATTCAGGACAAACCAGTCCAGGCTAAGCGCAACGCCGCTGGCACGAGCAGTTTGTGCATTGAGTGTTTCAGCAATGGTGATGGTGAGCAATACCAGCAAAATCGCGGTAAAGCCCAAAATACGATTACGGCGTAACACCAGGTTGCTGCAGGCGAGCAGAAAACTGGCAACGAGTAATACCTGAATCATGAGTGTGAACTGTGGCAAGGCATACAGTGGTGAGAGGGCTTGTGTTGAGAATATGCCTTGCAGACGCGCACCCAGCAACAGACACAGGCTGGCGATACTGAGTACCAGTGCGGCGACACCGCTTAACCAGCCGGAGCCAAAGTGTCTGGCTTCTTCTGGTGCCTCTAAATCATTACGGATCGCCAGGCGTAATTTGTGAATCATGGAGTGTCTCCCTGTGAGTTTTTTATTATTGGTGTGTCGGTGCTGTGGGCCATTGCGCAAGCGTGACTCTGGGATTGCCGCCCAAATCCTGCAGCGTTTGAACCTGTTCAAACCCCGCTGCATGATACAGTTGTTGCACGGCGTCGGCTTGATTGTAGCCGTGTTCCAGCAGTAACCAGCCACCCGCATTTAAGTAGTCAGGGGCCTCGGCGACAATCTGCCGGATATCTTGCAAGCCATCTGCACCAGAGGCCAGCGCGCTCATAGGTTCAAAACGTAAATCGCCTTGTAGCAAATGCGGATCATCTGTTTCGATATAAGGCGGATTGCTGACAATCAGGTCAAACCTGTGTGCAGGCAAGGTCGCAAACCAGTTGCTTTGCACACATTGCACATTGTTTAAGTGTAATGCCTGCGCGTTTTCCTGGGCGACAGCCAGCGCCCCGGTTGAAGCATCTACCGCGATGACTTCGCAGCGCGGCGCATGTCTGGCAATTGCCAGTGCAATCGCCCCGGTGCCGGTACCTAAATCAAGCACACGCATGGCCCCGGTGATTTTTTGCAGTGCAGCTTCTACCAGGGTCTCAGTATCCGGGCGTGGAATCAGGGTGTCTGGCGTGACTTTGAGTGGCAAGCCAAAAAACTCGCGCGCACCCAAGATATGGGCGATGGGCTCGCCTTGCAGGCGACGCTGTAATAAATGCTCAGCCGTGGCAATAGGTGTTGCGGCGAGAGGGTCTTTGGCATGTGCGATCAGCCAGGCACGATTCACGTTCAACACATGCATCAATAATACTTGTGCCTCAATATTTGCCTCATCTGCCGGGACAAACTGTGCCAGCTGTTGCCGTGCCGTTTGCAACCATTGTTGCACGGTGTTCGACATTACCTGCCCCCAGCCGCTTTGCGCAAAGCAATGGCCGTGGCATTGCCTTGCCTGGCCGGGTGGCGAACTGCATGGCGGATCACCCATTTCAGGTCTTTATCTGCATTGGTGAGCCAGCGCTCACATACGTCAAATGCCAATACCGGATGGTCTTTGGCAATGTCGCCGAGATGATTCGCCACACTGCGCCTTACATACAAACTGGGGTCGTTTTTCAGTGCTTCTAATATGGGTAATGCTGGTGTCGGGTCGGCAATCAGTTGCGGAATGCGAGCGCCCCAGGGCAGGCGTGAGCGGCAGCCTTCAGAACACAAGCGGCGCACATGCGGGTCCGGGTCATTCAGCCACAAGGTGAGTTGATGCAAGGTGCGTTCAAAGTCATGAATCAAAAAAGGCCGGATTGAAAACTCTGCGGTAAAACGGCGTGTCAATTCATATTGTGCACGCATCGCCTCTTCAAATGGATCCTCGCCGCCATTGTGCTGTGCATCGCGGCCATACTCGGCAATAAAGCGTGTATGTGGCAAGTAGAAAAACACGCCCAGCCCAAGGCGTTCGGTATGTGTATTGGGGGGCGTGAGTGTATTAATTAATACTTCGGTTGCTTCTGAAAACTTGGCGGGCAGAGTGGCTTTTAACGCAGCTGCAATGTGTGCCGAGCGATCCATAAACCCCAGTGGCGCAATATTGGTCAGCGCTAATTGTTTAAAGGTTTCTGTATCAAAGCTGGTATGCACCAGCCCAATATTGTGCGCGAGGCAATCAATCGCCTCGCGATCCAGCAAAAACTTGATTGGGTTATCTTTCTGGATACTGCGCGGTGCGGGAGGGATTTTGAAAGGGGTCATGAATGTGTGTGTGTGCATAGCTCTCCATCTAACTTGGTTTGGTTTGCCTCCAGCACACTAATTGTTTAATTCAAAAGGACATATATCTTTATGAGCCTTGCATAACTTCTCATCATCTGGGAGAAATACGTAGTTTTCTAGTTGTTTGTAGGTTTTGCCTGTAAATCCCCAGCGCGTGTAAGAAGCGTGGCCTGCTGTGCCACTAGTAGTTACTAATTGATGAAGGTCATGATCTTTATGTTTCCCGATTTCAGCAGTGTATGCAGTTGTTTGCAATAAAGTTTTATAACTACCGTTCACCTTTGCCACAACCCAAATAGGCCCTGCCGCTGCACCCCAACCACATGCCTGTGATGTGGTTACGATATAGTCTGAGGCTTTGTCAGAGTCGGTAATATTAACTACTTTACCCACCAGGTTACATTCAGGAAATTCGAAATTTTTTGGCGCTCTAATTGCCATAACTACCGGCTTAGGCAAGGCGGTTAGGTTTTTTTCCTCGATACTAAACTCTTCAGCAAAAGCTAAGTTTAGAAAAAACATTAATGCAACGGAGGTGAGTAATGAGCGCATTAATTTTCATCACCCAAACTTGCCAGCAAATCTGCCTGATACTCAGTCGCCAGCGCATTAATCAACTCGTCCATATCGCCTTCGGTGATGGCTTCAATTTTATACAGCGTCAGGTTGATGCGGTGGTCGGTAATACGGCCTTGCGGGTAGTTATAGGTACGGATGCGCTCAGAACGGTCACCCGAGCCAATCAGGTTGCGGCGTTCAGAGGCAATTTTGCTTTGCTGCTCATCGACCTGTTTGGCCTTGATGCGTGCGGCCAGCACTTGCATGGCCTGTGCCTTGTTGGCGTGCTGGCTACGGCCGTCCTGGCATTCCACCACGATGCCGGTGGGTGCATGGGTAATCCGCACGGCAGAATCGGTTTTGTTAATGTGCTGACCACCGGCGCCTGACGCGCGGAAGGTGTCGATACGGATATCGGCCGGGTTGATCTCGACATCGCCCACCTCTTCTACCTCAGGCAGAATGGCGACGGTACAGGCTGAGGTGTGGATACGGCCCTGGGTTTCGGTGTCTGGCACGCGTTGTACGCGGTGGCCGCCGGATTCGAATTTGAGTTTTGAGTAAGCGCCGTAGCCGATGATTTTGGCAATCACCTCTTTATAGCCGCCGACTTCGCCTTCGTTGGCGGAGACGACTTCCACTTTCCAGCCCTGGCGGTCGGCAAAGCGTGAATACATACGGAACAGGTCACCGGCAAACAGGCCGGATTCGTCACCGCCGGTACCGGCGCGGATTTCAAGGAAGATGTTTTTGTCGTCGCTCGGGTCTTTGGGCAACAATAATTTCTGCAAAGCCAGTTCGACTTCTTCCAGGCGTTTTTTGCCGCTGTCTATCTCTTCCTGCGCGAATTCTTTCATCTCCGGGTCGGCCAGCATGGCATGCGCCTCTTTCAGGTCGGACTCGGTTTGGATGTAGATATGGTATTGCTCAACAATAGGCGTAATTTCCGTATGTTCCTGCATGATCTTACGGTAGTTATCCATGTTGTCAGTCACGCCTTCGCTGCTGAGCAGGCGGTTGAGTTCTTCGAGGCGCTCGCTTAAGTTAGCGAGTTTTTGCAGCATGCTTGGTTTCATTGTGTTTACCTAATATTCAAAAGATTGGCGGCTGCCAATCTTGAAGAAATTATTCTTTGATTTGAAAGAGTTGTTTCACCAGGTGCTCCATGTGGGCGTGAGCATCTCCCTGGCTGTTATTTAGCGCATGGCTGGGGCCATGCAGAAATTTATTGGTCAGTGCATTGCTGAGGGCTTCGAGTGTTTTTTCCGGGCTTTCGCCTTTTTGCAGCAATTTGAGGGCTTTTTCCAGCTCGGCTTTGCGCACCGTGTCTATCTGGTCGCGCAAGGCTTTAATAGTAGGCACAGCTTCGCGTTGTTTGAGCCACTGCATAAAGTGCTCAACACGTGAATTGACGATGAGCTCGGCATTGACAGCGGCCTCCTGGCGGTTACCCAGCCCTTCTGTGACTACTTGTGCCAAGTCATCTACAGAGTACAAAAACACATCGTCCAGCGCCGAGACTTCTGGCTCAATGTCACGTGGCACAGCCAGGTCGACCATAAACATTGGCCGATGTTTACGCGCTTTAATCGCGCGCTCTACCATGCCGAGGCCGACGATTGGCAACTGGCTGGCGGTGCTGGTGATGACAATGTCAAATTCTGGAAAGCGCTCGGGCAAGTCATTGAGCAAAATCGCCTGTACGTTCAGGCCCTGGCCACGAATTTTCTCTGCCAGTTGTTCGCCACGCTCCAGGGTGCGGTTGGCAACGGTGATTTTTTTCGGTTTTTGGGCGGCAAAGTGATCTGCGCAGAGCTCTATCATTTCACCGGCGCCGATAAACAGCACGCTTTGTGAACTCAGGTCCCCAAAAATACGCTGTGCCAGTTTAACGGCAGCGGCGGCCATCGAAATCGAACTGCCGCCAATGTCAGTATTGGTGCGCACTTCTTTGGCCACTTCAAAGGTGCGCTGGAACAATTTGTGCAACATGGTGCCCAGAGTGCCGGAGTCTTGCGCAATTTTGACGGATTGCTTGAATTGCCCCAGGATCTGCGCCTCGCCCAATACCATGCTGTCCAGGCCGCTGGCGACGCGGAAAGCGTGTTTCACTGCTTCGTGACTGCTGAGCGTGTAGGTATAAGGCAGTAGTTTATCTGCCTCCAGGCGGTGGTAGTTCGCCAGCCAGTCAATGACGACCTCTGGCCGGATAGACTGCACATAGATTTCTGTACGGTTGCAGGTCGATAAAATAGCCACTTCTGCCACGTTGTGTCGGGCCAGATCCGCCAGCGCATGCGGCAAGGTGTCGTTGTTAAACGCAACGTTCTCGCGGATGGCAATGGGGGCGGTGGTGTGGTTGACACCAATGGTATACAGTTGCATGGCGCTATTTTACCTGCGGGACAGGGTGAAAAGACAAACAAATCGGCGCTTGCAAACAGTTCATGGGCGTTTGGAATTGAAATCCATGGCTAAAGTGCCGACATTTTCTTATATTCACGCGCCACAAGCAAGAATCCTGTCAATTTGACACAAATTGGCGGTAAAATATTGGTTTTGCTAAATTTTTATTAGATTAATTCACGGAACCCAACCTACGGAACACCAGCATGGACAAAACTTTTCGCATCGCCCCAAGTATTCTTTCTGCCAACTTTGCCAAGTTGGGCCAGGAAATCGAAAACGTGATCAAATCCGGCACTGATATCGTGCACTTTGACGTGATGGATAACCACTACGTGCCTAACCTGACTATTGGCCCTCTGGTATGTGATGCCATTCGTGAGTTGTCTCACAACGCTGGCGCGCTGATCGACGTGCACCTGATGGTAAAACCCGTCGACCGCATCATCCCTGACTTTGCCAAAGCGGGTGCTGACATCATCACTTTCCACCCGGAAGCGTCTGACCACATCGACCGCAGCCTGGCGTTGATTCGTGACAGCGGCTGTAAAGCTGGCCTGGTATTCAACCCAGCGACGCCATTGCATTACCTGGACTACGTGATGGACAAAGTCGACATGATTCTGTTGATGTCTGTGAACCCGGGTTTTGGTGGCCAGAAATTCATTCCAGCCACTTTGGATAAGCTGAAACAGGCACGTGCACGTATTGACGCTTACACTGAAAAAACCGGCCGTCAAATTTGGCTGGAAGTGGACGGCGGCGTGAACGCGAACAACATCGCTGACATTGCTAAAGCCGGTGCCGATACATTTGTAGCGGGCAGCGCTGTGTTTGGTGCAGGTAAAGACACTGATCCTAACCGTTATGACACGATTGTTAGTCAGTTACGCGCTGCGTTGGCAACGGTCTAAATTTAAAGCGTTGCAAGGGTAATTCATATGCGGTTCCAAGTCAGGGTGGTGATGTTCGATCTGGACGGCACCCTGCTTGATACCGCACCGCAAATTGCCGAAGCCGCCAACCGTATGCTGGTGGCTTTAGGCAAGCCGATGTTGCCACAAGCACAAATTACTACCTATATTGGTGAGGGCGTGCAAAACCTGATCAAGCGTTGCTTGACCAGTAGCATGCATGGCGAGTCTGGCGAGCAAGAGTTTGCCAGTGCGCAAGTGCTTTATCATGGCTTTTATGATGCCAACGCCACTGACAGCCAGACTTTTGCGGGTGTGTTACCGGCGTTGCAGCAGTTAAAAAAACAAGGCTATCGTCTGGCGTGTGTGACCAACAAGCCGGAAAAATTCACCCTGCCCTTGTTGCAACATGCCGGATTGGCTGACTTTTTTGAAATTGTGGTATCTGGCGATACCTTATCCAAGAAGAAGCCGGATCCGTTACCACTGTTGCATATTTGCCAAAAACTAGACACCTTGCCAGCTGAAGCGATGCTGGTCGGTGACTCTGAAACCGATATTCAAGCCGCGCATGCAGCCGGGTGCTTTGTCGTGACCGTGCCTTATGGGTATAATCAGGGTCGCGCGATTGATGCTAACACTGTGGATGCCACGGTGCAGCAACTCACCGAAGTGGTGAATTTGCTGGAGTTACCTGCTCTCTTAAGCGGGCATAACAAAAAATTTACCCATATATCATGATGTTTTGTGCTCATCATTCTTCCAGTTGGCCAGTATTAAGCTGGCGTCGTTCGTGGCGAGGCTAGCCCTGCCCCACGCGCAGGTGTACGCCATTTGCACCACGCTGTCGTGACGTTTGCGCGCGACACATTCAACGAATCAAACTGGAAAAAAGCATCATGTTAAGCACTTTGAGCAAGACCGAATTCGACGCGCTGGCGGCGCAAGGCTATAACCGTATTCCGCTAGTGATGGAAACCTTTGCCGATATGGATACGCCTTTGTCGCTGTATCTGAAACTGGCGAATCAACCCTACTCTTACCTGCTCGAAAGCGTACAAGGCGGCGAACGCTTTGGCCGTTATTCGATTATTGGCCTGCCAGCCACCACGCGCATTGTCGTGCGTGATGAGGCCTTGCAAGTCATTCAAGGCGATCAAGTCATTGAATCGCACACCGATCAAAACCCGCTCGATTTTATCAAGTCTTACCAGGCCCGTTTTAAAACACCGCCATACGATGGCTTGCCACGTTTCACCGGCGGCCTGGCGGGCTATTTTGGCTACGAGACCATTCAATACATTGAAAAGCGTTTGGGCAAAAAGAAAAAGCCGGATGCGATTGGTGTGCCTGATATCTTGCTGATGGTGTCAGAAGAAATTGCGGTGGTGGATAACTTATCTGCCAAATTGTATTTTATTGTTTACGCTGATCCGGCTAAAGCCAATGCCTACGAAACCGCCTGTGCGCGTATGCATGCCTTGCTGGAGAAGTTGCGTACACAAGTCGAGATTCCCGCAGCCTTGCCAACCAGCAAAACCCCAGCTGTGTCAGAGTTTGGTGAAGAAAACTTCAAAGCGGCGGTTAAAAAGGGCCAGCAATATATCCTCGAAGGCGACATTATGCAGGTGGTGCTCAGCCAGCGCATGGTGCAAGACTTTGATGCATCGCCACTGAGCCTGTATCGCGCCCTGCGCAGCCTCAATCCATCACCTTATATGTTCTATTACGATATGGACGACCACCATGTCGTCGGTGCGTCACCAGAAATCCTGGTGCGTCTGGAAGACACCACGGTGACTTCGCGCCCGATTGCCGGTACGCGCCCACGTGGCAGGAATCGGGATCATGACCTGGCGCTGGAAGCCGAGTTGCTGGCTGACCCCAAAGAACGTGCTGAGCACGTGCAATTGATGGATTTGGGCCGCAATGACGTTGGCCGTGTCGCGCTGACGGGGACGGTGAAAGTTACTGACAACATGACCATAGAGCGTTACTCGCATGTGATGCATATCGTCAGCAATGTCGAAGGCCAGCTCAAGCCAGGCCTGGATGCAATTGATGTCCTTAAAGCGACATTTACTGCAGGTACGGTGTCCGGCGCACCCAAAGTACGCGCCATGGAAATCATTGAAGAGCTGGAGCCTTCCAAGCGTGGTATTTACGCTGGCGCAGTCGGTTATTTAGGCTTTAACGGCGATATGGATGTGGCGATTGCTATCCGTACGGCGGTGATTAAAGACAACAAGCTTTATGTGCAGGCGGGTGCCGGTATTGTTGCCGACTCGGTGCCGCAATCTGAGTGGGACGAAACCCAAAATAAAGCCAAAGCAGTGATTCGTGCCGCCGAACTTGTGCAGGCCGGCCTGGATAACCAAGCCGCCAATATTCAAACCCATGCAGGAAAGGGAGCCTGATATGTTGTTGATGATTGATAACTACGACTCTTTTACCTACAACCTCGTGCAGTATTTCGGCGAGCTGGGTCAAGACGTACATGTGCACCGCAATGATGAAATCACGCTGGAACAGATTAAAGCAATGCAGCCGGAGAAAATCGTGATTTCCCCTGGTCCTTGTACGCCGAATGAAGCAGGTATTTCTGTGCCACTGATTCATGAATTCGCTGGCAAAATTCCGCTGCTGGGCGTGTGCCTGGGCCACCAGAGCATCGGCCAGGCCTTTGGCGGCAAGATCATCAAGGCCAAAACCCTGATGCATGGTAAAACCTCATTGATCCACCATACCAATACCGGCGTCTTCAGGAACCTGCCTAACCCGTATACCGCGACGCGCTACCACTCGCTGGTGATCGAGCGCGAAACCATTCCGGATTGCCTGGAGATCACTGCCTGGACTGAAGATGGCGAGATCATGGGCGTCAAGCATAAGACCCTGGCTGTGGAAGGTGTGCAATTCCACCCCGAATCTATCTTGACCGAGTACGGACATGAGTTGCTAGACAACTTCCTGAAGGGCTATTAATGGTGAGTATGACGCCTAAAATCGCCTTGCAGCGACTGATTGACCATACCGATTTCACGCATGAGGAAATGCTGCAAATCATGCAGCAGATCATGAGCGGCGAATTTACCCAGATCCAGATTGCGGGCTTTTTGTCTGCTTTGCGCGTTAAAGGCGAAACCGTCACTGAAATTGCGGCTGCCGCGCAGGTGATGCGTGAGCTTTCCAGCAAAGTGGATATCAGCGATACGCGTCATTTGATTGACACTTGTGGCACGGGTGGTGCGCCTAACAAGGTATTTAATGTTTCAACGGCGTCAGCCTTTGTTGCCGCAGGGGCGGGTGCAAAAATCGCCAAACATGGTGGCCGTGCAGCGTCTTCAAAAAGCGGCTCTGCCGATGTGCTGGAAGCGCTGGGCGTGAATATCGCGTTGACGCCAGAGCAAGTGGTGCGTTGCGTCAATGAAGCGGGCATTGGCTTTATGTTTGCACCAAATCATCATGCTGCCATGAAGTATGCCGCGCCTGTGCGCCGTGAACTTGGGGTGCGTACCATGTTCAATTTGTTAGGCCCAATGACCAACCCGGCTGGTGCCAAGCGTCAGGTCATGGGTGTATTTCATCGCGATCTTGTGCCCTTGCTGGCTCAGACTTTGCAAAAGCTGGGTAGCGAGCATGTGATGGTGGTACATAGCGCCGATGAAATGGACGAAATCTCTTTTTCTGCCGACACTTATGTGGCCGAACTCAAAGACGGCAAAGTCAGTGAGTACACTTTGAACCCTGCCCAGTTTGACATGCCATTACATGACATCAACAGTATCCGGGTGGAAAGCGCACAGCATTCTAGCGAGATTATTCTGGGCTTGCTGTCTGGTGAAAAAGGCCCGGCGCGCGATATTGTATTGCTGAATGCCGGTGCTGCCATTTATGTGTCTGGCCTGGCAAATGATTTGCCATCGGGCATTGCGCAAGCGGCGCAATCCATTGACTCAGGCGCGGCCTTGAATAAACTGCAACAACTGAAAGCCTTGAGCCAGGCGGCATGAAACGCTACGCCTTGATTGCACAATTCTGTGCGCTGGTCTGTTTGCTTGCTGCGTGTCAGCAAACTTCGCAACAGGGCGCAAGCGGCTATGGTACAAACAATCAGCCGCAGTCAGCCGTTGAAGTTAAATCAACGGCTCAAACGTTTAACCTGCAATCACTGTCTGCTGGCCTGACCGCGGAAGACAATGCAGCCGTTAAGCAGGCCTTTTCCCAAAAGCAAAGCCATGTCTGGCTGGAAGGGAGTGGTGTGGTGAAAAAACTGTTGCCTGACGATAACAAAGGTGCCCGGCACCAGCGTTTTTTGGTCAGTATTTCGCCTGAACAAACCTTGTTATTTGCGCATAATATTGACCTGGCACCACGGGTGGAAGCACTGAGTGTAGGTGATGTGGTGACCTTTAAAGGCGAGTATATTTACAACCCCAAAGGTGGCATCATGCATTGGACGCACCACGATCCGCAAGGGCGCCAGAGCGGCTGGATTAAACATCAAGATCATACTTACCAGTAAGCGCGCATGCGCGCAGCCAGTAAGTGAAACGATAAACATGCGAGTACATTATGTCTGATATTTTAAATAAAATTTTAGCGACCAAACGCGAAGAAATCGCTAAGGCACAAGCGATCAAGCCGCTGAATGCGATGCGTGATGAAGCGCTGGATCAGCCTGATTGCCGTGATTTTATCGGCAATATTGTCGATAAAGTGGATGCGGATAAACCTGCCGTGATCGCTGAAATTAAAAAAGCCAGCCCATCCAAAGGCATTATTCGTGCAGATTTCAATCCGGCGGAAATCGCCAAAAGCTATGAAAAAGGCGGCGCCGCTTGTTTGTCCGTACTGACAGATGAACAATATTTTCAAGGCTCAGCAGCTTATTTAAAACAAGCTCGCGCCGCTTGTAAGCTGCCGGTACTGCGCAAAGACTTCATGATCGACCCTTATCAGGTCTATGAAGCACGTGCTATGGGCGCTGACTGCATTTTGCTGATTGTTGCCGCGCTGGAGCTGGCACAAATGCGTGAGCTGGAGCTCACTGCCCACAACCTCGGCATGGCGGTGCTGGTAGAAGTGCATGATGCTGATGAACTGGAATTGGCCCTGCAACTGGAAACGCCTTTGTTGGGTATCAATAACCGTAACCTGCGCACTTTTGATGTCAGCTTGCAAACCACGCTCGATTTGCTCGAAAACACCCCTGAGGACCGCTTTGTGGTCACAGAATCTGGCATTTTTACGCCTGAAGATGTCGCATTGATGCGTAGCCATGACGTGAATGGTTTTCTGGTGGGTGAAGCGTTTATGCGTCAGGACGATCCCGGCGCTGAACTGGCCAGGGTATTTGGATAAAGCAAAAGGACGCTCATGAGTAATCAATTTCTCGCTATCCGCCCACGCCGCATGCGTAAAGATGATTTCTCGCGCCGTTTAATGCGCGAGAACGTCCTCACTGTGAATGACCTGATTTATCCGGTATTTGTGCTGGAGGGAGAAGGTAAGACTGAGGAAGTGAAATCCATGCCTGGCGTACAACGTCAAAGCATAGATGTGTTACTTAAAACGGCTGAAGAATGCGTCAAACTGGGTATTCCGGCGCTGGCCTTGTTCCCGGTGGTGCCACAGCAATACAAAAGCCTGGATGCCAAAGAAGCCTACAACCCGGATGGCTTGGTACCGCGTACGGTCAAAGCCCTGAAAAAGGCTTTCCCTGAACTGGGCGTGATTACTGACGTTGCCCTGGATCCTTACACGACGCATGGCCAGGATGGCCTGATTGATGACACGGGTTATGTGCTCAATGATGAAACTGTTGAGGTCCTGGTCAAACAAGCCTTATGCCACGCAGAAGCAGGCGCTGATGTGGTCGCGCCTTCTGACATGATGGATGGCCGTATTGGTGCCATCCGCGATGCGCTGGAAGAGCACGGGCATATCTATACCCGCATACTGGCCTACTCCGCCAAATACGCCTCTGCTTTCTACGGTCCGTTCCGTGACGCAGTTGGTTCTGCTGGCAACCTCGGCAAAAGCAACAAATACAATTACCAGATGGACCCGGCCAACTCTGACGAAGCGCTGAAAGAAGTTGCGCTGGACCTGGAAGAAGGCGCTGATATGGTGATGGTGAAACCAGGTATGCCGTATCTGGATATTGTACGCCGTGTCAAAGACGAGTTTGGTGTACCGACCTATGCTTATCATGTCAGTGGTGAATACGCTATGCTCAAGGCCGCCGCACAGAATGGCTGGCTGGATGAGAAGGCGTGTGTGCTTGAAGCAATGCTTGGGTTTAAGCGCGCCGGGGCGGATGGCGTGTTGACTTATTATGCGATGGATATTGCGCGATGGTTGAAGGGTTAGTGCTTTAACCCACTCCGGTGGTCACGCTACTGTAAAGTAATTTTTGACCGATTTTTTTCGCCTCTAGGCGAGTTACTTTTCTTTGCTTGCACAAAGCGAAGACTATTCTATGATCGATCTATTTCGCCCTTTCGGCGACCGTTCTTTCTTATGCTTGTCCATAAGAAAGAAGGCAAAGAACAAGACACCCCAGCTTCCGCTTCTTCCTTGCGCTACTCGAATTGCCGGGCGTCCATCGAAACTCGCCCTGACAAGCCACACAGAACGTGGCCTGTTGCGGAGCTCAAACAGCCGATGGCCGAGAACTCCCGTCAACCCTGCGTTGCTCGGCGCGGCAGATGGGGACCCCTAACACCAAGAGAGCGCAACCATTCTTGGTGGTTATCAGCAAAGCTGAAGAATTATGCTTCCGTTAAATTTTCACTAAAGGTCGTTTGGCGAGAAAAGTCCCATCCCATCACGCTGAGTAGCGGAGACAAAATAAGAGTAGAGGGAGCGACTGTTTGAGCACCGCGGCAGCTTGCGTAATGTGCAAGCTGCTAGGGCGAGTTTCGTGACCGCTTATTTTGTTGAGCAACGCAAGGGAGCCGCAAGGCCGTGATGGCTGGGTGCCCTCCTCTTTGGTTACTTTCTGAGGGGCAAGCATCAGAAAGTGACTCGCCGAGAGGCGAAACAAATAGTCACATAAAATCTAAATCAGTACAGTTAGCTGTAGCCGTGTTTTTAACACATGAAAGAAGCAAGCTTATTTCGGCGCAAACGTAAACGCATCACTATAAAACTCTTCCTCCGGCAGTCCTTGCTCCACAAACGTCTGCTTGGCAATATCCACCATACCAGGTGCGCCACACACATACACTTCAAACCCGCTCAAATCCGCATGATCTTCCAGCACTGCCTGATGTACCAGTCCGCGACGACCATCCCAATCATCCCCATGATTACCGTCTGAAATCACCGGGATATATTGAATATTTGGCATAAACTGCGCCCAGCGCTGGCAAAGCTCGTCCATATATAAGTCACTGACCTGGCGCGCACCGCGGTAGAGATACACCGGACGCTGGATTTGATTAAAAATCATGTGTTCTATCATGCCTTTAACAGGCGCAAAACCAGTGCCGCCCGCGACCATGATGATAGGCTTGTCATTTTGTTCGCGCAGGAAAAAGCTGCCTAGCGGAGCTTCTATACGCAGAATGGTTTTTAATGGCATCTCATTAAACACTTGCTCGGTGAAGTGTCCACCGGCAATTTTGCGGATATGCAGTTCGATAAAGCCTTGTTCATGCGGCGCATTGGCGATGGAAAAAGCGCGGCGGCGGCCGTCTTTGAGCAGGAATTCGACATATTGCCCGGCCATAAAGGTGAGTTGTTCGGTGCCTGGTAATTGCAAATGCAGCACCATGACATCCTCACCTAATTGTTCTTTGTGTTGTACACGCACCGGTAAAATGCGCGGCTTGATACCTTGTACCGCGTCGATCTGGCGGCATTCTATGACCAGGTCTTCTAGTGGGCGCGCACAGCAAAATAATGCCAGGCCTGCGGCTAGTTCTGCATCGGTCAGCGCATTGCCTTGAAAGTCGTCATGCATGACTTTGCCGGTCAACACTTTGCCTTTGCAGGCGCCGCAGGCGCCATTGCGGCAGCCGTATGGCAGGTTGATGCCTGCTTCAATGGCGGCTTCGAGCACGGTTTGGCTGGGGCGTACGTCAAAGGTATGGCCACTGTTTTCAATCAAGACACGATTCATAAGGCGTTGTTTTCTGTCGGGTTAATCTTTGCGAGGTAAGTGCACCACGTTGTCTGTTGGCTTGCTGTCAACTACTTCGGTAAATTCGCCTTCAATCACTTCGTCGTTGGCGCTGGCACGATACTGCGCGCTGTTTTGATTACCTGTTGCACCCGCGTTGGCATTGTTGCCGGGAATCAGCAGCAAGATCACGGCGAGTACATCGCTGATGACGCCTGGGATTAATAATAGTACCCCGGCAAACATATTTCTGGCCGTTGAAAACATGGCGGTTACCGGATTGCTACCCGCGCCCATTTGCTGGAACATGCGTGCTGCGATCAGGTCTTTTTCATTGCGTATCAACTTCAACCCCAGGTAGCCGATAATCACCAGGTAGACCAATACCCACCAGCCATAGCGTTGGCTGAGTTCGATCAGGACGGCTATCTCCAGGAACGGAAAAGCCAGTAGAATAGCAAAGATGAGAAAACGCATGTCAGAATCCTGTCTGTGAGTCAGCGCCTGTGACGCCAAAAGAGGAAATTATAATCGTGTTTACGCATGTGCCGAACAGGGCATGTGCTGAGCATATCGCGCAGACGCTGGTTACAGAGAAGTTGGCGGCATGCGTCAATATTTCAAGTCCTGTCACCTCGATCTATCATTGGCAAGGGCAAGTCGAGCAAGCGGAAGAGATTGGATTGACTATCAAAACGACTTGTCAGGGCTATGCTGCTTGTGCGACTAAGCTAAGGATGCTGCATCCTTATGAACTTCCGGAGATTGTAGGCATCCATGTGAACGAGGGTTTGCCAGAATATCTGGCATGGGTGGCGGCAGAAACAAGGGTGCGGGAGTAAATCGTTGATGACAATGTGGTTAAGAAGCTGGATCGTGCTGGTGGCGCTATTGCTCGTCATGCCACCCGTGCATGCAGCGTCGCAGTTTTCAAAACTGTTTACTGAAGAGAGCAGTGAAGATTTCTTGCCCGTCGATGAGGCGTTTAAAGTCGAGGCCGGCTTGGTAGATGCCAGCCATGCGCAGCTCAAGTTCACCGTGGCGCCGGGACATTATTTATACCGTGAGCGCATACAGCTGGTATTGCCTGCCGGAGACACTGCCAAAATCACACTGCCTGCGGGCGAAACCAAGAATGACCCTAATTTTGGTGAGCAGCAGGTATTTCACCATGACACTTTAGCCGAGGTCACGTTTACGGGCGTCGCGCCTGATACGTTGCAGGTGCGCTATCAGGGTTGTAGTGAAAAAGGCTTGTGCTATCCACCGCAAACCAAATCACTGCCTTTGTCCAAGTCACCCTCCTTTGGAGCTGCGGTTCCCTCCGACAGCGCCACATCTGCTGCGTCAGGCGTTGCGCCTGTTGAAGAAGAGTTCTCCGGAAAACTATTATCTTCTGGCCGCTGGTGGCAGATTGTCGCGGGTTTTTTCGGCGCAGGCTTATTGCTGGCCTTGACGCCTTGTGTGTTCCCCATGATCCCTATTCTGTCCGGCATTATTGTCGGTAAAAATGCGCATGTTTCGCGCGGTAAAGCCTTTACGCTGTCATTGGCCTATACCTTGGGCATGTGCCTGACTTATACGCTGGCAGGGGTTGCGGCTGGTTTGTCAGGCCAGTTATTGAGCAACGCTTTGCAAACGCCCGCCGCCTTGATCACCGGTGCGTTGATTTTTGTGGTGCTGTCCTTTTCGATGTTTGGCTTTTATGAGTTGAAGTTGCCAAGCGCGGTTGAGAATTATTTTTTTAACTGGAGCCACCGCTTTAAAGGTGGTCATTTACTTAGTGACTTTCTGATGGGCGCTATTTCCGCCCTGATTATTAGCCCGTGCGTGGCTGCGCCGTTGGCAGGTGCCTTGCTTTATATCAGCCAAACCCATGATGTCACGCTGGGTGCGGTGGCTTTGTTTTCACTTTCCTTAGGCATGGGCGTGCCATTGTTATTGATCGGCGCCTCTGCGGGCACATTATTGCCCAAAGCCGGTGAGTGGATGAATACGATTCGACGTTTGTTTGGTGTGCTAATGCTCGGTGTGGCGATCTGGGTCATCAGCCCGATTTTGCCGGTGGCGGCACAATTGGTGTTATGGGCGGCACTTTGCATTGTGCCTGCGATTTATTTGCGGGCAATTGATCCATTACCTGCCACGGCGGGCACGGTACAGCGCTTATTTAAAGGGTTTGCGGTCATCTTGCTGCTATATGGCATCGCCTTGCTCGTTGGTGCCTGGTCAGGGGCGCGCTCGCCGCTACAACCATTACAAGCCCTGATGGCAAGCTCGCCTGCCAGTGTGCAGCCATTGGCGTTTGAGCGCGTGCACAGCGTGCAAGCACTTGAGCAACGCTTGAAGGCTGCCCATGGTCAGCCGGTGATGCTGGATTTTTATGCTGACTGGTGCGTGTCCTGCAAGGAGTACGAGCAGTTTGTATTTAGCGACCCCACCGTGCGGGCCGAATTGCAAGGCGTATTACTGTTGCAGGCCGATGTCACAGACAGTCGTGCCGAAGATGCGGCGTTGTTGAAACAGTTTGCCTTATTCGGGCCGCCCGGCATCGTGTTTTTCAATGCCCAGGGTCAGGCCGTGCAGCCGGTCATTAAAGGCTATCAGGATGCTGAGCGCTTTGTGCGTACCGTCCGCGCGCTAAAGTTAAAGCCAGTGGAGGCGTCACCACATGCGTAATGTTGCCCGCGTGGTCATGACGGTTTTATTGATGGTGGTGCTTGGCAGCGGTTTTCGCTGGTTATATCTTAACCGCCACCAGTTTATGGCAACAGAATCCGCATTGCCGAGCGCGGCTGACATTGCGCCAGTATGGGCCACCACCCTGTTCGATCATGGCGGTAAAGCATATCCACTGGCGCAATATAAAGGCAAGCCGCTTATTTTGAACTTCTGGGCGACCTGGTGTGAGCCTTGCCGCGAAGAAATGCCGGAGATTTCTGCTTTGGCCAGTGCACATCCTCAGATTGCTGTATTGGGCCTGGCGATTGATGAAGCGGCCGCCGTGCATGAGTTTATAGAAAGCACGCCCGTGAGCTATCCCCTGCTGATAGCCGAGAATGAAGGCATGCCGCTGGCTGAAACATTGGGTAACCATAAAGGTGTGTTGCCTTATACGGTGGTGATCTCCCCGCAAGGCGAAGTGACGCAGATTTTCTTTGGCCGCGTCAATCGCCAAATGCTGCAAAATGCACTCAAGTTGTAGCATTTTTCTTGCTTTTTTCTAGTGTGTACAGGCTGTTAAATCCCGCCTGTTCGCTGCAAAAATCCTTCTATTGCCGGCTAAATTAGCGACTTTCAATTTTCTTTAAACTGCGAATTTCTCTGGACAAAATGCAATAACTTCGGCAAACTTCGACGCCATGAAGGTTGTACTTTTCTCCATGAGAGGCGTGTGAAATGGGCACCAAATCCATCCTGGTGATTCACGGACCCAATTTAAATATGCTGGGCACCCGTGAGCCGCAGCATTATGGCAGTCAAACACTGGCAGACATTAATCAGCGTTTGCAAGATTTGGCGCGTGCTGATCAGGTGCGTCTGGATACTTTTCAAAGTAATTCTGAAGCCGAGATCATTGAGAAAATACACGCACTTTCCGTGAACCGCGTTGATTATGTCATTATCAATCCAGCGGCATTCACACATACCTCCGTTGCCATTCGTGATGCCCTTTCTGCGGTCAAGGTGCCGTTTATTGAAGTGCATTTGTCGAATGTGCATGCACGCGAGTCATTCCGTCATCATTCTTATTTCAGCGATATTGCAACCGCAGTGATTTGCGGTTTGGGCGCAGAGGGATACTTCGCCGCATATCGTTACATCCAACAACTCTAATAACATTAAAACATTTACATTCGAGGCTTTTATGGATTTACGCAAACTCAAAAAACTGATTGATCTGGTAGAGGAATCGGGGATTTCCGAACTGGAACTGACCGAGGGTGAGGAAAAAGTACGTATTAGTCGCGCCATGGCGCCTGGCGTTGCGCCGGTCGCACAATATGTGGCTGCCCCCGCGCCGGTTGCGGCACCTGCTGCCGCGCCAGCTGCTGCTGCGCCTGCCGCTGCCCCGGCTGAAGTGCTGGATGGCAAAGTGGTTAAATCACCGATGGTCGGTACTTTTTACCGCGCTTCATCCCCTGATGCCAAATCCTTTGTTGATGTTGGCAGCAGTGTGAGCACTGGCGATACTTTGTGCATTATTGAGGCGATGAAGCTGCTCAATGAAATTGAGAGCGAGTTCTCCGGCACGATTAAGAAGATTTTTGTTGAAAACGGCCAGCCAGTGGAATACGGCGAACCATTGTTCCTGATTGGTTAATCCGTTATGTTTGAAAAAAATCTGATTGCCAATCGCGGCGACCAGCTGCCTGCAGGCAGCACAGCAACGAAGTTAAATTGCGTCGTGGCTGCAAGCCACGCGGCTATTGAGACGCGGAGTTAATAATGTTTGAGAAGATACTGATTGCCAACCGCGGCGAAATAGCCTTGCGCGTGCAGCGCGCCTGCCGTGAGCTGGGGATTAAAACGGTGGCGGTGCACTCCGAGGCCGACCGTGATGCTAAATATGTCAAATTGGCCGATGAGTCTGTGTGTATTGGCCCTGCGCCGTCAGCTAAAAGTTACCTGAATATTCCGGCGGTGATCAGTGCTGCAGAAGTGACTGATGCACAAGCGATTCACCCTGGTTATGGCTTCCTGTCTGAAAACGCAGACTTTGCCGAGCGTGTTGAACAAAGTGGTTTTGTGTTTATCGGCCCGCGCGCCGAAACCATCCGTTTGATGGGGGACAAGGTTTCCGCTAAAGATGCCATGAAAAAAGCGGGCGTGCCTTGTGTGCCAGGCTCTGATGGCGCCTTGAATGACGATCCGGCCGAAATCATGAAAACGGCCAAACGCATTGGCTACCCTGTCATTATTAAAGCCGCTGGTGGCGGTGGCGGTCGTGGCATGCGTGTGGTGCATACCGAAGCGGCGTTGCTGAATGCGGTGAATATGACTAAAGCCGAAGCACAAACGGCTTTTGGTAACCCCATGGTTTACATGGAAAAATTTCTTGAAAATCCGCGCCATATTGAAATCCAGATCCTGGCTGACCAGCATGGTAACGCGGTGTACCTTGGTGACCGTGACTGCTCCATGCAGCGCCGTCATCAAAAAATCATCGAAGAAGCACCTTCGCCACTGTTAACGGAAAGAATCCGTGACAAGATTGGTGAGCGTTGTGCAGAGGCGTGCCGCAAGATTAAATACCGTGGCGCCGGTACTTTTGAGTTTTTGTACGAAAATGGTGAGTTCTATTTCATTGAAATGAACACACGTTTGCAGGTGGAGCATACCGTGACCGAAATGATCACTGGTATCGACCTGGTGCAACAACAGATCTTTATTGCTGCGGGCGAAAAATTACCGTTCCGTCAGCGCGATATCGTCTTGAATGGTCACGCCATTGAGTGCCGTATTAACGCTGAAGACCCGTACACTTTTGTGCCTTCCCCAGGCTTTATCAACCGCTTCCATATGCCTGGCGGCCCTGGCGTACGCATGGATACCCATGTCTATGGCGGTTATACCGTGCCACCACATTATGACTCCATGATCGGCAAGCTGATCACGCATGGTGCGACCCGCGAACAGGCGATTGCCAGAATGCGCGTGGCTTTGTCTGAGATGTATGTTGAAGGCATTAAAACCAATACTGCGCTGCATTCTGACCTGATGGCCGATTTGGCCTTCCAGCAAGGCGGTACCAGCATTCACTATCTGGAGCAGAAGCTGGGTATCAGCTCGAAATAATGTTGCATTGGCTGTTACTTAAAATTCAATCGACCGAGCCGCAGGCCGAGTCGCTCAGTGACGTGCTCATGGAGCATGGTGCATTGTCTGTCAGCATAGAAGATGCGCACGCCGACACGATGGCCGAGCAGGCCATTTTCGGCGAACCTGGCGACCCGCCACCGGGTATCTGGGAACAGAATATCGTCACTGCCATGCTGGATGCCGAGGCAGATGTGCAGGCGCTGCTGGCGAATGTGCAGTCTGACTTGCAACTGGATGGCTTGAAGTACCAGGTGGAACAGATTGAAGAGCAGGACTGGGTGCGGGCGACACAGGCCCAGTTTGACCCGATCCGCGTGACCGATCAGTTGTGGATTGTGCCTTCATGGCATCAGGCACCGAATGCCGATGCCATCAATATCGTGCTGGATCCAGGCCTAGCATTTGGTACCGGTAGTCATCCAACCACGCATTTATGCCTGAGCTGGCTGGCGCAATTGCCCAAGCCCTTATTGGCCAAGGCAAATGTGCTGGATTACGGCTGTGGCTCAGGCATTTTGGCCATTGCAGCTAAAAAGTTAGGCGCGCAGAGTGCCATCGGTGTTGATATTGACGGGCAAGCCGTGATTGCCAGCCGCGATAATGCAGCTAATAACCAGGTGGATGCCGTATTTTATGATTCTGCAGACTACCTGCATGAGCCATTTGATATTGTGGTGGCCAATATTCTCTCCAGTGCGCTGATGGTATTGGCGCCAGTGATTGCCAAATCTTGCAAAAATGGCGGCAAAGTTGCATTATCCGGCATATTGGATAGCCAGCAGGACATCTTGCTGGCACGTTATTCAGAGTGGTTTGATATGGATGCCCCCGTCCAGCAAGATGGATGGGTCTTGCTGACGGGAAGCAGAAAATGTCCTTAATTACGGCCTGCCCGGCCTGCCAAACACAATTCGAAGTCACTGACGAACAATTGCAAGCCTATGCAGGCAAGGTGCGCTGTGGCGAATGCGACCATGTGTTTGATGCTGGTTCACATTTGTTATCGTCATTGACGCCACCCTTGCCGACGGCCGATACGACTGAAGTGGCCAGCGATGCCGCCGTGTATTTTAAAGTGAGTGCCGAAGCGGCACAGAGCGACAATACTGCCGCAGTGCCAGATTTTTCGCTGCGACCAGACCTGCCATTAGACGATGTTTTGTCCACGCCATTGCATGCAGAAGGCGCGGATTCAGAACCTGTTATCCCGGCATTTTTACGTGATATCTCCCTTGCCGATGAGCGGCCAGTGCCCGTGGAAAGCGCTGCCAGCCAACGTGTGTTTATCGCGCTAGCAGGTGCCCTGCTGTTATTGCTTGGCTTGCAATTAACTTATTTCTCGCGCACCAGCCTGGCGGCCACTTACCCGCAAACCAAACCGCTATTGCTGGCATTGTGCAAGCCGCTGCATTGTGACATCAGTGTGCCGCGCGAGATTGCCCAGTTGACCATTGATGACGCTGATATTCAGGAGCATAAAGAGCGTCAGGGTGTGCTCATTTTTTCCAGTGTGCTGATGAATCATGGCAGCGTTGCGCAGGCTTACCCTACAGTAGAACTGACCCTGACCAATACCGCTGATGAGCCGGTGCTGCGTAAAACGCTCGCACCATCGGAGTATTTGCCTGCTTCGGTCAAGGTTGCCGATGGACTGGCTCCGCGGCAAGAGCAAGCAGTGAAAACCTTGCTCGGCGTCAATGAAAAACTGGTCACCGGCTTCCGCGTCGCCATCGCCTACTAAGTACCCCCGTATTTAGCGGCGAGCAAGTTGCGCCTGCGTTGCGCCCACTTCCATCATTACTTTTCCCAGCACCTCAATAGCGGCGTTGCGTACAAAGCTTTTACGCCAGGCCAAGGCAATGCGTCGGCTAGGCGCGGGTTTGCTAAACGGGATGACTCGAATCAGCGGATTTTGATAGCGCGATACGGTCGCCATGGCCGGTAAAACCGTGATCCCCAGGTTAGAGGCCACCATATTGCGTATGGTCTCCAGTGAATTCCCTTGTAATACCTCCCCTTTGCGGCTCAACTCCGGGCAGGCCTGCGTCACCTGGTTACTAAAACAATGGCCAGTATTCAACAATAGCACTTTCTCGTTACTTAACTCATCGGCATGAATGGTCTTGCGCGTCGCCCATGCGTGGCTCACCGGCACGACGACATTAAAATCTTCATCGTAAAGCGGGATGGTTTCAATGCCAGGCACATCAAATGGCAAAGCAATGACGGCGGCATCAATGACACCGTTTTTGAGTTGCTGCTCCAGGGTCGCGGTGATGTTTTCTTCGACTTCCAGCGGCATATGCGGTGCCGTTTTTATCAATGGTGGAATGATTTCCGGCAGCAAGTAAGGCCCTACCGAGTGAATCATGCCCAGTTTAAACAGGCCGTTGAGCGGGTCATTGCCATGTTTGGCCATGTCTTTGATTTTGGCCGCCTGCTCCAGCACGATATTCGCCTGCGCAATAATCTGCTCGCCGATCACGGTGGGTGTGACCTCATTGCGGTTGCGTTCAAACAATGACACACCTAGTTCTTCTTCCAGCTTTTTAATACCCAGGCTCAGCGCGGGTTGGGTGACAAAACATTTTTCGGCTGCGCGGCGAAAATTACGTTCTTGTGCCACGGCTAACACAAACTTCAATTCAATCAGGGTCATGGCGGTGCTCTTATCAGGTGATGGTTGATAGTGTAATTCTATTAATTTTATTAATCAATAATATCAAAACATACAATTATACAAATTAATATCACTTGCCTAGAATGCAAGTCATGTACTCACTCGTACTTCATTCATAAGGAAAAAACATGTTGGCCTGGCTGTATACCGAACCCCCTGATTTGCAGGAAACATTGGCGGCTTACGCTGCCTGCTTTTAATCAGCAACAAGATTGCTTTGATCAATTGGACGATGAACTATTATCGCAATAATGAAGAAGTAGTATATTGATCATCTGGTCATCTCTGGAGCCTGGGTGATCATAATCAAAAAAGGAGCTTAAAAATGGAGAATAAACAACACGCGACCGGCAAGTGTCCTTTTAGCCATGGGGCAATTACCGCCAGCGGCCAATCCAATACCAATTGGTGGCCCAATGCTTTAAATCTGGATATCTTGCATCAGCAAGATCGCAAGACCAATCCGCTGGGGGAAGCTTTTGATTATCGCCAGGCTGTCGCTACCCTCGATGTAGCGGCCGTGAAAAAAGACCTGCATGCGTTAATGACCGACAGCCAGGCATGGTGGCCAGCTGATTGGGGGCATTATGGTGGCTTAATGATTCGCCTGACCTGGCATGCGGCCGGGACTTATCGTGTAGCGGATGGCCGTGGCGGCGCTGGTACCGGTAACCAGCGTTTTGCGCCACTCAATAGCTGGCCGGATAACGTCAACCTCGACAAGGCGCGTCGCCTGCTGTGGCCAGTGAAGAAGAAATATGGCAATAAACTGTCCTGGGCGGATTTGATTGCGCTGGCAGGCACTATTGCTTATGAGTCCATGGGCCTGAAAACGTTTGGTTTCGCTTTTGGCCGTGCCGATATCTGGCATCCGGAAAAAGATATTTACTGGGGTAACGAAAAAGAGTGGCTGGCCAAAACCGGTAGCGAAGGTAATCGTTATTCCGGCCAGCGCGACCTCGAAAACCCGCTTGCAGCGGTGATGATGGGTCTGATCTATGTCAATCCAGAAGGTGTGGATGGCAATCCTGACCCATTAAAAACAGCGCACGATATCCGTGAAACTTTTGCCCGCATGGCCATGAATGATGAAGAAACTGTGGCATTGACGGCAGGTGGTCACACAGTGGGCAAGGCACACGGCAACGGCCAGGCCAGCAACCTGGGTGCCGACCCTGAAGCCGCCGATGTGCATGAGCAAGGCCTGGGCTGGAACAACCACTCGACACGTGGCGTTGGCCGTGACTCAGTCACCAGCGGCATTGAAGGCGCCTGGACCACACACCCGACGCGTTGGGATAACGGCTATTTTGCCATGCTGTTTAACCACGAATGGGCGCTCAGCAAGAGCCCGGCTGGTGCATGGCAGTGGACGCCTGTGAGCATCAAGGAAGAAGACAAACCGGTCGATGTTGAAGATCCTAGCATTCGCTATAACCCGATTATGACCGATGCTGACATGGCCATGATTAAAGACCCGGCTTACCGCCAGATTTCGGAGCGTTTCCGTGATGACCAGGCATACTTTTCCGAGGTATTTGCCCGTGCCTGGTTCAAGCTGACGCACCGCGATATGGGGCCGAAAGCCCGTTATATTGGCCCGGATGTGCCGCAAGAAGACCTGATCTGGCAAGACCCGGTGCCTGCAGGCAATGCACTGAACGAGGCGGATGTCGCTACTTTGAAAGCGCAAATCCTGGGTAGCGGCCTGACCACTGCAGAGCTGGTCGCCACCGCCTGGGACAGCGCCCGTACTTTCCGCGCGTCGGATTATCGTGGTGGTGCCAATGGGGCGCGTATTCGCCTGGCGCCACAAAAAGATTGGCTGGGCAATGAGCCAGTCCGGTTACAGAAGGTGCTGGCTGTGCTGCAAGGGATTCAGCAAGCGTTTGGCAAACCAGTCAGTCTGGCCGACCTGATTGTGCTGGCAGGCACTGCCGCAGTTGAGCAAGCAGCCAAGGCGGCAGGTGTTGAGGTGAACGTACCATTTACCACGGGTCGTGGTGATGCTACCGCTGAGCAGACCGATGCGGAGTCTTTTGATGTGCTGGAGCCAGTGCATGATGGTTACCGCAACTGGCTGAAAGCGGACTATGTGCCCAGCCCGGAAGATATGTTGCTCGACCGCACCCAATTGATGGGATTGACCGCGCCAGAAATGACGGTGCTGATCGGTGGCCTGCGAGTGCTGGATACCAACCATGCCGGAAGCAAGCACGGCGTGTTTACCGATAGACCTGGTGTGCTCAGTAACGACTTCTTTGTTAACCTGACGGACATGCGTTATACGTGGGTGCCAACAGGGCAAAACCTGTATGAAGTGCGTGACCGCAGCACGGGCGCAGTGAAGTGGACTGCGACACGTGTGGACCTCGTGTTCGGCTCTAACTCGATATTGCGTGCTTATGCTGAGCTGTATGCGCAAGACGATGCCAAGCAGAAATTTGTGCAGGATTTTGTGACTGCCTGGACGAAAGTCATGAATGCAGATCGGTTTGATTTGAAGTAATCGCAGTTTATAAAAGCGAAAGCGCCTTGAGAAATCTAGGCGCTTTTTTATTTGTGGATTGGATCTCGTAGAGAAGGTAATTCTTAGGTTTGTGTATTTATGTGGTGTTGCTTTTCGCCTTTTTGGCGAGTTACTTTTCTTTGCTTGTACAAAGAACAAGTAACCAAAAGAAAGTGCACCCCAGCTTCCGCTTGTATCCTGTGCTACTCGGTTTGCCGGGCGGCAATCAAAAACTCGCTCCTTTGGAGCTCAAACAGTTGCTTGCCGAAAGCCCCCGTCAACCCTGCGTTGCTCGGCGCGGCAGATGGGGACCCCGAACACCTAATGAGCGCAACGGCAGGTGATTGTAAGAAATGAATTTGGTTTTCTAACTTTCCAAATTGCTACGATGTAAGTTTGGCGAGATAAATCCCATTCCATCACGCTGAGTAGCGGAGACAAAATAAGAGTAGAGGGAGCGACTGTCCGAATCCCGCGGTGGGCTGCGTAGTGTGCAGCCCGCTAGGATGAGTTTCGTGACCGGCTTATTTTGTTGAGCAACGCAAGGGAGCCGTAAGGCCGTGATGGCTGGGTGCCCTCCTCTTTGGTTACTTTCTGAGGGGCAAGCATCAGAAAGTGACTCGCCGAGAGGCGAAAAAGAACTCTCCATAAAACGAACAATCTTTTATTCCCACTTCACTTCGTTTGGACTCCAGCCATACCGCAATAACGCAAAACGCTACATTTATGACTAAATATTTCACGGTATGACTGATCCTGCTAATTTTCCCAACACCCCGCAAGTCCTTTGCAGTGTCTGCTAGAATACAGCCATGGATATTTATTTGATGCTGAAGGCCGTGATCATGGGCCTGGTCGAAGGCGCGACCGAGTTTATTCCTGTCAGTAGTACTGGACATCTGATCATTACCGGGGAGTGGCTGGATTTTCTCTCTAAAGATAAACGCGATGTGTTTGAAATTATTATCCAGCTGGGCGCGATTCTGGCGGTCTGCGTGGAATACCGCCAGCGCCTTTGGAATACGGTGCAGCGCATTCAAACCGACACCAACGCTCAACATTTTGTACGCAACCTGATCATTGCTTTTTTACCTGCTGCGCTGATCGGCCTTGCATTTCATCATCAGATTAAAGAACATTTGTTTTCCTCATTCACGGTGGGTATTGCGCTGGTCGTTGGCGGCGTACTGATTTTACTGATTGAAAAATTTGCGCCTGCAGGCAAAACGAGCGATGTTGACCAGATCACGGCCAAGCAAGCATTACAGATTGGTTTTGCCCAGTCGCTGGCCTTGTTCCCGGGTATGTCACGCTCAGGGGCTACCATCTTGGGTGGCATGTGTTTTGGCCTGAGCCGCCAGACCGCGACCGAGTTTTCATTCTTTCTGGCGTTGCCGATTATGTTTGCGGCGACCGGGCTGGATTTATACCAGGCGCGTGACTTGTTGTCTGCTGATGATGCGCTGATCTTTTTAATCGGCTTTGTGGTCTCATTTTTGTCTGCGCTGGTGGTGATTCGTGCGTTGATCCGTTTCGTGGCCCAGCATTCATTTGCGGTGTTTGCCTGGTATCGCATCGTATTTGGTATTCTGATATTGGCCTTTTTTGCACATTAATCTGTTTAAGGTGTGAGTCATGAATCGTGCACTGTTTAAAAAAATTGCGTTAGGCATCGTTGCCCTGCTGGCGCTGTTGCTATTGGTGGTGGTTTACCTGGCGGTGACCTTTAATCCTAATGATTACAAGCCCACCGTGATTCAGTTGGTAAAAGACAAAAAACAGCGCACGCTGGATATCAAGGGTGACATCAAGCTCAGTTTCTGGCCAAAAATCGGTGCTGATTTAGGTGAAATCACTTTGTCCGAGCACCAGTCCGATAAACAATTTGCTGCGATTAAAAGCGCCAAAGTGGCGCTGGCAGTATTACCCCTGCTCAAAAAAGAAATCGTGGTGGATACCGTTTACCTGGATGGTGCGCAGGTAAATGTGATTCAGCATGCCGATGGCAGCTTCAACTTTGATGATTTGCTGAGCAAGGAAGAGGAAGAGTCACAGCAGATTAATTTTGATGTGCAAGGCGTCAAAATTACTAATACCCAAGCCAGTTTTAGCAATGAAGGCACGGGGGCTAAATATAGTGTAGACCAGTTTAACCTGACCACTGGTCAAGTGGCGTTGAAAAAGCCGTTTGATGTGGCGACAGATTTTCACCTGGCGGCTAACCAGCCTGCCATCGATGCGAAAGCGGCGATCAAGGTCAATATCATGGCTGACCCGGAAGGTAAGCATTTTGTTGTTAAAGGCTTAGACGCACAATTAAAGGGTGCGCTGCTGGATGGGCAGGACGTCACAGTCACTGCGCAAGGCTCAGTGGATGTTGATGCTGCGAAAACGGCATTGGATGTATCTGGCCTGAAACTGGCCATGCAAGGGAACTTTAAAGGCGCTCAACGCGATGTCGGCGTACAGGCTCCTGCCTTGAAAGTGAATCCAACGCTGATCAGTAGCGACAAAGTATTGCTGTCACTCAAGCAGAAAGATGCCAATGGCGATGTGGACTTGGCCGTAGTACTGGCTGAATTAAAGGGTAATCAACAGGCAGTGGAAAGCAAAGGCATTACAGCGGATATTAATGTCAATGCGGGTGCGCGCAAAGTGGAAGGTCACTTCGCATCCCCGGTGAAAGCTAATCTGACCGACCTGATTTTTGAAGTACCTGCGTTGGCTGGCAAGTTTGATATTAAAGACCCGGCTTTGCCTAATGGTGCCATGCAGGGCCAGTTCAAACTGGCAGCCAATGCCAATGTGAAGCAAGAGCAGGTTAAAACCACGTTTGACTTAGCGCTGGCGGAAACCAAACTGAATGGCGATGTGAGTGTCGCCGGTTTCAGTACGCCGCATATTGGTTTCAAGTTGCATGCTGATACTTTGAACTTGAACGCGCTGCTCGGTAATGCAGGTGGTAAAAAAGACGTTGCAGCGAGCAGCACTAAAGCCAGCACCAAAGCAGATAAACCTGCCGACCTGAGCGCGTTAAAAACCTTGTTCCTTGATGGCAGCATCAATATCGGCAAGATTTTATACAGTCCCTATACTTTGAGTGGTCTCAATGTTGGCATCAAAGCCGATGGACAAAAGCTCGCCTTGCAAGGCCTGGATGTCAAACTGGATGACACGCGTATTCAAGGTAATGTCGGGGTTAGCCAGTTCAGCAAGCCTTTATATACGTTTGACCTCAATATAGACAAGCTGGATTTGAATCGCTACTTGCCGCAATCGACGGCCAGCGCCAGTGAAAGCAAACCTTCTGACAAAGCGGCCGATAAGACTGAGCAACCGATTGATTTGTCTGCCTTGAAAGCACTGAATGCGCAAGGCAGTATCCGTGTGGGTTGGTTGAAATATGGCAAAACAGAAGCTAAAAACCTGAATATCGGTTTGAAAGCACAAGATGGGCTGGCGAGTCTGGATCCGCTGAATGTGGATGTTTATCAGGGCACGGTGCGCGGCGCAGTCAAGCTGGATGCGCGCGAGACCCCTGCGCTGGCGATTCAGCAAAACCTGCAAAATATCGCCGTGGGCCCGTTGCTGGTCGATACTATTAATAATGACATGCTGTCTGGCAACGGTAACTTGAATTTAAATGTAACAGCGCAAGGTAATACGGTGACGGCGCTAAAAAAGTCACTGGGCGGCTCGGTTGATTTGCGTATGGCTGAAGGCGCCGTGAAAGGCTTTGATCTGGCTGGCGCGATCCGGGACGCCAAAGGCAAGCTGAATGTGCTCAAAGGCCAGTCGGATGCCGATGCGGATAAAGGCAAAAAAACAGACTTTAGTGAGTTGACGGCAACGTTTAATATCAAAAACGGTGTTGCGCACAATGACGACCTGGCCATGAAGGCGCCGGTTTTTCGGTTGACCAAGGGCGAAAGCAAGGGCGATATCGATATCGGCAAAGAACAGATTAACTATCTGGCAAAGCCAACGCTGGTCAATTCGCTCAAAGGTCAGGGTGGTAAAGATGCCGAACAGCTTGGTAGCGTGGGTGTGCCGGTTAAAATAACGGGCACTTTTGCCGCGCCTAAATTTGGTATCGATATGGCCGCGCTGGGGCAAGCATTGGCGAAATCCGTGGCACTGGATGCGCTCACCGAAAAGCTTGGTGGCACGAAGGCAGATGCTTTAAAAGGATTGCTCAATGGTAAGTCATCCAGCGATAGTACGGGTGGTGATGCAGCCAAATCCGAGAGCGGGACGACAACGGAACCAGCCAAGCCCGCCGACCAGCTCAAGCAAAAGGCTTTAAAAAAGCTGTTGAATTTCTAGTTGTGAGTGAATTTGCCGAAAAACTGATTGCCTGGCAGCAGGTGCATGGCCGCCATGATTTGCCGTGGCAGCAAACGCGTGATCCTTACGCAGTTTGGGTGTCTGAAATCATGCTGCAACAAACGCAGGTTTCGGCCGTCATTGGCTACTATGACCGCTTTATGCAGCGTTTTCCCACCATCGCCAGTCTGGCCGAGGCTGAGCAGGACGAGGTGATGCGTCATTGGAGTGGTTTGGGCTATTACTCCCGTGCACGTAACCTGCATCATGCTGCGCAGACTATCATGCGTGAGCATCGTGGTATTTTTCCAACAGATTTTGATACTATCCAGACACTTAAGGGCATAGGCCGCTCAACGGCCGCCGCGATTAGTGTATTCGCTTTTAATCAGCGCCAGACCATTTTAGATGGCAATGTTAAGCGTGTGCTGGCCAGGTTGTATGCGGTAGATGGCTGGCCAGGATTGCCCGAAGTTGAAAAGAAACTGTGGCAAATCGCTGAAGCGTTATTGCCTGATGATGGCTTGCCAGCGTATGTGCAAGGCTTAATGGACTTTGGTGCGACTTTCTGCACGCGCAGCAAACCACGGTGCGATGATTGTCCTATGCAGGATCAGTGTCAGGCATATCAACAACAGCGTGTGGCTCAGCTACCCGCCTCTAAACCGCGCAAAGCATTGCCAGAAAAGCAGGTCACCATGCTCATGATTGTGGATGCGGGTGAGATTTTGCTGGAGCGTCGGCCCAATCAGGGGATATGGGGAGGGTTATGGAGCCTGCCTGAATTATCTTCTACGCAAATAGCCGTGCCGCATGTGCAGGATAGCCTGGGATTGGAAACCGAGACACTCGAAGTGTTGCCAGTGTTGTGGCATACCTTTACACATTTCAAACTTGAAATTACGCCGCAACCATTACAGCTGACCGGGCGACGGCCTGCCCTCCCCCCTCATATGCAGTGGCTGACCTTCTCTGACGCGATTTCAGCGGCACTGCCAACGCCAGTGCGTACTTTAATTAAAGCGTTCAAACAGCCTTAGGCGGGTGCCTAGAGGTTTGCGAGTCGAAATACATGGGTGGCCAACTCGGCCTGATTGTTCTTGAGATGTTTTAATAAAGAAGGCGCGCTATCAGGTTTCACCAGTGCTTTTGTGTAAATCACAGGCAACTCAAAAATAGCGATTTCGCGCTCAACAATATTTAGGTTCGCATGCGCGGAGCCTTCAATCACATCCATGAGCTTGTCGTATACATTATCCGTCACGCGGGTATAAGGGAATAAAATCCAGAAGTCAGTGCCTTCCCTGCCGACCAGATCTGAACGTCTAAACGAACGCTGCAAATCGTGTGTCAAAGAAGAAAGCTGGCGCAATGCCTCAGGCGCGCCATAAGCCTCGCCCAGGCTGTTGTCATCCCCATAGGCAATTCTCACCAGGGCGACATTGAAGTCATCAGAGTGTCTGATCAGCACTTGGCAAATCCAGTCTAATGTATCTATAAAACGACTACATAACTGAATGTCGGAAATCATGAGAAGCCCCGGTTAGAATGATATATAAAGGTATGGACAGCAAAAGACACTGTTAAACATTGCTATCCTAGCAGAAACTTTTAGATAAATTCAGTTTGAACAGCCTAGTAAAACCGCTCCTTTTCATAACCTTGCAATTTCCAGAACTAGTCAGACTGTTGCAATTCTGCAACAAATCAAACTTGCGCTAAGCAATTTGACGTATTCACTTGCGCCAAAAGCCCTGCATTTGCAAAAATTGCTCTGACCTTGTTGGAAATGCTTTAAGTGATTCCGCAGGAGTTCTCGAGTATGAGCGTTTTTGCGCTCATCTTAAAAAGCAATATCCTTACACAAGTTGTGAAAACAACATTTTTGGAGATTCGTATGAATACAAAATTGAACGTTGCAGTTGCAGCAGCTCTGTTCGCTGCCGCTACTGGCGCACAAGCTGGCATCACTATCCCAGCTGGTGACTGGACTCTGGACATCGGTGGCGTTGTTAACGCTTACTACACTCACACTAGCTTCAGCGGTGATAACGCTGCTGGTACAGGTCCTTTGGGTCTGGGCCGTGGTGATGCAGACAGCTCTGCAAACATCACTACTGGTTTGCTGCCAAACTACCTGAGCGTTTCTGGTAAAACACGTCAGAACGATCTGGATGTTGGTTTCACAATCAGTATTAACCCAGGTGCTTCTACTACAAACTCAGGCCGTCAAACTTCACAACAAGAAAACCGTCAAGCTTTCTTGACATTCGGTGATGCTTCATGGGGTTCTGTCAAGCTGGGTAAAGATCTGGGCATTTTCGCTTCAGACGCTATCTTGAACGACATGACATTGTTGGGTGTTGGTTCTGGCGCTGGTTCTTTGGCTGGTAACACAACAACTTTGGGCCGTATCGGTACAGGTTTCATCTACGCTGACTGGAAATCCCAAATTGCTTACACATCACCAAACTGGAATGGTTTCCAATTTACAGCTGGTGTAACACAAGCTTGGAATGCAGTTGGTGACGGTAGCGGTACAGCTGGTGCATTAGCAGCTTCTACAAGCGCATTCAGCTCTACACGTGGTGGCGCTCAGACAGCATTTGAAGGTAAAGCTTCTTACGAGTGGACTGGTGACGTAGCTGGTAAAGTTTGGGCTTCTGCGATCAGCCAAAAAGTTGACAACCTGCAAGCCTTCGACGGCGTAACAGGTACTGCAGCAAACCTGGGTAGCGAGCGTGCATATGCATGGGATATCGGTACAACAGTTAAAGTTGCTGATTTTGGTTTGACAGGTTACTACTACGACGGTAAAGGTATCGGCCAAACTCTGCAATTGAACGGTGGTTTCGATGTAAACGGTAAGCGTCGTGACTCTAAAGGTGGTTATGTACAAGGTACATACGCTATTCCAGGCGTGGGCACTAAACTGGGTCTGAGCTGGGGTCAATCTAAATTGGATGGCAACAGTGTTGATGCATTCGATAATATCAAAGACGAAATGTGGACAGTTGGTGCATACCACCCTCTGACCAAACACCTGAACTTGGTAGCTGAATACTCTGACGTTAAACGTAAAGTTGACAACGTTGGTGCTTCTACAGACGAAGCTAAAGCAAAAACCATCTCTCTGGGTGCGATCCTGTTCTTCTAGTTTAATTGCAGTTTAACTGCTTAAATTAAAAGTCAGAAAAAACGGCAACTTCGGTTGCCGTTTTTTTATCCATCAGTTATTTCACTACGGTTATTTAGTTATGAATTTGTATCCTGTTACGATCGTTGAAAATTTTTATGAAGACCCAGACGCAGTAAGGACTTTTGCGCTGAATCAGAAATACCAATATCGCCATCAATTGAAAGATGTACCTTACGTATTTCCAGGGGCTCGCACAAAAGATTTATCCGTCATTAACAAGCCTTTGTTTGAGAAGCTGAGTACAAAAATCATCTCTTTATTTCATAACTCTGAAAATGAGCGTATGCGTTGGGCCATTTCGACCAACTTCCAGAGCGTGAGCGAAGATTATGGTAGAGGGGTGATTCACACTGATGGCAATGCGGTATTTGCAGCCGTATTGTATTTAAGTCCAGATGCGCCACTCGATTCAGGCACTTCACTATTTAGGCCCAATAAGCGTTTTGATCAAGATGCCTATGAGAAAGCGTTAAAGGTAAACGATAAGCGCTTTGCAGATGGGACAGTGAAGATGGATACCGCTTATCACAGCATGTTCGATGAAATCGTACGCATCAATAATGTGTATAACACTTTGATTTTGTATGAAGGCCGTCACTTTCATGCCGCAAATAACTTCTTTGGCAAAACCTTAAAAGACTCACGCTTGGCGCAAGTCTTTTTTGTCAGCAGTATTGATGCGCAGAAACACAGCTCATTCCCACTATGGCGCAGTCAACAGATTCATATATAAACTAGTCGTCTATACCAAGCTCTTGAATCTTACGCGTCAGCGTATTGCGTCCCATGCCTAGCTGATTGGCCGCTTCAATGCGGCGGCCATCGGTATGGGCCAAGGCTCGCGTGATAAGGATGCGTTCAAACTCTTTGGTTTTTGCATCCAGGATATTGGTTTCGCCTCGATTGAGCGCATCTGTAACTTCTTGCGCTAATGCTTCTTGCCAGGAGCCCCCCGTGTTGTGCTTGCCGGTATCTTCTTTCAGTTCTGGTGGCAGGTCATTCACATCCACGTTCTGGCCGGGCGCCATGACGGTGAGCCAGTGACAGACGTTTTCCAGTTGGCGGACGTTACCGCTCCAATTCACTGACATCAGGTATTTGATGGCCGCTTGGGATAATTGTTTAGGCTCTACACCCAGCTGCTGAGCGCTGTGGGCGAGAAAATGCTTGGTCAGCAAGGGGATGTCTTCCCTGCGCTCGCGCAAAGGCGGCAGGCGCAGGCGGATGACGTTTAAACGGTGAAACAAGTCTTCACGGAACAGGCCTTGTTTAACGCGTTCTTCCAGATCCTGGTGCGTGGCCGCAATGACGCGTACATTGACCTTGATTGGCTGGTGACCGCCGACCCGGTAGAACTGGCCATCGGATAGCACGCGCAATAAGCGCGTTTGTAAATCTGCAGGCATGTCACCGATTTCATCCAGAAATAAGGTGCCGTTGTCTGCCTGCTCAAAGCGCCCTCTTCTGGCCGCTGCGGCACCGGTAAACGCACCACGTTCGTGGCCAAACAATTCGGATTCCAGCAAATCTTTGGGGATCGCTGCGGTGTTAATCGCGATAAATGGTTTGTCTGCGCGTGGGCTATGTCTATGCAATGCGCTCGCTACCAGCTCTTTACCACTGCCAGACTCACCATTGATGAGTACGGTGGAATGCGAGCGGCTCAAGCGGCCAATCGCGCGGAAAACCTCTTGCATGGCTGGTGCCTGGCCGATAATTTCTGGCGATGGGCCCGTGTCTTCGACGGCTTCAACTGATTGCCGCATACTCTCTTCAACCGCGCGTTTGATAATTTCAATCGCCTGGTCGACATCAAAAGGCTTAGCCAGATATTCAAAGGCGCCACCCTGAAACGCAGCCACTGCACTTTCCAGGTCGGAGTAAGCGGTCATGATAATGACGGGAATATCCGGGAAGCGCTGTTTTACCTCTGACAGAAAGTCCAGCCCTGACCCGTTCGGCATGCGAATATCGCTGACAATCACTTGTGGTTGTTCGCGGTTTAAGGCATTCAGCGCTTCTGCAGGGGACGAGAAGGTTTTGAAATCAAAGTCTGTGCGTGCCAGTGCTTTTTCAAACACCCAGCGGATGGATTTGTCGTCGTCTAAGATCCAGATTGGTTTCATAGCTATTTCTCGTCAATTATTATGCTGATGATTTTAATTGCGTACTTTCAATCGGTAGCAATATATGAAAGGTTGTTTTGCCTGGCTGCGAATCGCAATCTATCATGCCATGGTGCTGCGTAATAAATGTTTGCGCCAGCGCTAGCCCCAGGCCTGTGCCGCCTTCGCGACCAGAAACCAGGGGGTAAAAAATACGTTCTTTAATGCCTGCCGGGATGCCAGGGCCGTTATCAATAATTTCAAGATGGATACCAACGCGGTAGCGTTTCCTGGCCAGCGTAATCTGGCGTTCTGCACGTGTGCGGAAGGTGATGCTTGCACTTTCCGTCTGGCTTTGTTGCATGGCTTGTGCAGCGTTACGGGCGATATTCAGCACCGCCTGAATCAACTTTTCGCGGTCGCCTATCAGCTCAGGCAGGCTGGTATCGTAATCGCGAATGACGCGGATATGGTTGGGGGACTCCGCCAGCAATAAACTGCGTACGCGTTCCAATACTTCATGAATGTTGGTCGGCTCGTATTTAGGCACGCGATGGGGCGCCAGCAGCCTGTCCATCAAGCTGTGCAGGCGGTCAGCCTCTTTAATAATGACTTGCGTGTATTCTTTCAGGCTGGCTTGTGGCAGCTCGAATTCAAGCAATTGCGCTGCGCCGCGCAAACCACCCAAGGGGTTGCGGATTTCGTGTGCCAGATTGCGCAACAACTCTGAGTTGGCTTGCTGTTGAATCAGCATGCGCTCTTCGCGCGCAATGCGCAATTGCTGGTCCATTTGCACAAACTCCAGGATCAGCATGTCCTCTGGCGTTTGGTTGAACGTGGTTGAAATGGGTGTGACGGTACAAGTGACCGCCGTGGTGTGCCCGCGTTGTGTGGTCAGCGTGAACTCGTGTTCCCGAAAGGGACCTTGAGTTTGTATGGCATTGGTGACTGCCATTTGCAGAATCTCGCAATTCACGAATACATCGTGAATGTGCAGGCCGTGAATTTGGTTGGCGCTAAACGCGAACAGTATCTCTGCACTCGAGTTTGCATAGGTTACTTCCAGCTGGTTATTGAGCAGAATCACTGCTGTTGCAATGTGCTCTAAACCGCTAAACCCGTGGGGAGATTTTTGAACCATATCCTAAGCTTGTTAAAAAGAGTGAATCACGCCCTGTTTTAAAGCAAAAGCCAAGCCAATTCTAACTCAGGTGTCAAAAATGGTTTAAAGAATTCCCAAAATGGTGCGTTTACAGATTAAGTTCTTTGTTGAGTAGCTCGATGTTACGCTCATGGGCCTGAATTTCGGCTTCAATCACATGTAGTTTTTCATCGTATTTTGCGACGTTTCTAAAGGTTTTTCCATTGGCGCCTTTATAGACTTCGGGCGTATTTTGCGCCTCTTCGTAGAGCTGTTTTGCATGTTCAAGTGCTTGTTTTTCTTGCTCTAATTCACTCATGAGCAATTCGCGGCGTTTTTGGTCGCGCTGGTTTTGCGTCTGGTTATCCACTTTGGGGAAATTAGCCGGAGAGGGGGCTTTTGCGCTAGGTTTTTTTTCACGCGCAACGGGTGGTGGCTCCGCCGTTTTTGGGCCGCTAATGACCAATTCTGCTTTGCTGTGACCTTCTGGCTTGATATTGGTGTAAGTGGTCACACCATTGCTGTCCGTATACTTGTAGATATCCGCCAGGCAGCTGCTTGATGCCAGTACAAAAGCGAGAACGTAAAAAAGTCTTTTCATGGCAATAGTTTAGAGTAGATTGTTGAGGTTATCAACGTGTGTTTACTGCAAAAGGTTGACGATGCTGAGTGTGCATAAAAAAACAGGGCAGCCTAAGCTGCCCTGTTTTGGTGCGTCTCTTGCGATTAGCAGGAGTAGTACAAACCAAACTCAACAGGGTGTGGTGTTTGACGCAATTTGGTAACTTCTTCCATTTTTAATGCAATGTAAGAGTCAATCCAGTCATCAGTGAACACACCACCGCGTGTCAGGAACTCGCGGTCTTTGTCCAGGTACTCAAGCGCTTGCTCCAATGAAGAACACACGGTTGGAATCAATGCATCTTCTTCTGGTGGCAGATGGTACAAGTCTTTTGTCGCTGGTTCACCTGGGTGAATTTTGTTCTGAACGCCGTCCAGGCCAGCCATCAGCAAAGCTGAGAAAGCCAGGTATGGGTTGGCAATCGGGTCTGGGAAGCGAGCTTCAACACGACGTGCTTTGTCTGAATGCACAAATGGAATACGGATCGCAGCAGAACGGTTTTTAGCAGAGTAAGCCAGTTTTACCGGTGCTTCGTAATGTGGCACCAGGCGCTTGTATGAGTTAGTGCCTGGGTTAGTGATCGCGTTCAATGCGCGCGCGTGTTTGATGATGCCGCCGATGTAGTACAGGGCGAAATCGCTCAAACCAGCATAGCCGTTACCTGCAAACAGGTTTTTGCCATCTTTCCATACGGATTGATGCACGTGCATACCAGAACCGTTATCGCCAAACATTGGTTTAGGCATAAAGGTTGCAGTTTTACCGTAAGCGTGCGCGGTGTTGGTCACTACGTATTTCAGGATTTGTGTCCAGTCAGCACGTTGTACCAATGTTGCAAATTTAGTACCGATTTCACATTGACCAGCAGTCGCCACTTCGTGGTGATGCACTTCAACAGGCACGCCCAACTCTTCCAGTGTCATCACCATCGCAGAGCGGATGTCGTGCAATGAGTCGACTGGAGGCACTGGGAAGTAGCCGCCTTTAACGCCTGGACGGTGGCCTGTGTTGCCGCCTTCGAATTTTTCACCTGATGACCAGGCTGCTTCTTCGGAGTTGATCTTAACGAAGCTACCACCCATGGTGGCATCCCATTGTACGCTGTCAAAAATGAAGAACTCTGGCTCAGGACCGAAGTAGGCTGTGTCGCCCAGGCCGCTGGATTTCAGGTAGGCTTCAGCGCGTTTCGCCAAGCTACGTGGGTCGCGGTCGTAACCTTTACCATCTGTAGGGTCAACAACATCACAGGTTAAAACCAATGTTGGCTCGTCAAAAAACGGGTCAATGTATGCGGTGCTTGCATCAGGCATCAGTTGCATGTCAGAGGCTTGAATACCTTTCCATCCAGCGATGGAAGAGCCGTCAAATGCATGGCCTTCAGTAAATTTATCTTCGTCGAAGTGAGAAACTGGCACAGTCACGTGCTGCTCTTTACCTCTGGTATCGGTAAAACGGAAATCAACAAATTTGATGTCGTTTTCTGCAACCAATTTCATTACGTTTGCAACGGACATTACATTCTCCTCAATGATCAAGGTCTAAATTTTAAGTTGCACACGCAAAAAGCGGGGCATGTTGCGGATGTCCCGTAACGTGAGCAAGTGTCAAACAATGGATAGTTGGGATTCAGCCGGATGACCGAATCCCAGGAAATCTCAATGTGTAATATTAGCAGGAAGCATGCCACGCCAAAATAACCATTTTGCATGGTTAAGGGGTATCTTACATAAAATTATAAAAACATCATGCACCATTGATGTGCAATGCAACAAATTGAGCACCAAAATTGTGCATTGTGATTTTGACTTGCTTTCGCGGGTATACTCGCCGTTTTAGTCCTTGTGTGAATGAATGAAGGTGTGATTTGGAAAGCGTAGAAAATATCTTAACTCAGGCCCATGCCCGCGCCTCACAAACTGGCTTGTCATATGCGGGTGCGGTGACACCACAAGAGGCCTATGCATTGATTAGCCAGAATAGCGAAGCGGTGTTGGTCGATGTACGCTCACGCGCGGAGTTGGAGTTGGTCGGGCGCGTGCCGGTAGCGACCCATGTAGAGTGGGCGTTTTACCCTGGCATGGTGGCAAATGCCGAGTTTGCTGCACAATTGCAAGCGCAAGTGGATAAATCACGCACCGTGATTTTTATGTGTCGTACAGGCGGACGCAGTCATAATGCGGCGTTGTTGGCGCAGCAACTGGGCTATAGCAATGCTTATAATATGATTGAAGGCTTTGAAGGCGAGGCCAATGCGCTGAAGCAAAGAACCTTGATTAACGGCTGGAAGCATGCTGGCCTGCCGTGGACTAATTAACGCTGTATCAATCACTTTAGACAAATGAAGCTTTGCCGCGTATGACCGTTGAAAAGTATGCAGTGATTGGTCATCCAATCGAACATAGCAAATCGCCATTGATCCACCAGGCATTTGCACAGCAATTCAATAAATCGATTGTTTACGAGAAGGTGCTGGCGCCTTTGGATGGCTTTGCTGCAACGATTGCGCGCTTGCAAGCCGACGGTTATGTGGGCGCCAATGTGACGGTGCCATTTAAGTTTGAGGCTTTTGATGCCTGCCAGGATTTATCTGCGCGGGCGCAGGCGGCAGGTGCGGTGAATACTTTAAGCTTCAAAGCTTCGCAGTTGCTTGGTGACAATACGGACGGCTGCGGCCTGGTCAACGACATCCTCAAACATCAGCAAACGCGCCTGGCTGGCAAAACCATATTGTTGCTTGGTGCTGGTGGTGCTGCGCAAGGCGTGGTGTTGCCGTTGCTTGAACAGCAGCCATTACAACTGACAGTCGCCAATCGCAGCCTGGATAAAGCGCAGGCCATGGCGGATCGGTTTGCAGCAGACGCTGATCGTACAAAGGTCACATTGCAGGTGCAGACATTTGTCGACTTATCGCAAGGCTATGACGTGGTGATTAATGCGACTTCGGCCGGCTTAACCGATAGTGTGTTGCAAATTCCAGCAATGGTATTCCAACAAGATACGCTGGCCTACGACATGATGTATGGCAGAGACACACCATTTATGCAGCAGGCGCGGGCTGCAGGGGCGCGCGTGGCAGATGGCTTGGGCATGCTGGTAGAACAGGCGGCCGAAGCGTTTTATCTCTGGCATGGTTTGCGTCCAGACACTGCTTCTGTGATCCAGTCTTTCCGTCAGTCCTAGGTTTCTCACGATGAAACAAGCCATTAAACTGTTTTTTGGCCTCTTGCTGCTGTGGATTTGCCTGTATCAGGTATGGGTGCTATTACATGTGTTATGGTGGATTGAGCATAACCCGACGTCAACCGCATTTATGGAAGCACGCCTCGAAGTCATGCAGGAAAGTCACCCTGATGCAAAGTTGCAGCAGCAATGGGTGCCCTATGCAAAAATCAGCAACCACTTAAAGCGCGCTGTGATTGCAGCGGAAGATAGCAAGTTTGTCGACCACGAAGGATTTGACTGGGTGGGCATAGAAACTGCGTTCGAGAAAAACCTGAAAAAAGGCAAAATTGTGGCGGGTGGTTCCACCATCAGCCAGCAATTGGCTAAGAACTTGTTTTTATCCGGCCACCGGACGCCTTGGCGCAAAGCGCAAGAGGCCGTCATTACATTCATGCTGGAAAAGTTATTGACCAAGCGCCGTATTCTGGAAATTTACCTGAATGTGATTGAGTGGGGCGATGGCGTGTTTGGAGCCGAAGCGGCCGCGCGTCATTACTTTCATGGGAATGCCAGATCACTTGGGCCAGCAGAGGCTGCCAGGTTGGCGGCCATGATCCCGAATCCACGCTTTTATGATGTACATCGCAGTACGCGCTATTTGGGTCGGCACGCTGGCACCATACAGGCGCGCATGCGATTGGTGAAAATGCCCTGATTTTAAGGGCTTGTTTAAGCTATTAAACCCTCATACCGCCACATACAATGTTTTATATAAATATATGTATGTGGCTTTACCACATCTGTATTGGATGCACTGTCAAATGACAGCGCATCTCGGGGACCGGTTGCATGTTGACCTAGCCCTTGACAGCGAGATGTTTTAATAAGGGTATGAGGTAACGGCCAGTATAACTGGCCGTATTTTTTGCCAGTTCCTCAGGCGCGCCTACGCCAACTACCACACCGCCACCATCACCGCCCTCAGGCCCCATGTCAATCAGCCAGTCAGCCGTTTTAATCACATCCAGGTTGTGCTCAATAATTACCACCGTGTTGCCTGAGTCGCGCAGTCTGTGAATCACATCCAGCAATAATTGGATATCGGCAAAATGCAAACCTGTAGTTGGTTCATCCAGAATATACAGCGTGCGGCCAGTATCGCGCTTGCTCAGCTCCAGTGACAACTTGACCCGTTGCGCCTCACCACCCGACAGCGTAGTGGCCGATTGCCCCAGCGTAATATAGCCCAGGCCCACATCTAGCAGGGTTTTCAGTTTGCGTTCTATGACCGGTTGCGCATTAAAGAACTGGTGCGCCTGCTCCACGGTCATGGCCAGTACCTGGTGGATGTTTTTGCCTTTGAACTGAATTTCCAGTGTTTCGCGGTTATAGCGCTGGCCTTTGCACACATCGCACGGCACATACACGTCCGGCAAAAAGTGCATTTCTACGCGCAGTACACCATCGCCCTGGCACGCCTCGCAGCGACCACCTTTGACGTTGAATGAATAGCGGCCAGGGCCGTAACCACGCGCACGGCTTTCAGGCACGCTGGCAAACAAATCACGGATAGGGGTGAACAGGCCGGTATACGTGGCCGGATTGGAACGCGGGGTGCGGCCGATCGGGCTTTGGTCAACATCAACCACCTTGTCAAAGAACTCCAAGCCGTCAATGCTTTCATGCGGCGCAGCTTCGGTGGTGCTACCATACAAATGTGTTGCCACCACGCGATAGAGCGTGTCGTTGATCAGCGTGGATTTGCCACTACCGGAGACGCCGGTGACGCACGTGAGCAGTCCCACCGGGATTTCGACGCTGACATTTTTTAGGTTATTGCCGGTGGCATTGTTCAGTTTTATCCAACGCGCAGGGTCAGGTTGGGTGCGCGGCAATTTAAAGGTGATCTGTTTTTTACCGCTGATATATTGCCCGGTCAGCGAATTGGGATCCGCTTCAATTTCCGCTGGCGTGCCAAAAGAAACAATATTGCCGCCATGCTCACCAGCCCCAGGGCCAATGTCGACAACAAAGTCAGCCAGTTGAATCGCATCTTGATCATGTTCGACCACAATGACGCTATTGCCGATATCGCGCAGGCGCTTCAGGGTTTCCAGTAAGCGGTCGTTATCACGTTGGTGCAAACCAATCGAAGGTTCGTCCAGCACATACATCACGCCGGTCAGGCCGCTACCAATTTGTGAGGCCAGGCGGATACGCTGGGCTTCGCCACCAGACAAGGTTTCTGCCGAGCGCGACAGTGACAAATAATCCAGGCCGACATTGGTCAGGAATTTCAGGCGGTTTTCAATCTCTTTGACAATTTTGTCGGCAATCGCCAGTTTTTGGCCGCTGAGTTGCAGCGTTTCAAAAAAGTGCAGTGCCTGTTTCAGCGGCACTTCGCAAATCTGGTGGATGTTGCGGTCACCGACTTTGACGTGACGCGCTTCACGGCGCAAACGTGTGCCTGCACAATCGGGGCAGCTGGTCGCGTTGATATATTTGGCCAGTTCGTCACGTACTGCCGTTGAATCACTTTCGCGGTAGCGCCGTTGCAGGTTGTTGATAATGCCCTCAAAGGTGTGCGACTTGCTGAAAAACGTACCGCGTTCGTTGAGGTATTTAAAAGTGATTTGTTCGCGGCCAGAGCCAAACAGCAGAATTTGCTGGGTGTCTTCCGGCAGATTTTCAAACGGCGCTTCCAGGTCAAAGCTGTAATGCTGGCTTAAACTGGCAAGCATCTGGAAGTAAAACTGGTTGCGTTTGTCCCAGCCTTTAATGGCACCGCTGGCGAGGGACAAATGTGGAAAAGCCACTACGCGCTTGGGGTCAAAAAACGTGACTTGGCCGAGGCCGTCACATTTGGGGCAGGCACCCATGGGGTTGTTAAAGCTGAATAAACGTGGCTCTAGCTCGACCAGTGAGTAATCACATACCGGGCAGGAAAACTTGGCTGAAAACAGATGTTCTTTTTCATTATCCATTTCCAGGGCAATCGCTTTGCCATCGGCCAGTCTCAGGGCGGTTTCGAATGACTCAGCAATACGCTGTTTCATATCTTCGCGCACTTTGAGTCGATCCACTACCACGTCAACACTGTGTTTGGTCGTTTTGGCCAGTTGCGGCAAGCTGTCCATTTCGTAGACCTTGCCATCAATACGCAAACGTACAAAACCTTGTGCTTTGAGGGTATCGAATAGGTCCAGCTGCTCGCCTTTGCGGTTAGACACCACAGGCGCCAGAATCATCAATTTGGTGTCTTCGGGCAATTTGAGGATGCTGTCCACCATCTGGCTGACGGTTTGCGCTTCTAGCTTGATGCCATGATCCGGACATTCCGGGTCACCGGCACGTGCATAGAGCAAACGCAGGTAGTCATGAATTTCAGTCACGGTGCCCACGGTAGAGCGCGGGTTGTGCGAGGTGGATTTTTGCTCGATGGAAATCGCCGGCGATAAGCCTTCGATCAGGTCGACATCGGGTTTGTCCATGCGTGCCAGAAACTGGCGGGCATAGGCCGATAAACTTTCGACATAGCGGCGCTGCCCTTCTGCGTAGAGCGTATCAAAGGCCAGTGAAGATTTTCCGGAGCCGGAGAGGCCGGTCACCACCACCAGTTGGTTGCGCGGAATATCCAGATTGATGTTCTTCAGATTATGGGTGCGCGCCCCGCGAATTTTGATAAATTCCATGATACTTTCACGAACAGACAGCCAACCTGATAATATACGCAATTATTCAAAATTAAGCCAAGTTTTCTTACAGATTCATGCAGTTCTCCGAAAAAATGACCCGAATAGAAACGCGTGCCACTGCGGCCTTGGCGTCTATCTACGGGCTGCGTATGTTGGGCATGTTTTTGATCCTGCCTATTTTTGCGATTTATGCTGAAACTTTGCAGGGCGGGGATAACCACGCACTCATCGGCCTGGCACTTGGCGCCTATGGCTTTATGCAGGTGATTTTCCAGTTACCGTTTGGCATGGCATCTGACCGTTTTGGCCGCAAAAAACTGATTTACCTGGGCTTGATCATGTTTGCGGTGGGCAGTGTGTTTGCCGCCACCGCGCAAGATATTTACATGGTGATTGTCGGCCGTGCGATTCAGGGCGCGGGCGCTATTTCTGCCGTGGTCACAGCGCTGGTGGCAGACTCCACACGTGAAGAACACCGCACACAGGCCATGGCCATGATAGGTGCCACCATCGGCGTCACCTTTGCCGTGTCGCTGGTGGCGGGGCCGATTTTAAACCAATGGATAGGGGTGTCAGGCATTTTCTGGTTAACCGCCGTGTTATCTATTTTAGCCATTGCCGTGGTGAAATTTGCTGTGCCAGAGCCTTTGCATGCGCACTTTCACTCCGATGCGCAAGCCGCACCGGCCAAGATTCGTGAAGTGCTGCGTGACACCCAATTATTGCGCCTGAACTTTGGCACTTTTTGCCTGCATGGCGCACAAATGGCCATGTTTATGGTGGTGCCGTTTGCCATTAAGCACAGCACGGGCATGAATGAAAATACGCACTGGAAAATCTACCTGCCGGTGTTGGTGCTGTCATTTATCCTCATGGTGCCTGCCATTATTTATGCCGAGAAAAAAGCCAAACTGAAACCGGTGTTTATCAGTGCAGTCGGCCTCATGTTGCTGACGCAAATCGCCTTTATGTTCAGCCTGAATAGCTTATGGGGCATTGTGGCGACGCTGTTCTCATACTTTGTTGCGTTTAATGTGCTCGAAGCTTCTTTGCCGTCGCTGATCTCAAAAATGGCCCCCGTAGCCTCTAAAGGCACCGCGATGGGCATCCACAATACCGCGCAATCATTTGGCATGTTTTTGGGCGCAGCGCTGGGTGGCTGGTTATCACACAGCTATGGCAGCCCCACCGTATTTGTCTTCTGTGCCGCCTTGATGCTGATCTGGTTTGGTCTGGCGCTTGGCATGCAGGCACCACCCAGTGTCAAAACAAAAATGTTTCATATACAAGGGTATAATGACGAACAAGCCGCCATCCTGGTGCAGGATATCCGTGCCATGGAAGGCGTGTATGAAGTGGTCGCCATTCCTTCAGAAACCATGCTCATGGTAAAATTGGAAAATCAGCGCAGCAAAGAATTTCAGGCGGCATTGTCGCAAGCAATCATGAATAGAATAGGGGAGTAGTGACACCATGGCATCAGTCAATAAAGTGATTTTGATGGGTAATCTGGGGCGTGACCCGGAAGTGCGCTATATGCCAAACGGCGAAGCCGTGGCTAACTTCAGCATCGCCACCACCGAAAACTGGAAAGACAAATCCGGCGTACGCCAGGAAAAAACTGAATGGCATAACATTGTCATGTATCGCCGTTTAGCCGAAATCGCCGGTGAATACCTGAAAAAAGGCCGCCCGGTATATGTCGAAGGCCGTTTGCAAACCCGCAAATGGGAAAAAGATGGCGTCACCCGTTACAGCACCGAGATTGTGGCTGACCAGATGCAAATGCTGGGTACTGGCCGCGAAGGTGGCAGCGCGCCTTATGAAGGCGGCGATATGGAACAGGGCGGTGGCGGCATGGACGATTACAACCAGGCACCTGCGCGTCAGCCAGCCATGGGTGGCGGTAATAATGCGGGCGGTGGTAACCGTAATGCATTCCAGCCTGCACCAGCGAGCAAGCCAGCCGGTAATTTTGACGATTTTGACGACGATATTCCATTCTAGAGTCGAACGTTATATATCAAAAAGCCCCATTAATTTAATGGGGCTTTTTAGTTTAGGCGTTTTTCTTTGTCACATTCAAACACTTGGCGATGACCAGAGCATTAGAGTGACAGCATGATGATTTAGTATAAGAATAATGCTGAGGTCCAGATTCTGGATTGATCGCGTTGTCTAGCTGTAATAAAAAGCGGGTGTTCACGATGGGTTGCCAAGTGCAGCGATGGCAAATCAATCTTTCCAGAGACCTCGCGTGGTAACGCCTGATCAGTGATACGCTCAATCGATACTTTTAATTCTGCGCCGGGTAACTCCTTTGCGATGGTTTGATTGTTGAGCAAGGTATCTCCATCCAGCTCCAAAACGACGGTTGGCGCGTGGACATAAGGCTGAGGTTCTAATGGGTCGCCAACCTTGATATAACTATCAATGCGTGACTTCAGCGTAATCTTGCAACCCCTTAAGGTTGAAACCTGCAGCTCTATGCTGTCGCTGTCGCCGTTGGTATCCGTATGAAATCCAAGCGTGGTTGCATTTTCGCGCCAGCAAACTTGCTCTGGATGATCGAGCCCAAATGCGGTGAAGTCATTGATCAACGCGCCGGTGATTTGAATCTCTCCAGTCCAATAGGCACCGCGGTAACGATCCTTGATTCTGGCACCGCCCAGTCTGATACGGATACGATTGTTTGCAAGGCCCAACTCTTCATGCAAATTGCGCATCCAGATAACTTGGTCGCCGTCATACAGGCTAATTTCCTCCCACCCTTGGTCACCAAGTAATTGATATTGGAGTGGGATAGTCTCATCCAATGGGTAAGCATCTCCCATGAGGTGTGCACCCTGGCTCAAGCTGGCAAAACTACGTTCGCCAGTCGTGGCAAAGGTATGTCTTGCACGCAAGGCTTTGGCTACGCCTTCGCGGTCAAATTGCTTGGCTAGTACGCCTGTGAGGCCGCCTCGTGAACCAAAAACCGCTGTTGCAGGCACCCCACCACCGCAACGTCCCTGGTGTTCATCGCTGTTGGCGGCAGCACCCACACGGTAGCCGCGTTGAAGTGCTTCTGCGTAAATCCAGTGAAACTGCCCCCAGGCCGAACTTACTTCTATCAATCGTTCCAGTTCAGGATGGTGCCAGTCGAGGTTGCATCGCCGACCACCTACATGGGGCATCATCAGATGGCCTTCGGGGTCATGCGCATAAGCGGCATACAAATCATCTACTGGCCAGGCACCTGGTTTGAGTGTGCCATGTGTAAACTCATTCCATTCGAATGAGCGCACCAGGCGGCCATGATGATCAAAAGGGAAGAGTGGTTTGCTATCGCGTAAAAATACGATATTGCGGTCTCCACCGGCGCAGGAGTTACCGCACCATTCAGTGCCAGGATAGCAAACGAATTTACCGGGTTCATTGAGACTATGGATGAGTTCAACGGCCTTGTCCCAGCGCTGTTCAGTGATATTGAAATCATTGGCGGTGTACCCCAATACATCTAACCCAGCCACGTCGCGACCATAGCTAAGGTTGTACAAGGTGTCATTGGTGCCTACTGTATCATCCGAGTGTACGTGCAAGTCTGCATACAATGGGCGCAAGGTGCCTGCTTCAGCTGAAATATTGACATAGGCTTTGGCTGGTGTTGCTGGTGAATCTTGCACTTGTGCGACTATTGTCCATTCACCTTGCTGATTCAGTTTGATATTGCTGTGACGCACAATTGCCCACCCTTGCGCTGCCAAGGTAAATGGAAGGTCCTGTACTGCATCATTTGGCCCATGAAGCTTCAAAAGGCCTGTGAGCGGTAAGTTGCGGCAAGTATTGCCCCAGGCATCATCAGCACGTACGATAATATCGAAAGGCTCTTCGCGGTTCACCAGGCGTGGCGTTACAACTTGCAGCGTGGATGGCTCGCCGGGGACAATGTCGAGTAATACATCTCCTGGTACTTCGGCAAATTTTGAGCTGCCTAGCGGGTCAATAAAGAGCCTGAATTGGAAGTCTTTTTCAACAAAGCTTTGAACACGTGTGCCAGGCCCCCCCTGGCGACGATCACCCAATCGAATGATGATGCGGTCGCCGGGATTTAAATAGCCATCGACAATATCGACGATGACCGTTTTCTGGAAGGGTCTTTCATGTCCCTTCTGGTCAAACCTCACCTTCAGGCTTTGCACGGTGGCAGGGCTTTGTCCCGCTACTAATTCTCCTGCATGATATTCAGCTGAAATGTAATTTGCACCCGCTGGGTCACTGGTTTGAAACAATGCCCAATCAGAGTAAAACTTGAAAGCGAGTTTAAGCCAGGCGCCATCTGCCAAGCCAGAGGCACCGACTTCATAAATCAGTATCAATTCGGTCCATTCACCTGCAATAATTTCACGGCGGTTAGCCGTGATGCTACCAAGGAATGGTTTACTTTTATTGCGCTCATAGAGTCCTTGTGGCGCAATATAATGCCCTGCTTCATTTTTAGGATCAAAAGTTTTCATACCCTGTCTCTTTAGTTAACACGCCAGGTTTGGTAGTGTTTTTCCAAGCGTTTGAATACAAACGTTTCCATCAGCCACGCAATCAGCCCAATGATGACAATGCCTAGTAAAACCTGGCTGCTATTGCCAATCTGGCCGCCCATGGAAACCATCCAGCCTATGCCTTTGGACGCCCCTATCATTTCAGCCGCAACCAAGGCACGCCATGCCTGGCTGAAGCCGATGCGGAGTGCTGCCGTGACGAAAGGCAAAGAGGCGGGCACATATACATGCAAGATGATTTGTGTGGTGCTGGCTCCCAACGTGCGCGCAGCGCGTACTTCGCCACCACGTATGCTTTGTATGCCTTCCTGTATGGTGATGGCCATGGGGAAGACTGCAGCGATGAAAATCACCATCACGATGGACCAGTACCCCAAACCAAAAATGATCATGGTTAATGGCGCCCAGGCCACAGGTGGAATGGCCATAAACAGGCTATTCAGCGGCGATATAAAATCACGGAACCGGTTGGATAGCCCGGCTAATGCGCCAAGCAGGATTGCTATGACGGTTGCCAGAGCAAAGCCGCCGAGCTCTTCATACACACTGGCTTCTAAATGCCGCCAAAGACTGCCATCATTGATCCAGCGTAGAGCTTCTCTGGCCACATCCCATGGTTGCGGCAAGATGTACGAAGGATAAAAGCTGGCGATGATGCTCCAGGCGATGAGCAGGAAAGGTAATGACAGCCAGCCCCAATTAAAATCTGATTTAAGTGACATTGTGAATTACTTCAAAGACTGCTCAGCTTTTTGCAGAAACGTGGTGTCTACGACCTGCTCCACTTTCAGCGGTTTATTAATGAAGCCCAGTGATAATGAGTAATCCATTAAGCGTTGAATAAACAGCAAGTCTTTTGTATCCAGGCGGGCTGACCAACCCATGCGTTTACGGGCCTCTTGCACAATATCTTCTGGCTTGACGGTCTTGCCGTTTACACCTGACGTGTTTTCAAGTTTGAATTCCTGAGCAATGATTTGATTCGACTCTTCTGGATGCGACTGCAAAAATGCGATTGCTTTTAAGTGTGCCCGCAGTAACTTAGTCACGTCTTCGGGGCGGTTTTTCAGCGTGCTGGGTAAAGAGATCACCACATACCAGGGATATTGCGGCAATTCTTTATTCACATCCAACACCAGCTTGCTTGAGCCGCGCAATAATGACTGGCTCACAAACGGTTCCCATGAGAAGGCTGCGTCTACTTCATTATGCTCAAGTGCAGCGTTCATATTGGCGGCTGGTATGTTGATAATGGACACATCCTGTTCAGGATCCAGCTTGGCTTTTTCTTTCAAGACGTAGCCACGCAGAAGTACATCCATGCCGCTGCCCTTCGCAACACCAGCCAGTTTTTTTCCACGTAGGTCACTCACCGTATTGATGGGGCTTTTCGCGTTGGCAATGATTGCCGCTTGCCCATAATTAACTTGTGCCAGAATCTTGCTTTCCAGCCCGCGTGAAAACCAGTGATAGACAGGGGGTGAGCCCACATAAGCGATATCCAAGTCGCCAGCAGCCACGGCCTGTTGCAGCAAGGGGCCATCATTAAAAGATTTGATATCTACATTGAGCCCTTCGGCAGCATAAAATCCCTTCTTATCCGCAATGACGGCTGGTGCGTTTGCCATGGCATACACCCAGCCGATACGCAGTGGTTTATCTTCCGCGAACGCAGCAACAGTCGATACACCCAGAACGGCGAGCATGATGAAAGATGTAGTGATGAGTTTTTGGATCATTTTTGATACTTTCTGGTTATGCGTTGATATTGGAAACACTTAAGTTTGTATGGATGACATCCGCTATCGTGCCCATCAATGTCGTCCGGTGCTCTATAAAGCTTGGCAGTTTGCGTGTGTGGATGCTGGTTCTTGGGCGGGGAATATCAATCGCCTGTTCGCTATGGATTCCTTGCGGCGCAATGCCGAGTACCACCACGCGATCCGCCAGAAAGATGGCTTCATCAATATCATGGGTAATGAATAGTACGGTTTGCCCTAGTTCAGACCACAAGCGCAAGGTCTCTTCATTGAGGTGGCTGCGTGTGATGGCATCCAGTGCGGCGAAAGGCTCATCCATCAATAGCAACGCTGGTTCCAGAGCCAGTGCACGTGCCAGAGAAACCCGTTGCTGCATCCCGCCTGAAAGCTGGTAAGGCAGTTTGCCTGCTGACTTGTCTAATCCAACCAGTGAGAGGTAGTGCATCGCCTTCTCGGTCTGCTCTTTCTGGCCAAGTTGATTTTGCATTCTGAGCCCGAAGCGTACGTTCTCAAGTGCCGTCAACCAGGGGAACAGCTGTGGAGATTGAAAAACATAGCCGAGTTCTGGCATTTCTGGGCGAACAGGTTGATGGTTGATGCTGATGGTGCCTGATGTCGGTTGCTGGAAGCCTGAAAGCAGGTTTAGAAGCGTGGTTTTGCCACAACCGGAGGGGCCAAGCAATGAGACAAACTCACCGGGTTGAGCATGTAGCGAAAATGCATTAAATACCGCATGCCCGTTTGGATAGGAAAAACTGATATTATCAATTGATAATGATGCGGCGCGCCTTTGCGGTGGTGCTGGTTGCACAGCCGATAAATTATTTTGAGTTGCCATGAGCGATCAACTATGTAAAATTTGCACGAATAATACAAGTTAATACAAGTTGGCACAAAGAATAAAAAAATATATTCTTATAACTTATTTATCTATCGCTTTTATCTACCGTTGCGATCACCCAATAGCAGGCATGCGTTTGATAAGCGTCATTCATGCACACTGAGATGGACTTAACCTTGAAACAGACACCCTTCACTCTTGTTCGTGAAAATCCAACCTCTTTGTATTTGCAGATTTCATCATTGCTACGCGAAGAAATCAGCAGTGGTTTGTATGAACCTTCTGGAAAGTTACCCTCTGAAGCGGAGTTAGTCAGGCGATTTGAGGTCAGTCGAATTACGGTCAGGCTTGCTTTGGATCAACTGGTTGAAGAGAAAATCGTTGAACGCAAGCAAGGCAAAGGCACTTACGTTTCTAACAAGCAATTACGTCATGGGTTGGATACACTGCGTAGCTTTTATGAGTCGCTGGTGATTCAGGGCCTTAAACCTGAAATGCGGCTGCTTTCACGTCAGCTTGCCGATATCCCAGAAGCCATCAGCAATGTGTTTGGCGCAGGCATGAATAAAGGCCTGCGGATTGAACGCTTGCATCTTGTCGATGGTCAGCCGATCGCTTTGGGAACCAGCTATTTGCTTGCAGAGGTGAGTGCTATCAGTTGGGAGTCGATTGAGCAGCAACCGAGCTATAAGGCCATTGAGGCGATTACCGGTCTGCAAGTTGCCAGAGCTGATTTAGCGATTACAGCGCAATTGGCGGACGAAAAATATGCCCGGCTCTTAGAGATAAGCATAGGCATGCCATTGTTAGTGATGAAAAGAGTGTCTTATTTATCTAATGGCATCTGCTGTGATCATTCACTGTTTCATATACGCCCGGAACATTATGAGTTTGTGTTGAGTAGTTATTTCAAACAGATCGGGTCCGGGCAGTAATATTCTGCATGCTTGTTTAAGTGCTGGCGCCCGTCCCGGAAACCAAGGCGAGTTGGTGGCCGAGCTTATGCTTCTTGGTCGCTAGGTACTCTGCATTATGGGGATGGCTAGGGATTTCCAGTGGGACGATTGTTTCCACAATGATGCCATCGGCAGCGAGCGACTGTGATTTGTCCGGGTTATTGCTCAGTAAGCGTATGGATGCCACCTGCAAATGCTGCAACATGGCCGCTGCTATATCGTATTCGCGCTGGTCTACTGGTAAATTCAAGGCAAGATTGGCTTCCACGGTGTCCAACCCTTGTTCTTGCAGTGCATACGCGCGGATTTTATTGGCGAGCCCGATGCCGCGCCCTTCATGCCCGCGTAAATACAAAATCACCCCTCGTCCTTGCTGCTGTATCAGGCGCTGTGCCTGCTTGAATTGCTCGCCGCAATCGCAGCGTTGCGAGCCGAATACGTCGCCGGTCAGGCACTCGGAGTGCAAGCGTGTGAGTACGCTGGTGTGGCCTGCCACATCACCGAGCACCAGCGCAATATGCTCAATGCCAGTTCTGTTATCCTCAAAGGCATGCAAGCGGTATGTGCCGTATTCAGTGGGCAGGTTGGCGCTGGCTTTGGGCGTGATCAGCGCCTGCAAAGAAGTGACAGCAGGCTTGAGCGCAAGATTACTTGAGGGCATTGATTGCTCCCATTTTAATCAACTTGGCGCGCAACACATTTCGGCTTAGGCCAAGCAACTTGGCGGTTTGCACCTGGTTATGATGGCAGTGGTGGTAAGCGGCGCGCACCAGGGCATCTTCAAAGTAATCGTAAAGCTGGGCTTTGCCAGATTCAAACAATTGCTGCAAGGCTTCCTCCAGTAAGTCGGGTGCATGACTGCCGACCTGTGGCGTGTGCTCCTGCTTCGGTCTGTGCAGCGATATGGAGGATAAATGTAAGTCTTCACTACGCACCAGGTTGTTGCGGCAAATCAGCAGCGAGTGGTGAATCACGTTCTCCAGTTCGCGGATATTGCCAGGCCAGCTGTGTTGCACCAGTTTCTGTTTGGCCGAGTCATCCAGGCGGATCTCTGCGTAACCCAGGCGGCGTGTATATTCGCTGACAAAATACTCCGCCAGCGGCAAGATGTCCCCCGGCCGGTTTCTTAAGGTAGGCAATTCCAGGTGGGCGACACGCAGGCGGTAAAACAGGTCTTCGCGGAAATTGCCAGCCTGTACGGCTTCTTCCAGGCGGACATTGGTGGCGGCGACCAGGCGGACGTCAATTGGCGTTGACTTTCTGGCACCCAGGCGCACTACCTCGCGCTCTTGTAACACGCGCAGCAGTTTGACCTGGATGCTCAGGGGCAAGTCGCCGATTTCATCTAAAAACAGCGTACCGCCGTTGGCGGCTTCAAACCAGCCGGCCTTGGCGACAAATGCACCGGTAAAAGCGCCTTTTTCATGCCCAAATAATTCGCTTTCGACCAGGGTGTCAGAAAAGGCGCCGCAGTTGACGGCGACAAAGGGTTTGCCTTTGCGCTTGCTTAAGGCATGCACATGGCGTGCAATGAGTTCTTTGCCGGTGCCGGTTTCGCCGATGATGAGTACATTCGCATCGCTGGGCGCAATTTGCTGGATGCGACTGAGCAAAGCAATGGATTTAGGGTCCTCAAACACTTGTGCGGTGGCACGAATAGACGTGGTGAGCGCGCGGGAGTTGGGCAGCGTGAGTAGTTTCTTCTCATTCTCGCCGTAGTCCAATTCACTCGCCTGATCCAGATTCTCGATAAATTTGTCCATAATATTCATGAGTAAAATGTAGGGTTAGGGAAGCTACCAGTCAGCGCCCATTCACCCAGCTCCTTAATTTTGTAATCTAGTGGATCGTGCAGCGTATGCGTTCTCAAATTGCGCCAGTGCCGGTCCAGCCGCAGTCCGGCATGCGTCGCGCGGGAGCCTGCCACTTCAAACATCCGGCTGGTGATATCCAGCCCGGTGCGGGTTGCCAGGACCTTGGCGGCACTGATACTGGTCGCCAGCAAGCCACGATCTTCCTCGGTGAGTGCCAGGCCCTTGGCCCAGGCGATATCGAGTTTTTCTGCCGCCTGGTTAGTCAGTGCACGCGTTGCTTCCAGGCCGACCCAAAATTCGCCGTAATGGGCGAGGATGTACGGGTCCTGGCTGGTGATATCAACATTGGCATTTTTCCACGGCCGGGCTTCGCGCAAGGTGTAGTGTTGCGCGTCGTTAAAAGCGCCTTCGGCAATACCGAGGTAGATATTGGTCAATATGAGTTGCGCGATCAGCGGCCGCAAGCAGGCAAACGGGTTGCTGAGTGGCCCGGGCTCGGTGAGTAGCTCGTTTTCTTCCACCCTGACTTTTTCAAAGTTCACGCTGCCGCTGTCGGTTTGGCGTTGGCCAATATTGTCCCAGTCATCGAGGATGGTCACGCCGGTACGCAGGGTTGGGATGGCGGCAATCACCAACTGGCCATCCGTCTTTTTAATGGCAGAAGCAATCAGCATCTCGGAGTCCATCGCGCCCGAGCAAAAGCTTTTTTTGCCTGAGAATTCATGCCAATGGTCATAACTTTTGCACAGCGTACGTTCATCCAGCGGATTGAGCGCATTGCCCCAAAACCAGTTGGATTGCGCGGTTTGCTCGTACCAGCGCTCCCATTGGTCGGGCCGGGAGAAGAGTCGTACGGTTGCCAGCATCAGATGTTGAAAGCCATAGACATGCGCAATCGAGCTGTCTACTTTGGCAAACTCTCTGACCACTTGCAGCGTCTCCTGCCAGTTGGCGCCGTAGCCGCCGTACTGGCGTGGGATGATCAATGACAGCAGACCGCTGTTGCGGATCGCATCCCGTTCCAGTTTTGGCGTACCGCCCTGATGATCCCGTTCCACGGCTGTCAGCGAAAACGATTCAGCCAGTTGCTTGGCCACTGCCAATGCATGCTGGCCTTCATTGAGGCGTGCCGTTGGCGGAATTGCAAAAGTATTTATATTCAAAAGTAATATCCATCTGGTTGCATATGCTTAATAGTTCAGCATGATTTGTGCCAACTCCGGCAGGGGCCGTGAATCACTACTGCTATGGCATCAATTGCCGGATAAGTATAAAAATAATTCTTATAAATCATATGGTTGAGGAAATGTTGAATGGTTTTCCGGCCGCATCGTTTTTTGCCGGACAGCGATCTCCGTCACCCTGTTGCTGAATAATCAGCACACATGCTGCTGATACAGCAGCACCCGCAGAAAATATGCTGATTATTCAGCAACAGCGTTCGGTGTCTTTGTAAGTGACTGAATTTAATGATTTTTATTTGTGGCATGCTCTTTGCACTAGGCTTTCCATGTATGCAGCATGAATAGAAGGAAACACACAACATGGAAATATTCTGGTTTTTACCCACGCACGGTGACCAGCGTTATCTTGGCACCAGCACAGGTGCCAGACCGGCAACACTCTCTTATTTAAAGCAGATTGCACAGGCGGCAGACCGCCTGGGTTACGGCGGGGTGCTGGTGCCCTCCGGGCGCTCTTGCGAGGATGCCTGGGTGATTTCCTCGGCTTTGATCAATGAAACCAAACAGCTCAAATTTTTGGTCGCAACGCGGCCCGGGTTTATTTCACCGGTGGTGTCTGCGCGCATGGCATCGACGCTGGATCGCATTTCCGGCGGGCGTTTGCTGATTAATGTGGTGGCGGGCGGTGACCCGGTAGAGCAGCAGGCGGAAGGCAGCTTCCTGGATCATGATGCCCGCTATGCCGAGGCAGAAGAGTTCCTGTCTATCTGGCGTTCGGTATTGACCGAAGAAGCCGTCAATTATGAAGGTGAATATTTACGCGTCAAAGATGCGAGTTTACCGACCGGCAGCCTGCAAAAGCCTTATCCGCCGCTGTTTATTGGCGGGGCCTCTGAGGCGGCGATCCAGCTCAGTAGCAAGCATATTGATGTGCATTTGACCTGGGGCGAGCCGCCAGCAGCTGTGGCCGAAAAAATCAGGGTCATTCGTGCGGCAGCTGCAGCACAAGGCCGTAGCATCCGTTTCGGCATCCGCTTGCATGTGATTGTGCGCGAGACCAGCGAACAAGCTTGGCAAGCGGCCGACGAACTGATTTCACACGTGACCGATGACACCATTGCTGCGGCACAGGCCGCTGTCGCTAATTTTGATTCGGTAGCGCAAAAACGGATGACCGAATTACACCATGGCCGGCGTGACAAACTCGAGGTCTCACCCAACTTGTGGGCCGGAGTGGGGCTGGTGCGCGGCGGGGCGGGCACTGCGCTGGTGGGTAATCCACAAGAGGTGGCTGACAGGATTAAAGAATATCAGGCACTGGGCATTGATTATTTTATTTTCTCTGGCTATCCGCACCTGGAGGAGTCTTATCGCGTGGCTGAATTGCTGTTTCCCTTATTGCCTGTTCACCAGCAGGCCAGCGCCGAAGTCAGTATCAATACCAATATGACGGGGCCGTTTGGTGCGGCCAAACCGGTCAAGCATGCGGCATAGGAGGGATGATGACTCTGGCACTGAATTCACGCCTGGACGACGTTGAGGCATCACATGGCATTGTGTTTGGCGGCACGCCACGCGAGCGGGCCAAACAGCTTTGCGACTATCTGGCAGAAACCGCGATTGAGCGCGATGCCGCAGGCGGTACACCGTATGAACAGCGTCAGGCGGTGCGGGATAGCGGACTGTTGAAGTTGCTGATACCGAAAACCTATGGTGGCCTAGGTGGCAGCTGGCAGGAAATCTACAGCATTATTCGCCAGATCGCGCGCGTGGATAGCTCGATCGCACAGGTATTCGCTTTCCAGTTTTTGATGCTGACCTCGATTCGCCTATACGGTAGTGAGGTGCAATGGCAGCACTATTTCAAGCTGACTGCCGCGCAAAACCTGTGGTGGGGCAATGCCCTGAATCCTCTGGATAACCGCACCGTGGCACGCAAAGGAGTGGCTGGCTATGTGTTTACCGGGCAAAAGAGTTTTTGCTCCGGCTCTATGGATTCTGACTACCTGATTGTGTCTGCCATTGAAGAAGGCACAGGCAAGTTTCTGGTGGCTGCGGTGCCGACTGATCGTAGCGGCATCCAGCTCAATGGTGATTGGGACAATATCGGCCAACGGCAGACAGACAGTGGCAGCGCTGAATTTAACCAGCTACGGGTGGAAGACAGCGAATTGCTGATGAACCCTGGCCCGTTGAGCTCGCCATTTGCCAGTCTGCGTTCATTAGTGGCGCAGCTGATTTTTACCAATATCTATCTCGGCATTGCCGAAGGTGCGCTGGCAGAAGGTGCGAAATATACGCGTAGTAGCAGCCGGGTCTGGTCCGGCTCTCTGGCGCAGACCATACAAGAAGACCCGTTTACCTTGCTGCATTACGGAGAGTTCTGGGCCAGCTTGCATGCGTCGGCCGTGCTGGCAGATCATGCCGCCAGTTTGCTTGATCATGCCTGGCAGCAAACCTTGGGCCTGGATGAGTTGACCCGTGGCGAACTGGCGCTGGCAGTGTTCTCGGCCAAGGTCAACGCAACGCGTGCCGGGTTGGATGTCACTACGCGCGTGTTTGAAGTGGCTGGCGCCCGTGCCACCACCGCCAAGCTGCGTATGGACCGCTTCTGGCGCAATTTGCGCGTGTATACCCTACATGACCCGGTGGACTACAAACTCAAGGATTTGGGCGATTGGGCACTTAACGGTCAGTACCCCACACCGAGTTTCTACGCCTAACGCATACTAAAGAAAGTTTATGAAACAAAAAATTATCGATCTACGCAACCGTCCTGCGTTTCTGCATGACTTTTTTGGCGCTACGCCCAACACCCCTGCTTATGACACTGCTAAATGGCTCAACCAGCGTGTGGGTTCGCTTGAACCCGAGCATTTTCGTCGCTCATATACGGTAGAGGGCTATTTGCAGGAGATCGACCAGGCCGGGATTGATATTGCCGTGGTGGTGGGGCGTGAGACGCCGGACCTGACCATCGGCGACCAGCAGATTGCCGACCTGGTCAAACACAGTCCTAAACTGGTGGGCCTGGGTTCGGTGGATATTGAAAGCCGTGGCGTAGACAGTGCTTTGGCCGCGATTGAAAAAGCCGTCAGCCATTACGGCTTCAAGGCCATTAATATCGAACCTGGCTTTGGCAAACCAGCACGCCAGGTCGACGACCCCATTTTTGACCCGGTGTACGAGGCTTGCGAGCAGCATGGCGTACCCGTGTGCGTGATGTCCGGCCCCACCACGCCAGACCTGGACTACGCGCACCCGAATGCGGTGGCCAGGCTGGCCAGAAAATATCCCAACCTCAACATTATTTGTTTCCACGGTTATTACCCGTATGTGAATGAAATTGTCGGTGCGGCGTTCCGTTATCCAAACCTGTACCTGGTGCCCGATATGTATATTTTTCAGCCTGGCGCCGAGTTGTATGTACAGGCGGCGAACCAGTTTCTGGGGGATCAGCTACTGTTCGGCACCTCTTATCCTTTCAGGCAGATGAAGCAAACCATAGACGACTTTGCCGCCTTGGGCTTTAAAGATGCGGTGCTGGAAAAAGTGTTTTATCAGAATGCTGCGCGCTTGTTAAAGCTCAGCGTATAAGTATGCAGGCAGGAATAACTATGCAACCTCCGTTACCACCATTTGATGCCGTCGCCGATGCGGTAGAAGCCATTGCCAATGGTGAGTTTGTCATCGTCGTCGATGACACCGATCGTGAAAATGAAGGTGATCTGATTATTGCCGCCGAAAAAATCACTACCGAGCAAATGGCTTTTTTAGTGAAATATAGCAGCGGCTTGGTGTGTGTGGCCATGCAAGAGCAGCGCTTGCAGGCACTGGATTTACCGCAGATGGTGACGCATAACGCCGACCCATTCAGGACAGCGTTTACCGTCAGTGTCGATTACAAATATGGCACGACCAGTGGTATTTCCGCCGCTGACCGTGCACTGACTTTGCGGGCATTGGCAGACCCGTCCAGCCAGGCCAGCGACTTTCATCGGCCTGGGCATATTTTCCCATTACGTGCTCGCTTGGGTGGCGTGCTGGAGCGGCCAGGTCATACCGAAGCTGCGCATGACCTGGCCGCGATGGCCGGTTTGCAACCGGTGGGTGTGCTGTGCGAAATCGTCAATGACGATGGCAGCATGGCCAGGCGACCAGACTTGCTGTGCTTTGCCAAACAGCACGGCTTAAAGATGATTACGATTGCCGATATGATTGCTTACCGCGAGCGACAATTACAGGTGACCTATCCACGCCAGCCTGTGCGCCCTGTTCGGCAACAAAGCACATTTCTCGATGCAGCCATGGTGTATAGCGGTTAAATCAACGATTGATCAACACAACAAAGCCCTCATGCGAGGGCTTTGTTGTTACTGCAGCTAGTTTAAGTCTATGCTTAAATCCACGGATGACGCGGCGGTTTGACCTGGTTCAGGCTGTAATTGCCCACCGCATGATATTTCCAGCGTACCGGGTCATGTAGGGTATGTGTACGTGCATTGCGCCAGTGGCGGTCCAGGTTGTATTCACCCAGCGTAGAACGTGTACCGGCCAGTTCAAACAGTTTGCTACCTGCCAGCAGCGCGGTTTCGGTACTCAATACCTTGGCTTCTGCCACGGCAATGGAGGCTTCTGCCACGGTGTCTTCGTTCGGGTTGCGCTGGGCTTCGTCTATGTACTCGCCGGCGCGTGCCAATAAGGCTTCGGTGGCATGCAAGCGAATCTGCAAATCGCCAATATCTTTAATGGTATGTGGATCTTCGTAACCATGTTCCAGATCGGTATCAATCCATGGGCGGGTATGGTTACGGACAAAATGCAGCGTATCCTTGAACGCGGCTCGGGCAATGCCGGTATCTACCGCGGCCTGGATAATCTGCGCCACCGGGCCCATGGCTGTCGGGCGGTCAAACGCCAAATGGTGTGGCAACACATACTCGCTGGGCACAAAGATATTTTCCAGCAGGGTGGTGCCGCTGGCCGTCGTGCGTTGACCAAAACTGGACCAGTCATCAATGATCGTCAGACCTTCTGCACCGGCCGGTACAAAGGCCACCACGGTATTGTCGTGCTCATCTTTGGCCACTACCGGTACCCAGTCAGCCAGCAAAGCGCCAGAAGAATAGAATTTTTTGCCGTTTAAGAAGTAGCCGCTGTTAGTAGGTGTCAGTTTGGTTTTCACATCATTGACACTGCGGGTGCCGATTTCAGAAAACGCATTGCCAAAGCGTACGCCTTGCAGCACCAGCTCATAAAAATACTTTTTCTGGAAGTCCGTGCCGTCCAGGCGCAGGCCTTCCACCATATACAAGTGGTTTTGCGGAATCTGCCCGATGCTGGGATCGGCTTCTGCCACTGTAGCAATGACTTCAGCCAGGGCTTTGTTCGACACAAACGCGCCGCCATATTCTTTCGGCACAGTAATGCCCCACAAGCCGCTGCTGGAGAATAAATCCAGTTCCTTGCGCGGCAGGCGTCTTTCTTTGTCACGCGTAGCGGCTTCTTTGGCGATTTCACTCGCGACTTGTTTGGCCACGGCAATCGCTTCGGCGTCACTGGTGATCACGTGCGCCGGTTGGCGCGGCGGGTGCTCGGGCAAATGCGCAATCTTGCTTGCATGTGCAGTCATATTGAATCCTTATAAAAGTAAAGGTTGGGAATAAAGGCGCAGTGTTTCCATTAAAAAGCGGCTGCGCGTTGCCTTATTGCATTGCATTTAATATGCCAATTGTTAAGTCTTTGAATTTAAACGATAAGGTTGGGTTGTGGGTTTTTGCACGCCTCTACAGAAACAGTTTTCTGCTGAATGCCTGCTGATTAATCAGCAACCGCACGTTGCTGCCAGGTCATTTCAGATCGACTTGCCTGCTGCATTTTGAGAAAAGTTGCTGATATATCAGCAGTGCATCAGCAAAACTAGCCTGAATTCAACACGTTGAAAATCATAAAAAACATCATAAGTATTTGATATATATAATTAATTTAATCTGGCATGGATGCTGCTAATAGTATTGGTGAGCTGGCCTGCCTGCGATTGAACACACAAAGCGACAGCAGCAACCTTAATTAGGAGTCATGATGAGCCGTCCGTTAAAAGTCACTGCCGTTTCCGGCAGCTATAAGTTGCCTTCCAGAACCGCTGCGCTGGTGGAAGCAATCACCCAAACACTGGGGCAGCAATTGCCTATTGATCTGCATGTGATCGAGTTAAGTGAAATAGGCAGCAGCCTGGTCGCTTCTTACGACCCCAAAGCGCTGCCAGTGAAAGTGCAAAAAGATATCCAGGCCATTGAAACGGCTGACCTGCTGGTCGTGGCGACGCCGGTCTACCGCGCGTCTTATACCGGCTTATTCAAACACTTGTTCGACCTGGTCGATTATGAGGCCTTGGTCGATGTGCCGGTATTGCTGGCGGCGACCGGAGGCAGCGAGCGCCATGCCTTGATCATTGATCATGAGTTGCGCCCATTGTTCAGCTTCTTTCAGGCGCTGACCTTACCGATTGGTGTCTATGCCACCGAAGCAGATTTTGAAAACTACCAGGTGAAAAACGAGGCGGTCACTGCCCGTATTGCATTGGCGGTGGAGCGTGCCTTGCCATTGCTCAAGCATAGAGAGCTTGTGAATAAAGACCGTTTGCTGGCGGTATAAGCCAGGTGACTATTTGGAGAATAAACATGAGTACAGAAAACATTAAATTTGCCTATTGGGTGCCTAACGTTAGCGGTGGCCTGGTGGTTAGCAATATCGAACAGCGCACCAGCTGGGATATCGACTACAACCGCAAGCTGGCACAAATTGCCGAGAATGCCGGGTTTGAGTATGCCTTGAGCCAGATCCGTTTTACCGCCGGTTATGGCGCCGAGTTCCAGCATGAGTCAGTGTCTTTTTCGCATGCCTTGCTGGCGGCGACCACCAAATTGAAAGTGATTGCGGCTATTTTGCCTGGTCCGTGGAACCCGGTGCTGGCGGCCAAACAACTGGCGACGATTGATATCCTGACCGAAGGCCGTGTGGCGGTCAATATCGTCTCTGGCTGGTTCCGTGGCGAATTCACTGCCATAGGTGAGCACTGGCTGGATCATGACGAGCGCTATCGCCGTTCCAAAGAGTTTATCGAGGCGCTCAAAGGTATCTGGACGCAAGATAACTTCACTTACCGTGGCGACTTTTACCGTTTCAGCAACTACAGCCTGAAACCAAAACCATTGCAACAACCCCATCCTGAAATCTTCCAGGGCGGCAGCTCACGTGCGGCGCGAGACATGGCGGCCAGTGTCTCTGACTGGTATTTCACCAATGGTAATACGGTCGAAGGCATCAAGGCGCAGGTAGATGATATCCGTGCCAAAGCCGCGGCCAACAATCACCAGGTCAAAATCGGCGTCAATGCCTTTGTGATTGCGCGTGATACCGAAGAAGAAGCCAAAGCAGTACTGGCAGAGATCATCGCCAAGGCCAACCCTGACGCGGTCAATGCGTTTGGCCATGAGGTCAAGAATGCCGGTGCCTCCAGTCCGGAGAAAGAGGGTAACTGGGCGAAGTCGACCTTTGACGACCTGGTGCAATACAACGATGGCTTTAAAACCAACCTGATCGGCACGCCGCAGCAAATTGCAGAACGCATTGTCGCCCTGAAAGCCGTGGGTGTAGACCTGATCCTGTCTGGCTTTTTGCATTTTCAGGAAGAGGTGGCTTACTTCGGCGAGAAAGTGTTGCCGCTGGTGCGTGAGCTCGAAGCCAAAAAACTGGCCAAAGCTGCTTGATCAATCTCGAAAAGAAATCGTCATATGGCCGCTGATACATTACCGAACTGGCTAGCATCGCAGGCAGCGCAGCGGCCTGCCGGCGTGGCGATTCGCCATAAACAACTGGGGATCTGGCAGGAAAGTAGCTGGCAGTCGGTGCACCGCGCGGTATTGCTCGCCGCCCGCTTTTTGCAGCACAAGGGATTCGGCAAGGGCGATACGCTGGTGTTGCTCAGTGAGCCGCGGCCAGAAGCCTTGTTGTTGTCTTTAGCTGCGCATTATCTGGGCGGTGTCTCTGCGCCGCTAGATGCTGCTTATCCACAACCACAGTTGCTGGATTTGTTGCATACGCTGCGGCCGAAGTTTGTGTTTGCCGAAGGGCAAGCGCAGGTGGATCAGGTGTTTGAGGCCAAACCGGATGTGCAACTGGTGATTTATGCCGATGCCCGTGGCCTGGCGGCTTACCAGCATCCGGCACTCTCGGCCTATGCCCAGGTTGTGGCAACGGGGGCAGAGGCAGCACCCGATTTAACCATTGGTGCAGCGGCTAATGATATTGCCTTTCGCTTTTATCGCTTAAGTGCGCAGTATCAACTGGAGTATCGCGAATTAAGCCATGCCGAGCTATTGAACAATGGCCGTCAACTGGTGGCGGATGAGGCGTTGACTGATCAGGAGCAAGCGCTGGCAGCCCGTGCATTTGCGGCCAGCGGCCATGCCAGGTATTTACTATCCCCCTGGTTGCTGGCCGGGTTTACGTTGAATTTTCCGGAAAACCTGGCGACCAGGGATACCGACAGGCGCGAATTGGGGCCGACGTTGGTGGCGGGGACTGCGGCGACCTATCAGCGACTGTATACGCTGACACAGTCACGCTGGCCGCTGCCAAACAGCTGGCAATTTTCCTTCGTGGCGTGGGCATTACGGCTATCGCAACAACGCGTGCCAGTGCTCGCCACGCTGGCGCAGTGGCTGGTGATCTTGCCTTTGCAGGATGTGCTTGGGTTGCGGCGTACACGGGTGCCCTTATTGGTGGGTGAGCCTTTGTCGGCCGAGGCCGAGCAGTTCTTCCGCGCCATTGGCATCCAGGTGCGTGATTGGCCGGAAGAGTTGCCATGGCAGATCAGCCAGATTCAAGTGATTCCGCGTCAGCAGCATACGCTTGAAGACTATTTTGGTTTAAAAGCACTGAGAGCCGCGCTATGACAGCCGCATCACCATTACTTGCCCTGGACCGTATTTCACTGTCGTTCAAGGGCGTGAAAGCCATCACCAACATCAGTTTCGCCGTGAAGAAGGGCGAAATCTGCGCCCTGATCGGGCCCAATGGCGCCGGTAAAAGCTCATTGCTGAATGTGATTAACGGTGTTTACAAAGCCGATGAGGGACGCATTACTTACCAGGGCGAATCGCGCACCACCATGCATCCGCAGTGGGCAGCCAAGCGTGGCGTCGCGCGTACGTTTCAAAACATTGCCTTGTTCAAGGGCATGTCGGTGCTGGATAACGTATTAACCGGCACCAACCTCAAAGTGAAGAGCAGTTGGCTGGAGCAAGTGTTCAATGTGGGTCGTGCCCCGGCAGACACACTGCGCCAGCGGCAAAAAGCAGAACTCGTGATTGCCTTCCTCAAATTGCAGCCCTGGCGCAATAGCATTGTCGGCGCCTTGCCCTATGGCTTGCAAAAGCGGGTAGAGCTGGCGCGCGCACTGGCTGCCGAGCCTGAATTATTGCTGCTGGACGAGCCGATGGCCGGCATGAATGCGGACGAAAAGGCTGAGATGAGTCGCTTTATTGTCGAGACCCGACGCGAGTTTGGCACCACGATTGTCCTCATTGAGCATGATATCGGCGTGGTGATGTCGCTGTCGGATCATGTGGTGGTGCTCGATTACGGCAAGAAGATCGGTGACGGCACGCCGGACGAAGTGCGCGTCAACCCCGAGGTCATCGCCGCCTATCTGGGTACCAAACACGGCCAGGCCGCTTAAGGATAAAACATGAGTTTCTTTTTTGAGGTGTTGACGGGTGGCTTGCTGGCCGGTGTCATGTATTCGCTGGTGGCGATCGGCTTTGTGCTGATTTACAAAGCTTCCGGCGTATTCAACTTTGCCCAGGGTTCCATGGTGCTGTTCGCCGCATTGACCTTTGTCAGCTTGCTGGAACGTGGTGTGCCCTTCTGGGGCGCATTTGTGATTACGCTGATCACCATGGGTGTGCTGGCCTGGCTCATAGAGCTGCTGGTCTTGCGCAAACTGGTTAATCGTTCGCCCATCACCTTGTTTATGGCCACACTGGGGCTGAGCTATATCGTCGAAGGCCTGGCGCAAGCCGTATGGGGCGCGCAAGTGCATGCACTGGATATCGGCATTGACGATGAGCCGTATGAAGTCTTTGGCATATTGCTGTCGCAGTTTGATTTGTTTGCCGCGGCGATTGCTGGTGGCTTGGTGGTGTTGCTGGGCCTTTTATTTAATAAAACCCGGGTGGGTATTGCCTTGCGTGCCGTGGCTGACGACCAGTTGGCCGCGCTGGCGGTGGGCATACACCTGCAGCGCCTATGGCTCATTGTGTGGGCGGTGGCCGGGTTTGTCGGCCTGGTGGCTGGCATGTTGTGGGGTGCGCGTGTGGGCGTGCAATTTTCGCTGTCGCTGATTGTATTGAAGGCGCTGCCAGTGCTGATTATTGGTGGCTTTACCTCGATTGAAGGCGCCATCGTTGGCGGCCTGATTGTAGGGGCTTCTGAAAAATTGGCCGAAGTCTTTATCGGCCCGCTCATTGGCGGCGGCATTGAAAACTGGTTCCCTTATATGCTGGCCATGCTGTTTCTGCTGGTCAGGCCGTATGGGCTGTTTGGCGACAAAGCCATTGAAAGAGTGTAAACAGGGCGCGGGTATAGACACTATGTTGTATCAAGAATCTGGACAGTTCATCACCGATTACCGGCTGGATAAGCGTTTTTTCCGGCTCAAACAGGAGCGCTGGGCATTTGCGGCGTTGCTGGCGTTCGCCTTCCTGGTTGTTCCCTTCATCGGCAATGATTACTGGTTTAGCGCCATCCTCATTCCGTTTCTGGTGCTATCGCTGGCAGGCCTGGGTCTGAACCTGCTCACCGGCTATGCCGGGCAGTTGTCATTGGGCTCAGCCGCGTTTATGGCAGTGGGCGCTTTTGCCACCTACAACGCGCATTTGCGCATTGAGGGTTTGCCATTGCTGGCCAGCCTGATCGTGGGCGGCTTGACCGCAGGCAGTGTTGGCCTGTTGTTTGGTTTCCCCAGTTTGCGCATCAAGGGTTTTTACCTGATTGTCTCTACCCTGGCCGCGCAGTTTTTTGTACTGTGGGTGTTTACCAATTTCCCCTGGTTTTCCAATCACTCCTCTTCCGGCGTGATCACTGCACCACCATTACACATATTCGGCGTCGATTTGAGTTCGCCAGTGGGCCGCTATTTGCTGACATTGACCGTGGTGCTGGCGTTGGGTTTGCTGGCAAAAACCATCGTCAGCGGTGAGCTGGGCAGAAAGTGGATGGCAGTACGCGATATGGATACCGCCGCCGCCGTCATCGGGATTTCGGTGCCAAAAACAAAGCTGCTAGCATTTGCCATCAGCTCGTTTTACCTCGGTATTGCCGGTGCGCTGTGGGCATTCACTTACCTGGGAACCGTTGAACCACATGGATTTGACTTGTCGCGCTCATTCCAGATCCTGTTCATTATTATTATCGGTGGCATGGGCAGCATCCTCGGTAATTTCCTCGGCGCAGCGTTTATCGTGTTATTCCCTATCCTGCTTTCCAATCTGTCATCCGGCCTGCTGGCGGGGGCGATAGACCCTGGTCAACTGGAAAATTTTCAGAAGATGATTTTCGGCGCGCTGATTATCTTTTTCCTGATCAAAGAGCCCAATGGTTTGGCCAAGGTCTGGCAAACCATCAAGCAACGCTTGCGCGTGTGGCCACTGCGTTTCTAGGTCGTTCATTGCATTAAGGAGATTTTTATGTGTTGAACGTGCCTATTAGACATTTTTATATAACTAAAAACGATTAGTAACTGTTTTCATATTTTTAATAAGGAGTTTTAGAGTGAAATTTCTCGGTAAACATCGCTGGCTGTGGCTGGCATTAGGATTGGCGGTCAGCAGTGTGAGTACGCAAGTGCAAGCGGCCAATGAGCAATATTTTCCCTTACAAAGTTACCGTATCGGGCCCTATGCTGCAGGGGGTTCTGGTTTCTTTGGCGGCTTTATTGACTACCTGCAATACGTGAATGCCAAAGACGGTGGCGTCAATGGTGTGAAATTCACCTGGAGTGAATGCGAAACCGAATATGTGGTAGAAAAAGGCGTGGAGTGCTACGAGCGCCTGAAAAAAGGCCTGAACGGCGCGCCAGCCGCAGCGACCAATCCGCTGTCAGTGGGGATTGCCTATGCGACGCTGGAGCGTTCTACCGCTGATAAATTGCCTTTGATCACTATTAATCATGGCCGTACCGACTCCACCGATGGCAGCGTATTCCCTTATGCTTTCCCGTTGCAACTCAACCCATATAGCGAAGTGTCGGCGATTGTGAACTACATCGCCCAGCAATCCGGTGGCCTGGACAAACTCAAAGGCAAGAAGATCGTTACGCTGTATCACGGCTCACCTTATGGCAAGGAAACCAGCCCGATTCTGGAGTTGCTGGCCAAGAAGTACGGCTTTGAATTGACCTTGCTGGAAGTGCCGCATCCGGGCAATGAGCAGCAATCACAATGGCTGAGTATTCGTCGCATTAAACCGGACTGGGTGATTTTGCGTGGCTGGGGCGTGATGAACCCGGTGGCATTGAAAACTGCGCAAAAAACCGGTTTTCCGGCTGACCATATTATCGGCAACATCTGGAGTAACTCAGAAGATGACGCGGCGCCTGCAGGCAATGCCGCCAAAGGTTTTATCTCAATTACTACGCATCCTTCTGGTACCAGCTTCCCGGTATTGCAAGGGATCAACCAGTATGTGGTGAAGGCCGGTAAAGGCAATCTGCAAGATCCTAAACGTTTCGGCAATGTGTATTACAACCTGGGTGTGGTTAATGGCATCCTCAACGTCGAAGCCGTACGTGTGGCGCAGGCCAAATTCGGCAAGCGTCCACTGACCGGTGAAGAGGTGCGCTGGGGCTTTGAGAATATCAAGCTGGATGATGCACGTTTGAAAGAGCTGGGTGCCTTGGGCCTGGTGCAGCCGTTGAAACTCAGTTGCGCTGACCATGAAGGCGGCGGCGCGGTGCGCTTCCAGCAATGGGATGGCAGCAAGTGGAAAGTGATTTCAGAGTGGGTACAGGCAGACCGCCAGTTGTTGCGCCCGATTATTGAAAAGTCTTCACACGAGTATGCCAAGGAAAAAGGTATCACCCCGCGTGATTGCAGCAAAGAAGAAGTCGCTGCCAAATAAATTGTTCGGTAACGTTTAAAACAGACATGCACATCGCTTAGGCGGTGTGCATTTGCAGTTTGATGTCGTGGGCGCTGTGCATAGGGTGCCGACGCGATCGAATTGAGGAGGCTTTGATGTCACAAGCACATGAAAAATTAAATCTGGCGAGTGAGCCGCTGTTGCAACTGGATGATATTGAAGTGATCTATGAAAAGGTCATTTTTGCCATCAAACATATCTCACTGCAAGTCGGGCCGCAGTCTATTGTTGCGTTGCTGGGTGCCAATGGCGCTGGTAAAAGCACTATCCTGAAAGCGATTTCCGGCCTGGCACCGGCGCAACGCGGAGAAATCGTGCAAGGCAAGATTGTCTATGGCGGCAAGGATATCACCCAAGCCACACCACGTCAGTTGGTGGCACAAGGCCTGGTGCAGGTGCTGGAGGGCAGGCATTGCTTCGGGCATTTAACCGTGGAAGAAAACCTGCTCACCGGCGCATTTATCCGCCGGCCATCAAGTAAGGCATTGGCACAGGATCTGGAAAGGGTCTATGCCTTTTTCCCGCGCCTCAAATTGCTACGCAAAAACTATGCGGGATATACCTCCGGCGGCGAACAGCAGATGGTCGCCATCGGCCGTGCTTTGATGGCTAACCCGAAGCTGATTTTGCTCGATGAGCCGTCTATGGGCCTGGCACCACAGATTGTCGAAGAAATTTTTGAGATTGTGCATCAGCTACAGCAGACGCAAGGCCTGAGTTTTCTACTGGCCGAGCAGAATGCCGCCGTGGCATTGCGTTATGCCAACTATGCTTATGTGCTTGAAAGTGGTCATATCACCCATCATGGCGATGCACAGACGATTGCCAGTAGCCAGGCGCTCAGCGACTCTTATTTGGGTGGCCATTAATGCATCACCCATTCGACGTGACTGATTTTTGTACAAGTAATGCTGTCTTAAGGCATGACCCATTCAGGTAGTTACAATTTAGCAATAAGTTGTGTAACATATTTGTTGCAATTATATAAAACTAACTGTAAATATTTTGGGAGCTTTCGATGCTAAAACAACTTGCTGGTGCTTTTTCATTTATTGCAATCACGTCCTTCATGACGCCGGTGGCCATGGCTTATGACTTTGATGGTACCGCATTGAGTAGTCCGGACGCTGTAGACTATTCATTTAATGCGGCTGCGACGGCTGCGACCGTTTCATTTGACCTGATTGGTTACGCAACGCTGGATGGGTTTCCAGATAACAATTATGAAGACTATTTCACCCTGTCAGTGAACGGTAGCGCTGTGTTTTCCGCGAGCTTTAACCTGGGCGGTGATGGCGGCCCGATCACGATTACTCAAGGTGACGCAAGCTACGTGTCAAATTATGTCTACAACGGTTTTAATAACGGCGGCTCGTTGACCATTACATTGCCAGTGACTTTGGTGTTAGGTAGCAACAACCTGACTTTCAGCTATGCCAGCGCCATTCCACAAGGGTTGGGAGATGAGGGCTGGGGTGTTAAAAACCTGTCCGTGACCACTGTGCCTGAGCCAGAGTCTTATGGCTTGTTGATGGCTGGTTTAGGCCTGGCAGGCTTTGCCGCAAGAAGAAAAGCTGGTAAATAAGTATTGCAGCAGTGTAAAAAACGGCCTTGCAGGCCGTTTTTTATTGCCTGAACAAAGGCTTAGAAGAAGTGTGCTACATGGAAAATAGCTTTAATGCCGTCAATATCCGGCAAGTTGTTGCGATTCTCCCTGAAGTAGAACACATCAATACGCTTGTTGCTGTCGCCGTCGATTAAATAGCCCACACCCACATCAATACGTTTGCGGTCCAGGCCAGTGGTGTCATTGTTAAATTCCTGGTAAATCACTTTAGGCTGGAATTTGCCTATGCCCACTTTGTCAGCAAACGTATAGCTGCCGTTGATGAAAAAGCCTTTGGCTTCTGGCAGTACGGTGTCGCCCGTATTGTCGTTATCGTAGTTGTAATATGAGGCCTCTGCGCCAAGCACTGCGCCATTACTCAATGGTTTTTCCAGGCGTGCATCCAGGTTCCAATACTTGGAATCGCCTTTATTCAAAATGGTGCCGGTGCCATCTTTCTGGTAGCGATACGAACCGCCAACCGACAGGATGGACTTCTTGCCGTCGTAGCTGGATAAATTGTAAAAGCCAGGCTCGGTATCCCAGAAGTTGTATTGCAGGCGTGTGGCGTAAGACAGATTGTCAGCCTGGTTAGAGCCGCCCTGACGGCCATTGGTCGCCGAGACATAGTATTTAAAGGCATTGCTGCTGTCTGAACCAAAGAACACCGCGCCATTGTCACGGCCGCCAAACTGGTAAGAGCCTTGCTCGGCAATCGGGAAGTCAAAGGTGGTCGAATACATGGGCGCAACGGCAGAAGCGCGGCTGGCGGCTGGCAAAAAGCGGCCAATCCAGAAGTTGGCGTAATTGTTGAATTCCAGGCCTAGGTGACCATCCAGTAACTCTATTTTGTCGTCTGCCGTATTGCGGGCAAAGTTAAATTCAAACGAGACGTTTTCGTGCAGTTTGCCGTTGGTATATAAACGTGCCTCTTCTACTTCAAAGTCATTAGAACGGTCTTTACCACTGGGGGCGGCGTCTTTAATCGAACTAAAGCTGACGCGTGAGGCAATACCAATATTAATAAACTGGTTGTCATTGCGCTGTATGGTGGCTTCGGCAAATGCCTGGTTGCTGAGGAGTGCCAGGCTGGTCAATAGCGAGATCTGGCGCAGGCGGTGAGATGTTGGTTTGTTTTTCATGTATTCACTCTGTGTTAGTCATGTATTTATCAATGGATATAAGTAATCTTCGTCGCGCACAGGCGGGATGAGGTCACGTTACAGAGTGTCTTATTGCAGAATGTGTGCCACAAAATTAAGTGATATAAATCAATGGCTTGATTTATTTTGTGCGTATTTATGATGCTGGTTTATCCGCAGGGTGCTGTTAGCCTGCCTTGCAATCAGCATGTGCGCTTCCTGGTTTCTGGCCGATGTTTTTCTTAACATAGATTGACATTAAATTTGTCACGCCCCTATAATCCGCTGGTTCGTTAATAAATATTATCTAAATTTACCGAGTGTAATCGCCATCGCTGGCACCTACCGTCATGGCCAATCAGCCTTTATTCCGTCACGCTGCGCTCAACGCACAAAAAAACCATTGGCTGGGCACTATCCTGCTGGTGCGTCCTGTCAGTTACCTGTTGCTCACCGGTCTGGCCATCGTTTTTGCATTGATTGTGGTGCTGTTTATGGCGTGTGCGACGTATACCAAGCGCAGTACGGTCATGGGGCAGTTGGTGCCGGAAACTGGCTTGCTGAAAGTCTATGCACCGCAATTAGGGCTAGTGGTTGAAAGAAAAGTGCAGGAAGGGCAGTTGGTCAAACAAGGCGATATTCTGTTTGTATTGTCCAGTGAGCGTTACTCTGATGGGCAGGGCTCTGTGCAGGCGTCCATCAGTGCGCAACACGCGCAACAACGGCAATCGCTGCGCGACGAAATCGTCAAAACCCGGCTGCAACAGCATGATGAACAACAGGCATTGCAGTCACGCCTGCTAGGTATCCAGGAAGAGCTGACCCGGCTGGCAGCACAATATAAAGCGCAGCAGACGCGCGTGACATTGAGCGAAGAGGCCTACCAAAGCTACCAGGGGTTACTGGAAAAAAACTATATTTCACGTGAGCAAACGCAGCAAAAACAAGAGGACTGGATAGAGCAGTCATCGCGGCTAGAGTCCATGGCGCGCGAGCAAGTACGCATGCAACGCGATGTGCTTGCCCGCCAGGAAGAGTTATCCAGCGTACGTGCCAAGCATCAAAACCAGATTGCGCAGCTGGAACGCAGTGTGTCCAGTGTCAATCAACAGCTGACAGAAAGCGAAGCCAAGCGCCGCCTGGTGATTCGCGCGCCCGAGTCCGGCACGGCAACGGCAGTGGTTGCCAGTGTCGGGATGGCGGTTGAAGGTAGCCGGCCGCTGCTGAGTATTGTGCCGCACGGCGCCAGGCTGGAAGCACAGTTGTTTGCGCCCAGCCGTGCCGTGGGGTTTGTGCGGCCTGGTGTGCCGGTGCGTTTGCGTTACCAGGCGTATCCCTACCAGAAATTTGGCCAGGCCACCGGTCGAGTGGTGTCAGTCTCCAGGACGGCGTTGCCAGCCAGTGAGATTTTTACCATAGGCAATCCGTCTGGCAATAATCAAAACAGCGAGCCCTATTACCGTATTTCAGTCGCGCTAGACCAGCAAGCCATCGTCGCTTATGGCGTCAAGCAGCCTTTGCAGCCAGGCATGTTGCTGGATGCTGACGTCATGCTCGAGCGTCGGCGCTTGTATGAGTGGGTGCTGGAGCCATTAATCAGTTTGACTGGCAAGCTGTAGCCATGGAAATGAAAGTGAGTCATGTCTTTTCTTAGTCAGCTGTCGTTTGGCCTGGGGCGTACACTGCCCATCACGCTACAAACCGAGGCCAGCGAGTGTGGCTTGGCCTGCCTGGTCATGGTGTCGAATTACCATGGTTTTCGTACTGACCTGGCGACCATGCGCCGATTGTTCCTGATCTCAATCAAGGGCACGACCCTCAGTCACCTGATGGGCATGGCACAAGCCGTGGGTTTTACCACGCGCCCGGTCAAGCTGGAGCTCGAAGATCTTAAAGATTTGCGTCGGCCGTGCATTTTGCATTGGAATTTCAACCACTTTGTGGTGTTGAAAGAGGTGGGTGCGCGCCATGTGGTGATTCATGACCCGGCCATGGGCATACGCAAATTGAGCTTTGATGAAGTCTCTGCCGCATTCACTGGCGTGGCATTGGAGTTGTGGCCGAATCCTGGTTTCAAGCAGGTGACCTTTAAGCAAAGTGTGAAATTGCGTGACATGATGGGGCATGTCACCGGTCTTTACCGTTCGCTTGGGCAGGTGTTGCTGTTAGCGCTGGCGTTGGAGGTGTTTGCGCTGGTGTCGCCGTTTTATATGCAATGGGTCGTTGACCATGCGCTGGTGTCGGCAGACCGGGATTTGCTCACCACGCTGGCACTTGGCTTTGGCCTGCTGGTTTTTATGCAGCAGGCCATTAGCACGGTGCGCGCCTGGGTCATCATGCATATGTCTACTACGCTCAATGTGCAGTGGCGGGCCAATTTATTTGCGCACTTGATCCGCTTGCCGGTCGACTTTTTTGAAAAGCGGCATCTGGGGGATGTGGTGTCGCGCTTTGGCGCTATTGATCAAATCCAGCATACGCTGACCAGCACCTTTGTCGAAGCCATCCTGGATGGTGTCTTGACGGTGGCGACCTTGGCCATGATGTTTTTGTATAGCCCGACCATGGCCTGGATCGCCATCGGTGCCATGCTGTTGTATGGCCTCGGGCGCTGGGCCTGGTTCCGGCCCTTGCGCAATGCTACCGAAGAGCAAATTGTGCATGCCGCCAAACAGCAAACCCATTTTATTGAAACCGTGCGCGGTGTGCGTGCGCTTAAATTATTTCAGCGATTAGATGAGCGCAGGAATAGCTGGTTAGGCTTGTTTGTCGAGCAAGTGAATGCTGACTTACGTACGCAAAAGTTGCAGGTGATGTATCGCTTGCTGAATGGCTTGCTGTTCGGTGTGGAGCGTATCCTCATTATCTGGCTGGGCGCCAAATTGGTGATGGATGGTGCGTTCACGATTGGGGTTTTGCTGGCTTTTATTGCTTATAAAGACCAGTTTGTGACGCGTGTGAGTGGTTTGATTGACCGCATGGTTGAGATGCGTATGTTGCATTTGCAAGGTGAGCGCCTGGCGGATATTGCCCTGGCTGAGCAAGAGCCTGAAGTTGTGGATACCATGAGCAAGCAGGAGATTGGGAAGTTGCCTGCCAATATTGTGATTCAGGGCCTGCGTTACCGTTATGCCGATGGCGAGCCCTGGGTGCTGGATGGTGTTGACCTGGAGATTGCAGAAGGGGAGTCGGTGGCCATTGTCGGCCCTTCCGGTTGCGGTAAGTCAACTTTGATGAGCATTATGCTCGGGCTGCGCCCTTTTAAAGAAGGGCAGATATTGGTGGGCGGGCAACCGTTGTCCAAACTGGGCTTGTCGCATCTGCGCAATATGGTCGGTACGGTGATGCAGGACGATGCGCTGTTTGCAGGCTCCATTGCTGACAATATTGCGTTTTTCGATCAGCAGGTTGATCTGGCGTGGGTGGAAGCGTGCGCGCGTAAGGCGGCAGTCTATGAAGAAATTGCCGCCATGCCCATGGGCTTTAATACCCTGATCGGCGATATGGGCGCAGCGCTGTCTGGCGGACAAAAACAACGTATCCTGCTGGCGCGCGCACTATATAAAAGGCCCAAAATCCTGTTCCTCGACGAAGCGACCAGTCACCTGGATGTGGCGCGTGAATCGATGGTCAACCAGGCCATACAGGCGCTCGATATGACACGCGTGATTATCGCGCACCGGCCGGAGACCATCGCTTCAGCCAAGCGCGTGATTGTGATGGCGGCGGGCAAAGTCCATATGACGGCGGTGGCAGGCGCATGAATGTATCTCTGCGCCTGGCGTTGTCATTATGTTGGGCGTTGGGAGTCTTGCTGCCAGCCAGCGCCATGGCGTTGCAGCTGACCGACTTTACCGAGTTTCAGGGGCGTGTCGCCGGTAGCCCGGCCAAAGAAATGCTCACGACGGCGGCTGAATCTGAATTGGCCCCCTGTGCCGCGGCCTTGCCGCAACGGCCGCTGACACTGCTTGATGTGGTTGAGCAGGCTTTGTGTAATAGTCCACGTAGCGCGGAGGCCTGGTCCATTGCTAAAGCGCAGGCCGCGCAAGTGGCGGTACAAAAGTCCAATTATTTACCGCGCGTCAATGTCACGGCAGGTGCGGCCAAAGTGAGAAATCACGTTGAAAACTCATTATTTTCTTCGCTTGACCAGGACAATAACATCACCAATCGCACGGCCAGTTTGCGCTTGAGCTGGTTGCTAGCGGACCTGGGGCAGCGCGCTGCCAAGCTGGGGCAGGCGCAGGCCCTATTAAACGCCGCCAATGCTGCGCATGATGCTGCTTTACAAGAGGTATTTATCACTGCGGCCCAGGCCTATTTTGACAATTTGACCACGCAGGCTACCTTGACCGCTTTTGAGGATGCGGAGTCATTGGCCAAGGAGAGTCTGGCAGCTGCGACAGCCAAATTCAAGGCAGGTGTGGGTTTGCTCACCGACCAGTTACAGGCGCAAACGGCTTACGCCCAAGCCAGGCTGGACAGAATTAAAGCCGAAGGCGACCTGAAAAATGCCCACGGCACTTTGTCTGCCGCCATGGGTTTAATGGCCAACACCCCGTTTCAGTTGTTAAAACGCAGCCAACCGCTGGAACAGGCGGATTTTCTTAACCGGGTGGATGTGCTGATCCAGCAGGCCACAGAATCGCATCCGGCGATTCTTGCCGCGAAAGCAAAAGTGCTGGCTGCCGAAGAAAATATTAAAGGCGTGCGGGCAGAAGGCTTGCCAACACTAAACTTCAATACTGAATTGAGTCGTTCGGATCAGATGGGTTATCAGCAACTGGCAAACTTTCCGGCCAGTAATGTCTATTCAACGACGGCCACCATCGGCTTGCAGCTGAATATGCCTTTATTTGAAGGGTTTTCGCGCAGTTATCAGGTACAGTCCGCCGAGGCTGAGCGTCAAACCCGCGTGGCTGAGCTGAATCGCATCATGCAGCAGGTCTCGCTGGAGGTCTGGAAAAGCTATCACGCCTTGATGTCAGAGCGTGAAAATCTGCGTGCGACGGAGGAGCTTATACGTCACGCACAAGAGGCATTCAAGGTCGCGCAAGGGCGTTATCAGGCCGGGGTGGGCAATATGATTGAGTTGTTGAATGCGCAAAATGCGGTCTCCGGTGCCAGGCAGCAGCATATCAAGTCGCTGGCGGCTTTGCGTGCAGCCAGATTGAAGCTTGCTGCCAATATGGGCAATGTTGGTTTGTGGGCCATTGTTGAACCTTGATCAATATTATTAACTTGTTTACGTAATTGTTAATATTAGTTAATATGGTGTCGCTGTGATGTTGCTGTTATGCAGGGATGTCACCGCCTGGATTACCTTGAATCAAGGTGATGGTGGGCGCTGGTTAACGGTGCAGTCGTCAAGGGCTGCATGGGTTAGACGGGGTACATTAATAACGCAAATGAGGAGAAGTAAATGGCAATTCAAAACTTGAAAAAGGTTGAAGTTGAAGCGGTTTCTGGCGGTGCGGGCTTCGACCTGTCCGGTTTGCTGGGTGGCATTCCGTTGTTGGGTGGTTTGCTGGGCGGTGCGACCGGTTCTACCGGCGGTACTGTCAACGGCCTGGTCAGTACGCTGTCAGCGATTCCATTGGTCGGTCCAATTTTAGGTACCGTGCTTGGCCTGTTTGGCGGCTTGGTCAGCATTTAACAGACTCGGTTTTCCCCTCCGATGTATTTGCCCTGTTTTTGCAGGGCTTTTTTTGTGCCAAAAGCTACTTACTTTTTGGTCTCAGCAGGTTTGCAATTTTTGAGATGCAAATGATCGCTGTCATCCAGCGTGGTTTGCTCGCCGTTCAGGCGCAAATCCATGGTGCCGTAGTGATAAAGCTGCTTATCACTCGCATCTCTCGCCAGGCCAATTTCATGGTCAGGCAGCATGACCCAGGCTTCGTCACCGTTTGCGGATAGTTTCAGGCCAAAAGACTGATAATTCTCGCATTGGTAATGGATGGCTTCTTTGCCGTAACGCGGCACTTCCTTGGTGCCTTTGTCAAACATGCTGGGAAACTCAAAGCTGGCGCAGCCAAATAACAAGGCAGAGACGGCAGCGATCATCAAATGTTGATAGGTGTTTTTCATTGTGTGTATCTTGTTCTAATAAGAGGCTATAAATAAATATGCACCATATTGTGCCAGTCATGCCTCACAGACTCAATCGTTTTGGTCGTGTGGATGGTAGGCCGCACGCTGCAAGCGGTCACGCAAGGCGTCCCATTCTGGAGTGGCGGGTGGCGATTCAATCAGGATAACCTCCGCTTGTGCGGCATCCAGTGTATGTAGTGCGGCGTAGAGTTGTTCTGCCGCCTGCGCAGGGTCTTTCGGCAGATAAACATCTTTATCTGTCACTCGTTCAGCATTGCCAAATAATAAAGCAGCGGCGGCTGGTCTGGTTTGGGCATAGCGCAACATGGCTGGGATTGACGCAAATAGCAGGCAGGGTGTGCGTGGCGAATAATGCAGCAAATGCTGTCCGGGGACCTTCGGCGTTTGCGCCGCTTGCTGGGTGGCCGGTTTGCCTGCAATCGCGGCGATCGCCGCAGTTTCTATCATGCCTGGGCGCAATAATTGCCATTCGTCTCCGTGCACGCTGACAATGGTTGACTCGATCCCCACCTGGCAGGCACCGCCTTCCAACACCGGAATATCATGGCCCAGGCCTGACTCCACATGCTCGGCCGTAGTGGGGCTTAACTGTGTATATTTATTGGCAGACGGGGCAGCCAGCCCCAGGCCGCTGTCGTGCAGCAGGGCTAGTGCCACAGGGTGTGCAGGTACGCGCAAGGCCACCGTCGGTTCGCCAGCGCGTACAGTCTGTGAGACATCTGCACGCGCTGGCAATACCAATGTCAACGGACCTGGCCAGAACGCGTGTGCCAGTTGTTGTGCCAATGGCGGAAACTCACTTGCCCAGTCAGTTACTTGCGCCGCGCTGGCAATATGGACAATCAGCGGGTTATTGGCTGGGCGCTGTTTCGTCGCATATATTTTGGCAATCGCCAATTCGTTGCGCGCATCCGCCGCCAATCCATATACTGTTTCTGTCGGGATGGCGACCACCTCACCACGCTTTAACAGTTCAATCGCCTTCGCCGGGCTGATACGCATCATGCACTCTGATTTTGTAAAAATTCTATTTTACTATCGAAAACCATGCGTACTACAGCATCGCTTCCTATAAAATGCGCGCTTCAGTCTAAGGAGCAGCAAGATGCAAATTCAAGTTCAACATAATCCTGCCGAAACACAATTAAAGGAGCTTGGTGTTGCCAAGTGGCCCACCTGGCAAAAAGAGGTGTCTGTTTTTGACTGGACATTCCATGAGCAAGAGCAGGCATATATATTAGAAGGGGAATGTGTGGTCACCCCGATAGGTGGCGCACCTGTGAGTTTTGGCAAGGGTGACTTAGTCACCTTCCCAGCGGGGCTTAAAGTCAGTTGGGAAGTGAAGCAGCCTTTGCATAAGCATTATCATCTGGATGGCAATGTCTTGACGCAAACCTGGTTGCGACTCAAAGCAGCTTTCAAGAAATAATCATCAATTTGTAACAGAATTGTAATAGTGGCGAATGGGGGGTTGACCGCAATCCCCATCGCTGTAGAATGCGCGGCTTCCTTAAACGAAACGACATGTTTAGTTATCAGGAAGTGCCTTTAGCGGGGTGAGTTGATAGTAATTTGAAACGAGTGTTTAAATTGCTGTTGACGAAGTAAAAAACCTCTGTATAATGCGCACCTCGTTACGGAATAACGGTAACGAAAACGGCTTAGAAGCTGACTGTTCTTTAAAAATTAGGATGACTGATAAGTGTGGGTGTTTGTAGTTGAGTGAAGCGCATT